>Ga0308156_1000005_pt1 | contig 1092442 bp, 1059 predicted proteins | sample PhyAR2_FD_201041 | JGI IMG/M metagenome (GOLD analysis project Ga0308156, IMG submission 201041) | Phyllosphere microbial communities from UC Gill Tract Community Farm, Albany, California, United States - DLSL A.R2 | ecosystem: Host-associated > Plants > Phyllosphere > Unclassified | place...
ACAGGATCATCGCGTCCTCGTAGTTGTAGCCCTCCCACGGCATGAACGCGACGAGGAGGTTCTTGCCGAGCGCGAGCTCGCCGTTCTCCGTCGCGGGGCCGTCGGCGATGACCTCGCCCTGCTCCACACGCTCACCGGCGCTGACGATCACGCGGTGGTTGTAGCTGGTGCCCTGGTTCGAGCGGTCGAACTTGCGCAGGTAGAAGGTCTGCGTGCCACCTTCGTCGAGCTGCAGGGTCACGGCGTCGGCCGAGACCTCGGAGACGACACCGGCCTTGTCGGCGGTGATGACGTCGCCGGCGTCGATGGCGGTGTAGCCCTCCATGCCGGTGCCGACGAGCGGCGACTCGGAGCGGAGGAGCGGCACGGCCTGGCGCTGCATGTTCGCACCCATGAGGGCGCGGTTCGCGTCGTCGTGCTCGAGGAACGGGATGAGCGAGGTCGCGACCGACACCATCTGGCGCGGCGAGACGTCCATGTAGTCGACCTCGTCCTTGCCGACGAGCTCGACCTCGCCGCCCTTCTTCCGGACGAGCACCTTGTCGTCCTGGAAGTGGAAGGAGTCGGTCAGGGGCGCGTTCGCCTGGGCGACGACGTAGTCGTCCTCCTCGGACGCGGTCAGGTAGTCGATCTGCGTCGTGACCTGGCCGTCGACGACGCGACGGTACGGGGTCTCGATGAAGCCGAACGAGTTGATCCGACCGAACGACGCGAGCGAACCGATCAGGCCGATGTTCGGGCCTTCCGGGGTCTCGATCGGGCACATGCGGCCGTAGTGCGACGGGTGGACGTCACGGACCTCGACGCCGGCACGCTCACGGGACAGACCACCCGGGCCGAGGGCCGACAGGCGACGCTTGTGCGTCAGACCCGCGAGCGGGTTGTTCTGGTCCATGAACTGCGACAGCTGGGACGTCCCGAAGAACTCCTTGATCGCAGCGACGACGGGACGCACGTTGATGAGCGTCTGCGGCGTGATGGCCTCGATGTCCTGCGTGGTCATGCGCTCGCGGACGACGCGCTCCATGCGGGACAGACCGGTGCGGACCTGGTTCTGGATGAGCTCGCCGACCGCACGGATGCGACGGTTGCCGAAGTGGTCGATGTCGTCCACGTCGAGGCGGAGCTGCACCGGCTCACCGTCACGGACGCCGTCCATGGTGGTGCGCTCGGCGTGCAGGGACACCAGGTACTTGATCGTCGCGACGATGTCCTGCACGGTGAGCACCGAGTCGGACAGCGGGGCGTCGATGCCGAGCTTGCGGTCGAGCTTGTAGCGACCGACCTTCGCCAGGTCGTAGCGCTTGGAGTTGAAGTAGAAGTTGTCGAGGAGCGCACGCGCGGCCTCGGCAGCGACCTGCTCGCCCGGGCGCAGCTTGCGGTAGATGTCCTTGAGCGCCTCTTCCTTCGTGAGGACGGCGTCCTTCTCGAGGGTCGACTCCATGGACGCGAAGCCCTGGAACTCCTCCATGATCTCTTCGCTCGTCAGGCCGAGGGCCTTGAGGAAGACGGTCACGGACTGCTTGCGCTTGCGGTCGATGCGCACGCCGACCTGGTCGCGCTTGTCGATCTCGAACTCGAGCCAGGCGCCACGCGACGGGATGATGCGCGCCGAGTAGATGTCCTTGTCGGACGTCTTCTCCTGCGCACGCTCGAAGTACACGCCCGGCGAGCGGACGAGCTGCGAGACGACGACACGCTCGGTGCCGTTGATGATGAACGTGCCGCGCTCGGTCATGAGCGGGAAGTCGCCCATGAAGACCGTCTGCGTCTTGATCTCACCGGTCATGTGGTTCATGAACTCGGCGTTGACGTACAGCGGAGCGGCGTAGGTCTTGCCGCGCTCCTTGCAGTCGTCGATCGAGTACTTCGGGTCCTCGAGCTCCGGGGACGTGAACGAGAGCTGCATGGTCTCGCCGAGGTCCTCGATCGGGGAGATCTCCTCGAAGATCTCCTCGAGGCCGGAGTGCAGCGCGAGGTCGGTACGACCCTGCTCCTGCCCTTCGGCGAGGCGGGCCTTCCATGCGTCGTTGCCGACGAGCCAGTCGAAGCTCTCCGTCTGGAGGGCGAGCAGATCAGGAACCGTGAGGGTGTCCGTGATCTTGGCGAACGAGAGTCGCGAGTGGTTGCGACCGTTCTTGGGGTTGGTGGATGCGTTGGGCGCAGCAGCCAAGGGTGTGACCTCCGGTAGGCCCCGTCGGGCCGACACTGACGAAGCAGTGTGTAGGTGAGTGGATAGATCGCTCGGCGCAACCCGGTGATCAGGACACGAGTACGGTGTGCTCCGGGTCCGGAGCCGCGTGTGGGATGATCGGTGAGCGGGTCCCGCCGCCATATACGGGACCGGCATCACCAGGCGTGTTCATCGAAGCACCTGCTGAGAGGCGTCTTCGTGGAACTCGGTCGACCGCAATATGACGACACGGATGCCAGGGAGCGCGAACTGTCATCATAGGTGGCTCGGCAGTGCGCTGTCCAGTCCCTGGCTTGACCGAGATCGAGTCCGGCGTGTATAAGCGCCGGACGACCTGTCTCATCCCGCGGCGGAAGCCAGAGCGGAGCCCTCGGCGGGAGCCAGAGCGGAGCCCGATCGGGCAGCCCCGACCAGCGCCCGCACCGCGTCCTCGGGCCGGTCGCTCCGCACGAACGTCGTCCGCCCCGACACGTCGGTGATCTCCACGCCGGGCCCCGGCGTCAGCACGAGTGCACGCCGGCGACGACCGATCCGCAGGCCGATGCCGCCGTAGGTGTGCGCATCCGCCTCGGTCACCCGGACCGCCGTGATGCTGCGGCGGGCGATCCGACGCGGCGGGAGTGGGCGGAAGTGCAGGACGACCGCGTCCTCGGTGACGGTCAGGCCGGCCCGGGCGACGAGCGCCAGGACACCGACGACGACCGCGACGAGGCCCGGGATCAGCAGGGCGGACTCGGGCGCGTCCCCCGGCCAGGCCAGGACGGCCGCGGTGAGCGCGAGCCCGGCCGCCAGGACGACCCCGCCGACGGCGCGCATCCAGACCGGTGCGCCCTGGTGGTCCTCGACGAGCGGACGGGAGGCCCGACCCGCCCCCGCCTCGCTCCGCACCCGGGCCGGAGCGTGCGTCGGGGTCCAGCCCGGTCGGCTCGGTCGGACGGGGACGGACAGGGTGTCGGCGGTCATGGGGGTGCTCCTTCGGGCGTGGGCGCCCGGACGTCGTGCGGGGTGTGCTGGCCGCGGTGCTGGTGAGGGCGGTGCGGTCGCAGCGGTGCGGGTGGACGCGGAGCACGTCGTCGGGACCCGCGACAGGCGCGGGGCTCGTCGTCGGGCAGGCGTCCGGGTCGGTCCCGACGGACACGCGGGCGACTGCCGGTGGCGGGCAGTCGACGACGCGGTCTGAGCGGGTCCGGGACGACGGGCACGACCGGTCGGTGGGGATCCGCGGTCGCGTCGCTCGTCGTCGCGAGGACCCGTCCACGGTACGTCGCGAGGCTTGACGTCTCCTGTCCGTCGATGCAGGAGCATCGATCAGGACCCGAACCAGCGCGGACGCGGGCGCGGGGCCACCGCGGGCGACGGGCCGCCTCAGCGCAGGACGCGGGCGACCGCCTCCGCCCGGCTCCGGACACCGAGCTTCGCGAAGACCTGGTTGACGTACGACTTCACGGTCGGCACGGTGAGGAACAGCTCGGCGGCGATCTCCGGGTTGGTGCGACCCTCGGCGATGCGGGTCAGCACGTCGGCCTCGCGCGGGGTCAGCTCCGGGAACCGCTGCCGCACGTCGGGCGCCCCGGCCGCCGCGCTCGGCTCCCCAGCACCAGAACCAGCACCGGCACCGGCACCAGCACCAGCACCAGCACCAGCAGCCGCTCCGACACCCGTGGCCCCGGCCGCCAACCGTGCCAGGACCATCGCGCCCACGGTCGCATCGAAGGTCGTCTGCCCCGACGCCACCGCCCGGATCGCGGTGGCGATCTCCGCCCGCCCCGCGTCCTTCGTCAGGTACCCCCGGGCGCCGGCGGCGAGCGCGGTGAGGATCGAGTCGTCGTCCGCGTACGTCGTCAGCACGAGGACCGCGGTCCCCGGGTGCTCGGCGGTGATCCGCCCGGTCGCCGCGGCTCCGTCCAGGACGGGCATCCGCAGGTCCATGAGCACCACGTCCGGGGCGAGCGCCGCGACCATCGCCACCGCGGCCGCGCCGTCCTCGGCTTCGCCCACGACCTGCAGGTCGTCGACGAGCGACAGGACCGTGACCAGACCGTCGCGGACGATCGCCTGGTCGTCGGCGACCAGGACCCGGATGGTCACGAGGTCCGACCGCTCGTGCCGCCGACGGCCGGACGCTCGACGTCCTGGGCGACCGGCACGTGCATCGCGACGACGAACTCGCCGTCGGACCGTTCGGCCTCGACGGTCGCGTCCCCGCCGAGTTCGGCGAACCGTTCGCGCATCCCGAGCAGACCGTGTCCGTCGGCGGCGACGGGGTTCGCGACGACGACGTCCACGGCGTCGCCGTCCCGGATGACGGACAGGGACACGGGGCGGCCGGGGGCGTGCCTGCGGGCGTTGCTGAGGGCCTCCCGGACGGCGGAGACGACGACAGCGCGGGTGGCCTCGTCGACGTCGGGCAGGTCGAGGTCGCCCTGCACGACGGCGGTGCCGCCGAAGGAGCGGTGTGCGTCGACGAGGGCGGCGATGCCGTCGCCAGCCGGTCGGGAGGCCCGTGGCGACTCCGCCACACCACCCGCGTCCGGTCCGGGGGTACCCGAGGGAGCGGCGTCGTCGGGCTGGTCGTCGCGGAGCGCGCGGACCGCCCGACGCGCCTCGGTGAGTCCGTCGGCGGCGAGGGCCCGGGCGTCGGTCGCGCGCTGCCGGGCGTCCTCGACGCGGCCGGCCTCGAGGAGCGCCTCCACCGCGTCGAGCTGCAGGACCAGGCCGCCGAGCGAGTGCGCGAGCACGTCGTGCACGTCCCGGGCGACCCGCGCCCGGTCGGCGAGCAGACGTGCCCGCTGCTGGTCGCGGTCCGCCTGGCGGGCCTGTTCCTCGAGGACGCGTGCCTGCTCGGCGGCGACCCGGAGCTGTCGGCGGCTGACGCCGATCACGACGCCGAGCGCCAGGCCGAGCGCGGTCCCGAGCACCAGGGCGACCGAGGTGCCGGCGGCCGCGGCGACCGCGGCGACGACCACCACGGCGGCGAGCGCGGCGACGACGGCGACCCAGACGGGGAGGGTCGGCGCGGCCTCGAGGACGACGAGCCCGATGATGACCGGCACGAGCAGGAGCCCGTCGGTGTGGACGACCGCGAGCGACCCGGCGCCGACCATCAGCACGGCGGCGGGCACGGCGATGCGGGGTGGTCCGTACTCGCGGACGGCCCAGGCGGCGAGCGCGACGGCGCCGGTCACCCAGACCCAGACGGGCAGCTCCTGGGCGACGCCGTTCCGGACGAACCAGAAGGCCACGACGACGATGCCGACCGCGTTGAGCCCGATCGACAACCCGGCGCGGGACCGGCTCCGTGCGGAGTCGGTCCCGGCGGCACGCCCCTCGGGGCCGCGGAGGTCGGTCATCCCACCATCATGCCGCGAGCGGAGCGGGCGTCGTGCTGGAGGCGCTGGTCGACGACCAGGGCACGGGCGGCACGGTTGACGGCGAGCATGAGGAGGATGACGCCGGTCGAGGTGAGCAGGTGTGCACCGAGGTGGGCGCCGACGACGTCGAGGCCGATGCGGACGACGATCAGGGCGACCCAGAGGGCGGCACCGATCCAGCCGGTGCGGGACTGCAGGGTGCGTCCCTTCGCGTCGGGGGCGCTGACGGTGCGGAAGCGTGTGCGGCTGCCCATCGCCAGGCCGATGCCGACGGAGAGCAGCGCCTCGATGCCGAGGAAGACGACGTCCTGCGGGTCGATCGTGGCGGCGCTCTGGGCGAGGACAACGATGCCGATGCCCGCCATCACGACCGGGCCGCGCCAGATCCGGGCCGGGTCCAGGAACTGCCAGGTGGACTGCTTCCAGGCGAGGTACCCGACGAGTGCGAGTCCGATGACGACGTTCGTGAGGAGCTGGACGGACATGGGGTGGGCCTCCCGGTCGTGGTCCGGCGGGGTGTTCCCCGCCGGTGGTCCAATCGTCGCCAGGGGGCGTCCGCCGGCCCACCACCCACGGGTGGGGACCGGGCGGGGGTCCGGGTGGTGTTCCATGGACGCATGGCTGATGCGTTCGACGGGTTCCGGGTGGGTGCGGGGTACGCGGTCGTCGAGCCGGACCGGCACCGACCGGGGTCGTTCACCCTGGTGGTGGACGGGACGCCGCAGTCGCACGTCGACCTCGAGGACCCGACGCACCTGGCGTTCGAGTACATCCGACGGATCGGGCACGCGATCGACCTGCTGCCGCCCGGGCCGGTCACGGCGCTGCACCTCGGCGCCGGTGCGCTGACCCTGCCGCGGTACGTGGCGGTGACCCGGCCGGGCTCGCGGCAGCAGGTCATCGAGCTCGAGCGGGACCTGGTCGACCACGTCCGAGACGCCCTGCCGTTCCCCCGCGGCGCCTCGATCCGGGTGCGGTACGGCGACGCCCGCGAGGTCATGGAGAAGCTGCCGGCCGGTCTCCGCGGCACCGTCGACCTGGCCGTCGTCGACGTGTTCTCGGGCGCCCGCACGCCGGCGCACGTGACGAGTGTCGAGTTCTACCGGTCCGTCGCGTCGTTCCTGTCCCCGACCGGGATGGTCGCGGTGAACGTCGCGGACGGGGCCGGGCTGGCCTTCGCCCGGGGGCAGGCGTCGACGCTGCAGTCGGTGTTGCCCTCGGTGGCGGCGGTCGCGGACACCGGCATGCTCAAGGGTCGGCGCTTCGGCAACATCGTGCTGCTCGGCTCCCCCGGCGAGCTGCCGATCGCGGACATGCCCCGGCGGTACTCGTCCGACCCGCTGCCGAGCAAGGTCGTGCACGGCGACGAGCTGCGGGCCTTCATCGCCGGGGCCCCGATCGTCACCGACACCACGGCCGTCGGGTCGCCCGAGCCGAACAAGTCGGTCTTCGGCGCCTGAACACGATCGGGCACGCGCCGACCTGGGGCCTCGCTGCGGATCGCGCGGGCGCCGTACCCCGGGCGGGGGACGCTGCCAGGATGGTCGGAGCACGCCGCGCCAGCGCGCGACCGCACACCACGAGGAGGCCGCCGATGACCAACGACGATCGCAACGAGGAACAGCCCCGCTACGGCGAGCCGCAGCAGCCGCGCTACGGCGAGCGCGTCAGCCCGGAGCAGGGCGGCGCACTCCGCTCCGAGGACCAGCCGACGCAGCAGTACCAGCAGCAGTCGGCGCCGCAGTGGGGTCAGCACGACCAGCAGCAGCACCAGCAGTACGGGCAGCAGCAGTACGGGCAGCCGGGCGACCAGTACGGGCAGCAGCAGTACAGCCAGCAGCCGCAGCAGTACGGCAACCAGCAGCAGGCCGGAGCGCCCGCCTGGCACTCGTACGACGAGCCCGAGGAGAAGAAGAAGAAGACGGTCGGCGTCATCGCGTTCCTCGCGGCAGTGGTCGCCCTCGTGATCGGCGCCGTCGGCGGGTACCTGCTCGGCACGGCCCTGTCGAACAGCCAGGTGCTGCAGGACTACGCGCAGAACGGCGGCTCCGGCAACCCCGCGGACACGCAGGAGCTGCAGCGTCAGCTCATGCAGGACCCGGAGTCGATGGCGGGCCTCGGTACCGGCTCGGTCCTGATGCTCGTCGGGTCGGTCTTCGGCCTGTGGGCGATCGTGCAGGGCATCGTGGCGATCGTCGCGAAGCGCGGCCGGCTCTGGGGAGTCCTGGCGATCATCCTCGCGGTCGTGGCCGCCATCGTGGCCGGCGCCGTGTACATCGGCGTCGCCGCCAGCTCCATGACCGGCATGTGACCGACAGCGCTCACGCAGACGGCCCGTCCCGGACTCCCGGGGCGGGCCGTCTGCGTTCGTGCGCGTGGCACGGTCACCTCCCGGGGCGACGCGGATACCCTCGACCCTGATGTCCCTCCCGCCCGACGAACGCCGAGACCACGACCGCGCCGACCAGGCCCGGGAGCCCCGTCATGCTGCCCCGGTGACCGCCGGGGTCAGCCCGGGCAGCACCTTCGCGCCGATCAGCCTGCGCCCCTCCGTCGACGTCCAGGCAGTGCAGGACCGCCTGCGCGACCTCGGGCAGAGCCGCAGCACCGACGCGCTGGCCGAACGGGCCGAGCTGCTCCGGCTGCTCGGCCGCCTGGACGAGGCGCTGACCGTCGCGGAAGAGGTGTTCCGCCTGACGATGTTCACCGGCGAGCGCCAGGACAAGGTGTCCGCACGGATCCGCCGCGCCCACATCCTGCACGACCTCGGCCGTTACGAGCGCGCCGCGACCGAGGCCTCGATGGCGCGGGACACCGCCGCGACCGAGGAGTGGCCGGAGCTCGAGGGCGCCGCCGCCGAACTCGAGGGCTGGTCCCTCTACGAACTGTCCCGCTTCGAGGAGGCCCGCGCCGTCCTCAGCCGGTCGTACGACGCGTTCCGCGCTGCCGGCGCCCCGGCGGAGCGCACCGAGGCGCTCCGGACCGCCGTCGAGGCCGCACTCCGGGCCTCCATGACGCAGCCGGCGGCGGAACCCGAAGCCGAGCGTCCCCGGACCGCCCGCGACTTCGCGGTGCGCACCGACGCCGAACCCGCACCGCGTGCGGCCGAGCCGGCCACGCCGCTGCCGACGACCCCGCGACGGGTGCTCGGCGCTCCGGACGCCGCGCGGACCGAGGGCGACTCGCTCTGGGGTCGACTGGCCCGTCCGTCGCGCACGGACCGGGACGAGTGACGCTGCTCGACGACGTACGGACCCGTGCCGCGGAACTGATGGGCGACCACCTGCCCGACGGCTCGTGGACCTTCGCGTTCGACAACGCGAAGACCCGCGCCGGCCAGTGCGACTTCGCGCGGCGGCGGATCACGGTGAGTCGGCACCTGGCGGTCCGGTTCACCCCGGAGGACGTCGAGCAGGTGCTGCTGCACGAGATCGCGCACGCGCTGAGCGGGCCGCGCGCCGGCCACGGTCCCACGTGGCGGCGGACGGCCCAGGGCCTCGGGTACACGGGCTCACGGCTGCACGACGGCCCGATCGCCAGCGAGCTGGCGCCGTGGGTGGGGACCTGCCCCGCGGGGCACGAGCACTTCCGGTACCGGACGCCCACCCGACCGCTGGCGTGTGCACGCTGCGGGCGGCGGTTCGACGAGCGCAACGTCATCACCTGGCGCCGTCGAAGCGGGACGGTTACCCCAGCTTCGGCAGATCGTGCCGGAGGCGCGCCGCTCACCCGTTAGCCTGGGCGGATGCGAACAGGCCAGGACATCCGGACCGATGCCGGGTCCTCGTGGTTCTTCGACGCGGGTCGGATCGCCCTGGACTTCGCACACACCGGCGGGTTCGCGGACGACCCGGACCGCCGACGTCCCCGGGGACACCTCGGGGAGCTGCTGGCCACCCCCGCCGACCTCGACGAGTGGTTGGGGCTGCACACCGAACCGATCGACGTCGGCGCGACCGCCCGCGAGCTGCAGGACGCTCGGGCGCTCCGGGCCGCGATCGCCCGGTTGGCCACCGCCGCTGCCCCGGCACCCGCCGACTCCGCTGCGGAACGGACCGCGGTCGCCGCTGGACTCCGCGCCGGGACCGGCCGGACGCGTCCGGTGCCGGACGACATCGACACGGTGAACCTGTTCGCCGCCCTGCCGGACGTGCCCCCGAGCCTCCCGGGTGGCCGACGCCGCGCCGGGGCGAACCGGGTGCGGCTGGCGCAGGCGCTGTCGAGTGTCGCGCGCGACGCGGTGGCCCTGCTCACCGAGGTCGGCTTCGACGACGTCGAGGCGGACGGACGCCCGGCGCGTCTGAGCCGCTGTTCCGCGCCGGACTGCGGGCTCGTGTTCTACGACTCCTCGCGCGGCGGCACCCGTCGCTGGTGCTCGATGCAGCGCTGCGGCAACCGGGCGAAGGTCCGCGCCCACCGGGCCCGCCGCGCGGCCGTCTGAACCGAGCGCAGCGCGCGGCCGTCGGCAGCGTGGGCGAGGATCCGCGCAGAACGGACGGCACACCGAAAGTCTGGATTCGGAGTACCGAAACCTCTGGCATGGTGGGTGCATGACGGACACCGCCACCCCGGTCATGGGCCAGCGCCCGCCCGGTCGCCGCGCCGCCGGACTCGGGCTCCTCGGTCCGGCGTTCGTCGCGGCCATCGCCTACGTCGACCCCGGCAACGTCGCCGCGAACCTCACCGCCGGCGCCCGCTACGGCTACCTGCTGCTCTGGGTCCTGATCGCCGCGAACGCCAGTGCCGTCGTCGTCCAGTACCTCTCCGCCAAGCTCGGCATCGTCACGGGCAGGTCCCTGCCGGAACTGCTGGGCCTGCGGATGCGCCGCACGCCCCGCCTGCTGTTCTGGGCCCAGGCAGAGGTCGTCGCCGCTGCCACCGACGTCGCCGAGGTGATCGGCGGCGCCCTGGCCCTGCACCTGCTCTTCGGCGTCCCCCTCGTCGTCGGCGGGCTGATCACCGGCGTGGTCTCGATGGCGATCCTGCTGCTCCAGCACCACCGGGGCGCCCGGACCTTCGAGGCCGTCGTCACGGCGATGCTCGCGGTGCTGACGGTCGGGTTCTGCGCGGGACTGCTGTTCGCGCAGGTCTCCCCCGCGGCACTCGTCGCCGGCATCGCCCCGCGGTTCGCCGACTCCGGCTCGGTACTGCTCGCCGCGTCGATGCTCGGCGCGACCGTGATGCCGCATGCGGTGTACCTGCACTCGGCTCTGGCGCGCGACCGGCACGGCGACACCCCGGTCGGCCCGGAGCGTCGGCGCATCCTGGTCGCGACCCGGTGGGACGTGGCGCTGGCGCTCGTCCTCGCGGGCGGGGTGAACATCGGGATGCTCGTGCTCGCCGCGGCCACCCTGCAGGGGGTGTCCGGCACCGACTCGATCCCGGGAGCGCAGCACGCCATCGCCGAGAACGTCGGTCCCGTGGTCGGGGTGCTCTTCTCGGTCGGGCTGCTGGCGTCCGGCCTCGCGTCCACCTCGGTGGGCTGCATGGCCGGGGCGGAGATCATGCACGGGCTGCTGCACGTGCGGGTCCCGCTCGTCGTGCGGCGCCTCGTCACGCTCGTGCCGGCGATCGTCCTGCTGGCGCTGCGGTACGACCCGACGCAGTTGCTGGTGATCAGCCAGGTGGTGCTGAGCTTCGGGATCGCCTTCGCGATCGTCCCCCTGGTGGCCTACACGTCCCGGCGGAGCGTCATGGGTGACGACGTCAACGCACTCGGCACGAAGGTGCTCGCGTGGCTGATCGCGGCGGTGATCGTCGCGCTGAACATCGCGCTGATCGTGCTCACCGTCTCGGGCTGATCACACCGGGTAGGTGTGGCGACCGCACCGCCCGACGGCGGTGCGGTCGCGGGGTCTCACTCGGAGACCTTGGCGTCCTTCCAGAACGCGACGTACCCGCTGTAGTCCTTGCCGACGCGGTCGAACGACGTCGGGATCGGCTGCGGGTAGGACCATGCGGCGTCGACGTGCTGCTGCCCGTCCACGGTCACGGTCCAGTACTGCGTGTCGCCCTTCCACGGGCAGTGGTACTGCGTGGGGCTCTCGCTGAAGAGTTCGGTCTTCACGCTCGCCGGCGGGAAGTACCAGTTGCCCTCGATCTGGATGAGGTCCGTCTCCGGGGCCTCCGCGATGACGGTGTCACCGATCAGTGCCTGCATGGCTCACTCCTCGTTCTTCGCCGTCGGTGGGACGGCGGTCGACTCGGGACGTTACGCCCGCTCGGTGGACGGCCGCAGCGTGACCAGCTGCGGTCCGACGGCGAGGGCTGCGTGCACCCGGTCGACATCGAGCGCACCGGCGGACTCCGACGCGGTCACCAGGTGCGTCGCCGCCTGCCGGAGGCCCGTCCACGCCGCACAGGCCGCCGCCGCCTCGGGCGAGGTGTGGTCGACGCCGCTGGTCACGAGGGCGTCCACGACCGCGCCGGCCGCGAGCAGGTCCTCGACCGCGAACTCCGGCACCGCGGGCACGTCGGGGAACTCGCCGGCGTCGTCCGCCGTGCCGCCGCCGACCGGCTCGTCGAGGTGGCCGGCCGCGACGACCGCCACGACACAGCGGTCCCCCCGGTCGGCCTGGAGGCGCAGCACCCGTTCCGCGACGGCCGTCACGTTCCCCAGGTGGCCGAGCACGACCTCCGGTCCGTCCGGCAGCAACGCGAGGGGTGCGCGCGTGCCGTCCGACCCGGGGCGCGGTGCCGTTGCCGTTGCCGGGAGCACGTCGACCCAGACGAGGAGGTGTGCGTCCGCCGCGATCCGTGCGGCACCCGCCGCGCCCCATCCGAACCGCACCTGGTACCCCCGCTGCCCTCGCTCCTGCACGCCGACACGATACCGAGACGGCAGGGGGTGCTCGCAGCCGGGGTGTCCGCGCCGGCCGGTACGATCCGATGCCATGGAGACCGACCCCGCGCCCACCCTCACCGGCGACCGCGTCACGCTCGAGCCCCTGTCGCTCGAGCACGCGGACGACCTGCGGGCCGCGGTGGCGGACGGGGACCTCTGGCGTGCCTGGTACACCTCGGTCCCCGCGCCATCGCAGGTCGAGACGGAGATCGAACGACGGCTGGCCGAGCAGTCGGCGGGCCGGATGGTGCCCTTCGCCGTGCGCGACCGGCCGACCGGTCGGGTCGTCGGGGCCACCACGTTCCTGCACCTCGACGACGCGAACCGCCGGGTGGAGATCGGGTCGACGTTCCTCGCCGCCTCGTCGCAGCGCACCGGCATCAACACCGAGGCGAAGCTGCTGCTCCTCTCGCACGCCTTCGAGACGTGGCAGTGCATCGCCGTGGAGTTCCGCACGCACTGGCACAACACGCGGTCCCGCGCGGCCATCGCCGGGATCGGTGCGAAGCAGGACGGCGTCCTCCGGAACCACTCGGTCGGGCCGGACGGCAGCATGCGCGACACCGTCGTGTTCTCGGTCATCCAGTCGGAGTGGCCGACGGTCCGTCTGTCGTTGTCTGAACGTCTGCGCAGCCACGACCGGGCCGAGGGTGCCCGCCGCCGGTCGGCACGCCACGCCTGAGCCCCGCCACACCCGAACCCGCCACACCTGGCCGTCCCGCCCCGCAGCCGGTCGGTGCGGCCGGACCCCAGCCGGTCCGCGTAGCGTCCGCCGCATGCACGTCGGTCTCCGCATCGTCCTGGACGCTCCCGTCGACGCCGTCCGGGATGCCCTCCTCCGGCCGTCCGTGATGGTCGCCGTCACCAAGCCGTTCCTCGTCTACCGCTCGCTCGACCCCGCCGGGTTCCCGGAGCACTGGACCCCGGACGAGCCGCACCCGATCGGTGCGTCCACGTTCGGCCTGGTGCCGAGCGGGACGAGCCACGTCGACATCGACCTGCACGAGACCGACGGCGTGCCGATCCAGGTCGACCGCGGCGGTGGCACGAGCGGCCTGTTCGCGCGGATGGACATGCGCCACCGGATGGCCGTCTCCACCCTCCCCGACGGCCGGACCCTGTTCCGCGACCGCCTGACGTACCGCACGCGCCCCGCGCTCCTCGGCATCGCGCTCTGGCCCGGCATGTGGGTCATCTGGCAGTGGCGGGCGTTCCGGATGCGCGCCCTCGCCCCCACCTGGCGGGCGTGAGCGTACGCTCGTCGACGTGACCCAGACGGAGACCACCGACCGCGTCCGCACCGCCCTCGCCACCGCCGACTGGCGCCGCGAGACGTTCGACCTCTTCCGCCGGGTCCGGGCCACGCCCGAGCCCGAGGCGGCACACACGCTGTGGCGCGAGGGTCGCGACGCGATGTTCGCGGGACACCCGGCCAGCCCGCTGCTGCCCGAGGACGCCGAGGGCTTCACGTCGCTGCCCTTCCCGGCCTACGACCCGGCCTGGCGCTTCCACGCGCGGATCGAGGAGGCCGAGCCGAAGGTGCTCGACGTCGAGACCGGCACCGACGGCATCGTGCACTTCGACCGCCTCGGTGTCGTGCAGGTCCCCGGGGTGGGATCGCTCGACGTCTGGAAGCACGGCGGCTACGCGGGCGGCCTGTTCGTCCCGGTGAAGGACGCCAGCGCCGGCAAACCCGGTGGCACGTACGGCGGCGGGCGCTACCTGATCGACACGATCAAGGGCTCCGACCTCGGCGACGCGGACGGTGAGCTCGTCCTGGACTTCAACTTCGCGTACAACCCGTCGTGTGCGTACGACCCGGCGTGGGCGTGCCCGCTCGCGCCTCCCGGCAACACCCTGCCCGTGGCGGTCCCGGTCGGCGAGCGGTACGGCTCCTAGGGTGGACCGCATGTCCGGATTCGTCGCGATCGACGCCGGTGGCCGCGTGCCGCCCTTCGAACAGGTGCGCTCGCAGCTCGCCGCCCAGATCGCCGCCGGGTACCTGGTCGACGGGGAGCGCCTGCCGAGTGTCCGCGGACTGGCCGCCGAACTCGGGCTGGCCGCCGGGACGGTCGCGAAGGCCTACCAGCTGCTCGAGGAAGCGGGGCTCGTGCAGACCGCACGCGGTGCCGGCACCCGGGTGGTCCGACCGGCCGCGGTGCCGGAGTCGGTCACGCACGCCGCAGCCGCCCTGGTCGCCGCCGCACGCGAGGCCGGGCTGTCGGCCGACCAGACCGCGGCCGCGCTGCACGACGCCTGGCCCGCGTAGCCGGTCCGGCCCGGTTCGCGCTGAGCGACAGCGCGCGGCCCGCCACACACGAACGCCGTCGCCCAGCGCGAATCGCGCCCGCCGCGAACCACGCCCGCCGCGCTCAGCAGTGGCGGAAGACGTACCCGTCCTCGCCGGCCGGCACGAGGTCCCGGTCGCGGAGGATCGTCATCCGCGGGCGGTCGGTCATCGCGCAGACGGCGGACCACTTCCCCTTGAGGGTGTCCGCGTACTCGACGTCGATCACGCGCGCCCCGTACACGTCCGTGTAGGCGGCGCACTCGTCGTACTGCACGCACTCCTCGGCGACCACGAAGTCGAACCCGGTGCGCTCCCGTCCGGCGGTACCGAGCTGCGGGGTGTTCTTCTGGGCGGCGGCCAGGCCGTGCTGGTGGGCGACCCGGACGAGCGACGCGGCGAGCGCCAGGTTCCCCGAGCGGGTCATCCGGCCGCCGGAACGGGTCCACGAGTCGAGGTTGTCGAACTCGACGGCGTCGAACCCGTGGTCGGCGCAGCGGGCGATCGACCGTGACAGCACCGAGGTGATCGTGGCCCGGGCGCTCGCGGTCCGGGTGTCGAGGATGAGCTCGTCCGGCCACCCTGGGTCGATGACGGGCTTGCCGGCGGCCGTGCGGAGGACGGCGTCGGGGTGTTCGGACAGCCAGGACGCCCGGTCCTCCGGCTGGGTCTGGAACCCGTTCACGTAGCAGATGCCGTACACGCCGGCGGCGGCCTTCTCCGTGCTGTCCCGTTCGACCACGGTGACGCCGGCGGGTGGCGTGTACGAGCCGCCGAGCTGGTAGTCGGGGATCCCGCCGGTGGGCAGGGCACGCGCGGCGACGTCGGCACCGGCGGTCGCGCCTCCCGTCCCGGCGTCGTCGACGGTGCGGTGCGCGCCGGGGGTGGTGCCCGCGGAACCGGAGGGGGCGGCGCAGGCCGTCAGGCCGGTGACGGCGACGGCGACGGCGAGCAGCGCGGTGGTGACGAGGGTCCTGCGAAAGAGCACGAGGCATCCTCGCACGTGGCAGTGACCCGCCTGCGCCGCCGTCGTCGAGACCGGATCGCAACGCCCGACGCGAACACCCCTCCCGTTCCGACGCCCGAGGCCGCTATGCTGGGACCACTCGAGGCGCCGATCGCCTCGTGCGTCGTACGGACGCCCCCGAAACCTCCCGGTGTCCCGCACACCCGAACAGACTCCCGTGTCTGGTCGGATCGCGTGCGGAACCGACACCGATGTGTATCGCGCACCACCCTCGCCCCGGAATCCGTCCGGTGGCGCAGATCCCGGTGCCAGGCTCTCTGCTGCGGCGACAGCACCCGCACTCCAGCGCCGACGTCCACCAGGACCCGGACCGCTGAGCGGATGCGCTCCCGCCCGCGCCGGCCTCGACCGCGCGCCCTTCCGGCCCTCCCGGGCCCGAGAGGTCACCATGACCACCCAGAACTCCAGCACGACACAGAGCGCTGACAGCACCGACGTCCGGTTCGCCGACCTCGGTGTCCCCGCCCCGATGGTCGACGTCCTCGTCGGCCAGGGCAAGGAGAACGCCTTCCCGATCCAGGTCGACACCCTGCCCGACTCGCTCCAGGGCAAGGACGTGCTCGGCCGCGGACGCACCGGCTCCGGCAAGACGATCGCCTTCGCGATCCCCCTCGCCGCCCGCCTGGCAGCGTCGTCCCGCAACCGTCGCGCCGGTCGCCCCCGTGCCCTCGTGCTCGCCCCGACCCGTGAGCTCGCGACGCAGATCGACGCGACGCTCGCCCCCCTCGCCAAGGCGATGGGCCTGAACACGACGACCATCTTCGGTGGTGTCGGCCAGGGCCGTCAGGTCGAGGCCCTCAACCGCGGCGTCGACATCGTCGTGGCCTGCCCCGGCCGCCTGGCGGACCTCATGCAGCAGGGCCACGTGCACCTGGACGCCATCGAGGTCACCGTCCTCGACGAGGCCGACCACATGGCCGACATGGGCTTCCTGCCCGGCGTCACCAAGATCATGCAGGCGACCCCGGTCAAGGGCCAGCGCCTGCTGTTCTCCGCCACGCTCGACAACGGCGTGGACAAGCTCGTCAAGAAGTTCCTGCACGACCCGGTGATGCACTCGGTCGACGACGAGAACAGCCCCGTCGAGGCGATGACCCACCACCTCTTCGAGGTCGCGGACGCCGACGCCAAGAAGGACCTGGTCAAGGCCCTCGCCTCCGGCACCGGCCGTCGCATCCTCTTCATGCGTACGAAGCACCACGCCAAGCGCCTCGCCAAGCAGCTCTCCAGCCAGGGCATCCCGGCCGTCGACCTGCAGGGCAACCTGTCGCAGGGTGCCCGTGAGCGGAACCTCGCCCGGTTCTCCTCCGGCGACGCCCTGGTCCTCGTCGCGACCGACGTCGCCGCCCGCGGTGTGCACGTCGACGCCGTCGAGCTCGTCGTGCACGTCGACCCGCCCACCGAGCACAAGGCGTACCTGCACCGTTCCGGCCGCACCGCCCGTGCCGGTTCGTCGGGCGACGTCGTCACCGTGACGATGCCGGCCGAGCGTCGCGACGTCGCGCAGATGATGCGTGCCGCAGCGATCAAGGTTAGCCCGCAGCACGTCACCGCGACCTCCGCGGCGGTCACCGAGCTCGTCGGCGAGGTGGCCCCGTACCGCGAGGACACCACCCCGGCACCGCAGCAGCAGCAGCCGCGCCGTCAGTCGTCCGGTGACGCCGCCGGCCAGGGCCGTGGCCGCTCGCGTGGTCGTGGCGCCCCCGCCGGTGGCACCGGTGGCCGTTCGGGAGGCTCGTCCTCCGCCGGACGCTCCGCCGCCGGTTCCGACTCGGCCGGCTCCGGTGCCCGCCGTGGCGGTCGCGCCGAGGGCGCCGGTCGTGACGACCGTCGTGGCGCCTCCGCCGGTCAGCGTGGCGGCGCCCCGCGTCGTGCCGGTTCCGACACCACCCGCGGTGGCTCGGCGTCGGTCTGGTCCTCGGACGGCGGCTACAGCGCCGGCCGCGCCCCGCGCGACGACGCTGCTCCCGCAGGCCGTCGTGGTGGCTCGCGCCGCGCCTCCCGTCCGGCCGGTACCGGTCGCTGACCCTGGTCCTGAACGCTTCCTCCGAAGACCACGGACGACGAGCGTACGGTTCTGGTCACCGGCGGGAGCGCGAGCAACTGCCGGCGACTTTTTCCGTTGTCGAGAGGAGCGCACATGGCTGGGATCGAAGACATCAAGAACGCCGCTGAGAAGGCGGCAGGCAAGGCCAAGGAAGCCCTCGGCAACGCCACGGACAACGACCGCCTCAAGGCCGAAGGCCAGACCGACCAGGGCAAGGCCTCGGCCAAGCAGGGCGTCACGGACGTGAAGGACGCGGCGCACGGCGTCGCCGACAGCTTCAAGAACGACAAGTAACCAAGCCGGCCACAGGCCGTGCTGCGAAGCCCCCGGATCCGATCGGATCCGGGGGCTTCGTCGTGTGCCAGGTGCAGCGCCGGTCAGTGCAGCGCGCCTCAGTGCAGCGCGACTCAGTGCAGCGCGCCGACCGAGGCCAGGCCCGCGCGGAGGAGCGTGCCGCGGCCGCCCTCCATCTCGTCCGCGACGGCGTCGGACGCGGCCTCCATCGGAGTCATCCAGGTGAGTTCGAGGGCGTCCTGCCGGGGCTCGCACGTCCCGGTGACCGGGACGACGTAGGCGAGCGAGATCGCGTGCTGCCGCTCGTCGGTGTACACCGAGGCGCCGGGCAGCGGGAAGTACTCGGCGACCGTGAAGGGGTTCGGGCTCGCCGGCAGCTGCGGGAACGCCATCGGCCCGAGGTCCTTCTCGAGGTGGCGGAACAGCGCGGTGCGGATCGACTCGCCGTACATCACCCGGCCGGAGACGAGCGTGCGGGCGATCGAGCCGCTGGGCGACACCCGCAGCAGGACGCCGACCTCGGTCACGACCCCGAGGCCGTCGAGCCGCACGGGCACCGCCTCGACGTAGGTGATCGGGAGACGACGGCGGACGGACGCGAGTTCCTCGTCCGACAGCCAGCCGGAGCCGGAGTCGGGATCGGGATCAGGGGTGCGGGTCGAGGACATGCACCGTTCCTACCAGGCCCGGCGGCGAACTCGGCGACGGACCCGGCCGCGGTGCGTCCCCGGTCCTCGGTGCGCCCTGCTCGTCGCCGGGTCGGCGCTGCGTCCGGGTGAGCGGTGCTCGTGATGAGCGGGTCCTCACGAGCGGGACCGGGGTCTCGCCGGCAGGGCCCAGCCCCCGCCCCGAGGGTGAGCCCATGACGACACCACGAACGACAGCACTCCTGTTCGCGCGCGCTGCCGCTGCAGCCGCCGGCGCCGCCCTGCTCGCCGGCTGCTCCGCCGGTCCGGCCTCGGCCGCCCCCTCGACCACCACGTCCCCCGCGACGACCTCTGCCGCGACCGGGTCGGCGTCCGGGTCCGCGTCCGGCGGCACCGGGAACCGCCTGGACGCCGCCGCCGAACACGCCGACGCCAGCCTGGTCCGGCGGCTGTTCACCCAGGTCTTCCCGGCCCCGTCCAGTGCCGCCGCAGTCCGGACCGCGGGCCGCATCGTCGCACCGGACGCCGTCTCCCACGGCGGGGAGTCCGGGCCGGCCGGGCTCCTCGCCGCGTTCCGTGCCGACCACGCCCGGATCGCCGGGGCCCACGCGGTCGTCAAGCACCTGGCGGCCGACGGGGATCTGGTCGCGGTGCACTGGCAGCTCACCGCGGACGTCCACGACGAACGGCAGGGCGAGGCCGCGGTCGACCTCTTCCGGGTCAGCGGCGGTCGGGTCGTCGAGCACTGGTCGCTCGCCCAGCCGGTGGCGACCGGGAAGCCGGCCAGCGGCAACACCAACACGATGTTCAGTGACCTGTACCGGGCCCCGGCCGCGCAGCGACACCCGTCGGAGCGGCAGGAGGAGCGGAACCGCCGCTTCGCCGTCAGCGCCTACGACACCCTGTTCCGCGACCACGACGTGTCGGTGCTCGACCGCGCCTTCGACCCGGGGTACCTGCAGCACAACCCGGTCGCGCCGAACGGCACGGCCGCGCTGAAGAAGCTGTTCGGCGGCGGCACCGGGTTCCCGGCGCAGGAGTCGGTGGTCTCCCTGTCCGATGGGGACCTGGTGTGGACGTTCTCCCGCCCGGTCGGTGCCTCGGCGGACAGCCCCTTCCTCGCCGCGGACCTGTTCCGTGTCGACGGTGGCCTGATCCGCGAGCACTGGGACGTGGTCCCGCCCGCGGCCGGCTGACACCGCCGGAGCCGGCCACAGACGGACGGGAGGCCCGTTGCCAGCTGGCAACGGGCCTCCCGTCCGGTGTGTGGTTCTCCTGTGCTGCGGCGCTGGCGCCCCGTGGTGCGGACCGCTCAGTCGCTGAGGACCTGGAGCAGGTCGCGGCGCAGGCCGTCGATCTTCTCGGTGGCGGCCTTCGTCTGCTCGTCCGTCGCGCTCGTGCGGAACACGTGCATGACGCTGGCGAGCTTGCGGAGCGACTCGAACAGCTCGCGCTGCGAGTCCGGCATGCCGGGCGTGGACTCCCACGCGGCGGCGATCTCGTCGGCCTTGGACTCGGCCTCGGCCCGACCGGCGTCGGTGAGCTCGAAGAGGGTCTTCCGACCGTCGCCCGTCGAGACCACGAGGTCTTCGTCGACGAGCTGCTGGAGCGTCGGGTAGACCGAGCCGGGGCTCGGCTTCCAGGCGCCGCCGGTGCGCTCGGCGATCGTCTTGATGACCGCGTAGCCGTTCTGCGGGCCCTCGGCGAGGAGCCCGAGGATGGCGAGGCGGACGTCGCCGCGGCGGCGTCGTTCACGGCCGGGGCCGAAGCCCGGACCGAAGCCGCCGCCGAAGCCGGGACCGAACCCCGGACCGCCGAAGCCCGGTCCGCCGAAGCCGGGACCGAAGCCCCGCCCACCGCGGCTACCGCGGCCGTGTTCGTGGTCACCGTGGTCACGGCCGGGGAACCCGGTGCCGTGGTGCTGGCGGGCGCTGCCGAAGCGGGGCCCGCGCTGGCCGCGACCGAAGGGGTCGCGGGGGGACGTGGAGCTGTTCTCGTCGTCGATGGGGCGCATGACGACTCCTTTCTCGAAGTTGGTTCGCGACCTGTTCAGGACCGGTCGCGATGCAGTAACGATAGATCGGTAGTGTTCTCGATGTCAAGCACCGATCCGCCCCGGGCTCCTGTCGGTGGTGAGGAGCAGGATGGAGCGGACCATGACGGACGTCTTCGAGCGCTTCTCCCCCGCCACCGCCGAGTGGTTCCGGGGGGCGTTCCGCGAACCGACGGCCGCGCAGGCCGGCGCATGGGACGCCATCTCGACCGGGCAGCACGCGCTCGTCATCGCCCCGACCGGCTCCGGCAAGACCCTGGCCTCGTTCCTGTGGTCGATCGACCGGCTCATCTCGGCGTCGGACACCCCGCCCGCCAAGCAGCGCACCCGCGTGCTCTACGTCTCGCCACTCAAGGCCCTCGGCGTCGACGTCGAACGGAACCTGCGCTCCCCGCTCGTCGGCATCACGCAGACGGCCAAGCGGCTCGGGCTCGAACCGCCCGACGTCACGGTCGGCGTCCGGAGCGGTGACACCCCGTCGTCCGACCGGCAGAAGCTGCTGCGCCTGCCGCCGGACATCCTCATCACCACGCCCGAGTCGCTCTACCTGATGCTGACGTCGAAGGCGCGCGAGACCCTGGTCAACGTCGACACCGTCATCGTGGACGAGGTGCACGCGGTCGCGGCGTCCAAGCGTGGCGCACACCTCGCCGTCTCGCTCGAACGCCTCGACGACCTGCTCGAGAAACCCGTCCAGCGCATCGGGCTGTCCGCGACCGTCCGCCCGGCAGAGGAAGTGGCGCGGTTCCTCGGCGGTCGGGCCCCGGTGCAGATCATCGCCCCGCCCGCGCAGAAGACCTTCGACCTGCGCGTCGTCGTGCCGGTCGACGACATGACCGAGCTCGGTGCACCGCCGGTCGGAGCGGACGCGACCTCCAGCCCGACGAACGGGTCGATCTGGCCGCACGTCGAAGAGTCGGTCGTGGACCTCATCGAGCAGCACCGGTCGACGATCGTCTTCGCCAACTCCCGCCGGCTGGCCGAACGCCTGACCGCCCGGCTCAACGAGATCCACGAGGAACGGGCCCTGGCGACGACGGACGTGGCCGAACCCGTAGGTGCCGGTGTCGGCGTGCCGGTGGTCTCGCAGTCCCCGGGGCGGGCGTCGGCACATGCGCCGGTGCCCCAGCCCACCCGGCCGCCGGCCCAGCTGATCGGCGGGTCCGGCCAGACCGACGGCGGCGGCTCGGACCGGAACATCCCGGTGCTCGCCCGCGCCCACCACGGCTCGGTGTCCAAGGACCAGCGCGCGATCATCGAGGACGACCTGAAGTCCGGACGACTCCGCTGCGTCGTCGCCACCAGTTCGCTCGAACTCGGCATCGACATGGGCGAGGTCGACCTCGTCATCCAGGTCGAGGCGCCGCCCTCGGTCGCCAGCGGCCTGCAGCGTGTCGGCCGCGCCGGCCACCAGGTGGGTGAGATCTCCCGGGGCGTGCTCTTCCCGAAGCACCGGGCCGACCTCGTCAACAGCGCCGTCACCGTCGAGCGCATGGTCAGCGGGCAGATCGAGTCGATCTCGGTGCCCGCCAACCCGCTCGACGTCCTGGCGCAGCACACCGTCGCGGCCGGGGCCATCGACACGGTCGACGTCGAGCACTGGTTCGAGCTCGTCCGACGCAGCGCCCCGTTCAGCGGCCTGCCCCGCTCGGCGTTCGAGGCGACGCTCGACCTGGTCACCGGCCGCTACCCGAGCGACGAGTTCGCCGAACTCCGACCACGCCTGGTCTGGGACCGCGTGCACGGCACCCTCACCGGGCGTCCCGGAGCGCAGCGGCTGGCCGTCACGAGCGGTGGCACGATCCCGGACCGTGGCATGTTCGGCGTCTTCATGGTCGGCGAACGGGCGTCCCGCGTCGGCGAGCTCGACGAGGAGATGGTCTACGAGTCCCGCGTCGGCGACGTCTTCGCACTCGGCGCCACCAGCTGGCGGATCGAGGAGATCACGCACGACCGGGTCCTCGTCAGCCCGGCGTTCGGGCAGCCCGGTCGGGTGCCGTTCTGGAAGGGCGACGGACTCGGGCGGCCCGCCGAACTCGGCCGTGCCACCGGTGCCTTCGTGCGGGAGGTCGAGTCCGCCTCGGACGAGGACGCCCGGGCCCGGGTCGCCGCCGGTGGCCTCGACGAACGGGCCGTCACGAACCTCATCGCGTTCCTCCGCGACCAGCGCGCCGCCACCGGTCACGTGCCGAGCGACACCACGCTCGTCGTCGAACGCTTCCGCGACGAGCTCGGCGACTGGCGGCTCATCCTGCACTCCCCGTACGGCATGACCGTGCACGCGCCGTGGGCCCTCGCGGTGGCGGCCCGACTGCGGGAGCGGCACGGGATCGACGGCGGTGCCATGGCCGCGGACGACGGGATCGTGGTGCGGATCCCGGAGACGGACGCCGAGCCTCCCGGAGCGGAGCTGTTCGTCTTCGAGCGCGACGACCTCGAGACCATCGTCACCGACGAGGTCGGCGGCTCCGCGCTGTTCGCCGCACGCTTCCGCGAGTGCGCGGCCCGGGCACTCCTGCTGCCCCGCCGTGACCCGGGGCGCCGGTCCCCGCTCTGGCAGCAGCGTCAGCGTGCGTCGCAGCTGCTCGAGGTGGCGCAGAAGTACCCGACGTTCCCGATCCTGCTCGAGACCGTGCGCGAGGTGCTGCAGGACGTGTACGACGTCCCCGCCCTGCTCGGCATCGCGGACGAGATCGCCCGGCGGCGGATCCGCCTGGTCGAGAGCGAGACCGAGCAGCCCTCGCCGTTCGCCCGCACCCTGCTGTTCGGGTACGTCGCGGCCTTCATGTACGAGGGGGACTCGCCGCTCGCCGAACGCCGGGCCGCCGCGCTGTCCCTCGACTCGACCCTGCTCAGCGAGCTGCTCGGTCGTGCGGAACTGCGCGAACTGCTCGACCCGGCCGTCATCGACGGTGTCGAACGCGACCTGCAGCGGCTCTCCCCGGACCGCCGCGCGCGGGACGTCGAGGGCATGGTCGACGTCCTCCGGCTGGTCGGGGCGCTCGACCTCGACGAGCTGGTCGACCGGAGCTGGCTGGCCGACGCCACGGACCGCAGCGAGGCCCAGGCGACGCTCCGCACGGCGCTGGAGGCCCTCGAGCGCGACCGCCGTGTCCTCGCCTTCTCGCATGCCGGGGCCACCCGCTGGGCCGTGATCGAGGACGCCTCCCGACTCCGCGACGCCCTCGGGGTGCCGCTGCCGATCGGCGTGCCGACCGCCTTCGTCGAGCCGGTCGCCGACCCGCTCGGTGACCTGGTCGGCCGGTACGCCCGCAGCCACGGTCCGTTCGGCGCGCAGGAGGCCGCGTCGCGTCTGGGGCTCGGCGTCGCGGTGGTGCAGGACACCCTGCGCCGCCTGACCGCCGACCGACGCCTGGTCGAGGGCGAGTTCCGACCCGACCGCCAGGGTGCCGAGTGGTGCGACTCCGAGGTGCTCCGACGCATCCGGACGAAGTCGCTCGCGGCGCTCCGGCACGAGGTCGAACCGGTCGCACCGGACGCCCTCGCCCGCTTCCTGCCCGCGTGGCAGCACGTCCGTGTCCCCGGGGCCCGCGGCGGGCTGCGCGGCATCGACGGCGTGCTGCAGGTGGTCGACCAGCTGTCCGGGGTCGCCCTGCCCGCCAGCTCGTGGGAGTCGCTCGTGCTGCCGGCCCGCGTCTCCGACTACGCCCCGAGCATGCTCGACGAGCTGACCGCCACCGGCGAGGTCCTCTGGTCCGGTGGCGGCACCCTGCCCGGCAACGACGGCTGGGTCCGGCTGCACCTCGCCGACACCGCCGCGACCACCCTGGCCGAGGCAGCGGGCGACGAGACCACCGAACTGCAGCGCGACGTCCTGGGTGCCCTGGCCGGCGGCGGCGCGTACTTCTTCCGCCAGCTCGGGCAGGCCGTCGGCAGCACTGACGACTCCGCCCTGACCACCGCGCTGTGGGACCTGGTGTGGGCCGGCCAGATCACCAACGACACGTTCGCCCCGCTGCGGGCGATGCTCGGCGGCAAGGCCCGGACCTCGAGCGCACCGCGCACCCGCGCCTACCGGGGTCGCCGACGCCCGACGCTGCCGAGCCAGTCCGGTCCGCCGAACGTCGGCGGACGCTGGTCACTGCTGCCGCTCGCCGAACCCGACGCCACCGTCCGGGCAGCGGCGACCGCGGAACTGCTGCTCGAGCGCTACGGCGTCGTCACCCGCGGTGCCGTGCAGGTGGAGGGCGTCCGCGGCGGCTTCGCCGGGGTCTACCGCGTGCTCGCCAAGTTCGAGGAGTCCGGCCGTGCCCGACGCGGGTACTTCGTCGAGGGGCTCGGTGCCGCGCAGTTCGCCACCGGCCCGACCGTCGACCGACTCCGCACGTACGCCCGTGACCTGGACGACGAGGAGCGCGCCGACCCGGACCGTGCGCGCGAGGCCCTGACCCTGTCGGCCACCGACCCGGCGAACCCCTTCGGCGCCTCGCTGCCGTGGCCGCACGAACCCGCACCGGTCGACCCCGACGACCCGGCCGCGGCGGCGCAACCGGCCGAGGCCGCGAGCGCCGGTCCGGTCGCCCAGACCAGCATCAGCACGACATCCGCGAAGGGCGGTGCCCGCGGCCACCGTCCGGGTCGCAAGGCCGGCGCGCTCGTCGTGCTCGTCGACGGTCGGCTGGCCGTCTACGTCGAACGCGGCGGCAAGAGCGTGCTGACGTTCACGGAGGACCCGGCCGACCTGGCAGCGGCCGCCACCTCGATCGCGGCGACCGTCCGGAGCGGCCTCGGCAAGCTGTCCGTCGAACGGGTCGACGGCGTCTTCGTGCTGGAAGCCCCGCTCGGGGACGCCCTCCGCACCGCGGGCTTCACGGCCACGCCCCAGGGACTGCGGCTCCGTGCCTGAGGGCGACACCGTCTTCCGCGCGGCGGCCCGGTTGCACACGGCGCTGGCGGGCAAGGTGCTGACGCGCAGCGACTTCCGGGTACCCGCGTTCGCCACCCTCGACCTGGTCGGCCGCACCGTCGACGAGGTCGTCCCGCGCGGCAAGCACCTGCTGCACCGGATCGGCGACCTGACCGTGCACTCGCACCTCAAGATGGAGGGCCGATGGGACGTCTACGCCCCGGGTGAGCGCTGGCGCCGACCGGCGTTCCAGGCGCGGGTCGTCCTGGACGCCGCCGACGTCTCGACCGTCGGCTTCACCCTCGGGGTCCTGGAGGTCGTCCCGCGCGACCGTGAGTCCGAGGTCGTCGGGCACCTCGGCCCGGACCTGCTCGGACCGGACTGGGACGCCGACGTGGCCCTCCGGAACCTCACCGCGGACCCGGACCGACCCGTCGGCCTGGCGCTCCTCGACCAGCGGGTGATGGCGGGGCTCGGCAACGTCTACCGGAACGAGCTCTGCTTCCTCCGGGGCGTGCTGCCGACCCGGCCGGTCAGCGAGGTGCGGGACCCGGCGCGGATGGTGACCATGGCCTCCCGGCTGATCGTCGCGAACCGCGACCGGAGCAACCGGGTGACCACGGGCGTGGACCGCCCGGGGCAGCGCTTCTGGGTCTACAACCGGGCCGGCAAGCCCTGCCTGCGCTGCGGGACCCGGGTGCGTTCAGGCGACCTGGGCGAGTCGGAGCCGACGCTGCGGGACACCTACTGGTGCCCGCGCTGCCAGACCTGACCGCGGAGGACAGAGCTGACCACGGACCAGACCTGACTGGTCAGGTCTGGTCGTGATCGGACGTCAGTGGTCGACGGCCTCGACGATGCAGCTCTGGACCTGCTTCGCCGCGTCCGAGGTCTCGGAGAAGTCGGCCGGTGCGGCGGTGGCAGTGCTCTCGTCGGCGACGACGTCCTCGGCGACCTTGTTCACCGGGACGACCATGCCGTCGAAGTCCTCGGCGGTCGGGTCGGACTCGGTGCCGAAGACCGCGACCTCGTCGTCGTTGGGGTCGTCGCTCTGGTTCGGGGCGACCGAGACGCCGAGGTACCAGCCGGCCTCGCCCTTCGTGACGCTCGCGACGTCCGTGTTGTCGTGCGGGCCCACGGCCTGGTCGATCGCGTCGACGGCGGCACTCGAGGCGACCTGGCAGGGGGCGCTGTTGCGCTGACCGGGGTCGGTGCGGGTGGCGGACTCCTCGGAGCCCGGGACCTTCGCGACCGGGTCGCCGTTCTGGGCGCCGGCGTTCGAGCAGCCGCCCAGCAGCATGGCGACGGTGGCGAGGCCGACGAGGGTGGCAGTGGTCTTCGCGCGCGTGCTCATGGCGTGGACGGTAGGCGGACCGAGGTGTGCCGGAGCCCAGGAGTGCGTCCCGTGGCTCCGGCACACGAGGGCCCGGCACACGGGTCCGCTCGCGCTACTGGTGCGACATGATCCACGCCAGCAGGTACGACCGGGTGTTGCCCGTGTCGATGTCCTCCGCCGGCAGGTCCCGGGCGAGGGCGAGTGCTGCCGTCGCCTGGCTGCCGGAGGCCAACGCCCGGTACATCAGCAGGTAGTCCCCGAAGTGCACGGCGTAGTCGCCCTCCGGCACGGCCTCGTCGAGGACCTTCCCGATCTGCTCCTTGCCACCGGCGGCGACGTAGTCCGCGGCGACGGCGGGCATCGGGATCAGTTCGATGCCGGCCGGTGCCGCCGGGTCCGCGCTGAACCAGGTGGCGTGGTCCCGCTTGCCGCCCCAGTTCAGGGAGACGACGGTGTGCTGGAACCCGGGGAACGGCCGCAGGTCCGGGTCGAGGACGTCCCGCTCCGCCGAGGCCGCCTCGTTCGCGAGCAGCCAGTCGCCCAGCTGTTCGGTCGCGCGGGAGCCGGAGACCCGTCCCCACCGGCAGTATTCCATCGGTGACATGATGCTGCCACGGCGTCGACGGGGACGCAAGAGTCACATCACCGCGGCTGCATCACACGGCCGCTGGCTGGTGCAGCCGCTCCGCCGCGACCGCCCGCACGGCCTCGGTCACCCGTTCGAGCAGCGGCGACGCCAGGTTCCACCGCTGCCACCAGAGCGCCACGTCCGCTCGACGTCCCGGGGTGAGTTCGACCAGGTCGCCCCGCTCGAGCGCCCCGAGGCACTGCGCCTCCGGCAACAACCCCCACCCGAACCCGAGCTGCACCGCCCGGGCGAAGTCGGCCGAGTTCGGGACGAAGTGCCGCGGACCACGGGGTGCGTGCCCGAGCACCCGCCGGAGGAACCCCTGCTGCAGGTCGTCGTCGCGGTCGTAGTCCACGAGCGGCACCCGGTCCAGGCGGGCCGTCATCCGCCGCTCGGTGTCCGCGCCGTCGAGGTACCGCCGGACGAACGACGGTGCGGCGACGGCCCGGTAGCGGTCCACCCCGAGCGGCACCGACGAGCACCCCTGCACCGGCTCCGCCTCGGCCGTCACCGCGGCCATCACCGTGCCCGCACGGAGGAGCTCGGCGGTGCGGTCCTGGTCCTCACGGTGCAGGTCGAAGACCACCTCGGTGTCGGCACGGACGATCGCGAGGGCGTCGAGGAACCACGTCGCGAGCGAGTCCGCGTTGACGGCGAGCGGGATCGACGGCGTGCGTCCCGGCACGTCGGAGTCCGGTACGTCGAGCGCCCGGGAGGTCTCCTCGTCGAGCAGCCGCACCTGTCGCGCGTGGCGGAGGACGACCTCACCGTCCGGCGTCGGCGCGATCGGCGTGGTCCGCTGCAGCAGCACCCGGCCGACGAGCTGCTCCATCGCCTTCACCCGCTGGGACACCGCCGACGGTGTGATCGACAGCTCGCGGGCGGCGGCGTCGAAGGTCCCCGCATCGACGGCGGCCAGGAGGGTCTCGAGGTGGTCACGCTGGAACTGCACCATCAGCGCAGCTTACGGCGCACCAGGAACCTGAGCTGGTCTACGGGGCGGCACCGGCCTAGCGTTCCCCTGTGACCACACCGCTCGACGCCCTGCTCCCCGCCCTGTCCGGCCTGGGCACGGGGCTCGCCCTCATCGTCGCGATCGGGGTGCAGAACACCTACCTGCTGCGGCTCGCGGTGAGCGCGCGACTCGGGGTGGTCGCCGTCGCGGTGGCCGTCTGCGCACTGTCGGACGCGGCCCTCATCATCGCCGGGGTGCTCGGCGTCGGGGCCGTCGTCGAACGGGTCCCGGCAGCGCTGCTGGTCATCCGGTTCGTGGGCGCGGCGTTCCTGCTGACGTACGGGGTGCTCGCGGCCCGGCGGGCGCTGCGGCCCTCGGGCGAGGCGATCCGTCTCGACGAGCGGGCCGCCGAGGACGGGGTGCCCGTCTCGGCGGGTGCGGGCGCTGGGGCCGACGGCCTGGAGGCTGCACCGGCGTCGCGGGGGGAGGGCGTGCCTCCCGGCCGGGCCGGTCTGGGCGACCGGCGTCCGGATGGTCGGCGTGCGGGAGGCGACCCGGCGGGGCCGACGATGCGCGCCGCGGTCCTGACCATGCTGGTGTTCACGTGGGCGAACCCGCACGTGTACCTGGACACGCTGGTGTTCCTCGGGTCGGTCGCGAACCAGCAGGGGGTCGACGACCGGTGGTGGTGGACCGTCGGGGCGGTCGCGGCGAGCTGCCTGTGGTTCGGGGCCCTCGGCTTCGGGGGCCGACTGCTGCGCCCGCTGTTCGCGAAGCCGCTGACCTGGCGGGTCTTCGACGCCCTGGTCGCCGTCGTGATGCTCGCCTTCGGCCTGACGCTGCTCCTCGGCGCCTGACGCGAAACGGAAAACACCGGTGTTCGTCTGTTGCATCGCGACTCTGCGCGGCGCGGAGGACGAACACCGGTGTTCCGCAGGGACTGGTTACTCGCGCATCGCGCGGCCGACGCGGCTGTTGCGGCGGCTGTAGCCGAAGTAGATCGCGAAACCGATGACGAGCCAGACGACGAACCGGATCCAGGTCTCGACCTCGAGGTTGAGCATCAGCCAGAAGCAGAGCACCGCGGACAGGATCGGGACCACCGGCGACCACGGCACCCGGAATGCGCGGGGAGCGTCGGGGCGGGACTTCCGGAGCACGATGATGCCGATCGACACGAGCACGAAGGCGGAGAGCGTGCCGATGTTGATCATGCCCTCGAGCTTGTCGACCGCGGTGAACCCGGCGAGGAACGCGACGACGATGCCGGCGACGACCTGCACGCGGACCGGGGTCTGCGTCTTCGGGTTCGTGACCGAGAACCAGCGGGGCAGCAGGCCGTCGCGGCTCATCGAGAACACGATGCGGGACAGGCCGAGCAGCAGCACCATGACGACCGTGGTCAGGCCGATCAGGGAGCCGATGGCGATGATGCCGGCCGCCCAGGGCAGCCCGACGATGTCGAACGCGGACGCCAGCGAGGGCGCTTTCTCTTCAGCGAGCTGCTTGTACGACACCATGCCGGTGATCACGATGCTGACGCCGACGTAGAGCAGCGTGACGATGCCGAGCCCGATGAAGATGCCGCGGGGCAGGGTCTTCTGCGGGTTCTCGGTCTCCTCGGCACTCGTGGCGACGACGTCGAAGCCGATGAAGGCGAAGAAGACCAGCGACGCCGCGGCGAGCAGGCCGAAGACGCCGTACTGCGCCGGTGCCGCACCGGTCACGAAGGAGACGAGCGACTGGGTCAGCACGCTGCCCTCGGCACCCTTGGTCGGCTCCGCGGCGGGGATGAACGGCGTGAAGTTCGCGGCCTTGACGAAGAAGGCGCCGACCACGATGACGAACAGGACGATCGCGACCTTGATGACGGTGATGACCGCGGAGACCCGGCTGGACAGGCGGGTACCGAACGCCAGCAGCGCGGTGAAGACGCCGACGATGAGGACCGGACCCCAGGTGAAGCCGATCGGGCCGATCGCGATGGTGCTCGGCAGCGTGACGCCGAACACGTCGAACGCGGTGCTGAGGTAGATGCCCCAGTACTTCGCGATGACGGCGCTGGCGGTCAGGGTCTCGAGGATCAGGTCCCACCCGACGATCCACGCGAGCAGCTCGCCCATCGTGGCGTAGGTGAACGTGTACGCCGAGCCGGCGACCGGGATCGTCGAGGCGAACTCGGCGTAACACATGATCGCCAGGCCGCACGTGACGGCGGCGAGCAGGAACGACACGATCACGCCGGGGCCGGCGAAGTTCGCGGCGGCGTTCGCGCCGACCGAGAAGATGCCGGCGCCGACCGCGACGGCGATCCCCATCGCGGCGATGTCGAACGTCTTCAGGGAGCGCTTGAGCGAGCGCCCCTTCTCGTCGGCGTCGGCGAGCGACGCCTCGATGGACTTGGTGCGGAGGGCCATGGGACGTTCCCGTCATCGGAGCAGGCGGACCCCGGAAGGGTAGTGGTATACCGGACGACGGTGCAACCGGGGACCGCGAGGCGCCGATCAGACGGCAGCGTCGGAGCGCCCCTCGCGCCACGCACGGAGGAACCGGGCACCGGCCTCGTCGTGGATGACCCCGTCCGGCGCGGTGAGCACCGGGTACGGCGTCTCGGGGACACCGTCGGCCGGTCGGACGTCGACGTGCGCGACCCGGTGCCCGTTCGCGTGCAGCCAGTCCGCCATCGCGTAGTCGCTGCGGGAGTCGCCGACCGTCCGCCACTCGAGGGGAAGGTCGCCGTCCTCGGCCAGGAGCTCGAGTGCCCGCTCGGCGCCGAGGTCCTTGCCGCTGCGGTCGGACTCGACGTCGGTCGAGATGATCGTCGGGTCGACCCGCCACGCGACCGCGCCGTGCTCGTCCGGGCGCACGTCGTCGAGGCGGCGGACGCCGAGGCCCCGGCGCTCGAGTGCGGCCATCGCCTGCGCGTCGAACGCGGGCTGCCGCGCGAGGTACGCCGCACTGTCGACGTCGACCAGCTGCTCGATCGACACCATGGCGTGCTTGGTCTCGTCGAAGAACACCAGGTCCGCGTACTCGTCGCGGACGAGCTCGCGCATCTCGTCGGCGAAGTCCCGCGGCAGCGCCAGGTCCTCGGCGACGGTCAGGTCTCCCATGCCGTCGGGGAACTGCGGGCCGATCGAGCACCAGACGGCACCCTTCTCGCACACCGCGTGCACCCGTCCGCCCGCGGCGAGACCGCCGGCGAGGAGGGGGCCGACGACCTGCTCCCGGATGAAGGCGTCGCTGCGTCCGGTGTTGAACACGACGGGGATGCCCTCGGCCGCCAGGGCGACGAGGTCCTCGACGATGCTCGGGATCGCGATGGTCCGCGAGAGCGGGCTGGCGATCGGGCCGTCGACGTCGAGCAGGAGTCCGAGGCGGGGTGCGTTCACCCGTCCATCCTGGCGTAGGTCAGCGGGCGCAGCCACGGCGCGGCGTGCTGGTCAGTGCGGGTCGGGACTGGGCTGGGCCTGCAGGAAACCGTCGACCGTGCTCCGCAGCACCGCGGGGTCCGGCACGTGGCCCTGCCCCTCGAGCACCACGGCCGTCGAGCCGGGCACCGTCTCGACCACCGCACGCGCGGCCGCCCGGGTCCAGGTGGGTCCGGTGGTGCCCGCGGCGACGAGCACCGGGATCCCCACCGCGGCGAGCGCCCGCTCCGGCACGACGAGGCCACTGAGGACCCGGACGTCACGGCCGAGGACCCCGGCGTCGGCGAGCAGGGCCTTCCACAGCTTCGGTTTGAGGGGCACGGCGGAGACCTGCAGCATCGGGATGCCGAGCACCCGGGTGAGGTAGGCCCGGACCGCGGCGGCTCGGCGGCCGCCGGCGATCATCTCGTCGAGGCGGTCGGCGAAGAGGACGTCGTCGGCGTGCGCGTCGACGCTCGCGCGGTACGGCGGTTCGTAGAGCACGGCACGGCCGACCGGGACGCCGGTGGCGACGGCATGGAGGACGACGGCGGCACCGACGCAGATGCCGAGGAGGTCGACGGGAGCGCCGACGTCGGCGACCACGGCGGCGAGGTCCTCGACCTCTCGCGCGACCGACCAGGGCCGGGTGTCACCGCTCTCTCCGCGGCCGCGGCGGTCGTACGTGACGACCCGGTAGCGGTCGGAGAACGCGGCGACGACCCCGTCCACGAACGGGGTGCCCCGGTGGTCGAAGGCTCCGCCCACGAGGACGAGCGCAGGGCCGTCCCCGCTCGACGAGACCGCGATCCGTGTGCCGTCCGCTGACAGCACCGATCGGTCGGCGGTGGTCGTCATGGCGTCCTCGTTCGGTCTCGACGGCGAGTGGCGCGCCCCCGGTCGTGCGGCACCCGGTGGGTACGACACGCATCGCGCTCGACGCTGATCTCGGTCCACGGAGTTCCGTGGACCACGCCGTCGTCGTGAGTCTGACAGGCCCGGGGCTCCGCGTCACCACCCACGTCCTGGGGGAGCGCTTGATGCTCCCTGTGAACGCGTGACCCGTCCGAGGGGTGCTCAGACGAGGGCGTCAGCGGCCACGGACTCGCGCTCGAGCAACGACCGCTTGACGTCGAGCCCCCAGGCGAACCCCCCGAGTGAGCCGTCGGAGCGCAGGACCCGGTGACAGGGCACGAAGAGGGCGGGAGCGTTCCGGGCGCAGACGCTGGCGGCAGCACGGACGGCGTCCGGGCGCCCCATCGCGCTGGCGAACGCCGTGTACGTCAACGTGGACCCCGCCGGGATGTCCCGGAGCCGCCGCCAGCCCTCGGCGAAGAGCTCGGTGCCGACCTGGTGGACGGGCACCTGCATGGCGTGCTCGGGCTCGCCCGCGTAGTAGGCGTCCACGGCCTCGGCCGCGCGGACCTGCCCGTCGAGGACCCGGGTCGGCCGGTGCCGTTCGGCCAGGCGCGCGAGGATCCGGTCGGGGTCGGCGGTCCACCCCGAGGCGAGGACCCGCCCGCGGTCGTCTTCGAGCACGGTGAAGGGCCCGTCGGGGGTGGAGAGGGTGGTGAGGACGGCGTCGGTCATCGGGGTTCCTTCCCGGAGTTCGTGGAGGTCGCTGCGGTCCGGTCCATCGCGCGATCGATGATCGGCCGCCAGCAGTGCATCGTGAGGTAGCTCCGCCAGGGGGCCACCCGTTCCGACCATAGGGAGAGTTCACGCGCCGTCCCGGGCAGCCCGAGTTCCTGTGCACCGTTCCGCACGGCGAGGTCGCTGTGCAGGAAGAGATCGGGGTGGTGCCGGACCCGGAGTGCGACGTAGTCCGCCGTCCACGGGCCGATGCCCTTCACGGCGAGCAGGCCGGAGCGGAGTTCGTCGAGCGACTGACCACCGTGGACGACGAGACTGCCGTCCGCGAGCGCCGCCGCGACGCGCATGATCGTGTCGACGCGGGCTGCGGGGCCGCGGAGGACCTCCCGCCCGCGCTCGGCGATCACCCCGGCACGGGGGAACAGCCGCACGACGGGCTCACCGACGTGCGGCGAACCCGGTGACCCCGGCGAACCCAGAGCAGCGGGCACCCCCGGCACGAGACCCGCCGCCACCTGCTCCCCCAGCGCCGCCACGAGCCGCGTCTGCGCCGTCCGGGCCGCCGCGACGGACACCTGCTGCCCGATGAGGGTGCGGAACACCACCTCGTGCGGGTCCACCGCCCCCGGCAGCCGCATGCCGGGCACCCGTGCAACGACTGGTGCGAGCTCAGGCACCGCCGCGAGGGCCGCGTCCACCGCCACCGGGTCGGCATCGAGGTCGAACAACGATCGCACCCGGGCCACGAGGGTGGGCAGGTCGGACAGGTCGGTGAGCCGGACGAGCAGGTCCAGCCCGGTCCGCCCCCGACCGGAACGCGCGCCGGAGGCGCCGGACCCGGCCCCGGCCCCGGCCCCGGCCCCGGCGGTACCGGACGCGACCCCGTCGTGGTCCGCAGCCGTCGCGCGGAACCAGCCCGGGCCTCCCGGCAGGTCCAGCACCCGCCCGTACGACGCGACCCGCCCGGCCGCGTCGAAGCCGACCTGCTCCATGCCGGCGAGCGCGTGCAACGCGTGCCACTCGAGCAGCCCCTGTACGTCGAACGGCGGCCGCGCCGGCAGGTGCACGCGGAGCGCGCCGTCACCGCCCGGCGCGACCCGTCGTCGGGACCGCAGTTCGGTGGGGGTGAGCGCGAAGACCTCGCGCACGGTGTCGTTGAACTGGCGGACGCTCGCGAACCCGGCGGCGAACGCGACGTCCGCCATCGGCAGGTCGGACGAGGTGAGCAGGGTCCGCGCGGTCTGCGCCCGGTGCGCGCGGCTGAGGGCCTTCGGTCCGGCGCCGAGCTCGTCGGTCATGATCCGGTTGAGCTGCCGTTCCGAGTAGCCGACGCGGGTGGCGAGGCCGGGGACGCCCTCCCGGTCGACGACGCCGTCGAGGACCAGGCGCATCGCGCGGGCGGCGACGTCCTCGCGGAGGTCCCACTCGGGGCTACCCGGCGTCGCCTCGGGCAGGCAGCGGCGGCAGGCGCGGAAGCCGGCGAGGTGTGCGGCGGCGCTCGTCCGGTAGAAGGTGACGCCGGTGGATCGGGGTGTGCGGGCGGGGCAGCTCGGGCGGCAGTAGATGCCGGTGGAGTGCACGGCGGTGACGAACTGGCCGTCGAACCGGGCGTCCCGCGAGGCCGCGATCCGGTACCGCTCGTCGTGCTGCGAGTCAGGCTGCGCGTCGGGCAGCGCGTCGGCTCCGGTGGTCGTCATGCGGTCAGCCTGGCACGGGCCGACGACACCGGACTGGCGGGAATCGGACGTCGCAGCACCCCGGGTGGACGGGACGGCCGGGAGGCGCGGCTACCGTCGACCGCATGCCTCCCGTCCTCGACCCGGTCGCCTCCGTCGCGCTGCCGCACGCCCGCGACGTCGAGGTGACGATGCTGCTGGTCTCCCGGAGGCACCGCTACGAGGGCCGTCCCGCGGACGGGGCGACACCGTCCGACGAGGAGGAGCTCCGCGACCGCATCGAACTGCGCGCCGGACTCGGGATCGTCGGCGATCGCTACTTCGCTGCCCGTGCGCACGTGCACGCGTCGGTGACCCTGATCGGGCTCGCGGGGCTCGAGGCGGTGGGACGGGAGCTCGGGGTGTCGATCGACCCGGCGGCGACCCGGCGGAACGTGTTCCTGCGCGGCGTCGACGTCGAGGCGCTACGGGGCGAGCCGTTCGCCCTGGACTCCGGTGACGGCCCAGTGCTCTTCCGCGGGTACCGGCCGGCGAACCCGTGCGCGTGGATGGACACCGAGGTCGCACCGGGGGCGTTCCGGGCGATGCGCGGGCGCGGCGGGGTGCGCTGCGACCCGGAGTCCGACGGCGTGCTCACCCTCGGCCGAGCCGTGCTCCGCACCGCTCACCCGGTCCCCGCCGACTGACGCGGGCGCGGGCCCCACGGAACGCAACGTGGGCGGCGTCGCGCGGCGGAGTACCGCTGCGCGTTGCCGCCCACGTTGCGTGTTGCGAGGGGTCAGGCGAGGGCAGCCTGGATCGCGTCGACGAACGCCGGCAGGTCGCCGGGGTTCCGTGACGTGATGATCGTGCTGCCGGTCTCGTCGACCTGGACCTCCTGGTCGACCCACTCGGCACCGGCGTTGCGGACGTCCGTCTGCAGCGAGGGGAACGAGGTGATCGTGCGACCCGGCAGGACACCGGCCTCGACGAGGGTCCACGGGCCGTGGCAGATCGCCGCGACCGGCTTGCCGGCCTCGACGAAGGCCTTCACGAGGTCGATCGCGGTGGGCTCCTGGCGGATGGTGTCGGCGTTGATCGTGCCGCCGGGGACCACGAGGGCGTCGAAGTCGCCGGCTGAGACACCGTCGAGGGTGGTGTCGACGTCGACGTCCTTGCCCGGGTCCTTGTCGCCGACCAGGGTCTGGATCGAGCCGGACTCCTTCGCGGCGACCGTCACGGTGGCGCCGCGCTCGCGGAGCTGGTCGGTGGGGACGACGATCTCGTCCTGCTCCACGCCGTAGTTCGTCGCGATGACGAGGATCTTCTTGCCGTCGAGGGCTGCCATGGTCACTCCTTCCGCAGGCCGGGGCCTCCGGCTGCGCACACCACGGTCGTCGGACGCCGCTGGGTGTGTTCGCAGAGCGCAGGGGACGCTCAGCCGGAGTGCGCGGACCGGCCTGACGGTCCGGTCCGGACCGGGCCTGCCGTCAGCCCCGGATGCGGAACCCGTCGCCCTCGGTCGTCACGGCGACCCCGTCGTACCCCGTGATGCGCACCAGGTCCGCCGGCAGGTCGGCGGGGGCGAGCGTCCCGACGGCGACGGTCGTCGCACCGGAGGCGAGCGCAGCCTCCAGTCCGGCCGGGGCGTCCTCGAAGGCCAGGCAGTCCTCGGCCGCGACGCCGAGCAGGGCGGCACCGCGGAGGTAGCCGTCCGGGTGCGGCTTGCCGTGCTCGACGTCGTCGGCGGCGACCACGGCGTCCGGGACGGGCACGTCGGCGGCCCGCATCCGGTTCACGGCGAGGTCCCGCGGGGCGCTCGTCACGAGCGCGACCGGCACACCTGCGGCCAGGAGCCGACGGACGAACGCGCCGGCGCCGGGGACCTCGATGATGCCGTCGGTGTTCTCGACCTCGTCGTTGACGAGCTCGAGGGCGACCCGTCGTTGTTCGTCCGGGGCAAGGTCGGGCAGGAAGTGCCGGATGGTGTCGATCGTCTGTCGGCCGTGCGAGAAGCCGAGGATCGTCTGCGGGTCGAGGTCGTGCTCGGCGCCGAAGCGGCCCCACGCACCCTCGACGATGGCGGTCGAGTCGACGAGCGTCCCGTCCATGTCGAACAGGACCCCGGACACCACGACGTCGATCACGCGCCCGACCCTACCCGGCAGGCGTGACGTGCAGCGGGACGAGCAGGGGGCTCCTCGTCAGCGCGCCCGCACGTACCGCGTCAACAGCACGTCCCCGGCCCCGTGCAGCACGTGCGCGAGCCGCATCGGGCGGAGTTCTGGCGACGACCCGTGCACGATGCGGCCACCGTCGCCGCCCTCGAGCGACGGGTCGATCGACAGGCACAGCTCGTCGACCAGGTCGGCCGCCACCAGGGCACCGAGGAAGGACGGCCCGCCCTCGCAGTGGATGGTGCGGAGGCCCCGGTCGACCAGGGCGGCCCGGACCTGTGCCGGGTCGACGGAGTCGTCGCCGCAGGACACGACGTCGGCGACGGCCTCGAGCGCGTGTCGACGGGAAGAATCCGCGGACGCCGAGGTGAGGACGACCGGTCGGACCGGCGCCTCGGTGAACACCCGCGAGGCCGGGTCGAGGCCGAGCGACCCCGTCACGATCGCGAACACCGGGTGGTCGGGCAGTCCGTGCTCTCGACGCCAGGCGACGTCGGCGTCGTGCAGCACCATCGGCCCGTACCCCTCGTCGCGGACGGTGCCCGCGGCGACCAGGACGACGTCGGCGACGCGGCGCAGCAGGTCGAACACGCGCAGGTCGTCGTCACCGCCGAGGGAGCCGGACTTGCCGGCCGCGGTGGCGGATCCGTCGAGGGAGCTGACGAAGTTCACGCGGAGCCAGCCGCCGTCAGCGGTGCCCTCGGCACCGTCGGTGTAGGCGGCGAGCAGCTCGTCGTCGGACAGGTCGGCGATCGGGTCGGGCAGGTGCGTCACGTGTTGTGCCTCGCTTCCAGGGGGGCGCGCCAGCCGAGGACGGTCTCGACCATGCGCATCGCGTCGACCGACTCGACGACGTCGTGCATCCGGACGATGCGGGCACCGAGCATGGCGCTGACCGTCGCGGCCGCCAACGACCCGGACAGCCGTTCACCGCGGGGACGGCCGAGGCTCTCCCCCACGAAGTCCTTGTTCGACACCGCGGCGAGGACCGGGTAGCCGAGGGCGACGACCTCCGGCAGACGCCGGGTCAGCTCCAGCGTGTGCACGGTCGTCTTGTTGAGGTCGTGTCCGGGGTCGATGATGATCCGGTCCTCGGGGATGCCCGCCTCGAGCGCCCGGTCGACGCGCAGCCGCAGGAAAGCCGCGACCTCGCCGGCCACGTCGGCGTACTGCGGCTTCGGGTACTGCTGGCGCGGTGCCGCGAGCGAGTGCGTGATGACGATCGTCGCATCCGAGTCCGCCACGACGGCGGCCATCCGCGGGTCGGCGAGGCCGGTGGTGTCGTTGACGACGCTGGCACCGGCGGCGATCGCGGCGGCCGCGACCTCGGGCCGGAAGGTGTCGACGCTGATCGTCACGTCGGACTGCTGCGTGACCTGCTCGACGACGGGCAGAACGCGCTCGATCTCGTCGGCGGCGGACAGCTCGGGCCCGGGGGCGAACTTCACGCCGCCGATGTCGACCCAGTCGGCGCCCTGTTCGGCGGCGGTGACGGCGGCCTCGACCGCGCGGTCGAGCGCGAAGGTCCGGCCCTTGTCGTGGAACGAGTCCGGCGTGCGGTTCACGATCGCCATCACGGCGATGCGGTGGTCGAAGTCGAAGGTGCGGCGGCCGATGGTGCGGACCGGTTCGCGCAGGTCCGGCACCACCCACCCGGGTCCGGACGACGCGGCCGCACCGGACGGGAGGCCCGTGCCGAGTCCGACGCGCATCAGGCGTCCGCCCCGGTGTCGGTGCTGCTGCCGGTGCCGCTGCTGGCTCCTGCTCCGCTGCCGATCAGCGCGATCGCCTCGGCCCGGCCCGCCGCGTCGGCGAGGATCCCGCTCGCCGCGACGGTGACGGTCGTGGAGCTCGTCTGCCGCTCCCCCCGGGTCGTCACGCACTGGTGCTGGGCGTCGAGGACGACCAGGACGCCGCGCGCCTCGAGGCCGTCCTGCACCGCCTGGACGACCTGCTCGCCGAGACGCTCCTGCAGCTGCGGGCGGGAGGCCAGCGCCTCCACCACCCGCGCCAGCGTCCCGAGGCCGATGAGCCGCTCGCCCGGGGCGTACGCCAGGTGCGCGGTGCCGAGGAACGGCAGCAGGTGGTGCTCGCACACCGACCGGAACAGGATGTCGCGGACGATCACCAGGTCACCGCGCTCACCGTCGCCGGCGGGCACCGTGCCGTCGCGGGCGATCTGCGTCGCGTCCTGGTCGAGCCCGCGGAAGAACTCCGTGTAGGCGTCGGCGACCCGCTGCGGGGTCCGCTCCAGTCCGGGTCGGTCGGGGTCTTCGCCGATGCCCGCCAGCAGCTCTCGCACGGCGGCCTCGACACGGGCACGGTCAATGCGCTGCATCACCCGGTCATCCAACACCGCCCGGCGGGGGTGCGACTGGACACGGAACGCGGTGACGTACCCCGATCACGGGGAACGGGCCTCCCGGATGGCTACCCTGCGGCCGCGACGTGCCGGCGGTCCCAGGTTCCTTTAAACTCCACCGGTGAGCGCCCCGCAGACATCCAACCCGCCCCGGAACAGCGTCGCATCCGGCCTCGACCGCTTCTTCTCGGTCACGAAGCGCGGATCGACCATCCCCCGAGAGATCCGTGGTGGTCTCGTCTCCTTCGTGACGATGGCCTACATCGTCATCCTCAACCCGCTCATCCTCGGCGGGTTCAGCGCCGACCAGGCCGCCAAGGACGTCAATGGCGGATGGCTCGAGAACGCTCAGGTGGCCGCGGCCACCGGCCTGGTCGCCGGTCTCATGACCATCGCGATGGGTGTGGTCGCGAACCTGCCGTTCGGCATCGCGGCGGGCCTCGGGATCAACTCGTTCCTCGCCGTCAGCGTCGTCCACCAGGTGACGTGGGCCGAGGCGATGGGTCTCGTCGTCATCAACGGCGTGATCATCGTGATCCTCGCGTTGACGGGCATCCGGACGATGATCTTCACCGCCGTGCCCGCGCAGCTCAAGGCGGCGATCACGGTCGGCATCGGCCTGTTCATCGCGTTCATCGGTCTGGTCGACTCCGGCTTCGTGCGCTCCTCGGGGCTCGCCTCGCCGCCGCTGCAGCTCGGTGAGGACGGCTCGGTCGGGGCCCTGCCGACGATCGTGTTCCTCATCGGCCTGGTGATCATCGGCACGCTGATGGCCCGCAAGGTCAAGGGCGCGCTGCTCATCGGCATCATCGCGACGACGATCATCGCGATCATCCTGCAGGCGGTGTTCCACGTGCCGACCTCGGTCGACTCGAAGACCGGCTGGAACCTCAACGCCCCGGGCCTGCCGAGCGCCCTGTTCGCCCTGCCCGACCTGTCGCTCGTCGGCCAGTTCGACTTCGGTGCGTTCGCCCGGATCGGCCCGCTCGCCGCGTCGATGCTCGTCTTCACGCTGGTCTTCACGAACTTCTTCGACGCCATGGGCACGATGACCGGGCTCGCGAAGGCCGCCGGGGTCGCGGAGAAGGACGGCACGTTCCCCCGTCTCCGTGCGGCGCTCGTCGTCGAGGGTGCCGGTGCCATCGCCGGTGGTGGCGCCTCGGTGTCGTCGAACACGGTGTTCATCGACTCCGCCGCCGGCATCGGTGAGGGTGCCCGGACCGGCATGGCCTCGGTCGTGACGGGCCTGCTGTTCCTCGCGTCGATGTTCCTCACGCCGCTGACCCAGGTGGTGCCGCTCGAGGTCGCCGCCGCCGGACTCGTCGTGGTCGGTGCGCTCATGGTGGCGCAGGTCGCGGACATCGACTGGTCGGACTTCGGGTCGGCGCTGCCGGCGTTCCTGACCATCGTCGTGATGCCGCTGACGTACTCGATCGCGAACGGCATCGGCGCGGGCTTCATCAGCTGGGTGCTCATCAAGGCGCTGTCCGGCAAGGGCCGGCAGGTCTCGTGGCTGCTGTACGTCGTCGCCGCGGGCTTCCTGCTCTACTTCGCCCGCGGCCCCCTGGAGACGGCGCTCGGCGTCGGCTGACGGACGGGAGGCGCGGCTCAGTCCGGCAGGTCGGTGGGCGTCGCCTCGTGGTGGCGGTGGGCCGGCGTGCGCCGGTCCTCCTTCATGCCCGCCTCGAACAGGTGGCGCCTGCCGCCGACGAGCTGCTCGCGCGCGGTCCGCTCCAGCTCCTTGACGGTCGCGTAGTAGCCATCGTCGTAGTCCTCGACGATCTGGAACGTCCACCGTCCGGCGATCACGTTCCGGCCGACGAGCTCGGTGTCGATGCGGTCCGCAAGTTCGGTGTGTCCGGCCTTCCGCAGCTGCTCCACCGCCTCGCCGATGTTCAGGTCGGCGGTGCCGGTCAGTCGGTGGAACCCGTAGAGCAGACCGCGGGCGTGCTCGATGACCTCGAGCGCCGCGGACAGGCTGCCGAGCGCCTCGACCGTCGCTTCGGAGACCCCGTCCGGGACCTGGTGCGCGGCGTCGGGACCCTGGCTGTCGTCGTTCGTCATGATGCTCGTCTACACGACTGCTCCTCGGCCCGTTGTCGGTGTCCGCCACGGGACGAACGCGGCGCGCCGGAGCGGTTGCGGGTGTCGGATGGCCGACCTAGCATTCGAACACACGTTCGAACGAGGAGGCTCCTGATGATGATCGTCGACACCGCGGTCACCGTGTGGTGGACCGGTGGCACACCCGTCCGACTGGTCTGGTTGGGCCGGCGCTGGCGCGTCACCGACGTCCCGACCCGACTGACCACGACCCCGACCGACCTGCCCACCGCGATCACCCACGCACCGGAACGCACCGCCGGGTGGCGTTTCCAGGCGACCGCCGAGGACGGCGAGACCCTGGTGGTCGACATCGTCCCGGACGGCAGCGGGTGGACCGTCGCCCGGACGTGGACGTGAGCACCGGGTGGGTGTGGACCCCGACCCGACGCCGCGCTACGGTCACGGCATGACGACCTGGGTCGCCCTGCTGCGCGGGGTCAACGTGAACGGCATCACGATCCGGAGCGCCGACCTGGCCGAGCTGTTCCGCTCCCTGGGGCACATCGACGTCCGGACGGTCCTGGCCTCGGGCAACGTCGTGTTCACCGCGGCGGACCCCGTCGAGCCCGCGGCGCTGCGGTCGTCCGTGGAGCAGGCTCTCCGGGAGCGCTTCGGGTACGACGCCTGGATCGTGCTCGTGCGCCACGATGCCCTGGCCGACCTCGTCGCGGGGTTCCCCTTCGCGTCGACGGCCGACCGGCACGACTACGTCGTGTTCACCTCCGAGCCCACAGCGCTCGACGACCTGCTCGCCGGACTCGACCTCGACCCGTCGGTCGAGCAGGTCGCCCGCGGCGACGGCGTCGTCTACTGGTCGTGCCCGAAGGGGTCGAGCACGTCGACCGTCTTCGCGAAGCGCGCCGGTGCCGCCCGGTTCAAGCGGACCGCGACGGCACGCAACACGAACACGCTCCGCAAGCTGCTCTGACCGGAGCAGCTGGGATCAGGCCTGCGCCGGCTGCCCGTTGCTCGCCATCGTGCCGCCGTCGACGGGCAGGATCGCGCCCGTGATGAACGACGCCTCGTCGCTCGCCAGGAACAGCACCGCCGCCGCGACCTCCTCGGACCGGCCGCCGCGACCGAGGGCGATCCGCTCCGAGAACTCCCGCTTCAGCTCCTCGTCCTCCGCCTGCGACTGCGTCAGGTCCGTCCAGATCAGGCCCGGCGCGACGGCGTTCACGCGGACGCCGAACCCGCCGTTGTCGAGCGCCGCCGCCTTCGTGAAGTTCGAGACGCCGCCCTTCGCCGCGTTGTAGGGGCTCATCCGCCAGTCCGCGGCCTCACCGGACACCGACGAGGTGTTCACGATCGAGCCCTTCGTCTCGCGGAGGAACGGCAGCGCCACCCGGGTGCCGTAGAACACGCTCGACAGGTCCGTCTCGACGACACGGTGCCACTCGGCGGGCGAGATGTCCGTGATGTCGCCCGAGGTGAACGTCCCGGCGTTGTTGACGAGCACGTCGAGCCGGTCCCACCGGTCGATCGCCGCGTCGACGACCGTCTGCCACGCGTCCGGGTCGGCGACGTCGGCCTGCAGCCACAGTGCCTGTTCCGTCGGCAGGGAGTCGGCGACGTCGCGCACCTTGTCCGCGACGCTGTCGACCAGGACGACCCCGGCGCCCTCCGCGACGAACGCGCGTGCGGTGGCCTCGCCGATGCCGGACCCCGCGCCGGTGACGATCGCGACCTTGCCCTCGAACCGCTTGCCCATGGTGTGTTCCTCTCGCGTCGGTGGTCCCCTCGTCAGGGACACCGTCGGCCCGGAGGACACGGGAGATCACGGTGCCCGCCCCGCCCTGGACGGGAGTCCAGGCGGAGGCGGGCATCGGTGGCGGGCGGAGGGCGTGCCTCCCGGCCGGATCAGGCGGTGGTGTCCTCGTTCTCCATGTCGCGTTCCAGCGAGATCGTCGGGATGGAGGCGGTGATCACCGAACCGTCGGCGCGGAGCGTCCCCTGGATGTCACTGGTGGTCGGCGCGTGGCCGGCCATCCGCGGACCCTGGTGCGGCAGCGGGACGACGGTCGGGTCGCCCGGGCGGACCTCGATCTGCTGGTTGTGGACCCACGCGTCGAAGCCGTCACCGGTCTCGACCGTGAAGGTCAGCGCCTTCTGCTCGAGGTCCACGCGCACCCGCGAACCGCGGACCGTCATCCGGTACGTCAGACGGTCCCAGTCGACCGGCAGCCGCGGGTTGAACGACAGTCGTCCGCCGTGGTCGCGCATGCCGCCGAAGCCGTTGACGAGTGCACCCCAGATGCCGCCGGTCGACGCGATGTGCACGCCGTCGGTGGTGTTGCCGTGCAGGTCGGCGAGGTCGACGTAGAGCGCCGTCTGGAAGTACTGGCCGGCGAGCTCGTGGTAGCCGACCTCGGCCGCCATGATCGACTGAACGACGGCCGACAGCGTCGAGTCGCCCGTGGTCAGGGCGTCGTAGTAGTCGAAGTCACGACGCTTCTCGGCCGGCGTGAACTCGTGGCCCTGCAGGAACAGGGCGAGCACGACGTCGGCCTGCTTGAGCACCTGGAACCGGTAGATGACCAACGGGTGGTAGTGCAGCAGCAGCGGCCGCTTGGACTCGGGCGTGCGCTCGAGGTCCCACAGCTCCTTGTCGAGGAACTGGGCGTCCTGCGGGTGGATGCCGCGGTGCGGGTCGAACGGGATCTCCATCGACTCGGCCGCGCGCTCCCAGCTCTCGACCTCGGACTGGTCGAGGCCGGTCCGACGGATCATCCGCGCGTACTCGTCCGGGTCGTCCACGGCGAGGTGCCGGCAGGCGTTGACGGCGGACCAGAGGTTCGCCCGGGCCATCACGTTCGTGTACATGTTGTCGTCGACGACGGTCGTGTACTCGTCCGGGCCGGTGACGCCGTCGATGTGGAACTTCTGGTCGCCGTTCGAACGCCAGAACCCCAGGTCCTCCCACAGGCGGGCGGTCTCGACCAGGATGTCGATCGCGCCGCGCTTGAGGAAGTCGGTGTCGCCGGAGGCCCGCACGTACTGCATCAGGGCATGGGCGATGTCGGCGTCGATGTGGTACTGCGCGGTGCCGGCGGCGTAGTAGGCGCTGGACTCCTCGCCGTTGATCGTGCGCCACGGGAAGAGGGCACCGCGCTGGTTCAGTTCGCGGGCGCGGGACCGTGCGGCGTCGAGCATGTTGTAGCGGAACCGGAGTGCGTTCCGAGCGACGATCGGCGCCGTGTACGACAGGAACGGCAGGACGTAGATCTCCATGTCCCAGAAGTAGTGGCCGCCGTAGCCGGAGCCGGTGACGCCCTTCGCCGCGATGCCGTGGCCGTCGGTGCGGGCCGTCGCCTGCGCGAGCTGGAACAGGTTCCAGCGGACGGCCTGCTGTACCTCGGGCTGGCCGGCGACCTCGACGTCGCTGCGGGCCCAGTAGTCGTCGAGCCACTTGCGCTGCTCACCGAAGACCTGCTCCACGCTCTCGTACTTCGCGCGGTCCAGGGTGCGGTCGCAGCGGTCGGCGAGCTCGCGCGCCGGGACCCCGCGGGACGTGTGGTAGACGACGCTCTTGACCAGGCGGATCGGCTGCCCGGCCTTCGCCTGCACCCGGTAGACGTGCTTCGCCAGGTCGTCCTCGATGCTCGAGGTCTCGTCCCAGCTGTTCTCGGTCTCGAGCCGGTGCTCGACGCCGACGCAGATCGTCATGCCCGAGCTGGTCGCCTGGTAGCCGAGCAGGGACCGCGAACCCGCGTTCCGCTTGAGCCGCGGCTGCAGCACCCGGTCGGTGAAGGACTCGGCCTTGCGCGGGTCGAACGCCGCCGCGGCCGCCTTCATGCCGGCGTGGTACTCGTCGGCGACGTCCTGGCGGTTGAGCACCTGGCTCGACAGCAGCACCGAGGCGTCGTGGTCGAGCATGGTGACCTCGTAGTCGATGACGGCGAGGTGCCGCTCGACGAAGGACACCAGGCGCCGGGAGCGGATGAGCACTCGCTTGCCGGACGGCGTCGACCACTCGGTCTCACGCAGCAGGTAGCCGCCGCGGAAGTCGAGTCGGCGGCTGTGGCGGAGGATGTCGGCCTCGGACAGGACGAGCGGCTCGTCGTCGACGTACAGCCGGATGACCTTGGCGTCGGGGACGTTGATGATCGTCTGCCCGGTCTTCGCGAAGCCGAACGCGGTCTCGGCGTGCCGGATCGGCCAGGTCTCGTGGAAGCCGTTGATGTACGTGCCGTACTGCACGCCGCCGCGGCCCTCGTCGAAGTTGCCGCGGAGGCCGAGGTACCCGTTGCCGACGGCGAAGTTCGTCTCGTCGACGCCCTGCTCGTCCGCGTACTCGGTCTCGATCAGCGCCCACTCGTCGACCGGGTACCGGACGCGGTCGAGGGGGTCGGAGGTGATGGGGTTCATGCGGTCTTCCCGGAGTCGGCAGCAGACAGGTCGGGCAGCAGGTCGGCGAGGTCCGTCACGACGAGGTCCGCACCGTGCTCGCGGAGGGCGTCGGCACCGGCGCCGCGGTCGACCCCGATGACGAGCCCGAACGCGCCGTTGCGGCCGGCTTCGACCCCGCTGGTGGCGTCCTCGACCACGACGCACTCGGCGGCGGTCAGGCCGAAGCGGGTGGCGGCGTCCAGGTAGGTGTCCGGCGCGGGCTTGCCGGCCAGGCCGTCGGCGCGGGCCACGGCACCGTCGACGATGACGTCGAAGCGGTCGATGATGCCCGCGGTCCGGAGCACCTGCTTCGCGTTCGCGGAGCTGGAGACCACGGCGACCTCGTACCCGGCGTCGATCGCCGCGGTGAGGAACCGCAGCGACCCCGGGTACGGCGAGACACCGTGCTCCTGCAGCTCGGCGGTGAACTCGGCGTTCTTCCGGTTGCCGAGCCCGCACACGGTGTCGAGCGTGGGGTCGTCGTCCGGGGTGCCCTCGGGGACGTCGATGCCGCGGGCCTGCAGCAGCGACCGGACCCCGTCGTACCGAGGCTTGCCGTCGACGTACGCGAAGTAGTCCTGCTCGGTGTACGGCGCGACCCCGTGGTGCTCGAGGTAGGGCGTGAAGAGGCGACTCCAGGCACGCATGTGCACCTCGGCCGTGGGCGTCAGGACGCCGTCCAGGTCGAAGAGGAGGGCTCGCTGGTCAGCGAGCGGTGCAGGGGTTCGCCGATCCGACGACGTCATGGGCAGACCTTCCAGGGGAGCGGTGTCGAACACGTTTGCTGCGGGGTCAACTCTAGGACCGCTCCGCCACCGTGTGTTCCACGCTGGGGAGTGTGCCGCCCCGTCCGGGGAGCGCGGATCTGGACCGCCGTCCAGCCGGGTGCCGGGACGCTCGCGGGCATGACCTCTGACACCGCAGCGCCGCCGCAGGACGGGACCGGATCGAAGCTGAAGCAGGCGATCACCGGCCCTCTGCTGTTCCTGTTCATCCTCGGCGACGTGCTCGGGGCGGGCATCTACGCCCTGATGGGCACCCTGTCGAAGGACGTCGGCGGGGCACTCTGGGCACCGCTCCTGCTCGCCCTGCTGCTGGCCCTGCTGACCGCGGGTTCCTACGCCGAGCTCGTCACGAAGTACCCGAAGGCCGGAGGCGCGGCGGTGTTCGCCGAGCGGGCGTACAAGGTGCCGCTGGTGTCGTTCCTGGTCGGGTTCTCGATGCTCGCCGCCGGGGTCACGAGTGCCGCGGGGCTGTCGCTCGCCTTCGCCGGCGACTACCTCGGCACGTTCATCGACGTCCCGCCGGTGCCGGCCGCGATCGTGTTCCTGGCCCTCGTCGCCTGCCTCAACGCCCGCGGCATCTCGGATTCGCTGCGGAGCAACGTCGTCATGACGATCATCGAGCTGTCCGGCCTGGTCATCGTGATCGTCACGGTCGCGGTGATGATGGGTGGCGGCGGCGGTGACGTCTCGCGCGTCGGGGCGTTCCCGGCCGAGGCGAACCCGGCCCTCGCGACCCTCAGTGCGGCCATCGTCGCCTACTACTCGTTCGTCGGCTTCGAGACGTCCGCCAACGTCGCCGAGGAGGTCCGGGAACCCCGCAAGGTCTACCCGCGCGCCCTGTTCGGCTCCCTCGCCACCGCCGGCGTCGTCTACGTGCTCGTCGCACTCGCCAGCTCGATCGCCCTGCCCGCGTCCGACCTGTCCGACTCGAGCGGCCCGCTGCTCGCGGTCGTCGCCGCGACCGGCGTGCCGATCCCGGACTGGGTGTTCAGCATCATCGCCCTGGTCGCGGTGGCGAACGGCGCGCTGCTCACGATGATCATGGCGAGCCGTGTCACCTACGGCATGGCCGAGCAGCGCCTGCTGCCGCGGCTGCTCGGCAAGGTCCTGCCGAACCGGAAGACCCCGTGGACGGCGATCGTCGCGACGACCGTGGTCGCGATGCTGCTCACGCTGGTCGGGGACGTCGGCACGCTCGCCGAGACCGTCGTGCTGCTGCTGCTCTTCGTGTTCATCAGCACGAACGTCGCGGTCCTGGTGCTGCGGAAGGACCGGGTGGAGCACGAGCACTTCCGGGTGTGGACGTTCGTGCCCGTGCTCGGGGTCGCGTCCTGCATCCTGCTGCTCACCCAGCAGAGCGGGCAGGTCTGGCTGTACGCGGCGGTCCTGCTCGCGGTCGGCGTGGTCCTGTACTTCGTCGCCCGTGCGACGCGGGGTCGCGACCGCACCGACTCGGGGACGTCGGCTTCCTGACGGGGGTGGGGCGGGCCTCCCGGCCGGACTGGAGGCCCGCCCCACGTCCGCCACGTGACCCAGGTCGGGCACCGGGCCGTGCGCGTCAGCGCAGGTCGCGCACCCAGCTCTCGATCGCGGCGGTGATCGCCCGCCGTGCCTCGTCGGGGCTGATCGTCGCCGTCCGGTCGCCCGGCTGCGCCCCGTACGCGCCGAAGTCGGCGTGGTTCGCGCCGGTGACCCGCGTCATCGTGGCGTCTGACGGGAGTTCGTCGCGGGCAGCGGCGACCTTGTCCGGCGTCGACAGGCCGTCGCGTGAACCGGAGACGCTGAGCACGTCGAGGTCGGTGGCCGACAGGTCGTTCGCGCAGTAGCTGCCGAGCAGCAGCAGGCCGGCGACGTCGGGACCGTCGGCCAGCTGGCAGGCGCGGACGCCGCCGAGGGAATGGCCGCCGACGGCCCAGGTGCGGACCTCGGGGGTGTGCGCCTGGAAGACCGAGAGGGCCCGGGTGTCGAAGAACGCCAGGTTGAGGGTCGGCTTCGTGATCACGACCGTCGTGCCGTCGGCGACCACCTGCCGGAAGGTCGCCATGTAGGCGTAGGCGTCGACCTTCGCGCCGGGGACGAACACCACGCCGACGCCGTCCGGGGTGCCCGTCGGGGTCATCACGACGGAGTCGCCGGCGTCGCGGACGGACACCCGGTCGTCGCCCCAGACGGTGAGGGCGGCCGAGCGGGTGCCCTGCATCACGATGTGCGCCCAGACGAGGAACACCAGGACCAGCACGAGCAGGACGGCCAGGACCCACCCGCCGATCCGCAGCACGCGGTGGCGGGGGGCTGGGGTGGTTCGTCCGTTGGTGCTCACGCCGCCGACGCTACTGCCACCGCCTGACCCGCACGACGCGGGGGTCAGTCGTCGGTGTCGACCGTGTTCGTGACGACCTCGCCGCTGCCGGCGTCGATGCGGATGCTGTGCTTCGTGCCGGACGCGTCGCGGACGTCGCCCTCCCAGACGACCGCGCCGGCGTGGTCGTCGAGGCCGAGCTCGGTCACGGTGCCGGAGACGGTCTTCGTCAGGGCGGAAGCCGCCTGGGCGACGGACAGGTCGGCGGCACCGACGAACCGCTTCGCCTCGGCGACGTCGTCCGCGTCCGAGGTCTCCTTCGTCGGGCCGGCCGTGGTGCGCCGGCCGTCGGCGTCGACGTGGACCTCCTGCTCACGGCCGTCGGCGGTGACGACGAGGACCTCCCACGAGGTGCCGCCGGCCTCCTGCTCGATCGCGGTGACGGTGCCGGAGCCGACGGCCTTCCGGGCGGTCGCGGCGGCGGTCGGGAGGGCGTCGTTGCCGGCGGTGGCGGCGGCGCTGCTGCTGCCGTCCGACGCGACCGACGGCGCGGACGCTGCGGGCGCGGACGCTGCCGGTGCGGCCGCGTCGTCGCGGTCGTCGTCGTCCGACGAGCAGCCGGTGAGCGCCAGGGCCCCGACGAGCGGGAGTGCGGTGAGGAGGGCGATGCGGCGGGTGGTGGTCTTCGTCGTGGTCTGCATGGGACCACCCTGTGCAACGGGCACTGAAGCAGACCTGAAGCGACCTGGGGCGACGCCTGGCGCCGGTCGGGCCTGCGCCTGTGCCTGTGCTTGCCCGTTCAGTCGTGCAGGAGCGGCAGCCGCACCGTGAACCGTGCTCCCCCGCCGGGCGCTGCCGACACCACGACGCCGCCGCCGTGCCCCCGGACGACGGCGTCGACGATCGCGAGCCCCAGCCCGGAGCCGCCGGCGTCCCGCGCCCGCCCCTCGTCCAGCCGGACGAACCGTTCGAACACGCGGGACCGGTCGGCTTCGGGGACACCTTGCCCGTCGTCGTCCACGGTGAGCACCGCGCTGCCGCCGTCGGTCCCGAGACCCACGACGACCGTCCTCTCGGCGTGCCGGACCGCGTTGTCGACGAGGTTCCGCACCACCCGGCCGAGCAACCGGTCGTCGCCGCGGACCCGGGCCGGGGTCACGCCGGAGACGTCCACCCGCACGGCCGCGCGGCCGTCCGTCCCGTGCGTCGTCCGGGGTCGGGATGCTTCGGTGAACACGAGGTCGTCGAGGTCCACCGCCCGGTCGCGGTCGCGGCCGCGTTCGTCGACGCGGGTGAGCAGGAGCAGCGCCTCGACGAGCTCCTGCAGCCGAGCACCCTCGTCGAGCACGACGTCCGCGAGGTCCGCCGTGCCGGTGACCTCCGGGTGCGCACGGGCGACCTCGGCGTGCTGCCGGATCGTCGCGAGCGGGGAGCGCAGCTCGTGCGAGGCGTCGGAGACGAACTGCCGCTGCGCCTGCTGCGACGCCTCGAGCCGCCCGAGCATCCGGTTCATGGTCGTGGCGAGCCGGTCGACCTCGTCGCCCGAGCCCGGCTCGTCGACACGGGCGTGCAGGTTCGTGCCCTCGACCGCGTCGACCTCGCGGCGCATCCGGTCGACGGGGCGCAGTGCCCGGCCGACGACGAACCACGTGACGAGCGACATCAGTGCCACCACGACGGGCACCGCCACCACCAGCAGGACGGTGACGGTCCGGACGGCGGCGTCGGCGTCCTCCAGTGGTGCGCCGACGACCAGGGTGCCCTCGCCGCCGTCCGGCAGGTCGACGTCGTCGGCGACGAGCAGCCACCGCTCGCCGTCGTGCCGGGAGCGGGACTCGTCGGCGGTGTCGAGCGGCCGGGACGGGCTGTCGTCGGCGCGGGCGAGCACCCGGCCGTCGCCGTCCTGCAGTTGGGCGAGCACGTCGTCGTCCTCCGCCTCCACTGCGGGTGCGCCGTCGGCCTCCACCCGGGTGCTCAGGCCGTCGAGGGTCTGCTCGGCGGCGGTCCGCACGCCGTCGGTGAGCGAGGTGCGGAGGACCCCGACGAAGGCGACCGCCCCGATGACGAGGGCGACGAGGACGACGAGGGCCGCGCCTCCCGTCGCGCGGGCGCGGATCGACGCGGGCCGATGCGACCGGGCGGTGCGCTCAGCCACCGTCGGCGTCGAGGCGGTACCCGGCCCCGCGGACGGTCTCGATGGCGTTCCGGCCGAACGGGCGGTCGACCGCGCGGCGGAGGTGCCCGACGTACACCTCGACGATGTTCGGGTCACCGGTGAAGTCGTCGTTCCAGACGTTCGCGATGACGTCGCGCTTCGACAGCACCTGCCCGGGATGGCGCATCAGGTACTCGAGGACCGTGAACTCCCGGCTGGTCAGGTCGAGCAGGACCTCGCCCCGCCACACCCGTCGCGCCGCCGGGTCCAGGCGCAGGTCACCGGCCTGGAGGACCGTGGGCCGTTCCCGGGACCCGCGCCGGACGAGCGCACGGAGACGCGCGACCAGCACCGGGAACGAGAACGGCTTCGTCACGTAGTCGTCGGCGCCGGCGTCGAGGGCGTCGACCTGGTCCCACTCGCCGTCCTTGGCGGTGAGCATGAGCACCGGGGTCCAGTCCTGCTCGGTGCGGAGGGTCTCGCAGACCTTCCAGCCGCTCATGCCGGGCATCATCAGGTCGAGGACGATGGCGTCGTAGGGGTTCTCGCGGGCGTACCAGAGGCCGTCGACTCCGTCGTGGGCGACGTCGACGGCGAAGCCCTCGGCCTGCAGTCCGTTCCGGATGCCCTCGGCGAGCCGGACCTCGTCGTCGACCACCAGCACGCGCATCGTCCGAGCATGGCCGGGCGGCCTGAACCGCCGCTGAAGCCGGCCACGGGCCTCCCGGCTGCGGAGACGCCCCCGTCAGCCGGAGACGCCCCCGACCGCACGAGACGCCCCCGGATTCGGAGGCGTCTCGGGGACATCGCGGCGCTTCGAGGACACAACAGCGCCGGGCTCCCCGCGGAACGCACCGTGGGCGGCCCCACGCAACGGAGTACCGCTGCGTGGAACCGCCCACGGTGCGTCTTGCGGAAGGACTACGCGGCGTCGATCGCGGCGCGGATCTCGGCGGCGGCAGCGCCGACGTCCGAGGCGCTGTAGATCGCGCTGCCGGCGACGGCGACACGGGCACCCGCGGCCTTGACGGAGGCGACGGAGGACGCCTTCACGCCACCGGCGATCGAGAACGGCACGCCCGAGGCCTTGCCCTCCTCGAGCAGCGTGTCGAAGGTGAAGCCCTCTTCGGCCTGCTCGTCGAGGCCGGCGTGCACCTCGACGAACTCGACGCCGAGCTCGGTGACCTCGCGGGCACGGGCGGCCTTGTCGGGGACGCCGATCAGGTCGACGACGATGCCCTTGCCGTGCTTCTTCGCGGCCTTGACGGCACCGACGATGGTGCTGTCCCCGGCGACGCCGAGCACGGTGACGAGGTCGGCGCCGGCCTGGAATGCCATGTCGGCCTCGAGCTCACCGGCGTCCATCGTCTTGAGGTCGGCGAACACGATCTTGTCCGGGTGGGCTTCCTTCATCGCCGTGATGGCGGCGACGCCGGCGCTCTTCACGAGCGGGGTGCCGAGCTCGAGGATGTCGACGTGCGGGGCTGCCGCGGCGGCGAGTTCGAGGGCGGTGTCGGTGGAGAGGGTGTCGATGGCGAACTGGAGCTGCATGGTGGTTCCTTCCGAAGGGGTCATTCGAGGTTGGCGTGCCGCGGCCAGAGGTCGTCGGCGGAGTGCCCGCTGCGCTGCCACAGCGCGTGGAACAGTGCGTCACCGAGCAGGACGACGCCCTGCTCGAAGAGGCCGCCGGCGTACTGGGCCGAGGCCGTTCCGGAGCGGTCGGTCTTCGTCGCGGCCGGCAGCACGAGGGTGACCTCGGCCAGTTCGGCGAGCGGCGACGACGCGGTGGTGGAGACGGCGACGACCTGTGCGCCGACGTCCACGGCGGTCCGTGCGGCCTGCACGATGCTGCCGGTGGTGCCGGACCCGCTCGCGGTGAGCAGGACGTCGCCGGACTCGATCGCGGGGGTCGTGACCTCGCCGACGACGTGGACGTCGAGCCCGAGGTGCATCAGCCGCATCGCGGTCATCTGCAGCGCGAGCCCGGAGCGTCCGGCGCCGTGCACGAACACGCGCTCGGCGCCGTCGAGCAGGTCGAGTGCCCGGTCGGCAGCGGCCTGGTCGCCCTCGGCCACGCCGTCGACGAGGTCGTCGAGTTCGTGGCTGACGAGGTCGAGCGCGGCAGCGAGCGTGTGTGTGGTCATGCAACAACAGTGCTCCCCCGCACCTGCGGGTGCCGCTACCCGACACGGCGGGCGTCCCACCCGTTCGGACGGCTCCCCGTCCGCGGACGGGCAGGGCGGGTAGGTTCGTCCAGATGGACACGCAGCCCGGCCGGGAGGCCCGGATCACCCCCGCCGAGCATGCTCGCCTCCTCGCCGACCAGGCCGACCGGCACACGCTCACGCTCGAGTCCGTGCTGGCCGTGCTCCGCTCACCCCGGGTGGGCGACGCCGCCGCCCGGGCCGAGGCGGTCGAGATCGCCTCGGCGGCACTCGTGGACCTGCGGACGTCGACGGACCGGCAGCGGGAGGTCCTGCTCGAGCCGGTGGCCGGGGCGTTCTCGCGCCTCCGGGCCGACCTGCGCCCCCTGGTCCGGTTCGGTGACCTGGACGTGCAGTTCGTCGAGCCGCCCGCGAACGGGCGCGCCCTGCCCGGCGACGTCGCCCACGCTGCCCGCGCGGTGGTCCGGACGGCGGTGCTCACCCTGGTCGACGAGGGCCGGGCGAACCGCGTCCGCATCCAGTGGGACTGCGACGGCCGGAACCTGCTCATGCAGCTCCGCGACGACGGTGCCGGGACGCACGACGTGCAGGACGACGCGATGCGGCCGATCGCCGAGCGGGTCGCGGCGCTGGCCGGGCAGATGCGGGTCGACTCGACGCCCGGGTGGGGATCCGTGATCGATGTGACGGTGCCGCTCGACCCGCCCGTCGCCTCCGCCCCGACCACCGAGGACTCGGACCTGACGCCCCGCGAACTCGACGTGCTGCGGCTCGTGGCGACCGGGATCGGGAACCGGGAAATCGCGGACGGCCTCGGCATCACCGTGAACACGGTGAAGTACCACGTGGCGAACCTGCTCCGGAAGCACGGTGCCCGGACCCGGGCGGAGCTCGCAGCGCACGCCCACGCCGGCTGAGCTGCGCCCGCGTGGTCCGCGGCGGCCCGGCGGTCGGCGGATCAGGAAGACGCCACCGACCGACGCGACCGGGACAGCGGGTAGCGGCGGTCGAGCCAGGGGTCGATGACCGTCGTCATGAGGAACCGTCCGACGAGCGACCCGACCACCCAGTAGGCCCCGAGCAGCAGGATCGTGACGCCCGGCCAGACCCGGCTGGCGATGAGCGCGATCGTCAGGAACGCCAGGGCGATGCCGACGCCCGAGTAGAGGTACCGCCAGCTGCGGCTGAAGGCGTCCCGCCGGTCCTGGTCCGCCGCCGTCCGGTCGTCGAGCCCCTGCACGTCGGGTTTCAGCAGGGTGACGCCGTCGGCGGCGAACAGCTCGCGCACCGGCACCTCGAGGGCCCGGGCGATCGAGGACAGCGACTCGAGGCTGGCGTCGTTCCCACCCTCGACCCGCTGGATCGTCCGCACCGCGATGCCGCTCTCCTCGGCCAGTCGTTCCTGGGTCCAGCCGCGCAGTCGTCGCAGCTCCGTGATCCGCATGTCGTTCATGGGGGCAACGCTAGGCAACGGCGCCGATCCGCACCACGACAGGGACCCGCCACCTGCACGACAGCGACCCGACAGCCTCCCGACAGCGCCGCATCACCCGTTCCGGACGGTCGCCGGATGTCGCCGCCCGACAGCATCCCGCTCGAACCACGGGATGCCGCGGCGCGAACGGGACAGGGTTGTGCGGGTCCGATCGGCGCCACGCGACACGGCACCGCACTGCGCCGCGTCGATCCGCGCCGCCGCGGCGGATCAGCCGGCCGGCGCGAACCGGTAGCCCATCCCCGCCTCGGTGACCAGGAACCGCGGGTGCGACGGCTCCGGCTCGAGCTTCCGCCGCAGCTGCGCCATGTACAGCCGCAGGTACCCGGAGTCGGTGCCGTGCGTCGGACCCCACACCTCCGTGAGGAGCATCTCGCGCGTCAACAGCCGGTCGGGGTTCGTCACGAGGACCTCGAGCAGCCGCCACTCGGTCGGTGTCAGCCGGATCGCGGGTCCGTCGGGCGCGGTGACCTGCTTGGCGACGAGGTCCACCACGAGGTCCCCGATCCGGATCGTCGGCGCGGCCTCGGTCCCGCCCGCCGGTGCCCGTCGCCGGCCCAGGGCCCGCAGCCGTGCCAGCAGCTCGTCCATCTGGAACGGCTTCGTCACGTAGTCGTCCGCGCCGGCGTCCAGGGCGTCCACCTTGTCGCTCGAGTCGGTGCGCCCGGACAGCACCAGCACCGGCACCTGCGACCACCCGCGGATGCCCTCGAGCACCCCGATGCCGTCCAGCCGGGGCATGCCGAGGTCGAGCAGCACGATGTCCGGCCGCTCGGTGATCACGGCGTCGATGGCGGCCCGACCGTCGCGAGCGGTGACGACGTCGTAGCCCCGGGCACCGAGCGTCACGGCGAGCGCCCGCACCAGCTGCACGTCGTCGTCCGCGATCAGGACCTTCATCTACCCACCACTCCCAGGTGTCCCGCGATCGGCAGCCGCACCACGACGGTGAGCCCACCGCCGGGGGTGTCGTCGACCTCGATCGTGCCGCCCATGCCCTCGGTGAACCCGCGCGCGAGCGCCAGGCCGAGTCCGAGTCCGGTCTCGTTGTCCGTGTCCCCGAGCCGCTGGAACGGCTGGAACACGTCTTCGCGGCGGTCCTCGGGGATCCCGGGGCCGCGGTCCGCGACGCGGAGTTCGACCCTGCCGGCGAAGGCGCTCGCCGCGATCCGGACGCGCTCGCCGTCGGGTGAGTAGCGGACGGCGTTGGCGAGCAGGTTCACGACGACGCGCTGCAGCAGTACCGGGTCGGCGAGGACCGGCGGCAGTTCGGCGGGCAGGTCCAGGTCGACGTCCTCCGGGCCGAGTTCGAGTTCGTCGAGTGCGGGCGCGACGACCGTGTCGAGTGCCGTGGGGACGGGGGCGGCGGCGAGCACTCCGGCCTGCACACGGCTGACGTCGAGCAGGTCGGCCAACAGGACCGCCAGCTGACGGAGGCTCTCGTCGGCGGTCGCGAGGAGCGCCTCCCGGTCGGCCTCGCCCAACCGCACGTCCCGTGCGCGGAGGGACTGGACGGCGGCGCTGGCGGCGGCGATCGGCCGGCGCACGTCGTGGCTGACGGCCGCCAGGATGGCGCTCCGCACCCGGTCGACGGCGGCGATGCGTTCCGCGTCGACGGCGGTGCGGGTGAGGGCGCGGTGTTCCAGGGCGGCGTCGAGCTGCTGCTCGACGACGCGCAGCAGCCGTCGCTGGGTGGGGTCGTCGGGCGCGCCGGCGAACTCCAGGACGGCGCCGGACGGGAGGGTCGTGGCCGCGTCCGGCTCGTCGCCGAACGTCCCCGAGGTGGCCGGCACCTCGTCGCCCTGGCGGACCCGGACCCCGGCGAAGCCGAAGGCCTCGCGGGTGCGCTCGACGAGGGCCTGGAGGGCGTCGTCCCCGCGGAGGACGCTGCCGGCGATCCCGACGAGGAGCCCGGACTCGGCGGCGGCCCGGCGTGCGGTGCGGGAGCGTCGGGCGGAGCGGTCGACGACGAAGCTGACGAGCACCGCGCTGACGACGTACATGACGAGGGCGAACAGGTGCCAGGGCTGCTGGACGGTGACCTGGTGCAGGGGTCGGACGAAGAAGAAGTCGAGACTCAGCCCGGACAGGACGGCGGCGAACACGGCGGGCAGCATGCCGCCGATCAGCGCGACGACGAGCACGAGCAGCTGGTAGGCGAGCACGTCGACGGTGATCGAGTCGGGGTCGTCGGTCAGGCTGAGGAGCCAGGTCAGGACGGGGCCGGCGACCAGGGCGAGCAGGAACGCCGCCACCGTCCGGGAGCGGGACAGGCTGCCGCCGAGCTTCGGCAGCGCGAAGCCGCCTCCCGCGCGCTCGTGGGTGACGACGTGCACGTCGATGTCGCCGGACTCGCGGATGACGGTGCTGCCGATGCCCGGCCCGGTGAGGGCGGCGGCGAGTCGGCTGCGACGGCTGATGCCCATCACGATCTGGGTCGCGTCGACCGACCGGGCGAACCGGACCAGGGTGGTGGGCACGTCGTCGCCGACGACCTGGTGGTAGGTGCCGCCGAGCTGTTCGAGCAGGGCGCGCTGCTTGCCGAGGGCGCCCGGGTGCCGTTCGCGCAGGCCGTCGTTGGTGGTGACGTGCACGGCGGCGAGCTCTCCGCCGGCCGAGCGGGCGGCGATGCGGGCTCCGCGGCGGAGCAGGGTCTCGCCCTCGGGGCCGCCGGTCAGGGCGACGAGCACGCGTTCCCGGGTCTCCCACCGGTTCGCGATGCCGTGTTCGGCGCGGTAGCGCTTGAGGGCGTCGTCGACCTCGTCGGCCAGCCAGAGCAGGGCGATCTCGCGGAGGGCGGTGAGGTTGCCGAGGCGGAAGTAGTTCGACAGGGCAGCGTCGATCCGGGCGGCCGGGTACACGAGCCCGTCGGACAGCCGGTCGCGGAGGGCCTGCGGGGAGAGGTCGACGACCTCGATCTGGTCGGCGGCGCGGACGACGGCGTCGGGGACGGTCTCGCGTTGGACGGTGCCGGTGATCTCGCGGACGACGTCGCCGAGGGACTGCATGTGCTGGACGTTCACGGTCGAGATGACGTCGATGCCGGCGGCACGCAGTGCTTCGACGTCCTGCCAGCGCTTCTCGTGCGGGCTGCCGGGGGCGTTCGAGTGCGCGAGTTCGTCGACCAGGGCGACCTCGGGTCGGCGGGCCAGGACGGCGTCGAGGTCCATGTCGTCGAGTTCGACCCCGCGGTGTTCGACCGTGCGACGGGGGACGACCTCGAGCCCGTCGACGAGGGCGGCGGTGGCGGCGCGGCCGTGGGTCTCGACGACGGCGATGACCACGTCGCGGCCGTGGTCGGCCATCCGGCGGCCCTCTTCGAGCATCGTGTAGGTCTTGCCCACGCCGGGGGCCGCACCGAGCAGCACCCGCAGCTTCCCTCGCTTCACGCGCTCATCCTCTCGCGTCGTGGTGGTTGTCGGTTCCGCAAGACACCGGTGTTCGTCGGTCGCGCCGCGGGATCTCGCGGCTCGATGCACGAACACCGGTGTTTCGCGGGGGGGGTCAGCCGAGCTTCGCCAGCGCCAGGTTCAGCTCGAGGACGTTGACCGCCGGGCCGCCGAGGAACCCGAGCTGCCGGGACTCGGTGTGCTCGTCGACCAGGGCACGGACCCGGGCCTCGGAGACGCCGCGAGCCGAGGCAACACGGGCGATCTGCAGGCGGGCGTACTCCGGGCTGATGTCCGGGTCGAGCCCGGAGCCGGAGGCCGTCAGCGCGTCCGCCGGGACCTCGGACGCGGGCACGCCGTCGGCCTTCGCGATCGCGGCACGACGTTCCTCGATCGCCTTGGTCAGGTCGGGGTTGGACGGGCCGAGGTTCGACCCGGACGAGGCGTTGGCGTCGTACCCGTGCTCGCCGGCGGCCGAGGGGCGGGACTGGAACCAGCGGGCCGCGTCCTTGCCGGTGAACGACTGCCCGATCAACGACGAGCCCACGGTGGTGCCGGAGGAGTCGGTGACCATCGAGCCGTTCGCCTGGTCGTGGAAGGCGGCCTGGCCGACACCCCAGACGGCGAGCGGGTAGCCGACGCCGAGGACGACGGTGGCGAGGAGGGTGAGGCGCACGGCCACACCGGTGGAGCGGAGGAAGGAGCGAGAAGAGGAAGCCATGACTAGAACCCCGGGATGAGACCGACGACGAGGTCGATCAACTTGATGCCGATGAAGGGGACGATGACGCCGCCGAGCCCGTAGACGAGCAGGTTGCGGCCGAGGATCGACGACGCCGAGGCTGCGCGGTACTTGACGCCACGCAGGGACAGCGGGATGAGCGCCACGATGACGAGCGCGTTGAACACGATCGCCGACAGGATCGCCGACGCCGGAGAGTGCAGGTGCATGATGTTCAGCGCACCGAGGCCCGGGAACGTCGCCTGGAACATCGCCGGGATGATCGCGAAGTACTTGGCGATGTCGTTGGCGATCGAGAACGTGGTGAGCGCACCGCGGGTGATGAGCAGCTGCTTGCCGATCCGGACGACGTCGATGAGCTTCGTCGGGTCCGAGTCCAGGTCGACCATGTTGCCGGCCTCCTTGGCCGCGGTCGTCCCGGTGTTCATCGCCACGCCGACGTCCGCCTGCGCCAGGGCCGGGGCGTCGTTCGTGCCGTCACCGGTCATGGCGACGAGGTTGCCGCCCTCCTGCTCCCGGCGGATCAGCGCGAGCTTGTCCTCCGGGGTGGCCTCGGCGAGGTAGTCGTCGACGCCGGCCTCGGCCGCGATGGCCTTGGCGGTGCGCGGGTTGTCGCCGGTGATCATCACGGTGCGGATGCCCATGCTGCGCAGTTCGGTGAACCGCTCGGCCAGGCCGTCCTTCACGACGTCCTTGAGGTGCACGACGCCGAGCAGCTGGACGGTGCCGGCAGCGTCACGACGGCCGACGACGAGCGGCGTGCCGCCCTGGTCGGAGATCTCCGCGACAGTTGCGTCGATCGCCGCGGTGACACCGGCGTCGCTGGTGTCCGCCCAGGCGAGCACTGCCGCAGCAGCACCCTTCCGGACCGAGGACCCGTCGGGCAGGTCGACGCCGGACATCCGGGTCTGCGCCGTGAACGGCACCTCGACCCCGCCGGCCGGGAGGGGCGTGGAGACCCCGGCAGCGAGCGCCAGGTCCACGATCGAGCGGCCCTCGGGCGTCCCGTCCGCGGCGCTCGAGAGCGCCGCGGCGGCCATCAGCTCCGGCTCGGTCACGCCCGGCACCGGGACGACCCGGGAGGCGCGGCGGTTGCCGTACGTGATGGTGCCGGTCTTGTCGAGGAGCAGCGTGGTGATGTCACCGGCGGCCTCGACCGCACGGCCGGACATCGCCAGGACGTTGTGCTGCACGAGCCGGTCCATGCCGGCGATGCCGATCGCGGAGAGCAGCGCGCCGATGGTGGTCGGGATGAGGCAGACGAGCAGCGCGATGAGCACCGTGATGCTGACCGTCGAGCCGACCAGGCCGGCGATCGGCTGCATGGTGAGGCAGACGATCACGAAGACGATCGACAGCGACGCGAGCAGGATGTTCAGCGCGATCTCGTTCGGCGTCTTCTGGCGGGCGGCGCCCTCGACCAGGCGGATCATCCGGTCGATGAAGGTCTCGCCAGGGGTCGAGGTGATGCGCACCACGATCCGGTCGGACAGCACCCGGGTGCCGCCGGTCACGGCACTGCGGTCGCCGCCGGACTCGCGGATCACCGGGGCGGACTCACCCGTGACGGCGGACTCGTCGACCGAGGCGATGCCGTCGACGACGTCTCCGTCGCCGGGGACCACCTCGCCGGCGACGACGACCACCAGGTCGCCCTTCGCCAGGTCGACCGAGGCGACGTCCTCCGTGCCGGTGGACAGTGCGGCCGGGTCGGACGCCGAGTAGCCGACGACGCGGCGGGCGCTGGTCGTCGAACGGGTCTTGCGGAGCGTCTCGGCCTGCGCCTTGCCGCGCCCCTCGGCGACGGACTCGGCCAGGTTCGCGAAGACGACCGTCAGCCAGAGCCAGACGGCGATCGCGATGGTGAAGGAGGACGGGACGGGCGCGCCGGAGTCGGCCGCGCCTCCCGACCGGGTGAAGGGCTCGACGACGGCGGTGACCGTCGTCAGGGCGGCCCCCACCTCGACGATGAACATCACCGGGTTCTTCCACATCAGCCGGGGGTCCAGCTTGCGGAACGCACCCGGGAGGCCCGCCGCCAGTTGGCGGGGTCCGAAGGCCGACGAGCGTCGGCCCGGCTGCTCAGCGGTGTGCTGCTCCGTCTCGGGAGTCAGGGTGGTCATCAGGACAGTCCTTCTGCGAGCGGGCCCAGTGCGAGCACCGGGAAGTACGTGAGTGCGGTGACGATGACGGCGACGCCGCCCAGGAGCACGATGAACAGCGGCCGGTGCGTGGGCAGCGTGCCGACGGTCGCCGGCACCTTGTCCTGCTTGGCCAGCGACCCGGCGAGCGCCAGGACGAACACCATCGGCACGAAGCGGCCGAGCAGCATCGCGACGCCGAGCGCGGAGTTCATCCACGTCGTGTTCGCGGTCAGACCGCCGAACGCCGAGCCGTTGTTGTTGCCGGCGCTGGTGAAGGCGTAGAGCAGTTCGGACAGGCCGTGGTTGCCGGGATTGAAGAGCGACGTGCCGAGCACCTGCTCGCGGACGCCGGGGATCAGGAGCGACAGGGCCGTGCCGGTGAGCACCACGGTCGGGGTGACCAGGATGTACAGCGCGGCGTAGGTCATCTCCTTGGCGCGGATCTTCTTGCCGAGGTACTCGGGCGTGCGGCCGACGAGCAAGCCGCCGATGAAGACCGTGATGACGGCGAGCACGAGCATGCCGTAGAGGCCGGAGCCGACACCGCCGGGGGTGACCTCGCCGAGCATCATGTTGATGAGCGCCATCATGCCGCCCAGCGGGGTGAAGCTGTCGTGCATGGAGTTGACGGCACCGGTGGACGTCGAGGTCGTCGCGGTGGCGAAGAGCGTCGAGCCGAGGATGCCGAAGCGGACCTCCTTGCCCTCCATCGCGGCCCCGGCGGCGTGCGTCGCGGATCCGCCACCGGCGACTTCGGCGATCGACATCGCGGCCAGGGACACCAGGAAGATGCCGCTCATCACGGAGACGATCGCGGTGCCCTGGCGGGTGTCGCCGACCATCCTGCCGAAGGTGCGGGGCAGCGAGAACGGGATGACGAGCATGAGGAAGACCTCGAAGAGGCTCGTCCATGCCTGCGGGTTCTCGAACGGGTGGGCGGAGTTGGCGTTGAAGTACCCGCCGCCGTTCGTGCCGAGCTCCTTGATGGCCTCCTGCGAGGCGACGAAGCCGTGCGGGATGTGCTGCGTGCCACCGGCCAGTGTGCTGACGTCGGTGCCGGCGCCCCACGACTGGATGATGCCGCCGGCGACGAGCACGAGTGCGGAGACGAACGCCAGCGGCAGGAGCAGACGCCCGACGCCGCGGACCACGTCGACCCACACGTTGCCGAGCGTGCCGGACTTCCGACGGGCGAACCCGCGCACCAGGGCGACCGCGACGGCGAGACCGACGGCGGCGGACAGGAAGTTCTGCACCGCCAGGCCGGCCATCTGCACGGTGTACCCGACGGTGGCCTCGGGTGAGTACGACTGCCAGTTCGTGTTCGAGACGAACGAGACCGCGGTGTTGAACGCGAGCGCGGGACCGACGGCGGGCAGGCCGAGGTCACCCGGCAGCACCACCTGGATCCGCTGGAGCAGGTAGACGAGGAGCACGCCGGCGACGCTGAAGAGCAGCACGCCGCGGAGGTACGCGGCCCACGACTGCTCGGCGTCGGGGTCGACACCGATCAGGCGGTAGACACCTCGCTCGATGCGGCCGTGGTGGGTGCTCGTGAAGACGCGGGCCATCCAGTCGCCGAGCGGCCGGTGGGCCACGACGAGGAGCAGCACGAGGAGGGCGACCTGGGCGATGCCGGCCCAGGTCTGCGCGGCGCCCATCAGAACTTCTCGGGGCGGACGAGCGCCCAGACGAGGTACACGACAGCGGCGAGGCCGAGGACGGCGGCGGCGATGGTGATGGCGATCACAGCCGCTCCACCCCCTTGGCGATCAGTGCCACCACGCCGAACACGGCGAGGACACCGGCGACGACGAAGACGTCGAACACGTGGGACTCCTGGAGATCGAGGTGCCCGCGGCAGCTGCCGTGGACCGCACCGGTTGTGGTGCAGTCCGATGGTGGCTCCGGTCGGGGTCGCGACCGCCGGTCCTAACGGTTCCCTCACGGCCCCGTGGGTGACGCGTGCACCGCCCTAACGGCTGCCGTCATCCCTTCCGCCCCGGCACTCGGGTCCTGCTAGCCTTTGTCCATCACGATCGGCCCGCTCGCCTCACGGCTCGGGCCGATTCTCTTTGCCTTTCGCCGGGTCGACGGAGGTGCTCGTCGCATCAGCGGAGGCTCCTCCCGGAGCGGATTCGCGGTCGACCAGCGGCGTTGAGACGGTCGGCCACCTGCTGCACCGCGTCCCGCAGGGCATCGGGGCCGGTGACGACGAAGTCGGCGTCGAAACCGGCGAACTGCGCCGCGAGGGCTGGCCACGACCACGAGCCGGTGGTGAGACGACAGCTGTGGTCGGGGAGGGCCTCCAGGACGGCGTCCTCGGTGAGGTACGGCGCGATCGTGCGCGCGTCCACCTGCAGCACCGCCGTACCGACGCACGGCCAGGCGGGCCCGCCGTCGACAGGGCCCACGCCGGACGGCCCAGCGCCCCGGAAGCGGGCCGCGACGAACGCGGCCGGGTCGCCACCCGGGATGTCCCGTGGGACGAACGGGAGGCCCGTGGGCACCTTCGGCAGGATCCGGTCCACCCGGTAGGTGCGCCAGTCCCCCGCGTCGGTGTCCCAGGCGAGCAGGTACCAGCGGCCGTTCCGCGCGAGGAGTGCGTGTGGTTCGACACGGCGGGGTGGCCGGTCGTCCTCCGCTCCTGGCGGCCCGGCGGGCGCGTACCCGAAGCGGAGGACCGTGCGGGTGCGGACGGCCTCGCTCACGGCGACCAGCACGCCCGGATCGACGACGACGGAACCGGGCGTGGTGACGACCTGGACGGCGTCGATGCGGTGGCGCAGCCGGGACGGCATCACCTGCCGGACCGTCGTCAGGGCGCGGGTGGCCGCCTCGGCGATGTCCGCGCCGGACGCCGGGGCGACGGCGAGCGCGAGGGCGATCGCGACGGCCTGGTCGTCGTCGAAGAGCAGCGGCGGTAGGTCGGACCCGGCGGACAGCCGGTAGCCGCCGGCGGGTCCGCGCAGTGCGTCGACCCGGTAGCCGAGTTCGCGGAGGCGGTCGACGTCCCGCCGGACGGTGCGCGGGCTGACGTCGAGGCGCCCGGCGAGGTCGGGTCCGGACCACTCGCGGCGCACCTGCAGGAGGGACAGCAGCGCGAGCATGCGGGAGGACGGGGTGGGCATGCCCCGAGCATGCCAGGAGGAGCGGACACGATCTGACCGCATCTGCCGCGATGCTCCTCGTGACGAGGACGACCGGTCCTCGCAGACGAGGAGTCGACATGACCATCACCACCACGCCCCACGTGAACTTCGACGGACAGGCCGCTGCGGCCCTGGCGTTCTGGGGCGAGGCCCTCGGGACCGAGCCGGTCCTCGTGACGTACGGGCAGAGCGGCGCCGTGGCGGACCCGGTCTGGGCGGACCGGGTCGTCTGGGGCCAGGTGTCCTCGGCGAGCGGCGTCCGCGTGATGGCGTTCGACGTGTGGCCCGGACAGCCCTACGACCAGGGCACGAACAGCTCCTACGTCTACCTGTCCGGAACGGACGAGGACGAGATCCGCGCGGTGTGGGCCGGTCTGCAGGAGGGTGCCGAGGTGCGGCAGCCGCTCGGAGCCTCGGCATGGTCGCCGCTCGCCGGGCAGCTCCGCGACCGGTTCGGCGTCGTCTGGGCGCTCGACGTGCCGGCGCAGCAGGGCTGACCGCGCCCGAGCCGGACAGCGGGGCGGCACGGACCGCAGGCGGACGCGCACGCCGTCGGTCCGTACGCTGACCGCATGGGGACCACGATCACATCCGTGACCATCGCCTTCGTCATCGCCGCCGTCGTCCCGGTGGTCGTGACGTCGGCCATCCGCCGGGGGGACCGGAAGCGGAAGCACCAGCGTGTGCTCGCGGGAGCAGCACCGGACGCGCTGTTCACCGTGCGGCCGCGACGGTGGCAGCGGGTGATCCTGCGCACGATCGGCATCCTCCTCGCGGTCGTCGGCGCCGTGCTGCTGCTCGCCGGGGTCACGTCGACCGACGAACCGGACGCGCTGCCCGTGGGCATCACGGGCGGGTTCGCCCTGCTCGCCGGTGTCGCCTTCGTCCTGCTCGCCGGCGCGCTGGCACGGACGCGGATCGACGCGCTGCCGGACCGGTTGATCGTACGGAAGGGCTTCCGGGCCGAACGCGAGGTGCACCACACCGCCATCGCCTCGATCCGCCCCTGGACCGGCCCGTACGGGGGCATCCAGGCGCGGGACCCGAACGGTGCCGTGCTGTTCGACACCGTGTCGATCGCGATCGGGTACCCCGACCTCGAGGCCTGGCTGGCCCAACGCGCGCCGTGGGCGTGGATCGCCTACGCGGGCGCAGGCACCCCGGCTCCGAACTGGCCGGCAGCCAACGCGTCCGCACCGGGCTGGCCGGCACCGAATGCTCCGGCACAGAACGCTCCGGCACAGGGCGCTCCGTACCCGGGCGCTGCCGCGCAGGGTTGGCCGACACCGGGCGCTGCACCGCAGGGCTGGCCCGCACAGCGTGGACCCGCCGAGCCGTGGCCCACGCCCGAGACGCCGGGGCCGACCGCGCAGGGCCCGGACGCGCCGAAGTACTGACCGACGGTCCCGGTAGCGTCCGGACCGGCATGCTGGTGGCATGGGGGAAACGGGAGCCACGGCGGGACCAGGACCCGAGCAGGATCTCGCACGGGCGCGGAAGGCCCGGGCGCGGAAGCGCCGGAAGTGGCGCGACCTGCGCCGCGCGCTCCGGCTGCAGATGGACTGGCGCGGGCGGCCCGTCCCGCTGCTGGGGTGGTGGGTCGCGCTCGTCGCCGTCGCCTCCGGCCTGCTCTACGGCAGTGCAGCCGACCCCGGCGACCTCGATGTGGCCGGGCTCCCCGTCGCCCTGACCGGGATCGCCGGCGGTGTCGTCTGGGGCGCCCTGGTGGTGGCCGCCGCACCACCGCTCATCGGCGTCCCCGTCATCGTCGTGAGCTTCTTCGTCGCCGAGCTGACGTTCGGACCAGCTGTCCCCGGGGCCGTGTTCGCAGGGATCGTGGGCCTGGTCGCCGGGTGGATGGTCGGCATCCAGGTCCGCTGGCTCCTGGTCGGACGACGGCGTCAGTCCGCACCTCCGTGGCCACAGCAGCAGCTCGTCGACCGGAGCCGCCCCCGACGCCCGGCGCCGCTCACCCGGTCGGAACGGGCGTCCCTCGTACCGTCGGGTGTGGCCAGCGTCGGGCTGCTCGTCTTCTCCCTGCTGTTCTTCGTGCTGCCGGCGCCCAGCACGCTGCCCGCGTGGTTGCTGCTCGTCACGCTGGCTCTGGCATGGGCGGTGCCGACCGGGTGGTGGAACGGGATGGCGCAGAGCCGGTACGCGGTGGGCGGCGCGCCGGTCGCCGCCGCGCAGTGGGGCATCCTGTTCAACGCCTGGGGTGCGGCCGGTGTGCACGGGCAGCCCGTGTCCCTGACCGCGGGGATGGCGGGCGCGGGCCTCGGCTTCGTCGCACGTCGGCTGTACGAGGCCCGGGTCGGACGCCACCCCCGGCAGCGCCCGGGGTCGGCCGTCTGACCGCGGACCGCAGCCCGCCGCTCAGGCCGTGGGCGCCCAGGTGCTGACGGTCACCGCCGCCGTCACCGACTCCGGCGCGAACACGGTGTCGGGTGCCACGTGGTGGTGGCTCGGCCCCATGTGGACCACGTCGTGCACGTCCTCGGCCGTCAGCGCCATCGTCCACGTCAGGTCCTCGCTCGACCGCAGCGTGAACGCCGGGGTCAGGCTGTCGTGCAGCCGCCGCTCCTTCTCGGGGTCGACGCTGATCGTCGCCGCCGCGAGCTCCGCCAGGTGGCCGGCCCGGGGCGTGACGACGACGAGCACACCCTCCGGGTGCAGCACCCGGGCGTACTCGTGCTGGTTGCGGGGGGCGAAGACGTCGAGCACGACGGCCGCGGCTCGGTCGACGACCGGGAGGCGCTCGGTCACGTCCCCGACGACGGCCCCGACGCGCGCGTGGATGCGAGCCGCGCGGCGGACGGCGACGGCCGACAGGTCCAGGGCGACCCCGAGCCTCCCGGTCGGACCGACGGCGATGTCGTCACCGTCGAGGGTGTGGGCGAGGTAGGTGCCGGGGCCGGAGCCGACGTCGAGGACCACACCCGGCGCGGTCGCCTCGCCGACCACGCGGGTGAGCGCCCGCTCGACCGGGGCGTAGTGTCCGCGGCCGAGGAAGCGCAGTCGCGCGTCGACCATCGCCGGGGTGTCCGCGGTGAGTGCCCGGCGCCTGGCCGGCAGCAGCGTCAGGTGGCCCTGCTTCGCCTCGTCGTAGCGGTGCCCGTTCCGGCAGCCGGCCTGGACCGGGGCGGTGCGGGCGAGCGGCTCGGCGCACACCGGGCACGCGAGCACGGGCAGCAGGTCGTCACGCACCGGTCCAGGGTACGGGCGTGCCGGTAGGTTGCCGTCATGGCCGTCATCCACGAAGCGACTCTCACCCCCGGCAAGCTCGACGCCATCAGCGCCTGGCTGCCCGGACAGCCGTGGAGCGCAGTCCCCGCCGGCACCACGGTCGAGCAGGTCGGGCGTTTCCGGTTCGACGACCCGGACGGTGAGGTCGGCGTGGAGACGTACCTCGTGCGCGCCGGCGACGGCCCCGTGCTGCACGTGCCGCTGACCTACCGCGGGGCGCCGCTCGCCGGTGCCGAGGCGTTCCTCGTCACCGAGATGGAGCACTCCGTCCTCGGCCACCGCTGGGTCTACGACGCCGTCGGCGACCCGGTGTACGCCGACGTCCTGCGGCGGGCGATCGCCACCGGCGGCCACGAGGCGGAACTCGAGCGGGCCTCCGGGCCGGGCACCCTCGAGAAGGAGGGCCGGGCGTCCGGCGACGGTACCGAGCAGACGTCGCCGACGGTCACGATGGTCGATGCCCGCACCGACGGCTCGGTCACCACCGTCACGACCGACCACGGGACGCTCGCCGTGCTGCGGGTGCTCGGCAGCGACGTCCCCGCCGGGGCGACCCTGACGGCCGGCTGGGGCGCCGACGGCTCGGCGGTCGTCGCAGTGTTGCTGCCGTAGACCGGCTGCGCTGACCAGTCCACCCTGCGACAGCGGGGCAGTCCACCCTGCGCTGGCGGGGCAGTCCCCCGCGCGCTGGCGGGGCAGTCCACCCTGCGCTGGCGGGTACGGCCAGGGCCTGGCTCACCCGGGTGGCCGCTGGCAGGATCGGTCGGGTGAAGACACTGGAGTTGCCACAGACGGACCTCACCGCATCCGACGTCGTCGTCGGCCTGATGCGGATCAACGACATGAGCGACGAGGACATCCGGTCGCTGTACGCCGCCTCGCGCGACGCCGGCGTGACCATGTTCGACCACGCGGCCGTGTACGGCGGTTGGCACGGCTGCGAGGAGCGGTTCGGTGCGGCGGTCGCGCTGACCCCGGCGGAGCGCGCCGAGATCGTGCTGCAGACGAAGGTCGGCATCCGGCCGACGGACAACGGCGCGTACTTCGACTTCTCGTACAAGCACATCCTGTCCTCGGTCGAGGAGTCGCTCGCCGCCCTCCGCACCGACTACATCGACGTCCTGCTCCTGCACCGCCCCGACGCCCTGGTCGAGCCGGAGGAGGTCGCGAAGGCCTTCGACGAACTGCACGCGGCCGGCAAGGTGCACCACTTCGGCGTCTCGAACCACACCCCCGGGCAGGTCGAGCTGCTGAAGAAGTCCGTGCAGCAGCCGCTCGCGTTCAACCAGGTGCAGCTGAGCATCACGCACGCGAACGTCATCACGCAGGGCCTCGTGGCGAACATGGGTGGCCTCGACCAGGCGATCGACCGCGACAACGACATCCTGAACTACTCGCGGCTGAACGACGTGACGCTGCAGGCCTGGTCGCCGTTCCAGAAGGGCTTCTTCGACGGGGTCTTCCTGGGCGACCGCGAGCAGTACGCCGAGCTGAACGACGTGCTCGAGGAACTGGCCGCGGCGCACGGCGTCACCCCGACCGGCATCGCCGTGGCGTGGATCACCCGGCACCCGGCGCACTTCCAGATCGTCCTCGGCACGACGAACCCGCAGCGCGTCCGGGACTCGGCCGCCGGCTCCGACGTCGAGCTGTCCCGCGAGGAGTGGTACCGCGTCCTGACCGCCGCGGGGCACACCGTCCCCTGACGGTCGCCGCCGTGGACGACGCTCCGGCGCAGCCTCAGCCCGCTGGAGCGTCGTCCTCGCCCGGCTCGCGCGGGGGCAGGGCCGCCGCGGGGTCCGCCGTGCCGCCGGACACGACCTCGAAGTGGATCCCGAGCGCTGCCGGGTCCTCGTCGAGCTCGAGACCGTCGCCGGTGACCTGTTCCTCGGGGATGGCGAGACCCTTCGACGGGTCGAACGCGCTGCTCATCGACATCCGACGAGCATGCACGGCAGACCCGGGAGTCCCCGCAACGTCGCCTGTCCAGCCGTCGAGCTGTCGAGCTGACTAGCCGTCGAGGTCGTCCGCGTGCAGCCGGTCGCCGGGCTGCGGGCGCCGGAACACCGGGCCACCGCCGGCCTCGTCCTCGTCGTCGTGCCGGACCGGGGAGTCCGCCGGGTCGCCGGTCGCGTCCGCTCCGGTGACGTCGGCTCCGGACGGCTCGGAGCCCGAGGCCGTCCCGCGGGACTCCTCCACCTCGAGTTCGTCCTGGTCGGAGCCGTCCACGGGGACGTCGCTGCCCGGCTGCTGGGGATCGAACGGTGCGCTCATCGACATGGCTCGAGTGTGCTCCGCCGAGGTGAACGACAGGTCAGCCTGCGGGCTTGTTCTGCCCCGGAGCATCGCCGGACTTGCCGGGACCGGTCCCGCCGCCAGCACCCGGGCCCTGCCGCGAGGTGGTGTCGACCCCGGTGTCCAGCGGGTCCTGCACCGGCAGGGTCGTGTCGTTGCCAGGCACCGGGTCGGTCGTCGGCAGTTGGTCGGTCGGGTCGCTCGACTCGTCCGTGGGCTCGGAGGGCTCGTCGGACGGCTGCTCCTGCGCCGGCTCGGAGGGCTGCTGGGACGGCTGCTCGGCCGGCTGGCTCGGCTGCTGCTGCGCCGGCTCGCTCGACTCGTCGGACGGCTCCGAGCTCGGCTGATCGTCGGTCGGTGCGGTCTGCTGCGTCGACTCGGTCGGGTTCGGCGTGCTGCTGTCGTCACGGTTGAACGCGAGGGCCGCCACGACGATGCCGGCGACCACGAGGACCGCCAGGACGATCAGCGGCAGCACCCATCGCTTCCGCCGAGGCTCGTCGGGGTCGGTCGCGAGCGGCCGGGCCGGGGTGGCGGTGCCACCGGAGCGCCCACCGCCGCCGGAGCCCGGACCCGCCGCTGCGGCTCCGGGCGTGCCGAGGATCGTGGTCGCCACGTCGTCGTCCACGCTCCGCGACGGCTGGGACTGGGCCGGCAGTCGGCGCGTGGCGTCGTCCGGACGGGAGGCACCGCTCACCGGCATCTGACGCGTCGCCGCGTCCGCGGGGTCACCTCCGGCAGCGGCAGCTGCCGCGGCGGCACCGGCCACCCCGGCACCGGCGGCGGCGCGCGTGACGGCCCCCGGGCCTCCCGGCAGGAGCTGCGTGGCGGGCGCGACGTCGTCCCGGCCGAGGGCGCGGAGGCGTGCTGCTGCCTCGGTGGCGGACGGGCGGTCTCCCGGGTGCTGCGCCGTCATGACGTGGAGCAGCGTGCGCCACGCCGTCGGCAGGTGCTGGTCGATCTCCGGCGCTCGGGCGAGTCGGGCGGTGGCGGCCTCGACCGCGCTGCCCGGGAACGCCTGTTTGCCGGTGAGGGCCTCGAGGAGCATCAGACCCAGCGCGTACACGTCGGCCTCGCCGGTGACGGGCTGGCCGAGGACCTGCTCCGGCGCCAGGTACGCAGCGGTGCCGATGACGGTGCCGGTCCCGGTGACGCGGGCGGCGTCGCGGAGCAGCGCGATGCCGAAGTCGGCGAGCTTGACGTGCTCGCCGTCCTGCTCGAGCAGGACGTTCGCGGGCTTCACGTCGCGGTGCACGATGCCCTGCGCGTGCACGGCGGCCAGGCCCTCGGCGACCTGGGCGCCCACGCGGGCGGTGGTCGTCGGGTCGAGCGGCCCCTCGCGCAGCCGGGTGGCGAGGTCGCTGCCCGGGACGAGCTCCATGACGAGGAACGAGTCGCCGTCGTCGGTGTCGAGGGCCGCGTCGAACAGGGTGACGAGGTTCGGGCTGCGGAGGCCGGCGAGCACGTGGATCTCGGCCTCGGCGCGCGCACGCTCACCGTGGTCGACGGGTCCGATGCGGAAGAGCTTGACCGCGACCTCTCGTCCGAGCTGCTCGTCGACGGCGCGGTACACCGATGCCATCCCCCCGTGCCCGAGGGTCCCGGTCACCCGGTACCTGCCGCCGATCAGCCGTTCTTCCATGCGGGGAAACCTACCGGGCCGACCTGACGAGGGCGCGCAGCCGCGTCACGACGGGGTCGGCTCGGCGCCCCGGTGCAGCGCCGTCACCGGGGCGTACGACGGACCGGTCGCGTGGTCACACGGACCACGTCGGTGGCGCGGAACATCCGCACCCCCTGCCGCTCGACCTCGTCGAGGATGCCGACTTCCACGGTTCAAGTTTCGAGCGCATCACTTGAACCAGAGGCACCGGGGTTCAAGTCGATCGCCGGGAACTTGAATTCACGATCGTGTTGTTCAAGTTTTCACGAGGGGGTCGGCTCCGCCCCCCGGTGCAACGCCGTCAGGTACAGCCGGTGCGCCGTGATGACGAGCGCCAGCCAGGCCAGCCCGAGCGCCCACGCCGCCAGCACGTCGGTGGTCCAGTGGTGCCCGAGGAACACCCGCGAGACCCCGACGGACAACACGAACAGCGTCCCGACGACGATCGTCCAGACCCGGGTCACCACACGGCTCTGCCGGAGGAGCAGCAGGTACACGATCGTGCCGACGACGACGGTCGCGTTGAGGGTGTGCCCGGACGGGAACGACGGCGAGTGCTCGAACGGCGGGACGGCGTCGGACAGCGGCGGCCGGGCGCGGCCGATGAGGTCCTTGCCGGCGATCGTCATGGCGAGGGAGCCGGCACTCGCGGCGACGAGGAGCACGAGCGGTGTCCACGCCCGGCGTTGGATCGTCAGGCCGACCAGGAACAGCACGGCGACGATCGGCATCCCGATGGTGCCGGCGATGTCGGTCCACCACGTGACGCCCTGGTCGAGCGCCGGGGTGCGGTGCGCGATCATCCAGTCGAGCACGGGCCGGTCGAGCACGGCGACGTCGTCGGACTCGCGGACAGCGTCGTAGACCTCGGACGCCACCCACGTCGCGAGCGCGGCGATGCCGATCCCGACGAGCAGGGTGACGAGCAGCAGCGGCAGCGCTCCGAAGCGGCGGCCGAGGGCGGCCCACGAGTCCGCGATCGTCCGGCCGGCACGGGTGCGCCAGCGGGTGAGGTCGACGTCGCCGACGGTCCGGTCGACGCGCTCGCGCTCGGCGCCGCCGATCGCGGGTGCGCGGCCGGTCACGGGTGGGCGGCCGTCGGCGTGGTGCTGTTCCATCCGACCACCCTGCCCGTCCGCGGCTGTGCGGGGACGGCCGGGGTGGCTACTTCGCCTGGTCGTACGACCGGACCACCGCGACCGTCAGCGGGAAGGTGACCGGGAACCCGCCGAACATGATCCGCCCGGCGTCGACCGCCGCGGCCCGCACCTGCTCGGCAACCCACTCGGCGTCGGCGGCCGGCGCGTGCACCACGAGTTCGTCGTGCACGAAGAAGACCATGTGCGGGCCCGCGGTGACCGGTCCGTGCGTCCGCGCGGCCAGCCGGGTGCGCAGGCCGCCCATCCAGGACAGCGCCCACTCGGCCGCCGTCCCCTGCACCACGAAGTTCCGCGTGAAGCGCCCCCAGCTCCGCGCTCGGGACTCGACGGCCCGCTGCATCGCCGGAGCGCCGTCGACCGAGTACGCCCGGTTCCGGGCTTCGAACCAGGACTGCTCCGGCACCGGTGATGTCCGACCGAGCCGGGTGGTCACCGGTTCGCCGCGCTCGCCCGCCCGGGCCGCCTGCTCGACCAGGTCGAGGGCGCGTGGGAAGGCGCGCGCGAGCCGTGGGACGAACCGTCCGCCCTCGCCCTGGGTGGCGCCGTACATCGCGCCGAGCATCGCCATCTTCGCCTGCTGGCGGGTCTGCACCGCACCCGAGGCCACGACCCCGTCGTACAGGTCCTGCCCGTCCCCGGCGGCGGCCATGTCGGTGTCGCCGGCCATCGCGGCGAGCACCCTCGGTTCGAGCTGTGCCGCGTCCGCCACGACGAGCTCCCAGCCCTGATCGGCGACCACGGCGCCGCGCACCTGCTTCGGGAGCTGCAGCGCGCCGCCGCCGTTCGCCGCCCAGCGTCCGGTGACGACCCCGCCGACGACGTACTCCGGGTGGAACCGGCCGTCCTGCACCCACTCGTCCAGCCACGTCCACCCGTTGGCGGTGAGCAGTCGGTAGAGGCGCTTGTACTCCAGCAGCGGTTCGATCGCCGGGTGCTCCAGCCGTTCCAGCTCCCACTTCCGGGTGCTGTCCACGACGAGGCCGGCCCGCCGCAGGGAGCGCAGGACGTCGGCGGGCGAGTCCGGGTTCAGCTCGGGGTCGTCGAGTCGCTGGCGGAGGACGACGGCGAGTTCCTCGAGCTTCCGGGGCCGCACCCCGTACGGCACGCGCGGGCCGAGGGCGTCGGCGAGGAGCTGCTCGTGCACGTCGGTCCGCCAGGGCAGCCCGGCGTGTTTGATCTCGGCGGCGACGAGCGCGCCGGCGGACTCCGCCGCCAGGAGCAGCCGCAGCGCTCCCGACTCCGTCGCTCCCGCGACCGCGTCGAGCTGTGCCCGCAGTTCGGCGACCGGGTCGAGGTCGTCGTCGGCCGGGGCGATCGTGAACAGGTCGTCGTCGAAGAGCGAGGCCTGCGTGGCGGGGGCTGGTCGAGCCTCCGGAGCGGCGGCGGCGTCCCACGCGCTGACGGGCGCCTGCGCGAGCGCGGACCCGCGGGTGGCGAGCGCGGTGCGGAGCAGGCGGTGGCCGAGGCGCAGGTCGACGCACCGTGCCACGCGTCCGCCGGCCGCCAGCACGGCCGGGTACCAGCGTGCGGTGTCGGACCACACCCAGCGGACGCCGGGGCCGTCGTGCGCGGCGACGAAGGCCGGGAGGCCCGACTCGTCCAGGCGCGTCGGCTGGCCGTCCGGCGCTCCCGCGTCCGTCAGCGGCGTCACGGTGAGGCCGCCGTCGACACGGGCGAGGACGAGGTGCACGCCGTTGATTCTGCCGTGCGCCGCCGTCACCGGCGGACGCGGGCTCCGCGCAGTGGACGAAGGCGAGCTGGTCCGTGTCGGTGCAGGGAGGTGCTCAGTCGCCCGGTCGGACGGCCGCGCTGTCGGCGACGTCGATGCGCACGTCGCCGGACTCGGTCTCCTCGACCTCGACGCGGGGTGCCTCGTCGTGCTCGTCCGACCCGGACATCCGGCGGAACGTGTCGTGGCGACGCTCCTCGAAGGTCATGTCGACGCCGTCGTCCAGGTGGTCTCGGTCGGGTGCGCTCATGTCCGGAACGGTACGCCGACCGGGGCGGTCCCGGTGCGTTCGGACCAGTGCCCACCCGCAGCCCACCGCTCCTGGACGGCGTGCTGCAGTCGGCCGACGGGGACGGCCTGCCGTGCCGCGGCCAGGTCGGTGCCGAAGACGAACTTCGCCATCGACTCGTCACCCTCGTTGACCTCGTCGGGGTCGTCCGACTCCGGCAGCAGCGTGAACCGTGCCGCGAACCGCGCCGTGTTCGACGACGGTCCGAGGACGGCGGTGACCTCGGGGTCGAGCAACCACGACGAGCACACGAACGTGTCGACCGCCAGGTCGGGGTCGAGCCGCCGGAGCACCGCGGGCGCCGCCGCGAAGGACCGGTCGCAGGTCGCCGGGTCGAGCGGACCCGCCTCCGGCACGTGCACACCCCACGCGGGCGTCCCGTCCGGCAGGTGGGCGGCCCGCTCGAACTGGAGGCGCCCCACGGCCACCACACGACCGGTCGCGACCTGCGCCAACCAGTCCAGCCCGGTGCCGTCGAGCCCGTAGTGGTCGGCCTTCCGGTCCACGTCCGCGACGCTCGCGGCGGCGTCCTCGGCGCTGCAGCCGTGCGTGACCAGCCACCGCTCGGTGACCGGGAGCACCGCGCGGAGGGCGGCGAGCAGCGCCGCCTCCCGGCCCGCCGGGCCGAGGTGCTGCACGGCCGCCTCGAGCGCCGGGGCCAGCCCGGCGGGCTCGTCCCGCGACCCGACGGCGGCGGTGAGGAGCGCGACGGGGTCGGGGCGGGCCTCCCGGCCGACGGCTGCCGGACTCACTTGAGACCCGAGGAGGCGAGCCCGTCGATCACCCGGCGCTGGAGCACGATGAACATGATGAGCACCGGCGCCATCGCCATCAGGCTCGCGGCCATGAGCACGGGGTAGTTCACGGTCCGGTCGCTCGAGAGCGTCGCGAGCCCGGCGGCCAGCGGCATCGCCTCGGCGCGGGTGGACACCACCAGGGGCCAGAGGAGCTCGTTCCACGACCAGAGCACCGTGGTGATCGCGAGCACGCTCATCGACGGCCGGGCCAGGGGCAGCATGATCCGCCAGAACGTCTGGAACGGGTTCGCGCCGTCCATGCGCGCGGCCTCCTCGAGCTCGGCCGGCATGCTCAGGAACGCGGTCCGCATGAGGAAGGTGCCGAACGCGCTGAACAGGCCCGGCGCGACGATGCCGGCCAGGGTGTCGAGCCAGCCGAGGCCCTGCACGATCTGGTACTGCGAGATCAGGTAGACCTGCGACGGCACCAGCAGGATCGACAGCACGATCCCCAGGATGAGTCCACGGCCCCGGAAGCGCATCCGCGCGAACGCGTACCCGGCCAGGGTGCAGAGCACGATCTGTGCTGCCGTGCGGATCAGGGTCACCCAGATCGACGTGCCGAGCTGGCTCAGGAAGGGCAGCCGCTCGAACACCTGCGCGAAGTTCTGCCACTGCAGCTGGCCCGGCCAGAACACCGGCGTGGGCGACGTCACCTGCGCGTTGGTGGACAGCGCCATGATGATCTGCCAGAGGAACGGGAACGCCATCACGAACCCGCCGACGCCGAGCACGACGTGGATCCACCAGTGGCTGCCGCCGCGGCGACCGGGACGGACCTGGCCACGGACACGGGTGCGGCTGGCGGCCTTGGTCGCCGCGGACAGCTTGCTGCCGTGCGCTTCGATGATGCCGGTCATGACTGCACCCACTTCTTCTGGACACGGAACTGGATGACCGTGATGATGCCGATGAGCAGGAAGATCACCATCGCGATCGCCGCCGCGAAGCCCTTGTCACCGTCGACGAACCCGGAGTTGTAGAAGTAGAAGACGAGGGACATCGTCTTCGGGATCACCGGGTTGAGGGGGCCCAGGATCGCGTAGAGCAGGTCGAACAGCTGGAAGCTCGAGATCGTCGTGACGATGAGCACGAAGAAGATGCTCGGGCTGAGCAGCGGCACGGTCAGCGAGCGGAACTGCCGCCACCGACTGGCGCCGTCGAGCTCGGCTGCTTCGTACAGCTCCGGCGGGATGTCCTTGAGCCCGGCGCCCAGGATGATCATCGAGAAGCCGAGGGACGACCACAGGCCGACGAGCGAGACCGCGACGAGGGCGAAGCCCGGGGTGGAGATCCAGTACGGGCCGGCGATGCCGAACAGCCCGAGGAACGAGTTCACGATGCCGAAGTCGCCGTTGAACATGATGCGCCAGACCAGCGCGATCGCAGCGGGCATCGCCACGTAGGGCAGGAAGAACAGCACGCGGTAGAACTGGGCGAAGCGCAGGCCCGGGGTGTTCAGCAGGCTGGCGAGCCAGACCGCGATCGGGATGCCGAGCAGGACGATCACGGTGTAGATGATCGTGTTGAGCAGCGACTGGTACAGCTGCGGGTCGGCGATCAGGCGGGTGTAGTTCGCCAGACCGGTGAAGCTCGAGCCGCCGAAGACGCCCCAGCTCGTGAACGAGTAGTAGAACGTCTGCAGGATCGGCCAGATGAAGAACGTGCCGACGCCGATCAGTAGCGGCAGGACGAACAGCCACGGCCAGAAGCCGTCGGTGCGCGGGGCCTGCGTCGGTCGCGAGCGGTCGGCGGGGCGGGTCTCGGGCGGTGGGGACGCCTCGGCGGCGTCGGGTCGCTGGGTGTGGATCGTCATCAGGTCGCTCCTCGGCCAGGGCGGTCGGATCGGGTGGTCCGGGCGGTGCGGATGGTGGACGTGCGACGGCCGGCCGGTCGGGCGGGGTGCCCGGCCGGCCGGCTCGTCGTCACTCCTTGGCGAGTGCTGCGTCCATCTTCTGGGCGAGTTCCTTCGCGACCTGGTCGACGGGCTCCGAGCCGTCGAACGCGCTCGGGAGCAGGTTCGTCTCGAGGGTGTTCCACACCGCGGTGTTCTTCGACACCGGCAGCGGCTTGGCGTAGTCGACCGCGTCGAGGAAGACCTGCAGGTCGGCATCCGGCATGGTCTTCGTGAAGGCGTCCTGCGTGCCCGTGTAGGCGGGGATGATCGCACCCATGTCGCCCTGCTGCTGCTGGGCGGGCTTGCTGGCCAGGTAGGCCTGGAGTGCCTGCGCGGCGGCCTTGTCCTTCGAGCCCTCGGCGACGACGTTCGAGACGCCGTGGATGACGGTGGCCTGCTCCTTGCCCTTCGGCAGCGGGTAGGCGACGACGTCCTTCTCGATGTCGGAGCCGATCAGCGCGGAGCGGAACCAGCTGCCGCCCTGGTACATCGCGACCTTGCCGGAGGTGAACCACTGGTCTGCGGTGGTGTCGGTCAGCTGCTTGATCGAGGGCGAGGCGCCGGACTTGATGAGGTCGGTCCAGTAGGCCAGCCCGGCTTCGGCGGCCTTCGAGTCGTACTCCGACTTCTCGCCGTCGATGACCGAGCCGCCGGCCTGGAAGATCGTGTCGTAGTAGGTCGTCTGGCCGTCCATGCCGGCCGCGGCACCGTAGGCGCCGTCGGACTTCAGCTTCTGGGACAGCTCGGCGCCGGTCTTCTGGAAGTCGCTCCAGGTCCAGTCCTTCGACGGCATGGGCACGCCGGCCTTCTCGAACAGGGCCTTGTTCATCCAGACCCCGATGGTGTCGAAGTCCTTCGGTACGCCGTACTGCGTGCCGTCGTACGTGTAGAGCTTGTTGAGCGCTGCCGAGTAGTTGTCCGGGTCGATCGCACCGGACTTCACCTCGTCCGTGATCGGGGCGATCTTGCCGTTGGCTGCGTACAGCTGGAAGTTCGGGCCGTTCATCCAGAACAGGTCGGGCAGCGTGTTGCTCGAGCCCTGCGTCTGCAGCTTCGTGAAGTAGCTGGCGTACGGGGTGACGTCGACGTTGACCTTGATGTCGGGGTACTCCTCGTTGAACCCCTTGATGTTGGCCTTGATGGCCTTCACCTGGTTCTGGTCCCAGACGGCGTACGTCAGGTTCGCCTTGGTGTCCTTCGCGACCTCGCCGGAGCCGCCGGAGCTGCCGGAGGACGAGGTGCTGCAGCCGGCGAGCAGCGCGACGGCGCTGACAGCGGCGGCGAGACCGAGCAGTGCGCGGCGGCGGCCGTGGCCCGGGCGGGCGGTCGGAGCGGTCATCGGGTGGTCCTTTCGGGAACGTCGTCGCGGTCGGGAGTGGTCGCGAAGTGTCGGAGGGTGGCCTCGGGGAGGGGCGGCACGTCGATGGGGACCGAACCGTTGCGGAGCGAGCGGGTGGCGAGTGCCCCGGCGGCGACCGCGGCGCGGGCCGCGATCGGGGACAGGGTGGTGGGTTCGCCGAACGCCAGCGAGCGGAGGAACTCGGTCATGGTGAGCAGGTCGGCGTCGGCGTGGCCGTCCTCGACGCCGTCGATCGGGTACTCGACGTCCCCGGCGACGTCCCAGTTGCGGCGGTGGTTCCAGACCTTCACCACGCCACCGCCGGTGTCCCCGATGTTCTCGAGACGCCCGTGGGTGCCGATGACCGTGTAGTTCCGCCAGTAGTCGGGCGTGAAGTGGCACTGCTCGTAGCTGGCCTGCACGCCGTTCTCGAGCGTCATCATCACCATCGACACGTCCTCCACGTCGACGACGGGGTTCAGGCCGGTCTGCTCGGCGGGTGGCCAGTTGTCGAACGAGAACCAGTCGGTCATGAGCTCGTCGCTGCGGTCGCGACGGTCGGTGACGTCCCCGTAGACCGAGAGCGACCCCATGCCGACGACCCGGCTGGTGTAGGCGCCGGCGAGGGCGTGCACGACGTCGAGGTCGTGGCTGGCCTTCTGCAGCAGGAGCGAGTTCACCCGGCTGCGGTCGGCGTGCCAGTCCTTGAAGTAGTAGTCACCGCCGTTGCCGACGAAGTGGCGGACCCAGACGGCCTTCACCTCGCCGATCTCGCCGCGGGCGATCACGTCGCGCATCAGGCGGACGACGGCCGCGTGCCGGAAGTTGTGGCCGACGTAGAGCGGGGTGCCGGTCTCGGCGGCGGTGTTGAGGACCGCGTCGGCGTCCTCGACCGTGATGGCGAGGGGCTTCTCGAGGTAGACGGCGATGCCCGCACGGAGCAGGTCGATCGCGATCCCGGCGTGGGTCCAGTCCGGGGTGGTGACGATGGCGGCGTCCACGAGGTTCGGGGCGCCGTCGGTGCCGATCAGTGCGTGGTGGCCGTCGACCACCGTGGCGTCGGGCCAGGCCTCGGCGGCGCGCTGGCGGCCGGGTCCGGTGACGTCGGCTGCGGCCACGATCCGGGCGTCGACCCCGTCGGCGTCGAGTCCGGCGGCAGCGACGTGGTCCGCGATGTAGGACCGCTGGCCGATGCCGACCACGCCGACTCGGAGTGTGCGCGTGCTCGTGATGCTCATCTCGCTCCCTTGCGTGATTGTGACGCCCATGATGCCAAATCGATCATGAATGCACAATATGCGCTCACGGATCGCTCACGGAAGCGAGATACGAGGGTTTAACACGCCGGTAACGTGACGGCGCTCGGACGGGAGGCTCGGGGTGCGCCCCCGGGGCCGGCCCGGCTGCCGACGCGGCTCGCCCGGGCACCCCGCGCAGGCTGACCCACGCGGCGTGCGGTCCGGAGGTCAGTCGGCGACGACGAGCTCCACGCCGGCGGCGGCCAGGTCCGCGACGAACGGGGCCGGGACGTCGCGGTCCGTGACGAGCACGTCGATGCGGTCGAGCGGGCAGATCCGGGCGAAGGTGGAACGCTCGATCTTCGTCGAGTCGGCGACCACGATCACCCGACGCCCGACCGAGGCGAAGTGTCGACTGACCTCGGCCTCGCCCTCGTGCATGGTCGTGGCCCCGTACTGCCCGGTCAGCCCGTCGACCCCGAGCACGACGACGTCCAGGGCGAACTCGTCGAGCGTGTCCCGGACCAGCGGTCCGATCAACTCGTAGGACTGCCGGCGTGCGACACCGCCGGTGACGACGATCTTCACGTTCGCCCGGACCGACAGCTCGTACCCGATGTTCAGCGCGTTCGTGACGATCGTGATGCCGAACTCGCCGTCCGCGCGGATGAAGCGCTCGCTCTTGCCGAGCTCCCGCGCCACCTCGGTCGTCGTCGTCCCGCCGTTCAGGCCGACGGTGTCCCCGGGGGCCACGAGTGCGGCCGTCGCGCGGGCGATCGCGGTCTTCGCTTCGGCCTGCCGCGCGATCTTGTACTGCAGCGGCAGCTCGTAGCCGGCACCGAGGGCAGCGGCACCGCCGTGGGTCCGGGTGACCAGCCGCTGGTCGGCGAGTGTGGCGAGGTCGCGGCGGGCGGTGGCGGCGGAGATCCCGAGCTCGTCCCCGATCTCGGTGATCGAGACGTTGCCGCGGTCGCTCACCAACTCGAGGAGGGCGTTGAGCCTCTGCTGCGGGGTCATGGCGTCATCCTACGGGCGCTCCTCCGCCTCGCGGATGAGCGGAAATGACGTTTTGCACTTGCATCGAGCACGATCGATCGTCATGCTGGCCGATATCCGATCACCAAGGATCGGTCCGACCGGAAGGACACCATGTCCGACACCTTCGTGGGCGACGAGCTGGCATCGCAGCCGGCCTCCTGGCGCTCCGCCGTGGCCCTGCTGCCCTCGTTCACCGACGTCCTGCCCCAGCCGGGCGAGCGCGTGGCCGTCATCGGCTGCGGCACGAGCTGGTTCATCGCGATGAGCTACGCCGTCGCCCGTGAGTCCGCCGGCCTCGGGCAGACCGACGCCTTCGCCGGCTCCGAGTACCCCGCCGACCGGCAGTACGACCGCGTCGTCACCATCTCGCGCTCCGGCACCACCACCGAGATCATCGACCTGCTCCGCGCCCTGCCGACCCAGCGCACCGTGCTCGTCACGGCCGTGCCGGACAGCCCCGCCGCCGCGGACGCCGACGACGTCGTCGCGCTGCCGTTCGCCGACGAGCGCTCGGTCGTGCAGACCCGCTTCGCCACCACCGCACTCGCACTGCTCCGTGCCTCGCTCGGCGAGGACGTCGAGACCCTGGCCGTCCAGGCCGAGACCGCGCTGACGCTGCCGATCGACGACCTGCTCGACGCCGAGCAGGTCACGTTCGTCGGCCGTGGCCCCGCCGTGGGCCTGACGTTCGAAGCCGCCCTGAAGACCCGCGAGGCCGCACAGTTCTGGGCCGAGTCGTACCCGGCGATGGACTACCGCCACGGTCCGATCGCGATCGCACAGCCCGGCCGCCTGGTCTGGTCGCTCGGCCCCGTGCCGGACGGTCTCGCCGACGAGGTCGCCGCCACCGGTGCCCGCCTGGTCCACCACGACCTCGACCCGCTCGCCGGACTCGTCGTCGTGCACCGCTTCGCCGTCGCCCTGGCCGAGCGCCGTGGTCTCGACCCGGACCACCCGCGCTCGCTCACCCGTTCGGTCATCCTCACCTGATGGCCGCGCGCGGGGCAGTGCTCGGGGTCGACGTCGGCGGCACGGGCATCAAGGCCCGACTGACCGGCGCGGACGGACGGGTGCTCGACGAGCAGCGCGTCCCGACCCCGCGTGACGACCCCGCTGCGGAGTCCCTCGCCGTCGTCGTGGCCGAGCTCGCGGTGCACGCGCGCTCGGTCGCCCGACAGCAGGGGACGACCCTCGACGCCATCGGCCTGGTCGTGCCCGGCGTGGTCGACGAGGCCGCCGGTCGCTCGGTGCTGTCGGTGAACCTCGGCTGGCAGGACGTCCCGGTCCGACAGCGGGTCGCCGAGGCACTCCGGGCGACGGGCACCGACGTCCCCCTCGCCTTCGGCCACGACGTCCGCGCCGGGGCCCTCGCGGAGGTGCAGTCCGGTGGCCTCGACCACGGCACGGTCGCGTTCGTGCCGGTCGGCACCGGGCTCGCCAGCGCCCTGGTCGTCGATGGCCGGGTCGTCAGCGGTGACGGCTGGGCCGGCGAGATCGGCCAGGTGCGGATCCCCACCGGGCCGCACGCGGGCCTCCGGGTCGAGGAGGTCGCCTCGGCCGGTGCCGCCGCCCGCCGGAGCGGCGCCCCGTCCGCCCACGCCGCGATGCTCCGCGTCGTCGACGGCGACCCCGTCGCCCGACGGGCGTGGGACGAGTGCGTGGCCGTCCTCGCCGACGCGCTCGCCTGGCTGACGGCGACCGCCGGCTGCCACACCCTGGTCATCGGCGGCGGGCTCGCGCAGTCCGGCCCGCTCCTGCTCGACCCCCTCGCCGTGGCCCTGGCCGACCGTCTGGTGGGCGTCCGCGTCCCGACGCTGGTCGGCGCGCGGCACGGCGACGCTGCCGGTGCGATCGGCGCGGCCCTCCTCGCGCAGGGGCTGCTCGCCCGCGACCTGGAGCGCAACCACGACCTCGCCCACGACCACCCGAGGGCGGTGTCGGCGTGACGATGCTCGTCCGCGCGCCCCGCGTCGTCACCGCCGCGGCCGACCTCACCGACGGCTGGATCGCGGTCACCGACGGCCGGGTCGCCGCGGTCGGCACCGGCCCGGCTCCGGACCACGACGCCGTGGTCGAGGCACCCGGCACCGTCGTGCCGGGCCTCGTCGACCTCCACGCACACGGCGCACTCGGCCACGACTTCGCCTCGTGCTCGGTCGACGAGGCCCGCGCCGCCGTCGCCCACCACGCCGACCGCGGGACGGCCCACCTGGTCGCCTCGATCGCGACCGGCACCGTGCCGGACACCGTCGCCGCGCTCCACCGGCTCCGCCCGCTCGTCGCCGACGGCACACTCGCCGGGCTGCACCTCGAGGGGCCCTGGCTCGCCCCCGCACGTCGAGGCGCGCACGCCGCCGCCCTGCTGCACCCGCCGACCGCCGCCGAGGTCGAGCTCCTCGTCGACGCCGGCGGCCCCGCCCTCCGGATCGTCACGCTCGCCCCCGAACTCCCCGGCGCGGTCGACGCGGTCCGCCGACTCGTCGACGCCGGCGTCATCGCGGCGATCGGCCACACCGACGCCGACACCGAGCAGGTGCAGCGCGCGGTCGACGCCGGAGCGACCCTGGTCACCCACCTCTTCAACGGCATGCCGCCGCTGCACCACCGCGAGCCCGGTCCGGTCGGGGTCGCCCTGACCGACGAGCGACTGACCGTGGAGTGCATCGTCGACGGCCACCACCTGGACCCGGTCGCCGTCGGCCTGGTCCGCCGTGCCGCTGGCAACCGCCTGGTGTTCGTCTCGGACGCGATGGCCGCCACCGGCTGCGCCGACGGGGCGTACCGGATCGCCGGCTCCGACGTCGTGGTCGAGGGCGGCGTCGCGATGCTCGCCGACGGGTCCTCGCTCGCCGGCAGCACAATCACGGTCGGCGACGCCGTCGCCCGGGTCCTCGCCGCCGGTTCCTCCGCCAGCGCGGACCCCGGTGCCGTCCGGGAGGCCGTGGCCGCCTCGTCCGTGCACGCTGCGGCCCTGCTCGGCCTGCGTCCACCCCTGTCGGTCGGGTCCGCCGCCGACCTCGTCGTCCTCGACCCGGCGGGCCGCCCCACCGTCCTGGAGGTCCCCGCGTGATCGTCGTCGTCACCCCGAACCCCGCCGTCGACGTCACCTACCGCGTCGCCGAGCAGACCGTCGGGGTCACCCAGCGTGTCCTCGAGGTCGTCCGTCGCCCGGGCGGGAAGGGCGTCAACGTCGCCCGGGTGCTCGCCGCCGCGGGCTCGACCACGACCTCGGTCCTGCCGCTCGGTGGGACGTCCGGGGGCTGGGTCGCCACTGCCCTGCAGCAGGACGGCCTGACGACCACGGCCGTGCCGGTCGGCGGTGACACGAGGACCACCGTCACCGTCGTCGACGACCACGCGCACCCGACCATGTACGGCGAGCCGGGGCCCGTCGTCTCGACGGACGAGTGGGCGGCCGTGACCGATGCCGTCCGGACCGCCCAGCGGCACGCGACCGCGCTCGTCGTCTCGGGGTCACTGCCCCGCGGCACCGACCCCGGCGTGGTCTCGCCCTGGATCCGCAGCGCGGTCGACGCCGGGCTGCTCGTCGTCGCCGACCTGTCGGGTCCGGCGCTCCTCGAAGCCGCCGCGGCGGGCGCCACGGTCTGCAAGCCCAACCGCGAGGAACTCCTCGACGCCACGGGAGCGCCGGACGAACGCTCGGGCGCGCTCGACCTGCTCGCGCGCGGCGCCGGGGTCGTCGTCGTCTCCGCCGGCTCGTCGGGCATCACCGCGCACACCCGCGACGCCGTCGTGACCGTCCCCGCGGTGCCCGACGTGCACGGCAACCCCACCGGTGCCGGGGACGCCGCCACCGCCGGGCTCGTCCTCGCGCTGACCGGACCGGGCAGCCGTCCGACCGCAGCCCTCGCCCCAGCCGCTCTCCGCCACGCCCTGGTCACCGCTGCCGCGTACGGCGCCGCCGCGGTCCTCCGTCCCGTCGCGGGCGAGGTCGACCTGGCCGCCGTCGACCGCTTCACCACCCTGCTCGACCGAACCGGGAGCCCCACATGACCACCGCCCTCGCCCTCACCGGCCTCCTCGACTCCGCACGCACCGCCCGCCGGGGTGTCGGCGCGTTCAACGTCGTCCTGCTCGAGCACGCCGAGGCGATCGTCGCCGGCGCCGAGCGGGCCGGGCTGCCCGTGGTGCTGCAGGTCAGCGAGAACTGCATCCACTACCACGGTGGCCTGACGCCGATCGTCACCGCGACCCAGGCCGTGGCCCGGGCTGCCGACGTCGAGGTCCTCGTGCACCTGGACCACATCGAGGACACCGCACTCGTGCACGCGGGCATCGACCTCGGTGTCGACTCGATCATGTACGACGGCTCACACCTGGACTACGACGCCAACGTCACCGCGACGCGGGAGCTCGCCGACCGCTGCCACGCAGCGGGCATCGCGATCGAGGCCGAGCTCGGCGAGGTCGGCGGCAAGGACGGCGTGCACGCCCCCGGGGTCCGCACCGACCCGTCCGACGCCGCGGCGTTCGTCGCCGCGACCGGGGTCGACGCCCTGGCGGTCGCCGTCGGGACGTCGCACGCGATGCAGACGCGGGAGGCGTCGGTCGACCGCGACCTCGTGGAACGGCTGCGGGCCTCCGTGCCGGTGCCCCTGGTGCTGCACGGATCCTCCGGGCTGTCCGACGAGGAGCTGCGGGGCGCGGTCCGTGCGGGCATGACGAAGATCAACATCTCGACGCACCTCAACGGGCTGTTCACCCGGGCGCTGCGGGACGTGCTCGACGAGCGACCGGACCTGGTCGACCCGCGCCGGTACGTGTCGGCGGGACGGGATGCGGTCGCGGTCGAGACCGCTCGACTACTCACGCTGCTCGCCGGGTAGCCGGGCGGTTCAGCCTCGGGTGTGGCTCGCCCAGAGCGCGGAGCGGCCCTTCCGGAGCACGACGTTGCCGTCCGACCCCATGCGCAGGGTCACCCCCGTGCCGCCCTTCCCGCCCGTACCGGTCGACCATCGCCGGTCGCCGAGGGGCCCGGCGAGCAGGAGGTCCCCGTTCGGCAGGAGCAGGAGGGACGCACCGGCGCCGCCACCCGCCTTGCGGAACACCGCGGTGCCGCGGACCGTGACGACGAGTTGTCCGTTCGAGCGGACGGCGAAGCGCCGGAGCCCGCTCGCGTCGTGGATCGCCTGGCCGGCGACGAGGGTGGCACCGGGGACGAGCTGGTCCGTACCAGGTGCACCGTTGCGCCAGAGGATCGCGCCGTCGCGCGCGGTGACCCGCACGTCGCCGGTGTCGTCGACGGTGAGGCGAGCGCCGCCGGTCGCGGTGCGGGCCGACGTCGACCAGAGGACCGTGCCCGACGGTGCGACCACCGCGAGCACCCCGCTCGCATCGAGGCGCAGGACGGCGCCGTCGGCCGAGCCGGTGCTCCGCCAGAGACGGCGCCCGTTGCCCCACTCGACGAGCGAGCCGTCGACCTGCAGGTCCAGCCAGTACTGCCCGGACGGCGAGTGGATCGAGGTGCCGGCGGGGACGGTCCGGTTCCCCGAGGCGATCGCGGTCGCGGTCGCCCCGGCCGCGGCGCCCGTCGTGGCCGGTGCCGTGCAGTCCTCCGCCGTCGGGAGCAGCCGTCCCAGAGCCGACCAGTTCGGCGAGCCGAGACCGGTCGCCGCGTCCCACCCGCGGGCGGCCCGCGCCGTGCCGTTGCTGCCGGTGACGACGTCACGGAACGCAGCCGGGTTCCGGTACAGGGCCTGGTGCACGTCACCGACGCCGGCGGCGCACCCGCGGGCGGTCACCGCGACGGCGAGCTGTCCGGCGAGCACCGGGGACGCCAGGCTGGTGCCGCCGCCGAGCACGAACCCGTGTGCGGTCGACAGGTACACGCCGAGTCCCTTCGCCGGGTCGGCGAGTGCGGCGACGTCGGGCAGCTGGCGCTTCGTGCCGCTGGTCCCCGTCCCGGTCTGCCACGCGGGTCGGGCGTAGGCGCTCGAGGTCCCGCCACCACCGGCACCGAGGGTGTTCGACCAGCCGGCCTCGGTCCACCCGGTCTTCGTCTTCGTGAGCGAGGTGCCGCCGACGCCGACGACCGCGGGCGAGGACGCCGGGTAGGACACGTCGCGGATGGTCGTCCTCGGGCCGGTCGGGCAGCGTGCGCCGTCGTCACCGGTGGCGGCGAAGACCGTCGCGCCGGCGGCGACGATCCGGGACAGGGCGGCGTCGAGGGCGGCTCGGGCGTCCGCCGGGGTCCGGGTCTCGCAGCTGCCCCAGGAGATGCTGACGGCGGTGATGCCGGCGCTCCGGACCTCGTCCGCGATCCGGCTGTACGCGTCGTAGCTGCCCTGGAACGAGTTGTCGGTGACGTACACGCGCTGCCGGGCGCCGGGCGCGACGGCGAGCAGGGCCTGCTGGTCGATCGCGACCTCGGTCTCGCCCTGGGAGCCGTCGCCGACGTGCGGGTCCACGCCGTCGACCGCGATCTGGTCGAGCGCGGGCAGCGGACGCCCGCTCGCGACGGCGTAGGCGCTGAGGTCGTTGCGGTCCCACCCGGAGAACTGCACGGTGGCGATCGTCGCTCCGGCACCCGCCGTGGCCGAGCCCGTGGACCGGTACGCACCGGCGAGGTCGGCGGACGCGTACCCGGCGGGGACGGCGGCGTGCGCCAGCGCCGGACGGGTGTCGAGGCCGAGCACCGAGACGACCGCGCCACCGAAGGACTGCGGGACGGTCGGTGCGGTGGTCGGGTGCATGCCGTCACCGGTGCCGACCAGGGTGACGCCGAAGAGCGCCTCGGCCTGGGCGGCGGTGCCGTGCGCCTCGACCTCCCACGTGTCGGTGTCGGTCACGGCGAAGCCGGCGCCGGTCAGCACCGATCGGGTGCGCGACGGGGCGTCGTCGGCGGGGGCCACGGCCTCCACCGCGTCCGCGCGCTGCTCGGCGGAGTCGCCGGTGGTCGCCGTGGGCAGGGCGGCGAGGGCGGCCGGGTCCGTCGGACGGAGGACCAGCGTCAGGTCGACCGGAGCGTCACCGGGCGTCGCGCCGGCGGTGGGGTCGGCCGGTGCGGGGACGCCGGCGGCGGCCGGCACCGCGGTCGTGGGGGCGACCGGTGCGGGCGTGGCGGCGACGGGCGCGGTCGCCGCGGGCAGCGCCTGCGCCGGGAGGCCCGTGCCGGTGACGGCGAGCGCCACGGCCACGGCGGTCACGGCGAGGAGGGTCGGGGTACGGCGTGACATCGGCGATCGCTTCCGGGGAACCGGGACGACGACCGTCCCTGGCCGTCGGTCCGGGGTGCCGGACGGTGCACGGTACCCCGGCGTTCCCGGCCCGCCGCAGCCCCAGTTCCGGGGCCTCGGCTCGGTGCGGGGTCGTCCGCGTCAGCAGAGCGGGACGTTCACCGCGAGACCGCCCATCGCGGTCTCCTTGTACTTGTGCGACATGTCGGCGCCGGTCTGCCGCATCGTCTCGACGACCTGGTCGAGGGAGACGTGGTGCACGCCGTCCCCGCGCAGTGCCATCCGGGCGGCGTTCACGGCCTTGTTCGCCGCGATCGCGTTCCGTTCGATGCACGGGATCTGCACCAGGCCGCCGATCGGGTCGCACGTCAGGCCGAGGTTGTGCTCCATCGCGATCTCGGCGGCGTTCTCGACCTGCTCCGGGGTGCCGCCGAGCAGTTCGGCGAGCCCGGCCGCGGCCATCGAGGCGGCCGAGCCGACCTCACCCTGGCAGCCGACCTCGGCGCCGGAGATGGAGGCCCGCTCCTTGTAGATCGAGCCGACGGCGCCCGCGGTGAGCAGGAACCGGACGATCGCGTCGTCCCGGCGGGCCGGGGTGATCGTCGGCACGTAGGTGAGCGCGTAGAAGAGGACGGCCGGGATGATGCCGGCGGCGCCGTTCGTCGGGGCGGTGACGACGCGGCCTCCGGAGGCGTTCTCCTCGTTGACCGCCATCGCGGTGAGGTTCGTCCACTCCATCGCGAAGAGCGGGTCGTTCCCGGGGTCGTCGCGGGTGAGCTGCTCGAACCAGTCGGCGGCGCGGCGTCGGACCTCGAGGCCGCCCGGCAGCGTGCCGGTGCGACGGACGCTGCGGTCGACGCAGTCCTCCATCACGGCGTGGATGCGGAGCAGGCGGTCGCGGACCTCGGCCTCGGTGCGGGTCGCGGTCTCGTTGGCGAGGGCGACGCCGCTGACCGGGAGGCCCGTGGTCGAGCAGGCCGCCAACAGCTCGGCCCCGCTGGAGAACGGGTGGGGCACCGCGTCGGTCTCGACCGGGATCGCGGTGCCGGCGACGTCCTCGCCCGGCTCCTCGTCACCGTCACGGGCGATGAACCCGCCGCCGATCGAGTAGTAGGTCTCGACGGCGGTCTCGGTGCCGGTCGCGTCGAAGCTCCGCAGGCGCATGGCGTTCGGGTGCCGCGGCAGCATGGTCAGCGGGTGCAGGACGACGTCGCCGAGCCGGAACGCCACGGTCGGGCCGTCCGCCAGGGTCAGGCGACCGGTGGACTCCAGGGCGTCGAGCGCCGCCGTCATCACGTCGGGGTCGACGTCCTCGGGCCGGTGACCCATCAGGCCGATCGCGACCGCGCCGAGTGTGCCGTGTCCGTGCCCCGTCGAGGCGAGCGAGCCGTAGAGGTCGACGCGGATGCTCGTGACCGGCAGGTCGGCGACCCGTTCGGCGAAGTCGACGCCGGCGCGCATCGGGCCCACCGTGTGGGAACTCGACGGCCCCACACCGATGCTGAACAGATCGAAGACGGAGACCGGCACGACATCGAGCCTACGCCGTCCGGACGGCAGGCTCAGTGGCCTGGTCGGGCCTGCCACCAGTGGATCAGGGCCCGCCGAGCCAGTGGTCGATCCGGTGGTGGTCCGGGCTGAACCCGTTCGCGACGCCCCAGAGCACCGCCTGGGTGCGGCTGTCGGACCCGATCTTGCGGTAGACGGAACGGATGTGTGACTTGACCGTGTTCGGGCTGAGGTAGGTCAGCTGAGCGACCTCCGCGTTGCTCTTGCCCTGGGTGATGAGCGCGAGGACCTCGGACTCGCGATCGGTGATGCCGACGCCCTTGCCCGGCCAGTCCAGGCCGTCGGCGCTCGGGGCGCGACGTCCGGCGCGGCTGACCACGACCTCGCCGGCAGCGATCCGCTCGAGCGCGTCCACCAGGTCGGCGGCACCCAGCGTCTTCGACAGGTACCCGTGCACCCCCTCTGCGAGCGCTGCGTCGACGAGCTCCTGTTGGAGGTTCCACGTGTAGACGACGACGTGCCGTGCTCGTGGGTTCGCGACGAGTGCGGCGATCTCGACCTGGTCGGACTCCGGCTGCGCGAACGAGTCGTAGAGCACGATGTCGATCGAGTCGTCGAGCTCTGCGTTGGCGTCGATCTCGGCCACGACGATCCGGTCGCGGTGCGCGTCGAACATGTGCGCGAGGCCCTTCAGGACGACGTCGTAGTCGTCGACGAGCGTCACGAGGAGCGGAGTGGTGGGAGCGTCGACCGGCATGGGGCTACCTTTCCACCCCAAGGGGTGAGACGGAACACCCCTGGGGGTGGAAGGGTTGTCGACGTCACCCGATCGGGTGACGGACGCGCTCGGCCCTTCTACCGGTCGTGCAGAACGCACCAAGGAGTCAGCCCATGCTCGGTCTCATCCTCAGCCTCATCATCGTCGGCCTCATCGCCGGCGCACTCGCCCGTCTCATCGTCCCCGGCAAGCAGGACATCAGCCTCGTGATGACGATCGTGCTCGGCATCATCGGCTCGTTCGTCGGTGGCTTCCTCGGCTTCTTGATCTTCCAGCACGACCCGATGGACGGCTTCTTCCAGCCGGCCGGCATCATCGGCTCCATCATCGGCGCGATCATCGTGCTGCTCCTCTACACGCGCTTCGCCGGTGGCCGCAGCCGCCGCTGAGTGCCTGGACGACGAACAGGGTCCGGATGCGATGCGTCCGGACCCTGTTCGTCGTTCCCGTCCCGTCCGCGTCGCCGGACGGACCCGCGGGAGCGGGCGGGATCAGCGCCGCCCGCCCTGGGTCGGCATCACGATCCAGAGCACGACGTAGGCGATCCAGAGCGGCCCGGGGAACAGGCTGAGCAGGACCCAGAGCACGCGGACGGCGGTGCGGGACCAGCCGAAACGGTCGGCGATACCGGCACAGACCCCGGCGAGCAGGCGACCGGAGCGGGGGCGGTGGAGTGTGTTCGTCATGTCCTCGACGCTACGGGTCGAGACTGCGTGGCGGCATCCGGCCAGGCCCCCACTCCGGGGTGGGGACAACCCCACCGAGACGGGACGAGCCTGCCGGACGGTGGTCGGGCCTCCTGGCCGGTCCGACCCGCCGTCCTACGGCAGCAGGACGATCTTGCCGCGGGTGTGGCGCTCCTCGAGCTGGGCGTAGGCGTCCTGCACCGCGTCGAGCGGGAAGGTGGCGGCGATCGGGACCTCGACGGAGCCGTCGGCGACCATGTTCGCCAGCGCCGACAGGATCTCGGGGTCGGCCGTGTCCGCGCTGCCCGACGCCTTCGCGCCGACCTCGGCCGCGGCCTCGAACGCGATGACGGTCTCGATGCGGTCGGCCGGGACGCCGAGCGTGATGCCGAGGTGCACGTACTCGGCGCCGAAGGTGTCGATGACGGCGTCGATGCCGTTCGTGGCGAGCTCGCGGATGCGGTCCTCCAGCCCGTCGCCGTACGCGACCGGGCGGGCGTTCTTGGACTGCAGCCACTCGTGGTTGGACTCGGAGGCGATCGCGATGACGTCGATGCCCTCGTTCGTCAGCAGCTGGGTGACGAAGGACCCGACACCACCGGCGGCACCGGAGACGACGACGGTCTCGCCGGCCCGCGGGTCGACGGCGCGGACGGCGGCTGCGGCGGTCGTCGCGGCGACGTCCAGGCCACCGGCGGCCTCCCACGACAGCAGGCGGGGCTTCGGGACGAGCTGGCCGGCGGGGACGGAGACGTACTCCGCCTGGCTCGAGCGCTCCCACGACCAGCCGAGGACCTCGTCGCCCTCCTCGAACCCGTCGACGTCGAGGCCGATCGCGGCGACCGTGCCGGCGAGGTCGGTGCCCTGGCCGGACGGCAGCTTCTCGGGGTCGTGGTCGTCGACGACACCCTGGCGGATGGCGGACTCGCCGGGGTTGATGCCGGCGGCGCGGACCTTCACGAGCACGCGGCCGGGCTCGACCTCGGGAACGGGGACCTCGGCGACGTGCAGGACGGAACGGTCGCCCCACTCCTCGAAGCGGACGGCGCGCATGGTGTCAGGGAGAGCAGTCATCCCCGCAGACGGTACGCCAGGCCGGCGACGGTCGCCGCACTCCACGCTGACCGCGTCGGTATGGACCGCTCCATCGCACCGCTCGTGGGAGACTGACGGCATGCCCATCCTCCACAAGGACATGCAGCTGTGCATCTCGCTGGCCGCCCGTCCGAGCAACATCGGCACCCGGTTCCACAACTTCCTCTACGACGAGCTCGGGCTGGACTACGTCTACAAGGCGTTCACCACGACGGACCTGCCCGGGGCCGTCGCCGGCATCCGCGCGCTCGGTATCCGCGGCTGCTCGGTGTCGATGCCGTTCAAAGAGGACGTGATCGCACTCGTCGACGAGCTCGAGGAGTCTGCCGCCGCGATCCGCTCCGTCAACACGATCGTCAACGACGCCGGGGTCCTGACCGCGTCGAACACCGACTACGAAGCCGTCGCCGCCCTGCTCGACTCGCACGGGGTCGACCGCGACGCCCGGGTGCTGCTCCGGGGCTCGGGCGGCATGGCGAAGGCGGTCACGGCGGCGTTCCGTGGGGCCGGGTTCGCGCACCTCACCGTCGTCGCCCGCAACGAGGCGACCGGCAGCGCCCTGGCGGACCAGTACGGGTACGCGTGGGTGGGCGCCGAGGAGCAGGCCGGCGACGCCGACGTCCTGGTCAACGTCACCCCGCTCGGCATGCGCGGCGACCAGGAGGACGCGCTGTCCTTCGCCCCGGACCGCATCACCGCGGCGGGCACGGTGTTCGACGTCGTCGCGTTCCCGTCCGAGACCCCGCTCGTCCGGGCCGGCCGCGACGCCGGTGCGCACGTCATCACGGGCGCCGAGGTCATCGCGCTGCAGGCAGCGCGCCAGTTCGAGCGGTACACGGGCGTCGCGTTGACGGCCGACCAGGTCGCGCGCGCGAGCGCGTTCTCCCGCCAGGAGTAGGCGCGGGGGCGCGGCGCCGAGACGCCGCCGACCCCGCGAGACGCCGCCACTTCCGGCGGCGTCTCGCGCAGAGCGCGGCGTCTCACACAGACGGGGGCGTCTCGGGCCGGGAGGCGCAGGGCGGGGCCGCACCGACCCTCCCGTCCGCCACACACCGGCACCACGGCGAGACACCGCCGAGTGCGCCAGACGCCGCCACTCCCCGCGGCGTCTCCCGCAGAACGCGGCGTCTCACACAGACGGGGGCGTCTCGGGCCGGGAGGCGCGGGGCGGGGCCGCACCGACCCTCCCGTCCGCCACACACCGGCACCACGGCGAGACGCCGCCGAGTCCGCTAGACGCCGCCACTTTCCGCGGCGTCCCGCGCAGAACGCGGCGTCTCACACAGACGGGGGCGTCTCGGGCCGGGAGGCGCAGGGCGGGGCCGCACCGACCTACCCTCCCGTCCACCACACACCGGCACCACGACGAGACGCCGCCGACTCAGGCGGCCGTCACGCGCTGAGCGCGACAGCTCAGCGGCTGCGCGCGCGCCCCGCGGCGACCCAGCCGAGCCGCCGCGCGGTCTCGTGGTTCCGGAGCCAGATTCCGGGCTGCGCGAGGAATCCGGGAACGAGCGTGCCCGGACCCTTCACCGGGTTCTCGCGCAGGGTGATCCGGCAGCCGCGGGGGTGCGGCTCGACCTCGACCTCGACGTGGGCCTCCCCCACCGGCCACCCGCGGGCCTGGATCACCATCCGCCGGGGCTCGTCGTACTCCAGGACGGTGGTGGTGTCGTTGATGACGAACGGCCAGACGCCGAACGAGTGGTGGATCTCGGTGCCGACCGCGGGCCACCCGGGGTCCTCGCCGCGCATCCGCGACGCACCGACGACCCACGTGGGGTAGAGCCAGCCGTCGCGGAGGACGTCGAACACGTCCTCCGGGGTGCAGTGGATGATCCGGACGTTCTTCGCCATGTCAGCTCCTCGGTGCCAGGTCGACGTCCACCGGCAGCCCGTACGTGTGCCGGAGGGCGCTCTTCGCCGCGTGCCACCCGGCCATGCCGTGCACCCCGGGCCCGGGCGCCGCGGACTGCGACGCCAGGTACATCCCGCCGCCCATCCGCCACGGGTCGCTCGAGAGCACGGGCCGCTTGACCAGCTGCCAGAAGCTCGCGGCACCGGCGGCGATGTCCCCGCCGGAGTAGTTCGGGTTGTACTGCTCCATGTCGTGGGCGGTCCTGCTGTTCGTCGCGACGATGGTGTCGCGGAAGCCGGGGGCGAACCGTTCGATCTGCCGGATGACGCTCTCCTGGTGGTCGACGGTCGAGCCGGCGGGGACGTGGGCGTACGCCCAGAAGACGTGCCCGCCCTCGGGTGCCCGGCTCGGGTCGACGACGGTCGGCTCGGAGCCCAGCACGTAGGGGCGGTCGGGGTCCTGCCCGCGGGCGACCTGCGCCTCGGCCTCGGCGATCTCGGCCCGGGTGCCGCCGATGTGCACGGTGCCCGCGCGGTGCAGCTCGGGGTTGGTCCAGGGCACCGGCTCGGACAGGGCGAAGTCGACCTTCGCGGCGGCGTTGCCGAACCGGAAGTGCCGCAGGGCTCCGCGCTTGGGCGCCGGCAGCTGGTTGCCGGCGATCCGGAGCATCGACGGGACGCTGGTGTCGAAGAACACTGCCTTGGCCGGAGTGAGGTCGCCGAGGGAGTGGACCTCCCGCCCGGTCTCGATCGTGCCGCCGTGGGCGACGAGGTCGGCGGCGAGCGCGTCGACGATCGCCTGGCTGCCGCCGATCGGCACCGGCCAGCCGCGGGCGTGGGCGTAGACGCCGAGCGACAGGGCCGCGGCCGCGGTGGCGAGCGAGGGCATGTGCTGGATCGAGTGCGCCGCGACGCCGCTGATCATGGCCGGGGCGACGTCGTCCCGGAAGCGGAGGTTCCAGGCGCGGGAGCCCTGCTCGAGCGCGCGGAGACCGAAGCGGGCGACCGTGACCGGGTGCCGCGGGACGTGCAGCAGGGCGTCGGTGGCGAAGTCGGAGACGCGGTCGGCGTGCTCGACCAGCGGGGCCATCAGCTGCCGGTAGGCGCGGCCGTCGACCCCCAGGGCATCGGCGGTGCGGTCGAGGTCCTGGTACGCGATGCCCGCCCGGCCGCCGTCGAGCGGGTGGCCGTACTGCACCTCGGGCAGGCGGAGCTCGATGCGCCGCTCCATGCCGAAGGCGCGGAAGAACTCGGACTGCAGCGCCATCGGGTGCACGGCGGAGCAGACGTCGTGCAGGTACCCGGGCAGCGTGAGTTCCTTGGTACGCGCACCGCCGCCGATGGTGTCGTTCCGTTCGACGACCTCGACACTGAGACCGGCCCGAGCGAGGGTGACCGCTGCGGCCAACCCGTTCGGTCCGGCTCCGACGACCACCGCATCAACCATGCGGACGAGCCTACGGAGCGGCGGCTGGACACGGGTCGAGGCGGTCCCGTGCGTTGACGGCGAGCGTCAGCTCGTGGTGGTGTCCGCCTCGGCCGGGTCGGTGCCGTCGTCCGGTCCGTCGGCGTCCGGTTCGTCGGCGCCGACGGGGGTGCCGGAGCCGACCGGGTGCTCGGCGACCAGGGTCGCGAAGTCCTCGTCGAGGAGCTGCTGCACCCGCTCGTCACGCCCGATCTCGTAGTCGTCGGCCGGGCGCTGGGCCCACCCGAGACGCCCGACGACGGTGGTGCCGATGTCGTCCCACGCGCGGGCCCGGGCGGCCAGGACGATGCCGTCGACGAAGTGCTGGTCGTCGCGGCGGGCGTCGAGGCGCTTGGCCAGTTCTTCGTACGTGGCCTCGCGCGTGCGGAGCTTCAGGTCGTCCCCGCGTCGGTAGTCGTGCTGGTGCTGCGAGCGCCCGCCCTGCTTGCTCGACCGGACCCGGATCTCCCGCATCCGCTCGGCGTCGCCGCGCTGCTCCTCGGCCATCCGGTGCAGTTCCTGTCGTGCGGCGTCGGCGATGAGCGCGTGGTCGAAGTACCCCTGGTCGCGCAGGGCGTTGGTGATGATCCGGTTCGCCACGGCGACGGTCACCGCCGCCTTGGCGATGAGGAACCCCTCGTCCACCGCGCGCTTCAGTTCGACCTGGCTGACGGGCCGATCGCGCACGTCGGGCTTGCGTCGTCCGAACAGTGCCATGCGTCGACGATAGCGGCGACCGGGTGCCCGCGGGCTGCGGGACCGGCCCGCTGTGGAGGAACGGTCCGACCGCGGAGGAACGGTGCGGCCGTGGACCGACGGACGGGAGGCACGGTGCCAGCTGGCACCGTGCCTCCCGTCCGGATCGGGTCGCGACGCAGGCCGTCGGCTCAGGCCGCCCCGTGGCTGGCGCGGCTGCGACGCGACAGCGAGTCGATGATGACGGCGAGCAGCAGGACCGCGCCCGTGATCATGTAGCGGATCGAGGAGTCGAGGCTGAGCAGGGTGAGCCCGTTCGAGATCGACTGGATCACGATGATGCCGAGCAGTGCCGACCACGCGCTGCCGCGTCCGCCGAACAGGCTCGTCCCACCGATGACCGCCGCGGCGATCGCGTTGAGGTTCGTGTCGCCGGCACCCGAGGACAGGCTGGCCGAGTTGAGCCGTGCCGCCGCCAGGATGCCGCCGATCGTGGCGAACAGCGAGGTGAGCATGAACACCGAGATGTAGATGCGGTTCACCCGGATGCCGGAGCGGCGGGCGGCCTCGACGTTGCCGCCGACCGCGAAGACCGAACGGCCCCAGCGGGTGCGCTTGAGCAGGAAGTTCATGAGGACGACGAGCACGACGAAGAACACGAAGGACGTGCCGGTGCCGAAGTCCTGCGACAGGTACCAGACCATCACGGCGAGCCCGATGAACAGGGCGGCGGACTTCGCGATCGTCAGGGACATCGCCCCGGTGGACAGGCCGGCGCGACGACGACGGCCGGCGCGACGGACCTCGGTGACGAACAGGCCACCGGCGGCGACCGCGGCGAACAGGTAGGCCAGCCACGGCGGCAGGTACGACGCCGAGGCGAACTGCACGATCGGCGAGTCGTACGGCAGGTTGATCGAGCCGTTCGGGCCGAGGATGAGCAGCTGCAGGCCGAGGAAGCCGAGCAGACCGGCCAGGGTGATGACGAAGCTCGGGACACCGAAGCGGGTGAAGAGCAGACCGTAGAGCAGACCGGCTGCCAGACCGACCGCCAGCGCCACGACGATGACCAGCCAGAGCGGCCAGCCCAGGGACGTCAGCCCCTGACCGAGGATCGCGGCCGCCAGACCGCTGACGCTGCCGACGGACAGGTCGATCTCGCCGAGGAGCAGCACCAGGACGATGCCGATCGCGATGGTGCCGACGGCCGCGCACTGCAGGGCGAGGTTGACGAGGTTGCCCGGGGACAGGAAGTCGGGCGAGAGCGCCTGGAACACCGCCCAGATGACGATGAGGCCGACGACGACCGGCAGCGAGCCGATGTCGCCGCCGCGGACCCGGCGGATGAACGCCTTCGCTGCGCCGCCGATGCCCTGGTCGCGGAGCAGCCGCTCGTCCTGCAGGTCGGCGGCCGACGGGGTCGGGTTCGACGCGGTGAGGGTCTCGTCGGTCTTGCTCATGCGGTGGTCTCCTGCTCGGTCCGGGCCGCGGCACGACGGGTGACCGCGTTGTCGGTCGCGCCGGTGATGGCCGCGATGATCTCCTCGTAGGAGACGTCGTCGATGCGGAAGGTGCCGTTGTTCCGACCGAGTCGCAGCACCGCGACCCGGTCGGCGACGGCCTGCACGTCGGCGAGGTTGTGGCTGATGAGGACGACGCCGAGGCCGCGCTCACGGAGACGTTCGACGAGGTTGAGGACCTCGGCGGTCTGCGCGACGCCGAGTGCTGCGGTCGGTTCGTCGAGGATGACGACCTGCGGGTCGCCGATCAGGGACCGGGCGATCGCGACCGTCTGCCGCTGGCCCCCGGACAGGGACGCGATGGGGATGCGCACGGAGGGGATCCGCGCGGCGAGCTGCTGCAGGAGCTCCCACGAGCGGCGTTCCATCTCCTCCTCGTCGAGGAAGGGCTTGGCGATCTCCCGACCGAGGTACAGGTTCGACACCACGTCGAGGTTGTCGGCGAGGGCCAGGTCCTGGAAGACGGTGGCGATACCGAGCGACTGGGCCGCTGCCGGGTTCGGGACGGTGACCTCGTCGCCGTTGAAGGTGATCGTGCCGCCGTCCGGTGTGTAGACACCGGCGAGGATCTTCACGAACGTCGACTTGCCGGCGCCGTTGTCGCCGACGATGGCGACGACCTCACCCGGGTAGACGTCGAAGTCGATGTCGCTGAGGGCCTGGACGGCACCGAACCGCTTGTCGATGCCGCGGAGGGACATCACGGGTTCGGTGGTGGGGTGTGCTGCTGGGGGCTCGGTGCTCACGGTGTCGTCCTCGATCGGAAGTGCGTGCGGGCCGCCCGGTCCGGATCGGACCGGGCGGCCGGGGGGTGTTGCTTACTCGATGCCGTTCTTCGAGCAGGCGCTGGCGTACTGCGAGGTGCAGACCTGCTTGACCGTGTAGAGACCGTCCTTGATGACGGTGTCCTGCACGTTCTCGGTCGTCACGGCGACCGGGTCGAGGAGGGTGGACTGCACGCTCGCGCCGCCCGCCGTCTTCGTGGTGGTGTCGCCCTTCGGGGTCTCACCCTTGGCGAACTGGATGGCCAGGTCGGCCGCCTTCGACGCCTCGGGCTTGAACGCCTTGTAGACGGTCATGTACTGCTCACCCGAGAGGATGCGCTGGATGCCCGCGAGGGACGCGTCCTGGCCGGTGACGGGCGGGAGCTCGGAGACGCCGGCCGACTTCAGGGCCGCGATGACGCCGCCGCCGGTGTCGTCGTTGGCCGCGTAGACGCCGGTGATCTTGTCGGCACCGAGCTTGCTGATCTGCCCGGCTGCCCAGTCCTGCGCCTTGGCGGGGTCCCAGCCGGGGGTGTCGAACTCGGCCAGCACCTTGTAGCCGCTGTCGTCGATCGCCTTGTGGGCACCGGCCTTGAACTGCGAGGCGTTGTTGTCCGTCGGGGAGCCGTTCACCATGATGATGCCGGAGCCTTCGGGGACGTCCTTCGCCTTGAGGGCCTTGATGAGCGCCTCGCCCTGCAGCTGACCGACCTTCTCGTTGTCGAACGAGATGTAGTAGCTGAGGTCCGGGCTGTTGATGAGTCGGTCGTAGGAGATGACCGGCACCTTCTTGGCCTTGGCCTGCTGCACGATCGAGGCTGCGGCCTCACCGTCGAACGGGTCGAGGACCAGGACCTTGACGCCCTGCGTGAGCATGGACTGGGCCTGCTGCAGCTGCTTGGACGCGTCGCCGTCCGCGTTCGCGTAGACGACGGAGCAGCCGCTGCACTGCTTCTTGACCTCGGCGGTGAAGAGCGGGCGGTCGGCGCTGGCGTAGCGAGCCGTGACGGAGTCGGGCAGGAGCAGGCCGATCTTGGCCTTGGAGGCGTCGCCCCCGCCGCCGCCGGAGCCCGTTCCGGCACCGGCTCCGTTCGAACAGCCCGCCAGGGTGGTGATCGCGAGCAGCAGGGCGCCGACGCCCAGCATGGCTCGTGTGGTGGCTTTCTTCATCGAAATGTCCTCCAACAGGTGGACCGCCCACGTTGGCGGTGACCTGAGTGTGCCAGTGGCGGTTCTTGGCTGCAAGAGTTGAACGCAAGGGTGCGGTGCCGTGACGGAATCGTTATCGAGCGATCGTCAGTGGCGGACGTCCACCGCTTCGATCGCGACCGCCAGCGCCCCGGTCACGGCGGCCTTCTCGCCGAGCTGGCCCTGCACGACGTCCGGGGTCCCGTCCGCGTCGACGATGAGCATCGACTCGAGCGCGTGCCGCATCGGGCCGAGGAGCAGCTCCCCCGCACGCGCGAACTCCCCCGTCACCACGAGCCGCTCCGGGTCGAGCACGTTGCAGAGCCCCACCGCCGCCGTCCCGATCGCCCGCCCGGCGTCCGCGATCGCCCGGATGCACACCGGGTCGCCCGACATCGCCCGGAGGATCAGGTCCGCCGTCTTCAGGGTCCCGACCTCGTCGCGGATGCTCTCGAGCACGGCGGGCGCACCGGCCACGGCCTCCAGACAGCCGCGGTTGCCGCACCGGCAGATGGGGCCGTGCGGGACGACGGGCGTGTGACCGAACTCGCCCGCGACGCCGTGGTGCCCACGGAACAAGCGGCCGTCCAGGATCAGGCCCGCCCCGATGCCGGTACCGACGTCGAGCGTGATCGACGTGTCCCGCCCGCGGGCGGCCCCGCTCCGGTGCTCGGCCAGCGCGGACAGGTTCGCCGAGTTGTCCACCTGCACCGGCTTGCCGACCCGACGTGCGAGCGACTCCCCGATCGGCAGCCCGTCCCAACCCCGGAAGATCCCGCCCCGCGCGGTCATCCCGGTCCGCCGGTCGATCGGCGCCGCCACGGCCAGGCCGACGGCCAGCACCTCGTCCATCGAGGACTCCACCGACTCGGCCATGTCCATCACGAGCAGCGCCGTCTTGTCGAGTTCGGCGTCCGCCCGGTGGTCGCGGGCCAGGGGCATGTGCCGCTCAGCCAGGACGGTCCCGTTGAGGTCGGACAGCGCCAGGCGCAGGTGCCGGGGCGAGACGTGCACGCCGGCGACCAGGCCGAGGCCGTGCGGCAGCGTCACCCGCAGTGCTCGGCGTCCGCTCGAGGTGCTCGGCGTCGCGTGCAGGGCACCGGTGGCGACGAGCTCCTTGACGATGTTCGACACCGTCGCGGGGCTGAGGCCGGTCGCGCCGGCCAGCTCGACCTGGGTCAGACCGCCGTGGCGCTTGACCGCTGCGACGACACGACCCCGGTTGGCTTCACGCAGTGAAGCTTGGCTGCCCGGACTCCGTCGTGGCTCTGACACGGGGACAGCGTAATGGGCCCGGTCCGAACGTCGACCGCGTCCCCCGGACAGGATGACGAGACGTCGCACAGACGGACCGGACGACAGACGGACGGGAGGCACGGTGCCAGCTGGCACCGCGCCTCCCGTCCGTCAGCAGGTCGCGTCGCGACGCGACGTCGTGACTAGGGCTTCGTGATGAAGCCCTCCTTGACCATCCACTCGAAGGCGACGTCGGCCGGCTCGCGGCCCTCGACGTCGACCTGCCGGTTGAGCTCCTGCAGCACCGCATCGGTGAGCTTCGGCGAGATCTGGTCGTAGATCCCCTCGAGCTGCGGGTACTTCTTCAGCGTCGCGCTCGAGAGCACCGGGGCGACGTTGTACGCCGGGAAGAACCCGCGGTCGTCCTGCAGCACCTGCAGCCCGAGCGACTTGATGCGGCCGTCGGTGGTGAACACCTCACCGAAGTTGCACGTGCCGCGGTCGGTCGCTGTGTAGACGGTGCCGGTGTCGAGGATGTCGACGTTGCCCTTCGGGATCGCCCCGTCGCCGGAGCCGCCGAGCGTCAGACCGTACTTCGCGAGCATCGGTTTGAAGCCGTCGGCGCGCGAGTTGAACTCGGACTCGACGCAGAACGTGCGCTGGTCGGCCGGCAGGTCGGCGATCTGCGACAGCTTCGTGATGCCGCCGAGGTCCTTGACCGCCTCCTTCCGCACCGCGAACGCGTACGTGTTGTTCATCGGAGCGGGCTTCAGCCAGGTGAGCCCGTTGCCGGCGTCCTCGTCCTTGACGGCCTGCCACTGCTTCGTCTTGTCCGGGATCCCCTGCTTGTGCCCCATGAAGGTCAACCAGGCGGTACCGGTGTACTCGTACGTCATGTCGGCTTCGTGCCCGGTCATCAGCTGGCGGACGGCCACCGAGCCCGGCACGTTCGTCTCGTCGGTGACGTCGAAGCCCGCGGCCGAGGCGGCCAGCACCGAGATCTTGCCGAGGACCAGCTGCTCGGTGAAGTTCTTCGACGTGACGGTGAGCTTCGCGTCCTCCGGCAGGCCGTCGATGTGCTTGATCGTGCCGGGTGCCGCAGCGGGCACGAAGGCGGCAGCGGGCTGCAGACCGCAGCCGGCCAGGAGGCTCGTGGTCGCGCCCGCCAAGACGACGGCGGCGAGCAGACGGCGGGGGCGGCGGCCCGTGGTGCGCGTGCGGGTCATCGGAGTCCCTTCGGTCGGGCGAACGTCTCGACGATGCGGCCGAGCCAGTCGATGGAGAGGGCGAGGAGCGCGATGAGGAGCGCCCCGGAGACGAGCACCTTCGGCAGGAACAGGTTCACGCCGGTGGTGATCAGGAGGCCCAGGCCGCCGGCGCCGATGAACGTCGCGAGGGCGGCGGACCCGACCAGCAGCACGAGCGCGGTGCGGATGCCGGCGAGCATCACCGGGACGGCGAGCGGCAGTTCGACCTTCAGCAGGACGGCGGCGGCGCTCATGCCCATGCCACGACCCGCCTCGACCAGTCGGGAGTCGACGCTCTCGATGCCGATGATCGTGTTCCGGAGCACCGGCAGGATCGCGTAGAGCACCAGCGCGACGACGGCGGCCCAGAACGTGAAGCCGAGCCAGAACGCCAGGAGCACGACGAGCCCGACCGCGGGTGCGGCCTGACCGAAGTTCGCGACGGCCAGGATCGCCCCGCTCGCCTTCCGCAGCGGACCGCGGGTGAGCGCGATGCCGAGCGGGATGGCGATCACGAGCACGATGACCGTCGACACGATCGTGAGCATGACGTGCTGCCAGGTCAGGTCGAGCAGCCCCGAGGGGTTGAGGGTCGAGCGCTCGGAAGCGGTCAGGTCCGCGTTCGCCAGCCACAGGGCGAACGCGCCGAGGACCACGAGGATCGCGACGGGCTGGATCACCAGTCCGAGCCAGCTGGTCCGCTTCCCGGTGGCCGGGGACGCGGTGACGACGTCGCTCACTGGTCGTCCCGGGCACCGACGGGCGAGCTCGGCAGCGTCTCGAGCGGGTTCGTGTTCGTGCCGACGGGTGTGTACGCCTGCTCCTCGGCCGCGGCGGCACGGGTGCGGGTGATCGCGTCCATCACCGTCTCGACCGTGATGACGCCCTGGAACGCGTCGCGTCGACCGGTCACCAGTGCGGCGCCGGCGCTCGAGACGAGCATGGTGTCGAGGGCGTCGTTGAGGGTCGAGGCCTCGGACACGACGGGCAGGTTCGCCTCGGTGCCGTCCGGGATCCGGTCGAGCCGCTCGAGCTGGCGGCGGGACGGCCACCCGATCGGACGCTGGCGCTGGTCGACGACCACGGCGTGACCGTGACCCCCGGCCTCACGCATCCGCTGCAGCACGGCCTGGGCCTGCTCGCCCGGGGAGCACGTGACGGCGTCGGCGAGCCCGACCTCCCGCACGCGGGTCAGCGTCAGCTGCTTGAGCCCGGCACCCGAGCCGATGAAGTTCTCGACGAACTCGTTCGCGGGCTCGGCGAGGATCCGCTCCGGGGAGTCGTACTGCACGATGTGCGCGCCCTCGGAGAACACCACGATCCAGTCGCCGAGCTTCACGGCCTCGTCGAAGTCGTGCGTGACGATGACGATCGTCTTGTGCAGCTCCGCCTGGATGCGGATGAGCTCGTCCTGCAGGCGCTGGCGGGTGATCGGGTCGACCGCACCGAACGGCTCGTCCATCAGCAGGACGGGCGGGTCGGCGGCCAGGGCGCGGGCGACGCCGACGCGCTGCTGCTGTCCGCCGGAGAGCTCGCGGGGGTACCGGTCCCGGTAGGTGTCCGGGTCGAGCGAGACCAGGTCGAGCAGTTCGTCGACGCGGGCCGCGATCTTGTCCTTCGACCAGCCGAGCATCTTCGGCACCACGGCGATGTTCGCCGCGACGGTCATGTGCGGGAAGAGCCCGCCGGCCTGGATGACGTAGCCCATCCGACGACGCAGTTCGTCGCCGTCGATCTTGGTCACGTCGTCGTCGCCGACGACGATCCGACCCTCGGTGGGCTCGATGAGCCGGTTGATCATCTTCAACGTGGTGGTCTTGCCGCAGCCGGACGGACCGACGAGCATGACGATCTTGCCGGCCGGGATCTCGAGCGTGATGCCGTCGACCGCGGGCTTCGCCTGACCGGGGTACCGCTTGGTGACCTGGTCGAGCAGGATGCTCCGACCGGTGACGTCGGAGTCGGGTGCGGTGGTCGGGGAGTCAGTGCTGGACACGGATACCTCTCGAGGTGGTCAGGCGGCCGAGGCCGAGGAGCAGGAGGTCGAGCACCAGGGCGAGCAGGACGACGCCCACGGTGCCGACGACGACGGAGTTGAGGGAGTTCGCGCCACCGAGGCGGGAGAGCCCGGAGAAGATGAAGCTGCCGAGGCCCGGACCGAGCGCGTACGCGGCGACGGCGGCGACGCCCATCACCATCTGGGCGGAGACCCGGACGCCGGTGAGGATGATCGGCCACGCCATCGGCAGTTCGACCTGCACGAGCGTGCGGAAGCGGCTCATCCCGATGCCCCGCGCCGACTCGACGACCGCGGGCGGGATCTCGTTGAGCCCGACGACCGCGTTCCGGAGGATCGGCAGCGCGGCGAAGAACGTCACCGTGACGACGGACGGCACGACGCCGAAGCCGAGCGGGACGAGCAGCAGACCGATGACCGCGAACGACGGCAGCGTCAGGCCGATCGTGGAGATCTCGTTCGCGGCGGACCGCAGTCCGGGCACCCGGTAGACGAGCGCCGCGAGGACCACGGCGATGACGGTCGCGAGCACGACGCACTGGACCACCAGTGAGAAGTGCTGCCAGGACGAGAACCAGATCTGGTCCCATCGCTCGGCGATGTACTGGAACACCGGTTCTGCACTCCCTCGGGTCGGCAGTTCGACCCACGGATCGGGGCACGAACGGGCCCCAAGCTACGCAGATGCTCAGCCCACGCCGAATCCCGATCAGGAGAACGACGGTTCCACGGCGGAACCTGTGCGGCGAGAACCCCTGGTCAGCAGCACTTGACCCGGTTGACCCTGGGAGGTCTGTAACGATCTCAGCTGAGGACGGGTACTCCTGCGCTACGGGACCGCAGTGCACCGGCCAGGCCGGCGACCCGATCGGACTCGTGCAACGCCACCCGCTCCGCCGTGAGCAGCAGCCCGGAGACCTGCTCCGCGGTCCGTTCCGCGCTGTCGTTCCAGCGGGTCAGGTCCCGCACCCGGCCCATCCGGATGTCCGGTGCGGGGCACCACGTGACGGGCGATCCCTCGGCCGATGCGAGGGCGTGCCAGACGAGGTCAAGGGAACGCTGCACCGGCTGCGAGTGCACCGCGTGCGGCCCGCCCGCGGCGTCGACGACGGCCCCGACCAGGCACGCACCGACCAGGGGGCGGCCGGTCACCTCGGTCGCGGCGGCACTCGACGCGGTCCGGGTCCGGCCCCGCTCGTCGACGTAGGCGAACCAGGCGTGCTGGATCCATCCGCGGTCGACGACGCCCCGGGCCTCGGAGAGCACGCGCTGCAGGTCGGCGAGTTCGGCCAGGTCCGTGTCGAGCCGACGCAGCTGCGCAGCGGTCCGTCGGGCGGCGAGATGCTCGAGGACCCGGCGTACCCGACCGCGTGGTGCGGTCCGGGGTGCGGGGTCGGCGTCAGTGGCGACGTCGTGCTGGACGCGGAACTCGAGGGTCATGAGGCCCCTCCCGATCTTCACGTGCACGGATGGTGTGGGGAGACGCTAACCCCGCCGTCGCGCTCGCGGTAGCCCCCGTCACCCCTCCTGCGGGAAGTGGAGCCCGGGTGCGGTCCCGTCGAGGGACAGCGTCCGGTCCGCCGCCCGGACGACGTCGCCGTCGTGTGTCGCGACGATCACGGTCGCGCCCTCGCTCCGGAGGACGTCGATCATCTCGACGACGACCGCGGTGGTACCTGCGTCCAACGCGGCGGTCGGCTCGTCGAGCAGGACGAGACCCGGACGGCGGACGAGCACCCGGGCGAGCGCGACCCGCTGTCGTTCGCCCCCGCTCAGGGCATGCACCGGCGTGTCCATGAGGGCATCGATGCCGAGCGACGCGCATGCCTGCAGCGGCGGAGCGGGTCGGCTGACCGGGCGGTCCGGCGTCGCTCGCTGCGCGAGTGCCAGGTTCTGGCGCACGGACCATGACGGGACGAGCCCCGCGTCCTGCGACATGAAACCGACCCGGTCGCGACGGAACCGCCGCAGCCGCCGGTCGGAGAGCAGGCCGAGGTCGTTGCCGTCGACCAGGACCACTCGGGGTACCGGACGTTCGACTCCGCCGACGAGACGCAGGAACGTCGACTTGCCGACACCACTCGCACCGGTGACCGCCGTCAGCGTGGACGGCCCGAACACCACCTCGGGGACGGCGACCAGCACTCGCCCGTTCCTCGCATGCCGATGCGCTCGGACCTCCACCGTCTGCTCAGGTCGCATCCGCGTCGCCTCCGACTCCGGCGTTCCGGACCACTGCCCCGACGACGGCTCCCGACGTCGCGCACGCGAGCACCGACGCCGCGAGGAGAGCAGGAGCCGACGCAGCTCCGAGTGCCAGCGAGACTGCCGCCGCGACCCCGACGGAGGTGACGAGGACGCCGCACTCGGCGACGAGTGTCCGCGCGTGGACACGGAGCGGGCGGAGGCCCAGAGCGGTCGCCTCCCGCACCCGCATCGCGTCCGACCAGCGGAGCGTCTGCGCGCGGGTGGAGACGGCCATGGCGATCACCGCCAGCACGAGCGCCACAGCGATCGCCTCCGCCAGGGCCGTCCGCATGAGAGCGCTCCGATGAGCGGCTGTCACCGCCGGCCAACGATGCAGCGAACCGACGGCGTCAGCCAGACCAGCTGCGCGGATGACCTGCTCCGGGTCGTCGACGTCGAGGAGCAGTTGACCGTTCGACGCAGCGGCCGTCAGGAAGTCGCCGCTCAGCAGCTCGGACGCCGCAGGGACGACAGCGATGACGGGTGCGTCCGCGAACAGGGGCGCTTCGTCCGTCGCCGCGCCGAAGGTGAAGACCGAGCGGGGGGCGTACTCGATGACCACCGGGGCGCGCGGTACGGCGAGCGTCGGGTCGACCTCGCGCTGGAACGTGAACCACTCACGCCACTGTTCGACGACGCCCGCTGTCGACGGAACGCCGCGCTCCGGTACGAAGAGCGCCCACTCCCCGGACCTCGTGCTGGTCCGCCCCGGCCACGGCTCGGGGAGCGCGGGCTGCACACGGTCGAGGTACTCGCGGTCGACCACGAGCGTGTTGCCCACGTCCGGCTCCACGCCGCGCCCGACCGGCATGACGGGATGGCTCGCCAAGACCGACCGCCCGTCGTCGACCGTCCGGTAGAGACGAGCGAACGCCGGTGCCGCCGACTCGATCTCGTCGGGGAGCAGCGTCCCCGACAACAGCGGCGTCACGCACTGCGAGCAGTCGAGGCGGGTCTCCCCCGCCAGGCGGTACTGGTCGAGCAGGACGACGCGGTCCACGAGCGGACCGGCCACGAGCGCAACGCTCGTGACCGCCGTGATCCGGAGGACCGACGTGGCGAGCGCGGTACTGCCCCGCGGTCGCCAAGCGCTCCCACCGGCCCGCAGCCGTTCCGCCGCGGTGCGTGGCCAGCCCGTTGCCATCGCTCCGAGGAACAGGCCGGCGGAGGTCCAGTACGCACACGCAGCGACCGCGAGGACGGCCGGCAGTTGTGAGCCGACCAGGACGAGCGCGGCGGCTGACCCGGCAGCGGCCGCAGCGAGCGCGACGACGATCTGACACCGCAGTGCTCGGGCGGTCTCCGCGTACCGTGTCCGGGGCACACCGAGGACTTCCGCGACGCCCAGCCGACGGGCCGCCGATCTCCCACACAGCCGCCCGAGCATCATGACCGCGACGCCCGAGGCGCCGAGGGCGACCCCGACCCCGGGTCGGCCGATCGTGAACACGATCGCTGTCCACCAGCCAGCCGGTTCGTTCCGCGCGTCGACACCCGCGCTGCGGAGCTCGGCGACGAACGCCGAAGCCTGATCCGACGACGCGGTCGAGAAGTACACACCACGCGTCGACGTCTCGCGCTCGCTGAGGACCACTGGCTGCTCAGCCACACCACCGCGGTACTCGCCGTCGCGGAAGACACGGGTGAACGCGCCCGGGTCCCCGACGACCGCGTGGACGAGCCGTCGGCCGACCCGGTCGGGGTCGGCCTGGACCCGGTAGAAGTCGATGTGGTCCTGGTCTGCCTGCTCCCGGAGCAACCGCGCGAAGTCGACGTCTTCCGGGACATCGAGGACGACGACCACCGTTCGCGCGGTGGGGAAGGTCTGCTCGGACCGGTCGAGCGTCGCGAGCAGGGCGAGCGCGATGGCGACGGCGGCGGAGAAGGTCATCGCCATGAGGACGAGCCAGGAGGACCGATCAGGACGCATGGTGTGGAGAAGCGGCGCGCTGGCGCGTTACTTCACGCCCCAGTAGGCGGTGTTGCCGCTCGCGGTCTTGTCCCGGATGGCGCTGGCGTACGCCCCCTTGGGCTTCCAGCCGCTGTACGCACAGCGGTTCTTGCCGTCGCAGGCGGTCGCCTTGTGGGTCTTGCTGGCGTGGCTGTAGAAGGACTGGACGAAGCCGTTCGCGGTGCCGTACTCCCAGTACCCACCGCCGACACGGACGATGGACCGGGTGGAGGCAGGTGCGTCAGCATCCGCCGACCCGCCCCCGGCGGCGACAGCAGGCGACGAGAGGCAGAGCGCGGCGACCAGTGACAGGCCGGCGACGGTGAGGCGCTTGTTCATGGTGATCCTTTCGTGAGCGGACCATGCGAACATACCAACATTGCAGTTCTGGATGCCAGTAGGGATCTCGAGAGATGCCGACGCACCGTCAGTCGTCGAGCACCGCGTCGATCGCCCGCCGCGCGACCGTGCGGAAGGACGGCTCGTCACTGACCGCGAGCGCCGACGCGATCGACACCGCCCAACCGCGGGCCCGCCCCCACGAGTGCTCGTCGAGGCTCGCATCCGCGGTGGTGACCCGGCGGCGGAAGTCGGCCCGGGCCTCCCGGTCGAGCGTCAGCCAGGCGGTCGCCAGGTCGACGGCGGAGTCCCCCGCGGTCACGTCGCCGAAGTCGACGACCGCCGACAGGTGGTCGCCCTGCGGGCCGGCCTCGACGAGCAGGTTGCAGGGGTGCAGGTCGCGATGGTAGCCGGGCGGTCGTCCGGGTTCGTGTCGTACCGTTCCCGGCATGCATGGATGGCGCACGCCCGCACGTTGGGCCAGGACCGGGCGGTGGCTGCTCGTGCCGATCGCCGTGCTCGACTGGTTCTCGCTCGTGCCGCAGCCCGTGTTCGTCGCGGCCTTCGCGCTCGCGGTCGTGGGGCTGGTCGGCATGGGGGCGGCACTCGTGGTCCGGATGCTCGGCGGACGTCGGGGTGCGATGGCTGCCCTCGGGGTCGTGCTGCTGCTCGGCGGGTTGGCGATGTTCGGGCTCGACCCGTTCCCGGGCTCGGTGCCGTTCCTGGACCCGTGGTGGCCGCAGATCGTCACGCAACCGCAGCACGTCGCCAGTGCGTACTGGCAGCTCGCAGGGCTCGGGGTCGTGCTCACCGGGTTCGGGATGCTCGCGACCTTGCTCGTCGCGGCGTTCGCCGGGAAGCCCGGCACGTCGTACCGCTGACGCGTCCGACCGGGGTCCGGTGAGTCAGCGCCGGGTGACGACCACGAGCGTCAGGTCCGTCGCCGGGTCGCCCTCGGGCAGCAGCGCGCGGACGTGCTCGACGGCCGCCGCCCCGTCCGGCTGCGCGGCGACGAGGGCTGCGATCGCCTCGGGCCCCTCGACCCCGGGCAAGGTCGCCCACGCGTCGGACGCCAGGACGAGCCGGTCACCGGCAGCGAGGTCGACCGACAGCGTCGAGCGGGACCCGGGTGCCGACGCGGTGCCGAGCCCGACGGGCAGCTCCGTGGAGCGGACCGGTCGGACACTGCCGTCGGCCGCGACCACCACCGCGGTGCCGAGTCCGGCGTCGACAAGGTCGACGTGCCCGGTGGTCGGGTCGAGGCGCGCGTGCACCAGCTCGGCCACCGCGTCGGCGACCCGCAGGTCGGGGGCGACCTGGGCCTCCAGTCCGGCGATCGCCTCGGTGATCGGCAGTCGCGTCCGGGCGGCGAGGGCACCGCGCACGTCGGCGGCCAGGAGGGCCGACACGCGTCCGGCGACCACCGCGCCGACCGTCAGGTGCAGGCTGCCGTCGGGGGCGATCCGCCAGTCGGTGAGGCCGCCACCGCCGTCCGGACGCTGGACAGCGAGCGTCGCCACGTCGTGCCCCGGGACGTCGAGTGGATCCGGCACCAGTGCCTCCCGTACCTTGGCGAGCCGGTCGCGTTCGATCGCGTAGCCGAGCTCGCGTTCGGCCCACCTCGCCAGGTCCCGGAGCAGCGCCAGGTCCGTCGCCGAGAACGTGCGCGGCTCGGCGTCCATGATGCAGAGCGTGCCGACGCGGGTGCCGTCGTGCATCGACAGCGGCGCTCCGGCGTAGAAGCGGATGCCGTGCTCGGCGACGGCCGGGGTGTGCGCGAAGCGGGGGTCGAGCCTGGCGTCCGGGATCACCATCGGCTCCGGCGTGAGCACGGTGGTGGCGCAGAACTGCTCGTTCGCCGGCACGCTCGTGCCCTGGTTCCACCCGTAGGTCGACTGCGTGGTCACCAGGTCGCCGTGCACCAGGTTGAGGAAGGTCAGCGGGACCCCGAACGCGTCGTGGGTCATCCGGGTGATCCGGTCGAAGCGCTCCTCGGGGCCGGCACCCAGGACGTCGAGCGCCTCGACCAGGGCCGTGCGGTGGTCGACGTCCTGCGGTCCGGTCATCCCCCCTGTCTACGCGAAGCGTCGTCCAGGAACCAGTCCCTCGGGTGGGGGTCTGCGGTGAGCTGGCGGCGCGGACCGGTCGGTGCTGCCCACCCGGCGGCGTTCGCCAGGACCCGCTGGATGTCGGGGTGGTGGTACACCGGGTACTCCTGGTCACCGGGCGAGAAGTAGAACACCCGACCGAGTCCGCGGCGGTAGGCGACGCCGGAGCGGAACACCTCGCCGCCGGCGAACGTCGACAGGAAGACCTCTTCGTCCGGGCGCGGGATGTCGAAGTACTCGCCGTACATCTCCTGGCGGTCGATGACGATCGGGTGCGGGACCCCGGCGGCGATCGGGTGCTCGGGCGCGATCGTCCAGACCAGTTCACGCTCGCCGTCGTTGCGCCACTTCAGCGAGCAGGTCGTCCCCATCAGCCGGGTGAACGGCTTCGAGTAGTGGCCGGAGTGCAGCACGACCAGGCCCATGCCGGCGTGCACGTGCCGGACGACCCGGTCGACGACCTCGTCCGCGACCTCGTCGTGGGCGATGTGACCCCACCAGAACAGGACGTCGGTCGCGGCCAGACGCTCCTCGGTCAGCCCGTGTTCGGGTTCCTGCAGCGTGGCGGTCGTGACGGTGTCGGCGGAGGTGAGTCGTGCCTCCAGGCCGGCGGCGACCACGGTGTGGATGCCGTCGGGGTAGTGCTCGCGGACGGTCTCGTCACCGCGGGTCTCGTGGACGTTCTCGTTCCAGACGACGATGTTCACCGGACGACCTCCACTTCGTGACCGGCCTGCGCCGAGGCGTAGACGGCGTCGACGACCCGGGTGCGGTGCAGTGCGAACTCGCCGTGGTGGCCCTCGTGTGCGCCGGAGCGGATGGTGGCGAGGAACTCCTCGATGACCCGCTGGTGGTGGCCGGCCGGCACGTGCACGGCGGGACGGGTGACCGCGGGGACGCCGTCGATGTCGGAGTACAGCTCCACGGTGCCCTCGGTGGCGTAGTTCCGGACGAACAGCCGGGCGCCGCCGGTGGACCCGAGGAGCTCGACCTCGATGTCCTCGTCGTCCTTCGAGTACGACGCCCACGAGGCCTGCAGCTGCAGGCTCGAGCCGTCCTCGAAGCGGAGCAAGGCGTTCGCGAAGTCCTCGACGTCGAACGGGCGACCGGTCGCGTCGGAGACGGGGCCGCCGCCGGTGCTGCCACCGCGTCCGGCGGTGCCGAGCTCGTTGTACGCGACGGCGCTGACGGCCACGACCCGGGGTTCCCCCATCAGGTACATCGCGATGTCGAGCACGTGCGAGCCGAGGTCGATGAGCGGGCCCCCGCCGGCGGCGTCCTTGTTCGTGAACCACGACGTGATGCCGGGGATGCCGGCGCGACGACGCCAGCTCGCGCGGGCGTGGTAGAAGTGCCCGAGCGGGCCGTCCTGCCCGTCGACGGGGCGGACGTGGTCGGCCAGGAACTGCACGTCGGCACGGCGGCGGTGGTTGTAGGCGACCTCGAGCACGCGGTCGTTCGCGACGGCGGCGTCGACCATGGCCTGGGCCTCGGCGCCGGTGGTGGCCAGGGGCTTCTCGCAGAAGACGTGCTTGCCGCTCTCGAGCGCGGCGATGGCGATCGGGGCGTGCAGGGAGTTCGGCACCCCGATCGAGACGATGTCCAGGTCGTCCCGGGCGACCAGGTCCTGCCAGTCCGGGTACGTGTGCGGCACGTGGCGGGTCTCGGCGAGCTCGTGGAGCCGCTCGGTCTCCTTGCCCGCGAGTGCCACCACCTCGGTGCCGGGGAGTGCGGTGTAGGCGTCGAGGTGCGTCGTCCCGGCGTACCCGAGCCCGACCACCCCCACGCGCAGCGTCTTCGATGCGTCCGTCGTCTGCGACATGTCGACCACGCTACCGAGAAACGGGTCGAATCGATACGAGGAACCTGGGGTGGTGTTTTCTGATCGTTTGACCTACCTTCAGATCACATTCGCGCAGGTTCCGACACCAGGGGGTGTCGATCCGCACCTGCGCCGAGGTCAGGGGCTCGTCCGATGCAGCACCGCACCATCACCACCGCCGCACTCGCGGCCGTGATCGCACTCGCCGTGCCGACGAACGCGTGGGCGTCGTCGTCACACAGCGACCACCACCCGGCGCCGACCAGCTCCACCGTGTCCTACACGGCGAGCGACGCCGTCATCCCGAACCCCCAGCGTGGGTTCGACCACACCACCGAGACGCACTACCGCGCCGACGGCAGCGGCTACACCCCGCTCGACGCCGGCACGCTGCAGGGCTACCGCGCCGACGGCGTCACCCAGATCGTCCGGGTGTTCTACATGGAGGCCTTCGTCGACCAGCGGCGACTCAGCCCCGCCTGGCTGCAGCTGGTGCAGCACGACTACGACACCGCGCGAGCAGCCGGCGTCAGCGTGATCACCCGCTTCGCCTACGTCCAGGGCGGCAGCTACCCGTACTCGGCTCCGTACGGCGACGCCGACCTGCCGACGGTGCTCGCGCACATCAAGCAGCTCACGCCGACCCTCCGCCGGAACGCCGACGTGATCCCGACCCTGCAGGAGGGCTTCATCGGCCTCTGGGGCGAGGGCTACTACACCGACCACTTCGCCAGCGACCCGGCCAACCCCGGTGTGCTGACCGAGGCGGACAAGGACGCCCGACGTCAGGTCATCCAGGCCGAGCTCGCAGCCCTGCCGTCCAGCCGCTCCATCCAGGTCCGCACGATGCAGATGAAGCAGGACGCGCTCCGCACCACCTCGGGCACCGCCGGGGCACTCACGCCGCGACAGGCGCACGACGGGTCGGCCGCGTCCCGGATCGGTCACCACAACGACTGCTTCCTGGCCTCGCCCGACGACTTCGGCACCTTCCTGAGCGACCCGCTGTCGCTCGACCAGGACTACCTGGCCGCCGATTCGCGGTACGTCCCGGTCGGCGGGGAGACCTGCGCCGTGAACGCGCCGCGGTCCGAGTACCCGTCCGCCTCGGCCGAGATGGCGAAGTACCACTACAGCTACCTCAACCTGGACTACAACAAGGACGTCCTGTCGACCTGGGGTCAGGACGGCATGACCGACGCGGCGAAGAAGCTCGGCTACCGGTTCACGCTGACCTCGAGCACGGTGACCTCCGGCAAGCACGCCGCGGTCTCGGTGTCCGTGCGGAACGACGGCTGGGCAGCGCCGTACAACCACCGCCCGGTCCAGCTCGTGCTGACCAACGGCCACCGACACGTCACCGTGCCCGTCCGTGCCGACGCGTCCTCGTGGCAGCCGGGCACGACGGCGACCGTCACCGCCTCGCTCCGTGGGGTACCGACCGGCAAGTGGGACGTCGCCCTCGCGATGCCCGCCGCCGAGCGGTCCGTCTCCCGCGACCCGGCCTTCGCGATCCAGACCGCGAACGTCGGCACGTGGGACGCCACGACCGGCGTGAACCGTCTCGGGCAGGTGGTGACCGTCCGCCGCTGAGCGTCGTGATCGTCGTCGGCCGCCGCTGACGACAGGACGCCCCGGGCACAACGGCCCGGGGCGTCCTGGCGTGCGGGGGCCGTCCACCCGTCTTCCACCCGGGGTCCGCCACGATGGGGGCCATGACCCCTCGATCCCTGTTCCGCGGCCTCGCGATCGCCGAACTCGTGACCTGGACCCTGCTGCTGGTGGGCATGCTGCTGAAGTACGGCCTGGGCGCCGGTGACTGGCCCGTCCGGATCGGTGGCGGGGTGCACGGCTTCGTGTTCCTGGCGTACCTCGTCGTCACGACGGTCGTCGCGGTGAACCAGCGGTGGTCGTTCGGCGCGACGGTCCTCGGCTGGCTGAGCGCGGTCGTGCCGTACACGACGCTGCCGTTCGAGGTCGGTGTCGCCCGCCGCGGCATGCTCGACGGTGGGTGGCGTCGCGGCCCCGAGGCCGGGGAGCGCCCGGGTCCGCTCGACCGGCTGCTCTTCGTCGTCGTGCGGCACCCGGTGCTCGCGGCGCTGGTCGGGGTCGTGCTCGTGGCCGCCGTGTTCGGCGTCCTGCTGACGATCGGCCCGCCGGTCCCGTCCCGCTGAGCCGCCGCGCGGGTGGCCCGCGGCGTGACGCGTGGCCCGCAGCGTTGCGCGTGGCCTGCAGCGCGCCACGTGGCCTGCGGCGTGGCTCGCACACACAGGACGGGAGGCCCGGTGCCAGCTGGCACCGGGCCTCCCGTCCGTCGTGTGGTCGCGCCTACAGGCTGGCGAGCGCCGCGTTCAGCGTCGCCGACGGACGCATGACCGCGCTGGTCTTGGCGTCGTCGGGCCGGTAGTAGCCGCCGATGTCCGCCGGGTGACCCTGCACCGCGACGAGTTCCTCGACGATGGTGTCCTCGTGCTCGGCGAGGGTCGTCGCGAGGCCCTGGAACGCCGCAGCGAGCTCGGTGTCCTGGGTCTGCGCCGCGAGCTCCTCCGCCCAGTACTTCGCCAGGTAGAAGTGGCTGCCGCGGTTGTCGATCGAGCCGAGCTTGCGACCCGGGGACTTGTCCTCGTCGAGGAAGGTGCCGGTCGCGCGGTCGAGCGTGTCCGCCAGGACCTTCGCCCGGGCGTTGCCGGTGACGCCGGCCAGGTGCTCGAGGCTGACCGCGAGGGCCAGGAACTCGCCCAGGCTGTCCCAGCGCAGGTAGTTCTGCTGCACCAGCTGCTGGACGTGCTTCGGTGCGGAGCCGCCGGCCCCGGTCTCGAACAGGCCGCCACCGCCGAGGAGCGGGACGACGGAGAGCATCTTCGCCGAGGTGCCGAGCTCCATGATCGGGAACAGGTCGGTCAGGTAGTCGCGCAGGACGTTGCCGGTGACGGAGATGGTGTCCTCGCCACGGCGGATCCGGTCGAGGGAGAAGCGCATGGCGTCCTCCGGCGACAGGATCTCGATCTGCAGCCCGTCGGTGTCGTGCTCCTGCAGGTACGTGCGGACCAGGCCGATCAGGACCGCGTCGTGGGCGCGGGTCTCGTCGAGCCAGAACACGGCGGGCGAACCGGTGGCGCGGGCGCGGGTGACGGCGAGCTTCACCCAGTCGCGGATCGCGATGTCCTTGGTCTGGCAGGCACGCCAGATGTCGCCCTGCTCGACGTCGTGCTCGAGGACGGTCTCGCCGGCGGCGTTCGTGACGCGGACGACGCCGTCGCCCGGCAGCTCGAAGGTCTTGTCGTGCGAGCCGTACTCCTCGGCCTTGAGCGCCATGAGTCCGACGTTCGGCACCGAGCCCATGGTCGCCGGGTCGAAGGCGCCGTGGGCACGGCAGTCCTCGATGACGGCCTGGTAGATGCCGGCGTAGCTGGAGTCCGGGATGACCGCGACGGTGTCGTGCTCGTCGCCGTCCGGGCCCCACATGTGGCCGGAGGTGCGGATCATCGCGGGCATCGAGGCGTCCACGATGACGTCGCTCGGGACGTGCAGGTTCGTGATGCCCTTGTCGGAGTCGACCATGGCGAGGTCGGGGCCGGCGTCGATGCCGTCCTGGAACGCCCGCTTGATCTCGGCGCCGTTCGGCAGCGCGTCGAGTCCGGCGTAGATCGAGCCCAGGCCGTCGTTCGGGGTGAGCCCGGCGGCGGCGAGGTCGGCGCCGTACCGCGCGAACACGTCGGGGAAGAACGCCCGGATGACGTGCCCGAAGATGATCGGGTCCGAGACCTTCATCATCGTGGCCTTGAGGTGGACCGAGAACAGCAGGTCCTCGTCCGCGGCGCGCTGGATCTGCTTCTGCAGGAACTGCTCGAGCGCGGCGACGTGCAGCACGGTGCCGTCCACGACCTCGCCGGAGACGACGGGGATCGACTGCTTGAGCACCTGCTCGCTGCCGTCCTGTCCGACGAATGTGATGGTCAGGGTGTCGTCGGCCGGGGCGACCCAGGACTTCTCGTTGGAGCGGAAGTCGTCGACGCCCATCGTGACGACGTTCGTCTTCGAGTCGGAGCTCCACTTGCCCATGCGGTGCGGGTGCTTGCGGGCGTAGTTCTTCACCGACAGGGGTGCACGACGGTCCGAGTTGCCTTCGCGCAGCACCGGGTTGACGGCACTGCCCTTGACGCGGTCGTAGCGGGCACGGGCGTCGCGCTCGTCGTCGGTGGTCGGCTCGTCGGGGTAGTCCGGCAGGTCGTAGCCCTGCGACTGCAGTTCGGCGATGGCGACCTTGAGCTGCGGGATCGAGGCCGAGATGTTGGGCAGCTTGATGATGTTCGCCTCGGGCGTCCCGGCGAGTTCGCCGAGTTCGGCCAGGGCGTCGTCCAGGCGCTGCTCAGCACTGAGCCGCTCCGGGAACAGGGCGATGATGCGGCCCGACAGCGAGATGTCGCGGGTCTCGACCTCGACGCCCGCGGTCTTCGCGAAGGACGCGATGACGGGCAGGAAGGAGTGGGTGGCGAGGAACGGGGCCTCGTCGGTGAGCGTGTAGATGATCTTGGCCATGCTGGCGGGTACTCCCTTGTTCGCGCGGTCCGTGCCCCCCACGCTACTCGCGGCGTGAGATGTCTCGACATCAAGATACCCGTCCTGTGGAGGAGCGCCAGTGATGCCCGGACCTGTGGAGGAAGCGACCAGCCGTGTCCGCCGCGGAACGCTCAGACCGTCAGGCGGAACACCCGGAGCCCGGCCGCCCGCAGACCGGCCGTACCGAGCCGGGTGCGCAGGTTCCGGAAGGGCCGACGGAACCCCGACCAGGCCCTCGCCGCACCGAGCTGGTGCAGGACCTCGGCGGTCAGGGCGCGCTCGAGCTTCGGGGCCAGTCGGGTCGCCCGTGACACGGTGATCACGATGCGCACCGCACCCGGCCGGAGCAGGGGTTCGAGGAGCTCGGCCGCTTCCTGCGCCCGGTGGAACGCGGGGTCCTCGCCGGGCCGGCGGATCGCGATGACCGCGAGCTCCGCATCGGCGGTCTCGTGCAGCTCCGGCACGTCGTCGACACCGACCACGCGCATCCGCGCTGCATCGACTCCGGCACGGACGGCAGCGGCCCGCAGGATCGGGAGCAGGTCCTGGGTGCCGGCGAGCACGACCTCCGCCGACCGCAGGTCGATGGGTTCGTGCCGCTCCCGCGGCGATCGGGCCATGAGGGGTCCTCTCCGTCGCTCGTCTCGACACTACTGATCCACAGCCGGGAGGCCCGGATCCCGTCGATCTGCGCACCCCCGCCCGCGGTCGACCGGGGAACGAGGGGCTGTACAACCGGACAGGTTCGTGCAGAATGGGCTCCGGCCATGACTCTCCCTGACGCAGACCACCCCCGCAGCACGCCCGTCGTGCACCTGACGCGTCGTGCTGCCCTGGCGGCGGAGCGTGCCGAGCAGGCGGCCGCGACGAAGCCCCGAACGCGTGCACCGCGACCGGCACCCGAGCGCAGGCTGGCTCCCACGACCCCGGTCGTCAGCACCGAGGCCGCCGCGCACGCCGACACCCGCATCCGCCGGGTCCCCCGCCGCGCGGTCGCCGTCGCCAGCAAGACGGCCGCCAACCCCGCCACCCCGGTGAACCGCCGCCGCGGCCGCGGAGCCCGCGCCAGCCGCCTCACCCTGACGAGCGCCGCCGCCGCACTCGCGATGTTCGGCGCCGCCGCGATGCCCGCGCACGCCAGCACCGGCACCTCCGCCGCCATCGCGACCCTCGCCCCCGCCGTCAGCACCCAGGACTTCGCCGTCACCCAGGTGGCGCTGCCGAGCACCTCGCGCGACGGCTTCACGGTCGGCGGCGGTGTCGCCTCGACGGGCGCCGGTGCTGTGGCGGCCGGCGAGACGGTCACGTACGGCGGCGACGTCCGCTCGCCGTTCCCGGGCCCGGTGCGGATGAGCTCCGGCTTCGGGTACCGCACCGCTCCGTGTGGCGCCTGCTCGTCCCTGCACCAGGGGCTCGACTTCAACCCGGGCATGGGCGCTCCGATCGGCGCCGTCGCCGCGGGCACCGTGCGGGTGTCGGGGATCTACTTCTCGTACGGCGAGACCGTGATCATCGACCACGAGGTGGACGGCCGGAAGGTCTCGACCCTGTACGGCCACATGATCCCCGGTTCGTCGCCGCTCAAGGTCGGCGACCGCGTCGAGCCCGGCCAGTTCATCGGCAGCGTCGGGTCCTCCGGGGTCTCGACCGGGGCGCACCTGCACCTCGAGGTCCTCATGGACGGCACGCTGCCGATCGACCCGGCCGCCTGGCTCGCCGCGCACACCGGCCGCGCCCTCTAGCCACAGCGCATCCGGCAGCGCCGTGCCGGCGGAACCCGACGACGGACGGGAGGCGCGCCTCCGGACCGGTGCCGCGCCTCCCGTCCGACGCCCGCAGCCGGGCACACCGGCGGGCACGTAGCCTGGGGACATGGGTATCGACGTCCGCAACGAGATCCGCGACTTCCTGTCCAGCCGACGAGCCCGGCTCACCCCGGACCAGGCGGGCATGCCGTCGTTCGGCGGCGGCACCCGACGAGTCCCCGGACTCCGTCGGCACGAGGTCGCGATGCTCGCGGGCGTCAGCGTCGACTACTACACGCGACTCGAACGCGGCACCCTCAAGGGCGTCTCGGAGGGCGTCCTCGACGGCCTCGCCAACGCCCTGCAGCTGGACGAGGCGGAGCGCGCGCACCTCGCGGACCTCGCACACCTGGCGAACGCAGGGGTGAAGACCACCCACCGTCCGGTGCCGACGTCGGTGCGTCCCGCGGTGCAGCGTCTGCTCGACGCCATCACCGGTGCCCCGGCGTGGGTGCGCAACGAGCGGCTCGACATCGTCGCCGCGAACACCCTCGGCCACGCGCTGTACGCACCGGTGTTCGCCGGTGCCGGGCGCCCGGTCAACACCGCGCGCTTCGCGTTCCTCGACCCCGCCGCCCGCGACTTCTTCCCCCGCTGGGAGCAGACCGCCCGCGACGCCGTGGCCGTCCTCCGCACCACGGCGGCCTCGAACCCGTGCGAACCGGGCCTGATGACGCTGGTCAGCGAGCTCTCGGCGAAGAGCGAGGAATTCCGCACCTGGTGGGCCGAGCACGACGTGCACGTGCACCGCTCGGGCCGGAAGCACCTGCACCACCCGATCGTCGGCGAGCTCGAGCTGACGTTCGAGGCGCTCGAACTGGTCGCCGACCCCGGGCTGACGGTGTTCACCTACGGCGCCGACGCCGGGTCGGAGTCCGAACGGTCCCTGTCGCTCCTCGGCACCTGGGCCGCCACCGAGTTGGCGGAGCAGCGGGCCGCCGTACGGTCGACGGAGTCGGTCGACCAGGTCGACTGAGACCGGCCGGACCGACCGAAGCCGCCCCCGAACCAACCGGTTGCCGCCGACCTGCCCGCCGTAGGCTGACGGCGTGACGAGGACTGCGGACGGACCGGCTGGCGACGCCGAGCACGGCGGGGCCGACGGTGGTCCGAGCCCGTCCCGCCACCGTCGTCCGGAGCCGGTCTTCGAGCGGGCGATCCGGGTGGCGCTCGGTCAGGCCCGCTCGGTCCTGCACGTCACCGCAGGCCCCGGGGGCGTCCTGTACGCACCGCGCGACCGGGACGTCACGGTCGTCGACCCGGCCGCCGAGGCCCTGCCGTTCGCCGACGACTCCTTCGACGCCACCTCGTCGGCCTTCTCGCTGCCCGAGTGGCCCGAGTGGTCGGACCTCGACCGGGGTCTCGCCGAGGTCCGTCGGGTCACCCGGGGGCCCGTCGTCCTGCTCACCCGCGACCCGGCCCGCATCGAGGACCACTGGCTCGCCACCTACGCGCCCGAGGTCCTGGCCCGTGACGCCCGACGCTGGCCGACGCTCGACCGCATCGCCGATGCCCTGGGCGGCGAGGTCTCGACGACCCGCCTGCCGATCCCCTTCACGTGTGTCGACGGGTTCTCCGAGGCGTACTACGCACGACCGGAGCGCCTGCTCGACGCCGCCGCCCGCCGAGCCGACCCCGCCTGGGCGGCCGTCGACGAGATGACCGCGGCCCGGTCGGTCGCCACCCTCCGCACCGCGCTCGAGGACGGCTCGTGGGACGCCCGGTACGGCCGACTCCGCGTGCAGCCGTCGTACGAGGGCTCGCTGGTGCTCGTCGTCGCGCAGCCGTAGGGTGCTGGTGTGAGCAACCGTTCCGAGGAGGTCGTCGGCGCCTGCGCCGGCATCAGGGCCTGACGCCCCCGCCGTGTCGTCCGACACGGCGTCGTCGTCGAACCCTCCGAACGAACCGCACCCGTGACGCACCCTGCTGCGCCGGTGCCAGAACGACAGGCTCACCCATGCTCCCGATCACCGTCGAGGCCCTCCGCGCCTCCTTCGTCAACGCCTCCCGCCGCGAGGTCACCGAGATGACCGTCCCCGACCTCGAGGCCGTCCGCTGGGACGACCTCACCTTCCTGGGGTGGCGTGACCCGAAGACCCCGCGCCGCGCCTACGCAGTCATCCCGACCCTGGACGGCGAGCTGGTCGGCATCGTGTTCCGGCAGGCCGAGGCCTCGCCACGCTCCCGCGCCCAGTGCTCGTGGTGCCAGGACGTGAAGCTGCCCAACGACGTCGTCTTCTACAGCGCCAAGCGCTCCGGCCCGGCGGGTCGGAAGGGCGACACTGTCGGCACGCTGGTCTGCCAGGACTTCCAGTGTTCGCGGAACGTCCGGAAGACCCCGCCGCCGGCGTACGAGGGGTACGACGTCGAGGGCGCCCGCCTCCAGCGGATGGACGACCTGCAGTTGCGGGTCGCGGCGTTCGCGGCTGAAGTCTGACGCGACTCGACGACGGACGGGAGGCACGGTGCCAGCTGGCACCGTGCCTCCCGTCCGTCAGGTGGTGGCGTCGGTCAGCGACCGATGCTCGACATGTCGGGGTAGCGGTCCCCGGTCGGCAGCGGCAGTGCCGAGAGGCGCTCGACCTGGTCGGGCGTGAGGGTGAGGTCGGCCGCGCCGACGTTCTCCTCGAGCCGCGAGACGCGCTTCGTGCCCGGGATCGGGACGACGTCGTCGCCCTGGGCGAGGAGCCACGCGAGCGCGACCTGGGCGGGGGTGCCGCCGACCTCGTCCGCGATGCCCTTCACGGCGTCGACGATCTTCATGTTCGCCGCGAAGGCCTCCTCCTGGAAGCGCGGGTTGGCGGAGCGGAAGTCGTCGGCGTCCAGGTCGGACGGCTTCGTGATGGCGCCCGTGAGGAACCCACGGCCGAGCGGCGAGTACGGCACGAGACCGATCCCGAGCTCGCGGAGGGTGTCGAGGACGTCGCCCTCCGGGTCACGGGTCCACAGCGAGTACTCGCTCTGCAGCGCGGTGATCGGGTGCACGGCGTGGGCCTTGCGGATCGTCGCGGCACTCGCCTCGGACAGACCGATGTGGCGGATCTTGCCCTCCTGCACGAAGCCGGCGAGCTGCCCGATGACGTCCTCGATCGGCACGGCCGGGTCGACGCGGTGCTGGTAGTAGAGGTCGATGTGGTCGGTGCCGAGGCGGCGGAGCGACCCTTCGAGGGCGGTGCGCACGGAGTGCGGGGCCGAGGTCAGCCCGCGCTCCTGGCTCGGCGTCTCCTCGTCGGCCTCGTGCTTGTACAGGCCGAACTTCGTGGCGATGACGACCTCGTCGCGGCGGCCCTCCAGCGCCCGGCGGAGAAGGTCCTCGTTCGTGTACGGGCCGTACGCCTCGGCGGTGTCGAACAGCGTGACACCGAGGTCGATGGCGCGGTGGATGGTGCGGATGGACTCGGCGTCGTCGGAGCCGGCGCCCGAGTAGAAGGCGCTCATGCCCATGGTGCCGAGGCCGATCGCGCCGACCTGGAGGTCGGCGAGCGTGCGTGTCTGCATGCGTGGTCCTTTCGTCTGCAGTCCTGGTCTACTCGCCCCGGCCGCGACGGAGGGAGGCACTGACCGTGCCCGCCTGGTGGGAATGCCTGAGGCCGTCATCGCTGAACGAAGCTGAAGGTCGTCTCCGAAAGCCCTGGACCCGGTACTGGACGTGGTCGGATCGTGCCGTGAACCTGACCTTCCGGCTCCTGCTGCTCACCCTGCGCGTGCGCCTGTCGCCGCGCCGCCGGCTGTCGCTCTGGGACGAGTCGCGGACCCCGTTCCGCGTGACGCTCACCGACCTGGACCCGCTCCGGCACGTCAACAACGGCAAGTACCTGTCCCTCCTCGACCTCGGTCGTCTCGACCTGCTGCTCCGCTCCGGCGCGTGGCACACGTACGCCGAGCGCGGCTGGTACTCGGTGGTGTCCGCGCAGACGATCACCTACAAGCGGTCGTTGACGCTGGGGCAGCGCTTCGAGCTCCGGTCGCGGGTGCTCGGGGTGGACGAGCGCGCCGTGTACATGGAGCAGACGTTCGTCCGCCGCGGGGACGTCGTGGCGCGTGCGGTGGTGCAGGCCCGGTTCCTGCGACGGACGGGAGGCTCGGTGTCGCCCGACGAGCTGCTCGCGGCGACCGGCGGGTCACCTCGTGACCTGACCCTGCCGGCCTGGGTGTCGGCGTGGGCCGCGTCCGTCCGGATCAGCAGCGACGACCGGGGCTGAGCGTGGCCGCCGAGATCGAGCCGTTCGTCGTCGCCGACGCCGCTGCCTGGCGTGCCTGGTTGGACGGGCACGAGGAGCTGTCCGACGGGGTGTGGCTGGTCCTCGCGAAGAAGGGCACGACGAGTCCGACGAGCCTGACGTACGCGCAGGCCCTCGACGAGGCGCTCTGCTCCGGCTGGATCGACGGGTCGAAGCGCGGCCTCGACGACGCCACGTTCCTCCAGCGGTTCACGCCGCGACGGAAGGCGTCGCTGTGGTCGCAGCGGAACGTCGGGCTGGTCGCGGCGCTGGTCGAGGCCGGACGGATGCGTCCACGCGGTCAGGCGGAGATCGACCGGGCGAAGTCCGACGGCCGGTGGGACCGGGCGTACGCGGGTGCCGCGACCGCAGAGGTGCCGGCGGACCTCCGGTCGGCGCTCGACGCCGTACCCACGGCAGCTGCGCTGTTCGCCGACCTCGACGCGACGAACCGGTACGCGGTCGTGCACCGGGTGGTGACCGCCCCGAGCCCGACTGCGCGGGCGAACCGGGTCGCGAAGCTGGTCGGGATGCTCGAGCGTGGAGAGACGCCGTACCCCCGTCCCCGGGTGGACCCTCAGGACCGTGGTGCCGGGCAGGCGTAGACCGGGTGCATGACCACTGGCACTGACACCACGAACCGTCCGGCCGCTTCGTCCGGCACCTTCCGCATCGGCGGGGACCTCGAGGTCAACCGCCTCGGCTACGGCACCATGCAGCTCACCGGCCCCGGCGTGTGGGGACCGCCGAAGGACCACGACGAGGCGATCCGCGTCCTCAAGCGCGCCGTCGAGCTCGGCGTGAACTTCTTCGACACCGCCGACTCGTACGGCCCCTACGTCGCCGAGGAGCTCCTCAAGGAGGCCCTGCACCCCTACGGCGACGACGTCGTGATCGCGACGAAGGCCGGCCTGACCCGCACCGGCCCGAACGAGTGGCCGCCGGTCGGCCGCCCGGAGTACCTGCGCCAGGAGGCCGAGATGAGCCTCCGCCGTCTGGGTCTGGAGCGCATCGACCTGTTCCAGCTGCACCGCATCGACCCGAAGGTCCCGCTGGAGGACCAGATCGGTGAGCTCAAGAAGCTGCAGGACGAGGGCAAGATCCGCCACATCGGCCTGTCCGAGGTCTCCGTCGACGACGTGAAGGCCGCGCAGGAGATCGCCACGATCGTCTCCGTGCAGAACCTCTACAACCTCACCGACCGCTCGGCCGAGGAGCTCCTCGACTGGTCGGAGCAGCAGGGCATCGGGTTCATCCCGTGGTTCCCGCTCGCGACCGGTGGGCTGACGGGTGCGGACTCGCCGCTGACCGAGCTGGCGAAGCAGAAGGACGCCACCCCGGCGCAGGTCGCGCTGGCATGGCTGCTCAAGCGCTCCCCCGTCATGCTGCCGATCCCGGGCACCTCGAGCGTCGACCACCTCGAGGACAACCTGCAGGGCGCGACGATCGAACTCTCCGACGACGAGTTCCAGGAGCTGTCGAAGCTGCACAGCTGAGTTGTTCCGGTTCGACGGGAGGCCCGTGGCGGGATCGCCACGGGCCTCCCGTCCGTCGTCCGGATGATGTTCGCGGCGTTCGCTTGCCGACCCATACCGAGTATGTGCATACTCGGTATGCCCGCGGGGAAGTGCTCCGCCGGGTCGAGGGGGAACGATGAGCGTTCGCATGGGCGTACTCGCACTGCTGGTGGCCGAGCCGGGCTACGGCTACCAGCTCCGGGGGGAGTTCGAGCACCGCACGGGGGGCAGCTGGCCGCTGAACATCGGCCAGGTCTACACGACGCTCGACCGGTTGGAGCGCGACGGTCTCGTGGCCCGCGGCGACGCCGACGACGACGGACACGTCGTCTACACGGCGACCGACGCGGGACGCGAGGCGGTCGACCGGTGGTTCAGCGAACCGGTGCCCGCCAAGCGCGGCCGCGACGAGCTGGCGATCAAGTTCGCCATCGCGGTGACCGTGCCCGGCGTGGACGTCCAGCGCCTCGTGCAGGTGCAGCGGACGGCGGCGGTCCGGGCACTGCAGGACCTGACCCGACTCAAGCGCACCACGGACCCCGAGACGGAGCTGGCGTGGTCGCTCGTCCTCGAGTCGATGGTGTTCCAGGCCGAGTCCGAGGTGCGGTGGCTCGACCACGTCGAATCGAGCGTCGCGCGGTACCGACCCGCTCCCCGGGCGAGCGCCGACACCCCGGACGACGAAGACGTGTACGGCAGCGAGCCCACCGGCCGCCGCGGCACGGGTGTCGTCCGATGAGCACGACCGCGCTCCTCGAACTCGACGCCGTCGCCGTGCAGTACGGCAGCGGTGCGCAGGCCGTGACCGCCCTGGCCGGTGTCGACCTGACGATCCGTCCCGGTGAGATGGTCGCCGTGATGGGCACCTCCGGCTCCGGGAAGTCGACGCTGCTGTCGGTCGCCGGCACCCTGATGCCCCCGACGAGCGGCGAGGTCCGCATCGACGGCGAATGGGTGTCCGACCGCCCGGCCCGCGAACTGGCAGCCCTGCGGCGACGCGTGCTCGGGTTCGTGTTCCAGGACTTCAACCTCATCCCCTCGCTGACCGCGGTCGAGAACGTGGCGCTGCCGCTCGAGCTCGACGGCTGGCGCACCGGACGTGCACGGAAGGCGGCGGAGCTGGCGCTCGAGAGCGTCGAACTCGGCCACCGGCTGGACGCCTGGCCGGACGACCTCTCGGGCGGGCAGCGACAGCGGGTCGCCATCGCCCGCGGGGTCGTCGGCGACCGCAAGCTCGTCCTCGCCGACGAGCCGACCGGGGCCCTCGACTCCCAGACCGGCGAGGTCGTGCTCCGCATGCTCCGCCGACACGTCGACTCCGGTGCCGGTGCGCTGCTCGTCACGCACGACGCCCGGCACGCTGCGTGGGCGGACCGGATCGTGTTCCTCCGCGACGGCCGCATCGTCGACGAGACCGTGTACGCCGGCGTCGAGCTGGCCCTGACCGACGCGCAGGACCACCCGTGAGCGAGCGGCCCGGTCGGGACACGCACCGCCCGACGATCCGCAACCGCACCCCGTTCGCCGTCCGGCCGGCACTGCTGCTGGCCCGACGTCTGGCGTTCGCCCGACCCGGGCGGGCCGTGCTCGTCGCGGCGCTCATCGGGCTGCCGATCGCCGGCCTGGCCGCGGGTGGGGTGCTCATCGCGTCGACCACGCCGAGCACCCAGGACCGGTTGAACGTCGAACTCGGGCAGTCCGCGGCGATGCTCGAGGCGAACGGCCCCGACCTCGCCGGCATGCGGCAGGACCCGGTCGACCGGTACACGTCGACGATCCGGAAGCACAGTCCACTCGATCGGTACTACGACCGACCGGACACCTCGGACGCCGACGCCAGCGCCTTCCCGACACCGGACCTGCTCGGCTCCGTACCCGACGGTGCGGCGTCGATCCCGGTCCGGCAGAGCACCGCGGTCGTCAGCGGCCCGAAGGTCCCCGTCACGGTCAACGCCGTCGAGGGGCAGACCTGGGCCGGCGCCCTGCAGGGGCACTGGCAGCACCTCGAGGGCAGCGTCCCGGAGTCCGGGGACCAGGTCCTCGTCACCCCGGCGACCCTCGACCGGTTGCACATCGCGATCGGCCAGACCCTGCAGCTCGACGACCCCGTCCAGCGGCAGGTCACCGTCGTCGGGACGCTCCGCGACCTGGGCATGCCGAGCTCGGACCTCGCGGTGTTCGGGGAGTGGGGGTCGCTCGGGCTCACGGACGACGGTGGCGCGCAGGTGTTCCTGCCCGACCGCAGCATCACCTGGCCGGAGATCCAGCGGTACAACGACCACGGCATCGTCGTCGAGTCGCGGGCCGTCGTGCTCCACCCGCCGTTCCCGAGCGCGAGCTCCCGCGGCTCGGGGTCCCTCATCAGCTACGGGTACGTGGGGCTCGCCGGGGTGTTCGCGCTCTTCGAGGTCGGGCTGCTCGCCGCGGCCGCGTTCCTGGTCAGCTCCCGCGCCGACACCCGCACCCACGCCGTGCTCGCCAGCGTCGGCGGGGACCGGCGCTTCCTGTTCACGGTGGTGTCGTCGTCCGGGCTCGTGCTCGGTGCCGTCGGGGCGGCCGTCGGGACCGCGCTCGGCATCGTCGGTGGGATCGTCGCGTTCCACCTGCTCGACTCGGGCGACCGGTTGCAGTACCCCGGCGTGCACCTGCCCTGGCTGGTGCTGCTCGTCGTGCTGGTGCTCGGCGTCCTGGCCGGCTGGGCCGCGTCGCTCGTCGCCGCCCGGAGCGCCAGCCGGGTCGACGTCGACAGTGCCCTCCGTGGTGCCACGCGCCCCGCCCCGGTCTCCCGGCGGCGGTGGGCAGCGGCGGCCGGACCGGTGCTCACGGTCGTCGGCATCGCGATGACCCTGGTGTGCGGTGTCGTCGTCCTCGCGCTCAACGCCCGCCCCGTGCAGGAGGACCACCTGGCCCTCATCGTCGGTGCCGGAGTCGCCCTCGGACCCTGCCTGGCACAGCTCGGCATCGTCCTGGCCGCCCGGCGGCTGCTCGGCGCGGTCGCCCGGGTCGGCGAACGGTTCGGCCTGCCCGCCCGGATCGCCGTGCGGGACGCCGTCCGCAACCCGGTCCGGACCGTCCCGGTGCTCGCGAGCGTGATGAGCGTCGTGTTCGTCGCCACCGTCGTCCTGACCTTCACGGCGTCGCAGTCGGCCCAGAGCAACGAGCAGTACACGTTCCGGACCGCTGAGGGCGTCGGTACGACCGCGGTGACCGACACCGACGGGGCAGCGGATGCCGACCTCACCGCACGGGCGGTGCGCGTCGTGCGACAGGTCGTCCCGGAGGCGCACGTTCGCGTGCTCGGGGCGAGCATCGAGAACCGCTCGGACGACCAACCGATCACCCTGCCCGTCGACGTCCACCGGCCCGACTGCGCGAGCGGTGACAGCGGACCCTGCTCGGCCTGGTTGGCGGGGCCGGACAGCAGCAGCCCGCACGTCCTGACGGGCAGCGCCGACGACCTCGGCGTGCTGATCGGGCACCAGCCGTCCCGAGCGGCGCGCGCAGCCCTCGAGCGCGGCGACGCGGTGGCGGTCCGGAGCGAGTTCGTCGAGGACGGCGCCGTCCGTTTCGACACCCGGAAGGCCTCGCAGTTCGCGATGTACGGGGAGAAGCCGACCGGCAAGGCGCTGCACACCACGACCGTGCCGGCCGTGGTCGAGCACACCGACGAGCCGCTGCAGATCGCCGTGTTCCTCACCCCGCAGGGCGCCGCACGGCACGGCCTGGAGACCGCGCCGAACTACCTGGTCGGCAGCTTCCCCGACGGCCTGTCCACGGAACGCGCGGACACCCTCGCCGCCACCTGGCAGGCCGCCGCCGGGCAGCAGGCCGACACCTGGTACCCGTCGTTCACCGTCGAGGCCGGGCCACAGGACCCGTTCCGTCCGATCGCCCTGGTCGTCGTCCTGCTCGCCGGCATCGTCACGCTCGGGGCCACGACGGTCGCGATCGGGTTGGCCCGCGCCGACGGTCGCCGTGACGACGAGGTGCTCGACGCGATCGGAGCCTCCCCCGGGGTGCGTCGCCGGGTCTCCACCTGGCAGGCCGCGGTGCTCACCCTGGTCGGCTCGCTGGTCGGGGTCGCGCTCGGGATCCTGCCGCTCCGTGCGCTCACGCTGCGGTTCACGCCGACGCCGCTCGGGGTCTCGCACCTGCCGTTCGCGCCGGACCCGACCTCGCTCGTGGTGCTCGCGATCGGGCTGCCGCTCCTGGTCACCGCCGGGGTGTGGGCCGTGGCCGGGCGTCGGCGGCGGGTCGCGGTGCGCCGGACGGCCTGACCGGCGGACGGCCTGACCGGCGGACGGGAGGTGCGGTGCCAGCGGGCACCGTGCCTCCCGTCCGTGTGTGGTCGCGGACCGCTATTCGGTCAGCCGGACGAGCAGTGGCAGGAAGAGCCCGGCGAGCCAGGAGAGCACGAGCACCGAGGCACCGACCGCCAGGAGGCGGCGGCGACTGCGCTGCTTCGGGCTCTCCGCGATGCCCCAGACGCCGGCGCGGACGAGCAGGCGGTTCGCTTCGCCGACGAGGCGGCGGACCTCCGGGTCCTCCATGTCGAGGTCACCGTTCTCGGCGTGCTCGGCGATGGCGGTGGCCTCGTCGACCGTCAGCGCGGTGTCGCCCGTCGCACGGTCCCTGCGTCGCATGCGCCCACGGTAGCCCGCGGGTGCCCGGAGGGCCACCGGCGCGGCCGCGGGGCGGCGCGCGGCGCGCTCCGGCTGCGCACAACGGAAGCCGCCTCGAACCACGGACTGCCGTGGTTCGAGCCGGTTGCTGTTGTGCGGCGGCAGCTCGCGCCAGCGGGCCCGCGGGCCGCGGCGGACGGGAGGCGCGGGGCCACCGGTGGCGACGGCCGGGCGGCCCGCGGCGCGCTGGGCCAGCGCGCTCCGGCGGCGCATCCGGGATGCGCACAACGGAAACCGGCTCGAACCACGGGCTGCCGTGGTTCGAGCCGGTTTCTGTTGTGCGGCGGTGGCGGCGCGCTATCGGGCTGCGGCGACGGGAGTTGTCAACAGGGGAATGATGGACACCTCACCCCCCGGTAGATTACGCTGCATGCCGAAGCCACAGAAGTACCGGGACGTCGTGAAGGTCCTCCGTGCGAACGGATGGATCCTGCTGCGGTCCGGCAAGGGCTCGCATGAGTTGTGGGGACCGCCGGACGGCTCCGTGTACGAGGTCGTGAGCAACCACGGACCGGGTGGCGAGATCAGCGCCGGCGTGGTCGGCAAGCTCCTCCGGAAGCTCCCGAACACTCCCGACAACTGGCGATAGGAGAGACGATGGCCGACATCACGTACGCAGCGGTCGCACGCAAGGACGGACGGTGGTGGACCGTGGAGGTCCCCGCGCTCGACGTCACCGGACAGGCTCGGAGCCTCGGCGAGGTCCAGGACGTGGCACAGGAGATCGCCGGACTCGTCCTCGACGTCGACCCCGCGGAGGTCCGGGTCGAGGTCAGCGTCGGGCTGCCCGAGGAACTCGAGGCGAAGTGGCGCGCGGCGAGGGAACGCGCTGCCCGAGCTGCGACCGAACAACTGGCGGCAGCTGCCGAGAGCCGGGCCGTCGTGCACGCCCTCCGCGTCCAGAAGTGGACCTACAAGGAAGCTGCGGCAGCACTCGGCCTCTCGGAGCAGCGCGTGCACCGCATCGAACAGGCGAACGGACGCGAACTCACCGCGGTGTGAGGCGGCTGCCGAGCGGATGGCCTGGGCAGGGCCGGGCGCGCTCGGGCTGCGCTCGGGCTGCGCCCGGCCGGCGCACAACGGAAACCGGCTCGAACCACGGACTGCCGTGGTTCGGGCCGGTTGCTGTTGGGCGGCGGCAGCTCGCGCCAGCAGGCCCGCAGGCCGCGGCGGACGGGAGGCGCGGGGCGGGCCGGCACCGCGCCTCCCGTCCGGCGGCGGTCACTCGGGCAGCGGCTCCGCGTACGTGCGGAACTCGCCGCGCTCGGTGTGGATCGCCCAGAGACGCTCGGCGATCGACCGACCCGAGTGCTCGTCCTGGCCGTCGTCGATGCCGAACGGGATGATGAGCTGGCCGACGTGGACGTCCTCGTCGCGGACGGCGTCGTGGAGCAGCTGCGCGTACGCGGTCTCACCGGCGAACGCGACCGAGGTGCCGGTGACGCGGGCTCCCGGGCGGACGGCGCTGCCGCCGTTCACGAACAGGATCGTGCCGTGGCCGAGCGCGCGCATGCCGGGCAGGACCTGACGGACGGCGTTCACCGAGCCGTAGACCGAGAACTCGATCGGGCCGACGAGGTCCTCGGCGGTGGTCTCGAGGACGGGACGCATGTACTCCTTGGCGGGAAGCGGGCTGTACTGCAGCACCTCGATCGGGCCGAGCTGCTCGGTGGCCTGCTCGAGCGCGTGGCGGAGCGAGTCGCCGTCACGGACGTTCGCGGCGAAGCCGGCTGCCTGGTGCCCCTGCTCGCGGAGGGACGCGACGAGCTCGTCGAGGCGCGCCTGGTTGCGGGAGATCAGGGCGACGGCGAAGCCCTCGCGGGCGAAGCGTTCCGCGACGGCGAGCCCGAGGCCCTTGCCGGCGCCGACGATGGCGATGGTGGTCATGTGGTCCTCCGGGGACGGTTGGTGGTCGTTCCACTGAACCAGGCCGCCCGGTGCGGCAGCCCGGGGTCGATGGCCGGTTCGTTCAGGGGCGGTGGTACTCGTCGTCGGCGACGTGCTCGAGCCAGGTCGTCGTCGTCGCGGGGTCGTCGGCGTTGTCGAGCATCGCCAGGTGCGCCATGAAGTCGTCGGGGGTCGCGCCGTGCCAGTGCTCCTCGCCCGGGGGCGTGTACAGCGTCTGGCCGGGGCGCAGTTCGACGACCTGGCCGTCCCGCGTGCCGACGAGGGCGACCCCGTCGGTGACGTGCAGCGTCTGCCCCTTGGCGTGCGAGTGCCAGGCGGTCCGGGCTCCCGGTGTGAACCGGACCATCGCGACGGTCATCGTCTGTCCGGGCTCCTTCGGTGCCGCGATCGGGTCGAGCCAGACGTCGCCGGTGAACATCTCGGGCGGGTTCTTCGTGGTGGGCTGCTTCGGTTCGATCTGCATGCCGTCGACGGTAGGACGATCGGGTCGGCGTCGGGAGGTTCTGGTCGGACACCCCTCAGCGAGAGCCAGAGACCTGCGGCGTCCGCGCCGGGATCCACACGCCGGACCGAGCGGGGACGGTCACCGACACGACGAGCGTGTCCGTGTCGTGTCCGCGTCGTGTCCGTGACCCGCACGCGCCCAGCCTCTCCGCACCTCCGCGGGGTGCAATCGGTCGACACCCACCCCGGAGGCACCCCATGACGCAGACCCGTCGTACCGTCTCGGCCGTGAGCGTCGCGCTCGTCGCCCTGGCCCTCACCGCCTGCACCGGCGACGACCGGAGCGACCCGTCGGGCGCACCCCGGGCCTCCGCCCCGGCCGATCTGGCGACCGGACAGGTCGCACCGGACGGGCCAGCGAGCGACGTGGTCACCGGACTGGAGGCACCCTGGTCCGTCGTGCGCACCGGTGACGGTGCCGACGCGCTCGTCAGCCTGCGCGACTCGGCGGAGGTGCTCGAGCTGTCAGCCGACGGTGACACCCGCACCGTGGGCACCGTCCCCGGCGTCCGGCACGGCGGCGAGGGCGGACTGCTCGGTCTCGCCCTGCACGACGACGACCTGTTCGTCTACTCGACCGGCGAGGACGGCAACCGCATCGAGCGCTACGACCTGCGGGGTTCGACCGGCTCGTACACGCTCGGTGACGCGATGACGCTGATCGACGACCTGCCCGCGAACACCTTCCACGACGGCGGCCGGATCGCGTTCGGACCGGACGGCATGCTCTACGCCAGCGTCGGGGACGCCGGCGCGAGCGAGGACGCGCAGGACCAGGACTCGCTCGCCGGCAAGATCCTGCGACTGACCCCGGACGGCGACGTGCCGGGCGACAACCCGTTCCCGGACTCCCCCGTCTGGAGCCTCGGGCACCGGAACGTGCAGGGCCTCGGATGGAGTGCGGACGGCACGATGTTCGCCTCCGAGTTCGGGCAGGACCGGCGTGACGAGCTCAACGTCATCGAGCCGGGCAGCAACTACGGCTGGCCCGAGGTCGAGGGCACCGGCGGCGAGGACCAGGGGTTCGTCGACCCGGTGCAGCAGTGGGCCACCGACGACGCCAGCCCGAGTGGTCTGGCCGTCGTGGGCGACACGGTGTTCATCGCGAACCTGCAGGGCCGGGTGCTCCGCGGCGTCCCGGTCGACGACCCCGCCAGCGCGCACGAGTACTTCGCCGGCGAGTACGGCCGGATCCGCACGGTCCTGGCCGGGCCGGACGACACGCTGTGGTTCGTCACGAACAACACCGACGGGCGCGGTGACCCCGGCGCGGGCGACGACCGGATCGTGCAGGTCCCGCTGACCACCGGGTCCTGACCGCGCCACGCGGTGCCGCACCCGATCAGGTCAGGGGACGAGCCGCTCCGCCCGGTAGCGGTCGAACAGCCGGGTGAACGAGTCGAGGGTGCGGTGGTGCTCGGTGAACCCGGCGAGCCGGCTCTTCGACATGTCGGTCATCACCTCGATGTCCCGACCGAGGTCCGCGTCGGTGTGCCACCAGGACGCCAGGCGCTCCAGGTCCGGCTCGACCAGGCCGTGCTCGGCGACGATCTCGGCCCAGACCGGTGCCGCTTCGGCCATCTGCTCCTCGAAGGGGCGCGGGGCGGTGTCGAAGCCTTCGGCCTCGACACCCAGGTGCGCCGCGATCCGTGGCCACATCCAGCGCCAGCGGAACACGTCGCCGTTCGCGGTGTTGAACGCCTCGTCGGACCCGGCCGGGTCCGTCGCCGCCCACACCATCTGCGCGGCGAGCAGGTCGGCGTCGGTGACGTCGGTCAGGCCGTTCCACTGCGTCTCGCTGCCGGGGAACACCATCGGTCGACCGGTGTGCCGGCTGATCGCCGCGGCGACCGCGATGGTGAGCCCCATGTTCATGGCGTTGCCGACCGCGTACCCGAGGACGGTGTGCGAGCGGTGCACCGACCAGGTGAAGTCCTGACGCGCGGCGGCGGCGAAGAGCTCGTCCTCCTGCGCGTAGTAGAAGTTGTCGACGTCCAGGCGCGGCTCGTCCTCGTGGAACGGGGTGTCCGGCATCGCGCCCTGCCCGTACGCCTCGAACGGGCCGAGGTAGTGCTTCAGCCCGGTCATCAGCGCCACGTGCTGCACCGGTGCGTCGGCGAGCGCGGCGAGCAGGTCGCGGACCATTCCCCCGTTGACGGCGATGTTCTCGGCCTCGGTCGCCTGCCGCGACCACGCCGTGAAGAACACGTGGGTGGCGGGGACGTCCGCCAGGGTCGTGGTCAACGACTCTGCGGAGCGCAGGTCGGCGGAGCGCCAGGTGACCCCGGTGCGTTCCGCTCCCGGGCGGCGGGAGAGCGCGGTGACGGTCCAGCCGTCGGCGACGAGGTGGTCGACGATCGCCGATCCGGCGATGCCGGTGGCGCCGACGACGAGGGCGTGCGGGGTCGCGGTCATGCGGGTCCTTCCGGTGGAGGGCGGTGAACCGGAGACAACACCTGTCGGCTGTGTGCATTCCGTCCCGCGCGTGGTCCCCGGCCGGGAGGCACGTGGGGACAGGGGCACGGACGTCACCTCCCTCGTGTGGTCGCCTCCGTCTACCGTCGTCCACGTGACACCACAGACCCCGAACCCGTCCGGACCGCACGGCATGACGACCGGCCGTACCCTCCTGTTCGCCGTCGGCGGTGGCGCCGCGGTCGGGAACCTGTACTGGGCGCAGCCGCTGCTCGACGAGATCGCCGCGGACCTGCACGCTTCGTCGTCGCTGGCCGGGTTGCTCGTCACCGTGACGCAGGTCGGGTACGCGCTGGGGATCCTCCTGGTCGTCCCGCTCGGTGACGTCCTGGACCGTCGGCGTCTGGTCCCCGGGGTGCTCGTCGCGTCGGCGGTCGCGCTGCTGCTCGCCTCGGTCGCACCCTCGTTCGGCGTGCTGCTCGGTGCCCTCGGCCTGGTCGGGCTGACGACCGTCGCCGGGCAGCTGCTCACACCGCTCGCCGGCGACCTGGCCGACCCGGCCGCCCGAGGTCGTGTGGTCGGCACCGTGGCGTCCGGCATGCTCACCGGCATCCTGGTGTCGCGGACGGTCAGCGGGCTCGTGGCCCAGGTGGCCGGCTGGCGCGCGATCTACGTCGTCGCCGCGGTCGCCGCCCTCGTGCTCGCGGTCTTGCTGCGCCGGGCGATCCCCCACCTCGACCGTCGCGACCGGGTGCCGTACCCACAGCTCATCGGGTCGGTGTTCCGTGCGGTCGCGCACCACCGGTCGGTGCAGGTGACCCTGGTGCTCGGTGCGTCGGCGTTCGCGGTGTTCACGATGTTCTGGACGGCGCTGACGTTCCTGCTGAGTGCTCCGCCGTTCGGGTACTCGCCGGCCGCGATCGGTCTCGTCGGACTGGCCGGGCTCACCGGGGCTGTCGCTGCCCAGCGTGTCGGACGTCTGCACGACCGCGGACTGTCGGTGCCGGTGACCGGGGCGGCGCTCGCGCTCGGGCTCCTGTCACTGGTCGTCGCCGGGCTCGGAGCGCGGTCGATCGTGGTGGTCCTCGTCGCAGTGGTGCTGCTCGACATCGGGGTGCAGGCGGCGAACGTGCTCAACCAGACCCGGCTGTTCGCGATCGACTCGGCAGCGCGGAGTCGGCTCAACACGGCCTTCGTGACCGGGAACTTCATCGGGGGCGCCGTCGGTTCCGCGCTGGCCTCGGTGCTCTGGGGGCTCGGCGGGTGGACGGCGGTCACGATCGGTGGGGCCGTCCTGTTCGGGTTCGCCTTGACGGTGTGGGCGGTCCACCGCCGCGGGGCACTCGCGCTGCCGGGTGGTGGTGACGCCGCGGCGGGAGCCGGGAGGCCCTGACCACGACCGTCGCGGAGCTACCACGACCGTCGCGGAGCAGCGGCCGCAGCGCACGCCAGGACCACTGCCGGTGGCTCACCTCAGGCCCGTCGGCTCCAGCCGCAGGACGCTCGCCGCCCAGGCGACGACGGAGGGGTCGTGCGTCGCGACGAGCACAGCAGCTCCGGCCGATGCGAAGTCGGTGAGCGTCTCCGACACCATCCGGGCGTTGTCGTCGTCGAGTGCGCTGGTCGGTTCGTCGGCCAGGATGACGTCGGGCTGCTTCACGAGGAGTCGAGCGAGTGCGACGCGCTGCTGCTCACCGCCGCTGAGGTCGTGCGCACGGTCGCTTCCGCGTCCTGCGAGTCCGACCCGCTCCAACGCCTCGGCAGTCCGCATCCGGGACCCCCTTCGTGCACGACCCGGACGTCCGATGTCGATGTTGGCGTCGACCGTCATGTCGTGGACCAGGCCGAAGTCCTGGAAGAGGTAGCCGAGGTGGTCCCGCCGGAGTCGTCTGGCTCGACCGAAGCTCCTGCCCGCGGTCGTCCCGTCGATGCGGACCGCCCCGGAGTCCAGTGAGTCGATGAGCCCGATGCAGTCGAGCAGGGTCGACTTGCCCGATCCGCTCGGTCCGGTGAGTGCGAGGACCTCGCCTCGCGCCACACCGAACGACAGGTCCTGCCAGAGCAGCCGTCCACCCCGACGCTTGGCTGCACGGTCGACTTCGAGCATCACGATCGACCTCCACGGGACCGGACGACCGCCCGGGTCGAGACGGCGACCACGGCCACGGCCACCAGCGAGAGCAGCACGAGCACCGCGGCTGCCGATGCTCCACCCACGCCCGCCGCGCGCGCGGCGGGATCCAGTGCCGAGACGGCTCCCGACCCGTCAGGTCGTGCTCGCCACCAGCGGTTCACGACCGCGACACCGCCCACTGCCAGCAGGAGGCTCTCGACGAGCAGCAGGTCGCCGTTCGCACGAGCCGACGGGCGACCGGCCGCGATGTCGGTGAAGAGCCGACGGCCGTGACGTCGGTGATGTGCCGTGGTACCGATCACGGCGAGGGCGACGACGACCGCCAGACCACTGATCGTCGCGAGCACCGCGATGCCCACGGCGGTCTCGGCCTGGCGTCGACGTTCAGCTGCCGCCTGCCCCACGGACACGACTGCGCTGAACTCGTCGCCGAGATCGGCCGCGTCGATGGCGCGATCGGCAGCGGCTTCAGAGGTGAAGACGACGTCACCGGTGGACAGCCAAGCCCCGAGCTGGTCCGGCGTGAAGACACGGGAGGCATCCGGGACGACGACGACCACGGCATCGGTCAGCCAGGAGACCGCCGACGAGTCACCGGCGTACGTGTACGCCCCGGCGGATCGGAGGACCCCACCGCCGATGTGCCGCCGCTGCTCGTCGGACGCCCCGCGGAGCTCCCAGCCCACCAGCGCACGGATCACCGCCGCTCGGTCGAGGTCGGACCCCGGCGGGGTCCAGACCGCGATGCGGTCGTCGGTCACCGTGATGCGGTCACCGTTCTCGGCCCGGAGGTCCTGATGACGCAGGTACTCGGCGTCGACGAACAGCGCGGGGGCGGAACGCGAACCGGTTCCCGTGCCGACTTCGACCGCGGCGGTGAGCAGGGCGTCGTGCCGGTCGAGAGCGGTGCCGACGAGATCACCAATCCGGTCCCAGTAGTCCTGCGTCGTCGATCCGGGCCGGGGGTCCGGGGTGACCCACAGTTGGACGGCCTCGCCGGCCGCACGGAGCTCACGGTCACCGGATCCCGACCGGGCCGCTGCGACTGCCGCCGTGAGGTCGAACACCGCTACGACCAGCAGCAACGTCGCGGAGAGTCGAGCAACCTGCGCCACCAGGACGATCGTCCCCGGAGGCCGAGCTCCCCTGAGGGTGGCCGCGACCGGACGGCGGGCCGCGATGAGCGTTCCGACGACGTGGACCGCCATGACCGGGATGAGCAGGGCTGCCAGGAACACCGCTGCCGAGGTCGCGAAGGTCGCCCACGCCGCGAGACCGTTGTGGCACCAGAGGATGAGTCCGACGACCGGTGCTCCGACCAGCGCGACGAGCACGGTCGTCCGGGCCTCGGACAACTCGGAGCCGACGATCGCCCAGGCGCTGCGACCGTGTAGCCCGCGGACAGCCGTCCGGCGTGGCGATCCGACCGTCCCGACCAGGCAGAGCGTCACACAGCCGAGCACGAGGCAACCGACGAGTCCGGACGTGCCCTGGACGCCCCCGGCGACGCCGAGGCGGTCGAGGACGGGGACCGACTCGGAACTGGTCGTGAAACCGGCGGCCTGTAGCGCTGCGGCAGTGGCCCGTCCAGCGCCATCGTCACCGATGACCTCGTACGAGCCGGCGGGGTCGTAGCGGTCGAGCGCCGCCATCGGCCGCACCGTCGTGCGTACCGTCCGGGAGAAGTCCGCGTAGCCGTCCCGCAGCCACTCGGCACCGTCGGTCCCCGGCGCGGCGGTCACCAGAGCGGTGCGCCGGGCGGTCGGTGCGGACCGGTCGGCGACGGTCCGGACGACCGTGGCCTGGTGTCGTCGTGCGACGTCTTCGAGGGAAACGGCGATCCGGCCGTTCGACATGGTCCCGCGCTCGGCCACGGCCGTCACGACGGAGGAGACACCGACCACGCCGGACTCACTGAGTCGGGTCGCGCCGAGGAAGGCGAGGACGACGGCGAGCAGTGGTGGGATGACGTAGGCGAGACGCACAGAGCGCATCCGCATGGGTCTCCTTCCACGCAGCAGCAGTCACGACCAGGGAGCTGCCATGACCAGGGTGCCGGGTGGGGACACCTGGGAAGGAGTATGCCGTATTTCAGGCGTGCGGACGCGTCACACGACGAGCGCCCCGGCCACCTCGACTTCCCCGTGCTCCACGAGCCACCGCACCGCGTCGAGCACCGTCTCCTCCGCCGTGTACCGCGGCGCGTACCCGAGCAGCCGCCGCGCCTTGTCGATGCTGAACACCTGGCTGCGCGACAGGTGCTCCCAGCTCGCGTCCGCGTGCTCGGCGGCGGTGCCCTCTCGGAACCGGTCCCACGTGACGGGCTCGAGCCGGGCCTCCTGTCCGAACCAGGACGCGGCGAGCGCCGCGTACCCCCGCACGTTCAGCGCCGTGGCGGCGACGACGGTGAAGTCCTCGCCGGCGGCCGCGTCGCGGTGCTCGACGGCGAGCGCGAAGGCCTGGGCGACGTCGTCAGCGTGGACGTGGGCCATCGTCTCGGCACCGAGGCCGGGAAGGAGGAGCGGTTCCCCGGCGGACAGCGTGCGCCAGACCGACGGGTCGAGGTTGCCGACCGGGCCGATCGGTGCCCAGCCCGGGCCGCTGATGTGCCCCGGGTGGAGCGAGGTCGTTGCGAGACCCCCACGGGCGGTTTCTTCCTTGAGCATCCGGGCGATGGCGTCCTTCTGCGTGCCGTACTCGCCCACCGGCGGGGTCGCGTTCTCCTCGGTGACGGGCAGCACGGTGCTGGGTCCGGCGCGCCAGATCGAGCCGCAGTGGACCAGGTGCACGTCGGTGCCGCGGAGCGCGTCGACGAGGGCGGTGGCGGACTCGAGGGTGAAGCAGACGAGGTCGATGACGACGTCGGGGCGCAGGCCGACGATGCGGTCGCCGAAGACGCCGTCGCGGTCCTCCTGCTCGCGGTCGGCGGTGACCTGCTCGACCTGCTGCCACTCCGGGGCGTCGACGTAGGCCGCGCGGGTGCCGCGGCTGATGGTGACGACGTCGTGACCGGCACGCACCAGACGGGGGACGAGGAAGGTGCCGATGTGGCCGGTGGCACCGATGACGACGACGCGCTGTCTGCTCATGCCGTCACCGTACGCGCGGCCCGCCGCTCGCCACGCGCAGCGGACGATGCCACCGTCCGCCCGGCGACCAGGGGCTAGCGTCGATCCCATGCAGCGACGCACACTGGGCCGTACCGGCCGTGAGACCTCCGTGATCGGACTCGGCACCTGGCAGTTCGGCGGCGACTGGGGTCCGGTCGCGGCCGAGGACGCCTTCGCCGTGATGGACGCCTCCGCCGAGGCCGGCACCACCCTGTTCGACACAGCCGACGTGTACGGGGACGGCCGGAGCGAGCAGCTCATCGGCCGCTGGATCGCCGCGCACCCCGAGGCCGGGGTGACCGTCGCGACGAAGATGGGTCGCCGCGTCGACCAGGTGCCGTCGAACTACGTCGCTGCGAACTTCCGGCAGTGGGTGGACCGGTCGCGTGAGAACCTCGGCCAGGACACGCTCGACCTCGTCCAGCTCCACTGCCCGCCGACCGAGGTCTTCTCCGACGACGCCGTCTACGAGGCGCTCGACGCCCTGGTCGCCGACGGGTCGATCGCGGCGTACGGCGTCAGTGTCGAGACCGCGGACCAGGCCCTGACCGCGATCGCCCGCCCGGGGGTCGCGAGCGTGCAGGTCATCCTCAACGCGTTCCGCCTGAAGCCGCTGGACCGCGTGCTGCCCGCCGCCCGGGAGGCCGGGGTCGCGATCCTGGCGCGCGTCCCGCTGGCCTCGGGGCTGCTCACCGGCAAGTACACGACGGAGACGACGTTCGCGCCGGAGGACCACCGCACCTACAACCGGGAGGGTCAGGCCTTCGACCAGGGCGAGACCTTCAGCGGCGTGCCGTTCGAGGACGGCGTCCGTGCGGCGCAGGAGTTCGCCGCGTCCCTGCCCGAGGGCGTCTCCGTCCCGCAGGCAGCGCTGGCGTGGGTCGTCGCCCAGGAGGGCGTGACCGCCGCGATCCCCGGCGCCCGGAATGCCGAGCAGGCCCGCTCGAACGCGGCGGCTGGTTCACTCGACCTGCCGGCCGACCTCGACGCGACCGTGCACGAGCTCTACGACCGGTGGTTCCGCGCGACGGTGCACGAGTGCTGGTGACCGGCGGCCTCGGGGCCCGCTGACGTCCCGGGTTCCTGTGGTCCGCTCGGAAGGACCTCAGGAAGCGTGACCACTTCACATCCGGCCCGCGGCCTGCGCGGGCCGGTCGGTCCTACGGTGATGCCGTGCAATCACGCGCCCTCCGTCAGCCCCGCGTCCACGAGCCCCGTCCGGGTCGTCGCCGACGCACGCTGTGCGTCGCGGGGGTCCTCGGTGCCGCCGCCCTGCTCGGCGCGGGCGTGGTGGTGGTGCCGGGCATCGCCTCGGCGGCTGAACACCGGGCGGTCGTCGGGAGTGCGCCCCACGAGCGCGGCGCGGGCGTCGTCCCGGCGGGCACCGTCCGGGTCGACGCCGAGCGCACCTGGGAACTCGACCACACGCCGGACCAGGTGCTGACCGGGCCGCTCGGGACGGCAGCACCCGGTGCCGTGCGCTTCGCGTACGCGGGAGACTCGGTCACCGCCCGCCCCGGTTCGTGGTTGCGGGACCTCGCCGCCGATCCTGCCGTCCACGCGGTGGGCGGGTACGCCCACAGCGGGTACCGTGCCGACCAGGTCGCCGCGCTCATGCCCGCCGTGCCCGGAGCCGACGTCCTGGTCGTCGAGCTCGGCACGAACGACGTCAACCAGGACGTCCCGGCCACCCGCACGATCGCAGCGATCAACGCCCTGGTCGCCCGTGACGGCGCACCGCACGTCCTGGTCGTCGACACCCCGCCGTCCGACCACACGACGAGCCTGTGGGGCGTCGACCGGCGGACCGGGAACGCCGAGATGAACCGTGACCTCGCGAGCGACGCCCGGCACCACGGCTGGACGGTCATCGACCCGTTCGCCGCCGTCCGCACCGCAGACGGCGCGTACGCCCCGGGCACGACGCTCGACGGGATCCACCCGACGGCGACGGCCAACATCGCGATCGCGCGGCGGTTGGCTCAGGCGATCGCCGCCGCGGGCCACTCGGCGACCGCCGCCACTTCGGTGGCCGGCACGACAGCGACCGCGACAGCGACCGGGGCCTGACGCGCCGACGTGCTCGGGGCGGCACCGCAGCGTGCTCTGCTGACCACTCAGCGCGTGGCGAGCAACGCGTCGCTCGCGTCCCACAGCTTCTCGGCGGACTCCGGGTCCAGCGCCTCCGGGCGCACTCCCACGAGCGGCCGGTCGTCGCTCGCCGGCAGCGCCTCGGCGCAGTCCTCGAAGTACCGGCCGCCGACACCCTCGACGAGCGGTGACGCCGCCACGAGCACCGAGGTCGCGGCACCCTGCTCCGGGGTCTTGAAGCCCTCGGCCGGCGAACCGTCCTCGTGGACGATGCCGATCGCGAGCGCCTGCTCGTGCGACAGGTGCCGGGAGAGGTCGGTGAGGATGCCGCCGGGGTGCACGGCGTTCGCGACGATGCCGTCGGCGGCCCAGCGTCGGGTGGCCTCCACCGCGAAGAGCGCGTTCGCGGTCTTCGACTGCCCGTAGGCCACCCACGGGTCGTAGGGGCGCCGCTCGAACATGAGGTCGTCGAGGTCGATCCCGGCGGTGTGGTGCCCCGCGGAGCTCAGGGCGACGACCCGTGCGGCGCGACCGGTCCGGTCCGCCCCGGCGCGCAGGGCGTCACGGAGGCCGGTGACCAGGCCGTGGTGCCCGAGGTGGTTCGTGGCGAACTGCAGCTCCCAGCCCTCCGGCGTCCGGAGCTCGGGGGTCGCCATGACGCCGGCGTTGCCGATGACGACGTCGACCGGCCCGGTCCACGCGGCGACGAAGGCGCGGACGGAGGCACGGTCGGCGAGGTCGAGCGGGCGGACCTCGACCGAGGCACCGGGGACGTCGGCGCGGAGTCGTCCGGCCGTCCGCTCCCCCTGCTCGGGTCGCCGGACGGCGAGGACGACCGAGGCCCCGGCACCGACGAGGGCGGCCGAGGTCGCCGCGCCGATCCCGGCGGCACCGCCGGTCACGATGACCCGCAGCCCCGTGAGGTCGATGCCGCGGAGGACCTCCGCGGCAGTGGTCGTGGCGTCGAACGGGGTCGTGATCCTGGACATGCCCGGGAGTCTACGCAACAGGTGTCGTTGATGGACGGGAGGCCCGGCGCACGTCGTGTGCCGGGCCTCCCGGCCGTCAGGTGGTCACGTCAGCCGGCGCGCACCACCGCGCGCGAGCCGGCGATGACGGCGATGTCTTCGGCGACAGCGACGACCGGGTCGGGCAGGACCGTGCCGACGGCCTTGCGGGCGGCCCAGGCGACGTAGGAGCCGACGAGGGCTCCGATCGCGCCGAGGATCGCGCCCTCGATGCGCAGGTCGGACTTGCCGGACTTCGTGGTGGTGCCCAGGGCGAGACCGGCGAACGCGCCCGCACCGATGCGGCCGAGGAGCGCCGGGAAGGCGATCCGGTTCGGGGTCTTCGGCATCTTGTCCGCGACGATCTCGCCCGCGGCGCCGACGACGAGACCGGCGCGACCGATCGACGAGTCGAAGGTCTTCCAGTCCTGCCACTCACCGCGCAGGTCCTTGTCGCCGTGGTGCAGTCCGAGGACGGCGAGCGGCGTGGCGGAGCGACCGCCGCTGAGGATCCCGAGCAGCAGGGCTCGCGTCAAGGTGCTGGTGGTCCGGCTCTTCTTCGACATGTGTTCCGTCTCCTTCGTGTCCCGGTCGACGCTACTCAGTCCGGCTGTCCCCGAGGCTCAGCCCTTGACCGCTCCCGCGGACATGCCGGACACCAGGTTGCGCTGGATGATCATGAAGAAGACCACGACGGGCAGCGAGAACAGCACGGAGGCGGCCATCTGCCCGGTGAAGTCGGTGCCGGCGGTCTGCGTGGTGAAGGACGCCAGCCAGACCGGCAGCGTGTAGTGCGCCTGGTCCTGCATGAACGTGTAGGCGACGATGTAGTCGTTCCACGCGGCGATGAACGCGAACACGCTCGTCGCGATGACGCCGGGCATCACGAGCGGGAACAGCACCTTCGTCAGGACCTGCCAGGTGCTCGCGCCGTCGATGCGGGCCGCCTCTTCGATCTCGATCGGGATGGCGAGGAAGAATCCGCGCATCACCCAGATCGAGAACGGCAGCACCGCGGCGACGTAGGCCAGGATCAGGCCGAAGTAGCTGCCGGTGAGCCCGGTCTGGTTGAAGATGAGGAACTGCGGGATGAGCAGTGCGGTGCCGGGCAGCATCTGGACGAGCAGGATCACGACCAGGATCGTCCGGCGTCCGCGGAACCGGAAGCGCGACAGCGCCGCCGACGCCAGGATCCCGAGCACCAGCGACAGGACGACCGCCCCGACCACGACGATGCTCGAGTTCTTCAGGTAGACGAGGAAGTCGGCGCGGGTGAACGCGGTGACGAAGTTGTCGATCGTCGGGTGTGCGGGGGCGAACAGCGGGGTGCTCGTCAGCGCTTCCGACCGCGGCTTGAACGCGGTGTTCACCATCCAGTAGACGGGGAAGATCCACACCACGCAGAAGACCACGGCGATGGTGCTGCTGATCCACCGCACCGGTCGGCGGCGGCGGCGGATGCGCTCGGTGGCCGCGACGCCCTTCGGGGTGGGGACGGCGGCGGGGACGTCGGCGTCGACGGGGACGCCCGTCGGCAGTGCGGTGGTCACAGCTCTTCTCCCGATCGGACGAGGTTCCGGATGTAGAGGGCGCTGAGGGCCATGAGGATCAGCGCGGCGATCACGGCGACGGCGGACCCGGTGCCGATGTCGTGCCCGACGAACGCGGTGATGTAGGTGAAGACGCCGAGGGTCGAGGTCGCACCGTCGGGGCCGCCCTGCGAGACGAGCCAGATCTGGTTGAAGACGTTGAAGTCCCAGATGATCGAGAGCATCGTCACGAGGAGCAGCGTCGGGCGGAGGTACTCGATGGTGACGACGCGGTAGACGGTCCACTCGGAGCCGCCGTCGAGCCGGACGGCTTCCTTCACCTCGAGCGGGATCTGGGTCTCGGCCGCGTAGAGCGTCAGGGCGATGAAGGGCACCGCCTGCCAGACGACGAGCATCCAGATCGACGTGTACGCCAGTCCGGCGCTGTTGCCCCAGTCGGTGTTCGTCATGTCGCCGAAGACGTGCAGCTGGGTGAGCGCCCAGTTCACGACGCCGTAGCCCGGCTGGAACAACCAGTTCCACACGAGCGAGGACGCCACGTTCGGCATGCCCCAGGCGCAGATCAGGACGATCGTCACGGCGTACCGGAGGACCACGCCGAGCCGGGTCATCAGGTGGGAGACGCCGGCGCCGATGAGGATGCTGCCGAGCACCATCGCGGCGGTGAACAGGACCGTGCGCACCAGGGAGGCCCAGAACGTCGGGTCGGTGAGGATCTGCACGTACTGCGCCAGGCCGACGGCGTCGTAGGCCCCGGTGTAGAGGGAGCGCTGGTCGTAGTCGGTGAAGGACGTGAAGACCAGGAAGACGATGGGGGCGATCGTCACGAAGACGAGCACCAGGCCCGCCGGCGTGAGGAGCCACAGCGGGGCGGACGAGCGAGCGGGACGGCCGGTGCGCGAGCGGGAGGGACGGCCGGTGCGCTCCTGGCTCGGGCGGGTGGCGGAGACGGTCACGTCTGGCCTTTCCGTGAGGGGTGGACGGTGCGGGTGCCGCGGTGGTCGCCGTGGCTGGTGCCGGGGCACCCGCGCCGTCCTGCGTCGGTCGAGGAGTGCGGCCTACTTCTTGTTGAGCGTGGCGTCGGCTGCCTTGTCGAAGGTCGCGGCGGCCTCCTCCGGGGTCTTCGAGCCGGAGACGATGCTCGAGAACAGGTCGTTGATGCTCTGGTCACCCTCGAGGTCGGCCCAGCGGGAGTTCGCCGGCGTCGCCTTCGAGTTCAGGGCTGCCGTGAAGAAGCCCTTGTTGATGTCGCTGAGCGTCGAGTCGGCGGCCTTGATGCCGTCGGTGCTGTTCGGGATCCAGCCGTTGTCGCCGTAGACGTACTTGCTCTGCATGTCCGGGCCGGACGCGATCTTCACCCACTGCAGGGCCAGGTCCGTGTTCTTCGACTTCGCGGCCACACCCCAGTCCGAGCCGCCGAGCATGACCGGCTGGGTCTTGCCGGACTTGCCCGGGAACGGGAAGGTGCCCAGCTTGTCCGCCGTCATCTCGGGGTTCGCCTGCTCGATGAGCCCGAGCGTGCCGCTGGTGCTGAGGATGGCCGAGGCCTTCTCGTCGGCGAAGACCTGGTTCATGTCCGGGCTGTCGGTGTTGAGCGTCGCCGAGGCCTTCGAGGAGTAGTCGTTCGCGAACTCCTTGAAGTCCGTCAGACCCTGCTGCGCCTTCGCGTCACCGAAGCCGGCCTTCCAGGTACCGTCCTGCTCGGTCGCGATCTCGCCGCCGGCGTCCCAGACGAACTGCATGCCGGCGTACCAGTACTGACCGGGCATGTAGAAGGCCGAGAAGTCGTTCGCGGTGTTCTTCGCCTTGACCTTGTCCAGGTCCGCGGTCAGTTCCTCGTAGGTGGTCGGGGCCGTCGTGATGCCGGCGTCGGCCCACATCTGCTTGTTGTAGATGACCGACCGGGCACCGGCGAACCCGGGGACGCCGTACAGCGAGCCGTCGACGGTCGCCGGGTCCGAGAGCCCGGCGAGCCAGGTCTGCCCCTGCGCGAGGTCCTTCTCGTAGGGAGTCAGGTCGAGGAGCGCCCCGTTGGCGGCGTAGCTGGCGACCTGGGTGTTGCCGAGGTCGAGGACGTCCGGCGGGGTGTTCGTCGCCAGGGCGGTGGAGATCTTCGTCGTGATGCCGTCCCACTGCTGTATCTGCACCTTGACCTTCGCGCCGGTCTTCGCTTCGAACTCCTTGTTGATCGCGGCGATGGTCTTGTCGGAGTAGTCCCCGGTCATGGCCCACACGGTCAGCGTCTTGCCGTCGCCCTTGACGTCGGCGACGTCCTTGGTCCCACCGCCGCCCCCGCCACCGGCGTTGCCGGCGCTGGAGCAGGCCGCCAGGCCCATCGCGATGGTCAGGGCCACGGCAGCTGCTGCCGCGAACTTCGTCGTACGCATTGCTTCTCCTTGGTGGTCGTTCTGCTGTGTCGGTGTCGGTGTCGGGTCGGGTCAGCTCACGCCGAGCTCCGCGGCGAGCAGGAAGGCTGCTCCGCCCCGGAGGATCAGGTCGCTGTTGGTGGAGGTGGCGGTCACGGCGAGGTCGTTGCCGACGCTCGCGAGGGTCCGTGCCGTGGCCGTCGCGCGGACGGCCTGGATGAAGGGACCCTGCACCAGCTCGGCGGGGCCGGTGACGACGATCTCGGTGATGTTCACCGCGCTGATGATCGGCGCGAGGACACCGCCCAGCGTGCTGCCGGCGGAGCGCAGGACCGCGTCGCGGCCGTCGGGCGACGCGGCGATCCGGCGGGTCAGGTGCTCGGCGCCGATGAGGACCTCGAGGCAGCCCCGGCGACCGCAGAGGCAGGGTTCGCCGTCCTCGTCGATCGTCAGGTGCCCGATCTCACCGGCGGCGAACCGTTCGCCGAGCACCAGGCGGCCGCCGAGCACCATGCCCGTGCCGACACCGTGTTCGAGTGCGACGACGAGCAGGTCGTTGCCGGGCTCGGTCTCGAACGCGTGCACCCCGAGGGCCGCGGTGTTGGCGTCGTTGAGCACGTGCACGGGCAGCCGGAAGTGCTCGGTGAGCTGTGCCTGCAGCGGCAGGTCGGCGCCGAGGGCCACGGAGTGCAGCACGGTGCCGTCGGCGTCGATGACCCCGGGGCAGCCGACCGCGATGCCGAGCAGGCGGCGGGTGGTCATCGTCGCGAGGCGTTCCACCAGCCGGATGATCCGGACGACGGCCTGTTCCCCGGTGGCACCGTCGACCTCGATCTTGGCGCTGTCCACCACGTCGCCGCGGAGGTTCGTGACCGCCCCGACGAAGTGGTCGGGGAGGGACAGGTCGACGACGACGATGTGGAACGCGTCCACGTTGAGGGTGATGAGCGTCGCGGGCTTGCCGACCCGCAGGTCCTCCCGCGGGCCGAGCTCGGTGACCAGTGCGTCGACCTCGAGTTCCGCCACGAGCCCGGACACGGTGGGGCGGGTGAGGCCCGACTGCCGGGACAGGTCGGCGCGGCTCATGGCCCCGTCGGTGAAGAGCGTCTGCAGGATCAGCGAGCGGTTGTGGGCTCGGCTGTGCTGCGGGAGCGCCTTGCTGCGTGCGCGTCGGAGCTGCGCACCGAAGGCGGTCTGGACGTCCGTCTCGTTCGGCATCAGATCTCCTCCCTCCGAGCGGTTGCCTTAGTAAAGGACCGTTCCTAATCACCTGTCAAGACCCGATCTGCAGCCGTAACACGTGCGTGATCTGGCGGAAACAGGCGGAAGTCATCGCTTGCCACGGATGCGTAAGGCGTGTTTACTAACCCGCATGCGCAGCCCAGACGCCGCGTCCTCGACGCCGAGGCCGGACACCCCGACGACCGGTTCCCGATGAGGATCGGCCTGGACATCGGCGGGACGAAGATCGACGCCGTCGCGGTCGCCCCGACCGGCGAGACCGTCGACCGGGTCCGCGTACCGACGGGCTTCGGCGCCGACGCCGTCGTCCGGAACACGCTGCAGGTGATCGACTCGCTCCGCGCCCGGACCGGCGCGGCACCGACCGCGGTCGGCATCGGGATCCCCGGGCTCATCGACCACGAGACCGGCTGGGTCCGGCACGCCGTGAACCTCGGGTTGTCCGAGGTCGCCCTCGGACCGCTCGTCGCCGAGCACGTCGGACTGCCCGTGCAGGTGGAGAACGACGTCAACGTCGCCGCGCTCGGGGCGGCGCAGGCCATGCAGCTCGACGGGCCGCACGCCTACCTCAACATCGGCACGGGGTTGGCGGCGGGCATCGTCGTGGACCGACGACTCTGGCGCGGTGCCCGGGGGAACGCCGGCGAGGTCGGTCACATCCCCGTCCTCGCCGACGGCCCGGTCTGCGTGTGCGGGCAGCGCGGCTGCCTCGAGACGGTCGCGTCGGGCTCGGCCCTGGCCACCGCCTGGCCCGGACACCCGGGCAGCACCGCCACGAACGTCTTCGACAGTGCAGACGCCGGGGACCCGGCCGCGACCGCGGTGCGGGACCGGTTCGTCACCGGCGTCGCCTCGGCCGTCCGGATCCTCGTCGTGACCGCCGACGTCGAGTCCGTCGTCATCGGTGGCGGGCTCGCCACCCTCAGCGAGCGCCTCCTCCTGCCGCTCCGCGCGGACTTCGACGAGGCCGCACGCGCCTCCCCCTTCGTCGCGTCGCTCGGCCTGTCGGCCCGCGTGCGCCTCGCACCGCTCGACCAGCCGCTCGCCGCACTCGGTGCCGCCCACCTGGCTCCCGAGTCCGCCGTGACGACCGCCTGACGCGAGGGGCGGGACCCGGCCGAGCCGGGCCTCCCGTCCGCCGCGTCGGTCGCCACGGCCCCTGTCGGCGCCGACCACCCGGTCGGTCCGGCGCCCCTCCCGTCCGGATCCACCGTCCGCCGCGACCGCCGCGGCTGGAAGTGAGTACGCCATGACCGACCCGACACGTCCCTCCGAGCCGTCCACCCCTGCCGACCACCGCGCGTCCGGCTCGCTCAGCCGCCGTGGCGTCGTCCTCGGTGGCGCCGTCGCCGTCGCCGCCGCAGCCGTGGCCCTCGGTTCACCGGGGGTCGCCTCGGCCAGCCCGGGAGGCCCGGCGACCGTCCCGAGCACCGGCCGCCGGCCCGGCGCTCCCACGCTGTCCCGCACACGCTCCCGGGACCTGGCGTACGAGTACCTCGACCTGCGGATGGACGAGTACGGCAGTGGGACCGCCCTCCGTCTTCCGCGGAGTTACTCCGGCGGCTACTTCGCGTCCCTGCCGACGGAGTTCGTGTCCTCGTTCGCGTACGACGACGCGCTGATGGTCCTGGCGTGGCTCGGACGCGGTCGGCGGGGCGACGTGCAGCGGGCGACGGTCCTCGGCGACACCCTGTTGTCCCTGCAGGCGGCGGACCCGATCGGGGACGGCCGGACGCGGGCGTCGTACCAACCCGACACGTTCCCGGTCGCGAGCCCGCCGCGGCCGATCGACATCGGTTCCCCCGCCGCCTACACGGGCAACCAGTCGTGGGTCGGGATGGCGTTCTGCCGGTTGTACGCGGTGACGCGGCAGCGGCGGTTCCTGGACGGTGCCCTCCGCCTCGGCACGTGGATCGAGGAGCACGCCCGCGACGACGTCCGTCAGCCCGCCGGGTACACCGGTGGTCGGAACGCCGACGACCAGCCGATCACGTACAAGTCGACCGAGCACAACATCGACGTGACCGCGTTCTTCACCCAGCTGGCGCAGCTCAGCGGCGACCGGGTGTGGAAGCGTCGAGCAGCACTGGCGGAGTCGTTCGTCCGGGCGATGCAGGACCGGACGGACGGGCACCTGTGGACCGGCACCGACCCGGACGGCGTGACGGTCAACCGGGTGCCGATCCCCGAGGACGTCCAGGTCTGGGCGTTCCTGGCGACCCTCGACCGCCGGTACTCGGCGTCGGTGACGTGGGTGCTCGACACCCTGATCGCACACGACGGTCCGTACACCGGGCCGTCGTTCTCGGACACCGACACGAGCAAGGTCTGGTTCGAGGGCTCCGGGCAGCTCGCGCTCGCGCTGGAGGCCCGTGGTGCACGCGGCGACCGGGCCCGGGCCTCGTCGGTCCTGGACAGCGTGCAGCTCGCGCAGCGGACGCAGCCGAACGGGGACGGCAAGGGGATCGTCTCGGCGTCCTCGGACGGGCTCGACACCGGCTTCGGGGACCTGTACTACGCGAGCCTGCACACGGGTGCGACGGCGTGGTACCTGCTGGCGGTGACCCGGACGAACCCGTTCCGCCTCTGACGGCGCAGTGCCGGGGTCAGTGATGCGCGGGCAGTGCCACGGCCCCGGCGCCCCGGGCGTCGTCGGGCACGACGTCGCCGGTGGCCGCCTCGTCCATCGCGGCGGTCAGGTCCTCGAAGAAGGCGCTCATCTCGGTGAGGGTCGTCGCCGAGAGCCGGTCCGCCGCGGCGATCATCCGCGCGTGCACCCCGGTCAGGTGCGACCGGACGGTGTCGTCGCCGTTGTCCGTGGCGACGAGCAGGAACCCGCGGCCGTCGCTCGGGTCGGTCCGTCGTTCGACGTGGCCGGCGGCGACGAGTCGCTTCACCAGCGCCGTGGTCGACGCCGTCGTGATGCCGAGGTGCGCCGCCAGGCCGGTCGGCTTCACCACGGTGCCGCGCTGTCGCGCCTGCAGCAGGAAGCGGACGGCGGCCATGTCGGTCGGACCGAGCTGCATGGTGTCGCGGGTGCGCTGCCGCATGGCGACCTCCGCGGACCGGTAGCGGCGCATCGCGTTGAGGAGCTCCACGCCGGTCTTGGTCGCGCGGTCGGGGTACCAGTACCCGGACTCGTCGTAGGTCCTCGCGTCGACCATGGCGTCCCACCTCGTCCTCGACCGCGGGGTGCAGCCGATCCCCCAGGAGTACCAGCACGTCGGGGTGCCGGGTCCAGCGCCTCTGCGGACTTGTCCCCCGACCACCGACTGCTCGAGAGGCGCCCGCCCGCGCGTCCCCCGCGAAGTGGACGGAGGCGGGAATGCGCGCAGGGATCCGCGTGTACAGATGATCACCTCGACGAAAGGAGTCCGCCGTGATCGACGACGACCGCACCCCAGGCCAGCGCACCGACGTGGCCCAGCACCCGCAGTTCCGTCTGCAGGACGACGAACCGACGGGCTTCGGCCGCTGGCTCGGACTCATCAACGCCGGAGACTGAGCGCTCCGGCCGCTCCGGCCGCCGCTCCGGGGGCGACCACGACACGGACGGGAGGCGCGGTGCCAGCTGGCACCGCGCCTCCCGTCTCGTTGTCCGGTCCGCCCCGGAACCTTGCGCTCCCCGTGGCCTGGCCACAGGATGTTGACGTTGCCAACGGAGGCAGCACGAGCTGAGGAGGCCGGATCGATGGGGATTCGCCAACGACGGACAGAGCGGGACACGACGTCAGCGGGCCGGTGGTGGCGCCTCGCAGCAGGGGTGACCGCAGCCGCCCTCGCGATCGGGGGGTTCGGTGCCGCACCCGCCCTCGCGGACACGACGTCCACGACCTTCCACCCGGGCCAGCAGTGGCTCGACGACACCGGGCAGCCGATCCAGGGACACGGCGGCCAGGTCGTGACGAGCACGGACGACGCCGGCGGGACGATCTACTACTGGTACGGCGAGGACCGCGTCAACGGGTACACCGACACCCGCGGCGTGCACGTCTACTCGTCCCGGGACCTGACGAACTGGACCGACCAGGGCCTGGCCCTCCGGACGATGTCGGCACGGTCGGACTTCGACCAGCCGTACTTCTCGGCCCTCTACGGCGGCTACGACGGCACGCAGCGCGACGCCGTGTACAGCGACCTCGGGGTGACGGCCGAGAGCGCCACCCGCCCCGGCGCGATCCTCGAGCGGCCGAAGGTCGTCCACAACGCGAAGACCGGGCAGTGGGTGATGTGGGTGCACGCCGACGGTCCCACCGCTGACTCGGACGCGCAGTACGCCAAGGCCACCGCCGGCGTCGCCGTGTCCGACTCCCCCACCGGGCCGTTCCGCTACATCGACTCGTACCGCCTGGACCGGGTCCCCGCCGACGACCCGACCAACCACCAGCCGGACTCCCCCGGCATGGCCCGCGACATGAACCTGTTCGTCGACGACGACGGCACCGCGTACATCGTCTACGCCAGTGAGGAGAACCTGACCCTCTACATCTCGAAGCTCGACGCCGACTACACGAACCTGTCGGCCGAACCGAGCAAGGCCGTGGAGGGCGTCGACTTCCGCCGCCCGCAGCCGTGGATCGGCGGGCAGCGCGAGGCCCCGGCCCTGACGAAGGTCGGCGGCACCTACTACCTGGTCACGTCGGGCGCGACCGGCTGGGCACCGAACGCCGCCGCGTACGCGACCGCCACCGACCTGCTCGGCACCTGGACCGCGCACGGCAACCCGGCCACCGGCACGGGCGCGGACACGACCTGCAACTCGCAGAGCACGTCGCTGCTGAACCTCGGCGACGGCCGCGTCGTGTACATCGGCGACCGGTGGAACAACGCCACCGACCTGCGGACGGCACCGTCGGTGTGGCTGCCGGTGACGTTCGGCGAGGGCGGAGCGATGTCGTTCTCGTGCGACACGACCTCGTGGTCACTCGCCGACCTGCGTCCCTCCACCCCGTGGACGGTCACGACGCCGATCGCCGGCCAGGCCACGCTCGACGACGACACCAAGGCGCTGCCGGGCAGGGTCGCCGTCCGCGAGGGCTCCACCACCCGCACCCACCGCGTCACCTGGGCCGACGACGCCCTGGCGACCGCGGGCGAGCGGACCGTCACCGGGACGCTCGACGACGGCCGCACCTTCACCCGCACCGTCACCGTGTTGCCGAAGAAGCTGGCGTACTTCGTCGACGCCGGCGGGCAGGGGACCGCGGACCACACCGCGGACCTGGCCTTCCTGCGGAAGCGCGGCGACCGTCTGCTCAACAGCGTCGAGGACCAGCGCTTCGGTGTCGACCCCGCCACCGGGAACCACTGGGGGTACCTCGGCACCACCGGCGGCACCTCGGGGACGAGCGGCGGCACCATCACGGACACCGTCCGCTGGCAGGCCGACAAGACCGACCTGGAGTACGCCCTGGGCGGCCTGGAGAAGGGCTCGTACCGCGTGGACGTCGGATTCTGGGACCCGTGGACGAAGAGCGCTCCGGGTCGGGCTGCCGCGGTCGCCGTCGACGGCGAGACCGTGGCGGCGGACCAGCCGATCGACGGCACCTTCCGCACCCTCGCGACCACGGCGACCGTGGGCAAGGACGGCATCGTCGACCTGCGCATCTCGCCGGCCACGAAGTACGGCATCCAGGTGAGCTGGATCATGGTGTCGAAGGGCTGACACGCACCGACGGGAGGCCCGCCACCGGTCTGCGGGACCGGTGACGGGCCTCCTGTGCGTTGCCCCGGCGACCAGCGCCACGCACGCCGACGCGGGTACGGTCGGAGCGTGCACGGGATCGGTGAGGTCGACGAGGCCGGACGGCTGCGGCTGCTCGGCAGCGCGGCGGCGGGTGCAGGGTTCGCGCTCGTGTTCACGATGCTCGTCCTGTCGTCGTTCCAGACCGCGACGCCGCAGGTGCTCGTGTCGGTCGGACTGCCCGCGGCGCTGATCGGTGCCGGGGTCGCCGGTTGGTTGCAGCTCCGGTCATGGCGGGTCGACGGCGGCTACGAGGCCGTCGTGATGGTCGAGCGCTGGGTGACCGAGCGGCAGGTGCCGACCGGGGTGCCCGCGGAGATCTGGGTCCCGCGACTGCAGGCCCAGGCCGATCAGCAGACCGCCGGCTGGGGCAAGATCGTGCTCGCCGTGTTCTGGAGTGCGATGACCTGGTCGATGCGTGACCAGCACGGCACCGTGATCACACTGCTGCTGCTCGGGCTGTGGGCCGGCCTGGCGCTGTGGAGTGCGCTGTGGGTGATCCCGCGGTCACGCGTGGCGCGCGACATGCTGCGGCAGGGCGTCGTCGTCCGCGACTGAACCGTCGGGTCAGCACCACGGGTCGGGTCAGCGTGACCGGTCGGGTCAGCCGAGCGCGGCCGTCGCGGTGCGGAGCTCCTGCAGGACGTCGAGCGCGTGACGCGCGAGCCCGTCGTCGTCGCTCCGCTCGCCCTCTGACCAGCGGGCGTAGCCCTGCTTGAACGCCAGGACCCCCATCTCGCTGGCCAGGTGCGCCGTCGTCTCGGGCACGCCGCGCTCGAGCAACGCCGTGGTCATCGCCGCAGCCATGCCGACGCTCTTCAACGCGTCGCGCTCCTGCAGTTCGGTGCTGGCGGCGACGGCGGCCTTCAGGCGTGGGCCGAGTTCCCGGTTCCGGGGACCCATCTCGCCGGAGGCCCGTTCGAGTCCGGCGGCGACGGCCTCCAGCGGGCTGGCGTCGTCCGCGGCTGCGGTGATCCCCTCGGCGAGCAGGCGGCTCAGGGTCTCCTGCCCGGCGACGAGGAGCTCGCGCTTGTCGGGGAAGTGCCGGAAGAAGGTGCTCTTGGTGACTCCGGCGCGTTCGGCGATCTCGGTGACGGTCGTCGCGTCGTAGCCCTGCTCGGTGAACAGGTCGACGGCGGCGAGGACGAGCCGTTCGCGTGCTCCTGGTTCCCATCGCGCCATGGTCCGATCCTAGTCGATGAGACAATTGTCCCATCACGGGTCTACAGTGACGGTACACATGTCCCATCACTCAACTCGAGGAGTCCCCATGCACGTCTTCGTCACCGGTGGCACCGGCACGATCGGCACCGCCGTCGTCGCCGAACTGCTCGCCCACGGCCACACCGTCCTCGGGCTCGCCCGCTCGGACGCCACCGCCGCCACCCTCACCGCTGCCGGCGCAGAGCCACTGCGCGGCTCCCTCACCGACCTCGACGTCCTGCGCGACGGTGCCACGCGGGCCGACGGGGTGATCAGCCTCGCCTTCAGCCGCGACTACGGCAGTGCCGAGGCACTCGAGCAGGGGCTGGCCGAGGAACGCGACGCGATGGCGACCTTCGGTGCCGCGCTGATCGGCACGGACAAGCCGCTCGTGACCGTCTCGGGTACCCCGTGGGTGACGGGACGCCCCTCGACCGAGGCCGACCCGCTGCCGACCGAGGGCCCGGTCGCCAGCCGCGCGGTCGCCGTCACCGACCTGCTCGCGCTGTCGTCGCAGGGCGTCCGGGCCTCGGCCGTCCGGATGCCCCGCACGGTCCACGAGGACGGGCAGGGCGGCTTCGCCGCGCTGCTCACCGACGCCGCCCGGCGCTCCGGGATCGCCGGCTACCCGGGTGACGGTGAACAGCGCTGGCCCGCCGTGCACGCACGCGACGCCGCTGCGCTCTTCCGGCTCGCGCTCGAGTCCGCACCCGGCGGCACCGCCTGGCACGCAGTCGCCGACGAGGGCGACCGGGTCCTCGACATCGCCACCGTCGTCGGGCGTCGCCTCGGCCTGCCGGTGCAGTCCGTCCCGGACGAGACGTTCGGCCCGTTCGGACCGATCTTCGCGATGGACCAGCCGTCCTCCAGTGCGCACACCCGGCAGGCGCTCGGGTGGGAGCCGACGCACCCGTCGCTGCTCGAGGACCTCGAGGCGCTGCAGCCCTGACCGACGCACCATGCGGCGGACGGGAGGCGCCCCGCCGGCTGGTGGGGCGCCTCCCGTCCGTGCCAGGAACGCGGTCAGCGCCGATCGCTACGGTTGCGGACGCGGAGGCGCGCGACGGTACCGACGTAGGTCCCGCTCGCCCCGGTGGCCACGCTCGAGGCCAACACCCCGATCCAGTGGCTCGGGGTGCCGCTGGTCGCCGCGAAGCAGGCGGAGCCACCGACGAGAGCGCCGATGGAGACGATGATCGCGAACCGCACGCTCGTGAGCACGCGGACGAGGACCTTCCGGGCGTTCGACAACCTCGCACCTCACACGTTCAGGTCGCCCGACCGGCAACTCGTGTCGGAACCGTACCGAAGCGCCGCGAGGACTGCAATGTGATGTTCCAACAGATCGGCCGGCGGCACTCAGTGCTCGACGAGCGCCGGCAACGCGCGGTCGGTCTCGGCGACCTCGGTGAGCTTCGCCGCGAGCGGGCGGAGCGGCTTCGCCATCAGCACCCGACCCATGACCCCGCGCAGCGCGAGCGCCAGCCGGGACTGCGGGTACGCGAACGCCTTCAGCCCGCGCGGGAGGTCCTGCACGTCGTCGACCAGCGGGCGCAACCACGACTCGTACGCGGCCAACGCCGCCTCCTGGTCCTGCGTCGTGTCGGCCAGCTGGGCGGCCAGGACGTACCCGGCGGTGAGCGCGAGCGAGGCGCCGCCACCGCCCATCGGCGTGACGCACCACCCGGCGTCGCCGGCCATCACCACGTGCCCGCGATGCCACGTCGACATCCGCACCTGCTGGAGCTGGTCGATGTAGACGTCCGGCGAGGTGTCGAGGGCGTCGAGGATCCGCGGCGCCTCCCACCCGACGCCGTCGTAGCGGCGTCGCACCACGGCCAGCGTCTCCTCGCGAGTCAGCCCGAGGACGTCGTCCCCGGGCGAGTAGGCGAGGATCGCACGGATCGTGCCGTACGGGTCCGGCCGGAGGTGGACCTGACGGCCACGGACGGCGTTGTGCCACCGCCAGCGGTCGTCGTCGCGGTCGGTGCGCGGGATCGTGCCGAAGACCATGGTGACGTCGAGGTCGCTCTGGTCGACGACGTCCTCGCCGAACACCATCGCGCGGGTGCGGGAGCGGACGCCCTCGGCGATGACGAAGAGGTCGGCCCGCAGTCGCCGGTCGGACGCGGTCGTGAGGGTGACCCCGTCCGCGTCGTCGTCGACTGCCGAAACACTGTCGCCGTAGACGAACGTGACCCCGGCCGGCAGGGCGTCGAGGATCGTCCGGGCGAGGTCGCCGCGGAGGATCTCGAGCTCTGCGGTCGCGCCGCCGGCGCCGTCGGAGGGCAGCTCGGTGGTGACGGCGCCGCGCTCGTCGACGAGGACCGTGCCCGTCTCGGTGGTGTTCCGTGCCTTGACGGCGTCGAAGAGGTCCATCCGGCGGAGGACGTCACGTGCGACTCCGCGGACGTCGACGTTCTGTCCGCCGTCCCGGAAGGCAGCGGCTCGTTCGATGACGGTCACGTCCCACCCGGTCCGGCGGAGCCAGTAGGCGGTCGACAGGCCAGCGATACTGGCTCCTGAGACGACGGCAGTGCGGTGCTCCATGGTGCTCCTCTGATGGTTGAGCTTTACAGTAAAGACACTACACAGTGAAGGAGCAGGATGACGAACGTGTTCGAGACGCAGTGGGATGCGCCCCAGGTCGAGGCGATGGAGGCACTCCGGGCCTGGGCCGTGGCGTTCGCCGAACTCAACCAGCAGATGGCGTCCTGGCTCGACCTGCCCACGACCGACGCGAACGCGCTGGGGCAGGTGCTCTGGGCCGACTCGTCCGGGGATCCGCTCTCACCCGCTCGGCTCGGGCAGCGGATCGGCATGACCTCCGGCTCCGTCACGGTCCTGGTGGACCGCCTGGAGGCCGCGGGCCTGCTGGCACGCAGCCGCGAGCACAGCGACCGCCGCCGGGTGACCCTGCGGCCCACACCCGCGGCGCGGGAGCGTGCGCGCGCGTTCCTGGCGGAGTCGAGCGCCGAGATCGCCGCCGCGCTGCAGGGCGCGTCCGCCGCCGACCTCGCGACCTCGACGGCGTTCGTCCGCACGATGGCCGCCGCCGCGTCGGACGCCACGACGAGGCTCCGGGCCGGACGCTCGTAGCCGGCACCACCTGACGGACGGGAGGCCCGGTGCCAGCTGGCACCGGGCCTCCCGTCCGTCAGGTGGTCGCGTCGCGACCGCGCTCAGTTGTAGCTGGCCACCCGGTTCGGCGCGGTGTTGCCCGCCGGGGTCGGGACGGCACCACCGACGCCGTTGATGACACTCGAGATGGTGCCGGTATCACCGAGGGACACCGTGACCAGCCCGTGTGCCTTCACGCCGGCGGTCTGTGGGACCTCGAACGCGCGGTCGGCGTGCACCGACTTGTTCGTGTTGAAGAAGCAGTAGACACCGCCGCCCCAGATCTCGTGCGTCGTGACCGTCGACGCGACCTTGTAGGCCGCGTAGCCGGCGCCGGTCGGACTCTGCCACGAGGCGTTGTCCGGCACGTCGTACGGCATCTCGTTCTGGAAGAAGATCGTCTTCCCGTTGTTGCCGTTCCACTGCACTTCGTACTTCTGGTAGTGCTCGACGAAGAGTCCGGTGGCCAGGACGTCGTTGCCGTTCACCTCGACCCCGGTCGCTCCGGTGTTGACCGTCCAGCCCGTCGCGGCCCCACCGTGGTCGGCGCGCCAGGCCCAGATGTGGTCGACGAGGGTGTCGTCGGCGTTCACCCGCAGCGTCGTCGTCGCCCGGCCCTGGATGCTCGAACCGACGCGGAAGAACACGTCCTGGATGCTCTGCGGGTCGGCCGCGTGGTCGACGTGCGACCCGCTGGTGCCGAGGCGGAGCAGCTGCGCGCTGTTCTGCGAGCCCGCGTCGACCACGAGGTTCGACACGTTCACGCCGGCGACGTCGGACGAGGTCAGCACGGCGTTGCCGGCCGTCGGCACGAGCGTCGGGAAGCCGATCCCGGTCACGACGGTGTCGGGCCGGGTGACGTTCAGTGCGGCGTTGAGCTGGTAGGTGCCGGGCGTGAAGAACAGGTTGAGGCCCTGCGCCAGCGCACTGTTGATCGTGGCCGCCGAGTCACCGGGGTGCGCGACGTAGAAGTTCCGCATCGGCAGGTCCGTGCCGCCGGTGTTCGGCCAGGTGACACCGCTCGAGTTCTGCTTGAGCGACGGGACGAAGACGTGGTACTTGTTCGACGAGTCGATGTACAGGTACGGCTTCTCGCGGGTCGTCGGCGTGGTCGCGAGCGTCGTGTAGCTCTTCGAGAAGTCGTTCGCCGGAGCGCCCTGCACGCCCGAGAACATCATGTTCCAGTTGCCGCCCTGCCACGACCCGAGCGTGGAGTTGCGGGTGTACCACTGCTGCTGCGAGCCCGACGTGACCGTGCCGTCGACCTTGCTGTCCGCGATGTAACCACCCGACGAGTAGCCCTGACCGCCGTCCTGGTTCGACGGCCCCATCGTCAGGTTGCCCTTGATGTGCACGCGGCGCATCGGCGCAGCCTGCGACACCGCCCAGCGGTCGGTCCCGCCCTCGGGCACGATCGCCAGGTTCTCGACCGAGCGCCAGAAGTTCTGCGTGGCGTTCGACTCGTCACCGGCGTTCCACCCGGAGTCGACGTTGACCGCACCGTTGATCGTGACGTCGTCCGGGTTCTTGCCGAGGCCGGCGACCGAGGTGTAGAACCCCAGGTTCGCCCACACCCGGCCGTAGTTGCCCGGCTTGAACAGGAACGTCGACCGCTGCGTGCCGAACTGCGCAGTCGGGCTGCGGAGCTGGGCGTTGAACGCGGCGTCGACGTCGGCCTGGATGGTCGACGTCGGTGTCGAGGGGCTGTAGACCTTCACGTTGCTGCCGAAGTCCGGGGTGTCGCTCGTCGTGACCGCCTGGGCCGACATCGCCGGGACCAGCGCCCCCACGACGCCGGCACTCACGGCGAGGGCGACGAGACTTCTCATCCGTCGTTGCATGATGCTCGATTCATGACCGGTGCGGCGTCGTTGCCGCACGGTCGCGACGCTAGACCTGGTCGAGCACGCTCCGCAGTCCCACGAACGGCGGACAAGTGCCGACCCAGGGGAATGCGTTCGGCCGCCTGATCACCACCCGAAGGCGACCAGACGGCCGGCTCACCACCCTGGGTGAGAGAGCAGGGCGCAGATACCCGGTCCACGCCCTGGGGACCATCATGGCGGAACCGGGAGCGCTCCACCGCCCCCACTCCACGGCTAGACCGGTTGGTCGGGGCGGAGCAACGGGGGCGACGGGGGGGCGGCGCGGTCCGCTCAGCGCGGTCCGTTCAGCGCGCTCCGCTCAGCGGGACGGGGCGACCGGGATGTCCCAGTACGTCGGCTGCTCGTACTGCTCGGACCACCCGCGGCGCATCCGGGCAGCCGCGCGGTCGAACGCGTCGACCGGGTCCGTGTCCGGCGTGAGCAGCGCCTGCAGCCGGAGCCCGTCGTAGAGCGCCAGCAGCTGCTGCGCACCCCGCTCCGGGTCCATCGTGGCCGGCTCGCGACCGTCGCGGACGTCCGCGGCGAGCGCCGTCCGGATCGTCTGCCGGAACTGCAGGTACGCCGACCGGTAGTAGTCCGCACCGTCGACGGTCGGGTCGGTGGCGGCGCCGAGGATCGAGGCGAGCAGGCGCATCAGGCCCGGCTCCTCGACGTGGGCGGCGAGCAGCGCGTGCAGGAACGCGACCGTGCCGCGCTCGGTGATCATCGGCAGGAGCGGTGCCGACACGGCGAGGCTCCAGCGTTCGACGGTCGCGGCCAGCAGGGCGTGCCGGTTCGGGAAGAGCCCCTCGACCTCGGTGACACGCATGCCGCACTGTTCGGCGACCGCCTGGGTCGAGAACGCGACCGTACCGGCGTCGTGCAGCACCGCGATCGCACCGTTCAGGACCCGGGTGCGCGGTGCTTCGGCGTCTGCCGAGTCCTGGCTCGTCAGCGGTGCGAGCGGGTGCTTGCGGAACCACTCCAGCAGCGCGCGTGCCCGGGAGGCGCCGGCCTCCGCGTCGGTCGGACGCTGCGTGTCGAACAGGTCGCTGAAGCCGGGGACCTCGCGCATCAGCGGGTCGAGGGGCTGGAACGCCATCGACCAGTCCGGGAACGAGCGCTGCTGCACCGGGTCGTCGCAGAGCACCCGGACGTTGGTGTGCCGCGGGTCGAGTCGGATCTGCTCGAGGCGCTCGTGGACGACGTCGTCCTCGCCCTCGATGATCCCGATGCAGTTCGCGTCGCGGTGGGCGAGCATGCCGGTGACGCCCATGCGCGTGTTCTTCTCGCGGCCGACGGCCAGGATCTGCGCGAGCTCCGAGTCCGAGATCGGCCGGGTCTGCGTGCTGGTGTAGACGAGCGAGCGCATCGCCGGCCTCCCTGTGTCGAGGAACGGGGCGGTGTGCCCCCGGAACGAGTCAAGCGCTCCGCGGGCTGCGGCACCAGCCCCGTCTTCGGGTCGCGTGGGCGCGGTGGCGGCGGGACCGCCGGACGGGAGGCGCGTGGCGGGGCCGGGCCGCGCCTCCCGTCCGGCATCGGGTCGCCGTGCCACCGGGTCAGCGCTGTCCGTCTCTCCGGCTGGGTCAGGGTGTCGGGGACGACCTGCTCTGTCGTCTCCGTTCCTCGACCGCGCTGCCCTCGGCGCACTCGGAGACGCCGACGACGCTGAAGCGGCGCGCGTCGGCGCGGAAGTCCATCGACGTCGCGGGGCCGCCACGTCCGCGGATGCCGAGGATCGGGTCCGCGGCTCCCGTCCGGTACCGCTCGGTCGTGATGCCCCGGTCCTTCCACAGCTGCTCGACCGCTGCGACGGCCTTCGCCGGATCGGTCGGCGGTGCGTCCTGCATGAGGATGTACGTGTAGGTCAGGCCGTCGTCGGCTGCTTCGGTGCAGGACTCAGCGGTCGGTTCGCTGTAGACCTTCCAGTGGCCGCCGACGCTCCTCGTGGTCTCGGCCACGATGCTGACGATCGACCTCTCGGCTGCTTCGGGCTGCACGTGCCCGCTGCCGGTACAGGCGGTGAGGGCGAGTGTCAGCGCGACGATCGATGCCGCAACGACACTGCAGGTGCGGACGCCGACCGCGTCGGGCGTTCGTCGTCTCGTCGTGGTGGTCGCCGCCTGCTGCATCCCCGTGCCTCCCCCGGTGCGCCCGGACGCACGTCCAACACAGTAGCCACCGGCGCCGAGCGGGCAGTCGGCAGTGCGCCCCGATCGAGAGGGTCGGTACAGTCGATCGCGCGGCTCCGGGGCGGGCGCACAGATGGGGGAAGACATCGTGGGGGACATCTTGGGACGACTGTTGATGAGGTGGGGTTGACCGTGCGTCCAGTTCCCAGCCCCCACCGAAGCGCTCCGTTCTTCATGATCGGAATCATCGCGATCATGACCTTGAGCAGTTGCAGCGGCCCACCCGTAGAGAACACCCTCAAGCCGTCACAGGCGAAGAAGTCCATCGTCGACATCGTCGAGCGGTCAGCCCACGCGATCGGCGGCGACTGGCAGGTGTACAGCGGTCCCGCGGTTGAGATCTGCGGCCAGGACGCCCCCGACGAGGTGCGTTACTCCTACACCATGGAACGTCCGGCGGATGGTGCGGCGACTTCGGAGAGCGACATCCGTCAGCTCGAAGCTCTTTGGAAGGACGAGGGACTCCGTACCTTCGACTACCAGAGTGGCGGTTCCGACCCGTTCATTGGTATCCGCGGCAAGGGCGGTCGAGTCACGACGATCGGCTTCGATGCGCTCCCGGGGGGCTCCACGATCACCGGCACTTCGACTTGTGCGCCAGGCAATCTGCGCGAGCTCCGCGAGCAGGAGTGACGGAGGGGTAGCCGTCCGTTCAGCCGCAACGGACCCGGTCAGGCCAAATGGCCAGCCGCTCGGTCGCGCCAGGAACTCGACCATGTCCAACGAGCGACACGGTGGGTACAGTCGGACGAGCACGCCTGTGAGGGTGCGCAGGGGGGAAGACGTCGTGGGGGACATCCAGTACGACGAAGCGTCCGCCGACGCACTCGTGCGCGCGGCAGATGCCGCTGCCGAGCAGCTGCGCGGGCAGGGCACCGGACGCCGGGCCGCGGTCGAGAAGGGCACCGACGACTTCTCGGGCGCCTACGCCACACGCTTCGAGGAGTCGGCGCAGATCGAAGCGGCGGACCGGCCGAAGCTCGCGACCGTGCTCGACGACCTGAGCGACCAGGTGACCGCGGCGACCGCGGCAGCGAAGCGCGAACGTGAGCGGCAGGAGGACCTGGCCGCGTGGCAGGTCCGACAGGACGAACGGGACCGCAAGGCTGCCGAGTCCCCGACCACGTTCTTCGAGCCCCCGCCCACACTGGGCTTCGACTTCAAGCCGTCCGAGACACCGATCGCGCCGCCGAGCATCTCGGCAGCGTTCTCGGCGCGGTCTCGGACACGGACCGGCAGCGGGACGTCCGGCGGGAAGAGTTCAGCCGACCCGGACCACCTGCGGTCCTTCGCGGCGGACTACCGGGCCCTCGACCTGGCGACGACGGAGAAGCAGACGACGCTGCGCAACGCGTGGAACGGCTTCACGGGCTCGTGCGGGTGGGTGCGTGTCTCGTCCGCGACCTTCTTCATCGGCTTCGACCGGTTGCTCGAGGAGAACGGCGAGGACGCTGCCTGGGCCGACCGGATCGCCGACGCGTTCGAACGGGCGGGCGGTCAGGGGTCCATCTCGAACGCGACGCTCGACGTCTCGGCCGCTGCGGAGTTGCCGGCGGCGATCACGGAGCTGCTCGACCCGGACCTCACCCCCGCGCAGGTCGCCGAGCGCTGGGCGGCGCTCGGGTACTCGAAGGCGGACCAGCGCGACCTCGAAGCCCTCCCGATCCCGGTGCTCAGCAAGATCGGCAACCTGGAGGGGGTCGACTACTGGGCACGGGACACCGCCAACCGTGCTGTGCTCGACGCCCGCATCACCGCTGCCGAGCAGGAGGTCGAGTCCCTGCGCAACACGATCGCCTACGACAACGGGGCCTCGTGGGGGAAGGCGTCGACGAACCTCGAAGCGCTCCAGGCGATCAAGACCGCCAGCAAGTTCCAGGGGGACAGCAAGGCCGGAGAGCGGTTCATCGTCTCCCTCACCGACGACGTCCCACCGCTCGCAGCGGTCTCCATCGGCGATCTCGACACCGCCGACAACGTCACCTGGGCCGTGCCCGGCATGGGTTCGGACACGACGGGCATGGTCGGCTGGACGGACTCGGCGCAGAACATCTACGACCAGCAGAAGGACATCGGTCCCGACGATCGAGCCGTCATCAGCTGGATGGGCTACGACACCCCGCCGCAGCCGGTCATCTCGGGGGAACTGGACTTCGGCGTCCTCGGCAGCGAGTACGCCCAGAAGGGCGGCGACAACCTCGCGGACTCCATCCGAGGCCTCGACGCCGTGCGCTCGGGCGATGTACCGACGACGAACATCGTCGCGCACTCCTACGGGACGACCGCCTCGGCCTACGCGCTGACCCAGAGCGACGTCCACGTGAACACGCTCACGACCGTCGGGTCCGCCGGCCTGCCGAACGAGATCGACCAGGCGACCGATCTCCACGTCGACGACGTCTACGCCGGACAGGCGCAGGACGTGTGGCTGATCGAGCCGGAGAAGGGCGACCAGTGGGCGTGGACGGGGCGCCTCAGTCCAGAACACAGCCAGAACCCGATCGACCCCGACTTCGGAGCCACACCGTTCGGTACCGACGGGATCGTGACGGACGGGGGCGACGTGAACCCGGTGGAGGACCACGGCACGCACACGGGCAACGGCCGGGGGTACCTCGATCTGGGTACCGAGTCCCTGCGGAACGTCGGCTACGCCACGACCGGGCATGCCGACGACATCACGGCCGACCCGCCGAAGGGGCCGACTCAGTACCAGAGGTCCATCCTCGAGACGCCGCAGTGGACACTGTGATGGTGCATCGAGGAAGCCACGGCCCCGTCAGGACGAGCATCGGCGTCGCTCTCGTCCTGACGGCGGGCCTGACCATGACCAGTTGTAGCGACAGCCCCGGAGGCAGCACAGTGAAACCGTCGGATGCGAAGAAGTCCGTCGTCGACCTCGTGAAGGAGTCGACTGACGCTGTCGGTGGCGAATGGACGCTCTACCGAGGTCCCTCCGCCGAGGTCTGCGAGCAGCCCGGTGGCGGTGAGGGTGCACGTTTCGTGTACATCCTCGAGCGCGCCGGCGCAGACGGTGCCGCTCCGGCCGCCGACATCCGCAAGGTGGAACAGCTCTGGAAGAGCAAGGGGATCACGACCGAGCGCTTCGAGAGCGGGAGCGCTGACCCGCTCACCGGCATCAACGGGGTGGACGGTCCCGTCACCTCCGTGGGGTTCAACGCGTACCCACAGGGCTACACGATCAGCGGAGTCTCGAAGTGCTCCGACGGTGACGTCGCGGAACTGCGCCAGGCGGAGTGAGGACACGCGTCATCTGCGCGGTCGCCACGGGTGCTGCCGTCACGCTCCTCCTCACCAGCTGTGGGAGCAGCGACTCCGGCGGGACCAGGCGACAGCCGTCGACCGTCGAGAAGTCGATCGTCGATCTCGTCGAGCGCTCCACCGCTGCGATCGGCGGCAAGTGGGAGGTGTACAGCGGTCCGTCGGTGGAGGCCTGCGGCGACGGCGCTTCTGACAGCGCGCGCTACGTGTACATCATGGACCGTGTCGACCGACCTGGCGGCGACCCGACCGCGGACCTCGACGAGATCAAGGCGCTGTGGAAGGGCGACGGTATCGAGGTCTCCGACTACGAGAGCGGCGGTGCGGACCCACTGCTCGGCGTCTGCGGATCCGGCGGCCCGACGACGTCCATCGGCTTCGACGCCTTCCCGAAGGGCTACAGCATCACCGGGGTGTCCCAGTGCGCTGACGGGAACGTGAGCGAACTACGCAAGTCGGAGTGACCGGCATGACGAACAGGAGACCACTCGTGGATGCTCGACGGGCAGCCGTGGCAGCGATCGGGGCGTTGCTCTGCCTGGGCACGCTGGCGGGCTGCAGCGCCAGCAGCACCTCAGGCGACAGCGGCCGCGAACCAGCAACCGTGCGGAAGTCCGTGGTCGATGTCGTCGAGCGCTCGGCCGCCGCTGTCGGCGGGAACTGGAAGGTCTACAGCGGCCCCTCCGTCGAAGGGTGCGGGGACGGCGTGGAAGACAAAGCCCGTTACGTCTACATCATGGAACGGTCCGGCTCGACCGGTGACGAGCCCGCCGACGACGTGCAGGCCATGGCGGAGTTCTGGGACGGCGAGGGGATCGCCACCACGGCGTACAAGAGCGGCGGGGCGGACCCCCTCCTGGGGATGCGGGGAAAGGGGGGTCCGATCTTGACGATCGCCTTCAACGCGTACCCGGAGCGGTACAGCATCACCGCGGTCTCCGCGTGCGCTGACGGCAACGTGAGCGACCTGCTCGAGGACGAGTGATGACGCGATGACCGGCGCGGATCTCATCCGAGGGCTTCGGGGAACACTCGTCGTGGTGCTGGCCGTGGTCGCCCTGTCCGGCTGCAGTGCCGGACAGACCGACGCGCGGCCATCGGTCGTGAAGAAGGAGATCGTCCACTCCGTGACGCTCGCAACGTCGGACATCGGCGGCGACTGGCGGGTCTACCGCGGGCCTGACGTGGAATCGTGCAGCGACCATGACGAGGACCACGTCCGGTACGTCTACATCGTGGAGCGTCCGAAGAGCGCGGACGACGACGTCGCCGCCGACATGCGGAAGCTCGAGGGATCGTGGGAACACGCGGGCATCGCCGTCGAGCGGTTCTCGACGAAGGGGGAGAACCCGACCGTCGGGCTCCGGGGATTCGGCGGCCCCGTCACGTCGATCGGGTACGTGTCGTACTACGGCGGCTACCGGATCACCGGTGTGTCAAAGTGCGCTCCCGGCAACGCCCTCGAGCTCTCCGACTGAGGCGGAGCGCGTCCGTCCCACGATGCGGGTGGTCAGCGCATGAACAGGATCTGCACGGCGGCGATGACGATGACGGCACCGATCGGCACGCCGGCGATCACCAGCGCGGCCGGGATCTGTGTCCGTCGGATCGTCCTCGGGCCGCCGGCACCGCGGGCGAACTCCGTGGCCGCGACGAGTTCCGGCGCAGCGGCCGGCGGGATCGGCGGCGGAGCGGGTCGGTCGTCCTCGAACGCCGGGACCTCGACCACGAAGGCGGCCGGGTCCACGGTCGGGGGCAGCTGGGTGTACCGGTTGCGTACGGTTCGTTCGTCCATGGTGACCCTCCCTCCGTGCACACTATGCCGCCTGCCGAGGGTCCGGTAGTGCAACCAGTTGCTCGCACCTCCGCTCACGGTTCACGCCCCGGCGAGCAGCGCGTCCGTCTCGTCCGCCGTCGGAGCGGTCGCCGGTCCGGGGCGGGTCACCGCGAGTGCTGCCGCCGCGTTGGCCCGGCGGACGGCGTCCTGGAGGCTCGCCCCACGACCCAACGCCGCCGCCAGTACGCCGTCGTGTGCGTCACCCGCCCCGTTGGTGTCGACCGCGACGACGGGGAACCCGGGGACCAGGACCGGTTCGCTGCCGGACTCGACCACCCAGCAGCCGTCGGCACCGTCCCGGACCAGGGCGGTGCCCCGCGCTGCCGCGGCGATGGCGGCGGCCGCCTCGGCGAGGGTGGCCGACGTCGGGGACAGCAGGCGGGCCTCCCGGCTGTTGGCGCTGACCACGTCGGAGCGGGCGGACACGGCGGCCAGGACGGCTGCCGGCAGGGTGTCGACGAGGGGTGACGGGTCGAACACCACGCGGACGGACGACGGCACCGTGCCGAGCCAGTCGGCGATGGCCGCGCCGTTGACCGGGTGTGCCAGGCCGTAGCCGGAGACGAAGACGACGTCGTCGGCGCGGAGCGTGACGCGGTCGAGGTCGGCCCGGGTGAGCTGCCCTTCCGCGCCGACGCTCGTGACGAAGGTGCGTTCGGTGGTGGCGTCGACGAGGGCCACGCAGTAGCCGCTGTCGACGTCCGGGAGCCCGGGCTGCACGACGGTGACCCCGGACTCCTCGAGCGCCTGGCGGACGACGTCGCCGAACGGGCCGGTGCCGTACTGCCCGGCGAAGACGACGTCCATGCCGTCGCGACGGGCGGCGACCATCGTGTTGAGGCCACCGCCGGCCGTGATCTCCGAGCCGTCGGCGATGACGTCGCCGCCGGGCTCGGGCAGGGCACCGATGCGCATCACGATGTCGACGATGACGTTGCCGACGGAGACGAGGCGGCTCATCGGATCGTGTGCTCGGTGTGCGGGAGCGGTGCGGACTGGTCGGGCTGCTCGTGCAGGGTGCCGCGGGGGCCGCCGGTGAGCAGGTAGACCGCCGCGGCGACGATGAAGGTGACGACCCAGCCGAGGCCGTTCGCGCCGATCCAGGTGTCCGAGAACGCGCCGACGAACACCGGGTCGGCGTCGCCCACCTGGACGTTGGTGAACAGGAAGCCGACGACGATCGCGACGACCCAGGCGGTCACGGCGCGCCAGGCGATGCCGCCGGCGTACCAGTAGCGACCGCCGCGGCGCAGGTCGAGGAGCGCGCTCGGGTCGTACCAGGTGCGGCGGAGCATGTCGGCGATGAAGACACCGAGCCAGGCCGTGATCGGGACGGCGAGCACCGAGATGAACGTGATGAACGGGGCGTAGAAGCCGTCGGCGACGAGCATGAAGTACATGGCGCCGAGCGTGGTGATGACGACGTCGACCGCGACGGCCCAGACCCGCGGCACCTTCACGCCGAGGGTCAGCGTGGTGAGGCTGGCCGAGTACACCGACAGGTGGTTCGACAGCAGGAGCCCGCCGAACGCCGCGATCAGGTACGGCACGGCCATCCAGCTGGGCAGCATGTCGCGGATCGCGGCGACCGGGTCACCGGCCTGGGCGAGGGTCGGGTCGCCGGCGGACACCAGGGAGCCGAGCCCGACCAGGACGACGAGCGGGATGCCGGCACCCGCGGCGCTGGCGGCGACGAGCTTGCCGGCGCGGACACTGGTGCGGGTGTAGCGGGCGATGTCGGCGCCGGCGGTCGCCCACCCGATGCCGGTGCCGGCGGCGATGGTGCCGATGCCGATCACCATCGCGGCGACGGGGCCGGCGGGCTGGGCACCGACGACGTCCCAGTCGATGCGGGCGACGAGGAACACCGCGACGAAGACGTTGAGGGCACCGAAGACCCACGTCGCCCACTTCTGCACGGCGACGATGAACGCGTGGCCGAGGCCGGAGATGAGCACGGTCGCGGCCACGAACAGCAGGATCGCGACGACGGTGACGACCGGGTGCGCCTTCGAGCCGCCGTCGGTGCCGAACAGGATCGTGAACAGCGAGAGCAGCACGAACGCGGCCGTGGTGGTGTTCACGGTCTCCCAGCCCAGACGGCTGAGGAGCGAGACGGCGGTCGGGCCGATGTTGCCGCGCACGCCGAAGACCGCGCGGCTGAGGGTCAGACCGGGCGCTCCGCCGCGACGACCGGCGATCGAGATGACCCCGACGACGGCGAACGAGCCGGCGGCACCGATGACGGCGACGAGCAGTGCCTGCCAGACGGTGAGGCCCTGGAACGCGACGAGGGTGGCGCCGAGGGGCAGCCCGAGGATCGAGATGTTCGCGGCGAACCAGACCCAGAACAGCGCACCGGGTGTGCCGGTGCGCTCGGCGACGGGGACCGGCTCGATGCCGCGCTGTTCGATCGTGGTCAGGGTGCCGGACTTGGTGCCGGTGTCCGTGGGGGTGGTGGTCATCAGGTCCTCTTACGTCATCGGAAGGGTGCGAGGGGTGAGGCCGGGCGACGGTGAAGGGGGGACACCGCCACCCGGCGGTCTGTGGGGCGCTACCGGCGAGCGGCGGCGCGGAGGACGAGGAGCTGCTGGGTGAGCTCGTCGAGGTGCAGGTCGTTGACGGTCTCGACCTGGTGCACGGCGTCGTCGGACCAGGCCGGAGCACCGTGCACGGCGCCGAGGACGGCGCCGGCCATCGCGGCGATGGTGTCGGTGTCGCCGCCGATGCTGGCCGCGGTGCAGACGGTCTGCCAGGGGTCGAGGTCGAGGGCGACGAGGGCGAGGGCCGCGACGACCGACTCCTGCGACGCGACACTCGTCCCGATCAGTCCGGAGACGACGTCGATCCGCTGGTCGGCCGGCACGCTGGCGAGGTGTCCACGGGCCCACTCGGTGCGCTCGGCGATCGAGGCGCCGGCGACCCAGTGCCCCCGGGTCGCACCGAGGCGTGCGGCAGCGATCGCCACGTCGAGTGCCTCGGACCGGGTCGCACCGTCGATGCCGGCGGAGACCGCGGCGGCGATCGCGCTGGCGCCGGCGATGCCGAGGCCGGTGTCGTGGGTGACCCGCGAGGCGTCCTGCACCGCGTCGACGAGTGCCGCGACACCGCCTGAGCCGGTTTCACCGACACCATCGAGGGGCGTCGCGATGCCGACCGGGGTGATCCGCATCGCGGCACCGTTCGTGGTGCCCGTCGAGCCGGCTTCAGAGGCCGGGACCCCGTCGAGGATGCGCTGCACGGCCGTCTTGGTACTCGGTCCGAGGAGGTCGAGCGAGCCCTTCGCCGCCATCGTCCGCTCCCAGGCGATGAGCGCCTGGGCGAAGTCGACGGGGTCCAGTCGTCCGTCGCCCTGCACGAGCAGCTGCGCCACGAGGACGGCCTGCTCGGTGTCGTCGGTGATGCTCGCCGCGGGCATGCCGTGCGCGATCCGCTGGTGGGGCCCGGCGTCGACGAACCCGTCGATCACCCCGTGGTCGGCACGGATCTGGTCGAGGGCCATCGACTGCGTGGGCATGCCCAGGGCATCACCGATCGCGAGCCCCCGGAAGGCCGCGAGCGCGTGCTCGTGCACGGTGCTGGTGGTCGTCATCACGCGCTCCCGAACTTCATGTGCAGGCGGAACCGGCTCGGGTCGAGCAGGCTGTCGACAGCCTCCACGAACGTGCCGTCGGCCGTGCGGGAGACCCGTCGGCTGTGGAGGAACGGCTCGCCGACCGTCCTGTGGAGGGAAGCCGCTTCCTCCGCGGTGAGCGGCTGGAGGTCGACCCACTGCTCGGCGAGCGCAGGCACCAGGCCGGCACTGGCGATGGTGGCGGTGAGGGAGTCGTCGACGAGCCCCTCGTCGACGGCGCGGGCCAGTCTGCCGAACGGCGGCACCAGGCTGCGCTCGAGCGAGATGTCCGGCCCACCGACCACGTGGCGAACGCGGTCGACCGCGATGAAGTCGGGGTCGTCGAGCCCCAGCTCGGCGGCCTGCCCGGGTCGGCTGACACGCTCGATGCGCAGGACCCGGACGGCGATCTCGGTACCGGTGGCGGCGAGCGACCGGGCCCAGCCGCTGCGGGGGTCGAGCGCGGCGCCGTCGAAGGTGACGATCGAGCCGATGCCGCCGTGGATGGCGATGTACTCCTCGTCGGCCAGGTCGGCGAGCGCCGCCCGCACGGTGCCGCGGCTGACGGCGAAGCGCTCGGCCAGGTCGTGCTCGCCCGGCAGGCGTTGGCCCGGGGCGTACCGACCCGTGGCGATCGCGTCGCGCAGGGCGTCGGCGACGAGGCGTCGCTTCGATGAGACCGGCATGGACAGGAGACTACATGTACAAGACCTGTTCAGCCAGCCAGTGCGAACTCGAACGGTCAGCGACGCGAATGCGGACCATCACCGACGACGAGCACGACGAGGAGCACCGTCACCCCGAGCAGCAGCAGGCCGAACGCGATCGAGGCACCACCGAAGCTCGCACCCACGCCGAGCCAGAGGAGTCCGGCGCCCCCCGAGATGATGGCCAGCACGATCCCGGCGGAGTTCACGGGCGCGCGCGGCGCGGGCACCACCCACAGGGCGACCACCGTGGCGACGGCAGCCACGAGCGGACCCCAGACGAGCATCGGGAACGCGATGCTCGCGAGCGCGGACAGACCGGAGGCCTGGGCGAACATCAGGATCGGGAACGGCAGGCCCACCAGCAGCACGTCGACGACGAGCGTGAGCCAGGCGAGGACCCGCCAGTGGAGACGAACCGGCACGGCGACCGCGGTCTCCCCGTCGGGCCCGCGCACGGGCGGACGGACTCCGCCGCTGTTGGCGGTCATGGGATCCGCACCGGGTCCCACGCACCGTTCAGCCGGAGGGTGAACAGCAGCGGATCGTCGTTCGGCCGGAACGACGTGCTGGGCCCGAAGTCCAACCCGCCAGCCTTCGGCACGCCGGCCTCGACACCGACCCGCTGGGACGCATCCACCGGGTCGACCGCGTCGGCCGACGCGATCTTCTCCTCGAGCTCACCGACGGAGGTGTCCGGCAGATCGAGCTGTCGGAGCACGTCGCGGTACCCGTCCACCCCGGCCTTCGCGCCGGCCACCGGCACCGTGTTGACACGGAGGTGGAACAGCCGTCCCTTCGGCAGGACCACCTCGCCCGACGCGTCCTTCATCTCCTGCGCGTTGTCGAGCGCGTCGAAGACCACCTGGGTCGCCTGGACCCGGACCTGCTCGCCGCCGGGGAGCAGGAACCGGACCGGTCGTCCCCCCGCTGCCTCCGAGCCGTACGCACCGACCCGGGTCCGCGCGCCGTCCGGGACGTCCGTGTCGATCCCGAACGCCTCGACCGAGGGCGGCACCGTCAGGTCCCAGGTCTCGATCCCGTTCTCGGAGGACCGTGCGGTGGGTTCGGGGCCTCGATGGCTCACGCCGTGCTCGCTTCCGTCGGAGCTGGCCGACCCGGCGGGTGCCGGGCCGTCGGGTCCGGGCGTGCACCCGGTGAGGAGCACGACCACGAGGGTCGCGACCGCGGGCCCGAGGACCCGCCGTGACGGTGTCACCGCCGCGCACCGCTCTGCCCGGTGGACGCACCGTCTGCAGAACGCGTCGCCCTGATCAGCGCCCCCGCTGCAGCGTCGTCGAATTCGACCCCCATGCTCGGCATCGTAACCACGTTGCCCGGACAGCGGTCCGGGAGGTTCACGATCAGCGGTTCGACGGACGGGAGGCCCGTGCCCGGCTGGTCCGGCGCCTCCCGTCCGCCTCCGATCCGGCTACAGCACGACGACCGTCGTCCCCGCCGACGTCGCCGGACGGTCCATCGCCTCGAGCGCCGCCGGTACCTCATCGAGCGGGATGGTCCGGCCGACCAGCGGCGCGGGATCGAGCCGGCCGTCGGCGATCTCGGCGAGCATCGCCGGGTACTCGTGCGCGGACATGCCGTGGCTGCCGAGCAGTTCGAGCTCGAGTCCGATGACCCGGCCCAGGTCGACCTGCGGGGTGGCGTCCGCCCCCGCCAGGAGTCCGACCTGCACGTGCCGACCACCCGGGCGGAGCGCGGCGATGCCCTGGCGGACGAGGGACGCGCGGCCGAGCGCCTCGACGACGACGTGCGCGCCGCCGTCCGTCGCGACGCGGATCTGCTCGTCGACGTCATCAGACCGGGCATCGACCGTGGTGGTGGCGCCGAGGGTGCGGGCGAGCGCGAGCGCCTCGGCGGAGACGTCGACCGCGACGACCCGGGCACCACGCGAGACCGCGACGACGATCGCCGAGAGCCCGACTCCCCCGCATCCGAAGACGACCACGTGCTCCCCAGCCGCCGTGCGTGCACGGTTCACGACGGCCCGGTAGGCGGTGGCGAAGCGGCAGCCGAGCCCTGCGGCCGTGGCGTCGTCGATGGCGTCGGGTACGGCGACCAGGTTGGTGTCGGCGTGGTGCACGACGACCTGTTCGGCGAAGGACCCGGGCCGGTCGAAGCCGGGCTGGGTCTGGTTCGGGCAGATGCTCTGGCGGCCGGCGATGCACGTCGGGCAGGTGCCGCACGCGTTGACGAACGGTGCGGTCACGCGGGTGCCGGGCTGCCACTGCCGGACCTGGTCGCCGACGCGCTCGACGACGCCGACGAACTCGTGGCCGGGGACGTGCGGCAGCGCGACGGTGTCGTCGTGGCCGTGCCAGGCGTGCCAGTCGCTGCGGCAGACGCCGGTGGCGACGACCCGGACGACGGCGGCGTGCGGTGGGCACGCGGGCTCCGGCACGTCGGTGACGACGGGCGTCGCGGAGAAGGAGTCGAAGGTGACGGCGCGCATGTGCCCGATCCTGCCACCCGGAGGGCCGACGCCGGACGGTCAGCGCCGGACGGTCAGGGCCGAGCCGCGAGGGGCAGCGCGGCCAGGACCTCGTCGATCACCACGGACATCGGGCGGGCGGTCGCCGGGTCCTCCTCGACCCAGGACTCCAGCGCCACCTGGAACACGAGCACGCCGATCTCGGCCAGGACGGTGGCCTGCAGTGGCGTCTCGCCCCGTCCGACGAGGGCGCCCCGGGCAGCGCGCACCAGGTCGGAGCGCTTCCGGGCGTCGCGATCGCGGAGTTCGTCGTTGCCCTCGACGATCCGGCGCCAGGCCGCTGTCTGGGCGTGGTTGCCGTCGAAGCGTGCGGCGGCGACCTGGTGCAGCACGCTGCGGATGACCTGCATGGGTTCGAGGTCGGCGGGGGCCTCGGCGATGAGCCGTGCGGCGTTCTCGGGGATCTCGTCGCCGGCGAAGACGACCTCGCGCTTGTCGGCGAAGTGCCGGAAGAACGTCCGGGTGGTCAGACCGGCACGTGCGGTGATCTGCGGCACGGTCGTGGCCGCGAAGCCCTGCTCGGCGAAGAGTTCGAAGGCCGCGCGCTCGAGTCGTCCTCGTGCATCGGGAGCCCATCGCATCGGTTGATCGTACCTGATGACACGACGTGCCATGGGGGCTTACGATGACATCACGTGTCATCACGCTGGCACCGAGGAACGAGGAACCGAAATGACCGCCGCCGACCCCATCACCACCCCGCCGAACGAAGCACTGTTCCTGCTCGGCCCGCGCGGCCCCTTCGAGGTCCGCCCGACCCCGATGCCCACCCCCGGCAGCGGCGAGCTCGTCGTCCGGGTCCGCGCGGTCGCGGTGAACCCCGTCGACGCGATCACCGGCCCGCTCCGCCGCCTCGTCTCGCCGTGGGTGCGGTTCCCGACCGTCCTCGGCAGCGACGTCGCCGGCGAGGTCGTCGCGGTCGGCCCCGACGTCACGGACCTCCGGGTCGGCGACCGGGTGACCGCGTTCGCCGCCGGACAGGAGAAGGCGCGGAACCGCGCGTCCGAAGGCGGGTTCCAGCGGTACGTGACGGTCCTCGAGCGCGTCACCACGCGCCTCCCGGCCGACGTCGCCTTCGACCGTGCCGCGGTCCTGCCGCTGGCACTCGCGACGGCCGCCGCCGGCCTGTACGAGGCGGACCAGCTCGCCCTGCCGTTCCCGATGGTCGGGGCGTCCCACGCGGACGAGGTCGTCCTGGTCTGGGGAGCATCGACGAGCGTCGGCATGAACGCCGTCCAGCTCGCCCGCGCCAGCGGCTACACGGTGGTCGCGACGGCCGGACGGGCGAACCACGACCTGGTGCGCGCCCTGGGCGCCGAGGCCGTCGTCGACTACCGCGACGCCGACGTCGACCGCCAGGTCGTCGCGGCACTCGGCGGACGGCGCCTCGCCGGCACCGTCGCGATCGGCAAGGGCTCCCTCGGACACGCCCTGCGCATCTCCCGCTCCGCACCCGGCACGAAGCGGATCGCATCCGCCTACCCCGACCCGGTGACCAGCATGCGCTCGCGCATCGAACGGCTCCGCGGCATGCACGTCACCGCGATCTGGGGCGGCACCCCGGTCGTCTCCCCGGTCGGACCGGCGGTCTTCCGCGACTTCCTGCCCGCGGCCCTGGCCGACGGACGGTTCCGCCCGGCACCCGAGCCGACGGTCGTCGGCCTCGGACTGGAGGCCCTCCCCACCGCCCTGCAGACCCTCCGGAACGGCGTCTCGGCGACCAAGATCGTCGTCGGGATGGACGCCTGATGCCGTCGCAGCGCACGATCCTGGTGTTCGGCGGGACCGGACAGACCGGCCGACACCTCACCGACCTCGCCCTCGCAGCCGGACACCGCGTCCGCGTCCTCGCCCGCACGCCTACGAAGGCCGGGCCCACACGTGCCGGACTCGAGGTACGGCAGGGATCCGTGACCGACGAGCTCGACCTCGACGGGCTGCTCGACGGCGTCGACGCGGTGGTCTCGCTGCTCGGCGACGTGCAGGCGCAGCGGACCGCGATGGTGAACACCGCGTTCGTCCGACGCCTGGTGCCCGCGATGCGCCGGACCGGGGTGCGCCGGTTCCTGTACCAGGCAGGTGCCCTCAGTGCACCGCCGCACGGACGGTTGACGCCGACGCTCTGGGCGATCCGGAACAGCGTGGCCCGCAGCTACGACGGCCAGCACCGGGACAACGAGGCGGTGATGCGGTACCTGGCCGACGAGGCGATGGACCTCGAGTGGATGGTGCACCGCGCCGGCATCGGGTCGGACGGCCCCTCGAAGGGCGTGCTCGAACGGACCGAGGGGACGCCGGGCATCGGGACGTTCGGGGACTGCGCCGCGTACGACCTGCGGCTGCTGGACGACCCGACGGCAGTGCACACGACGAGCCTCAGCGCGTACCGGAAGACCGGCCGGCTGCCAGGGGACGTCGCGCGGGACCGCAGCTAGCGGAGCCGCGGTTCGGCGCGGAAGAAGTCGGAGTACCGCGGCTCCCCCGGCTCCCAGAGACGCGAGGTCACGATGGCCGCCAGGTCCTCCGGCGGGGTCAGGCCGTGCCGCCGCCACTGCGCCGGATCGGCCCGGGCGGCGCTGATCGCGTGCCGGTCAGCCACGGGCACCGTCCCGCCGGTCGTCGTGGTGCAGGGTCTCGCGCGGCGGCACGGGCGGCCGTCGGCACCGGCCCAGGCTGATCGACCGGGTCGGCGGCAGGGAGACGTCGGCGGGGTCGATCCGGGTCGCGATCGGGGTGATGGTGGTGAACACGGGCGTCCCTCCCGGGGATCAGTGGAGCGCCCGACCGGTGGGATCTGGACGCTGATGTATCAACGTCCTCATGTGTACGACATGCAGACTGATATGGCAATGACCCGATTCGGAACAGCCCGACACTCCCGACCAGCACCCTCCGGACCAGCGCCCTCCGCCTCAGTGCCCGAGCTCGACGAGCAGCACCCCCACGATGATGAGTCCGATCCCGGCGAGCATCAGCCGGGTCAGCGGCTCGCGGAACAGCACGCGCCCGAGCACCGCCGTCAGCGCCACCCCGGTCGCCGCCCAGATGCCGTAGGCGACCCCGATCGGCAGCCCCAGGGTCAGGGCGACCGCGAGCAGGCTGAACGCGACGACGTACCCGACCACGACCGGGACGTAGTAGCCCTTCTTGCCGTCGGTGGCGAGCTTCAGGCTGATCGTCGCGGCGACCTCGGAGACGATCGCGATCGCCAGCAGGACCCATCCCATCAGTGCGCCTCCCGCTTCCGTGCGGCCAGCGCGCGCTGCGAGCCGAGCTCGACGAGCAGCACCCCGACGGCGATGAGCGTGATGCCGATCCCCATCACGAGGGTGAGCGCCTGCCCGAACAGCACCGCCGCCAGCACGGCGGTCAGGGCGACCCCGGACGCTCCCCAGATGCCGTACGCGACACCGATGCCCATCCCGCGGCGGAGCACCAGGACCAGCATCCCGAACGCCACCAGGTACCCGACGACGACGAGCGCGTACCAACCGGCGTGCTCGACGGCGGCCTGCAGCGCCAGGGAGGCGGTGACCTCGGCGACGATCGCGGAAGCCAGGAACACCCACTTCACGATGCGCTGCCGTCCACGAGGGTGGCGGTCGTCCGGGCCGCGAGCGCGATGGTCGCGGCGGCAGCGGCGTCGTCGCGGTCCTGCAGCCAGGCGGTGCTGACGCCGTCGGCGAGCGCCACGAGCAGGCGGGCCAGGGTCTCCGGGGGTGCGGTCCAGCGGAAGCGCCGGTCGTCGGTCCACGCCTCCAGGTGGGCACGCACGGCGGCCACGTAGGCGCGTTGCTCCCAGTCGGCGACGTCCTGGAGGCCCGGGTCACGTCGTGCGAGGGCGAACAGCTCCACGAGTGCGAGCGCGGTCGCGGGGTCGGCGCGGGTCGTGTCGAGGTGGGCGGTGAGGCCGGCGGTGATCCGGGCCTCCGGGGCGAGTGCGGCGGTGTCGGTGGCGAAGGCGGCGGCCATCGCGGTGCGGAGCTGGCGTTCCAGGACGGCACGGAAGAGCGCCGGTTTCGTGGCGAAGCAGTAGTGGAAGGTGCCGTGCGGCAGCCCGGCGCGACTGGTGACGGCGCGGGTGGTGACGGCGGCGACGCCCTCGTCACGCAGCACGGCGAGCGCGGCGTCGACGAGCTGGTCACGGCGTTCCTCGACGCTGCGGTGCTCCTGGGTGGTGGTCATGCTGCGACCGTAGCGTCAAACTTGGCCAGTTGGCCGAGTCTCCCAGCGTCTTCGGGGCTGATCGGGTGCTGAAGGGTTGCGCAGCGTGTCGCGAGGGCTTCCCCAGTGCTCCCTGGGAACGTCGTCGCACCACAACGGAAGAGGGGTCCGATGACCGCACTGTCGCGACGCACGCTGCTCATCGGCGGCGGGTCGGTGGTCCTGGCGGCCGCTGCCGGCGCCGTCCTGGTCGAACAGCGCGTGCTGCCCGGACGGTCCTCGGCGGAACGGCTGCTCGGCATGACCGGACCGGCGGGCGTCGTCCCCACCACCGCACCCGGTCGGCGCCTCGGAGGCTCGTTCGCCTCGGCCGCCCGCGGCGGCGCTGAGACCGGGTGGACGATCAGCTACCCGCCCGGCTCCCGCGAGGGTGACCCGCTGCCGGTCGTCGTGTCCCTGCACGGGTACGGCGGCGACCACCGCAGCAGCTTCGACCACGGCATGCACCTCGACCGGTTCCAGGCGGCAGGCCGGGCAGCGGGCGAGCCGGCGGTCGCGATCGCCTCGGTCGACGGCGGCAACGACTACTGGCACCCCCGGGCCTCCGGCCGGGACCCGCACCGGATGCTCGTCGACGAGTTCCTGCCCCTGCTGCACGACCACGGGTTGGACGTCGGACGGCTGGGGCTGTTCGGCTGGTCGATGGGGGCGTACGGTGCGCTCCTGGTCGGCAGCACCCTGGGGCCCGAGCGGGTCCGGGCCGTCGCAGCGAGTTCGGTGGCGCTCTGGCCGACCCCGCAGCGCGCAGCCTCGGGGGCGTTCGACAGCGCGGCGGACTTCGCCCGGCACGACCTGACCGCACGGACCGCGGCACTCGGAGCCCTGCACACCCGGATCACCTGTGGCACCGCGGACGCCTTCTGCCCGGGCGACGAGCAGCTCGTGCACCGGATCACGCCGGCGCCCACGTCGAGCTTCACCCTGGGCGCACACGACTGGTCGTACTGGCGGCGTGTGGCTCCGGAGCAGCTGCGGTTCCTCGCCGCAGCGCTCTGATCGGCCTCTGGCACCGACCGAGTCGACACCGCTAGGGTCGGCGCCATGGACGCAGTGTCGCCTGCCGTGGCCGCCTTCTGGGCCGCCCGCCGTCTGGAGTCGCCGGACCTGCCCGTGGAGGCCCCTCTCGCCTGGGGCTTCGGCGCGACACCCGAGCACGCCGACGAGCTGCTCGCGTTGGTCCTGGACGGCGTGAAGGACGGCACGGCGTCATCGCTCTGGGACTACGAGGCGACCGCGGAACCCCTGCCCGAGGTCGGTGAGCACAGCGTGGTCCTCGACGGCACCGGGCAGCCCCGCGCGGTCATCGTGACGACGGACGTCCGGACCGTGCCGTTCGACCGGGTCGACCCCGAGCACGCCCGAGCCGAGGGTGAGGGCGACCGGACCCTGACGTACTGGCGGGCCTCGCACGAACGGTACTGGCGGGAGCACTCCGAGGACCCGCGGGGCTGGGCGCCGGACATGCCCGTCGTCTGCGAGCGCTTCCGGCTGGTCTGGCCGACCCCGAGCGACGGGCCGACCCGGAGCGAGTCGTGACCCGGCTCCGGCGCCACACCCTCGTCGCAGCGGCGCTGGTCGCCGTGGGCCTGGTGTCCGTCACCGCCTGCGCGTCCGGGTCGAGCGGCTCGCGGGCGCGGATGTACGACTCGGTCAGCAGCATGGCCGACAGCAGCTCCCTCGTCGTCACCGGCACCGTCGACGAGCAACGGGTCGCGGACGACGTCGCGAACGCCGGCCCCACCACACTGTCCACCGTCCGGGTCGTGGACACCGCCAAGACCGACGCCGACCACCCGGCGGGATCCACGGTCGTCGTCCGCCAGCACGGCACCGCCCGGTCGTCGCACCCGGGGATGCTCCTCCGGCAGGGCACCACCTACCTGCTCTACCTGGGCCCGTCCGCACTCGAGGGAGACCTGGCCGAGCAGTTCTTCGTCACGGGCGGAGCCGCCGGTGTGTACGTCGCCGAGGACGGTCGGACTGACTTCCGCCGGGGCATGGACGAGGGCGACGACCTCCCCGCCCGCCTCAGCCTCGCCGACGCCCTGGAGGGGTGAGCCGGCCGCTCCCGCCGCGGACGACCGCACCCCTCGGCGACGCGGCCGGGGGCAGACGGACGGGAGGCGCGGTGCCAGCTGGCACCGCGCCTCCCGTCCGTGGGCCGGACTCAGCCCGCCACGAGCTGACGGACCAGCGCCGGGATGCGCTCCCGGAACGGGAAGAACCCGCGGGACGCGAAGGGCCACGACGCGCTGTCCCAGCGGCGACGGACGGTGACGAGGGCGACGCCCTCCGCCGCGAGGGCGGCATGCAGTGCGCCGAGCCGCTCGTGGACCGGCCCGACGGGTGCGTAGGGCACCACCACGGTGTCGAGCTGCTCGGACTCCGCCCACCGCAGGACCGTCGACGGAAGCGTGTCGGCCAGCACCTGTGCCGGACGGCCGCTCGCGTCCGGCGTCCGTGCGGCAGCGTCGTCGACGGCGGTGGCCGTGAAGGCCGCGACGAGGTCCGAGACCGCGAACGGGGACCGCGCGCCGGGGTCCGCGGCGACCGCCGTCGCCACCGGGGCGGTCAGCTGGGGGTGCTCGGCGAGCAGGCTCGATGGCTCGAGGTCCTCCTCGTGCAGCAGCAGACCGACCCGGTCGCCGATCACGCCCACGACGTCGTCGGACGCGATCGGCGTGCGCGGAGGTAGCGGCTCCTCGGCGAGCGCCCGGGCCGTCGTCGCCAGCCCGGTCGGCGAGAACCGCCCGTCCGTGTACCGCGCGATGTTCGACGCCGTTGCCAGGTAGGTCTTGCCGCGGGTCTGGAGCCCTGCGACCCACCGCCAGGACAGCGTGTTGGAAGCGGCGTCGCCGTCGAGCAGGTGCCGGTGGAAGAAGTCGGCACCGAGCTGCCACGGCAGGCCGAGCGTGAAGACCCAGATGCTCGCGAACCACATGCGCGTGTGGTTGTGCAGGTAGCCCGTTCCGATGAGCTCCCGTGCCCAGGCGTCCATCGCGTCGATGCCGGTCCGGCCGTGCACCGCGTCGTCGTGGCCCGCCGGCAGGGTCCCGGTCGCGAACTCGTCGACCGCACGCCGGTACCGGCGCCACACCTCGGGGTTCTGCTCGAGCCAGCCCTTCCAGTACGTGCGCCAGAAGACCTCCTGCACGAACTTCTCGGCCGCGGGCAGGCTGTGGCGGTCGAGGACGGCTGCGACGACCTCGTGCTCGGTCACCAGGCGGTGGCGCACGTACGGCGACAGGCCCGAGACGTTGTCCCGCGATGCGCCGAGGTCCGCGTTCCGGTCGCGGGCGTAGTCACGGCCGGCGCGGGGGACGAACTCGTCGAGGGCGTCGAGGCCGGCAGCTCTGGTGGGGATGAACACCCCCTGATCATGCTGGCGACCTCCGACGGTACGGCCGGGCGCAGCGCGTTCCGCGCCACGGGCCGACCGAGGCCCTGAACGGCTGATCCGGCCACTACCGTCGAGCCATGGCCTACCCGAGGACCGAACCCACCGCCTCCGGGATGCTCGACGCCGGCGACGGCACGTCCCTGTACTGGGAAGAGTCCGGCGCCCCCGACGGCGTCCCCGCCCTCTGGCTGCACGGCGGCCCCGGCGGCTCGCTCGGCAGCGGCTGGTACCGGACGCACTTCGACCCCAACCGGTACCGCCTGATCGGCATCGACCAGCGCGGCAGCGGCCGGAGCCGCCCCCTCGTCACCGAGTCCCGCGAGCAGCTCGCCGACCACACCACGCAGCGGCTGCTCGCCGACATCGAGGCCGTCCGGCAGCACCTGGACATCGAGGACTGGGTCGTCGCCGGGATCTCGTGGGGAACGACGCTCGCCCTCGCGTACGCGCAGCAGCACCCCGCACGTGTCCGAGCGCTGGCCCTCATGGCCGTCACGACGACGAGCCGCGACGAGGTCGACTGGATCACCGAAGGTGTGGGACGCGTGTTCCCGGCGGAGTGGGAGGCGTTCGAGCAAGCCAGCCAGCGCCTCCCGGGTGAGCGCGTGGTCGACGCGTACGCGCGTCGCCTGGCGGGCTCCGACCGGGAGGCCCGTGCGGACGCCGCGCAGGCCTGGGACCGCTGGGAGAACGTCCACGTCTCCCTCGACGACCCCGCGCTCCGCGAGCGCGGCCACCTGGGTCCGGAGCTGCGCGAGGGCTTCGCCACCCTCGTCACGCACTACTGGGCGAACGACGGGTTCCTGCCGGGCGACCAGGCCGTGCTCGCACGTCTGGACCGGATCGCGCATGTCCCGACGGCGCTCGTGCACGGGCGGCGGGACATCAGCGGACCCGCCGTCACGGCCTGGTGTGTGCACCGGGGACTGCCGGCGAGCACGCTCACCATCGTCGAGGACGAGGGGCACGGCGGGCCCGGCGGGAGTGCCGCGCTGACGGCGGCGCTCGACGGGTTCGCGGGGGGCGGCTCGTGACGCCGGAGCAGGTCCGACACCTGGCGGAGTTCCTGCCCGACGACTGGGGACACGTCGGCCCCTCGACCGTGCGTCCGTCGGGGACGCTGGCGACGCCGGCGGGAGGGGTGCGAGCGTTCAACCCGATCGGGGGTCCATCACCGCTCGTCGAGACACCGGTGCGGGTCCTCGGCACCACGTCGGTCGACACCGATCTGGTGGTCCGCCTGGCCTTCGCGCACTCGGACGGGGAGGAACCCGTGGTCTGGGTGGTGAGCCTGGTCGACGTCGCGGACGACATCCCTCTGCGGGAGGTGTCCAACGGCCTGTGGGGCATGCTCGCCCGTCGCCTGTCGGCCGGTCTGCTCTCGCAGACGGTCACGACCAGCACCGGCGTCCGCCTGCTGGTCGACTGAGACGAGAGGGCTGTGGGCGGGCTCCGACGGCCTGATCCCGTCTCGCGCTAGGGTGCGAGCGTGCCGGCATTCTCCACTGACGATGTCCTCGGCAACAGGCTGGACTTCGAGATCGCTCGCGACGGCTTCGTCCGCGAGCTTCGCGACGCTGCCGTGTTGCGGAACGCCGAGACGTGGCTTCGGTGCGAGGGCTACCGGGTCGTCGAGATGGACGCCGGGGCGTGGGGTGACGACGAGCAGATGCACCTGGACTTCGCGAAGGGCCTCCAGTTCCCGCGCCACTTCGGGCAGAACCTGGACGCGCTCGACGACTGCATGTCGGACGTGGCCGAGGCGGAGTACGGGTGGGACGCATCCGAGACCGGCCTCGTGCTGGTCCTCTCCGGTTTCGACCGTTTCGCTCGACGGCTCCCTCGGACCGCCGACCACGTGCAGCACGTCCTGCGGCGGCAGGGACGGTACGCAGCACTCTTCGGGAACCGGCTCCTCACGATCCTTGCCTGACGAGACTCGGCTTTCAGGACGCCGAGAAAGGCGATGATGGCCGCCGGTGCGAGGCAGGATCGGCGGGGGTGTCGGGCTCGGCGCTCGACGGTTGATGCAGGGGGATCGATGACGATCGAGATGTTGTGGGAGCAGGACGACCCGGACGAGGTGCTGCGGAACCGTTTCGGCTTCGCGGACACCGCGTCGGTGGCCGACTGGGTGAGCGCAGCGGTCGAACGCCACTGGGGTGTTCGTGTCGGTCCGCCGGAGCGGGTGGTGATCAGCGACGGCAACGCCCTTGCATGGATTCGCAGCGCTGACCAACGTCTCCTGCTCAAGTGGTCGGTCGTCCCCGACCGGTTCCCACGGCTCGCGCTCGCCGCTGAGCTCACCGCTCGGCTCGGAGCACAGGGATTGCCGGTGTCTGCTCCGGTGACGACGCTCGCGGGTGGCGTCCAGGTAGCGGACGCCGGCGTCTCGATGGGTCTGCAACGCGTCATCGAAGGAGCGCACCTCGATGTCGAGGACGCCGATCAGGTCCTTGCAGCGGGGGCGACACTCGCTCGACTGCACGACGCGTTGCGCTCGAGCCCAGTGAGCGACCTGCAACACGAGGTCCTGTCCCCGCCGGCACCGCTCACCGCACAGATCTCGGGGTGGCTCACCTCCGAGCCGTCCACGCTGTCCCCACAGGCCCGCGACGTCTTCAGGCAGCTGCTCGATCGGGTGCCACCGGATCTCCCGCCCGTGCAGATCGTGCACGGCGACTACCGCGCCGCGAACATCCTGTGCGCCGGTACTGCGATCGTCGGCGTCCTCGACTTCGAGGAACTCCGACGTGACCATCGCATCGTGGAACTCGCTCGATCAGCGGTCATGCTCGGCACGCTCTTCCGGGACTGGGGGCCCGTCGATGTGTCCGTGCGGGAGCAGTTCCTCGACGGGTACCAAGCGGTCCACGCCCTGACGAACGAGGAACTCGGTTGGTGGCCGGTCCTGGTGTGTTGGTTCTCCCTGGCCCTCGTGCCCCCGGGCGATGACCCCAACGGGTGGGGTCCAGCAGCGACCGAGCAGCTCGAGCACGCAGCGGCACAGCTGCGCGGCTGAGCCCGTCCGACATCCGCCCAGGTGTCCGGCCCCTCGGATCGCCGTTCGCGTCACACTGGGGTGTGCGTTTCGACACTGTCCTCGTTCCGGCTGACGCGCCGGTCCTCCAGTCCGAGATCGCTGCGCTCCGACGTCCCGCCAGACGACTCGCTCGCGGCGTGACGATGACGCGAGGCGGCTCGGCGCAGCCCCGTCAGTTCCAGGTCGTCATCGACGAGTGCGACCGTAGCTGGACGTTCGACCACGAGGGCGACCGCCACCGTGACCACTACGCGGAGGGTGTCCTCGACTCCGTCGACGGAGCGGTCGAGGTCAGCTTCGCCCGGAGCGGCGCGGTGGCTCCTCCCGTCCGGCTCCTCACACCGGAGCTCCTCTTGCTGTGGGGATCACCCGGGAGCTTCGCGCCGATCCTGGTCCAACGGGTTCACGGGCACTGGCTGCTCGTGACGTTCGAGCATGAGCGCGATCCAGCTGACCGCGTGACGATGGTCGTGGACGAGCGAGACGGCATCGCATACCGCTCGTACGGCACCGGCGAGATCACGGTGCTCACGGATGTTCGGGTGATGGAGGACGACGAGCCGGTGCCGCCGCGCCCACGGTTCTCTCGGTTGGAGGAGTGGCCGGTCCTCGAGTACTGACGGCCGCGTCGTCGTCTCACGCTCCGATCGGCGATCAAGCCGCCCGCGTTGTTGGTGTGACCTGCGTGCGTCGTCTGCGCGAAAGGTGCTCTGTGCCTCAGCATGGGGACGCCTCAGCTTTGCCGGGGCGGGACCAAGAGGGGGACTCTTGCCAGATCTTCGACGGCGAACCGGTATGAGGTACACCGTGGCGATGGTGACGGTCATCGCGCTCGTCGTGGTGTTCGTCGTCCGGCTGGTGGACATCCAGGTCGTGCACGCGTCGGCGCTCCACAGGCAGGCGGAGCTGAAGCGCAGCATCCCCGTGACGGTCTACGGGGAACGAGGCGCGATCGTCGACAGATCCGGAGTCGAACTCGCGGACAGTGTCACCCGGTACGACATCACCACCGCGCCGGCGCTGGTGAAGGGGTTCCGGGGGAAGTTCGGCGGGACGCGGTTGCAGAAGGTCAGCGTCAGCGATGCGCTCGAGGCGGTTTCGCGGGTTTCCGGAGCATCGGTGGAGTCGATGCGCACGGCGATCGCTGCCGACCCGAAGTCGAACTTCGCGTACCTGGCGAAGGGGTTGGACACAGAGCACTTCGAGAAGTTGCGGCGATTGGAGATCCCGTGGATCTACCCGCAACCGCAGTCAGCGCGGACGTACCCGACCGGCGCAACCGCGGGGAACCTCACCGGGTTCATGGGCACCGACGGACCTCAGGCTGGGTTGGAACTCGCCTACGACCGGTGCTTGGCCGGGACGAACGGGGCGCAGACCTACGAACGAGGTGCTGACGGTGTGCAGCTGCCGGGGTCGACGGTGACGACGAAGCAGGCGAAGGACGGCGGCACGCTCCTCACCACGATCGACAGCGACCTGCAGTACATGGCCGAACAGGACGTCGCGGCTGCAGCGAAGGACATCGGCGCCGTGTCCGCGACTGCCACGGTCACCAAGGCCAAGACCGGCGAGGTACTGGCCGTCGCTGACTACCCGACAGTCGACCCCAACGACGTCGACGCAACGCATGACAAGGGCGCTTACGGTTCGCGGGCACTCACGGACACCTACGAACCGGGATCGACCATCAAGGCCGCGATCGCAGCGGCACTCATCGACCAGGGCAGAGCGACCCCGACCACACAGGCCACCGTGCCGTACTCCCGGACCTTCCCGTGGGGCGGACGGATCAGTGATGCTGAGCTGCACCCGACGGAGCAGTTGACGCTCACCGGCATCCTCCGCGACTCGTCGAACGTCGGGATCACCGGTCTCGGGGAAGCGTTGAGCGCACAGCAACGCTACGACTACATGCGCAAGTTCGGTCTGTTCGAGCCGCAGTCGGCGATAACCTACGGCGGCCAGCCGGGCATGGACTACCCAGCGTCGCCGAAGTGGGACTCGCAGACCAACATCAACTCGATGTTCGGGCAGGGCATCTCGACGACTGCCATGCAGGTGGCCAGCATCTATCAGACCCTCGGCAACGGCGGCGTCCGCATCCCTCTGCACTTCGTCGCCGGGTGCCGACTGGCTGACGGCTCCACGATCGACGCCCCCGACGTCACGGGTCAACGCGTCGTCTCGACCGCTGCCGCCGATCAGGTCGTCCAGATGCTGCAGAGCGTCGTCAAGGGCGGAACGCTCGTCGGGATGCAGCCGATATCCGGGTACAACGTCGCAGCCAAGACCGGCACTGCTGAAGTCGCGAACGGTGCCGCTGGCTACGGTGCAGACCGGATCATCTCGGTGGCCGGGATGGCTCCTGCGGAAGACCCGCAGTACGTCGTCACCGTGACGTTCACGAAGCCGGGACCGGGCCACAAGTTCTCCAGCTCCGCGGCTCCCGCTTTCCGGACCCTGATGTCGCAGGTCCTCGAGAAGTACCGTGTCGCCCCGTCGACCTCCGAAGCGAAGCTCTACCCAGCGACCTGGTGAGCAGCCCCGGTCGAGCGTCAGGTCCTCACAGCTCGACCTCTGGCGGTCAACGCGAGCAGTCCTGAGGCTCCGAGGACGAGGAGAACCGCGACGCCGGCAGCCCACCCGAAGTTGCCGCACGACGGTCGTCGTCAGGCATCGCTCCCGGGGCGCTCGACCGCGTACTTGAAGCCGACGTGGCTGCCGACGAAGCCCAGTCGCTCGTAGAACCGGTGGGCGTCGACCCGAGCGGCGTCCGAGGTCAGCTGCACGAGTGACACGGCGAGCGCCGGCGCCGCCTGGTCGGTGACCCAGCGCATCAGCGCCGTGCCGACCCCGGCCGAACGCTGCTCGCTCGCGACCCGGACGGACTCGACGAGCAGGCGCGCACTCCCCCGACGCGACAGTCCGGGGATCAGCGTGAGCTGCAGGGTGCCGACGACGACGCCGTCAGCGTCCTCCGCGACGACGAGGTCGTTGCCGGGGTCGGCCGCGATCTGCCGGAACGCTTCCGAGTGCGCGAGGAGCGCCTCCTGGCCGGACGCACCGGACGCACCGGACGCACCGTCGCGCGCGGCGCTGATCGGGTCGTCGGTCAGGAGGCGCAGGATCGTTCCGAGGTCGTCGAGCGTCGCGCGACGGATCACCACCACGGCGCTCCGGGTGGGGACGGTGGTGGGGAGGTCGAGGCGCGAGATCACACCGCATCATCTCGCGCCTCGAGCATCACCGGATGCCGTAGACGACGCGGTCGTCGAGGTACTGCCAGACCGTGCCGACCTCTGCGAACCCAGCACTGCGGAGCGACTCGACGTGGAACCCGAGCGTCACCTTCGGCGGCGCCTCGTGCAGTTCCGCGCCCCACACGGTGTCGCGCCGCGCGAGGGCCTCGGCGTAGCGGGGTGTCTCCGCCACCGCGGCCCACCAGGCGTCCCACGTGTCCGCGCCGCTCGCGAACCCCTCGCGCTGGGTCGCCGCGTCGTCGTCCGCGGCGATGGCAGCCATGGTGCTCTCGTCCCGCTGGTACGACAGGTGGTCGCCGTTGAGCAGGACGCCGCCGGGGCGCAGGAGGTCCGCGGTGCGTCGGAGGACGTCGACGAGGGTCCCCGGCTGGAGCCAGTGCAGAGCGGTCGAGCTGACGACGGCGTCGAACGGCGCGCTGGCGATGGCCGGGTGCTCGGCCCAGTGCGGGTCGGCGAGGTCGACCTCGGCGATCACGAGCCGAGGGTCAGCGGCGGCGAGGTCCGCGGCGATGGCGAGGAGGGCCGGGTCCTTGTCGGCGACGACGGCTGTGGCGCCGGGAACGGCGGCGAGCACTGCTTCCGCGAGGGAGCCGGTGCCACCGGCCAGGTCGAGGATCCGCGGGGCGGACGTGTCCGCGCAGACGGCTGCGACGACGCGGGCGATCGTGGCGAAGCGTTCCGCCCGGTGCCGGATGTAGGCGGTCTGCTGGGCGTCCCACCGGGTCGCCAGGTCGCGTGCTCGCGCCGTGTCGTCCGGGGTGGCCGTCGGGGTGGTGGTCGTGGTGTCGGTCATCTGGTGGGTCCTTCCGGAGGGGCCGAGGAGGTGGCCGGTGGGGTGGGCAGGCGGAACGTGAGGTGGAGGTCGCCGTCGGGGTCGTCCCGGCGGGTGGTGTGGACGTCGTACACGGCGTCCAGGAGCGCGGGGCGGAGGACATCGGCGGGCGGCCCGGCACCGACGACGCGCCCCGCAGCGAGGACGACCAGGTGGTCGCAGACGCGTGCGGCGACCTCGAGGTCGTGCAGGACGACGACGACCGTCGGTGCGATGCGCGGCAGGAGTTCGAGGACCTCGAGCCGGTGCCGCAGGTCGAGGTGGTTGGTCGGTTCGTCGAGGAGGACGTGCTCGGCTCCGTGGGCGATCGCGCGTGCGAGACCGACCCGCTGCAGTTCGCCGCCCGACAGCGCGGCCAAGGGATCACCGGCTCGGTGTGCCAGCGCGACCGCGTCCAGGGCTGCGGCGACCTGCTCGTCGGATCCCGCGCCTCCGCGGTCCAGCAACCCGGCTCGGGCGAGGCCGCCGAGCGCGACCTCGTCCGCCACGGTGAGCGCCGGGTCCGGGTCGAGCCGCTGCGCCACGCTCGCGATGCGCTGGGCGATCCACCGGCGTGAGCGGTGTCGGACGTCCTGCCCGTCGATCTCCACACGGCCGCCGTCGACCGGCACGGCTCGGAGCAGTGCGCGGAGCAGCGTCGTCTTGCCGCTGCCGTTGGGCCCGACGATCCCCGTCACGGAGCCGGTCGGCGCCCTGAGGTCGACACCGTCGAGCAGCACCCGGCGCCCGGCGCGGACGGTGACGGCGTGCGCCTCGATCACCCGAGCGCGTCGAGCTGCCGGGCGAGCTCGGCCGGCCCGGCCACCGACAGGGTCGAGGGCGGGTCGGTGAACGGGAAGCGGAGCGCGACGACCCGGTGGTGTCGGACCGCGGAGAGTCCGGAGACGCCCGGTGCCGTGCGGAAGCTGTCGATGGTGTCCTGTGCCGTCCCGCTCGAGTAGAGCAACACGATCGTCGACGGGTCGCGGGAGATGATGTCCTCCACGTTGGCGTCGAAGACCCGCTGCTTCGCGTCCGCGTACACGTTGTGGAGCCCGATCGCGTGGAACACCGGCGTGACCATGCTCGGGCCGCCGTAGGGCGAGAGGACGCCCCCGCCGGACGACACGTACAGGGCAGCAGCGGTCCCGCGGTCGGTGCTGGCGGACTGTTCCGCCAGGGTGCTGCGTCCGGCCTGGACGGCGTCCTCGGCCAGGGCCTGCTGTCCGAGGACCGTGCCGAGCGTCCGCAGCTCGCTCCACACGCGCCCGAACGTCGCCGTGCGGCTCAGCTCGGGGCCGGGGTCCGTGCAGTACGCCGAAGGTGTGTAGAGCGGGATGCCGGCGGCCTGCAGTGCGTCCCGGTCGACGGCGTTCGCGGGGGCGATCACCAGGTCGGGCTTCGCTCCGAGGAGGCTCTCCTGCGACACGACAGACCCACCGGTCGAGGTCTGCTTCGTGGACAGCACGTGCAGGCGGGCGAGGTCGCGGTAGGTCTGCTTCGCGTACAGGTCCGGGGCGAGCGGTGCGGTGATGCCGACGATCCGGTCGACGACATGGAGCGCCTCGAGGTTCGGGAGTTCGTCGTTGTTGACGAGCACGATGCGGCGCGGGGCCGCGGTGATCGTCACCGGGGTGCCGCAGTTCTCGATCGTGACCGGGAAGTGCGCGGCGCCGTTCGGGCTCGTGGTCGGTTCGGTGGCGCTGGACGATGCCGCGCAGCCGCTCAGGCCGACCACGGCGGCGGTCGCGAGCAGACCGATCGCCGTCAGGACCGGGGTGGAGCGGGGCCGGGTCCGGGTGGAGGACCGGGGCCGGGTGGATGGCCGGGTTCGGGTTCGGGTTCGGGTTCGCAAGGGGGCTCTCCAGTGGGGGGGTCGACCGTGGGGTAGGCGGTCAGGGGGTGGACGTGGGGGCGGTGCGGCGGAGGAGGACCAGGAGGAACGGCGCACCGAGCACACCGGTCACGACCCCGACGGGGATCTCCTGGGGCGCGAAGACGGTGCGCGCGACCGTGTCCGCGACGACGAGCAGGACCGCGCCGAGCAACGCTGACACCGGCAGGACCGCCCGGTGTCGGCCGCCGACGAGCCGACGTGCCAGGTGCGGCACGACGAGCCCGATGAACCCGACACCGCCGACCGCGGCGACGATGACGCCGACCATGGCAGAGACACCGACCATCAGGGCCAGCCGCGCGCGTTCGGGGTCGATGCCCGCGGACCGCGCGGAGTCGTCACCGGACGCGAGCGCGTCGATGAACGGTGCGATGACGACGAGCGTGACGAGTCCGAGGCCGGCTGACACTGCTGCGGCGGCGAGTGCGACCGGCTGCACCGACCCCAGCGAGCCCAGCAGCCAGAACAGGACGGAGCGGGCGGCCTCCGGGGAGTCGCTCCAGAAGACCAGGAAGCTCGTCGCCGCGTTGAGGGCGTAGCCGACGGCCAGCCCGGCGAGCACGAGCCGGATCGGACCGCGACGGCTGGCGGTCCCGGCCAGGGCCACGACCAGCAGCACGGCGCCGATCGCCCCGGCCAGCGCCGCGCCGGAGAAGAGGAGCGCGCCGCCTCCGCCGATGACCAGGACCACGAGTGCGACGCCGGTGCTGGCGCCGGAGTTGATGCCGAGCAGGTACGGGTCGGCCAGACCGTTGCGGACGAGGGCCTGCAGGACCGCTCCCCCGGCCGCCAGTACGGCGCCGGCGATGATCCCCATCGCGACCCGAGGTGCCCGCGTGCCCCAGACGATCTGGTCGGCGGATGCGGACCAGTCACCGGATCGGACGCCGCTGACGTGGTCGACCACGATGCCGATGACCTGGGTCGGAGCGATCGACACCGGACCGATCATCATCGCGGCGACGGCGACGACGGCGAGCACCGCCACGAGCAGGGTGATCCGGGCCGCTGCGCGACGACGGGAGCGGCGCATCAGGAGCACGACGGCGTCGGCCGGACGCGTCGACGAGGACGTCGGGCGGACCGCCGGCAGCGACTCGGACATGGGTCTCCTTGATGAGAACGGATCTCATTAGTACCAGATCCGGGCGCAGGAGACACAAGCGAGCGACGGGATCACATCAGCGCAACCCAGGAGCGGAGGGCGTCGATCCACTGGTCGAACGCGTCGAGGTGCGCGTCGTGCGAGGCGTCATGGAGCCGCCCCACCGTCACCGAACGACCACGACGGACGAACTCCTGCTGCTGCTCCGCGGTGAACATGCCACCGTCGGCGTACAGGACCAGGGTCGGCGCCGTGACCGACTCCCACTCCGCCCAGCGGGGCGTACCGACCGCCTCGATCGTGGACTGCATGACGTCGGCGTCGAAGCGCGGGTGGAGTCCGTCCGGGCGCTCCTCCAGGTCGGCGACCCAGGCCTCCGCGAGCGGCCCGTCACCGAGCTCGGTCCGGGCAGCCACGCGATCGGCGAACGGCGTCGGCCACGAACGGAAGAACGCACCGAGGGCAGCGTGGTCCTCCGGTGTGCCACTGCCCTGGTCCACCTCGAGCAGGACGAGCCCCCGCACCAGGTCCGGTCGGGCGGCAGCGACGAGCATCGCCGTGTGCGCGCCCATCGACTGGCCGACCAGCACCACCGGGGGGACGGTGAGCGCGTCGATGACCGCGACCACGTCGGCGACGAACGCCGCGCGCGAGGTGTCTGCAGGACGCCTGGTGCTCCGGCCGTGCCCGCGCTGGTCGACCAGGACGACGGAGTGGCCGGCGAGCGCCTCCGCCGTCGGGACGAACTCACGGCTGCTCCCGGCCAGGCCGTGCAGGACGACGACGGTCGGACCGTTGCCCGGCCACACCAGCGCCGCGATCTCGGTTCCGTCGGCGGTGGTGACCGTGCGCGTCGTCGCTTCCACGGACACGAGCCTAGGGAAAGCTCTGAGAGGCACCGATCCCGTGCCACTCCCCCCGATGGACGACTCCGACTCCCGGACGATTCCGCCCCCGACCCCGCCCGAGAGGCGACCACGGGTCCTACCGTGAACAGCATGCCGAAACTGCTGCGGGCCTCCATCGTGCCGGCCGTCGCCACCGCCCTCCTCGCCGCCTGGGTCGCGACGCAACACGGCCAGTTCACCGTGGACGTCCCTCTGCGGGAGGACACCTTCGCCACGAACCCGTACGCGGTCCTGGTGATGGTCGGGTACGCCGCGGCACTCGGCATGGCGCGCCTGCGGCCGACCTGGGCCGTCGTCGGCACGGTGCTGCTGGTGACCCTGCAACTGCTCTTCTGGCCGGCCCGGTTCAGCCAGGCGAGCTGGGTCGGCTACCTGGTCCTCCTGCCGCTTCCCGCGCTCGTCGCGCGGTCGGCTGACCCCGCCCACCGGCGTCGGCTGCTCGCCGGCGTCCTGGCTGCTGCGGTCGGTGTCGGCGCGCTGCTGACCGTCCCGACGGTCTCGCTGTCCGGCCGGTGGGGCACGGTCAACGGCCTCCCCTGGGGTGGCCGCATCACCAGCGACATCGCGGTGTGGCTCGTCCTGTCGGTCGCGGCCGCGGCGCTGTCCTGGAGGATCGGCGCACGTCGACCGGACACCGCACCGGTCCCGATCACCCCCGTGACGCACCATGCGGTGGTCGCGACGTTGTCGAAGCGTGAGCGCGAGATCTTCCGGCTCCTCGCCGACGGCTGTTCCAACACCGACATCGCGCGGCAGGCGTACATCAGCGAGGCGACCGTGAAGACCCACGTCGGCAACATCCTGACCAAGCTCGACCTCGGGTCACGCAACGAGGTGATCGCGTTCGCGTACCGGAACGGTCTGATGGCGCCGGAAGGCGCGCAGTAACGGACGGGAGGCACGGTGCGGGCCCGCACCGTGCCTCCCGTCCGCGACGGCTCAGCTCACTTGCCTGCAGCCGCGTTGTAGTCCGCGATCTGCGCGGACGCCTGCTTCTCGGCCGTCCGCATGGTGGCGCGCACGTCCGCCCCCTCGACCACCCGGTTGAACGCGCCGATGACGGTCGCGCGGACGGTCGGGAACGCGCCGGTCACGCAGCCCGCCGCTGCGGTGCTCGACGGGTCGGCCGCCAGCTGCCGGTACATGGCCGCGACGTTCGGGTCGGCGAGGGACTGCTTGCCGACGCTGGTCGACGCGGCTCCGGTGTCCATCGCCAGGTAGCCGGTCGCCTTCGCCCACTTCGCCTGCACCTCGGGCGTCTGCAGCCACTTCGCGAAGTCGTACGAGGCGCGCTGCTCGGCGGACGAGTGTCCCTTGCCGGAGATCCAGAGCGCGTTGCCGCCGATGACCTGGCCGGCGTCCTTCGACGAGGCGGTGGTGGGGAAGGTCGTGACGACGGACTTCGAGCCGTCCGGGTCGACGGTCGTGTACGCGCCGGAGGAGGTCATCAGCATGCCGACCTTGCCGCTGGCGAAGGCGGAGTTCATGGCGGCGGAGTCGGTGCCCGGGTTCAGCGCGACGCCGTCCTGGTACAGCGACTGCAGCCGCGTCATGAAGCCGACCTGGGTGTCGGAGGTCAGGCTGACCCCGTCGACCTTCGTGGACCCGCGGCCGTTGTCCGGCGAGCAGAAGGGCTTGCCGCCGGAGGCGGAGAGCTCCTCGAGCATCCACGAGTCGGCCATGTTCATGCTGAAGCCGTAGGCGCCGGTCGCCTTGTGGATCGCCTCGGCCCAGGTCGCGACCTGGTCGAGGGTCTTCGGCGGGGACTTCGGGTCGAGTCCGGCCCGCTCGACGAGCGCCTTGTCGAGGTACAGGACGGGGACGGACACCGAGAACGGCATCGCTGCCAGTCCGTCCTTCCCGCTGTAGTAGCGCTTGGCGGCAGGGGCCATCGACGAGGTGTCGACCTTCCCGAGAGTGGTGGGGGCGACGGTCTGGCCGGAGTCCATCATGAAGCCGGTCGACACGTCGTTCATCATGAGCAGGTCCGGCGTCGACGAGGACTGCACAGCGGCGGTGTACTTCGTCTGCACCGCGGCGTAGTCACCCTGGTACGAGGCCTTGACGGTGGCGTGGTCGGCGTTGTGGGCGTTGTACTCGGACACCAGGGAGCCGAGTTCGGTGGCGGCGGGGCCGGCCATGGCGTGCCAGAAGTCGACGGTGACGGGGCCGGACGAGGCGGCGGAGCCGGAGGCGGAACATCCGGCGAGCGCCAGCACGGTGGCGGCGCCGAGGACGAGTGCGGCGGTGGAGCGTCGAGACGACATGGTGCTGCTTCCTGTTCGGGGTGAGGGTGGGAGCTGGGGCGGGCGACGGGAGGGAGGGACGGTCACGTGAGCGCGTCGGCGGTCACCGCTGCGCGGTGGCCGTGCAGTGCGCCGGTCACTGCAGTGCGCCGGTCACTTCAGGGCGCCGGCGGTCAGGCCACCGGCCAGGAACCGCTGGGCGACGAGGACCAGGACGAGCACCGGCAGGGTGACCATCGCGGCGCCGGCCAGGACGACACCGACGTCGGACGCCTGGGCGTCGGCGAGTTGGGCGATGCCGACCTGCACGGTCCGGTTCTCCGGCGAGTTCGTGACGAGCAGCGGCCAGAAGAACCCGTTCCACGCGGCCGTGGCGCTGACGAGGGTGACGGACACCAGGGTCGGCCGGGTGATCGGCAGCAGCATCGACCGGATGAACCGGAAGTGGCCGGCGCCGTCGAGCACAGCGGCCTCGCGCAGTTCGTCGGGGAAGCTCAGGAACGCCTGCCGGAACAGGAAGATCGTCAGCGCCGAGGCGACGAACGGCAGGAACACCACGAGCAGGGTGTCGATGATGTGCCACGACGAGACGGTCAGGTAGTTCGCGATCAGGGTCGTCTCGCCGGGGATCATCATGCTGGCGAGCAGGACGAGGAACAGCGCCCGGGTACCGCGGAGTCGGCAGAACACCAGCGCGTAGGCGGTCATGATGCCGATCACGACCTGCAGCACCGTCTGGCAGAACGTCACCAGCACGCTGTTGAGGAACTGCTGGCCGAGCGGCACGACCTGGGTCGCACGGACCAGGTTGTCGAGCGTCAGGTGGACGGGCAGCAGGCCGGGCAGCCCCTGGTCGAGGTACTCGTTCGGGGTGAGGGCGCCCTCGAACACGTAGTACAGCGGGAAGCACACGACCACGACGGCGGCGATCAGCCAGGCGTAGACGAGGGCGCTGCGGAAGCGCCGGGCGGTGACGGGTCGCATCAGTAGTTCACCCGCTTCTCGAGCACACCGAACTGCACGAGGGACAGCCCGAGGACGAGCAGGAACAGCACGACGCCGAGCGCTGCCGCCAGCCCGAAGTTCGCGCTCGCCGAGCCGAACGCCTGCTGGTAGATCGCGTAGACGAGCGTGCGGGAGGAGTCGGCCGGGCCTCCCGAGGTGAGGATCTGGATCTGTCCGAACGTGGTGAGCGCCTCGACGGTGCCGGTGACCACGACGAAGAACAGGGTCGGCGTGACCAGTGGCAGCGACACCGACCAGAAGGTGCGGACCGGGCCCGCGCCGTCGAGTTGCGCGGCCTCGACGACCTGCGGGTCGATCGCCCCGAAGGCCCCGACGAGCAGCAGCACGGTGAACCCGAGCGAGCCCCAGACGGTGACGAGCACGACGCTCGCCAGCGCCCAGTGCGTGTCGGTCAGCCACGGGATCCCCTGGCCGCCGAACTGCCGGATCACGGTGTTCACCAGGCCGGTGCCGGGGGCGAGCATCGTCGCGAAGGCGACCGACCCCGCTGACACGGACACGACCATCGGCGAGGTGAGCAGGGCCCGGAAGACCGGCATCCCTCGCAGCTTCGCGGTGAGCGGCACGACGATGAGCAGTCCGAACACGATCCGGCCGGCGACGACGCCGATGCAGAACAGCGCCGTGTTGAGCATGGTCCGGGCGAAGGCCGGGTCGGTGAACGTCCGGACGTAGTTCTGCAGGCCGACCGATCCGGCGGGCTGGCCGAAGATGTCGGTGCCCTGCGTGCTGAGGACGATGACGCGGACGAGCGGGTAGAAGACGAACACGCCGAACACGACCGACGCCGGCAGGAGCAGGGCCATGCCGACGCGGCGGTCGGACCGCAGCCAGGACCGGGTCGTCCTGGCGGGGCGGGCGGGACCGGCGAGCAGGCCGGGCCGGACGGACACCGTCATGTCGAGCAACCTTCGGGTAGGGAACGTTCCCTATCCGGGAACGGTGTCCACTGTGCGGGCGGTCGGAGGAACCGGTCAAGCGGCGTCAGCGACCCGCCGCCGTCCGTTCACACCGCGTTCAACGGACGAACCACGACGGCGGTCGGCGCACCCCCGGTGTTCACCTCCGGTTCGGCTCGGAGCACCGCGTGGTTCCCCGTCCAGGACCGGCCGCGTCGTAGACCGGTCCCATGTCGTCGCCCGCCACGCCCGCCGTCTCCCCCACCCCCGCCGCGCTCCGCGCCGCCGCCGAGTCCGCCTGCCGCACGGTCGCCCCGCAGCTGCTCCAGGCGTTCCGGTCGGACATGGCGATCACCACGAAGCGCGACGCCCACGACGTCGTCACGGTGCACGACCGTGCCGCGGAGGAGACCATCACCACCGCGCTGACCAGGGCCTTCCCCGGGTCGGTGGTGCTCGGGGAAGAGGGCGGCAGCACCGGTGACGCGTCCCTCCGGTGGGTCGTGGACCCGATCGACGGCACCGCGAACTTCGCCCGGGGGCTGGCCTACTGGTGCGTCTCGATCGCCGCCGAGGTCGACGGGGTCGTCGTCGCCGGCGCCGTGTACGACCCGGTGGCCGACCACCTGTTCGCCGCCGACGACACCGGCGCGACCCTCGACGGCGCACCGATCCGGTCCGTGTCCCTGCCCGAGGACGCCGCGACCGTGCTGACCAGCTTCCCGGTGCAGCAGGACCTGGAACTCCTCGGCGAGGAGGCTGCACTCACCCTGGTCCGTGACCTCACGCTCCGGTACCGGCACCACCACAGCACCGGCAGCGGCGCGCTCAACCTCGCGCACGTGGCCGCCGGCTGGTCGGACGTCACGATGGGCTTCGCCACCCACCCGTGGGACGTCGCCGCGGGTGCGCTGGTGTTGGAGCGGGCCGGCGGGTGGTTCCGCGGGTTCACGTCCGGCGTCGCGACCGACCCGGCACACCGGGCCGAGGACTACGTGGCTGCCGGCGGTGGCGTCGACCACCGGGCCCTGGTCGAGCGGGTGCAGCAGCTCTCGAGCACGATCACGCCACCGCTCGACCGTCAGGGTCGGTCCGCGGTCTAGGGTCCCGATGTGAGCACCAGCGCAGCCCAGGCATCGGCCTTCTTCGACGAGGTCGGTCGCGCGGAGTCCGTGTGGACCGTCGAGGACGACGGCGGCGTTCCCGCTCCCCTCGGCGCTGACGGCCGACGGGCGATGCCCTTCTGGTCGCGACGGTCCAGGGCGGAACGGGTGATCGGCACCGTGCCCGCCTACTCCGGCTTCCGACCGTCGGAGATAGCGCTCCGGGACTTCGTCGACCGATGGCTGCCGGGACTCGAGCGGGACGGCATCGACGTCGGACTGAACTGGTCGGGATCTCGTGCCACCGGGTACGACCTGACGCCCCGGGAGGTGCTGGCCCGGTTGACCGAACAGGACGCCGGCTCAGAACGACGCTCGTACACCGAGGCGTTCCTCGCGCACCTGCAGCACCTGTTCACGACCGACACGGACTGGAACGACGGCACGGAATGGGTCGCCGGCCGCGCCCTGACCGACGACGTCGCCGTCGTGCTCTACCGCGACCGCCCGGGAGGCCCGGTCCTCGGCCGCCGCTACGACCTGGCCGCAGACCGCACGCTGTTCACGGACGACAGCGCCGAAGCGATCGCCGGCGAGGCCTGGACGGGCGACTTCGTCGACCCCTCCGGACCGGGTGAGCTCCTCCCGGTGGACTGGGCCGACGGGCTCTGCGACGACCCACGGAGCGTGCAGTGGATCGGAGTCCGGCGCTGAGGCACAGTTCCGAGTCCGGAACCGCTTCCGTCCAGCGCCCGCACCAGCCGCCTTGCGCACGACGCCCGCCCGCTCCGTGCCGGTCGAGCCGTATCCTGACTCCCTGATCGCCGTCGCCGTTGCAGGGCCCCGCCACGGGGCTCCCCACCACCGCAGCAGGCCCCGGTCGGCCACGGAGGGAACTGTCATGAGCATGGAAGGCGTGGCCTGGAGCTCGCTCTACAAGATCTCGACCGCCAGGGACGGCAAGCACGGCATCTCCCGTGAGTCCGTGCGGCGGATCATGACGTTCGCCGTGCCGTACCGCGCGAAGCTCCTCGTCTTCATCGTGCTGTCCGTCGTGGGGGCGTTCCTGGCGGTCGCGACGCCGGTGCTCGCCGGCCAAGTCGTGGACGTCATCGCGGCCCGGGGCGCCGTCGGCACGATCGTCTGGCTCGCCGTCGTCATCGCCCTGGTGGCCGTCGCCGACGCCGCCACGTCGCTGGTGACCCGCTGGTACTCGGCGCGGATCGGCGAGGGCGTGATCCTGGACCTCCGCACCGCCGTGTTCAACCACGTGCAGAAGATGCCGATCGCGTTCTTCACCCGCACCCGGACCGGCGCACTCGTGAGCCGGCTCAACAACGACGTGATCGGCGCGCAGCAGGCCTTCAGCGGCACGCTGTCCGGCGTGGTCACGAACGTCGTGGCGCTGGTCCTGACCCTGGTCGTGATGCTCAGCACCTCCTGGCTCGTGACGGTGCTCGCGGTGGTCATGCTCCCGGTCTTCCTCATCCCCGCACGCCGGATGGGCAGCCGCCTGGCCGCGCTCCGCCGCGAGGCCGCCGACCACAACTCGGCGATGAGCACGCAGATGACCGAGCGGTTCTCGGCGCCGGGTGCCACCCTCGTCAAGCTGTTCGGCCGCCCCGACGAAGAGGCCGAGGAGTTCCGGGTCCGCGCCGCCCGCGTCCGTGACATCGGGGTCCGGAGCGCACTGCTGCAGTTCGTCTTCGTCACCGCACTCACCCTGGTCTCCGCGCTCGCCCTCGCGCTCGTCTACGGAGTCGGTGGTTCCCTCGCCCTCGGCGGCCAGCTGAACACCGGCGACGTGGTCACCCTGGCCCTCCTGCTCACCCGCCTCTACGCGCCGCTGACCAGCCTGGCGAACGCCCGGGTCGAGATCATGAGCGCCGTGGTCAGCTTCGAGCGCGTCTTCGAGGTGCTCGACCTCGAACCGCTCATCCAGGAGAAGCCCGACGCCGTCACGATCCCCGACGGTCCGGTCGCGGTCGAGTTCGACGACGTCCGCTTCGCCTACCCGTCCGCCGACAAGGTCTCCCTGGCGTCACTCGAGGAGGTCTCCACGCTGGACACCCGTGGTGGCGACGAGGTCCTGCACGGGGTCTCGTTCCGGATCGAGCCGGGGCAGACCGTCGCCCTGGTCGGCACGTCCGGTGCGGGGAAGTCCACGGTCGCGCAGCTCCTGTCGCGCCTGTACGACGTCGACAGCGGCGCCGTCCGGCTCGCCGGCACGGACGTCCGCGACGTCACGTTCAGCTCGATGCGGCACACGATGGGCATGGTGACGCAGGACGGCCACCTGTTCCACGAGACCATCCGCTCGAACCTGCGGCTCGCCCGGCCCGAGGCCACCGACGACGAGGTGTGGGACGCCGTCCGGCGGGCCCGCCTCGAGCCGCTCATCCGGTCCCTGCCGGACCAGCTCGACACCATGGTGGGTGAGCGTGGCTACCGGCTGTCCGGTGGTGAGCGTCAGCGCATGACCATCGCACGGCTCCTGCTCGCGCAGCCGCGGGTCGTCATCCTCGACGAGGCGACGGCCGCCCTGGACTCGACGTCCGAGGCCGCCGTGCAGGCCGCGCTGAGCGAGGCGCTCGAGGGCCGGACGGCGATGGTGATCGCCCACCGCCTCTCCACCATCCGCAGCGCGGACCTGATCCTGGTGGTCGAGGACGGCTCGATCGTGGAGCGCGGCACGCACGAGGAACTGCTCGCCGCGGGTGGGCGGTACGAGGAGCTGCACCGGACGCAGTTCGCGGTGCAGAAGGAGGCCGCGGCGGACGAGGAAGCGATCGGCGCGGTCTAACCCTCCGAAGGCACCGACCGCGGCCGGCACCGCGGCACGAGCACGGTCGGCAGCACCTCGTGTCGGACCACACGCCGACCCCGCAGCCGTTCGACGACGAGTTCGACGACCCGTGCCCCCATCCGCCGACACGGCTGCTCGACGGTCGTCAGGTCCAGCCGTTCCGCCAGCGCGGTGCCGTCGAACCCGGTGACGGCGGCCACCTCCGGCAGGTCGGTCCCGGCTGCGCGGGCGGCGGCCAGCAGCCGTCCCGCGGTCGCGTCGTTCGCCGCGACGAACGCGGTCACGCCGTCGTCCAGGAAGCTCCGCACTCGTCCGGGCTCGGCGACGAGCACGTCGATGTCCGCCGTGCACCGGTCCGCCGTCGCCTGGAGTCGGCCCGACACCTCGGCGTGCACCCGCCCCCGCCGTGTGGTCGACGGGAACGCCGACTCCGCCACGAAGCAGGTCCGGACGTGCCCGAGCGACGCCAGGTACAGCAGCAGTTCCCGCATGCCGGATTCCTCGTCGACGCTCACGGTGTCGATGCCGGTCCCGGCCAGGAGGCCCGCCCCCGATCCGAGGACCGCCACCGGGACCCGCCGCGCGGCCGACACGACCCGTGCCCGCGGGAGACGACTGCTCACCACCGCGACCCCGAGGACACCGTCGGCCGTCCCGGCGGAGGCGACCAGGGCCTCCAGTCCGGCGGCCAGCCGCGCGTCGTCGCGACCCGCGTCGACGACCCGGACGGCGAACCCGAAGGTCGCGGCGGTCTCCCGTGCACTCGCCAGCACCTCGGCGTGGAACGGGTGTGCCGCGTCGGTGACGAGCACCCCGATGACGAGCGGGTCGCCGGAGGCGCGTCGTCGCGCCAGGGCACCGACCGGGAGGCCCAGCTCGTCCGCCGCGCGCACCACCCGTTCCCGACACGGCACGGACACCCCGTCGTCGCCGCGGAGGGCCAGGGAGACGAGCGACCGGGACAGCCCGGTCGCCTGAGCCACCTCGGCGAGGGTGACCGTCATCGACCGGTGAGGGTCCAGGTGTGGACGTGCTCCCAGGTCATTGTGTGCCACCAGCGGCCGCTCCAGTCCGGGCTGGCCGTCCGGTAGAGGACGACGGTGTCGCCGCGGAAGCCGGACGGCACGTCGATGTCGAGGTCGCGGATGAACGCACCGACCTCGTCGCGCAGGTCCGGACGGCCGTAGAGGTCGTGGGAGGCGAGCGAGAGGTGTGCGCGCCACTTCTCCGGCAGGAAGTCGTTCGACGGCGGCGAGTCCATGGTCCGACGGAAGGGGTCGACCGCGGCGTCGACGTCCGCGGCGAGCTGGACGAAGTCCTGGTTCAGGGTTCCGTCGGGGCGTTCGGCGACGTCGTACACGTACCCGATGCCCTGTCCACGGACGCCGGCGTTGTGGACGTCGAACGCCGGACGGTCGGCGAGCAGGGTCGTCAGCGCCTGCACGACCTCGGTGACGTCGCGGCCGAACGGCTGGCTGCCGACCAGGGTGGCGTGCGGCGGGAACGCGCCGGCGGACACCAGGCCGTACTGGGCGCGGAGCTGGTCGGTGACGACCGTGACGGCGCGGCAGGTGCGGGCATCGGGGCGCAGGTAGACGCCGTAGCGGTACGGGTCGGTGGCGTCGAGCGGCAGGCGGGAGGTGACGGCGGCGTCGGGCTGGGACATGGGATCCGTTCGGTCGAGCGCGTTTAGGGAACGTTCCCCATCGTGGTCACCAGCGCACCGTCGTGGTCGTCTGGACGGCGACGAGCAGGTGAACGGGTGGTGACGCGGGCGGCACCCGAGCGGGCGCCGCGCGGCCGTGCCGCCGTGCTGCTCAGCGCGGAGCGAGCGTCCGACCGGGCACGAGCGTGCCGTCGATGGCGGTGTGCGTCGCCCGCGAGGTCACCCCGTCGATCTGGTCCACGACGTCGTCCACCGACAGGGACCCGATCACGTCGAGGGGCTGCCGCCACGAGCTGATGCCGAACAGCTCCGTGGCGAAGGGCATGATGCCGTCGTACCCGGTGACGGACAGGTCCTCCGGCGCCCGGAGCCCGCGGCGGCGCATCGCCTCGAGGACACCGACGGCCCAGTGGTCGCTCGGCGCCATGATCGCCGTCACGCCCCCGACCGCCACCACGTGGTCCACGGCGGAGTCGAGCCGGCGCGGGTCGTCGCCGTGGTCCTCCAGGCGGACCAGCACCACGTCGACACCCCGCGCGCCCAGCTGCCGGGCCATCGCGTCCGTGCGGGCCGACTGCGTCAGCGACCCCGACCGGGCGACCGTGAAGACCGCGACCCGCTCGTGGCCGAGGTCCGCGACCCGGTCCGCCAGCGCCGTCCCGCCACCGTGCTCGTCGCAGTAGACGCTGCTGACCGACTCGTCCCGCTCCGGACGCCCGGCGACCACCGTGGGGATCCGCTGCGCGAACGGCAGGACGTCCTCGACGGGCAGGGCGCCGCTGCAGACGATCAGCCCCTCGACCCGCAGCGCGACCAGCGTCTCGAGCGCACGCCGTTCCTCCGCGATCGAGAACGACCCGGCTCCGGTCGCCGTGACGACCCGGTACCCACGCTCCGCCGCGCGCAGCTGGAACGCCGTCAGCAGGTGCCCGTAGAACGGGGTGGAGGCGTCGCGCACGAACGCGCCGACCGTGTGGGTCCGGTGCGCCGACATGCCCCGGGCGTTGGCGTTCGCCACGTACCCGAGGTCACGGGCGGCCTGCTTCACCCGCTCGACCGTCGCCGGCGCGACCCCGTAGGCCCCGGCGAGCGCCCGCGAGACGACGGACTTCGAGACACCGGCGGCAGCGGCGACGTCGAGGATCGTCGGGACGGCGTGGCTCATGCCCGGGCCCGTCGTGTGGTCATCCCCTCACGGTAGCGGGCACAGCGCACCCCTCGACGAGGAGCAGCGCGGATGGCCATCCTGAGCGCTGGCTCACCGCGCAGAAAGTCTGCCGTCGCGCACTGTTCACCGAACGGCCCGGACGGACCCCGATCGTTCTCGGTACCCGCCGCGTCGCCGACCCCCTGGTCGCAGGCGGACACGTACCCGCACCCGAACGAGGAGCCCCGTGCCCAACCGTCCCGCCCGAGCACACGCGCTGTTCCGAGCCGCGTCCATCGCCACCGCTGCCGCCGCCGTCCTCGGCACCGTCTGCCTCTCGACCACCACGGCGAGCGCCGACACCGGCCTGCAGCCCGCGTTCACCGCGCAGGACCACCCGGTCACCGACGTCCCGGGCATGGTGAACGGCCGCGAACTCGGCGCCTTCACCGGACTCGACGGACGCCGTGTCGACGCGACGCGGCTGATCCGCTCCGAGTCGCTCGACAAGGTCACGGCCGCCGGCGCCCAGACGCTCGCGGGCAAGTACCACGTGGACCTCGTCGTCGACCTCCGCACGCCTGGTCAGGTGGCGGCGAAGCCCGACGTGACGATCCCCGGCGCGAAGGTGGTCGACATCTCGATGTTCGGCGCGGACGGCGACTACCCGGACGACACCGTGATGTACCACGACCTCACCGACAAGGGCTACGTCGACGCTGCGGACCGTGGCCCGATGATCAGCGCCTACGCCCAGGTGCTCCAGATCCTCGCCACGCACACGACCGGCACCGTGCTGATCCACTGCTCCCACGGCATGGACCGCACCGGCACCGTCATCGACCTGCTCGACCGGGTCCTGGGCGTCGACAGCGCGGACGTCCTGCACGACTACCTGCTCTCGAACACCCAGCTCGGCGTCACGTGGGCCACCCCGCAGCTGCTGCAGGGCACCTTCGAGCACGACGTCGCGACGAAGTACGCGGGCATGGACTCGTACCTGTCCAAGACCATCGGCGTCACCCCGGCCGAGGTCGCGGCACTCCGCGCCCGGTTCCTCGTCTCCGACGACGCCTCGGCCTCGGCCGTCACCGTCGGGGGCGTCACCGTGCCGCTCGCCGCTGCGGCGACCACGGCCGGTGCGACCGTCACCGCACCCCTCACCGCGCTGACCGCCGCCGACGTGCACGTCACGACGACGAACTCGGCAGCGACCTCCTCGGTGGCCGTCACCGGTCGCAGCGCCGTCGTCACGGTGACCGCGGCGGACGGCACGACGACGAAGCAGTACCGCGTCACCGTGCGGCAGCCCGCCCTGTCCGTCGTCGCGAACGGCACCGCCGCCCACGGCCCGTTCGCGCCCGGCTCCGCCGTGACGATCACGAGCGCCGGTCTCACTCCGGGTGCGGTCTACTCGGTCGTCGTGCACTCCACCCCGCGGGTGATCGGCACGGTCACCGCGACGGCGGCCGGGACCGTCTCGGCCTCCGTCGTCCTGCCGGCCGACCTGGCCGCCGGCGCGCACACGCTGTTCCTGGCCGACGCGCGGGGGACCGCCGTCACCACCGCGGCACGCATCGTCGTGGTCGCCCGCTCGGCGACCGGGACCACCACGACCCGCGGGGGCACGACCGTGGCGACTGTCCCGGTCCGGTCCTCCTCGGCAGCGGGTCCGTCCGTCGCCACGGGCGGCACGGTCGTGGCCAGCCCCGCCGACGGCGGCGCCCTGCCCTGGGTCCTGCTCGGCGGTCTCGGATCGGCCCTCCTCGCCGGCCTCGGCGTGCTCCGCCTGCGCGGCCGGGTCCGCAACGGCCGGGCCAGCAACGGCCAGTTCCGCAGCGGCCGCTGAGTCGTGACGACACGACACACGACGAAGCGGTGGCGCCGGGGATCCGTCCTCGGCGCCGCCACCGGCGTGCTGGCGGTCGGGATGGTCGTCACCGCGATCGTCGGCCTGACGCTCCCCCACACCCGCCAGACGGGAGGCCCGCCCACCCTCGACCTCGCCGGCCACCCCGTGCAGGTCGACGGCCCCGCACCCGCCCCGAGCGCGTCCGCGACGCCCTCCGGGGTCGGCCGCTTCGCGGCCCCGTCCGTCGGTCTGGACGTGCCCCTCGGGGCCTTGAGCGTCGTCGACGACGTGGTCGAGCCTCCCGGCTTCACCTCGGCGTACTGGGTGCGGAACCTCGGCGTCGCCCCCACCGATGCGGCCCACGGCACCGTGTTCGTCGCGATGCACTCCCTGCGCGGCGGCGGTGTCGGGCCCGGGAACGCGCTCATCGACATCGCGGCGGGGCGCCCGCGCATCGCGACGGGGGCGGCGATCACGGTCGACGACGTCCGCTACCGCGTCACCCGCACCGAGACGGTCGGCAAGGGCGACATCCACGCCGACGCCGAGGTGTGGGCGAACACGCCGGGGCGGCTCGTCGTGATCACGTGCCTGCAGCGTGCGGACGGTGAGCGGTCGGTCAGCAACGTGGTGGTCGAGGCCGTGCGGGCGTGATGCCCGTCGTCAGGGGTACGACTCCGGTCGGCCAGTCGGGCGACTGACACACGTCCTCTGGTCGTGCGAGCCTGGGGGCCGTCCACATCGACCGCACCAGCCGATCAGGAGGCATCGTGAACAGCGCAGATCGGGACCGCGACCGCCGGACCTTCCGCTGGGGGGTCGTCGCGGTGGTCGTCCTGGGGCTCGCGGTCTTCACCCCGCTCGCCGCCCGGTCCGGGAACGGCGCGACGTACTTCTTCGTCGAGATCGTGCTCGTCGCCGCGCTGCTCGGCTGGTACGAGACTCGGAAGCGTCAGCACCGCTGACCGTGCCGACGCTCAGCCGTCAGCCGCGGAGGGTGCTCGGACGGCGGCGGAGACCCCGCCGTCCGACGAGGAACCAGACGAGCGGTCCCAGCACCGGCAGCACGACCACCCCGACGATCCACACGACGGTCGCCGGCAGCGTCATCCGCGCGGATCAAGCGCCGGGAGGCCCGGGGCACCGCCGCCCCGCCGGTCACGCCGTCGGGGACCCACCGTCCAGGTCAGCGCAGCGCCGCGAACAGCACGTCGGCCACCTGCGGCAGCTCGGTGCGGAACGACCACTGCACGGTGTTCCAGTCGTGCCCGCTGCCTGGTGCGAGCGCCACGGTGGCGTGGGCTCCCGCGGCCCGCGCTGCCCGTGCCAGCACCCGGGCGTTGTCGCTGAACTCGCGGTCGGAGGACCCCGCCGTCAGCCAGAGAGCGTGCCCGCCGAGCCCGTTCGCCCGCATCTGCGCGATCGGACCGGCGGCCTTCCACGCTGCGACGGAGCCGCCGAAGGCCCGGTCGGCACTGTGCTGCGGGTTCTGGTCGATCGGGTGCAGTTCACTCGAGACCGCGAGCACGGGCCCGAACCGGTCAGGCTGTGCGGTCACGAACTGCATCGCGCAGGTCGCCCCCTGTGAGAACCCGGCCAGGCCCCAGGCGTGCCGGTCGGTGGTGACCGGCAGGTGTGCGGTGAGCCAGCGCGGGACGTCCTCGGTGACGTAGGTCCGGGCCTTCCCGAGCTCGGAGTCGACGCACATCGTGTTGAGCCCGGGCGCCGACAGCTGGTCGACGGAGACGACGATCGGGGCGCGGCCCTGGTGCGCTGCGGCGTAGGCGTCGAGTGCCTTGTCCAGCTGTCCGGCGGTGAACAGGTCGCTCGGGGCGCCGGGCTGCCCGGAGAACGCGAGCACGACGGGCAGCTTCCGCGGGTCCCGGACCAGGGCGGCTGGCGGCAGGTACACGACGGCCGGTCGGGCGTCGAAGCCGGAGCGCTGCCCCGGGATGTCGATCGTGCGGACCTCGCCGACGGCGGGCGGCGCGGCAGCGGGAGCGGCGGCGAGGTCGAGCTCCGGGTAGGGGTTCTTCTGCACCACGGTGCCGAGCGTCGGGTACATCGCGAACTCGACGTTCACCCCGAGGGCGGGTACCAGCAGCGCCGCCGGCACGAGCACCGCGGCCAGCACGCGACGCCAGCCACCGCCCTGCACCAGCCCGACGACCGCGATGCCGAGCGCTGCGGCAGCCACGGCGACCCACATCCGGGTGATCGGGCTGAGCGCGACGCCGAACACGTTCATCAGGTCGCTGAGCACCCAGCAGACGACGAGCACGACCACGGCTGCGCCCGCGGCGACGGCGGCGCGGAGTCCGGCTCGACGCCAGGCTGCCCGTGAGCGCAGCGCGCCGAGGGTCGGCAGGAAGACAGCGACCGTCAGCAGGGTGAACCCGACGTCCAGGGGGACGAGCTTCGACGGGGCCTGCAGCTGGGTGGCGAGCAGCCACTCGGTCGGACTCACCGGGCCGCCGCGCGGTGTGCCTGCCGCAGCGCCCAGAGGTGCTTCGGCCGCAGACCCGGCACGTACGCACCGGCCAGGGCGCGGGCGACGCGCGGCACGTGCAGCGGAGTCGGGACCACGATCCAGAGTGTCTCGTGCCGCGCTCCGAACTTCTCCTTGAAGCGCTGCAGGGACCTGAAGCCGTACACGGGTTCCAGCAGCCGGGCGACGAGCAGCGATCCGCGGGTGACGAGCGACCCGGCGCCGGCGTGGGCGGCCAGCGGCGTGCCGGAGAGGCTGATCATGCGCAGTCCGGCGTCGCGGGCACGGAGGGCGGTGCGGGCGATGAGGAACTCCATCACGCCGGGCATCCCGTCCTCGCCACGGCGCATGACGTCGAGCGTGTACCCGGCGAGCGCGCCGCGTTCGTACACCGGCAGCCAGCTGGTGACCGCGGTGACGTGTCCGTCGGCGGCCACGGCCAGCATGAGCCGCACGTCCGGGTCGTCGAGCTCGTGGAAGCCCCCGAGGGTGAACCCCATCTCGGGCAGTCGTCGATCGGTCGCCCAGCGGGTGCAGATCGTCTCGACCTGGGCCCGCTGCTCGTCGTCGAGGGCGTCGAAGGTCGTCCACTCGTCGCGCACGCCCTCGCGGTCGGCGCGGTTCGAGGCCGTCCGGAGGTCCTGCCGCTTCTTGCCGCGCAGGTCGAACGACGTCACGTCGAGCACGGACTCCACGCCGACGGGCAGGGACGTCCAGCCCTCGGCAGCGAGGATCTGCCGAACCGGTTCATGCACGCTCGTGAACGCCGGCACCCAGCCGTTCCGTTCGCAGAAGGCCGCGAACGCGGACACCACCTCGGCACGGTCGTCGACGCAGCACGCCGGGTCCGAGACCGTCAGCGCCACGTCGCCGCAGACCCGGTAGGCCACGGCGCCGCGACCGCCCGGGTGTGTCCAGGTCGCGTTGCCGCGCCAGGTACCCATGTGGCCGAGGGTGCCGGCGTCGCCGTCGCGGAGCATCCCGACGAAGGCGTCCCGTCCGTCCGCTGCGGCCCGGAACCGTCCACGGACCAGGGTGCCGCGGAGGGCGAGCACCGCCAGCAGCACGATCGCGGGCACGAGCCAGGCGCCGAGCAGGGTGACCTGCCACTCGATCGCGTCGAGTCCGATCCCCCGCCACTGCACGGCGTCGTCGGTCATCGGTTCGATGAGGAACACGTCGGCCAGCACGGCGGTCAGCGTGACGAGCACGCCGATGGCCAGGTACACGCCGACGCGGCGGCCGCGCTGCACCAGCCATGCCGAGGCGAGCAGCAGGAGCCCGACCACGACGACCGCGTGGTCGCTCATGGCGTCGGCGAAGACGGACAGCACGCCGTCCGGATCCGGCACGACGGGCGTGACCAGCGTGCCCGCGCCGAGCGCGATGAGGGTCGCGACCACCCACGTGCGGGCGCTGACGGTGTCACGGGGGGACGGGCCTCCAGGACGGGAGGCGCGGCGCACCACGAACGCGCCCGCTGCGGTCCCGAGCAGGGTCGCCAGGGCACGGGCCAGGTCCGAGCCGTGGCCGGCGAAGAGCACCAGCGTCAGGACGACGGTCCAGAGCGCGGCGCGGGTGCGCCACCGGCGCTGCGCGGGCATCGCCGCGGAGGCGGCGCCGAGCAGCGCGGTCGCGACGGTCGACGGGGCGAAGAGCGGCTGGCCGACCGCCAGTTCGGCGTGTGCCTCGCCGAACGCGGACCCGACGGTGACGGTGAGGAGGGTCCCGAGCACGCCGAGCGTCGGCGCCAGCACGCCGATCACGAGCGTCCGGACCGATCCGAGGGACCGTTCGGCGAGCACGACCGTCAGCACCACGCCGAGGAGTGCCAGGCAGGCGACGGGCGGGTGGTGCGGGAAGTCCGGTTCGGCGTGCGCGATGCGCGCGGTGACGACGAGGACGACCGCGGTCACCGCCACGGCGACGGAGACCGGGAGGTGTCGGAGCCGTCCGACGAACGCTGAGGGTGCCACGTTCTGATTGCAGCGGAACGAGCGCTCCGCGTCATCGACCCGCAGCGTGAACTCCGATGGCCGATCGGCCATCCGGGTCCGTCGACCGGAGGACCCGGGTCGGGCCGTTCCCGGGGGTCTCCGTCAGGGCTTCCGGGCCGCCGAGACGTGCGCGACCGGCAGCCGCAGGTGCAGCGCGAACCCGTCGTCGGGCTGCGGCCCGGACTGCATGCTGCCGCCGAGCAGCGACGCCCGCTCCCCCAGCCCGATCAGCCCGAGGCCGGACCCGGGCAGCTCGAGGCGGTCCGACCGCGCCGGGCCGTTGACGACGTCGACCAGGACCTCGTCGCCGTGCAGTCGCCCGCTCACCCGGACCAGGGCACCGGGGGCGTGCTTGCGGGCGTTGGTCAGCCCCTCCTGCACGAACCGGTACACGGCACGCTGCAGCGGCTGCTCGAGGGTGTCGGGCAGGTCAACGTCGCAGCGCGTGTCGAGGCCGCTCTCGGCGACCAGTCGGGGCAGGTCGGCGAGCACCGGCTGCGGAGCGATCTGCCGGTCGGTCCCACCGGAGGCACGCAGCACCTGGACCATGCCGCGCAGCTCCTGCAGGGTCACGACGCACAGCTGCCGGATCGTCCGGGCGAACCCGCGCTCGGCCTCGTCGCGTCCGGCCATCTGCATCGCCCCGGCCTGCACCGCGATCAGGGTGACCTGGTGGGCGACGACGTCGTGCATCTCCCGCGCCAGCAGTGCCCGCTCCCGCGAGAGCGCGACGGCTGCGGCCTGGCGGCGTTCGTCCTCCCGGGCCAGACGCGCCGCCGTCAGTTGCTCGGTCAGCCGCTCGCGCGTCCGCACGAGCAGCCCCACCGCGAGCGGCCCGAGGGCGAACAGCAGCGCGTAGACCACGGAGACGACGATCTCCGCCGGGGCCTGCGCCGGCCCGACGAACCCGCTGAACCCCACGAACTGCACCAGCGCCGCCAGGAGCATGAGCCAGCGGCGGTCCGTGCGCTCCCCGAGCGTGAACAGCGCGATGCTGCCCGCGACCACGGCGGAACCGACGAACAGCGCCGGCACCGTCAGGGCGAACGCCAGCACCGGGAAGCGCCGGCGGATGAGCAGTCCGGCCGCGGCGAGCAGGGAGAGCACCGTGTCGACGGTCGTCGCTCCCGAGATGTCGAGCACCGCGTCGGCGACCGCAGCCGCGACGAAGAGCAGGTCGACCAGCCACCAGGGTGCCCGGTGGGTGCGCACCCAGCGCAGGGCGACCTCGACCAGGTGGTCGAGCCTCCCGTCCGTCGCCGCCAGCACCCGACCGACGCGGGCCAGGCGGCGATGCTCAGCCATCCAGCAGTCCTGCCTCGGCGGCACGCAGTGCGAGCTGGACCCGTGTCGGGACGGCGAACGCGGCCAGGAGGGCGCGGACGTCCTCCTTCACGGTGCCCGTGCTGACGCCGAGGCGCTGGCCGATGTCCGGGTTGCTCGCGCCGTCGGCGATCAGCCGGAGGACCGCACGCTCGCGGTCCGACAGGGACGGCGGCGGGGTCGCGGCCGAGGACCGGGCCGCGAACAGCGACCGACGGTCGACCCCCGGCGCCAGGACGACTCCCCCGCGGGCCAGCACGCGGATGTACTCGGCGAGCCCCTCCGGGTCGGTGTCCTTGAGCAGGAACCCGGCGGCGCCGAGGTCCATCGCCCGGCCGACGTACTCGTCGGTGTCGAACGTCGTGAGCATCGCGACCGCCGGTGGCTCCGGGAGGGTCTGCAGCTGACGGAGGACCTCGAGCCCGTCGATCCGCGGCATCCGCACGTCGAGCAGCACCACGTCGGGGGCGTGCTCGCGGACCACCTGGACGGCGTCGACGTCACCCGTGGTGGCGACCACGTCGATGTCCGGCGCGGCACCCAGGATGAGTTCGAAGCCGTACCGGACGAGCGTCTCGTCATCGACGATCACGACGGTGGTCACGGCGGTCATCTTGGCATGCGGGGGCGGCGATCAGGGGTGCGGACGACGGACCGCACTGGTTGGCTTGGCCGGAGGACGGCGATCACTGTGGGACGTCGACGACGCGACCACAGGGCGGGGGGACATGATGACTGGCGACGAACCGACGGGGCAGACCGCTTCCGATGTCGATCTCGGGACGGGTTGCTGACCGTGCGTCCACGGGGGGAACGAACCGGTCCGGTGTTCGTCGTCGGTGTGATGACCGCGGTCCTCGCCCTGACGGGGTGCAGCGGCGGCGGTCCGACGGGGTCGGGAGTCGCCAGGAGCGTCAGTACGAACGAGGCTCGGCGGTCGGTCGAGGACATCGTCGACCGGTCGGCGGAGGCGGTCGACGGCGACTGGCAGGTGTACAGCGGACCGGCGGTGGAGCAGTGCACCAAGGGGACCGGCGGAGACGGTGCGGCGTACACCTACATCAAGAATGTGGAAGGGGCGAGCGGTGACCCGGTGCAGGCCATCGCTGTTCTGAGGAAGCTGTGGGAAGCCGAGGGCATCACGACCGAGCCGTACAAGAGCCGGGGCTCGGATCCGCTCCTCGGCTTGCGAGGTGTCGGGGGGCCGACGACCTCCATCAGCTTCCTCGCGGCCGGCCAGCGCTACACGATCACCGCGGTGTCCGAGTGCGCCGACGGGGATGCCCTGGAGATGCAGGGCAACGGGGAGTGACGGCGGTCCGCCGACTCAGTCGAGCCAGCGGACCACACCAGGGTCGTCGACCAGACCGACCGCCCAGTCGACGTCCTTCGGCTCACCGGCGCCCGACGGGTCGGTGATGTCGCTCAACCACGCTTCATTCGCGAGCCACTGCGCGGTCTCGCCGCCGAAGAGCGCCGAGTACGAGCGGAGTTCGTACAAGCGGCCGAGGACGGGCCCGTCCGGGCGATCTCGGTAGAGGATCACCGCATCGTGCGGATCACGGACCCCACCGCCGATCCAGCTCATGTCCTCGTTCAGGAACGCGCTGTTGAGGAAACAGTCGTGGACAGCGTCGACGAACCGGGCTGCGAACCGGTCGTCGATCACTTCCGGACCGGTCACTCTGCGCCTCACCCGGAGGCCCGCGTCAGGACGCCACCGGCGTCATCGGCGCGTAGAAGTCCTTCGCCGTGATCTGCGTGCCGTCGTTCGACGCAGCCGCGTTGCGCTGGTACTCCAGGTCGAGGACGTCGGACGGGTCGGTCACCGAGTAGGCGCACCAGCCCTCGCCGGACTGCCCCTGCTCGACCTTCGTCAGCGCCGGGTAGCCCGCGGCCTTCATCGCGTCCTCGACCACCGAGGTCGTGCCCTGGGACGTGTACGACTCCGTGCTGCCGTGGGCCTGCACGCGGATCGCCAGGCAGTCCATCGTCGAGTAGTACTTGTCCCCGGCGGTCACGGCGACGTGGACCAGGACCTGCTCGTTGTCGTCCCGGTCCGCGAGCCCCGACTGTGCCGAGGTCCACGGGAAGTTCCGCACGACCTTGTCGGCCTGCACGGTGTGGCCCATCTGGTCGTCGGTGATCTTGTCCGACGTGACGTCGACCACACCCGACGCTGCGGCCTCGCTGGTCGGCGTCGGGGTCGGCGTCTGCTGTTCCGCGGCCTGGCTCTGCGACGGCTTCGCCGCGGCCTTGCTCGGCGCGGAGTCCCCCGACTGCGACGAGCAGCCGGCGAGTGCGACGGTCACGACCGTGATCCCGACGACGGTGGTGAAGACGTGCTTGATCGACATGGTGTCCCCTCAGGTACTGCGCCGAGGGAACAGCTCCGCTCCCCCAGCGGTCGCCCCGGCTTCTGGTGAAGGCAGCCGAGACCACTCATGACCGCACGCCCCACCGTGCACCTCGGTCGCCTTCGCAGGTCGGTCACGGAACCGGGGTGGTTCAACGCTACCGCCCAGCGCGGGGCGAGGAGTACAGGCTCGTCCTCGCGCGCAGGGGTCGGTCGTCCTGCGGTCACGACTGGCTGCCGACGGACCGTGACCAGCAGCGCCTCCGGCCGGTGGGCACCGGTCAGGTGCCCACCGGCCGTCCGCGTCAGTCGCCGTACTCGCGGATGACGATGTCGGAGAAGGTGGCCGCGCCGCCGACGGAGTACAGCGAGATGCCGGTGTCCCCGGAGTCGAAGTCCACCTGGTTCGACAACACGACGGAGCCGGCATCGACGAACACTTCGACGCTCTGCGTGTCGACGAGGATGCGGAGGTGAACCGCCTGGGTCGCAGCAGGGACGGGAGCGACTGCACGGGTGTACGGGGCGAGTGCGAAACCGGCGCGATCGGAGGCTGCCCGGTCGACGTAGAGATCGCTGCCGGTCTTGCCGATGTCCGTGTGTCGGGTCCCGTCGGCCGAACGACCGACGGAGACGCCGACGTCGGTGGCGTCGGTCCATGCGACGTCGAGCTCGATCTCGTAGGCCCGTGCGTTGTACGGCAGGACAGCGGAACCGTCGACGGACCGGCTCCCGATCGGGACGGTGCCGGTCGCTGCGTTCCGGAGCGCGGCGATGGGCGCGCTGAGGAGGCTGTACCGACCGTCCGACTGCTTCTGCAGCGTGATCTCACGGACGATCGAGTTCTGACCGTTGTAGCCGTCGGAAGTGTCGGTCGGGACCTGTCGGTTGGCGTACTTCCAGTTGTTCATCCAACCGATGCCGTACCGCTTCGTCGTCGGTGCCTCGTTCGCCGGCCACGTCACCGCGGCGTACCAGTCCCAGCCCCAGTCGAGCCACTGCGGCGTGAGGTCGTCAGCGGTGAAGAACGTCCCGTCCCAGGAGCCGGTCCAGTATGCGTAGGTGCACGGCAGTCCCTCGTTGTACGCGTCCATGCTGCCGCTGAAGACCCAGTGGGTGGTGCCGTCGTCAGCGGTGATCTGGAACAGGTCGGGGCACTCGATGCCGCCGAGGTCGTGGTCGGGGTAGTCGAAGTTGCGCTGCAGGGTCCAGTCGATGAGGTTCTTCGACGTGTAGAACGCCGCGTACCGCTGCCTGCCGATCACGCAGACCCACTCGTTGCGGGCGTCGTCCCAGGCGACCTTGGGGTCGCGGAACCACTCGGCGTTCGAGATCTCCGCATCGGTGGTCGCTGCGCGTCCGTCGTTGTTGACGATGACCGGGTCCGGTCGGGCAGTGAAGGTGAAGCCGCCGTCGGTGGACCAGAAGAGGTACTGCTCCTGGTACTTGCGGACGCCTCCTGTCGGTCGGGTGGCGAGGGCGATGACCGCACCGGCGCCGTACCCGGCGGTGTCGTCGGTGTCGATCAGGGTGCAACCGGTCCAGGTGGGGAGGTCGGTCTCGAGCGGGATGACGGTGCCTTCGAAGGTGAAGTCGACGCCGTCGGTCGTGGAGACGTGGTCCCAGCCGCCGTCACCGTTGTCGACGTCGGAGTGCAGGTAGTACAGCTGGTAGGCACCGCGGGTGAACACGGGACGCTGCGGATCGGACAACCATCCCGCCGGTGGGGTCATGTGGTACTTCGCCCGGAACGAGACGGCAGCCGCCGATGCTGCAGACGTCGACGCGGGAAGGGCCGCGGCGGATGCTCGCGCTGCCCCCGCTGGGCCGGCTGTTGCGAACAGTGCCAACGCACCGATGCCCGCCCCCTGGAAGAGCGCGCGTCGTTGGAATTCAGATGTCATGGTCAACTCCGGTTCGAGGTCGGGCTTGCATCGGTCGGTCTTGCATCGGTCGGTCTGGGGCGGTCGGCGGCTCGGGGCGGTCGGCCGGAGGAGGTACCGGGGACTGCGTGAGTGCGTCGCGGATGATCCGGCGCGGGTCGTAGCGACGGGGATCGAGCTCGGACCAGTCGATGTCGACGCCGGTCTCTTCTTCGATCTGCGCCTTCGTGCTGTCTGCCCAGGCGCGCAGCTGACGGAGGAAGCCCGTCAATCGCCGGGTGTGGGACGCGAGACGGTGCGGTCCGAGGCAGAACCCCGCGATGACGGCGATGACGAGCAACTTGTCGACGTCCACGATCAGGTCCCGTCACGCACGGTGGGAGGAGGTCATTCGGTCGGGTTCGTCGACGTCGGGGCAGCGGGGGCGGTGCCGTCGACCACGGGCTTCCCGCTGCCGTCAGCGTGGATCTCGTTGCGGAAGATGTTCAGCGACTGGCCGATCCCCTTGGCGAGCGCGGGCAGCTTCGTCGCGCCGAAGAGGAGGACGACGATGCCGAGGATGACGAGCAGGTGGATTCCGGTGAGGTTGCCGAGCATGGGGTTGTCCTTTGCGAGATGGGAGCGGTGCAGTCGAGGCCAGGAGCCAGACGGGGCTGGCGCTGACGATCGTGAGCGTGATCCGGAGTCAGAGGGCGAAGGCGCCGCTGATGACCGGGAGGTTCAGTTGGGCGGAGCGGTCATCAGCGGATCTCGGGGGCGGCGGGGAACAGGTCGTCCCTGCTCGGCAGGTCGGCGCCGCGCCGGGCGACGGTGATCGCCGCGGCACGCGTACTGACGCGGCCGAGCTCGCGGAGACTGTCTCGGCTGATCGGGCCGACAGCGGCGCCGCGCGTCTGGAGCTGCCAGATGAGCGTCGCCATGTAGCTGTCCCCGGCCCCGACGGTGTCGACGACGTCGACGCGTTCGCCGGGGACGGCCACCCGCTCGGTCGCGGTCGTCACGATCGAGCCCGCGGCACCCGTGGTGAGGGCGGCGAACTCGACGCCGATCTCGAGGAGACGATCGAGCACGGCATCCGCACCCAGCCCCGGGTAGAGCCAGCCGGCGTCTTCATCGGAGAGCTTCACGACGTCGGCGACCGCTGCGAGTCGTTCGAACGTGCGACGTCCGTCGGCCGGTCTGCCGAGGAGCGCAGGACGGATGTTCGGGTCGAAGGAGACGGTTCCGCCGTCGGCCGCCGTGCGCCGGGCGAGTTCGGACACCTTGCCGGCCCCCGGCTCGAGGAAGGCGCCGATCGATCCGACGTGCAACCACCGCGGGGTCCGCGGCAGGTCCGGCAGGTCCCACTCGATGTCGAACTCGTAGGTCGGTTGGCCGTCCGGAGCAAGCCGGACGACCGCGGACGAGGTCCGCGTCGCGCGGAACGCGTCGTCGACGACCTGGACGCCGGACGCTCGGAGGTGATCGGCGATGCGGTGTCCGCGCGCGTCGTCCCCGAGCCACGTCGCGAACTCGACCGGCGTGCCGAGCCGCGCCAGTCCGAGTGCGACGTTCGCGGGGCTCCCACCGGGCACTTCCCGGGTCCGCCCGTCGTGCACGACGTCGACCAGCGACTCGCCCGCGACGGTGATCGGGTACCCGGTCATCTCGTACCGACCACCGTCACGGCGGAGCTCGCCAGCTCCCAGACGAGTGCCCCGGCCGGTGCTTCCACCGTCCATGGCGGTGCTTGCTCGGGGTAGACGCGTGTGGTGACGGCGTGGCCGGCGCTGGTGAACACCTCGACGACGGATCCGTCCAACAGCACCCGGACCGCGGGCCGCTCCGCCGAGCGATCGAACGGTGCTCGGACCACCGCCGGAGTCGGATCGGCACGGTCGTCACGGCTGGCCTGCGCTCGATCGACGGTGAGTGTGTCGGTGTCCAGGTCGACGCGGATGTCCAGGTACTCGGTCTCCGAGAACCGCACCAGGACGCTCCCGGTGACTGGTACCGGGAGCACGATCTCCACCTGTGCCCCGATCGTCGCTCCGTGTCCCGGCTGTGGTCCGCCGGCTCGGAGGGACTCGAGCGCGGGATGGGGCTCGCTGCGGAGCCGGCCGTCCACGAGCCATGTCCTCCGGGGAACGGAGATGGCGCCGGACCAGCCGACCTGCTCGGTCCACTCGTCGGTCCGCCCCTCGGTGATCCACCCGAAGAGCACGGCCCCCCAGGATCCGGTCCGCATCACCGATGCTGCGTAGAAGTGCTGCCCCTCGTCGACCCGGTCGAGGTGCCGCGGACCTGCCAGCGGCATCGCGATCACGTCGCCCGGTCCCGCCGCGTGTGACCAGGACGCCACGATGGCGACCTCGGTGCCGTCGACCGGGAGGATCTGCGGACACTCCCACCCTTCGCCGGTGTCGATGCCGTCGACGGTGGTGCGGGGCATCGCCAGCAGATCGCCGACGGACGTCCAGGTGATGCCGTCGGCAGACCGGTACTGACGAACGGAGGCGGTCTGGTCCGCCGATGCCGCTCCGACCGCCATCGACCAGCCGTTCTCGTCCTGCCAGACGAACGGATCACGGAACATCGTGATCCCCTCGTCGGCAGACGGATCGGCGACGACCTGGACCGGCGGGCCGAAGGTGTTGCCGCCATCGGTGGATTCGGCGAGGAGCACCGACTGGAACGGACTGTCGTCGACCTTGCCCGAGTAGTAGGCGCGCACGGTGCCCTCGTGGAGCACGGTGTTGCCGGACCACGCGCCTCCCGAGTCGCTCCCGCCCGGGACGGGGACGATGGCGGGTCGGTGCAGCGTCCAGTGCACGAGGTCGTCGCTGGTGGCGTGCCCCCACTCCACCGGGACGTCGAGGTCGACGCGGGGTCGGGACTGGAAGTACAGGTGCGCCTGTCCGTCGATGTCGATGGGCCCGTTGGGGTCGTTGACGTACCCGCGCGGGAGCCTGACGTGGAACTGCGGGAGGTGGTGATCGGCAGCGGTGGTGTCGGCATCGCGGAGTTCCGGGTGGCCGGTGACGGTGTCGGTCATCGGGAGGATCCAGCCGTGACGCCCTCGATGAAGTAGCGCTGCGCGAAGACGAAGAGCAGGACACTCGGGATCATCGTCAGCACGACGCCGGCCAGGACGACGGAGATCGACCCGGTCCCGAGGTTGCCCTGCAGACCGACCAAGCCGAGCGGCAGGGTGAAGGAGTCCTGCTGGTTGAGGAAGATCAACGGCCGGTAGTACTCGGCCCAGAAGCCGGAGAAGTTCAGGATCGCGAGCGTCGCGATCGCCGGACTCGCCATCCGCGAGTAGACGTGCCAGAACACGCCGAACTGACTCGCCCCGTCGATCCGTGCCGCTTCGCCGAGCTCCTTCGGCATCTGCATGAAGTACTGCCGCATCAGGAAGGTGCCGAACGCGCTGCCGAGGGCGGGAACGATCAGGGACGCGATCGACCCGGTCAGGCCGACGTCCTTGAGGATGACGAAGACGGGGATGATGATCGTCTGGATCGGCACCATCATCGTGGCGAGGAAGATCCCGAAGATCGTGTTCTTGCCGGGGAAGCTGATCATCGCGAACGCGTAGCCCGACAGGGTGCAGGTGATGGTCTGGCCGACGACGATGAGCAGTGTGACGACGACGCTGTTGACGAAGAACTGTCCGATCGGGATCTGGTTGAACACCGCGGCGTAGTTGCTGAAGTCCCAGGACAGCGGGAGCCACTGCGGCGGGTTGTTGAACGACTCCGCTGGTGTCCGGAGGGACGTGGTCAGGGTCCAGAGCAGCGGCCCGAGGGCGAACACCGCGGCGACGATCAGGATGACCATCCCGATGACGCTCCCGACGGTGGCGGCAGGACGCCGGCGCCGGACGATGTGGTCGATGCTCGGCTGTGCCACCGTCTCCGGGCTGTGCAGCGGGTTGAGGGTGTCGGTGGTCGTCATTGGTAGAACACCAGCTTTCGTGCGGCGATGAACTGGACAGCGGTGATGATGCCGATGATGACCAGCAGGAGGATCGCGATGGCCGAGGCGAACCCGAACTGCAGGTTCTGGAACCCGGCCTGGTACATCGAGATCGTGGCCGTTGTCGTCGCGGTACCGGGCCCGCCCTTGGTCATGATGAACGGCTGATCGAACAGCTGCATCGCGTTGATCATCGCGATGACGGTCGCGAACAGGATCGTGGGGCTGATCAACGGGACCTTGATCTGGAACAGCGATCGCCAGGGGCCGGCGCCGTCGATGGAGGCTGCTTCCTGGACGTCCACCGGCACCGCCAGCAGTGCGGCGACGAAGAGCACGAAGGTGAACCCGACCTGTTGCCAGACCACGACCATCACGATCGTGACCTTCGCCCAGAAGGGGTCGTTCAACCAGTGCGCCCCCGGCAGGCCGATCTCGTTGAGGTAGTAGTTGATGAGGCCGAACTTCGTGTCGAAGATGTAGCCCATGAAGATCGACACGGCGGCGGTCGATGCCAGGAGTGGCAGGTAGAACGACGTGCGGAAGAACACGCGGGTGGCGTTGCGCTTCCGGTTGTTCGCCAGCACGGCCAGCAGGAGTCCGAGCGAGATCTGCAGGACGACGATGGCGAGGGCGAGTCCGATGGTGACGCCGAAGGACGCCAGGACCGGCCCGTCCGTGAAGAGTCGGACGTAGTTGTCGAGCCCGACCCACTTGGGGCTGCTGATGACGTCCCAGGAGGTGAAGGACAGTCCGAGCGAGGCCAGGATCGGGATGAGGGTGAACACGGCGACGAAGACCACCGCCAGCCCGATCATGAGGAACCCGAAGGTGGATTCCCGCCGACGGGCACGTCTGGCCGCTGGCCGACGGGCGGCCGTCGCGGCGGCCCGCCCGGTGCGTGTTCCGGTCGCTGCGGTCACGACGACGCCTGCGCAGCAGCCTTCTCGATGTCAGCCTGCAGGCCGTCGAGAGCCTTCTTCGCGTTGCCGGAGGAGATCGCCTGCGTGGTGCGCTGGTTGAGCGCCGTCGCGAGGGCGTTGTAGTACGGCGGTGCCGAGATGGGTGCCGAGTTGTCGAGCTGGTCGTAGAACACCGACCAGTGCTCCGGCCCCGTCGTGGCGTACCGTTCCGCGGTCATCAGCGACTTCTGCGCCGGGGTGGTCACGTTGCCCGGCCAGAGCGAATCGAAGCTCTCCGGCTGCACCATCAGCTTGATGACCTCGAAGGCCAGGTCCTTCTGCTTCGACGAGTTGAAGATGCCGTACCCACCGGCGCCGAAGAGCGACTTGTTGCTCTTCCACGTGGGGAACTGCACGACGTCGAAGCTGCCGTCCTTCATGCCCGCGTTGTGGAGCCCACCGGCCCAGAAGCCGCCGCCGATGGTCATGCCGATCCGACCGGAGGCCATCAGCCCCTGCAGGGTGGCACCACCGCCGACATCGGGCGAGGGCGATGCGCCGGACTTCTGCAGGTCGATGACGTACTGCAGCGCCTCGATGGCTGCGTCCGAGTTGGCGGTGGGGTCGCCCCACTTCCATCCGCCCTTGCGGCCGGCGACACCGATCGGGTTGTCGGAGAACGCCTTGCTCTTCCAGAGCCAGTCGCCGCCGGAGTACTTGCCCTCCTCGAGCAGGTTCCCGTCGTTGGCGTAAAGGAAGGAGGTCCAACTCCCCCAGAGCCGCACCACCCAGTCGAAGGCGTAGGTACCGCCACCGACCTTCGCGAGGCGATCGGCCGAGGAGTGGAAGTCGTCCATGGTCCAGTCGGCCGCAGGGCGCGCGAGACCGGCCTTGTCGAACAGGTCGGTCGAGTAGAACATGCTGCCGGCGTTGAAGCTGTCCGGCAGCGTGTACAGGTGTCCCTGGTACATCGTCGACTCGAGCAGCACCGGGTGTGCGCCGGTGAAGTACTCGTGCAGGTCCGACAGGTTCTTCGTGACGTACTCGTCGAGCGGCGTGAGCAGGTTCTTCGACGCCAGGAGCTGTTGCCCCTCGGTGGCGACACTGACGATGTCCGGGACGTCGCCCGAGGCGATCTGGGTGAGCACCTTGGCGAGGAAGTCGTTCCAGTCGGTGCCGTTGATCGCGGTCACCTCGAGGCTGGCCTTCTTGTCCAGGCGCTTGATCTTCGGCTCGATCGCCTTCTGCAGTGCACTGGCGGCGCTCTGCTCGCCGAAGTAGAGCATCTTCACGGTCCCCGATCCGCTGCCCCCTCCGCCGCTGGTCGAGCAGGCAGCCAGCGAGCCGATGCCGGCCAGCGCGAGCCCGGCTCCGCCGAACTTGAACAGCGTGCGCCGGTCGATCGGTGTACTGAATCCGTTCGTCACGGTCGCTCCTCTCTGAGCGATGATGGCCCCGATGACCGGGTGCCAATACGTATTTGTGGCGAGCGTACACACCGGTAACGGTCGACGCAATACGTATTTGCTCTGGCATGATGAGGGTGATGAAGGAGGGTCGATGGCGAGCCGCCAACGCACGACACAGCCGCACCGCGTCACGATGAAGGACGTCGCACGTCACGCAGGCGTGTCACAACCGACCGTGTCGTTCGTGCTGAACGACCGCAGGGACGTGTCCATCGCTGCGGACACCCGAGCCCGGGTGCTCGAGGCGGCGAAGGAGCTGAACTTCCAGCCGAACCGCGCGGCGCAGTCGCTGCGTTCCAACAGGTCGTACACGGTCGGGGTCATCGCCGACCGACTCGTCGCCCAGCCGTACGCCGGCCACATCGTGCTCGGTGTGCAGCAGGCGGTCCAGGAGGCCGGCTACGTCTGCTTCGTGGTCGAGACCGCGCAGACCACGGACGGCGGCAAGGCAGCGGTCGAGAACCTCGTCCAGCAGGGCGTCGCCGGGCTCATCTACGCGGCACCCGGTCCGGAGTACGTCACACCGGTGGACGGCCTCGAGCGCGTCCGGACCGTCTACGTCAACTGCTTCCCGTCCGGCGACGCACCCGCCGTCACCGTGCTGGCCGACGAGTTCCAGGGCGGGTACGACGTGGCCGCCGCCGTCTTCGCGGCAGGACACACGGACATCGCCTTCCTCGGGGGCCCCGAGGACGACTACGCCTGCCGGGAGCGCAAGCGCGGACTCGACCGGGCCGCGGCCGACGCGGACGTCTCGGCCGACAGCATCCGCGTCGCGTTCGGCACGTTCCAGGTGGGCTCCGGTTACGACCTGGCGATGGAGGTCCTGACGATGATCCGTCCGACGGCGATCATCTGCGGCAACGACCGGATGGCCGTCGGTGCCCTGATGGCCGCGCAGTCACTCGGCATGCGGTGCCCCGAGGACATCAGCATCGTCGGCTTCGACGACCAGCCGGACCTCGCCGACCAGATGCACCCACCGTTGACCACCGTCGCACTCCCGCACCAGCAGATGGGCTACGACGCCGGAACGCTGCTCCTCGCAGCGACGGAGCAGCCCGGCCGACACCTCGTCCCCTGCGACTACGTGCCCCGCAGCTCGCTCGCATCCCCACGACCCGAAGGAACCTAGGTGACCGTCCACCCCAGCACCCACTTCCAGCCGCCGAACGGCTTCGTCGGGGACGTGATCCCCTTCGAGCACGAGGGCACGGCGTGGCTGTTCTACCTGCTCGACGAGCGACCTGACACTCCCCCGCTCGAGCGGAGCACGGGGATGCCGTGGGGCGCCGTGACCACGACCGACTTCGTCGACTTCGAGGACCGCGGCGTGGTGCTCCCGTCCGGCGGACCGGAGGCCAGCGACTTCGACTGCTACACGGGGAGCGTCGTCCAGGACGAGACCGGAGCGCTGCACCTCTTCTACACGGGCCACAACCCGCGCATCACGATCGAGGCGGACGGCGGGCCGAAGGACGCGCAGGTGGTGTGTCACGCGACCTCCGACGGCGACCTCACCGACTGGACGAAGCACCCCGACTGGGACTTCCCCGCACTCGCCGGCTACTCCCCCGAAGACTGGCGAGACCCCTTCGTCTTCCGGCCGGCCGCCGACCGGCCCTGGCAGATGCTGCTCGCGACACGGCGGCGGGATGACCCCTACCGACGGTCCGGGCTCGTCGCTCGACTCGAGTCGGACGACCTGGTCACGTGGCGCGACGCCGAACCGCTCTGGGAACCGCACCGCTTCATCGCCCAGGAGTGCCCCGACGTGTTCCAGTGGGGCGAGTGGTGGTACCTCGTGTACTCGGAGTTCTCCGACGCGTTCTGCACCCGGTACCGCATCGCGACGTCCCCGGACGGGCCGTGGCTCGCCCCGACGGACGACACCGTCGACGGACGCGCCTTCTACGCAGCGAAGACGGTCGCGCTCGGCGACGACCGGTACTTCGTCGGCTGGATCGCGACGAAGGACGGCCACCGCGACGAAGGAGCCTGGCAGTGGGCCGGCACCATGGCGACACTGCAGGCACACCAGCGCCCGGACGGTTCGCTCCGGTTCGACCTGCCGGACGCGGTGCAGGCCGCGTACCGGCACGAGTCGGACGTCACGGCGCAGCTCGAACCGGTGAACGGCGCCGACGGGACGGTCGGGAACGGTGCGACCACCCGGTACGCGTCGTGGGTCGGACCGGAACTCCCCGACGAAGCACTGGTCGTCGCCGACGTCGTCATCGAGCCCGGCACCGCCTCGCTCGGGCTGCTCCTGCGCACGAGCGACGACGGCGAGGAGGGGTACGCGCTCCGCCTCGAACCCGATCGGAACCGGGTCGTGTTCGACCGGTGGCCGCGCGGCAGCACCGGGACCGAGCAGTGGCAGATCCTCGGTGACGTGCCGCACGCCGTGGAACTGGAACGCCCTGTGGAGCTCGCTCCTGGAGCGCACCGGATCCAAGTGCACCTCGACGGCGACATCTGTGTCGCGGTCATCGACGGCTCCGTGGCGTTGAGCACGCGGCTCTACGACCGCAGGGCCGGCCGGCTGGGACTCTTCACCCAAGACGGCGCGATGACGCTCCAGCGCCTGGCGATCCGCACCCGCTGACCCCGGATCGCGGGCAGGACCGCGAGCCGGGAGGGCAGACGCCCTTCAGCCGCGTCCGTCCCCGAGCACCCGGACGCCAGCAGCGCGGAACGGCCCCGTGTCCCGCTCGAACCGGATCCCGGGAGGCACGCCCACGGGGAGCAGGGCGACGTCCGGCACGCGGGCGGTGACGTCGAGCAGCACCGCCCGGAGTTCGCCGACCGCCGCGGCCTCGCCGAGCACCGTTCCATCGAGTCCGACCGTCGGCCTGCCGTCGGAGACGACCACCAGCCGGCGGCGACCGGGCTCGTCGGCGTCGAGCAGCTCCGCGGCGACCAGGAGCCCGTGCGCGAGCGGCGTCCCGCCACCCGTCCGTGCCCGGCCGATCCCCCACCGGGTGCGGTGCAGACTCGTCGCGCGGGTGACGACGATCTCCGCACGGTCACCGGCCGCCACGACGACACTCACGGTGCCGCGTCGCGCGCAGACCTCGGCGGCCAGGCGGTCAGCGGCGGAACCCGCCCGGTCGAGTCCCGCCCGCCCCAACGAGGACGAGCCGTCGACGAGCACCACCGTGTGGGTCCCCCCTCGTCTCGCCCGGACGGCGGAACGCAGGTCGTCGCGGACGAGCGGGACCGGATCGGGGCTGCCCATCGCGGTCTGGAGCGCCACCCGGACCGCCGCGCGTCGCAGGCTCGGCACCACGGCGATCCCACCCCGACCGCGGTCGAGCGCCACGTCACGCACGATCCGCCCGCGGTCGTCCGATCGGCTCGACGGCCCGTCTCGCCCACGCAGGTGCCGGTCGCTCCGCGTCGCCGGGCGGACGCGGATCGCGTGGTCGATCGTGACGCCGGTCGCCGCCTCGAGGGTGACCGCCAAGCCGGTGCGGTCACCGTCGAGCGGGCACTCCTGCGCCGTCGCCGTCGCGCCGGTCGCGTCGTCAGTACCGGTCGGGTCGTCGCCGGAGGTTACGTCCGGGTCCAGCCTGGAGGCGGTGCTCGCCTCCGCACCGCGGGTCACGTCCGCGCTGCTGGTCGCCCGGTCATCGGCGCTGGCGTCGCCCTCGTCGGTCCCGTCCGCCTCGTCGCCGGGCCCCTCGTCCGTCGAGTCGGAGTCGCGCGCATCCGGTTCGCCGGTCGCGTCCGGGCGGTCAGAGCGCCCACTGCCCGTACCGTCCTCGTCGCCGGCACCGGTGTCCTGACCGCCTGCTGCCGTTCCGTCGCCGTCCTCGTCGTCGGCGGTCGCTGCGGGGTCTTCGGTCGCCGGTCCGCTCTGGATGCCGTCCGCCTCGTCCTCGACCGACGGGCCGGCCGCGTCGTCCCCACCCTCGCCTTCCGCTCCCCCGGTCGGGTCCTCGGGTACGGCAGATCCGGAGCGCCGAGGCCCCGCGACGACCTCCGCGACGACGGCCAGCGGATCCGGGTGGCCGCCCTCTGCCAGCCCCAGGGCGAGACGCGATGCAGCCACGTCGAGCCCGTGGTCGCGGAGACCGGCCACGTCGAGGAGCCGGACGACCGCGCCGGACAGTTCGTCGAGCCTCCAGGCCGATGTCCTGCGTGGTCTCGGCGGCGTGACGGTGCGTGGATGTGCGAACCGCAGGACGGCCGTGCAGCGGCGGAGCAGCGCCGGTGCGACATCGCGGGCGTCCCACGCCAGGGCGAGCACGCGCTCGCCCTGGACCGCTGCGAGCCGTTCCGCGTCGACCGCCTCGGCGTGCGCGAAGCGGGCATCAGCTGCATCGGCGAGCTCGCGGAAGGCCTTCTCGGCGGTGTCCGCGTCGCCCGTGCAGAGGATCCCGAACCGGTCGCCGGCGAGCCATCGGTCGAGCACCGCCCGGTGCTGGTCGTCGGTCACGCGGCCCGTAGGCCGAGCACCCGGGCCGTCGCCAGCCGGACGCGCGCCGCAGGGGCTGTGGCACGTTCCGCCGGCTGGCGCGGGGTCCGGTGTCGGAGTGCCGGCACGGCTGCCATGGCGACGTCGGCGCCGGTGACGTCCGTCCGGCCGGCGAAGGCCGCGCCGGCGAGGGCGGTCCGTGTCATCACGAGATCGGCTCTGTGGCCGATCGCGCCGGACTCGACGCAGACGTCGACGATCTGGCGCAGGATCCGCTCGGACACCTCGACCTCGTCGAGCAGTTCCCGCGCCCGGACGATGCGTTCGCCCAGCCGGAGTTCCGCGTCGCGTGCGGCGGCGACGAACGCGGCCGGGTCGCGGTCGAAGCGGAGGCGTCGGCGGACGATCTCCAGACGGACGTCGACGTCGGTGATGGTCGTGACCGCCGTCGCCAGGCCGAAACGGTCCTCGAGCTGCGGGCGCAACTCGCCCTCCTCCGGGTTCCCGCTGCCGACGAGCACGAACCGGGCGGGGTGGACGTGGCTGATGCCGTCGCGCTCGACCCGGTTCACCCCGGACGCGGCGACGTCGAGCAGCACGTCCACCAGCAGGTCGTCGAGCAGGTTCACCTCGTCGATGTAGAGGAAGCCGCCGTGCGCCTCACCGAGGACGCCCGGCGCGAAGGCGACCTCGCCGCGGAGGGCGCGGTCGATGTCGAGCGAGCCGAGCACCCGGTCCTCGCTGGCGCCGAGCGGCAGTTCCGCGATCGGCATCGGCACCCCCGCCGTGCAGAGCAGCGCCCCGAGGCCCCGCACGGTCGTCGTCTTCGCGGTGCCACGGTCACCGATCGCCAGGACACCGGCGATGCCCGGATCGACCGCGCAGAGCGCGAGGCAGCGCTTCAGCTCGTCCTGACCGAGGACCGCGCTGAACGGGAAGACCGCATCCGACATGCTTTGATGATAACTGTTCTCATCAACGAGGCGGAACGGAGGTCAGCCGTGAACCCACGCTCCACCGTGCCCGTCGTCGCGATCACCGGACCACTCGGCGTCGGCAAGACGAGCCTGGTCAACGCACTGCTCCGCACGCCGGGCGCCCGCATCGGCGTCGTGGTGAACGACTTCGGCGCCGTGAACATCGACGCCGGACTGGTGGTCGGGCAGATCGACGAGGCGGCGTCGATCTCCGGCGGGTGCATCTGCTGCCTCGACGACACCAGCGGACTCGACGACGCCCTCGAACGCCTGACCGACGCACGACTCGCCCTCGACGTCGTCCTGGTCGAAGCGAGCGGTGCAGCCGATCCCGCGGTGCTCTCGCGGCTCATCCGGTTCAGCTCGGCGCCCCGCGCCCGGTGGGGCGGACTCGTGGAGGTCGTCGACGCCGCCTGGTTCGCGCGGACGACCGAAGCGGAGCGCCTCGGTGACGCCCGCTACCGGACGGCGTCCCTCGTGGTGGCGAACAAGACCGACCGGACACCGGACGCCGACCGTGTCCTCCGCGCGCTCGGGGACGTCGCCCCGCGGGCCGTCGTCGTCTCGGCCGTGCGCGGTGCGATCGACCCCACCGTGCTGTTCGACGTCGCGGAGCGGGCAGCATCGGACGAGCTCGACTTCTCGGGCCTGACGGAGCCGGAGCACATGCACCACCACGCCGAGGCCGTCACCTGCGAACTCCACACCCCGGTGTCCGCGGACGCGCTCGTCGACCTGCTCGACACACCCGTCCCGGGCGTCGCGCGGATCAAGGGCATCGTCGACGTGCGGATCGGCAGCGCCAGCCGGCCCTACGTGGTGCACGTCGTCACCGGCACGGTGCACGTCGAACCACTCGGGACCGGGACCGCGGCCCGGGCACTCGTCGCCATCGGGTACGGGTTCGACGCCGAGGTCGTCCGGGCGCGGTTCGAGTCGGTCGCGGTGGACGAGCCCTCGTCGCCAGCGGGGGTGCGGCGGCTCCGGAGGTTGTTGCGGCTCAGCCGGTGAGCGGAGCGCGGTCCAAGTGCCCGCTTTTCCCGAACGCCTGCTTTTGGCCTGACGGCTGCGTTGACCTGGAGTTCACCGCTCCGCAAAGGACCGACGCGATGACCGGGACGAGCGTTACCGTCCCCAGCGTTCCCGCAGCAACTCCTGCACCAGGAACAGCATGAGAAAGAGGCTCAGTACGCCGAGGCCTGCCAACTCGATCCTGTAGCTTCGAGTTCAGTTGCTAGGACGCGCACGGCAGCACCCCACATCTTTCAAGAAACGGAATCTACAATGGCGGACGCATGGTGGGATTTGCTTCCAATAAACGAATCTTTCCTCATATCTGCCGCCCAACATACTGCGGCGGCATATAGCGTTTCGGAAAGTGAAGAAGAGAGAGCGGCCTCGTTCGCCGCGGCGCGAGCAGCTTTGCACGCTGGAGCGGCCGTCGAGCTCTTGTCAAAATCACTACTTGCAAAAGAGCACCTGGCACTGATCATGGAAAAACCCGGTGATGCAATTCCGGCGAAGACCACCCCTCTGCAGCTTTCGAAAACAGCCGACGCCGGTGTACTTCAGCGCCTACTGTGTCAACATCTTTCGCTCGATTCGCGTGTCAGCGTCCTGGGAGCCAGCATATTGAGCGAGCGCAACAACGCGGCCCATGTGGGAATCACTGGGAAAACTCTGAGCGAAATTGTTGATCGTCTCGGCCTGTGGATCCACTTTGTACAAGAAGCAGCGCAGCTTCAAGGAACGGAGTGGCTGCCACCTGAGATCTCGGCAAAACAGGAGAGACGATTCAATGCGTTCGCTTATGGACTTCACCAGAAAATGTCCAAAGCGCGCGGCGTCTTTACTGCGCGAAAGCTTGCTAGGGAACGAAAGAGCGGCGATTTCGAGGAGTGGGCAACTCAACTCGAGGCCGAATTGGCTGCCTCCGCTCCCGAAGAGGTAGGCCCGGACTTTGATGAAGCTGAGAAGTGCCCGGCATGCGGCCGCAAGGGGCGTCTGTGGGGAGTCATCGACGACGTCGAATACGAGTATGAAGGCCCAGGCGAGTACTCCCAAAATGTCGTCTGGTCCGCGTACTTCCAGTGTCCCGTCTGTGAACTTGGCCTCGATGACGACGAGTACACGGCAGTTTCCAACCCCGGTTGGAGCGAAATCAGAACGCGGTTCAATCTCCTCGAATCTACGTGATGCAGCTTTGGGCGACGCCAGCCCCGAACGAATTGTGAGCGACTGCGTTTCGGTCCAGTTACAGCAAGGAGATCCGTCAGCTTGCTGGGGACTGCTGCAGTTTCGGTTGCCTCCAGAGAGGCAGTAGCGTTGGTTCCAGCCAGAAGGATGTGCCCCATGCTGAAGTTCTCCTACCCGTGGGGCCGGACAGTGGATCAGCGATCGTCACGGACTCGTCGCCGGGAAGCAACCGGAAACGAAACACCCAACAGCATCCCCGATACCAGCCGGGCCGAATCGAAAGGCACGCTCTAGTTACTCTAAAGGTTCGACAGGTCGGCGCACATCTGCGTCGTGTCGGGCATGAGGTTCTCAATGAAGTCCGGTTTACTCGGCCCTCCCCGCTCCTGAGTGACGAATGCCTGGCCACCCGACCCGGCGATGTGCGCGGCGATGCGTGACCGGAGAATCTGAATTCGGCAAAGTAAGGCGATGTCGCGGTCAATGTGTTCGCAGCGATGCATCTAAAGGGAGCGCTTTAGCTTGGAGACCCCCTTCTCGTGTTTCACCGGTGGCAGGGGGACTGCTGCAGGTTTGGTTGACTCGTTTGTTTAGGCCGCGAATGCGAATTGTGAGTTGGCGATCGTCTCGTACTCGATCGGGATCGACTTCCCCAGACCACGTTGGCGACGCTTTCGGTGGTAGGTCGCCTCGATCCAGGTCCAGCGCGACCATGCGCGTCCAGCTCACCACTGGTTGACGCCGGCGATCAACGCGACCGCCGAGGACCTCCCGTTCGGTGATGGCGACTTCGACGCTGCCCTGGCGTCGTTCAGCGTCCACCAGTGGCGCGACCTGTCGGCTGGGCTCCACGAGGTCCGCCGCGTGACCGGCCGCCCGGTCGTGATCTTCACCTGCGACCCGGCCGCGCGCCACGGTGGGTTCCCCGCACAAACTTGAGACACTGTCGCAGCCTGCCTGTCTGAGTCGGGCGCTGCCACACATGCACGGAGGCGAGATGCGGCTCACCCAGTTCACCATCGAAGGCCACGCAGTCCTGAACGATATGAACGTCGAGGTACGCGAGCACCTAGTGATCATCGGCGCCAACGACGTCGGCAAGACGTCCATCTTGCGGCTGCTGAATCTCCTTATGGGAGCGACGGTTCAACAGATGTATGCGGGCCTGACAGCATCGGATATCCGTGATGGTGTCGAAGCGCTCGTCGTCACCGCGACGCTCGGAGACTTCGATCTTGCAGACGCGAGCAAGTTCCCGTTCGAGATCAACGCAGACGACCCGTACGAGCTGGTCCTCCACCTCGAGGCCCGCATCTCGGACGAGGACCCCGAAGCGATCACCGTCCAACGGTTCTTCCCCGACTCGGGAAACCGGCGGGGCCTCACCCGCGAACAACTTCAAATCCTGGGCTGGCGTTACCTCCCCGCCACGCGAGCATCCGGCATCGATGCAATGGAAGGCCGCAACAGCCCCATCCGAACGATGATCGACAACGTCAACTTCGGCGAGTCACTCACCGACTTCGAGGGCCTCCTCGAACAATTCAACGACAAGCTCGAAGCGAGCGACGCGCTCCAGAATCTGCGCAAAGAGATCGCCCAGCATCTCTCTCGCTCCGTACCTCGCGGATACGACGCGCAATCCCTCGCGATCCGGACCTCGGCAGACCCGACGGAGAACCCGCTCCAAGACGTCACGATCTTCCTCCGCGAAGGAGACGCCCTGAAGAGCCTCGCCGAACAGAGCGACGGGATGCGGCAACTGATGTCGTTGACGTTCTTCGACCTCGCCCAGGCCAGCGCGAACATCGTCGCAGTGGACGAGCCCGAGATCCATCTGCATGCCTCAAGCCAACGAACGGTCGCGACGCTCTTCGCGGAGTCGAAACGCCAGCGACTGGTCGTCACCCACTCCCCGTACATCGTGCAACGCTTCGAACCGAGACACGTTCTTGTGATCGACCCTGACAGCGCCGCGCGGCAACTCCCGGAGAAGAGCTTCACCGCAGTCGAGAAGGAGCGGCTGCAGTGGTGGTCGCCGCAGTTGCTCGAAGGTCTCACCGCCCGTCGAATTCTGTTCGTGGAGGGGCTCGCGGACCGCATCATCGTCGAGGCCGCGGCCGCGGCCGCGAAGATCGGCTTAAACCTTGACCGACTCGGGATCACCGTCTTCTCGCTGGACGGTGCCACCAAGTTCATCCACGTCCTCAACATTGTCGGCCGGAACGGCTTCAAATTGCCGATCTGCGGGCTGTGCGACGCAGACATGGAAAACACCTGGTCAGGGAACCTCGGTATAGCCCCAAAGAAGATGGAGAAAAACGGGTTCTTCGTCGCACGGAAAGAACTCGAGTACGAGTACGCGCGCGCGTTCGGACCGCGGGCGTGTGCGGAGAAGCTCATCACCGAAGGCGCCTGGCGCGAGAAAGGGATTCTGCAAAGCACAGGCGCAGCCGACCTGGACTCCCTCACCGCCGAGCAGGTCGGCGACTTCCTCACCGCCAGCAGCGACCGCAAGGTCCCAGCAGCACGAGCCCTCGCTCCGCACCTGACTCGGAAGGTTTTAGACGCCAGCCCCGCCCTCGGCGGGCTGATGCGATATCTCGAATCACTGGACCCCGCAAAATGACCGCCCGAAACCCAGTTGGGGCGCAGACGGCCGCCGTCGAATCCCCCCACGACCGAGTGCTCGTGCTCGCCCCTCCCGGATGCGGGAAAACAGAGGTGCTCGCGATGCGAGCGAAGCACCTGCTGCAGACCGGAACCGTGCGGCCGGGACACCGGCTCCTGGCGTTGACGTTCACGAACCGAGCACGCGACAACCTGCGGAACCGACTAGTCGACCAGCTCGGGCACCAACGGGTCCGAGCATCAGTCACCGTCGCGAACTTCCACGAAATAAGTGCACGCATCCTGGAAGCCCACCATGCCACGATCGGGATTCCGACCGTGCACGCCGTGGCGAGACCGGCGTGGATCCGGCGCACTCTGCAGGACCTCGGGTCCTTCGGTAGCAAGCAAGACCACGACGCCCTCGAGATGACGAAACGGTCCGCGCTCACGGACGCGGAGATACTCGCCATCCTCACTACCAGGGGCAACACCTTGGGCGTCCGGTTCCAGGGGCGCCTCGCCGACGCAGAGCTCATTGAATTTGGGGATCTGCAACGGTATGCGCAGCTGATCCTCCGCAACGATCGCGTCGGTCAGCTGTTCCGCGAGCACTTCGACGCAATGCTCGTCGACGAGTTCCAGGACCTCTCCACCCAGCAATACGAGATCGCATCCCGGCTCTGCGACCGAAACTGGACATACGTTGGCGACCCGTACCAAGGCATCTTCAGCTGGGCGGGAGCCGACCCCGAAACGGTCTACCCCGATCTCGCCGCGCGCACACAGACAGAAATCGGGCTCGACGTATCCTTCCGGTCATCGCCGGCGGTCCTCGACGTCGTGAACGCGGCCTCGGAAGAACTCGGAGCGACACCGCTCCGGGCCGCCGACCCGAATTTATGGCAACACGGCGGCCACGCGCATGCCGTGCGCTACGCAACCGACGAGGATGAAGCCTCCGGCATCGTCACCCTGACCGACTACCTGGCGAACAAGTATCCTGCCGACACAATCGGTGTCATCTGCAAGACCAAACCACGTCGACAGGCGCTCGACCGCCGGTATCAGACCGCCAATACCGAACCCCAGTTCTGGGACATCGTCCTCGACACCCCGAAGATCGTCCGACTCGTCAAGCTGTGGGCTCGCGGCATCTCCGATGACATCCCCTTCGCCGATCAGGTCGCCGAACTTCACACACGCTTGGTAGCTGCAATCCCTACGGACGACGCCGAAACGATCCGCAGCGTCGCAGAGGCATGCGAGCAGATCCTCGAGTTTGAAAGCGACGGTGAATCCGTCTCCAACATCGTCAAACGGTTCCGCGACACGCAATCGGTCGCGACCATTGCTCCTGGTGTCCACGTCCTCAACGCGCACGTCGGCAAGGGGCAGCAGTTCGACTGGGTTATCGTGATGGGGCTCGAGGACGGACACATCCCACATCGCAAATCCACGTCGGCCTCAGCTCTTAGCGAGGAACGACGAGTTCTCATGGTGATGCTGTCACGTGCTCGAAAAGGCCTGTTCCTCACGACGGCGGCGAGGGTGACGAACGAATACGGCACCTTCCAGGGCAAGCCTTCACGGTGGTGGCCAACCCTCGAGCAGGCGTGCAAACCCACGGGCCACGCCATCGCGCGGCTGCTCCGAGCCACCGGATAGCTCGGCAAGGCGACACCAGTCGCAGCGTCGGGCTACGCGAAGGTCTGGTCACAGTCCGTCGACAACGAGTGCCGGCTTGGACTCCACGTGGTCTCGAGTTCAACGACTGACGAGTTGAGCTCGGAGTGAGCAGCCCCACCACGGAACGTGCCAACTACCGCGGTACGAAGTGGCAGCGAACGACGCCGACTGAAGCGGAACCGTCGGGCCAACTGCCGAGACGACGTGGAAGTTACAGCGAGCCGGTGAGACCCCTGTGCATGACCGTAGCCCGGTCTGCTTGACTGTTGCCGCTACAGGTTGTGGCAGCGCGGGGCGGGGGACGTCGCTCCTTCCCCCTACGTCATGCCGGCAGCACGGGCTGCTCCCAGCTTCCGCAGCACAAGAGAGAACTGAACGCCGTCGCCTGGCTCCCGTTCGGGGGCAGATGCTGAAATGGCCGGTCGGAAGTGGTATTGCCGCCGGGGGCTTAACAGTTCCTTAGGCCGCGGGGCGCGTCCTGTCCCGTCAGCATGAGGACCTGCGCGTGCAAGTAGGCCTCGATCGCGGTGCCCATGGGCCAGCGCTGCACTGAGTCGCGACAAGTTGCCTGCAGATGCGGCAACTTGATCTTCAAAACGACAACTTGTCTCTCAATTTGCAGCGGACGACACCAACTCCTGTCGACGCACTCTTTACTTGTCGCCAACTGCGGCTCGCGAGACTCGCCGTCAGCCCGCCTGTCACTCGACTTGACCGAATATCTTGTCGCCGATTCGCGTGCAGCCGCTCCGGGTCTGGAAGGGCACCCGTGCACGGCGGTATAGGTGCTCAGGCCTTGTGAACGGTTGCCTACTCGCGTCCGTTCGCGGTGCGTCCGCGCGAAAATCCTGGGCGTACCTTTAGCTGCTGATAACAGCCATCGAGCCGGCGTCATCCCCCCTCATCGCTGAGTGGCGGCCGGGGTGTCACGTCCATAGAAGATTCGCGGGGCCGGCGCGTCAGATTTCCCGCGCCGTGCCGCGACCGCGATCAAGTGAGAGGATGAGCGCTCCCAATGGCGAACCGAGCCCATACCGCTCACGCGGTTCGCCCTTCGGAACGAGCTTTCTCGCGTCGTGAAGGAGCAACTACCTTGGGTCGACGTTCACCGCGATTTGCCCACGTTCCACTGTGGGGAGCTGTAACGGCTGCCCGAACACGCGAGACGTACAGCTGGCGATCGCTTCGCGGAGATACGGAAAGACTGTCATGACACCGACTTCGTTCGTGAAGAGCTGAAGCGTGCGGACGCTGGGTTGGTGCCCGTTGAGGAGCGCGTATTCCCCAGCAACGCTGGCCGTGGCAGAGCCAACGGAGATGGCGACGTTCGCAACAAGGCGTACGCCGAAACTGTCATCGTCCCGGCGCTGTTCGACGGTGATCGACAACTCCGCATCCTCCGGCCCCTCCGACACCTTTGGGGCAGCATCGGCCCGCTGAGCGGACAGCTCGTAGTACTCGACGCTGCGCAACTCGGAGTTCGCGATGAGGTCCTTCACGGCCGCGACGTCGTCCCCGCTCAACTCATTGTCGGTCATCCGACGAGGGCGAAGTCGGTCCGCTTGCTGTTGACCCATCCCGCACCGGCCAGGTTCTTCTCCACCGGCGCGAACTCGGCATGCAGCGACGCCGGCTGGATTTCGACGTTTGACTCCCACCGCGTAGACGACGCGATCCACACGGACTGACCGATGTCGCGCGTGACACGGTGCTCAACAAGGGCTCCGACAGCGTTCGCATACTGACGCAGCGTTGACTGCTTCGGGTCGGCGTCGTAGCGCTCGAGCTTGTGTATGGCTTGCTGCGAAACGCCGACCAAGTCCGCGACCTGTTGCTGGGTCATGCCGGACTCGCGGCGCAGTCTCACGAGAGCAGCACGAAGTTCGCGGTCTTCACGGGCGAGGACCTTCGCGCGCGCACGCGTCAGGCGGAGGTTCAGCGCCGGCAAGACCCGTTCGAGGATCGAGGGCATGTCCGGAACTATAGCCGCACAACCTGGAAGTTGTTCAAGCCCCAGTTTTCGTCCAGGCTGTGGGGCGCCCGGAGTCGTAACGGTCGGCCGCGGCTTCGATCTGAGCTTGCTGGTCCGCGCTGGTCGTCTTGATATGGCGGTGCACAGCTACCAGCTGTAGCGGTAGTTCTGATGGCTCGCCGTGGTAGAACCTCAGTTTTTTCGACAACGTCGTGTGCCGCAGCTCGTAGATCTCCGGGTCCTCGCGAATCGGCTTGATAGGCGTCCGTTCGTCCCCTGAGTCCTCGAGGCCCCCCTTAGCCGCGGCATCGAAGAGGTCGTCGATCTCGCCCTCGGCAACTGCGCGGGCGAAGGGACGCAACGACCCCAACCAGTCCCGTAGATCACTGACCTCTTCATCGTTATCGTCGACGTAGTCCAACCAGGCGTACGGCGCAGCGGAGGGGTCGCAACAGCGAGAGTCGGACCCTCGTCTCCAAGCTGCGCTCATGTTCTGATCGTAACTGCCAGAGACGACACTGCAGAGTCGCTCGAGCCTGACTGCTGCGCCTTTGCGTGCCGCGTAGACGAGACCACCACGTGGTGCGCGGACGAACCGTGCGCTTGGGGCTCCCGGTTGCGGCGGGGCGAAGAACACGGCTATGTGCTCGTGACTTCGCCGGGGTGCGCCGCTTTGTGATGGCAATCAACGACGAGGGGCCGTAGGTTGCCGGGCAATCAGAGCCGCAGATGAGTCTTAGTCGTAGAAGCGACGTGCATAGTCAATGCGTGAGTCCCAATCGATTACGGTGCGGGGCCGTCCACTCGGCACGGGATGCGCGGCTAGGGCCCATCGGACGTGACGTGGGCTGCGATGCAAGTCGATCGCCAGATGAGTGAGCGCATACTCGCCTGCACGGACCCGATCGTGGAGCTGAGTCAGGTCGATGTCGTCGAGTTCCGGCGAGAGCGGCGAACCGGCTGGTCTCCATCGTGGTGGCGCCCAGACAACGGGTTCGTCCTCGAACGCGCGAATGTGCCCAACCTCGGGGAACGTGCCCACCATGCGGTGTTTCGGGAGCCAGGCCGTGAGGTAGTCGTCGATCGCGGTTTGGAGCTCCGCGCTCATCGTGGTGAGGAAGCGGGTGTAGTCGGCCGCGTCTGCGGTACCGGGTTCAAACTGGAGGTGCTGCGGAAGGTCACGGGTGCCGGCGGCGGTGAGTCGTAGCCACGCGTAGCGCTGAGCGTTCAGCACCCTTCTGCCTCGGCCGGGGGCCTCTCCGACGCTGCTACTCAGCAGACGCCAGTCCGCCTCGGGGAGCAGCCCGCTCCACCTCAGGTATCGGCGCGCCACGTAGTTGATGGGCGACGGGTTGAGACGGAGCCATCCTGCTAGCTCTCCGAGTTGCCGGAGCACTGCGGTCGCCTGTTCAGGAGTCCCAAGCATCGACGGCCTGAGCTTGCGGCCGATCCCGGCGATTCGCTCGATACCGCCTTCGGCTCCGACGCCGGCGACGCGAAGCGCGTCCGCGAGTCCGCGCTGTAACGCGGAGGGGTCGGTGACGTTGTCGACGCCGAGGGGGTTTGCCCAGGTGGGCCACATCAGAGGTGGGATGAGGACGTCGGTCAGGGGTTGCTCGGTCGCCAGGGCACGGGCGTTCCACGACCATTCGGTGCGCTCGATCCGCGGGTCCGGCTCTGCAAGAGCAACGATGATTTCCGCAAAGCCGGGCGAAACGGCTGTGGCGTGAACGAGCCGTTGCATGTCGGGAAGGTCGCCGTCGAGCGCGCGGAGGACTCTTCCTCGCATGGGCGCGCCGACCCCCGGCCAGAACTCGAGGAGGTGCGATGCGCTGCCGGGGCCCGATAGCTCCTGGGTTGTGCGAACGGGTCGCGAGAACGTGATGCGCCGGATCGTCCTGCTGACCTCGGGCTCGGGGTCAGTTGCGAGGCGGTGCGCGGCGCCGATGAGGGCGCTCATCGCGAGCGCGTCGCGAGGCGGGGTGGTGCCGATCCGTTCGGTGTCCTCGAAGAGCCCCACGAGCGCGTCTCGTGGGATATCCGACAGGCTGCTCACAAGGTCGATATCTCGCGCTCCGAGAAGTGCGATAGCGATGCCGCGAAGCGTGCTCGTATCGATGACACGTCGGCGTCGGTCTGTTTCAACCCAGGCCTTCGATAGCGCGATCTGGGCCCGATACGCAGGGCTCGAGTCGAGAACCGGTGCTTCAGTCCAGCCGGCGGTAAGGGTGTGACCGCAGATGCCTCCGAAGGGGAGCGCAGCGTGGCACTGGTTCGGGTTACGGCTCTCGACCTCCATGACGTTGGCTTCGATGATCGGGCTACTGCACGCGGGGCAGTCATCGCGAAGGGGCGTGTGGTGCTTCAGGCAGAGGAAGGCCCACCATGTGCGCCAGTAGGTGTAGTAGACGCCGGGTCGTTCCGCGAGACACTCTGCGCAGTACCTCGTCCCGCCGCCTCGAGTCCAGATATGTGACTGGGAAGGCTTCCCGTCCGGGCGTATCGCGACGAGGCCCGGCGCGAGGTGCGACATCACAGTTGTCTGAAGCAGCTTCGGGTCGCAGTCGAGCCCGGCCGCGATGCCTGTGGTGGCTTTCGGATGGAGCACGTTTGGCAGCCGGTCCCGGAACGTGCGGGGGAGGTCATACAAGCCGCACCAATGGGCAATGACGACCGCCGGCTGACCGTAGAAGTACCCGATCCGGCGGAAGAGGCTCGGCAACCATTCGTGCTCGAACACCGTGATCGTAGTTCCCAGTGGACGGACGTCGTCGGCGCCGATCTTGTAGGGCTGGTTCGGCGCGCGGGTCATACTGCCCATGCCGGCCAGTCGGTGGACCACGAGAGCCGGCCCGACTCCCAGAGCCGAATACGCTCCTGTCGGCCCTGCGCTACGCGGTCTTCCACGCCGCCGTCATCGAGCAGCGCCCGTGTGATGCGCTGAGATGGGGTTCGCATCGCCCCGATGCAGGCGTCGGTGACGAGTGTCGCAAGAGAGTTGGCGTATCCAAGCGTGGACACCCAGAGATATTCTTCGAACTGCTGGCTGAGGACTCGTTCCCCGGGTTCGTGACCCTCGAGCCGCAGTCGGTCGTCCAGCCGGCCCAGGAGCGTTCGCCATTCCTTCACCTGTTGCGGCGTCCGGTGCTCGTACCGTGAGAAGTCGATGAACGCCCAGCGCGCCTCTGATTGCATGCGTGCGGCGTTCTGCGCTGCGGTCTTCTGCCGCCGGAACACGCTGCGCATGTTGTGGCCGCCCATCACGAGCCGGAAACCCTGGTTCTGGAGCGCTTTGAGCGCGTCGTGGAGATATCGCCCGTATTGGCCGTCGTAGTTGACCATCTGCATCTCATCAAGGAAGATCCACCGCACTCCGTGACGCTGCGCGGCCGTGGTGAAGGACGCATGCGGGTCGTCGCCGGTGGGGACGCCGAGACTCGAGCAAAGCGTTCGGAAGAGGGACTTCGGTGTGGGGTTGCCCTGCAGCGAGTGCCAGATGACCGGTCGCCAGGTTGACCGGTACGTCGGGTCGGACTCGACGACACCGTCTTCGAGATCGAGCCGGCGGTTCCACGCGGACTCGGTTATGGCCCGCGTCGCGACGTGTTTCAGGAAGAAGGTCTTTCCGACGCCTGACTCACCGGTGATGAAGGGGGCTGCGAGGAGGTCGGGTGCTCGTCCCGGTTTCGGTTCGGGGAGGGCCGCGATGCGCCGTTCGGCGAGGCGGTATTGGCCGGTCCGCATGTAGGGCCATGACTGGTACCACTGCTGCATTCGGCGTTCCCGTCGGCGTCGAGCGTCAGCATCGAGGTGAAGGAAGTCGGCCCGGGTCATCCGGCCGGGGTCGGTGCCGGAGCGCAGTGCGATCTGCTCGACGAAGTCCTGATCGACCGGTGCAAGCAGTCGCCAGCTCCTCTCCGGATGTGGGTCATCGCCGAACAGGTCAACGATCTCGTCTGGCAGCGTGCTGCTCACGCGTACTCCTCGAAGAGGTCCGAGTCGAAGTCGTCAGCGCCCTCGGTCAGGAACTCCAGAACGGAGTCCGGCAAGTCCGCTTCCGCGTCGGGCAAGGTTTCGATGCCATTACCTGGGGAGGTGGTGCGCTCCGACCGGACGGTGCCATGATCAGCGGCGAGGAGCCGATCGAACTGAGCGGCGTACATCTCCTCGTTTCGGGTACTGCCTGCTCGTCGGACAGCAAGGAGGGCGTTCTGGTGGCGCCATTTGGTGACGAGTTCGATGAGCCGCTTCTGCGCTTCTCGAGGTGAGAACGAGCCCGGTTGGATGTGTGCGCGAGCGCGGTCCACGGTGAAGTCGCTGAACGGCTCGGTGTCGTCGTCGAGTCCGACCCAGGGAACTTCCCACGCGTTGCCATCGGGGTCGAAGCAGTACATCCGACGCAGGTCCGATGGGTCGTAGAACATGCGAGCGACGCCGCCTGGTGCCGCTCCGGGAACGGCGAGGAGGGTCTCAAGGATCGGGGCGTGGTAGACGAACTTCTTCCTCGTCACGCCGAACGGACTGATGGCGAGCACGTCACTGTCGAGGAAACGGATCCACTCGTTCCGCCAGGCAGGGATCTCGACGCATCCGTACTCTTCCGCGAGTTCGATCCATCGCGCGTTGGGGCTGATTCGGCGTCCGGTGAGAGCGAGGAGGCCACCGTGTACGGACGTGTTGTGCAGGTCCGTCCATTCGCCGTCGCGGTCGAAGAGCTCTTCCCAGGTCAGGCATGCTTCCCGCTCGGCTGCACTCCCGCGGGTGTCGACTGACCCGGACACGTAGCCCGGCTGTTTCGACTCAAACTTGGTCTTGTCGGTGCCGAAATGCCGCTCGAGCGCAGCCTTCATTCGAGGGTCCGTGACACGAGCTGGTTCCACGTCGATGCCAAGTCGGTGCAGCGCAGCGAGGACCAGCCGGTTGAGGAACTCTGTCCCGTTATCGGTGAGCAGTCTTCGCGGGGGGATCGGGAACCGGGTGATCGAACGAGGGATTCCGGCGAGAGCTCTCGGGTGGGGTTTCCCGTCAACGAGCACGGGTCCTTGGTCGTGGACCATGCTGCGGAAGGCGTCCGCGAGGGCAAGATTCGCAGCGAGCCCACCGACGTTGTTACTGATCGCGCGTCCGGTGATGAGCCGGGAGGCGACATCCATGGTCTTCGTCATCGTCGGGCGGAACGTAGAAGCCTTCGGGTCTGGCGCGTAGGGATCCCAGACGGTGACATTAGATGTCGTGCTGTCAATGAACCACAACTCGCCAGCGCGCTTCGGCAGGCGTCGCTGCAGGGCGGGTTTGGGGCTCTTGGACTTCGTCTGCAGCTCAGCAGTCTTACGGCGTTTCAGCCGAAGGTGCGGTTTCCGTCCGAATACCTCGCTCTGGATGCGGTCGTAGACGCTCTGACTTGGGGCGGTTTCGCCGTGCTCCATCTGCAGCCAGGCGGCGAACAGGACGTACTTGCTCTCCGATGGGAGGTACGAGCCGAACTCACCCTCGGTGAGGAACTCCTCTACCCAGTGCTCCATCCGCGGATGAACGCGGTGCCCGCGATCGGCGAACACGCGACTGTCCAGCAGATTGTCCTCACCGAGCGTCGCGTCGCTCAAGGTGCGTGAGATGTAACGCTGCGCACTTTTCAGATCGACGCCGCGCTGTCGAGCGATCTCTCCAGCGATCGCGCGCTTGCGTCGCTTCTCGTCGAACTTCGCCGGATCCCAGCTCGGTTCGATAGGGGTGTCGGCAGCATCGCCTGGGCGCCGGCCGGTCTCGATCCATGCCAGCAGATCCTTCTTGTCTTGGAAGTTTCGCTTCGCGACCTCGGACAAGTTGTCGTGGATCGCGTCAAGGCGATCGCTGACCATCGGCGGGGCCGCGTCGTCGCGCGACATGAGTGCGGCGACCTCTGCTTCGCGCATCATCGGCGGCGTCGTCCCGGCAGCGTCTCTGAGTTGCACCCATCCGCCGCTGCGCCGTTGAATGACGAGCGGTTGTCCCTCGACGACGACGGTCTCGCCGACCTCCACTGATCGGCGCCACTCAGACTTCGACATCAGCACGCCACACGATGGACATCGAGTCAAACGGGCAAAACATGTCAGTCAAGAGCGTGCGCCGCCACAACATCCGTCGGATCAGCATGAGCGCCCACTCGAGGCGGTACCCGGACGCCTCGAGACGCTCCGCGAGCACCCGCGCAGGTATGGGTTCATCGCAGAGCTCCAGTGCTGCGACGCTCCACGGACCGTACGACTCGTCCGCCACCCTCGCTTCGGTGAGAAGCTCGAGGTTCCGCCGGTACCGGCGCGACATCCCTGTCCACAGTAGGTAGCCCATACCCATTGCGTGGACCGCGGCCTCGACGTGCGGCCGCTTCGTCACCCAATCCTCGCGGGCGGCGTCTTCGGGAGTCTTGACATCGAGGACGAGAGGGATCCTGCCGGGGCTGAGCGTCACAGCATCAGGGGTGTGGCTCCTGGCTGGTGAATTGACCGGCCAGGTGAGGGTGAACGGTTGGCCAGCGACACGGTGCACCGCAGGGTGGAAGTCGGCGACTGTCATCATGGCGCGCTCGTGGTGCGACTCGCAGCCGACATGGTGGCCGTTCGTGTGCAGCCAGGTTCCGACCGGCTTGTTCTCTTGGCCGAGACGGCGCGCAAAGTCGCGCATGGGCAGCGCAGTCCACAGCGCGCCCTGATCGAAATCGTCGAAGCGGTCGGTGACGACCAGCCGACCGTCGAACGTGTACGAGATCGTGACAACGTCCTGGACACCGACTTCTGGGTCGATCTGGAGGCGACGCCGACCCCTCGAAGGGCTTGTCATCCGCGTCCGCCGCGGATGCCATCGCTCGAAGGACGGCTGGAACACGGGCTTCGAGGCATGGTCTCCCGCTCCAAACCAGTCTGTGAAGACCACCGTTGGGTCCACACCCTCGAACGGATCGGCGGCGTTAGCTAGAGCCTTGCTCGCGGTGCGTCGGACAAGCTCCTCGCCATGATCGCCGGCCCAGTCCGGAGGCGACGCGACCGGGACAACCCGCGGGGGAACTCGTCGTCTCACCGAGGTCAGGCCCGCCCCGAAGGGCTGTCCTACACCAGAAGTAGATCTGGCGAGGCGCGCCTCTGGCTCGCTTCGTAGGTCGATGACGGCCGGTTCTTCACTGAGCGGAGGTGTCTGCACCACAGGCAGAACCTACGAGCTATGCTGTTCTTTTACAAGCTACTTTTACTACTTGGTGGAGTTGCTATGACCTGGTGCCTCGCGAGCAGCTCGCACCCAGTTCGAGACCGCCGGCTGGCTCACGCCGACCGCCTCAGCGATCTTCGTCGTCGTCAGCCCGATGGCGTGCGCCTCGATGGCCAGCTCAACCCGTCGCGCTGCACTCTCGCGAAAAAGCGTCTCGGCTTGTCGGAGCTCGTCGAGGAGCTGCTCAGCGCGAGCCTCGTCGGTAACGGTCTTCCGAGGCTTGCCGGCCCGTCGTGGCGGCGTAGGCATGATCATCGCTGTGTTCCGATCTGTGAGACGAGCGTCGGAACGGCACTTGCGCGGCCTGTAGGCACGTGGAAAGATCCGACGCGAATCTCGCTCGGACCTCGGTCACACGGTGTCAACTTGAGAGGCATGGTGTGCGACCGGCAAGTCGCGCACAGCACGGTCAACGATGACCGTTGTTTACCATGCTCGCAAGTCATCGTACTCAGCACCCTTCCGCCAGCGACGGGCACGCCGTCGAGCACCCCAATGTTGTCACTTCTCCACGTATACGAGGAGAAACCGAGGATTTTCCGTCAGCGACTCCTCCGCATCGAAGCGGATAGCAACGACCAGCCAGACCAACGGGCGGTTTTGCGTTACCCGGATGGGGACATCGCTCAAAGCCGAGCACAGCCGTCACCCGCACTGGATCTGGTTGCCACGATTCAGCTCGGCGTACCCGCCTGAAGGAGATCCGCGACATGACGACTCCTGTCGAAGACGAAGACCCGGTACTGCACAAGCTGCTTGACGAAGTCGCATCCGGAGCCTTGGGCCCATCAGCTGAGCTTCAGAGCGAACTCGAGCACGTGTATCGAGCCCGTTCACGCCAGGCACATGACGCTGCCACCGATCGGGGGCTGCCTCTTGCCGACACCGCCCTCGGCGCAGAGGGTCTTGCAGTGCGGGACCCACTCATTCGCGAGCTGGCGAGGCTCGTCGCTGAGGGGCGCGTGACCGGAGACAACGTAGTCCCCTTCATCGAGGCGCTCATCGGCTCCGGTCGCGCGCCGATACACGCTCAACCCGAAGCTGGCACCCTCGACGCACGGGTGGGGCCGTTCTACGACACCGCTGCCCTACTCGAAACGCTCCAAGTGAGCAGCGTCACGCTTGATGTATTGGTACGAACCGGCGACGTGCTCGAGGTGATCTCTGCGGACGGCTGCTCGCTCTTTCCTGCTTTCCAGTTCGGGCAGGACGCGCAGCCCCTGCCCCGGCTGCGTGATGTGCTCGCGGAACTCGATCCGGGACGGGTCGACCCATGGGGTGACGCGGTATGGCTGAACGCACCGGCGGAAGAGCTCGAGGGCTTCAGCCCCGCGATGGCACTGCGGGCTGGCCGAACGGAAGACGTGGTGCGTCTCGCTCGTGCTGCCGGTTCGTTCCGACTCGGATAATGCGGCTAACGGGTGGGGCCAGCTGGACCGGAGCGCACTTCATCGAGGCGCCGCCGAGGGAGGCTTCCCACGCGAGAAGGCGTCCAAGATGACAGACCAACCTGCCGACAACTCGTCGGGTCATGAGGCACACAGCTTTTGTGGCAGTGATGACCTTCGTCAGCACTTGCCAGTGCGCGTTTCGGATCCGATCGTCAACGCTCTGCTGGGGGCGATCCGGTCAGGCGAACTACGGCCTTGGGAAGCGATGGACTACGCATCCGAATGGATCGACCACAACCGTCCTCAAACCGCTGACCAGCCGTCGGTAACAAGAGCTGCAGCGCTGGCGGACGCTGCCCTTGGCGCCGAGGGGATCACGGTCATCGACCCATACGCACGGCAGCTCGCCCGGTGGGTTGCCGAGGGACGGGTGAGCGGGGATGAGGCAGTGGCGTTCGTTACGGTCCTGATCGATGTCGGTGCCTACCTTGTCGATCCCGATGCACCTTCCGATCCCGGCTACCAGGTAGAGACAGCACCTTGGGGTGTTGACCTGCAGGGAGCTGTCGACCGCGGCGATACCGCGCACTTCGATGCGACAGCTCGGGCTTCTAGTGCGATGCGGTGCGACAGGGCGTTCCGACGGGCGGTCGGCGCTTCGGGTCTCGATAACAACCTGGAGCTTCGGGATGAAGTTCTCGTCGAACTCATCCGCGATGTGCTGCGTGGCAAGCGGTCCGAAGACGATGCGCTCTCCGCGGGCCTCCGCCACATTCGCGAAGCGCACCGGTCCGATGGCTGACCGGCACGTGCTCGTCGACGAGCGCATCGGTCTGCGCGGTGCACCCGAGAGGCCACGCCTTATTCGCCGAGAGGGCGAATACGGGGGTTCGACGTCGGGGGCTGCTCCCATCCGTACTTCTCGTGGAGTTGCCGGATCAAAGCAGAGTCATTGGCGGCCAAGGCTCGTAGCGCCGCAGAGTCGTGCCCATTGGATCTCAAGTGCCGCAGGTTTGAACTGAGCGCTTGCGCCCAAGTCATCAGCGGTTCGAGATTCCGCACCTGCTGTTCGATGTCGTCAGTCGCGTCCTGAGTCTCCATCACCACGCGCCCGTACGTCGCGCCGAGAATGCGCTCGGCCTCGAGCCAACGGTCGAACTCCGTCCACTCGGGAAGGTCATCGACCAGCGCGATCATCGCGATCCGTAGATCCGCGAGACGGTCCTTGATAGGTTCCGCCGAGGGGTCGAATCCGATCAGCCGCTGAACCGCTTCCTGCGTTGCTGACCATCGCCCATCGACAGCGGCGCGCTGTGGCGCTGCGAGTGCTTCCTTTGATCGCTTGTTGGTCAGGTAGGTCCCGACGAGCGCGACAAGCAATGACAGCACCGAGATGACCAAAGCGAGTACGTCCATGCCGCGATTTTCGCACTCACCCTCCGAACTCGTGCTCGCCAGTCTCGAACAGCTCAGAGTGACCGTCGTGCACACCGGGACAGGCGGCGGCGAGTTCCACGCGCCGGCACGAGGACTGTATGACTCCCTCGGCTTCATCCGGTACCCAACAGCCGACTACGACCGGGCGATCTGAACTACGCAGGGAAGGCCACGCAGAACGGTCCTCCCGACCGTTCCGAGTCCGTCTCGATAGCCGATGGGCTGCCGGACAGCCAATTTCCGGGTTCGGTTAGATTTACGAGGGCTTGCGCGACCAGGAGCGGATCCGTCGTGTCTAGTTCGAATGCGAGATTCTCAGCCGCTTCGCGTCGAGCCTGCGCCGCCGCTGTCGCGCAGTCCGGGCACCACCGTCGTCGTGCTGCCTCGATGCTGGTGAGGGGTCGCCCGAAGCGGTAGTAGCCGTAGTCACCGCCGCGATGCTGTTCAGTGATGCGGGCGGCGTTCACTCGGCTGCAGGCGGAGGGGTGCCCCCAGTGCTTGTAGGCGTCGGTGGTCACCGCGACGCAGGCTGGGCTGGGTTGGTGGGTGCACTGGAGGCGAGGCCCCCGCCAGAGATCGGGGAAGATCACATGGTCGGCGAGGGCACTGCTGCCGCAGTCTTGGCACGGCCGCTCCTCGTCGAAAAGCAGGAGTTCGACTGCTTCGCGAAGAACTTGCGGGCTAGGCGTGATGTGTGGGGTTCGGTATGTCCAGCCGGCGATCGCGAGCGATTCTGCGGCCGGTTCGAATCGGTCGGAGTTGGCAGTTCGTAGGTGCCAGCGCGCTTCGCTGGGCGACCAACGAAGATCGGCGCCGTTCGGCCCGCGAACGATGACCACGGCAAGTTGCATCAAATCTGAGGTTGTACGGCGTGGCATCAGGTGTCGCCTTTCGGACGTCACGAAGGCGGCCCGTCCTCCCTGTTAGGAGGACGGGCCGGTGGGGCCTTCAGCCGGTCACCGCTCGTGAGCGAACGGTCCCTGAACCGACCGAGTGAAGTTTTCTCAGCGGTTGCTGATGGATTTGGCGATCTCGGCGCCGAGCTGGACGTTGTTCTTGTAGACGTTGATGTTCACCTCAAGGCTTTCGCCCTTGGTCGCCTTTTGGATGTAGTCCAGCAGGAACGGGGTGGTGTCGTGGCCGACGATGTTCTCTTCGGCGGCGGCGCTGTGTGCGGAGGTGAGCACCCGCTCGAGCGTCTCCGGGGAGAGCTGCTTCTCTGCCGGGATGGGGTTGGCGACGAGGACGGTCGAGGTCAGGTTGAGCGCGTCGCGGGACGCGACGACGTCGGCGATCTCATCGGTGGTGTCGGCGGAGTAGTCGATGTCGTAGCCGGAGTCGGTGATGTAGAAGCCGGGGTAGTTGGTGGTCTTCCACCCGATGACGGGGACGTTGAGGGTCTCGAGGCGCTCGAGGGTGAGCCCGATGTCGAGGATCGACTTCACGCCGGCGCTGACAACGACGATCGGCAGGTTCGCGAGCGCGCCGAGGTCAGCGGACTCGTCGAAGGTTTGGGATGCGCCCTGGTGCACACCGCCGAGGCCGCCGGTGGAGAAGACCTTGATGCCGGCACGGTGTGCTGCCAGAGCGGTCGCGGCGACGGTCGTGCCAGCGGAGAGCTTCTTGGCAGCGGTGATCGGCAGGTCACGGATCGAGGCCTTGACCACGTTGTCGTCGTTGCTGAGCTGCTTGATCTCTTCGGTCGAGAGCCCGATGACGAGCTCGCCCTTGACCACGCCGATCGTGGCGGGGGTGACGCCGGCGGCGCGGAGCTGCTCTTCGGACTCGGTGGCAACTTCGAAGTTGCGGGGTCGGGGCAGTCCGTGGGTGAAGATCGTCGACTCGAGGGCGAGGACGGGCTTGCCGGCGGCGATGGCGTCCTGAACTTCGGTCGAGACGCGGAGTGCTGAAGTCATGGTGTGTTCCTGTCTTTCGATTTTGGTTACAAGTGTTGGGGACCTATTGCAGCCTGAACAATGGCCAATCGGCCGCAATTGGTCGGCTTAGACGATCAATGAGTCGAGATAGAAGTGGTGTTGAGTTCGACACCTCGGGGCTTGGGCAGCAGGAGCGAGACCAGGAGTGCGAGGAGTGTGATGCCTGCGCCGGCGAGCATCGCGAAGGAGTAGCCGGAGAGTGTGGGGACGCCGTCGGCGCTGGCGCCGATCATCTGGATCGCGGGGATGACGGTGAAGCTGATGCCGGCGCCGAAGCCGAATGCTGCGGAGTTGAGTCCGGGGAGGAAGCCCGGGTTTTCTGGCGGGCTGAGGACGACGCCGAGACCGTTGAGCATGATGTTGGCCATGCCGGCGTAGACGATGCCGAGGAAGAGCACGCCGCCGATGAGGAAGCCGAGGCTGTGGGTGCCGAGGAAGGCGAGGCCGACGATGCCGACAACGGAGCCGGCGAGTCCGATGCGGAGGATGGTGCGGTAGCCCAAGACGGGTGCGAGGCGGCCGGCGAAGGGCCCGACGATCCACCCGAGCAACGCGTAGGGGGTGAGCAGGATGAGCGATGTGGTGTCCGCTGCGAGCCCGAAGCCGCTCTGCGTGTTCTGGGCGATTGAGAGGGCAACGGCGTTCACGACTGCCAAGACGCCGGCGAGGGTGAGTGCGGTGGTGAGCAGCATCGCCCAGACCGCCCGCTGCTTCAGCAGGGTCACTGCGGCGAGCGGTTGCGGAACGATGCGCTCGACCTGCACGAAGACGATGGCGAGGATGACGCCGAGCGCGGCGAGTCCTCCGACGAGCAGCCAGTTCGCTGCGCCGAGCTTCTGGAGTTCGTTGATCGAAAGCTGCAGCGAGAGGATGGCACCGACGAGGAGGAGTACACCCCACCAGTCCATGCGAGCTCGAGCGGAGGGCCGGGACTCGGGGGTCCAGACCCGTGTGACGAGAATGGCAACGACTCCGAGCACGGCGATGATCCAGAAGATGGGCCGGAAGCCGAAGTAGGTCGTGATCAGTCCACCGGCGATGGCGTCGACGCCGGCGATACCGCCGTTGACTGCTGCGACGAGGCCCATGAGGTAGCCGTAGCGGCGTGCGTCGGTGACCTCGGTGCGGAGGATCAGCAGGCACACTGCGACGACGGGGCCGGATGCGCCCTGGAGTGCGCGGGCGGCGAGCAGGATCGGCAGGTTGGGTGCGAGCGCGGCGACGATGCTGCCGATCGTCATCGCGGCGAGCATGAGGAACATGACCCGCTGCCGGCCGATGATGTCGCTCCACCGTGGAAGGAAGATCCCGAAGACCGCGGTGGCGGTGAAGAACACGGTCTGTGCGAGAGCGGCGCTGGCTTCGGTGACGTTGAGTTCTTTCGCCATGGTGACCAGCGCTGGGGAGAGCATGCTCGCGTTCAATTGAAACGCAGCGCATGCCACGAGCAGAGCGACGACCATGCCGAAGCCGGCGCGCTTGTGGGTGAGGGGTGTTGCTGAAGCCGCGTCGAGTTGCATCATTGCGATTCCTAGGGCTTGAGGGAGGGGTCAGGTGATGGTGGGGATGGAAGCTGTGGCTCCCGGTGAGGCGAGAACGGCCGCAGCACAGGCGTGACCGCCGGCGGCCGCGACTTCGAGGTTGCGCGTCTTAAGGAAGCTCGTGAGGAACCCTGCGGCGAACGCGTCACCGGCGCCGGTGGAGTCTCGGATGAGCTCGACGGGGGGTACGGGGATCGTCAGCGGTTCGTGACCGTGGCGGAGGATGCGGGTGGGCTTCGCGCCGGCCTTGAGGACGAACGTCGTGTCTGGCAGCTGCTGCAGGATTGCCTTCGTGATTCGTCCTCGACCGAAGCCGAGCATGTGCGCTTCGTCGTCGTTCGCGATGACGAACTCCGGCCGGATCTCTTCGACGTAGTCGAGGAACATCGCAACGCCGAAACTCTCGAGAACCTGGGTGGATGATGCGTCGATCGAGACGGCGCCGCCGTGCCTGCGAACGGTTTTAATCATCGTTTCGACGGTCTGGCGGATGGGGGCACCGTCGAAGGAGTACGCCGGGATGTGAAGAAGTTCGACGTCGGCCAGCCAGGCGTTGGGGACCTGACTGAGCTGGGTAGCTGCCCCTCGGTTCGGGAGCATCGTCCGCTCCCCGTCCGGCTCGATGAGGATCACGATGGTGCCGGTCGTTCCCTGCCGCTGCAGGCGAACATCGACGCCTTCGGACTGCAGAAGCCGCTCGAGGTGATCTCCAGTGGGATCGGTGCCGACACAGCCGATAAAGCGGGTGGGGTAACGGTCTGCTGCGAACGCGGCCACGTTTGCTGCCGACCCACCCCGGGTCTTGTAGATCTCGGCCGCGTTGTCCGTGCCGCTTCTCAGTGTTCCGTCGGGCCAGACGACGATGTCCTCAACGAGGTCTCCTACGACCGCAAGCATCGTTGCTCCTGTTCCTCGCCGTGACCGGGTTCAGCGGCGATGGATAGGACGTTAGTTCCGTCAATCGATCGGAAAAAGAGCAAGATGCGTCGGTATTGATAGAGTTCAACTATGAACTTCACGTTGCGGCAGGTGGAAGTCTTCGTGGCCCTCGCCGACACGCTCCACTTCGGCCGCGCCGCCGACGCACTGATGATCGCTCAGGCCACAGCGAGTCAGGAGCTGAAACGACTGGAACTTGCTCTCGGATTGCGTCTCTTCGACCGAACCACGAGGACGGCGTCGCTCACCCCGGCGGGCCAAGCCATGTTGGATGACGCTCGGGCACTACTCGAGGCGTCGCAGCAGTTCGGAACCCGGTCCTACCTGTTCCGAGAGGAGTTCCTTCACCGTGCGCGCATCGTCGCGTCCCCGAGCGCGATCAACGAGCTCATCCCAGCGGTCATCCAGCGCGCCGAGCGCGCAGGGTCAAGCATCGCGATCGAGGAGTTCGGAGTGGACAGCGGCGCGATCACAGCCGAGATGGCGCAGCGCGGCGCCGACATCGGCGTCGGGCGCTTCCTCACCCCTCTTCCTCGGTTCACGAAAGAGGTCATCGCAGAGGAGGAGTTCTACGCCGTCCTCGCAGCAACGCACCCGCTTGTCGGCAGCACCGAGATCGATCTTGCACAGCTTGGGGATCTTCCTCTGCTGCTCTGGTCGCGTGAGCAGGCACCGGAGTACTACGACGGGCTTTTGCAGCTGTGCGAGGAGCGAAGCTTGCACCCCATGGTCCTCGTCTCTCCGCCGCGCATCGTCGGTTCCCGGAGCTTCCTGCTACGCGAGGGAAAGGCCTTCGCTCTGGTCCCGCGTTCCGCGGTCGATTCGCTCCCAAGTGAGGTGCAGGCGATCCCGTTGACGCAGCGAGCGTTCCTGCCGCTGGAGATGACGTACCGTCTCAATGATCCGCGTGCGGTGATCACTGAGACGTTGGCGCTGTTGCGCGCGACGGCGCGAGAGCTGAATGACGCTTGACGGCGAGGATCCACTCGGCAGTGGCGGTCAAGAGTAGGACCGCGCCGAGGACCATTCCGGCGATGAAGCCGGAGCTCGCGCCGGCTTCGGTGACGAGCTGGCCGGCGCCGGCGGTGACGACTGCTTGGCTGACGATGAGGCCACTGGCAAGCATCGCGAACGCGGAGGTGTGACGTTGCTGGGGTACTGAGTCCGCGGTGTAGCTGAAGATCGAGACCAGGCTCGCACCAACCCCGAGCCCAAGAACGACCAGCCCGACGATCACCGCCAGCAAGCTCGTCGACAGGGCCATTATCGCGAGTCCGGCGAGACCGAGGATGCCGGCAGCAACCCAACGCAACTGGCGCGGAAGCACTCGTTGCGGGATACGACTGATCGACGCAGCCGAGAGGATCGAGCCCACGCTCATCCCTCCGTAGATGAGCCCGGTCCATTCCGCGAGTCCTTGATGTTCGAGGTCGCTTGTCAGGGCCGTCAGTGTTGCGCCGAAGATCGCACCTACGAGCAGCATGCCCAAGGCCAGGAGCCCAAATCGCGGCGTGAACAATCGCGCCGATGCTTCCCCAGTAACTACGACCGCGCTTGGTAGGCGGCGACCAGTGGGGTGCACCGCGAAGCCTGCGACTGCGGTCGCGGTCAGACCAGCCGCGACCAGGAGCGGAGCGAAGGGACCGAGTGTGACCGAAAACGCTCCGACCAAAACGGGGCCGACCACGAATGCCCCTTCATCAGCCATGGACTCATAGCCCATAGCCCGGTCCAGCTGTTCCGCGGGCACGTTCTGCACGCGCGCGACTGCAGTCACTCGTGAACGGGACATCGGCGCCACCTGAGGGCTGGCGACGCCCGCGATCGCGACAGCAACGACTGATGCCCACACGGGGGCGCTCGTCGCTACCAGCCACACAAATCCCAGTAACGCGAGACAGAAGACTGTTCCGAACAGCAGCAGCACGCCACGCTGCCCCCAGCGCTCGACGAGCCGGCCCAGCAGCGGTGCCCCTACTGCCGTACCAATGCCAGCAACGGCGGACACTGCACCAGCGGTCGCGACACTTTCTCCACGTTCGACAAGGAGGGTCAGCGTGCCGACCACCATCATCGCAAACGGCAGTCGCGCGACCAGAGCGAGCGAGAGGTACGGCATCCCCATCAGCCCGACGACGCCCTGCCGTTGTTCGTTCGGTCTCGTCGTCACGGTAGTGCTCATCATTCAACGGTCGTCCCCGATACAGCGGCTCGCAATACCAATCGAGCGCCACTAATAGCGCGAACCTATCAAGGGCTATAGGCATGAGCGGGCGGGATTTCGGAAGCAGCTCCCTCCAGCAGCGTCCCGATAGCCGATGGTCGACCGGACGCCCACCACAGAAGCTTGCTACAGGCCCTTGACCTCCTTGTACTATATAGGTAGATTCAGGGGATGGACCCGATCAGACGCGTGACCGCTCCCACGCTCGAGGTGCTCGATGCACTGCTCGCGAGCGACGGACCGACCTGGGGGCTGCTCGTCATCAAGGCGACCGGACGACCGGCCGGCACCGTGTACCCGATCCTGGAGCGCCTGGAGCAACAGGGCTGGACGCGTTCCTCGTGGGATGACGACGCTGACCGCTCCGGTCCACGGCGACGACTCCACGAGTTCACGGCCGACGGCGCGGTGGCTGCGCGCGAACTGGTGCGGGCCCGCGGGGATGCGGCCCGTGCTGCGGCACGCACTGCGGGGACCGCCCGTCCGACGCACCGGCCGGTGGCCCAGTGAGCGCGCTCGACCGGCTGCTCGTCTCCGCTGCCGTCGCCGCCTCGCCGCTGGAGCAGCGTGCCCCCCGACACGAGCAGTGGCTCGCCGACGTCCGTGACGCACACGAGCTCGACCTCTCGCCGACCGCTGTCGCGTTCGGCGCACTCACCACGGCGCTCTTCCACCGACGCGCCGGCCACCGATCCACCTGGGGGAACACCATGACCACGATGCCCGGCTCCGTCCGCAGCACACCGCACACGATCCCGACGATCCCGGTCCTCCTGGTCCTCGCCGCGGTGTCCTTCCTGGCCGGGGGCCTGGGACTCGGGCTCGTGCAGCGCTACAACGGGCTCGCGGGCGGCGTCCCGGTGGTCCTGCTGATCTCGATCGTCCTCACCGTGGTGCCCGGGCTCGCCGTGAGCGCGAGTGTCCTCCTCGTCACCGGGGCGCCGATCCGCCGCCGGGCGATGGGTGCGCTGTTCGTCCTGGCCGTGACGGCTCTGTGGTGGTCGATCCAGACCGGGTTCTTCAACCCGCCGGTGCACCCCGCACTCTCTCTGGGCATCATCACGGGTGCATGGCTCGCTGTCTGGCTCGTCGTCCTCCGTCGGCCGGGTTGGACCTGGTCGCTGCTGCTCCTACCGGTCCTGGCCTCGGTCCTCGTGTTCCCGCTGTCGACCGGCGTGTACGGAACCCAGCTCGCCTTCTCAGTCAAGGCGGCGGTCTCCTCCGCGATTACGCTCGTGCCCTTCCTCGCCGCGCTCCTCGCCGCGACGATTGCTGGCCGGCTGTCAACAGATGCGCCCGACGGGTTCGTCCAGCACGAGGAAGCCCTGATGAGCAACAACGCTTGAGTGGAACCTGATCCAGCACCAAGCACACTGCGTCTCCCGATGAAGCTGGCGTCCTTCGCCCGGTAGCCGATCGTCAACCGGGCTCGAGGTCGGGCGGTGTCGTCGACCGAAACCGAGTGCGGTCGGGTGCATGGCGAGGATAGATTGCCGCCATGAGCGAGTACCGGCAGCACCCCAGTCGGACGGCCGAATGGGCGGGATCTTCGCTTGTGCCGACGCAATCGGCGTCCGACGCAGACACTGAAGTCTGGTTCGCGCTTCCCTCCGACTCTGGTGACGTGTTCTGGGAAGCGTTGAACGCAAAGACGATCGGGCCGGACCTGGTGCAGGTTCGTGCAGTACCCGCATGGGTGTACGGCGTGAACTACGACGACACAGTAGCCACCGTCAGATCCGCGGAAGGATCGCTCGTGGCAACGAGCGTCAGCGAGCACGGCAACCAGGCCACCTTCCGACTCTGGCTCGGCGAAGATCCGGACCTCGCCGCGGCGTGGCGGTCGATCGCAGGACGCTACGCCCAGCGCGGGTGTCTCGTCGACGCGATCTCGGAGAACCTCATCGCCCTGTCCTGCCCCGTCGAGAACGCGCCCCTGATCCGCGACCTGCTCATCCACGAGGAGCAGGCAACAGCACTGATGTGGGAAGACGGCACCCCTGCCAGCTCCGTCCGTTAGCCGATTACTCACCGGTCACATCTTCGGCCCGTAAAGCAATAAGTCGCCGACCCTCACCACTGATCTAGCAGCCCTCAACAACAGGTGTTGCAGGCGAGCGATGTACACGCCAGCTGACCGGCGTCAGCGTCCTACGTGAGATCGGCTTGCACCTGCCGCAGCGTCATGTGGTCTGCTCGAAGCACGTTAAGTTTCGTCCCCAGCCCGGAGGCCCGCCATGCACCCATTCCCGACGCCTCCCCGTGAGGTCCTGATCGGCGACGCCGCGGCCTTCGTCGGCACCACTCCGCGCGCAATCCGCCACTACCACCAGGTCGGCCTGCTTTCGGAGCGCAAGCGAGGCAGCGACGGTCGACGCCGGTACGGCTATGCAGAGATCATCCGACTGCTCTGGATCCGACGCATGGCCGACGCCGGCATCGCCCTCGACGACGTCCGCGATGCGTTCACCGGTGGCGCACCCGCCGACCCTGACAGCGACGACGAGGTCGCCGGTGTCCTCGCGCGGCTCGAGGACACCCTCGTCGCGCAGATGGCCGAGCTGCAGAAGAAGCTCAGCTCCGTGCAGCGCATGCGTACCCTCGGCAGCCGGCTGGGGCTGCTCGACGACTTCGTTTCCAGCCGCCTCGAGGCCGCACCCGTGGGCTCGCTGCGCCAGGACGACCTCGACACCCTCCTGGTCACCGAGCGCATCTTCGGTCCCCTCGGCGCCATCGCTCAGGCCAGCCGCTTCCTCACCCTCGCCCTTCACCCCGAACTGCGCACCGAGTCCGACCGCGTCGACGCCGCTGAAGCGGCACTCGACGATACGGTCGCCGTCGATGACCCTCGCGTGGCGCAGGTGGCGGCCGAGCGGCACGCCTTCGAGACCACTCTGATGAGCGTTATCGAGGAGTCCGGTCAGCTGGAGGAGGACGACGTTCTCTTCGATGCCTGGGACGAACTGCACCTGCCCAAAGACACCGACACGGCGCCCGTTTCCGACACGGCGAAGGACACACGGGTCACCAGCGCGGCGGAGGCGATCCAGGCCATGCCCTATGACTTCTCACCGGCTCGTCTGCGCTCGATGGAGCTGGCGGTGCGGCTCGGCGTATCGGCAGAACAGGCACCCTGAACGGAGCTCGCAGCTGTCCGCATGAGGGTCGTCCACCGGAGCACGGCTGGCGGCGACAACCACGCCAACTTGCCTGTGTCCTGCTTGACCTGGGGATTCCCGTATGACTATCCCGCGAAAATGCCCGGTGAAGGGGCGCTAAACGCAACAACGCTCACGTACCCGAGCAAGGGTGCGGCACTTCCAGTCGGGTGCCGCCAGCGCGGGGACCAGATCGCTGCGCGTGCAGCTCGGGCACGTCCCTGCCGAACGCCGTGTTCACCCCGCCAGCAACCTAGCGCGCACGGCACGCTGCTCCTGACTCGCCGGAGACGACCCCTAACTGAGGCAGCACCGAGGAACGCGCTCCGGCGACAAGTTGTGTGCGAAGGAGACAAGTTATTCGAGCGGCGACAACTCCCCTACTGCGGCATGTCCACGAACCGCGAGAACATCCCGTGGAACGCCACGGTGATCGTGTCCGTCGGCCCGTTGCGGTGCTTCGCCACGATCAGGTCCGCCTCCCCCTGACGCGGGTTGTCCTTCTCGTACGCCGACTCGCGGTGCAGCAGGATGACCATGTCGGCGTCCTGCTCGATCGACCCGGACTCTCGCAGGTCGGAGATCATCGGCTTCTTGTCTGCACGCTGCTCGGGTCCACGGTTCAGCTGCGACAGCGCGATGACGGGCACCTGCAGCTCCTTCGCCATGAGCTTGAGCGCACGCGAGAACTCCGAGACCTCTTGCTGGCGGCTCTCGACCTTCTTGCCGGAGGTCATCAGCTGCAGGTAGTCGATGACGACGAGCTTCAGGTTGTGCTGCTGCTTGAGTCGACGGCACTTGGCGCGGATCTCGACCAGGGTCATGTTGGGCGAGTCGTCGATGAAGAAGGGTGCGTCGTTGATGCGCCCGCGGGTCTGCGCGATGGTGGTCCAGTCACGGGCGTCGACGGTGCCCTTGCGCATGTTCTGCAGGGGGACGCTGGACTCGGCGGACAGCAGGCGCATGGCGATCTCGGCGCGCCCCATCTCGAGCGAGAAGAACGCTGCGGTCTGGTTGTGCTTGAGCGCGGCGGAGCGGCACAGGTCGAGCGCCAGGGTCGACTTGCCGAGTGCGGGTCGTGCGGCGACGATGATCAGCTGGCCGGGGTGGAAGCCGTTGGTCAGGGCGTCCATCTGGGCGAAGCCGGTGGGCACGCCGGTCATCTGGCCGTCGCGGCCCTTGGCGGCTTCGATCTCGTCGATGGCGGTACCGATGGCTTCGGTGAGGGGGACGTAGTCCTCGGTCTGCACGCCGCCGGCGACGTTGTAGACCTCGGCCTGGGCGCTGTTGACCAGGTCGGTGACCTCGCCTTCGCTGGCGTAGCCCATCTGGACGATGCGGGTGCCGGCTTCGACCAGGCGGCGCAGGACGGCCTTCTCGGCGACGATGGCGGCGTAGTAGCCGGCGTTCGCCGCGGTGGGCACCATGCTCGTCAGGCTGTGCAGGTACTCGGCGCCGCCGCCGCGGGACAGCAGGCCCGTCTTCGTCAGCTCGTCGGTGACGGCGATGACGTCGGTCGGCTCGCCGTGGGAGTACAGCGACAGGATCGCGTCGAAGATGACCTCGTGCTTGGGGATGTAGAAGTCGACGCCGCGGGCGGTCTCGATGACGTCGGCGACGGCGTCCTTCGACAGCATCATGCCGCCGATGGTCGACTGCTCCGCGAGCATGTCGTGCGGGGGAGTGCGGTCGTTGTTCCGCTCGGCGTACTCCCGGGGGGCCGGGTCCAGATGCGCGATCGACACACGTGCTCCTCAGTGTTTGGCGGTGCTGGCGGACGGCTCAGAGAACCGCTCCCCACCGAGCAGTTCTACCCCGGGCGACCGACATCCCCGAGTCGCTGGCTCAAGCTACGGGTACGGAGTTATCCCCAGCAAACGGCCCTGTGGACAACTCTGTGGAGAGACCGTGGAACACGCCGGGCTCTTGTGTGGAGGGTTGTGCACTCAGCTGTGGACAACTCCCCTGGGGAACACACTTTCGACTGTTGACCAGGGCTTTCCTGTTCCACACCATGTGTGGAGAACTCGGCTTCAAGTGGGAGTCGAAGGTTCCCGTTCGAAGCCTCCACTGTGCAGAACCGACTTGACAAACGGGCGCATCGTCCCGTTCCACTCGGCTGGCTCCCAGGTGGGCAGAGCGGGGCAGGACGTAACCAGCCAACCGTGTTTCGGGTGCCGGACCTGCTCAGCCGGCACGCGCCTCCAGGACGTCACCGACACCCGCCGACACGCCGTCATCCGCAGAAGACACTGCGGCGGACGACGCGGCGGCGGCGGCGGCGGCGGAAGACACTGCGACGGACGGTCCGGCGGCAGACGACACGGCGACCGACCCGGTCCGGGTCGCCGCCGTGACCATCGGCACCTGGACGGTCGAGGCGATGCCCGTCCCCAGGTGCACGAGCGCTGTGCCGGGCTGCACCCGCGACGAGATCGACGACCGCGAGATCCGCACGCCCACCAGGTCACCGGCGAGCGTGTCCTGCGGGGACAGCAGCGCCCCACGGCGGTTCTTCTTCGCGTCCACCTGCCACCCGCCGAACCCGGCGGCCAGCCCGGTCGTGTTGCCGCCGAGCACCAGTCCCTGCCCGTTGTCGGCGAGCCCGCGCACGAAGGTGCGGAGCTCGGCCTTCGCGGAGCAGTCGATGAGCAGCTCGCCGTCGTCGACGACGAGGACGACCCCGGGCCGGCCGAGCAGGTCCTCGACGTCGGACGCCGAGACGTCGTCGCCCGTGACGGTCGCCAGGACGCCGGGCAGGCCGGCCAGGTCGCGCACGGCTCCCGGCCGGGGTGCGAACACCACGATCGGCGTCCCACCGGCCAGCAGCGAGCGCGCCATCGCGGCGACCATCGTCGAGCGCCCGGCGCGCGAGGGACCGGCGACGATGAAGGTGCCGCCGCCCTCGCGCAGGTCCACGGTCTGCAGCGACATGTCGTCGCCACCGATGCCGGTGACCGCGACCATCGGCGCCGGTGCGGGCGCTCCTTCGAGCTCGAGCGCGCCGTCGAGGTCCAGGTCCTTCGGCAGCGCATCGACGCGGAACGGCCGGATGCGGGGGAGTCCCAGCGTCTCCTCGTCGGCCTTGACCCGTCGCGCGAGCGCCTGGACGGCCGCGGTCTGCCCCTGGCCCGACACGTCCTCACCCAGGGTCGCGAACTGCAGCTCGGTCCCGCTGTCGGCACGGAAGCCGCGCCCCGGTGGGATGGTCGCCGGCAGCTGTCGGTGGTTGATCCCGCCGAGCGAGTAGTCCAGTCGGTCGGTCAGGCGCATCACGATCTTGTCGTCGGTCAGTGTCGACATCCGCGACGTCAGCAGCGTGCGGTCGCCGGAGATGACGACGTGGATGCCGGCCCCGGTGCCGTCGCGGAGCAACGACTGGATCGCCTCGGTGAGGGACCCGCCGTCGACCTCCCCGAGCGTGGTGGTGAAGTTCTCCCACCGGTCGACGAGGACCAGCACGTGCGGCAGGCGGTCCGCCTCGGCGGCGAGCATCCGCTGCTCGGTGATGTTCGCGGCCCCGGCCGCGGCGATCACGTCGTGTCGTCGCGCCATCTCGCGGGTCAGGCGTTCGATCAGCCTGGAGGCACGCTCGACCTGGGTGCGCTGGGCGACGGCCCCGCAGTGGGGCAGGGACTGCAACGACGCCAGGGCGCCGTTGCCGCAGTCGACGACGTAGAGGTGCAGGTCGCTGGAGGCGATCGACCCGGCCGCGGAGGCGGCGAGGGTGCGGAGCGCCTGGGACCGGCCGGATCCCGGAGCACCGACGACGTAGAGGTGGCCGAAGCGCTCGAGGTCGACGGTCGCGGCACGCTGCTGCTGGGTGTCGGGCAGGTCCTCCAGGCCCCAGGCGAAGGTCAGACCCGAACCCCCGACGGGGGTTTCACTGACGTCAGCATGAGCAGAAGGGCCGGATGAGGAGCCGCCGACGGTCGCCGAGGCCACCGCGGACAGGGGGAGCAGCTCGGGCAGCGGCGGCAGCCACGGCGAGTGCAGCGGTCCGATGCCCATCTGCTCTCGGGCGTCCCGCATCGCCCCGACCAGGACGGACAGGTCGGTCGCTGCCGAGCCCGGGCCGGACTTCGACGGGCGCTCGGGCGGCGACATCGCGAAGTCCCGCCACTCCAGGACGCGGACGAACGGCAGGACCGCACTCGCGTCCGCTTCACCGGCCCACCGACCGCCGACGCGGGCGGACTGGAACGGCACGACCGACGAGTGCCCCAGTCGGGCGTATGCCCGTCCGGGCACGCTCTTCGGGATACGTGCCGCATCGGCCACGTCGATGACGTCGGTGCTCTCGCCGCCGTCCGTCATGCGGAGGGCGACGCGCAGGTTCGTGTTCGCGCGGATGTCCGGACCGACCACACCGCCGGGGCGCTGGGTGGCCAGGATCAGGTGCACGCCGAGGGACCGACCGCGCTGGGCGATGCCGATCAACCCGGCGACGAAGTCGGGCAGCTCGGTGACCATGGCCGCGAACTCGTCGATCACCAGGACCAGTCGGGGCATCTGCTCGCCGGACCCACCGCGGGCCAGGTGGGCCTCGTGGTCCTCGATGTCCTTCGCCCCGGACGCGGCCAGGATGTGCTCGCGCCGGGTCAGTTCGGCGCGGAGCGACCGCAGGGCCCGCTCGACCAGGTGCTGGTCCAGGTCCGTGACCAGGCCGACGGTGTGCGGCAGGTCGGAGGCGACGCTGAAGGCCGCACCGCCCTTGTAGTCGACGAGCACGAAGGTCATCCGGTCCGGACGGTTCGCCGCCGCGAGCGAGGCCACCAGGGTCTGCAGGAACTCGGACTTGCCCGACCCGGTGGTGCCGGCGACGAGCCCGTGGGGGCCGTCCCGCACCAGGTCGAGCGCGAACGGCCCGTCGATGCCGACCCCGACGACCGCCGAGGTGGTGGGGGAGCCGGACCGCCAGCGCGAGGCCATCACGGAACCGCTCGGCTGCGGCAGGTCGAGCACGTCGAGCAGCCGGGCGCTGTCCGGCACCAGGCCGTCGCCGTCCGAGCCGGAGGTGTCGCGCAGCGGCGAGAGCGCGCGGGCGACCTCGTCGAACCAGTCGTCCTCGATGCGGTCGGCCAGCACGAGGTCGACCGGCGCGGACATCTGGCGGCGGAGGACCAGCTGCGTCGGCGAGCGGTGCAGCACGGTGGCGACGCACTCCTCGGGGAGCTGCCACTCCTCTTCGTCGATGCAGATCAGCCGGATGCCCAGGGCCGGTCCGTCACGGAGCAGGCCGACGACACCGGGCATCGCACGGAGTCGGCGTGCACCGTCGAGCACGACGACGATCTCGGGCGAGAACCGACGCCGGCTGTTGACGTTCTTCTGTCGTTCGGCCCGACGCTCGGCCAGGATCTGCGTCAGCTCGGCCAGGCGGCGACCGATGGTCTCGGCGTCCGACCCGACCAGGGCCAGCGCCTCCTGCCCGTCCGTCGGTCGCACGTGGGGGAGCCACACCGTCCACGCCCAGTCCGGCACGGCCGCCTGCGCGGTCAGCACGACGAACTGCACCTCGCGCGGGGACTGCGTGACGGCGAGCTGGCCGAGCAGCCAGCGGCCGATCGAGCGGGGCCAGGTGCCGGGTCCGGCGATGCCGACGACACCGACCTCGGCGAGCGGCACCGTCACGGGCACCCCCCGCGTCCAGCGGGGTTCCTGGTCCAGGCGGTCCTGGTCGCGGTCGTCCTCGACGGTGACGGTGGAGGGCAGGTCCCCGATGCCGACCCGCACGTGCAGGTGGTCGGCGTCCGTCGGGCGGCGCTCCCACAGGCGCCGGGTCGGGGTCGTCGCGGTGATCCGCAGTGCGGCCGCATCGAGCGAGTCCGAGCGTCGCTGGTCCCGCTCGGCCAGGACGGCTCCGGCGACGGCGTACTCGATCGCCCGCACTCGGTCGGCGTGGTCGGCGAGGGCCTTGCGGTGGCTCTTCTTGCCGGTCTTCCGTGCGGTGATCGTCTGCCCGATCACCATGATCGGCGTCATGAACGCGAACAGCAGGTAGAACGGCGAGTGGAAGACGGTCGCCATCACGATGCCGAACATCGCCGGCACGAACACCATGATCCACGGCAGTGCGGACCGCTGCGGCGGCACGGGCGGCTTCGGGATCCGGAACGACGTCGGGCGCAGGGGCGGCAGCAGGCGGGGCGGCCGGTTGAAGTCGAGCTGGCCGGAGTCCGGCGGACGCAGCAGCATCCGGTCGACGACGGCCACCGGGCGGACGGTCAGCGCCGTCTCGGCGACCCGGAGGACCGCGCCCGGCTCCCACGCGGTCCACTCGTCGCCGACGTGCTCGCCGTCGACGGTGACCTCGGGCAGCGCGGACGGGTCGGCGTCGGGGTGGCCGGCGGCGGTGTCGAGCGCCCCGGGCAGCAGCGCACCCGGCGGCAGGGCAACGGGCGGCAGGGCACCCGGCGGCAGCGCACCCGGCAGGGCGGCAGCGGGGTCGCCGGACGTTCCGGCGCCCTCCGGAGCGTCCGCGACGACCGCCGGGTCCGGCGACGGCTCGGCCACGAAGGCCGGGGCGAGGCGGACGGTGACGGTCCCGTCGAAGGCGATCCGTGCCTCCAGGCCGGGCAGCCCCGCCGTCTCGGAACCGGTGAGCGTGTCGCTGTCCGGGGTGAACGCCAGGCGCACGGTCCCGACGCCGACCCGGACGCACCGGCCCGCGCCGACGCCACCGGCGACGAGCAGGTCGACCAGGCCGCGTCCGGCACCGGTGTCGGCATCGGCGCCGATGTGCAGGACGGCGCCGTCGACCAGGCCACTGTCGGCGAAGCGCACGTCGGCGTCACCGGCCTCGGCGGGCAGGGGCGTCCCGCCGGTCCGGCGCGACAACGCGTCGACGACGGAGCGCATGGTGGCGGATCCGGGTGCGTCGATGAGGACGTCCGAGCGCACGCCCGTGACGTCGTCGACGACGGTGACGACGACCTGCATCAGGCGCCGGCCGTCTGTGCCGGAGCGGTCTCGGTCGGCGCTGCGGTCGGAGCGGCCTCGTCGACGACCGGCTCGGACAGACCCAGGTCCATCCACCGGACCGCCCCGAGTTCCGCTGAGGTCGAGGTACCGTCACGACGGCACTCGAGCGTCCAGCGGGCGAGCGGGCTCGGCTGCAGCGCGATGACCGCCCAGCGGCCGCTCGGCCGCTCGAGCAGCCGCACCAGTTCACGGCCGTCCGCGCCGCCCGGCAGGCTCTGGACGACCAGGAGGCCCGGGGTCGCGTCCGCCGCGACGGTCGCCACCGCCTCGGCCACCGAGACGGACGCCACGGTGCCGAACTCGTCGCCCCGGATGCCGACCGTCAGCACCGGGGTGGTGCGCGACCACGGGTCGGTGCGGACCTGGTCGACGACCCGGCGGGCCAAGGCCGTCCGCGCGGCACGGTCCCCGCCCAGGGCGACGACCCCGCCGACCGCGGCCAGGTCGACCAGGACGCTGCCGTCCTGGTCGGTGCCGAGGCCGACGACCGTCGCGAACCGGACCGAGGCGTCCTCGGTCAGCGCGACGGCCTGCAGCGCCTGCATCGGTGCCGACCACGAGTGCCCGTCCGGGGTCGCGGTCCACGGTTCCGGCGGGGCGACGGTGGGGGCGGTCAGGTCGAGCCGCACGGTCGGGCCGATCGACGCCCGGACGAAGCCGGGGAACACGACGCCGGCCGTCCGGCACGAAGCCTCGACGCTCCGGAGCACACGGTCGAGCGCCCACGCGGTGGCGTCGTCACGGCGGACCCGGTCTGCCCAGGCGATGGCGTCCGTCGCGGTCCGGCGGCGGAGCGCGACGATCACCGGCACCACGAAGGCCAGGGTCGCGACGAACAGCAGGGCCGCGCAGGTGAGCACCAGGTGGGACGCCGGGTGCAGGAAGTCCCAGCTCACGCCGTGCCACCGATCTCGGCCAGACGGAGCTCGAGCGGGGTCGGTTCGGCGTCGGGGACGTCGGTCCAGCGGAACGTGGTCATCATGGCGTCGAAGAGCATCACCAGGGCGTCGGTGATCCGCTCGTCGGTACCGATGTCGGCGGGGCCGGTGTCAGCGGGGCTGCTGCCCGGGGCGTCGGTGGCGGGCGTCTCGGTGCCGTGGTCCTGGTCCCTCGGGGCGCTGATCGCCGAGAACGACATCACCACCCAGCGGCCCGGACGGTGCGGCACCGGGATCGTGTAGACCACCTGGCGGTCGTCGACCGCGGGCAGCTCGCCCGCCACCTCGTCCGGTACGGCCCGACGGAGCTGCGTCTCGGTACGGGCCGCGATGCCGCCGTCGACCTGCCGGAGGCCCGGGTCCTGCTGGTCGTGCCGGTCCGGCAGGGCGTCGGCGAGCAGCTCGGCGATGACCTCCTCCGGCGCCTGGTCGGACTCGTCGTCGACCTCGCTCTCGATGATCGACACCGGCGGGGTGAACCCGTCGACGGGCTGCACCGGCAGGTAGACCGCGGTCGCTCCGTTGTCGCCCGCCTCGACGACGGTCGACATCAGGCGCTTCTGCATCTCCTGGCGGAGCGGTTCGGCACGGTCGCGCGGCAGCGAGTCCGGCAGTGCGCGGGCGATGACCTCGCGGACCGTGGCGGCGAGGACCTGCCGGTCCTCCTCACGTGCGGGCAGGCGGGCCCATCCCGGCGGGACGACCATCAGGAACGACGAGATCGGGGCGGTCATGCGGACACCTCGTTCCGGACGCGGCCGACCAGGGCGACGACCTCGGGAGCGAAGACCGGCACGACGTCGAGCTCCCGCGTCCGCCACAGCACCCGGGTGTCCACACCGTCCTGGCGTCGGACAGCGCACACCGTGGCCCAGATCACGCCCTCGTCGTCCACGTCGAAGCGCGTCACGACCGGGCCCTCGCCGCCGACGTCCTCGGGCAGTTCGTCCACCGCCGGGGGATCGGACGGAGCGCCACCGGTCGCGCCGGCCAGCTCGAGCAGGTCCGGGCCGGACTCGTCCGCCACCCCGACCGAGACGATCACCGGCAGCGGCCACCGGTTCGGCACGGTCAGGGCCGCGACCAGACGCTCGTCGCCGTCGAGCGAGGCGCGGAACTCCAGCAGGGTGTCGACGGCGTGTTCCGGGTCCACCGACGGACCGTCGGCGAACAGCCGGTCGGGACCCTGCGCCTCCCGGTCGATGTCCGCGACCGCGTCGAACAGGGCCAGCACGTCGGCCCGCCAGGCGGGCGTCAGCTCGTCGGCGCCGGGGACCACCAGCCACTCCGGGGCGTCGACGTCGATCGTCGAGGTCAGGACGGGTACAGCGCTCATGGATTGGCTCTCAGATCGTGATCGGGTGCTTGAACTCGCCGTAGGACTCGGTCCACGGGCGCTGCTGGTCGTTGCCGATCATGGTGGGGTTGATGACGAGGCCGGTGATCGACCACGCCTTGCCCTGCGCACTCATGCCGCCGTTGACCCAGGTGTGCCACTTCGGCGCCGAGGACCCGACGCCGGCGAAGCCGCGCGCACCCAGCCACTTGTCGATGTCCGCGCGGTTCAGCTGCCCGTCGATGCCGGCCAGACGTTCCGCCCACCCATCGAAGCCCCTCTTCGTGAACAGATCGGAACCGAACTGTTTCGAGATGGTGCTCCAGTCGTTCTTCGCGGTGGTGCTGACCTGGCGCAGGTTCCACCAGTTCGGGTTGTCCGGGAACTTGCTCGTGAAGGCCCCGATGGCCCGGTCGACGTCCTTCATGGTGGCGGCGATGAGGTCGTCGGCGCCGCGGACGAGCCCCGCTTCCTTGGCGATCTGCGTCTCGGCCGACTTGATGCCGCCCTGCAGCGCACCCTTCTGCTCGACCAGGGGCTCGAGGTTCCGCCGGAGCTGGTCGGAGATGGTCTTCGCCGCGCCGAGGCCCTTCGTCCCGACGTCCCGGAGCGCGTTCTGGGTGAAGCCGGACATCGCACCGTCGACGTGCTGCACCGCTCCGGTCTTGCCGCCGATCTGGGTCTTCAGGCTGTTGATCCGCTGGATCGCGTCGGATCGGAACTCCTTGAGGGGCGCCAGACGCTCGCCGAGCTTGGCGGTCATCGAGGTCTTGCCGGCCTTGAGCCCGCTCTTCACGGCGACGGACGTGGCCTTCGTGATGCCGGACCCGATCCCCAGCGTGGCGACGCCGACGACGGCCATCACCAGGTCGAAGACGTTGCCCTCGCCCAGTGCGACGAGCCCGAGCTGGGCGACCAGCCCCACGCCGGCGGCGACCGCACCCATGATCGCCAGGACGCCGACGCCCGGGATCAGGATCGCCAGCGCCGCCAGGGCGATGCCGATGTAGGTGAAGATCTTGACGATCAGCTTGAGCAGCTTCGAGAAGAACGCCTTGATCTTGTCGCCGAGCGTGTCGTGCAGTCCGTCGTGCCACGACGCCCGGATCGTCGCGGCGGCGGCCTTGCCCGCGGCCGTGATGCCGTCGAGCGCCCGGTGCAGTCGGGCCTTCGCCGCGTCAGCGTCACCCTGGGCGGCGGACGACGCCCGGCCCTTGGCGCTGACGGCGTCCTGCTCCTCGGTCGTCATCGGCGGGGCGTCCTGCGCGCGGTCCTTCGACGGGTCGGGCATCGACGCGGCGCGGGTCCCCGCTGCGTCGGCCTCCTCGGCGTCCTGCAGAGCACCGGCGCTCTCGTCGAGGGCGTGCTGCAGTTCGGGCAGGTACGCCGTCAGGGCGTCGCGGATGGCGTCGTAGCGGCCGGACATCTTCGTCAGCGAGGCGGCGACCTCCTTGCTCTTCTTCCGCACGGCGTCGGCCGTCGCGCCCTTGAACTGCGCGTCGTCGCCGTCACCGATGCGCCGGAGCACGTCGGCTTCCGAGGTGATCTCCTCGGCGATGGTCTTGTAGTACGTGACCAGTTCCTGCACCACGGGGACGTCGGCGACGACCGGGTCGGACGACTGGTCGAGCAGGGCCCAGTTCCCACCGCGGGCCGGCATCAGGCACCACCGTCGGTCGGGTGGGACTCGGTGGTCAGCTTCTCGGAGAGGTCGTGCTCGAGGTCGGTGAAGTTCTCGGTCGCCTTCTGCATCTTCTCGTGCAGGTCCTTCACGGCGCCCTTCATCTTGTTGCGGTGGATCTTCCAGTCGCCGGAGAAGTCGTGCATCGCCTTCTGCACGTCGTGCTGGCCGTAGACGTCGCTGAGCGCCCGGTCGTCGGACTTCTGGTGCTCGAGTTCGTCGGAGATGTGCTGCAGCTTGGTGGCCGAGTCCTCGAGGACGGCCGAGGTGATGATGAGGTCTGCCATGGTGCTCCCGATCAGTCGTGCCGGAGGTGAACGGGTCGGGGCCCCACCGAACGGCGGGGCCCCGGTCCGGAAGCGGACTACTTGATCGCGTTCGCCAGCTCGGAGTCCGTCTGCTGCAGGGCCTCGGCGGCCTTGTTCAGGTACGTGGACATGCCTTCGAGACCCTCGATGGTCTTCGTGGCACCGTCGTTGAACTCCTGGTACGAGTTGCCGAACGCGACGGACGACTGGTCCGTCACGTACCCGCCGGAGATGAGCGAGTCGACCAGCGACTTCAGCTCACGGAGCTTCGAGGTGATGTCCTGCTCGCCGTTGACCAGACGGGTCGCGGCATCCTGCATCTCGCCGTAGGTGACGTTCAAGTTGGGCATTGCGTGCTCCTGTCAGTCGCTTCGCACCCGGTGTCGCTCGGTCGGGTGCACCCCCCGGATGAGGGACTGTCGAGAGGTTATTCCGGCTCGGTACGACCCGGCGGGGTACGTTTCCGCACCACCGTGCGATCGGCTGCTACACACCGATGTGCACATTCCAGCATGCCGGTCCGGCCGGCCTGGAGGAGCGGGGGCGCGTCCACGACGCCCGTCGCGCAGAATTATCATGTCACCCGACAAACAATCTTCTCGCCCTCGGCGTGTCGCCCCGGTACGAAAAGCGCACGGGTCCTCCCAACGGAGGACCCGCGCCCGGCTCAGAACCCGTGCGTGAGGGTCTTCGCCGCCTCGTTGTACCCGGGCAGACGCTGCTGGTCGGTGCCGAAGCCGGTCGGCTTGAGGCCCTGGCCGTACACGATCGTGTTGCCCCAGCTCGCGATCACCCGGCCACCGGAGGCCCACTTGTGCCAGGCCGGCGTCGTCGCGATCTCGACGCCGTACTTCGACCACATCTCCTTCTGCATGGCCGCCATCTCGTGGTGACGGTCGACGCTGAACAGCCGCTCGGCACGCCAGTCGCCGCGCTTGAACACGTCGGCGATCTTCACCTTGTCCTCGGCCCAGAGCGTCTTGTTCGGGTGCCACCAGTTGGGCTTCTCGCGGAACTTGCCGATGCTGGTCAGGCTCTTCGCGTTGCCCAGCGCCTTCTGGGTCTCCGCGATCTCCTTCTGCACCGCACGCAGTGACGCCAGCCGCTCGGGGAAGCCCTTCGCGCCGTACCGCGGGTTGAACGCCCGCTCGAGCGCCGCCGACCGGGCCGTGCCGAGCTTCTCGAGCGAGGCGGTCGCGTTCTTCTGGAAGCCCACCGAGCTCTTCGCGATGCCCGCGGTCTTCATCGTCGACACGGCCTTCGTCAGCGCACCACCGGCACCGACGAGCACGAGCCCGACGGCCGAGGTGATGACGTCCAGCCACGAGCCCTCACCCATGCCCGCCAGGGTGATGTTCGCCACCAGGACCACCGAGGCCGCGACCGCCGCCATGAACGTGAACATGCCGACGCCGGGGATGAGGATCGCCAGGGCAGCCAGCGCGATGCCGATGTACGTGAAGATCTTGACCAGGATCTTCAGCAGCTTCGAGAAGAACGCCTTGATCTTGTCGCCGAGGGTGTCGTGCAACCCGTCGTCCCAGGCCGCCCGGATCGTCGTCGCGGCGGCCTTGCCGGCGCCGTTCAGCGCGTCGACCGATCGACGCAGGCGAGCGGTCGCGGCGTCGGCGTCGGCCTTCGCACCCTCCACCGCACGGTGCTTCGCGTCGATCTGCCCCTGCTCGTCGCTCGTGATCGCCGGTGCGTCCGAGGCCCGGTTCTGCGACGGGTCGGGCATCGAGCCAGCCCGACTGCCGGAGGCCTGGGCGTTCTCGGCGTCCTGCAGCGCGGCGGCGGACTCGGCGAGCCCCCGCTCGAGTTCCGGCAGGTACCCCTTCAGCGCGTCCCGGATCGCGTCGTAGCGTCCGGAGAGCTTCGTGAGGGAACCGGCCACCTCGCCGCTCTTCTTGCGGACCGCGTCGGCCGTCGCGCCCTTGAACTGCGCGTCGTCGCCGTCGCCGATGCTCTTGAGGACCGCGGCCTCGGAGGTGATCTCCTGCGCCATGGTCGAGTAGTAGGTCACGAGCTCCTCCACGACGGAGACGTCGGCCACCATCGGGTCCGACGCTTCGCCGACGAGGGCCCAGTTGCCACCACGGGCGGGCATCAGGCGGCCCCGCCGTCGGTCGGCTGCGACTCGGTCGTCAGCTTCTCGGTCAGGTCGTGCTCGAGGTCGGTGAAGTGCTCGGTCGCCTTCTGCATCTTCTCGTGCAGGTCCTTGACGGCGCCCTTCATCTTGTTGCGGTGGATCTTCCAGTCGCCGGAGAAGTCGTGCATCGCCTTCTGCACGTCGTGCTGGCCGTACACCTCGGTCAGGGCGCGGTCGTCCGACTTCTGGTGCTCGAGCTCGTCCGAGATGTGCTGCAACTTGGTGGCCGAGTCCTCGAGGACGGCTCTGGTGATGATGAGGTCTGCCATGGGTGCTCCCGATCGATGCCCGTGCCGGTGGAGGTGGACCGGGCGGCCCGTCGTCGGGCCGCCCGGTGTCCCGCGCTACTTGATGGCGTTGGCGAGCTCGGTGTCGGTCTGCTGCAGGGCCTCGGCGGCCTTGTTCAGGTACATCGACATGCCCTCGAGACCCTCGATGGTCTTCGTGGCACCGTCGTTGAACTCCTGGTACGAGTTGCCGAACGCGACCGAGGACTGGTCCGTGACGTACCCGCCGGAGATGAGCGAGTCGACGAGCGACTTCAGCTCACGGAGCTTCGAGGTGATGTCCTGCTCGCCGTTGACCAGACGGGTCGCGGCATCCTGCATCTCGCCGTAGGTGACGTTCAAGTTGGGCATGTGGTGCTCCTGATCTCGATTTTCGTTCACCCCCGGTACTGGAGGCCTCGACGAACGTACCGAGCGGTCGACCCCCGGACGAGGGGCTTCAACTCCTGTTCACCGAGCGTTCGTCAGGAATGCGTTCCGTGACCCGCACCGCCGCGCCGGGAACGCAGAAGGGCGGGCCTCCCACTGGGGGAGACCCGCCCTTCCGGCGGTGCTGGTGCTGCCGGAGCAGCGACCGGACTACTTCGCGGCGACGACCTTCAGCGAGATGGTCGCGACGATGTCCTCGCGCAGACGCACGGTGGCCTCGTGGTCACCGACGGTCTTGATGGTCGCGGGGACCTCGACCTTGCGCTTGTCGAGCGAGCCGACGCCCTGCGCCTGGACGGCGTCAGCGACGTCACCCGGGCGGACGGAGCCGAAGAGACGACCGTCCTTGCCGGCCTTGACCGACAGCTGGATGGTGGCGTTCTCGAGCTTCATCTTGAGGTCCTGTGCCTCTTCGATGGTGGCGAGCTCGCGTGCGGCGCGAGCTGCACGGATCGACTCGATCTGCTTCTCGCCGCCCTTCGACCACGACACGGCGAAGCCCTGCGGGATCAGGTAGTTGCGGGCGTAGCCGTTCTTGACGTCGACGACGTCACCGGCGGAACCGAGGCCAGAGACCTCGTGGGTGAGGATGAGCTTCGACATTCGTCGACCTCCGATCAGCGGCCGGAGCCGGCGTAGGGGAGGAGCGCCATCTCACGGGCGTTCTTCACGGCACGGGCGATGAGGCGCTGCTCCTGGACGGAGACGCCGGTGATGCGACGGGCGCGGATCTTGCCACGCTCCGAGATGAACTTGCGAAGGGTCGCAACGTCCTTGTAGTCGATGACGCCGACCTTGATCGCCTTCGCGGGAGCGGCGTTCTTGCCGCCCTTACCACGAGGCTTCCGGCGGTCGCCGGTGCTCTTTCCAGCCATTGTGTGTCCTTAGAGAAGAAGAAGTTGTGTCGTCAGACCGCTGAGGATCAGAACGGGGTCTCGTCGTCGTAGGTGCCGCCGGGGGTGGACCACACGTCGTTCGACTGTGCGTTCCCGCCACCCTGCTGACCACCCTGCGGCGACCACGGGGCGTCGGACTGACCGCCACCGTTGCCACCGGACGCGCCACCGTTGTAGCCGCCGTTGCCACCGCCGGAGGAGTTGCCCCCACCGACCTGGCCACGGCCACCACCGGCGCCACCACCACTGCCACCCGGTGCACGGGTGATCTGGGCGGTCGCGTACCGCAGCGAGGGGCCGATCTCGTCGACCTCGAGCTCGATGCTCGTCCGCTGCTGACCCTCACGGTCCTGGTAGGAACGCTGACGGAGACGACCCTGCGCGATGACGCGCGAGCCCTTCGTCAGCGACCCCGCCACGTGCTCGGCGAACTCGCGCCACACACTCGCACGGAGGAACAGCGCGTCGCCGTCCTTCCACTCGTTCGCCTGACGGTCGAACGTGCGAGGAGTCGACGCGATGGTGAAGTTCGCCACGGCGAGCCCGTTCTGCGTGTACCGCAGCTCCGGGTCCGCGGTGAGGTTGCCCACCACCGTGATGACGGTTTCGCCGGCCACGGGCTACTCGGCGCTCGCGGTCGTGGCGGCCGAGGCCGACGCGTTGGCGGCCTTGCGGGCGGCACGGGCTTCGTCGCGCTGCTTCTGCGCGGCGACCTGGGCCATGCCCTCTTCGGCGCGGAGGACCTTGGTGCGCAGGACGGCCTCGGAGAGACCGAGCTGGCGGTCCAGCTCCTTGGCGGAGTCGGCGGACGACGTGAAGTTCACGACGGCGTAGATGCCCTCGGTCTTCTTCGCGATCTCGTAAGCGAGCCGGCGACGGCCCCAGACGTCCACGTTGTCGACGGTGCCACCGTCGTTGCGGATGACCGCGAGGAACTTGTCCAGGCTGGGAGCGACGGTGCGCTCATCGATCTCGGGGTCGAGGATCGCCATCAGTTCGTACTGGTGCATGCGGAACCCACCTCCTCTGGTCTCAGCGGCCCCGGGCAGTTCCCGGGACAGGAGGGTTGATGCATGTGCCCCGGCACGCAGAAGGCGCGCGAGACAACCTGCCCATCGTAGCGGACGGCCTGGAGGCGCGCCACCGTCGAGCGGATCAGCCCACGTCGCGGGACGCCCACCAGGCGCGGAGGCGCGCTTCGGCGTCCTCGGGCCCGAGCGGGCCCTCGTCCATCCGCGCCTCGAGGAGGAAGCGGTAGGCGTCGCCGACGGCGCGCCCCGGCGGGATGTCGAGGATCCGCATGATGTCGTCCCCGGAGAGGTCGGGACGCATGGAGTCGAGTTCCTCCTGCTCTGCGAGGACGGCGATCCGGGCCTCCAGGTCGTCGTACGCGAAACCGAGCCGGTCCGCCTTCCGACGGTTCCGGGTGGTGACGTCCGAGCGGGTGAGCTCATGCAGCCGCTCGAGCTGGTCGCCGGCGTCACGGACGTAGCGGCGGACAGCGGCGTCGGTCCAGGCGCCCTCGGTGTAGCCGAAGAACCGCAGGTGCAGCTCGATCAGTCGCGAGACCGAGGCGATCGTGTCGTTGTCGAAGCGCAGGGCCCGCAGCCGCTTCTTCGCGAGCTTCGAGCCGACCAGGTCGTGGTGGTGGAAGCTGACGGCCCCGCCCGGCTCGAGCTTCCGGGTCGCCGGCTTGCCGATGTCGTGCAGCAGTGCGGCCAGGCGCAGGACGGTGTCGGGGGCCTCGCCGGGGTGCCGCTCGGCCTCGTACCCGATCGCCTGCGTCAGGACGGTGAGCGAGTGCTCGTACACGTCCTTGTGGTGGTGGTGCTCGTCGATCTCGAGCCTCATCGCGGGGAGCTCGGGCAGGACCAGCTCGGCGATGCCGGAGTCGACCAGCAGCCGGATGCCCTCGACCGGGTCGTTCGTGTTCAGCAGCTTCACGAGCTCGTCCCGCACGCGCTCGGCGGAGATGTTCTCGATCGAGTCGGCGAGGTCCGTCATCGCGTCACGGACGTCGTCGGACACGGTGAAGCCGAGCTGGGCCGTGAACCGGGCGGCGCGCATCATCCGGAGCGGGTCGTCGCGGAAGGACACCCGGGCCGCCTGCGGGGTCGCCAGGCGCTGCGCGAGCAGGTCCTCGACGCCGCCGTGCACGTCGACGAGTTCGCGCTGGGGGAGTCGGAGCGCCATCGCGTTGACGGTGAAGTCGCGGCGGAGCAGGTCGGCCTCGATGGTGTCGCCGAACGTGACCTCGGGCTTGCGGGTCTCGCCGTCGTAGACGTCACTGCGGTAGGTGGTGATCTCGACCTGCTCGCCGCGGACCATGGCGGCGATGGTGCCGAACTGGCGCCCGACGTCCCAGGTGTTGCTGGCGAGGGGCTCGACGATCGCCAGCACGGCGTCGGGTCGGGCGTCCGTCGTGAAGTCGAGGTCGGTCACCGGACGGCCGAGGAAGGCGTCGCGGACGGGCCCGCCGACGAGGGCGAGCTCGTGACCGGCAGCGGCGAACGCCCGTGCGAGGACGTCGACGGTGTCGGTGGCGGCGAGTGCGTCGAGTCGCTCGACGGCCTGGGCTACGGACTGCATGACGCCCACGATCATCCCAGATAGTGGGCCCGAGCACCTGCGCGCTCGCCTGCTGTCATGGTCGTGGCTCATACACTCGTCGTGGCCCGCCCCGACCAGGGCCCTCCCACATGCAGATTCTCCGTACCGTGCTCACCGCCGCCGCGTCCGCCCTGGTCGCCACCGGTCTGGTCATCGCGCCCGCCGCGGTGGACGTCGCCGACGCCGCCACCACCTCGAAGCCCGCGACGCCGGCCGCGGCCCAGGCCGGCACCGCGTCGGTCCAGGTGACGCCGTCCGGAAGCGGGGTGATGAACCTCGGTGACGACCTCTCGCTGTCCGTCACGGTGACGAACGACACCGACTCGGCACTGCCCGCGGGCCGCGCGGACCTGGACATCATCCGGCCGGTCGTGGGCACACGCGACATCCTCACCGACTGGATCAACGACACCTCCCCGGACGGTTGGCCCGGCGATCCGATGGACCGGGTGACGATCCCGGAGGTCCCGGCGCACCGATCCGTCACGGTCGACTCGATCTCGGTGCCGTTCGCCGACGTCCGTCTCGGCACGCTGAACCCCTTCGGTGCCCGACGCATCGCGGCCTCGTACTCCGCCGGCTCGACCCTCGCCGTCGGACGCTCCGCCTTCACGTGGAACCCCGGACCCGACCCCGCGCCGGTCGACGTCGCGGTGGCGATGCCGGTCACGGTGCCGGCGACCGACGACGGCCTGCTCAGCGCCAACACCCTGGCTGCCGACACCGCCGTCGACGGCACCCTCACCCAGCAGCTCGACGCGGCCGAGGGTCACAGCGTCGCCCTCGCCGTCGACCCACGCATCATCGCGTCCATCCGGATCCTCGGCGACGACGCCCCGAGCTCGGCGACCGCGTGGCTCGAGCGGCTGGAGGGCCTCCGGAACGAGAAGTTCCCGCTGTCCTACGCCGACGCCGACGTGACGGGGCTGCGCCAGGCCGGGCTGTCGGGCATCGCGGCGCCGATCTCCTTCGACCAGGCCATCGCCGCCGCCGTCGACGCCGACCGGTTCCCCGGGGCCACCCCGAGCCCGACCACCACGCCGGAGCCGACCGACCAGGCGACGGACCCCACCGACGGCGCCGGCTCGACCACCCAGATACCGGGCGACACCGCGACCGAGCCGACCGACACCGCCACCACGGACGCCGCCGACGGCACCGGGGGCGGGAACGGCACCGGGAACACCGACGAGACCGACCCCGCCACCATCCCCACCTCGGCCTCGCTGGTGTCCTTCCCCTGGACCGTCGACACCGTCGCCTGGCCGGTCGAGGGCACCGTCTCCTCCGACGACCTCCCCGCCCTCCGCACCGCCGGCTACACCTCGACGATCCTGTCCAGCGGCAACACCTCGGCCGGCCAGGACACCACGGTCGCCGCGGCCGAGCAGGTCTCCTCCACCAAGGCCCTCGTCGCCGACCAGGGGATGTCCGACCTGCTGCGCCAGGCCGCCGACGCGAAGTCCGCCCGTGCCACCGACCGCGCGATGGCCACCCTCCGCGCGACCCTCGCCACCGTCGCCGTCCAGGGCAGCGCCACCGGCCCGGTCCTGCTGACCCTCGACCGGTCCTGGCCGACCGACTCCGCGCGTCTGGACCAGGCGCTGGACGCCCTCGAGGACACCGCCTGGATCTCGCCGACGGACTTCTCCACCGTCGTCGACGCCAAGCCCGGGTCGCTGACCCTGCAGAGCAAGGACGACGGCTCCGACCGGCTCACGGTCCTCCGCCGCCTGGTCCGCTCCGAGCAGGCCCTCGTCGGCTTCGCCAGCGCCGTCGCCGACCCGGTCGAGGTCACCGCCCCGGCCCGACTGCGCACCCTCGCCGCGGCGTCGAACGCCTGGCGTGCGGACACCGACGGCCTCACGACCGTCGTGGACCGCATCACCGCGGACGACCAGAAGACCATCGCCAGCGTCGGCATCGTGAACTCGAGTGACATCACCCTGCTCGGCGACCGGTCCTCGCTGCCGATCTCGGTCCGGAACCGGTCCGACTGGCCGGTCACGGTGTTCCTGACAGTCACGCCGTCGAACTCGTTCCTGCGCATCGAACGGAACGCGGTCGAGGTCACGATCCAACCCCGCTCCTCGACCCGCACCACGTTCCCGGTGCAGTCGGTCGCGAACGGCAAGGTCGCCCTGTCGATGGCGCTGACGAGCGCGAGCGGTGCCCGCATCGCCACCCCCGCCACGGTCGAGATCAACGTGCAGGCGCAGTGGGAGACCGTCATCACGGCCCTCGCCGCGATCGCCGTCGTCGTGGTCTTCGGCCTCGGGATCCTCCGCAACGTCCGCCGCCGTCTGCGTCGCCGCAACGGCGAACCGGAGCCGGAGGAGGACGACGACCCCAACCGCCTCCTCGAGGTCCAGCCCGCCGGGCCGGGCGAGCGTCCGGTGGACACCGACGCCGCACCGTCGGCCGACGCCTCCCGGGCTACTGACCGCTCCCGGGCCGCCGACGTCTCACAGCCTGGAGGCCCGACCACCGTCCCCGGCGCCGCCTCCGCGATCGCCGCGGCCAGCTCCGGCACCGACACCGTCGGTGGGGACGGCGACCGTCTCGAGGACGCGATCGCGCGTGCCGGGGTCGAGTCGAGCCTCCCGTCCGACCACCGCCCCGAGGAGCCGACCATCAGCACCACCCAGCCCAGCGCCGAGGTCGACGCCGAGCAGGGCGAGGGGCGTGGCCTCGGCCGGGCCAGCGCCATGCTCGCGGCGGGGACGATGATCTCGCGCCTGCTCGGGTTCGCGAAGACGTTCGTGCTCGCCTACGCGATCGGCCAGACGAACTCGCCGTCGGCCGACGCGTTCGCGGTCTCGAACCAGCTGCCGAACAACATCTACGCGCTCATCGCCGGTGGCCTGCTGTCCGCCGTGCTCATCCCGCAGATCGTGCGCTCGATGTCCCAGAACAGCGACGGCGGCCGTGCCTACGTCAACAAGATCGTCACGCTCGGCGGCTCGGCCTTCATCGTCATCACGATCATCGCGACCCTGCTCGCACCGTTCCTGGTGCGGCTGTACTCCTCGCAGGCACACGACGGCAAGGGCTTCTCGCCCGCCACCACCGACCTGGCCGTGGCGTTCGCGTTCTGGTGCCTGCCGCAGATCCTCTTCTACGCGATCTACTCACTGCTCGGTGAGGTCCTGAACGCCAAGCAGGTCTTCGGTCCGTTCACCTGGGCACCGCTCATCAACAACGTCATCGCGGTCTCGGGCCTCGTCGTCTTCATCGCGCTGTTCGGCAACCGTGCCGTGAACTCCGGCACGGACGACTGGACACCGCTGAAGATCGCGGTGCTCGCCGGCAGCGCATCGCTCGGGGTGCTCGCACAGGCCGCCTTCCTGCCGTTCTTCTGGAAGCGTGCCGGCCTGACCTTCCGCCCCGACTTCCGGTGGCGTGGCGTCGGCCTGAAGGCCACCGGCACCGCCGCGGGCTGGCTGTTCGCGATGATCCTCGTCACGCAGCTCGCCGGCATCGTGCAGTCCCGCGTCGCCTCGCTCGGCTCCGGCAACGCCGGCAACGCCGTGCTGCAGAACGCCTGGCTGCTGTTCATGCTGCCGCACTCGATCATCGCCGTGTCGATCGCCACCGCGTACTTCACGCGCATGAGCCACGACGCCGAACGCGGGGACCTGGCGGCCGTCCGACGGAACCTGTCGCTGTCGCTCCGGATCGTCGGCTTGTTCACCGTGTTCTCGTCGGTGGCGCTGATGGTCGTCGCGGTGCCGTTCGGTCGGATGTTCTCGAACACCTTCGACGGGGCGCTGTCGATCGGCGCGGTCCTGCTCGCCTACATGCCGGGCCTCGTGCTGTTCAGCATGCTCTTCATCATCCAGCGGGTGTTCTGGGCGATGCACGACCACCGGACGCCGTTCCTCATGCAGCTCGTGCAGTCCGGGCTGTTCGTCATCGGGGCCCTCGCGGTCACGACCCTGCCCGGCGACGTCATCGGCCTCGCCGTCGCCGCCTGCACCACCGTCGCCGGGTCCGCCCAGACCGTCGTGGCACTCGTCATCGTCCGTCGTCGTCTCGACGGCATCGAAGGACCGATCGTCACGCGCTCGCACCTGCAGTTCGTCGTCGCGGCGGTCGTCGCCGGTGCCGTCGGCCTGGTCGTCGTGAACTTCTTCGGTGCCTTCAGCGAAGACGGCTTCGCGATGGCGGACTTCACCGGTGCGGCGATCACCGTCGTGCTCGGCGGGGTCGTCATGGTCGCGGTCTACTTCGGCGGTCTGGTGATCCTGCGGAACGCCGAGATCCGCAGTGCCGTGGACCTCGTCCGCGCACGCCTCGGACGCTGACCGCACAGCCAGGCCGCGGGAATGGCGCGCCGGTACCATTGGTTGACCCGGTCAGCAAGCAACGGAAGGGCAAACACGCATGCGCGAGCTCATCATCATCGGTTCCGGTCCTGCCGGGTTCACGGCCGGCATCTACGCCGCGCGCGCTGAGCTGAAGCCGCTCATCGTCGCCTCGAGTGTCGAGACCGGCGGTGAACTCACCAAGACCACCGAGGTCGAGAACTTCCCGGGCTTCCCCGAGGGCGTCCAGGGCCCCGACCTCATGATCAAGATGCAGGAACAGGCCGAGAAGTTCGGTGCCGAGGTCCTCTACGACGACGCCGTCTCGGTCGACCTCACCGGTCAGGTCAAGAAGGTCACGGTCGGCTCCGGCAAGACGTACGAGGCCCTCACGGTCATCTACGCCACCGGTTCGGCGTACCGCCACCTGGGCCTCCCGGACGAAGAGCGCCTGTCCGGTCACGGCGTCTCCTGGTGCGCCACGTGCGACGGCTTCTTCTTCCGCCAGAAGAACATCGCCGTCGTCGGCGGTGGCGACTCCGCGATGGAAGAGGCCACGTTCCTCACCCGCTTCGCCGACAAGGTGACGGTCATCCACCGCAAGGACTCGCTGCGTGCGTCGAAGATCATGCAGGACCGCGCGATGAACGACCCGAAGATCGAGTTCGCCTGGAACAAGGAGGTCACCGGCATCACGGGTGACTCCGCGGTCGATGGCGTCACGCTCAAGGACACCGTCACCGGCGAAGAGTCCTCCCTCGCCCTCGACGGCCTGTTCATCGCGATCGGCAACGACCCGCGCACGCACCTGGTCCACGGCCAGCTCGAGATCGCTCCCGAAGGCACGCTCGCGGTCGAGGGTCGCACCTCCCGCGCCGTCGGCGTCCCGGGTGTCTTCATCGCCGGCGACGTGCTCGACCCGACGTACCGCCAGGCGATCACCGCCGCCGGCTCCGGTGCGGTCGCAGCGCTCGACGCCGAGAAGTACCTGGCCGACCTCGACCACGACCTGACCGACCAGGCCGAGGGTGTCACCCCGGCCGAGGCGATCATCGACGTCACCGCCCGGGTCTGACCCCGGCCCTGCACACCACGGGAATGCGCATCGCTGCGTCCCCGTTCACCACACCGAACCGACTTCCCGTCGAAGGAGCAAACATGTCCAGCGCAAAGGCAGTGACCGACGCCACGTTCGAGGCCGAAGTCCTCAAGTCCGACAAGACGATCCTCGTGGACTTCTGGGCTGAGTGGTGCGGCCCGTGTCGCGCGGTCTCGCCGATCCTCGACCAGATCGCCGCGGAGCACGCCGACAAGATCGAGATCGTCAAGCTCAACGTCGACGACAACCCCCAGTCGGCCATGAACTACCAGATCACGTCGATCCCGGCGATGAAGGTGTTCAAGGGCGGCGAGGTCGTCAAGACCGTCATCGGCGCCAAGCCGAAGCCGGCCCTCGAGGCCGACCTCGCGGACTTCCTCGCGTAGGGATCCGCCACACAGACGCGGACGCCCCGCCCTCCATTCCATCGGAGGGCGGGGCGTCCGTCTGTCTGGAGGCCCGCCCACCGTCCGCCGCGTTGCTGACGCTGGGTGGGCCTCCCGGCCGACAGCAGGCCACGGATCGCCGATCGGCCTGTGACGTGGAACGACGGATGCCCGGCTGCATGTCGTACTGTGGCGAGAACGACCGAGTGGAGGAAACTCGATGACGAACGGCAACAGTCTCGACCCCTGGTACGACTCCTACGCCCAGCGCACCGCCGGGCTGAGCGCCTCCGAGGTCCGAGCTCTGTTCGCCGTCGCGTCGAGGCCCGAGGTGGTCTCCCTCGCCGGCGGCATGCCCTTCGTCTCCGCGCTGCCGCGTGAGCTCGTCACCGGCTCACTCGACCGTGTGATGGCCGAGGACGCGGCGATGGCGCTGCAGTACGGCGGCGGACAGGGCCTGCGCTCCCTGCGCGAGCACATCGTCAACGTCATGTCCCTCGAGGGCATCCGCGCCAGCGCCGAGGACGTCGTGGTGACCACGGGGTCGCAGCACGCCCTGGACCTCGTCACACGCCTGTTCATCGACCCGGGCGACGTCGTCCTGGCCGAGTCCCCGTCGTACGTCGGCGCCATCGGTGTGTTCCGCTCGTACCAGGCCGAGACGGTCCACGTGGCGACCGACGAGCTCGGTCTGGTCCCGGAGGCCCTGCGTGAGACGATCGCCCGTCTACGGGCCGCTGGCAAGCGGATGAAGTTCCTCTACACGATCCCGAACTTCCACAACCCCGCCGGCGTCACGATGAGCCGGGAGCGCCGCATCGAGGTGCTCGACATCTGCCGCTCGAACAACATCCTGGTGCTCGAGGACAACCCCTACGGACTGCTCTGGTTCGACGAGCCGGCGCCGCAGGCGATCCGCTCGATCGACGACGAAGGCGTGGTCTACCTCGGCTCGTTCTCGAAGACCCTCGCGCCCGGGTTCCGCGTCGGCTGGGCCCTCGCGCCGCACGCCATCCGCGAGAAGCTCGTGCTCGCCAACGAGTCCGCCGTCCTCGCCCCGAACTCGTTCGGGCAGTACGTCGTGAACGCCTACCTCGACGCTGCGGACTGGAAGGGTCAGGTCGACACCTTCCGCGGCATCTACGCCGAACGCCGGGACGCCATGCTCTCGGCACTGGGGGAGTTCCTGCCCGACCTCAGCTGGACGGTCCCGAACGGTGGGTTCTTCATCTGGCTGACCCTTCCGGAGTCGCTCGACTCGAAGGGCATGCTGCCCCGGGCCGTGAAGGAGCTGGTCGCCTACACACCGGGCACCGCCTTCTTCGCCGACGGCCGCGGCGCCGGCAACATCCGCCTGTCGTTCTGCTACCCCACGCCGGAGCAGATCCGCGTCGGCGTGAAGCGGCTGGCATCGGTCGTGAACGACGAGCTTGAACTGGTCGAGACCTTCGGGTCCGCCAGCCGGTCGAGCACGTCGGTGAGCACGTCGTCGGTCAGCTCACCGCAGCCGAACATGCCCTGATCAGGCTTTTCCCCCGTTTGACCCCGTCCGTAGAGGATCCCGCCCATGGCTGAGTTCGCCCGCCGTCACGTCGTCGTCGTCGCCGGGGGGATCTCCCACGAACGGGACATCTCGCTGCGCTCCGGTCGTCGAGTCGCGGACTCGTTGACCGGGTACGGGTGGCAGGTCGACCTCCGCGACGCAGACGCATCCCTCCTCCCCGCACTCGCGGCGGACCGGCCGGACGTCGTCTGGCCGGCACTGCACGGCGCCTCCGGCGAAGACGGCGCGCTTCGCGGCATCCTGGAGGCCCTCGACATCCCGTACGTCGGCTCACGCTCGACGTCGGCCCGCCTGGCATGGGACAAGCCCACAGCCTCTGCACTGGTGTCCCGCGCGGGCGTCCGGACGCCGCGCTCGATCACGCTGTCGCATGACGTCTTCCGCGAACTCGGTGCCGTCGGCGTCCTGCAGGCCATTGCCTCCGAGCACCCGGTACCGCTCGCGGTGAAGCCAGCACGCGGTGGGAGCGCACAGGGCGTCACCCTCGTCGAGAACGTCGAGGACCTGCCGCGGGCGATGGTTGCCGCCTACACGTACTGCGAAGACGCGGTCGTCGAACAGCTGATCCGCGGGACTGAGATCGCCGTCGGGATCATCGACACCGGGGACGGGCCACTGGCACTGTCGCCGGTGGAGATCGTGCCGCGCAACGGGTTCTACGGGTACGAGGCGCGGTACAACGCGGGGGAGACGACGTTCTTCACCCCCGCACGGCTGAGCGAGGAGCAGTCACAGGCTGCCTCTGCTGCTGCGATCCTGGCGCACCGGGCCCTCGGGCTGCGGCACGTGTCTCGCGTGGACATCATCATCGACGGAGCCGGGACGCCGTGGTTCCTCGAGGCGAACGTGCTGCCGGGGCTCACCGAGACATCGCTCGTGCCGCAGGCGCTCTCGGCGTCGGGCTTCGATCTCGGGTGGACCTACGCCGAGCTGGCGGAGCAGGCCATCCGCGACCACTCGGCGTGAGGTCGGTAGCCAGTCGGGTCCCTCCCTTTCCAGAGGGTGATGCGCTCCTGGTTGACTCCGTGGATTGTTCCACGTGGAACATCGCTGCTGGGTCGCTATCCGACGCTGGACGGGCCTCCCGGTGGGATCCTGAGCGTGTGGCAGACGCCGAATGGACCTTCACGACGACGATCCGGAGCTCGTTCTTCAGAGCAGTCAACCCTGCCTTCCGCGAGCTCGCCCTCGCCGGATCACGTTCAGCCGGCCGCTACTCGCGGGCACACGAGCCAACGCTTTACTTGAGTTCGTCGATCGCCGGGGTCAACGCTGCGATGATCGCGCACCGAGGGGCGCGAGCAGAGCGGCTCGACGTCGTCCGGGTGGAGGTCGAGGCGCAGGGGATCATCGATCTGCGCGACACCGAGGTACTGCGAGCGATCGGCATCGACGTCGCTGACGCGGTCGCTCCGTGGCAGGACGATGTCGCTGCCGGTCGGTCACCGCGTTCGTGGGCTGTACGGAACCGCGCCCTCGAGGTCGGCGCCGCGGGTCTCATCGATCCGTCCCGACGGGACCCGGGCCAGTGGCATCTCGTGCTCTTCCGGTGGAACGACGGTGACGCGCCGTCAGTGCGGCTGGGTGACTCCGACACAGTCGAAGCTCGGTGATGCCGCGAGGGCTGCACACGCACTCACCAGATCCGTCAGTTCGGGTAGCGATGCAGCGCGGCACGGCGCCGGTACCGGTCGCCTGATCGTCGCGCCGCCGCTCCAGCACCTGGACACGCAGCCGCAACCACTCAGCAAGTAGTCCGCTCGGGAACTCCGCATCTCGGGGCCTCAGGGCCAGGGAGCTCATCGACTGGGGGAGCGGGGCACTCGGTGACTCGGTGACTCGGTGAATCGGGCAACCGGGCAACCGGGCAACCGGGCAACCGGGCTACCCAGAGACCGGGCAACCGAGCAACCGGGTAAGTGGGGCGTCGGACGACGGGGGAACCGGGGAACCGGGGAACCGGGAATCGGGAACCGGGAACCGGACGATCGCGTGGCCGGGGACTTGGGCTGCCGTGCGTAGGGGTAGTCGGGCAATCGGCGCTCAGGGCGCCGGGCTCAGGGCTCAGGGCTCAGGGCTCAGGGCTCAGGGCTCAGGGCTCAGGGCTCAGGACTCTCGTACACGGGCAACCGGACCGGGCAGACCTCCACGCGGAAACGCGGACATGCGGGAAGTGGGAACGGTGGAACGCGGGGTCGTGGAAACGCGGCCACGGGGCCATGCGGGAACGCGGGCACGCGGGTACGCGGAAACCCGGCCGCGCGGGAACGAGGGCACGCGGGTACGCGGGTACGCCGGTACGCGGGTACGCGGGATCCCGGGCACGCGGGATCGCGGCCCTTCAGCGAGCACAACGCTGTGGGATGCTGTTGATTGATCCCACGAGCCCCTGAGCATTCGATCACTCTGCCGCCGGACCACGAGCCCACGAGCCCACGTACCCGACGGCACCAGCGCACCAGCGCACCAGCGCACCAGCGCAGGATCACAGGCTCCCGGCGTGAACCATCACCGCCACTTGCGCGCCGCCGCATCGTCACCGGACAGCCGGATGCCGATAGGCGAGATCACGCGAACGGTCTCCCTCAGGACGGCACCGCGGGAGGTGATGGGTCCCTTGTGGTTTCACGTGGAACATCGTCAAGCAGACCCGGCAACCCGGAGAAAGCCAGAGACGGTCGAGCCACAGAGGACCCTGACGATGCGAGCTTCCTGGCCCCGTCCGCCGCGACAGAGCCTCCCATCAGCGAATCGATGGCGTCACCACCAAGCCTGACCTCCCAAGGCCTGGCAAGCACTGACCTAGCCCAGTGGAAGACAGTTCTCTCCCCACGGTGAGCGCGGCACCCGGCTGCGATACGACCGCTACCTCCCGCGATCGAGTCGATGTTCCACGTGGAACATCGCGGACTGTCCGTCTGAGCACCTCTGCTCCGGGAAGCGACTCAGCGACACTGCTGGCGACAGAGCGGCAAGGAGGCGAACCGGGCCGCTGATTGCATCCCGCCGAACGCCGAAGACTTGCGAGCACAGCGATTCGGACGCCCAACCGTCAAGACAGCGCCGGACGCTCAGCCCTCGGACCGGAGGAGAGCGGATCGGCCCTCGCCCGGACAACCGACCGGGGCCCGGGCACCGCTTCTGATACCCCCTGAGGCCCCCGGGAGCTAAAGGGTGGCATCGGTGCCCATCTGCGGGATCTCGGGCGCTCAGACGGGCGCACAGCGCTCGTACCGAACCAGTCTCAGCCAGCGACGTCCTGGATGCCGAGTTCTCTGAGGATCCGGGACAGATCGTCGGGGTTGGCGAAGTCGATCGTGACCGAACCCTTCCGGGCACCGACCGCTATCTTCACCCGCGTGTTCAGCCGGTCCCCGAGACGTTCGGCCATGTCGTTGAAGTGGACCTGGCGCTTCGACGGCGCCGCCGGAGTCTTTGCTGGCGTCTTCGTGGAAAGCTGTTGCGCGATCGCCTCGGCAGCGCGAACGGAGAGGTCCTCGTTGACGATCTTCTCCGCCAGGTACTCCATCGCCTCGGCGTCCGGGGCAGCGAGGATCGCGCGAGCATGCCCTGCAGAGAGGACACCCGCGGCGACGCGGCGCTGCACGGGAGAGGGCAGTCGCAGCAGCCGGATGGTGTTCGTGATCTGCGGACGCGACCGACCGATCCGCTGCCCGAGCTGCTCCTGGGTGATGCCGAAGTCGGCGAGGAGCTGCTGGTACGCCGACGCCTCTTCCAGCGGGTTCAGCTGGGCGCGGTGCAGGTTCTCCAGGAGCGCGTCCCGGAGCATCGCGTCGTCAGGCGTCTCCTTCACGATCGCCGGGATCGTCGCGAGCCCGAGTTCCTTCGTGGCGCGGAGTCGTCGCTCACCCATGATGAGCTCGTACTGCGGCGCAGTCCCGGCAGCACCAGCGATCGGTCGCACCACGATCGGCTGCAGCAGACCGATCTCACGGATGGAGTGCACGAGCTCCTGCAGCTCTTCCTCGCGGAACTCCTTCCGCGGCTGCTGGGCGTTCGGCACGATGTCGAGCGGGTTGAGGTTCGCCAGCCGTGCACCCGGAACGGCCAGCAGCTCTTCTGCCGTGCCGCCACCGGTCGCCTCCGACGCCGAGGTCCCACCCGACGGGAAGAAGACGTCGACGGGCCGCTCCTGCTGCTCGTTCGTGGTGGGGATCAGCGCGCCGATGCCACGCCCGAGTCCGGTCCGCTTTGGTGCCATCAGGCCTTTGCTCCTCGTTCTGCGATCTCGGCCGCGGCCTCCAGGTAGGAGAGCGAGCCGGTGGAGTTGACGTCGTACGACACCACACTCTGCCCGTAGCTGGGCGCTTCACTGACCCGGACTGACCTCGGGATCATCGCCTGCAGCACCTGGTCGCCGAAGTGGGTACGGACCTCCTTGGCGACCTGGTTCGCCAGGTTCGTCCGCCCGTCGTACATGGTCAGCAGGATCGTCGACACAGCCAGGTACGGGTTGAGGTGCCGCTCGATGAGCTCGATGTTCCGCAGCAGCTGGCTGAGACCCTCGAGCGCGTAGTACTCGCACTGGATCGGGATGAGGACTTCCTTGGCCGCGACGAAGGCGTTGATCGTCAGCAGGCCGAGGGACGGCGGGCAGTCGATGAAGACGTAGTGGAACGGTTCCTCGACGGAAGCGAGGTACTCGTCCAGCGCGGTGCGGAGACGCTGCTCGCGTGCCACGAGCGACACCAGCTCGATCTCGGCGCCTGCCAGGTGGATGGTCGCCGGCACGCACCAGAGCGTCTCGGATTCGGGGGACCGCTGCACGGTGTCCGCCATCGGGGCCTCGTCGACGATGACGTCGTAGATGCTGGCGACCTCCGCCTGGTGGTCGATGCCGAGTGCAGTGGACGCATTGCCCTGCGGATCGAGGTCGATCACCAGCACGCGCGCCCCACCATGCGCCAGGGCAGCGGCGAGGTTCACGGTGGTGGTCGTCTTGCCGACGCCACCCTTCTGGTTCGACACCGTGAAGACTCGGGTCTTCTCCGGCAACGGGAACTGCTGCGTCGCGATCGCGCGCCGGCGTCGATTGAGGTCGGCGATCTCGCGCGCGAGGGGTGTCGACGCGTCGTAGTCAGTGGACGAACTCAACGAGTGCCTCTTCCCCGGTCTGTGTTTCACGTGGAACATCGGGCGGTCGGCACGGCCGTCGCCCCTCGACGCGCTCCGTTGTGCAGCCGTGGGAACACGCTACGACGGAACCCGATCAGACCGGATCGGTGGCGTCAGTCAACTGTAGCCCGGAAGACGCGCGTGGTCTCCTCGACCACTCCGACTCCGAGCTCGAGGACCTCGACGTCTTCCAGACGATTACGGAGGATGACCTTGCGCGCGGCTGCGACCTCGTCGTCGACGCGCGCACCCTTCATGAGGATGAGCTGCCCACCGGACCGGACGAGGGGCACCGTCAGCGGTATGAGTTTCGAGAGCGCACTCACTGCACGCGCGGTCACCTGGTCGAGCACGAGTGCGTCTGCAGCGTCCTCCGCGCGGGCTCGAAGGACCGTGACGTTTTCGAGCTCGAGGCGGTCAGCCTCGGCACGGAGCCAGTCGGTCCGACGCTCCATCGGCTCGATCAGCGTCATGGAGACGTCCGGTCGCGCGATCGCCAAGACCAGGCCCGGCAGGCCAGCTCCGGACCCGACGTCACCGACAGAAGCTCCGGCGTGAAGCAGCGGTGCCACGAGCGCAGAGTTGAGGATGTGTCGGGTCCACAACCGCGGGAGCTCGAGTGGGCCGATCAGCCCGAGCTCCTCCCCGCGGCGGGCGAGCTCGTTGGCGAACGAGCGGGCTCCGTCGATCTGGTCACCGAAGAGCGACGCGGCGACGGCCGGCTCGGCCTCCAGGACAGGAGGCTCCGAACCGGCCGTGACGTGGGCGTCCGTCATCGCGTGATGACGGTGTGACGGTCGCGACCCTCACCCTCGGACTCCGAGTGGAAGCCCTTCTCGGCGACCAGGTCGTGCACGAGCTTGCGCTCGTAGGACGACATCGGGGGCAGTGCTGCCGTCGTCGAACCGGCTTCGATGCGTTCGACGGCGGTGTCGACCAACCGCTGCAGTTCCGTCGCACGGGCGTCGCGGGATCCACCGATGTCCAGGATGAGTCGACTGAACTCTCCGGTCTCGGCCTGCACCGCGATGCGAGTCAGCTCCTGGAGGGCCGTGACCGTGTCCGGCTTCGCGAGCACGCGCAGGGCGGCTCCGTCGTCCGTGACGGTGAGGTAGACGCGTCCGGCGCGCTCCTCGATCTCGATGTCTCCGTCGAGGTCGCAGATGTCGAGCAGCTCTTCGATGTAATCGGCAGCGATGTCCGCTTCGTCGCGGCTCTCGTCGTCACCGTCCACGTCATCGCCGTCGACGTCGACCGTCGCGTCGGTGGGGGCGAGGTGCTGCTCGTCGTCCGTCGTGTCGACGACCGCAGCGGTGTCCTGCTCGCTCACTTGGTCTTCCCGTTCTTCTTGGCGCGCGACTTGCCGACCGGCTGCTGGCGCTGGTTGTTCACACGTGCTTCGACCTCGGCCATGGAGGCACCGGTCCCGGCGTCGGTGAGGACACCGGTCGTCGCGGGGGTTCCGCGGCGCTGGGCCTTCTTGGCGAGACGGACCTCACGAGCGAGGGCTGCCTCGGAGCCCGGCGTCGGCATGCTGCGGATGACGAAGTACTGCTGCGCCATCGTCCAGAGGTTGGAGGCCAGCCAGTAGAACATGACGCCGAGGGGGAACGACAGACCCGAGATCACGAAGACCAGGGGAAGCACGTACAGCATCATCTTCTGCTGGCGGTACATCGGAGACTCCTTGGTCTCCGGCGACATGTTCTTGGCGACGAGCTGCAGCTGGGTGATGAACTGCGAGGCGGTCATCACGACGATCATGATGCCCGCGATGATGCGGACTTCCCAGCCGGACGCGTTCGTGAACGTCTCGTGCAGGGGGGCTCCGAAGAGCGATGCGTTGCCGAACGACTTGGCGAGGTCGCCGGTGAGCAGGCCGATGCCCGTCTTGTTGATCTGCGCCTCGTGCAGCACCGAGTACAGCGAGAAGAAGATCGGCATCTGGATGAGCAGCGGCAGGCAGGAGCTCAGCGGGTTCGTCCCGGTCTCCTTGTACAGGGCCATGGTCTCGCGGGACATGGCCTCGCGCGAGAACTGGTCCTTCTTGCCCTTGTACTTGTCCTGGATCTTCTTCAGCTGGGGCGCGACCTCCAGCATCCGTCGCTGCGACTTGATCTGTCGCACGAAGATGGGGATCAGCGCGGCCCGGACCACGAAGGTCAGGAAGATGATCGACAGCACCCAAGTGATACCCGCAGAGGGGTCCATCCCGAGGTTCTCGAAGACCCAGTGGAAGCCGACCAGGATCGCGGACACCACCCATTTGAGTGGCCAGAGGATCGTACCGATGAGGTCCATGGGGACGGTCACGCCTTTCGAGTGCGCTGGGGGAGCAGCACCGGACGGACCGTGCCGGCCGAGTTCTGCTGTTGCTGCGGGATCGGCGCGAGGACGAACCCGAACCGACTGACGGTGAAGGGGCGGCGACGTTCCCTGACGTCGTCGATCCCGCCGGGTGCCCACGGGTTGCACCGAGCGATGCGCCAAGCGCCCATCGCCGATCCGCGGACCACGCCGTACTGCTGGATCGCCTCGAGCGCGTAGCGCGAGCACGAGGGGTGGTACCGACAGACGTTGCCGTAGAGCGGTGAGATCACCGCACGGTAGGCCCGGAGCACCACGACGCACGCGTTGCGTGGGAGCAACGCGACGACCCAGAGGAACCGGTTCATGCTGCCTTCTCCACACCGCGCGCGAAGGAGCGCGTGATGTCTTCGAGCAGGGTAGGCCATGCGGCCTGCGCGGCGGCTGGCAGTGCACGCACCACCACGTCGTACCCGAGCGGCGCGCTCGGGAGGACCCCGTGCGCGATCGCCTTCAGACGGCGACGCACGAGGTTGCGTGTCACCGCGTTCCCGACGGTCTTCGCCACGATGAACCCGAACCTGGTGGGACCAGGATCGTCATCGAGGCGACGGACCACCGACACGACGGCGTGTGCCGTGGCGCTTCTGCGACCACGACGCACGACCATCCGGTAGTCGTCGCCTCGGACGATGCGGTTGGCTCGGGCCAACACGACGAGGACCCCCGCGGATCAGGCGGAGAGCTCGGTGCGCCCCTTGCCGCGGCGTGCGGCGAGGATGGCGCGGCCGGCGCGGGTGCGCATGCGGGCACGGAAACCGTGCTTCTTGGCGCGGCGGCGGTTGTTCGGCTGGAAGGTGCGCTTGCTCATGATGATCTCCACACGGCTGCTCGCGGCGAGCCGTCACGTATGCGTTGGTTGACACGGAAGGCGCGACCGAACGGCCGCAGTCAACTGGACAACGGTACGTGACGAGGGCTGCCAGGTCAAACACCCCTGGTCCCGCGCGGCCGTGGTGACCACGGCCTCCCGATTCTCCACACTGGGGAGAACTTCCGTTGGGTACCACGCGCTCCGGTCCTTTACAGTTGTGTCACCGCACCGCCGGAAGCCCGGTAGTACGGGGGAGTACCCCCTCGACCACGGTCCGCGCGGCCGTGGAGCAGACTGTGGACAACCCTGTGGGAAGCTCGACGGGGAACGGCGCCCAGAACACCGTGCCGATCGCCTCCGGCCATCCAGGAGGCGCGGGTCGGCCCCGGCGTGGCTCGTACCGAACCCGGACCTTCTGCGCCCGCAGAGTGACGCACCCGAGCAGTGAGACCAGGAGACGAGCACGCCATGACGATGCCGGCCGACCCCGTCCAGGAGCTCTGGTCGTCAGTGCTCGGGATCCTCGCCGACGACGACCGGATCACGCCGCAGCTGCACGGGTTCCTGAACCTCGTCGAGCCGAAGGGCGTCCTCGCCGGGACGCTCTACCTCGAGGTCCCGAACGACCTGACCCGCGGCATGCTCGAGCAGCGCATCCGGGTGCCCATCACCGAGGCCGTCGCGCGCATCGGGGACGACTCGGTCGCCAACTTCGCGATCACCGTGAACCCCGACATGGCCTCCGAGCCGCGGGTCGACGCCGTCGCCGTGCCCTCCTACGCCGAGCCGGTGCAGGAGCACGTGCCGCAGACAGCCGCTCCGCGTCAGTACATCGAGGCGCCGTTCGTCCCGAGCCCGGTGGACTCGCCCGGCACCGGCGGCCGTCCGGAATCCCGGCTCAACCCGAAGTACAACTTCGACAACTTCGTCATCGGCGCCTCCAACCGGTTCGCCCACGCGGCGGCGGTCGCGGTGGCCGAGGCGCCGGCGAAGGCCTACAACCCGCTCTTCATCTACGGCGACTCCGGCCTCGGCAAGACGCACCTGCTGCACGCCATCGGGCACTACGCCGAGAGCCTCTACCCGGGGATCCGCGTCCGCTACGTGTCGAGTGAGGAGTTCACGAACGACTTCATCAACTCGATCGCGAACAACCGGTCGAACCAGTTCCAGCAGCGGTACCGCGACATCGACATCCTGCTGATCGACGACATCCAGTTCCTGCAGGGCAAGGACTCCACGCAGGAGGCCTTCTTCCACACGTTCAACACGCTGCACGACCACAACAAGCAGGTCGTCATCACCTCGGACGTCGCGCCGAAGCACCTCACCGGGTTCGAGGACCGGATGCGCAGCCGCTTCGAGTGGGGTCTCATCACGGACGTCCAGGCGCCCGACCTCGAGACGCGCATCGCGATCCTCCGCAAGAAGGCGCAGTCCGACCACCTGCAGGTGCCGGACGACATCATGGAGTTCATCGCGTCCAAGGTGTCCAGCAACATCCGCGAGCTCGAGGGCACCCTGATCCGGGTGACCGCGTTCGCGAGCCTCAACCGGACGGCCGTCGACATGGCGCTGGTGCAGACGGTCCTCAAGGACCTGATCACGCTTGACGAGGACAACGTCATCGCGCCGACGGACATCATCAACCACACCGCGGAGTACTTCAAGCTCTCGGTCGACGACCTCTACGGCTCGTCCCGGTCGCAGGCGATCGCCACGGCTCGCCAGATCGCGATGTACCTGTGCCGGGAGCTCACGAGCCTGTCGCTGCCGAAGATCGGTCAGCTGTTCGGCAACCGCGACCACACGACCGTGATGTACGCCAACAAGAAGATCGCGGAGCTCATGAAGGAGCGTCGCTCGATCTACAACCAGGTCACCGAACTGACCAGCCGGATCAAGCAGGACCGTCGGTACCGGTAGCGCGTACCAGCCCGCCACCCCCCGTCCAGGAGGCCCGTCCCACACCCGGGATCGGCCTCCTTCTGCGTGCGTCCACCATCTGAGACGGTTCCATGCGGCGGATTCCCCACAGTGTGGAAAGCCTGTGGATAACTGTGGAGGACACGCCGCCTGCTTGTACACAGCTGGAGGGGTGCCTGTGGAAACTGGGGAGAGAAGTGGATAGATGAACTTTGCTCATCCAGAGGTCGCTCACACGCCGCCAACAAGTCACACGGTTGTAGTTCCCAGTCGGGGAGCGGCATCCCCAGAGTTGTCCACAGTGTGCACAGGCGTTAAGACCATTACTCCTCTCTTCTCTCTCCTTCTCCCTGGGCCAACCTCTGGGGACGGCGAATGACACGGATCGGTGGTCTGCCGCCGCTGTGCCACAATGGGGGCCGCCGGGCAGTCAACCGATCGACAGGGGTCCACGCCGTGAAGTTCGAGGTCAACCGGGACGTCTTCTCCGAAGCCGTCTCCTTCGCGGTGAAGCTCCTCCCTCAGCGAACGACCCTCCCGATCCTGTCCGGTGTGTTGATCCACGCCGACGGCGATCGTCTGACGCTGTCGTCGTTCGACTACGAGGTCTCGGCACAGACATCGATCGCCGCGCAGATCGACGACCCGGGCACGGTGCTCGTCTCCGGCCGGCTCCTCAACGACATCGCGAGCCGACTGCCGAACGCTCCGGTGAGCTTCTCGACCGAAGACTCCCGCATCACGGTCACCTGCGGCTCGGCGCACTTCACGCTGCTGTCGATGCCCGTCGAGGAGTACCCGACCCTCCCCGAGATCGGTCCGCAGACCGGCGTCATCCCGGGCGACTCGTTCTCCGAAGCCGTATCGCAGGTGGCCGTCGCCGCCAGCCGTGACGACGTCACCCCGGTCATCACCGGCGTCCAGCTCGAGGTCGGCGAGCACGACGTCTCGCTCATCGCCACGGACCGCTACCGCGTCGCCGTTCGCACGATCCAGTGGGACTCGGGCCGCGCCGGCGACGACGGCGACGCAGCCACGACCCTCCACGCCCTCGTCCCGGCCCGCACCCTGCAGGAAGTCGGCCGCACCTTCGGGTCGGCCACGACCGTCTCGGTCTCGATCAGCGGCGGCTCGGACCGCGAGCTCATCGCGTTCCACGCCGACGACAAGACCGTGACGTCGCTGCTCATCAAGGGCAACTACCCGCCGGTCCGACGGCTCTTCCCCGAGGCGGTCCAGGACCACGCGGTGATCAACACCGCGGAACTGGTCGAAGCCGTCCGACGGGTCTCCCTCGTCCTGGAGCGCGAAGCAGCCCTCCGGTTCTCCTTCACGGTCGACGGGCTCACGCTCGAGGCGATCGGTTCCGAACAAGCGCAGGCGTCAGAGTCGATCGATGCGTTGCTGACCGGTGAGGAAACGGTTGTCTCCCTGAAACCGGCCTTCCTCCTGGACGGGTTGAATGCAGTGCACTCCGAGTTCGTCCGGATCTCCTTCACCAAGACGGAGAACCCGAACAAGCCGGGCCCGGTGTTGATCACCGGACAGTCCTCGCGAGAGGAACCGGCCACGGACGGATACCGGTACCTGCTGCAGCCCAACCTGCTGCTGCGCTGAGCGCAACAGACATCCAGCGCTGGCGGGTGGAAACCAGCACCAGCGCGACATCGACGAAGAAGAGGAAATCATGCAGATCGGTCTTGTCGGCCTCGGGAAGATGGGCAACAACATGCGTGCGCGTCTGCGCAACGCAGGGATCGACGTCGTCGGGTACGACGCCAACCCCGCCGTCTCGGACGTCCCCGACCTCGGCGCACTCGCCAAGGCCCTCACCGGCCCGCGTCTGGTCTGGGTCATGGTCCCGCACGGGAAGATCACCGACGACGTCATCACCGACCTCGCCGAGGTCCTCGAGCCGGGCGACCTGGTCATCGACGGCGGCAACTCGAAGTGGCTCGACGACGAGATCCACGCCAAGCAGCTGGACGCCAAGGGCATCCGCTACATGGACGTCGGTGTCTCGGGTGGTGTCTGGGGCAAGGACAACGGCTACGGCATGATGGCCGGCGGCGACGCGGCCGACGTCGAGCGCGCCATGCCCGTCTTCGACGCACTCCGTCCCGAGGGCCCGCGCGAAGAGGGCTTCTCGCACGCCGGCGGCATCGGCGCCGGCCACTACGCGAAGATGGTCCACAACGGCATCGAGTACGCGATCATGCAGGCGTACGGCGAGGGCTACGAGCTCCTCGAGGCCAAGGACATCATCACGGACGTCCCCGCCGTCTTCGCCGGATGGCAGCGCGGCACCGTCGTGCGCTCCTGGCTGCTCGACCTCCTCGTCCTCGCGATCAACGAGGACCCGAAGCTCGACGCGCTCGAGGGCTACGTGGACGACTCCGGCGAGGGTCGGTGGACCCTCGAAGAGGGCATCGAGCTCGCGGTGCCGATGCCGGCACTCTCCGCCGCCATGTTCGCGCGCTTCGTCTCGCGTCAGGGCAGCGCGTCCCCGACGATGAAGGCCGTCGCGGCACTCCGCAACCAGTTCGGCGGCCACGCCGTCAAGAAGGCGTAGTCGGTCGAGGTAACCCCCTCGACCCGTCTCGGCCCGCGTGCACGTCGACCATCTCCAGCTCTCCGACTTCCGGAACTACCGGGAGGCGGACGTCGACTTCGCACGCGGGCCGAACCTGTTCGTCGGCCGCAACGGCCAGGGCAAGACCAACCTCGTCGAGTCCATCGCGTACCTCTCGACCCTCGGGTCGCACCGGGTGCCGACCGACGCCGCCCTCGTCCGGCAGGGTTGCGACTCCGCGATCGTCCGCGCCCGACTGGCGCATGAAGACCGGAGCATCCTCGCCGAGGTGCAGATCAACCGGACCGGCTCGAACCGCGCGCAGGTGAACCGCTCGGCGATCAAGCCCCGCGAGCTCCCTCGCTACTGCACGAGCGTCCTCTTCGCACCGGAGGACCTCGCCCTCGTCCGGGGCGAACCGTCCGGCCGCCGTCGGATGATCGACGAGCTCCTCGTCCAGATCGCGCCGCGGATGCAGGGCGTCCTGGCCGACTACGACCGGACGCTCCGGCAGCGGAACACCCTGCTGAAGTCGGCGCGGGCGACCGGAGCGAAAGCCGGGGCGCTCTCGACGCTCGACGTCTGGGACGACCGGCTCGTCGAGTTCGGTGCCGAGATCATCGCGGCCCGCGACCACCTCACCCGGCGCCTCGCCCCGTTCGTGACCGAGTCGTACGCAACCGTCGCGGGCGAGCGGCACCAGGCGTCGATCGCCGGCGTGCTCAGTGTCCGGGGTGCCGACCCCGAGGACGCGGCCGCGACCGACCCGGTGCTCGGGACCCCGGAGGAGCCGGTGACGATCGCATCCGCGGCCGAGGCGTTCCGCGGTGCCCTCGAGCGTCGTCGACGCGATGAGCTCGACCGCGGCCTGACCCTGACCGGCCCGCACCGCGACGACGTCCTCTTCGAGCTGAACGGGTTACCGGCCCGGGGGTACGCCAGTCACGGCGAGTCCTGGTCCTTCGCGCTCGCCGTGCAACTGGCATCGGCGACGATCCTCCGGGCAGAGTCCTCGCTCGGCGACCCGATCATCATCCTCGACGACGTGTTCGCCGAACTCGACGAGTCGCGCCGGGAACGCCTGGCCGGAGCGGTCGCGGACTACGAGCAGGTCCTCATCACCGCGGCGGTGCACGGCGACGTCCCGGGCCAGCTCGCCGCCCACACCGTGCGGATCGAAGCCGGCACGATCGTGACCGACGAGACGGACGCTGACCGGGCCTCCCGTCCGGACCCGACCCCGGCGGCGTCCTGATGCCCGCGCCCCGGAAGCCCGCCGAACCGTCGCGGGTCTATCAGCACTTCAAGGCCGTCTTCGGCGACCCGTCGAAGCGCGGCCTCGACGCGCGCCGACGCCGAGCCGCCGGCCAGGACCCGGACTCGGTGCCGTACGGCAAGGGCCGCGAGCCCACCGGACTCGGCGACGTGATGGGCGCGCTCACTGCCGAACTCGGCTGGACCGAGCCGCTGGCACGCTCCGAACTGTTCGTGGACTGGCCGAGCGTGGTCGGCGACGAGCTCGCGAAGCACTCCACCCCGGTGACGATCGAGGACGGCGCCCTGGTCATCCGGTGCGACTCGACGGCCTGGGCGACGCAGCTGCGACTCATGCGCGGGACGGTCACGACGACCATCGCCCAGCGGTACCCGGCGGCGGGCGTCGAGTCGATCCGGGTTTCCGGGCCCGACGCCCCCACATGGAAACGCGGCCTCAGGTCGGTCCAGGGGCGCGGCCCTCGCGATACCTACGGTTGACCAGACGAAATCATCCATCCGTCTGAGATTCGTCGCTCTGTGGGGCGTACGGCCCCCGGACCCGGGCCTCGCTGCGGTAGACTGGGGAGTGCAGTGTGCGGGCGTTCCGCGCGCAGGCAGGAGCACTCCCGACATGACATCTGAATCTGACGACGACCAGCGAGACCCGCAGAGTGACGAGGCCCAGCCGCAGGAGCAGGCCCCGCAGAGCGAACCATCGTACGGCGCAGACCAGATCCAGGTGCTCGAGGGCCTCGAGGCCGTCCGCAAGCGCCCGGGCATGTACATCGGGTCAACGGGCCCACGTGGTCTCCACCACCTGGTGCAGGAGATCGTCGACAACTCCGTCGACGAAGCCCTGGCCGGGTACTGCGACACCATCGACGTCACCATCCGTGAAGACGGCGGCGTCCGTGTCATCGACAACGGCCGTGGCATCCCCGTCGACATCCACCCCAACGAGGGCATCTCGACGGTCGAGCTCGTCCTGACCGTCCTCCACGCCGGCGGCAAGTTCGGCGGCGGCGGGTACGCGGTCTCCGGTGGTCTGCACGGTGTCGGTTCCTCCGTCGTGAACGCGCTCTCGAGCGAGCTCGACGTCGAGGTCCGTCGTCAGGGACACGTCTGGCGCCAGAGCTACACCGACGGTGTCCCGGTGTCGCCGCTGTCCCAGGACGAAGCGTCCGACGAGACCGGCACCACGATCACCTTCTGGCCGAACGCCGAGATCTTCGAGTCGGTCGAGTTCGACTACGAGACGCTGCGCACCCGCTTCCAGCAGATGGCCTTCCTCAACAAGGGCCTGCGCATCACCCTCGTCGACGAGCGCACCCCGGCCGAGGGCGAAGAGGCCCGCAAGGACTCCTTCCGCTACGAGCGTGGTCTCGCCGACTACGTCGAGTACCTCAACGCCCAGAAGAAGGCCGACCTGGTCCACCCGGACGTCATCGGCTTCGAGTCCGAGGACCCGGAGCGCAAGATCGCGCTCGAGGTCGCGATGCAGTGGAACACCTCCTACCAGGAGAGCGTCCACACCTTCGCGAACACGATCAACACGCACGAGGGCGGTACCCACGAAGAGGGCTTCCGCTCCGCGCTGACGTACCTGGTGAACAAGTACGCCCGCGAAGCGAAGATCATCAAGGAGAAGGACGACAACCTCACGGGTGACGACATCCGCGAAGGGCTCACCGCCGTCATCTCCATCAAGCTCGGCGAACCGCAGTTCGAGGGCCAGACGAAGACCAAGCTCGGCAACACCGAGGCCAAGGGCTTCGTGCAGCGCGTCGTCGGTGCCGAGCTCACGCACTGGTTCGAGAGCAACCCGACGCAGGCGCGCGACGTCGTGCGCAAGGCGATCCAGGCCTCCCAGGCGCGCCTCGCCGCCCGCAAGGCGCGCGAGACCACGCGGCGCAAGGGCCTGCTCGAGTCGGGCGGCATGCCCGGCAAGCTGAAGGACTGCCAGTCGAAGGACCCGACCCTGTCGGAGATCTTCATGGTGGAGGGCGACTCCGCCGGTGGTTCCGCCGTGCAGGGCCGCAACCCGATGACGCAGGCGATCCTGCCGTTGCGCGGCAAGATCCTGAACGTCGAGAAGGCCCGGCTCGACCGCGCGCTCGCCAACCAGGAGATCCAGTCGATGATCACGGCGTTCGGCGCCGGCATCGGTGAGGACTTCGACCCGGACAAGGCCCGGTACCACAAGATCGTGCTGATGGCCGATGCCGACGTCGACGGCCAGCACATCACCACGCTGCTGCTCACGCTGCTGTTCCGCTACATGCGTCCGCTGATCGAGCGCGGCTACGTCTACCTCGCGCAGCCGCCGCTGTACCGCCTGAAGTGGACGAACGCGGCCGACCAGTACGTGTTCAGCGACCGGGAGCGCGACGCCATGCTGCAGGCCGGCATCGCCGCGGGCAAGCGCATCCCCAAGGACAACGGGATCCAGCGCTACAAGGGCCTCGGCGAGATGGACTACAAGGAGCTGTGGGACACCACGATGAACCCGGACACCCGGACGCTCCTGCAGGTCACGCTCGAGGACGCCGCCGCGGTGGACAGCGTGTTCGCCACGCTCATGGGTGAGGACGTCGACGCCCGTCGCCAGTTCATCCAGCAGAACGCGAAGGACGTCCGCTTCTTGGACATCTAGGCCGGGAGGCGCGGCGTGAGCCGCGTCGACCCGACCCGACCCCTCGTGGTCGCGCCCGGCGCGACCAACGGACGACGAGCCTCCAGGCTGTCAAGGAAGGCAACGCAAGCACATGGCTGACGACAACGAGAACGGCGCCGACGAGCCCGAGATCGTGCACGGCGACAGCGGGGACATCGTCGTCTCCGGTGACCGCATCTCGCAGGTCGACCTGCAGCTCGAGATGCAGCGCTCGTACCTCGACTACGCGATGTCCGTCATCGTCGGTCGTGCCCTGCCGGAGGTCCGCGACGGCCTCAAGCCGGTGCACCGCCGCGTGATCTACGCGATGTACGACGGTGGCTACCGTCCGGACCGGGCCTTCTCGAAGTGCTCGCGTGTGGTCGGCGACGTGATGGGGCAGTTCCACCCGCACGGTGACAGCGCGATCTACGACGCCCTGGTGCGCCTCGTGCAGCCGTGGTCGCTGCGATACCCGCTCGCGCTCGGCCAGGGCAACTTCGGTTCGCCCGGCAACGACGGCGCCGCGGCCCCGCGGTACACCGAGACCAAGATGGCCCCGCTCGCCCTCGAGATGGTGCGGGACATCGAGGAAGAGACCGTCGACTTCCAGGACAACTACGACGGTCGCACCCAGGAGCCGTCGATCCTGCCGGCCCGGTTCCCGAACCTGCTCGTCAACGGCTCCGTCGGCATCGCGGTCGGCATGGCCACGAACATCCCGCCGCACAACCTCCGCGAGGTCGCTTCCGGTGCGGTCTGGGCGCTCGAGCACCCCGACGCCACCCGTGAAGAACTGCTCGAAGCGCTGATGCAGCGCATCAAGGGCCCGGACTTCCCGACCGGCGCGCAGATCCTCGGCACCCGCGGGATCGTCGACGCCTACCGGACCGGTCGCGGGTCGATCACGATGCGCGCCGTCGTCAGCGTCGAGGAGATCCAGGGCCGCACCTGCCTGGTCGTCACCGAGCTGCCGTACCAGGTCAACCCGGACAACCTGGCGATCAAGATCGCCGAGCTCGTCAAGGACGGCCGTCTCGCCGGCGTCGCGGACATCCGCGACGAGACCTCGGGTCGAACCGGGCAGCGCCTGGTCATCGTGCTGAAGCGTGACGCGGTCGCCAAGGTCGTGCTCAACAACCTGTACAAGCACACCCAGCTGCAGGAGAACTTCGGCGCGAACATGCTCGCGATCGTCGACGGGGTGCCCCGCACCCTGGCGCTCGACGGGTTCATCAGCGCGTGGGTCGACCACCAGGTCGAGGTCATCGTCCGGCGCACCCAGTTCCGTCTGCGCGAGGCCGAGAAGCGTGCGCACATCCTGCGCGGCTACCTGGCCGCGCTCGACGCCCTCGACGAGGTCATCGCGCTCATCCGCCGGTCGCCCGACGTCGAGGAGGCCCGCAACGGCTTGATGGAGCTGCTCTCCGTCGACGAGATCCAGGCACGCGCGATCCTCGAACTCCAGCTGCGTCGTCTGGCCGCCCTCGAGCGCCAGAAGATCCACGAGGAGGCCGAGGCCCTCGAGCTGAAGATCGCCGACTTCGAGGACATCCTCGCCCGACCGGAGCGCCAGCGCACGATCATCATCGACGAGCTCACCGAGATCGTCGACCGTTTCGGGGACGACCGTCGAACCGAGATCATGCTCGGCTTCGACGGCGACATGAGCATGGAAGACCTCATCCCCGAGGAAGAGGTCGTCGTCACCATCACCCGCGGTGGGTACGTCAAGCGCACCCGCAGCGACCAGTACCGCTCGCAGCACCGCGGCGGACGTGGTGTCCGTGGCGCCCAGCTCCGCGCGGACGACGTCGTCGACCACTTCTTCGTGACGACGACGCACCACTGGCTGCTGTTCCTCACCGACCAGGGCCGCGTCTACCGGGCCAAGGCGTACGAGCTGCAGGAAGCCGGGCGTGACGCCAAGGGCCAGCACTCGGCGAACCTCCTGGCCATGCAGCCGGACGAGAAGATCCAGCAGGTCCTCGACATCCGCGACTACGAGGCGGCGCAGTACCTGGTGCTCGCCACCGAGCAGGGTCTCGTGAAGAAGACCGCGCTCACCGAGTACGACACCAACCGCACCGGTGGCATCATCGCGATCAACCTCCGCGAGGGCGACAAGCTCCGGTCCGCACTGCTCGTCGACGAGCACGACGACCTGCTGCTGGTCTCGCGCCACGGCATGTCGCTGCGCTTCACCGCGACGAACGACACGCTCCGCCCGATGGGTCGCTCGACCTCCGGCGTGAAGGGCATGTCCTTCCGCGGGGACGACTCGCTGCTGTCGGCATCGGTCGTCTCGGACGACGGCTTCGTCTGGGTGATGACCGAGGGCGGCTACGCCAAGCGCACCTCGGTCGACCAGTACCGCATCCAGGGTCGTGGTGGACTCGGCATCAAGGTGGCCCGTCTGGCCGCCGATCGAGGCGACCTGGTGGGCGCCCTGATCGTCGGTGAGGACGACGAGGTGCTCGTCGTGCTGCAATCGGGCAAGGTGGTAAGGTCTGCCGTGGCCGAGGTCCCAGCCAAGGGCCGGGACACGATGGGGGTCGTCTTCGCGAGGTTCGCGGAGAACGACCGGATCATCGCTGTGGCCCGCAACAGTGAGCGGAACCTGGACGACCAGGAGGACGCCGAGATCGAGCCTGCAGGCCCGGTCGAGACCGTCAGCCCGGACGAAGCGGTCGCCGACGCCGCCGACGCAGAGCTCGTGGAGGAAGTCTCCACCGACGCACTGCCCACCGACGCCGCGCCTGTCGAGGCCGGAGAGGACGAGTCAAGCAATGAGTAGTGTCGCCGAGAAGCTCCAGCGGAAGGCGAAGCGGCCCGTCGGGACTCGTCAGGTCCGACTCCGCCTGGTCTACGTCGACTTCTGGTCGATGGTGAAGCTGTCCTTCCTCATCGCCCTGGCCGGCTCGATCGTGATCGTCGTCGCCACGGCGCTGGTGTGGGTCATCCTCAACCAGACCGGTGTGTTCGACCAGATCGACAGCCTGTTGAAGGACGTCACCGGTCAGAACAGTTACTCGATCATGGACCAGTTCTCGCTGGGCCAAGTCCTCGGGTTCTCGATCGTCGTCGGCATCCTCAACGTCGTCGTCGGGACCGTGCTCGGCGCCATCGTCAGCGTCCTGTACAACCTCAGCGTGCGGATCACGGGCGGCGTGCTCGTGGGCTTCACCAACAACTGACCCGGTCCGGGTGGGCCGACTCGCTCGATTTCGCTCCGGCGCGATCGTGGGGTAGGCTTTCATCCGGTCTGAGGGGCTATAGCTCAGGCGGTTAGAGCGCTTCGCTGATAACGAAGAGGTCCAAGGTTCAAGTCCTTGTAGCCCCACCACAATTCAACTCCCGCGTCGGAAGTCTCGGCGTTGCGGCCTGTTCGGTCGCTTCGGGGCCTTAGCTCAGTTGGTAGAGCGCTGCCTTTGCAAGGCAGATGTCAGGAGTTCGAATCTCCTAGGCTCCACTCGAGAAGCCCCTGGTTGCGACTGCGTCGCTGCCCAGGGGCTTCGTTCTGTGCCCATACGCGCCGCCGCCCCTGCGGCGCGGTCGTCGTGGCTGCGTGCGTCCGGTGGGTCAGGTCGCCCGCACTTCGCCGGTCTCGGTGTTCGGCGTGCTCCCCGTCCTGCCGACTCGCCGTGGGTCTGGCGTCGAGCGGTCACGAGTCGTCGGTTCGGGGGCCTCCAGGCGACGGTTTGTGACCGGTGGGCGGATCTGCTGCGGGGTGTCCTGACCGGTCGGGCGGCGCTGATCGCGGGGCGCTGAGGTCGCAGGACCTGCAGTGTGGCCTCGCCGAGGTGGCACGACCTGCCGGGTCCGGCGTGCTCGTCGTCCGCCGACTCGCCGTGGGTCTGGCGTCGAGCGGTCACGAGTCGTCGGTTCGGGGGCCTCCAGGCGACGGTTTGTGACCGGTGGGCGGATCTCCTGCGGGGTGTCCTGACCGGTCGGGCGGCGCTGATCGCGGGGCGCTGAGGTCGCAGGACCTGCAGTGTGGCCTCGCCGAGGTCGCCCGATCTGCCGGGGCCGGCGACGTGCGGCGGCACGTTGTGCGACGTCGGCGGGTGGGAAGCGGCGTGTTGTGCGACCTCGCGGCGAGGGGCAAGGGGAGTGGGCGGGGTCCGGCGGGCGAAGGCACGCGCACCCCGGGGACGACGAAGGGCCCCGGCGCAGTGCCGGGGCCCTTCGAGCGAACCAGGAGATCAGGCGGCGGGCTTGCCCGCGTTGTCCGCGTCATCGGCGACCCAGAGGTCGTCGTCGGCACGGAGCGTCTGGTACGCGGCGTACGCAGCACCGGCAACTGCGACGACACCGACGATGATGAGGGCGACCCCACCGAAACCGATGCCCTTCTTCGGTGCGACGGCCGGAACGTACTTGCCGGCAGCCTTGCGCGCGGTCTTGCTGCGCTTCTGTGCTTCCTTCACGATCTTCTGCACGCGGGGGTCCTTCGCCAGGTCCCCGACGCTGAGCACGGAGCCAGCGGTGGAGATGAGGCCGGGAACGACCTCCGACTGGAACCGGTGCGAGGCGTTCTGTGCTGCCGAGGTCGCAGCGTGCACCCCGGTCGCGACCGCGGGACGGAGCCCGTTGTCGATCGCGTTCTGCACGCGGGGAGCGAAGTCCTTGCGCGCAGCATCTGCTGCGTGCTCACGGGCCTCGGTCAGGATGGCGTTCGCGTGCTCCAGGACCTTCCGCTGCTCACCGAGCAGTGAGGCGGTCTTGCCCTTGAGCTTCTTGATCTGCTTCCGGCGCTTGCGCGGGATCTCGATCGACATTCGGTACCTCCATGGCTCGACGTGACCCCATCCTGCCACCCGAGTGCCTGACAGGTCACAGAACCCCGGCTGTGGGTCCCGTGCACATCCAGCGGCACATGCGAGAATCGGGTCATGTCTCTGCACACCGCTGTCGCAACGATCCACACCAACAAGGGCGACATCCGCGTCAACCTGTTCGGCAACCACGCACCGAAGACCGTCCAGAACTTCGTCGGTCTCGCGACCGGCACCCAGGAGTGGACGCACCCCGGCACCGGCAAGGTGTCGACCGACAAGCTCTACGACGGTGTCGTCTTCCACCGCATCATCAAGGACTTCATGATCCAGGGCGGCGACCCGCTCGGTCAGGGCATCGGCGGCCCGGGCTACCGCTTCGACGACGAGATCTCCCCGGAGCTCACGTTCCAGAACCCGTACATCTTCGCCATGGCGAACGCCGGCCTGCAGGGTGGCCGTGGCACCAACGGCTCGCAGTTCTTCATCACCACGGTGGCGACTCCCTGGCTGCAGGGAAAGCACACCATCTTCGGTGAGGTCGCCGACGACGAGTCGCGTGCCGTCGTCGACGCGATCGAGGGTGTCCCGACCGACGGTCGTGACAAGCCCGTCGAGGACGTCGTCATCCAGAGCATCGACGTCGAGGACGTCTGAACCGAGTGACCGACTCCACCTCGGCTTCGTCCAACACCTGTTACCGGCACCCTGACCGGCAGAGCTTCGTGCTCTGCCAGCGCTGCGGGCGGACCATCTGCCCGGAGTGCCAGACGCCGGCAGCAGTCGGGGTGCACTGCCCCGAGTGCGTGCGTGAGCAGCGGGCGAAGTTCACCGAGAACCGTCGCGCTTCCGGTCCGAGCAGCCTCACGGTCGCTCGGCGCCGGTTCGCGATGCTCGACCAGAAGGGGACCGTCGTCCTCATCGCGGTCTCGGTCGCCATCTGGCTGCTCGACCAGGTGTCGGGTGGGTTCCTGAGCCAGTGGCTCGCGTACAACTCGGTCCTGCTGCCGACCCAGCCGTGGCGCATCGTCACCGTGCTGTTCGTGCACTCGGGGGTCTTCCACATCCTGTTCAACATGTGGGCGCTGTTCATCTTCGGACGGATGCTCGAGAACATGTTGGGCACGTGGCGGTTCCTGGCGCTCTACTTCATCTCGGGCATCGCCGGTTCGATGCTCGTGACGTTCCTGGCTCCGGGGACATGGGTCGTCGGCGCCTCGGGAGCGATCTTCGGGTTGTTCGCGGCGTTCTTCGTGCTGCAGCGCAGCCTCGGCAACAACGCCGTGCAGTTGCTCGTGATCATCGGGCTCAACCTGGTGATCGGGTTCCTGCCCGGCACGAACATCTCGTGGCAGGCCCACGTGGGCGGTGTGCTCGCCGGCTTCGTGACCGGGTTCGTGTTCTCGCGGACGCGCAACGTCCGGCAGCGCGGGTTGCAGATGACGCTGCTCGCCCTGGAGGCCGTGGTCGCCATCGCGCTCTGCTTCGTCGGGTACGCGGTCACCACCGGCTGACGCCTGGATCCACCAGAACGCCCCGTCGCTCTCGCGACGGGGCGTTCTTTCGTTGGTGCGTGATGTTGATCCGTCTCGGGCTCCGATGCCGTGCCGAACGCCGAACGCCGAACGCCGAACGCCGATGCCGTGACGTGCCTGGCTGTGATGCCACGCCACGCCGTGCTGGGTGTGCCGTGATGCCGAGGCTCGCCGTCCCCTCCTGTGCCGTGCTGGGTGTGCCGAGGCTCGCCCTCCCCTCCCGTCCCGGGGCGGGTGTGCCGTGTGGTGCCGAGACCCGCGGTCCCGTCCTTTGTCGGGATGGGTGTGCCGTGTGGTGCCGAGACCCGCGGTCCCGTCCTGTGTCGGGATGGGTGTGCCGTGTGGTGCCGAGACCCGCGGTCCCGTCCTGTGTCGGGATGGGTGTGCCGTGTGGTGCCGAGACCCGCGGTCCCGTCCTGTGTCGGGATGGGTGTGCCGTGTGGTGCCGAGACCCGCGGTCCCCTCCTGTGTCGGGATGGGCGTGCCGCATCGTGCGAGACCCGCTGAGTCTCGCTGTACCGTCCCGTCCCGTCCCGTCCCGGGCCGAGACTTGCCTCGGCGCGCCGTTCCGTCCCGTCTCGTTCCGTGCCGTGTTCCGGCGCCATGCGGGCTGGGCCGTGCCGTGGCGTGTGGTGCTGACACGCACCGAGTCGCGCCGTGCGGTGTTGCGGTGGCGTGCGGGTTGCGCGGTGGCGAGCTGAGCCGTGCAGGTTGCGACGGTGGGACGCGCCGTGCCCTGCAGCGGTGCGGCGCCGGCTGGGCGCGAGTGACGCTTGCCTAGAGCAGACCAGCGTTCGAATGGCGTCCCGACCACGACGAGATCCGGCAGGTCCCGTGCCCACCGCCTCGTTCTCCACACCCCTCCGCCGAGTTGTCCACAGCTGGGGATAGATCGGTGAGTTACACGCGTGTGATTATCCCCACTGTGGAGGAGCCTGTGGAGAACTCCGGGGCGGGGGTGGGGACAACCGTGTGGAGAACATACGGATCTGTGGAGAACGGGGTTGAGCCTCCCGACCGGGACGCCCTCGCGCCGGTTGCTTGTGGACAGAGCCGACCAGAGCTGGTGCTGGCGCGAACGACGACGCCCGCCGCACCGGAACCGGTGCGACGGGCGTCGAGGAAGCGTTCGAGCGGGTGGTCAGCGCCACCGCGTGGTCATGAGGAAGCCGACGAACATGATGCCGAAGCCGATCAGGATGTTCCACGAGTTCAGCGACGGGACCGGGAGCGTGCCGCCGGAGACGTAGAAGACGATGACCCATGCGAGTCCGATCAGCATGAAGCCGAACATGACGGGCTTGAACCACACGGGGTTCGGCTGGTCCCCCGCGGTGTCGACCGAGTCGGCTCGGGTCGTCCGGGCGGGCTTGGTGCGGTCCTTGTCCATGGCCATGGCCGGTATCCTACCGTCACCATGCGTGAGTTCCGGCCTCGTCGGACGTGACTCACATCCCCCACGAGTACGGTGAACGGCCAATGACCAAGATCCTCGTCGTCGACAACTACGACAGCTTCGTGTACACCCTCAACGGCTACGTCCAGCAGCTCGGCGCGGACACCGACGTCGTGCGGAACGACGCCTTCCCGGAGAGCGAGATCGCCGACCGGATCGCCGAGTACGACGGCGTCCTGCTGTCTCCCGGCCCGGGCACCCCGGCCGACGCCGGCGTCTCGATCCCGACCGTGCGTGCCGCCATCGCGGCGGACAAGCCCCTGCTGGGCGTCTGCCTCGGACACCAGGCGATCGCCGAGGCCCTGGGCGCCACGGTCACGCACGCCGACGAGCTGATGCACGGCAAGACGTCGCAGGTCGACCACGACGACAGCGTGCTGTTCACCGGTGTCCCACACCCCTTCACGGCGACGCGGTACCACTCGCTGGCGATCGTCGACGGCACGGTCCCGGACGAGCTGACGATCACGGCGCGGACCGCGGGCGGCGTCATCATGGGTGTGCAGCACCGTGGCGCACCGGTCTACGGCGTGCAGTTCCACCCGGAGTCCGTCCTCACCGAGGGTGGCTACCGGATGGTCGGCAACTGGCTCGAGACGGCGGGCCTCAGTGGCGCCGCCGAGCGGGCTGCCGGACTCGGCCCGCTCATCTCCGGACGCTGACCAGCCGACGGCTGACCGCCCGACGGCTGACCATCGGCACGCTCCGGCCAGGTCGATGGAGTCGGCCCGACCGGCCGTTCCGGCCTGACGAGCCGAGTCGGCTGACCGGTCGCGGCGTGCCGGTCGTGTCCGCCCCGCTGTTCGCCTCGGCCTGATCGGCCGCCGTCAGGACGTCGACCCCAGTGGTCAGTTGCCCCCGTCGCCCGGGTTCAGCGATCCGCCGCCGCCGTTCGTCGCGCCGCCACCGGTGGCCGCACCGCCGCCGTTCGACGTGCCGCCACCGGGTGCCGGCTGGCGCGACGGCTGCCGCTGCGGCTGTGCCGAGGCTGCGCAGTAGGTCAGCGTGACCGTGGTGCCCTGGGGGACGTCGCCCGCGGGCACGCTCTGCTGCGTCACCGTGGTGCCCGTGCAGGCGTACGACGGCGCGGGCTGCACGGTGAGTCCCTTGCCGGCGAGCGTGGACCGGGCGGTGTCGAACGGCTGCTGTGTGACGTCCGGCAGCTGGACCTTGCCGTTCGACACGACGAGGTTCACGACCGAGCCCTTGGCCTGGGTGACGCCCGACGCCGGGTCGCTGCTCAGCACCGTGCCCTCAGGCACCGTCGGCGAGTAGTCCGAGCTGACCGCGCCGACCGAGAAGCCCGCGGCGTCCAGGGCCTTGGTGGCGGCGTCCTGCGTCTGCGACCGGACGTCCGGCACGGCGATCTGCTCCGGTCCGGTCGACACGACGACCCGGATCTCCTGGTCACGAGCAACGGAGGTCTTGGCGTCCGGGACGGTCCGGATCACGTCGTCCTTGTCGACGCTGTCCGAAGGTTCGTCGTCGCGCGCCGCCTTCAGCCCGCGACGTTCGAGTGTCGCCTGGGCTTGGTCGTAGGTCTGGCCGGCGACGCTCGGTACCTTGATCGACGAACTGACCGGCGGCTTGCCCGGCTCGAGGTTCGCGACGAAGTAGGCGACGGCGGCGATGACCGCGATGGTGAGGACGATCCCGAGCCAGATCCAGGCGACCGGAGGCCGGTTCTGGGTCCGCTGGGGTCGGCGCTCCGAGGTGTCGTCGAGTTCGCGGAAGGCGACGTCGGCGTTGGCTGCCGCACGGGGGTTGACCCCGAACAGCAGCGCGGCGTCGTCCGCCGCGGCGGCCGCGAGCTTCTTCTTCGAGATCGGGACGTGTCCGGCGGCGGCCTGCTGCAGGTCGCGGCGGAACTCCGCAGCGTTCTGGAACCGACGGGTGCGGTCCTTCACGAGGGCGTGGAGGGTGACGGCGTCGAGTGCCGGCGAGACCGTCGACGTCATCGTGGACGGCGCGACGGGCTGCTCGCTGACGTGCTGGTAGGCGACGGCGACCGGGGAGGCGCCACGGAAGGGCGGGTGTCCGGTGAGCAGCTCGAACAGCACGATGCCGGTCGAGTACAGGTCGGTGCGGGCGTCGACGACCTCGCCGCGGGCCTGCTCCGGGGAGAAGTAGGACGCGGTGCCGAGGATCGACGTGGTCTGCGCCACCGTGGCCGACGTGTCCGTGATGGCGCGGGCGATGCCGAAGTCCATCACCTTGACCTGGCCCGAGTGGGTGATCATGACGTTCGCGGGCTTGATGTCGCGGTGGACGACACCGGCGCGGTGGGAGAACTCGAGCGCGGTGAGGATGCCCTCGACGATGCGCGCGGCTTCTTCCTGCACGACCGGACCCTCGGCGACGATCTCGCTGAGCGGGCGGCCCTCGACGTACTCCATGACGATGAAGGGGACCTGCACCTCGGCGCCCGAGGACTCGCGCACGGTCTCTTCGCCGGCGTCGTAGACACGGACGATCGTCGGGTGGGCCATGCGGGCCGCCGCCTGCGCCTCCTGCCGGAAGCGCGTGCGGAACGCCGGGTCGTTCGCGAGACTCGGCTTGAGCAGCTTCACGGCCACTCGCCGGCCCAGTCGCGTGTCGGTGCCCACGTGCACGGTGGCCATGCCGCCGCGTCCGATGACGTCACCGATCTCGTACCGGTTGGCGAGGAGCGTGATCCCCGCGGTCACACCTTCAGGCACGTACTCCTCCGAATGTCCGTCCGGGCAAGTGTACGGCAGGGGTCTCTGGGGGGACGCTGGCTGGCCGTGCTCCACGAGCAACCGTTACCGGAACGTGGCGAGGCCCCGACACGTTCCGTGCCGGGGCCTCGCGGGGGTGGTGCAGGTGGTGCGTCAGTCCTGCGGCGTCGCCGTCGAGGTCGGCGCGTCCGTCGGTTCGACGGGGGCGACCCATGTGGCGGTGGCCGGGTCCGAGGTGCTCGACGCGGCGAGGTTGCCGCACGTCACCGTGTAGGACAGGGTGACGTCGTCGCCGGCCTGGTCGGCCTGGATGTCGACCGACGTCTCCGAGGTGTCACCGCTCGTGGCGTCGCTGGCGTCCTTGCCGCCGGAGACCGTCCACGAGTACTTCGAGACGGTGTACCCGGTCGGGCAGGTGGCGGTCGACCAGCTGAACGTCACGGCTCCGGTGGCGGAGACCGCGCCGGCGCTCGGGGTGTTCGGCTTGTTGACCGACGGCGGCGCGGTGTACTCACGCAGGGTGATGAGTGCGCCGTCCGACAGGCTGCCGGTGGGGCTGATCGACTGCACCGTGTTCGCCTGCTCGGCGGTCTCGGCCGGGTCGCCGTCCTGCACCTGGACGGCGAAGCCCATGCTCTGCAGTTCCGTCTGGACCTGGTCGGTCGCCCGCCCGATGTAGTCGGCGGGGTTGATCGTCGTCCGGGTCTCGGTCGGGGTTGCCGACGGTTCCCGGCTCGGCGCCTGCGACCTCGTCTGCGACGGAGCACTGCTCTGGGACGCGGACGGGTCGGGGTCCTGGTCTGCGTTCGCGAAGACGAGCACACCGATCACGATCGCCGCGATGAGCACGACGGCGCCGACGAGCCACCAGATCCAGGCGCGGCTCTTCTTCTCTTCGGTGTCGTCCTCGGGACCGGCGGGGCTGTGCGGCGCACCACCACCGACGACGGGCGCGTTCGCCTGGGTACCGATGAGGGCGGTGGCGGCGTCGTTGCCCGGGGGCGGGTTGAACGCGACCGTCCCGGCGCCGCCGATGGCCGGCACCGCCACGGTCGCCGCTGCGACGTCACCGCGACGGAGGGCCTGTGCTGCGCGGGCGAGGTTCGCCGCGGTCGCCGGACGATCGGCGGGCTTCTTCGCGATGCAGGACATCACGAGGGCGGCCACCGGCTCCGGGACGGTCCCCGGCAGCGCGGGCGGTTGGTCGTTGATGTGTGCCATCGCGATGGCGACCTGCGACTCGCCCGTGAAGGGTCGACGACCCGCCAGGCACTCGTACGCGACGATGCCGAGCGAGTACACGTCCGTCGACGGCGACGCGGGGTGGCCACTCGCCTGCTCCGGCGACAGGTACTGGACGGTGCCCATGACCTGGCCGGTCGCGGTGAGCGGGACCTGGTCGGCGATCCGGGCGATCCCGAAGTCGGTGATCTTGACGCGGCCGTCCGGCGTGATGAGCAGGTTGCCCGGCTTGATGTCGCGGTGCACCAGGCCGACGGCGTGCGCTGCCTGCAGGGCATTCGCGGTCTGGGCGACGATGTCGAGGACCTTGTCGACGGGCAGGGTGTGCTCGCGCTCGATCATCGTGGACAGGGCTTCGCCGGGGACGAGCTCCATCACGAGGTAGGCGCTGCCGTCTTCCTCGCCGTAGTCGAACACGTTGGCGATGCCCTCGTGGTTGACGAGTGCGGCGTGCCGGGCCTCGGCGCGGAAGCGCTCGAGGAACCCGGGGTCGCCGAGGTACTCGTCCTTGAGGATCTTCAGGGCGACGGTGCGCCCGATGACGAGGTCAGTCGCCTGCCACACCTCTCCCATGCCGCCGATGGCGACCCGGGAGGAGAGCTGGTACCGCCCACCGAAGGTGAGTCCGCTGGTGGGTCTCATTTGTTCAGCACCGCCTCCATGACCTTCTTCGCGACGGGAGCCGCGACCGTGTTGCCGACTCCGGACTGCCCGAGCCCGCCGCCGTTCCCGACGACCACGGCGACCGCGACCTCGGGGTCCTTGGCCGGGGCGAAGCCCGTGAACCAGAGAGTGTAGGGATCGCCCGTGCCGCCCTCGGCCGTGCCGGTCTTGCCGGCGACGTCGACACCGTCGATCTTCGCATTCGTTCCGGTCCCCGCGTTCACGACGCTCTGCATCGCTTCGGTCAGGTCGGACGCCGCGTCGGACGACAGCGGGGCGCTGTACTGCTTCGGCGAGAATGAATCGACCGTCTTCAGGTCGCTCGTCTCGATCGACTCGACGAGCGACGGCTGCATGACACGCCCGCCGTTCGCGATGCCGGCGGAGACCATCGCCATCTGCAGCGGGGTCACGCGGTCGCTGGCCTGGCCGAACGAGCTGAGCATGAGCTCTGCCGTCGACTCGGGCTCCGGGTACTGGCTCGGGGTCGCCGAGGTCGGTACGTCGATGACGTTGCCGAAGCCGTACTCGTCCGCGGTCTTCTTGATCGTCTCGTAGCCGAGCTTCCGGCCGAGTTCGGCGAACGGGATGTTGCACGAGTACTGGATCGCGACGCGGAGCTTCACCTGGTCGCCGCCGCCACAGCTGCCACCCTCGGCGTTGTTGATCCGCGAGCTGCTGCCCGGCAGGGTCAGGGTCGAGGGGTTCGGCAGTGTCGAGTCGAGCGTGTAGTCGCCGCTCGCCAGGGCCGCGGAGGCGACCACGAGCTTGAACACCGATCCGGGCGTGTACAGGTCGCCGGCGATGGCACGGTTCGCCAGCGGCTTCGAGGCGTCGGCCTCGAGCGCCTGGTAGCGCGCGATGACGTCCTTGGTGTCGTGCGAGGTGAGCGTGTTCGGGTCGTAGCCCGGCTTCGACACCATCGCCAGGATCTTGCCCGTCTTCGGCTGGATCGCGACGACCGCGCCGGTGTTCGCACCGAGGGCGTCGTACGCGGCCTGCTGCACGTCGGGGTCGATCGTCAGGTTGACGTTGTCGCCCTGGACGTCCTGTCCGGTGAGGATCGCGTTGAGGTTCTGGAAGAACGAGTCGTCGCTGTTGCCCGACAACACGGCGTTCTCGGCGCTCTCGATGCCCGAGTTGCCCTGACCGATCGTGAAGTAGCCGGTGACGGCCGAGTACAGCGCGCCGTTGTTGTACTTGCGCTGGTACTGGTACTGGTCGTCCACCGCGGTGGACTCGGCGATCGGCTTGCCGTCGACCAGGATCGCCCCACGCTTGGTGGAGTAACTGTCCAGGATGGTTCGGGAGTTCCGGCTGTCGGCACGCAGCGAGTCCGCCGCGAAGAACTGGATGGACGTCGTCGACACGAAGAGCGCGACGAACATGAGCACGACGACGGTCGAGACGCCGCGGAGTTGGCGGTTCACCGGCGCTCCTTCCTGGACCGGCCACGGCCGGTGTTGCCCCGCTCCGACAGCGCACCCTGCTGGACGCGCTGTTCGGCGGGGATCGAGTCGGTCAGCCGCAGCAGCATCGCCGCGATGATCCAGTTCGCCACGAGGGACGAACCACCTGCCGCCATGAACGGCGTGGTGAGTCCGGTGACCGGGATGATCCGGGTGATGCCACCGACGACGACGAAGACCTGCAGGGCGATCGTGAAGCCGAACCCGATGCCGAGCAGCTTGCCGAAGTCGTCCTGCGCCATGAAGCCGACGCGGATGCCCCGGGAGACCAGCACCACGAACAGGCCGAGGATCGCGAAGACCCCGATCAGCCCGAGCTCTTCACCGAGCGAGGCGATGATGTAGTCCGCGTTGGCGACCGGCGTGATGTACGGCCGGCCCTGCCCGAGCCCGGTGCCGGTGATCCCGCCGTTGGCGAAGCCGAACAGGCCCTGCACGAGCTGGTAGCTGCCCTGCGTCTGCCGCAGGAAGATCTGCTGGTCGAACGGGTCGAGCCACTGCTCGAACCGACCCTGCACGTAGACCAGGACGCTCGCCGCGATGAGGGCACCGCCGATGAACAGCACCAGGCCGATCACGACCCAGCTGAGCCGGGCGGTCGCGACGTAGATCATCACGAGGAACAGGCCGAAGTACAGCAGGGCGGTGCCGAGGTCGCGCTGGAAGACCAGCACGCTCATCGCCACGCCCCAGATGATGAGGATCGGGCCGAGGTCACGGGCACGCGGGAACGTCATGCCGAGGAACTTCCGGCCGACGATCGACAGGCTGTCCCGCGCGGTGACCAGGTAGCCGGCGAAGAACAGCGCCATGGTGATCTTCGCGAGCTCACCCGGTTGGAACGAGAACGGTCCGATCCGGATCCAGACCCGGGCACCGCCGATGTTCGTGCCGATGCCGGGCAGCATCGGCAGCAGGAGCAGCACGATGGTGAGCAGCATGAAGATGTAGCGGTAGCGCTGCAGGAACCGGTGGTTGCGCACGAGCAGGATCGTGATGATCGCGAACACCATCGCCAGCAGGGTCCACGCGATCTGCTTGACGCCGATCGCCGCCCACCCGGAGAAGCCGTTGTGGATGTCGATCCGGTAGATCTCGGCGATCCCGATGCCGTTGAGCACGAGGGCCACCGGCAGGATGAACGGGTCGGCGTTCTTCGCGACGACGCGCAGGATGACGTGCATCACGAGCGCCAGGCCGAGGATCGAGGCCGCGGTCCAGAGCACCGAGGTGTCGAAGACGCGGCCCTTGGTGCCGAGCTGCACGAGCACCATCGCACCGCCGCAGATGCCGCAGGCGATGACGAGCAGCACGAGCTCGAGGTTCCGGGCGCGCGCGGGCTCCCGGAGCTTGATCGTGATCGCCTGGGTCAACGAGGGTGCGGTCGTGGCGCTCATCGTGCGCTCCTCGACGGGGAGGGTGACGGGGACCGGGGCGTCGCGGACCCCGAGGGGGAGGCGGACGGTGACGACGTCGGGGAGTCTCCCGAGCCTCCCGTCCCGCTCTGGTCCTGACCGGTCTCGGCGGCGGTGCGCAGCCGGTCGACGATCGCGCGGGCGTCCTGCAGGGACGTCGCGTTGATCGTCGAGCGGACGTTCTCACGCGTGTAGTCGGGGAGCTCGGTCAGCGAGATGTCCGTGTCCTCGTAGACGTCGGACAGCGCGATCGGCCCGATCGACTGCTGCACGCCCTTGTAGATCGCCACCGAGCCGCGGTCCGTGCCGACGTAGTAGTGGTCCTGCACGATCCGGTAGCCCAGGAAGAGGGCGCCGATCAGCGCCAGGATCGCGATGACGAGTGCGATCGACCACGAGACCCGACGACGCACGCGGCGGCGGCGGTCCTCGGCGATGAGCTCGGCGAAGTACTGGTCCGACTCCGGCTCGAAGTGCGAGTCCTCCGGAGCGGCCGAGACCTTGAGCGGGTGCAGCAGGATCGTGGGGAGGCGGATCGGCTTGCGGCCGGTCGACGCCTCGAAGGTCAGCGGGGCGGCGGCCGACCCGACCGTGGTGGCCGCGTCGTCGTCCTCGCCCGGCTCGGAGTCGGTGACGTCGAGCACGACGACCGTGACGTTGTCGGGGGCGCCGTGGTCGAGCGTCTCCTTGACCAGACGCTGCGTGACCTGGTTGGCGTCCATCGTGGACGCGAGCGCGTGCCGGATGCGCTCTTCTGCCAGGTACGACGACAGCCCGTCGGAGCAGAGCAGCCACCGGTCGCCCGGGCGGATGTCCATGATCGCGGTGTCGACCTCGGGCGCGGCGTCGACGTCGCCGAGCACGCGCATGAGGACCGAGCGGCGCGGGTGCACCGCGGCTTCCTCGGGCGTGATCCGCCCGCTGTCGACGAGACGCTGCACGAACGTGTGGTCGGAGGTGATCTGCTGCAGTTCGCCGTCACGCCAGCGGTAGATGCGGGAGTCGCCGATGTGCGCGATCGCCAGCTGGTCGCCGACCCGGATCATGGCGCTCACCGTGGTGCCCATGCCGGTGAGCTCCTGGTGCTCGAACACCGTCTCGGTGATGAGCTGGTTCGCGGCGATCAGTGCCGACTGCAGTGCGAACTCGGCGTCGTGTGCCGACGGGAACTCGCGGTCGACCTCTCGGATGCGCCGGATGGCGATCGCGGAGGCGACGTCGCCGCCGGCGTGCCCGCCCATGCCGTCGGCCACCGCGAACAGGTGCTGCCCGGCGTAGCCGGAGTCCTGGTTGTTCGCGCGGATGCGTCCGACGTGGGACACAGCGGCGCTCAGCGTGCGAGCCGTCATCCGGGACTACCGCCGCAGCTCGAACGTCGTCGTCCCGATGGTGATCGGGGTGCGTTCCGCCACGGTGGTGGGGACGGTGACCTTCTGGCCGCCCACGAAGGTGCCGTTGGTCGATCCGAGGTCGGTCAGGACCCAGGCACCGCCCTGCAGGTCGAGGCGGGCGTGGTTCGTGGAGGTGTAGTCGTCGCGGATCACGACGTTGCTCTCGCTGGAGCGGCCGATCGTGATCGGGCCACCACCCAGGGGCATCTCCATGCCTTCGCGGGCGCCCTCGGTGATGACGAGACGGGTGGCGACCGGCCCGGCGGTGGCGGCGGTGGGTGCGCTGGCCTGACCGATCAGCTCGGTGAACGCACCGGGAGACGCCCCGGAGGCTGCGGCTGCTGTTCCGGCACCGGCCGGCATCGGCGGAGTGGTCGGGGTCGACGGGCCGGACTTGGGATCGGTGGGGATCGCTCGGACGCGTTGGCCGAAGAGGTCGCTGCGCAACGCGAAGACGATCACGAAGACGAACAGCCACAGCACCGCGAGGAACGCGAAGCGCAGGACGAGCAGGGTCAGGCCCGTGGTCATCGCGCACCTCCGTCGTTCTCCGGGATCACCCGGAACACCATACGGGTCCGACCGATCTCAATGGTTGAGTCCGGCTCGAGGATGGCCTGACTGAAGCGTTCGCCGTTGAGCTTCGACCCGTTGGTGGACCCGAGGTCGTTCACCTGGGCGTGCTTGCCGTCCCAGAGGACCTCGACGTGCTTCCGGCTCGTCCCGGTGTCGGCGACCGTGATGTCGGCGTCCGTACCGCGGCCGATGACCGTGCGCCCGCGCTTGAGGTGGTGACGCTGCGACCCGATGTCGAGGACTGCCACCCAGGCCAGGTCGCGCTGCACCGTGGTCGAGTCGATCTCGAGGATGCCCGTGGAGAGGGTGCCGTCCTGCTGCAGGCGGATCGTGACCGGGCCGGAGAACGAGTAGTTCTGCGCGACCGCGTGCTGCTGCACCCGCTGCGTGAGCTCGTCGATGAGGGGCTGCCCGACGTCGTGCATGCGGGTGTGGTCCGGCGGCGCGAGTCGCACCGTGAACTCGTTCGGCACGAGGATGCGCTCGCGGGAGACCACGGCAGCCTTGGTGTCGAGTTCACGCCGCAGTGCCGCGGTGATCTCGACCGGCTGCACACCGGAGCGGAAGGTCTTCGCGAAGGCGCCGTTGACGGCGCGCTCCAACCCTCGCTCGAAGTTGTCCAGTAAGCCCATGGTCTCCACGTTCTCGGTCGCTGACCTCTGCATGGTAGTGGTTGGCTCCTGGCCCCGTCTGTGCGTGGTAGTGTTCTCGTCGCTGGCGCGAGTGGCGGAATTGGTAGACGCGCACGGTTCAGGTCCGTGTGCTGGAAACGGCGTGGGGGTTCAAGTCCCCCCTCGCGCACCAGAGCTCTTCACGCAAGAGCGAGCAGACGAAGGCCCCGATCGAGAGATCGGGGCCTTCGTCGTTCCGGCGGTCGGTCATCTGCCGACACGCCCAGCCAGCCCAGCCACGCCCACCCGGGCCACCCGGCTCACCCGAGGGCGGCCACGACCTCCCGCGCCGTGCCCGCCGGGTGCAGACCGTGGTCCTGCGACTCGGGGACGACCACGAGCCTCCCGGCCGGCGGCAGGGCGGCGAGCCGGTCCGTCGCGGTGACCAGGAACGGCCAGGTCCGCCCACCCCGCAGCACGGTCACCGGCGTCGTCACGGCTGCCATCGCGGAGGAGGGCACGGGCGTCTCGCCGGTGATCGTCGCGTCGTACACGGTCGACTGGGCGACGTCCACGAGGGCGGGCCACATCGTTGCGTGCCGGATCTGCTCGATCACCTCGTCGGGCAGGCCGACGGCCTCCCGCTGGAAGAGGACGACGGCGTCCTCGGGCCGACCGGCGTCGACGTGCGCCTGCAACCGGTCCACCAGGTCCGGTGACTGCGGTGGCCGGGACCCGTCGAAGGCGAAGGGCGGTTCGGAGAGGAAGAGGTGGTCGACGTCCAGCCCGCCGGCCGCTGCCCGGAGGGTCAGGACCGCACCTGACGAGTGTCCGAGCGCGGCCCGGACACCCCCGGCCGCCGCGGCGACGGCGGTGAGGTCCTCGGCCTCCCGTTCCGGTGCGTACGGCCGGGTGTCGCCGGAGCCACCACGGGCACGACGGTCGAGGACCACGCCGCGCAGGCCCACGTCGGCGAGGGCCTGCGCGAGCGGACGGGCGGCGTCGGCGGTGCTGAACGCACCGCCGGTGATGACGACGCCGGGAGCATCGGCAGGGCCGATCGCCTCCCAGGCGATGGGCGTTCCGTCGGCGGAGTGGGCCTGCTGCATGGCGGCAGTCAACACCCGCCCGAAGCGCAGTGGAAGCGGGGACGGACGCGATGTCGTCCGCGCCCGGGGATCAGACGGTGACGCTGCCCAGGACGCGGTGCGCGATCGAGATCGACTCGCCCGACACCACCGACAGCGGTGACGACAGGAAGGCCACGAGGTCCGCGATCTGCTGCGGGCTGGACTCGCCGCCGGCGCCGGGCCGGACCTCGGCGTTCGGCTCGTCCCGCACGGTCCCCGGGTTCACGACGTTCACGGTCACGCCGGTGCCCGCGGTCTCGTCAGCGAGGTTCTTCGCGATCACGTTCGTGGCCGCGTTGCGCAACGAGGTCGTGATGTTCCCCGACAGGTAGGCGTTCTGCCCGCTGACGACGACGACCCGGCCGAAGCCGGCCTGACGCTGCGCGGGCAGGACGGTGTTCGCCACCCGGAGGAACCCCAGGGCCTTGCCGTCGACGGCCGCGGCGACCTGGTCCGGGTCGGAACGGCGCTCGGGGTCGAGGGTGTTCGCCGCCGGGGCCGCGGTGACGACCAGCACGTCGATCCGTCCGTGCTGCTCGAGCACGTGGGCGACCGCCGTGTCGACGGCGGCCTGGTCGGCGGTGTCCATCGCGACACTGCCCGTCGTGGGGCCGTCGGTCGTGTCGGCGGTGCGGGAGGCGACGACGACGGTCGCACCCTCCTGGCGGAGGCGGTCCACGACGGCGGTGCCGATGTACCCCTTCCCGCCGACGACGAGTGCGACACGGTCCTGCAGCTGGAGATCCACGTCGGTGACGGTACGCCGGTGGCCGGCCGGGTGTCGGACGGGAGGCCCGTGGCGGGGCCGCCCCGCGCCTCCCGTCCGGAGCGTGCCTGCATCGGACCGACGTGACCCGCCCGTCAGTGCGCACGGAGGGTGTCGGTGAGGACGTCCTCGATGCTGCGCGGTTCACGGCCGAGGAGGTCGGCGAGCGTCGAGTCGACGGTGGCGAACTCGCCGTCCCGTGCGGCCGCGAAGAACCCGGTCATCATCGGGGCGAATGCCTCCGGGAGCCCACCAGCGACGAGCGCCGCGCGGTACTCGTCCTCGTCCACGACGGTCCGGGTGACGGTCCGACCGGTGATCCGCGAGACGACCTCGGCGAGCTCGTCCATGTCCAGTGCGCGGGACGCGGTGAGCGGCGGCGTGGTGCCGTGCAGCCGGTCGGGGTCGGTGAGGGCGATCGCGGCGGCGACGGCCAGGTCCGCCTGCGCGGTCCAGGCGACCGGACCGTCGGCGGGCAGCCGGAGCTCGCCGGTCCGGAGGCCCGCGCCCAGCATGAACGGCGCACTCGAGGCGTGGAAGCCGTTCCGCAGGGAGGTCGTGGCGATCCCGGCTGCGGCGAGGTCGCGCTCGGTGACGGCGTGCTGTCGTGCCGGGCCGAAGTGTGAGTCGGGCGAGGTCGCCATGTGTGCGGTGTAGACGAGGTGCTCGGCGCCGGCGGTGACCGCGGCCTCCACCGCGATGCGGTGCGGCTCGGGGTCGGCCGGGCCGGAGACGATCAGCACCCGGCTGGCGTCCGCGAACGCGGTGGGGAGCGTGTCCGGCTCGGTGAAGTCACCCCGGCGGACCTGCACGCCCCGGTCGGCCAGACGACGTGCAGCGTCCGAGTGCGGGTCGCGGACGCTCACCGCGAGCTCGCGCGCGGGGACCTGCTCGAGGAGGTGGGCGACGACGGCTCCGCCGAGCTGTCCGGTGGCTCCGGTGACGATGATCATGGCTGCTCCGATCGTGTTTCCAGTGATAACACGATGAAGGTACCACTGGAATCATCGGGATGGAACCACCGCTACTGCCCGATCGGTAGCATCGGAACCATGAGTGCCGCACCCGACCCGCGTACCCGCATCGTCACCGCGGCCGCACGTCTGCTCGCCGAGGACGGCGCCGCCGCGGTCACCACCCGGAGCGTGGCGCTCGCCGCCGGCGTGCAGGCCCCCGCGATCTACCGCCTGTTCGGGGACAAGGACGGCCTGCTCGACGCGGTCGCCGAGCACGTCCTGGCGGAGTTCGTCGCCGCGAAGACCGAGCACGCCGCCGCCGAGGCCAGCAGTGGCGGGGACCCGGTGGAGGACCTCCGCGACTCGTGGCGCGTGCAGGTGGCCTTCGGGCTCGCCAACCCCGCGCTGTTCCGGCTGCTCTACACCTCGGACCGGGACGACGACTCCCCGGCGGTCGCCGCCGGCCTGGAGGTCCTCCGCGCGCGGGTGCACCGGGTCGCCGCCGCCGGACGCCTCCGGGTGCCCGAGGAGCAGGCGGTCGCGATGATCCGCGCGGCCGGCGCCGGCTCGATGCTGACGATGCTCTCCAGCGGTGCACCGGAGGGCGGCGCACCGCAGGGCGGCTCGCCCGGCGACGGGTCCTCGCTGCCCGAGCTGATGCTCGACACGGTCCTGGCAGCCGTCGTCACCGACCCGCCGACCTGGGCGGACGACGAGGGTGCCGACGGCACAGCGGTGCCCCTCGGCGCGCTGCAGGCCGTGCGTGCCGCCGCCCCCGCGCTCCCCGGGCTGACGGTCCCGGAGCGGGCGCTGCTGCAGGAGTGGCTCGGACGGGTGACCACGGCCTCCTGACCGGCGGGCACGGCAGACCCGTCCGCGTGATCTGAACACTCCGGACGGCCGTCCAGCGGCCCACGCCGACCATCGCCCCAGCACGACGACCTTCGTCCAGGGAGCGACATGAGCGATCAACAGCAGCAACCGCCCGGGTCCGAGCAGGCGATGGAGCCGAAGCCCGACCACGGCGAGACCAGCTACCGGGGTTCGGGCAAGCTCACCGGCAAGCGGGCCGTCATCACGGGCGGTGACAGCGGCATCGGCAAGGCGGTCGCGATCGCCTTCGCCCGCGAGGGGGCCGACGTCCTCATCTCCTACCTGCCCGAGGAGGAAGAGGACGCGCAGGAGACCAAGCACTGGATCGAGGACGCCGGTCGGACGGCCGTGCTGTTCCCCGGTGACGTCAGCGACCCGGCGTACTGCCGGAGCGTCATCGACACCGCGGTGTCGGAGCTCGGCGGCATCGACGTCCTGGTGAACAACGCGGCGTACCAGATGACCCACGAGACGCTCGAGGAGATCACCGACGAGGAGTGGGACCGAACCCTCGCCACGAACCTCAGCGCCTACTTCCACCTGACGAAGGCCGCGCTGCCGCACATGGCCGCCGGTGCATCGATCATCGGCACGAGCTCGGTGAACTCAGACAACCCCGTCCCGACGCTGCTGCCCTACGACGTGACGAAGGCCGGCATCGCGAACTTCTCGGCCGCGCTCGCGCAGCTCGTCGGGGAGCGCGGCATCCGGGTGAACAGCGTCGCGCCCGGTCCGATCTGGACGCCGCTGATCCCGTCGACGATGCCCGCCGAGCAGGTCGAGCAGTTCGGGACGCAGACGCCCCTGGGTCGCGCGGGACAGCCCGCCGAGCTGGCCCCGGTGTACGTCCTGCTCGCGAGCGACGACGGCAGCTACGTCTCCGGGGCGCGCATCGCCGTCACCGGTGGCACGCCGATCCTCTGAGCTGACACCTCTGACCCGCCCGACTGAACCCACACGGAAACAGGAGAACGATTTGTACTTCCACAAGCAAGAGCTCCAGTTCAAGGCGACCCCCGACAAGCCCGACGCGGTCTACGCGCGGAAGCTCCAGGAGGTGCTCGGCGGCCAGTACGGCGAGATCTCCGTCGCCCTGCAGTACCAGTTCCAGGCGTGGAACATGCACATCCCGGGCAAGTACCGCGACATGGTGTTCGGCATCGGCGCGGAGGAGATGGGCCACGTCGAGATGCTCGCGACGATGATCGCCCAGCTGCTCGAGAAGTCCCCGCTCGGCATCACCGAGGACGCCCTGCAGGACGACCCGACGGTCGCTGCGATCGTCGGTGGCACGGACGTCCAGCACGCCATCGTCGCCGGCGCCGGTGCGCGTCCGGTCGACAGCAACGGGAACCCGTGGCAGGGCTCCTACATCACGGCCAGCGGCAACCTGCTGGCGGACTTCACGGCCAACGAGAACGCCGAGATGCAGGGCCGTGTGCAGGCCGCGCGGCTCTACCACATGACCGACGACCACGGCGTCCGGGACCTGCTGAGCTTCCTCATCGCCCGCGACACGATGCACCAGAACATGTGGGCGACCGCCGCCGCCGAGCTCCGTGAGCAGGGCCTCGAGACCATGCCGGTCCCGAGCAACTTCCCGCAGCACAAGGAGAACCAGGAGGTCAACTACCAGTACCTCAACTTCTCCGACGGTGCGCAGGCGAAGGAGGGCTCGTGGGCGAGCGGCCCGTCGTTCGACGGCAAGGGCGAGTACTCGTACCACGACGGCCCCACCACCTCGGTGCCGATGCCGCCGCCCACCCACGCGGACTCGCGTCTGTACGGCACGACCGAGCTGCCGAACACGGTCGAGAAGATCGCCGGCACGGTGCAGGACAAGCTCAACAAGGAGTAGTCCGACCCGTTCCGCGCATGAGCCCTTCCTCCGTCGGAGGAGGGGCTCGTGCACGTTCACCTGGCTCCACAGTCGTTCGGTGCGCGAACTGTACAACTCGACGAACTGTTTGTTGCCCTCATTGTTCACGTCGTGAAATAGTTCTCACGTCCGCTCGGACGGACGGCAGACCCTCGACGAGGAAGGCGCACCCATGCAGAGCACGTACCACGGCACGTCGCACGACACCCGGTTCGGCGGCTCCCACCCGCGCGTGGGACTGACCGACCCGGCCGTCATCGAGGCCTGGGTCGCCCAGCGGATCGAGGACCCGTCGCTGCTGTCCCGCCGCACCGAACTGTCCTACGCCGACTTCTTCGTCGCGCCGGCCGCCTGACCCCATCGCCTGACCGCAGGCGCCGGAGCCATCGCGTCCGCCCCACCAGCACGACCACCCGCCCGGACGGATGAGGGAGACACCGACCCATGCCGTTGACCGTCGTCCGCCGCGAGCACGTCCACCTCTACGCCCGCGAGCCCCGCACCCGGTCCGCCAAGACCGCCGTCGACGCCCTGCTCCGGCTGCAGCACGCCGAAGAGGACCAGCTGGAACGTGCCCGTGGCGAGAGCGGCCTGACGAAGAACGAGTTCCTCACCGTCCGCTACATGCTGCAGGCACACCGCGACGGCCGGAGCATGGGCCCGAAGGACCTGGCCGTCATGCTGTCGGTCTCGAACGCCTCGGTCACCAAGATCGTCGACGGCCTGGTCGAGAAGGGTGACCTGCTCCGGGTACCGCACCCCACCGACCGACGGGCGCAGGTGCTCGAGCCGACCGTGCAGGCCGCCCGCAAGATCGACCGGTCGTACGAGGTCTTCCACGAGGCCGTCGTCGAGGTCATCGACCACCTCTCCGCCGAGGACAACGAGGTCCTGGCACGCTGCCTCGCGCAGATCACGGCCGCGCTCGACGCCGGCCTGCCGACACCGTTGGACGAGTACACGGTGCCGGAGACCGGGGCTGACGCCGGCGGGCCGGCCGCCGGTTCCTGACACCCGCCGGACGGGAGGCGCGTCACGGGTGGTGATCCGGGCCTCCCGTCCGCCACCGCGACCTGACGCGCCAAGCTGACGCGTCGAGTTGCCCACGCGTGGAGTTGCTCAGGATGCCGCCGCCGCCCTAGCGTTGAGCGCACCCCTGCCCCCGGGGCTCCGGCACCGGAGTCAGCACCCATCGAAGGAACCAACTGAGCGCCGACAGCCGGATGAACGCTCCGGCACCGCAGCGCGCGGCGGTCGTCGTCAACCCGGTGAAGGGCAACCCGGAACGACTCCGGACACTCGTCGATGCCGAGGCGGCCCGCAGCGGCTGGGCCGAGACCGGGTGGTTCGAGACCGCTGCCGACGACGACGGGCGTGCTGCTGCACGGGCTGCCGTCGGCGCCACGCCCGATGTGGTGCTCGTCGCGGGCGGTGACGGCACCCTCCGCGTGGTCGCCGAGGAACTGCGCGGGACCGGGATCCCGGTGTCGCTGGTCCCGAGCGGGACCGGCAACCTGTTCGCCCGCAACATCGGCTTGCACCGCAACGACATGGCCGGCGCGGTCCGGGCGGCGTTCACCGGCTCCGACCGGCCGATCGACGTCGGGATCGCCGAACTCACCGACGCCGACGGAGCGACCAGCACGCACGCGTTCCTCGTGATGGCGGGCATCGGTCTCGACGCCAGCATGGCGGCGGACACCAACGCCTGGGTGAAGAAGCGGTTCGGATGGGTCGCGTACTCCGACCCCATCGCCCGGTCGATCGTCGGGAACCGGCAGATCCCCGTCCACTACTCGCTGGACGACGGACCGACCCGGACGATGCACGCCCACACCGTCATCGTCGGGAACTGCGGCAGCCTCACCGCGGGCGTGCTGCTGCTGCCCCGGGCCGAACCCGACGACGGCATCTTGGACGCCGTCGCGTTCCGCCCCGAGGGCTGGCTCGGGTGGACCAAGATCGGGTACACGCTCTCCCTCAACCGGTTCTTCTCCAGCACCCGGCTCGGACGGGTCATCGCCCGGGTGCTCCCGACGTCCCGAGCGCTCCCGACGACCCGCGCGCGGACCCTGCACCTGGAGCTCGACACCCCGGAGCGGATCCAGCTCGACGGCGACCCGTTCGGCACCGTCCGAGCAGCCACGCTCACCACGCACCACCACGGCCTCCTGCTCCGCTCCGCGCGGCCGGGGAGCGGAGGGACGGCGTCCGGCACCGGTGCACCCGCGTGAGTGCGGCCTCCCGTCCGCCACTGGCCGCGAAAACCTTCCAGCGGTAAGTTGGCACGATGACCGACCCCGTGGACGACGACGCAGTGACGCCGTCGCGACGCGGCGGCTACCGCAAGGGCACCGAGCGGCGGGCCCAGATCCTGGACGAGATGATCCGGATGGTCGCCGAGCAGGGTGTCGACGCATCCTCGCTCCGGTCCGTCGCCGACGCCCTCGGGATCACGCACGCGGCGCTCCGGCACTACTTCCCGAGCCGTGACGAACTGCTGCTCGCCGTCTACCGCGAGCACGAGGTGCGTGAGCAGGGGGCACCGGAGCGGATGAAGTCCGCGATCGGGGACATGCGCGAGAGTGCTGCCCGCAACCGGGCCGTGCCGGGGCTCGTGCAGCTGTACACGACCCTGTCGGCCGACGCCGTGCAGGAGGGGCACCCGGCGACGCGGGAGTTCATGCGCGAGCGGTTCACCCGGCTGCGGGCCGACCTGGCCGACCTCATCCGGCGGGACCAGTCGTCCGGACGGATCCGGGACGACCTGGACGCGGAGGACCTGGCGAGCCTGAGCATCGCGGTGTCCGACGGGCTGCAGGTGCAGTGGCTGCTCGACCCGGACGCGGTCGACGGGGAGCGGGTGTTGCGGTTGTTGGAGCGGATCGTGCCGGGTGGGGAGCGGCGGGGGGCCGAGGCCTCGGGCTGAGGGCGGCTCGGCCGTCCTGCGGCGACTGCTCCGTTACCACCGGTGCGATCGTGGTCTGTCGTCGGGCGAGGTCGAGGTGGCACCGCGTTTGTCTACACGAATGGGCTCTTTATCGTAACCGATAGGACAAAATGAGTACCGTATCGCATCTTGAGGGCTTAGTGGTCAATGTCATTACGGGCTTGCTGAAGCAGAACGAAGCGGCTCGCACTGTTGTAGAGTTCACGACTGATGCGGGCAATCGCCTTTCGGGTAGTGATTCCCCCTCAAATAGAGATCTCGTGAAGGTCGTGGTTCTCGGAGAGACGTTTTTACTCAGGCTCATCCCCGATGAAACAGATGTTCGATTTGTCGCGCGTTTGCGTTCAGAGTTCGCCGACTTCATTGCTGAAAGCAGTTTTGGCTGGGGAGAATTGCGGGAGTAGATGAACGAATTGGGTGATCGGGCAAGCGGACGGTCGAAGGGCCTTCGACACAGAGGCGAACTGAGCGTCCATGCCCTCGACGTCGTGGCGGACAGCGGCAATCTCGAAGCTGTGGCGGCCCCGATGTCTGCGTTCGTGACCGTCCAGAGGTCGTTGCCGTTCGTCTGGACCGCGACGACGTAACCGCTGCCGACCGCGGCGATTGCCGGGCTGGTACCCGATGCCATGCCGATGTCGAACGCCGTTGCCGCCTTGCCGTTCGTGATCGTCCACAGCTGCCAGGACGCACGCCAGCGCGTGGCCGGCGATGAGGACGAAGGCGATCGAAGGCATGCGCCAGGCGAACATCTGCCCACGTCGGATCTGACTCACGCTTTCAGCCCGCCGCAACCGGGGTCAGTCGCCGGGGAGACCGATCTTCGAGCCACGCGGGTCGAGGTTGCGGCGTGCGGGGGCATCGACGGTCGGGGCCGGCTCGAGCGCGAGGGCACGACGGTGTGCGGCGTGGGACCTCCCGATCCCCGTCACCACGGCGATGAAGGACGCCGACTGCAGCAGCATGAGCATCGGTGGCCAGAACAACACGAGCGGGGAGTCGAGCGAGCCGAGCCCCGACAGCAGCGCCCCCGCCCAGACGAGCGCCCAGGCGATCGGCAGCAGGACGAACCGGGCCGCGAGGGCGACGGACGGTCCGAGGGTGCGCTCGACCCGGGCCAGGACCTCGTCGCGGTCCTCCGGGAGCATCGCCGGAGGACGAGCGGCGAACTGCCGGTCGATGCGCTCATCGCGGCGCCAGTCACCGGTCCCGGTCCCGGTGGCGGTGCCTCGGAGGTCGAGATCCCGACGATGGACCCGGAGGAACACCCCGACCATGCACCCGAGTGCGGCCGCGAAGCAGAGGATCGCCAGGAGGCGCAGCGGCAACGGCCCGTCGAAGACGCCCCAGAGCAGATCGGCGATCACCATCATCGTGCCCGAGACGACGGCGACCGTGCCGGTCACGACGGTCCGGCGTCGGAGCCGCGTCGGGTCGAGGAACTCCGGCCGCCGGGTGCGGGCGATGCGCCAGCCGGCCGAGAACGCGTTGCCCATGCCGTCATCCTGCTCCCTCGCCGTGGAACACGGAACGGCCGGCCCTGCAGGAGGGCCGGCCGTTCCGGTGGTGGGGCTGCGGCTACTCGCCGGCGGTCAGGACCGCGGCGGCCGGGTCGAAGTCCTCCGGCAGCGGCGGGATCGCTTCGACGGACGACGTGATCTCGACGGCGGAACCCGACTCGGCGGCGTCGCGGATGCCGAGCAGCACGTCCAGGACGTGCAGGGCCACGGCACCGGAGGCGCGTTCCGGTCGGTCCTCGGCGATCGCGCGGGCGAGCTCCACGACCCCGGTGCCACGGCCCCAGGTGGAACCGACGGCGGGCAGGGTCTCGGGCTCGTCGTGCCCGTAGCGCCAGAGGGTCGACTCGCCCTCGAACGTGTTCGGGTCCGGCAGCGAGATGGTGCCGAGGGTGCCGTTGATCTCGACGAAGCCCATCCGCGGCAGCGCGTGCTGGAACGAGAACGTCGACTGGGCCGACTGCCCGCCGGCGAACTCGATGAGCGCTGCGTGGTGGGTCGGGACCTCGACGGGGAAGGTCTCGCCGGCACGGTCACCAGAGGCGATCGTGCGGCGGTCGAGCGACTTCGACGAGACGGCCTGCACGCGCGAAGCGGTGCCGAACGCGTGCACGAGCGTGGTCACGTAGTACGGGCCCATGTCGAACAGGGGGCCGGCACCGGTGGCGAACAGGAAGTCCGGGTTCGGGTGCCACGCCTCAGGTCCGGGCACGTGGAACAGCGTCGTCGCGGTGAGCGGCTCGCCGATGTCCCCGCGCGCGATGGCCCGGAGCGCCGTCTGGATGCCCGCGCCGAGCACGGTGTCCGGAGCGGTCGCGACGCGGAGGCCCTTCGCCTGCGCCGACGCCAGCACGGACGCGGCCGAGTCGTGGTCGGTGGCGATCGGCTTCTCGCTCCACACGTGCTTGCCGGCGTCGATGATCTGCTGGTCGACCTCGGCGTGCACGGCCGGGATCGTCAGGTTGATGACGATCTGCACGTCGTCACGGGCCAGGAGCTCGTCGACGCTGCCGGAACCGGCGACGCCGTACTTCTCGGCCTGGGCGGCGGCCCGGTCGAGCAGCACGTCGGCGACGAAGCGGACCTCGACGTCGGCGAACTGGGTCAGGTTCTCGAGGTACTGCGTGGAGATGTTCCCCGCGCCGATGATGCCGATGCCGGTGCGGCTCACTTGTCGTTGTCCTTCAGCCAGGTGAGGGACTCGGTGATGCCCTCGAAGACGTCGCCCTTGTACGCGTCGAACTCGACGACGCGGATGGCCTGCGGCGCCGCGGCGAGGATGCCCGCCACGTCGACGTCGCCCTGGCCGGCCGGGGTCTGGTTCTCGAAGGCACGCTGCAGCGCCTCGGGCACGATGAGGGCGCTCTCGGACGAGGGCAGTGCGGTGCGGATGTCACCGTCGACCTTGCCGTCCTTGACGTGGATGGCGACGACGCGGTCGCCGAGGCCACGGAGCACGGCGGCGGCGTCCGCGCCACCGACGGTCGCCCAGAAGGTGTCGACCTCGAGGACGGTCTCCGGCGCGAGCTGCTCGACGAACAGGTCGTAGACGGTGCGGCCGTCGACCTTGTTCGTGAACTCCCACTGGTGGTTGTGGTACCCGAACTGCAGGCCACGGGACGCGGCCTCGGCGGTGAGGACGTTGACCCGTTCGGCGATCTTCGCGACGTCGTCAGCGGTCTGCCAGCGGTCGGTCGGGATGAACGGGTCGATGACCGTGTGGATGCCGAGGCGCTCCGCGGCGTCCCAGATCGGGGCGGTGTCGTCGGCGTCGATCACGGCGACGTGGCCGGAGGGGGCCTTCAGGCCGGTGGCCGCGAACGCACGCTCGAGGTCGGTGGCGCGCTCGACGAACGCGTAGGGCTCGACGTTCTCGTAGCCGATCTCGCGGACCCGGGCGATGGCCTGGTCGAGGTCTTCGGCGATCGCGTCGCGCAGTGAGTACAGCTGCACAGAGGTGGTGGGCATTGCAGAGGCTCCTTCGATCCTGACGTGGTGTGCGGCCGACGGAGACACTGCTCCACGGCGAGACGATCCGACGCTACCGCAGAAACCACCCGCTGTGTAGTTTTCATCCCCGTGTGACGTGATCCGTGCCTCCCGGACCGTCGTACGGTTGCCTGGTGACCGCCGCGACGACCCGTACCTTCCGCACGCCCGTCGGCCGGATCGTCGGCCACCGTGACGTCGGCGTGGTGCGCGCCCTCGGGATCCCGTACGCCCGCGCCGAGCGGTTCGGGCGACCGCAGCCGGTCCCGCCGTTCACGACCGACTTCGTCGCCGACACCCCCGCGCCGGTGCCGCCGCAGCCGGCGACGCCCGTGCTCGAGGAGCTCATCCACCCGATCGAGGCCGAGGTTTCCGAGGACTGCCAGGCCCTGTCGGTGACGGTGCCCGCGGACCTCGGCGAGGACGAACTGCTGCCCGTGATGGTGTGGATCCACGGCGGCTCGTACGTCGTCGGTGGCGGGGACATCCCGATCCACGACCCGCGGGCGCTCGCCGAGGAGCAGCGGGTCGTCGTCGTCGCGGTCACCTACCGACTGGGTGTGCTCGGCTTCCTCGGCGACGGGGAGCGGGTGCCGGCGAACCTCGGGCTGCTCGACCTGGTCGAGGCGGTGCGCTGGGTGCACGCCAACATCGCGGGGCTCGGCGGCGACCCCGAGCGCATCACCCTGTTCGGGCAGTCGGCCGGCGGCGACGCGATCGCGCACCTGATGGTCGCCGAGGGCACGGCCGGGCTGTTCCAGCGCGCCATCGTGCAGAGCGCCCCGCTCGGGCTGTCGCGTCGTCGGGCGCGGATGAACCGCGCGATGCTCCGCGCGGTCGGGACCGTCGCCCCGGACACCGCGTTGGACGACGTGCTCGCGCTGCAGGCGGCCGCCGAGAAGGTGGCACTGCCGTACGGGCTGCGCGGCGGGATGCCCTTCGGCACGCAGTACGGGCACGCACCGCTGCCCGCCGAACGCGACCTGCCGGACGCCTGGCGCCGCGCGGCCCCGCACGTGGAGGTGCTCATCGGGTCCGCCACCGACGAGGCCGCCCTCTACGTGCCGATGATCCCGGGCCTCCCGGCCGTCGCGCGCACCCGGATCGGCCGGGCGCTGCTCCGGTGGTGGCTCGTCCGTCCGCTCAGCGAGGTCATCTACGGCCGCGACGCCCGGGCCTTCGCCGCCCGACACCGCGCCGCCGGTGGTCGGGCCGTGGTCTACCGGCTGCACCGCGGGGTGACCGTCCGGCCGACGGGGGCGGTGCACATGAGCGACGTGCCACTGCTGCTCGGCGACCGAGCGGCGTGGGCCGGCAGCCGCTTCGTGCCGGAGCAGGACTGGGCCGCCGTCGAACGGCGCGGGCCGGGTCACCGGGCGATCTGGGCGGAGTTCGCGCGCACCGGGCAGGTCACCGCGGCCGACGACGAGACGCTCACGTTCGACCGAGGCTGACGGTCCACCCCCCCCTCGAACTGGCGGTCGCGCCACCCGGGCCCGGGCCGGATGATCGTCCTCATGCCCGCGCCCGATGCCGACCTCCGTCCCCGCATCGTCCAGGCGGCGATCGAGGCCTTCCGGCGCTCGGACTTCCATGCCGTCGGGCCCGCCGAGGTCGCGGCGCTCGCCGACCTCACGCCCGCAGACGTCACCGACGCCTACCCGGTGTGGGAACTGCTCGTCGTCGCCGTCATGAACCGCTGGAACAACGGCGACCGAGCGTCCCTGTGGCCGATCGCCGAACAGCACGGCGCTGCCGCGTACCTCCGCGCCCGCCTGCAGTCCGGGCTCGCCGATCCGGGGCTCGTCCGCATCCGGATCGCCACGCTCAGTGCGGCCTCGGCGCCGTCGCACCCGGCCGCCGGGTGGTTCCGGAGCCAGTACGTCCACTCGTTCGAGGACATCACCCTCGCCCTCGTGCGGGACGTCGTCGCCGGTCGCGAGCCGCGCGGGACGTCGCCCCGGCATGCCGCCGAGCAGCTGGTCGCCCTCTACGAGGGGTTGCAGGTGCAGTCGCTGATGCGCGACGACAACGACCTGCTGTCGGGGTGGGACCGGGCCGTCGCCCGCATGCGCGCCGGGTGGGGTGCGGTCGCGCTCGTCTGAGTTCTGCGCGATCGGGTGCCCCACGATCAGGCTCGTCGCGCTACGGTCGAGGGTCGCCCGGCCACCGCGCACCTGACCACTGATCTGGAGGACCCATGTCCGGCAGCACGTTCGGAGAACTGTTCCGCGTCACCAACTTCGGCGAGTCACACGGTCCTGCCATCGGGTGCGTCGTCGACGGATGCCCCCCGGGGATCCCCCTGACCGAAGCGGACATCCAGCATGACCTGGACCGGAGGCGCCCCGGGACGTCCCGGCACGTCACCCAGCGTCGGGAGCCCGACCGGGTCGAGATCCTGTCCGGGGTCTACGAGGGGCGGACGACGGGCACGCCGATCGCGCTGGTGATCCGGAACGAGGACCAGCGGAGCAAGGACTACGCCGACCTGCTCGACACCTTCCGGCCGGGCCACGCCGACTACACCTACTGGCGCAAGTACGGCCTGCGCGACCCTCGCGGCGGGGGTCGTTCGTCGGCCCGGTTGACGGCGCCGATGGTCGCGGCCGGTGCGATCGCCCGCCAGTGGCTCCGGAGCGAGTGCGACCTGCAGATCGTCGGGTGGATGAGCCAGCTCGACGACATCGTCGTGCCCTTCGTCGACGAGTCGCAGATCCCGCTGAACCCGTTCTTCGCCGCGGACGCCGCGGTCGTGCCGCAGCTCGAGCAGCGGATGGACGAGCTGCGCGCCGCCGGTGACTCGTGTGGTGCGCGGATCGACGTCGTCGCCCGGAACGTCCCGGCGGGTCTCGGCGAGCCGCTGTTCGGCAAGCTCGACGCCGACATCGCCAGCGCGATGATGAGCATCAACGCGGTCAAGGGCATCGAGATCGGTGCCGGGTTCGACAGCGTGAGCCAGCGCGGCAGCGAGCACGGCGACGAACTGACTCCGGACGGGTTCGCGAGCAACAACGCGGGTGGGGTCCTCGGTGGGATCTCGACCGGTCAGGAGCTGCGGGTCTCGATCGCGATCAAGCCGACGAGCTCGATCCGGACCCCGCGCCGTTCGATCGACCGCGACGGAACACCGACCGTCGTGGAGACCAAGGGCCGGCACGACCCGTGCGTCGGGATCCGGGCCACGCCGGTCGTCGAGGCGATGCTGGCGCTCGTGCTGATGGACCACATGCTGCTCCACCGGGCGTACGACGGGGCGGTGTCGTTGCCGGTCCCGCCGATCGAGGGCCCGGTCTGGCCGAGCGCATGACGACCCGATGACGACGACGACGCCCGGGACGGTCCGGAGCTGGAACGGCGAGGAGGGGTGGGGAGTCGTCGACCTGGACCCGGACGCCGGAGGTGATCCGGGCCTCCCCGCAGTGGTGCGTGACGTCTGGGTGCACTTCAGCGCGGTCGTCGGGCGCGACTTCGGGCACCTGGTACCGGGCGAGCGGGTGTCCGTGGTGTGGGACGAGGTCCCGAACTCGCCGCACGGGAGGCAGGCGAGCGCGGTCGTCGTGGCCGACGGCGGGTCGGGTGACGGGCCGATCGAGGCGTCGGACCCCGGCGCGATGAGCAGCATCCTGACGATCAAGTGGGACGACGGCTCGACGAGCTGACCGGCGGTCCGACCGGTCGTCCTCGGACGCGTCGTCCTGGTCCCAGGTTGGTCACGACTGCCCGCACCGGTGTCGCCACCGGGATCCGATCTGCGAGCATCCCAGCATGAGGGGTACTCGAGTCACCGCCGTCGGCATCGCTTCCGCTGCGATCGTGTTCCTGGCCACCGGTTGCGCGGTCGCCGGGGCCTCGCCCGGTGCCGAGCAGCCGGCACCGTCCGCGACGCACGTGCAGACACGGACGCAGGCGACGCCGACGCCGACGCCGACGCCGACGCCGACCGCGGACGCGGCTGAGGCGTCCCCGGCGCTCTCGGGTGTGATCGCGACGGGGACGTTGGCCTCGTCGGACGGGAGCACGTCGGGGACGATCGTCCTCACCGCCGCCGACGGCGTGGTGACCGCGACCATCGACGACTTCCACTCCACCGCGACCGGTCAGCTCGACCTCGACCTGACGCCGTACGCCACGACGGCCACCTGCCCGAGCGACTCGTGGCGCTTCGTCATGAACGGCGTCAACGCCGAGCCCCACACGTGGTCCCTGCCGATCAGCATCGAGGGCGGTCCCTTCGAGGTCGACCCGTCCTACCTCCGCAGCGCCGTCGTCCACGTCGACTCGGCGACGGGCACCGCCGGGCCGGACGGGTGCATCACCCCCGTCCTCGCGGCGGCACCGCTGACCTGGGACGTGCCGGACACCCACGCGGGTCTCGTCGTGGCCGACCACGGCACCCGCGCCGACGCGACCGGGACGACGACCTCGACGGACGGTGTGCCGTCGACCTACACCGTCGCTCCGGGCGACACGTTCCCGGCGATCCGGCAACGCTTCGCCCTGACCAAGGACGACTTCGAGTACCTCAACCCGTTCACCGCGGACGCCTCGGATGGAGCACTGCGGTACGGCACCGTGTACAACCTGTCGGCGGCGGACCGGGGCGCGCCGCCGGCGTGACGGGCAGCATCTTCACGATCAGGTGCGACGACGGCTCCGCGAGCTGACCGTGCCGCTGCCATACTGACCCCATGACGACGGCGCAGCCCGTCATCGGGCGTGAGCGGGAGACCGCCGCCCTCCGACATGCCGTCGGTCACGTCACCGACGGTGGTGCCGCGTTCGTGGTCGACGGGGAAGCCGGGATCGGCAAGTCGTCCCTCGTCGCCGACCTGGTCGAGTACGCGGACGGTCGAGGTCTCCGGGTCCTGACGACGACCGGCACCCTGGCCGAGTCCAGCGAGCCCTACGCCGCGCTCCACCTGCTCCTGTACCCCCTGCGGGCGGGCATCCCGGACCTGCCGCAGCCGCAGCGACGGGCGCTCGACGTCGCCTTCGGGGTCACGTCCGGGGTGCAGCCCTCGCCGCTCCTCGCCGGACTGGCGGCGCTGACCCTGCTCTCCGACGCCGCCGCGGCACGTCCGCTCCTGGTCGTCGTCGAGGACCTGCACTGGATGGACGTGCCGTCGCGGTGGGCACTCCGGATGATCGCCCGCCGGGTCGGCGAGGACCCGATGGTCATCGTCATGACGACGCGGGACTCGGACGCGGCCGAGGACCCGGGCGTCCGACGGCTGCACCTCGCGCCGCTGGACGCGCCGGCCGCCGACCTGCTGCTCGACGGCGTCCCCGGAGCGCCGCGGGGACAGGCTCGGCGAGACCTCGTGCTCCGCGCCGAGGGCAACCCGCTGGCGCTGCGCGAACTGGGCCGGTCGGCGTCGGAGGAGCACGCTCGCGACCGTCCGGTGGTGGGCCGGGTGGAGCAGGAGTTCGCCGGTCGCTTCGCCGGACTCGAGCAGTCGGTCCGCTTGGCGGTCCTCGCCGTGGCACTGTCCGGCAGCACGGGTGCGGAGGAGGCGGCACGGGTGGCTGCCCGGGCGTTCGGGAGGTTCCCACCGCCGACGTGGACGGAGCAGGCGTCGGCGTCGTCGCTCTTGGTCTGGGAGGCCCCGCGCGCGATCCGGTTCCGGCACCCCCTCGTCCAGTCGGCGGTCCTCGCCGCCGCGTCGCCGACCGAGCGCACCGCGGTCCTGCGGTCGCTCGTCACCGAACACGAGGACGATCCGACCCGGACGGTCTGGTGGCGTGCCGAGCTCACGACCGGACACGACGACGCCCTGGCCGAGGAGATCGCCGCACTCGGCGCGGGACGGACGGCGATGTCCGATCCGCTCGTCGCGAGCCGCGCCTACGAGCGAGCCGCCGAACTGACGTCGGACGTCGTCCGACGCGTCGAGCGACGCATCACCGCGGCGGAACTCGCCGGGCTGTCCGGCCGGATCGCCGACGCGGCGCTCCTGGTGCAGCGAGCCCGCGACGAGGCGCCGGACCGGTTGCTCGCGGCGCGTGCGGCCTGGCTCGCCGAGATCCTGCCCACCGGCCGGACGGGGCTCGCCGTCGGCGACCTCGGACCGGCACTCCACGCGGTCTCCGAGATGCAGGCGGCCGGCGGCGTCGAGGACGCCACCACCGCCCTGCTGCACCTCGCCGCGATCGCCTGGGACCACACCGCCGAGCCCGACCCGGGGGACCCGATGCTCGTCGTGGTCGAGGCACTCGCGCTGCCCGACGACGACCCGCGGGCGATCCTCCTGGCCGCGCGGACGGAACCGGTGGTCCGCGGCGACCACGTCATGGAACGCGCGCTCGCAGCGGCTCCGACGGCCGAGGACGAGGAGTCGGCGTGGCTCCTCGGCTACGCGCTCAACCTCGTCGGCGAGGTCGAGACCGCCCGGGTGCTGCTCGACCGGGCCCTCGCGAGCATGCGGGCTCGTGGTGAATTACGGACGTTCCCGCAGGCACTGATGGGCACCTCGATGACCACGTACCTGGCCGGGGACGTCGCGAAGGCCCGGTCCCTCGCGGAGCAGGCCGAGTCGCTCGGCCGTGACCTCGGTGACGCCGGTTTCTCGGCGGCGGCTCGTTGTGCGCTCGCCTGGTTCGACGCCCTCGAAGGGGTGATGCCCGACGCCGAGCAGATCGCCGGCGGGACCCAGGCGGGTGCGCAGGTCCTCCGGTCCGGGGCGATGCGTGCGACGCTGCGTGGGGCTGCGGGGCTGGTCGACCTGCTCGCGGGCCGTGCCACGGAGGCCCTCGAGCGCCTCCGTGGCCTGTCCGACCCGGCTCACGACGGGTACCACCCGTGGTTCGGCGTCGCGACCTCGCACGACTTCGTCGACGCCGCGCTGGAGTCGGGCCGACGCGGCGACGTCGAGCAGCGGCTGGCGGACCTCGAGCAGCTCCACGCGCGCTGGCACGCACCGATCGTCCGGACCGCCGTCGACTACACCCGGCTCGCGCTGGTCCCTGACGACGAGCTCGAGTCGGCGTGGGTGACACTGCAGCACGAGCGCTGGGCGATGCCGTACGTCCAGGCGCGTGCGCTCCTCCGGCTGGGCCGCCGACTGCGCCGAGCGCGCCGGACGACGCTCGCCCGGGCGGTGCTGCACGCGGCCCTCGACCTGTTCGCGGCGATGCCGGCACCGACGTGGGAGGAACGGACGCGCGACGCCCTCCGTGCCGCCGGCGAGCGGTTGCCGGCCGCCGGGGCACGTGACGTCGAACTGCTGACCCCGCAGGAGCTCCGCGTCTGCACCCTCGCGTCGCGCGGGATGAGCAACCGGGCCATCGGTGAGCACCTGTTCGTCTCACCCCGGACGGTCGGCGCGCACCTGTACGCGGCGTTCCAGAAGCTCGGGATCTCGACCCGCCAGCAGTTGCCCGGTGTGCTGCCGACCGAGGACGACGGCGACGCCGTGGACCGGGCCGCTCGTCCCTAGGTCATCCGGCGGCGGATCTCGGTCATCGTGACCGATGTGCACCGGTCGTGCCCGCTCGTACCTTCTGAGCGGAACCCCACGGTCACCACCGACGCCGGGCCGCCCCACGGGCTGCGGACCGGGAAGGAGCGAACGCACCATGTCCGGAGCCCCCACCATCGTCCTGGTCCACGGCGCCTTCGCCGACGCCGCCAGCTGGGCACCCGTCACGAAGCTCCTGCTCGAGCAGGGCCACCGGGTCCTCGTCCCGCCGGTCTCCAACCGCAGCCTGTCCGCCGACGCGGCGTACATCCGGTCCGTCGTCGAGCAGGTCGACGGTCCCGTCCTGCTCGCCGGACACTCCTACGGAGGCGCGGTGGTCACGGTCGCCGGTGCCGCCGAGAACGTCGTCGGGCTGGTGTTCGTCGCCGCGTACGCACTCGAGGAGGGCGAGAGCCTCGGCGAGCTGCAGGGCGGCTTCCCGGACAGCGACCTCGCCGCCGCCCTCGTGTACGCGCCGTACCCGGTGGACGGTGCCGAGCCCGGCACGGACGTCTCGGTGGCCATCGAGGCCTTCCCCGCCGTCTTCGCGGGCGGCCTCGACCTGGAGACGGCGGAGGTCCTGGCGGTCTCGCAACGCCCGCTGTCCGCGGTCGCGTTCGGTGAGCCCGCGTCCGTCGCCGCGTGGAAGAGCCGCCCGTCCTGGGGGATCGTCTCCAGCGCCGACCACACCATCAACCCGGACGTCGAGCGGTTCGGGTACCAGCGCGCCGGGGTCCGCCGGGTGGTCGAGATCGACGCACCGCACCTGGTGATGCAGACCCACCCCGCCGAGGTGGCCGCCGTCATCACCGACGCCGTCGCCGAGCTGGCCTGACCCCACACCGACCCACCCAGCACTCCGCACGACCACCACTCCGCACGACCACCACACCGCACGACCACCACAGGAGGGCACCACACATGGGCTACATCACCACCGACGACGGGGCAGAGATCTACTTCAAGGACTGGGGGAACCCCGACGCGCAGCCGATCGTGTTCCACCACGGTTGGCCGCTGTCCTCGGACGACTGGGACGCGCAGATGCTGTACTTCCTGGCCGAGGGGTACCGCGTCGTCGCGAGCGACCGGCGTGGCCACGGGCGGTCGTCGCAGATCGGCACCGGCCACGACATGGACCACTACGCCAGCGACGTGTCCGCCGTCGTCGAGCACCTCGACCTGCACGACGCGGTCCACATCGGTCACTCCACCGGTGGCGGCCAGGTCGCCCGGTACGTCGCCCGGTACGGCCAGCCGCAGGGTCGGGTCGCGAAGGCCGTCCTGGTGTCCGCCGTGCCGCCGCTGATGCTCAAGACGGAGTCCAACCCGGAGGGCACCGACCTCTCGGTCTTCGACGGGTTCCGTGCCGCGCTGACGGCGAACCGCGCCGAGTTCTTCCAGGCCGTCGCCTCGGGCCCGTTCTACGGCTTCAACCGGCCCGGCGTGACGACGTCCGAACCGGTGGTCGCCAACTGGTGGCGCCAGGGCATGACGGGCAGTGCGGTCGCCCACCTGGAGGGCATCAAGGCGTTCTCGGAGACCGACCAGACCGAGGACCTGCGGGCGATCACCGTGCCGGTGCTGGTCCTGCAGGGCGACGACGACCAGGTCGTCCCGTACCGGGCCGCCGCCCTGAAGCAGGCCGAGCTCCTCAGTGACGCGACCCTCACGATCTACGAGGGGTACCCGCACGGGATGCTGACCACGCACGCGGACGTCATCAACCCGGACATCCTCGCGTTCATCCGCAGCTGACGTCGCTGCACCGACGTCGCCGACGCTGCGTCCGCAGCGGACCGGACGGGAGGCGCGGTGCCGGTGGGCCGACCAGCGCACCGGCACCGCGCCTCCCGTCCGGCACCCCGCCACCGACGCAGGCCCACGCGTGCCGACGTGGCAGGGTGGCGTCATGCCGGAGTGGGGGAACGCGAGCGGAGCACCGGTGTGGGGTGCACCGCCGGCCGCACCACCGCGTCGTCGCGGCTCGGCCTGGGCCGTCGCCGGGATCGTCGTCGCCTCCGTGGGGTTCGCGGCCGCGTTCATCGGCGCGGTGCTGGGAGTGTCGGCGCTGCTGGGTGCCGGGCTGGTCTACGCCGCCAGCCAGGGCGAAGCCGGACACGGCGGCCTGTTCCGCGAGATCACTCGGATCGGGGACCTCTTCGTCGTGCTCCCGCTGGCACTGGTCGCCGGGGCGTGCACGGTCGTCGCCTGGCGACGCACGCGTGGACCGGACCGGTCACGGGTGACGACCGTCGTCGCGACCGTCCTGGCCTCGTGCCTGCTGCTGCTGTCGCTGGTCACCGCCCTGTTCGTGGTCTGACCGCCGGGGTCGGCCGCCAGAGTCGGGCCGACAGAGTCAGGCCGACAGCGTCAGGCCAGCTGATCGACCAGCCGGTCGCTCGCCGCCCACGAACGCTCGGCGTTCGCGGTGCTGATCGACGCGGGCAGCGGCACCGTCCGCCCGCGGTCGTCGACCATGCCCCCTGCCGGGCCGAGGTCGGCGGTCCGGGACGCCAGGTGCTCCGCGACCGGGCAGGTGGAGCGGGCGAACCGGTTCGCGACGCTGCCGAGCAGTCGCAGGGGCAACGCCTGTCGGCCGAGCAGGTCGGACCGGATGAGCCCGGGATGGAAGACCACGGCGCTGATGCCGGGTTCCGTCTCGGCGAGGTGCCGCGACAGGAGCAGCTTCCAGGCGACCGCCTGCGTCAGGACCCGGACCCCGGAGGCGTTCGCGTCCACACCGTCGACCGCGACGTCCCCGAGGCGCCGGACCAGGGCCGGTGCCACGCCGACCGTGAGGACGCGGGCCTCCGGTGCCTGGCGGAGGAGCGGCAACGCGGCACGGGTCAGCAGGTGGTGCGTCAGGGCGTTGGTCGCGAAGCTGCGCGGGATGCCCGGCCGGATGTCACCGCGTTCCCCGACGGACCCGGTGGCGTTCACGAGCACGCCCAGGCTGCCGACCGTGCTCCCGAGCTCGTCGACCAGGCGGGCCACCGAGGCCGGGGAGGTGAGGTCGGCGACGCGCGACTCGACGTCGACCTCGGCGCCGGGGGTCGCCTGCTGGACGGCACGGACGGCGTCGCGCCCGCGGCCGGCGTCCCGCGAGAGCAGCACCGTCCGGGCCCCGAGGCGAGCGAGCCCCTTCGCGACGGCGAGGCCCACGCCGGACGAGCCGCCGGAGACGAGGACGGTCGTGCCCTCGATGCGATGCGTTTCCATGACGACCTCCGGATCGATGACACTGCGTGTCGTCAACCTAGCACCGTGGCCCGGCCCGCGGCTCGTGGCTCGCGTCCCGGAGGACCGGCCGGACGGGTCGCCAGGACGGGAGGCCCGGCGCGGCGCTCCGGCATCGGCCCGGTCCCTGGGATGGTCGGGTCATGGAGTACACCGACTACGACACCCGGCTGGCGTCCTACGCCGTCGTCACCGACGGGGACCAGGTGCTGCTCGCCCGGTTGAGCTGGCCGGACGCCGGGCTCTGGACGTTGCCGGGCGGCGGGGTCGAGCTCGACGAGACCGTCGAGGAGGGCGCCGTCCGCGAGGTGCTCGAGGAGACCGGGTACGACGTGGTCGTCGAGGAGCTGCTCGGGGTGCGCTCCCACGTCGTCCCGCCCGAGCGTCGGAAGACCCGGAACGGCCGACCGATGAAGGCCGTGCAGGTGGTGCACCGGGCCCGGGTCGTCGGGGGCTCGCTGCGCCACGAGGCCGAGGGGACGACGGACCAGGCGGCCTGGGTGCCGATCGCCGAACTCGGGGCGCACCGCCACGGGTTGCTCGTGGCGCAGGCCCTGCGGTGGGCGGGCGTCACGGCGGAGTGAGCCGCGCCTCCCGTCCGGTCGGTCAGTGCCCGGTGACGAACGGGTCGAGCACGGCCCAGGTCGCCTCGGGTGCCTCGAGGTGCGGCAGGTGTCCGGCGGAGGGGACCTCGGCGAAGACGGCACCGGGGACGGCGGCGGCGACCGCTCGACCGTAGCCGGGGGTGACGACGCGGTCGCTGGCGCCCCAGACGACGAGGGTCGGCACGGCCACCGCCGACAGGCGCCCGAGCAGGGTCGGATCGCTCATCGCCCGGCCGGCGAGCACGGCCATCGTCTGCCCGTTCGCCCTCAGGACCGCGCGCTGCTCCTCGGTCACGAGGGCCGGGTCCTGGTAGCCGCGCTCGGGGTCGTGCCAGGCGACCTCCGCGAGTCCGCGGGCGTCGAGCGCGAAGAAGTCCGCGATCGGTTCCCCGTCGACGACGACCCCGACGGTGTCGATGACGACCACGCTGCCGAGGACCCCGGCGTACCGCTCGTCCGCCGCGGCCTGGACGGCCATCTCGAGGGCGGTCCAGCCGCCGATCGAGGACCCGACCACCAGCACGTCGCGCTCGCCGTGGTCGAGGAGCCGGGTCAGGTAGGCCGATGCCAGGTCGGCGATGGACGCGATCGACTCCGGTCGCGCGATGCCGTCCCAGCCCGGGTGCGTCGGGGCGTGGACGTGTCGGGTGGCGGCGAGGTGCCCGACGATCGGGGCGACCGTCCGGGGTCCACCGCCACCGTGCAGCACGAGGGCGGTCGGTGCGGCGGGGTCGCCGGCGCGGAGGACGGGCAGGTCGTCGGGGAGGGTGTTCGGCATGGTGGGACTCCTGAATCAACATGTTGATCTAAACGTGTTGATACCGTAGCACCATGACGACGGACCTCGAACGCCTCGGCCAGGCGGTCAAACGCGCGCAGTACCGGAACCACCGCACGATGGACCTCGCCCTGCAGGACGTCGGGGTGAGCCTGGTGCAGTGGGACGCCCTCCGTGCCGTCGACCGGATGCCGGGGGCGTCCGGTCACGACCTGGCCGTCGCCACCTTCCAGAGCGACCAGGCGTTCGGCACGCTGGCGTCCCGACTCGTCGAACGCGGGCTCATCGAACGGTCGGCGGGACGCGGGCGTCGGCTCGTACACACCCTCACCGCGACCGGACGCGAAGCGCTCGACGACGGACACCGGGTGGCCGCCCGGGTGCTCGACGAGTTGTTCGCCCCGCTCGACGAACCGGGCCGCGCGGCGCTGATGGCCGCGCTGACCACCCTCACCGCGGGGGAGTGACGACCTCGGCCGGCTGCGGGTCGTAGCGGACCGCGAGCACCGTGACGTCGTCGGCGTGGTGGCCCGCACGGCCGAGCTCCTCCAGGCGGGACACCAGGCGTTCCGGGTCCGGCTCAGTCAGGGTGAACGCCTCGAACCGGTCCAGCGCGTCGAGCCCGTCGCCGAAGAGGTCGAGGACACCGTCACTGACCACGAGGACCACGTCGCCCCGGTCGAGCACGGTCTCGTGGGTGGTCCAGCTCGTCCCGACACCGATCGGGGTGTCCGCGCCCCGGAGCCACTCGTGGCCACCGCCCGCGCGGAGCACCAGCGCCAGGCCGTGCCCGGCGTCGACCCAACGAGCGACCCCGCGGACGTCGAGGTGCATGTGGAAGCAGGTGGTGAACTGCTCGGTCGCCGGCGCGTCCAGACCGACGTCCAGGCCGGTCGCCGTGCGGCTCACCGCTTCGTCCGGCGCCCCCTCGCGCACCGACGAGCGGAGGACCGACCGCACCACCGCGGCGATCATGCCGGCACCGACGCCCTTGCCCATCACGTCCCCGAGGGTGAAGGCCGCGCCCTCGGTGGTCGGGAACCAGTCGTAGAAGTCGCCACCGACCGAGCGCGTCGGCAGGCACACGGCCCGGACGGTGAACGCCGCGGGCAGGTCCGCCGTCGACACGGGCAGCAGGGACCGCTGGACCAGGGCCGCCTGGGAGATCTCCGCCTCGGCCTGCCATCGGAGCTCCTGCACCGTCTGCAGGCGGACGGACCCCTGACGGGCGAGCTCGTTGGTGACCCCGGCGACGGCGGTGAACACCACGAGCACGACGACGAGCCGCACGACCTCGCTCGCGCCCAGGTCGGCGTGCCCGAGCAGCACCGGCACCAGGAAGGTCGCGGCGGTCCCGACCAGGGGGAAGAGGACGTTCTGCCGGCCGGGTCGGGCGGCGATCCAGATCACCGGCAGCAGGACCGCGGCGAGGAACGGGGACCGCGCGTCACCCGTGCCGTACCGCAGCAGGCCGATCGCGACGAAGTCGAGCGCCGGCACCAGGAGCTCGAAGCGCATCAGCGTCGGTCGGGCCGCGAGCAGTCCGGCGAACACCAGCCCGACGACCGCCAGGGCCGTCCCGGTCCACATGCTCGTCGCGTTGGTCACCGTCAGCCAGGGCAGCAGCACGCTGCACACCGCGGCGAGGACCGACACCACGACGATGACCGCCTGGTTCGTCACCGGGTTCGCTCTCGCCCCGGTCCGCCCGGAGGCGGCGTCCGCTCGGTCGACCGCGGTGTCCGGGACGACGGTCCGACCGGTTGGCGTCTTCGTCATCAGGACCTGACGCTACCGGCAGCAGGGGCCCGTGGGAACGCGCCCGTTCGTGGGGCAGACGGCTGGTCCGGGCGACGTGCCACGGGCCTCCTGGCTCGTCGCCGACGGGTCACGAGTCGGTCTCGTACCGGTCTCGATCCCGCATCGAGCGGTCGACGGCCCCGGCCGGTCCGCCAGGATCGTCCGCATGGGGAACCACCGAACCGTCCGGACGTCCGTCGTCGCCGCCACCGTCGCACTGCTCGCGACGACCGCCCTCGCCGGGTGCTCCGCCGACGACGGAGCGGGCGCGGCGCCGAGCCCGTCGCGCACACCCTCCGCCGCCGCGGCGGCCGTGGACCCGGAGCAGGCGACCCCGGAGCCCATGGACATGGACCAGGACGACAGCGCTGCCGCGACGTGCGGCCAGGTCAGCGCGCTCGAGACCGTCGCGCACAACGCGCACGTCGGTCTGTCCCGCGGGGAACTCACGCAGGCGCAGTTCGACGCGCTGGCGGCGTCGGTGCGGTTCGGGTTCGAGCACCTCGTCACCTCGGACGTGAAGGTGTCGCCGGCCGTGGACTGGGCCCAGCGGTACCTCGAGGAGCACCCGGGGCCGACGATCGACGACACGACGGCGGACTGGGACCTCCGGGTCCGGACGATCAGGACCGCCTGCACCGAGTCCGGCTCCAACATCGTCGTGTCGGCGCAGTACGGCGGCTGACCGGCGTCAGCCACGGCGGCTGAGCGGTGTCAGCGCGGCGTCAGCCCTTCCACACCGAGACGGCGCCCGCGTGCCCGATCACCACGACCTCGATCAGTGAGACCACGCCGACGACGACGAGCAGGACCGGGCCGACGACCGCGACCGCTCGGACCGCACCGCGGTTCGTGATGCGCTCGGTGCCGAAGCGGTGCCACCCCCACCACAGCACGAGCAGCGCGAAGACCGCGATCGACCACGGCAGCAGGCCGTCGGCGAGTTCGGTGTGCCGCTCGAGCAGTGCGGTCTCCTTCTCGCGTGACTCCAACCACTCACCCGACGACGTCGCGAGCGGCACGGAGACCAACGCCACCAGACCGATCAGCGGTGCGCCGACCGCCAGCCACCGTCGCGCGGCCGGCCAGACCGCGACGGCGATCGCGACCAGCGCGGCCACGGGGACCGCGACCGAGGTCAGGTGGACCAGGAGGGGGTGGAGCGGGAGTCCGCCGAGTTGCCAGTCCATGTCGGACCTTCCGTGCCGGGGCGACCAGGGTGGCCGCGCCGTTCCAGGCAACCGGAGCCCGCCGCTGGTGGACTGCGCGCCGGAGGGTCGGTTCGTTCGAGACCACACACGAACACCCGTCCGCGCTCGGGTGGGTGCGGTCCGGGCTGCCGCTGCCGCATGATGGTGCTGCGGGCGACCGTGCGCGGCCGACCGGGCGGAAGGGATCCACGTGGCGAACATCCTGGTGGTCGAGGACGACCCGGAGATGGGTGCCCTCGTGGCACAGGGCCTCGGCGACGAAGGGCACGTCGTCACGGTGGTGACCGACGGCATCGCCGCGCTGACCGCCGCACGCGCCGAACCGTTCGACGCCGCGGCCATCGACGTGATGCTGCCCGAGATGTCGGGGTTCGAGATCTGCCGGCGGCTCCGCGAGATGGGACAGGACCTGCCGGTGATCCTCGTCACCGCCCGGGACGCCGTCGACGACCGGGTCTTCGGACTCGACGCCGGCGCGGACGACTACCTCACCAAGCCCTTCGCGATCGCCGAGCTCAACGCCCGCATCCGTGCCCACCTGCGTCGCCGTGCCGCCGGGGCCACGGTCCTCGAGGCCGCCGACGTCCGGCTCGACGTCGTCACCGTCCGGGCCAGCGTCCGTGGCCGGGACCTGCCGTTGAGCGTCAAGGAGTTCTCGCTCCTCCGGTACCTCATCCAGGGCTCGCCCGAGGCCCGCAGCCGCCGTGAGGTGCTCGACGAGGTCTGGGGGAGCGCCGACCACTTCGACCCCACGATCGTCGACCAGTACGTCAGCTACGTCCGCAAGAAGCTGCTCGCGGCCGGTGCCGGGGTGCGCATCAGGACCGTCCGCGGTGTCGGGTACGCGCTCGAGCTCGGGACCGCCGGGTGAGACTGCTGCGCCGGCTGTCGGTCCGGGCACGGATCACGCTGGGCAGCCTGCTGGTCGGCGCGGTCGTCCTCGCCGGCGCCGCGGTCGCGCTGCACCTGCAGATCGCACACGCCACGCTGGAGACGGACCGGTCGCTCGCCGCCGCCGACGCCGCACCCTTCGTCTCCGACCTGCGCGGGAACCCCGGGGAAGCGCCGGACCGGCCGGCCGCGGGGGTCCTCGTCGGGATCCGCTCGGCGGACGGCGACTGGGTCGTGGACGCCCTGCCCCGCGCGGTCAGCCGTGCCCTGCCGACGACGGTGCCGGGCGATGAGGTCACCCTGCGCCTCCGCACCCCGCGCGGCCCGGTCACCGTCGTCGGCGTCCCGGTCCGGAGCGCCGATCGGACCTCCGTGGTCTGGGCGGCGCGGGACGGCCGCGCCGGGCACGAGACGCTCGAGCGCATCGACCGGTCGCTCGTCGTCGGCACGCTCCTGGCGCTGACCGCGTTCGGCCTCGCCGCGTGGCTGCTGTCGACGATCGCGCTCCGCCCGGTGTCACGGATGCGTCGGGCAGCGGAGGACCTCAGCGTCGGGCGGACCGCGGGGCACCTGCCGGTCGGGCCGTCGGACGACGAGCTGGCGGACCTCGCCCGGACGCTGAACACGTTCATCGACCGGCAACGCGAGAACACCGAGCGCGAGCGGCGCATCGTGTCGGACGCCAGTCACGAACTCCGCACCCCGCTCGCCGCCCTGACCGCGCGCCTCGAGCTCGCCCACCGGTCCGCCGGCGACGCCGTGGCGCTCGAGGGTGCGTTGACGGCAGCCGAGGCGGACGTGGCGCGGTTGACGTCACTCGCGCAGACCCTCCTGGAGCTCAGTCGGCTCGACGAAGCGACCGACACCGGCCGTGCACCCGCCGTGACCACGACGGCCGAGGCGCTCGTGACCGAGGTCATGCAGGGCGTCGACCGGGCGCGGATGACCGCCGGTGCCGGTGGCGGTGCGCGGGACGGCGTGGGTGCCGCGCCGGTCGACGTCGACTTCACGGTCGACCTCCTCGACCCGACCGTCGGGTACGGCATCGACTCCGCCGCGTTCGGCCGCATCGTCGACAACCTGGTGACGAACGCCCTCGCGCACGGCACCGCGGCGACCGCCGTCACGATCGAGCTGGCGCAGACGCCGGACCGGGCGCTGCGCCTGGTGGTCGAGGACGACGGTCCCGGTGTCCCCGAGACGTTCCTGCCGGTCGCCTTCGAGCGCTTCGCCCGTGCGGACACCGCCCGCCGAGCCGGAACCGGCGGGGCGGGTGGCGCCGGCCTCGGCCTCGCGCTGGTGCGCGGGCTGGCCGGGCAGGCCGGCGGGACGGCCACGCTGACGAACCGCCGGACGGGAGGCGCGTCCGCCGCCGTCGTGGTCCCGCCGGCCTGACCACGTGGTGCGTCCACCCCCGATCACTCGAGATCTCGAGCGATCCCCAGTGCTCGTTCCGGGTAGATCGAGAGGGGCGGTGCCGATGCTGAACGGCACCTGATCACACGCTGGAGAGGAACGAGCCGATGATCGACACCGCTCGCCCCGCACCGAGGACCGCCCCGGTCCCACGGTCATCGCACCCATCGACACCGCACCCGCCGGCCGTCGTCGAGCCGTGGGACGTCGCCGCACGTCGCCGCCGCCGCTCCGGACGCCGCCGCCTGGCGATGGCGGACCTGCTCGTGGTGGCGACCTGGGCCTCCGCCGCGGTGGCCGTCGCCCTGTGGCTCGTGTCACCGGGCTCCCACACCGTCACCGGCGTCAGCGGCGTCCTGACCGACGCCGGGATCGTCGCCGGCCTCGTCGCGACCGACCTGGTCCTCGTGATGCTCGTCCTGGCTGCCCGCGTCCCGCTGCTCGACCGCGTCGTCGGCCAGGACCGGGCGATCGCGGTGCACCGCTCCCTCGGCAAGCCGGTCCTCTTCCTGCTGCTCGGACACGGGGCGCTGCTCACCCTCGGGTACGCGGCGGCGGACGAGTCCGGTCCGGTCGCCGAGACGATCGCGCTGTTCTCGAGCCCGGACATGCCGCTGGCGTACCTGGGCCTCGGGCTGTTCGTGCTCGTGGTCGTCAGCTCGCTCGTCGCCGTCCGTCGACGCCTGCCGTACGAGGTGTGGCACGGCATCCACCTGCTCAGCTACGCCGCCGTCCTGGTCGCCCTGCCCCACATGCTCAGTGCCGGCAGCGTCCTGGCCCACGGCTCCTGGCAGCGGGCGTACTGGATCGCGCTGTACGTCCTGTCCCTCGGGCTCATCGCGGTCTACCGCTTCGTCGTCCCGGTCGTCGTGAGCCTGCGGCACCGGATCCGCGTCGTCGCCGTCGAACCCATCGCCCCCGGGGTGGTCTCGATCCACCTCGCCGGACGGGACCTGGACCGGCTCGGCGCCCGCGGCGGGCAGTACGGCGTGTGGCGGTTCTGGACCGGCACCACGTGGTGGCACGCCCACCCGGTGTCGTTCTCGGTGGTCCCCACCGTCGACCGCGCGCGCATCACCGTCCGCGACCTCGGTGCGGGCTCGGCGCGACTCGGTCGGATCCGACCGGGTGCCGCGGTCTCGCTCGAGGGCCCGTACGGACTCTTCACGACGCACGCCCGGACCGCGCCGTACCTGGCGCTCGTCGCATCCGGCATCGGCATCACGCCGGTCCGTGCCCTGCTCGAGGACACCGACCTGCGGCCCGGCGAGGCCACGGTGCTGTTGCGTGGCAGCGACGACCGGCAGCAGTACCTGTGGCGGGAGACCGCGGCGCTCGCCGACGCCTCCGGCAGCGCTGTCTGCGCGATGGTCGGGCCGCGCGCCCGGTCCCGGCCCAGCTGGATGACGGAGGAGGACCTGCGCCGCGGGGTCACCCTCGGCTCGGTGTTCCCGCACCTGCTCGAGTCGGACCTGTACGTCTGCGGCCCGCAGTCCTGGGCCGACCTGGTCGTGCAGGACGCCCGACGAGCCGGGGTGCCCGCGCATCGGATCCACCACGAGCGGTTCGGCGCATGAGGGCCCGGGCGGTCCTCGGCGGCGTGCTTTCCTCGGTCGCCGTGCTCGTGATCGGGTGGCAGGTCGGCGGGCAGACGGCGACGACGGCGAGCCCGCCGACGTCGACCTCGGACACGAGCGGGTCGGGTACGAGCGGGACCGACGCGAGCGGGTCGGGTACGAGTGGGTCGGGCACGAGCGGGACCTCCGGGTCGGCAGCGTCCGGGTCCACGACGTCCGGCACCTTCCTCGGTGCCGTCGCCCAGACCCGCTACGGACCCGTCCAGGTGCGCATCGTCGTCAGTGACGGCACGATCACCGACGTCACCGCACCACAGCTCACCGACGCGGACGGCCGATCGGTGGCGATCAGCGCCCAAGCTGCCCCGGTCCTCCGCCAGGAGGCCCTGCAGGCGCAGTCCGCCCAGATCCAGGCCGTCAGCGGTGCGACCTTCACCAGCGAGGGCTACACGACGTCCCTGCAGTCCGCGATCGACCAGGCCGGACTGTGACGGTCCCCGCCGTCCCGGTCCGGACCTTCCCGACGATGGGCACCGTCGTGAGCCTGCGCGGCGCGGACGCCGAGACGGCCGCGCGCGTCCGGGCGGTCTTCGCCGGGTACGACCACCGGTACAGCCGGTACGACCCCGCTTCGGTGCTCAGCCGGGTCGCCGCCGGGACCCTCCGCCTCGCCGACACCCCCGAGGAGGTCCGTGACGTCTACGCGCTGGCCCTGACCTGGCGGGACCGGACCGCGGGTGCCTTCACCCCGCACCGCCCGGACGGGACCATCGACCTGTCCGGCGTCGTCAAGGCCCTCGCCGTCCGCGACGCCGGCGTGTTGCTCGACGACGCCTCCCCGGACTGGATGCTCAGCGCCGGCGGTGACGTCCTGGTCCGCGGCACCCACGACGGTGCACCCTGGCGGGTCGGCGTCGTCGACCCGGACCGGCGCGACGCCCTGGCCGACGTCGTGCAGCTCGACGCGCCCCGACGTGCGGTCGCGACCTCCGGCACCGCCGAACGGGGGGAACACGTCTGGCGCCGCTCGGTCCCGACCTTCGCGCAGGTCACGGTCGTGGCCGACGACATCGTCACGGCCGACGTCCTCGCCACCGCGGTCCTGGCCGGGGACGAGGCCGACCTCGCCCGCACCACCGCCGACGGCACGGTCGACGTCCTGGCGTTCGGCGTCGACGGCCGCGCCTGGGCGACACCCGGACTCACCGCCCGGTCATGCAGCAGGATGGGGGCGTGAGCACGCCGGAGCCCTTGTCCGCCGACCAGGCCGTCGCACGCGCGGTGGCGCTCGCCGCGGCGGGTGGCCGGAGCGTGCTCGGCATCGCCGGTGCTCCCGGCGCGGGCAAGTCGACACTCGCCCGCCGTGTCGTCACCGCGGTCACCGAGCAGCTCGGCCCGGGCGTCGCCGTCCAGGTCCCGATGGACGGCTTCCACCTGGCGAACGCCGCACTCGACGCCCTGGGCCGGCACGACCGCAAGGGCGCGATCGACACCTTCGACGCGGCCGGGTACGTGGCGCTGGTCCGACGGCTGGTCGGAGGTCCGGACGCGGAGGGCGCCGAGACGATCTGGGCGCCGGACTTCGACCGCCGCGTCGACGAACCCGTCGCCGGCAGCATCGCCGTCCCGCCGGAGACCGTGCTCGTCGTCTCCGAGGGCAACTACCTGCTCGACCAGTCGGCCCCGTGGCGCGAGCTGCCCGGACTGTTCACCGAGACCTGGGCCTGCGTGGTCGACGACGACGTGCGCATCGACCGCCTCGTCGGCCGGCACATGCGCCACGGCCGCGACCACGAGTCCGCCCGGGCCTGGGCCGTGCAGGTGGACGGCGTCAACGCCGCACGCGTCACGGCGGACCTGCACCGGGCCTCCGTCCTGGTCCGGACCTGACGCCGGGCACGAGACGGACCCACACCACCGCACGACCCCCGCACCGCCCGACCCCCGCACCGCCCGACCGACAGGAGCACGACGTGACCATCGCCATCACCGGGGCCACCGGCAACATCGGCGGCGCCGTCGCCCGGGCGCTCGCCGCGGACGGCACGCCGTTCCGCATGGTCGTCCGCGACGCCGCCCGTGCCCCGGAGCTGCCCGGCGCAGACGTCGCGGTCGCCACCTACGCCGACGCCGAGGCGGCCCGCGCCGCGTTCGCGGGCATCGACGTCCTGTTCCTGGTGTCCGGGGCGGAGGCCCGTGACCGGCTCGACCAGCACCGCACCGTCATCCGGGCCGCGGCCGACGCCGGGGTCCGGCACGTCGTCTACACGTCGTTCCAGGGCGCGGCCGCCGACGCCACCTTCACGCTCGGTCGTGACCACTTCTGGACCGAGCAGGCGATCCGCGACACCTCGATGGCACACACGTTCCTGCGGGACTCGTTCTACCTGGACTTCGTCGAGGACCTGGTCGGCGAGGACGGCGTGATCCGCGGTCCGGCCGGCGAGGGTGCGATGGCCGCGGTAGCCCGTGCCGACGTGGCACGCGTGGCGACGGCCGTCCTCCGCGAGCCGTCGCGGCACCTCGACCGCACGTACGACCTGACGGGTCCGGCCGCGATCACCCTCGAGCAGGCGGCGTCGGTCGTCAGCGAGGTCCGTGGGCGCCCGGTGTCGTACCACCGCGAGTCCCTGGAGGAGGCCTACGCCTCCCGGCAGCGCTGGCAGCCCGAGCCGTGGCAGGCCGACGCCTGGGTCAGCACCTACACGGCGATCGCGGACGGGTCGCTCCGCAAGGTGTCCGGTGACGTCGAGCGGGTCACCGGCCGTCCGCCGATGACGCTCCGTCAGGTCCTGGAGGCCCGGGGGGACTGATCCGCGCCGGTCCCGTCAGCCGCACTGCTCCCGTCAGCCGCACTGCCAGAGGGTCCAGCCCGTCTGCCGGTGGTGGGCCGCAGCACCGGACGGGTGGCGGGCCTCCCGGTCGGCCGGACCCGCGTGTCCGCCGGACCGGAGGTGCGACGGGTCGGACGACCCGGGCCGCACACCGGGCCCGTCCTGCCGGACCAGCCGGCAGGGGTCGTGCGCCACGTACTGGCGGACCGGGTCGTCCGCGGAGGCTCCGGTGCGCTCCACGAGCAGCCGGACTCCCGAGCGGACCTCGGCACCGACCTGCCCGACCGTGAAGACGGGGACGCGTCCGGAGTAGCCGCCGTCGGTGAGCACGGCCCGACCGGTGGTGGCGATCACCTCGGCGGAGACGCGCCACGAGTCGGACAGGAACAGCGGCCGACCGTCCCGCCCGCCGCCGAGCGCCAGCGCGGTCCGGACGAGCAGGCGGGTGTCCGACGGCACCGGGGTCGTCCCCCCGGTGAACGCCGGTGCCGACACGTGGAAGACCTCGCGGCCATCGTGGGTGCCACGTGCCGCCAGGCTGTCGACGGTCCCGACGGACGCGTCCTCGCCGGACCCGTCGCGCTGGGCGTCCAGGGCCTGCAGTGAGAACGCGGCCGGTCCGGCGAGCAGTGCGGCGGCGGTCGCGACGGCGACCAGGCTCCGCGCGCGCCGACGGACGGGCCGGCCCTCCGTGCCGGCACGGCGTGCGGACCACCGGTCCGGGGGGACGACCGCGAGCACCAGTGCGACGGCGGCGGCCGCCAGGCCCGCGAGGACCGCGGGCAGTGCCAGGACCTCGGGCGTCCCGCCGGTCCGGTCCAGCCACCGCCACCAGACCGTCTCGACCAGCAGCAGTGTGGCGAGCGTGTACCGGGGCACCGGCCGGGAGGCACGCAGCAGTCCGACCGCCCCGCGCCACCCCGAGGCGGCCAGCAGGCACAGCTGGACCCCGACCGCGGCGACGTACGCGGTGTGCGGGAGGTGCATGACCGACAGGACCGTGGCGGCCGTGACGGTCCAGACGAGCACGGTGACCGCCGTCGCCCGGGCGGCCCGACCGGCCGCGCCGGTGTGACGCGTCCCGTCCGCGCCGGTGTGACGCGTCCCGTCCGCGCCGGTGCGGGGCCGGAGGGAGGCGAGCGCGAGCACCGCACCGAGGACCGCGGCGGGCAGCAGCCACCCGATCTGCGTCGCGTACTGCGGGTCGACGAGCTTCGTCAGACCGGTCCCGTGGCCCGCGCCGGGGATGGGGTGGATCCACGGGGAGCCGCCACCCTCGGCGGGCACCGCACCCGGGACCAGCCCGGGCAGGAACCGACCCAGCCCGTTGTAGCCGAACACCATGGCGAACGGGTCGTCGTCGGTCGTGCCGTCGATCCACGGCCGCTGGCCGGCGGGCAGGAGCGCCAACGCGACCGTCCACGACAGCGACGACACGACCGCGACGACCGCCAGGACCGACGTCCGCACGACCCGTCGACCGGAGGCGGAGCCGAGCCAGGTGCCGAGCAGCAGGGCGGGGAGGACGAACCACGCCTGCAGCATCTTCGCCTGGAAGCCGACGCCGACGGCCAGGCCCGCGGCGACGAGGGGCCACCACCTCCCGGTCAGCACGGAGCGCTGCCAGCAGCAGAGCGCGACCGCCAGGGCCGCCGTGACCATCGCGTCCTCCATCGGGTGCGCGAACATCGACACGAACACCGGCGTCGTCGCCGCCGCGGCCGCGGCGACCAGGCCGGTGCCCGGACCCGCCCAGCGCAGTCCGACGAGCGAGCACGCCCAGATGGTGACGAGTCCCTCGACCACCTGGGGGAACGCGAGCGCGGCGGTCGAGTCCCCGAGCAGCCGCAGGCTCAGGGCCTGCGGGACCGCGAAGCCGCTGAGCTTGTCGAGCGTGACGGTCGCACCGGGGTCGAAGGCACCGGAGGCCAGCGCTGCCCAGGACTCGGACATCGACCGCGCGGCCGACTGGTAGAAGGTGAAGTCACCGCCGCGGCCGAGGTTCCAGCAGAACAGCACGAGGGCGCCGACCAGGATGCCGACGAGGGTCCAGCGTGCGCTCGGGCGTTGGTCGCGCCACCGGGCGGGTCTCGTCGTGTCGTCCACGTCCGGGAGGCTGTCGGTCCAGTCGATGGACCAGCCGCGGTGGTGCCGTCAGATCGCTGCTGATCATCGGCGGACACTGAGACGACACCCAGCGGACACCGAGCGACGGACCGGTCTTCCCAGCCCGGTCGCCCCGGTCAGCGGACCTTGCGCGCCGCCACCGACCCGACGACGCCGAGCAGCAGCACCGCGACCAGCACCGTCAGCAGCGGAGCCGTCCAGCCGCCGGTCGCCCCGTGCAGCGCGCCCGCGACGAGGGGCCCGGCGGAACCGAGCAGGTACCCGCCACCCTGCACGAACGCGGACATCCGGCGGGCGTCGTCGTCGTTCGACACCAGCCGGACGATGACGATGAAGATGATCGTGATGCCACCACCCTGGGCCGCGCCACCGAGCACCGACCACAGCAGCCAGAGCTGCGGGGCGACCAGGAGCCCGAGCGGCATCGCCAGCCAGAAGAACGCGACCAGGACGATGATGACCCGCGGCCGGAACCGGCTGGCGAGCACCGGGACCCCGAGCGCCCCGACGACCGCGAGGATCTGGAACACCGACGAGCTCGCGCCCGACGACGCCGTGTCGAAGCCGATCTCGTCGTGCAGCAGCGTCGGGATCCACGCGGTCAGGGCGTAGTACGAGAACGCCTGCCCGCCGAACGCGAGCATGAGCCCCCACGTCACCCAGCGCTTGGCGGGATGCGGCAGGGTCTCGACCTCGGCCGGACCCCCGTGCGACGTGACGGTCCGCACCGACCCGGTGTCGAGCACCTGGTCGATCGGCCCGGTGACCGGCAGCGGCTCCGAGTCGTGATCGGTGCCGCGCCAGGCAGCGCCCGCGCCCACCGTGTAGGTCCAGGCGGCGGCCGCGACGATGGCCAGGACACCCCAGACCGCGATCGCGACGGGCCACCCCCAGGCGGCCGCGATCGGTGCGGTGCCCAGCGAGGTGATCATCGACCCGACGTTGAGCGCCGACGTGTACACACCGGTGACCAGGCCGACCCGCTCCGGTGACGTGTCGCGGCGGATCACGACCGGGATCACCACGTTGCCGATCGTGATGCCGATGCCGATCACCGCGGTGCCGATGAGCAGTGCCGCCTCGTGCGGGATCGACCGGACGACGGTCCCGACCAACACGATGACGAGCGACAGGGACACCGCACGCTCCGCGGTGAAGCGGGCGATCACCCAGCTGGCGAACGGCGTCGCGAGGGCGAAGCAGAGCACCGGGATCGTGGTGAGGAGCCCGGCGACCGTCGCGCTCATGCCGAGGTCGGCGCGGACGTCGCCGATCACCGGCGCCGGGGCGACGATCGGCCCGCGGAAGTTCAGGGCGACCAGGACGATCGCGGCCGGCAGCAGCCAGGCGGCTCCGCGCAGGCCGGACCGGACCGTGCCGGTGGTCATGCGGTCGGCAGCAGGATCGGCAGCAGGTCGAGCGGGGTCGCCGCCTGCGCGATGGTGTCCGCGGCCTCGGCGGGGGAGCCGTAGCCCCACTCCGCGAAGACCGTCGGGACGCCGTGTGCCGCGGCGCCCTCGACGTCGTGCAGCCGGTCGCCGACGAGCACCGGGCGGGACACGTCGAACCCGCGGGCACGCAGGCGACGCAGGGCCTCCTCGACGACGTCGGCCTTGGCGGAGCGGACCTCGTCGTCGCTCGCTCCGGTGATGACGTCGATGTCCCCGGTCAGGCCGTAGTGCTCGAGGATGTACGTCGCCGGCGTCTCGGGCTTGCTCGTCGCGGTCGAGATCGGCACGCCGGCCTCGTGCAGGGTGTGCAGGACGACGTCGATGCCCGGGTACATCAGGCTGTCCAGGGCCCCGTGCGACAGGTAGTGCTCGCGGTACACGGACAGGGTGCGTTCGGTGAGCTCGTCGTCCATGCCCATCGCGATCCGGAACGTGTCGAGGATCGGCGGTCCGACGAACGACAGCAGGGTCTCGCGGTCCGGTACCGGGACGCCGACCTGCTGGAACGTGTACGTCAGGCTCTCCAGGATGCCCGGCGCCGAGTCGCTGATGGTGCCGTCGAGGTCGAACAGGACGGCGGTGAAGGGGCGCTCCGGGCTGCTTGTCATGACCTGTCCAGCCTAACCGCGGCGGACCGTCAGGCCGCGACGGACGGCCGGGCCGCGACGCGGGGTCGGGCCGCAGCCGGATGCCGGGCCGGGCGTGCGGGGCGGGGCCGGGACGGGCCTCCCGTCAGAACAGGCGGGCGTGCCCGCCCTCGATGCCGCGCATCTCGTCGTAGTCCAGCACCAGGCAGCGGATCCCGCGGTCCTCGGCCAGGGTGCGTGCCTGCGGGGCGAACGACTGCGCCGCCAGCACGCCCTGCACCGGTCGCAGGTGCGGGTCGCGGTTCATCAGCTCGAGGTAGCGGGTGAGCTGCTCGACCGCGTCGATGTTGGCGTTGCGCTTCATCTCGACCGCGACGCTCGCACCGGCGTCGTCCCGCGCCAGGATGTCGACCGGTCCGATGGCGGTCATGTACTCGCGGCGGACCAGCGTGTGCCCGTCGCCCAGGAGTTCGATCTGCTCGGCCAGGAGCTGCTGCAGGTGCGCCTCGACCCCGTCCTTCACCAGACCCGGGTCGACGCCCAGGTCGTGGGACTCGTCGGCGAACACCTCGTGGATGCTGACGATCAGGCGGTCCTGCGTCTTCTTCTGCGTCACCGTCCACACCTGGGTGATGCCGGCGGCGGCCTGGTCCTCGTCGGGCTCGGCGATCGCGACGGAGCACGGCGGGCTCATCCAGTTCAGCGGCTTGTAGCTGCCGCCGTCGGAGTGGACGAGCAGCGAGCCGTCCGCCTTCAGCATGAGCAGGCGGTTCGCGAGGGGCAGGTGTGCCGACAGGCGACCGGCGTAGTCGACGGAGCAGCGGGCGATGACGAGACGCACCCGGGAAGCCTAACCGGGATCCGGTGCTGCCCGGCGGGTTGCGGGTGCGTGTGGCGGTCGGTTCACGGGGCGGGGCCCGTGTCAGCGGCGGTCGGCGTCTGCCGTCTCCGCTTTCGGGTCCGCGTCGGCCGACTCGGTCTTCGGGTCCGCGTCGGACGGGAGGCGCGCCCTACTCCCACCGTGCGCGTCGCCGGCCTGGGCGGTCGGCGTGGCAACCGCACCCACCCCGGTCCGCTCGCGCGCTGCGCCGGACGCCAGGCCCGCCGCGATGATGAACACGAACACGATGAGCAGCCCGTGCAGCAGCCCGACGTGGTCCCCAGCGAACCCGATGATCGGCGGCCCGGCGAGGAACGCCACGTAGCCGATCGTCGCGACCGCGCTGACCCGGGCCGCGGCGGTGCGGGGGTCGTCAGCCGCGGCGGACATGCCCATCGGGAAGCCGAGGGACGCGCCGAGCCCCCAGAGCACGACGCCGACGATCGCGAGTGGGACACTCGGCACGAAGATGAGCATGCCGAGGCCGACCACGGCGACGGCCGCGCTGACGCGGAGCACCGGCACGCGGCCGAACCGGTCGATGAGCGGGCTGCCGGCGATCCGACCGGCGGTCATGGCGGCGAGGAACACTGTCAGCACCGCGGAGCCGCCGTCGTTCTCCAGGCCGTGCCCGTCGATCATGGCGAGGGGCAGCCAGTCGTTCGCGGAGCCCTCGGCCAGCGCCATGCCGAGCACGATGACGCCGATGAGGAGCGTCGACGGCTGCCGCCAGACCGCCCAGCGCGAGACCGGCAGGGCGACGGGGCTGGTGTCGGTGGCCTCGGGCTCGACGTGTCGGTCGTCACCGAACCAGCGGATCGCGACGATCATCGCCAGGCTGGTCAGTATCCCGACGACGATGAAGTGCAGGGCGACCGGGATCTCCAGGCGTTCGGCGAGGGCGCCGAGGCCGGCGCCGGCGAGTGTGCCGACGCTGAACGCGGCGTGGAACAGCGGCATGATCGTCCGGCCGCCGAGCCGTTCGGCCGTCGCACCGGCAACGTTCATCGACACGTCGCACAGGCCGTTGCCGAAGCCGAACGCGATCAGGCAGATCCAGATCGCGGCGAAGCCCCAGCCCAGGGTGACGGCGACGCCCGCGGCGACCAGGCCGAGCGCCAGCGCTGCCGACGCGACGAGGACCCCGCGCCGGGCACCCAGGCGGGCGACGATGTGGCCGGCGAAGGTGAGCCCGCCGATCGACCCGACGGACATGCCGAGGACCAGCAGCCCCATCGTCGAGGGCGAGGCGTGGAGCGAGTCGCGGACGCTCGGGATCCGGCCGAGCCAGGTGGCGATGTCGAGCCCGGAGAGCGTGAACACGACGAACACCGCGTTGCGCCAGGCGCGCGTCGTCGGTGCGGTGCGGGTGACGGCCGTCGTCATGGGTCTGTCCGATCGAATCGATTCGAGCTGGTCTGCCCGTTACGCTAACCAGCGATGGACGACACGGCAAGCGACCCCGGCGAGTCGGACGACCGCGCCCCGGTGCCCGGCGCGAGCAGCCCGACCAACCCGGACGGCGCGGCCAGCCTGACCCTCGCGGCCAGCCCGGCCAGCCCGGCCGGCGTTCCCCGCCCGCCGCGGTCGGACGCGACGGGCGGGACCCGGGTGGGGCGTGCCTCCCGGCCGACGCTCGCCGCCGTCGCCCGCGCTGCCGGCGTCGCCCCGTCCACCGCGTCCCTGGCGTTCAGCGGCAGCGGCCCGGTGTCCGAGGACACCCGCCAGCGCATCCTCGCCGTCGCCGCCGAACTCGGCTACGACGGCCCCGACCCCCGGGCCCGATCGCTGCGCCGCGGACGGTCCGGCGTGATCGGCGTCGTCCTCGACGACCGGCTGAGCGACGCCTTCCGCGACCCCGTGAACGTCCTGACGCTCGACGGCATCGCCGAGGTCGCCGGGGCCGCCGGGGTCTCGCTCCTCCTGGTCCGCAGCCCCCTCGATGACGAACGCGGCATGGCCCCGCTCGTCGACGCACCCATGGACGCCGTCATCCTCATCGGCTGCAACGTGCGGATCGACCCCGCGGTCGCCGTCCTCCGCCGTCGCGCGATCCCCGTCGTCGCGATCGAGGCCGACGTCATCGAGGGCGCCGTCCCGATCCACCTCGACAACCGCGACGCCTCCCGCCGGGCGGCCGCGTACCTCCGCGAGCTCGGCCACGAAGCCGTCACCGTCGTCGCTCTGCCGCTCGACAGCTCGCGCGAACGCGGACCCGTCGACGCGGAGCGAGAGCGCTCGTCCACCGCCTTCACCACGATGGAGCGCCTCCGTGGCGTCCGCGAGGTCTACCCCTGGGCACCGGCCGTCGTCACCACCGGCAGCTCCGTCGAGGAGGGGCGGATCGCCGGCGCCGCGCTCTTCGCCGCCGGACTCGAGGCCCCCACCGCCGTCGTCGCGCAGAGCGACCTGCTCGCCGTCGGGGTGATCTCCGCCGCACTCGAGGCCGGTCTCCGCGTCCCCGAGGACGTCAGCGTCGTCGGCTTCGACGGCATCCACGTCGACGACAGCCTGCTGCACCGCTCGCCGATCCGGCAGCTGACGACGCTCGTGCAGCCGTTCGTACCGAAGGGCGAGGCGGCCGCCCGGGCCGCGCTCGCGATGCTCGAGGGCGAGGCGCCGGAGCCGGCCTCGTTCCGCTCCGAGCTGCAGATCGGCGACACGACGGCGCCCCCGCGGGGGTAGGCGCGCGGCGCGTGCGCTTCGCGCCCGTGGTTCCGTCCGGCTGCGCCCAACCGAAGCCACCCCGAACCGCGGGATGCCGCGGTTCGCGCGGGCGACGGTTGTGCGGGTCCGCCCCGAACCGCGGCCCTGACCGCGGGCGCTGCCGGCCGCGGGGCGCGGCACAGCCGCTCACGCGCGGGCCGCGGCGTCTGACGGGAGGCGCGGACCGGGCTGGACACGCGCCTCCCCTCCGGCGGCGGTCGGCCCTGGGAGCGGCTTCGGTACCCTCGCAGCCACACGACGGAGGGGACCGAGATGGACGTGCAGGCGGCGCTGGGACGGGCGCGACAGGTGATCGCGGTCGTCATGACCCCGAAGCTCCTGGCGGGGATCGGGAACGATCGCGCCCACGAGCCCGGGGACGAACGGACCCGGGAGGCTGTGGCCCGGTTCGACTGGATCGGCGCGGACGGAGCCGTGGACGCCGCGCTGCTCGGCCAGGCGAAGGACGCGGTCGAGCTGCTCCGCTCCGACCGGGCGGTGTTGCACGTGGGTCGGATCGCCGCGCTGCCGCTGGACGCCGGTGCGCGTCAGCAGGTGTCGACCGCAGTCGTCCGGCTCGTGTTCGACCGACTCGGGCCGTCACGCCGTGTCCCGGAGAGCACGCTCAACGCGGCGCTGGCGATGCTCGTCGCCGACGTCGCGCTGGTCCGGCGTGACGCAGTCGACGCGGGTGTCCTCACGCGGTCCGCGGACGGCTCGGCGTACGCGCTCCGCACGGAGTGACGGAGTGACGGAGCGAACGGCCCGACCATGCCGCGATGGGTGTGGTTGGTCGGGCTCGTGACCACGACCCCGAGCGCCCCTCCCGCGGCGACCCCCGACGCCGCGATGCTCGAAGCCGCCCGTCGTGCCGAACGGCTCGCCGAGCACGGGCCGACCGTCCGCGGGCCGTCTGCCACGGGTGTCATCGCCGTCGGCGCGGTGCTCCTGACCCTCGCCGTACCTGTCATCGTGTTCGGCGAACGCTGGTGGCCCGGGCCGGTCACCGTGGCGGTGCTCGGGACGGTCCTCGCCGTGCGGAACTGGTTCGTCGCCCGTCGGCATCACACCCTGCAGCCGTTCCGGATCGCCACCGACGAGCGTCCGTTCGCGGTCCTCGACCGTGAGCAGCGGCAACGGACGGGGCGTCAGATCACCGGTCGCGAGCCGGTGTCGGCGGACAGCGCGCCCCTCGTCCGCGCTTTCCTGCAGTGGCAGCGGCGGTCGTCCCGGGCTGCTGCACCGGGTCTCGTCGCCCTCGGAGCCGTCCTGGTCGCGTCGGCCTGGGGCCTCGCTCTGTCGTCCGGCGACGTGTGGCTCCTCGCGTTCCTGATCGTGGTGGCCGTGCTCATCGGCGCGATGGGCGCAGTCGAGGCACGTCGCGCGGAACGTGTCCTCCGGTCGTTGCCCGACTCGTCGCCTTCGACGGATCCGGCCACCGGTCCGGAGGCCTAGACCTGCCGTCCGGCGTACTCCGGTTCAGCGGGCGAGCGCTGCCGCGATCCACCCCGGCCGGTGTGCCCGGACCCCGAGCGTGACCGCGCGGATGCCGATGTAGCCGAACGAGAAGACCGCCCACAGCGACGCCAGGTCGTCCCCGAGCCACCACAGCAGCGGCAGGTACACGGCCAGGTTCACGACACCGGCGAGGGCCAGGTACCGGGCATCCCCGGCGCCGATGAACACCCCGTCGAGCACGAACACGTACCCGGCGACCGGCAGCCCGGCCGCCAGGAGCACCAGGACGAGCGGCAACGCTGCCCGGACCGCACCGGAATCGGAGAACACCGGCCCCAGGATGCCGCTGACGGCGAGGGTCAGTACCCCGAGCAGGACGCCACCGGCGATGCCGAGGAGGACGAGCCTCCCGGTCACCAGCCGGACGCGCTCGGCGTCCCGTGCCCCGAGCGCGTGACCGACCAGTGCCTGGCCGGCGATCGCCAGCGCGTCCAGCGCGAACGCGAGCGTGCTGAACACCGTCAGCCCGATCTGGGTGGTCGCCAGCCCGATGGTGCCGAGCCCGGTCGCGGACGCGATCGTGGCGAGCATCGCGATCCGCAGCGACGCGGTGCGGAGGAACAGCCAGGCCCCGGAACGCAGCGCCCGGACCACACCCGAGGCACCCGGTCGCAGCGGCGCACCGGAGGCGCGCGCTGCCCGGATCGCGATCCAGACGTACACGGCGGCCATCGCCCACTGCACGACGACGGTGCCGGCCGCGGACCCCGCCACGCCCCACCCGAGCCCGTAGATGAGGAGGGCGTTGAGCAAGCCGTTCGCTATGAAGCCCACGGTGGCGACGACGAGCGGGGTCCGGGTGTCCTGCAGTCCGCGGAGCAACCCCGTCGACGCGGTCACGACCAGGATGCCGGGCAGGCCGATCAGCGAGACGAGCAGGTACGCGGTCGCGGCTGCGGACACCTCCGGCGCCGCGCCGAAGAGGTCGATGAGGGGACCGGCGAGCGGCCAGCCGACCAGCGCCAGGACGACACCGAGTCCGAGCGCGAGCCACATCCCGTCGATGCCAGCGTGCACCGCGCCGCGGCGGTCACCGGACCCGAGAGCGCGTGCGACGGCCGGGGTGGTGGCGTACGCCAGGAAGACCAGGAGGCCCGTGACCGTCTGCAGGACCGCGCTCGCCACGCCGACTGCCGCCAGTGACGTCGCCCCGAGGTGCCCGACGAGGGCCGTGTCGGTGAGCAGGAAGAGCGGCTCGACGACGAGTGCCCCGAGCGCCGGCAGGGCGAGCCGGACGATGTCACGGTCGACCGAACGACGATCCCGGCGCGCATCGATCGCCGTCACGACGACGGTCGCGGTCTCGTCCTCGGAGTCAGGGGGCACCAGGACATCCTGCCAATGGCTACGGTCGAGGTGTGGACGTCGTCGCACTCGTCCCCGCCGTGGTGGGGATCGCACTCAGTCCGCTCGTGATCGCCTCGGTCGTGTTCCTGCTCGGCCACCGGGGTGGGTACTCCTCCGCTGCCGCGTGCGCCACGGGGTGGGTCCTCAGTGTGGCCACCGCGCTCGTCGTCGCCGTCCTGCTCGGCGAACGGCTGCCGTCTCCCACAGCCGGGAAGACCGACGTCCGAGCCGTGATCGAGGTCGCCGCCGGTGTGCTGCTCCTCGGACTCGCGCTGTGGCAGTGGACCGTGCGTCGGCTGCCCGACGGCCGTCCGCGCAGCGCCGGGTGGTCGGACCTGATGGCGGCGATCGGGCCGGCGCGGGCCTTCGGCGTCGGTGTGGCCTGGTTCGTGACGAACCCGAAGGCGTTGGTGCTGTCGTTGACGGCCGGTCTCGTGGTCGGCGACGCGGACCCGTCGGTGGCGGGCCTGGTCGTCGCGGGGACCGCCTACGTGGTGCTCGCGGGGTCCACGGCCGTGCTGCCGATCGCGGTCGCGGCTGCGCTCGGGCGCCGAGCCGAACCGGTCCTCGTGGCCACGAGGCGGTTCATCGCGAAGCGCGGCTCCGTCGCCCTCGTCGTCGTCCTCGTGGTGCTCGGCGTGGTGCAGCTCGTCACCGGGGTCGTCGGGCTCCTCTGAGTGGTCGTGCCTGGGCCGTCGCATCTGAGCCGTCGCACCTGGCCCGTCGTGTCGGGCCAGTCGTCTCCGGCCGGTCAGCCGCGCTTCGCGTTGTCCGGGCGGGGTTCGACGGGGACACCGCCGGTGGCCGCCCGCTCGGCGTCCGTCGCCGCGGGGCTGGCCGGGTCGGTGCCACGAGCTCGACCGATGAGGTCCATCAGGTGGTAGACGACGATCGCCGCGATGGTGCCGATGATGATGCCGCCGAACGTGGCACCACCGAAGTGGAACGTGAAGTCGGCGATGCCCATGATGAGCGCGATGCCCGCGGTCAGCTGGTTCTTCGGCTTGGCGAAGTCGACGCGGTTCTCGACCCAGATCCGGATGCCGATCACGCCGATCAGACCGTAGAGGGCGGTGGTCGCACCACCGAGGACACCGGCCGGGACGGTCGAGATGACCGCACCGATCTTCGGCGACAGTCCGAGCAGCACCGCGGCGATCGCAGCGACCCAGTACGCCGCCGTTGAGAACACCCGCGTCGCCGCCATCACGCCGATGTTCTCGCCGTAGGTGGTCGTCGCCGAGCCGCCACCGACACCGGCCAGGACAGTCGAGATGCCGTCGGCGAAGAGCGCGCGTCCGGTCAGCGGCGTGAGGTCGCGTCCGGTGAGCTGCCCGACGCCCTTCACATGGCCGACGTTCTCGGCGACCAGGGCCAGGACCACGGGCAGGAACCCCAGGTACACGGCCATCTGCGACGGGTCGAACGCGGGTGCCGTGAAGGTCGGCAGGCCGACCCAGTCCGCCTTGGTGACCGCGCTGAGGTCGACCTGTCCGCCGATGAGTGCCGCGACGTAGCCGACCACCACACCGACGACGATCGACAACCGGCCGAGCAGTCCCCTGAAGAGGACCGTGCAGAGGACGATGGCCGCCAGCGTGATCACCGCGACCACCGGGGCGGCGACGAAGTTCTCCCGCGCGGCCGGAGCCAGGTTGAAGCCGATCAGGGCGACGATCGCACCCGAGACGACCGGTGGCATCAGGCGGTCGATCCACCCGGCGCCGGCCAGGTGCACGATGAGCCCGACGACGGCCAGCAGTGCGCCGACGACGATGATGCCGGACAGGGCGAGCGGGATGCCGCCGATCTTCGTCGCGGCCCCGATCGGCGCGAGGAAGGCGAACGACGAGCCGAGGTAGCTCGGCAGCCGGTTGCCGGTGAGGAGCAGGAACAGGATCGTGCCGATGCCGCTGAACAGCAGCGTCGTCGACGGCGGGAAGCCCGTGATGAGCGGCACCAGGAACGTGGCGCCGAACATCGCGACGACGTGCTGCACCCCGAGCCCGATCGTGCGGGGCCAGGTGAGGCGCTCGTCCGGCGCCACGATCGTCGCAGCGGAGACGGTGCGGCCGTCGCCGTGCAGCTTCCACGGAAGTCCCATGCGATGACCGTAGCGGGCAGACGGCCAGCGCGGCGGTCTGGGTTCGACCGCTGTGGAGAACGACTCGGGGCAACCGACGTGCCAGATATGGTGTGTGGAACGTCACGAGGAGCACCATGCGTCTGAACCACCCTGTCCTGGCCCCGACCGCGGTCGCCGCTGTCCTCGCCCTCGGCGCGCTCACCGCGTTGCCGGCGCTCGCCGCGGAGCCGGCGGCCGCAGCGGGGCAGCGTGCTCCGGGAACGCCCGGGGTCCAGCACCACGAGGGGGCCGTCGGCGTCACCACCGACTTCACGGCGGCCGTGCACTCGATCGCGCACGGCCCCGGCATCGTCACGCTCCGGGGGACGGTGGACCGCGGCACCAGCGTCGAGGTGGGCGGTGACGTCGTCGACCCGGTCTGGACCGAGGGTGACGCCGACGGACGCTGGGAGGCGCAGGTCCGGGTCCGCCGTGGCGAACACGTCATCCGGGTCACCTCGGCGGTCTCCGGGCAGGTCCTCGAGGTCCCGGTCGACCTGCTCATCCTGTTGCCGCACGACATGCTGGCGACCGTCGACGGCATCGACCGGTCGATCGCGCTCGAGGGATTCGCGTACCCGCACGCGCACCTCGTGGTCCGTGAGTCCGACACCGTCCTGGCCGAGACCGATGCTGCGGAGGACGGCTCCTGGCAGGTCGTCCTCCGTGACCTGGCCTTCGGCGCGCACCACATCGAGGTGGCGCAGTACTTCGACGGGACCCAGAACGGCGGCGTCGACGACGTCTACCAGGTGTCCGGTGCCGCGGTCGTCGAGACCACCTCGGTCTCACGCGAGACCGGGCGCATCACGCTGGCCGGCCGCGCCCCGGTCGGTACCACCCTCACCTTCGCCGACACCGCCGGCCCGGTGGCGGACGGGGACGGCTCACCCCTCGTCGTCGAGCCCGGCCGCGACACCGGATGGCAGGCCTCCTTGCCGATCCCGGACGACGTCCGCTTCGACCGGATCACCGTCGTCACCGCGGACGGCGACGACGAACTCGGACGCACCGAGACCCGGGTGACCATCCCGATCGTGCTCGCCGGCGGCGTCGAGGAACTGCCGGACGGTCGGGTGCGGCTGCACGGCACCGGTGAGCCCGGCGGGACGGTGACGCTCGAGGACCAGGCCGGGACCGCGATCACCGACATGGCCGGAGCGCCGATCCGGACCGACATCGCGCGGGCGTGGGAACTCGTCGTGCCCCGAGCGGAGCTCCCGGCGGGCAGCGTCATCGCACGGCAGCGGGTCGGGGGCGTCGAACAGGGTGCCCTCCGCCTGGTCCTGCCCGCGCTGCCCGAGCGCCCGGGATCCGGGGCCGGTTCCGGGGCCGGCAGCGGGCCGGGTGCCGGCACGGGCGCCGGGGGTGGTGTGGTCACCGGCCCGGGTGTCGGCCGGCCCACCGCTGGCCGGTTGCACGCCGACGTCCACAGCACTGCCGCCGGTCGACTCGCGTACACGGGCGCCGAACTCGTCCGCCCGACGGTCACCGCCGGCGCGCTCGTCCTCCTCGGCGTGCTCGCGCTGCCGTGTGCCGGGGTGCTCCGCCGACGCGCAGCCCGACACCGATGAGCGCCGACCGGGTGGCGGACGGTGCCTCGGTGGCTATCGTGGTGAGCATGACCGACGTCGCAGGCACCACCGGAATCCGTACCGACGAACTCGACGAGTCGGTGCGGCCGCAGGACGACCTCTACCGGCACGTCAACGGCAGGTGGATCGACGAGACGCCGATCCCGGACGACAAGGCCCGCTACGGCTCGTTCACCGTCCTGGCCGAGGAAGCCGAAGCCGCCGTGCGCACGATCATCGAGCGCGCACAGAGCGCCGCGCCGGGCACCGAACAGCGCAAGGTCGGCGACCTCTTCACGTCCTTCACCGACGAGACCGCGCTCGAGGCACTCGGGTCCGCCCCGATCGAACCGCTCCTCGCCGACATCGCCGCGATCGAGGACAAGGACGACGTCCTGCGCATGGTCGGCCGCTTCGAACGACTCGGTCTGCCGAGCTTCATCCAGCTCTTCGTCGACAACGACCCGGGCGACCCGGACGCCTACGTCGTGTTCCTCGAGCAGTCCGGCCTGGGTCTGCCCGACGAGTCCTACTACCGCGAAGAGCGCTTCGCCGACATCCGCGAGAAGTACCGCGAGTTCGTCGGCTCGATGTTCCCGCTGGCCGGCTACGACGAGAGCGGCGACCGCACCGAGCACGTCATCGCCCTCGAGACCGCCATCGCGTCGGCGCACTGGGACAACGTCGCCACCCGCGACAGCCAGAAGACCTACAACAAGCTGCCGTGGGACGAGGTCTCGGCGCTCGCCGAGGGCGTCGACCTGCGGCTCTGGTGGCAGGCCATCGACGCACCTGCCGGGGCGTTCGACACCGTCGTGGTCCGCCAGCCGTCGTTCCTCACCGGTCTGGCGCAGCTGTTCCGCGAGCAGCCCCTGCCGGTCTGGAAGGACTGGCTGTGCTGGCAGGTCATCCGTGCGTCGGCGCCCTACCTGACCAGTGCATTCTCGGCGACGAGCTTCTCCTTCTACGGCACCGCGCTCACGGGTGCGCCGAAGCAGCGTGACCGCTGGAAGCGCGGTGTCTCGCTGGTCGAGGGCGCGATGGGCGAAGCGGTCGGTCGCATCTACGTCGAGGAGCACTTCGACGAGACCTCGAAGGCGACGATGGACGACCTCGTCGCCAACCTGGTCGAGGCCTACCGCCAGAGCATCACGGGCCTCGAGTGGATGACCGACGAGACCCGGGCCCGCGCGCTCGACAAGCTCGAGAAGTTCACGCCGAAGATCGGCTACCCGGTGAAGTGGCGCGACTACAGCGCCCTGCCGGTCACCGCCGACGACCTGCTCGGCAACGTCCGGGCGATCGCGTCGTTCCAGGTCGACCGCGAGCTGGGAAAGATCGGCAAGCCGATCGACCGCGACGAGTGGTTCATGACCCCGCAGACGATCAACGCGTACTACAACCCGGGCTTCAACGAGATCGTCTTCCCGGCCGCGATCCTGCAGTTCCCGTTCTTCGAGGCCAGCCGTGACGCCGCCGCCAACTACGGCGCCATCGGTGCGGTCATCGGCCACGAGATCGGGCACGGCTTCGACGACCAGGGCTCGCAGTACGACGGCGACGGTCGCCTGCAGAACTGGTGGACCGAGGCCGACCGGCAGGCGTTCGAGGAGCGCACGAAGGCCCTCATCGCCCAGTACGACGCCCTGGTGCCGACCGAGGTGCCGGACGGCCACGTGAACGGTGCCCTCACCATCGGCGAGAACATCGGCGACCTCGGTGGGCTGTCGATCGCGTGGAAGGCCTACTTGATCTCCCTCGACGGGGCGGAGCCGCCGGTGATCGACGGTCTGACCGGTGCCGAGCGCTTCTTCCTCAGCTGGGCGCAGGCCTGGCGGATGGCGATCCGCCCGGAAGAGGCCGCACGGCTGCTGAGCATCGACCCGCACTCGCCGAACGAGTTCCGCTGCAACCAGATCGTCCGCAACATCGACGTCTACTACGACACCTTCGACGTCTCGGACCGTGACGCGATGTACCTGGCCCCGGCCGAGCGCGTCGCCATCTGGTGATGACGGAGCCGGACGCGCCGCACTCGTCGCGCCGGCGCCGCCCCGGACGCCCCGCTGACGACGGCTCAGCGGGGAACGGTCCCGTCGGCGGTGGTCGAGCCGGCGGTGGCGGTCGGAGCCGTGGCAAGCACCGCGGCGGGGCGGACGAGCGCTTCACCGCCACGACGGAGGCGCTCGGCACCATCGCGCAGGACGGTGCCGGGGTCAGCGCCTCGATCATCGACACCTCGACCGGTCGTGCCCTGCTGGCGATCGACGACCGGCTCGTGCAACCGGTCTCCGGGCTCGGACGCGTGCTGCTCCTCATCGAGGTCGCGGCACAGCTCGAGGACGGTCGGCTGCACGGCGACCGTCTGCAGCGCATGGCCCGGGACACCGCGACCGGGGCCGGCCTGTGGCAGTTCCTGCAGGAACCGACCATGCAGGTGTCGGACCTCGCCACGCTGGTCGGTGCGACCGCGGACGCCTGGGCGACGAACGCCCTGCTCACGACGGTCGGGATCGACGCGGTGCGTGCCCGTGCCGAGTCGCTGGGTGTCGAACGGTCCGCCCTGATCGACCGGGTGCGGGACCGCCGCGGTCCGGACGACGCCCCGGACGTGTCGGTCGCTGCCTCGGGGGAGCTCAGTTGGCTGTTCCGGGGGTTGGCGCTCGGCGAGGTCGTGGACCAGACGGTGTCGAACCGGGTCCTCGGGTGGCTGTCGCTGGCGGCGGACCTGTCGCTCGTCGCCGGGTCGTTCGGTCTCGATCCGTTGGCGCACCGAGCGTTGGACCACGGCCTCCAGTCCGTCGCGGTGACCGGGTCCGGGCCGGGCATCCGGGCTGAAGCGGGCGTGCTCCGTGGCCCGGCTTCGTCGGTCTGTTACGCCGTGACGGTGCGGTTCGAGGACGACTCGCTGCAGCGTCGACTGGCGGTGGTCGAGGCGATGCGCACGATGGGCACCGAGGTGCTCGAGGTCGTGCACGCCCCCGCCGAGCGCTGAGCGCAGACCCGCCCAACGCAGACCCACCGACTGCGGCGCCCCCAGCACAGCAGCGTTCAGGACGCCGCGTCCCCGCGCTGCCGGTCGTAGTCCCCACGCATCCGCCACCCGGCCATCGCGCGGGTGACCTTCCCGTGTGGTGAGCGGGTCAGCACGGACCAGAGCGCCAGCACGACGAGGACGATCGGGACCGTCGCCGCGGCGAGCACGATGCGTCGGCCCACCGCTCCACCGTCGTCGAGCCACCCGACGTGCACGAGGTGCAGGAGCAGGAAGGCGAGCGTCGAGACGACGGTCACGATGCTGGTCCGCCAGTACCGACGGACGGCGTCGCGGAACCCGGTGTCCAGGACCGTGCCCTCGGCGAGTTGGACGGTGTCCCCGACGGTGAAGGTGTGCGCACCCGCCCGGAGCACCGTGCGTTCGGCGTCCGGCACGGCCGGCTGTCCGCGGCGCGGGCGCTGCCAGTCGACGTCCTCCAGGTGTTCGACCTCGTCGTCGATGACGAACCACCCGCCCTCGAGGTCCTCGGGCCCGGTCACGATGCGATGGCTGCTCACAGCCCCATGATGGCGGACGGCGACGAGCCCGCGGACCGCGACGAGCCCGCGGACCACGACCAGCCCACCGCCAGCACTACCGCTGCTGCTGCCCCTCCGGCACGAACGCCCGCACGGACAGCAACTCCGCGGACTGCTGTCGGCACGCCGTGTACGCCGTCGACGCGACGAACAACGACTGCTTCGACCCGGGCGGGTAGACGCGGAACCCGTCGGGCTGCTGCGTCGTGCAGTTCCCCGGCTCGAGGTTCCCGGCCTGCACGATGCGGAGCGGCGCGTACGCCGTCTGCCCGGCGGCCAGGGTGACGGTCGGGTTCGCCCCGCTGCGGTCGAGCTTCGCCGATGCCCCGATCTGCGTGCCGTTCCCGTCGCCCACGAAGGACACCCCCGGCCAGCCCTGCAGCGTGCACGAGGCGTTCCCGGTGTTCCGCAGCGCCAGGTTCAGGTACACGCTGCCGGCACCACCGCCACCGCCGTCGACGATCGACCCGGCCAGCGTCGACACCGCGCAGGTCCCCGCCCCGGAGGCCGTGCCACCGTCCGCCGGACCGGCCGCGGCAGCACCCGTCGAACCGGCACCGCCCGACGCGGCCGGAGACGACGCCGCAGGGGACGACGACGGCGCAGTCGACACCGGCGGCGCCGACGACGAGGGTGCCGACGACGAGGGTGCCGACGACGAGGACGGCGCCGTGGTCGACACCGGTGTCGAGGACGCACCCCCACCGCCACCCGACCCGCCCGTGCACCCGGTCAGCGCGAGGACGACCGCCCCCGCCAGACCCACCGTCCCGACCAGTGCGCGCACCGGGCGCGATCCGGTCACGTTCCTCGTGATGTCTCGACTGCTCTGTCCCATGGGCGCCACACAACCACTTCCATCGTGGAACTGTCTCGCACGTCCTCCCATTGACGCACCACCCTCCAGGGAGTTCGGGCAGGATCGGCATCGTGCACGTCGACGACGACGTGCGGACACGGAAGGCACAGACCGATGGCAGCAGGCAAGCACGAAGCAGCACGCGGCGACGACGAGCGGGCGGACGGCGTGGACGCACGCGCCGGCCAGTTCGTGGACAGCGACATCCCCGGTGAGCACCGCGTCACCGACGACGAGCCGGCCGGCGAGTTCGTGTCGAGCGACATCCCCGGCGAGGCCCGTCCGGAGCCCGACGGCGAGTCGGGCGAGTACGTCGAGTCGGACATCCCCGGCGAGCCGCAGCCGGCCGGACCGGAGGAGACCGGGCACTACACCGACCGCGACCAGTAGCGGCCGGTCACCCGGCCACCCGGTAACTCGGCCACCCCGCCGGTCGGTCAGTCGACGAGCCCCGCCTGCGTCAGCAGGCGGAGGGTCTCGACCCCGGCCGGCGGGCAGCGTCCGGCGTCGTCGGAGGTGACCCACTCCACCTCGTCGACCTCTGCGGAAGCGACGGGCGTGGCGGAGTCCAGCGTGCCTCCCGGCCGTGCCAGGAAGAGCGTCATCGCGACGATCGTTCCGGGCGCCTGCCCGTGGGCGGGTTCGGTGACGACGGCGAACTCGTCGACGTCGTCGGCGGTGAGCCGCAGGCCGGTCTCCTCGTACGCCTCGCGGACGGCGGCGTCGACGGCGGACTCGCCGGGTTCGACCTTGCCGCCGGGCAGGTACAGGACGTCGCGCCCACGGGCGCGCACCATCAGGACGCGGCGGTCGCGGACCAGCAGGAGCGCACTGACGTCCAGGACGGGCACGGCCGGGAGGCCCGCCCCACCCGAGCCGGTCAGCTCGCGTCCGCCTCGTCGTCGCGCACGCGCGAGGCCAGCGGCACGACCGCCGAGGGCACGTCCGCGACGGGCTCCGGGCGCACCCCGAAGAGGGCGTCCAGCGCCCCGGTGAAGTCGTCGCCGCGACCGGCACGGCCGAGTTCCCGGGCCCGCACGGAGGGGCGGTGCAGCAGCACGCCGACCAGGTGCCGGAGCGCCCGTTCGGTCTGCTCCGCGGACTCGGGGGTGGTGTCGCCGCGACGCTTCACACGGTCGATCTCGTCGTCCAGGATGCCGAAGACGTGCTTGCGCAGGGCGACGAGCGCCGGGGTGGTCGACTGCTCGAGGGCCTGGGCACGGAACCGCGAGACGGCGTCGTCGACGATGGCGCGGGCCTCGGTCTCGGCGTTCAGCTCGGCGATCGGCGCGTGGATGCTGATCGTCTCGAGGTCGAGCAGCTCGACGCCCTCGACGTCGGCGGCGTCGGGGTGCACGTTGCGGGGGAGCCCGAGGTCGATGACGATCCGTCGGGCACCGTCGTCGAGGTCACACGCCTCGACCACCGGGACCTCGCTCGAGGTGCAGGTGATGACGACGTCGCTCGTGCCGATCGCGGTGCGCAGGTCGGTGGCGGCGACCAGGTCGTGCTTGGCGGCGAACCAGGGGGCGCGGCCGGAGGGCGAGAAGACCTGGATCTGCTCGGCACCGCGGTCGCGGAGGGCGGCGATGGTGGTCGCGGCGTAGCTGCCGGTGCCGACGAGCAGCACGCGGGTGGCGGCCCAGTCGGTGATCCGCGACGAGGCGAGCTCGAGTCCGAGACGGACGAGCGACCGGCCGGCGGCTCCGATGCGGGTGCGGGTCTTGACCCCGCGTGAGGTGTGCGCCGCTTCTTGGAAGAGGCGTTCCAGCTCCGAGGTGGTGGTGCCGTTGCGGCGGGCGTCCTCGAGGGCCCGTCGGACCTGGCCGGAGATCTCGGTCTCGCCGACGACCACGGACTCGAGCCCGCTCGACACGGCGAAGAGGTGCTGCACGACGTCGCCGCCGCCCAGGACCTGCACGGAGTCGAGCACCTCGTCCGCCTGCAGCTCACTCGCTGCCGACACGGCCTCGACCGTGGCGCGGACGGCGGCCTCGTCGTCACCGGCGATGTCGAGGTAGGCCTCGAACCGGTTGCACGTGGCGAGGACCACGGCGCCGTCCAGGACGTCCGAGTCCGTGACGAGGTGGCTGGCCGCCGCGGGTGCTCCGATGCTCAGACGCTCCAGGAGGTCGAAGCTGGCGTTGCGATGCGACGCCGTGAGACAGATGAGCACGTCTTCAATCGTAACCCCGCCGTCCCGAGTGCCAGATCGGAGATCCGCCCTGTTCGCGGTGGGAGAATCACCGGGTGACCGACGCGCTCCCGACCACCCATCCGCTCGCCGACGGCCGCACCGCGGGCTCGCGGCTCGTCCGGGCCCTCCGAGGCGATCGCCCGGAGACGCTGCCGGTCTGGTTCATGCGCCAGGCGGGCCGTTCGCTGCCCGAGTACCGCGACCTCCGGGTCGGCACGGCCATGCTCGACGCGTGCCTCGACCCGGCTCTGGCGTCGGAGATCACCCTGCAGCCGGTGCGCCGGCACGGGGTCGACGCCGGCATCTTCTTCAGCGACATCGTCGTGCCGATCAAGCTCGCGGGCGTGGACGTCGAGATCGTCCCCGGTCGCGGCCCCGTCCTCGGCTCCCCGGTCCGGACCGCCTCCGACGTCGACGCCCTCGGTCGCCTCGAACCGGAGGCCCTGGCACCGATCTCCGAGGCCGTCGCCCGCACGGTCGCCGAGCTGGGCAGCACGCCGCTCATCGGCTTCGCCGGTGCCCCCTTCACCCTGGCCGCCTACCTGGTGGAGGGCGGCCCGTCGAAGGACCACATCCGTGCCCGCACGATGATGCACGCCGACCCGGAGACCTGGTCGCGCCTGCTGGACTGGGCCGCCGACGTGTCGGGGGCGTTCCTCCGGGCCCAGGTGCTCGCCGGCGCCTCGGCCGCGCAGCTCTTCGACTCGTGGGTCGGTTCCCTGTCGCGGGCGGACTACGTCGAGCGGGTCGCACCGCACTCGGCGACCGCGCTGTCCCACGTCGCCGACCTCGGCGTCCCGCGCATCCACTTCGGTGTCGGCAGCGGTGAGGTCCTGGCCGACATGGCGACCGTCGGCGGCCACGCCGAGGCGGTCGACGCGGTCGGCGTGGACTGGCGTCTGCCGCTCGACGAGGCCGTGCGGCGCGTCGGCACGGGCGTCACCGTGCAGGGCAACATCGACCCGGCGATGCTCGCGGCCCCGTGGGAGGTCCTCGAAGCACACGTCCGCGCGGTCGTCCGGCGCGGTGGGGTGGCCCGCGCGCACGTGGTGAACCTCGGCCACGGGGTGCCGCCGGAGACCGACCCGGACGTGCTGACCCGCGTCGTCGAACTCGTGCACTCGCTCGGCGACGGCACCGACGGCACCGACGGCACCGGCGACACCGATGGGACGGACCAGGCCCGGAGCGCCGCGGCATGACCGACGTCGTCGTGGTCGGTGGCGGGGTCGCCGGGCTCGTCGCCGCGCGGGACCTGGCGAAGGGCGGCGCACACGTCGTGCTGCTCGAGGCGTCCGGAGAGCTCGGCGGCATGATCCGCCGACACACCGTCGCCGGGCTCGACCTCGACATGGCCGCGGACTCGTTCGCCACCCGGACGGACGCCGTGTCCTCGCTGGCGATCGAGCTCGGCCTGGGCAACGACATCGTCTCGCCGGACCCCCGCGGAGCCTGGCTGATGACCCGCGACGGCCGCACCGCCCCGATCCCCTCGACCGGACTGCTCGGGATCCCGGGCACCCCGATGGCCGCGGACGTCATCGCCGTCGTCGGCGGCCCGGCGGCGCTGCGTGCCCAGATGGACGCGCTGCTGCCCTCGCCGGTCGGTGCCCGTGCGACGTCCCTCGGCACGCTGGTCCGGCGGCGGATGGGCGCGAAGGTCCTCGACGACCTGGTCGTGCCGATCGTCGCCGGCGTGCACTCCACCCACCCGGACGACCTGGACCCGGACCGGGTCGCCCCGGGGCTGCGTGCGGCACTGCAGCGCGAGGGATCGCTCGCCCGTGCGGTGCTCGCGCTCCGGAAGCGTGCCGTCGCGGGTTCCGCCGTGCAGGGCCTGCGTGGCGGCATCGCCCGCCTGGTCGACGAACTGGTCGCCGACCTCGACACGTACCGCGTCGACGTCCGGCTGCACACCCGGGCGACGCGCATCGAACGTGCCGCGGTCGAGGCCACCTCCGCCGACGGCCGGACCGAACGACTGGCCGCGGACCACGTCCTCGCCACGGTCGCCGACCCGGCCCGGACGGCGGCGCCCCGGCGGTCCGGCATCGAGCTGCTCACGCTGGTGGTCGACCGGCCGGAACTGGACGACGCCCCCCGCGGGACCGGCATGCTCGTCCACCCGGCAGCCGCCGGCGTCGCCGCGAAGGCGCTGACGCACGCGACCGTCAAGTGGCCGTGGCTGGCCGAGCGTGCGGCCGGGAGGCACGTCCTCCGTCTCAGCTACGCCCTGCCCCCGGCAGGTGCCGGCCAGGCGACCGGCGCTGCCGACGCGACGGGTGCGGACCCGGTCGCCACGAGCCTCCCGGTCGACCCCACCGGACCGGTGAGCACCCGCGCCACCACCGACGCGTCCGCCCTGCTCGGCCTCCGCGTCGGACCGGAGCACGTGGTCGGCGCCGCACGCGTGCTCTGGCACGGGCCGGACGCCGAGGCGGCCGGACTGGCCGAGGGCGTCGTCGGCATCGGCGAGGCGTCGTCGGGCCGGGGCCTCTCCGGCATCGTGACCGCCGCCCGCGCCGCGGCTGAGCGCATCCTGGATTCCTGAGCGGACCGCCGACCCGCCGAGGGCTACTGTTGGGGGAACCGTCGGACACATGCCGATCGGTGCATGACCCCGCAACGGTGCATCACCAAGCACACTGACCCAACGGAGGAAACGCTCATGCGTGGAAAGCTCCTGTTCGTCGCCGGCGCAGCACTCGGGTACGTCCTGGGATCGCGAGCCGGACGGGCGCGGTACGAGCAGATCAAGTCCGTCAGCGGCAAGGTCTGGAACAGCAACGGCGTGCAGAAGAGCGTGCACGACGTCGAGGGCTTCGTGCAGGACCGCACGCCCGACGTCGCCGACTTCATCGGTGAGCAGACCAAGAAGGTCGTCCGCAAGGTGAGCTCGAAGGCGTCGTCCAACAAGGGCTCGCAGATCTCATGACCGACACACGCGACCGGAAGTCGCGGTCGCTGTTCGGCCTCGTCAAGGACCTGCCCGACCTCGTCAAGGACCTGGTGAAGGGCGAGATCTCGCTCCTCAAGGCCGAGATGATCGGCAAGGCGAAGGTCTTCGGCATCGCCGCGGGCATCCTCGTCGCCGCCCTCGTCGTCGTGCTGTACGCGATCGGCGTGCTCCTCACCGCCGCGGTGATGGGCCTCGCCACCGTGATGCCGGCGTGGCTGGCGGCACTGCTGCTCGGTGTGCTGATGCTCATCGTCGCGGGGATCCTGGGTCTCGTCGGCTGGAAGCGCCTGAAGAAGGGCCTGCCGATCACGCCGAAGCGCACGATCGCCAGCGTCAAGAACGACGTCAACGCCGTCAAGGGCCTCGGCAAGAAGCCGACCCCCGAGACGCAGCGCGGCTCCCGCAAGCCCGACGTCGACGGCCGGTTCTGACCCCGTCGTCCTCTGACCCCCGTCATCCCCACGACCCCACCGGAGGACCAGTGACCGACCCCAAGGACGAGCACGGCGCCATCGCCGACCGCGTCGCCGCCACCCGTGCCCAGCTCTTCGACACCCTCGACGCGATCGAGGACAAGCTCAACGTCCCGAAGCAGCTCGGCATCGCGGCGTCGAAGGTCAAGCGTGGCGTGGACGAGAACCCGGTGCCGTACCTGGCCGGGCTCGCAGCGGGAGTGGCAGTGGTCGGGGGTATCGTCGTAGCGGCGCTCCGACGACGGTGAACCACAGGCGGCGAGCCACCGCGAGCCACTGTGGAACGCAGCCCCGGACGCCCGCTCGGCGACGGGGACGGGCGACCCACACCCCTGGCAACCGTGCCGCTGGCGATCGTGCTCGCGGCCACCGTGGAGGACGACCGATCCATGAGCACTGACGTGCCCACACCAGCAGGAACCGCCGCCGCGCACAGCGCCGCGGCACACACCGACGCAGCGCACGAGACGGATCCCGCTTCCGGGATCGACCCGAACCTGCTCACTGCCTACGCGCTCTGGGCGGTGTTCCGCCGTCCGGTCGGCGCGGTTGCCCGTGGCGGTGACGACTCGGTCGCCGAACTCGATGCGGTCGTCGCGGCCGGTGCCGAGCGCGGTGTCACCATCCGTGGCTTCTACGACGTCTCCGGCTTCCGCGCCGACGCCGACGTCATGATCTGGCTGCACGGCGACGACGCGCAGGCGATCCAGGCGGTGCTGCGGGACATCCGTCGCACGGCGCTGTTCCAGGACGCCGAACCGGTCTGGCACGCGATGGCCATGCACCGCGAAGCCGAGTTCAACAAGCGGCACACGCCGGCGTTCCTGCGCGGCAAGGACCCCGAGGCCTGGATCACGGTCTACCCGTTCGTCCGGTCCTACGAGTGGTACCTGCTGCCCGAGGACGAACGGTCGAAGATGCTCCGCGACCACGGTGTCGCCGGCGCCAAGTACCGGCGCGTGCTCACCAACACCATCGCCTCCTTCGCCCTCGGCGACTACGAGTGGATCCTGCCGCTCGAGAGCCCCGACCTGGTCGACCTCGTCGACCTGATGCGCGACCTCCGCTACACCGAGGCCCGCATGCACGTCCGCGAAGAAGTGCCCTTCTACACGGGTCGTCGCGTGACGACCGCCGAACTCCCGGAGGTGCTGTCATGACCGACACCAGCATGATCACGAACGGACAGACCGTCCTCGCCGCCACCCCCGCGGCGGCGTCCGGCCCGGAGCACGTCGAGGAGCCGACCGCGTACGACGCGATCCTGCTCGCCGGCTTCGGCGGACCGGAGGGCCAGGACGACGTGATCCCGTTCCTCCGCAACGTCACCCGCGGCCGCGGGATCCCGGACGAGCGCCTCGAAGAGGTCGCGCACCACTACCGGCACTTCGGCGGCGTCAGCCCGATCAACGCGCAGAACCGTGCGCTCAAGGCCGCGCTCGAGACCGAGCTCGCGTCCCGCGGCATCGACATGCCCGTCCTCTGGGGCAACCGCAACTGGGAGCCCTACCTCGAAGAGGCGTTCACGGAGGCGGCCGACAAGGGCTACACGAAGCTCGTCGCGATCGCCACGAGCGCGTACTCGTCGTTCTCCAGCTGCCGTCAGTACCGCGAGGACTACGCCCGCGTGCTGAACGAGACCGGCCTGATCGACACCATCCAGATCGACAAGATCCGGCAGTTCTTCGACCACCCCGGCTTCGTCCGGCCGTTCATCGACGGTGTCCGCGACGGCATGGCCCGTGCGATCGCCGAGAACGACGGCCTCGACGTCGCGACCGAGCTGCAGGTGCTGTTCTCCACGCACTCGATCCCCTCGACCGACGCCGCCCGGTCCGGCCCCGACTTCCGCGGGTTCGACGAGCACGGCGCGTACGAGGCCCAGCACCTGGCCGTCGGCGAGGTCGTCCTCGACCAGGCGTGGGCGGAGCTCCTCGAGCAGCCCGAGCACGCGCACCTGCAGGGCACGTCGAAGCCCGCCTGGAAGCTGGTCTACCAGTCGCGCTCCGGCCCCCCGACGCAGCCGTGGCTCGAGCCGGACATCAACGACTACATGAACGAGGACCTCAAGGGCGGCCCGACCCGCGCCGTCCTCATCGTGCCGCTCGGCTTCGTGAGCGACCACATGGAGGTCATGTGGGACCTCGACGAGGAAGCCACCGAGACCGCCGGTGAGCTCGGCTACTGGTCGCTCCGCACGCAGACCCCCGGCATCGACCCCGCCTACGTCTCCGGACTCGTCGACCTCGTGCTCGAGCGGGTCAACGGCACCCCGAAGGCCGAGCGTCCGCACATGACCGACATCGGCCCCTGGTACGACGTGTGCCGTCCGGGCTGCTGCGAGAACGTGCGAGCGGGGTTCAAGCCCGCCGCCGCCGGCGTCGCTCCGTGACCGACGGCTCCACATCGAAGGACCCAGCAGTGCAGGACCCCGCAACACCGAAGACCCCGGGTGACAAGCCCGCGATCCGGCTCGGCACCCGTGCCAGCCGGCTCGCGGTCGCCCAGTCGCAGGACATCGCCGACCGGCTCGCCAAGGCGTCCGGGCGGCCGGTGGAACTCGTCACCGTGACCAGCGAGGGCGACACGAACCGTGCCTCCCTGGCGTCCCTCGGCGGCACCGGCGTCTTCGCGTCGGCCCTCCGTGAAGCGCTCGTGGCGCACGAGGTCGACGTCCTCGTGCACTCCCTCAAGGACCTGCCCACCGCGCCGTACCCGGGCCTGACCATCGGGGCCGTGCCGAAGCGTGCCGATGCCCGTGACGTCCTGGTCGCGCGGAACGGTGCGACGGTCGAGACCCTGCCCGAGGGTGCGACCGTCGGCACGGGGTCACCCCGCCGGGCCGCGCAGCTCCGTGCCGACCGACCGGACCTCGACGTCGTGGACATCCGCGGCAACATCGACACCCGGCTCGCGCGGGTCGAGGACGACCTCGACGCCATCGTGCTCGCCGCCGCCGGACTCGGGCGCATCGGTCGACTCGACGCCGCGACCGAGCTGCTCGACCTGGGCTTCTGGCCGAGCGCTCCCGGACAGGGCGCCCTGGCCGTGGAGATCCGTGCGGACGAGGACGACCGGAACCTGCTCGCCGCCCTGCGGAAGATCGAGCACGCCCCGACCCGCCTCACGGTGACGGCGGAGCGTGAGGTCCTGGCGAAGCTCGAGGCCGGTTGTTCCGCGCCGATCGGGGCGACGGCCGTGGTCGACGCCGAGATGCTCCTGGTGTCCGCGACCGTGTACAGCCCGGACGGGTCCGAGTACCGCACGGCCTCGCACGCGGCGATGCTCGACGGCTCCGCGCAGGACCGGCTCGACGAAGCGCTGTCGGTCGCCGGCCGGGTCGCCGACGAACTCCTCGAGAACGGTGCCGCCGAACTCGCCGACCTGCCCGCGACGAGCGGCCCCGGCACGGACGAACCGGACACCGGGCACACCGCCGGCCCCGGGCTGGCGAGCCCGGCCGAGTAGGGCGGGCACCACGGACGACACCCGGAGCTCCTCCGACACCGCTGCCACGGACACCGCTGCCACTGACCGCGCTGTCGTGCTGGTGCCGCGTGGCGGTGGCTGGGGCACCCGGGTCGCCGAGTCCGCTCGGGCGCGGGGACTCGAGCCCGTCGTGGTGCCGCTCATCACGGACGAGCCGCCTGCCGACACCGGTCCGCTCGACGCGGCGATCGCGCAGCTCCGCGCGGCAGCCGCAGCCGGCACGGGCCCCTGGCTCGTGGTGACCAGTGCGACCACCGTGCGCGTGCTCGTGGGACGCATGGCGGGCCTCCCGTCCGGCGTCCACGTCGCCGCCGTCGGCACGGCGACCGCACGCGCTGCACGCGCGGCCGGCTGGCCCGTCGACCTGGTGCCGGACGACGCCTCGGCCGCGGGACTCGTGGCCGCCCTGCCGGACACCGACTCTCTGGTCGTGCACCCGCGCTCCGACCTCGCCGCCCCGACCCTGTTCGACGGCCTGCGGGAGCGGGACATCCTGGTGGTCGACGTGGTCGCGTACCGTACCGTGGGCACCGGCGACAGGCCGATCACCCTCGACCCGGCGCCGGACGTCGTCCTCGTGACGAGCGGCAGCGTCGCCCGCGAAGTCGCCCGCCGCCTCACCCCACTGGACCCGCGGACCCGGATCGCCTGCATCGGCCCGGGTACCGCCACCGAGACCCGCGATGCCGGACTGCCCGTGCACGTCGTCGCGGCCGAGCGGTCCGCCGAATCCCTGCTCGACGCCGTCGTCGAGACCCTCACCCCACACCCCGAACAGGAAGGTCACTCGTGACTGGACGCTTCCCCCAGGTCCGCCCCCGACGTCTCCGGGCCACCCCCGCGATGCGTCGACTCGTCGCCGAGACCCGGCTCCACCCCGCCGAGCTCGTGCTGCCGATGTTCATCCGCGAAGGCGCCACCGACGCCATCGACATCACGAGCATGCCCGGGGTCCAGCAGCACTCCCTCGACTCGTTCCGCCGCGCGCTCAACGAGGCCGCGTCGGTCGGCGTCGGCGGCGTGAACCTGTTCGGGGTGCCCGAGCACAAGGACGCCGTCGGGTCCGGCGCGACCGACCCGGACGGCATCCTCAACGTCGCGATCCGGGTGGCGAAGGAAGAGGTCGGGGACGCGTTGGTCGTGCAGTCCGACCTGTGCCTCGACGAGTTCACCGACCACGGCCACTGCGGCGTGCTCGCGCGCGACGGTTCGGTCGACAACGACGCCACGCTCCTGCGGTACCGGGACATGGCCGTCGCCCAGGCCGAGGCCGGCGCCGAACTGGTGTGCATGAGCGGGATGATGGACGGTCAGATCGCCGCCGCCCGCGACGCCCTCGACGGCTCCGGCCACTCCGGAACGGCGCTCCTCGCCTACGCCGCGAAGTACGCCTCCGCCTTCTACGGGCCGTTCCGGGAAGCCGTGGCCTCGACCCTGCAGGGCGACCGCCGCACCTACCAGCTCGACTCCGGCAACGGACGTGAAGGGCTGCGCGAGGTCGAGCAGGACATCGAGGAGGGCGCCGACATCGTCATGGTGAAGCCCGCCATGAGCTACCTCGACGTCCTCGCCCGCACCGCTGACTCGTCGCCGGTGCCGGTCTGGGCGTACCAGATCTCCGGCGAGTACGCGATGATCACCGCAGCCGCCCAGAACGGCTGGATCGACCGGGACGCCGCGGCGATGGAGGCCCTCATCGGCATCAAGCGCGCCGGCGCCGACGCGATCCTCACCTACTTCGCGGTCGACATCGCCCGCAAGCTCAACGACGAAGCGGGCCTGCGCGCCTCCGGCAGCACCGCGGACGTCGCCGGCATCGCCACGACCGGGAAGGCACCCGAATGACCCCGACGACGACCAACGACCAGCTGTTCGGCCGCGCGAAGAACAGCATCCCGGGCGGCGTGAACTCCCCGGTCCGTGCCTACGGCTCCGTCGGCGGCACCCCGCGGTTCCTCGTGAACGCGAAGGGGGCGTACGTCACCGACGCCGAGGGTCGCGAGTACGTCGACCTCGTCGCGTCGTGGGGTCCCGCGATCCTCGGGCACGCCCACCCCGGCACGGTCGAGGCCGTGCAGCAGGCGGCGGCCCGCGGGCTGTCGTTCGGCGCCTCCACCCCGGGCGAGACCGAGCTTGCCGAGCTCGTGAAGCAGCGGGTGCAGGTCGACGGAGACGGTCCGATCGAGAAGCTCCGCATGGTGTCCACCGGCACCGAGGCGACGATGACCGCGATCCGCCTGGCCCGCGGGTACACCGGTCGTGACCTGCTCGTGAAGTTCGCCGGGCACTACCACGGCCACTCGGACTCGCTGCTGGCCGAGGCCGGCTCGGGTGTCGCGACGCTCGCCCTGCCCGGCAGTGCGGGCATCACCGCCGAGACCGCCGCGCAGACCCTGGTGCTGCCGTACAACGACCTCGACGCCGTCCGCCGCGCGTTCGAGGAGCACTCCGAGCGCATCGCCGCCGTGATCGTCGAGGCCGCCGCCGCGAACATGGGCGTCCTCGCTCCCGACCGCGGCTTCAACCGGGCGCTGTCGCAGATCACCAGCTCGAACGGTGCGCTGCTCATCGTCGACGAGGTCCTCACCGGCTTCCGCGTCGGACCCGCCGGCTGGTGGGGTCTCGAGGCGTCGAACACCGTCCCCGACGGCGCCGGCTGGAAGCCCGACCTGGTCACCTACGGCAAGGTCATCGGCGGCGGCATGCCCCTCGCCGCACTCGGTGGTCGCCGCGAGGTGATGGACTTCCTCGCCCCGCTCGGCCCGGTGTACCAGGCGGGCACGCTGTCCGGGAACCCGCTGGCGGTCGCCGCCGGCATCGCCACGCTCCGTGCTGCGACGGCGGACGTCTACGCGCACCTCGACCGCACCGCCGACGTGGTGTCGCGGGCGACGAGCGAGGCGCTGTCGGCCGAGGGCGTCGCACACACCGTGCAGCACGCCGGCAACCTGTTCTCGTTCGCGTTCACCGACACCCCGCCGCGGAACTACGACGACGTCCGGGCGCAGGACGTGTTCCGGTACGCGCCGTTCTTCCACAGCATGCTCGACTCCGGCATCACGCTGCCGCCGAGTGTGTTCGAGGCGTGGTTCCTGACCGCGGCGCACGACGAGCGTGCGGTCTCGCAGATCCTCGACGCCCTGCCCGCCGCCGCGAAGGCGGCTGCCGCCGCCTGACCCCCGCAACACGCAACGTCGGCGTCGTCGCGCAGCGCAATGTCGCTGCGGAACGGCGCCGACGTTGCGTTTCGCGAGACGGGCCGACGGGACGGGAGGCGCGGGGCGGCTAGTCCGCGCGGCGTGCGTGCCAGCGCCCACCGCTCCGCTCGACCGCCAGCGGGAAGTCGAACGCCGCCGACACCCGCGCCGAGCTCATGACCTCGTCCGCGCGCCCCTGTGCCACGACGCCCCCGTCCCGCAGCAGCATCGCGTGCGAGGTGGACGCCGGCAGGTCCTCGAGGTGGTGGGTGACCATCACGCTGCCGAGCTCCGGCTGCCGCACCCGCAGCGCGTCGACGGTCTCGAGCAGGTGTTCCCGGGCGGCGACGTCGAGCCCGGTCGCCGGTTCGTCGAGCAGCAGCAGCCGCGGCTCGGCCATCAGCGCCCGCGCGATCAGTGCCCGACCCCGTTCACCCTGCGACAGCACCGGCCAGCGGGCGTCCCGGCGGGCGGACAGTCCGACGTCGGCGACGTGCTGCTCGGCACGGGCGACCTGCTCGGCGGTCGGCTCCCACCGCACCATGAGGTCGGTCGTGCCGGTCAGCCCGGTGAGCACGGTCTCCAGGACGGTGAGCGGTGAGAGCATCCGGTGCCGCGGGTCGACGTGGCCGATGTGTTCGCGGAGCTGCCGGACGTCGACCCGACCCAGGCGGTGCCCGAGCAGCTCGACGGTGCCCGCGGAGGGGTGCCCGGTCGCGCCCAGGACGGCCAGCAGCGTCGACTTGCCCGCGCCGTTCGGCCCGAGCAGTGCCCAGTGCTCGCCGGCCCGGACGGTCAGCTCGACGTCGTGCAGCAGGTCGCGGCCGCCGCGGGTGACCCGGAGTCCGGAGGTGCGGAGGAGGGCGTCGGTCATCCCGTCATCCTCGCGCACCCCGGTGGACCCGACGGCGCTCAGGCCTTCGCGGCCCGGGCGGTGGCGAGGTGCTCGGCCATCCCGCGACCGAGTCCGCGGACGAGTGCTCCGCCGGCCTCCCCGTCGCGACCCTTCGCGGCGGCGCGGAAGCCGTCGAGGGCCTGTTCGACGTCCCAGAAGACGAACTCGGGCTCGCCGATCCGGACGAACTTCGCCCGGTTCAGCAGCGATTCGCTCGTCTTGAGCAGCAGTTCGTTGCCGGACTTCTGCACCATGAACGCGATCGCGCGGTCGATGTCGTCGTTGAGGGCGCGGTCCTCGGCCTTCGCGTGCGCGCGCATGTCGTCGAGGATGGCGCCGAACGCCTTCACGTCGGCGTCCTCGAAGCGGGGGAAGGACCAGCGCGCGGCGAGTTCACCGAAGCCGAAGAGCATCTGGAAGGCGTCGTCGTACGCTTCGCGGGTCGGGGAGGCGACGCGGGTGTACCGGTTCGCCTCCATCTCGACCAGGCCGTAGTCGACGAGCTTCGCGATCGCCTCGCGGATCGGCGTGCGACTCACACCCAGCCAGGCCACGAGCTCGTCGTCGTTGAGGCGTTCGCCGGCCTGCAGGGTCCCGTCCTGGATGGCCGCGAGCATCTTCTCGAGGACGACGTCCCGGAGGAGCTTGCGCGGCGAGTTCTCGACGGTCGACTTGGGTACCGGCATCCGGGTCTCCTTCAGAAGGTGTTCGGTATTCAAATCCTAACGTGACATTGCGCAAACGGTTGCAAATTCACGGGCGGGAGGCGCGGATCACCGCCGCACGTCGACCACGGTCCGCCCGTGCACCCGCCCGGCGACCACGGCAGCGCCGACCTCGATCGCCTCGGCCAGCCCGACCGTCCGCGACACCGCCCGGAGCAACGCCGGGTCGAGGTCCGTCCCCAGCCGCGCCCACGCCCGCTGCCGCAGGTCGAGCGGCGCCGCGACCGAGTCGATGCCGAGCAGCGACACCCCGCGCAGGATGAACGGCAGCACCGTCGTCGGCAGCGCGGTGTCCTGCGCCAGCCCGCACGCCGTGACCGCCCCGCCGTACCGCGTCGCCGCGAGGACGTTCGCCAGGGTCGCACCCCCGACGCTGTCCACCGCACCCGCCCAGACCGCCCGCTGCATCGGCTTGCCGGGGTCGGCGAACTGTGCACGGTCGACGACGTCCGTCGCACCGAGTGCCCGGAGCGAGTCGCCGTTCTCCGGCCGACCGGTCGACGCCGTCACCCGGTACCCACGAGCCGCGAGCAGGGCGATCGCCACCGTGCCGACCCCGCCGGAGGCCCCGGTCACCAGGACCGGTCCGTCCTCGGGCGCGACCACCCGCTCGAGCGCCAGGACGCTGAGCATCGCCGTGAAGCCCGCCGTGCCGATCGCGCCCGCCAGGTCGTCGTCGATGCCGTCCGGCAGCGCGACGAGCGAGTCCACCGGGACCACGCACTGCTCCGCCCAGCCGCCGTGTCGGGTCTCGCCCGAGCCCGCGCCGGTGAGGACCACGCGCTCACCGACGGCCACGTCCCGCACGTCCGACCCGACCGCGGCGACGGTGCCGACCACGTCGATGCCCGGCACGAGCGGATCGGTCCGCACCACGCCGGGGTCGCCGGCGACGGCCAGGCCGTCCTTGTAGTTGACGCTCGACCTCGTGACGGTGACCAGGGCCTCCCGGGCGCCGGGGGCGGGCAGGTCGACATCGGTGACGGCGGGGGCGGCGGAACGGGACACGAGGACGGCGCGGGTCATGCGCGCGACGCTACCCCGGGCCTCCCGGCCGGGTGCGGGCCTGGTGCGTGCCGGACGGTTCGAGCTCAGCGACACCGTTCGCGCCCGCTCGCACGAACGGTGTCGCTGAGCGCGGAACGCGCCCGCCCGCCCGCGGACCGCCCGCGATCAGCCGAACATGATGGCGGCCTCGTCGTACCGGTCCTGCGGCACGGTCTTCAGCTCGCCGAGCGCGTCCGCGAACGAGACGTGCACGATCTCCGTCCCCTTCAGGGCGACCATCCGGCCCCAGCGCTCCTCGACCACCGCGTCGATCGCCGCCAGCCCGAGCCGGGTGGACAGTACCCGGTCGTACGCCGTCGGGGTGCCACCGCGCTGGATGTGACCCAGCGTGGTCGCGCGGGTCTCGATGCCGGTCATCTCCTCGATGAGCGGGGCGAGGCGCTCGCCGATGCCACCCAGACGCGGCCGGCCGAAGGCATCCAGACCGCGCTCGGTGTGGGCGGTGTCCTCGTGGTCGGGGACGAAGCCCTCGGCGACCACGACCAGGGGTGCGCGACCACGGTCGTAGGCGGCCTGCACCCACTCGCCGATCTGCGCCAGCGACGTCTTCTGCTCGGGGATGAGGATCGCGTGCGCGCCCGCCGCCATGCCCGAGTGCAGGGCGATCCAACCGACGTGGCGGCCCATCACCTCGGCGACCATGCAGCGGGAGTGGGACTCGCCGGTGGTGCGGAGGCGGTCCATCGCCTCGGTCGCGATCGCCACGGCGGTGTCGAACCCGAACGTGTAGTCGGTGGCGCCCAGGTCGTTGTCGACCGTCTTCGGCACGCCGACGATCTGCAGGCCGGCGTCCGTGAGGCGCTTCGCGGCCGCCAGGGTGCCCTCGCCGCCGATCGCGACGACGGCGTCGATTCCGTGTCGTTCCAGGGTCTTCGTGATGTTCTCGACGCCGCCGTTCGGGCCCTCGAAGGGGTTCGTGCGGCTGGTGCCGAGGATCGTCCCGCCCTGCTTCGCGATGCCCTGGATGTCCTTGCGGCCGAGCGGCACGATGTCGCCCTCGACCACCCCCCGCCAGCCGTCGCGGAAGCCGACGAACTCGTGGCCGTGGATGGCGATGCCCTTGAGCACGATGGCGCGGATGACCGCGTTGAGGCCGGGGCAGTCGCCGCCGGAGGTGAGGATGCCGATGCGCATGGTGACTCCCGTGGTCGGGTCCGGAGGGACGTGCCCATCATGTCTGACGGCGGTTCCGCTTACCATCCCTGCATGCCCTCCGTCCGTCCCGTCGCCGCCGCTCCGGCGGTCCGTCCCGGCGCGGACGACGGTGCGGGTCGCGTGGACACCGTGTACCGGCCGGGAGGCCCGGTGGACGTGGTCGCGACGCTGCGGCCCCTGTCGCGCGGCTCCGGCGACCCGGCTCACCGGGTGGTCGGCTCCGACGTGTGGCTCGCGCTCCGGACGCCCGACGGGCCCGCGTCGGTGCTCGTGCGCCCCGTCGGCGACACCGTCGCGATCAGTGCCTGGGGTGCCGGAGCGTCGTGGGCGGTCGCACACGGACCGGACCTGGTCGGCCGCGGGGACGACTGGACCGAGCTCGACGTGTCCGCACATGCCTTCCTCGCCCAGGCACGACACCGGCAGCCGGGGTTACGGCTGCTGCGGACGAACACCGTCGTCGCGATGCTCGTGCCGGCGATCATGGAGCAGAAGGTGACCTCCCGCCAGGCCTGGCGGGCGTGGCGGTACCTCGTGCAGCGCTTCGGCACGCCCGCTCCCGGACCGGCTCCGGCGGGCATGGTCGTCCCGCCGGACGCCGACACCTGGGCGCGGATCCCGAGCTGGGAGTGGCACAAGGCCGGCATCGAGCCCGGACGGTCGGCGACGGTGATGCGCGTCGTGCAGGTCGCGCCGGCGCTCGAGCGGACGCTGACCCTGGGCCGGGGTGGCGAACTCGTCGCGAGCCGGCTGCAGTCGATCCCGGGCGTCGGGCCGTGGACCGCCGCCGAGACGGCGCAACGGGCGCACGGCGATCCGGACTCACCGAGCGTCGGGGACTACCACGTACCCGCGCTCGTCGGGTGGGCGCTCACCGGCGGACCGGTCGACGACGACGGGATGCTCGAGCTGCTCGAACCCTGGCGGGGGCACCGGGAGCGGGTCGTGCGGTTGATCGCGGGCTCGGGCTTCCGGAAGCCGACGTTCGGGCCGCGGATGACGATCCAGGACCACCGGGGCCACTGAACTCAGGGGTGGTGGGCGCCCTCGCCGGCCAGCACCGCGCGGTAGCCCTCTCGGAACGTCGGGTAGCGGAACGCGAAGCCCGTCGAGCGGATCAGTGCGTTCGACAGGCGCTTGTCACCACCCGCCTGCCGGTCCGATGCCGGGCCGTGCTCCGGTGTCGGCAGACCGAGTTCGTCGGCGAGGAACCGCAGCACGTCGTCGAGACGGACCGGCTCGTCGTCCGTGCCGAGGTACGTCGGCGCCGGGTCGTCCAGCGTCGCGAGGTGCACGATCGCGGCGGCGGCGTCGTCACGGTGGATGCGGTTCGTGTGCGGGGACGCGGCATCAGCCGGAGCGAGCCGGGCGCTGCCGGAGCGCACCTGGTCGATCAGCCGTTCGCGGCCGGGGCCGTAGATGCCCGACAGCCTGAGCAGCACCGCGGCGGCGGCCCGTTCGCGGAGCAGTGCCTCGGCCTCGACCAGGACCCTCGCCGTCGGGGTACCGCCAGCGGCCGGGGTCGCCTCCGTGACCTCGCTGCCGTCGGACACGTCGTACACGGCGGTCGAGGACACGACGACGACCCGCGGGCTCGCCCCCGATCGGTCGATGCCGTCCAGCACGTTCCGCAGACCGTCGATGTAGGTGGCGCGGTACTCGTCCGGGTCGCGGCTGCCCGCGGCCAGGGCGACGACGACGATCGCGGTGTCGGGGTCGATCTCGGGGACGTCACTCCGGAGGTCGGTGCTCCGGCCCTCGATCGGCGCCGGCAGGAGTCCAGCGCGACGACGGAGGCCGACGACGCGGTACCCGAGGTCGGCGAAGCGGAGGGCGGCCTCGGTGCCGAGGTCGCCGCACCCGGCGATGACGACGGTCTGGTGTGCTGACATCTGTCGACCTTCCCACGGATGCGGTCACGGCATCACATCGCCGGAGTTGGGTCCGAGCGTCTGCCCGGTGTACAGGTCGCCCGCTGGTGAGGAAGCGAGCAGCAGGGCGGTCGGGGCGACCTCGTGCGGGACACCGAACCGCCCGATCGGGAGTTCGGCTGCCTTCTCCGCCCGCCACTGCGGCGTCATCCGGTCGGTCATCGGCGACACGACCGGACCGGGCGCGATCGCGTTGACGAGGACACCCCGCCCGCTCCACTCGATCGCCGCGCTCTTGGTCAGCGCGATGACGCCGGCCTTCGCGGCTGCGTAGTGCGCGATCTCGGACCCGCCCTTGATCGCCAGTTGCGAGGCCAGGTTGATGATGCGCCCACCGCCGTCGCGGAGCATCAGACGACCGACCGCGCGCATCATCAGGAACACGCCGGTGAGGTCGACGGCGACGATCCGGTTCCAGTCCGCGGTGGACAGCTCCTCGAGCGGCGCCTGGGAGAGGACACCGGCGGCGTTGACGAGGACGTCGATGCCGTCGAGTTCCGCGTCGACGGTCGCGACGACGGCCTCGACGTCCGCCTCGTCCGTGACGTCCAGGACGACGGTCAGGACGTCCAGCCGCTGGGCGACCGCTTCGAGGGCATCGACGTCGCGGTCGGCGACGGCGACCCGTGCACCAGCGGTGACGAAGGCCTCGACGATCGCGAGCCCGATGCCGCTCGCACCGCCGGTGACGAGCGCGGTGGCTCCGTCGAGGTCGAACACGTCGCCGCGCATCAGTCGGCCATGAGGATGGTCATCCCGCCGTCCACGACGAGCTCCTGTCCGGTGACGTACCGCGCCTCACGGCTGAGCAGGAAGCGGATCACGGCCGCCGCCTCCGCCGCGGTCCCGACACGACCCCACGGGATGCGGGCGCCGGCTGCCTGGAGGCCCGCCGCTCCGAGCGAGTTCGTCGCGTCCGTCGACTGCGGTGTCTCGATCAGGCCGGGGATGACGGTGTTCACGCGGATCCCGCGCGGTGCCAGTTCGGCGGCGGCGCTCCGGGCGAGCCCGATCACCGCCGCCTTGCACGCGGCGTAGTGGCTGTGTGCGACCCAGCCGTAGACGCCGCCCGCGATCGAGGAGACCGCCACCATCGACCCGCCGGCGCCGAGGTGGCGCGCGCCGGCGCGGAGGGTGCGCATCACGCCGTTGAGGTCGACCTGCACCATGTCGTCCCAGGCGGCGTCGGTCATGGTGTCGAGCGGCTGCCGCCGGAGCACGCCGGCGCCGGCGACGACGTGGTCGACACGACCCCATCGGTCGAGCGCCGCCTGGAACACGGCGCCGACGTCCTCGGTCCGTCGGACGTCGGCGGGGACGGTCAGCGCTCGACCCCCGGCCGCCTCGACGGCTGCGACGACGACCGAGGCGTCGTGCGGGTCACCGGCGAACACCGGGATGACGATGTCGGCCCCGTGCTCGGCGAGCTGGACGGCGAGTGCTGCGCCGATCCCGCTCGCGGCGCCGGTGATGACGGCGACCCGTCCTGCGAACTCGGAGTACACGGCCTCCGACGGCGGCGTGCTCAATGCTCGATCACCGCCACGCGCTTGGTCGCGAGCATGATCAGCCCGGAGAGGACCATGCCGCCGGCGCCCACGACGACGGCCGCCGGTCCGAGACCGACGTTCCCGGCGACGAGGGCGGTGAGCACCGCGGACCCGATGATCGATCCCGGCTGGCCCATGGCGGTGACGAACGCCGAACCGGTGGCGCGGCAGCTGGAGTCGAAGCACTCCGCCTGCAGGAACAGCAGGGAGGCGTACGGGCCCAGCAGGAAGAACAGCGTCAGCATGTACGTGACCAGGACGTACCCGAAGTCGTCCGGGCCGAGGACGAACAGGGTCCAGCACACCCCGGCGAGCAGCCAGCCGCCGACGATGGTGGTCTTGCGGCCGATGACGTCCCCGAGCCAACCGTGGAACAGGTACCCGGCGGCGCCGACGACGTTGGAGAGCACGATGATCAGCAGTGACATGCTCGTGTCGACGCCCTTCACGTCCTCGAGCATCGTGGTGCCCAGCACGCTCGTCGTGGTGATGCCGAAGTAGTTCACGATCCACGCGATCGAGAGCACGATGGTGTTGCGGGCGTAGCGCTTGCCGAAGATCGCCCGCAGTGACGGCCGCTCGTCCTCGACGACCCCGAAGCGGGCCGCGATCCGGCTCGCCTCGTCGGCGCGACCGGACTTCCGGAGCTGCCGCAGGTACGTGTTCAGGCGGTGCTGCGGGGTCTCCTTGATGCCCTTGCGCAGGAACAGCACGAACAGCGCGGGGACGGTGGCGACGAGGAACGCGATCCGCCACGAGTCCGGTCCGAACAGCCCGTTGATCCCGGCGATGAACGCGGCGGCCAGCAGCGCACCGATCGGCCATCCGGTCTGCACCAGGCTGTAGAAGAAGCCGCGGCGCTTCCGGATGCCCTCGATCTCGGTGAGGGCGAAGACCTCGTTGAGGTAGGTGGAGTTGACCGACTGCTCCGCCATCCCGAACCCGCTCAGCGCGCGGAAGCCGACGAGCGAGGCGACCCCGGTCGAGGCCGCCGTCAGCAGGGACGACAGCGCCGCGCCTCCGATCGTGACCATCATGCCGCGACGGCGACCGAGCCGGTCGACGAACAGCCCGACCAGGATGACGACGACGAAGACCCCGACGCTGACGAGGGTGTTGGCCAGCAGTGCGGTCTGCTGGTTCCACCCGAAGTCCTCGGCGATCCGGGGCAGGAGCGTGCCGAACATGATGAAGTCGTAGACGGCGAGGGTCCAGGCGAAGAACGCCAGGGTGGCACCGCGTTTGGTCTCGGCGGCGCCGATGGCCGGGAACGTCCCGGTGTCGAGCTGGACGTCCTCCGGCTCGCGGATGGTCGTGGTGGACATGGTCTTCCTCTCGATGCTGCGGTGCTGGCGGATCGGGTGGGCCGTGCGTGGTGGTTCCGTCCGTGGATCAGGAACGGGGATCAGGAACGGGGATCAGGAACGGTGCTGCGGGAGGAGCCCCGGCCGCGCGCGCGGAACTCCGCGTGCACCCGGTCGTGTGGAGCATCGACGGCGAGCAGCACGGCGAGCAGCAGACGGGACTTGAGTCCGTCCAGGTACCCGGCGGGGACGAGTCCGGCGGCGAGCAGGTCGATCTCGCCGCCGGGGAAGCCGTAGGTCGCGGCGAGGGTGGGCCCGGCGCCGGTCCGCGACGCCATGACGACCGGGATCCGCCGGGCCAGCGTGCGGACGGCGTCGAGGGTGCGTTCCGCCACGTGCCCGCCGCCGAAGCCCTCGATGACCGCGCCGCGGTAGCCGAGGTCCCCGAGCGCCTCGAGGACGCGTCCGTCGTCGTCGAGGCTGACGCGGTGCAGGGCGACCGGCGGCAGCGGGGCGACGTGGTCGGTGACGGCGGGTGCCTGCTGTGCGGGTGCGTGGAAGACGGGCAGCCCCTCCGGGACCCAGCCGAGTGGCCCGGTCCCGGGGGAGGCGAACGCCCCGGTCGAGGACGTGTGCGCCTTCCGGACCGTGCTGGCGGCGTGGACCTCGTCGTCGAGCACGACGAGCACGCCGCGCCCCCGTGCGGCCGGTTCCGCGGCCACGCGCACCGCTGCCAGCAGGTTCGCCGGCCCGTCCGCGCCGGGAGCGGACGCGTGGCGCATGGCGCCGGTGACCACGAGCGGTTCCGGGCGGTCCCAGCCGAGGTCGAGCAGGTAGGCGGTCTCCTCGATGGTGTCGGTGCCCTGCGAGACGACGACACCCGATGCGCCGGCCTCGACCGCTCGCCGTGCGGCTCCGAGGGCGCTCTGCACGTCGTCGAAGCCCAGGGACGGCGAGGGGACCAGGGTGAGCTGGTGGGCGTCGACCCGGGCGGTCCGTGCGATCGCGGGCACGCCTGCGAGCAGCTCGTGGGCGTCGAGTCGCGGGACCGCACCGGGCCGGTGAGCGGGGCCTCCCGTGTCTCCGGTGCCTCCGCTCGTGATGCTCGCGATGGTCCCGCCGAGGGCCAGGTAGGTCACCGTCGGCAGCGTGGTGTCGATCACAGCGCCGGCTCCCGCCGTCGGGCCACCGCTTGCGCGAGGCTCCGGTACGTCCAGTCGGCGTCGTCGTCCGGACGGGAGGCACGCAGCCGCTCCGCCACGACGGTCCAGTCGGTGGTCCCCGGCCCGACACGGTCGACCGCGTCCAGGACCCCGTCGACGCCCTGCGCGAGGACCCCCTGACCGGTCGGTCCGACGACGAGCACCCGGACGGTCCCGGGCGCCTCGTGCACCCGGACGTGCTCCGGGGCGAACAGTCGAGCGCCCCAGGTGACCAGCGCCAGTTGCGCCCGCTTGCGTGCTGCCGGCGAGTCCTCGACACCACGGGCGTACCCGTCGCGCGTCCCGCCGGCGCTGCCGCATGCGCCGCACATCAGTACTCGCGCGGACGCTCGGGACGGGCGAAGGGGAAGCGGACGCGGAAGTCGTCGGCGATCTCGTTCATGGTGACGAACCGGACGCCCTCGTGTCCGCCGATGTACTCGATGAGCCGTTCGATCATGAGCAGCACCTGCGGTCGTCCGGACACGTCGGGGTGGATCGTGATCGGGAACACGGCGTAGTCGAGCTCGCGGTACACCCAGTCGAACTGGTCCTTCCACATCTGCTCGACGTCGCGGGGGTTGACGAAGCCGTGGCTGTTCGGGCTCGACTTGATGAACATCATCGGCGGCAGGTCGTCGACGTACCAGTTCGCGGCGATCTCGACGAGGTCGATCTCGTGGCCGTGCACCAGCGGGGTCATCCAGGTGTGCGGGTCCTGGGCGTAGTCGATCGGCGTCCACGAGTCGCCGACGATCGAGTAGTACGGCACGAAGTCCTTGTGCTGCTGGCTGTGGTCGTAACTGAACCCGAACTTCTCCAGCAGCGTCGGCGTGTACGCGCTCAGCTCCCACCAGGGGGCGACGTAGCCGGTCGGCTGGGTGCCGGTGAGCCGGGTGATGAGTTCGACCGAGCGCTCCATGACGGCGTCTTCCTGCGCCTCCGTCATCGCGACGGGGTTCTCGTGGCTGTACCCGTGGGCGCCGATCTCGTGCCCGGCGTCGAACAGGGCCTGGCACTGCTCGGGGAAGGTCTCGAGCGAGTGGCCGGGGATGAACCACGTCGCCTTGATGTCGGCACGGTCGAACACGCGCTGCAGTCGAGGCACGCCGGTGCGGCCGGCGTAGATCCCGCGCTGGATGTCCGACGGCGAGTCTGCTCCGCCGTAGGAACCGAGCCAGCCCGCGACGGCGTCGATGTCGACGCCGAAGGACACGAAGATCTCTTTCACCATGGGGCACCCGTCTCTCGTCTGCTCTGCAAGATGTGCAATCGTTTGCAACTGGTGAGAGCGTGCCATTCGACTGTTTCCGTCAGCGTCGGCGCAGGTAACGAACGTGTTTCGCCAGATCGGCAACCGGGACGGTGCGTGCACGGTTGCAACCGTTCGCTGCGGCCCTGGCGCGACGATGTGTCACTTACACTGAGCGGATGGGCAGCACGGACGACCAGGTCGGGCACGAGCCCCCGGGTCGTCGCGGCGAGGTCAACCTCCAGGCGATCGCGGGGCGCGCCGGGGTGCACGTCTCGACCGCGTCGCGGGTCCTGCGACAGACCGAGCCGGCCCGGGGCTGGAGTGCTCCGGCCCAGCGTGTGATCGCAGCGGCAGCGGAGCTCGGCTACCGCCCCAACCGGCTCGCCTCGTCGTTGCGCACCCGGCGGTCGAACACCATCGGCGTCGTCATGCCGCGGCTCGCCGACACCGTCATCGCGTCGATCTGCCAGGCCGTGGAGTCGGCTGCGCGTGCCGCGGGGTACCAGCTGCTGCTCACGACCCCGCCGGACGAGATGGGCGCCCAGCTCGAAGCCGTCGACTTCCTGCTCTCCCGCCGGGTCGACGGCCTGATCGTCAGTTCCCTGCACCTGTCGTCGCAGATCCCCCGTCTGGCGAACCTGTCGGTGCCGATCATCGCGACGAACCGGCACCCCGGCGACTGGCTGCCCGCCGTGGTCGCCGACGACGTCGAGGGCGGCCGGCTCGCCACCGAGCACCTGCTCGCCCTGGGACACCGGCGCATCGGTGTCGTGGCCGGTCCCCGCCACGCCAGCACCGCGGTGGAGCGGGTCGCCGGCTTCCGGCTGGCGCACGAGCAGCGGGACCTGCCGGTCGACGAGGCACTCGTCGTCCACACCGACTTCGAGGTCGAGGGCGGTGTGGTCGGGGCGCACACCCTGCTCTCGCTCGCCGACCCACCCACCGCCGTCTTCGCCGTCAACGACACCGCGGCCATCGGCGTGATGGGTGCCGCTCGCCAGCGCGGCCTCCGTGTCCCCGAGGACCTGTCGATCGTCGGGTACAACGACATCGCGGTGGTCGCGCAGCTCCCCACGCCGCTCACGACCGTGCACTCCCCGCGGGCGACGATGGGGGCCGTGGTCGTGGAACGGCTGCTCGCCGCGATCGGCGGCGGAGCGGTGGACGGCGCGGTGCTCCCGGTGTCGCTCGTGGTGCGGTCCTCGACGGCGGCCCCGGCGCACTGACGACGACGTATGCTCATGTCGACGTCGCGTCGACACCGACGCGTCGTCCGTCCGGATCGTGCCACGAAGTCGAACATCGATGCACTCCTGAGGGGCATGATGGCCACCGTCGACGACGGACCTCTGCACCAGCCGACGCTCGGCACGCACGCCGCCTGGCACGACGTCCGCATCGAGGCGGTCGGATCGGACCCCGACACTGCGGCGGCCGAACTGAGTGCCTTCTACTCGGGCCACGACTGGGCGGTCGTCACGACCGATCGGCCGTTCTCGTACCGCTACAGCGCCGTGGGGGACGGTGACGTGACGCTGCGGCGGTTGCAGTTCTCCGGCGGGCTCCGCGGCACGGTCCCGCCGACGGACGACTACATCGTGCAGTGGTTGACAGCCGGGGCGGGCACTCCCGACGTGCTGCAGGACCGCGTCCCGGTGGTCCTGGACGTCCCGATGCTGTTCCCGACGGCGCGCGAGTTCGTCGTCCAGTACGCCGACCACGACCAGCGCCTCGTGCACATGTCCCGCCGACTGGTCCACGAGGTCGCGGACGAACTGTTCCACACGGGTCCGGTCAGCGACCTCGGGATCGATCACCTGCACCCACTCGACCCCGCAGCGGTCGCGCGGTGGCGCAGCAGCCTGCACCTGCTCTCGCGTGCGCTCCGGGAAGGTCCCAGCAGCAGGGACGGCGGCGGGAGCGGTGCCCTGCTCCGGGCCGCCCTGTCGCGGGCCGTCGTCGTGGCCTTCCTGCGGATGTACCCGCCGCGAGCGATCGCGTTGCCCGCCGCGGTGTTCCTGCCGCGGCGCGAGCGGCTCCGTGCCGCGGTCGAGTACATCCACGAACACATCACCGAGCCGCTCCGGGTCGCGGACATCGCCCTGGCGGCGGGCTTCAGCGTGCGGGCCACGCAGGAGGCCTTCCAGCACTCGATCGGTCTGTCACCGCTCCATTACCTGCAGCACATCCGCCTGCACCGGGTCCGGCTGGACCTCCAGCACGCCGGACCGGGGAACTCGAGCGTCCGCGAGGTCGCCCAGCGGTGGGGGTTCGAGCACCTCGGTCGGTTCTCGGCGGCCTACCGGGTGGCGTTCGGCGAGTACCCGCACACCACACTGCGACGCTGACGGAGCGCCGACGAGACCCGGACGCACCCGCCGCCGGAGCCCACCCACGTCCAGATGTCCGACCACACATGTGGCGGGCCTAGCGTCAGGACTGGTTGTCGGTCCCGGTGAGCGGCGCAACAGGAAGTCGGCGCTCGTGGATCGTATGCAGGCCATCACATGGCGGAACGACGCGGGTGGGCACTGGACTGCCCGCCGCGACGGGGTCGTCGTCGGCACGATCGACCAGGGCCAGGGGTTCGAGTTGCACTCCACGGACGGCACGGTCCACGGATCGCACAACTCCCTCGGCAACGCGCAGGCACAGCTCGACGCCTGGGCCGCGTGGGGGACCGGGCCGCAACACCCCTAGCTCAGCAGGCCGGTACCAACGGTCCTCGTCGTGCGCAGATCAGGCGGTCGACGCACCACCTTCGGCGGCCGCGTCGCCCGCCGCAGCCGTGCTCGTCACCGGGGCCTCGGCGAGGGCCGGGTCCGCCGGCTCCGCGACCGACACCGGCGTCACACGGCGGACGACCTCGTCCGCGCCGGCGATGCCGAGACCGGTGAAGAGCGCCGACCAGAGGTCCCGGAGCTGGAGCTCGGTGGCCTCCACCGTGCGCGAGCTCGCCCGGGTGCGCAGGACGCCGAAGGTCGACGAGATCACCAGGTCGGCGGCGCGGACGGCCTCCGGATCGTCGACGTCCAGTCCTCGGGCGACGGCGAAGTGCTCCAGCGTGTACCCCCGCCACGTGAAGGCCCGGGGGAGCGGCTGCCCGGCCTCGCCGAGCTCCTGGCTGACCCGGATCGCCCCGGCGGCGACCGGGCACCGCAGTGCGTCGAGGCACGCGGACAGCAGCATCGTCACCAGGTTCGCGAGGCCCGCGGGCTCGGTCGTCCGGGCCGCCATCTCGAGCCAGCGCGCCTGCTGCTGCTCGACGACGGCCGCGGCGAGGTCGAGCTTCGACGGGAAGAGGTGGTACCCGACGGCCGATTTCGGACGGTTCATCGCGGCGGCGACGCTCGCGAACGAGGTGCCGTCGTAGCCGTGCTCGGCGAACTCGGCAGCGGCTGCCTCGACGATCTGCTGGCGTGTGCGGGCCTTCGCGGCCTGGCGTTGGTTCATGCTGCTCCTCGCCCGACGATCCCGGGTGGTTCGTGCCGCTCGATACTACGAGCCCGGTACCACTGTCGCAGGTCGGGGCCGACTGAGCAGTTCATCAGACGATCGTCTGGTGGAACTCGGCACTTTCCCGTGTTCGGACGCCAGGTTGTCAGCCACCTCAGTTGCAGCGTCGCGCCCGCGCGCCCTGCGGCTCCGTCGACCTGGAAGGCACACCGTGCAGATCTCCCGCCGCACTGCGCTCCTCGGCCTCGCCGCCTCCGTCCCGATCGCCTCGGCCGTCCTGGCCACCCCCGCCGAAGCGGCGACGACCACGACCGCCACGTCCGCGGCGACCACCGCGTCCGACCGCGGCGTCCTCGCCGTCCAGAAGTGGCTCAACACGACCTTCGGCCACGTCGCCGGCTGGGTGCACGTCACCGAGGACGGCCAGACCGGAGCCGGGACCGTCACCGGTCTCGCCCAGGCGACCCAGTCCCTCCTGGGCATCACGCCCGTCGTGCCGACGGTGGGACCGGCCACCAGGAAGGGTCTCGAGCAGCACGGGGACGTCGGCCACGAGGTCGGACCCGACGCTGAGACCTGGCGGAAGCTGGCCCAGGCCGGGCTCGTCTGCAAGGGCTTCCCGACCGTCGCGACGACCGGCACGTGGGACGCCCCGACCGTCGCCGCGGTGCAGGAGCTCCGGACCGAACTCGGTGTGGCCCTCGGCGTCCCGACGCTCTCCCCCCACCTGTACGGTGCGCTGCTGACCACCGACCTGATCCGGCTCGCCACCGATGGCTCGTCCACCATCCGCTCCGTCCAGCAGTACCTCAACCGCACGTACGCCGAGGCGGACGGCGGGGCGTACGGCAGCACGAGCGGCCTGGTCGACACGAGCACCGCGTCCGCTGCCGTCCGGGCGATCCAGATCGCGTCCGGGTCCGCGTCGGTCGACGGGGTGTGGGGGCCGGGCACCGCAGCCGGTCTGCGCGCCGCGTCCGCCAGCGTCGTGGGCGTCGGCGCGAGCGGGCCGTGGGTCCAGCTGGTGACGGCGCTGCTCGTGCTCAACCGCGAACGCGTCCCCTTCGACGACGTCTTCACGGCGGCGGACGCCGACGTGGTCCGCGCGTTCCAGCAGTTCCAGGCGTTCCCCGTCGCCGAGCAGACCGGCACGTGCGACTTCGGCACGTGGGCCGCGCTGGCCGCGAGCAGTGGCGACGCCGGCCGCGCGACGACCGGTGCCGACATGGCCACGAAGCTCGACGCTCCCCGGGCCGCGGCGCTGGCCGCCGCCGACGTCCGGGTGGTCGGGCGCTACCTGACGAACTCGCAGACCTCCGGTGCTCGTGACAAGGCGCTGACGGCCGAGGAGCTGCGGGTGATCGGCGACGCCGGACTCGGGCTGTGGCCGATCTTCGAGGAGGGCGGCGACGCGGCGTCCTGGTTCACCTTCGCCCAGGGCATCGTCGACGCACACCGCGCCCAGGACGCCGCGAAGCACCTCGGGATCCCGAAGCAGACGACGCTCTACTTCGCCGTCGACCTCGATGCCAGCACAGCCCAGATCGACGACGCGGTCCTGCCGTACTTCCGGGGCGTGGCCACGGGCCTGCGGGACCGCGGGAACGTCCACAAGGCCGGCGTCTACGGCTCCCGCGCCACCTGCGCCGCCGTCAGCCACGCCGGACTCGCGCACTTCTCGTTCGTCGGCGGACTGTCCACCGGGTGGACCGGCAACCAGCTCCAGCCGCTGCCGTCCAACTGGTCGTTCAACCAGATCCAGGGACGCATGATCGGCTCGGGGGGTTCGGCCACCGAGATCGACGCCGTCGTGGTGTCCGGCCGCGACCCGGGCGTGCCGGCCGCGCACCTGCGTGGACACTGACACGGCCATGCGGATCCCACCCGCCCCGGTCCCGCCCGAGGACCGACCGCCCGCGGTCCCGCCCGTCGGCCCGCCGACCGGCCCGTCGCAGTCGTCCGCGGTCCCACACCAGGTGCTCTACGTCTTCGCCGACTTCCAGGAGATGGTGCGCGTCGACTGCTGGTGCAGCCACGACGGTGACCACGTCGACGCCTACCCCTTCCACGAAGAGATCATCCGTCCGCTCATCGACACCATCGTCCGGCGCGTCCGCCGCCGCCCCAGGAGAGGCCAGACCCCATGAACACCATCACGCCCCCGAGCCCGCTGGGCACCAACCGCCGCAGCCGCACCCAACGTGCCGTGGTCGTCGTGCTGGCCGTCGCCCTGGTGGCATCGACCGGCGTCCTCGCGGTGCTCGCCGCGACGCCCGCCAGCGCCGCCACGATGACGAGTGCGTCGACGACCACGTCCGAGCAGCAGGTCGCCGCCGCGGACCAGACGGACTCCACGCACCTCGACGCGGTCGGCTCCCTGGTGCTCCGCCGTCTGCTGCTCGCCGACCCGGTGGCGCAGTCGAAGTGGCTGAGCGGCAAGCCGATCGCCGACCCGGTGCGCGAGCAGGCGGTCGTCGACGAGGCCGTGTCCCTCGCCCGACAGCAGGGCGTCGACCCGGACCTCGTCACCCGGGTGGTCCGGTCGCAGATCGCGGCGAGCAAGGTCGTCCAGCGCGGCCTCATCACGTCGTGGACGCACCACCCCGCCACCGCTCCGACGACCGCGCCGGACCTGGCGACGATCCGCCCGCAGCTCGACGCGATCGACACCGACCTGGTCGCGGCGATCGGCGCCGCTCAGGCGACCGCCGCCAGCCCGCAGTGCGCGCACCTCGTGGTCGCCGAGCGGAAGCGCCTGTCGGCGGGCCTCGACTCGCTGCACCGCAAGGGCATCCGCGACGCGCTCGCCGGGTTCTGCACCGCCTGACCGACGGCTGCCGCGGGGCGGTGACGAGCCGAGCCTCCCGTCCGTCGTGATGACGGACGGGAGGCTCGGCTCGCGTCGTGTGGGTCGGCGTGCGCCCGCTACTGCACCGCCCTGTTCGAGTACCGCGTCACGGTCTGCGGCTGCCCGGACACCGCGCCGGTGGCGGCGGAGCCCTGCCCGTTGACGACGTGGTCGATCGTGCCGGCGTTCGTGTTGAGCGCGACGGTGGTCATGTCGTGCAGGACCACGCCCGGTCGGTCCGGCACCTCGAACGACTGCGTCGCGTGCAGCGACGGGTTGACGTTGGTGAAGATGTAGCTGCCGAGACCCCAGGCTTCGTGCGTCTCCACCTTGTCGGACACCTTGTACGCGGCCCAGCCGTTGGTCTTCTGGTGGCGCCAGGAGGCCTGGTCCGGAGCGTCGTAGGGCAGCTCGTTCTGGAAGAACACGGTCCGCCCGCGCTCGCCGTTCCAGACCACGTTGTACTTCTGGTAGTGCTCGACGAACAGGCCGGTGGCGGTGACGTCGTCCCCGTTCACGACCACGCCGGTGTCGGCGGTGTTCACGGTCCAGCCGACGGAACCGGCGACACCGTGGTCGGCACGCCAGGCCCAGATGTCGTCGAGGATCGTGTGGCTGCTGTTGACCTCGAGGCTCGTCGTGGCCTTGCCGACGTGCGGGCCGCCGATGCGGAAGAACACGTCCTGCAGGGCGGTCGGGTCGGCGGCGCTGCCGGCGGTGGCCGGGTTGCGGTCGACCTTGTGGTGGCCACTGCCGATCCGCAGCAGCGTCGGGGAGTCGACGGGGCCGGCGTCGAAGGTCAGCCCGGCGATGTCGACGCCCCGGACGTCACCGACGACCATCGGGACGGCACCGGCCTGTGCGGTCAGGGTCGCCATCCCCAGGCCGAGCACCACGGTGTCGGCACGCTTGACGGAGATGCTCTTCGCGACGTCGTAGACGCCGGGCGTGACCAGCAGGTGCTTGCCCTTCGCGAGGGCGGCGTTGATCGTCGCGACCGAGTCCGAGGGGTGCGCGACGAAGAAGTCGCTGAGGGGCAGCGACCGACCGGGGGTGTGCCCGTTCGCCCAGCTGGTGCCGACCGAGTTCGTGGCGGCGCTCGGGACGAACACGCGGTACGCCCCGCTGTCGTCCACGTACAGGTACGGCTTCTCGCGGGAGACCGGGGTCGCCGTCAGCGTCGTGTAGGGCGGCGCCGGGAAGGACTGCGCGGGGGCGTTCAGGTCGCCGGAGAACACCTGGTTCCAGACGCCGTTCGACCATCCGGCACCCAGGTCGGTGTTCCGGACGTAGAACTGCTGCTGCGAGCCGTTCAGTGCCCCGCCCTCGAGCTCCGAGTCCGCGACGAAGCCGCCGCTGGCGTAGTTGGGGTCCTCGCAGTAGGGCATGAAGGACGTGTAGTCCTTGACGTCCACGCGTCGCATCGGCGCGGCCTGCGAGACGGCCCACATCTCGTTGCCGGTGTGGCAGGCGTCGGCGGTCGGCACCACGTGGATGGTCAGGTTCGACACCGACCGCCAGAAGGTGTCGAGCGAGCCGCTGCCGTTGCGGCCGGTCGCGGTCACACCGCCGTTGATCGTCACGCCGCTCGGGTCCTGCCCGAGGCCGTCGACCTCGGTGGAGTACCCGACCCGGATGTCGAGCGGGTTCGCCGCCGAGCCGTAGGTGCCCGGCTTGAAGAAGAGTGCGTACCGTGCGGTGCCCATCTCGTTGTCGACCTGCTGCTCGTAGACGGCGTCGACCTTCGCCTGGATGTCCGCCTGGGGCATGTCCGGGGAGAAGACGAGGACGTTCGGGCCGAGGTCGGTCGTCGGTGCAGCGGCCGGGGGTGCGGCGACGGCGGTCTGGGTCGTGGCGAGGACGCCGAGCGCTGCTGCGCCCACCGCCACCGTCGCGCCGATGACGCGTCGGCGGGTTCGGGCCCGTCCGAGGGGCGCTGGGGAGAGGGGGTTCACCGTGACCTGCTTCCTTGCAGATGTGCGGACACCGTCGGGCCCGGGGCGACGTCGCTGTCACCGGGGCGGACGACGACGGCCGCGCTGGTTGGGGTGGCGAGAGCGTAACGCCGTCGAGGCACTGCACAGGGGACGGATCCGGGCGCCTTCGTTGTGCGGATGATCCGGCCCCGTCATCCGCCCCGGGCCTGTGGTAGACCCCTCACCATGAGCAGTCCTTCGTTCCTCGATGTGGAGACGACGAATGCCGACGAACTCACCGAAGCGATCAGTGCGGGGTTCGGGTACCGCGTCGTCGCGACTTCGGACGTCGTCTCGCACCGGCAGCGCGTCATCGTCGGTGACCCGGTCACCCTCGCCGAGTTCGAGTGGGCCGCCGAGGTGCACGTCGCCATCGACGCCACCGACGAGCTCATGTTCGTCGAGGTCCGATCGGGTGCCTTCGCGTTCAACCCCTGGGGCTGCGACGAGGTCATCGGCGAGGGCGATGCGTTCGTGATGCCGCCCGACCAGGAGCTCGAGTTCGTCGTCGACCACGCCGTCGCCTCGACCTGCTCCTTCTCGGCGCAGCTGCTCCGCCGGGTCGCCCGGGAGGTCTGGGACGACGAGGGCGTCTGCCTGGCGGAGGGCACCCTGCGACCGGTGGACGCCGGTCGGCACTGGCTCTGGCGCCGGACCGTGCAGGAGTACCGCCGCCAGGTGCTCGAGACGCCGGACGTCTACGGCAACGAGCTGCTCCGCGCCGAGGCGTCACGGTTCGTCGTCGTGAGTGCGATCTCTGCGTTCGGTCTGGTCACCGAACCCCGGCGGGAGGCGTCCGTGAGTGCTGCCGTCCGCCGCGCGACCGCCTGGGTCGACGAGCACCGGCGGGAGCCGATCACCGTGCCGGACATCGCCGCCGCGGCACGGCTGTCGCCCCGGGGGCTCTCGCTGGCCTTCCGGCGGGAGCGTGGGCAGACGCCGATGGAGTACGTCCGGCTGGCGCGCGTCGACGGTGCCCGGGCGGACCTGGTCGCCGGGGACCCGACGCGGGGGGACACCGTCGCGGGCATCGCTGCCGACTGGGGGTTCAGCAACGCCGGACGCTTCACGGCGCTGTACCGGCAGACGTACGGCGAGGCGCCGCGTCGGACGCTGATGCGCTGAGGGCGGGGGTCGGTGAGGCCCCCGCCCTCTCGTCCCAGGACCCTGATCCGACCTCTGGGGCATGCCCATCGTGCCAGCAGGGCGACGGCGTCGCGGGGTGTTCGTCCACCCGAGGAACCGATCGCGCGCACCGCATGCCCGATGTGTCCAGGTGCTACCGTCGGCGTCACGTCCTGGCCCTCGGGCGAGGCGTCCGTGGGGCGGGGTGGCTCCTGATCCGCCACCTCGTCCCACCCCTCCCGTGTCCCATCCCCGCCGTGGCCGCGGGCGGAGGCCCCGTCGCTCGGCATCCGTCTCGATCCGGCAACGTTCCGCCGCTCGTACCCGTACTCCCGCACGGACACGAGCGTCGCTCGGTAGGTTCCCCACGGGGGTACCGCGCTGGACGCCCTCGACCACCGCTGACGAGGGGAGCCAGACATGCGCCGGACCACCGTGTGCACCGTGACGGCAGTCCTCGCCGTCGCACTCGCCCTCGCCGGCTGCACCCAGGACCAGGGGGCCGGGCCCGACCGGGCCCCGTCGGCGACCGGCGCTGCCGCCACTCCGGCCTCGACCGCGACGCCGGACGTCACGGCGGGCCCCGCCGCGACCCCGACTCTGGGCCCGACTCCGGGCGCGACTCCGACCTCGGCCGCGACCCCGACGACCGCCGCCGACGCGAGCGGCACGGTCCCCGCGACGTGCCAGGGGCTGCTCACCGCCGGCAGGTGGGACGACTCCTTCGCATCCGCACCGCTCAACGACCCGGCCGTGGTCGGCGACCCGGTCGCCATCCCGAAGAGCGGCTTCACCGACGTGCTCCAGCCGAACGGGAAGCGCCTGTACTGCGTCTGGCGGGACCCGCGGGCAGACATCTCGTACCTGTCCATCCAGGTCGACCAGGTCGACCAGGTCGACCAGGTCGACGCATCGACCGCACGCGGTGTGCTGGACGCGCTGAGCGGGTACGAGTGCACCGACGTCCTCCAGGGGCGCAGGTGCCAGAAGACGTCCCAGGACCCGCAGTACCCGGTGATCGACGGCGACACGTACTTCACCCGCGGTGACGTCGCCATCCGGATCTCCCAGGCGAACGTCCCGACGAACCGGCTCCTCGACGACGTGGTCGCGCATGTCTTCTGAGCGGACGGTCGGACGACCGGTGGTGGCGCTGCTCGCCGCGGTGGGTGTGCTGGCCCTCGCCGGCTGCACCCCGGAGCCGGTCGACCCGGCCGCCGTCGATCGATGGAGCGCCTCGAGTGACGCGGCGGTGGAGCACGACGACGACGTGCTCGCGGTGCTCAGTGCCCAGGTCGGCGCCGGGAAGACCGAGGAGCGCGAGCGTGGGTCGGTCGCGATGGCCTTCGCGGCGCCGGCGGAGGTCGATGCACTGGAGTTCTCGTGCTTCGGGGACGGCACGATGTCCGGGATGCTGCTCCTCGACGCCCGGTCGACCTCCCGGTCCCTCGGACTCGAACCACTGCAGTGCGGCGATGGTCCGCACCGCCTGCGGGTCCCGGCGACCTGGCGCCACCACGTCGACCGGGTCTCCTTCGGTGCCGGTGACAGCACGGCCGACAGCGCCTGGCAGCTGACCGTCCGCGGCTCCGGCGGCGCTGCGGACTGACCCGCTGCCGCGGTCCGGCTCAGTGCGAGCGGCCCCGCAGCCGTCCGATCCCCAGGACGATCCCGACGACGACCATGCCCAGCACGAGCCCCGCGACGGCCGAGACCGCGGTGTCCACGACCCACGTCACGACCGGTCCAGCGCCCTCGACCGCGTGTTCGACGTGGTGCAGCAGCTCGTACGGCCCCGCCCAGAACGTCTCGGCGAGGTTCGCGATCACCAGGTGTCCACCGACCCAGAGCATCGCGACCGTGCCGACGATGCTGATCACGCGGAACACGGCCGGCATCGCGCGGACGATCCGGGCGCCGGCACGACGGGTGCGGCGGACCGGGTTCTTCATCATCTGCAGGCCGATGTCGTCGATCTTCACCAGCAGCGCGACGGCGCCGTAGACCAGCAGGGTCATGCCGAGGCCGATCACCGCGAGCGCCCCGAGGGTCTGCCAGAAGCCCAGGTCGGTGTCCAGGCTGGCGAGCCCGATGAGCATGATCTCGGTGCTGAGGATCAGGTCGGTGCGGATCGCGCCGAACACCAGCTTCGGTTCGCTCGCCGCACCGTCCGCGGCGGCCTCGTGGTGCACGCCGAACCACTCGGTGACCTTCTCGGCCCCCTCGAAGCACAGGTAGGTGCCGCCGATGACGAGCAGCCACGGCAGCACCCAGGGGGCGAACGCCGACAGCAGCAGCGCCAGCGGGATGATGATGACGAACTTGTTGAACAGGCTGCCGAGGGCGATCCGGCCCACGACGGGCAGTTCGCGTGCCGGAGCCAGGCCCTGCACGTACTGCGGGGTGACGGCGGCGTCGTCGATCACGACGCCCGCGGTCTTCGCGCTGGCCTTGAGTGCCGCGCTGAGGATGTCGTCCACGACGGCGAGCAGTCCGACTGACATGGGTGGTCTCCTCGAGGGTCCGGACAGCGTCCGGGCAGGCTGTCCGACCGCTCAGGCTAGTGGGCTCAAGGTGGGCGTTCCCGCTGAGCCGACCGATCCGTGAACGATCCCGACGGCGGTCTCGTGTCCTGGGTATGGGAATGCGAACTCGTACCAAGGTCATCATCGGCATCGCGGCGGGCGTCGTCGTCATCGCGGGGGTCGGCGTCGTCGTCGGCCCGCGCCTCTACGCGGACGCCGTCAACGGTTCCGCCGCCGCCGCGCCGTCGCTCTCCCCGAGCGCCGCGGGCAAGCTCGACGCCGCGTCGGCCGACGGCACGTGGAAGTCCGGCACCGGTTCCTACGCCGGGTACCGCGTGCACGAGGTCCTGCAGGGGCAGGATGTCACCGTGGTCGGACGGACGAAGCAGGTGGAGGGCACGGCGACCGTCGCCGACGGCAAGCTCTCCGACGCCACCGTCACCGTGCAGGTCGGCAAGATCAGCACGCCGGAGGCCGCGCGCGACGCCTACTTCCGCGACAAGGCCCTGCAGACCGACCAGTTCCCGACCGCGACGTTCCGCGTGACGAAGCCGGTGGACGTCTCGACCGCCCTGGGCGGCTCGACCCAGAGCGTCACCCTCAGCGGCGACCTCACCATGCACGGCGTCACGAAGTCCGTGAGCGCGGACGCACAGGTCGCCGTCGGCAAGGACGGGGACGTCCAGGTCGCCGGCAAGGTCCCGGTCACGTTCCAGGACTACGGCGTCACGGCACCGTCGCTCGGTTTCGTCACGGTGGACCCGAAGGGCTCGGTCGAGTTCTCGCTCGACCTCGCGAAGTGACGATGGCCGCATCGGGACCGGACGAGCTGCTCGGCGCGCTGTACCGCGAGCACGGCGACGCACTGCTCCGGTACGTGCGGCACCTCACCCGCGACGCCGCCCACGTCGACGACATCGTCCAGGAGACGATGGTCCGCGCGTGGCAGCGGCCCACCGTGCTGGAACGGGAACCGGACGCCGCCCGAGCCTGGCTGTTCACGGTGGCGCGCAACCTGGTCGTCGACGACGCCCGGTCCGCCCGGAACCGCCGGGAGCACGGCACCGAGCACCCGGTCGACCGCATCGAGGCGGACCGGACCGACGCGGTCCTCGACCGCATCGTCGTCGCCGACGCCCTGGCGTCGCTGTCGTCGGAACACCGCCGGGTGGTCGTCGACGCGTACTGGCTCGGGCACACCGTGCCCGAGATCGCCCGGCGACACGACCTCCCGGAGGGCACCGTGAAGTCACGGCTGCACTACGGGCTTCGAGCACTGCGGCTGGCCCTGCAGGAGAGAGGCGTCACCCGATGAGCGACGACCGCTACGCCGAGTGGGACGCGGCCTACGTCCTCGGCTCACTGCCGCCCGCCGAACGCCTGGAGTACGAGCGTCACCTGGAGCACTGCGACGCGTGTCGCTCGGCCGTCGCCGAGCTGGCCGGTCTGCCGGGGCTGCTGGGGCGCCTCCCGGCCGACGCCGCGGTGGAGATCGCGGAACCGGACGGGAGGCCCGTCACCGGCCACGAGAGCACCCTCGCCTCGGTCGCGCACCGCGTCCGGCGTCGTCGGCGTCGGCGCCGCGCGATCGTGTCCGTCAGCGCCGGCTTCGCCGTCGTCGTCGCCGTGGTCGCGGGGCTCGGGGTCGGCCTGCGTGCCGACGCACCGGGCACCGAGGCGGCCGCGCCGACCGTGTCGACCGGATCCACCGCGGACCGCTACGCGCTGACCGGCAAGTCCGGGTTCGACGTCGACCTGGCGGTGCGCAACGAGGCCTGGGGCACCCGGTTCGACTGGGGCTGCTCCTACGGCGGGCGTGACTGGTCGGCGGACGGCTCGGTGATGTACGACCTGGTGGTCGTCCGCACCGACGGCTCTGACGAACGGATCGCGTCGTGGACGGCGTCCGGGCGGGAGGCCCACGGGCTGTCCGCCACGACCGACGTGCCCCGCGCCGACATCGCGAGCGTCGAGGTCCGGCTGCGTGGCGAGACGGGGACGCTCGCGCGGACCGACCTCTGACGCGCTGGCACGGCAGGATGGTCCGGTGACACGTGCGCAGACCGTCCGCGATGCCGTCGTCGACGAGGTCGCCCGCACCGGCTTCGTCGCCCACGGCCTGCACGTGCGCCTCGGTGACGACGTCGCGGAGCACCACTGGGTGCCCGACGTCCGCCGCGACGTGCAGTCGGTCGCGAAGGGCGTCTGCGTCCTGGCGGCCGGCATCGCGGCGGACGACGGGCTGGTCGACCTCGACGAACCGGTGTCGGCCCTCCTGCCCGGCTGGCGGTCCGGTGACGGCACGGACGCCGTCACCCTCCGGCACCTGCTCAGCATGACGAGCGGCGTCGACCTGCCGTGGACGCCGACGCTCCTGACCGACTGGCCGGACCTGGCCGTCGAGTTCCTCGGGCGACCCTCACGCGGTCGGGTGTTCCAGTACGCGAACGCCAGCACCTACACGGCGATGCGCGTGCTCGAGACCCGGGTCGGTGACGTCGGCCGCTTCGTGCAGGACCGGCTGCTCACCCCACTCGGCATCGCCGACGCCGAGTGGGAGCGCTGTCCGCTCGGCTTCGTCGCGGCCGGGGGTGGACTGTGGCTCGACACCGCCGAACTCGCGCGCCTCGGCCGGTTCGTCCGCGACCGCGGCCAGGTCGACGGCCGACAGCTCGTGGCATCCCGCTGGGTGGATACGCTGCACACCGACTGGGTCGTCGCGGGGCGGAACCCCGGGTACGAGCGGTACGCACTCGCCGGGTGGGACGGTCCCGTGCAGCTCTGGCGGTTGCACGGCGCGTACGGGCAGATGCTGCTGTTCGACGAGGCCCGGAGCGCCGTGGTGACCGTCACGGCGGACGACCACGCCGGGGCGGACGCGGTGGCGGTGTTCGTGGCGGCGGCGCTCGCCGCGGACGCCTGAGCCCCCGCTGGCGCCCCCGCCGACGCGCCCCGAACTGGGGTCGTGAATCCGGCTCAGGTCCGCACTTCCGCCGACTGACGGCCGGCGACCCCGTCAGTACGGTCGTTCCGTGCCACGACAGCACGCGGAACGACCGCGCAGAAGCAGCTCCTCGCCCCGCTCCATCGCGACGTCCGCGGTCCTGGTGGTCGCGGCGGTCATCGCGCTCACCGGACCCGCGACCGCTGCGCATGCCGCTGACCGGGCGGCCGGAGCGTCGGACACCGCGCAGTCGACCCCGGCGGCGCGGCTGGCCAGCACCGCGCTGCCGCGCCCGGCCGCGGTCCCGGCTCCGCCCGCCGACGGCACCCGGGTCGGCTCCGGGTCGTTCGCACCCACCCCGCCCGCGACGATCAGCGACAGCGCCGACGTGCAGAAGACCGTGGACCAGCACCTGTACGTCGACCCGTCGCAGGCGGGGAAGCCGGTGCCGACCAACCAGTGGTGGACCGACCTGCTCGTGAGCAAGTACTCCGGCGACATGTGGGCGTACCCGTTCGTCTCCTCGAACAGCAAGGACGGCACGAAGCTGACCTCGCCGACGACGTGGAACAGCGACGGCACCGCCATGCAGCTCGAGTCGCCGGTGACGGTGAGCGGCACGGTGACCCCGGAGGCGGACCCCTCGGACGAGCTCCTCGCGGACTTCGAGCAGGGCATGCCCGACGGGTGGACGAGCACCGGCACGGCATTCAGCCGGGCGACCGGGACCCCGGCGGGGCAGAGCGAGGTGTCGGGGTGGCTCGGCAACGGCTACCTGACCTCCTGGGGTGCCGCCACCGGCACCACCGCCGGCGACAGCGCCACGGGGACCCTGACCTCCGGGTCGTTCGCGATCGACCACGCGCACCTGGCCTTCACGATCGCCGGGGGCCAGCACGCCGACCAGGAGGCCGTGCAGCTCGTCGTCGGCGGGCAGGTCGTCGCCTCCGCCACCGGCACGGACAGCGAGCAGTTCCGCTGGGTCGACTGGGACGTCAGCAAGTGGGCGGGGCAGCAGGCGCAGCTGCGGGTCGTCGACTCGTTGCCCGCCGGCTGGGCACACGTGATGGTCGACCAGGTGCTGCTGACGGACGAGCCGGACGGGGTCGCACAGCGGTTCTCGACGGCGTTCTCCGCGACCGAGGCAGACGCGCTCCGCTGGGGTGACTGGAACGTCAGCTGGCGGATGCCGCAGGCCGGATCGGGCGGCCAGTACATGGACGTCACGAGCGTGCAGGGCAACCCGTACGAGTGGTTCGAGTACCACGGCATGACCCCACGGCTGACGGTGCAGTCGGGCGCGACGATCACCGACGGTGACGGGGAGCCGATCACCTTCCCGTTCACGGGCGACCGGTTCGAGATCCGGCAGGGCGACCACGTGTACGGCGTGCACGCACCGGACGAGACCACCTTCACGCGGAGCGGCACCGCCATCGACGCCTCCGCCGGGACCCGGTACCTCGTGCTCAGTGCTGTGCCGACGAGCGGGCTGAGCCTCGACGACCTGCAGCGGACCGCGTTCGCCGTGCCACGGAACACCACGATGGACTACTCGTACGACCCCGCGGCGGGGCAGGTCGAGCAGCGGTGGTCCGTGCAGACGGACACGCTGCAGGGCTCGGACCACGACACCGTGCAGGGCTGGCTGCAGCACCAGTACGCGGAGTCGACGAACGACCTGCACTTCACCGGAGCGACCTACCCCACCCCGCGCGGCACGATGGAGACCACGATCGGGCACGACGGCTGGACCCTCGACTACGCCTTCACCGGCCTCACCCCGACCGGTGCGCCGCCGCAGGGTCAGGACGAACGGGACGTGCTCCGCAAGTACCTGTCCGACTACGCCGAGAAGACCACGTACGGCGGCGACACCTACTGGGGCGGCAAGGACGTCCAGCAGCTCGCCGAGTACATGACGGTGGCGCAGCAGATCGGCGACACCGCCGACGAGCAGGAGCTGCAGGCCACGCTCACGAAGGCCCTCACCGACTGGTACACCTACTCGACGGGGGAGAGCGAGCACTTCTTCGCCATGTACCCGACGTGGAAGGCCCTGATCGGCTTCGGCGACTCGTACGGGTCGGCGCAGTTCAACGACAACCACTTCCAGTACGGGTACTTCGCCGTCGCCACGGCGCTCCTCGGGGCGGTCGACCCCGGTTGGGCGAAGCGGTACGAGGGCATGGCCACCCTGGTGACGAAGCAGTACGCCAACTGGGACCGCGACGACGACCGGTTCCCGCACCTGCGTACCTTCGGCGTGTGGGAGGGGCACTCGAACGCCGGCGGTGTCTCGTCCCCGGGCGGCAACAACCAGGAGTCGTCCTCCGAGGCGATCCAGTCCGAAGCGGGGCTGTTCCTGCTCGGCACCGTCCTCGGCAACGAGGAGATGCAGGCCACCGGCGCGATGGAGTACGTCACCGAACGTGCCGCGGTCCGCGACTACTACCAGAACACCCACGGCAACCCGGCGTCGAAGGCGTACGACGGCAACGGCGCCTTCCCGGACGCGTACCGGCACGGCCAGGCGGGCATCCTGTTCGACTCCGGCCAGGCCGAGGCCACGTACTTCTCCGGCGACCCGGCGTGGATCTACGGCATCCAGTGGATGCCGACCGCTCCCTGGTTCGACTACTTCGGCTGGGACCCGGACTTCTCGAAGGCGATCATGCGGCAGATGATGCAGGCACGCCCGGCGGTCGTCGGGCAGGACGGCGTCGTGGGTGGCAACGCCGCGCACATCCAGATGCTCACCAAGAAGTGGTGGGGCGTCGGGACCTACGGCAACGACGCGATCGCGCAGGACCGGAACGCCGCCATCGGCGAGCTCGAGGACGCGATCCGCGCCGCCGAGCGGAACCACCCCGGTTACGTCACGGCGAAGACGGCCGCCAACCCGCTCTACGACCAGGCGACCGGCACGCTCTTCGTGAGCACGGACGCGGACGGCGAGGTCGTCTTCCCGGCGGAGTACTGGACACCGACGACCCTGCCCGCGTCCCTCGTGCCCGCGGAGCTCGACGGGCCGACCGCGGACCGGCAGCCGGAGGACTGGCCGACGAAGTCGCCGCTCCTGTCGTTCCTGTCCACGGGCTACACGGCGGACGAGACGACGATCGACCGGCTGTACTCGGTCGACCTGACCCACTACCGGCCCGGCATCGACACCGCCCACGCGGCCGCCGTGTTCAGCGACATGGGGGACGCCCTCGGCAACGTCGTGCTCGGCTTCCTCGCGCAGTACGACCCGGACACGTACCTCGACATCCACCAGGCGCTCTGGGCGGCGGAGGACCCGGCGGTCACCGGCCAGTCGATGGCCGGACTGGTCTACCACCAGGCCGTGTCGAACCGCACGGTGGGCACCGAGGTCACCGACCGGCACACCTCCGACCCGCTCAGCCAGGTGTTCCGCGCGGCGGACGGCACCTACTCGTACGTGCTCGACAACACCGACGACGTCCAGCACTCGTACGACGTGTACGACGGCCAGCGGGTCATCGGCCAGATCGCCGTCCCCGCGCACACCCAGATCACGTCCCACCTCGACGCCCACCTGGCCGAGATCGTCGTCGACACGGCGGACAGCCCGACGACGCTCGTCCCCGGTTCCACCACGCGGTTCACGGCCACCGGGTACGACCAGTACGGCGCGACCATGCCGCTCGACGGACTGACCTGGGACGCCAGCACCGGCAGGATCGCCGCCGACGGCACGTACGAGGCCACGGAACGCGCCGCCAGTGCCACGGTCACCGCCTCGGTCGGGTCGGTCCGTGACACGTACCGGTTCCGGGTCGCGCCGGCTCCCGAGCTCACGTCGATCGCGGTGACGCCCGGGTTCGAGCAGCTGGTGGTCGGCACGCCGGCCGAGTTCACGGCCGCCGGCCACGACCAGTACGGCGACCCGATCGACCTGTCCGGTCCGGTCACCTGGGCCACGACCCTGCCGGGAGGCACGACGGACGCCGGCAGCGTCCGTGCGGCCGGCAGCGGGGCCGGGTACGTCACCGCCACGAGCGGCGGGGTGGAGGGCAGCGCCGTGGTCTCGGCGGTCGCCACCGTCCCGGACCAGGCGCGCCACGCCACCGCCGTCGCGACCTCGAGCGACGGGGGGAACACGCCGGACAAGGCGCTCGACGGCGACCCGACGACCCGGTGGGAGAGCGCGCACGGGCAGGACGCCGTCGACTACACCGTCGACCTCGGCCGCGCGACCGACGTCACCGACGTCGACGTCACGTGGGAGGGCGCCGCCGCGGCGGAGTACGACCTGCAGGTCGCCGACTCCGCTGACGGCCCCTGGCGCACCGTGCGGGACGTGACGAAGACGTCGGCGGCAGCCGACCACGTCGCCGTCGGCAGCACCGCCCGGTTCGTGCGGATGCACGGCATCGACCGGCTCACGCAGTACGGCTACTCGATCTGGTCGTTCGAGGTCCACGGCACCCCGTCGGTCTCGGCGATCACCCCGTCGACGGTGCTGGTCGGACCGCGTGCCACGCGCCTCCCGGCCGGCGGCAGCACCACGTTGACGGCGTACGCGTTCGACGCGGACGGCAACGGCGGACCGGTGACGGCAGCAGCCGGCACCGACGGCGCGCCGACGTGGACGATCGACGGCGGCGGCTCGGTCGCGGGCGACGGCACCGTCACGGCCGCTGCGGCCGACGGTGTCACCGCCACCGTGCACGCCACGCTCGGCGGCGCGTCCGGGCAGGCGACGGTCACGACCGTCGCGAACGGTGACGCCGGCGCCTCCGACCCCGGAACGGAGCCCGGCGACGGCGGGCACGCCTCGCGGGACATCGCGGTCGGCAAGCCGGTGACGACGTCCTCCGACGAGCGCGGTGACCTGTCCGGTGACCAGGCGGTCGACGGCAGCCGGACCACCCGGTGGGCCAGCCGCGCCTCGGACGACCAGTGGATCCCGGTCGACCTGGGCACGGTGGTCCCCGTCGACCGGGTGGAACTCGACTGGGAGGCCGCGTACGCCGACCAGTACCAGGTCCAGGTGCGGACCACGACGGACGACGACTGGCGCACCGTCGCCACCGAGGAGCACGGGGCCGGCGGGACCGCGGTCCACCAGCTCGACGGGGTCCGGGCGCGGTACGTGCGGATGCTCGGCGTGCAACGACACACGGAGTTCGGGTACTCGCTCCACGAGTTCCGCGTGGACTCGACCGAGGGCGCCCCGACCCCCGACCTGGCGCGGAACGCCCCGACGGCCTCGTCGGCGGACGAAGCGGTCGGTGTCACCGCGCGGAACGCCACGGACGGGGACCCGGGCTCCCGCTGGGCGAGCGGCCACACCGATGACCAGTGGCTGGACGTCGACCTCGGCTCGGCGGAGCCCCTGCACCGCGCGAGCCTGCAGTGGGAGGACGCGTACGGCTCCGCCTACCGGATCGAGGCGCGGAACAGCGCCGACGACGCCTGGACCACGATCGCGACCGTCAGCGCCGGCGACGGCGGGACGGACACGGTCGACCTGTCCGGCACCTGGCGGCACGTGCGGTTCCAGGGTGTGCACCGGGCGACCGGGTACGGCTACTCGCTCTTCGCGTTCGAGGTGCGCTGACCCGGGCGGGGACGACCAACGCGTTCCGCGGACAGTTCGGGGCTGATCGTGGACGGGCAGCGCGCCTCCCAGCTGAGCGGGGCAGGCTGACGCCAGTTCGTTGTACCTGTTCGGGTCAGGAGCACGAGCGCTGGTGCTGGTGCCTGGTCTCGGGTACCAGCACCTGCACGCCGGCCGGTCAGTGTGCGTCGCGAGCCAGAACGGTCAGGGCGCGTCGCGTGCCAGAACGGTCACGGTGACGTCGTCCTCCGCCTGCTCGGCTGCCCGCAGACGGACCGTCTCGAGGAACGCGGCCGTGCTCGGCGCCCGACGGTAGGTCCGCCCGATGTCCGTCAGGGTGTCGATCGTCCCGTCGCCCAGGTCGAGCGCGCCGTCGCTGGCCACGAGCAGCGCGTCGCCCGGTTCGAGCACCAGGGACCCCAGGCGGAAGGGGACCCCCTGGGGGTGCAGGCCGAGCGGCAGGTCCCGCGACCGCCGGATCTCCGACGTGCCGTCCGCGTGCAGGTGCACGACGAGCCCGTGCCCGGCGTCCACGAAGTCGAGCCGCCCGGTGCTCGGCGTCAGGCGCGAGTGGAAGAGCGTCGCGAACGCGGAGGCCCGACCGAGGTCCTCGCTCATCCGCGGCTCGACGGCCCCGACCGCCGCCACCGGGGGCAGGTCCTCGTGCTGTCGGAGCGCGGCCCGCAGCCCGGCGGCGAGCAGCGCGGCGGGCTGCTCCTTGCCCATGATGTCGGCGAGCGTGAAGGTCACGGCGTCGTCGGCGACCGTCCAGTCGTGGACGTCACCGCTGAGGTCGCCGTACGGCACGCTCAGTCCGGCCAGCGTGTAGCCGGGGACGTGGACGGGTGGCGGGGTGAGGGCCTCGACGACCTCGAGCAGCCGGTCGTGCTGCAGCCCCTTCGCCAGGGCCTGCTCCGTCCACCGCCCCAGGTCGATCAGTGCGGCCTCGTCCTGCGGAGTGAACTCCCGCGGCCGGACGTCCATCAGGCACAGGCTGCCGATCGTCAGCTCGCCCGGCATGGTCAGGGGGACACCGGCGTAGGAGCGGATGCCGCGGCTGGTGACGCCGGGCAGGTCGGCGGTGCGCGGATCAGCGAGCGTGTCCGGCACGACCGTCGGCCCGGGGCGCTGGACGGTGAGCTGGCAGAACGACCACTCGAGCGGCCCGGACGTCGGCTCGCCGGCCAGGTTCGGCGTCAGCGTGTGCAGCAGGGTGTCGTCGAGCAGGTTGACGTACGCGAACGGGACGTCGAAGACCTCGCGGGCGATGCGGACGATCCGGTCGAAGCGCTCGGACGGCGCGAGTCCGACGATGTCGAGCGCGGCGACGAGGGCCGCCCGCGCCGAGCGTGAACCGTCGGTGTCCATGCGCTCTCCCCCCACAGATCGGTCCCCGGCATCCTCCCACGACGGGCGGCGCGGCTGTCAGGTCAGGCGTCCCCCTGGACGACGTCCGCGCCCGTGTCCACCGGACCGAGGGCGTCGAGGACCCGGTGCGAGACGGCCCGCAGGGTGTCCGCGTCACCGGCCACGGGCCTCCAGAACAGCTGTTCCAGCGCCGCCGTGTGTGCCCGGATGCCGGCGAGGACCGCGCGCCGACCATCCTGGGTCATCACGATCCAGCTGCCGCGGCCGTCGGAGGGGCAGTCGGCACGCGCGACCAGCCCCCGGGAGACCATGCGGGTGACCTGGTGGCTGACGCGGGACTTCTCCCAGCCGATCCCGGCGGCCATGTCGCGGACGCGCAGCCGGTGGTCGGGGTCGCGGTGCAGGCCGATCAGGATCTCGAACTCGGGGATGGAGATGCCGGCGTCCCGCTGTACGGCCACGTCCAGCGCCCGGTCCAGCCCGCGCCAGACGTCGTGGAACGCGTCCCACGTGGCCCAGTCGTGGCCGTCAGCGCCGTGCTCCACCATCCGGCCAGCGTATCCGTGAGCACCGCTCGTCGGCCCGGGATCATCCGTTCGGTTGACTCCTGGACGGCACACGGCCGCCTCCGAGGAGACGTCGGGGGAGCGGCCTACGATCGAGTCCATGCCGCCCGCACGCCTCCAGGACTGCACCGACGACGCATCTGCCCTCGTCGGCCGCTGGCTGGACGCCTCCCGCGGGGTGAAGCCCGACGCCCGAGCGGCCCGGCTCGCCGAGGTCCTGCGTGACGAGCGCGGCCTCGACTTCGCCCGCGGGTTCATCGACAAGGTGATCCGACCCGACGACCCGAAGGTCGCCGCCCGCAACCTCGAGAAGGCCAGCCGTGACGTGCCGGACTTCCTCGCCTGGTACCTCCGCGGCGCCGTCACCGTCGGTGGGGGCTTCGCGACGATGGCGCCGTGGGCGGTCATCCCGTCCGCGCGGCGGGTGCTCCGCCGACTCGCCGGACACCTGGTGGTCGACGCCCCGCAGGCCCGGCTCAGCTCCGCGCTCGGCAAGCTCACCGGCACGGGCTCCCGCCTCGACGTCCTGCCCCTCGGCCCGACCGTGTCCGGTCCCGCCGAGAGCGACCGTCGACTGGCGTGGACCACCGACCTGGTCGGACGCGACGACGTGCCCGCGGTGTCCTTCGCGGTGGCGGACGTCGTCCCGCCCACGTCGCCGTGGTCGCTCGAGGACGCCACGGCGCAGGCGGTCGACCGGCTCGTCCCGGTGTTCCGCGCAGCCGTCGCCGGGGGCGCCACCGTCACGCTGCTCGTCGACGGCCCGCACGACCTCGCCCTCACCATCGCGGTGTTCCGGACGCTGCTCGACACGGACGAGTTCACCCACACGACCGCCGGCATCACGCTGCCCGCGTCGCTGCCGGACAGCCTCGGCGTCCTGGCGTCCCTGACCGAGTGGGCGGCCGCGCGACGGTTCCGCGGCGGCGCACCCATCCGGGTCCGGCTCGTCGACGGCGCCCACCGGGCCGAGGAGCGCGCCGACGCCCTCGTGCACGCCCGCCCCTCGGCCCTCCTCGCCACCCGCCAGCAGATCGACACCGCACTCCTGCGCCTGCTCGACGCCGCGCTCACGCCGGAGCACACCGACGCCGTCCGGATCGCGCTCGCCGGACTCGACCCCGTGCTGCTCGCAGCCGCCCGCGTGCTCGCCGACCGTCGGGGGGTGACCGACGCGCTCGAGGTCGAGATGCTCCTCGGCATGACGGGCACCGTCCTCGACGCCGTCCGCGCCGACGTCGGCACGGTCACCCTCCTCACCCCCGTCGTGCACCCCGACCAGTTCGACGCCGCGATCCCGTACCTCGCCCGCCGGTTGCGCGAGGGCGCGGCAGCGTCGCCGTCCCCCTCGGGCGGCAGCGACGACGACCGAGCCGCAGCCGTGCAGCGCGGACACGACCGGCTCGTGGCCGCAGTCGCCGCGCTCGACGACCCCGCGCCGGTCACCCTCCGCGTCCAGGACCGCCGAGCACCCCTCGGCGCCCCCGAGATCCGCGCCGTGCACCCGCCCGCCGTCGACACCGACGCCGGGGTGGACGCGAACCGGCAGTGGGCCGCCGACCTGCTCCGCCGCGTGCCCCGCTCGCAGCTCGGCACCGCCACCATCCGCGGCGCCCGCGTCACCGACCGTCCCCGGCTCGAACGCACCATCGCCCGCACCGCGCAGGCCGGCGTCAACTGGGGTCGGCAGGACCCACAGGACCGCGCCGAACTGCTCGACCTCGTCGCGCACGAGCTCGAGGTCCGCCGTGCCGACCTGGTCGAGGTCGTCGTCGCCGAGACCGCGATGACCCTGACCGAGGCGGACCGTCAGGTCAGCGGTGCCGTCGACGCCGCCCACCACGCCGCCGATCGGGCACGTCACCTGGTCGACGTCGCCGGGGCCACCTTCGTCCCGCCACGACTGACGGTCGTCGTCGCCCCGTGGAACTCGCCGCTCACCACCCCGGCGGACGGCGTGCTCTCGGCGCTCGCCGCCGGCAGCGGGGTCGTCCTCAAGCCGTCCCCGCTCGCCAAGCGGTCCGGTGCGGTGCTCGCCGACGTCCTGTGGAGCGCCGGCGTCCCGCACTCGCTGCTCCAGCTCGTCGACCTCGACGTCAGCGAACTCGGCCGCGACCTGGTGGCCCACCCCGCCGTCGACCGGGTGCTGCTCACCGGCTCGCCCGACACCGCCCGGTCGTTCCGGTGGTGGCGGGCCGGTCTGCCCCTCCTCGCCGACACCGGAGCGGTCTCGGCCGCCGTCGTCACCCCCGCGGCCGACGTCGACCAGGCCGTCCGCGATGTCGTCGCCTCGGCGTTCACCCAGTCCGGGCAGGCCGGCGCAGCGATCTCGCTCGTCGTGCTCGTCGGCTCGGTCGGCGAGGACGGTGCCGACAGCCGCTTCCTCCGCCAGCTCGCCGACGCCACCCGAGCACTCCGGGTCGCGTGGCCCACCGACCCCGCGGCGCAGGTCGGGCCGCTCGTCGTCGAGGCGACCGGCGCCGCACGCGCCGCCCTGACCGAGCTGGCACCGGGGGAGTCCTGGCTCGTCGAACCGCGGCCGCTCGACGAGTCCGGCCGACTCTGGTCCCCGGGCGTCCGCGTCGGGGTCCGTCCCGGTAGCGCGTCCACCCACCCGGAGGCCGGCGTCCCGGTCCTCGGGGTGGTGCAGGTCGAGACGCTCGAGCAGGCGATCGCGCTCCAGAACGGCGGCGACCACGGGTTGGTCGAGGCGCTGCACACCCTCGACGTCGACGAGGTCGCCCGCTGGACCGACCAGGTTGCCGCCGGCACCCTCGTGGTGAACCGGGCCACCACGGACACGACCGTCGTCCGGCAGCCCGCCGGCGGCTGGGGGAGCTCCGCGGTCGGCGCCGGGGCCAAGCGTGGCGGCCCCGACTCGGTCGCGATGCTCGGGCACTGGGAACCCGTCCCGCGCACCGTGCACAAGAGCATCCAGCTGCACGGGTTGCCGCCGCGGGTCACCGCGCTCATCGAGGCGTCCCGCAGTGGGCTGTCCTTCGAGGAGTTCGACCAGGTCCGTGCCGGCGCCACCAGCGACGCCCAGGCACGGGAAGAGCGCTTCGGCCGGTCCCGCGACACCGCGGAGCTCGGCGTCGAGCGCAACGTGCTCCGGTACCGCCCGCAGTCCGTCGTGGTCCGACAGTCCGCCGACGTCAGCACCGGGGACCTCGTCCGCACCCTCGTCGCGGCGACCGCAGCACGTGCCCACGTGCTGCTCAGCACCGCCCGGGCCCTCCCCGGCCCCCTGACGCAGCTGCTCGCGAGCGGCCGCTCCCCGCTCGACGTGGTCGACCACCTGGTGGAGACCGACGCCGAGTTCCTCGACCGCGCGGCGTCCGGCGCGCTCCTGCGTGAGCAGTGGTCGGGCGGCACGGCGGAACCGCAGGACGCCATCGACCTGGTGCTGTCGCAGGGCTTCGAGCCCCGGCCGCACAGCGCCTTCGGTGGGCCGGGCTCGCGGATCCGCCTGCTCGGTGGCGACCCGCTCGCGCTCGAGGAGGCGCTCGGCGCCGGCATCGACACCGCCATCCACGACGCCCCCGTCGTCGAGGCCGGTGTCGTCGAGATGGCGCACTACCTCCGGGAGCAGACGGTCGTCGTCACGGCACACCGGCACGGGGACCTCGACCCCGAGTTCGCCCGCCTGCGCCTCTGACGTCGGGCGTGCGTGCCGGACGGGAGGCTCTGCCAGCGTCCGGTGCGTCGCGGACGCGATCCGGGCCTCCCGTCCGATCTCCGCACGACCTGGGGTGCGCCCGTGAGGCGCACCCGGGTGCGGCGTAGCGTTCGTGCCATGAGTGCAACAGAGCGTGACAACGGCGTCCAGTCCGAGCCGATCATGGACGGTGCGACCGACGCGACGAACGAGGAGAAGCTCCACGGTCTCGTGCAGCAGGTCCAGCACGACCACGGCGACGAGGGTGCCGGCGTGATGGCCGACCACCTCCGTGACCGTCTCGACGAGACGGGTGTCGAGGCCGAGGACCCGGCGTCCGAGGTCGAGTAGCAGCGCGTCAGGACGACGACGGGAGCCCCGACGACCATGTGGTCGGCGGGGCTCCCGTGTGCGTGGTGCGGAACTACTCGACCACGGTCAAGAGGACGTTCCGAGACGTCGACGACACGTTCGGGCGGTCCGAGATGTACTTGATGGTGATCGCGTGGGATCCCGCGCTCAGCGGCACGCCCTGCTTCCAGGCGCCCTTGCCGACCGTGAAGCGCGCGACCTCGCCGGGCTTGTTGCGCTCGGTGATGACGATCTCGCCGGCCTCGCTGGTGCCGGACAGCTGCGCCAGGCCGTCGACGATCTGCGGCCTCTCGGGGGCCAGTGCGAAGTCGACCCGCGGCGACTCGGGAACGCTGAAGGTACGGGTCTCCTCGGCGGACTTGAACGCTCCGGGGGCCTCGCGGAGGACGAAGTCGAAGGTCATCTTGTCCGTCCCTCGGTACGGCACGTACTCCTTCGCGCTCCAGCGCCCGTCCACGACCGGGACGGTCTGCGTCCGGTTGTAGTGCTTGTTGACGATCGTGACCTCGCCCTTCGTGGCGGTGCCGGTCAGGGTCGTCGTGCCGTCGTCGACGGTGACGGTCCCGCCGTCGGCGACGTCGATGCCCCACGCGGCGTCGACCGGGCCGCGCTGCTCGTCGATCTTGATGACGCGGTTGTCACGGCGGACCGGCTGCCCGTCGACGGTCAGGATGAGCGTGAGGGACTGGTACCCGTAGTGGCTGACCGGGAAGTCGACGCTCCACCGGCCGTCGCGGGCCTCGGTCTGGACGTCGTCGTGGATGCCGTCGAGCACGCTCACGGTGCCGTCCGGCGCGGTGCCGGTCAGCGTGACCTTGCCGTCGCGTGCCTCGAAGACGTGGTTGTCGGAGAAGTCGATCCCCCACTTGCCGGCGACCGGGGCGGTCTCGGCGATGGTGGTGACCTGGCGCTTCACGGTGTTGGTCACGGGGCCGCCCTCGGTGGCGCGGAGGGTGAAGGTCACGTCGAAGGTGTACCCGACGCGGACGGGGAGGTCGGCGGTCCACTTGCCGTCCTCGACAGGCACGGTGGTGGTCGCGCCGAGGCCGGCGACGGTCACCTCGCCGGTCGTGGCGGTGCCGGTGAAGGTCGCGGTGCCGTCGTGGACCTCGACCTGGGCGCGGTTCTCGACGTCGACGGCGAAGGCGCTGTCGGCGGGGACGGTGACCTCGATGGACCGGTAGTCGCTGCGGACCTGCTTGCCGTCGACGGTGAGTGTGAAGCGGAGCTGGGTCGCGCCGGCGGACCGGACGGGGACCTCGATGCTCCAGCGGCCGTCGCGTGCTTCGGTGGTGGCGATGTCGGAGCCGGTGTAGTCCTTGACGGCGACACGGCCGTCGGGGGCGGTGCCGGTGAGGGTGACCTTGCCGTCCTTCGCGGTGACCTTCTCGCCCTGGGCGAAGTCGAAGCCCCACTTGCCGGCGATCGGGGCGGTCTCGGCGACGGTGGTGACCTGGCGCTTCACGGTGTTCGTGACCGGGCCGCCGTGGGTGTGGCGGAGCTGGAAGGTGACGTCGAAGGTGTAGCCGAGCCGGGCCGGGAGGTCGGCGGTCCAGGTGCCGTTCTCCACCGGCACGGTGGTGGTGGCGCCGAGGCCGGTGACGGTGACCTCGCCGGCGGTGGCCTTGCCGGTGAAACGGACCGAGCCGTCGTGCAGCTCGACGTCGGAGCGGTTCGGGGTGTCGACGGCGAAGGCACTGTCGGCGGGGACGGTGACCTCGATGTACCGGTAGTCGCTGCGGACCTGCTTGCCGTCGACGGTGAGGGTGAAGCGCAGCTGGGTCGCGCCGGCGGAACGGACCGGGACCTCGGTGCTCCAGCGGCCGTCGCGTGCTTCGGTGGTGGCGATGTCGGAGCCGGTGTAGTCCTTGACGGCGACGCGGCCGTCGGGGGCGGTTCCGGTCAGGGTGACCTTGCCGTCCTTCGCGGTGACCTCCTGGCCCTGGGCGAAGTCGAAGCCCCACTTGCCGGCGACCGGGGTGACCTCGGCGACGGTGGTGACCTGGCGCTTGACCGTGTTGGTGACGAGGCCGCCGTGGCTGGCGCGCAGCTGGAACGTGGCATCGAAGGTGACACCGAGTCGGGCGGGGAGGTCGGCCGTCCACTTGCCGTCCTCCACGGGGACGGTGGTGGTGCCACCGAGACCGGCGACGGTGACCTCGCCGGTGGTCGCGGTGCCGGTGAACCGGACCGAGCCGTCGTGCAGCTCGACGTCCGATCGGTTCGGGGTGTCGACGGCGAACGCGCTGTCGGCGGGGACGGTGACGTCGACGCGTCGGTAGTCGTTGCGGACCTGCTTGCCGTCGACCGTCAGGGTGAAGTGCAGGTGCGTCAGCCCGGTGGACCGGACCGGGACCTCGACACTCCACCGCCCGTCAGTGGTCGTGGTGCTCGCCAACGCGTCGCCGTAGGTGCCCTTGACGGCGACCGTGCCGTCCGGGGCGGTACCGGTCAGGGTGATCTTCCCGTCGTCCGCGGTCACCGCCTGGTCCGGTGCGAAGTCGAAGCCCCACTTGCCGGCGACCGGGGTCGTCTGTGCGATCGTGCTGACCTGGCGCTGCGCGGTGGCCGTGACCGGGCCGCCGTCGGTCGCGCGGAGGTCGAACCGTGCCGAGATGGCGGCCCCGACCCGGGCGGGCACGTCCGCGGCCCACTTGCCGTCGCGGACCGGGGCCGTGACCGTGGCGCCACGGGTCGTGACGGTGACGGTGCCGGTGGTCGCGGTTCCGGTGAAGGTGACGACGCCGTCGTGGACCTCGACCTGGGCCTCGTTGGCGGTGTCGACGTGCCAGGCGTCGTCGTGGTCCTGGACGTCCGAACGCTGGCTCGCGGCGGAGACCGGTGCGGCGGCGGCGAACGACGGGGACGGCAGGAAGGACGGTGCGAGCAGGCAGGTGCCGATGATGGCAGCGGCACCGAGGATGACTGGACGAGGTGTCATGTTCCGACTTTCAGTGGAGGGACAGTACATCCCGTATCTTGTGTTCCACTAGCCGAAGAGCCTCTGCATGCGATGGTCACCGGTGTCCAGCCGGGTCCCGTCCGGTCCGGTCCCGTCCGGTCCCGCTGGTCTCAGCGGCGACGCCCCGTCCCCACGAGCCCGATCTCGAGCACCGTCAACAGCAGGGCGATCCAGACCTGGCGGGCCGCGAAGGGCCGCGACCGCCGATCCAGTGCCAGCAGCGGCACCATCGACAGTCCGTGTGCGGCGTCGACCGCAGCGCTCAGCGTGTGGGCCTCCGGCGTCGCGGCACGGGCCACGAGGCCGGCCTGCAGCAGCTGTCGGACGCCCAGGACCCGGCCGAACACGGCGACCCGGCCGCTCGCGCGCTGCGCCCCGACCAGGTGCGCGACACCGATGGCCGCGCGGAGGACCTCGACGACCGCCGTCCGGTCCCGCTCCCGCCCGCGGCTCATCGGCGGCGACCCGCAGCCGTGGCGACCGCGAGCCCGGCGACACCGAGCGCTGCGCCGATGATCCCGTTGCCCAGGCGACGGTGCTCCACCCACCAGGTCTGCGGCGACCACTCGTGGGCCTGCTCGTCGAAGATGCCGTGCGCGCCGTGGTCGCCCGGCACCGGTTCGTAGAGGTTCGACGGCAGCGTCTCGTCGCCGTCCTTGTCCTCGGCCTGCTGTCCCTGCACCAGGGTCTTCGCCGCGTACCAGTCCGCGAACCGACCGCTGATCCGGTTGCCCAGGATCGTGTACACCGTCGACTCACCGACCCAGGTCCGGCGACGGGGGCGCTCGGCGGTGGCGGCGATCGCGCGGGCACCGACCTCCGGCTGGTAGATCGGCGCGACGGGCTGCGGGTGGTGCGGCAGCTTCGTCTTCACCCAGTTGAACTGGATGGTGTTGAGGGCGGGCATGTCGACCCGGCTGACCTGCACCCTGCTGCCCTGCTCGAGCAGCTCGGACACGACGGACTCGGTGAAGCCGACGATCGCGTGCTTCGCGCCGCAGTACGCCGCCTGCAGCGGGATGCCGCGGAAGCCGAGCGCCGAACCCACCTGGATGACCTGGCCGCGGTCGCGGGGGACCATGCGGGTCAGGGCCGCGCGGGTGCCGTTCACGAAGCCCAGGTAGGTGACGTCGAGCGCCCGTTCGAAGTCCTCCGGCGCGGTGTCGAGGAACTTGCCGAACACCCCGACCATGACGCCGTTCACCCACAGGTCGATGGGGCCGAGCTCGGCTTCGACGCGGTCGGCGGCGTCCTCCACGGCCTGGCGGTCGGAGACGTCCGCGACGAGCGCCAGGCCTCGACGACCGGCGGCCTCGACCTCGGCGACGGCAGCGTGCACGCCGTCCGCACCACGTGCCAGGACGGCCACGTCCCAGCCGCGGGACGCCAGTTCACGGACCGTCGCCCGTCCCAGTCCAGCCGAACCACCGGTCACCACAGCCACACGAGTCATGCACCCCTTCTACGCGGTGCGGGCGCCCCGGCGGTCAGCCGCTGTCCCCCGCCGGGCGGCCGCCGGGCGGCCGGCGGCGGCCGTTCCGGCGGCGGCCGTGCCGGCGCCGAGCCTCGGCTGGGCGGACAGTTCGCGGCGTCCCGCGGCCGCAGAGCGTCCCCAGGGCCGAGCCTCGGGCCGGCCTCGGCCCCGCTCGGCGGGCCCGCCTCGGGCCGCGCCAGACCGGCGCCGTCAGGCGCGCGGGCCCGCGAAGCGCGTCACGACACCGGGGGAGTACAGCACCGAGTCCGGCTCGAGCTCCGTCAACGCCAGGGGCAGCCCGGCCGCGCCGATCAGGTCGTCCCGCAGTCGGGTCAGGGACGCCCGGTGCACCACCCACGAGTCGTGCTCGTTCGGCCACCACGAGGTCCGCCCGGCCCGCCCGACGTGCATGCCCCACCGGGCGGTGAGGAACGACTCGAGCGGGGTCGGTTCCGTGATCGGCTCGCCGACCTCGACCTCGAGCAGGGACCGCAGGCGGGAGCCGTGCCGGTGCACGGCGTACGCCGTCCGGTCGCCGTGCTGCCGTCGGGCGACCCGCGCCCAGTGGTACGGGGTGCCGGTGACGACCCGGGCGGCGGCGGCGGGCAGGAACTTCCCGGCGTCGAGCGACAGGAACACCACCCCGCGGCGGCCGGTGTCGTCGCGGGTGTAGACGCGGACGTTGACCTCGAGGAAGTCGCCGACGCTGCCGGTCCGGCCAAGCGGGCCGAACGGCGGGAACCGGGTGTCCTCGAAGCTGAACGCGATGAGGCCCACCCACGTGGTCACGCCGTCGTCGGAGCCGTCCGGCGCCATCGTGTCGGGCCGGGTGCCGGTGGGCAGCAGTGGCGCCACCGCGGACACGTCCACCCGCCAGTGCACGAAGACGACGTCGCGCCAGGCCTGTTCGATCCAGGGTCGCCCCGGCAGGGCGGGCGCGGTGGGCGTCACGGCCTGGAGGCTCGGGACACCCCCGTCGGGCAGCGTCGCGGTCATCAGGTGGTCCCGTCCGTCGTCGTGGTCGGGTCCATCGTGCCCTGCTCCGCTGTGCCCTGCCCAGCTGGTCCTACCCCGCTGAGCCCGACCCCGTCGGGCTCGCCGACCCCACCGCGGGCTGGTCGTCCCAGCCCTGCTGCGGCGTCGCGCACGTGCCGCGGAACACGTACTGCGAGGGTCGCTTCCGCTCGTTCGACACCCAGTCGATCGCGGGTCGTCGTCGTTCCGGCGGCAGGTACCCGATCCGGTACACGGCCATCAGCTCCAGCTCCGGCGGGACCTCGAGCAGCCGTTCGACCTCGTGCCAGGACTCCTCGATCTCCATCGGGAAGGAGACGAACTGGATCCCGAGGCCGAGCTCCGTCGTCGTCAGCCAGACGTTCTCCATCGCGGCACCCATGCTGAACACCGAGTAGAAGGCGTTGCGGGCCTCCTTCCGGTACTCGTCGCGGTCGAGCATCACGCCGAGCAGCAGGGGTGACCCGGCGACGAGCTTCCGGTTCTCCTCACCCAGGGTCTGCGGCACCCGCAGGGCGTTCATGAGGAACTGCCCCCGCTTCGTGAACACCTGGTTCGTGAACGGCCGCAGCGGCTTCGGCAGCTTGTCGAACAGCATGCCGTCGCGGCGCTCGTCCATCTCGGCCTGCGAGAACCGGAAGTACGGCCGGTACCGCTCGAAGAAGCTGCCCGCGGCCATGGTCTGCGTCATCGCCCGGCCGCTGATCGCCGCGATGCGGTCGATCGTCTGCCGCTCCTCGACCAGGACGAAGCGCCACGGCTGGCTGTTCAGCTGCGAGGGCGCCCGTCCGGCCAGCTCGACCAGCAGGCGCTGGTGCTCCTCGGACACCGGGTCCGGCAGGAACGCCCCGTTCGTGGTGCGTCGGCGCCGGATGGCCTCGATGAGTTCCACGGGTGTCCTTCCGCCTCGGCGTCGAGCGGTCAGCGCCGAGCCAGGACCGCCCCCAGGTAGGACGGTGCGGCGGCGACCGCGGTCTTCCAGTGTGCTCCGGTGCGGGGGTTCGTCCGTGGAGCAAGGGCCAGGGGGACCAGTGCCGGCAGCAGGAACAGGGCGTCGCGGGACCGCGTCCAGAGCGGGGTGGTCGCGGCTGCTCCGGTGAGGACGGCGGTCGTCACGAACAGGCCGTGGTGCACGACGCGCAGCTTGCGGGTGCGGATCAGGCGCACCGCGACCGAGGTGCCCCACAGGCAGTTGACGACGTACGACGCGGTCGCAGCGGTGACCAGCCGCCGGGCGGCCACAGACCCGGGAGGCCCGCCGCGCCTCCCGACCGTCGTCCCACGTCCCATGCACGCGAACCTACCCGCCCGCGGTACGCAACCCGGGCGGCTGCGCGCACGGGGACACCGCTGCGCGATGACGCCCACGTTGCGTTCCGCGGAAGAGCGATCAGTCGGAGCCGCGGCTGACGAGCTTCGACAGCACGATCGCGGAGCGGGTGTGGTCGACCTGCGGGGCGAGGCGGACGCGGTCCAGCGCCTCCTCGAGTGCGGGGAGGTCACGCGAGCGCATGTGCACGACCGCGTCGGCGCTGCCGGTGACCGTGCCGGCGTCGACCACCTCGGGCACGGCGTCGAGCAGGGTGCGCAGTTCGTCGGGGGAGACCGTGCCGCGGCAGTACAGCTCGACCCAGGCCTCGGTGCCGCGGTCGTCGACGGCCGGGTCGACCTTGATCGTGAAGCCCTGGATCACGCCGTCGGCCACGAGCCGGTCGACGCGGCGCTTCACGGCGGAGGCGGACAGCCCGACGACCGAGCCGATGTCGCCGTAGCCGGCGCGGGCGTTCTCCCGCAGCTGGTCGAGGATGCGGTGGTCGAGCGAATCCATTGTGCCGATCTTACGCGTGGTCGTTGCGAGCAGACACGGCTCGACGCACGAAACGTGCGCCCAGTGCGGGGGTGCGGTGCTGTGTTCCGTTCCCATCCTGTGGTTGACTCTCGCTCAGGCGTCGACCTGGTCCGCCTCCGGCGAGTGAGCCTGCATCTCGTCGGAGCTCTCACCGTGGTGGTTCCTGGCAGGCTCGGGCCCCGGTCCTGGAGGACCTCGTGTCGAACACCGCACCCCAGCCCACCACCGCCCTGCAGCGCACGGCCACGCACCGCACCGTCCTGATGTGCAAGCCGACCCACTACACGGTCAGCTACCGGATCAACCCCTGGATGCACCCGGAGGAGCCGACCGACACCGCGAAGGCCGTCGCCCAGTGGCAGAGCCTGGTCGACGTGTACGAGCAGCTCGGCTTCGCGATCCACCAGATCGAGCCGATCGAGGGGCTGCCCGACATGGTCTACGCGGCCAACGGCGGCTTCGTCCTCGACGGTGTCGCGTACGGCGCGAAGTTCCAGTACCCGGAGCGTCAGCCCGAGGGCCCGGCGTACATGGACTGGTTCCGCCAGGCCGGCCTGACCGTCGCCGAGCCCGAGGAGACGAACGAGGGCGAGGGTGACTTCCTGCTCATCGGCGACACCATCTACGCCGGCACCGGGTTCCGCTCCGACAGCACCTCGCACGAGGAGCTCGCCCGCGTGTACGGCCGCGAGGTCGTCACCCTGAAGCTCATCAACCCAAACTTCTACCACCTGGACACCGCCATCGCGGCCCTCGACCCGGTGCCCGACGCGTCCGGTCGCTCCAACATCGCCTACCTCGAGAGCGCCTTCGACGAGTCGTCCCTGGCCATCCTCCGCGAGCGCTTCCCGGACGCGATCATCGCGACCGAGGAAGACGCCGCCATCCTCGGCCTGAACTCGTACTCCGACGGGTACAACGTCGTGATCGCCGCACGTGCCACCACGTTCGCCGAGCAGCTGCGCGAGAAGGGCTACAACCCGATCGGCGTCGACCTGTCCGAGCTGCTCCTCGGCGGCGGCGGCGTGAAGTGCTGCACGCTCGACCTGCACCCGATCGGTACCGGCACCTCCGTGGCGCGCTCCTGATGGCCGGCGCGCTCGGCGTGGCCACGGCTGCGGCGCTCGCCGTGGAGGACCGTGCCCTCGCCCACAACTACAGCCCGCTCCCGGTGGTCATCGCCTCGGGCCACGGGGCGACCGTCACCGACGTCGACGGCCGCACCTACCTGGACGGACTTGCCGCCTACTCGGCGGTCAACTTCGGACACGGCAACCCGCGCCTCCTGACCGCGGCCCGCGACCAGCTCGACCGCGTGACCCTGACGAGCCGGGCGTTCGTCAACGACCGCCTCGGCCCGTTCGCCACCGGTCTGACCGAGCTCACCGGCACCGAGATGATGCTGCCGATGAACACCGGCGCCGAGGCCGTCGAGTCGGCGATCAAGGTCGCCCGCGCCTGGGGCTACCGCGTCAAGGGCGTCCCCGCCGGACAGGCGACCGTCATCGTCGCGAGCGGGAACTTCCACGGCCGCACGACGACGATCATCTCGTTCTCGGACGACCCCGACGCGCGCAACGACTTCGGGCCGTACACGCCCGGGTTCCGCACCGTGCCGTACGGCGACGCAGCGGCACTGCGGGAGGCGATGGACGACACTGTCGTGGCCGTCCTGCTCGAGCCGATCCAGGGCGAGGGCGGCGTCGTCATCCCACCCGCCGACTACCTGCCGGCCGTCCGCGAGGTCTGCGACGAGTTCGGCGCGCTGTTCATCGCCGACGAGATCCAGTCCGGCCTCGGTCGCACCGGCCACACCCTGGCGGTGCAGCGGGTCGGCGTCACGCCGGACCTCATCACGCTCGGCAAGGCGCTCGGTGGCGGGATCGTCCCCGTCTCGGCCGTCGTCGGTCGTGCGGACGTGCTCGGCGTCCTGCGTCCCGGCGAGCACGGTTCGACCTTCGGCGGCAACCCGCTCGCCGCGGCCGTCGGGTCCGAGGTCGTCTCGATGCTCGCCGAGGGCACGTTCCAGCAGCGGGCACTCGACGGCGAACCGGTCCTCCGCGGGTTCCTCGACGAACTCGTCGGGCACGGCGTCCTGACCCACCGGGTCGCCGGACTCTGGGCCGGGATCGACATCGACCCCGCGCTCGGCACCGGCAAGCAGGTCGCGAAGGAGCTCGCCGCGCGCGGGGTCCTCGTGAAGGACACGCACGGGTCGACGATCCGCTTCGCGCCGCCGCTCGTCGTCACCGACGAGGAGATCGCCACCGCGATGCAGGCCCTCGGCGCGGTCCTCCGCGACCTGGCGTAGCCCGTCCGCGGAACACCGGTGTTTCCGCATCACATCGCGTCATTCGGCGGTGTGATGCGGAAACACCGGTGTCTTCGGGGTCAACCCGCCACGGGCGGACGGGAGGCTCGTGGCGGGGCCGCCCCGCGCCTCCCGTCCGACAGGTGGCGCTAGACGCGACCCGGCGCGTACGCCTCGGCCAGCCGGTCCATCAGGGCGTCCTTCTCCTCGTCGACGACCTGCGCCTCCGGGTGCGCGTCGTACCAGGCGACCAGTTCGCGGGCACCCTCGCGGAACGAGGTGCGTGCCGCCCAACCCGGCACCAGCGTCCGCACCTTGCTGTTGTCGAACACCATGCTGTTCGCCTTGTCGCCGACCACGCCCGCGCCCCACTCCGGGTCCGCGGCCATGATCGCGTCCGCCGGAACGTGCACGATCTGCGGTTCCGGAGCACCCGCGGCGGCGGCGACCTCCTGGTGGATGCGGTCCCACGTCGGCGACTCCTGGCCGGTGATGTGGAACGCCTCGCCGATCGCCTCGGCCCGGTCCAGCACCCCGACGAACGCGACCGCGAAGTCCCGCGCGTGCGTGATCGTCCACAGCGAGGTCCCGTCGCCCGGCACGATGACCGGCTTGCCCGCACGGAGCCGCGCGACGACCGTCCAGCCGCCGTCGAACGGCAGCAGCGTCTCGTCGTAGGTGTGCGACGGCCGGATGATCGTCATCGGGAAGTCGTCCTGCCGGTAGGCGGCGACCAGCAGGTCCTCACACGCGATCTTGTCCCGCGAGTACTGCCAGTACGGGTTCTTCAGCGGCGTCGACTCCGTCACCGGCAGGTGCGTCGGCGGGGTCTGGTACGCCGAGGCCGAGCTGATGAACACGTACTGGCGGGTCTTGCCGGTGAAGAAGTCGATGTCGGCCTGCACCTGGTCCGGGGTGAACGCGACGAAGTCGATGACCACGTCGAAGGTGCGGTCGCCGATCGCCGCCGCCAAGGCGTCCCGGTCTGCGACGTCGGCCTGGAGGCGCGTCACCGCATCCGGCAACGCCCGCTTCTCCGTCGTGCCCCGGTTGAGCACCGCGACGTCGAAGCCCTGGTCCACCGCCTCGCGCACGCAGGCGGCGCTGATGATGCCGCTCCCGCCGATGAACAGCACGCTGGATCCGGTCATGGATGCTCCCTTGCTCCCGGCGGTGCGTCCGCGCACCGCGCCTCTTGCGATCCTGCACCGTCGGGGCCGCGTACCGTCACGGGCGTGCCGCATCGACGCGGCCACGACAGGAGTGACAGACACATGGAGTACCGCTACCTCGGCAACTCGGGCCTCAAGGTCTCCGAGATCACCTACGGCAACTGGCTCACCCACGCCTCCCAGGTCGAGAACGACGCGGCGATCGCCTGCGTCAAGGCCGCCCTCGAGGTCGGCATCTCGACGTTCGACACCGCCGACGTGTACGCGAACACCGGCGCCGAGACCGTCCTCGGTGAAGCCCTCAAGGGGGAGCGTCGCCAGTCCCTCGAGATCGCGACGAAGGTCTTCGGGCCGACCGGTCCCAAGGGCCACAACGACACGGGGCTGTCGCGCAAGCACATCCTCGAGTCGATCGACGGCTCGCTCGGCCGCTTGCAGACCGACTACGTCGACCTGTACCAGGCGCACCGCTACGACCACGAGACCCCGCTCGAAGAGACCATGCAGGCGTTCGCCGACGTGGTCCGTGCGGGCAAGGTCCTGTACGTCGGCGTCTCGGAGTGGACCGCCGACCAGCTCCGCGCCGGAGCGGCACTGGCGAAGGACCTCGGCTTCCAGCTCATCTCGAACCAGCCGCAGTACTCCGCGCTCTGGCGGGTCATCGAGGAGGAGGTCGTCCCCACCTCGAAGGAACTCGGCATCTCCCAGATCGTCTGGTCCCCGATCGCGCAGGGTGTGCTGACGGGCAAGTACCAGCCCGGTCAGCCGCTGCCCGAGGGGTCACGCGCGACCGACGACAAGGGCGGCGCGAAGATGATCTCCCGCTTCATGAACGACGAGGTGCTCTCGGCCGTGCAGGAGCTCAAGCCGATCGCCGACGAGCTCAGCCTGTCGATGGCGCAGCTCGCCGTCGCCTGGGTGCTGCAGAACGAGAACGTGGCGTCCGCGATCATCGGCGCCTCGCGACCGGAGCAGGTGCACGACAACGCCGGCGCTGCCGGAGTGCAGATCCCCGCCGAGCTGATGTCCCGCATCGACGACGCCCTCGGCGCGGTCGTCGAGCGCGACCCGGCGAAGACGAACGACAGCAGCCCGAAGACCCGCGAGGCGTAGGCCGCGCTGCCCAGCCGGGACGAGCCTCCCGGCTGGCTGCCGCACAACAGGAAGCGGCTCGAACCACGGGAGTGCGTGGTTCGAGCCGCTTCCTGTTGTGCGTGGACGATCCGCGCCGCGTGCGCGCGAACGCACCGACGCAACGCAAAAGAGCCCCTCACCGAAGTAAGGGGCTCTTCACCGTGGCTGGACGCGGCGTCGATCCGCGGACCTTTCGATTTTCAGTCGAACGCTCTACCAACTGAGCTACCCAGCCGTGGCGACCCTGACGGGACTTGAACCCGCGACCTCCGCCGTGACAGGGCGGCACGCTAACCAGCTGCGCTACAGGGCCATATGGAATTGCTTGTGTTGCTTCGGTGTCGTTCTGTTCTGCTTGCTGTCCCCCGATGAGGAGTGACCCCAACGGGATTCGAACCCGTGCTGCCGCCGTGAAAGGGCGGTGTCCTAGGCCACTAAACGATGGGGCCGCAAGCAGTGCATCGCGCTACCGATGGACAAGCATACGGACGGTCGGCCCTCTTGCCAAATCGAGCCCGCCGAACGCTCCGCTTGGGCGTGTCGCGCCACCTCCACGGACCCTCAGGGAGTGACCGGAGCGGGCTCCCGAGGGGCGGTCGACACCGATGGGAGCATCGCTGCTGACCTCTCACCCTCGAACGGGGTGTTCCTGGGCTGACCCATGTTGTTACTGTTACGTCTGTTGACAGTGTGACGTGCGCCACGCCGGACTGTGACGAAAACGAGACTCATGTCGACTCCTTCCCTCCTCCCCGCTCGCCCCCGCCGCCGCTTCCTGGCCGCCGGGGTCGCTGTCGTACTCGCCGCCGGGGCCCTCGTCGCCCTCGTGCCGTCGGGTGCCGCCTCAGCCGCCAGCTACCCGAGCTGGGACGACGTGCAGGCCGCGAAGCAGTCGCAGTCCGCCCAGGCCGCCAAGGTCACCGAGATCAAGGGCCTCATCGCGCAGCTGCAGTCGCAGTCCGCCGCGAAGGAGGAGGCCGCCGCCGCAGCCGGTACCGCCTACCAGACCGCCCAGACGGACTACGACCGCAAGGCCCTCGAGCAGCGCAAGCTCCAGTCGCAGGCCGACGACGCCGAGAAGACCGCCCGGGCCTCCGAGGCGCAGGCCGGCCAGCTCGCCGCCCAGCTCGGGCGCTCCAGCTCCGAGGACGTCACCACGGACCTCCTCACCAAGCCCTCGGCCTCCGGCGACCTGCTGTACGAGCTCGGCGCGATGTCGAAGCTGTCCGAGCAGGCCGACGGCATCTACTCCGAGGCGAGCCAGGACCGCGGGACCGCCCAGGCCCTCGCCGACAAGTCGAAGACCGCCGAGGACGCCCTGGGCGAGCTCGCCGCCCAGGCCCAGACGAAGATGCGCGCCGCACAGAGCGCAGCGGACCAGGCCCAGGCCGCCGTGTCCGCCCAGGCCGACAACCAGGACCGTCTCGAGGCCCAACTCGACCTCCTGGCGTCGAAGACGAAGACGACCGAGGCCCAGTACGAGAAGGGTGTCCAGGTCGAGAAGGCACGCCAGGCACGTCTCGCTCGCGAACGGGCCGCCGCCGCGGCTGCCGCAGCAGCGGCCGCCGCGCGTGCGCTCCCGCCGGCAGCGACCGCGGGTGTCCCGGCCTCCGGTGGTGGCGGGGCCTCCGGCGGAGGGTCTGCGAACGCGTCCGGCTGGGTCCGCCCGGCCGCCGGCTTCCAGTCGAGCCCCTACGGCCTCCGCGTCGACCCGTACACGCACGTCTACACACTGCACGCCGGCGTGGACCTCGCCCCGGCCTGCTACTCGCCGATCTACGCCGCCGCGTCCGGCACCGTGACCTTCGCGGGCAACGGCGGCGGCTACGGCAACGAGGTCATCATCGACAACGGTGGTGGCATCTCGACGGCCTACGGGCACATCGTCAACGGCGGCATCATGGTCACCGTCGGCCAGCACGTCACCGCCGGACAGCAGATCGCCCAGGTCGGCTCCACCGGCTGGTCGACGGGCTGCCACCTGCACTTCGAGACCCGGGTGAACGGCGCCGCCGTCGATCCCGTCCCCTTCATGGCAGCGCGGGGGATCTCGGTATGAGCACGAGCACTGCCAGGAGGCACTGACCCGCATGAAGAAGCCTGCACGTTCCCTCGTCTGCGGTCTCGCCACCGTCTCGATGCTCAGCCTCGGGCTCTCGCTCGTGGTGGCCGTCCCGGCGCAGGCGGCACCGTCCGCCCCGTCGTGGAAGGACGTGCAGGCGGCGAAGGACGACCAGGCCGACAAGCAGCGGACGGTCGACGCCCTGACGGCCCGCATGTCGAGCCTCCAGTCCGCCGTGGACCGGACCGGGGCCACCGTGCAGGAAGCCGGCCAGCAGTACTCGCTCGCTGCGTCGCAGCAGCAGGAGGCCAAGGACGCGCTCGACGCCCTCACCGGCCAGGCGAAGCGTGCCAAGGCCGCGGCGAAGCAGTCCGCCGGCCAGGTCGCAGCCCTCGTCGTGGAGCTCTCGCGCTCCGGCGGTGGCGATCTGTCCACGTCGATGCTCGTCGACTCCCGCGACGCGAAGGACCTGCTCTACCAGGTCGGCACGATGACGCACCTCTCCGAGCGTTCCGCGACCGTGCTCGACAAGGCGCAGTCGGACCAGCGCACCGTCGACGCCCTCGCCGCCCAGCAGCGCCAGGCGACGAAGGCCCTGACCGCCGCGACCACCAAGACGAAGGACGCGCTCGACAGCGCCAACGACGTCGCGGCGAACGCGGAGTCCGCGCTGGCGTCCGGGCAGGCGAAGCAGGACGAGGTCCTCAAGCAGCTCGCGTTCCTCAAGGGCACCTCGGTCGCCACGGAGCAGGCGTACTGGTCGGCGCAGCAGGCGAAGCAGGCCGAGATCCAGCTCGCGGCGCAGGCGAAGCGCGATGCGGCACGTCCGGCATCGGCCGACGACGGCGGCACGACGGGTGGCAGCGCCGACTCCGGCAGCGGTGGTGGTTCCGCTGGTGGGGACGACTCCGGCGGCTCGACGAGCGACGACCCGCCCGCGTCGAACCCCGTCGCGTCCAAGCCGTCGAACTCCGCGCCATCGGGCAGCACCCCGGCAGCGCCGAAGCCGTCCGCGCCGAGGCCCGCAGCCCCGCAGCTCGCTCCCCAGCCGGCCGCCCCCGCCCCGAAGCCCTCGACGCCGAAGCCCGCCCCGGCCCCCGCGCCCGCTCCGGCCCCGGTCGTCAGCAGCCCGTCCAAGGCCGCCGGCGCGATCTCCTACGCGCGCGGACAGCTCGGCAAGGCGTACGTCCTGGGCGGTGCCGGCCCGAACGTCTGGGACTGCTCCGGCCTGGTGATGATGGCCTACAACTCGCAGGGCATCACGACCGGCGGACACAACGTGGTCTGGCAGTACAACTACTTCGGCTCCATCGGCCGTCTGGTGCCCCTGTCGCAGCGTCAGCCCGGCGACATCCTGTTCTACTCGAGCAACGGTGCCGCTTCCGGTGGGTACCACGACTCGATCTACACCGGCAACGGGATGATGGTCGAGGCCGCACGTCCGGGCGTCGGCGTCGTCGAGCGTGCGGTGTGGACGCCGAGCCAGCTCCTGCCCTACGTCGCCCGCCCGAGCGGCTCGATGTAGCCCCGGACGCAGCAGAACGGCCCGGCCCCCGCGAGGGGACCGGGCCGTTCTGCGTCAGCGAGAGCGCGCCAGCAGACGCGCATCAGCAGACGAGCGTCAGTGACCGCCGGGCACGTACGCGGCCTGGCCGGCCGTGACGATCGCCTCGGCCTCGGCGGCGTCGCCCCAGCCCTCGGCCTTGACCCACTTGTTCGGCTCGAGGTCCTTGTACCGCTCGAAGAAGTGCGCGATCTCGGCCTTCGTCTGGTCGTCCACGTCCGAGATGTCCTGGATGTGGGCCCAGCGCGGGTCCTTCGCCGGGACGACGAGGACCTTGGCGTCGATGCCGGCCTCGTCGCTCATCTTGAAGACGCCGACCGGGCGGACCTTGACGCCCACGCCGGGGAAGGTCGGGTACTCGAGGAGCAGCAGCGCGTCGACGGGGTCGCCGTCGTCGGCCAGGGTCTTCTCGAAGAAGCCGTAGTCCGTCGGGTAGACGAACGAGGTGAAGAGCACGCGGTCCAGGTACACGCGACCGGTCTCGTGGTCGACCTCGTACTTGTTGCGGCTGCCCTTGGGGATCTCGACGACGACGTCGTACGCGGCCATGTGCACTCCTAGTTTCCTCAGGTGGTGGGTCTGTCGGCCGTCGGGACGGCCCGGCTAACGTTACCGGGTGAACACCGAGCGTCCCCGGCTGGACCCCGCCGTCGCTGCCGTCCGTCTGGCGGTCCGCACCATGCTCGCCCGCGCGCTCGACGAACAGGTCGTCGCGCCGGGCAACCTCGTCCTCGTCGCACTGAGCGGCGGGGCCGACTCGCTGGCCCTCGCGGCGGCGACCGCGTTCGAGGCGCCGAAGCAGGGTCTGCGCGCCGGCGCGGTGATCGTCGACCACGCGCTCCAGGCGGGCTCCGAGGCGGTCGCGGCACGGGCCTCCCGGCAGGCCGCCGAGCTGGGACTGGCACCCGTCGTCGTGGACCGTGTCGACGTCGGCACCGCCGGTGGGCCGGAGGCCGCCGCCCGGGAGGCCCGCTACGCCTCCGTCACGTCGGTCGCGGCCGCCGAGTGGTCACCCCTCGTGCTCCTCGGGCACACGCTCGACGACCAGGCCGAGACGGTCCTGCTCGGCCTGCTCCGGGGGAGCGGGCCGGACAGCCTGACGGGCATGGCGTCGCTCGTGCGACCGGACCGGCCGGGGCCGTCCCTGGGTCGGCCGATGCTCGCGCTCCGGCGCGCGACGACGCGGCAGGCGTGCGCCGCCTCCGGACTCGTGCCGTGGGACGACCCGCAGAACGACGACCCGGCGTACACGCGGGTGCGGGTGCGGAACGCGCTGATGCCCGTCCTCGAGCGCGAGCTCGGGGCCGGCGTCCCCGAGGCACTGGCCCGGACCGCCGACCAGCTCCGCGAGGACTCCGCGGCGCTCGACCACTTCGCCGAGGAGATGGCCGAGGACCTCGCCGAACACTCCGAGGCCGGCATCTCGCTGTCCGTGCCGCAGCTGGCCGCGAACCCGCCGGCGCTCCGGCAGCGGCTGGTCCGACTGGCGGTCGAGAGCGAGTTCGGCGTGACGCTGTCCCGGCTGCAGACGCTCGAGGTCTGCCGACTCGTCACCGACTGGCGGGGGCAGGGGCCGATCGACCTGCCCGGTGTCCGGGCCACGCGGACGGGTGAACGGGTGTCCTTCGCCGCCAGTGAGCCGCACGCGGGCGGTTAGGCTGGGGCGGTGGAACTCTCCGACGTGCAGGCCGACCTCTCCGAAGTGCTCTTCACCCCCGAGCAGATCGACGACAAGATCGCCGAACTCGCCGCGGCGGTGGACCGTGACTACGCCGGGCGCGACCCGCTCCTGGTCGGCGTGCTGAAGGGCGCGGTCATGGTCATGGCCGACTTCTCCCGACACCTGAAGATGCAGGCGCGGATGGACTGGATGGCGGTGTCGTCCTACGGCTCCGGCACGAAGTCGTCCGGTGTGGTGCGGATCCTCAAGGACCTCGACACCGACCTGCACGACCGCGACGTCATCATCGTCGAGGACATCATCGACTCCGGCCTGACGCTGTCCTGGCTCAAGCAGAACCTGCAGTCCCGCGGGGCCGCGAGCGTCGAGATCGTCGCCCTGCTGCGCAAGCCCGAGGCCGCCAAGGTCGAGGTCGACGTCAAGTACGCCGGCTTCGAGATCCCGGACGCGTTCGTCGTCGGGTTCGGCCTGGACTACGACGAGCGCTACCGCAACCTGCGCGGCATCGGCGTCCTCGCGCCGCACGTCTACTCCTGATCCACCGGGGCCGGCATCGGCCCTGACCGGCGGCGACGGGCGTCGTCCACCAGGCGACACTGCCGATCTGTGGAGTTCGCCCGCAGAGGACACCCATTCTCGCCACAGAGTCGCGGCCGTATGCTGAGCGGCACGCACTTCAGGCAGCAGAAAGGTGTCGGGCCGTCGGGCCCGGATCACATGGACTTCAAGCGCATCCTCCGCGGGCCGTACATCTGGATACTGCTCGCAGTCGTGGGGATCTTCGTCGGATGGACGTTCATCGCCCAGTCCGGCACCCAGGAGATCTCCACCCAGAAGGGTCTCGAGCAGCTCTCGGACGGCAAGGTCTCCTCGGCCGTCGTCAACTCCACCGAGCAGCGCGTCGACCTGACCCTCCGCAACGACGGCGGCACCGAGCAGTTCTACTACTCGACTCCCCGTGGCACCGAGGTCGTCGAGGCGGTCTCGCAGGCCGACCTGCCCAAGGGCTACAACGACCACGTCCAGCAGTCGAACGTCCTCGTGTCGCTCCTGCTGACGCTGCTGCCGTTCCTGCTCATCGGCGCCCTCTTCTGGTTCCTGCTCTCGAGCGCCCAGGGTGGCGGCTCGAAGGTCATGCAGTTCGGCAAGTCCAAGGCCAAGATGAACAACAAGGAGAACCCGCAGGTCTCCTTCGCTGACGTCGCCGGTGCGGACGAGGCCATCGAGGAACTGCACGAGATCAAGGAGTTCCTCAAGGAGCCCGCGAAGTTCCAGGCCGTCGGCGCCCGGATCCCGAAGGGCGTGCTGCTGTACGGCCCTCCCGGAACCGGCAAGACCCTGCTCGCCCGTGCCGTCGCCGGTGAAGCCGGTGTGCCCTTCTACTCGATCTCCGGTTCGGACTTCGTCGAGATGTTCGTCGGTGTCGGCGCCAGCCGTGTCCGCGACCTCTTCGACCAGGCGAAGCAGAACTCGCCCGCCATCGTCTTCATCGACGAGATCGACGCCGTGGGCCGCCACCGTGGTGCCGGCATCGGCGGTGGCAACGACGAGCGCGAGCAGACGCTGAACCAGCTCCTCGTCGAGATGGACGGCTTCGACGGCAAGACGAACGTCATCCTCATCGCCGCGACGAACCGTCCCGACGTGCTCGACCCCGCACTGCTCCGCCCGGGCCGCTTCGACCGGCAGATCGGCGTCGACGCGCCCGGCCTGCAGGGTCGCAAGCAGATCCTCGAGGTGCACGCGAAGGGCAAGCCGCTCGCGGCGAGCGTCGACCTCGAGCTCCTGGCCCGCAAGACGCCGGGCTTCACCGGTGCCGACCTGGCGAACGTCCTCAACGAGGCCGCGCTGCTGACCGCCCGGTCGAACGCGCAGCTCATCGACAACCGCGCCCTGGACGAGGCCGTCGACCGCGTGATGGCCGGCCCGCAGCGACGGACCCGCATCATGTCCGACCAGGAACGTCTGATCACCGCGTACCACGAGGGTGGACACGCCCTGGCGGCCGCCGCGATGCGCCACACCGACCCGGTGACGAAGATCACGATCCTGCCGCGTGGTCGGGCCCTCGGCTACACGATGGTCCTGCCGCTCGAGGACAAGTACTCCGTCACGCGCAACGAACTGCTCGACCAGCTGACCTACGCCATGGGTGGCCGCGTCGCCGAGGAGATCGTCTTCCACGACCCGACCACGGGTGCGTCGAACGACATCGAGAAGGCCACCGGCACCGCCCGCAAGATGGTGACCGAGTACGGCATGAGCCAGGCCGTCGGTTCCGTCAAGCTCGGCTCCGGGTCCAGCGAGCCGTTCGTCGGTCGTGACATGAGCGGCGGCACCGGTCGCGACTACTCGGAGAACATCGCTGAGACCGTCGACGCCGAGACCCGCGCCCTGCTCGAGGCCGCGCACGACGAGGCCTACCAGGTGCTCAACGCCAACCGCGACATCCTCGACCGCCTGGCCGGCGAGCTCCTCGAGAAGGAGACGCTCGACGCCCCGGAGCTCGTGGAGATCTTCAAGGACGTCCGCAAGCTGCCCGAGCGCCCGCAGTGGCTCTCGAGCGACAAGCGTCCGGTGAGCGACCTGCCGGCGATCGAGGTGCCGGGCAAGGCCGCCGCGATGGCCGAGGAGCCCGTCGGGATCGACGCCTCCAAGCCGCGTCGTCACCGTCCGTTCGGCAACCCCGGTATCGCCCCCGCGTAGGCCGGCATGACCGACCTGCCGACGAGACGGTCGCGTCGGCTCGCCGAGGTGAGCCGGGCCCGCGAAGCAGCAGCAGCGCCGGCGACGGTCGCGATCGACCTCCGAGCACCCGCACCGGTGCCCGAGATCGTGACCGGCCGTCGCCGCGGTCGCTCTGCCCCCGAGGGCACCCGCGTGATGGGGATCCTCAACGTCACCCCCGACTCGTTCAGTGACGGCGGGCTGCACCTGGCCGTCGACTCGGCCCTCGAACACGCGCGGCACCTGGTCGCGGCCGGAGCCGACCTGGTCGACGTCGGCGGGGAGTCCACCCGGCCCGGCGCCGAGCGGGTCCCCGTGGACGTCGAGCAGCAGCGGGTCCTGCCGGTCGTGCAGCAGCTGGCGTCCGAGGGCATGGCGGTGAGCGTCGACACGATGAACGCCAGCACCGCCGAACGCGCGGTCGAGCTGGGCGCCGTGATCGTCAACGACGTCTCCGGTGGGCTCGTCGACCCGGACATGTCGCGGGTCGTCGCGGAGACCGGAGTCGGCTTCGTCGTCATGCACTGGCGCGGCCACAGCGACCGGATGTACCGCAACGCCGAGTACGCCCACGCGGTGGAGGAGGTCCGGCGCGAGGTCGAACTCCGGGTCGCGGAACTCATCGTCCTCGGAGTGCGCCAGGAACAGGTCGTCATCGACCCGGGCCTGGGGTTCGCCAAGCGGGGACAGCAGAACTGGGAGATCCTGGCGGGCTACGAACGTTTCGCCTCGATCGGCCTGCCCGTCCTGGTCGCCGCCTCTCGGAAGCGGTTCCTGGACGGCGTCGGCAGCACGGCCGGGGCACCCCCGGTCGAACGAGACCTGGCCACGGCGGCGATCAGCCTGCTCGCGGCCGAACGCGGCGCCTGGGGCGTCCGCGTGCACGACCCGGCGCCGACCCGCGCCGTACTCGACGTCTGGGACGCCTGGAGGGCAGCTCGATCATGAGGGACACCATCCGCCTCGTCGGAGTCCGCGCACGCGGACACCACGGGGTCTTCGACCACGAACGCGCCGACGGACAGGACTTCGTCGTCGACGTGGCCGTCGAGGTCGACGCGACCGCCGCCTCCGACTCCGACGACCTGGCGGAGACCGTGCACTACGGCGTGCTCGCCGAGCAGGTCGTCGCCGAGATCGAACGCGACCCGGTCGACCTGATCGAGACCCTGGCCGAACGGATCGCCGCGGCGGTCCTGACGCACCGGGCCGCGCTGGCGACCGAGGTCACGGTGCACAAGCCGCAGGCCCCGATCACCGTGCCGTTCACCGACGTGTCGATCACCATCCGACGCGAGTCCCCGGTGTCGACCGACGACGAGAGCGAACCGCTCGAGGAAGAAGAGTGACGCGCGCCGTCATCGCCCTCGGCGCGAACCTCGGTGACCGGGGGAGCACCCTCCGCGCCGCCGCGGCCGCCGTCGCCGCGTTGCCCGGGGTCCGACCGGTGGCCTCGAGCCGCGAGGTCGAGTCCGTCGCGCTCACCCTGGACGGCCTCGACACGACGAAGCCGCGCTACCGGAACGGTGTTGTGGTCGTCGAGACAGACCTGGAGCCGCAGGAGTTGCTCGACGCCCTGCACGGCATCGAGGACGAGCACGGCCGCACCCGCGAGGTCCGCTGGGGCGACCGGACGCTCGACCTCGACGTGATCGCCGTCGACGACCGCCGCATCGACACCGCCACGCTGACCGTCCCGCATCCGCGGGCCCACGAGCGGGCCTTCGTGCTCGCGCCCTGGGCGGACGCCGACCCGGAGGCGGTGCTGCCGGGCCACGGGTCCGTCGCCACCCTGCTCCAGACGTTGGGCGACGACACCGAGCGGGTCGACGAACCGCGACTGTTCGAGACCGCCGAGCCGGAGCCCACCCCGTGAAGCCGACCCGGGCCTCCACCCTGATCGGCGTCGCGGTCGTCGCGGCCGTCGCCGGGTTCGCCCTCGACACCGCCCTGACCGCACGCCAGTCCCCGACGCTCCTGATGTCGGTGCCGCTCGGGCTGACGCTGGTCTTCATCGGCATCGCGCTGCTGTTCATGGCCTCGCCGATCCGCCGCCAGACCCGTGGTCGGAACGACGGTCACCGGGTGGACCCGATGTACGCGACGCGGGTCGTGTTCCTCGCGAAGGCGTCGAGCATCTGCGGGGCGCTGTTCGGGGCGTTCGCGCTCGGGTTGCTCGTGTACCTCCTGTCCCGGTCCGTCCTGCCTTCGCTAGGCTCGACCCTGCCGAACGCGGTGGCGTTCGGCGGCGGGATCGTGCTCACCGTGTGCGCCCTCGTCGCCGAGCGGATGTGCATCGCGCCGCCGCCGGACGACGACGACCACGACGGTCGGGGCACCACCACGGTGTGACCGGCCTGGTCGGTCGACGACGACCGAGCAGCGCAGGCCGACCGAGCAGCGCAGACCAGGAGACCCGATGCCGACCCAACTGGACGAACCCGGCCGGATCGACGACGGGCCCGCCGACAGCCGGCCCGGCGGTGGCCGCCGACTCGACGAACCAGGTCTCGGCCTGCACGACATCACGTGGACGCGGGTCTCGGCGAAGCTCGTCTGGACCGACCTCATCGCGGCGATCGTCATCGGCGGCGTCGTCACCGCGGGCCTGGTGCTCATCGGTGTCGCCAGCGGCGGGACGGGTGGCACGGCCGGGCTCGTCTGGTTCGCCATCGCGGCCATCGTCGCCGTCATCGCGATCGTCACGGCAGCGCTCACCCCGCGACGGATCCGGTCGATCGGGTACGCCCTGCGCGACGACGACCTGGTGCTCCGCCGCGGACTCATGTGGCAGCGCTTCACCGCGGTGCCCTACGGCCGCCTGCAGCTCGTGGACGTCAACCGGGGGCCGCTCGACCGGGTCCTGGGCATGAGCGAACTGAAGTTCGTCACCGCGGCCGCGTCCTCGAACATCCGGATCCCCGGCATCCCCGCCGCCCAGGCCGACGAGTTGCGCGACCGACTCGTCGAGCTCGCCGAGTCCCGTCGCGCCGGACTGTAGGCCGCACGTGTCGTTCCGACCGGACGCCTCGATGCCCGCGCCGCCGCGGAAGGGCGACGCCGCCGCGGCCGCGCCCCTGACCGACGGCGAGTGGCACCGGCTGCACCCGCTGACGCCGCTGCTCAAGGGCGGCATCTTCCTCGTCGTGATCCTGGGCTACGTGCTCAACAACCTCCGTGACCAGATCGTCGAGGTCTTCATCCCGGGCGAGGGCGGGCCGCAGGAAGAGGGCGACCCGGTCCGCTACGTGTACGAGCACGGCGTCGTCGGTTGGGTCCTGCTCGGCATCGTGGTGCTGCTCCTGGTGCTGATCGGCTTGTTCTACCTGTCCTGGCGGATGCACGAGTTCCGGGTCACGGGCGAGATCGTCGAGGTCCGCTCGGGCGTCGTCTTCCGCACGCACCGCAAGGCCCGGCTGGACCGGATCCAGGGCATCAACATCTCGCGGCCGCTGATCCCGCGGCTCTTCGGCACCGCCAAGCTCGAGGTCGCGCAGGCCGGCAACGACGCCAACGTGCAACTCGCCTACCTCGGGGCCAAGGCCGCGGACGACCTGCGGCAGCGCATCCTGGTGCTCGCCTCGGGCGCGAAGGACACCGACCGACCCCGGTACGCCGGTGCGAGCGGCGGCCTCCTGCAGGACCGGGTGGACGAGTTCCTGGCACCCGAGCTCGACCCGGACGCGGTGCACGCCACCCGCGTCGTCCGCGTCCACCCCGGCCGGCTGATCGGGTCGATGCTGCTCTCCGGCACGACCGTGGTGATCCTGCTGCTCGTCGTCGCGATCATCGTCAGCATCAGCCTGACCGGGCAGTACTTCCTGCTCGTCTCGCTGTTCCCGGCCGTGATCGGCGCCGGCGGCTACTACGTCCGCAAGTTCTCGAAGTCGCTGCGGTACACGATCGCCGACACCCGCGACGGCATCCGGATCGGCTTCGGCCTGTTCTCGACGTCGAACGAGACACTGCCGCCCGGCCGCATCCACGCCGTGAGCGTCGCGCAGCCGCTGCTCTGGCGTCCGTTCGGCTGGTGGGACATCCGCATCAACCGGGCGACGAACGCCGGCAACGGGGCCTCCACGAACCAGCAGGTCTCGTCGATCGTGCTGCCGGTCGGCACCGCCGCCGAGGTCCGGCAGGTCCTCGAGATCATCCTGCCCGAGCTGGTCGGGTCGGCCGTCGTCGGCCCGGCGGCGTCGATGGAACGGATGCGCGAGGGCTCCGCCGAAGCGGTCGGGGTCGTCGACGACAGCCTCACGACGAGCGGCGACCGTGGCGGCTTCGTGCACTCGCCGCGTCGCGGTCGCTGGCTGCGCCCGCTGTCGGCGTCCCGCAACGGCTACCGCTTCGTGCCGGGCGCCGTGCTGCTCCGCCTCGGAGCCGTCTGGCGCTCGCTCGTGGTCGTGCCGCTGCCGCGCGTGCAGAGCGTCAAGGTGACGCAGGGTCCGCTGGAGCGTGCGCTCCGCCTGGCCTCGGTCCACGTGCACACCGTCAGCGGTCCGGTCTCCGCCCGCGTCGGGGCGCTCGACGCCGGGGACGCGCAGCGCCTCTGGTCCGGCACCACCGAGCGGGCCGTCGAGGCCGCCGCGACCGACACGTCGCACCGCTGGCGTGACGGCCAGGAGGCCCGGCCCACCGCCGGTACGCCGGGTCGCCACGCGCAGGCACCCACGTCGGCATCCGGGCCGTGGCCCGGGCAGTGGGCCGGTGCCGCGCCCGCCGCACCGGCGTGGTTGACGCAGGACGGGCCTCCCGTCTGGACCGGTGTGCCGGCACCGGAGGCCGTGCGATGAGGGCCGGCCGGCTCGGCATCGGGATCATCGGTGCCGGACGCGTCGGCCCCGTGCTCGGTGCCGCGCTCGCGAACGCCGAACACGCCGTCGTGGGGATCACCGCCGTCTCCGACGCTGGACGCGACCGCGCCGAGGCGATGCTCCCCGGTGCGCCGGTCCTCGGCACGCCGGAGCTCGTCGAGCGGAGCGAACTCGTGCTCCTGGCCGTGCCGGACGACCAGCTGCCGTCGCTCGTGCAGGGGCTGTCGGACGCGGGGATCTGGCAGCCGGGGCAGCTCGTCGTGCACACCAGCCCCGACCACGGGGTCGACGTCCTGGCACCGGCGATGCGTGCCGGGGCGATCCCGCTCGCGATCCACCCGGCGATGGCCTTCACCGGGACGAGCATCGACCTGTCCCGGCTGCGGGACGCGTACTGCGCCGTGACCGCGCCCGGGCCGGTGCTGCCGATCGCCCAGGCCCTGGTGGTCGAGATGGGGGCAGAGCCCTTCGTCGTCGCCGAGCGTGACCGGCCCGCCTACGCCGACGCCGTCCGGGCGGCGGTGAGCTTCTCGACGGCGATCGTCGACCAGTCCGCCGGCACGCTGTCGGGCATCGGGGTGGAACACCCGGGGCGGGTGCTCGGGGCACTCGTCCGGTCGGCGGTCGACAACGCGCTGACGGCGGCCGACGGCCAGTCGGTGATCTGACGCGGGGAGTCGGGCTGCGGCGCCCGCTCCGCGGTCACCGCCGACGGCCCCGAGGCCGACCGGTCGCAACTCCCCGCTCACGTCCGTCGAGTGGTCACCATCTGTCGCTCGGGACGGGCTGAAGCGACGTTCTGCGACCGCTCGTGGGCCGGAGGCGGCGGGCGGGGCCGGACCGGTAGCATCGACGCGATCCCCCACGACCTCCGGAGCCGCACCCGCATGACCGACGAGACCGCCCCCGCCACCACCGAGACCGCGGTCGCCGACGCCGCCGCACTGGCCGAGCAGGAGACCAGCGAGCAGCGTCAGGTCCGGCTGGACAAGCGCGCGCGCCTGCTGGAGTCCGGGATCGAGGCCTACCCGGCCGAACTCCCGATCACCACGACGATCCCCGCGGTCCGCGCGCAGTACGAGCACCTCGAGACCGGCGAGGAGACGCAGGACGTCGTCGGCGTCGCCGGCCGCATCGTGTTCTCGCGCAACACCGGCAAGCTCTGCTTCGCCTCGCTGCAGTCCGGTGACGGCGCACGCATCCAGGCGATGGTGTCCCTGGCCGAGGTCGGCGACGAGTCGCTGGCCCGCTGGAAGGAGTTCGTCGACCTCGGTGACCACGTGTTCGTGCACGGCCGGGTGATCTCCTCCCGCCGCGGCGAGCTGAGCATCATGGTCGACGACTGGGCGATCGCGGCGAAGGCGATCCTGCCGCTGCCGAACCTGCACAACGAGCTCAACGAGGAGACCCGGGTCCGCCAGCGCTACCTCGACCTCATCGTGCGCGAGGACGCCCGCAAGACCGTCCGGGCCCGCGCTGCCGTGATGTCCTCGCTCCGCGACACCTTCACGTCGCACGAGTACCTCGAGGTCGAGACCCCGATGCTGCAGACCCAGCACGGTGGTGCCTCCGCCCGGCCCTTCGTCACGCACTCGAACGCGTTCGACACCGAGCTGTTCCTGCGCATCGCGCCGGAGCTGTTCCTCAAGCGTGCGGTCGTCGGCGGCATCGACCGGGTCTTCGAGATCAACCGGAACTTCCGCAACGAGGGTGCCGACTCGTCGCACTCGCCCGAGTTCGCGATGGTCGAGGCGTACCAGGCGTACGGCAACTACGAGCAGATGGCCACCCTGACCCAGGAGCTGGTGCAGAACGCCGCCCGCGCGGTCACCGGCGGCTCCCTGGTCGTCACCCTGCCCGACGGCAGCGACTACGACCTCGGCGGCGAGTGGGCCCGACTCGACATGTACGAGTCCCTGTCCGAGGCGTCCGGTCACGAGATCACGCCCGAGACGCCGCTGTCCGCGCTGCAGGCGCTCGCCGACGCCGAGGGTGTCGAGGTCGCGCACGCCACGCACGGCAAGTACGTCGAAGAGCTGTGGGAGCACTTCAACGGGGACAAGCTGTACGCCCCGACGTTCGTGATGAACTTCCCGGTCGACACCTCGCCCCTGACCCGGCAGCACCGCACCCGGCCGGGCGTCGTCGAGAAGTGGGACCTCTACGTCCGCGGCTTCGAGCTCGCCACGGCGTACTCGGAGCTCGTCGACCCGGTCGTGCAGCGGGAGCGCTTCGTCGAGCAGGCCACCCTGGCCGCCGGTGGTGACCCCGAGGCGATGCGCGTCGACGAGGAGTTCCTGCGCGCCCTCGAGCACGCGATGCCGCCGTCGGGTGGCATGGGCATGGGTGTCGACCGGCTGCTCATGGCGATCACCGGCCTGGGCATCCGCGAGACGATCCTCTTCCCGCTGGTCAAGTAGGGCCCCTCGTCAAGGAGGGTCCCTCGTCACGGAGCGCCCAGCGCGGCGACGTACGATGGGACCATGCCGCATGGAATCGTCTCCGGAGTCGTCTTCGCCCTGACCCCGACGATCCTGCTGGGCGTCATCTTCTGGTTCATCATGCGCGCGATCATCCGTGCCGACCGGACCGAGCGTGCCGCGTACACGAAGATCGAGGCCGAAGAGCGTGCCCGGTTCGAGCGTGAGCGTGGCGTGACGACGACCGCGCCTCCGACTGCAGACTGACCGTATACAGGCTGTTCTGCCCCGCCTGATCCAGGCGAGACTGCTCGCAGCCCGGAACGGGTCACGCGGCCCCTGAGCAGGGCTTTTCTCGGCTGGACTAGAGTCAACGGCCGCGCTTCATCTGGCTGAAACACGCGTTCATGCGACTGAAACGCGGAACTGTATACCGTTTCGCTCGTGCCTCTCGCCCCGTTCCGCCTCGTCGGAGTCCTCCACCTCCCGCCCCTGCCCGGCGCCGTGAACTACGCCGGCGTCCCCGTCTCCGCGATCGCCGAACGGGCCGCTGAGGACGCCGCCGCGCTCGTCGCCGCGGGCTTCACACACGTGATGGTGCAGGACGCCAGCGACATGCCCCAGGCCGTCCGCGTCGACGCCCCCACCGTCGCCGCCCTCGCCGTCGTCGGCGCTGCCGTCACCCGAGCCGTGGACGTCCCGGTCGGCGTGGTCGTCGGCCACAACGACGGTCCGAGCGCGGTCGCCATCGCCCACGCGATCGGCGCGACGTTCGTGCGGGTCAAGGTCCTCACCGGCGTCTCGGTCGGCCCGACCGGCTGGATCGAAGGGTGCGCCCACGACGTCGCGACGATGCGACGCCGACTCGGAGCGGACGTCGAGGTCTGGGCGGACGTGCACGAGGCCACGAGCCTCGCCCTGGCCGGCAGCCCCGTGTGGGCCGCCAAGGAGGCGCACGACTTCGGCCTCGCAGACGTGCTCGTCGTCACCCGGGACAGCGGGGTCGCCGACGCCCTGGACGACATCGAACGACTGCGCGCCGTCGCCGACGTGCCGTTCGTCGTCGGTGGTCGGGTGACGCTCGACACCATCGACGACGCCGTCCGCCGGTCCGACGGCGTGGTGCTCGGCAGCGCCATCAAGCGCTCGAGTGCCCCGGACGCCCGCATCGACCCGGAGACCGCCGCCCGCTTCGGCCGGGCCCTCGACACGACAGGACACCGCGCATGACCGCCACCCCGCCGAGCCCGTTCATCGGTGTCGACAGCCCGCTCGACGCCCGGCAGCAGCAGGTCGTCGAACGCGTCTCCGCCGCCGAGCACGCCTCCATCGTCGCCCTGCCCACCGACCACCCCCTCGACCCGAAGCGGCGTGCCCGGGACGAGGCGACCCTCCCGGAACTGGTCGCCCAGCCGGACCGGATCCGCGAGACCCTCGCCGCGAACGACGAGGACCTGGACGAACTCGCCGCCCTCATCGCCCGGTCCGAGGTCGACCGCGTGTTCGTGACCGGCGCCGGGGACTCGCTCGCCGTCGCCATCGCGGCCCGGCAGGTGCTCGAGCAGATGCTCCGGGTGCCGGTCGAGCCGGTGCAGAGCCTGGAGCTCGCCTACTACGGCGCCCCGCTCGTCACCGAACGCAGCGTCGTCATCGCCCTGTCGAGCTCGGGGGAGACCACCCGCACCGTCGAGGCCGCGCTGATGGCCCAGCACGCCGGTGCCCTCGTCGTCGCCATCACGAACACGACGGGCTCGACCCTGGACGTCGAGTCCGCACGCACCCTGCGGCTCCGGGCCACCCGCGTGGGCTGGCCGACCCAGTCCTCGACGACCGCCCTCGCGCTGCTGCTCGACCTCGCCACGCGGGTCGGTGTGCTCGCCGGGGTGCCGGCGGCCGAGGGGCTCCGCCGTGAGCTGGCGGCGGTGCCGGAGCTGATGGAGCACGTCATCGCGACCACCGAGCCCCGCCTCCGCGCGATCGCCGAGCGGGAGCAGGGCGCGGGCACCTTCCTGTTCTCCGGCGCCGGCCCGAGCTGGGGCAGCGCGATCATCGGCGCCGCGAAGGTCAAGGAGTGCACGCCCGATCACGCCGAGGCGATCCAGGTCGAGGAGTTCCACCACTACAACTCGCTCAAGCGCGGCGAACCGATCTGGGTCATCGCGCCGGCCGGCCCGTCCGTGCCGCGGGCCGCGCACACCGCCAGCGAGGCGAAGCGGTTCGGCGGCTCGGTGTACGTCGTCACGACCGAGGGCGTCGACGCGTTCGACGCGATCGCGGACGAGGTCGTCGTCGTCCCGGCGATCGCGGAGGCACTCAGCCCGCTGCTCACCGTCCTGCCCGCGCAGCTGACCGGGTACCTGCTCGCGATGGCGCAGTTCACCACCGCCGAGGCCCGGCATGGCTGACTCGCTGCTCTGCATCGGGAACCTGACCATCGACGACCTCGTGGTCGGTGGCGCGACGACGACCGCACTCGGTGGCGACGCGCTCTTCGCCGCCCTGGCCGCCCGTCGCGAGCTGACGGACGTCCGCATGCTCGCACCGGTGGGGACGGACCTGCCGGCCACGCTCCTCCAGGCCGTCGTCGACCGCGGCATCCGCGTCGAGCCGACCCGCCCGCGTGCCGGCCGTACGGTCCGGAACCGCGTGACCTACGCACCCGACGGCAGCCGCACGTGGGACCTGCTCGACGGCGAGGCCGCGTTCGACGCCATGTCGGTGTACCCGGCGGACGTCGGAGCCGACGCCCTGACTGCGAGCGGCGTCCTGGTCTCCGCGATGTCGCTCGGCGCGCAGCTGGCGCTGGGGCCGTGGCTCCGTGAGCGGACCGACGCCACCGTCCTGCTCGACCTGCAGGAGGACTACGTGCTCGGTCACGAGGCCGAGCTGCTCGCCCTGCTCGCCACCTGTGACGTGTTCCTGCCGAGCGAGGTCGAGGCCGTCCGGCTCGCCGGCACCACCGACCTGGAGGCCGCGGCTCGGCGGTTCCTCGAGGCCGGCCCCGACGTCGTCGTCGTGAAGACCGCCGAACGCGGCTGCCTCGTCGCGACCGCGGGAGGCGTGACCCGCGTCCCGACCGACGCCGTCGAGCCCGTCGACTCCACCGGAGCCGGGGACGCGTTCTGCGGGGCCTTCGCCGCCGCGACCGTCCGTGGGGCCGAGCCGGTCGAGGCCGCGCGGGCCGGTGCGGCCGCGGCGCGCGTCGCGATCGGCGCACACGGGGTGGCGGGGCTGCTCGCCGACACCGAACCGACCCGAGCGGGCGCAGCGACGACCACAGCAGCGACGGCCACCGCAGCGACGACGGGAGCGGTCCGGTGACCGAGGTGCGCATCGTCAACCCGAACACGAGTCAGCCGATGACGGACGCCGTCGCGGCCGCGGCCCGCGCCGTCGCCCGCCCCGGCACCACCGTCACCGCCAGCTGCTCGACCACCGCCCCCGCGTCCGTCGAGACCGCCGTCGACGAGGTCTTCGGCGCCGCCGGCGTCCTCGCCCAGGTCGAGCGCGGCGAGGCTGACGGTGTCGACGGCTACGTCATCGCCTGCTTCGGTGACACCGGCATCGACGCCGCCCGCGAACGCGCCGCCGGCCCCGTCGTCGGCATGACGGAGGCCGCACTGCAGGCCGCCGCGCTCGTCGCCCACCGCTTCACGGTGATCACGATGCCGCCGCGGACGATCGCGATGACCGACCGCGTCGTCCGCGCACTCGGGCTCGGCCACCGCTGCACCGTGCGGGCCGTCGACGTCGCGGTCGCCGACATCGAGTCCGGCGCCGGCCCGGCCTACGCCGCGTTCGCCGAGGAGGCCAGCACCGCCCTGGTCGCGGACGGTGCGGAGGCCGTGGTGCTCGGGTGCGCCGGCCTCACCGATCTCGTCGGTGCGCTCCGCACCTCGCTCGGGGTACCGGTGATCGACGGTGTGGCCGCGGCGACCGTCGCCGTCGAGGGCCTGCTGGCGCAGGGCATCACGACGTCCCGCGCCTGCACCTTCGCCGAGCCCGTCGGTTCCGCCGCCACCCGGGAGGTGTGGGGATGAGCGTCCTGTTCACCGACGTCCTGCTGTGGGCGCCCGAGGAGCCCTCCGGCATGACCGGTCCGACCGACCTGCTGGTCACCGGCACGACCATCGCGGTGGTGGGGCCGACCGCGCGGGCCGCGGCGCCCGCCGACGTCCGGGTGGTGGACGGCCGCGGGCACCACATCGTGCTGCCCGGGCTCGTCAACGCGCACTTCCACTCGCCGGCGAACCACCTCAAGGGTGCGTTCCCCAGCCGGCCGCTCGAGACCTTCATGCTCTACGAGTCCCCGTCGGACCCTGCCCTGACGCCGACCCCGCGGGAGGCGTACCTCCGGACGATGCTCGGCGCGCTCGAGATGCTCCGCACCGGGACGACCAGCGTGCAGGACGACGCGTTCCTCATGCCGACGCCCGACCCCGAGGTCATCGACGCCGTCATGCAGGCGTACGCGGACAGCGGGATCCGGGCCTCCGTGGCGCTCGACCAGCCGGAGCTGCCCGACGTCGAGAAGCTGCCGTTCCTCGACGACCTCGGGCTCGACGGCCTCGGCGCCGACGAGGCGACGAGTCGCGCGCTGCAGGCCCCCGCCCCCGCATCGGCCGCGGAACTGCTCGACGCCTACGACCATCTGTTCCGGACCTGGCACGGAGCAGCCGACGGTCGACTCACCGCGGCCGTGTCGATCTCCGCACCGCAGCGGGTCTCACCGGAGTACTTCGGCGCACTCGACGACCTCAGCCGCACCCACGACGTGCCGCTCTTCGCCCACATGCTCGAGACCCGCACGCAGCGTGCCCTCTCGCACCCGTCGAGTGGCCAGCCGCGGTTCGCCGGCCGGAGCCTGGTCCGCTACACGGCGGACCTCGGGCTGCTCAGCGACCGGGTGAACGTCATCCACGCGGTGTGGGTCGACGACGACGACCTCGACCTGATCGGCGCGGCGGACGCGGTCGTCGCGCACAACCCGGTGTCGAACCTGCGGCTCGGCAGTGGTGTGATGCCGTTCCGTGCGATGCGGGACCGCGGCATCCGGGTGGCGCTCGGCGTCGACGAGGCGATCTGCGACGACACCGTGAACACGTGGGGCGTCGTCAAGCAGGCCGGTCTCATCCACACCGTCACCGGCGACGACCCGGACCGCTGGCCACGACCGGCCGAGGTGCTCGAGGCGCTGTGGGACGGCGGGGCCGCGGCCATGCGCCGTGACGGCCGGAGCGCGCTCGGAACGGTCGGCCGGATCGCGGTCGGGGCGGAGGCCGACCTCGCGCTCCTCGACCTGCACGCGCCCGCCTTCACCCCGTTCAACGACCTGCGGGGCCAGCTCGTGTACTGCGAGTCCGGCACCAGCGTCCGGATGACGGTCGTCGCCGGGACGGTCGTCGCCGAGGGAGGCCGGGTCACCTCGGTCGACGAGGACGCCCTGCTCGCCGAGGCCCGCGAACTCCACGCCGCCCGCCGCCCCGCCCTCGAGCGCACCTGGGCCGACGCCGACCGGCTCCGCCCCGCCTACGCCGCCGTCGTCCGCCGCGCCGCCGCGACCGACCTCGGCCTGCCCGACCGCGGCATCACACCCGCACACCGGACCACCACGAACGGGATGACCGCATGACCGCCGACGACACGCTCCGGACCACCGCGCCGGGGCACGACCTCTGGCCCTACCGGCCGATCACCGCTCCCGGCGGACCGGCCTGGCCGGACGGCAAGCGCCTGGCCGTCTACGTCGCGGTCGGGCTCGAGGAGTACCGGTTCGGCGTCGGCCGGACCGAGGACATCGTGCCGGACGTCGCCGCCCCCGACCTCGTCAACACCTCGTGGCGCGACTACGGCAACCGCGTCGGGGCGTTCCGGCTGCTCGAGCGACTGGACCGCGCGGGCATCCCGCCGACCGTGCTCCTCAACACCGCCGTCTACGACACCGCCCCCGAACTGATCCGGGCCGCGCGGGAGGTCGGCGCCGAGTTCATCGGGCACGGCACGTCCAACTCGGACTCCCTGGTCGGGATGTCCGCTGCCGGCGAGGCCGCGTACGTCGCCGGGGTCGCCGCGCGCATCACCGCGGAGGAGGGTGCCGCCCCGGGCGGGTGGTCGAGCCCCTGGCTCAGCCACACCACGTCCACGCTCGACAGCCTGGCCGGCACCGGGTACCGGTACCTGCTCGACCTCCGGCTCGACGACCGGCCCGTCACCGTCCCGACCCGCAACGGCGACCTGCTCGTGCTGCCGTACGCGCTCGAGGTGAACGACAGCACGACCGTCGTCGGCCGCGGTGCGTCGGCCGCCGAGTTCGCCGACATGGTGGTCGACGAGTTCGACGAGCTGCTCGACCGCTCCGCCGACCAGCCGCTCGTGATGAGCGTCGTCGTGCACTCCTTCATCTCCGGCGCTCCGTTCCGGCTGCGGGCCCTCGACCGGGCGCTCCGGCACATGACGGCCCAGGCCGACCGTGTCTGGTTCACCCAGCCCCGGGCGATCGCCGCGCACCTCGCCGCAGCCGAGACAGCAGCCGGATCCGCCGCGCAGACCAGGGAGCCGACCGCATGACGACCGCGACGATCCGCGACCTGCACGTCTCGCTCGAGCGGGACGGAGCACGGTCCGAGGTGCTCCGCGGCATCGACCTGGACGTCGCCCCGGGCGAGATCGTCGGGCTGGTGGGGGAGTCCGGCTCCGGCAAGAGCATGCTCGCGATGAGCCTGCTCGGCCTGCTGCCGGACGCCGCCCGACCCGAGGTCACCGGCGAGGTCACCGTGCAGGGCACCGACATGGTGCGCGGCACCGACGTCGAACGCCGGGCAGCACGACGGTCCTCGCTCGGCGCCGTGTTCCAGGACCCGATGACCTCGCTCAACCCGACGATGCGGATCGGTCGGCAGATCACCGAGGCCGGCCCCGACCGTGCCGGTGCGGTCGCGCTCCTCGACAGCATGGGTGTCCCGGACCCCGACCTGCGGTTCAGCGTCTACCCGCACGAACTCTCCGGCGGACTCCGGCAGCGCGTGATGGCCGCGATCGCGATGGCCGGTCGCCCGGCCCTGATCGTCGCCGACGAGCCCACGACCGCCCTCGACGTCACGGTGCAGGCGCAGCTGCTCGACCTGCTGCAGGAACTCCGCGACGACCACGGCTGCAGCGTCCTGCTCATCACCCACGACCTCGGTGTCGCCTCGCGCATCGCCGACCGGATCGCCGTCATGTACGCCGGCCGTCTCGCCGAGGTCGGACCCACGGCCGCGGTCCTCGGCGCCCCGGCCCACCCGTACACGGCGGGTCTCCTCCGCTCGCGACTGTCCCTCGCGCTCGACCGGGACGCCCGGCTCCCCGCGCTGCCGGCTGACACCCTCGACCCGGCCGAACGCCTGGTCGGCTGCCCGTACCGCGCCCGGTGCCCGCTCGCCGTCGCCCGGTGCGCCACCGAGATGCCCGGCCTCGACGCCTCCGTCCCGGCGCCCGACCACGCCGCCGCGTGCTGGCGGGACGCCGACACGGTCCGCGCGACCGGGGCCCGGCCCGACGCGGCCAGCGCACCCGGCGTGACCGGCGCGGACGACGCGGGACGGGCCTCCCGGCCGACACCGGACACGCCCACTGCGCCCGCCTCCACAGCGGACGCGGTCGTCGTCGAGGACCTCGTCTGCACCTACACGACCGGCCGCGGACGCCGCGCCCGCACCGTGGAGGCCGTCCGCGGCGTCAGCTTCCGGGTGCCGGCTGGCCGGTCTCTCGCGATCGTCGGCGAGAGCGGGTCGGGCAAGTCCACCGTCCTCCGCGCCGTCGCCGGACTCGTCCCGGCCCGGTCCGGACGCATCACCGTCGCCGAGGGCGGGGCGCAGATGGTCTTCCAGGACGCCGGGTCCTCGCTCACCCCGTGGATGACGGTCGGCGAGACCCTCCGCGAGCGACTCGTCCCCGCCCGCCTCGGCCGCACCGAGACCGACCGACGCGTCGCCGAGGCGCTCGACGCGATCGGCCTGCCCGCCACCGTCGCCCGCCTGCGCCCCGCCGACCTGTCCGGCGGCCAGCGGCAGCGGGTGGCCCTCGCCCGCGCGACCATCGTCCGGCCCGCGGTCCTGCTCTGCGACGAACCGACGAGCGCCCTCGACGCCTCGCTGGCCGCCGTGACCCTCAACACCATCCGTGACATGCGTCGGGAGCTCGCCATGACCGTCCTGTTCGTCACCCACGACCTGGCGGTCGCCCGGCTGATGGGCGACCACATCGCCGTCGTCGAACGCGGCCGGGTCATCGAGACCGGACCCGCCGACGCGGTGATCCACGACCCGCAGGAGCAGTACACCCGGACGCTCGTGGCGTCCGTGCCCGAGATCGCGGTGCCCGCATGAGCGCCGCCGTCGTCGCCCCGCGCTGGACGATCCGGCCGACCTCGGGCGTGCACGCCGGTCGCCGCATGGCCCAGGTGCTCGTCGGGCTCCTCGTCGCGCTCACCGTCCTGGCGCTCGTCGCCCGGCTCATCGCACCAGACGACCCCATCCAGCCCGTCGCCATGGCCCAGCTGCCGATCGGCACCCCGGGGCACCTGTTCGGCACCGACTCGATCGGGCGGGACGTGCTCTCCCGCACGCTCTTCGGCCTGCAGACGTCGTGGCTGTCGGCGCTCGCCGTGGTGGCCGTCGGGCTCGTCGTCGGCGGGGTCGTCGGCGCCACCGCGGGGGTCGCCGGCGGCTGGCTGGACAGCGTGCTCATGCGGGTCACCGACCTGTTCCTCGCACTGCCGTCGACCCTCGTGGCGATCGCGATCGTCGCGGCCCTCGGCCCGGGCCTGACGAACACCCTCGTCGGCATCTCGGTCGTCTGGTGGCCGTACTACGCCCGGATCATCCGGTCCGAGGTCCGCGCGACCGTCACCCGCCCGCACGTCGAGGCCGCCCGGCTCGCCGGTGTCGGTCGTGCCCGGCTCGTCCTCCGGCACGTGTTGCCCGGCGCGGTCCCGACCGCGATCGTGACGGCGAGCCTGGACATCGGCAACGTCGTGCTGCTGCTCGCCGGGCTGTCGTTCCTGGGCCTCGGGCAGCCAGCACCCGCGGCGGAGCTCGGCGCGGACACGGCTGCCAACACGCAACTGCTGCTCAGCGCCTGGTGGGTCCCGGTCGTGCCGGGTGCCGCCGTGCTCCTCCTGAGCCTCGTGTCCAACCTCGCCGGCGACGGCGTCCGCACCCTGATCGCCCGGAGGTAGCGCCGTGGTCTCGTACGTCCTCCGCCGCATCGGCTCGCTCGTCGTCGTGCTGCTCGTCCTCAGCGTCGTGGTGTTCCTGCTCCAGCAAGTCTCACCCGGTGACCCGGCCCGGGCCGCGCTCGGTGCCAACGCCTCCCGGTCCGCGGTCGACGCCGAACGGCAGCGGCTCGGGCTCGACGACCCGCTGCCCGTGCAGTTCCTGCGGTTCGTCGGGGGCGCCCTGCACGGCGACTTCGGCACCTCGTTCCGGACGCACCGCCCGGTCGCCGCCGACCTGGCGTCCGCGGTGCCCGCCACCGTGCAGCTCGTGCTGGCGGCGTTCGCGATCGCCCTCGTGCTCGCCGGGCTGTTCGCCGCGTCGGGGGCCCTGCGCTGGCCGTTCTCCGGCGTGTACCGCGGTGTGCTGCTCGTCGGGGCGACCGCGCCGCCGTTCCTGCTCGCCCTCGGCGGGATCATCCTGTTCTACGCGCAGCTCGGGTGGCTGCCGGCCTCCGGACGGGGCGACGGCGGAGTCGGGTCGGAGCTGTCGCACCTGGTCCTGCCCGCCACCGTGCTGGCGATCGCACCGGCCCTGGCGATCGGGCGGATCCTGCGCTCCGGGCTCGAGACCACCCTGGTCGCCGACCACGTCCGGACCGCCCGGTCGAAGGGGCTGGGCGAGGAGACGATCCTGGCGCGCCACGTCGTCCGGAACGCCGTCGGCCCGGCCCTGGCGATGTCCGGCCTGCAGCTCGGGTTCATGTTCGCCGGCGACGTCGTCGTCGAGCAGGTCTTCAGCTGGCCCGGCATGGGCAGCTACCTGGCGAACAGCATCCCGACGTCGGACTACCCGGCGATCGCCGCGGTGACCCTCGTGCTCGGCGCGGTCTACGTCGTCGTGAACACCGTCGCGGACCTCCTGCAGACCGCCGCCGACCCGCGCCTCGCCTGACCTCCCCCCACCCGCACCCTCACCTGCTCCACCTGTGCCCCACCGCCCTGAAGGAGATCCCCCGTGCAGCTCACCACCCTCCGGCGTCGCACCCGCGCCGCCCTGGTCGCCGCGGCCGCCGTGCCGTTGCTCGTCCTCACCGCCTGCTCCGGTGCCGGTGCCGCGGCCCCGAACGCCGCCCCGACCGACGGCACCCTGACCGTCGGCCTGCTCGGCGACATCGGTCAGCCGCCGGACCCCGACATCTACTACGCGAACAACGGCCTGGCCATCGTGCTCAACGCGTACGAGGGACTCGTGCAGTACGCGAACGACACGGACAAGGTGCAGATCGCGCCGCGGCTCGCGACCTCGTGGCAGGTCAGCGACGACAACACCGAGTACACGTTCCACCTGCGGAAGGGCGTCACCTTCCACGACGGGACCCCGTTCACCTCGGCGGCCGTGCAGACGGCGTTCGACCGCCGGATCGCCGTCAAGGGCGGCGCGGCCTACATGGTCGAGGGCGTCAAGAGCGTCGCGACCCCGGACGCGCAGACCGCGGTCGTCACCCTGAAGAGCCCGAACTCGGCCTTCCTGGACTACCTGGCGTCACCGTTCGGCCCGAAGATGGAGTCGCCGACCGCGCTCCGTGCACACGCCGGCTCCGACGACGCGCAGACCTGGCTGCAGACCCACGACGCCGGCACCGGCCCCTACGAGATCAGCGCCGCCGACCCCGGCAGCTCGTGGACGATGAAGCGGTACGACGGCTACTGGGGCACCAAGTCGCCGTTCACCACCATCAAGCTGCCGATCTACTCGGACGTGTCCGCGCTGCAGCTCGCGTTCGACCGCGGCGACGTGTCGACCATCGTCGCGGCGCTGCCGTCGTCGAGCCTGTCGAAGTACCAGGACAGCAAGCAGTTCTCGAGCGCGATGCTGCCGACGCTCCAGTCCGCGCTGGTCACGGTCAACCCGACCAAGTCGTTCTTCGCCACGAAGGAGGCCCGGATCGCCTTCCTGCAGAGCATCGACCAGAAGAAGATGGTGCAGCAGGTCCTCGGCAGCCGCTCCGAGCCGGCGACCACCCTGTACGCCAAGGGCATGCTCTCCGACGGCTCGGACAAGCAGGAGACCACGTACGAGCCCGGAGCGATGAAGGCCTACGCCAAGGGGCTGCCCGCCGGCACCACGATGACGATCGGCTACGCCAGCGGCAACACCAACGCCCAGCAGATGGCGAACATCCAGGCGGCGGCACTGCAGGGTCTCGGCATCAAGGCCACCGCGAAGTCGTACCCGACCTCGCAGGTCTTCGGGTGGATCAACGACCCGACGAGCGGACCGGACGCGTTCTTCGACGGCAACAACGGCCCGGACGGCGGCTCCCCGTACATGTGGGGTCACGTGTTCTGGGACAAGTCCGGCGGCATCAACTACTTCGGGTGCGACGTGCCCGCGGTCGACAAGACCCTGGACCAGGCGCTGCAGACCGGCGACGAGTCGCTCTACGGCAAGGCCGCGCAGCAGTACGCCGCGACCGGCTGCTACTACAACCTGTCCTACAACAAGGACTGGGTCGTCTCGCAGAAGTGGCTGACCGGCGTCACGGCAGCGCACAACATCGGCGCCAACGAGCTCGACTTCAGCAAGCTCGGACTCCAGAAGTGACACGCGGGGCACCGGGGAGCAGCCCCGGTGCCCCGTCCGGTCCCCGTGAACCCCGGTGGACCGCCGCCCGAGTCTGCGAAGGTTGACCCGATGACCACCACCGAGCCCGCACTGTCGCTCCCGCGGCAGATCCACGCGCGCCTCCGCGAAGCGATCATCCGCGGCGAGTACCCCCAGGGGCACAAGCTCGCCGAGACGCGGATCGCCGAGGAGCTCGCGGTGTCCCGCGTCCCCCTGCGTGAAGCCGTCCCGATGCTCGAGGTCGAGGGCTTCGTCACCAGCACACCGCGTCGTGGGGCCGTGGTGTCGACCTGGACCTCCCGGCTCATCCACGAGCTGTTCGACCTGCGTGAGGTGCTCGAGGTCGGGGCCGCCGGGCACGCCGCCCGTGCGGTCGGTCGTGGGGTCTCCACGGACGAACTGGAGGCAGCGCTCGCCTGGTCGCAGAGCGTCGTCGAGGACGGGGACCCGTACCGCATCGCCGAGGCGAGCACCCGGTTCCACGAGGCGATCGTGGCGATGACCGGCAACAGCCTGCTGCAGGCCTCGATGCGCTCCGTCTCCGGCCGGGTGCAGTGGTTGTTCTACCTCACCAGCGCGCTCGACGTGCACGACGCCTTCCACGACCACGTCGAGCTCGCCGCCGCGATCGCCCGGGGTGACGAGCGGATGGCCGAGGCGCTGGCCTACTCGCACATCGAGCGCGACCGCACCCCGTCCTTCGCCGTGCTGCACCCACCGGCCTGACGGACCGGGCTGCCGGCCGACGCCGTCGCGGGCGGGGCCGACCCGGGTGGGGCCGACACCGAGCCGACAGCCCGTGTTCACCCCGCCGACGCCCGACGGTGTGACCATCGTCGGCATGTCCATCCTGCATCCCACCGCGTCCCGCAGCCTCGTCGGTGACATCGAGAGCGAGTACGACGAGTTCGACCGCGACCCGGACCTCGAGGTCTCGAAGAACCGCGACGGATGGCTCGAGCCGTCGTGGTGACAGCGGGGTCATGACCCCCGCACGGGTACTCCTTCGGGGTACGTCAGCTGGATCATCGGATCCGGTGCGACGTACCCCTTTTTCGTTGTCCGGAACGCGTTGCACCCCGGGGTACACGTGTCCCCCTCGGCGCGGAGCAGGAGTCACACCGTTGTGATTCCTCGCCGATCGGCAGCACGGCGCGGATCGAGCGCGAGAGCAGCCGGGGCGAGCTGTACCCCGCACCGATGTCCCCCGATGACGAAGCACGGAGAAGCCTGAGAATCGATCGTGGTGGTTTGTGGGGTACACCTCCGGCCCGCCAAACTCGGTCTCAGCCCACGAAGGACAACACCGTCACAGGCAGGGAGAGTCACCATGGCGATCGCAACGGCCGCACCCAGCACCACCTCGCGCCGCTCCAAGAAGGCAGCGCCCAAGACCACCTCCGCCGAGGCCACCACGCTCGACGCCGTCGCCGAGGTCGAGGCCGACGAGCAGCTCGCCGGTGTCCGCGGTGCGTCCGTCGACCAGGTCGGCGACTACCTCCGTCACATCGGCCGGCTCGCCCTCCTCACGGCTGAGGAAGAGGCCGACATCGCCCGCCGCATCGAGGTCGGGCTGTTCGCCGAGGAGAAGCTCCACACCGAGACCGGCCTCGAGAAGTCGCTCGAGCGCGAACTCCGCTGGCTCGTCCGCGACGGTGAGCGTGCCAAGGAGCGCATGATCACTTCGAACCTCCGCCTGGTCGTGAGCATCGCCAAGCGCTACTCGCAGCGCGGCCTGCCGTTCATGGACGTCATCCAGGAGGGCAACCTCGGTCTGGTCCGTGCGGTCGAGAAGTTCGACTTCACCCAGGGCTACAAGTTCTCGACCTACGCCACCTGGTGGATCCGCCAGGCGATCTCGCGTGGTCTCGCCGACAAGGCACGCACGATCCGCATCCCGGTGCACACCGTCGAGCTGATCAACAAGATCTCGCGCACCGAGCGTGACCTCACCGTCGACCTCGGCCGGGCGCCGATGCCGGAGGAAGTGGCCGCCGAGCTGAGCATGAGCGTCGAGGAACTCGTCGACCTCAAGGGCCGCTCGCACGAGCCGGTCTCGATCCACACGGTCGTGGGCGACTCGGACGACAGCGAACTCGGTGACTTCATCGAGGACGAGGACGCCGCGAGCCCCAACGAGCTCACCGAGACGACGCTGCTGCACCGCGACATCCGCTCCATCGTCGCCGAGCTGCCGAGCGACGAAGCCAACGTGATCCGCATGCGCTACGGCCTGGACGACGACAAGCCGATGACGCTCGACGAGATCTCGAAGATCGTGCACACCACGCGCCAGGCGGTCAGCCGCGTCGAGTCGCGTGCGAAGCTCCGCCTGTTCGCGAAGGCCGTCTCGCAGGACATGCAGCTGTACCTGACCGAGTAGGTCACATGTGAAGGCCCGTCCGGTGTGAACCGGGCGGGCCTTCCGTCGTTCCACGGGCCTCCCGTCCGGCGGTGCGCGAGACGCGTCGGACAGGAGGCGCGGATCGCGTCAGTCCTCGGTCTCGCGGTGCAGCTTCTGCCGCAGGTCGTGCGGGATCAGCTCGATGAGCTGGTCCGGACGGAGCGGCAGGTCCAGGAGGCCGAGCTTGAGGCGGCCGGTCCGGCCGTGGCGTTCGGCGTCCAGGCGGACCACGCTGCCGGCGTCCTTCCGGAGCCGGACCTCGAGCTGCGCGCCGGTGGCGACCTCGCCGACGACGAGCCCGTCGACCTCGAGGGCAGCGCTGCGGGTGCCCTCGGCGATGTCGAAGCGGTAGCGCTCCCGGGCGGCGAGGACCACGGAGCGGTCGATCCCGGCCATCGGCGCGACCGGGGTCACGACCGAGCCGGAGAGCGCGGGGGAGAGCACCGGGCCGCCAGCGGCGTAGTTGTACGCGGTGGAGCCCGCCGGGGTCGAGGCGACGATGGCGTCCGCGCGGTAGTAGCCGTAGCCGAACCCGCCGACGCTGAGGTCGGCGGAGACCTGCCCGGCACCCGGGCGCCGGACGATCGTGATGTCGTTGAAGGCCAGGTAGTCCGTGCGGGACCCACCCCACGAGAGCCGGGCCTCCAGTGCGTGGTGCGGTTCGAGCTGGTACTCGCCGGCGGAGAGCCGTTCGAGCGCGGACTCGAGCTCGGGCGGTTCGATCTCGACCAGGAAGCCGACGTTGCCGTAGTTGACCCCCAGCACCGGCACCGGGCGGCGGGCCACGAGTCGCATGGCGCCGAGCATCGTGCCGTCGCCGCCGAGCGCCACGACCAGGTCGACGGTGTCGGTGAACTCGTCGTCGTCGACGGCGTCGATCGCGCTGCCCAGGCGTGCTGCGTCGATCCGCCGGGCGACCAGACGGCCGGCACCGGACGCGTTCCAACGGTCCAGGACCTCGACGGACTCCTGCACGTTCTTCGACGGGTGGACGACGAGGCCGACGACGGGCTGCTCCATGCACCGGATCGTACCGGTGGCCCCTCGGCGTCGGCGGATGTCCCCACCGCCCTTCCGTTTCGTACTCATATCTCGTATTCTGCATGGATGCAGACTGCCGTGCTCTCCGTCGCCGTGCCCGAAGTCCGACGCGGGCGGGAGATCGCCCTGCTGGCCGAGCACGAAGCCCGCGCCATCGGGTACGGCTTCGTCGACGCCGAGCACCTGCTCCTCGCCGCCGTCGCCCTGTGTGCCGGCATGCCGCGGTTCGGCACGGTGCTGGCCGACCACGGGCTGTCCATCGACGCCGTGCGCTGCGCCGCACGCGCGATCGTGGGGCCGCCGCCGGGCGACCGTCACGAGGACCGGATCAGCTGCACGCCCGCCGTCGCCCGGATCCTCGCGCACGCCGCCCAGATCGCCGGACCCCACGAACGGGTCCGACCGCACCACGTCCTGCTCGCCGTCCTGGACGGTGTCGACGACCCGCTGCTCGGTGGTGCCCACGAGGTCCTCGAGGCGGTCGGAGCCGATCCGCGGCGCCTCCGTCGGGCGGTCCGCCGAGCCGGGCGACGGGCGTGACGATCCGCGCAGTGCGCCGGACGACCCGAGGTCACGCCCACGGCGAACAGGGGCAGCCCTGACGGGGAGCGCTGGTTAGTCTCGATGTACGTGACCGGACTCACACGAGTCCGGCTGTCGGCCCCGGTTCGTTCGGGGCCAAGGGAGAGCACATGTTCGAGAGATTCACCGACCGGGCCCGTCGTGTTGTCGTCCTCGCTCAAGAAGAAGCGAAGATGCTCAACCACAACTACATCGGTACGGAGCACATCCTCCTCGGCCTCATCCACGAGGGCGAGGGCGTCGCCGCCAAGGCGCTGGAGTCGCTCGGTATCTCCCTCGATGCCGTCCGCGAGCAGGTGCAGGACATCATCGGGCAGGGCCAGCAGCAGCCGACCGGGCACATCCCGTTCACGCCGCGCGCCAAGAAGGTCCTCGAGCTGTCACTGCGCGAAGCGCTGCAGCTCGGCCACAACTACATCGGGACCGAGCACATCCTGCTCGGCCTCATCCGCGAGGGCGAGGGTGTCGCAGCCCAGGTCCTCGTGAAGCTCGGCGCCGACCTCAACCGGGTGCGCCAGCAGGTCATCCAGCTCCTGTCCGGCTACCAGGGCAAGGAAGCGGTCGCCGTCGGCGGCGAGCAGCAGCAGAACGCGCAGCAGGGTTCGCAGGTCCTCGACCAGTTCGGCCGGAACCTCACCCAGGCAGCCCGCGACGGCAAGCTCGACCCCGTCATCGGGCGCGAGAAGGAGATGGAGCGGGTCATGCAGATCCTCTCCCGTCGTTCCAAGAACAACCCCGTCCTGATCGGTGAGCCCGGCGTCGGCAAGACCGCCGTCGTCGAGGGCCTCGCCCAGGCGATCGTCAAGGGCGACGTGCCCGAGACGCTGAAGGACAAGCAGCTCTACTCCCTCGACCTCGGGTCGCTCATCGCCGGGTCCCGCTACCGCGGTGACTTCGAGGAGCGCCTCAAGAAGGTCACGAAGGAGATCCGCACCCGCGGCGACATCATCGTCTTCATCGACGAGATCCACACGCTCGTCGGTGCCGGCGCTGCCGAAGGTGCGATCGACGCGGCCTCGATCCTCAAGCCGCTCCTCGCCCGCGGTGAGCTCCAGACCATCGGTGCCACCACGCTCGACGAGTACCGCAAGCACTTCGAGAAGGACGCCGCCCTCGAGCGTCGCTTCCAGTCGGTGCAGGTCAACGAGCCGTCGCTGCCCCACACGATCAACATCCTCAAGGGCCTCCGCGACAAGTACGAGGCGTTCCACAAGGTGTCCATCACCGACGGGGCGATCGTCTCCGCGGCGAACCTGGCGGACCGCTACGTGCAGGACCGCTTCCTGCCCGACAAGGCCATCGACCTGATCGACGAGGCCGGCGCCCGCCTGCGCCTGTCGATCCTGTCCGCGCCGCCGGAGCTCCGCGAGTTCGACGAGAAGATCTCGACCGTTCGCGGGTCGAAGGAAGCCGCCATCGAGGAGCAGGACTTCGAGAAGGCCGCCAGCCTGCGCGACGAGGAGAAGAAGCTCCTCGGCGAGCGTCTCCGACTCGAGAAGCAGTGGCGTGCCGGTGACGTCGCCGCGTCAGGCACCGTCGACGAGGGCATCATCGCCGAGGTCCTGGCCCAGGCCACGGGCATCCCGGTGTTCAAGCTCACCGAAGAGGAGACCTCGCGTCTCGTCTTCATGGAGAAGGCACTGCACCAGCGCGTCATCGGTCAGGAAGAGGCCATCTCGGCCCTCTCCAAGACCATCCGACGCACCCGTGCCGGCCTGAAGGACCCGAACCGTCCCTCCGGCTCGTTCATCTTCGCCGGCCCCACGGGCGTCGGGAAGACCGAGCTCGCCAAGGCCCTGGCCGAGTTCCTGTTCGACGACGAGGGCGCACTGATCTCCCTCGACATGTCGGAGTTCGGCGAGAAGCACACCGTCTCGCGTCTGTTCGGTGCCCCTCCCGGGTTCGTCGGGTTCGAAGAGGGCGGCCAGCTCACCGAGAAGGTGCGCCGCAAGCCGTTCTCCGTGGTCCTGTTCGACGAGATCGAGAAGGCGCACCCGGACATCTTCAACTCGCTGCTGCAGGTCCTCGAAGAGGGGCGTCTGACCGATGGTCAGGGCCGCGTGGTCGACTTCAAGAACACCGTCATCATCATGACCACGAACCTCGGTTCGCAGGGCATCGCGGGTGGCCCGGTGGGCTTCCAGGTCGAGGGCAACTCGGCCGTCGGCTACGACCGGATGCGCGGCAAGGTGAACGAGGAGCTGAAGAAGCACTTCAAGCCCGAGTTCCTGAACCGCGTCGACGACACGATCGTGTTCCCGCAGCTGTCGCAGCCCGAGCTGCTGCAGATCGTGGACCTGTTCGTGAAGCGTCTGGCCGACCGTCTGCTCGACCGCGACATGACCGTCGAGCTGTCGCTGCCGGCCAAGGAGCAGCTCATCAAGGTCGGGTTCGACCCGTCCCTCGGTGCTCGACCGCTGCGCCGCGCGATGCAGCACGAGGTCGAGGACCAGCTGTCCGAGCACATCCTGCAGGGTGAGCTCACCGCGGGCGACCACGTGAAGGTCGACTTCGTGGACGGTGCGTTCACCTTCGAGACCGGGCGTCAGCCGGGCCGCGAAGAGGTCCTCACCGGCGCTCCCTCGCTCGAGAAGGCGCCCGAGGCACCCACCGGCGAGATCGAGGGCTAATCAGACAGCCACACCACAGACGGGAGGCCCGGTACCAGCTGGTACCGGGCCTCCCGTCTGTGTGTGGTCCGGCGGATCAGGCCTGGACGTCACCGCGCCAGCCGTCGGCCGTGGGGGCCGCCTCGACGCGCTCCTTGTAGTTCTGCAGGTCCTTCTTGACGGCGTGGCCGCCGACGCCCACCGCGGAGCCGAGCTTCTCGAGGAAGCCGGAGGGCTCCCAGTCGATCTGCACGGTGACACGGGTCTCCGCGTCAGCGAGCTTGTGGAACGTGACCACGCCGGCGTGCTCGGTGTCGCCGTCCTTGACGGTCCACGCGACACGCTCGTCCGGGTGCTGCTCGGTGATGAGGGCACGGAACGAACGCTCCTGGCCGGCGACCTTCACGGTCCAGTCGGTCGTGGTGTCGTCGACCTGGACGATCGTCTCGACCTCGTCGAGGAACGTGGGGAACTCCTCGAAGCGGGTCCACTGGTCGTAGGCGGCGCGGACGGGGACGCTGACGTCGACGGTCTCGATGATCTGGGGCATGGTTGCTCCTCCTGCTCGTCGTGCTGGTGTGTCTCGGACGGTAGGCCGGTGCGCCTGTGCAGCGTCCTGGCTGATGTCCCCCGTGACGCCGTGTGACGGCAGCGACGTAGGCTGGGGCGGATGACTGAGCACGGACGGCACGCCTTCTCCGAACGGGACGACCACGGGATCCTGGTGCGCCCGGCGCTGGCGTCCGACGTGCCGCACATCCAGCGGCTCATCGCGCCGTACGTCGACCGGCGGATCCTGCTCGGCAAGGAGAACGTCGTCCTGTACGGGTCGATCCAGCAGTTCCGGATCGCCGAAGGACCGGACGGGACGCCGATCGGCTGCGGTGCCCTCGCCGTGTTCTGGGACGACATCGCCGAGGTCCGGACCCTGGCACTCGACCAGGACTGGATCCACAAGCGCGTCGGGCACCGGATGCTCGAAGCCCTCGAGCACGACGCCCGCGAACTCGGCGTCGCCCGCATCTTCTGCCTGACGTTCGAGGTCGACTTCTTCGCCAAGTACGGGTACCTCGAGATCGGGGAGACCGTCGTCCCGCCCGAGGTGTACGCCGAACTGGTGCGGTCGTCGGACGAAGGGGTCGCGGAGTTCCTCGACCTCGCCCGGGTCAAGCCGAACACCCTCGGCAACACCCGCATGCTGAAGATCCTCTGACGGGTTGCCCGGCCGCCCGGCGAGGGACCTCGGCCGGTCCCGCGCGGGTGTCTACCCTGTGCGCATGTCGTCGTTCCGCCATCCCGTCGGCCCCGAGCGTCCGGGGACCTACTGGCGCCGCCGAGCCCTGGTGCTCGGGGTGGTCCTGCTCGTCGTGGTCGTCGTCGTGCTCATCGTCGTCGGACGGGGCAACGGTGCCCCTGCGGCCGGTCCGACTCCCGGTGGTGGGGCGTCGCCGGCAGCTGCTGATGCCGGTGCTGGTTCGGGCTCGGGGTCTGCGAGCTCCGGCGCGTCGGGGTCTGCCTCGGGCGCGCCGTCGAGCTCACCCACACCGTCGGCCGCCGCACGCAAGGACGGCGCGGCCTGCGCCACCGACCAGATCGCACTCACCCCGGTCCTCGACAAGCGCGTCTACGCCGCTGGCGAGGACCCGAAGATCGCGATGTCGATCAAGAACACCGGGTCGAACTCCTGCCACATGGACCTCGGGTCCGCCCAGCAGGTGCTGACCATCACCTCCGGCAAGGAGCAGTACTGGTCGTCGAAGGACTGCCAGACCGGCGGCACCGACCAGGACGTCACGCTGAAGGCCGGCCAGCAGCTCACCACGCCCGCCATCGCCTGGGACCGCACCCGGTCCTCCGCGACGACGTGCGACGCCGCACGCGCCTCGGTGACGGCTGGGGGCGCGAGCTACCACCTGCAGGTCGCGGTGGGGGAGATCACGTCGGCGGAGTCGGTGCAGTTCGTCCTGAGCTGAGGGTGGGCGGTGCTGGAACGTGCGTCGTGATAAAGTCGGAGTAAGTGGATTGGGAAAGCCCGATCGGCGTTCGACCCCCGGCTTCGTCCGGGGGTTTTCGCTTGGGCGGGGCCATGACGACTCTGGAGACTCCCCCTCAGGGGTAGACCTTGAGACCCCAGCCCTGCACCGCGCCGGACGGCGACTTCGGCATGCGTTCGAGGACGCGCTCCCAGGCCCGGTTCGGCTGGTCGGGGTGGATCACGTGGGTGCCGATCGGCCGAGCAACCAGGTCCGCGAGTTGCAGCCCGGAGCTGTTCGCTTGCTTGCTCGCGATCGGGAACCGGAAGGAATCCGCCATGCCGCGCATCTTCGTGGTCGCCATGATGCGGTCGAACTCCGCCTCGAGCTCGCGATCTTCACGCTTGCCGCGGCTCTCGAACACGAGCACTGTCTCGTGACGAGCTGCGCCACGTTGCTGCAGTTGCAGGAACACGCGCTCCAGTCCGAACTCGAGAGCGACGTGGTACGGGTTCGATGCTGTGCCGACGCGCTGTTTGAACTCGGGCTTGTGGATCGCTGTGGCGATGACGCCGAAGCGCTCCTGGAACACCGCGTCGATCCTCGTCAGGAACTGTTGGCGGACGTCCGGCCGTAACAGCAGGTCGAACGGAGGCAGTGACTTCCGGATCTCTCGTTCGTGGAAGACGACCATGTCGTGGTTGAAGAAATCGAACTTGATCCGTTGCATGAGCGGCACCACGCGGTCGATGTAGACGTCGACCGGGAACACGCAGAACGCGAGCACGAAGACCGGGAAGTCCGGGTTGATGCTCGTGAGGCTGTGATCGCCGCTCTCGTCCACGTAGACCACGAAGCCACTCGACATGGAACGACACCATATCAGTGGACCAGTGTCTTCCCGGGAACGACGAAGCGCCGGGGCCGAGGATTGCTCCTCAGACCCGGCGCTCGCGAAGACCGGTGTTAGCCGATGACGGTGATGTTCTCCGCCTGCGGGCCCTTGCGGCCCTCGGTGATCTCGAATTCGACCTTCTGGTTCTCCTCGAGCGACTTGTAGCCGTTGCCACCGATCGCGGAGAAGTGGGCGAAGACGTCAGCGCTGCCGTCGTCCGGCGCAATGAAGCCGAAGCCCTTTTCGTTGTTGAACCACTTGACAGTCCCAGTTGCCATTTCGGCGTTCCTTACTTTCTTACGTGCGCGGCGAGAGAATTCCACCACCGCGGGTTTCGACGGCATGGCCATCGAGCTTTGTGCGGCACCCGGCATCGAGCGGGGCGACGGAGATCAGAGGTTCAGTGCAATCGGAAGTGCACTCACCATCGGGCAGGTGAACGGGTCGCACGCTTCGAGATCGACCCGGCTGTGAAACCAGGCGACGACCCCGTAGGTGCGGAAGATTGGAGTCTTCGTGTACGGGACCCCGTGTTGTTCGCAATGCTCACACACGAGGGCCTTCGCACAACGCAGGATTGGCCACGCCATGCTCGGGAACAGATGGAGTTCTGCCTGGTGGTTGAGACCGCCCAGCAGGTGGTCCACCCACACGCCACCAGCGATGCTACGCGAAGATCGGTCCTGACGCGAGAGCGAATCCGTCTCGACCCCCTCGACGGCGCTCGGAATCGCCGCTTCGGCGGGTGCGGATGGGCCTCCGGACGGGCCACGCGCGGCCGGCGTCCGGCCCGGTCGGGAAGCAGAACCGCGGCCCCAGAGGCATGGCGGCGACGGTGGAGCAGCCCGCGGCGCCCCTCGGCACCGACCGGATCGCACACGCGGTCACCCCTGGTGAGGTTGTCTGGGACATCGCTCAGAGGTGCGCCCGCTGAGTGCGTCTACAGGACGACATGCGACTCCGGCACGGCGACCGCGGCGTAGCGTCACGGACATCGACGGAAGGCTGGGCCATGAAGTACCTCATCTACGGGGTCGCCTCGGTCATGACGAGCGACGAAGCGGCGTACGCCGTGCTCGACTACGCGACGGCACTGGCACAGTCCGGCCTCGCTGACCGCGTGGACGTCCCTTCGGTCGACGACTACGGCATGGCCGCGACGTCGAGCTTCATCCTCGCCCCCGCGATCGGCGTCCTCGTGCAGTCCGCTCCGGACGACGAACTCGGTCCGGAGACCACCCAGTTCGCCGCCGACCTGCGCATCCGCACCCACGCCGTCCAGGCGGGCCGGGTCCACTGACCGGCACCGTGCCTCCCGTCTCGTCACCTGACCGGAGCCGCACGCACGCGCGTGCTGCTTGACTAGGGGCGATGGCAGACAAGGAACAGCGCTTCCGGAGCGAACAGCTCGAGGAAGCCCTCGCGAAGCAGGACGTCGCTGCAGTGGCCTACGCGCTGCGCAACGACATCGTGATCGTCCCGCGGCTCGTCACCGGGAAGAAGGACATGCAGGTCCGGGTGTTCGGCCGTGAGGGCTCGGACAAGCGCATCCTGCTGCTGTTCTCGTCGGCGGACGCGTACACGGCGATGGTGCCGGGCGAGAAGCTCCGGCAGGTGATGGTCTACGACGCCGCGCGGCTGGAGGAGTTCCTGGCCGCGCACCTGGACTCGCTCGAGGGCGTGTTCTTCGACATCGCCGGGCCGCACACCATGCAGTCGGAGCCGGCGGACCTGCTGGCTGCGCTGCGCGCCTGAACGGCACGGACGGTCTGGCGGGCACTGACCGGCGCTGACCGGCACGGACCGGCCTGGAGGCTGTGTCTGGTTCTCAGGGTGTCGGTGCCTCCGTCAGAAGGCGGCGTCGAGCTCGCGCTCTCGTGGTGACCTCGTCATCGAGAACGCGACCCGCAGCGCTTCGCGGAGGTGCTCGGCGTCGGCGCCGAGAACGGTCGTGAACCCCAGACGTCCGGCCTCGTTGGCCCGCTGCTTCGCCCCGGTCGCCGCACGGATCTCCCCGGCCAGACTGATCTCCCCGATCGCGGCGAGGGTGTGCGGGTACGGCCGGTCTCGTGCGGCACTCGCGAGGGCGAGCACGATCGCCAGGTCGGCGCCCGGTTCGGTGAGTTTCATGCCACCGACCGTCGAGACGTAGACGTCGGCGTCGGACAGCTTGATGCCGGCACGGCGTTCCAGCACCGCGAGGAGCATCGCCACCCGGGACGCGTCGACCCCGTTGACGACCCGGCGTGGCTGGGGTGCCGAGCTCGGGACGACCAGCGCTTGGATCTCCACGGGCAGGGCTCGGCGGCCCTCCATCGCCACGGTGATGCAGGTGCCCGACACCGGCGCCCCGTTGCGGGACATGAACAGGCCGCTGGGGTCGGGGACCTCGTGGATGCCGTCGCCGGCCATGTCGAAGCAGCCGACTTCATCGGTGGGACCGAACCGGTTCTTCAGGGCGCGGACGAAGCGGAGGGCGGTCTGCCGGTCGCCCTCGAAGTGACAGACGACGTCGACCAGGTGCTCGAGCAGGCGTGGGCCGGCGATGGTGCCGTCCTTCGTGACGTGTCCGACGATGAGGACCGGCAGTGCCGCCTGCTTGGCGACCCGGATCAGCGTCGAGGCGACCTCGCGCACCTGTGACGTACCGCCCGCGATGCCGTCGACCGAGGCGGAGGAGATGGTCTGCACGGAGTCGGCGATGAGCAGGTCCGGCTGCACCTGCTCGATCTGACCGAGGATGACGCCGAGGTCGACCTCGCTCGCCAGGTACAGGTCGTCGTGCATCGCCCCGGTGCGTTCGGCGCGGAGCCGGACCTGGTCGACCGACTCTTCGGCGCTGACGTAGAGGACCCGCTTGCCCATCGCGGCTGCGCGTGAGGCGACCTCGAGCAACAGGGTGGACTTGCCGACCCCGGGCTCACCGCTCAGCAGCACGGCCGCGCCGGGGACGATGCCGCCGCCGAGGACACGGTCGAACTCCCCGATGCCGGTCTGCCAGCGCTGGAACGAACCGCTGCGGGCTTCGGTGATCGGACGGGCGATGCGGTTGCCGGTGACGGCGATCGACGCGGTGCCACGGGTGCTCGCGGTCGCAGCGGAGGCGTCCTCCACCGTTCCCCAGGACTGGCACTCACCGCAGCGGCCGACCCACTTGATGCTGGTCCAACCGCACTCGGAGCAGCGGTAGGACGACTGGGGGCGGGCCATGGGACGAGGTTAGGCCGCTCCGCCGACATCGGTCGGCTCGCCGTCGTCGGTCCGACCGGGCAGCGGGAGCGACCCGGTGACGCGCTGGCGCAGGCGGTCGAGCGAGCTCGGGCGGTTCGCGGTGTCGATCGTCTCGGCGCCGTCGGTGTCCTGCTCCGCCCGGGCGTGGGCGACGTCACCGGCCTGGCGTCCGAGGTCCTCGGCTTCCCGCGCAGAGAGGTAGCGCCGGATCGCGGCGACGGTGTCGACACGGTTGTCGACCGCCGGCTCGAACGCACTCGCCCAGATCTCGTACCCGCGGTCGTTCGGGTGGAAGAGGTCGCCGTACGTGTTGAAGAAGGTCCGCCGGATCCCGACGCGCTTCGTGATCTCGTGAAGGGGTGCCACGGTCAGCCCGAGTTCCGCGGCGACCCGGTGCACGATCTCGTTCGCGACGGCGACCTTGCGCTCGCGGTCGGGTACGAACATGCACGGCAGCTCGGCGACGACAGCGTGGGAGGGCACCGCGCCGTAGATCGCCCGGATGTTCCGCTCGAACTTGTCCGGGTGGAAGTCGGCGATGTCGTTCGCCCCGATCGACACCGTGCAGATGTCCGGCGTGAAGTGCTGGAGCTTCGGCAGCTGGTCCTTCTTCGCACCCCAGGTGGTGGAGCCGGAGACGCTGAGGTTCACGACCCGCACGGTCATCCGGGAGCGGTGCCGGATCCGACGAGCGAGCAGCCCCACGTAGCCACGCCCGGGAGCGGTCGCGCCGACGCCCTGCGCGGCCGAGTCGCCGATCGCCACGTACGTCAGCTGGCCCTCGTGGTGCAGCCGCTCGCGCCACCAGTCGGCGTGCACCGGGAGCATGTCGACCACCCGCTGCGACGCGGCCCGCTGGCCCCGGATCCCTGCCCGCGCACCGAAGCCCGCTGCTCCACTGACGACGGCGGCGCCGGCGAGGGAGGACAGCAGGGCGACGAGGGTGCGCGTTCTCATGCCGGAGACGGTACGCGCGGACCCTCGGATCGAGGTCACCCGCGTGGCGTTCTGTGGACGGAGCGCCGGACGTCCCCACCTGTGGAGGGGGAGGTGTGCTGGGTGTCGCCGGGGGCCTCCCGGATCGTGTAAACTCTTTCCCGGTACCGTGTCCGAGCGGCCGAAGGATCATGTCTCGAAAACATGTGTGGGGGCAACTCCACCGTGGGTTCAAATCCCACCGGTACCGCCAGGACGAAGAGCCCCGGATCCCTGCAAACGCAGGGATCCGGGGCTCTTCCGCTTCCCGGGGCAGGTCTCGGCTGAGAGACCCGCAGTAGGGCGTACGGCAGCGGTTCATGTCCGTGCCACCTCGGGTTCACGAGCCTCCGCAACCCTTCCTCTCTGTGTCACCGGTCCGTGTGACCACGCTCCGAGCGGAGAGGTACCCATGCGCCCGTTCCTGATCGCTGTCCCGAGACGTCGAGCCCGCACGGTGCTGGGCGTCCTGGCCGTGGCCTGCGCCGTGTCGTTGATCGCTCCCGCGGGTGCGTCGGCGGCGCCGTCGCGGACCGCGCCGCAGCCCGGCGCCTACGGGTACTTCGTCGACACCTACAAGACGAACACCCCGGCTGCCACCACACCGGAGGGGAACGCCGCGATCGGCGTGCTGTCACAGTTCCGAAAGCTGTGGCGCCCGGGATCGTCGTGGGACAACGGGGTCGCCGTCGATGCCGCAGCCCAGCGGATCCTGGACTCGAACATCGCGCAGGCAGCGCGGATCACGCGCACCCGCACGGAGGCGCAGGGGCACGAGGCGTACCTGATCGACCGACGGAACCAGAGCTACTCGGCCATCGCGGGTTTCGGTGACCTGTCCGACGCGGTGAAGGCCGCGACGAACGCCGGTACCACGATCCCCGACGAGATCCCGGCCGACGCCACGACGAAGCAGTACGTCGACCAGGGCAACGCGAACGGCGCGTGGGCGGACACTGATTCGGACCTCGGCGACGTCGTGCAGCTGGTGAACACGCTGCGCGGCGACTACTCGTCGGCGAGCAACGCGAAGAAGTACTACCAGTACGCGCGGCCGTACCGGCAGAGCCGGGATGTGCAGGTCCTGCCGCAGCTCGTCCCCGAGGAGTCGCCGACACCCGCGACCGACGGCGGGTTCCCCAGCGGGCACACCAACGCCGGCTACCTGTCGTCCCTGGCCTTCGCGTACGCGTACCCGGAGAAGTACGCCGAGCTCCTCACCGAGGGCTCGGAGATCGGCAACAGCCGGATCGTCGCGGGGATGCACTCGCCCCTCGACGTCATGGGGGGACGAGTCCTCGCGACCGCGCTGGCGGCAGCGGTCCTGAACGACCCGGCCAACACGCAGCTCGAGCAGCAGGCCCACCAGCAGGCCGAGAAGGTGCTCGCCGCCACCCCGAGTGCGGTCGATGACGACGACTACGCGGCGGACAAGGCCGAGTACCGCAAGCGGTTGACGTACGGGTTCACGCGCTCCGGCAGGAGGACGATCCCCGCCACGGTGCCGAAGGGCGCGGAAGCGCTCCTCCGTACCCGCCTGCCGTACCTCAACGACGACCAGATCCGGGAGGTGCTCCGGACGACCGCGCTGCCGTCGGGCTACCCGCTCCTGGACGACGCGGAAGGGTGGGGACGACTCGACCTCTTCTCGGCGGCCTCGGGCTACGGAGCGTTCGACGGCCCGGTGACGGTCTCGATGGACGCCGCCGGGCAGGGCCTGGACGCCGCCGACACCTGGCGCAACGACATCGGCGGAACCGGGTCGCTGACCAAGCGCGGCACCGGCGCCCTCGCGCTCGCCGGCACGAACCGCTACACCGGTGGCACCACCGTCCGCGAGGGAACGCTGACGGCTGACTCTGCTGCCGCCCTCGGCAAGGGGTCGGTGACGACCGTCGCCGGCACACTCGCCGACGCGAGCACGAGGACGATCCGCATCGGCGGCGACCTGACGCAGCGCTCGCACGCCACGTTGTCGCTGAGCGTCGACGGGCGGCAACCAGTCCTGCGCGTCGCCGGCACCGCGTCATTCGGCGGGACGCTGCAGGTGCACGTCGCCAACGGCACGGCGCTGGCGAACGACGTCGTCCTGATCAAGGCCGACCGCATCGCCAAGGGGACGAACTTCCGCACGGTCCGTGTCGACGGGCTGCCCGCTGGGTACAAGCCCGTGCTGGAACGTCACGGCAAGGAACTGCACCTGGTCAAGGCCGACGCGGCGGGACGTGGGCACCACCGAGGCCGCTGAGGTGCGAGCGTCCGCTCCGGCCGGTCGCGCGGAGACGGCTGCGAGTCCCTGACGCCGAGCGGAACCCGCGGCTGGCGAGGGAACCCAGCCGCGGCACCCGACGACACCGAAGTCCCGGGTTGCCGTCATTGCGGCTCAGAACACCGCGAGCGCGCTGGTGGTGAGCTGGTGCACGCTCGTCGACGCGCAGGACTCGAAGAGCGACCCGGAAGCGCCGACGAGGAGCGACTGTCGGGACCCCGGCGGGATCACGCGGAAGCCGTCCGTGACCCTGGGGTGGCACGTCGCCGAGTCCCAGTTGCCGGCCGCTTCGACGGTCACGATCGCCCGGACCTCGCCACCGGGACGGATCGACAGGGTCGGGTGCGGGGTCGCACGGTCGAGGGTGGCGGGGTTGCCGATCTGGGTGCCGTTGCCGCCGCCGACGAAGGAGACTCCGGGCCAGCCCTGCAGGGTGCACGCCCTGGCCCCGGTGTTCCGCAGGACGATCGCGACGCGCTGTGCGCCCGCGCTGGCACCGCCGCCACCGTCCGCGATCGATCCGGTGAGCTGTGCGGTGGCGCACCGGCTCCCCGACGCGGCACTGCCGGAGGCCGACCCGGCGGACGTGCGCCCGGTCGAAGTGGAGCCGGCGGATGTCGAACCGCCCGGGGCGGAGGCCGCAGCTCCGGACGCTGCGGGCGCGGGCGCGGGCGTGGGTGTGACGGTGGGCGGGGTCGTCTGCGTGGACGCACTCGGACCGGCCGACGGCGTGCTCGGCGCGGTCGAGGACGCCGGACTCCCGGGGCCGGCGCATCCGGTGAGCGCGACCGCCAGGGCCGCGACGGTGATCGTCGGCAGGATGCTTCGTGCGAGGTGTGTGGTCATGGTGCCAGGGTGCTTTCCGTCGTCCGACCCGGGCGACGGACGCGGGGATGACCCGTGTCGCCCTGGAGGATGATCGTTCCGTTCCGGTACTGATTGCGCCGGTGTCCGTCCGACCACCCTGGGGACGACCCTGCCGATGGGACGTGACCGGCCGGCGGCAGCCGTGTGTCAGTCCGGACACAGCGCTCGGTCGCGGTCGAGCCCCCGTGATCCCGGGCGCAGCACCCGGCGTCGTCGTGCGGCGCTTCAGGCCCGGATCCACGGACCACCGCGGCGGCTGCGGGTGCGTGGCCCCCGGGGGTGCCCCCGGGACCGGTGACCCACCCCGGTCTCCGCCGGACCGGTCAGCTGGTCGCGCGGGCGACGGCCAGGACCGACCGTCCGACGCCGTCGAGCTCGTGCGCCCAGACGGCCGTGAACGTGCGCCGGAGCGGTCGTCCGTCGAGTGGCACCCGGACCAGCCGTCCGTCGTCGAGGTCGCTCTGCACGGAGCGCCGACTCAGGACCGCCGGCGCGATCCCGGCCCGGGCACTCGCTCGGATCACGGCGGCGCCGGAGAGTTCCCCCGCGGGTGTGGACAGCGCAGAGCCAGCGGCAGCCAGCGCGTGCTCGAGGACAGCCCGGGTGCCGGAACCGACCTCCCGGACGAGGAGCGCAGTCCGACCGAGGTCCGCTGCGCTGATCGAGGGCGTGGTCGCCCAGGGGTGACCGGGCGCGACGACGACGACGAGTTCGTCGACCGCGATCGCCTCGGAACCCAGGTCGTCGGGGACGTCCGGGCCCTCGATGAAACCGAGCGCGGACCTCCCGTCACGGACCTCCGCCAGGACCTCGGCCGTGTTGCCCGCGACCAGCCGCACCCGGACCTCCGGGTCCTCGACGCGCAGCTGCACCAGCCAGTCCGGCACCAGCATCTCCGCGATGGTCTGGGACGCAGCGATCGTGACGGAGCCGGTCGGTGCGCTCAAGGCCCGCACCCCGGCTTCCAGCCGGTCGGAGGCGTCCAGCATCGGTTCGGCGAGTTCGAGGACCACCAGTCCTGCCGGCGTCAACCGGGACCCGGCTGCGCTCCGATGGACCAGCGCCGTCCCGGCTGACCGCTCCGCCACCGCGAGACGAGCCGACACCGCCTGCTGCGTGACACCGAGTCCGGCCGCCGCCGTCGAGATGGAACCAGCGCGCGCCACAGCACGCAGGACCTCCACGGTGTCGAGGTCCATCCGTCGATCGGTCAGCCGTCGTCCCACAAAGAGTCATTGTGCACCGACAAGCGGACCGCCGTAGCGGCCGTGACGAGAGCGGCGGAGGCTGTCGTCATGACCGCTGCCACTCCGCCGACGCCCACCCTGCCGCTCGTGCTGCCGCGACCACGGCGGTTCTTCCGGGAGCTCGACCGCCCCGGACTGATCGTCTCGAACCTCACCCCGAACTGGTTCGCGTCGATCATGGGGACCGGGATCGTGGCGACGGCGGCAGCCGGTTCGCCGTGGCAGTTCCCCGGCCTGCGGCTCGGAGCGACGATCGTCTGGGCGGGGGCCGCGGTGCTCCTCGTCGCCCTGACCGTCGCCACGGCGTTGCACTGGAGGCTGCACCGTTCGACGGCGCGTGGCCACGTCAGCAACCCGATCGCCGGCCACTTCTACGGCGCTCCACCGATGGCCGTCCTGACCGTCGGTGCCGGGACACTCCTGCTCGGCAAGGACTGGATCGGCGTCGACGCGGCGGTGACGGTCGACTGGGTCCTCTGGTCCATCGGCACGGTCGCCGGGCTCCTCAGCGCGGTCCTCATCCCGTACGTCGCCTTCACGCGGTACCGCTCGACGCCGGAGGCGGCCTTCGGTGGGTGGTTGATGCCGATCGTCCCGCCGATGGTGTCGGCCTCGACCGGGGCACTGCTGCTGCCCTACGCACCGGCGGGACAGGTCCGAGCCACCCTGCTCTGGGCCTGTTACGGCTTCTTCGGGCTCAGCCTGGTCGCGTCGCTCGCCGTCATCGGGCTCATCTGGGGTCGGCTCGTCCACCACGGCGTCGGTGCGCCCGCGATGGTCCCCACGCTGTGGATCGTCCTCGGTCCGGTGGGCCAGTCGATCACCGCCGTGAACCTGCTCGCCGAGAACGCCCGGTCCGCGACCGACGCCGGGACCGCTCGGGCGCTGTTGGTCCTCGCGTTGGTCTACGGCTTCGCCATGCTCGGGTTCGCACTGCTCTGGACGGTGATCGCACTCGCCGTCACCGTCCGGACGAGTCGACGGCACCTCCCGTTCAGCCTCACCTGGTGGTCGTTCACGTTCCCGGTCGGCACGTGCGTCACCGGTCTGAACGGGCTCGCACTGCACTCCGGCCTGGTCGCGGTCCAGGTCCTCTCCGTGGTGTTCCTCGCGGGTCTCGTCGCGGCGTGGGCCGTCGTGGCGGTCCGCACGTTCCGCGGTTCCGTCCTCAGCGGAGCCCTGCTCGCTCCGCCTCCGGCGGCGCTCCCGTCCCGGTGACGAGCGGGAGCGCCGGGCGACGCTCCCGTCTCGGCGACGAGCCAGGAGCACCCGGGCGTCAGTGGTCCGCCGCCGCCGCACCCCGGCGGGCAGATCCGGCCGTCCGGACGCCCAGCCAGACGAGGGCGCCGGCGCCGAGGAGCGCGATGACCGCGGCGAGCTGGAAGTCGACGGCGATGCCCACGGCGGCGACGGCGACGCCGCCGAGGCTGGAGCCGATCGCGAGGGCGACCTGGATGGTGGTGACGAACATCGCGAGTCCTGCCTCGGAACCCGCCGGCGTGGCCTGCACCATCCAGGTCTGCAGCCCGAGTGGGAGGCCGCCCCACACGATCCCCCACACCACCAGGAGGACGAACACGGCCACCGGCAGGTGTGCGACGAGCGGCAGCAGAGCGACGGCCGCGGCCAGCGCGATCCCACCGGCGACGAGCGTGCCGGAGACGGACCGGTGCAGCGTCACGCCGGCGGCGGAGTTGCCGACGACGCCGGACACGCCGAACACCAGCAACGCCACCGAGACCACGTCTGGGTCCACCTTCGCCACGTCGTGGAGGAACGGGCTGATGTACGTGTAGGCGGCGAACTGTGCGGCGAAGAGGAGCGCGGCCACGAGCAGCCCGATGCGGGCACGGGGCACACCGAACAGCGCCGTCAGCGCGGCCGGGCGCACGCGCTGCTCGGCCGGCATCGCGGGGAGGGTGAGCAACTGCAGCACGAGGGCGACGAGACCGATCCCCGCGCCGATGACGAACGCGAGCCGCCACGTCGAGGTCGCTGCGACGACCGCACCGAGCGGGAGGCTGACGACGGTCGCGATCGAGATCCCGGCGGTGATGAGGGAGGTGGCGCGGATGGTCCGGGACGCGTCCACGAGCCGCACCGCGATGCCGGCTCCGATCGCCCAGAAGCCGCCGAGGGCGACGCCGAGGAGGACGCGGGCGGCCAACAGCACGGCGAACGCCCCGGCTGTGGCCGCGATGACGTCGGAGACGACGAGGACCGCACTGAGGCCGATGAGCACGACCCGACGGTCGAGGCCGGAGGTCGCGACCGTGACCACGGGTGCTGCGACCGCGGCTGCGAGACCGGTGACGACGACCATCAGTCCGGCGGTCGCGATCTCGACGCCGAGGTCCGAGGAGATCGACGGGAGGAGCCCGATGGGGAGGAACTCGGAGAGCACCGTGCCGAACGACCCGACGGCGACGGACGAGACGCTGAGCCAGGCGTTCTGGTGCGAGCGGGACATGAGCTGTTCTTCTTTCGTCGTGGTGGACGTGGGACGTCCGGGGGCGGTCAGACGACCGTGCTGCCGCCGTCGACGGCGAGTTCGCTGCCGGTCATCCCCGAGCTCTGGTCGGACACGAGGAACAGCACGGCGGCGGCGACCTCTTCGGGCAGGAGCACGCGGCCGAAGGGCAGCTTGCTGGCGATGGCGGCCAGGAGCGCGTCTGGGTCGTTCGGTGCGAGGCCCTTCAGGCCGGGGGTCTCGGTCGGGCCGGGCACGACGGTGTTGATCCGGATGCCGCGCGGTGCGAGCTCCGCGGCCCAGGTGCGGGTCAGGGTCGCGACCGCGGCCTTGGACGCCCCGTAGAGGCCGAACGCGGGTTCGGTCCCGGATGCCGACGAGGAGCCGGTCACGACGATCGCGGAGCCGTCCGTCAGGTACGGCAGCGCCCCCTGGACCGTGAGGGTGGCGGCGCGGACGTTCGTGCCGAACGTGCGGTCGATGTCCTCGGCGGTCACCTGTGCGAGCGGCTTGAACTCGCCGACCCCGGCGTTGACGTGGACCGCGTCGAGTCCGGTGCCGCGCGCCGCGACGGCGTCGTACACGGCCGCGATGCCGGCCGGTTCCGTGGCGTCGGCCCGCACCGATGTGACGTGGTCGCCGAACTCCTCGCGGAGTGCGTCGAGTGCTTCCTGGCGCCGTCCCGTGACGAAGACGTGCGCTCCCTCCGCGACGAACCGACGGACGACCGCCAGCCCGATCCCCGAGGTGCCGCCCGACACGAGTGCGGTCTTGCCGTTGAGTGTCCCGACCATGGTGTTCTCCTGTTCATCGTGTTGTTGACTGCTTGGTCCAGAACGCTACGACATAATAGACACTTCAGTCAAGAACGAGTTCGAGGAAGGTCACAGATGCCACGACCACGCATGTTCGACGAGGCGGAGGTCATCGACCGCGCACGCCGCACCTTCGCCGAGACGGGCTTCGCCGGGACGTCCCTCGACGACCTGCTCGAGGCGACCGGCCTGGCCCGGCAGAGTCTCTACAACGCCTTCGGCGGCAAGAAGGAGCTCTTCATGCGTGCCTTCCTCAGCGACACCGCCGAAGCGGTCGACGCCGTCAAGGCGAGCCTGCAGAGCGCCCAGCACCCGATCGTCCGCATCAGGACGGTGCTGGTCGGCGCCGCGGTCGAGCACGGTGCGGGGCAGGCGCCACCGTCGCTCTTCCTGCGGGCCGCGGTCGAGCTGTCCAGCCGCGAGGCCGAGGTCGCCACGGCCGTCGCCAGCGCGTTCGACGCGATCCGCGCCGACTACGTCGCGTGCATCGTCGACGCGCAGGCCGCCGGCGAGATCGACGCCGACGCCGACGCCGAGGCCCTCGGGACGTACTTCTGCGCCGTCATCGAGGGCATGTCGACGCTCGGCCGCGTCGGCCTGCCCCGGGCGACCCTGCTCCAGATCGGCCTCACCAGCCTCGCGACGATCCCGATCACACCGGTCGGACGCGAGCGCCTCGGCACCGAGGACGGCGACTGGACCTGACGGACGGCACCGCTGACGGACGGCACCGCTGACGGACGGGAGGCGCGGGTCGGGCCCGCACCGCGCCTCCCGTCCGACCCGTGGTGCCACGGATGCGTGGTCCCGCGCGTGCGCGACACCATCGCGGCATGACCATGCCATCCACCGCAGCCCTGCTCCGTCGACACGTCCACGGCCTCGAGCACCTGACCGACACCAGCCCCGTCGGACGTGTCGTCCGCGCCGGCTCGCTGGCGTTCACCGACTCGGGCACCGACCTCGCGCCGTTCAACTCGATCACGGTGACCGGCGCGGCCTGGTCGGTCCGCGATCTCGAGCGGGCGGCGGAGCTCGCGGTCGAGGTCGGCCGGCCCTGGTCGATCACGGTGCAGCAGGGCGGATCGGTGCCCGGCGACGCGGCTCGTCTGCGTGCCGTCCAGCGGGTCGCGGCGGCCCACGGCCTGACCGAGCGCGACGCGGACCCGTTCCTCGCCTGCCGGCCGGGCGACTTCCGGGCCACCGGCGCCGTCGGCACCGGGGATGCCGAGGGGGAGCCGTCCGTCGCCACCGTCTCGGCCGCTGCCCGGGTCGAGTACACCGCGACGCTCGCCACCGGCTTCGACGTGCCCGCCACCGCGTTCGGCGATGTCTTCGGGGGCAGTCTGCTCGACGACCCGCTGGTGACGGGCTACCTGGTGCGCGCCGGGCGACACGCGATCGGCACCGGTCTCGGGATCCGCACCGACGACGGCGTCGGGGTCCACAACATCGCCGTCGTGCCCGGAGCGCGCCGCCGGGGTGCCGGACGCGCGGTGTCCGAGCGCGTCGTCCTGGACGGGTTCGCCCGCGGTGCCGCTGCCGCGTCCCTCGTCAGCTCGGACGACGGCCTGCCCCTCTACCGGTCGCTCGGGTTCCGCCAGGTGGACACCCTGGTGCGGTGGTCGGCCCCGGACGGACCAGCCGACCGCTGAGCGACGGGACCGCTCAGCGCGGGAGGGCGCTGAGCGGTCGATCCGCGGCCGGGCGGTACCGACGGAACACGGTGTCCGGGAAGTGCGGCCCGACGAGGACCACGTCGTCCGACCCGACGCCGTCCGCGATGCGCTCCCGGGTGGCGACGGCCCCGACCGGGTCGTGGTCCCCGACCCAGACGAGTCCGGGGTGCAGGACCTCACCCGGGCAGTGCACCGCGTCGCCGACGATGAGCGCACGGGTGTGGCTGCCCTGCACCGAGAAGGCGAGGTGGCCGGGGGTGTGTCCCGCGGTCTCGACCGCCCGCACCCCGGGCACGGGTTCGGCCCCCGCCGTCAGGGACCGCCGGCGGCTGCCGATGAGGGCGAGCTCGTGGGGGCGGGGACCGACGGCCTCCGCGCTGCGCGCCGGATCGGTCCAGAAGTCCCACTCGGCGTCGTGCACCCAGTACTCGGCGTTCGGGAAGGTCGGGATGAGGTCCGCTCCCTCGTTGCCGATCCACCCCACGTGGTCGGCGTGCAGGTGGGTGAGCAGGACGGCGTCGACCTCGCCCGGGTCGACCCCGACGGCACGGAGGCTGTCGAGCAGTCCGCCGCCGTGCATGCTCGCCGGGCGGTCCGACCCGGGCGGTGTGAGGGGGATCGTCCGGTCACCGATGCCGGCGTCGACGAGGACCCGTCGTCCGCCGGTGGTGACCAGCACCGCCCCGACGCTGAGCACGAGCATGCCGTCGTCGTCCAGGACGTCGAGGCCGTCCCCCAGGAGGGCGTCGTGGCCGGCCGGGTAGGCGAGGACGGGGTCGGCGCGGAACGCCCCGTCGGGCAGGTAGGTGAGTGTGGTCCCGCCGAGGTCGAGGCTGGCAGCGGGGGCGGGGGAGGCGGTCACGAGGTGCTCCTGTCGGTGGTCGGGTGCGGGGTGGGCGACGTCTTCCTCAGACCAGGCCGAGGTCCACGAGTTCCGGGTACGCCTCGTCGAGCGGCAGGGCGAGGGTCCGTCGGACGGCCACGCTGCGGTCGTCGGCGAGCACCTCCAGCGCGCCGGCTTCGATCTGGTCGTACGTGCGGCGGACGACGTCGGCGGGCTCGCCCATCGGCGGCAGCGGCACGTCGTACCGGGTGAGCATGCCGGTGCGGGTGAACCCGAGGTGGACCCCGACGACGCGGACGCCGACGGGGGCGAGCTCCAGCCGGAGCACGTTCGTCGCCGCCCAGAGCGCCGCCTTCGACACGCTGTACGCCCCGAGCCGGTGCGCCCAGCTGGCGGCGGAGAGCACGTTCACGAGCGTGCCGCCGCCGTTCGCGGTCATCACCGGCGCGAAGGCCCGGGCCACGCCGAGGGCGCCCCACAGGTTGGTCTCCACGACCTGCCGGGACACCTCGAGGTCGCCCTGGGAGAGCGACTCCAGCGAGGCCGTCCCCGCGTTGTTGACCGTGATGGTGACATCACCCGCCCGAGCGGCGGCACGTTCGACGGAGCGCGGGTCGTCGACGTCGAGGTCGAGCGGGACGACGCGGTCGTCGTCCCACGACCAGGGTGAGCGGGTGGTCGCGTACACCTTGCGTGCGCCGCGGTCGAGGGCCTGGCCGACGAACTCGACGCCCAGGCCTCCGTTCGCGCCGGTGACGAGCAGGGTCGCGCCGTCGATGCGTGGCTTGTCCATCGGTCTTCCTCTCCCGAGGCCGCCGGGTACGGCCTCGGGTCCAGGATCGTCGCGTCGGTGTCCCGGGTCGTCCGTGGGACCACGGGGAACGGTCGGGGTCACGGCTCCGGCGCCGGGAACGTCATGGTGACGCGGAGTCCGTGGGGCTCGGCGTCCCCGAACACGACATCGGCGTCGTGGACGGCCGCGACCCAGGACACGATCGCGAGCCCCGTCCCGGTCCCGGACCCGACGGCGGTCGTCCGGCCACCCTGCAGGACGTCCCGGCGTCGGGCGGCCGCGATCCCGGGCCCACGGTCCGTGACCTCCAGTACCCGGCCGCGCAGCGTCACCGCCACGGGACCGGAGCCGTGCCGCACAGCGTTCTCGGTGAGGTTCCGGACCGCCTGTGCCAGCAGTTCGGCGTGGCCGACGACGACCGATGGCTGCAGGTCCTGACGGACGTCCTCAGCGCCGTCGACGTCCTCGATCGCGAGTTCGACCACCTGGTCGAAGCGGACCGGCTCGAGTTCGAACGAGGCAGGGTCGGCGCTGCGGATCCGAGCGCGGTCGAGCAGGCGCTCGACGAGGTCGGACATCCGGCCGACCTGCGTCGCGATCAACGTCGGTGACGCCGATCGGTCGTCGTCGAGCGCGAGCTGCATCACCGCGAGCGGGGTGCGGAGCTCGTGGGCGGCTTCCCGGAGGAACTGTTCGTGCTGCTCGATGCTGCGGATGGCGGGACGCATGGCCATGCCGGAGAGGAGGTGTCCGAGACCGGTCCCGAGCGTGCAGAGGCCGACCACGGTCAGCACCAGGAGGAGGTCGAGTGACCGGTGTGCGGGTGGCGGGGCCGCCGACACACCTGCCAGGGCGACGGTGTCGCTGTACGGGACGGCCAGGGCGACCCAGCGGAACGGCACCGCGGACCGCACGGCGGGTGCCGTCGACCGGACCGGGCCCCGGCTCCGTCGGGCTCGCTCGACCATGCCGGAGATCGCGGCCGAGGACGGCAGCGCCCGTTGTGACGGCGACGCGACCACGATCCCGTCCGGGTCGACGTAGGCGAACGTACCGGGGATCGACGTCCAGGCTTCGATGCCCTGCGAGTCGAAGCGGACGTCCGGCCCCGACGACACCGCCGACCGCGAGAGTTGTTCCACGGTGCCGGTGAGCTCGCGGTAGGTCTCGCGCGTGTGCGACCGCGAGTCGATGACCGACGCCATGACCGCGAGGACCACCAGGCACAGCGCCGTGGTCAGGGCGAAGAGGACCGTCCCGCGCCACCGGAGCCGACGCAATTGCTGCCGTTCAGGCGTCACCGTCGCCTCCCGGCGGCTCGTCAGCAGTCGGCCGGTCGTCGGTGCCGTCGACGAGTCGGTACCCCACCCCGCGGACGGTCTGGATCGGGTCCGGTGCTCCCAGCCGTCTCCGGAGCTGCGCGATGACGACGTCGACCACGTTCGACGCCGGGTCGTGGTGTTCGTCCCAGCACCGCTCGATCAGGTCCGACCGCGTCACGACACCGCTGGAGGCACGGAGCAGCTCCTCGAGGACGGCGAACTCCTTCGCACGGAGCAGCAGCTGGGTCCCGTGCCGGTGTGTCGTGTGCCGTTGCACGTCGAGTCGGATGCCGGCTCCTGCCAGGACCGGGGGGACGGTGACCTGGCCCCGTCGGCTCAGCGCGCGCACCCGGGCGATGAGCTCGACGGCGGCGAACGGCTTCACGAGGTAGTCGTCGGCGCCGAGGTCGAAGCCGGCGACGCGGTCGGCCAGTCCGTCCCTGGCCGTGATGAGGAGGGCCGGGGTCAGGTCCCCGCGACGGCGCAGGGTGGCGACCAGCGCCGAGCCGTCACCACCGGGGACGCTGCGGTCGAGCACCAGACAGCCGTAGCTGTTCGACTCCGCCGCGATCTCGGCGCTCACCAGGTCGTGTGTGACGTCGACCGCGTACCCGGCGTGCCGGAGGACGCGCTCGACCTCGACGGCGAGGGGCTCGTCGTCCTCGAGCAGCAGGACCTTCACTCGGGTGCCGCCGACGACGTGTGCCGGACCCCGGTGAGCGCATGGAGGTCCCCGCCTCCCGGTGGCGGCGGCGGGACGGGCTCCGCTTCGAGGCAGCGGTCGAGCAGCTGTTCCACGAGCCGGGCGCGCTCGACGATCTCGTCGGCGTCGGCCGACCCGGGCAGGATCCGTACCTCGACGGTGTCCCGGGCTGGTTCGTCGGTGAGGAGCGCGGTCAGGTTGAGGTCGAAGAACTTGCTCAGACCGGTACTGCGGGCTGCGTCCTGCAGGGCGGGCCAGGCGTGTCCCGCCTCCGTCAGCCCGAGCAGTTCCGGCGGCAGGGGGCGGATCTTCGTGGCGGCGGGGTTCGTCCCGAGGGCGGCCCACAGTTCTGCGCGCCAGAGGGCGAAGAGCCGGACGAGGTTGGTGAACGGGCCGACCGCGCGGAAGGGCCGTCCGTCGAAGTGCAGGTGGACCGCGGCCTCGACGGGCACGGTGAACCCGAGGGCACGGGCGTGCCCGAGCAGGAGGTCCAGGGTGGCGTGGTGGTCCGCCGTCACGGGGGCCGTGACGATCTCACACGGCCGGTCGCGACCACGAGGGAGCGCGGTCGCCAGTGCGACGGTGGCGCCGGACCGGTCGTCGAGGCGGCGTACGGGTCCCAGCACGTCGACCTCGGTCCCGAAGAGGGCGGCGGTCGTGTCGAGGAGCCGGTCGAACACGACGTCGGCGCGTTCGTGGCGGGTGACGAGCCGGAGCAGACGCGGGTCGTCGGAGAGCACCCGGAACCACCCGTCGGCGGTGCTCGGCACACCGGCGGGTCGAGCTGCGTCGCGGATGTCGGCCACCAGTGTGATGTCGTCGACGAAGGAGGCGAGCAGCGCCCCGGCTGCGTCGTGCACGTCGAAGCCCGGGGTCAGGTGCCAGAACTGTCCCATCCCGGGTACGAGCGAGGGCTCCGAGTCGGTGTGGAAGACGGCGGACACCCGGCCGTCGACGGCGGCCGCGACCCGGTGTGCGAGGGCTCGCCGGTCGGAGCCCTCCGGGGCGAGCAGTTCGACTTCGAAGCCGATGCGTCGGTGCAGGACGGGCATCGTCGGTTCCTCCGTGCAGGGAGCCGGTGCCGCGTCGTGAGCGACGCGACACCGGCTCGGTCCAGCCGTCAGGGCTTGATGGGCAGGGCGATCTGCGGGGTGCTCAGCAGGTCCTGACCGGCCTTGACCTTGGCGCTGTAGGTGTCGATCTTCCAGGCCTGCGCGAGCTCCTGCGCGTCGGCGAAGTCGTAGCCGGCCGCGAAGAAGGCTGCCTCGGCGTCACCGGCCGACGGCGTCGGGTGTTCGAGCGGGACGGGCTGGTTCGCGAGCGCCAGGCCGCCGGCCTTGACCTTCGCGGCCTGTTCCGAGATCCGCCACGACGCGGCCAGACGTGCGGGCAGCCCGGGGTCGTCGCTCTCGGTGAGTGCGAACGCACGGAGCCGCTGCGCCTCGGTGTAGCTGCGTGCGAAGCCCTGACCCGGGGCGAACGGCAGTGCCCGTCCGGCGATCAGCGCGGCTCCGGCGGTGGTCTTCGCATGCGGGCGGTCGGCGGAGTTCCAGAGCACCGCCAGGTCCAGGGCGTCCTCGTAGCCGTACCCGGCGGCGTAGTAGGCGTTGATGTCCTTCGCTTCGGGGGAGGCGTCGATCCGCTTCTCCTCGGCTTCCTTGAACTGCTTGACCTCCTCGGCGCCGGTGAGGGTCGGTCCCGCCGCCGGAAGCGGGGTGGCGGACGCCGTCACGCTCGGCTTGCCGGTCCCGTCGTGGTGCGACACGCTGGCGTTGGCGGGCAGGCTGCCGAACAGGGCGGCGGCCGCGCAGACGGCCGCGCCGGTGGCGAGTGCCGTGCCGCCGATCCGGCGGAACGCGCGTCCGCGCGGGGTGGAGTCGTCGTTCTGGTTCATGATGGTCTTCCTTCCAGTGGTGATTGGTCTGTCTTCGTCGGATGGGATCGTGGAGCCGGCTGCCGTGGACGCCGGCCTCAGCGAGGGAGGACCGCCTGGATGCCGATCAGGGTGTCGGTCTCTGAGCGACACGTGGACCCGAGGTAGCCCGGGGGCAGGCCGGCGGAGAGTGGTCGCTCTGTGTGCGGGAGCACCACCGCCACTGCGTCGGGGACCACTGCGTCGCAGTGCGCCGAGTCGGTCCGGGCGTGCAGTGCCGTGTACACCTGCGCGGCCCCCGAGGGCCGGAGCGTGACGGCGGGTGCCGGTACGGCGCGGATCTGCAGTGCGTACGGGCCGAAGGGCTCCCCGTGCGCCGAGAGCCGGGCACGGGGCCAACCGCCGAGGACACAGCTGTGTGTGCCCTCGTTCGTGACGACGACGGCGAGCAGCACGGCTCCCTCGTCCGTCGGTGGTGCGGGAAGTGCGGTCCCGTCCCGGCCGCTGACCGTCAACGAGAGAGCTGCGGCGCGGCAGTCGGGCGACCGCAGGCTGTGTCCCGTCGCTGACGCACCGGCGGCGGTCGGACTCGTCGTCGAGCACGCGCTCGTCATCGTCGCCGCGGCGACGAGGACGGCGACGATCACGGTCCTCCGGAGCCTCAGCTGGTGCATGCGTCGACCCTGACAGCGGGCCCGTGAGACGACGATGAAACGGGTCGCCGGGCCCGTCCACGGCGCGGCGACCGCGTCACCGTCACGGCGCAGTCCGGGAGTCCTGACCGAGGTCGTTCAGCGCGAGCGCGAGCTGGGTGCGGGTCCGGACGCCCATCTTCCGGTACGCGCTGCCGAGGTGAGTCTCCACGGTCCGGACGCTCACGAACAGCTGGGCCGCGATCTCCCGGTTCGTCCGTCCGGCCGCGGCCGCCTGCGCCACCCGGGTCTCGGCGGCGGTGAGCAGCGCTCGTCCGTCAGCGGCGTCGACGACCTCCGACAGGCGCAGTGCGCGGGCTGCGATGCGCGGGTCGTCGGCGTGGATCCTGGTCGCGGTGACGTCGACCAGGACCTGCCGAGCACGACCCTCCCGGCCGGCGTCGACGAGCAGCTGCGCCCGGTCCAGCTGCGCACGCGCGAGTTCCGGAGCGAAGCCGCCCCGGCGGAGCGCGTCGACGGCGTCCTCCGCGAGCCGGAGGGACTCGTCGCGTTCGCCACGGCGCATCGCGACGAGGGACCGGAGGCGCAGCGCCTGCCCGTGCGCGTGTGGGCGTCGGTGCGACTCGTCGAGTGCGGCGAGGTGCCGGGCGATCCGCTCGGCACCGTCCAGCTCGCCCGACTGCGCTCGGGCACGGCCCAGCTCGATGTCGATCCAGAGCCGACGACCTGGCTCGACGATGCCCTGCGCACCGGCCAGCTCGAGGGCCGTCTCGAGTTCCGCCCGTGCGACGTCCCAGTCCTCCGACCAGGCCGCGTCGATCCCCGCGATCCCGTGTCGGAGCAGGGCGCCGCGGAGCGCTGCGGTCGGGCTGGTGGACCCCGCCAACAGCTCGTCCAGGGTCTCGCGGTCGTTCCGCGTCAACGCGAGGAGTCCGCGGGCACGAGCGAGTGGCGGGGGCGGGTCGGCGAGCCGGGACGCGTGCTGGTCCGCGTCGGCGAGCAGTGCGGACGCCTGGACGACACGACCGGCGAGCACCTCGACGATCGCTGCGTGTGCCAGGGCCCGCGTGCTGGCCGGGTGGGTGCCGAGCAGGTCGGCGGTCCGGACGAAGGCGGTGAGTGCCGGCCGTGAACGGCTGAGGTCGTCCGCCTGGTAGGCGCCGATCGCCTCGATGGCCCCGGAACTGTAGGTGAGTTCGAGCACCCCGGTGACCGACTCCACGGCGCGCGTCCGGGCGAGGACCTCGGACGAGAGTCCCTGGCCCGCGTCGAGGCGTCGGAAGGCGAGGTCCTCCAGCGCGGCGAGCAGCGTGTGGGGTGTGCGGCCCGGGGGCAGCCCCTCGATCGCCGCGGTGAGGTCACGGGCCACGGTGGCGGCGTCACCCCGGGACCAGAGCAGGCGGAGCACCTCGACCACCTGCGACCTGGCGTCACCCGGGTCGAGCGACCGCTGTGCGTTCGCGAGACGGTCCTCCAGGGCGTCCGCCCCGAGTCCCTGGGCGACCGCCTCGGCCGTGACGACCGCGATCCGGTCGAACTCGGACAGCGAGAGGGAGGACGGGTCGAGTGTCCCCGAGAGCCGGAGGACGAGGGCGACGTCCCCCTGCGCCCCGGCGATCTCCGCGGCGTGCAGGATGCGGTCGACGTGGGCCGGGGACCGACCGTCCGACCGCGCGACCGATCGCATCGCCAGCCGGAGCGCGGCCGACGCCCCGATCCGCCGGGCACGGCCGGAGGCGGTCCGCAGCTCCTCGGCGAGGTCGGGCCGCGGTCCGGGAGGGACGGCGTCGTCGCGGTGCTCGAGCCGTTGCTCCGCCGGCAGCGGTGCCTCGGCGAGCCGTGCGTGCAGTGATCGCCGGTCCTCCGCGGTCAGTGTCTCCAGCGCCGCGGTCCGGAGCAGCGGGGTCCGCACGGACACCTCGCGTCCGGTGACGCTCAGGACGCCGAGCCGCACGGCCTCGGTCAACGCCTGGTCGGCCTGACCGAGCACGTGGACGAGTGCCTCGACGGTGCCGGTGCGCATCACGGCCGTGGTGACCAGGACCTCCTGGACCGGCGGTGACAGCCGTCCGATCCGGCGGATCGTCGAGGCGACCGCCCGTGACGTCGCCGCCGTGCGCCGGTCGTCGCCGGCCGCACGTGCCAGGGCCAGGTCGATGGCCCACGACGGGTTCCCGCCGCTCTCCGTGGCGATCTCCGTCGCGTCGGTGGCGGACAGACCGACGATGTCGGCGTCGTGCAGGACAGCGGCGACGGCTGCCGGGCTCAGCGGTGCCAGGAAGGCGAGCTGCGCGGCGGAGAAGACCACCTTCCACGAGGTCACCGGTCCGCCGGCGTCCAGCTCGCGGGCGATCACCAGGACCATGCCGGCGGCCTCGTGCGGGGGCCGGAGCATCGGGGCCATGAGGTCGACCGACTCGCGGTCCGCCAGGTGTGCGTCGTCGAGGACGAGCACCGCGTGGGCCGCCGCCAGGAGATTGCAGAGATGGCGCAGGGCCGCCTCGACCATGCGGTGGTCCGAGAACTCCGGGGGAGTCGTGTCGAGCAGTTGTTCGAGGACCGCGCGGTACCCGACCGGGAGGGCTCGCAGGACGCGGTCGGGGACGAGCCGGAGGATGGCCCGGACCGCCGCGTACGGACCTGCCTGGCCCTCGTCGAAGCGGATCAGCAGGACGATCCGGTCCCTGCCGAGTCGCCGGGCGAGGGCCTCGAGCATCGTGGTCTTCCCGACGCCGGGCTCGCCGACGACCGCCAGCCGCCCGCCGCGCTCGCCGGCGACCCGGACCATGCGCTCGAGCAGGGCCCGGCGCTCCCGCGGGATCCGGTCGTGTCCGGTCTCGTCGCGGTGGTCCGTGGCCATCAGGCCGACCTCGCGAAGAGGGCGTCGCCGTACGCCAGCGCCGACTTGGTCGGGGAGAGGGCCGTGTGGCGCGCCCCGACGCCGACGTCGCGGACGGCGCGGGCGAGCGGGTGCGATGCGTGGAGCGCCGACGCGCCGGCCGCGCTGACGAGGACGGGCAGTGCGGCCTCGGCCTCGGTGACGGCCTGGACGGCCAGATCCGCCACCGCGGCTCGGTCCGCCGCCGAGCGCGCGTCGACGTCGGCCCGGCCGCCGAGCCCGGCGACGGCGCCGGCGTACAGGGCGGTCGCGCGGTCGACCCGGCGCGCTGCCGCGGTCACCGACGCCCGGACGTCGGGACGGGTCCACCGGGGTCCACCGTCGGCCGCCGCTGCCAGCACGTCACGCAGTGCGGCCTGCACGGTCCCGATCAGGGGTGCCGCGAAGAAGAGCGTGGCGAAGAAGGTGAGGGGAGCGGCGGTCGGGGTCGGGACGAGTGTCCGGACCCGCCGGGCCGGCACGACGACGTCCTCGAGGTGGGCGGTGTCGCCACCGGAACCGCGGAGCCCCGCAGCGTCCCAGGTCGTCTCGACGCGGACGTCCTGCACCGGGACGACGACGCGGACCAGTTCGTCGGTGTCGACGTCGCGGACCGTCACCATGACCCAGTCGGCCCACGGCAGCCCGCTCGCCGGCGTGGACACCGCCCGGACGCGGAAGTCGCCGCCCACCCAGGTGCCGGTGCCCTGCGGTGCGAGCGTGCCGCACACCAGGGTCTGCCGGCCCGGCTGCCAGACCTCACGGACGCCGCCCTCGGGCAGCTCGGCGACGGCGAGGTTCGTGACCGCGGCGACGGCACCGATCCAGCCGGTGTCGGCGTCTGCGGACCCGAGTGCGCTGAGTCGCCCGGCGACCTGGGCGACGGTGGTCGGGCCTCCGTCCTGGTCGTCCGGGCGCCAGGAGCGGAGGACCCCGGATCGTGCGAGCGCGCCGCGCACCCGGTCGTGGTCGGCCGGGGAGGTGGTCGTCGTCGTGTCGTGGGACATGGGCATGAGGTGTCCTCTGTGGTGGTCGGGTCCGGAGCTGCGTCGTGTCGCAGCCGGTGCGGCGGGTCGCGGGGAGCCGTCGCCTCTCCTCGATGATCGGAGGGCGATGTCGACGTCGTGTCGACGCCCAGCCACCGATGCCGGATCGGGGAGTCCTCTCAGGGTCCTCGAGTGCTCGAGGGCCGTGCAGTACATTAATCTATCTAGCTAGAAGAGGACGTGGACGACCACCGCTCCGTCCGAGAGGAGACGACCATGCGACACGCACGACGCCGGATCGCGCACACCGCCCACGGGTGCGCCGGGAACGGCTCCGACCACGCCCGACACCACGAGGTGGCCTGATGGAGCCGCTCACCCGGGTAACCGCGCCCACGATCGACGTGCTGTCCGCACTCCTCGAGCACGAGGGACCCGTGTGGGGACTGCTCGTGATCAAGGCCACCGAACGCCCCGCCGGCACCGTCTACCCGATCCTGGAACGGTTGGAGGGCCTCGGCTGGGTCACCTCAACGTGGGAGGCCGACTCCGAGCGATCCGGGCCCCGGCGCCGTCTGTACGAGTTCACGACGGACGGCCGCGTCGCCGCCGTCGACACCCGTGCGGCCTTCCGCCGTCGACAGACCCCGCAGCGACGCCCGAGCGGCCGGACCGTGACCTCGTGACGCTCGCCGACATCGTCGTCGCGGTCGCCGTCGACCTCTCGCCCGCCAGCCACCGGTCGGCCCGCCGGGAACAGTGGCTCGCCGACGTCCGGGACGCCGCGGAGCTCGACCTCTCGCCGCTCCGGCTCGCGCTCGGGGCATTGACCACCGCGGTCTTCCACCGCGTCCGCCACCACCGCTCCACCTGGGGGGACACCATGACCACCGCCGCTGCCTCGCGCCCGATGATCGGTGCGGTCCCCGTCCTGACCGTCGCCGTCGTGCTGTCGATCCTGCTCAGTGCCGCGTTCACCCTCGCGTTCGGTGGAAACCACGGCGGCGGCTCCTGGCAGTGGTACCGGTTCATCGCCGTCCAGGCGTTCTTCGGGACCGTCCTGCCCGCGATCGGCGTCATCGCCATGCTGCGGGTGACCCGGGTCCCGCGCACTCGCTTCGTGGTGTCCGCGGTGCTGCTGCTGCTCGGCGCGGTGGCGTTCGGCGGCTGGGAGGTCTGGGCGCTGCTCGGGTTCATCCCGGTCGACTACGCCTACTCGATGGCGCCCACGTTCTGGGGCCTCCCCGTCCTGGGTCTCGCGCTCTGGTCCTGGTCCGTCGAGGTGCGGGGCTGGCGATGGCTCCTCGTCGCGGTGCCCGTCGTCCTCTGGGCCGTCCTGCTGCTGCTCACGCCGTCCGCACCGGTCGCCCTGCTGCCGGGCCTCGAGCGGCTCCCGCTCCTCGCCGCCGTCCTGGTGGCGGCCGTGGCCATGCCGCACACGTCCCGCGGCGCGTCCCCGGCGACCGCACCGGTGCACCCGGTCTCCTGAGACCGGTCGCTCCGAGGGCGGTCGGCCCGGCAGGCCGGGGGAAGGGACGGGAGGCGCGTCACGCGCGGCTCCCGTCCCTTCCGTCCGCCTCGGCCATCCGGGGCACGACCCGGCGTGGTCAGCTCAGGCTGTCCACCGCCAGTTCACGCGGTGGTACGCCCGGACGAACCCCGCGCGGCCGAGGTTCCGGTACGACGGGTCGGTCTCGGCGCCACCGGTCTCTGCGGTGAGCAGCCGACAGCCGGCCGCCCGGGCCGCGGCGGCACGGGCGGCGATCAGGGCGGACTGCACACCACGGCCCCGGCGCGACGGGAGGGTCCCGCCCGTGTTGAGCGAGCCGACACCGTCCACGACGTGCAGCGCCGCCGCGCCGACGAGCAGGTCGCCGTCGAAGGCCCCGAACACGTGCGCCACCGGGTCCTCGACCGCCCCGCGCAGCATGGGCGAGAGATCGGGTTCGTTCATCCCGAAGGCCTCCCGGATGATCCGCGCCCACCCCGGGACGTCGTCGACCGTGAGCCGCCGGACGGGCAGGTCCGTGCGCGCCGTGCGGGTGTCTTCGGTCTCGGCGTCGGCGTCGGCGTCGGTGTCCCTGTCGTCGTTGACGGCACGGACGGACTTCGCCCAGCGGGAGGCGGCCACGAGACCGTGCCGCTCGCAGATCGCCGACCAGTCCGTCGGGAGGAACGCCGGGGCGATCGCGAGGACGCCCTCGGTCGCGCCGGCGGCCGTCGAGACGTCGACCACCTCGGCGACCAGTGTGTCGTCGACGGGGCCGTCCGCCCCGAAGCCGAGCGCCTTCGTCCAGTACCGGCTCGGGTCCGCGGTCACGACGGCGACGACACCGCCGCGGACGGACGCCGTGCTGATGCCGAGCCGTTCCCGGTCGGGGGTGGGGGCCCGGTCGAGGAAGCGCCGGAAGTACTCGGCCTCGGCGCGTTCGACCGCGAGGACGTCGGCGTGGGACAGGGGGGTCGTGACGGGGACGGGGTGCGGTGACATGGTGCTCCAGGGCCGGGTGCGCGGTGCGCGGTGCGCGGTGCGCGGGGACGGACACCCGATGGTGCGACCTCGTCCTGCCCGGCCGCATCGTGGTGACCACCGGGATGTCACCCGCTGCCCGGGCCGCCCCGTGCTCGGGTCACCGTTCCTCGGGCCACCGGCGCTCAGGCCACCCGCGCCCGCACGGGCTGGCGCCGCGCGAACGCCCGGACCAGGGCGAAGAACGCGTAGCGCCCACCCGGCCGGTCGACGACCAGATGCGCGTCGAGCAGGTCCTCCAGCACCGCCCGGGTCGACCCGGTGTCGCGGCCGAGCGCACGGGCCGCGTCCGCGACCGAGAACGGGCCGTCCGGCAGGTGCGACAACCGGTGGAACGCGTCCCGCTGGTCCTCCCGCAGCCCGGCGGACGCGCGTCGGAACGGTGCGTCGACGATCCGGCAGTCCGCGTGCATGACGACCGGCTGGTCGAGGTCGTCGTACAGCTGCTGTTCGATCTCGGCCACCGTCCAGGACGGCCGGTCGGCCAGCCGGGCGGCGGCGACCCGCACCGCGAGGGGCTGGTGCGAGCACGCCTCCGCCAGCCGGCCGGTCGGACCCGGTTCCGCAGCGAGCCGCTCGTGCCCCACCAGTCGCCCCATCAACTCGACGGACTCCTCCGGTGCGAGCGGCAGCAGGGTGGTCCACCGCGCGCCGGCGAGGTCGATGAAGCGGCGCACCGCGGTGACCATGGTCAGGGACCCGGCCCCGGACGGGATCAGCGGTCGCACCTGTGCCGCACTGGCCGCGTCGTCCAGGACGAGCAGCACCCGACGGTCGGCGACCAGGGACCGCCACGCTGCGGACCGTTCGTCCGGTCCGCCCGGGATGTCCGACCGTGCGACGCCCGCGCTGACGAGCAGCGCCGCCAGCGCGTCGGAGGCAGTCAGCGGGTGGCCGCCGGCAGCGCGGAGGTCGACGAAGAACTGCCCGTCCGGGAACGCCGCGCGCACGCGGTGGGCGGCGTGCAGCGCCAGCGCGGTCTTGCCCATCCCGCCGAGTCCGGTGAGCCCGACGACGCTCGCCGGGGCACCCGGCGCGACCAGGCGTTCGACGCGGGCGACCTCGTCGGCGCGGCCGACGAACTCGGGCACGTCCGGTGGCAGCTGCGCCGGGGCGGTCACGGCGTACGGGGCGTCGGGACGGACGGGAGGCTCGGTGGCGGACGCGGGGCGCGCCTCCAGTCCGGCGGGTGGTCCGGTGACGTCGTCCTGCAGCAACCGCTGGTGCACGCGCTGGAGCGCGCTCCCCGGCGACACCCCGAGCTCGTCGGCGAGCCGCCGCCGGAACCGTTCGTACTCCCCGAGCGCCGCGTTCCGGAGCCCCAGCGCCAGGAGCGTCTCGAGCAGGAGCGACGTGACGCGTTCGTCGAGCGGACGTTCCACGGCGACCCGTCGGAGCTCGGGCAGGGCGTCCCCGGGGCGGCCGAGCCGGACCTCGAGGGTCGCGCGCTCGAGGGCGACCTCGCCCCGCAGCTCGCCGAGGCGGAAGCGCTCCGCGTCGGCCCAGGACCCGGGGAGGCCACCGAGTGCGGTCCCGGTCCACCGGTCCGCAGCCGCCGCGATCTCGGCCGCCGCCCCGACGACGTCCCCGGCGCGCTCCAGCTCGCGTGCGTGACGGCGTGCCACCTCGACGTCCACGACGTCGAGGTGGGCGGTGCCGCGCACCAGGTGGTAGGCCCCGCCGTCGGTGCCGATCGCGATCCCGGTCGTGTCCGCCCACGGTGCGAGCACCCGCCGGAGTCGGTAGACGTAGGTCCGGAGTACCCCGGCGGCACTCCGCGGCGGTGTGCTGCCCCAGATGCGGTCGACGACGGTCTCGACGTCCACCGGGTGCCCGTCCGCCAGCAGCAGCATGGCGAGGACGGCTCGCTGCTGCGGGGATCCGACGTCCAGGTCGGCGCCGTCGGCGATGGCGGTCACCGGACCGAGGACCGAGAACCGGACGGTGTGGAGCGCTGCGTTGCTCATGGTGGACTTCCTGTGCAAACGGTCCCGGGTCACCGGGGTGGTGTCGGACGGGGTGGGAGCGGACGGGCCGGGGACGCGTGCCGGGTGCCCCGCGCCGGCGGTGTCGTCGTGGTGCTCAGCGTGCGTCCCCTCGTCGGACCACGGCGACGGTCGTGGGGATGACCCGCGTCGCCCTGGAGGATGATCGTTCCGTTCCGGTACCGATCACGCCGCTTCCCGTCCCGTGTCCTCGACAGGTTCCCGCGGATCCGGCGAGTGCACCTCCGCAGGACCACTGGTCTCTACGGGTGACCGGCGGACCGGCCGGCCGGCCGACACCGACGGGTGTCAGGGAGCCGCGGTCAGCGTTCGATGTCGACCACCCGGGTCGCCCGGTCGACGAACGCGTCGTCCGAGGTGGTGACGACCGCAGCCAGTCCGGCGTCGCGGACGAGCCCGGCGACCAGGTCGACGACGCCCCCGGCGGTCACGCTGTCGAGCTGCGCGGTCGGCTCGTCCGCCAACAGGAGCCCCGGACGACCCACCACGGCACGGGCGATGCCGACGCGTTGCTGCTGCCCGCCGGAGAGCTCGTCCGGACGCTGGTGTTCGTGACCGGTCAGCCCGACCAGCCCGAGCGCCTCGGCGACCATGGCGTCCCGCTCACGGGGTGGTGTCCGTCGGATCCGGAGCGGCACCTCGACGTTCTCGGCCGCGGTCAGCAGCGGCAGGAGCGAGAAGTCCTGGAACACGATCGCCAGTCGCTCACGGCGGAGGGCACCGAGCGCATCGGGCCCGAGGTCCGTCAGGTCGGTGCCGTCGATGGCGACCGTGCCGCGGTCCGGCCGTTCCAGACCGGCCAGCAGGCGCAGCAGCGAGGTCTTGCCCGACCCGGACGCTCCGCGGACGACCACGAGTTCGCCGGGGCCGACGCGGAGGTCGACGTCGTGCACGATGCGGAGCACACCGGCGTCCGTGGTCACGTCCCAGCCCAGGCCCGCCGTCTCGAGCACCGGGGCGGTCACGGCGGCGGTCACCGGACGACCTCGTCGTCGCCGCGACGGACCAGCACGTGGTCGTCCTGCAGGCTGAGCCGGACACGGTCGCGGAGCCCGAGCGCCTGCTGGAAGGACTCGGGCAGCTGCAGGCGTCCCGCCTCGTCGATCACGGCGAACTCCTCGCCCGGGCTGGCCCCGAGGTCGTCGCGGATGGTCTCGGTGGAGGTCCGTCCGTCGCGGATCCGGACGGTGCGTCGGACCTGCTCGGCGACCGTCTGGTCGTGGGTGACGATGAGGACGGTCACGCCCTCGTGCTCGTTCACCGCACGCATCGTCGCCAGGACGGCGCGGGCCGCGACGCGGTCGAGGGCGCCGGTCGGTTCGTCGGCGAGCAGGACCCGGGGTCGGTTCGCGAGCGCCACCGCGATGGCGGCGAGCTGCTGCAGGCCGCCGGAGAGTGCCGCGGGGAGCCGGTCGCCGTGGTCGCCGATGCCCACCAGGGCGAGCACCTCCCGGACCCGGGCAGCCCGTCGGCGACCGCGCACACCCGCGATCGTGAGGACCGCGGCGACGTTCTCCGCGATCGTGAGGTAGGGCACCAGGTTGCGGGAGGTCTGCTGCCAGACGAAGCCGACGGCGTGCCGGTGGAAGTCCGTGCGCCCACGCCGGGTGAGCGCCCCCAGGTCGACGTCCGCCACCACCGCCTGCCCGGCCGACGGGGCGTCGAGTCCGGAGAGGATCCCGAGCAGGGTCGACTTGCCACTGCCCGAGGCGCCGACGAGCGCGACCATCTCACCCGGCCGGACCGTCAGGGTGAGGCCCTGGAGCGCCTGGACCTCGACGTCACGGGACCGGTAGATCCGGACGAGGTCGCGGCAGACGATGTCGGGGGTGGCGGTCATCGGTTCCTCCTGGTCGAGCGGTGGTGGTCGACGGTGTCCCGCGGGGTCCCGACGCGGACGGTCAGCACGAGGACGCCGGCGAGCGCCACGAGCAGCCCGCCGCCGACGGCGCCCAGCAGGACCGGGTCGAGGACGGTCTCCGGACGCTCGACACCGCCGGTGAAGGAGCGGAGGTCGGCGGACGGTAGGGCCGTCGCGGCGATCGCCAGCGCCGCTGCCGCTCCCGTGACGAGGGACGCCACGAGGAGCGGGACCGCCTCGGCGACGACCACGGCCCGCATCTGGCGCCGGTCCGCGCCGAGCAGGCCGAGCAGCCGGCCCCGTGCACGGCGGGCCGCACCCGCGAGCAGGGCGGCGACGGCGAGCGTCCCGACGCCGAGCACCCCGGCCAGCACCGCGGCGGTCGTCGCGATGACGCGGGTCCCGGGGACGCGCGGATCCGCTTCGAGCGTGCGCTGGGCCTCCACCGCGGTGACCACGTCGCCCGAGTGGACCAGGGCGCGGACCTCGGCGGCGACCCGGACCGGGTGTGCACCCGGTGCCGTCCGGACCAGGACGCGGTCGACGCTGCCGGTGTCGGTGATCGCGGACGCCGTCCGGGCGTCGACGAGCACCCACCGTCGGGCCGCCGTGAACGGCACCGCGTCCGCGGCCGTCGCGACGATGCGCGTTTCGGCGCCGAGCACGGACGAGTCGCGTCCGGTCGCTGCCGCGAGCGAGCGCGACGCGACGAGCGGGACCCGGTCCGTACCGGTGCGACGGAGGGCCGACGGGGTCGGCAGTGCACCGGGCACACCGCGTTGGACACGCGCGAGTGTCGCGCTGTCGGCGACGAGCACCTCGGCCTGGACGGAACCGTGCGGGGTGTCGAACGTCACGTCGTCGGTGGACGAGACACCGACGGCCGCGGCGACGCCGGGCAGGTGCGCGATGCGCCCGACCTGGTCGGGGTCGAGCGCGACCGACGACACCGCGACGTCGGCGGCCACGCTCCGGTGTGCCGCCTGGGCCACGCCGTCCACGAGGGTGCTGCTGACGACCGTCGCGAAGAGGGCGACCGCGATCCCGATCACGGCGACGACGAGCGGGACCGCCTGGACCGTGGCGGTCCGGGCAGCGGTGGCGCCGCCGACCAGGACCGCTGCGCCGCGCTGCCGGCGTCCGAGGGCCACCACCCGCGCGAGGACGAGCGGCAGCACGCGCAGCGAGGCGACCACGCCGGTGGCCGCGAGCAGCAACGGCAGGGCGGCTGCCAACGGGTCCACCGCACCACCGGGCAGGCTCGACGCCGTCCCGCGTCGCACGGTGGTCACGACCGCTGCCGCCGTCAGGAGCACGACGGCACCCTCGACCACGGGTCGGAGTGGGCGTCGGGGCACGCCGGTCCGCTGCACCGGGGCGAGGAAGGCGGCGCAGGCACAGGGCACCGCTGCGGCCACGAGCGCGGCGACCGCGGCGAGACCGGGGAGTGGCGCCCGACCGCCGAGCGGGCCGGCCTGGACCACCACGGCCAGCACGCCGCCGACGACGGCGCCGGGGACGGCGGCCACGGCCACGAGCGCGGCGAGGGCGGTGCGGACGGAGCGGACCGGTGCGCCGCGCGCCCCGAGCAGCCGGAGCGTCCCCGCCGCCCGGTCGAGCAGGACCCGGGTGAGCAGTCCGGCGAGGACCAGGAGTGCGCCGGCGGGTCCGGACGCGAGCGCCGCCGCGAGGTCGCCGACGGTGGCGTCCCGGGCGGCGGCGGAACCGAGGAGTGCCGGCAGGTCCGTGGTGAAGCCCGTGCTGCCGGCGGCCGTGCCCGGCAGGGCGTGCTGCGTCGTGAGGAACCGCCGGGTCGAGTCGACCAGGTCGGCCCGGTCCGCCGCGTCGACCTCGGCGGGGCGGAGCGGGAACCACACGTGTCCGCGCGTGACACGCCCGGAGGCGACGGCCCCGGCGGAACCGGGGGCGGTGAACGCCGTGGCGAGCGCGATGGGGTTGCCGTCCTCGCCGGTGGCGTTGGCGACGCGCAGGGTCGTGGGCACGTGCACCCACCGGGGGTCGCCGCGGTCGAGCGGCCGGTAGACCCCGACGAGCCGGAGGGCCGTGCCGTCGGCGCTGATCGTCCGGACGTGCCCGACCGGCCACCCGAGGGTCGTCTGCACCCGCGTGGAGACGGCGACCTCGATCGCGAGCGGGTCGGCGGAGGGACGGGGAGCCCGGCCGGTGGTGAACCGCACCCGGTCGAACACGCCGTCGTCGGCGGCGAGCGTCACCGCTGCCATGCGTCGTGACGGCTCGTCGGTGAGCCCGAGGTAGCGGGTCGTGACCGCCGCGCCCGCCGGACCCGTGACGGTCCGGAGCGCCGACGGCATGGTCCGGCGGACAGCGGTGAGGTCCCCGCGCAGACGGTCGGCGGACCGCTGCGCCGCGGCCGGCGAGGCCGCGTCGTCCGACACGGCGAACGTCGCCTGCAGGTCGCGTGCGCCGACCGAGGCCGCCCGGAGGTCGGCCTGCGTCCCCGCGGTCGCCAGGACACCGAGTGCCGGCAGGACGGACCCCCCGAGGAGCGCGGTGAGGAGGGCCACGACCGCGATGGCGACCAGCGGCGCGCGGTGCGCACCGAGCACACGCCGGGCTGCGCCACCCTGGGTGTGGGTGTGGGTGTGGGTGTGGGTGTGGGTGCGCGCGCCGGCTGCTCGTCGCCCGCTCACCGGGCACCCCCGTGGGCCACGGCCGAGCGTGTCCGGGAGGCGGCGAGCACCGTCACGACGAGGGTACCGGCGATGACGACCAGCGGGACCAGGCCGGACCAGGGGGTGACGACGACGGGGGAGGCGGTGAGCAGCCCCGCGGCTCCGGGGACGGCGGCGATGGCGAACGGGACGACGACCAGGGCGACCGTCACCGCCCCGCCGACGACGCCGCCGAGCGTCCCGACGAGCACCGGGACGCCCAGTTCAGCGGCCTGTGCCCGACCGGCCGCTCGTAGTCCGACCCCGAGCGCACGGAGGGTCCTGGCCTGGTCGGCGTCCCGGCTGGCGGCGACGGTCCCCGCGAACACGAGGAGCGCGAGGAGCGTCCCGAACCCGGCGACGACCACGAGTGACCGCACGGCCGGGTCGACCACCGGCGCGCTCGAGACCGCAGCGCCGGTGGTGACGTCACCCGAGCCCGTGCGGTGACGCCCGACGTCCGCAGCCAGCGTGGACGCCGTCGGCCCGGCGAGCCAGGTCTCGTCCGCGCGGGGCACCCCGCCGCCGGGATCGGAGACGGCCGGACCGCCGAGCACCGTCGCGTCCACGAGCGTCGGCAGGTCGGCGGCCACCGCGGCGGCGGATCCGCTGCCGGGGACCACCGGCACGGTCCCGACGACACGGGCGTGCAGCGTGCGCCCGGTCGAGGCCGTGACGAGGTCCAGCGGCGATCCCGGCCGGAGTCCGAGTGCGGACGCGAGGACGTCCGTCGTGACGACGGGCAGCCGGCCGGAGGTGGCGGACCGGCCCAGCGGGATCCGCGACGGTCCGGCGAGGTCCTCGAGCGTCGTCGCGCCGCGAGCCGCGGTCGACCCGGGCACCGACACGCGCACCGGGACCTGCAGTCGGTCCGGACCGGTGCCCGCGTCGACCGAGGGGGGCCGCGCGCTGAAGGACAGTGCCGGTTCGACCGCGAGCAGACGCCAGTGCGCAGCCGGCCCGGCGGCACGTTCCGGGAGGTCTGCCCGCAGCGTCCTGGTCGTCCCGAGCGGGACGTCGGCGCCGTCCGCCGCGGACAGGGGGACCTCCGCGGGCACGCCGTCGCCGTCGACGGCCCACAGGTCGAACCGGACGGAGCCGACGGCCTCGGGCTGGACGACCCCGGCGAGCGTCGCGGCTCCGGCCTGCACGTCGACCACGACGCGACGGCCGCCGCCCTGCAGCGGCGAACCGGCGGGCGCGGGTGTCGCCGTCCCCACGAACGCCGCCGCGCCCGCGACGCCGAGCACCGCGCGCGCCGAACCGGCCCGCACCGCGACGAGGGGCACGGTGCGCCCACCCGCCGTCACCTGGTCGGTGAGCACGGGGGCGACCGCCGTGGCCGCCGGCTCCGGACCGTCGACCTGCGCCGGCAGTGGTGTCAGGTCGCTGACCGCGTCGTCGCCGTCCGTGGACACCCGGACCGTGGGCCCGACGACGACCGCGGCGGTCGCGGCGTCCACCGACGTCGTGGTTGCCGACAGCCCTGCCGCCAGTGCCCCGACCGCCACGGCCGTCGCGACGAGCACCACGACCGGTGCGCTCGATCCCCAGGTCCGCGCCGTCCGGCGGACCACCAGCCCGGGCAGGAACCCACGGGTCCGGCCGACTCCGCGTGCCGACAGGGCGGCGACCATGTGGCCGGCGAGGGCGGTGACCAGGGCCGTGGCGAGCACGCCCAGCACCGGCGCCACGGCGGCGATCGGGTCCGTCACGACGCGGTCACCGGTCGCCCGGACCGGCACCCCGACCGCGGTCGACCGCCAGGTCGCGAACGTCGCCGCCGTCGTGACCGCGACCGTCAGGACGACGGCCCCCCACCGCCCGCCCCGGCGCCCCGACCAGGCCGGACGGGCGCCGACGAGCGCGGCGGCCGTGACGGCGAGCACCACGGCGGTCGTCGCGGTCACCGCGCAGCCGACCGGGCTGACGGACGCACCCGCTCCGAGGGCCGCGGCGGTCACGACGGCCGCGACCGTGCCGGTCACGGCGCCGACGACGCTCACGAGGAGGGTCTCGAGGACGCTCCAGCGCAGCAACTGCGCCCGGGTCGCGCCACGGGCGACGAACAGCGCCTCCTCGGCGGAACGGGCGCCACGCAGCAGCACGAGCAGTACCCCGAACGCGACCAGTCCGAGCACCGCGGCGACCGCCACCGCGATCCGGACGAGCGCCCGTGCCGTCGCGACACCGACCTCGATCCGTCGCAGCGTCGACGCGACGGTCCCGGTCACCTCGGCTCCGGCGAGCGGGCCGTCGTCCGCCGCGGTCTCCGCCGTCACCACCCGGAGCGCGCGGAGCACGCCGGCAGCGGAGACGAGCCGTCCGTGCTCGGTCCGTGGCTGCACCGTCCAGGAGGCCGTGGCCGAGTCCGACGTGGCGGCGATCGTCCGGACGGGCACGACGAACGGGCCCCCGACGCCGGCATCGGTGCCGGACCCGACGTCCGAGGCCCCGGCCCAGACCGCCGCCAGCGGGTCGTCGGCTCGCCAAGTCGCCGCGACGCGGAGCTGCGCGACGCCCGCCGGCCCGACGGCGACCACGTCGCCGACGCGCAGGCCCAGCCGTGTCGCGGCGTCCGCCTGGACGGCCGCGGCGGCCGGTCCGGTGTCCGCGTCCGCGCCCGGCCAGCTGCCCGAGACGACGTGGGCGATCGACGCGAGGTCCGGGACGGAGGCGATCCGGACCTCCCGGGCAGCACCGTCCCCACCCAGGGCGACGGTCGCGGAGGCCGCCCACCGGACCGAGCCGGCCCGCGACGGCAACCGGTCGGTGATCGCGGCGGTGACGCGCTGCCGCTGCCGGTCCGGTCGGTCGTCGAGCGGCGCCGAGACGACCGCGGCCGCTGCTCGCGCGGGACGTTCGGCGAGGACGGCCGCGGCTCCGGACCGGGCTCCGGCGTCACCGAGGCCGACCGCCAGGAGCGGGACCGCGGTGGAGGCGGCCACGACGGCGGCCACGGACGCCAGCAGCGCCACGCGGGCGCGGGCGCGCCGGAGGAACAGCGGAGTGCCCCTCAACGGAGACTCGACGGGAGCGGTGTGGTGATGATCGCGGGACGCCTTCGACCGACGGACAGGACCTGCTGACCTTCCCGCACGGGACGGCGCCGGTCAACCGTGGAACCACGGAGGCCGGTGGGTCCGTGGTTGCACGGATGCCCGCGGGGGTCCCTGCCGGGGACGCTGTCGCCATGTCCGAACCCGAACCCGCCCAGGCACCCCGGCCGACCCTCCGACAGTGGGTCAGCGGCGCACGACCACGCACCCTGCCCCTCAGCGTCGTCTCGGTGGCACTCGGGACGGGCGTCGCCGTCGCCGGCACGGACGGCGGCGGAGGCGCGTGGGCGGCCGACGACCACGCCGTGCTCGTCGCCGTCCTCTGCCTGGTCGTCGCGCTCGGTCTGCAGGTCGGCGTGAACTACTGCAACGACTACTCGGACGGCGTCCGTGGGACCGACCGGTTCCGGCGTGGGCCCGCTCGTCTCACCGGCGCCGGGACCGCCACCCCGCGGAGCGTTCTCGCCGTCGGGCTGACGTCCTTCGCGCTCGCCGCGGTCGCCGGGGTGGTGGTCGTGGTGCTCACCGGCCTGTGGTGGATGCTCGTCGTCGGCGCGGTCACGATCGTCGCGGCCTGGTACTACACGGGCGGAGCGCGGCCGTACGGCTACCGGGCGCTCGGCGAGGTGTCCGTGTTCCTCTTCTTCGGACTGGTCGCCGTCCTCGGCACCCAGGTCGCGCAGCTCGGGCACGTCACCGGGGCCGGCTGGGTGGCCGCGTGCGCCGCGGGGCTGTTCGCGTGCGGCGTCCTCATGGTGAACAACATCCGCGACCTCGAGGTCGACCGGCTCGCCGACAAGCGGACCCTGGCGGTCGTCGTCGGTGCGCCGGTCGCCCGGGGACTGTACGCGGTGTTCATGCTCGCGCCGTTCCTCCTGCTCGTCGTCCTCCTCGTACCGGGCGCACCGCTCGCCCTCGTCGCCGCGGCTGCCCTCGTCCCGGCGCTGCCGGCGGTCCGCATCGGCGCCCGTCCGGCGGCGGCTCCGCGGCTCGTCACGGCGCTGCAGCTGTCGTCGGCCGCGTCGCTCGTGTACGGCCTGCTCCTCAGCGCCGCCCTCGTCGTCACCGCGTCGTGACCCGCCGCGGCACCACGACCACTCCCGATCCGTCCCCCGTCCGACCGAGGTCCAGCATGCGCATCGTCTTCACCGCCAACCCGCTCCCGGGTCACATCGTCCCGATGGTCCCGCTCATGCGCGCCGCCGTGGCCGCCGGGCACCGGGTCGCCCTGGTCACGGGGGCCGACGCGGCCCCCTTCGTCCACGCCGAGGCCAGTCCCGACGTCGAGGTGCTCTCGGCCGGCCCGCCGACGCTCGAGGGGATGGCCGACATGCAGCGGGCGACCGGTGCCAGCCCGGCCACCGCTCCGCGGCCCGACACGATCGCGGAGTACTTCGCGGTCCGGCGCGTCGTCGCGACCGTCGACGACGCCGTCGGTGCCGCCCGCGCCTGGCGGCCGGACGTCGTCGTCAGCGAGAGCCTCGACCACATCGGTCCCTACATCGCGGCCGCGCTCGGGGTGCCCTTCCTCCGGCACACGTTCGGCCCGGAGCGTCCCGCGCCCGTGCGGTCTGCGATCGAAGCGGCGACGGCGCGGCTCGCCGCCGAGCGCGACGTCGTGCTCCCGCCCGTGAGCGCGTGGATCGACCTCTACCCCGGGTTCCTCGAAGCACCGGGGACGGTCCGTCCAGGCCGTCGGATCCCCGTCCGTCCCACGGCGCACGGCCGGATCGGTGCGGACGTCGCCCTGCCACCGGCCGCGGGCGCTGCGCCAGCGCGGCCGAGCGTGCTCCTGACGATGGGCACGGTGTTCACCAGCGGACGGCTCCTGGACCGGATGGTGGCCTCGATCGAGGCGGCGGGCCTCCCGGTCGACCTGGTCGTGACGGCGGTCGACGGCGTCGGCACCGGACCGTCGTCGTCGGACTCACCGGTCCGGATCCGCACCGTCGGCTTCCGACCGCTCGCGGAACTGCTCACCGGCGTCGACGCCGTCGTGACGGTCGGGGGTGCCGGCACCGTGCTCGGCGCGCTCGCCGCCGGCGTCCCGATGGTCGCGATGCCGTTGGGCGCCGACCACCCGGTGAACGCGGCCCGGGCCGAAGCCGCGGGGGCCGCTGTGGTCGTCGACGGCCCGGAGGCGGTCGGGCCCGCGCTCCGCCACGTCCTCACCACACCCGACCTCGGACGCTCCGCCCGGGCCGCGGCCGACCGGATCCGCGCGCTGCCCCCGGTCGAGGTCGCCCTGGCCGAGGTCGAACAGGTCGTCGCGGCGGCCACGCGGGAGTCGGTGTGAGCGTCGAGGCGACGTCCGCCGAGGCGTGGGCGCCCGAGATCGTCCCGATGGCTGCCGTGACCCTCGCCGTCACGTCCGGTCGGACCGCCGGGTTCCGCCCCGCGGCGACCCGACGCCGGACCGACGAACTCCTCCGTGCGCTGGTGGGCGAACTCGCGCAGCAGGGCGTCACCGCGGTGGGGTGCGCGTCGACGGCGGTCGTCGCGGTCGACGACCACGGCGTCGGCATCGAGGTCGGCGTCGTCGTGCACGGACCCGTCGTGCCCACCGACACGATCCGCGTCGTCGAGCGTCCCGGACACCTCGCGGCGACGCTGCTGGTGGCCGGCGAACAGACCGACCGCGCCTGGGCTCGGTTGCGGCGGTTCACCGCAGACGTCGACGCCGCCGCGAGCGGGCGCTCCTCGGTCTCCTTCCAACACCCCCGCGGCGCGGACGAGCGGACCTGGACGACGCAGCTCGTGCAGCCCGTCACGACCGATGCGCCCTGATCCCTCATCCCCGACCACCACTGACCGCCACCGCCACTGACCACCACCACGACTCAGCCGCCCCGGTCGACCCGACGTCGACCGCTCGTCGACCCCCTGTCGACGGCCCCCTGGTGTGCTCGGTCACGACCTGCCCCGCACGGGGCGACACCCCTCGGAGGAGCCATGTCCCGAACCACTCCCGACGACACCGTCGGACACATCCCCAGCACCGCCTTCCGTGCGGACGTCGTCGAGCTCGTGGCGACGCTCGACGGTGACGCACGCACGGCGGACGACCCCGGCTACGCCGAAGCCTGCGCCGGCTACAACCTCGCCGGCCAGCGCCGTCCGGACGTCGTCGTGACGGCACACAGCGCCAGCGACGTCGTCGAGGCGGTCACCTTCGCGGCCGCGCACGACCTGCCCGTCGCCGTCATCGCCACGGGGCACCACGCGATGCGTCCGCTCGTGGGCGGGCTGCTCGTCGTGACGTCCGCCATGGCCGAGGTGCACGTCGACCCGGAGGCCCGTCGGGCCGTCGTCGGTGCCGGCGCCCGCTGGGACGACGTGGTGCGCCGGACGGTGGAACACCACCTGCTGCCCGTGCACGGGTCGTCCGGGCAGGTCGGCGCGGTGGGCTTCACGCTCGGCGGCGGACTCAGCCCGGTGCTCGGCCGCAAGTACGGCTGGGGGTCCGACCACGTCGTCGCGCTCGACGTCGTCACGGCGTCCGGCGAACTCGTCCGGGCGTGCGCCGAGGAGCACGCCGAGCTGTTCTGGGCGCTGCGCGGTGGTCGCAGCAACCTCGGCATCGTCACGTCGATGGAGATCGAGCTGTTCCCCGTCGACCGGTTCATCGGGGGCGGCCTGTTCTTCGACGGGGAGCACGCGCAGGCGGTCCTCGACGCGTTCACGACGGCCACGGCGTCGGCTCCAGACGACCTCACGCTGTCCCTGGCGTTCCTCCGCCTGCCCCCGGTCCCCGGCGTGCCGCCGTTGCTCGCCGGGCACTTCGTCCTGCACGTGCGGGTCGCGTACCTCGGGGACGCCGAGGGTGCGGACCGGCTGCTCGCACCGCTCCGGGCCGCGGCACCGCTCCTCGCCGACACCGTCGAGGAGACCCGCGCCGAGGACTTCGCGCGCATCCACGAGGACCCGACCGATCCGGCGCCGTTCTCCGAGGAGACCGCGATGCTCGCCGAGGTCGGACCCGCCGCGCAGCAGACGCTGCTGGACTTCGTCGGCCCGTCGAGCGACGCCGGCCTGCACATCGTCGAGCTCCGGCACCTGGGCGGTGCGTTCGACGTCACGCGCGCCGGAGCCGGGGCGATCGTCGCGCCGTCCGCGCAGTACGTGCTCTGGGTGGTGTCGATCGGGATGCCCGCGGACGACGGCGACGGGATCGCCGAGGCCCGGGCGCTCGTCGAGACCATGCAGCCCTGGAGCACCGGCACCCGCTACCTGAACTTCGCCCCCGACGACGGCCACCCGGAGCGGTCCTTCACCCCGGCCGACTGGAGCCGCCTGCAGCGCACGAAGGCAGCCGTCGACCCCGGGAACGTCTTCCGGGCGCAGCAGCCCATCGTCACGTCCTGACAGCCACACACCACGAAGGAGCACCACATGACCACCACCAGCACCAGCACCGACACCACCACCGCGCTGCCGTTCGAGACCGAGTGGGAACTCGGGCGACTGCCGCTCCTCTGGGCACGAGCACTCGACACCGCCGACGCGACGGTGCTCGAGGGGCTGCTGACCGACGACGTGGTCGTCGACATGACGCCCGCGACGAGCAAGATCGGACTCGAGTTCCCCGTGCTCGAGGGCCGCGACACGGTCATCCCGACGATGATCGGGGCGGTCGGGCCGCTCGACACCATGCACGCCGTCAGCAACGTCACCGCCCGCGGGCTCGGCGACGGCTACCTGGTCGAGGCCTACGCCCTCGCGCAGCACCACCTGCCCGGTGAGGGTCCGGACGTGACCGCGACCCGGCACGCGATGATGGGGAACACGTGGAGCTTCCTCGTCCGCGCGACGCCGAGCGGCCCGCGGGTCGCCCGGTTCACCATGGACTGCCGCTGGATGGAGGGGGACCCGACGGTCCTCCTGGCCGCGATCAGCTGACCGCGCCGGGCGACGGTGCACACGCGCCCCCGGACCGACACGACCGCAGCGAGCGGTCGACCGGCCCGGGGGCGCAGCCGTGTCACCAGTTCGACGGGTACAGGGGCGGTTCCGCCGCGGAGGGTCGGACCCGGTACTCCTCGAGCACCTGGGACATCAGGGTGCGGAACGCGGGAGCGGCGGCGCTGGACACCCGGTGCCCCGGCCCGGGCTTCGTGAACGTCACCGTCACCACGTACTGCGGGTCGTCCGCGGGGGCGATCCCGGCGACCGAGATGATCCGGTCGGCGCCGTAGCCCGCCGCGCCGTTCGCGACCTCGGCGGTGCCGGTCTTCGCCGCGACGTCGTACCCGGAGATCGGCGCCATGCCGTTCAACGTCCCGCCGTGGATCACGCTCCGCAGCATCTGCACGACCTCGTGCGCAGCGCGTGGCGAGACGACTCGCTTGCCGGTCACGTCGGGGGTGTCCTGCATCGTGCCGTCGGGTCGTTCGCACCCCTTCACGACGTGCAGCGGGACGCGGACCCCGCCGTTCGCGAGGGTCTGGTAGATGCCCGCCACCTGCAGGGCCGTCGTCGAGATGCCCTGGCCGAACATCGAGTTGACGTCCGTCTGGGCGCTCCAGTCCGGCGACGCGGGGTAGTCCATCCGCGGCTGCCCGCCGTAGGTGATCGCGGGCTGCGGGGTGAACAGGCCGAAGTCCTTCATGACGTCGTACCGCTGCTGCGCGGTCAGGGACTGCCCGAGCTCGGTGATCCCGACGTTCGACGACGCCTGCAGGATCCCGGTCAGCGTCAGGTCCTCGACCGGGTGCCGCTCGGCGTCGGTGATGCGACCGCCCCAGGGGAACCGGCGTTCGTCCGGTACCCGGACACCCGTCGTCGGCGTCGCCCGGCCGCGGTCGATCAGCGCGGCCGCGATGGCCGCCTTGATCGTCGAGCCGGGCTCGTACGTGTCCGTCAGGGCGCGGGAGCCGAAGGCGCCGTGGTCGGTCGTCGCGTCGACGTCGTTCGGGTCCACCGTCGGGTAGTCGGCGACCGCCAGGACCTCGCCCGTCTTCGCCTTCGTCACCGTGGCCGTCGCCGAGACCGCCCCGAGCTGCTGGGCGGCGGTGGCCACGTCCTGCTGGGCCAGGTACTGCAGGTCGCTGTCGATCGTGGTGACGAGGGTGCCACCGTCGTGGGCACGCTTCGTGGTGACCGCGGAACCCGGCAGCTGTACGCCGTCGGCGCCGCGTTCGTACGTCATCGAACCGTCCGCACCGACGAGACACCGGTCGTACGCCAGCTCGAGGCCGGCCTGCGCGCCGTCCGTCCCGAGGAAGCCCGTGAGGTTGCCCGCGACTGCGCCGGTCGGGTACGTCCTGGCGGACTGCTGCTGCGGGTAGACCCACGGGATCCCGAGCCGCATCACGGCCTCGTAGCGCTCGGTGTCGAGTCCCTTCGCCAGGTAGGCGAAGTCCGTGTGCGCGTTCGCGGCGACGGACGCCCGCATCGCCGGCACGGACGCCCCGGAGGCCCGGGCCACGGCCGCCAGGGCCGCACCGACCGACACGTGGTGCGGACGGCTGCCGCCCAGTCGTCCGGTGAACGGCGCCACGAGCGGTGGTGCCGTCGTGAGGTCGTAGCGGGTGACGCTGTCGGCCAGTGCGACGCCGTTCCGGTCGACGATGGCGCCGCGTGCTCCGTGGAGGTCGACGTGCACGCTCCGCCGGAGGGCCGACTGTTCGTCGAGCCGGGCCGCCTGCACCACCTGCACGTCCACCAGCCGGACGACGAAGACCGCGACGAGCGCGATCACGGCGAGCATCGCCACCGTGTCGCGCGCGCCGAGCGACCGCCGGGCCCGTCGGGGCGTCACCGGTCGCCCGTCCGTCGGAGCGGGCGGATCACCGTCGTCGCGAGCATCCGCAGCAGCACGTCGACGTCGGCCGTGCGGCGGGCGAGGGAGCGCACCCGTCGTCGCCGCGCGGGGTCCATCGCGACCTCCCGGACGGCTGGCCCCACCTCGGTCGCGGACCGCACCACGACGCCGACGCCGGCCGATGCGACGACACGGGCCACGGCCTCCTGGGCGGCGGTCGTCGGGAGGACCACCACGGGAACGCCGCTCCGCACGGCCAGGTGGACCGACAGCGCGTCACCGGACACGACGGCCACGTCCATGCCGTCGAGCAGGTCCGGCAGCGGACACCCGACCGCGTGGATGAGGTTCGGTCCCCGTGCCGGAGCACGGTCGTGCGCCGCGAGGTGGACGACCGTGTTCGCCTCCCTCGTCCCGATGGACCGGAGCACGGCGTCGCGCGTGCCGGGCGGCTGGTCGGGGACGGCGACCAGGACGTCCCACCGGAAGTCCCGACCGTCCGTCAACGGGTTCTGCCAGCGTCGCCGGGGTGTCTCTCCGGTGCAGGGCACGTGTCGTGGGGGCATCGGCCGAGCATGCCGACGCTGCCGGGCGGACACATCCGTGGAACCACGCAGGCCCCGCAGGCGACCGGCGACGGGAGCACGGCGTACGCTGCCGCGATGTCGTTCTCCGTCGTCAAGGCAGCCGATGTCCCCGCGAGCGACGCCGAGCACCCGGCGTCCAGCCCCTACGACCGACGCCTGAGCACGCCGCTCGGGATCACCCGGTTCGGTCTCTACGAGGTGGACCTGCCCGCCGGTGCGACCACGGTGCCGCACGACCACCGGCAGGACGACGCCGAGGACGCCTACGTCGTCGTCCGCGGGTCCGGCTGGCTCGTCGTGGACGGGGTGGAGACGGCGCTCGCCGCGGGGCACGCGGCGGGGGTGACCCCGGAGCCGGAACGCTGGTTCCGCGCCGGGCCCGACGGCTGCACCCTCCTCGCGGTCTGCGCCTGAGGGTGGGCGGCTCCTGACCGCACGGGCGGCCACCGACCGCGCCCGGCCCGGGCGCCACCGCGGCGGTGGTACCGCTGCGGAACGATCATCCTGGTGAGTGACCTCCCTCATCCCACGGACGGTCGATCACGGGCGGGCCGGAGCGCACGCTGGTGGCAACGGACGACGCAGGACGCCGCCCGGCATCTCACCCCAAGGAGTCCTCATGTCCACTGTCGAGCACCACACCCCCGCCGCCACCCCCACGGACCGCATCAACACGCTGTCGATCGCCGGGTTCGTGCTGGCCTTCGTCGCCAACATCGTCGGTCTGGTCGTGTCCGTCATCGCACTCGTCCAGATCGGCCGGACCGGCGAGCGTGGTCGCGGACTCGCGATCGCGGGCATCGTCGTCGGCGGTTTCTGGTTCGCACTGCTGGGCGGTGCGTTCCTGGTCCACGCGCTCGTCGCGACCACACACGGCGCGTAGCCCACCCGACCCGGGTCGTCGTCGGACGGATCCCGACGGATCCCGACGGACCCGGACGGCTCACGCAGCCGGCAGCGCGTCGCTCCCCGTCGCCAACCCCACGACGAGCCCGTGCACGACCCGGGCAGCACGTGCGGCCGCGTCGTCGAGGTGCTTCCGGAACTCGTCCCCGTCCGGCGCGCACAGGTCGCTGATGCCCCGGACCGACACGAACGGCATCGCGTGCACGTGCGCGAACTGGGCGATCGCCGCCGACTCCATGTCGACCGCCGCGACGGTCGGGAAGGCCTGACGGAAGTCGCGGGCACGGCCCTCGGTCACGAAGACCTCGCTCGAGCCGATCGGCTCGAGCCGGACGACGTCGGGGGTCGGGACCGCCTGCGCGCGGCGGACCAGGTCGGCGTCACCGGTGAACCCGGTGGGCATGCCCGGCACCTGGCCGAGCGCGTACCCGAACGCGGTGGCGTCGGCGTTGAGGTTGACGTACCAGTCGCCGATGACGACGTCGCCGAGCTGGATGTGCCGGGCGAGTCCGCCCGCGGTCCCGACGCTGATGACGGGGATGCCGGAGCCGAAGTCGTGGAAGGCGTGGGCGACGGCAGCGGTGGCGTTCGTGAAGCCGATGCCGCTGCGGCGGACGGCGACCGTGGAGCCGCCGACGTCGAGCAGGTGGTGCTCGTCGTGACCGCCGGTCGGTCCGTCGAGGACCGGCTCGCCACCGAGCAGGTCGGTGAACGCCGCGACCTCTTCGCTCATGGCGGCGATGACGACGGCTACGGGTCGTCGGGGGGCATCCACCGGACGATCTTCGCACAGCGGCGTGCACGGTCCTGCGTCCCGTCCGCCGTCACGGAGCGCAGCATTCCGTAAGGGGCGGTCATCTTCCCCACCACGTCGACGCTGCGTGGCACCTTCTCGGCATGGCCTCCATCTGCTTGATCCTGTCCGCGGCCGCGCTGCTCCTCAACGGCCTCACCCTGCTCGGACGCGTCCCCGGACGTGACAGCGGGGTCTCCAACGTCCTCATCGGCGGGCTGCAACTGCTGCTCTGCACCGCCGTCGCGATCTCGGCCGACGGGTCCCTCCCGGCGCTGTTCGCGATCACCGGGACGTTCCTGTTCGGCCTGACGTACCTCTCCGTCGGGGTGGATGCGCTCGCCGGCCTGGGTTCGGCCGGGCTCGGCTGGTTCTGCGGCCTGGTCGCCGTCACCGCGGTGGTGTTCGCCGGGGTGTACGTCGCGGACGACTCGGTGCTCGCCGTGCTGTGGGTCGGGTGGGCGGTGCTCTGGTCGCTGTTCTTCGTCCTCCTGGCCCTCGGCCGGACCTCGATCGCCACCTACACCGGCTGGGCGCTCGTGCTGGCGAGTCCGGTCACCGCCCTCGTGCCGGCGCTGCTCGCCCTCACCGGCCACTGGCCGACCGGGCCGGCCGCGGCCGGCATCGCGGCCCTGGGCGAGGCGGTCGTGTTCGGTGGCGCAGGCGCCCTGACCCGCCGCAGGACCCGGAACGCGGCCACCTCGCCCGCGGTCGCGCCCGCGCCCGCCGCAGCCACCTCGCCCACCGCCGCTCCCGCGCCCGCCGCGACCACAGCCTCCTGACCGACCGCCCGCCACACGAGAACGGACGCACCATGACGACGAACACCGCCACGCACACCGCACCGGACTACGAGACCCTCGCTGCCCGCTTCCGCCCGCTCTTCGACCGGATCGCCGCCGGCGCCTCCGAACGTGAGCGCACCCACACCCTCCCCGCCGCCGAGATCCGCGAACTCGCCGACGCCGGCTTCGGGGCCCTGCGGGTGCCCGTCGAGCACGGCGGTGCCGGCGCGACCCTGCCGCAGCTGTTCCGGCTGCTGACCGAGCTCGCCGCCGCCGACAGCAACATCCCGCAGGCCCTCCGCGGCCACTTCGCCCTGGTCGAGGACCGCCTGGTCGGCCGGTCCGGGGAGCGGACGCGCTGGCTCGACCGCTTCGGCCGCGGTGAGATCGCCGGCAACTCGTGGACCGAGGTCGGCGCCGTGCAGATCGGTGACGTCATCACGAAGGTCACCCCGCAACCTGACGGCACGTTCCGGATCAGCGGGCAGAAGTACTACTCGACCGGCAGCGTCTTCGCGGACTGGATCGACACCTACGCCGAGCGCACCGACACCGGCGAGCGGGTGATCGCGATCGTCGACGCCCACCAGGACGGCGTCACGCACGGCGACGACTGGGACGGCTTCGGCCAGCAGACCACCGGTTCCGGCACGAGCACCTTCGTCGACGCGCGCGTCGAGGCGGACGCGGTGACCCGGTTCGACGACCGGTTCAAGTACCAGACCGCGTTCTACCAGGGGGTGCTGCTGGCGGTCCTGGCCGGCTCGGTCCTGGCCGCCGAACGGGAGGTCGCGCTCGCCGTCCGCACGCGCAACCGCGTCTTCTCGCACGGCAACGCCGACACCTTCGCCGCCGATCCGCAGATCCTGCAGGTCGTGGGCGAGGTCTCGTCCGCCGGCTTCGCCGCCGCCGCGATCGTGGACCGGGCGGCGGAGGCGCTGCAGGCCGCGTACGAGGGGGCCGCCCTCGACGAGGCCGAGGACGAACGCCGCAACGACCGTGCCGAACTCGCGACCGCGCAGGCGCAGGTCGCGCTGACGTCGCTGGCGACGCAGGCGACCTCGCACCTGTTCGACGCGCTCGCCGCCTCCGGCGTCAGCACGACGAAGAACCTGGACCGGCACTGGCGGAACGCCCGGACCGCGGGCAGTCACAACCCGTGGGTGTTCAAGGCGCGGATCGTCGGGGACCACGCCGTCAACGGCGCGCAGCCGCCACGTGTGTGGGCGATCGGCGCGACGCGGGCGCGGTAGACGCGACCGGTGACGGACTGGAGGCGCGGTGCCGGCTGGCGCCGTGCCTCCCGTCCGTCGCGCGCGCACGTCGCGCGCCGATCAGCGCACGGACCACCAGCAGCAGGGCGTACCCGATCATGGCGATGCCCAGCGTCGGCACGAGCCAGGCCTTCGCGTGCCCGGCGACCGAGGTGTTGACGAACCCGAGCCCGGGGATCGAGTACCAGACGCGCCCCATGACCTGCGCCGCGACCACACGGTCCGGGTCGGCGTCCGTGTTGTTGTCGCCCTTGAAGGTGAAGAGGCGTCGGCCGTCGGCACCGACCGCGATCGCGATGACGCGGTGCGAGATGACGCCCGGCCGATCGACTCGGATCTGGTAGGTGACGATGTCACCGACGCCGATGTCGTCGGGGTCGACCGGGCGGACCACTGCCAGGGTGCCGGGCGGCATGCCGGGCTCCATCGAGCTGGTGAGCACGGTCAGCGGGACGGAAGCGGTGAGCCGCGGCACGACGATCGCCAGGGCGGCGACGGCGATCACGGCGAGCAGCACCAGGACGGCGGCGGTCTGCCCCAGCAGGCGGGCGACCGCCGAGACACGCGTGTGGGCTGGGGCCGTGCTCGTCACGAGGTCGCCCGCAGGGTGAACAGCTGCAGCGTGGACGAGCCGCAGTCGGCCACGCTCATCGCGGTGCTCGCGGATGCGGACGACGACGCTGCCGCCGTCAGGCACAGGTCGTTCTTGTTGTGCAGTCGGAACAGGCCGGAGCCCGCACCGACGGCCTCGACGGACCACTTCTGCGCGCTGATGTCGTTGAGCGTCCGCAGCACCGCGGAGCGGTCGCTCGGTGCGTCCCAGTACAGCTGCGGGGCCGACGGCGACGCGATGCGCAACCAGTCGCCGTCGACGCTGAACTGCCAGGTCTGCGCGGTGCTCGTGGTGCACCCGGCGGTGGTGATCGGGCTGCCGGAGGTCGTGCCGCCGGCCGTCACACACGTCCCGGTGGCGGGGTTCCGCAGCACGTAGCGGCCGGTGGTGGTGAACCAGCCGGTGGCGTGCTGGACGGTCGTCGAGACGGGGGAGGAGTGTCCGGCGGGGCCGGTGGGCACGGCCCGGACGGCGTACGCGTAGTAGGTGGAGACCTGCAGGCCGGTGTCGGTGAACGAGCGGGTCGACGCGGGCAGCGTGGCGATCGTGACGCCGTCGCGGGTGACCACGTACGAGCCGATGCCGCTGGTGTCCGCGGGGGCGCTCCACGTGAGCGCGATGCTGCTGTCGGTCTCGCTGGTCTTCGTGGGCATGCCCGGTGTCACGGTGGCGGCGACGGCCTGGGTCGCCTGGGCGTGCGCGGTGCCGGTCCAGGACCCCTGGCGCGCGGTGACGAGCGCGTCGAGGGTGGTCGCGCCTCCCGACAGGTCGAAGCGCTGCCCCTGGGTGACGGACGTCCGCACGCAGGAGGTCGTGCTCGCGCCGGCGGCCAGGCTCGCGGTGACGTCGGGGATCGACGAGCCGGAGCCCGAGCGGGCGGTGCTGGACGGGGCGCCCGTGCAGGGGTTGCCGGCCGTCGGCTGCCACACGTCGACGCGCTGTGCGGTGGACAGGGACGCGCCGACGGAGGCGGTCAGCGCGAGACGGACGTCGGCGGGGACCGTCCCGGAGTTGACGATCGTGACCGTCGCGGCGTGGGCCAGGGCGCTCGAGGTGTAGGTGCTCGCGAGGTCCTGGACACCGGTGATCGTGACGGCGACCGAACCGGTCGACGCGTGCGCACCGACGGTCTGGGCGGGCGCGGTCCACGACGCCCGGGCGGTGCCGGCGGTGCCGATCCCGAGGGCGAGGAGCGCGACGGCGGTCGAGCCGAGGAGCACCAGGCGTCGACGGTCGGCGGGGGCACGGTGTCTGCGTGCGGTCATGCGCTCGCCTGCGTCCCGGTGATCGTCGCGGTGAAGTCGGTGCTGAGGCCCTGCTGGGACGCGGGAGCGCTCGACGGCATCGTGAGCCCGACGCAGAGGACCACGGCGGCGCCCGGGCGGACGGAGATGCCAGCCGTCGTCGCGGCGTTCGAGTCGAGGGTGCCGGTCCACGTGGTGTGCATGGCACCGGAGCGGCAGGCGGCTGCCGAGGTCGACGTCCCGACGGCGACTCGCAGGTCGGCCACAGCGGTCGTGCTCGCCGGCGCGGTCCCACGAGCGGTCGCGATGCTCAGGTCGAGCGGCACGTCCCCGGTGTTGCGCGCGGTCAGCACCCCGAACTCGGTGTCACCGGGCCAGAGCGCCGTGGTGGGCAGCGCGATGCCGCTCAGGGACAGGTCGGCCGACCCGGCGGTGATGGTCACCGGGTCGGTCGAGGCCTGGGCGCTGAGGAGTGCGAAGGTCCCACCGTCGGTCGCGACCGCGACCAGGGCCGCGATCCCGACCACGCCGGCGGCGAGCAGTGTCGCTGCCGGCCAGCTGGTCATCGCGGCACCTCGGCGCCGGCGCTTCACGCCTGGGTCAGGGTGACGGCGATGGCGTCGAGGTCGACGGAACCGTTCTGGGTGCCGTCCTCGACCCCGGCGGTGTCGCTCTTCGGGAAGGTGATGGTGACGCCGACGCGGACGTCCTGCTCGTGGCCGGTCTGCCCGGTCACCGTGTAGGGCGCCGACGTCCCGGAGACACCGTCACCGGTCGCCGTGAGGACGGCGTTCGTCGACAGGTACTTCGCCAGGGCGACGTCGGCGGGTGCGCTCGTGGAGGTCGCCTCGACCGAGGCCGGGTCGACGGCGAGCTTCGCGGTCAGCCCCTTGCCGTTCGCCGACACGATCATGTCCTGCGAGTAGGTGACGACGTCGCCGGGGACGATCGGGTACCCGTCGAGCGTCGACAGCGGGGAGCCGCCGTTCACTGTCCACGATGCGGCCTGGGCGGTGGGCTTGATGGCGAGGGCACCGGCGACGATCGTGCCCCCGGCGGTCTCGGCGCTGGAGTTCCAGAGCGCGAAGGTGCCCGCGCCGCCCAGGAGGAGTGCGACGCCGGCGGCGCCGATGACGGTGGCGGTGATGATCTTCTTCATGGTGTGCCCTCTACGACGTCGAACGTCGATCTGCGTCCACCGCGTCCGTGTCTGACAGCTCGAGGAGCTGACGGCAGCCTGGTCCCGTGGTTGCGGGACCGGCGCATCGACCGGTGGACGTGGTGCTCGACCTGCTGGGAGCGGCAAGTGCAGGAGACGAATCCCTGCGAGCAGTGGTCGGCCGGACGGCCGATCGGGCTGCTTCGCTGAGTATGACATGGGAATCGCCTCTGTGCGGACTGCAGCCTCCAGCCGGGCACTCTGCCAGCTTCACCCTGGGCAGGACGACGGACGGGAGGCCCGGTACCAGCTGGTACCGGGCCTCCCGTCTCGTCAGTGCTCGCGCTGGGTGTCAGGCCGTGGCGGCCGTCTCGCTGCGCTTCGGGAGCACCCAGTTCGGACGCACGAAGTGGCACGTGTACCCGTAGGGGTCCTTCTCGAGGTAGTCCTGGTGCTCTTCCTCGGCCTCCCAGAACGGGCCGACCGGAGCGACCTCGGTGACGACCTTGCCGGGCCAGATGCCCGAGGCGTCGACGTCGGCGATGGTGTCGAGGGCGACGTCACGCTGCTCGTCCGAGGCGAAGAAGATCGCCGAACGGTAGCTGACGCCCACGTCGTTGCCCTGCCGGTCCTTGGTGGACGGGTCGTGGATCTGGAAGAAGAACTCCAGCAGCTCGCGGTACGAGATCACCGACGGGTCGAAGACGATCTCGACGGCCTCGGCGTGCGTGCCGTGGTTGCGGTAGGTGGCGTTGGGGACGTCACCGCCGGAGTAGCCGACGCGTGTGCTGATGACGCCCGGGCGTCTGCGGAGCAGCTGCTGTGCTCCCCAGAAACATCCGCCGGCGAGGATCGCGGTCTCGGTGGTGGTCATCGGTACCTCCGTGGTTCGTGACGCTGGCTGCGACAGTACCGGGTGCAACACCGAGGAACCCCTGCGTGTTCCACGACGGGTCGGCCCGAGTCTGGGACCGATCGCATCCGGTGCTGCGTTCACTGGGCCGGTGAAGGACATCCACTACGCCGGCCGGGCGATCCGGACCACCGACGGTGCTGCCGACGCCGTCATCCGGTACGCCGCCGTGCTGGGCGGGAACGGGAAGACCGACACCATCGACGTACCGACCTTCGACGACGAGGGCCGGCCCGTCGTCGAGACGCTGCTGCTCGGCCCGGCCAGCCTGATCACCGTCGGGCCGGCGACCGACGACGACCGCGACGCGGGGGTCGACGACGCGGGCTTCATCGCGCAGGTGCGGCGTCTGGCGGTGCTGGCCGGACCCGTCCGGCCGGTGCACGAGGACCCGGACCTGCAGGCCGAGGGGCTCGACGACTTCGACTGAGACGGGTCGTCAGCGGCGCAGGGTGTTCCGCGGGTACTCGCCGTACGCGTTCCGGTAGGCCGCCGAGAACCGACCGAGGTGCGCGAACCCGCACGCCCGTGCGATCGCCTGCACGGACCCGGTGGTCGGGTCGGCCTGCAGCAGCTCCTGGCGGACCCGCTCGAGACGGACGTGCTGCAGGTAGCGGAGCGGGGTCATCCCGATGTGGCGCTGGAACGCCTCCTGGGTGGCGCGGACGCTGAGCCCCGCGGCCCCGGCGACGTCGGCGACGGTGAGGGGTTCGGCCGCGTGCGCGTGCACGTGCTCGACGGCGGCCCGGAGGCGCGCCCGCCTCGGCAGGAGCACGGCCGGCGGCAGGGCGGTCACGGTCGGCGGGTACATCCGGAGGAACGCCGCGGCGGTCTCACGGGTGAGCGTGTGCCACAGGAGGCTCTCCACACCGCCGACACGCAGCTCACGCGAGAGCAGCGACAGACTGTTCCGCCACCGCGTCACGGCGGCGGGCTCGAGGGTGCGCAGGTGGTCGATGCCGAGGTCGGGGACCGGCCCGGTGTGGAAGAGCTCGTCGGCGACCTCGTGCACCAGGCGGCGGGACATGTGCACCAGACGCTGGTCGTAGTCCTGGTACGCGAACACGAACTCGCGGGCGGTCGGGAAGAGCATCGGGACGTCGTCGACCATCGGCACGCGGTCGTGGACGACGTCGGGGATCCCGTTGCCGGCTGTCAGCCACTGCACGACGTAGTCGTCGGACACCGGGATCAGGCCGCGGATCGAGCCGGAGATCTGGGATCGCCGCAACGTGACGTCCGCGTCGCCGACGGCGGTGTAGCGGTACGAGAAGGGCCGGCCGGTGCTGTGCGCTGCCCAGTGTCGCCCGGCGTACAAGCCGCTGAGGTCCACGACGGCCGCGGCCGGGGACCCGCCGGCGGCCTCGAGCCGGACGGTGCTGCGGTCGTCGTCCGCCGCACGGTCGGGCGCGGTGTCGTCGATCGTGGTCATCCGCTTCCTCTCCGTCCGGGCGTGCAGACGGAGCACGCCATCGGAGACCGTACGGATGGCGACGGTCTGTCCGCGAGGGGTTGACTCACGACGTCCCGATGCGCTATTCGAGGTGTCCTGCTGTGCATCACGAGCGGGATGGGGCAAGGTCAGAGGATGCGCAACGAACCCGCCTCCGCCTTCCGCGCCGCCCGAGACGTCCTGCTGCACGCCCGCTCCGACAGTGCGGCCGCGCGGCGTGACTTCCGCTGGCCCGACGTCGGCGAGACGTTCAACTGGGCGATCGACTGGTTCGACGTCATCGCGCAGGGCAACGACCGTGAAGCGCTCGTGATCGTCGAGGAGGACGGCCGCGAGTCGCACACCACCTACGCCGAGATGTCTGCCCGATCGGACCGGCTGGCGGCTCGGTTGCACGACCTGGGCGTCGGCAAGGGGGACCACGTCCTGCTCATGCTCGACAACCAGCTCGAGCTCTGGGAGTCGATGCTCGCGGTGATGAAGGTCGGCGCCGTGATCCTGCCGACCTCGACCATGCTCGGCGCCGCGGACCTGCAGGACCGCGTCGACCGCGGTCAGGTGGCCCACGTGGTGACCACGCTCCGCGAGACCCCGAAGTACGCCGACGTCACGGGCGACTTCACGCGCATCGTCGTCGGCGGCAGCGCGGACGGCTGGACGACCTACCCGGACGACCTCGGCGAACCGGCACCGGCTGACGAATGGCGTCCGGAGGTCGTCACCGCGTCCGACGACCCCTGCCTGGTGTACTTCACGTCGGGGACGACCGACAAGCCGAAGATGGTCGTGCACACGCAGACCTCGTACCCGGTCGGGCACCTCACGACGATGTACTGGATCGGTCTGCAGCCCGGCGACGTACACCTGGCGATCAGTTCGCCCGGCTGGGGCAAGCACGCGTGGAGCTGCTTCTTCGCCCCGTGGATCGCCGAGGCCACCGTCTTCGTGCACAACCAGGAGCGCTTCGACCCGGCCGCCCTGCTGCACCAGCTGGAGCGGGCCGAGGTCACCTCGTTCTGTGCCCCGCCGACCGTGTGGCGCCTGCTGATCCAGGCCGACCTCGGCGCCCGTCCGCGTGCGCTCCGTGAGGTCGTCTCCGCCGGCGAGCCCCTGAACCCCGAGGTGATCCGCCTGGTCGAGGAGGCCTGGGGTCGGACCATCCGTGACGGCTACGGGCAGACCGAGACCACCGCGATCGTGGGCAACGCCCCGGGCGACACCGTCCGTCCGGGGGCGATGGGCCACGGCCTGCCCGGCATCGCGATCGAGCTCCTCGACCCGGTCACGGGCGAGGCCGGCGTCACCGAGGGCGAGGTCTGCCTCGACCTGACGACCCGCCCCGTCAACCTGATGGCCGGGTACCTCGGCGCCCCGGAGCGGACCGACGACGCCCTGCGGGGTGGGTACTTCCACACCGGTGACGTCGCGACCCGGCACGAGGACGGCTCGCTGACCTTCGTCGGCCGGACCGACGACGTCTTCAAGTCCTCCGACTACAAGGTGTCGCCGTTCGAGGTGGAGAGCGCTCTGCTCCAGCACCCCGCGGTCGCTGAGTCCGCGGTCGTCCCGGCTCCGCACGAGTCCCGGCTCAACGTCGTCAAGGCGTACGTCACGCTCGCGGCCGGGTGGGAACCGACGGCCGAGACCGCGCGGAGCATCCTGGCCCATGCCCGCACCGCGATGCCCGCCTGGCAGCGCGTCCGCCGGTTGGAGTTCGGCGCGCTGCCGAAGACGGTGTCGGGGAAGATCCGCCGGGTCGAGCTCCGCGCCCGCGAGCAGGAGGCCGCCGGTGGTCCGCCGGTCGCGGGGGAGTGGCGCGACGACCAGTTCGACGGCCTGCGCACCGGCCGACGTGAGGACTGACCGGGCGTCCACCGGGTCGGCGTAGCGTCCCCGTCATGAGTGATGCACTGAGTGGAACCGGCCCGGACGGCGTGAGCGAAGAAGACGCACGACGCACGGAGGAGCTCCCCGACGGGTCCGCCTCGGGCAACGCCACCGAGGACCCGCAGCAGGACAGCGACGTGGACTCCGGCGGCGAGCCGGCGGAGCCCGAACAGAGCTGACCCACCGCCGCTCAGCGGACAGCGACGCCCGGTTCCCAGCCGCGCCGGAGTTCGCTGGCATCCGGTTCCTCACCCGTCCTCCGCGGGTGTGTCGGGCCTCCCCGACCGGAAGCGGTGCCCTCTGATGCTGTCGCTGATCTACTCGAGCGTCGCGACGGACTCGTTCGACGACGCCGCCCTCGCCGGCCTGCTCTCGCAGAGCCGCACCGCCAACGAGCAGAACGACGTGACCGGCATGCTGCTGTTCCGCAACGGCTACTTCCTGCAGCTGCTCGAGGGCCCGGACACCGCGGTGCGCGCCAAGATGGCCACGATCAAGACCGACCCGCGGCACACGAAGGTGACGATGCTGCTCGAGGACGTCATCGAGGAGCGGCAGTTCCCGCAGTGGACGATGGCGTTCGCGCCGACCTCCGAGACCGACCTGCAGGACGTGCCCGGCTACCGCTCCACGTTCGACGACGTCGAGTCGATCTCCGCCGAGACCCCCGCCCCGGACGCAGTACCCTCGAACGCCTCACCGGCACTCCGTGAGCTGATCCGGTGGTTCCAGGCGCGACCGGACCGGTTCCGCACCGCCGGCTGACCCGGCCACAGACGGACGGGAGGCCCGTGGCGACACCGCCACGGGCCTCCCGTCCGTCTTCCGCGTCCTGGGTCAGGTCGCTGGGTCGAACCGGTACATCCACGCCGCCGGTCCCACGCGCGCTCGGCGTGCCGCCAACGCAGCGCCCGGCAGGACCAGCCGGTCGCGGAGCGCCGACCCCACCACGCCGAGCGTCTTGCTCCGGTCCAGCAGCTCCCCCTGCCGTGTGACGGCGTCGACGCGGCGACCCCGCAGCTCCTGCATCCGGACCGAGAGGGTCGTCGCCGGGGCTCCGCCGGCGACCAGCGAGCCGAGGACGACGGCGTCCTCGAGCGCCAGGGAAGCACCTTGCCCGGCGGTCGGTGGGATCGCGTGCGCCGCGTCCCCGATGAGGACCACCCGACCGCGTCCCCACCGCACCGGACGCGGGGTGGTCCGGGACGCCCACACGTCGACGGTCCGCGACCCCGCCGACAGTGCCGCGAGCGGGAGGACGTCCCGCCCGACGAGACGCGGGAGCTCCGCGACCCACTCCGGGCCGCTCATGCCCACGGCGACGCCCACGCCTCCGGCCACCGTGCTGAGGCGTGGGTTCGCGAACCACATGACGGTCGACGCGTCGACCCGCATCGTGCTGACGAAGCAGTCCCTGCCGAACCGGAACTGCAGCGTTCCGGTGGTCCCGGCCTCGGCGTCGGTGAGTCCGCTGCCGGAGTACGTGCCGCCGATGCTGACGACCGGGGCCAGGACCTCCCGCGACGTCGCGGCGTCCGGCCCGGGTCCGTGGCCTCCGAAGGTGCGTCGGACGGCAGAGCCGACACCGTCCGCACCGATGACGACGTCCGCCGTGAAGCGCTCGGACGTCTCGGTGAGCACGCTCGCCCGGTTCCCCTCGTCGACGGCGCTCAGCACACGTGCTCCGGTGACGATCGTGATGCCTCGCCGTTGCACCTCCGTGCGGAGTAGCCGGTAGAGATCGGCTCGGTCCAGCGAACGCGTCGTCGCTCCGTCGTCCTGCAGCCCGAGCGGGAGGTCCGCGGTCAGACGTCCGCGCGGGTCGAACGTCTGCAGTCGCGGCGTCGGGACCCCGATCGCCGACACGGCCGCTCCGAGACCGAGTTCGCGCAACGCTGCCACTCCGTTGCTGGCGACCTGCAACCACGATCCGACATCGTCCGCGAACCCGGCGGTGCGCTCCAGGACGATCGGGTCGGCCCCGGCTCGATGCAGGGCGACGGCGGTGGCGAAGCCGGCGATCCCGCCCCCGACGATGACTGCTTGCATGCGGTGAACCCGTTCGTGTCGGTGAGGGACAAGTCGATCAGCCGTGATCGCGTCGTCTCGCTGCGGCCTGCACACGACCTGCTCGATGCGTGACGCGGACGTTCCGGCAAGACGATCGTATGGCGAAGCGGGACCAGCCGCACTGAGAAGCCGGGCAGTCAGACGGGAGGCCCGTGGCGACACCGCCCCACGGGCCTCCCGTCCATCCGCCTGGTCAGCCCGCGACGTCGAACACGACCACCCGCGCACTCCGCGCCCCGATGTGGTCCGCCACCGGCTGGTGTGCCGGGTGGGGCAGGTAGGCGTCCCGGGCGGCAGCATCCCGGAACCGGACGACGAGCGCCCAGTCGAAGCCGCCCTCGAGCCCCTCCGGGCTGACGCTCGGCCCGGAGGCGATGGACACGACGCCGTCGATGGTCGGCAGGTGTTCGGCGACCAGGGCGCTCGCGCGTTCCGGCGCGGTGCCGTCCTCGCCGTCCCAGTCCACGAGCACCACGTGCACGATCTCGGTCATGGTCGTCCTCCCGTCGGGGTCGCGCACCGTCGGCGGCGATCACCCCGAGCCTCCGCCGCCGTGCTGGGCGTACCCCGAACCGGTGCGGGGCTGGGTCGTCGCGGACACCCGGCGGCCTAGCGTCCAGGGCACACCACGACGAGAGGAAACACCATGGCAAGTGGAGTCGCAGCAGTCTGGGTCCCGGTCAGCGACATGGAGCGCGCCGTCGCGTTCTACCGCGACACGCTCGGTCTCACAGTGAAGGACCAGTCCGACGACTGGAGCGAGATCGACGCCGGTGGGCTGATGATCGGCCTCAACGGACGCGAGTCCGCCAGCCAGTCGAGCGACGGCGGCGCGGTCGTCTCGTTCCAGCCGGACGGCAGCATCGAGGACGAAGTGGCCTCGCTCAAGGAGCGCGGCGCGGACATCCAGGGCGAGATCAGCGAGCACCCGTGGGGGAAGATCATCCCCTTCAAGGACAGCGAGGGCAACGACCTGCAGCTGTACTCGCCGCCGCAGGGCTGACGACGGACCGGCCGTGCGTCGTCGCACGGTCGGACCGCATGACGGGAGGCCCGTGACCAGCTGGTCACGGGCCTCCCGTCATGCGGTCAGCGCGGTGCGCGGACCGTCACCGCACTCAGCGGGCGGTGCGGGCCCCGGCGCGCGGCAGGACGATGCCGAGCAGGATCATCGCGACGGCGAGCACCAGGTGCAGCACGTTGTCGGCGACGTTCAGCGGAACGAAGTTCGCGGCGCTGGCCATGCCGGCCGTGAACAGGCCGTAGATGAAGAGCACGGCGTAGACGATGCCGCCGATGAGCAGGTACTGGCGGGCGAAGCCGTGCGAGCGGGCGGCGAGCAGGCCGACGATGCCGAACAGCAGGTGGACGATGTTGTGCAGGACGGACACCTGGAAGATGCCGAGCAGCTTGGCCATCGAGTCGTTGCCGCCGACCGACATGGTGCCCATGTCCATCGTCAGGCCGGGGATGAAGCCGGCGATGCCGACGATGATGAAGACGACGCCGAAGAGCAGCGCGCCCTTCTGGGTGAGCGTGGTGCCGTAGCCGGAGCGTGCGGATGCGTTGGTGGTCATCAGGGGAACCCTTCGTCAGGAGTCGACGCGGTCGGTTGCCATGCGCCTCGCAGGACATTCGGAGTGGACCAGCAGTCGGTTTGGTGGGAGAACCCAGCAGTACACGAGCAAGGGGTGTCAGGACCGGACCAGGCGCTTGATGGCCAATGTGGCTTCCTGGATCTTCGCCTCGGCCTCGTCGCCACCCCGGGCGACCGCGTCGGTGACGCAGTGGCGCAGGTGGTCCTCGAGCAGCCCCATCGACACCGCCTGCAGTGCCTTCGTCATCGCGGACACCTGGGTGAGGATGTCGATGCAGTACTCCTCGTCCTCCACCATGCGCTGCAGTCCGCGCGCCTGGCCCTCGATCCGGCGCAGACGCTTGCGGTAGTCGTCCTTCGCGGAGATGTAGCCGTGGTGGTGCGCGGTCTGCGCTGTCTCTTCGCTCATCGGGAACAGATCCTCGTCGTCGGCGTTACGGTAGGGGTACCCCCTGAGGGTATGCGAGCAGCGTACCCGTCCGACGGGTGACACGAGGAGGACCGGATGACCGACCAGCAGACCGCGACCTACGGCATCGACGGCATGACGTGCGAGCACTGCGTCATGAGCATCGACGAAGCCTTCCGGGAGCTGCCGGGCGTCACCGACGTGCGGGTCGACCTGGTCGCCGGCGGCCGTTCCACCGCGACCGTGACGAGCACCGAGCCGCTGGACGACACCGCTGTCGACGCCGCGGTGGACGAGGCCGGCTACACCCTGGTGGAGCGCTGAGCCCGGTGGCGACGACGACCCCGGCTCCGGTCGAGCTCGCGATCGAGGGCATGACGTGTGCCTCGTGCGCGAACCGCATCGAGCGCAAGCTCAACCGGATGCCGGGCGTCTCGGCGACCGTGAACTACGCCACCGAGACCGCGACGGTCTCGCTGCCCGACGGCACCGCGGTCGACGACGCCATCGCCACCGTCGAGCAGGCCGGCTACGGCGCCCGCCGCCCCGAGCCCGAGCAGCCCGACGTGGACGCCCTCGCCCCGCTCCGCCGACGCCTGGTGGTCTCCACCGTCCTGGCGGTCCCGGTCGTCGCGCTGTCGATGGTGCCGGCGATCCAGTTCCCGTGGTGGCAGTGGCTCGCGCTCGTGCTCGCCGCCCCGGTGGCGAGCTGGGGGGCCTGGCCCTTCCACCGCGCCGCCGCCCTGAACGCCCGGCACGGATCCGCGACGATGGACACCCTCGTCAGCCTGGGCATCGTGGCCGCCGGGCTCTGGTCCCTCTGGGCGCTGGTGTTCGGCGGTGCCGGCGGACCCGACATGCACATGACCTTCGCGTTCACCGCCCCCCGCGGTGCCGCCCCGGAGCCGTACCTCGAGGTCGCGGCCGCCGTGACGGTGTTCCTGCTCGCCGGCCGGTACGCTGAGGGGCGCGCGAAGACCCGGTCGAGCGCCGCCCTCCGCGCCCTGCTCGCCCTCGGTGCCAGCACGGCCCGGGTGCTCCGTGACGGCCGCGAGGTCGAGGTCCCGGCCGCGTCCCTCCGCGTCGGCGAGCGGTTCGTCGTCCGCCCCGGTGAGCGCATCGCCACCGACGGTACCGTCGTCGACGGCACGAGCGCGGTCGACACCAGCGTCATGACCGGGGAGAGCGTCCCCGTCGAGGTCGGCCCGGGCACCGCGGTGACCGGTGCGACCGTCAACGTCGGCGGCCTGCTCACCGTCGAGGCCGTCCGGGTCGGCGCGGACACCGAGCTCGCCCGGATCGGCACGCTCGTGACCCAGGCGCAGACCGGCAAGGCCGACGTTCAGCGCCTGGCCGACCGGGTCTCCGGCGTCTTCGTCCCCGTCGTGCTCGGGCTCGCGGCCCTGACCCTGGTCGGGTGGCTCGTGCTCACGGGCGACGTCGAGGCCGCCCTGACCGCCGCCGTCGCGACCCTCGTCATCGCCTGCCCCTGCGCGCTCGGGCTCGCGACGCCGACCGCGCTGCTGGTCGGCACCGGTCGTGGGTCGCAGCTCGGCATCCTGATCCGCGGGCCGCAGGTCCTCGAGGCCACCCGCCGGATCGACACCGTCCTGCTCGACAAGACCGGCACGGTCACCACCGGCACGATGCGGGTCACCGAGGTCCTGCCCGCCGCGGGCGAGGACGCCGACGCCGTCCTCCGTGCCGCGGCCGCCGCCGAGTCCGGGTCCGAGCACCCGATCGCCCGCGCGGTCGTCGCCGCTGGCGCCGCGGGCACCGACCGCGGCGGATCCGAGACCCGTCCGGAGTCGTTCGCGTCCACCGCCGGACTGGGTGTGCAGGCGCTCGTGGACGGCGTGTTGGTCCTGGTCGGCCGCCCGGTCTGGCTCCGCGACGCCTGGTCGGTCGCCATGCCCGGGTCCCTGTCCACCGCGGCGACCGAGGCCGAGACCGCCGGACGGACCACCGTCGCCGTCGCCTGGGACGGCCGGGTCCGCGGGCTCGTCGTCGTCGAGGACACCGTCGCGCCCGGAGCCGCCGAAGCCGTCCGTCGGCTGCACGAGCTCGGCCTCGACACCATGCTCCTCACCGGGGACGCCGCCGGGGTCGCGGAGCGCGTCGCCGCGGAGGTCGGCATCGACCGGGTCACCGCCGGCGTCCGACCCGAGGACAAGTACCGGATCGTCACCGAGCTGCAGGCGGCCGGCCGGACCGTCGCGATGGTGGGCGACGGCGTGAACGACGCCGCCGCCCTCGCCGCCGCGGACCTCGGCATCGCGATGGGCACCGGCACGGACGCCGCCGTCGAGGCCGCCGACATCATCCTGGTGCGTGCCGACCTCCGGGCCGCCGTGGACGCCGTCCGGCTGTCGCGCCGGACACTCCGCACCATCCGGACGAACCTGTTCTGGGCCTTCGCCTACAACGTCGCCGCGATCCCGCTCGCGATGGCCGGGCTGATGAACCCCGTCATCGCCGGGGCCGCCATGGCGCTGTCGTCGGTCTTCGTGCTGACCAACAGTCTGCGACTCCGCCGGTTCCGTTCCGTCGACGGGAGCGCCCGGTGAGCGGGCACAGCGACGACATGAGCGGCCACGGCACCACCACGTGGTCGATGGCGGCCCAGGCCACCCTGCACTGCCTGACCGGGTGCGCGATCGGCGAGGTCCTCGGCATGGTGATCGGCACCGCCACCGGGCTCCACAACGTCGGCACCGTGGTGCTGTCGATCGTGCTGGCGTTCGTCTTCGGCTACGCCCTGACCATGCGCGGCGTGCTCCGCTCGGGACTTTCGCTCGGCGCGGCACTGCGGGTCGCGCTCGCCGCCGACACGGTGTCGATCGCGGTGATGGAGGTCATCGACAACACGGTCGTGGTCGCGATCCCGGGCGCCCTCGACGCGCAGCTCGACCAGTGGTTGTTCTGGGGCTCGCTCGCGCTGTCCCTCGCCCTGGCCTTCGTCGTCACGACCCCGGTCAACCGGGCGCTGATGCGTCGTGGGCTCGGGCACGCGAAGGTGCACGGGCACCACTGACCGCCACCACTCAGAGGTAGTAACGGAGCCAGAGGTACGGGAAGCAGAGTCCCACCGTGACGACGGTCACGATCGCCCCGTACTTCGTGAACTCCCAGAACGAGATCGGGTGCCCGTTGCGCTTGGCGATGCCCGTCATCACGACGTTGGCACTGGCGCCCACCGCCGTCAGGTTGCCGCCGAGGTCCGCGCCGAGGGCGAGCGCCCACCAGAGCGGTCGGGCATCGCCGCCGCCGGACTGCACGATGTCGTTGGTCAGCGGTGCGAGCGTGGCGACGTAGGGGATGTTGTCGACGATGCCGGAGAACAGCGCGGACCCGAACAGCAGCACGCCCGACGCCGCGAAGTAGTGGTCACCGACGGCGCTCTTCGCCGCCTGACCGATGGCCTCGATCACGCCGAGGTTCACGAGCGACCCGACCATCACGAACAGGCCGGCGAAGAACAGCAGGGTCTCCCACTCGACGTCGCCGAAGACCCGCGCGGGCTCCAGCCGAGCGAGCAGCACCAGCAGTCCGGCGCCGAGCAGGGCGACGATCGACGGCTCGAGTCCGGTGAGCTGTGAGGTGAGGAACCCGACCAGGACGAGTCCGACGACGACGAGGGAACGGACGAGCAGACCGCGGTCGCGGATCGCCTCGCGTTCGTCCAGGGCCATCACACGGGCGGCGCGCTCCTCGTCGTACGCGAAGGTCGAGCGGAACAGGATCCGGCAGAGCCCGATGAGCACGGCGATGAGCACGACGACGATCGGCGCGAGCTGCAGGATGAACTCGTTGAAGCCGATGCCGCCGCGACTGCCGATGATGAGGTTCGGCGGGTCGCCGATCAAGGTCGCGGTCCCGCCGATGTTCGACGCGAAGACCTCGGCCAGCAGGTAGGGCACGGGCGACTTCCCGAGTCGCTGGGCGACGAGCAGGGACACCGGGGCGACCAGGAGGATCGTGGTCACGTTGTCGAGGAAGGCCGACAGCACGGCGGTGATCACGACGAGCATGACCATGATCCGGAACGGGCGCCCCTTGGCGGTCTTCGCGGACCAGATCGCCAGGTACTCGAACACCCCGGTCTGCCGGAGGATCCCGACGATGATCATCATCCCGAGCAGCAGGAAGACGACGTTCCAGTCGATCCCGGTCTCCTCGGAGAAGAACGCGGACGCGTCGTCCGTCGCTCCGATGACGACCATGATCGCGGCTCCGCCGAGCGCGACGAGCACCCGGGGCAGCTTCTCGGTCGCGATGAAGACGTAGGCGACGACGAAGACCGCGATCGCCAGGACGATCTGCACCGTCACGAGCGGTCCCCGGCGTCCGAGGGGCCGGGCGCGTCCCAGCGGGCGACGATCGCGTCGAGCAGTGCGGGCAGGGTGACGAACGCCGGTTCGCGGCGGGAGGGGTCCTCGACCAGGGCGACCTGCGTGCCCTGGTCGACCATCCGGGCGGCGATCTCGATCGGGCCGGCGTCAGCGGGCACGACGAGGACCGGACGTGTCCGGACGGTCGAGTCGTCCACGAGGTCACCGATCGTCCGACCCTCCAGCCCCTGCCGGAGGTCGTCGAGGCCGACGTCCCCGACCGTGTTGGTCAGGGACAGGTCGTCGAGCAGGTAGCGGGGGAGCAGGTACCGGAGGACGTCGACGCTCGACACCACCGACGACGGGTGAGCACCGTCCTCGGCGATGACGAGGCCGATGAGGTCCTGGTCGGCGATGAGCCGGACGGCGTCGAGGGCGGATGTCGAGCGGTCCACGACGACGAGTGTCGTGGTGATGTCGGAGGCGTGCACGGTCCCTCCAGGGATGCGTTCGGTGGGCAACCAGTCGAGTCAACCACCCGCCGAGATCGGCGTTCGGAGCCGATGGCAGGCACCATGGACTGCATGGCAACGACGAAACCACCCGCCTCCGGGGCCGTGACCGCCGACGGCGCACCCCTCGGAGAGCCCGTGACCACCACCCCACGCCTCCGGACGTGGGTGTTCTGGCCCGCTGCCGTGATCGTGCTCGGCTTCGTGGCCTGGACGCTCATCGCACCGGCATCCGCCGAGTCCGTGTTCCAGACGCTGCAGAGCGGCATCGTCCGCAACTTCAGCTGGTACTACGTCCTGGTCGCCGCGTTCTTCGTGGGCTTCTCGCTCTTCGTGGGGTTCGGCAGGTTCGGTGACATCAAGCTCGGGAAGGACGCCGACGAACCGGAGTTCTCGACCGGGTCCTGGTTCTCGCTGCTCTTCGCAGCGGGCATGGGCATCGGCCTGGTCTTCTACGGCGTCTCCGAACCGCTGAGCCACTTCGCCTCGCCGCGGCCCGGCGTCACCGGCACCCAGAGCGAGCTCGCGCAGCAGGCCCTCACCCAGACGTTCCTGCACTGGGGGCTGCACGCATGGGCGATCTACGTCGTCCTCGGTCTGGCCCTGGCGTACGCGATCCACCGACGTGGGCGTCCGGTCTCGATCCGCTGGGCACTCGAACCGCTCCTCGGCAGCCGCGTCCGTGGCGGCTGGGGCAACCTCATCGACGTCATCGCCCTGATCGGCACCCTGTTCGGTGTCGCGACCTCGCTCGGCCTCGGGGTCATCCAGATCGGTGCCGGGCTCGAGGCCGCGGGCATCGCCGAGAGCAGCGTGGTCAGCCAGATCGCGATCATCGGCGTGATCACCGCGGTGACGATCGTGTCCCTGGTCACCGGGGTCACCAAGGGCATGAAGATCCTGTCCAACTTCAACCTTGTGCTGGCCGCGGCGCTGCTGCTCTTCGTGCTCATCGTCGGCCCGACCCAGTTCCTGCTCCGCGACTTCGTGCAGTCGATCGGTGCGTACCTGCAGAACCTCGTCGGCCTGTCCTTCAACGTCACCGCCCAGCAGGGTGCGGCGGGCGAGGAGTGGCAGGGCGCCTGGACCACGTTCTACTGGGGCTGGTGGATGTCGTGGGCGCCGTTCGTCGGCATCTTCATCGCGCGCATCTCCAAGGGGCGCACGGTCCGCCAGTTCGTCTTCGGCGTCCTGCTCGTCCCGACCGCGCTCACGTTCCTGTGGTTCGCGGTCCTCGGCGGCGCCGCGATCCACCAGCAGACCGACGGCTCCGGCGGGCTGGTCGGCGCCGACGGCTCCGTGGACGTCGAGGGGTCGCTCTTCGCGCTGCTCGGCGGCCTGCCGGCCGGGGTCGTCCTGACCTTCGGGGCGATCCTGCTCATCGGCGTCTTCTTCGTCACGTCGTCCGACTCGGGCTCGCTGGTGATGGCGATGATCGCGTCCGGCGGCGACATCGAGCCGAAGAACTGGCTCCGCGTCTTCTTCGCGACGGTCTCGGCCCTGCTCGCCGTGGCCCTGCTCCTGACCGGCGGGTTGAACGCGCTGAAGACGGCGGCGATCACCACCGCGCTGCCGTTCAGCGTCGTCCTGCTGCTCACCTGTTGGGCGACGATCATCGCGTTCAGCCGCGAGCGTCGGGCGTACGACAAGGCCGAGCGTGCCCTGCTGCTCGAGAAGGTCGGCGAGTACTACGGGCTCGAGGTCGACGCACCCACCGAGCGGCCGGTGGGCAGCAGCCTCGGTCGCCCGTGGCGTGCGGTGAAGGAACGGGTCCGCGGCCGCCGGTCCGCGGTCGACGCCACCTCGAGCGCCGTGCTCGGGACCACGCCGGCCGAGCGGATCGCCCTGGCGGACGACCCCGTGCCCGGCACCGAGACGGTCTCGCCCGACCCGGCACTCGACCCTCGGCTCGACGCCCCGGTGGACGCGACGGCCGCCGGTGACGCGACCGACACGTCCCGCTCGGAGCGCTGACCCGGCACCGGTCGCGACCACACGACATGACGGGAGGCCCGGTACCAGCTGGTACCGGGCCTCCCGTCATGCGGTCAGCGCGTGTGCGCCGTCCGGTCAGGCGTCGGAGTCGCCGTCGGTGTCGTCGTCGGCGGCGTCCTCTTCCGGGTTGAAGTGCGAGTCGTCACCGGTGAACCCGGCCGCCACACCGCCGGGCTCGTTGGGGACGGTCCCGTCGTCGCCGAGTCCGTCCGGCTTCGGCGTGCCCTCGGGGTCGTGCGCCGTGGTGTCGTTGCTCATCGTGTGCTCCTTCGCAGTGCTGACCGGACTCGGATCGGGCTCAGAAGGCGGGCGTGCCGCCGGCGACCGTGATCGTGGAACCGGACTGGTAGCTCGATTCTGGACTGACCAGGTGGACGTACGCCGCGGCCAGCTCGGCCGGCTGACCCGGTCGGCCGTAGGGCGCCTGCTGCCCGAAGGTCGACACCGTCTCGGCGTCGTCCGAACCCGGCTGCAGCGGCGTCCACACCGGACCCGGGGCGACCGAGTTGACGCGGATGCCCTTCGGTGCGAGCTGCTGGGCGACCGCCTCGGTGAAGAGCTTGATCGCACCCTTCGAGACGGCGTAGTCGATCTTGTCCGGCGACGGGGTGGACGCCTGGATCGAGCCCGTCGTGACGATCGTCGAGCCGGGCTCCAGGTGCGGGACCGCGGCCTTCGTCAGCCAGAACAGCGAGTAGATGTTCGTCTTGAAGGTGGAGTCGAACATCGACGTGTCGAGGGTCAGGATGTCGTCGTTGCTGTCCATCCGGCCGGCGACCATCACCAGGGTGTCGAGGCCGCCGAGCTCGTCGACGCCCTTCTGCACCAGGTCGATGCAGTACTGCTCGTCCGAGATGTCACCGGGGAACAGCACGATCTTCCGGCCCTCGCCCGCGAGCAGGTCGCGGACCTCGTCCGCGTCCTGCTGCTCGTCGGGCAGGTAGGACAGCACCAGGTCGGCGCCCTCCCGGGCGAGACCGATGGCGGCGGCCCGGCCGATGCCGGAGTCGGCGCCCGTGACGATGCCGCGGAACCCCTCCAGCCGGGCCTTGCCGACGTAGCTCTCCTCGCCGTGGTCCGGCTTCGGGTCCATCTTCCACGCGGCCCCGGGTAGCGACTGCTCCTGCTTCGGGAACGGCGGGACCGGGTACAGGGTGGTCGGATCGTGCTTCTCGTACTGGCTCATGCTCTCACTGTCCTCTCGGGCTGACTGGAGGCCTCTCGGGCTACTGCAGGGCCGTGAAGGAGGCGTCGCGGACGAGCAGCGTCGTCGCGTCGCCGTCCACGGCCTGGTCGGGGTCGCTCGACAGGCCGAGGGACCAGGTGCCGCCGCCCGGACGCTCCGGCAGGGTGAACTCGACGGTCGTCTCGGAGGCGTTGAGGAGCAGCGCGATGCTGTCGTCGCCCTGCGCGAGCACCAGGATCACGGCGCGGTTGCCGCCGTCGGTCCAGTCGCCGTCCTCGAAGCCGTTGGCGTCTGCGCGGAGCACCGACACGGTCGACGGCGAGTCGCCGGGAGCGGTGCGGTACCACTCCGGGCGCAGCGCGACGTGCTGCTGGCGGAACGCGATCGCCGCGGTCGTGAAGGCGAGCAGGTCCTGGTCCGCCGCGGCCCAGTCGAACCACGAGATCTCGTCGTCCTGGCAGTAGGCGTTGTTGTTGCCGCCCTGCGAGCGGGCGATCTCGTCACCACCGAGGATCATCGGCACACCGGCCGACAGCAGCAGCGTGCCGAGGAAGTTCCGGCGCTGGCGGTCGCGGTAGTCGTTCACCGCGCCGTCGTCGGTCGGGCCCTCGATGCCGCCGTTGAACGAGGTGTTGTTGCTCTCGCCGTCGTTGTTGTCCTCGCCGTTCGCCTCGTTGTGCTTCTCGGCGTACATGGTGAGGTCGGCCAGCGTGAAGCCGTCGTGCGCGGTGACGAAGTCGACCGAGCAGAGCGGCGAGCGGCGGGAGCCCTCGTAGACGTCGGGGGAGCCGAGGACACGCTGCACGGCGTCACCGAGGGTGCCCTCGTCGCCGCGCCAGAACGAGCGGAGGTCGTCGCGGTACTTGCCGTTCCACTCGGACCAGTCGGCCGGGAAGCCACCGACCTGGTAGCCGGCGGTGTCCCAGGGCTCGGCGATCATCTTGACGTCGCGGAGCACCGGGTCCTGGTGGATGATGTCGAGGAACGCGGAGTGCTTCTCGGCCTCGCCGTCCTGACGGGTCAGGGTCGTGGCGAGGTCGAAGCGGAAGCCGTCGACGTGCATCTCCTCGACCCAGTAGCGGAGCGAGTCCGTGATGAGGCCGAGCGCCGTCGGGTGCGACACGTTGAGGCTGTTGCCCGTGCCGGTGGTGTCGAAGTAGTTCGCCTCGTCGCCCTCGACCAGCCGGTAGTACGACTGGTTGTCGAGGCCCTTGAAGGACAGCGTCGGGCCCATGTGGTTGCCCTCGGCGGTGTGGTTGTAGACGACGTCCAGGATGACCTCGAGGCCCGCGGCGTGCAGTGCCTTGACCATCTCCTTGAACTCCGCGACCTGCTGGCCGGCGGTGCCCGAGGCGGCGTACTCGTTGTGCGGGGCGAAGAAGCCGATGCTGTTGTAGCCCCAGTAGTTGCGGAGGCCCTTGTCCTCGAGCGTGGAGTCCTGCACGAACTGGTGGATCGGCAGCAGCTCGACCGCGGTGATGCCGAGGTCGGTGAGGTGCTTGATCGCGGCCGGGTGCGCCAGGCCCGCGTAGGTGCCGCGGATCGCCTCGGGCACGTCGGGGTGCTGCTTGGTGAAGCCCTTCACGTGGACCTCGTAGACGACGGTGTCGGCCAGCGGGGTCTCGAGGCGGGTGTCGCCGTCCCAGTCGAACGAGCGGTCGGCGACGATCGAGCGGGGCATGGCGGCGGCCGAGTCGGACTCGTCCATCTGCTCCGGCTCGTCCATGTCGTGGCCGAACAGTTCCTGGCCCCACTGGTACCCGCCGTCGATCGCGGTGGCGTAGGGGTCGAGCAGGAGCTTCGCCGGGTTGTGGCGCAGGCCGTTCGCCGGGTCCCAGGCGCCGTGCACGCGGAAGCCGTAACGGGTGCCGACGGTGACGTCCGGCACGACGTCGTGGAAGGTGTAGCCGGTGCGGTTCGTCAGCTCGGTCCGGTGCTCGGTGCCGTCGTCGTCGAACCGGCAGAACTCGATGCGCTCGGCGGTGCTGGAGAAGACGGCGACGTTGGCGCCGCCGTCGACGAGGGTGACGCCGAGGGGGTTCCGCGTGGAGGAGGTCATGACTCCTTCTACCGGTCGGCGACTGTGCCCGGCACCGATCGGCGTACCCCGGCGTCGCCCCCGGTGCCGCCCGACGCGACGCACCGGGTGCTCGCGCACGACGGACAGACATGGGAACATCAGGGCGTGACCCATCTGCGCCCGAGCTCGGGGACCCCCGACGGCTTCCGTGCCGTCCGGTTGGCGGGGACGAGTGCGACCCGACCCGCGAGTCTCAGCGACACGTACGGTACCGGCGGTGGCATCGGCGACGAGCGCTCGGCGTTCCGGTACACCGGCGCCGGTGACGCCGACCTGTCGCTCCGCGGATCCGCGGTCGAGGGCCGCCGGACCGGCACGATGGAGCCCCGCGCCGACCACATCGTCTTCTGGATCGGGGACGGCAGCGCGGTCATCACCGACCAGGACGGTGTCCGCACCACGGTCCGCCCCGGCCAGCCGTTCCTCATCGCCGCCGCGTTCCGCTACGACTTCGAGGCCGCCACCGGCCGTGTGTCGATGCTGCACCTGTCGGACCGGCTCCTGCGGTCGGCGCTCGCCGCCGAGGGCATCCAGGTCGCCGGTCCGCTGCGGTTCCGCCGGACCGAGTCCGACGCCGACCTCGCCCCGCTGCGGTCGGTCCTGCAGGAGCTCGGTGCAGCGATCACGGACGAGTCGGTCGCCGGCCGCGAGCGCGCCGAACTGAACGCCCGCGTCGCCCGGACCGTGGTCGCCACGTTCCCGGTGGACGCCCCCGCGACGACGAGCAGCGAGCGACTGCGGGTCGCGCTGACGTACATCCAGGAGCACGCACACGGGGTGGTCACGCTCGCGGACATCGCCACCGCCGCCGGGATGAGCCCGCGCGGGCTGCAGCAGTCGTTCAACCGGTCGGTCGGCGTCTCCCCGCTGGCGCACCTGCGGAACGTCCGACTCGACGCCGTGCACGAGGCACTCCGGTCCGCCGACCCGTCGACCGCCGCGGTGGCCGAGGTCGCCCGGGACTGGGGCTTCGCCCACCTCGGTCGGTTCTCCGGCGCGTACCGGGCACGGTTCGGCGAGCTGCCGAGCGCGACGCTGCGGAGCGGCGTGCACGCGGACTGACCGCGGGCTCGCTGCGCGGCAGGGCGCGGCAGGGCGCGGCAGGGCGCGGCCGGGAGGCCCGGATCGCCCCCGCCCCGCCGCCTCCGTCAGCCGCGGTGCGCGTCCACCGCAGCCCGCGCTGCCCGCACCACCTCGGCGTCGGTCTCGAAGTGCCCGGCGCCGGAGTCCCCGGCGCCCATCGGCACACCCCCGTGCGCGGTGTCGGCCAGCCGCTTCGCCGAGAGGTGCACGGCGGCGGCCCCGGTCCCGAGCAGCACGGGCACGTCCGCGGGGGTGACGCCGGCGCCGGCCATCACCTGGACGGACCCCGAGGCCGCGACCATCCGCGCGATGGTGTCGGCGCCGGCGAGGGCGGTCGGGGCGCCGCCGGAGGTCAGGACGCGGGTGAACCCGAGGTCGGCGAGCGTGGCGGCGGCGGCGACGGGGTCGGCGGCGTGGTCGATCGCCCGGTGCAGGGTGACCTCGGCGTCGGACCGCTCGGTGCGGGCGGCGGCCACGAAGCGGGCGAGGGCGTCGGTGTCGAGCGTGCGGTCGGGGCGGAGGGCTCCGACCACGACGCCGGTCGCCCCGGAGCGCAGCACGGCGACGAGTTCGCGTTCCATCAGGTCGAGTTCGTCCCGGTCGTGCACGAAGCCGCCCGGACGGCAGCGGACCAGGACGTGCACGGGCAGCCCGGTGGCGACGGCGGCCTCGACGAGCCCCTGCGACGGGGTGAGGCCGCCGAGCTCGAGCGCGCTGCAGAGTTCCACGCGGTCGGCGCCCCCGGCCAGGGCGGTCGCGGCGCCGGTCGCCGAGGTGACGGCGACCTCGAGCGACGGGGAGGTGGTGCGTCCGGTCATGCGTGGGCTCCGAGGGGTCGGTCGGACGCCGGGATCACCCGGGCGGTCAGGTCGGGCTCGGGGAAGGTCCGGTCGAAGGGGTACACCGGCCGTTCGATCCGGTGGTGGCCGAGGCGTTCGAGGTCCTGGTCGACACCGCCCGGGGTCAGCGCGAGCATCCAATCGGCGGCCATGTCGTAGAGCTCCGGTTCGAGGTACCCGATCTTCACGACGACCAGGTCGGCGCTGCGCGGGTCGAGGTCCAGGTCGGTGAAGTCGTGCTCGTGGTGGTACGGCTTCCGCAGCTCGGTGAGGATCGCGAAGACGCTGCCGACCTGCAGCACGGCCTCGGTCCGGGCGTCCCGGTCGCCGGTCTTCACCGCGTGCACGCGTCCGGTCATGGTGAGCGGTCCGGCGTGGAGGTCGTCGACCTCGGCACCCGCGGTCACGGTGACGGTCGCGCCGACGCCGGCCGCGACGCACGCGGCGACCGCGGCGGGGCCGGGGACGCTGGCGTAGAGGACGACCGGGCCGTCGGCGCTCCGGAACTCGTCGCGCGCGAGCAGCTGCGTCAGCCCCCAGGTCATGTCGCCCGAGCCGCCGGCGGTCGGGTTGTCGCCCGAGTCCGAGACGAAGTAGGGGCGGGCGGCACCCGGGGCGAGGGCGGCGGCCAGGCACTCGTCGAACGAGCCGGCCGGGGCGACGAAGGCGAAGTCCTCGCGGGCGTCCCAGAACGACCGGGCCAGGCGTTCGGCACCGGCACTCACCGCGTCCTCGTCCCAGCCGGTGACGACCGTGACGGCGCGGTTCCGCGGCTGGTCGGCCCAGGCGTAGCCGACCCAGATCGCGGCGTCGAGCACGCCGTCGGTCGACTCGACCTCGGCGACCTGCGCGTACACGGACGCGGCCGGCTCGATGCGGGTCGAGGTCTTCTCGCCGGGCAGCAGGACCGGCACCGGGATCCAGGCCTTCACCGGGCGCTGTGCCCCGACCGGTCGGGTGGTGAGCACGTCGACCAGGTTCCGGACGGCGCGCTCCTTCGTCTCGAGGGCGTCCTCGTGCGGGGCCAGCCGGTAGCAGGTGATGAGGTCGCACTGGTGGGCGAGGCCGCGCGAGACGTTGCCGTGCAGGTCCATCGACGCCGAGACGACGACGTCCGGGCCGATCACCGCGCGGATGCGTTCGAGCAGCGTGGTCTCGGCGTCGTCGAGTCCCTCGACCACCATCGCGCCGTGGATGTCGAACCACAGCCCGTCGATCGTGGTGTCGGCGGCGATCGCGGACAGCCGGTCGGTGATCTCGGCGCTGAGCTCCTCGAAGGCCTCGCGCAGGACGACCCCGCCGGGCAGCGCGTGGCCGATCAGGGCACCCCGGAAGTCGGCGCGCTCGGCGAGCGGTCCGAGGAAGTCGTACCGGGCGACGACCTCGTCGCCACGGTCCGGGTGGAAGGCGGCGGCCGGGGTGCGGGTCGGCGTGAACGTCGACGTCTCGATGGCCAGGCCGGCGATCGCGATGACCGGGCGGCGGGCCTCGGCGGTGGTTCCGGTGTCAGACACGGGTGCTCCTGTTCCTGGTGGTGCGCAGCGGGACGGGGGTGGACAGCTCCTCGAGCGATGCCGCCAGGCCGCGCTGCAGGGCGAACTGGCCGGCTCCGACCAGTCCGGCGTCGGCGCCGAGCGAGGCCCGCTCGATGACGAGGTGCTGCGTCACGAGCGGGTGGCAGCTCTCGTAGAGCTGGCTCCGCACGGCGGCGACGAACGGCTCGAGGGTGGACAGGATGCCGCCGAGGGAGACGGCGTCCGGGTTGAAGAAGTTCACGTTGGCGGCCAGGACCTCGCCGAGGTACCGCCCGGCCAGGCGGACTGCACGGGTGGTCTCCGGGTGCGCCTCGAGCGCCAGCCGGACCACGTCCTGGGTGGTGCTGACGTCGACGCCGGCCTCGCGGAGGATCCGGACGAGCGCGGCCCCGGACGCCACGGTCTCGAGGCAGCCGGTGTTGCCGCACGAGCACGGGGTGTCGCCGGCCGCGTCGATGCGCACGTGCGTGATGTCCCCGGCGGCTCCGGTCGACCCGCGGTACAGGTGGCCGTCGATGATGATGCCCGCACCGATCGCCGATCCGGCCTTCACCGTGATCGCCTGGCGTCGGGTGGACGGCTGCACGGTCTGCTCGCCCGCGGCCATGCAGTTCGCGTCGTTGTCGATCGCGGCCGGCACACCGAAGTGCTCGGTGAGCCACGCGGCGACCGGGAACCCGTTCCAGCCGGGCATCCGGCTCGGCAGGTCGACGACGCCCGCCTCGACGTCGACGGGACCCGGGAGGCTCAACCCGACCCCGCGCAGACCGTCGCGTCCGCGTTCGGTCACCAGGGCGTCGAGGAGCTCCGCCAGGGCGGCGAGGCCGGCCGTCGGACCGTCGGCGAGCGCGAACGGGACGGTCGAGACGGACTCGAGCGCGCCTCCCGGCAGGACGATGCCGATCCGGACGTGACCGCCACCGACGTCCGCGGCGACCGCGTACTCGTCCGAGCCGCCGATCCGCAGGACCTTGCGGGGCCGGCCGCCGGTGGAGACGTCGGTGCCCTCCTCGGCCAGGATGCCGTGGCCGAGGAGCTGTCCGACGACGTGCGACACCGTCGACGGCGCGGCACCGAGGAGCTGGGCGATCTCGGTCCGGCTCGAGGCCTGGCCACTGGCGATGAGTTCGAGCACGCGCGCACTGAGGTCCGGCACGACTTTCTCCAATCGGCGTCACCGGGCGCGATGGCCGCCCGATGTCACCGAGCCTACGGGGCAGAAGGACCGGTCCGCGCTTTCCGCCGTTCCGCAGAAACAGACTATTTACACGAGAACGTTTGTTTTTCCAACGACTTCGGCCATTGACTGTGCACGTGCCACCGGGGCCTGGTCCCGGTCACACTCCCGTCCCTCCACCACGCCGACGATGGCGTCCTCGCGCAAGGAGTCACGCATGACCAAGCCCCGTCGCTGGGCCCTCCTCACCGGAGCCGCGCTCGCGGTGAGCGCCCTGCTCGCCGGCTGTTCCGGGGGCGGTTCCGCCACCACCGGCTCGTCGTCCGACGAGATCAACTACGCGCTGCCGGCGAACTTCACGCCGAACTGGATCCTGCCGATCGGCACCGCCGCGCACCTCAACACCAACAACGGCTCGATCGCGCAGTCGCTGTACGAGCGCCTCATCGCCTACGACGGGTCGACCGGCAAGATCGGGTGGGACAAGCCGGGCTCCGTCGCCACCGCCGCGGACTTCGCGTCGGACAGCAAGAGCGTCACGATCACGCTCGGCGACCGGCACTGGTCCGACGGCAAGCCGATCACCAGCCGTGACGTCGAGTTCTGGTTCAACCTGATCAAGGCGAACGCGAAGGACTGGGGCTCGTACTCGGCCGGCAAGGCGCCGGACAACTGGACGTCCTTCAAGACCGTCGACGACACGCACTTCACGATCACGTTCGACAAGGCGTACAACAAGGACTGGATGCTCGCGAACCAGCTGAGCTACATCATCCCGCTGCCGCAGCACGCCTGGGACAAGACCAGCGCCTCCGGCCAGGTGAGCGACGCCGACCGCACCACGACCGGGGCGAAGCAGGTCTGGAAGTACCTCAACACCGCCGCGGGCAAGATCGCCGACTACGACTCGGACGACCTGTGGAAGACGATCTCCGGCCCCTACGGCCTGTCGTCGTTCACGACCGCCGGCAAGGTCCAGCTGACCGCGAACCCGAAGTACGACGGCGGGGAGAAGGCGTCGATCAAGACCGTCAACCTGCTGCCCTTCACCACCGCGGACGCCGAGACGAACGCCCTGCGCTCCGGTGCGGTCGACTACGGCTACATCAACGCCACCGACCTCGACCAGAAGGACTCCTTCACGTCGAAGGGCTACGAGGTCGACCCCTGGACCGGCTGGGCGATCACGTACATGCCGTACAACTTCAACAACCCGGACATGGGCGCCGTCTTCAAGCAGCTGTACGCCCGCCAGGCCGTGCAGATGTCGATCGACCAGAAGTCGCTGTCGAAGGTCGTCTTCAACGGCACCGCCACCTCCACCTACGGTCCGATCCCGCAGGCGCAGGAGTCCGACTACGTCTCCGACGTGCAGAAGGACAACCCGTACCCGTTCAGCACGAAGAAGGCCGCGGCACTGCTGACGAGCCACGGTTGGACGAAGCAGGGCGGCACCATGGTCTGCACCGACCCGGGCACCTCGTCCAGCCAGTGCGGCGAGGGCGTCGCGGCGGGCACGAAGTTCGCCATGAAGGTGCTCTCGCAGTCCGGCTCGACCGTCACCGACAACATGATGAGCGCCATCCAGTCGTCGCTCGAGAAGACCGGCATCGGCTTCTCGATCAAGACGGCCCCGGTGTCGAGTGTCCTGTCGCAGACCCCGACCTGCACCGCCGACGAGTCCAGCTGCGACTGGGACCTGTCCTTCTTCGGCACCGCCGGCAGCTGGTACTTCCCGGCCTACCCGACCGGTGAGTCGCTGTTCTCCACCGGTGGTTCGGCGAACTTCGGCAGCTACTCGAACAAGCAGGTCGACTCGCTCATCGACGCGACGACCACCTCCACCGACGCGAGTGCCGTGCAGGACTACAGCGCCGCGGTCGCGAAGGACCTGCCGGTGATCTGGCTGCCCAGCCCGGACTACCAGATCTCCGTCAAGAAGAGCGGCCTGACCGGGTTCGACCAGGACTCGCTCGCGAACTTCCACCCCGCCCAGTGGAAGTGGAGCAAGTAGCACCGTGACCACGGACGGCAGGCGCGGCGCGCGTCCGACGCGCACCGCGCCTCCCGTCCGCCCCACGTCCCGGACCCGACCATCGGAAGCAGCATGACCACTGCCCTCTACCTCACCCGCCGCGTCCTGCAGGCGCTCGCGGTGATCCTCATCGTCACGATCGTCGTGTTCTGCCTGCTGCACGCGCTGCCCGGCGGACCCGCCCGCGGCGTGCTCGGCGTCTCCGCGACCCCCGCCCAGATCGCCGCGTTCAACCAGGCACAGGGCCTCGACCAGGCGCTGCCCGTGCAGTACCTGCGGTTCCTCGGACGGCTGCTCACCGGCGACCTCGGCACCTCGTACACGCTCAACGAACCGGTCTCGCAGCTCATCCAGGAGCGCATCCCGAAGACCCTCGTCCTCACCGGACTCTCCGCCGTGCTCGGGATCGTCATCGCGATCCCGGTCGGCATGTGGCAGGCAGCGCGACGCAACGGCGCGATCGACTACGCCGCCACCGCCCTCGCGTTCGTCTTCTACTCGACGCCCGCGTTCTTCCTCGGCCTCGTGCTCATCATCGTGTTCAGCCAGCAGCTGCCGTGGCTGCCGTCGCAGGCGCCGAGCGGCACCACCCTCGCCGAGGTGTTCCAGCAGCCGGCCGGCCTCGTCCTGCCGGTGCTCACCGGCGCCCTCGCGATGATCGCCGTCTTCAGCCGGTACATGCGCGCGGCGACGCTGGAGAACCTGCAGGAGGACTACGTCCGCACCGCCCGCGCCGGGGGCTCGTCGACGGCGACGATCCTCCGCCGGCACGTCTTCCGGAACTCGCTGACGCCCGTCGTCGCGATGCTCGGCTACTACCTGCCGGTGCTGTTCGGCGGTGCGCTCGTCACCGAGCAGCTGTTCAACTACCCCGGCATGGGGCTGCTCTTCTGGAACGCGGCGCAGACGTCGGACTACCCGACGCTCCTCGGCTGCGTGCTCGTCATCTCCGTCGCCACCGTCGTCGGCACGCTCCTCGCCGACGTGGCACAGTCCCTGATCGACCCGCGAGTGAAGGCAGGCCGCGCATGACCACCGTCCAGTCCCTCATCGACACGTACCGGACGAGCACCGTGAAGGCAGGCCGTGCATGACCACCGTCCAACTCGCCCCCGAGACGCCCGGCGCACCGGTCACGGTCGCCGCCACCGGCTTCCGGCTGGCCGCCCGCCGTTTCCGACACAACACCCTCGCCGTCATCGGCCTGGTGGTGCTCGTCGTCATCGTGCTGTTCTGCTTCGTCGGCCCGTTCCTGTACCCGACCGACCAGACGCACACCATGCTCCAGCAGGCGAACCAGAGCCCCGGCGGCGCCCACCTGCTCGGCACCGACGCCGTCGGCCACGACGTCCTCGGCCGGCTGATGTACGGCGGCAAGGTGTCGCTCATGGTCGGCATCGCCGCCGGGATCCTGGCGACCGTCGTCGGCACGCTGTGGGGCTCGGTCGCCGGGTACGTCGGCGGCTGGGTCGACGCGGTGATGATGCGCATCGTCGACGCCGGCATCGCGATCCCGGCGCTGTTCATCCTGCTCGTCATCTCGGCGATCACCACCCCGGGCGTCTGGGGGCTCATCGTGATCCTCGGGTTCGTGTCGTGGCTGGTGCCCTCCCGGCTCATCCGCGCCGAGACCCTGACGCTGAAGAACCGTGACTTCGTGCTCACCCTCCGCGCCATCGGCGGCTCGCACGCCCGCGCCATCGGTCGGCACCTGCTGCCGAACTCGGTGTCGACCATCGTCGTCGCCGCGACGTTCCAGGTGGCCGACGCGATCCTCCTGGTCGCCTACGTCTCCTACCTGGGCCTCGGCGTGCAGCCGCCAGCGACGGACTGGGGCGGCATGCTCTCGGCGGGACTCACCGCCGCCTACTCCGGTCGCTGGTGGCTGATCGTGCCGCCAGGACTCGCCGTGATCCTCGTCGTCTGCGCGCTCAACGCCGTCGGCGACGGACTCCGGGACGCATTCGACGTGAAGGGCCGCGGATGACCGCCACCGAACCGATCCTCGCCGTCGACGACCTCGGCGTGCACTTCAGCACCGAGTCCGGCGACGTGCACGCCGTCCAGGGCGTCTCGCTGACCGTCGCACCGGGCGAGACCCTCGCGCTCGTCGGGGAGTCCGGCTCCGGCAAGTCCACCGTCGCGCTCGCCGCGATGGGGCTGCTCTCCGGCAACGCCACCGTCACCGGCAGCGCCGTCGTCGACGGACACCAGGTCGTCGGTGCCTCGGAACCGTCCCTCCGTGCCCTCCGTGGCCGGACCGTCTCGATGGTGTTCCAGGAACCCGCCACCGCCCTCGACCCGCTCACCCGGGTCGGCAAGCAGATCGCCGAGGTCATCCGGAACCACCGGCAGGTGTCCGCCGCCGCAGCCGCGGCCGAGGCCGTCGAACTCCTCCGCCGCGTCGGCATCCCGTCGCCCGAGGACCGCGCGAAGGCCTTCCCGTTCCAGCTGTCCGGCGGGCAGCGGCAGCGCGTCGTCATCGCGATGGCGATCGCCAACGAGCCGGCGCTCCTCATCGCCGACGAGCCGACGACCGCGCTCGACGTCACGGTGCAGGCCGAGATCCTCGAGCTGCTCCGGGCGCTCGCCGCCGACACCGGCACGGGCGTGCTGCTCGTCACCCACAACATGGGCGTCGTCGCGGACTTCGCCGACCGGGTCGCCGTGATGCTGCAGGGCTCGATCGTCGAGACCGGCGGTGTCGAGGACGTCCTGCTCCGGCCGCAGCACGAGTACACCGAGCGGCTGCTGGCCGCGGTGCCGCGCCTCCAGACCGCCGCCTCGTCGGCGGAGCGGCCCGTGGTGACGGACCGACCGACGTCCGCCGACGAACCGGACGGGAGGCCCGCCTCCACCCCGGTGGTCGACCTGCGTGACGTGTCGGTCACCTTCGGCCGTGGCGCCCGCGCGGTGCACGCCCTGCGCGGCATCGACATCGTCGTGCACGCCGGAGAGACCGTCGGCCTGGTCGGTGAGTCCGGCTCCGGCAAGTCCACCGCCGCCCGCGTCGCCCTCGGCCTGGTCCGCCCCACCGCCGGCAGCGTCCGGCTGTTCGGCTCCGACCTCCGCCGCACCCGGGGACGGGACCGCCTGGCCCTCCGCTCCGGCATCGGCGTCGTGCTGCAGGACCCGGTGGCCTCGCTCGACCCACGGATGTCCGTCGGTGAGTGCATCGCCGAACCGCTCGCCATCCACCGTCGACGGACCTCGGCCGCCGACCGTCGTCGCCGGGTGGACGATGTCCTGGACGCCGTCCGCCTGCCCCGCGCCCTGGCCACCCGTGCCCCGCGGGAGCTCTCCGGCGGGCAGCGGCAGCGCGTCAGCCTGGCCCGGGCGCTCGTGCTCGACCCGCGGCTGCTCGTCGCCGACGAACCGACCAGTGCCCTCGACGTCAGCGTGCAGGAGGCCGTCCTCGAGGTCCTCACCGACCTGCAGGCCGACCTGGGCTTCGCGTGCCTGTTCGTCTCGCACGACCTCGCCGTCGTGCAGCAGTTCGCCGAACGGGTCGTCGTGATGCGCGCCGGTGCGGTCGAGGAGCAGGGGCCGACCGGCGAGACGCTGCTGCACCCGACGACCGACTACACCCGACGCCTGCTCGCCGCCGTCCCGGTGCCCGACCCGGTGGTGCAACGGCAGCGTCGGACGGAACGCCTGGCCTCCCTCGCCGCGGTGACCCCGTGAGTGCGGAGGTCCTCGCCGGCATCGACGTCGGGGGCACGAACACGAAGGTCCTCGTTGCCACCACCGACCTCGAGGTCCTCGACCGCATCGACCTGCCGACACCGGCACACGACGGCGGCGACGCGATCCTCGACGCGGCCGAGGCGGCGGTGCGCTCCCTGCTCGACCGGCACCGGGCCTCCCTGGCGGGTGTCGGGGTGGGCGCTGCCGGTGTCGTCGACCCGACCACGGGCACGGTGCTCGTCACCGCGAACTCGTTCACCGGCTGGGCCGGCTACGGCGTCACCGATGCGGTCACCGCCCGGCTCGGGGTCCCGGCGACGCTCGACAACGACGTCAACGCGTTCCTCCTCGGCGAGGTCGCGGCCGGCGCCGTCGCGGGGGAGCCCGACGTGCTCGGCATGACCCTCGGCACCGGCGTCGGCGGGGCGCTCGTCCTCGGCGGCACCCTGTTCGGCGGCCCGCACGGTGCCGCCGGCGAGATCGGCCACGTCCCCGGGTTCGGCGACACCCCCTGCACCTGCGGGCAACGCGGCCACCTCGAGACCGTCGCCGGCGCCCGCGGGATGGCCGACCGCTACGCCGCGCGCACCGGCCGACACCTGGGCACCCACCGGGTCGCCGAGGCCGCGCGTGCCGGCGACCCGGACGCCCAGGCCGTGTTCACGACCGCCGGGTGGGGCGTCGCCCGGGCCGTCCTGCTCACCGCGGGGATCCTCGACGTGACGACGGTCGTCATCGGCGGCGGGGTCGCCCGGTCGTGGGACCTGCTCGCGCCGGCCATCGCGTCGGCACTCGCGGACGAGCCGCCGGTCAGCGGAGCGGCGATCCGGGTCGAACCCTCCACGCTCGGGCCGGACGCCGTGGCGCTCGGTGCGGCGGCACAGGTGCGGCGGCTCGTCGTCCCGGTGTGAGCCCCGCGCTGCTGAGCGCTCTCTGATCTGCCGGGCGGGACTCCCGGCACGCCAGCAGCACACAGCCTGAGAGGATCATCGGATGACCGACGCGCCCGCCCCGACGCCTGCCAGCCGGGAGTCGCCTGCCCTCCGGGAGCGCACGCCGACCGGCATCCTCGTCCGGACGCCCTACCCGCTCGCGACCATCGCGATCGCCCTCGGCACCGTGATCGTCATCACGATCGTCGGGTTCGTCCTCGGCGACGTCGACTTCGGTCTCGCACACGCGCTGAACTCCCTGCACACCGGGGCGCTCGGCGCGGTCACCACGGCGGTCTACCACGTCATCAGCCCGGCGCCGGCGATCGGCATCACCGTCGTCGTCACCGGGGTGCTCTGGGCCGTGCACCGTGACATCCGCCCGGCCGCCGCGTTCGCCGGGACGGTCGCGATCACCTGGGTGCCCTCGGACCTCGTCAAGGAACTCGTCCACCGCCCCCGGCCGGACACCTCGCTGCTGCCGCACCCGTTCGCGACACAGCCCGACCCGTCGTACCCGAGCGGACACACCGTGTTCATCGTCGCCATCGTCATCGCGCTGACGTGGGTGCTCCGCGACACCCGGTGGCACACCCTCGCGGTGACGCTCGGCACCGTGGTCGTGGTGGTGGTCGTGCTCTCGCTCACCATCGACGCCGTGCACTACCCGACCGACACCGTCGCGTCCGTGGTGTGGGCGCTCGCCGTCGCCCCGGCCGCCCGGCTGGTCTGGGTGGACTGGGCGATGCCGCGCATCCCCGTCCTGCGCCGCCCGGCCCTGACCGCACGGCACTGACCCAGCGTCCCACCGCGGTGGGCTGCCCATCCGCGCGGGTTACGGTTCGGGGGTGACCTCCCTGCCATCCGACGACGCGCTGGCCCGACTGGCGGACGCCGTCCTCAGCGTCGCGCGGGAGCTCGACCCGACCGGACCGCGGGCCGTCGACGTGGTGCCGCTCACCGGTACCGAGGTCCTGGTGATGCGCTGGGTCGACACGAACCCGGGCACGACACCGAGCGCCACGGCGGACGCGATCGCACTGCGGCGGAGCAACCTCAGCGTCGCGCTCGGATCGCTCGTCGCGAAGGGCATGGTCGAACGGCGGGCCCACCCGGACGACGCCCGGACCGCACAGCTGTTCCCGACGGCGCTCGCGGCCGAGAGCATCGGTCTGCTGCGGGCCCGGTGGGCGGAGACGCTCCGGACGGCGCTCGACGCGCAGGAGATCGACGCTGCCGCCGTGGTGTCCGCCGTCGGCCTGCTCGAGCGGCTGGAGGAGGGGCTCAGGCCGTCGCGCGACGGATGAGCTCGGCGACCGTCTGCTCGTCGGTGTCCGAGAACTCCGGCGTCACCGCGAACGAGGTCGGCCAGAACGACCCGTCGTCCAGCGTCGCCGGGTCCTGGAACCCGAGCGTGGAGTAGCGCGCCTTGAACTTCCCGGCGTCCTGGAAGAAGAACACGACCGCGCCGTCCTTCGCGTACGCGGGCATGCCGTACCAGAGCTTCGGTGCCAGGTCGGGAGCCGCCTCGAGCGCGATGCGGTGGATGCGCTCCGCCAGGCCCCGGTCGGGTTCGGGCATCGCGGCGATCTTGTCGACCACGGCCTGGGCGTCGAGCGCGGCCTTCTCGGCCTTCGTCGTCCCACGCTTCCGGCTCGCCTTCACCTCGGCCGCGTGCTCGCGCATCGCGGCGCGCTCCTCGGCGGTGAACGTGGTCTCGGACGCGTCGTCGCGTGCTGCCATGGTGGGCTCCCTCGTCGGTGCGACCCACGGTAGCGTCGTGGCAGGCTCGGGTCCATGACCTACACCGCGGCCGACGACCGCTACGACTCGATGACCTACCGGCGGACCGGGCACTCGGGCCTCGACCTGCCGCTGCTCTCCCTCGGCTACTGGCACAACTTCGGCGACGACGTCCCGTTCGAGACCCAGCGTGCGGTGAGCCGCCGGGCGTTCGACCTCGGCATCACCCACCACGACCTGGCGAACAACTACGGCCCGCCCTACGGTGCCGCGGAGCAGAACTTCGGCAAGCTCATACGCGAGGACTTCGCGCCCTACCGCGACGAGATGGTCGTCTCGACGAAGGCCGGCTGGGACATGTGGCCCGGCCCCTACGGCCAGGGCGGCGGCTCCCGCAAGTACGTCCTCGCCTCGCTCGACCAGTCGCTGCGCCGCACCGGCCTGGACTACGTCGACGTGTTCTACTCGCACCGCCTCGACTCCTCCACGCCGCTCGAGGAGACGATGGGCGCCCTGCACACCGCCGTCCAGCAGGGCAAGGCGCTGTACGTCGGGATCTCGTCCTACGACGCCGAGCGCACCCGCCAGGCCGCCGCGATCCTCCGCGACCTCGGCACGCCGCTGCTGATCCACCAGCCCTCCTACTCGATGCTGAACCGCTGGATCGAGACCGAGGGGCTGCTCGACGCGGCGGGCGAACTGGGCTTCGGCGTGATCGGGTTCACCGCCCTGGCGCAGGGCCTGCTCACCGGCAAGTACCTGGACGGCGTGCCCGAGGGCTCCCGTGCCGCGGCCGGGAAGTCGCTCGACCCGTCCTCGATCACCCCCGAGGTCGTCGAGCACCTGCGCGCACTCAACGCCGTCGCCGAGTCCCGCGGACAGACGATGGCGCAGCTCGCCCTGGCGTGGGCCCTGCGGGACGAGCGCGTCACGTCCCTGGTGATCGGCGCCTCCCGGGTGGAGCAGCTCGAGGACAACGTCGCCGCGCTCGCGAACACGTCGTTCTCGGACGACGAGCTCCGCACCATCGACGAGCACAGCGTCGGCATCACCGACGTCGACCTCTGGGCGGGTGCCCGCTCCGGCGAGGTCTCCTGACGGGAGGCCCGGCGCCGGTCCCTGGATGCGCCGTGCGTCCGGCGGGTACCCTGGACACGCAATCCAGCAACAACCGTGTATCTACCGGACGCCGGCACCCCGGCGGACAGCGGCGGCACCCGATGGGTCCGCTCCACACGAGTGGGCCGAGAAGGCACACCCCCACCATGCTCCAGGCGCGTTCCTCCGGCGCTTCCCTGATCGCCCTCGCCGGGCGGTCCTACTTCCCCATCGCCTTCGTGGCGCGACTGCCCTTCGCGATGATGGTCGTCGGCGTGCTGACGCTCGTCGTCGCCGCACGTGACTCGGTCGCCCTCGGTGGCATCAACTCGGCCTCGGTCGGCATCGGCTCCGCGCTGTTCGGGCCGCTCGTCGGTGCCGCCGCGGACAAGTACGGGCAGCGCGCCGTGCTCGTGCCCGTCGGCCTGGCCAACGCGGTGCTGCTCGGTGCGCTGCCGTTCGTCGTGCAGAGCAGCGCCCCCGACCTGGCCGTCCTGGCGATGTCGTTCCTCATCGGGGCGAGTGCGCCGCAGGTCGCGCCGATGTCCCGCACCCGGCTCGTCGCCATCATCCGGAACCGGATGGAACCGAAGCGGCACGAGCGTGTGCTCAGCGGCACGATGGCGTACGAGTCCGCCGCCGACGAGACGGTCTTCATCGTCGGACCGTTCCTGGTCGGCGTCCTGGCGAGCGCCATCGCGCCGTGGGTCGCCGTCGCCGGCGCCTCGGTCCTGACGTTCGTCTTCGTCACCGCGTTCGCCCTGCACCCGACCGGTCGTCTGACCCTCGGGCACGCGTCCGACCCGCGTCCGGCTCCGGCGCGCCAGCTGCTGCGGCCCCGACTGGTGGTCGTCGTCGTCGGCATCCTCGGCATCGGGTTCTTCTTCGGCTCGACGCTGACCGCGCTGACCGCGTTCATGGCCGACCACGGCGGGTCCTCGCGGGCCGGGCTGCTCTACGGCCTGATGGGCATCGGCTCGGCCGGGCTCGCGCTCGGTTCGGCGGCGTTCCCCCGGGCCTTCCGGCTCGGCTGGCGGTGGCTGCTCTTCGGCGTCGTGCTGCTCGGGTCGGCGATCGTCTTCGCCAGCGCGAGCTCCGTGCTGGCGGTCGGGATCGTCCTCGCCGTGATGGGGATCGGCATCGGCCCCACCCTCGTCACCCAGTACAGCCTGGGGTCCGACCGGTCGCCGGTGGGCCGTTCGGCGACCACGATGACGATCCTCGGCTCGGCCGTCATCGTCGGGCAGTCGATCGCCAGTGCGGTCGTCGGCGAGGTCGCCGAACGTGCCGGTACCCCGGCCGCGATGGCGTTCCCGGCGTTCTCGGCCGCCGTCGTCGTGCTGGCGGGTGCGGCCAACCTGGTGCTGTCCCGCCGCGACGCGTTGCGGTGACGGGAGGTTCGTTCAGCTCGGCCGAGGGCGGCGACGGACCTCAGGAACGATCAGATCCGGGATCGCGCGGAGCATGAACTACGGTGCAGGACCTCGTCTGCTCTGCTCGTCCCGCGATGATCTCGGGTGTCGCTCCCGCGTTCGGCGTGTACGGGTTCCTGATGCTGTCCATCGCGACCCCGGTTAGTGACTTCAGAGCGCTTCATCTATGGCTCATGAAACAATCACAACTGCCAAAACCGGCGTCACTCGGTGTCGTCGACCAGCAGGTCCTCGTGCCGGTAGTCGCCCGAGCGCAGGCCGGCGCGGGCGATCATGTGCGTGGACACCGGCACGAGTGCGAGCTGGAACACCATCGCCGGGATCACCATCCACAGCACGGACCAGGTCCACACCGCGACGACGACGGCCGCCAGGCAGCAGGCCAGCCCGAGCACCTGCGGCTTCGACATCGCGTGCAGTCGGACCAGCGGGTCGGGGAAGCGGACGATGCCGATCGCCGCACCGAATGACAGCCCGGCGCCGACGAGCAGCAGGCCGAGCGCGATCCACGCCCGGATGCCGGCGTCGTCGAGGAACGCCTGCAGCATGTCGGTCATCTCGGTCATCGCTGGCCTCCTGCGGTGTGGCCCTCGTCCGTGGCGTGTGCGTCGTCCGCCTGCCCGGCGACCGTGGCCTCGTCGGCGGCCTCGGCGGCGTGCTCGGGGGTGGTGGCGTCCATGCCCTCGTCCTCGGGGTCGGTCGACGGGGTGACGGCACGGGCGACGGCGACGGTCGCGAAGACGCTCGTGGCGGCGATCACGACCAGGACCGGCACGGCGCTCGGGTCCTGCCGTACGACGATCGCGGCGGCGATGACGAGCAGGACGGTGGTGAGCACCATGTCCGACCCGATCATCCGGTCGAGGATCGTCGGACCACGGACGATCCGGCCGACCGCCAGCACGAGGGTGGCACCGAGCAACGCCAGGACCAGGGCGATCCCGACGGCGAGGACGATCACGGCGGCGCTCACCGGACGACCTCGGGCAGCGGCTCGGACAGCTCGGAGACGTCCTGCGCGGAACCGATCGCGCGGATCACGAGGGCCTCGATGCGCATGGCCTCCCGGCGGGCGTCGTCGACCTGCTCGACCCGTTCGGTGTCGAGCACGTGCAGCAGCAGGCGTCGGCGGCGCAGGTCCTCGTCGATGACGTAGGAGCCGGGGACGAGCGAGATCGCGATGGTGGACAGGGTGAAGGTCATCTCCGACGTGGTGTGCAACTGGACCAGGACGATCGAGCTCTTCCGGACCCCGCGCGGCCGGATCGCGACCCAGGCGACCCGGAAGGAGGCGACCACGACGTACCCGGCCCAGACGAGCAGGAACCAGAGGACGTGCACGACCGAGAACCGGGCGGACAGCGGCACCGGCGGCAGCGGCAGCGACTGGGTGACGAGCAGGGCGACGACGACCCCGCACAGCAGCGTCAGCGGGGTCCAGCTGCCCCAGAGCAGTGCCCAGAGGACGGTGAGCCCGAGCACGAGCGGCACGTCGTACCGCCACGCCAGCGCCATCCGGCGAGCGTTCGTGAACCGCTTGACGTCGCTCATCGGGTCGCACCGCCGAGGACGGCCTGCACGTACCGGTCGGGGGACTCGAGCGACTCGGCCGCCCGCGTCGCGTAGCCGTAGAGGGGGCCGGCCAGGACCGTCAGGGCCACCGAACCGAGCACGGCGATCGTGGTCACCGCGACGAGCATCGGCGGCAGCTTCGCCCGTGCCTCGTCGTTGGTGGGTGCGCTGCCGTGGCGGTGGGCGTCCGACCGCGTCGGGTCGTCGAGCGTCGCGACCGACCCGTCGCCGGCCGGGGCGCGGACGACCGCAGCCGGCGTACCGGAGTCGGCGGAGCCTCCTGTCCGACCGTCGGTCTCCGTCTCGGGGACCGTGACCGGCGCGGGTTCCGGCGCGCGCAGGTGCTCGTGCGGCTCGGCGACGCTGGCGTGCGGGACGGCGGCCTCGGCCGCGGGCTTGGGCCGCCAGAAGGCCGCGTCCCAGACGCGCATCAGGGCGTACAGGGTCAGGAGGCTCGTCACGACCCCGGCACCGATCGTCACGTACGCGAGTGGCGAGCCATCCTCGGCCGCGGCGCGGAACAGCCCGAGCTTGCCGATGAAGCCGGAGAACGGCGGGATGCCACCGAGGTTGAACGCCGGGATCAGGTAGAGCGCCGCGAGCAGGGGAGCCGCCTTGAGCAGGCCGCCGAGCGAGCGCGTGGACGTGGTGCCGCCGACCCGTTCCATCAGCCCGGAGACCAGGAACAGGGTGGTCTGCACGACGATGTGGTGCACCGTGTAGAAGACCGCGGCCGCGGTGCCGACCACCGACCCGAGCCCGATGCCCATCACCATGAACCCGATGTGGCTGATGAGCGTGAAGGACAGCAGCCGTTTCACGTCGGTCTGCGACACCGCGCCGAGCACCCCGACCACCATCGTCAGGACGGCGACGACGAGCAGGACCCCGTTGAGCTGTGGGCCCGGGAAGATGATCGTCTCGAGCCGGATGATCGCGTAGATGCCGACCTTCGTGAGCAGACCCGCGAACACCGCGGTGACCGGAGCCGGGGCGGTCGGGTACGAGTCGGGCAGCCAGAACGCCAGCGGGAACACGGCGGCCTTGATGCCGAAGCCGATGAGCAGCATGGTGTGCAGCAGCAGCTGGACATGGTCCGGCAGCTCCGCGACCCGCTGGCTGATCTGCGCGATGTTCACGGTGCCGGTCGCGCCGTAGACCAGGCCGATCGCGGCGAGGAAGATCGACGACGCGATGAGGCTCGTGACGATGTACGTCGTGCCGGCGCGGACCCGCTGCACGCTGCCGCCGACGGTGATGAGCACGTAGCTCGCCACGAGCAGCATCTCGAACGCGACGTAGAGGTTGAACAGGTCGCCGGCGATGAACGAGTCGAGGACACCCGCCGCCAGCACCAGGTAGGTCGGGTAGAAGATCGTGACCGGGGCGTCCTCGTCGTCGTCGGCCAGGCCCTGACCGATCGAGAACAGCAGGACGACGAGCAGCACCGAGCTCGACACCGTCAGGAGCAGGGCGCTCAACCGGTCGACCACGAGCGAGATGCCGTACGGCGCCTGCCAGCCGCCGACCTGCACGACGATCGTGCCGTGCCGGTCGACCAGGACCATGAGCGTGACGGCGACCGCGACGGCGATGACGAGCACCGCGACCGTGATGGCGCGCTGCAGCTGCTGGTGTCGGAGCAGCCCCAGGGCGACGGCGGCGCCGAGCAGCGGGACGAGGACCAGGAGCGGGACGAGGAAGGTCACGTGCGGGGCCTGCTCTCGGTCTCGTGCGGGGCGGTGGCGTGTGGTGTCGTCTCGTGCGGGTCGTCCGCGTCCTCGGGGGACTTCGGGTCGTGCCGCCTCGGGCTGTCGTCCTCGGCGAGTTCGGGGTCGTCGTCGGCCGGGTCCTGGCGGTCGGTGCGGATCGCGACGTCGGCCTCGTCGACCTCGACCTCGTCGGCGCGGGACAGCCGCCACGAGCGGTGGATGAGGGCGAGCAGGAACGCACTGACCGCGAAGGTGATGACGATCGCGGTGAGGGCGAACGCCTGGGGCAGCGGGTCGGTGATCCCGTCCGCCGTCTTGCCGATCGGCGGGTCACCCGCGGCGCCGGACATCGTCAGGAGCAGCAGGTTCAAGGCGTTGCCGAGCAGCAGGAACCCGAGCAGCATCCGGGTCAGGGAGCGTTCGAGGAGCAGGTAGACGCCGCACGAGAACAGCACGGCCATCGCGATGACGAGGACGAGGGTGACGGTCATGCGGGTCCCTCCAGGGTGTCGGCGGTGGGGACGCGGCGGTCCTCGAGGCGCTGGCGGTCGACCTCGGCCCCGAGCGAGCGGAGCACGTCGAGCACGAGTCCGACGACGACCAGGTACACGCCGATGTCGAAGAACGTGGCGGTGACGAACTCGACGTGGCCGAGGACGGGGACGGTGGCCTCGAAGAACTCCGAGTACAGCGCGTCCTTGCCGAAGAACATCGGCGTGATCGCGGTGATGCCGGCCGTGGCGACGCCGAGGCCGAGCAGTCGACCGGCACGGATCGGTGCCGCGGCCCCGAGCTCCGCCGGACCGCCGGCCAGGTAGCGGGCAGCGAGGGCGATACCGGCGACGAGCCCGCCGGCGAAGCCACCACCGGCCGAGTTGTGACCGGCGAAGAGCAGGTACACCGACAGCACGACGAGGCCGTGGAACAGCAGACGGACGACGATGTCGAGCAGCGCCGAGCGTCCGGTCGGGATCGCCGCGCTGGTCGGCAGCCAGGCGCGCGGTTCGCCGTCGGCCCGGTCGTCCCCGCTCGCCACCGAGGACGGCATGTCCCGGAGCCGGGGCAGGGTGTCCTCGCGGGAGCGCACGAAGATCAGGCTCGCGACGCCGGTCGCCGCAGCGACGACGACGGTCAGCTCGCCGAGGGTGTCCCAACCGCGGAGGTCGACCAGGGCGACGTTCACGACGTTCAGGCCGTGCCCGAAGGAACTGGTCAGTGCCGGCAGGTCCGGCCAGAGCGGCTCGGCGGTGCGTGCGGAAGCGGCCACGACGACCACGATCGCCAGGGTCAGCCCAGCGAGTGCGGCGAACAGCGCGCGGAGCACCCGGAAGCGCGACGGGTTGGCGGTGCCGATCCGCGGGGGCAGTCGGCGCAGCACCAGGACGAACGCGATGAGCGTGACGGTCTCGACGACGAGCTGGGTGAGGGCGAGGTCGACGGCGCCGTGCAGCAGGAACAGGATCGCGGTGCCGTACCCGGTCACGCCGACCAGGACGGCGGCGGCGAACCGGGTCTTCGCGGCGAGGACGGCGATCGCGGCCATCGCCATCACGACGACGACGGGCAGCTGGCCCCAGGAGTCGGCGAACCGGATGTGGAAGGCCCAGGGGCCGCCGACGACGAGGTTCGCCAGGGCACCGGCGACGAACACCGACAGGATCACGGTCAGGTAGTAGGGCAGCGAACCGCGCTGCAGGCTGGCGGTCAGCCAGGTCGCGAAACGGTCGAGGCCGCGCATCAGCCGTCGGTAGTTGGCGGAGGCGGACGGCGACCCGGCCAGGCGGTGCTGGACGGCCTCGACCCGGGTGCGGAGCAGGAACAGGACGCCACCGCCGACCAGGGTCAGGGCGGAGATGCCGAGTGCCGGCTCGAACCCGTGCCAGAGCGCCAGGTGCGGGACCTCGGCGCTGCCGTGCCGTGCGGCCGTGGCGGCGGACTCGAACCCGTGCGCGACGACCGGGGTGGCGAGGCCGAGGACGAGCCCCGCGACGCCGAGGACGGTGGGGACGACCCAGAGCCCGTGCAGCGCGTGCGGCTCGGTCTGGGCGACCCCGGACTTCCGGGCGAAGGTGCCCCAGAAGAACCGGCACGAGTACGCCACGGTCAGGACCGACCCGACCGTCACGCCGACGAGTGCGACCCAGGCCCAGCCGGCGTCGGTGCCGTGCAGTTCCTCGAGGAAGCCGCCGAGCACCGCTTCCTTCGCGACGAAGCCGATGAGCGGCGGGATCCCGGCCATCGACGCGAGGGCGAGCACCGCGACGACCGCCAGCCCGGGCAGTCGTCGACCGACCCCGCTGAGCTTCCAGAGGTCCCGGGTGCCGCTGACGTGGTCGACCGTGCCGACGACCAGGAACAGCGTGGACTTGAACGTGGCGTGGGCGACGAGCAGCACGACCCCGCCGAGGGCGATCTCCGGCACGCCCCAGCCCGCGGCGAGCACGAGGAACCCGAGCTGGGCGACCGTGCCGTACGCCAGCAGCAGCTTGAGGTCGGTCTGCCGGAGTGCCCGGTACCCGCCGACGAGCATGCCGAGCACGCCGAGCACCGTGATGGTCTCGCGCCAACCGTCGAGCAGCGCGAACGCCGGTGCCAGCCGGGCGACCAGGTAGATGCCGGCCTTCACCATCGCGGCGGCGTGCAGGTACGCGCTCACCGGGGTCGGCGCGGCCATCGCGGCGGGCAGCCAGAAGTGGAACGGCACGATCGCCGACTTGGTCAGTGCGCCGACCAGGACGAGGATCACCGACACCGTGACCGCCGTGCCGGTCGGGGGCGCGGCGATGATGCCGGAGAGCGAGGTGGTGCCGGCCGCGACCGAGATGACGACGAGCCCGGCCAGCATCGCGAGTCCACCGGCCGTGGTGACGACGAGTGCCTGCATGGCGGCGGCCCGGCTCGCCCGCTTCACGGCGTCGTGCCCGATGAGCAGGTAGGAGAAGACCGTCGTGGCCTCCCACAGGACGAAGAGCACGATGACGTCGTCGGCGATCACCAGGCCGTACATCGACCCGGCGAACGCGGTCAGGACGCCGGCGAACCGACCGAGACCCGGCTCGTCGTCGGCGAAGTACGAGGCGCAGTAGACCAGCACGAGCGCACCGACCACGGTGACCACGAGGGCGAGCACCCAGGACAGGGCGTCCACCCGGAACGCCAGGTCGAGGGCGAGCTGCGGGATCCAGCGGATGCGTTCCGTGACCCCGTCACCGAGCGCCGGAGCGGTCTGGGTCAGCGTGAGGACCGCGGCGGCGGCGGGTGCGAGGGCGGCGACGAAGAAGACGCGACGCCCCAGCAGGGGAGTGAGTGCGGGGACGACGAGTGCGATGACGCCGAACGCGATGAGGACGGTGAACACAGGGGCACCTCCTCGGGGGTCGGGCTGCAGTCCGGCTCTCTTGGTACCTCACAGCCTACGGAGAGCCGCATGGGCAGATCCTGTGCGAGCGGACAGGGTCCGTCGCGATGGTCCAGACTGCCTCCGACTCTGCCCGCTCGCCGGCAGGACTGCCCGGCCCGGTTCAGCCCTCGTACGCCCGCGACGGGATCTGGGTCGCGAGCTTGCCGCCGGACACGTCGAGCAGCGTCCCCGTCACGTACCCCGCCAGGTCGCTCGCCAGGAACAGCAGCACGTCCGCGACGTCGTCTGGCGTCTCCCACCGCCGGATCGACAGGGTGTCGAGCAGCCGGTCCTGGTCGGCGGTCGGCATGGTCGCGAAGCCGTTCATCGCGGTCGGCACCATCCCCGGCGCGTACGCGTTCACGGTGATGCCCCACGGCCCCAACTCCGACGCGAGGACCCGGGTGAACTGCACGACGGCCGCCTTCGATGCCGCGTACGCCGCGCTGCCGACGCTCGGCACGATCGCCGCGAAGGACGCCGCGTTGATGATCCGGCCGCGCCCCGCCCGCTGCATCACCGGCGCCACCGCCTGGCTCATGAGGAAGGTGCCGCCGAGGTTCACGTCCATGCACCGCCGCCAGGCGTCCCACTCCAGGTCCGCCACCCGGCCCTCGACGTTGATGCCCGCGTTGTTGACGAGGACGTCGACCGTGCCGTGCCGGGCGACGACCGCGTCGACGGCGGCGCGCACCGACGCCGGGTCGGTGACGTCGCAGGCGAGCACCTCGAGCGCGTGGGCCCCGACACCGGGGGTCCCGACAGCGTGGGCCCCCACAGCGTGGGCACCGTCGGGGACGCTGGGCGGGCCTCCCGGCTGCTCGTCCGCCCCGCGGTCCGCGAGCGCCGCGGCCAGGTCGAGCGCGACCACGTGCGCGCCCTCCCGGCGGAACCGCTCCGCGATGGTCCGGCCGATCCCGCGGGCGCCGCCGGTGACGACCACCACCCGGTCGCTGAGGTCGAGGTGCATCGTCGCTCCTTCGGGGCGTCCGTCGACGCCGACGCGTCTACTGTCCCACCCATGACGGACGAGCGCACAGCAGACCGGAGCACGACGGACGACCGCGTCCTCTGGGTCACCGGCGGTGGCAGCGGCATGGGGGCTGCGGCCGCGCAGGCGGCGGCCCGCTCGGGCTGGAGGCTCGTCCTCAGCGGCCGTCGCACCGAGCGTCTCGAGGCGGTTGCCGCCGGCATCCGCGCCGAGGGCGGCACCGCGGAGGTCCTGCCCCTCGACGCCACCGACCCCGAGGCCGTGACCGCGGCCCGGGACACCCTCTTCGAACGCCACGGGCGGATCGACGGACTCGTGCTGTCCGCCGGGCTGAACTCGCCGCGGCGGCGCTGGGACGACCAGAGCATGACGGACCTCCGCGCCGTGATCGACACCAACCTGACCGCGGTGGTGCAGGTCGTCGACGCGGCCCTCCCCGCGCTCCGACGGTCCGGCGGGGTCGTCGTCGTGGTGTCCTCGTACGCCGGGTGGTCGTCGCAGCCGGGAGCCGGGGTGGCGTACTCGGCGAGCAAGACCGCGCTCGGTCCCGTCGTCCGCACGCTCAACCAGCAGGAGGCGCAGCACGGCGTCCGCGCCACGCACCTGTGCCCGGGCGACGTCGCGACGGACTTCCTCGAGCAGCGCCCGAGCGTGCCGGACGCCGCGGCCCGGGCGGTCATGCTCGCGCCCGAGGACGTCGGTCGGGCGATCGGCTTCGTGCTCTGCGCTCCGGCACACGTGCGGATCGACGAGCTCGTGCTGTCACCGGTGTCGCAGCACTGACGACCGGGCCGGGGACCGCACCGGCGCGCGGCCTGCTCGTCGACCTGAGATGATCGACAGCGGCGCGTCAGGCTCGTGCCGCGGAGGGTGAGCAGTGGACGCAGCAGAACAGGTGGTGCTGCAGCTCGTCGGCACCCCGTGGGCGTTCCTGGTCGTCGGCCTCGTGCTCGCCGTCGGCAGCATCGCGGTCTTCCTGCCCAGCCAGGCCATGGTCGTCGCGATCGGCACGCTCCTGGTCGGCGGTGACGGTGGGCTGCTGCCGGTGCTGCTCCTGGTCGTCGCGGCCACGATCGGCATGGTGCTCGGTGACCTGGCGCTCTACCGGTTGGCCCGGTCGGTCGACCTCGGCTCGAAGTCCTGGTTCGCCCGGCCGAAGGTCCGGAAGGCCCGGGAGTCGATCGACGAGCGGTACCGCGCGGCCCCGGGGCGCATCGCGGTCCTCGGACGCTTCATCCCGATGGGTCGGCTGACGACGAACCTTGTCGGCGCCGACAGCGGGCTCGACCTCCGTCGGTTCCTGCTCAGCTGCGCGCTCGCCGACGTCGTGTGGGCCGCGTACTGCGTCGGGATCGCCGCGGCGACCGGACACTGGAGCCGGGAGCAACCGTTCCTCGTGACCGTGCTCGCGGTCGTGGCGTCGATCCTGCTCGGCCTGGGGATCTCGGCGATCGAGAAGGCCGTGCGGCGACGCAGCGAGGCGGCGGCCGCGGCGGTCTGAGCCGGCGATGGCCTGGTCCGTCGAGTGGCCTGGGCTCCGGCCGCTGCCCGCGCACTAGCGTGGTCGCACCGTCCGAAGGAGCACCCGTGCCGAGCCTCACCGACCTCGTCCCCGACCCCGCCGCGCTCGAGACCCTGCACACCGGCAGCACCTGGGCCGAGGGGCCGTGCTGGGTCCCCGCGACCCGGACCCTGCGGTGGTCGGACATCCCGGGGGACCGCGTCCTGCAGTGGTCCGCGGCCGACGGCTCGGTGTCGGTGTACGCCGAGGGCGTCGAGTTCACCAACGGCCGGACGCTCGACCACGACGGCTCGGTGGTGCAGTGCTCGCACGGACGCCGACGGGTCGAGCGTGACCGGGACGGCGTCGTCACCCCGATCACGACCCGGTGGGGTGCGGTCGCCTACAACTCCCCGAACGACGTCGTCGTCGCCCGGGACGGCAGCGTCTGGTTCACCGACCCGGCCTACGGCATCACGCAGCCGCGCGAGGGGCACCCGGGCGAGCGGGAGTACGGCGACCACTGGGTGTTCCGCTGCGGCCCGGACGGCGAGGACCTGCGCCCGGTCGTCCTCGACGTCGACGAGCCGAACGGCCTGGCGTTCTCGCCCGACGAGCGGGTCCTGTACGTTGCGAGCTCGGACGGCGACCGCCCGGTGATCCGCGCCTACGACGTCGACACGGACGGTCCGGCGGCGCCCGGCGTCCCCGGGGTGCGGGTGAAGAACGGCCGCGACCTGGTCCGCTTCGCCCCGGGCGAGGGCGTGCCCGACGGCCTCCGGGTGGACGAGGACGGGCGGATCTGGACCTCGGCGGCGGTCGGGGTGTTCGTGCACGAGCCGGACGGCACCCGGATCGGCGTGGTCCCGGTGCCCGAGACCGTCGCGAACCTGTGCTTCGGCGGCGACGACGGCCGCGACCTGTTCATCACGGCGACGACCTCGGTGCACCGCCTCCGGACCACCACCCGGGACGCCGCCCGCCGCTGACGTATCCTGACTCGGCCATGCAGTGCGACTACTTCGACCGCGGGGTCTGCCGGTCGTGCACCCTGATGGGTCAGCCATACGGAGACCAGGTCCTCGACAAGGAGCTCCGTACCCGCGAACTCCTGCACGACGCCGTCGACGCGGCCGGTGGTCCGGGGGCGGTCGAGTGGCTGCCGGCGGTCACCAGCCCGGAGTCCGGCTACCGCAACAAGGCGAAGATGGTCGTCGGCGGCACGGTGCAGCAGCCCACCGTCGGGATCCTCGACGAGCGGCAGCGCGGGGTCGACCTGCGGCACTGCGGCATCTGCACGCCGGGCATCCAGCACGCGCTGCCGGTCCTGGCCGACTTCATCGTGTCCGCCGGGCTGATGCCGTACGACGTCCGGCAGCGCCGTGGTGAGCTGAAGTACGTGCTCGTCACCGAGTCGCCCGACGGCGAGCTGATGGTGCGGTTCGTGCTCCGCAGCGAGGGGCAGCTGCCGCGCCTGCGTGACCGGCTCGGCGAGCTCCGCCGGGTCCTGCCGCAGGCCGTCGTGGTCACCGCGAACCTGCTGCCCGAGCACAAGGCGGTGACCGAGGGGGACCGGGAGGTCGTCCTCACCGAGCAGCAGACCCTGCCGATGCGCCTGGGGCCGGTGACGATGCACCTGCGCCCGCAGAGCTTCTTCCAGACGAACACGTCCGTCGCGACGCAGCTGTACGCGCAGGCGTCGGCGTGGATCGACGAGGTCGGCCCGGCCTCGATGTGGGACCTGTACTGCGGCGTCGGCGGGTTCGCGCTGCACGCCGCACGTCCGGGTCGATCGGTCACCGGCATCGAGACCAGCCGCGAGGCGATCGTGTCCGCGAAGCAGTCCGCCCGCGAGGCCGGCCTGGCCGACGTCCGCTTCGCCGCCGACGACGCCACCGCCCACGCGCTGCGCGCCCGCCCCGGTACCGCCCCGGAACTCGTCGTCGTCAACCCGCCGCGGCGCGGCATCGGCGCCGAACTCGCGGGCTGGTTCGAGACGTCCGAGGTCCGGCACGTCGTCTACTCCAGCTGCAACCCGGTGACGCTCGCCCGCGACCTCGCGGTGATGCCGTCGTTCCGGCTGCGGCGCGTCCGCGTGCTCGACATGTTCCCGCAGACGGGGCACCTCGAGGCGGTCACGCTGCTGTCGCGGGACTGACGGACGGGAGGCGCGGTGCGGGCCCGCCCCGCGCCTCCCGTCCGTCGTCGGGTCGCCGGGTCCACGATTGCCAGGGAACTCGGAAGGTCGTGTACCCGGGTACGTGCGATCGCCGCGCCCATGGGCATCGCGACGTACAGGGTCGGTCCGGGGGTACATAGCACTACTGGGTAGAACCGTTGGTCTCAGTTTGATAACGAGCGTGAGTTTCCTATGGTGGCCCACCGTGACGCCGGCGCGGAGGCTGCCCCCGGCGACACCATCAGACTGACCGCGATCGGTCGGGGTGGGCAGCCGACGTCGGGAACGACGACGCGACCCCGGTGGAGCAACGACATGAAGAACCACACCCGAACTCGCGCCCTCGTCGGCGGACTCGCCTTCGCCGGCATCGCCGCAACGGGCGTCGGTCTCGCGGCTGCACCGGCCAGCGCGGCCGACGGCTCGACCTGGGACGCCCTGGCGGCCTGCGAGTCCAGCGGCAACTGGGCCGCGAACACCGGCAACGGCTACTACGGCGGACTGCAGTTCACGCAGAGCACCTGGACCGCCAACGGCGGCACGGGCAGCCCGGCCGGCGCAAGCCGTTCGACGCAGATCGCCGTGGCCGAGAACGTCCTCGCCTCGCAGGGCTGGGGCGCCTGGCCCGCCTGCTCCGCGAAGCTCGGCCTGAGCGGCACGAGCGGCGCGGCCCCGGCACCCGTCGCCCAGCCCGCGGCTCCGGCCCCGGCTCCGCAGGCGGCGGCCCCGGCGGCACCGACCCGTCAGGCGGCTCCGGCACCGCAGGCCACGGCACCGAAGGCCGTCGCGAGCACGCCGGCCCCGTCGGCGACCGCGACCAAGCCGGCCGCCGTCCCGACCAGCGGCAAGACCTACAAGGTGGCCTCGGGCGACACGCTCGACACCATCGCGACGAAGCTCGGCGTCGAGGGCGGCTGGAAGCAGCTGTGGGCGGCGAACACGTCGACCGTCGACGACGCGAACCTCATCTACGCAGGACAGACCCTGCAGCTCCCGGCCTGACGCCCAGCCTCTCGCGCTGAGCGTCTCGCGCCGATCGGAAGCGCCCCACGACCTCGGTCGTGGGGCGCTTCGTCATCCGGCGTGGGTCGCGACCCAGCCGGACACGTCGTCGGAGCGGAGCGCGATCGACAGGCTGGAGATGGCCGACCGGTCGACCCGGACGTAGGACTGCCCGTCGTCGCTCGTGCCGCCACCGGCCGACGGCAGGGTCGCGGTGTCGAGGTCGTCCACGCGGAAGTCCCGGAGCGACCAGCCCAATCCGACGAGTGTCGAGAAGTCCAGGCCGGGGTCGACGGCGAGGTACTCGCTGCTCGAGGACACGAACCGCTGGATCGTCTGCGGGCTCGTCAGGGTGTCCTGGGAGACGACCCGTTGGACGACCGCGCGCAGGAACGCCTGCTGGTTCCGCACCCTGGTGTGGTCGGCGTCGGCGAAGGCGTACCGCTCGCGGACGAAGGCGAGGGCCGCGGCCCCGTCGAGGTGGTTCGGGCCGAGGGTGAAGTGGTGTCCCCGGGCGTCGAACGCGGTCGACGACTCGACGGTGACGCCTCCCAGCGCATCGGTCATGCCGGCGAAGCCCGCGAAGTCGATCTCGGCCACGTGGTCGATCCGGACGTCGAGGAGCTGTTCGACGGTCTGCACCGTCAGGGGGACACCACCCCAGGAGTACGCGGCGTTGATCTTCGCGGTGCCGTGACCGGGGACGTCGACCCAGGAGTCGCGGAGGATCGAGATCAGGGCGACGTGCCGGCGGTCCGCCGACACGTGCGCGAGCATCAGGACGTCCGCCCGACTCCCACCGGCGCGGTCGTGGTCCGGGTCGAGGCCGGCGCGTGAGTCCGAGCCGATGAGCAGCACGTCGAGTGCGTCCCCGGTGGCGGCGGGACGACCCGTCTCGGGGAACGGGGACTGGATGACCGTCCGCCCGGCGTCGTAGCGATGTGCCAGTCCGCCGACGAACGCGCTGACGGCCACGGCGAGGCCGATCGTCACGAGCGTGAGCAGCCCGACGGCGATCAGCAGCGCTCGGCGGACGGGGCGTCGGCGGTGGCTCCGGGCAAGGGCACGACGGCCGGACATGGGACTCCCTGGGTGCAGGCCGGCCTGGGCACCGACTCATCCAGGGTGACACATCTCACATATCAGGTGCAAGCTCCTCGTCGGTTGCCGGCGGACGCGTGCCGGCCAGGATCGCGCCGAGTCGCGCGCGGAGCTCCGGGTCGTCCGGCAGGACCTCCCGCTCGATGTGCCGCGCGGTCTCCCACATCCGCCGCCCGTGGTCGGTGGCCGTGACGAGCCGCCGACGGCCGTCCTCCGGGTGCGGGCTGCGCTCGATCATCCCGTCGCGCTCCAGGCGCTCGAGGGTGCGCGACATCGTCTGGGGCTGGACGCGGGCGGTACGGGCGATGACGTCGGCGCTGGTCGGTCCGGTGCGGAGGGCGATGTCGAGTGCGATGAGGGCGGCGTGCTGCAGCCCGATGGCCCGGAGACGCTCGTCCCACTCGCGTTCGACGGCACGGGACGCAGCGGCGAGCAGGCGTCCGATCGGCCACTGCGCGGACTGGTCCTCCATGCCCCGAGTCTACGGTGGAGCAGTGCACTGGACCTGGCCCTCGGAAAAGTGTTCAGCATGCTGACGATCGGTGTACGCTCGCCGTCGTGCCACGCTCCCTCCGCATCGCGATCCCCGCCCTGGTCATCCTCGTCTGGCTGGTCGTCGCCTCGGTCGGCGGCCCCTTCTTCGGGCGGATCTCCGAGGTCTCGACGAACGACCAGACCTCGTTCCTGCCGGCCTCCGCCGACGCCACCGCGGTGCAGGACCGCAGCAGTGCCTTCCGGGACGCCAGCGGGGCACCGGCCATCGTCGTGCTCGAGCGGGACGGCGGCCTGACCTCCGCCGACACCGCCGCCGCCGACCGGATCGCCGACGCGCTCGGTGCCCGTGCCGACGTCGACCAGGTCAGCCCGGTGATCCCGAGCCGGGACGGCGACGCGGTCGAGGTCGTCGCCACGCTGACCGCCTCGGCCGAGACCGGGGACGCGGTCGCAGCGATCCGGGCGGACGTGGACGACGCCCTGCCGGACGGGCTGCGCGGGTACGTCACCGGTCCGGCGGGCTTCACCGCCGACCTCACCGAGGCGTTCGCGGGCATCGACGGCCTGCTGCTCGGGGTCGCGCTCCTGGCGGTGCTCGTCATCCTCATCGTGGTCTACCGCTCGCCGCTGCTGCCGTTCCTGGTGCTCGCGACCGCCGTGTTCGCCCTGACCGCGTCGATCCTGGTCGTCTGGGCACTGGCGAAGGCCGGCGTCGTCACCGTGAACGGGCAGGTCCAGGGCATCCTCTCGATCTTGGTGATCGGTGCCGCGACCGACTACGCGCTCCTCTACACGTCCCGGTACCGCGAGGCGCTCCGCGACCACCGCACCGGCTGGGACGCCACCAAGGCCGCACTCCGCGGCAGCCTCGAGCCGATCATCGCCTCGGGCGGCACGGTCATCGTCGGCGTGCTGTGCCTGCTGCTGTCGGACCTCAACTCGAACAAGGCGCTCGGCCCGGTCGCGGCGATCGGCATCGCCTTCAGTGTGCTCGCCGCCCTCACCCTGCTGCCCGCGCTCCTCCTCTGCTTCCGGCGAGCCGCGTTCTGGCCGCTGCGCCCCGCGTTCGGCAGCGCCCACCCGGTGCTCACCGGCCCGGACGCCCGGGGACTCTGGGCCCGGGTGGGCCGGCTCGTCGGGCGGCGCTCCCGGTTGGTCTGGATCGTCTGCACGGTCGGGCTCCTGGCGATGAGCACGGGCCTGCTCGGGCTGCGCGCCGACGGGGTGCCGCAGAGCGACCTGGTGATCGGGCAGTCGCAGGCCCGCGACGGCCAGACCGTGCTGGCGGACCACTTCCCTGGCGGCTCCGGCAGCCCGGCGCTCGTGCTCGGCGACGCGGACCGGATCGACCGGCTCGCCGACGCGGTCACCGGGGTGGACGGGGTCGACGGCGTCACCGCGGCCGCGAAGGACGCACCCTCCGGCACCACTCCGGTCGGCGCGGACGCCGCCGGCACGACGACCGGCACCGCCACCGGCGCCCCGGCTGCCGACCCGACCGTGTCACGCGGCCAGGTGCTCCTCGAGGCGACCCTCGCCGACCCGGCCGACTCCGCCGCAGCCGAGCGGACCGTCCGACAGCTCCGCACCGCGGTCGAACGGGTCGACCCCGGTGCCCGCGTGGGTGGGGTCACCGCGACCGCGATCGACACGAACGACACCGGCATCCGCGACCGCACCCTGATCATCCCCGTCGTCCTGGGCGTGATCCTGCTCATCCTGATGCTGCTGCTCCGGAGCATCGTGACACCGCTCGTCCTCATCGGCAGCGTCATCGTGTCCTTCGCGGCCGCGCTCGGCGTCGGCGCGCTCGTCTTCGACCACCTGTTCCACTTCCCCGGAGCCGACCCGTCGGTGCCGCTGTTCTCGTTCGTGTTCCTGGTGGCGCTCGGCGTGGACTACAACATCTTCCTCATGACCCGGGTGCGGGAAGAGACACTCCGCCACGGTCCGCGCGAGGGCGTCCTGCGCGGACTCGGGGCCACCGGCGGGGTGATCACCTCTGCGGGCGTCGTACTCGCCGCCACCTTCGCGGCCCTCGGGGTGATCCCGATCCTGTTCCTCGTGCAGATCGCCTTCGTCGTCGCGTTCGGGGTGCTGCTCGACACCGTGGTGGTCCGGTCCCTGCTCGTGCCGGCGCTCGTGCTCGACCTCGGTCGTCGGGCCTGGTGGCCGTCGCGCCTCTCGCGCCGACCGCGTGACATGTGACACGCTGAGCGCATGCCCGTACCCTCCACACAGCCGGCCGCCGAGCGCAAGCTCCTCCGTGACACCGTCCAGGACAAGATCCGCGACGCGATCATGGACGGCACCCTGGAGCCCGGCGAACGCCTCAATGACGACGACCTGATCGCCTGGCTCGGTGTCTCCCGCACCCCGATCCGCGAAGCGCTCGCCGAACTCGCCCGCGCCGGACTGGTCGAGATGGCGCCGAACCGGTACACCCGGGTCGCCGCCCCCACCAAGACCGAGCTGCTCGACGCGTACCAGACCCTCGGCGTGATCTACGGCGGTGTCGTCCGGCTGGCGGTCCCGCGCTTCACCGACGCCGAGCGCCGCCGGGTCGTGGCGACGCTCGACCAGGTGCTCACACGACTCGGCAAGGGCGAGCAGGCGGCCCTGGCGCACGACGGCGCCGACGTCTACGCGATGTGGGCGGACGCGTGCGGCAACGCCTCGCTCGCGCAGCTCTGCAAGGCGACGACCGACGGGCTGTCGTTCAAGCTCCGCGTGCCCGAGATCGCCGAGGTCGTGCCCGTCGACGTCGTCACACCCCGGATCGCGGACCTCCGTGACGCGGTGCGTGCGAAGGACCCGATCGCCGCCGAGCTGGCCATGGAGGCCGTGCACCTGCTGCCCGAGCGGAGCTGAGACGTGGGCTCCGAGCGGAGCTGAGCGGCGGGCACCGAGCGGAGCTGAGCGGCGGGCGGTCGCTCAGGCCGGTAGCAGCCCGGTCGTGAGCCCCACGCCCCACAGCACCACGATCGCGGCGAGTGCGCCGAGGTGCCACCACCCGTGCATCACGAGCACGGCCGCGAACTCGCGGAGGAACGCACTCGGCACCGACTGCCTGGCCGTCGGTGCCCCGAGCACCCGGGCGTCGAGGCCCGTCCGTCGCGCTGTCATCGCGGTGCGCATCACGTGGTAGTCGTTCGTGACGACGAGCGTCCGGCCGTGCACCCCGGCGTCGCGCAGCACCTCGCCGGAGTACCGGAGGTTCTCGCGGGTGTTCGTCGACCGGCCCTCGCGGTGTACCAGCCCGGCGGGCACACCGTGCGCGACCAGGTACTCCGCCATCGCGTCGGCCTCGGTGCGGTCCTCGTCCTCGCCCTGGCCGCCGGAGGGCACCACGACCGGGGTGCGGCCGGCGGCGACCGAGCGGTGGAACACCTCGAGCGTGCGGTCCAGGCGGGACCGCAGCATCGGCGAGACCGCACCGTGCACGAGCCCGCAGCCGAGGACGACGAGTGACTCGGCCTCCTCCGTGACCCGGACGTGCCCGTACGCGACCGCGGCACCGAGGAAGACGGCGAACACCAGCGCCAGGTACCCCGCCAGTGCCAGGACCAGCACGAGCAGTGCCGTGCTCACCGTGGTCCCGACGGCGGCGAGGACCGCGACCAGGACACCGAGCGCCAGGACGGCCAGCCCGGCGACGAGCGCCAGCAAGCGGGTCAGGCTCCGTGCGCCGCGCCGGAACGCGCGGGCCCCGTTCACCAGCAGGGGGACCGCCACGGCGGCGCAGCAGACGGCGACGACGGTCAGGAACACGCGACCGACAGTACGGGGCGAGCATGGGTGGACGGGAGGCGGTGCGCACGTCCGGCACCGGGCCTCCCGGAACGGTGCGTACAGGACGTCCAGGCGGAATCCATGTCATCTGCGCGCTCCACGGTTATGGTTCTCCCCGTGACGAACGCACCCGAGGAGACCAGGCCACGCCGGGCCGATCGCGCCGTGCCGCCCCGCCACGGACGCCGCAAGCGCCACTGGGGAGTCGTCTTCCCTGCGCTCGCCGGCGTCCTCACGATGGCCGTGCTGCTGAGCGGCGGGTACGCGGCGTACGCGTACAACCGCCTGGCCAGCAGCGTCACGAAGGTGGACGCCATCGGCAGTGCGCCGCCCGCGAAGGACGACGTCGACGGCCGCGCGATGAACATCCTGCTCGTCGGCGACGACCACCGCCCGGACAACGCGACGCCGGAGCAGATGGCGGAGCTCAACACCCAGTCCGACGGCGGCGCGACCAACACGGACACGATGATCGTGCTGCACATCGCCGCGGACGGCCGGAGCGCGACGATGATCTCGTTCCCGCGCGACTCGTACGTGGACATCCCGGGCGTCGGCAAGGGCAAGCTCAACAGCGCGTTCTCGTACGGCACGATGAACGGCGGCGGGGACACCGGCGGCGCGAAGAAGCTCATCGCGACGATCCAGGGCCTCAGCGGGCTGACGATCGACCACTACGTGCGCGTCTCGCTGCTCGGGTTCTACGAGATCGTCAAGCAGCTCGGTCCGGTGAACGTCTGCCTGAACCAGGCCGCCCAGGACGACTTCTCGGGTGTCGACCTGCCGGCCGGCGTCTCCGAGCTCAACGCGGCGCAGGCCCTGTCGTTCGTCCGGCAGCGGCACGGTCTGCCGAACGGTGACCTCGACCGCCAGGTCCGCCAGCAGTACTTCCTGTCGCAGGAGGCCCGGAAGATCCTGTCCGCCGGCACCCTGCTCAACCCGGTGAAGACGACGAACATCATCGACGCGATCGGCAGCTCGGTGGAGACCGACCAGGGGCTCGACATGCTGACCCTGGCGCGGCAGATGAGCAACCTGCGCCCGTCGAACATCAAGTCGGCGACGATCCCGATCCTCGGCACCCCGACGATCTACCCGAACGGGTCGGCACTGTCGATCGTCGAGGTCGACACCGCCGGCATGCCCGCGTTCGTGCAGAGCCTGGTCGGCGAGCCGCCGGCGTACACGAAGGCGACCGCGGCTGCGGCCGGGTCGGTCTCGGTGACGGTCTCGAACGGCAGCGGCGTCACGGGTGCCGCGGCCGCCGCTTCCGCGGTGCTCGCGGGTCGTGGCTTCCAGGTCGGCGCCCCGGGCTCCTCGGACACCACGGCGACGACGATGGTGCAGTACCCGGTCGGCATGGAGGCGCAGGCCAAGGCCCTGGTCGCCGTCGTGCCCGGCGCGGTGCCGGTCCAGAGCACCGCCGTGCAGGGGGTCACCCTGGTGCTCGGCACCGACGGCAAGACCCCGCAGGCCGCCGCCCAGCCGGGCACGTCGACAGCCGCCCCGGCGGAACCGTCGAAGGAGGCCGCCGCGCCGAAGCCGACGACGGCGCCCGCCGAGCCGAGCCCGTCGTCCACCGCAGTCCACGAGTACGGCCAGGAAGGCGTCTGCATCAACTGACGCCGGCTCGTCCGCCGCGTCTCGCCGCTGTCATCCAGACTGGCATGTCACATTACGGGGCGTGGATGACGAGCTGCGCCGACGACGGGACGAGGAGCGCGCCCTGCTGCTGCGGGTCGCCGCGGGGGACCGGGAGGCCTTCCGCCGGATCGACGAACGGTTCCGGCCGCTCGTCCTGCAGGTCGCCCGGCGCCAGTTGCACGACGCCTGGCTCGCTGAGGACGTCACGCAGGACGTGATGCTCGAGGTCTGGCGGCTCGCTCCCCGCTACGACCCGTCACACCCGGTGATCGCCTGGATCCGGACCATCGCGACCCGGCGGGCGATCGACCGGGTCCGGAAGGCCCAGGCGGACCGCGAGCGGGACCGGCGTCTGGGCATCCGCGACCACGAGGCACTCGACCACAGCTCACTGGACCGCGCCGAGGCCGTGCTCGACCGACAGGCGCTCCGCCGGGCACTGGGCACGCTGCCGGAGCGACAGCGGCACGCGGTGGTCCTGCGCTACCTGGCCGACCTGTCCGGCCCGGAGCTCGGGCGAGCGCTCGGGGTCCCCACCGGCACGGCGAAGTCGCGCGCGCGGGACGGCGTGCTGACGCTCCGGCGGACCCTGGTCGGTCCGGCAGGCGAAGGCAGCGAGGGCTCCGGGGACCGTCTGGGTAGGTTCGAGGGGTGACCAGCACCGCACGCCCGATCACCCTCATGACCTACAACATCAAGAACCCGGACCCGGTGCACGACTGGCCCGCCCGACTGCCCGTCGTCCTCGACGTCATCCGCCGCCACGACCCCGACCTGCTCTGCGTGCAGGAGGCCTTCGACCACCAGATGGACGCCCTGCGCGCAGGCCTGCCCGACCACGACGCCGTCGGCCAGGGACGAGAGGGCGGCACCGCCGGCGAGCACGCCGCGGTGTTCTACCGGCGCGACCGGTTCCGCCCCGTCGAGTCCGGGTCGTTCTGGCTGTCGGACACCCCGGACGAGCCCGTCTCGAACACCTGGGACAGCCTGTACCCGCGGATCGCGAACCACGCGCAGTTCCTCGACGCCGAGGGCCCGGCGTTCACCCTGCTGACCACGCACATGGACCACGAGCAGGGCCCGCACGGCGACGAGGTCCGCGCCCGCAGCGCCGCGCTCGTCGTGCAGCGGCTGTCGGTCGTCGACGGTCCGGTGCTGTTCGCGGGCGACTGCAACGAGCCCGCCGGGGCAGGGGCGGCCTCGCAGGTGTTCGCGGACGCCGGGTACACCGATGCCTGGAGCGTCGCGGGTGACCCGGACGACCACACGGCGTCCTACAACGACTGGCAGCCGCCGGTGGCGACCGGGGAGCGCATCGACTGGGTCTTCACACGTGACGTCACCGCGGTCGACCGGGTGCGGATCGACCACGACGGGCCGGAGACCTGGTTCGCGAGCGACCACTTCCCGGTGATCGCGACGATCCGGGTCTGAACCTCAGAAGCCGCGGGGCCTCAGCAGCCGCGAGCGGGGCGGATCGGCATCGGCGACCCGATCACGGTGACGGTGGAGTCGTCGGTCAGGACCGAGACGCCGTTGGCACCGTCGCCATCGGCCCCGTCACCGTCGGCGCCCTTCGCGCCGTCGGTGCCGCGGTGGCCAGCGGTCCCGCGGTCGTCAGCGTCGTCGTCGGCCCACCCGCGCTGCAGCAGGAGCTGCCACGCCTGGGCGTCGTCCGACCCGAGGGACTCGCGGTCGCTCGACGGTGCGTCGTCGATCTGCTCGGAGACGTCGTCGCCGACCTGGATCCCGTCCGGCCCGGAGAGCTCGATGACCGCGCCGAGACGGGAGCGGACGTGGTCGCGGAGCACGCGGACCTCGACCCGGTTGCCGGCGGTGCCGGGCTCCGCCAACGCGGCGACGCGGATCGCGCCGCCCCACGTCGAGGTCGTGCTGGCCGGCACGCAGCGACCGGCGTCGCCGACGGCGGTCTGCGCGCGGGCCGGGGTGCCGAGGATGCGGTTGAGGACCGAGACGGTGTGCTTGGCGTCGCGCATGGACACGGTCGTGACGGTGTGGTCGTCGGAACGGAACACGATCGACTCGGCGCGGAGCTCGACGGCGTCGATGGACTTCAGCGCGCCGGACGGCACCGGACGCCAGGTCGGCACGGGATCGGCGGTGCGGGTCGCGGACGCGGTCGGCTCAGCGGCAGCAGCGCGGTCGGCGTCCTGGCCGGACCAGTGCACGACCGCCTGGCCGTTGCCCACCACGAGGGCGAGCGCCACGGCGCCGATCGTCATCACAGTCCTGGGAGTCACTCGCTCGACCGTAGCGGCCCCTCCCGGGCCGGGCGACGGGTGTTACCGAAACGGGTCCGCACCGTCACCGGACCGTGACATTCCCGGGACGCAGGCCGGACGGGGTCGCGCCGCGTACCGTCGGACCCATGGCGGAGTACGTGGTGGACAGCACCGGAGACAACGCGGCGCACGGCGTCGACCTGATCGACGGCGACGAACCGGCGGTGCGGATGATCGTGCACGGCGACCTGCCGGCGACCATCGACCACGACGGCCGGACGTGGGCGCGCACCGGCGACGCCGAGGACCAGGGTGACGACGCCCCGCCGATCGCGGTGTACCGCCCGGTCTGAGGGCCGCCCGCTGCGGGTCCACGCGGCAGCAGCCGGTCTGCGCGGCGGGGGACAGCCTCCTGAACGGGGACCGGAGCGGCCGTGCGTACCGTCGCAGCCATGACGGACCAGCGGATCGACCAGTACACCATGCAGGACCCGACGAAGCTCTACGCCGACAAGAAGCCGGACGAGCAGTACCTCGAGGGCGCCGGCACCGACGCCGAGATGGCGGAGAACGTCCCGGCCGACCACGGCGAGGACACCTACCGCGGCTCCGGCCGTCTCGAGGGCCGCAAGGCGCTCATCACCGGCGGCGACTCGGGCATCGGCGCGGCCGTCGCGATCGCCTACGCCCGTGAAGGCGCGGACGTCGCCATCGGCTACCTGCCCGAGGAGCAGGAGGACGCCGACCGCATCGTCGCCCTCATCGAGGCCGCCGGTCGCAAGGCCGTCGCCCTGCCCGGGGACATCAAGGACCTGGCGTTCTGCGAGCAGCTCGTCGAGACGGCCGTGCAGGAGCTCGGCGGCCTCGACATCCTGGTCAACAACGCCGGCAAGCAGCAGAACGTCGACGACATCACGAAGATCTCCGACGACGAGTTCGACGAGACCTTCAAGACGAACGCGTACGCGACGTTCCGCATCACGAAGGCCGCCGTGCCGCACCTCAAGCCGGGTTCGACGATCATCAACACCACGTCGATCCAGGCGTACGCACCGTCCCCGCACCTGGTGCACTACGCCGCCACGAAGGCGACCGTGAACAACCTGGCGAAGGGCCTGGCCGCGCAGCTCGCGCCGAAGGGCATCCGCGTCAACGCCGTCGCACCGGGCCCGATCTGGACCCCGCTGCAGCCCGCCGGCGGCCAGCCGTCCGACGCGCTGCCGTCCGCTGGTGAGCAGACCTACCTCGGCCGCTGGGGCCAGCCCGCCGAGCTCGCGCCGGCGTTCGTGTTCCTCGCCAGCGGGGAGTCGTCCTACGTGGTGGGCGAGACGCTGCACGTCGACGGCGGCATGCCCACGCCGTAGTCGGTGACCCGGCGGCGACGCCGCGCATGACGGGAGGCCCGTGGCTGCTCAGCCACGGGCCTCCCGTCATGCGGTCGGACCGGCCGCGTGTCGGCGGACCGTCAGCGCGTGCCGCAGGTCCGCGCCATCGACTCGAGCAGTTCGCGCGCCGCGAGGGCGGCGGCCAGCTCGACCTCGACGGGGTTGATGCCGACGGCCTGCTCGAACTGCCGACGCCGGGCCTGCAGCGCGACCGGTACCTCGGGCCGCTGCGGCAGGACGGCGATCGCGGCGGCGGCGGCCTCGAACGCACCCTCCGGACGGCCGAGGTGCTCCCACATCGTGCGGACGTCGTGCGCCACCTGCTCCGGGGTGCTCGCGAACTCGAACCCGGCGGACGCCATGGTTGCCAGGCCCTGTGCGGTGGAGTCGTTCGGGGACATCCCGGCATCGTCACACACCCGGCCGCGGACACGCCCAGGCAGTGGCCGCCGAGCGCCTCCGCTTGTCCCCCATGTTGCCGACCCCCGGACCGGGGATGCGCCGGACCCCCGATCTCCGCCAAGATCGACGTGCGGACAGGACGTCCGCACCGCCTGGACGCGACGGCCACGACCTGACCGTGTGTCCCGGACACGGAGGGCACGATGCTCGAGGACACCAGCGCCGACACGATGGCTGCCGCTGCGGCTGCGGCGACCCTGCACCTGCGGATCAGGATCGTGGGTGCCACCGTCGACCTGCTCCGTGACGTGCCCTTCCACGAGGCGCGCGCCGAACACGTCGCCGAGCGGCTGGACATCTCGACGCACGAGCTGCAGCAGCACTTCCCGTCGTGGGACGGGCTCGTCCTGGCCGCGGTGGACCGGTGGAACGGTGCCCGGATGGACGAGGTCACCCGCGAGGTCGGCGACGGCAGCACCGTCGAGCTCCTCCGCGCGATCGTCGCCTCGAACGCCGACGACCCGGCACTGATGCGTCTGCTCGTCGCACTGCTCAGCGTCGCCGGCAACCCGCAGCACGCCATGTCGAACTACCTGCGGTCGCGGTACCAGCTGTTCTTCGCCCAGGTGAAGCGCGGCCTGGAGCACGACATCGCGGTCGGACGAGCCCCGCACACGATGGACCCGCGCCGCGGCGCCGAGCAGCTCATCGCCCTGTACGAGGGGCTGCAGCTGCAGGCGCTCCTGCGCAGCGACCTCGACCTGGTCGCGGCCTTCGACCGGGCCGTGGCCCGCCTCGAGCGCGGCTGGATGGAACGGTACGAGGCGACCGCGCAGCGCCGGCTGTCGACCTGGGGCGACGTGTCCTGGTCCGACGACGAGACCTGGTCGGTCTGACGGAGCGGCCTCCGCCGGGACTGTCCCTGCCGGGCCGGCTCCTGCCGGGTCGGCCCCGGCCGGGCAGGCAGGGCCCGTCCGTGCTGGCCGCCGACCGCACCCGCTGGGACGTCGCCGAGGGGAGCCCGGGTACGCCGGGAAGCCCAACGGAAGGAACGATCGTGGCAGCACCGAACCCCATCCAGATCCAGAAGTACCTGAGCGGCATCGACTACCCCGCCTCGAAGGACGACGTCGTGTCGACCGCCGAGAAGGAGAACGCCCCCGACGACGTGCTCGAGGCGCTCCGTGCGATCCCGGACGGCGAGTACGACGGCCCCACCGACGTGTCGAAGGCCGTCTCGGACGCGAGCTAGCGGCTGCGGCTGCGGCCGGTTGGCCGCGGCCTGCCGAGGTTCGCGCTGGGCGACACGGCACGCGGCCCCACGCCCGCGCCGTGTCGCTCAGCGCGAACCCGGGCGCCGCGGCCGGCTCACCAGCGCGGGACGCTGCCGTTCCCCGGGTCGTAGCCGGAGTCACGGATGACCGGCAGCGCGGTGGTGTCGCTGTGGACCGAGTGCACCTCGATCCGGCGCCCGCGACGCAGTGCACGCCGTGCCCCGGGGGTCGCGAAGAGCCCGCCGAGCACCAGTCCGGCCCCGATCGCGAGCGCCACGGTCACCGCCGACCCGAAGTCCAGCACCGAGCTCGACGACCCGCTCATCACGTTGAGCAGCGCGTTCGACACCGCGACACCGGGCAGCAGCGCCCCGCAGAACGCGGGCACCGCGATCGCCGAGACGGCCGTGCGCATCCGGACGGCCGCGTAGGTCGAGAGCACGCCGAGCAGCACCGCCGCCAGGAACGTCGCACCGAGCAGCGGCAGGCCGAACTCCTTGAGCTGCCAGAGCGCCGCCCCCGCCGCGACCGAGAACACCACCGCGACCGGGATCACCCGTGCGCTCGCCTGTTGCACGAAGCAGTTCGCCCCGGCCGACGCCACGGTCAGGGACAGCGACGCCCAGAGCGGCAGGGCCTGGGTGACGATGCCGGACGGCTCGACCTCGAGCCGGAGCCAGTGCGTCACGGCGATGCCCGCCGGCACGCCGACGACGATCGCCGCGATGAGCATGCCGATCGTGAACGCCCGGGCGACCGCCATCGCGCGGAACCCCGAGATCGCGTCCTGCGCCCACGTCACGAGTTGCACGTGTGGCAGCAGGAGCACCACGAGGGCCGCGACCATCGTCGCCGCACCGGTCGGCGTGAGCACACCCGCCCAGATCGCGAGCGTGCCGATCACCGACGCCACCGCCCCCTGCGCGCCCGAGACGAAGAACTGCGGGTACCCGCGGCCGGTCAGCCACCGACCGGAGACGATGATGCCGAGCATCAGGACGAACGCCCCGACGCCGGCCCACCAACCACCACCGGCCTGCAGCGCGATCGACGTCCCGAGCACCGACAGCCCCACGTCGGCGAGCCACATCGGCCACCGCGGCGGCATCCGGAGCACCGCCACGAGGGCGCTCACGGCGCTGGTCATGTCCCGGTCGTCGTGGATCACGTCGTCGACGATCTGGTTCGCCCACGTCAGCCGTCCGAGGTCGGCGCCGTCGGAGCGCGTGCTGCGCATCTTGACGAGCGGCGGGCCCTCGGTCGGCGAGTACTGGATCGTCACCGAGCTGCCCGAGAAGTCCAGGTCGAGTGGTGCGAGGTTCCACTTCGTCGCCACCGCGATCACGGCGGTCTCGACGCTCCGGGTGTCGGCGCCGGAGGCGAGCATCACCTCGGTCAGGTCGAGACAGAAGTCGACGATCTGCCGGGCCGAGTACTGCTCCCGCAGTGAGCGGGTGTCCGGCGTGACGTGCTCGTAGATCGTGCCGCGCAGTCGCGCGCGGACGTCCCGCATGTCGTGCTGGGCGACGCTCCGGGCCTTCGGGCGCGGACGGGGTGGACGGCCCGGCCGGGGGCCGGGAGGGAGCGGTTCGGCCATCGGACCATTGTGCCTGCCGTCCTCGTGCGCCGCCTGGTGCCGGGTGGGACGACTGACGGGAGGCTCCCCACCGGTCCGGTGCGGAGCCTCCCGTCAGTGCGGTGCGCGCTGCTTACTGCTCGAAGGTGGCGTGCAGTTCGATGTCGACGCCGGTGAGGGCCTTGCTGACCGGGCAGGTCGCCTTGGCCTCGTCGGCGGCCTTGAGGAAGGTCGCCTCGTCGATGCCGGTGACCTCGCCGTGCACGGTGAGGACGATGCCGGTGAGCTTGAAGCCGGCCGTGTCCGGGCCGAGCGAGACGTCGGCCTTGACGTCGAGGGACTCGACGGTGCCGCCGGCCTCGCCGAGGACGGCGGAGAACTGCATGGCGTAGCAGGCCGAGTGCGCTGCGGCGATGAGCTCTTCGGGGCTGGTGGTGCCGCCGGCCTCGTCAGCGGCGCGCTTCGGGAAGGACACGTCGTAGGTGCCGACCTTCGAGCTGGAGAGTTCGACCTGGCCGGAACCGTCGTTGAGGCCGCCGTTCCAGGCGGTGCGTGCGGTGCGCGTGGGCATGGCCGCTCCTTTCGTTCGGGGTGTGGGCCGGGTGCGACCCTCGGTGCTGAGTCAATCGGAGAACGCTCGTTCTCGCAACCGGTTCCCGGGGAAGACGCAGCCTGGTGGCCCCGCGGGCTCAGGTGGCGCGCAGGTCGGACAGTCGGCCGCCCGTCGCCCCGGTGGTGACTTCGGCGACAGGTGTAGTTTTGCGGCATGCGTGCAGTCGTCTTCGAGCAGTACCAGACCTTCCCCGCCCTGACCGACGTCGAGAAGCCCACCCCCGGCCCGGGCGAGGTGCTCCTCAAGGTGGCCGGCGCCGGTGCCTGCCACTCCGACGTCGCCGTCTACCGGGAGTTCCAGGAGGGTCAGCCCGGGGCACAGCAGCCCGCGTTCGTCCTCGGCCACGAGAACTCCGGTTGGGTCGAGTCCGTCGGCGAGGGCGTCACCGGTTTCACTGTGGGCGACGCGTACCTGGTCTACGGGCCGGTCGGCTGCGGACACTGCCGGTACTGCTCGAAGGGGCAGGACACCTACTGCGAGAACGCCGCCACCAACCCGTACATGGGCATCGGCCTCGGGCGAGACGGCGGCATGGCGGAGTACGTGACCGTCCCGGCCCGCAACCTCGTCCCGCTCGGTGACGCCGACCCGATCGCCGCCGCACCCCTCAGTGACGCGGCCCTGACGCCGTACCACGCGATCAAGAACTCCCTGCCGAACCTGGCCGGCGGCGGCAAGTACGCGCTCGTCGTCGGACTGGGCGGCCTCGGGCAGATCGCCGTCCAGATCCTCACCGCCCTCACCGGTGCGACCGTCATCGCGACGGACATGAAGGAGGACGCGATGGCGCGCGCTGCCGAGCGCGGCGCGATCACCGTCCCCGGGGGCCCCGACCAGGCCGACCGGATCCGCGAGATCACCGGCGGCAAGGGTGTCGACGCGGCGTTCGACTTCGTCGGTGCGACCCCGACCGTCAAGCTCGCGCAGGCGTCGATGGCCGTCGGCGGACGCTTCACCGTCGTCGGGATCGCCGGCGGGACCACCGAGTGGAACTTCTTCTCGACCCCGTACGAGTCGACCATCACGAACACCTACTGGGGCACGATCGAGGACCTGCACGACGTCGTCGCGATGTACCGCGCGGGTCAGATCGAGCCGGACATCGAGCGGTTCGCCCTGGCCGACGCGCTCGAGGCCTACCGGAAGCTCGAAGCCGGCGAGCTCAGCGGCCGCGCGGTGGTCGTGCCGACGCTCTAGCGTGAGCCGGTCATCGGGCCCTAGGGTCGGGTCCGATGACCGACACCGCAGTCCACTCGGCACTCGAGACTTGGTCCCCGGCACAGCTGCGGGACTGGAACCCGTCCTGGCGACAGGACCTGGCGGCGTCGGCGGCCCCTGCGCTTGCCCTGGTCGGTGACGCCTCGTGGGGTGCAGCCGTCCGCGATGCTGTCCAGCTCCCCGCCGTCGATCCACTGCTGTGGGCCAACCGACGCCTCGACCTGTCGTCTGGGCACTGGGCGATCACGGGCATCCGGTTCCGCGGACGGGACATCGCGAAGCCCTTCGTCGACGTGATCGCCACGGACGTGACCCCGGACGCCGCCGGCATCGCCGAACTCGCCGAGGTGCTCGCCGCCTACCGGGAGTTCGCCCCGCTGTGCCTCCGCGTGCACCTGCCCGGGGACCAGCGGTCGGCGCCGGCGTTCGACGGGTTCACCGCCGTGCCGGACCTGCTCGTGGTGGCGGCCCCGGTCACGCGGGTGGCCGACGGCGCCGCGGGCACCGGTGCGGACGTCGAACTCGTCCGGGCCGAGCCGGCCGGAGCCGCCGTCCGGGTCGCCGACGCCTACGACGGACTGCGGCGGTCCGTGCCGGACCTGGACCAGTGGGCGACCCCAGCCGACGAGGACGCGCTCGCCGACGCGGACGAGGAAGGGCTGCTGTTCGACGTGCTGATCGCCGGGCGCACTGCCGGGGTCGTCGCTGCGGCGCGGGACGACGTGGACGGGTTCACCGGATTCACCGTCGAGGAGATCGTGCTCGACGCGAAGCACCGCGGACACGGGTACGGGCCGCTCGTCCTGCGCCAGCTCGCTCGTGCGCTGCCGGCCGGCACCTCGGACGTGCTCCGGGGGCACATCCACCCCGGCAACACCCGGTCGCTCCGGAATGCCCTGGCGAGTGGGCGCGAGGTGGTGTCGTCGCTGGTGTGGGTCACGCCGACCGGCTACCCGGGCATGCCGACGATCTGAGGGATCGCAGCGCACGTATGGGCAACATTTGTGTTCATCACTGAACACAATCGTTGCATCGCAGGTGCGGTGACGCCTTGACGGGGGACCTCGGCAGCAGGAGTCTTGCGCGCATGACCCTGTTCATCAGCTGTCCGGTCGCGAGCGTCGAGCGTGCGACCGCCTTCTACACGGCGCTCGGCTGGACGCAGAACGCCGAGATGTCCGGCGACGCCGTGTCCTGCTTCGCGATCGCCCCCGAGCAGTACGTCATGCTCGCCAGTCGGGAGATGTACGCCAGCGTCGGCGGCACCGAGGACCTGATCGGCGGTCCGGACACCCCCTCGAAGACGACGGTGTCGTTCGACCTCCCCAGCCAGGCGGCCGTGGACGAACTCGTCGAACGCGCGGCCGCTGCGGGCGGCACGACCGGCGACACCGACGACTACCCGTTCATGTACCAGCGCCAGTTCGACGACCCCGACGGGTACCACTGGTCGCCGTTCTGGATGAAGCCCGTCGCCGCGACCGCCTGACGACCCGCGCCTCCGGTCGTCAGCCGGCGGGCTCGACGCAGGCGGACGGCACCCTGGTGCAGGAGGTCGACGGCACGGTCACTGTGCGCGGTCCGGGGTCCGTGCCGCGTACCCGACGCGGCTCTGCTGGACGTGCGACGCCATGCGCGCGACCGCCGTCTCGACGTCCCCGGCGTCGATCGCCGACAGGATCTGCCGGTGCTCGGGCCAGAGCCGCTTGCCGCGCGAGAACGTGTCCATCGCGTACAGCCACTCGATCTTCCGCGAGAGCTGGCGGAGCAACGTGGCGAGCGTGGTGCTGCCGGAGAGCTCGGCGACCAGGAAGTGGAAGCGGTCGTTGAGGTCGACGAGCTGCCCGAGGTCGTCGTGCTCCACCGCTCGGTCCCCGGTGTCGAGGACCACGCCGAGCTCCCGGCGCACCCGCCACCAGTCCGCCGGTGGGGTGTCGCCGTCGAACAGTGTCCTGGCGCGGGTCGCGGCACGCCTGGCGGTGGCGACCTCGAGCGACTCACGCACCGCGAACAGGTCGTCGGCCTCGTCGACGGGGATCGCGGCGATGCGCGAGCCGACGTTCGGCTGCGACACGACGAAGCCCTCACCCTCGAGCCCGCGGAGCGCCTCGCGCACGGGCATTCGGGAGACGCCGTAGCGCTCCGCCAGGAACGCCTCGGTCACCCGGGTGCCGGGCAGCAGGTCGCCCGCGACGATGTCGCGGCGGATCGCGTCGAGGACACCGGCACCGTTCAGCACGGGGCCAAGCGTCCCACAACCGGCCGGGACGCTCGTCACACCGCGCTCTCCGCGAGCGCCCGACCCGGGATCGCGTCGAGCAGGTCCTTCGTGTACTGCTCCTGCGGGTCGTCGAACACCCGGGCGACCGAGCCCCGCTCGACGACCGCACCGCGCCGCATCACCACGACGTCGTCCGCGATCCGCCGGACCACCCCGAGGTCGTGCGTGATGAACAGGTAGCTCAACCCGAGTCGGTCCTGCAGGTCGTCGAGCAGGGCGAGGATCTGCTCCTGCACGAGCACGTCGAGCGCGGAGACCGCCTCGTCGAGGATGAGCAGGTCCGGCTCGAGCGCGAGCGCCCGGGCGATCGCGACACGCTGTCGCTGTCCGCCGGAGAGTTCGTTCGGCCGCAGCTGGGCGACGGCCCGGGGCAGGGCGACCTGGTCGAGCAGGGTCGCAACGCGCTCGGTGCGCGCGGCCCGGTCGCCGATGCCGAACACCCGGAGTGGTTCGTCGATCACCCGCTCGATGGTGGACGTCGGATCGAGCGACCCGTACGGGTCCTGGAACACCGGCTGCACCCGACGGCGGACGCCCCGCCGCTCGGCCCCGCGGGCGCTGCCGATCGACAGCCCGTCGACCAGGGCGCTGCCGGACGTCGGCGCCTCGAGGCCGAGCACGATCCGGGCCACAGTCGTCTTGCCAGAGCCGGACTCCCCGACGACGGCGGTGGTGGTCCCGCGGCGGACCGCGAACGACACCCCGTCCGCCGCCCGCAGCGTGCCCGCGCCACGACCGCGGATCCGGTACTCCTTGACCAGGTCCGACACGACGAGGATCGGCTCACCGGTGACGATCGGCTCGGGCGGCAGTCCGGACAGTGCCGGTGCGGCCGCGATGAGCCGCTTCGTGTACTCGTGCTGCGGGTTCCGCAGGATGTCGTCGGGCGCGCCCTGCTCAACGACCTCGCCGTCGAGCATGACGACCACCCGGTCGGTACGGTCGGCCGCGACCCCGAGGTCGTGCGTGACGAACAGCAGCGTCGTGCCGTGCTGGTCGACGAGCGTCTGCAGGTGGTCGAGGATCTGCCGCTGCACGGTCACGTCGAGTGCGCTCGTCGGCTCGTCCGCGATGAGCAGCTCCGGCTGGCGGGCCAACGCGATCGCGATGAGGATGCGCTGCCGCATGCCGCCGGAGAACTCGTGGGGGAACTGGTCCGCGCGCCGGCTCGCCTCCGGGATGCCGGCTTCGGTCATCAGGGCGACCACCCGCTGGCGGATCGTGGCCCGCCCGCGCCTCCCGCCGGCGCGCAGCGTGTCCGCGATCTGCGCCCCGACGCGCATCGAGGGGTTGAGGTTGGTCGACGGGTCCTGCGGGACGAGCCCGATCCGGCCGCCGCGGACGCGCCGCATCGCGGACTCGTCGGCCCCGGTCACGTCGAGGTCGCCGAGCCGGATCAACCCACCCGTGACGTGTCCGGCACCCGGCAGCAGCCGCAGCACCGCCGCGATCAACGTCGACTTGCCGGAACCGGACTGGCCGACGATCGCGACGCGCTCGCCGCGGCGGACGTCGAGGTCGACGCCGTGCAGCACATCGGTGCCGCCGAACGCGACCCGCAGGTCACGCACGGAGAGCAGGGGCTCGCCGGGGTCGGACGGGAGGCTCGGCTCGCGTCCGTCGGTCGTCGTCCGGTCGGTCATGGGTGCGTCAGCGTCCTGTGGCATGTCCCTGGGCTCCTCTCGGGTTGGCGGCGGCGCCGAGGACGCCGGTGGCGGGGTCCCGCGTCACGCAGGAAAGACGGCCGAGCGACCAGTCGCCGGCGCGGGTGACGACGTGCCCGAGGGCCTCCAGGCCGGCGATGACGTCGTCGCCGAGGCGGTCCTCGACCACCAGGCCACCGGGCGTCCAGGTCCGGGGCCAGAACGAGCCCGGGAAGGACGTGGTGTGCAGCGCGGGGGCGTCGATGGCCTGCTGGGGGGTGTACCCGCCGACGATCGTCCGGAGCAGGAACAGCAGCTGCCACTGGTCCTGCTGGTCACCGCCGGGGGAGCCGAGCGCCATGACCGGTGCGCCGTCGCGGAGCACCAGGGTCGGCGTGAGGGTCGTCCGCGGGCGCTGGCCGGGGCGCAGCGTCGACGCGGTGCCCTCCTCGAGCCAGACCATCTGCAGGCGGGTGCCGAGGCAGAACCCGAGCTCCGGGATCGTCGGCGAGGACTGCAGCCAACCACCAGAGGGGGTGGCGCTGACGATGTTGCCCCAGCGGTCGACGACGTCGATGTGGACGGTGTCGCCCCGGGTCTCGCCGGTCGCCATCACGATCGGCTCGCCGCGGTCCTCGGTCAGGGCGTCGTCCTCGGCGGGGGCCGCGACGGCGGTCCCGCGGGCACCGGGCACGGTCGGCTCACCGACGCCGGCGACGGGTTCGCCCCTCGGTGTGTACGTCTCGCGGAGCGGCGGGAGCGCCCCGGCGGTGACGGACACCGACCCCGGACGGAGCTCGTGCGAGGCATGCTCGCCGATGAGGGTGCGGCGCTCGTCCGAGTACGCGTCGGAGAGCAGCTCGGCCATCGGGACGTCGCCGTCGCCGTAGTACGCCTCGCGGTCGGCGAGGGCGAGCTTCTGCGCCTCGACGATCGTGTGCGCACCGGCGACGGTGGACGGGTCGAGCAGGGCGTCGTCGAGCGGGTCGAGCAGTCGCAGCGTCTGGAGCAGCGCCGGCCCCTGTCCCCACGGCCCGGTCTTCGCGATCGTGCAGCCGCGGAACTCGGCCGTCGTCGCCGGTTCGTACGAGGCCCGGAACGCCGCGAGGTCCTCGGAGCGGATGACCCCGGCGTGGTCGGTGCCCGAGGCGTGGCGGTGCGGGGTCCGCACGAAGCGGTCGATCGCCTCGGCGACGAACCCGGTCGCCCACACGTCCCGGGCGGCGTCGATGCGGCGGACGCGGGCGTCGTCGTCGGCGGAGCCGACGCCGTCGCTGCCCTGACCGGCGTCGACGAGCCGCTCGAGCACGGAAGCCCACGTCTCGTTCCGGACGACGTCCCCGGCTACCGGCACCGTCCCCACGGGCTCGGCCGCCACGTCGCTCCGCAAGCTCCGCGACGCGTCGGAACCGGCCCGCGTGGGCCCACCTCCCGTCAGCCACAGAGCGGCGGAGGACGGCCAGTGGTCGCGGAACAGGCTCTCCACCGTCGCGATCGTCGCGGCCACGCGCGGCGCGATCGGGTGCCCGTCGCGGGCGTAGCCGACGGCCGGCGCGAGGACGTCGGCGAGTTCCCACGTGCCGTGGTCGCGGAGCAGCAGGAGCCAGGCGTCGACGGCGCCGGGGACGGCCGCGGCGAGTGCTCCGGCGCCCGGGACCAGGTCGAGGCCCTCGGCGCGGAAGTGCTCCGGCGTCGCGCCGGCCGGAGCCGGACCCTGCCCCATGAGGACCCGGGGCGTCGGGTCGTCCGCGGTGGCGAAGATCCCGGTCATGTCGCCACCGGGGCCGTTCAGGTGCGGTTCCACGACGTGCAGGACGAACGCGCCGGCGACGGCGGCGTCGAAGGCGTTGCCGCCGCGCTCCAGGACGGACTGCGCGGTGGCGGTCGCGATCCAGTGCGTGGACGCGGCCATGCCGAACGTGCCCAGCAGGTCCGGCCTGGTGGTCTCGGCACTCGGTTCGACGAAGGCGGGGTTGGTGCTCACGGTGTCACTTCCGGTCGGAGGCGGTGGGGTCGAGGGCGTCGCGCAGGGCGTCCCCGAAGAGGTTGAAGCCGAGGCAGATGATGGCGATGGCGATGCCGGGGACGACCGCGGCCCACGGCGCCTGGCCGAGGTACTGCTGGGCGTCCGAGAGCATGATGCCGAGGCTCGGCGTGGGCGGCTGGATGCCGAGTCCGAGGAAGGACAGCAGCGCCTCGCCGATCACGGCGACCGGCATGATCACCGTCGCCTGCACGATGATCGCCGACACGCAGTTCGGCAGCACGTGCTGGGCGATGATGCGGGCGCCGCCGGCGTCGAGGGTCTTCGCGCTCGTGACGAAGTCGGCGCTCGTGATGCGGAGCGTCTCACCGCGGACGATGCGGATCATCGCCGGGACGTGCGAGACGCCGATCGCGATGACCGCGTTCGACAGGCTCGGGCCGCTGATGGCGGCGAGGCCGACCGCGATGATGAGGAACGGGAACGCGAGGGCCACGTCGGTCAGGCGGGAGATGACCGCGTCGAGCCACTTCCAGTACCCGGCGAGCAGGCCGAGCGGCGTGCCGACGACGACGGACACCAGGACGGACAGCGCGCCGACGATCAGCGAGACCTGCACGCCGTAGAGCGTGCGGGACAGGATGTCGCGCCCCAGGTCGTCGGTGCCCAGGCCGAACCCGACCGTGAACGGCACCTGGAACGGCAGGTCGAAGTGCGTCTCGGTGGGGTCGTGCGGGGCGACGAGCGGCGCGGTGAGCGCCGCGAGGACGACGACCGCGAGCATGACGCCCCCGGTCATGCCGAGGCGGTTCGATCGGACCTGTCGCCAGACACGGCCGCGGCTGGAGCCGAGGTCGAACGCGGCGGCTTCGGTCGGGGTGAGCGCGGTCACTTGGTCCCTCCCACGCGGATCTTCGGGTTGATGACGGAGTAGAGCACGTCGACGGCGAAGTTGATGAGCACGTAGCCGAGCGTGATGACGAGGACGACGGCCTGGATCACCGGGTAGTCCCGGGTGAACACGGAGTCGAGCGTGAGCTTGCCGAAGCCGGGCAGCGCGAAGATGCGCTCCGTGACGACGGCGCCCGAGATGAGCCCGCCGAGCTGCAGCCCGACGATGGTGACGACCACGATCATCGAGTTCCGCAGGCCGTACCGGAACAGCACCCGGCCCCGGGAGAGGCCCTTCGCCCGGGCGGTCCGGACGAAGTCCGTCTTCATCGTCTCGATCATCGACGCCCGCGTCTGCCGCATGATCACGGCAGCCAGCGAGGTGCCGAGGATCAGCGCCGGGAGCGTCAGGTGGTAGAGCGCGCTCAGCGGGTTCGTCGTCATCGGGACGTAGCCCGAGGCGGGGAACCACCCGAGCCCGGCCGCGAGCCAGACGATCGCCAGGATCCCGAGCCAGAAGTTCGGCACCGACAGCCCGACGAGCGCCGCGGCGTTCGCGATCCACTCCGGCCACCCGCCCCGGTACCGCTCTGCGAGGGTGCCGAGGGCGACGCCGACCAGCACCGCGACGACGATCGCGTACAGCGCGAGCCACAGCGTGACCGGGAGCGTCGCGCCGAGGAGCTCGGTGACGGGGGTGCCGGTGCGGGTCGAGCGACCGAGGTCGCCCTGCAGCGCGTTGACGACGAACCGCCAGTACTGCACGACGATCGAGTCGTCGAGGCCGAGCGAGGCCCGGACCGCGGCGAGGCGGGCGGGGCTCGCTTCCTCGCCGGCGAGTGCGAGCGCCGGGTCGCCCGGCAGCTGCCGGACGCCGACGAACACCACGACGGACGCGAGCACGAGGGTCAGCGCCGCCTGCCACAGGCGGGTCGTCACGTAGCGGATCACTTGTCGGTCCCTTCCACGAACGCGGCCTGGCCGAGCCGGACCACGCCGTCCGCGTACGTCGAGACGCCCGCGACGTCGTTCCGGAGACCGGTGATGCTCCGGGTCCGGTAGAGGTAGATGATCGGGTCGTCGCGCTGCACCAGCTCGGTCATCTGCCCGTACAGGTCGGCGCGCTCCTGCTCGTCGGTCGCCTGCGCGGCGCGGTCGATCAGGTCGTCGACCTCGGGGTTGCTGTACCCGGCGTAGTTGTTGCCGCCGCCGGTCGCCAGGAACCCGCCGATGTTGCCGTGCGGGTCCACGCGGCCCGACCAGCCGAGCTGCAGCGCCTGGAAGTCGCCACGGGTCTGGTCGTCGAGCAGCGTCGTGTACTCCACCGGGGTGATCGTGATCGCGAAGCCACCGGCACGGGCCTGCGCCTGCAGGGCCTGGGCGAACCGGACCGTGTCGGGGGTGTTCGTCACCTCCATCTCGATCGGGAACGGCTGCTGCACACCGGCCTTCCGCAGGATCTCCTTCGCCGCGTCCGGGTCGTAGGCGGGGCACGCCTTGCTCGCGTCGCTCGCGAAGATGCTCGTGTCCGGCACCGGTGAGCAGGCGACGTCCGCCCAGCCATGGAACACGCTCTGCACGAGCTCGGCGCGGTTGATCGACATGGACAGCGCTCGCCGCACGTCCGCACGCTTCGCCAGGGGGGTGTCGATCTGCCGCGGGTCGGTGCCGACGCCGTCCTGGTTGCCGATGTTCACCGTGATGCCCTGGTACCCGAGCGACCCGGTGCGCAGGACGGTCAGGTCCTTCCGCTTCCGCAGGTCGTCGACGTCTTGGGTGGAGATCGTGTCCGCCACCTGCACGTCCCCGGACTTCAGGTTCGCCGCGCGGATGCTGGCGTCGGTGATGATCCGGTACGTGATGGTGTCGAAGTGGGCGCTCGCCGTGTCGTAGTACTCCGGGTCGCGCTCGACCTGGATCGACGTCTGCGGCACCCGCTTGACGAACTTGTACGGGCCGACGCACACCGGGGCGTCCCCGAACCCGTCGCCTTCCTCCTGGAGCGCGGTCGGTGACATCACCATGCCCGCGCGGTCGGCGAGCGCTGCCGTGATCGGTGCGAACGGGGTGTCGTAGTGCAGCTGGACGGTGTGGTCGTCCACCGCGGTGACGTCCGACACCGGCCCCATCTCGCTCTTCCGGCTGGAGTCGGCCTTGGTGAGGTTCCGCTCGAGTGTCGTGACCACGGCCGCCGCGTCGAACGGGGTGCCGTCGGCGAACCGGACGCCGGTCTTGACGGGGAACGTGACCGTCTTCCCGCCGTCGGACACCGTCGGCAGCGCCGTCGCGAGCATCGGCACGATCGCGCCCTCGGCGTCGATGTCGTACAGCTTCTGGCACATCGTCTCCATGACGTACCGGGTGTACAGCGACGACGAGGTCGTGGGGTCGAGACGGTCCGGCTCCGCGGAGAGGGCCATCACGAGGTCGCCGCCCTCGCGGACCTGGCGGTCGCCGATCGGTGCGGTGGTGACGGTGCCGGCGGTGGTGCCACCGGCCTTCGAGCGTTGGACGGGCACGCACGCGGTCAGGGCGAGCGTGGCGGCGATGACGACCGCTGGCAGGGCGAGGAGCGTGCGGCGGCGACGGGGACTGATCGGGGACATGGGGTTCCTGATGCGGTGTGTGGCGTGGCGTTCCTCGTGGGATCGCGCTCAGGAGCGGGGTTGATTGCATACAATCACGAATGGCAGCCCCTGTTTGTGCACAATCTGTTTCGATCGTGTAAAACCATCGCCCCGAGACGAAAGCGTCGAGTGCGTCGCCGACTGAGCACGCCCCCCGGAACGCCGGGAGCACACGGACCCGCGTCGCGCAACGCCCCCGGACCGGGGGATACCCCAGGCGCGCCCGGCCTGCGACCCTTGACCGTCGAGCTGTACAGGGACGGCTCGACACCGGACACGCACCGCGCTGGCGCTCGGCCGCCCGCGGTGGGCCTCACCACGAGCAGGGACGACCACCACATGATCAGGGCACGAGCACGTTTCGCCGCGGCCGTCACCGCCGTCGCGATCGCGGCCGCGGGACTCGTCGCGGTCGCCGCACCGGCACACGCAGCGACCACCTACACCGGTTCCGCACCGGCGGGCACCTGGCTGCGCGCCGGCGACCAGGTGACCTCCCCGAACGGGCAGTTCCGCCTGGTGATGCAGGGCGACGGCAACCTCGTCGAGTACGGCATCGGCAACGTGGTGCTCTGGGCGTCGAACACCCCGAACCAGTACGGGGCCGCCGCGGTCGTCCAGAAGGAGGGGCCGCTGTCGATCATCAAGGACGGCAAGCTGGTGGCGCAGTGGGGCCCGACGAGCTCCCCGACGAAGAGGCTGCGCGTCGGCGTCGACGGCACCCTCTCCCTGCTCAACACGTCGAACGCGACCACGTGGAAGCTGCAGACGTTCCAGAACCGTGTGCCCGCCGGGACGACGATCCTGCCCGGCACCGTGCTGCGCTCCGGGGCCGGTCGCCACCAGACGTTCACGATGCAGGCCGACGGCAACCTCGTGCAGTACGTCAACAGCACCGCGCCCTGGTCGTCAGGTACCTTCCGGCACCCCGGAGCGACCGCTGCGGTGCAGGCCGACGGCAACCTCGTCGTGTACCCGAAGGGCGGCGGCAAGGCGCTCTGGGCCTCGAACACGTCCAACAAGGGCGGCGGGGCGTTGCTGGTCCAGCTCGACAGCAACGTCGTCCTCTACGGCAAGGCGGACACCCGCTCCTGGTCGACGAAGAAGGTCACCGGGCTGCAGTGGCCGGTCGCCGGTACGACGATCACCGGACGCTACGGCGACGACCGCGGCGCCGGACACGTGCCGCGCTACCACCAGGGCACCGACGCGCCGGTGAAGGTCGGTACGCCGGTCTACGCCTCGGGGACCGGGCGGGTGACGACGGTGGTGCGCAACAACGCCAGCTACGGCAACTACGTCGTCGTGACCTACGGCCTGACCACAGTGTTGACGGCACACATGAGCTCGATCGCCGTGAAGAAGGACCAGGTCGTCTCACTGGGCACGCAGCTCGGCAAGTCGGGGAACACCGGGCAGTCCACCGGTCCGCACGTGCACGTCGAGACACGGGTGAACGGCACGCTCAAGGACCCGCTGACGATCCTCGCGTTCCGCTGACGTCGGGCGGGCACGCCGACCCCCGGCCCGGCGGTCGCAACCGGCCGGGCGGGCTCGCCGAGCCCCGGCCGTAGGGTGGTGGGGATGTCACGCCCCACCGCCGAGGACGTCCTCGTCGCGTTCGCCCGGACGCCCGGGGACGTCGGTGCCGCACGCCGCGTCGCCCGCCGCTTCGCGGAACTGGAGCCGGGGGAGCGGTCGGCACTGCTCTGGAGCGAGGACCCCGGCGGCCGGCTCGTCGCCGTCGTGCTGCTCCTGCAGGCGGCCCGCGAACGCCAGGCCGCACGCCGGGCTCCGGATCCCGACCTGACCGACGAGTACCTGTCCGCACTCCGGGCCGAGCGGATCGACGACCCGGCGCTGGTCGACCTGGCCGCCGAGGACCTGGTCGGCGCCCCGCTGCTCGGCGGCTCGACCGGGCCGCTGTTCGCGCTCGCGAAGTCCGACGTGGCGCTCGTCCGTCGGGCCGCGGTGGTGGCGACCCTGGCGTTCGCGAAGCAGGGCGACGCCGAGGTCCCGCTCGCCGTCGTCGGTCGGCTGGTCCGGGAGCGCGGGGACCTCGTGCAGTCCGCCCTCGGCTGGGTGCTGCGCGAGACCGGCAAGCGGGCGTCCGAGGCCGAGCTGATCGGGTTCCTCGAGCGCCAGGGCCGGTTCCTCAGTCGTGCGGCGCTGGAGACCGCGACCGAGCACCTGCCACCGGCGGAACGGGACCGATTGCGCGGCTGACCAGTCGCCGGGCCTGGTCGTACCGAACACAGCGCACCGGTCTCCGACAGGATGGTCGGAACACGACAGGAGCTCATCGGTGCACTCTCACGGCGGCATGCTCGGGACCTTCACCCTCATCGCCCTCACCGTGGCGGGCGCGGTGTACATCGTCGGCGCGGCCGGACAGCGGCGACGCGGTCACGCCGCCTGGCCCCTGGCCCGCACGGTCTCCTGGATCGCCGGACTGCTCGCCGTCGCCGCGGTCCTGGTCGGTCCGCTCGGCCACGCCGGAGGTCACGACCTCACCACGCACGTCCTCGGGCATGTCGTCATCGGCATGGTCGCCCCGGTGTTGCTGGTGCTCGGCTCGCCGGTGACGCTCGCCCGCCGCACGCTCGAGCCCGTCCCGCTGCAGCGCCTCGGTCGGCTGGCCGGCAACCCGCTCACCCGGGCACTCGCGTTCCCGGTGGTCGCCGCCGTCCTCGCCGTCGGCGGCTCCTGGCTGCTCTACACCGGTACCACCGCGGCCGACTCGACCCGCGACCCGGCGCTGCACTCGGTCGTGATGATCGGGTTCCTGCTCGCCGGCCTGCTGCTGACCGCGGGTGTCGTCGGCGTCTCGGCCGGCATCCGCCGCACCCCGCGCTGGCTGCGCGTGGCCGTCGTCGTCCTGTCGGCCGCCGTCCTCTGCGTCGAGGCCGCGCTGATGGGCGCCACCGGTGTGCCCGGCGTCCCGGCCGACCAGGTGCCGTCGGCCTCGGCCGCGCTGTGGATCGGCGCGGTCCTGTACGCGGTCGCGCTCGGTGTCGTCATCGCCGGCGAGCGAGCGCGGGACGAGCGGACCGCACGCGACGAGCAGGTGGCCGCAGACGTCCGGGAGGCCCGCCCCGCGCCCGCAGCACCCGTCGCCTCCGACGCGGCGAGCTGAGCGCACCCCGAGGCATCCGCTTGCTCGGCGTGTCCGGCGCGTCCGCTGCCCTCGCGCAGCGCTGAGTGACCCACGCTGGGAAGCCCGCACGAGGCGGAGGCGTACCGATGGGACGACGCGTGCCGGGCCTCCCGTCCGACCGCGACCGCGACGAGAGGAGCGCACGCATGCGCGCACTGACCTGGCAGGGCACCGAGAAGGTGTCCGTCGAGACCGTTCCCGACCCGACCATCCAGGAGCCCACGGACGCGATCGTCCGGATCACCTCCACGGCGATCTGTGGCTCCGACCTGCACCTGTACCGCGTCCTCGGCCCGTACATCGACAAGGGCGACGTCCTGGGTCACGAGCCGATGGGCATCGTCGAGGAGGTCGGCTCAGCCGTCACGAACCTCAAGGTCGGCGACCGCGTCGTCGTCCCCTTCAACATCTCCTGCGGCCACTGCTACATGTGCCAGCGGGGCCTGCAGTCCCAGTGCGAGACCACCCAGGTGACCGCGTACGGCAGCGGCGCCGCACTGTTCGGCTACACGAAGATGTACGGCCAGGTCCCCGGTGGCCAGGCCGAGTACCTCCGCGTGCCGCACGCCGACTACGGCCCCATCAAGGTGCCCGACACCGGCGCCGACGACCAGTGGCTGTTCATGAGCGACATCCTGCCGACCGCCTGGCAGGCCGTGCAGTACGCGGACGTGCCCGAGGGCGGGACGCTCGCGGTCCTCGGTCTCGGCCCGGTCGGGCAGTTCGCCGCGCGCATCGGCAAGCACCTCGGCTACCGCGTGCTCGCCGTCGAGCCGGAGCAGGTCCGTCGTGACCTCGCGGCGAAGTACGACATCGAGACGTTCGACCTGTCGAAGGACCTCGTCGCGGAGCTCGTCGACCTGACCGACGGCCGCGGCCCGGACGCCGTCGTCGACGGGGTCGGCATGGAGGCGCACGGCAACCCGGTCGCCGGGTTCGCCCAGCGTGCCGCCGGTCTGCTGCCCGACAAGCTCGCGCAGAAGGCCATCGAGACCGCCGGTGTCGACCGCCTGGACGCCGTGCACACCGCGATCGACCTGGTCCGCCGCGGTGGCACCGTCTCGCTGAGCGGTGTCTACGGCGGCATGGCCGACCCGATGCCGATGATGACGCTGTTCGACAAGCAGATCACCATCCGCGAGGGCCAGTGCAACGTGAAGCGCTGGATCGACGACATCATGCCGCTCGTCGAGGACCCGTCCGACCCGCTCGGCACCCTCGACCTGACGACCCACCGGGTGTCGCTCGAGGACGCCCCGCACATGTACGAGGTCTTCCAGAAGAAGGAGGACGACTGCATCAAGGTCGTCCTCGACCCGGCACTCGCCGCCTCCTCCGCGGCATGACCCGCATCGTCGTCGTCGGCGCCACCGGGAACGTCGGTACCGCGCTGCTCCGCCGCTTCCGGGACGCCGGCGCCGACGTGGTCGGTGTCGCCCGCCGCCAGCCCGACCTGCGCGCCCAGCCGTACGACAGTGCGCTCTGGCACACGGTCGACGTCGGCGCCCCGGATGCCATCGACCGGCTCACCGCCGTGTTCCGCGGTGCCGACGCCGTCGTGCACCTGGCGTGGGCGCTGCAGCCGACGCACGACATCCCGGCGCAGCACCGCACCGACGTCCGCGGCACCGCGAACGTCCTGGCTGCCGTCGCGGCAGCGGGCGTGCCGCAGGTCGTCGTCGCGTCCTCGGTCGGCACCTACCGCGGGGTCGACGCCGACGGCAAGCGCACTCCGGTGGACGAGTCCTGGCCGACCGACGGCATCCCGACCGCCACCTACTCGATCCACAAGGCCGAGAACGAGCGGGCCATGGACGGCTTCGAGCGCGAGCACCCGGACGTCGTCGTCACCCGACTGCGCCCCGGGCTGGTCTTCCAGCGGGACGCCGCCGCCGAGATCCGCGGGTTGTTCCTCGGCCACCTGGTGCCGATGCGGATCGTGCGCTGGATCCGCTGGGCCGTGCTGCCGCTGCCGTACCCGTTCGTGTTCCAGGCCGTGCACGCCGACGACCTGGCCGACGCGTACTGGCGGGCGATCGACCGGAAGGCCGCGGGAGCGTTCAACATCGCCGCTGCCCCCGTGCTCACGCCACCGCGGATGGCGCGTGTGTTCGGGATGCTCGGCGCGGTCCGCGTGCCGCTCGGCCTGGTGCGCGGCCTCGTCACGCTCACGTGGCGGCTGCGCCTGCAGCCGACCGACGCCGGCTGGGTGGACATCGCCGCCGGGGTGCCGATCATGCGCACCGACCGGGCGCGCGAGGTGCTCGGGTGGGAGGCCCGGCACAGTGCCGAGGACGCCTTCCGTGACCTCGTGGCCGGGTTCGCCGACGAGCACGGCGTGCCCGCGTCGCCGCCGCTGCGCGGCTGAGGTCGCCCGGCCGGGTCCGCTGAAGAGCGGACTGGCGTCGCCCTCTGCGGCGGGTGAGGATACGAGTCAGTTGCAGTACGCAACTGTCTTGTGCTTCACCGACAGAGGAGTCGACATGCAGAAGTCCATCGCGGCCGCCGCCGTGGCCACCGTCATCGCCGCCGGCCTGTTCGCCGCCGCCCCAGCCTCGGCGCTCACCGCGTCGACCCGCGTGGTCGGCGGCGAGAAGGCCCCGGCGACGGCGTCGATCGTCCAGCTCCAAGCGACGGGCGGCACGATCCCCGCCGGCTACGCCAGCTCGTGCACCGGCGAGCAGATCTCCGCGTCCTGGGTCCTCACCGCGCGGCACTGCATCGACGGCATCGGGGCGATGAACGTCTACCACTCGAACTCGACGGTGAACCGCGGCACCCCGGTCGCCGTCGACCGGATCAGCGCCGCCCCCGCCGGCGACGTCGCCCTCGTGCAGCTGCGCACCGCGTACGCGCTGTCCTCGTACACGCCGCTGGACCTGGCCGCGACCGCGAAGTCGAGCGGCACCGGCACCATCCAGGGCTACGGCCTCCGCGCGAACGCCGTGCAGTCCGACGGGCTGTACCAGGCGTCCGTGTCCCTGACCGGGGCGAGCACCGACGCGTTCGGCGGTCGGGCGCAGCACGTGACCGGTGTCTCGGGCGCCTCGAACCACGGCGACTCGGGCGGGCCGCTCATCGTCAACGGCAAGGTCGTCGGCGTGTGCTCCACCGGTGACAGCGCCGACCCGGGGGCGAACACCCGCGCCGGGTCGAACTACGCGCTGCTCGCGCAGGCGTCCTCGTGGATCCGGAGCACGGCGGGCATCTGAGCGTCTTCGCCGAGCAACGGGCGTCGCGGTCGTCGACCGTGGCGCCCGCTCTGCTGTCCGGCGGCGGGGTCAGTCCGGGGCGTCCGCCGGTGCAGGGCCGGCCGTCGCGGCTTGCTCGAACAGCCCCGTGGCCAGGTCGTTGAGGACCGCGTGCAGGTCCCCGCGGTGGCCGGAGTCGACGGCGCGGAGCATGGCGGCGTAGCGCTCCCGGTAGTCCGCGACCACGGCCTCGCCCGCCGAACTGAGGCGCAGGAGCGACCCTCGTCGGTCGGACGGGTTCGGTGTGCGCTCGAGGAGTCCCGCCGTCGAGAGTCGGTCGACCATGTTCGTCACCGCGCCGGAGGTCAGGCCGAGGAACCCGGCGACCTCGGTGGGGGTGGAGTAGCCGGTGTCGCTGATGAGCACGAGCGCGCGGAGGCCGCTCTCGTGCACGCCGGCGCGGGCGCTGAGCTGCCCCACCAGGCTCGCGTTGGCGCGCACGACGGCGTCGAACGCGGCCATCAGGTCCGTCGCGTCCTTCTCGTCTCGCGTGCTCACCAGTCGTTCTCCAGATCTCTCTCGTTGCGGGAGGTTACCGGTCCGAGGCGTGCCTGCCGGACGTGGATGCGCCTCCCGTCTGCGGTGTCCCCCGCTCTGGGGGCCGCACGGCGGTTCCATCTTGTTGAACCGATGACTATCTTAATCATTGAGCAATCGGCCAGACGGAGATTGCGAACCAGACCCCCACGAACATCGAGGTACCCCGTGTCCAACCAGCTCCGCACCTCCCCGCTGAAGCGCATCCGTTTCGCACCCGTGGCGCTCCTCGCGGGCATCTTCGCCGCCGTGCTCCTCTCCCTCTCGCTCACCGGCACCCTCTCCGGGTTCGCCGCGAGCATCACCAACAGCAGCAACACCGCTGCCAGCGGCACGCTGATCATGCAGGAGCAGAACGCCAACGCGTCGGTCACCTGCCTCAGCACCGACGGCGGCTCGGTCTCCACCAACGCCGCGACCTGCTCCACCATCAACAAGTTCGGTGGCAGCACGACGATGACCCCGGGCAACACGGTCAACACCCCGATCACCATCAAGAACACCGGCACCGCAGCCGCCAGCACCTTCACCCTGACCCCGGGCGCCGCCTGCACGCAGAGCGCGAACGGCACGTCGAACGGCACCGCGACCGACCTGTGCGCGAAGATGAACCTCGTCGTCACCTCCGGCTCCACCACCGTCTTCTCCGGCACCCTCGCCAGCTTCAAGGGCGGCGCCGCGATCACCCTGCCGACCGCTCCCGCCGCCGGTGCGAGCGTCCCCTTCAACTTCGCGGTCACCCTCGACTCCTCGGCCGGCAACACCTACCAGGGCCTCGCCGCCTCGGTGCCGATGACCTGGACCTTCACCGCCTGATCCGCAGCAGCCCAGACCGGCGACGCTCGACCGCCCCCCCCTGCGGTCGAGCGTCGCCATTCCCCTTGACCACGACCGACCAGGACGGAGCAGCACATGAGCCTCACCTCGGCCATCCCGCTCAGCGGGACCCTCCCGCGGCCGCTCCTCGGCGGCCGTGCGATCAGCCGCTCCGAGACCGTCCTGGCCTGGTCGGTCGCCACGATCGCGGCACTGCTCCTCACCGCCGCCGTCCTCTTCCTCACCAACGGCGGCCGCTGGTTCGTCGTCGAGACCCCGTCGATGGGCGAAGCCGCACCCGTCGGCACGCTCGTGCTCGACATGCCGGTGCAGGCGTCGTCCCTCCGGATCGGCGACATCGTGTCCTACCAGACGCCCGCGAACCCCGACGTCACCTACACGCACCGCATCGTCGCGATCGACCCCGACGGCGGCATCCACGCCCGCGGTGACGTGAACGGTGCCGAGGACCCGTGGACGCTCACCCAGGAGAACCTGGTCGGCGCCCCGGTCCTGCTCGTCCCGCACCTGGGCTGGCTCTTCCGGGCCGCCCCGATCCTCCTGATCGGCACGCTCCTGATCTGGGCACTGACCAGCGCCTTCACCGACCGGATCACCCGTGGCAGCCTGCGCATCGCCGGCAGCGCGCTCACCGTGGCGTACGCCGCGTTCCTGCTCAAGCCGTTCGTCAACGTCACGACGATCTCGAACACGTCCGCCAAGGGCGCCGTCGAGGCGACCGTGGTCTCCTCCGGCATGTTCCCCGTCCGCATCGACGCGGTCGGGGGCAACACCGTGCACCTGGTCGACGGCGAGGTCGGGCGGGTCACGATCCACGAACTCTCCCACCACGGGCAGTACCAGCTGATGTCGAACATCGACCTGGACCCGATGGGCTGGGCCGCGCTCATCGCCGCCTGCCTGCTGCCGCTGCTGTTCTGCCTGGCGATCGGCCGCGTCGAGGCGGTGCGTGCCGCGTGAACCTGCACCGACTCCGCGACGGCAAGGTCGTCGCCGTCCTGCTCATCGTCGCGCTCGCGGTCGTCATCGTGCTCAACCAGTTCGCGCCGACCCGGTCCGCCTTCAGCGCGAAGGTGACCAACGGCTCGAACAGCGCCGGCACCGCCAGCTACTTCACCTGCGCGAGCGCCGTCGACGTGGACAACGCCAACGCACTGTTCACCTACCAGCTCACCGAGGCCAGCAACGCGAAGACCGCCGTCGACGACTCCGGCAAGGCCGCGAACGGCACGTACCAGGGGTCGATGACCACGGCGACGACCACCCCCAAGGCCTGCCCGCGGGACACCGGCGGTGCGTACGTGCTGGACGGGTCGTCGAGCTTCGTCTCCACGCCGACGATGTACCGCAACCCGACCACCTTCAGCGAGGAGGTCTGGTTCCGCACCACGGTCGCCGGCGGCCTGCTCATCGGGTTCGGCAGCAACCAGGTCACCGTCTCGGGGCAGCACGACCGCCAGGTGTACCTCAACACCAGCGGGCAGCTCGTCTTCGGCACCTACAACAACACCACGCAGGTCGTCACGTCGCCCAAGGCGTACAGCGACGGAGCCTGGCACCACGTCGTCGCCACGATGTCCCCCTCGACGGGCATGCGGCTCTACGCCGACGGGGCCTTGGTCGCGTCGAACACCGCCTTCACCACCCCGGAGAACGCGACCGGGTACTTCCGCGTGGGCTACGACACGATCACCGGGTGGCCGGGCGCGGGCAACTACTACTACGCCGGCTCGATGCGGTTCGCCGCCGTGTACAGCTCGGTGCTCTCCGCGACACAGGTCGCGAACCACTACAACGCCGGGCGCTGAGGCGCGTCCCCGCTCGTCGGTGCCGCGCGCCAGACTGGGGGCATGGCACGGAAGACCGGCGTCACGGCGCCCCGCATCACGCTGACCGAACCGACGGACCTGGAGGACTGGACGCCCGGCCCCGGCGACGTCCTGACCGGCGACCGCATCGAGGGCAAGCGCATCGGCGTCCTCGACCTGTCCGGTGAGCGCCTGCCCGACCTGGAGGTCGAGGAGTGCGTCATCGAGACGCTCCGCGCCGGCGACGCCGAGCTCCGTGGCTTCCGGATCCGCGACAGCGTGGTGGAGGTCCTCGATGCCCCTGTGCTCCGCGCCGTCAGCGGTGCCTGGCGGGAGGTCCGGATCGCCGGGGGCCGGGTCGGCTCGGCCGAACTGCACGACAGCTCGCTCGCCAGCGTCGAGTTCGTCGGCCTGAAGCTCGGGTTCGTCAACTTCCGCGCCTCGACGCTCACCGACGTGGTCTTCCGCGACTGCGTCATCGACGAGATCGACATCGCGGACGCCCGACTGCTGCGGGTGTCGTTCCCGGGCAGCACCGTCCGGGAGTTCGCGGGCACGAACACCCGCATCGAGGACGTCGACCTGCGGGGCGCCGACCTCGACCGACTCGAGCGGCTGGACGGTCTGCGCGGTGCGACGATCGGCGGCGAGCAGCTGTTCACGCTCGCCCCGCTGCTGGCCGCCCAGGCCGGCTACCGGGTCGAGTGACCGACGCACTCGCGCCCACCGACCTGCTCGGGCAGTGGGTGCTCGAGCGGACCGTGCACGACCGGCTGGCCGACCTGCGCGGCACCGTCACCGGCACGACCGAGCTCACCGCGGTCAACGACGACACCGTGCGCTGGCACGAGGCCGGCACGATGGTCCTCGGCGAGCGCACGACCCCGGTGTGGCGGACACTGACGGTCCGGCGCGACCGAGCAGACCCGGACGGCCGGTGGCGGGTCTGCTTCGCCGACGGGCGCCCGTTCCACGATTGGGTGTGGGGCACGCAGGTCGAGCACGCCTGCGCCCCCGACGACTACACCGGTCTGCTCGCCGGGACACCCGAGCGGTGGACCGTCCGCTGGCACGCACGGGGCCCGGCGAAGGACCTGCTCCTCGCGAGCACGCTGACGCCGACGGGGTGACGGCCGGTCGGGACGCGATCGCGCGGTGCCCGCTCGGAGGTGCATACTGGTCTCGTCATCCGACCCGGCAGTGGGGCTTGCCGGACCCAACCTCGACGTCCGTCGACAACAGTCCCTATCTCAGCTGGTCGCGTTCCGACGCGCCTGAGGTAGGGAGAGCCATGTCCGAACCCGTGGGGATCGACCCCGACATCGACGACGCGTCGCTGTCGCCGGACACGTCCGCGACACCGCGACCGGTGCACCTGCGGTGGCGCTACCTCGGCCTCGTGGCAGTCGGTGGTGCGATCGGCACCGCCGCGCGCGAAGCGATCAGCACGGCGTTCCCGGCGCAGCAGGGGGTGTCGTGGGCGGTCTTCTGGATCAACGTCGCCGGTGCGCTCCTGCTGGGGCTGCTGCTCGAGCACCTCGCCCGTCGAGGAGCTGATGCGGGCCGCCGCCGGACGATGCGGCTCCTGCTCGGCACCGGAGTCCTCGGCGGCTTCACCACGTACAGCACCCTCGCGACGAGCACGGCGGTCCTGTTCCGCGACGGCCGCGGCCTCGACGGGACCGGGTACGCGCTGCTGACCGTGCTCTCCGGTGCCGTCGCGACCGGCGTCGGCATCGCCGTCGCCGGCCGGATCCGGTCGAACGGAGCGCGGGCATGAGCGCGGTGGTCTTCCTCGGCGTCGCGGCTGCCGGCGGCCTCGGTGCGGCGCTGCGCTTCTTCCTGGACGGGGCGGTCAACCGTGGGCGGGAGTTCCGGATCCCGGTCGGGACGCTGACGATCAACGTCACCGGTTCGTTCCTCCTGGGCGTCGTCACCGGCGCCGCCGGGCACCTCGGTGTCGTGCCGGTCGCGGTCCTCGGCACCGGGCTCCTGGGCGGCTACACGACGTTCAGCACCGCCAGTTTCGAGACCGTCCGCCTGGCCCGCGGCGGCCGCACCACGGCCGCCGCGGTCAACGGGCTCGGGATGCTCGTGGTGTCGGTGGCCGCTGCTGCCGCGGGTGTCGCGCTCGGCACCCTCACCTGACCGGGAAGGTCGCATCGACTGCCTCCGCTGCGCGCCCCCGGACCGCGGCCGCGACGTCCGCCTGCAGCAGGTCGCCGTGCACGGCCGCCCCGGCCTGCGACCCCGCCGCTGCCGCGACGACCACGGTGTGCATCGCGTTCGCCGCGTTGCCCGCCGCGTACACGCCGGGCACGTCGGTCCGTCCGACCGCGTCGATGGCCAGTGCCCGGCCGAACACCGTGCCGTTGACCTCCTGGTCCACCGGTGTCAGCCCGAGTCCGGCGGCCCACTCGACCCGGGCCTCGACCCGGCTCGCAGCCGCCAGGGCATCGAGTCCGACGACGGTCCCGTCCGCGAGCTCCACTCCGGACAGGGCGTCGCCGTCGGAGAGCACACGGACGATCGGGGTCCGGACCACCCGGATGTCGCGGGCTGCGAAACCGGCCAGCACGGTGTCGTCGAGCAGGTCGGGATCCGTCACGAACGCCGTGACGTCGTCGCTCAGTGCGCGGAACAGCTGTACCTGGTGCGCGGCCGCCGCCATCGTGACGAGGACCCCGATCCGGCGGTCGCGGACCTCCCACCCGTGGCAGAACGGGCAGTGCACGACCCCGCGGCCCCACTGCTCCGCCAGCCCCGGGACGTCGGGCAGGACGTCGACCGCCCCGCCGGCCACGACCACGCGGCGGGCGGCGACGACCTCGCCAGAGGCCAGGGTCAGCCGGAAACCGACCGGGTCGTCGGCGGTGACGGGTGTGGCGGACGCGGCCACGATCCTCCCGTCCGTCACGGTGACCCCGTAGCGGGCGACCTCCTGGCGCCCGATCCGGACCAGCTCGCGGGGTGCGGTGCCCTCCTGGCCCAGCAGGTTGTGGACGCCCTCGGCGGGTGCGTTGCGGGGCTCACCCGCGTCGACGACCAGGACGGAGCGGCGCGAGCGCCCGAGGATGAGGGCGGCGGACAGGCCGGCGGGACCGCCGCCGACGACGATGACGTCGAAGTGTTGAGACATGCGGTGATCCTCGGTCGACCGTGACCGAAGTGGCAAGTGCTGTTGCCGGTGTGGCAAGATCGGCCGCATGAGATCCGGCCAGGAGGCACGCCCCACCGAACCGACGACGGCCGACGTCGTCGACGCGGTCGGCCCGCGCCTCCGGGCGCTCCGCACCCGACGCGACGTCACCCTCGCGGCACTCGCGGAGCGGACCGGCATCTCGGTGAGCACCCTGTCGCGGCTCGAATCGGGGCAGCGGAAGCCCACCCTGGAACTGCTGCTGCCACTGGCACGCGCGTACCAGGTGCCGCTCGACGACCTGGTCGGGGCGCCAGCGACCGGGGACCCGCGGGTGCACCTCAAGCCGGAGCGGCACGGTCGCCGCGTGGTGATCCCGCTGACGAAGCGGACCGGGGGAGTGCGGTCGTTCAAGCAGCTCATCGAGCCGAACGACCACGGCTCGGACACGACCCTGAAGACGCACGAGGGCTACGAGTGGCTCTACGTGCTCTCGGGTCGGCTCCGACTGGCGCTCGGCGACGAGGTGTTCGACCTCGGCCCGGGTGAGGTCGCGGAGTTCGACACCCACACCCCGCACTGGGTCGGGAACGTCTCGGAGCAGGTGACCGAGGTGCTCTGCCTGTACGGGCCGCAGGGCGAGCGGGCGCACGTGCGGTCGAAGCCCGCCTGAACGGCGCCCGCAGAACGCAACGTCGGCGGCGAACCGCAACGCGATCGCGTTGCGTCTCGCCGCCGACGTTGCGTGTTGCGCTCAGGCGACGGCGGCGCGGTAGCGCTCGAGCACCTCGGGGTGCGGGTCCGCCGGGATCGACGTCGTGGGGATCGACCAGCCGGGGAGTTCCCCGGTGACGACCCACGCCGCCTGTCGTGCGGCACCCGCGGCGACGTACTCGCCGGGTTCGGGTACCAGGACCTCGCGGCCGAAGACCTGCGCCGCGACGACGCGGACGGCCTCGTTCTGCGCGGCCCCACCGATGAGCAGCAGTCGCTCCACGGTGACACCGGTGCGCTCCACCGCGGCCAGTCCGTCGGCGAGGGCGCAGAGCATGCCCTCCACCGCGGCACGGGCCAGGTGCGCCCGGTCCGTCGTGCCGGGCGTCATGCCGAGCAGCGACGCGGTGGCATCCGGCCGGTTCGGGGTGCGCTCACCGACGAAGTACGGCACCAGGACGAGCCCGTCGGCGCCGGCCGGAGCCTGCAGCGCCAGCCGACCGAGTTCGGCGTGGTCGACACCGAGCAGGCCGCCGATCACCTCGAGCACCCGCGCCGCGTTCAGCGTGGTGACGATCGGCAGGCGGGAGCTCGTGGCGTCGGCGAACCCGGCGACGGTGCCGGACGGGTCCGCGATCGCGGTGTCGGTGACACCGAACACGGTGCCGCTCGTGCCGAGGGACACCGCGACGTCCCCGGCGGCCAGGCCGAGTCCGAGCGCGGCACCGGCGTTGTCCCCGGCGCCCGCCGTGACGACGAGCCCACGGGAGGCCCGTGCACCGCCCGGCAGGTCGACGTCCTGCTCGAGGGTCCCCATCGCCTCGGCCGGCTCCACCACGCGCGGCACGACGACCGCGTCCCCGTCGTCGCCGGTCTCGGCGACCCGGAGCGGGCGGCCGAGCGCGAGCTCGAACAGCTCCGCGTCGTACTCGCGGCGTGCCGGATCCCAGTAGGCGGTGCCGCTGGCGTCGGAACCGTCGGTCGCGAGCGCGTCCAGGTCCGGGCCGAGCGGGCTCTCGTCCGCCGGGCCGTAGCCGCGGAGGCGCCAGGACAGCCAGTCGTGCGGCAGCGCGACGGCGGCCGCGCGGGCCGCGTGCGAGGGCTCGGCATCGCGGAGCCAGCGCAGCTTCGTGGCGGTGAACGAGGCCACCGGGACCAGACCCGTGCGGGCGACCCATGCCTCCCGACCGAGTTCCTCGACCATCTCGGCAGCGGCGGCCGCGCTGCGGACGTCGTTCCAGAGCAGGGCCGGGCGGATCACGCGACCGTCGGCGTCGAGCACGACCATGCCGTGCTGCTGCCCGCCGATGCCGATCGCGGCGACGTCGTCCAGGCCGCCGGCGTCGGCGACCGCGGTGCCGAGGGCGTCCCACCAGGCGGCGGGGTCGACTTCGGTGCCGTCGGGGTGCGTGGCGCGGCCGGAGCGGACGACCTCGCCGGTGGCGGCGCGGCGGACGACGACCTTGCAGGACTGCGTGGACGAGTCGACCCCGGCGACGAGGAGCTCGTCACCGGGGTCGGTCGCGCTGGAGGCGAGATCAGCCACGAGCGCCCATGAGGTGCTCGACGGCGAGCTGCTGCAGCTTGACGAAGCCGAAGCCCTTGCCGCCGAAGTAGGCGTCGGTGTCGAAGTCCTCGTACGCCGAGGTGTCGGCGAGGAAGGCGTCGTAGCTCTCGCCCTCGTTCAGCGTCGGCTTGGCGAGCTCGGAGACCTTGGCCGCCTCGAGCGCTGCCTGGACCTCGGGGTCGGCGCGGAAGGCCTGCGCGCGCTCCTTGAGGAGCAGGTACATGCGCATGTTCGCGGCGGCCGAGTCCCAGACGCCCGTGATGTCCTCGGTGCGGGACGGCTTGTAGTCGAAGTGACGGGGGCCGTCGTAGGCGCGGCCACCCTGCGGGGCACCGTGCTCGAGCAGGTCGACGAGCGAGAACGCGTTCTGCAGGTCGCCGTGACCGAAGACGAGGTCCTGGTCGTACTTGATGCCGCGCTGGCCGTTGAGGTCGATGTGGAAGAGCTTGCCCGAGTACAGCGCCTGGGCGATGCCGGCGGTGAAGTTCAGGCCCGCCATCTGCTCGTGGCCGACCTCGGGGTTCACACCGAACAGCTCGGGGCGCTCGAGGGTGTCGATGAACGCGATCGCGTGGCCGAGCGTCGGCAGCAGGATGTCGCCGCGGGGCTCGTTCGGCTTGGGCTCGATGGCGAACTTGATGCCGTAGCCCTTGTCGGTGACGTACTGGGCGAGCAGGTTCACGGCCTCGCGGTAGCGCTCGAGCGCAGCCTGGACGTCCTTGGCGGCGTCGTACTCGGCGCCTTCGCGGCCACCCCACATGACGAACGTCTCGGCGCCGAGCTCGGCGGCGAGGTCGACGTTGCGGAGCACCTTGCGGAGGGCGAAGCGGCGGACGTCGCGGTCGTTCGAGGTGAAGCCGCCGTCCTTGAAGACCGGGGCGGAGAAGAGGTTCGTGGTCACCATCGGGACGACGACGCCGGTCGACTCGAGCGCGCCCTTGAGGCGGTCGATCTGGGTCTGACGCTCGGCGTCGGTCGAGCCGAACGCGAACAGGTCGTCGTCGTGGAAGGTGAGGCCGTAGGCGCCGAGCTCGTCGAGCTTCTCGACCGCCTCGACCACGTCGAGCTGGGGGCGCGTCGGGCCGCCGAAGGGGTCCGAGCCGTTGTAACCGATGGTCCAGAGACCGAAGGAGAACTTGTCGTCGCGGGTGGGCTGCACTGCCATGGGGGGGTCTGCCGATCGTCGTCGAGCGTATTTGTTGTCAGCGAGAACATATCCCGTCCATCCGGCGTCCGCAACCCCCGTCCGCGCCTCCGACGCTGTGAGGACGGTCATCGGATGGCCACCCGCTGTTCGACCCGACGCCGCGAACCGGACGAGCACGCGGGGCGGTCCGTTCACCCCGCGCGCGGAGGCTCCTGCCGGTACCGCGTCCGCCACGACGCCGGGACCGCATCCGCCACGACGAAGGAGCCCCGATGAGCCGGCCGAAGCCCGAGCAGCACGCACCCGACGTCACCCTGGGCGCGGCACCGCCGCTCGCTCCCGGCGCCACGCACCCCGCCGCCGTCCGACACGGCGTCAGCCGCCGGACGGTGCTGCTCGGCGGTGCGGCCGCCATCGCCGCGGGCGTCGCCGCCGGGTCACTGACGGGAGGCCCGTCCTCCGACACCGCGCAGGCCGCGGCTCCGCGACACGGTCGGCACCGGTCGATCAAGGACGTCCAGCACGTCGTCGTGCTCATGCAGGAGAACCGATCGTTCGACCACTACTACGGCACCTTCCCCGGCGTCCGCGGCTTCGGCGACAAGCAGGCCGTCGAACTGCCCGGCGGCACCGACGTCTTCGCCCAGCCCGACCCCACCCGCACCGACGGCGGCGTCCTGCTGCCGTTCCCGCTCGACTCCGCGAACCACGACGCCCAGAACGCCGGCGGCCTCGACCACTCGTGGGGCGGCGGACACACCGCGTGGAACGGCGGCGCGTGGAACCGCTGGGTCACCGCGAAGAGCGGGCAGACTATGGGCTACTTCACCGGCGAGGACCTGCCGTTCCACCACGCGCTGGCCTCGGCGTTCACCGTCGCCGACCACTACCACGCGTCGCTCATCGGACCGACGACCCCGAACCGGCTGTTCCAGTGGTCCGGCACGATCAACCCGCAGGGCGGACTCGGCGGCCCGGCGACCGACAACCCCGACGACTACCTGCCCGTCTACCACTGGACGACCTACCCGGAGCGGCTGCAGCAGGCCGGCGTGACGTGGAAGACCTACGCGAACGCCGAGGTCGGCGATGACGGCACCCATCCCTACGTCGGCGACTACGGTGACAACCCGCTCTGGCTGTTCCAGCAGTACCACGACGCCCTGGCCTCGAAGGACCCCGCGGTGCACGACCTGGCCGACCGCGGTGGGCTGCACGACGGGTGGCTGCCGGACTCCGGCAAGGGCCTCGACGTGCAGCACCTGCTCAGCGACTTCGGCCGTGACGCCGCCGCGAACACGCTGCCCGCCGTCTCGTTCGTCGTCGCGCCCTACGGCTGGAGCGAACACCCCGCCGCGAGCCCCGACTACGGCGCGCACTACACGAACGCGGTCATCCAGGCATTGATGAGCAACCCGGACACCTGGGCCAGCACCGTCCTGCTCATCAACTACGACGAGAACGACGGCTACTTCGACCACGTGCTGCCGCCGCTCGCCGAACCCGGGACCCCCGACGAGTACGTCGCCGGACTGCCCGTCGGCTACGGCACCCGCGTCCCGCTGACCGTCGTCTCGCCGTGGTCCCGCGGCGGATGGGTCGACTCGCAGGTGTTCGACCACACCTCGGTCATCCGCTTCCTCGAGACCTGGACCGGCGTCCACGAGCCGAACATCTCCGCCTGGCGCCGGACCATCTCCGGCGACCTGACCTCGTGCTTCGACTTCGCGAACCCGGACTTCTCGATCCCCACCCCGGCCGAGGTCCCGCCGCTCAGCGAGACGCAGAAGCTCGTCGCCGCGGCCGACGCCGACCGTGGCAAGCCGAAGGTCACCGAGCCCGCCGTCGGTGCCCAGCGTCGGCCGACGCAGGAGCCCGGCACCTCGACGCGGCACCGGTCGCTGCCCTACCGGCAGTCCGCCGACGTCTCCGTCGACCGGACCCGCGGCGTCGTCACCCTGACGATGCGCAACGACGGACGGCAGGGTGTCTCGCACCAGGTGTTCCCGAACACCGGGCTGCCGTTCGTGTCCAGTCCGCACACCGTCGCCGCCCGGTCGACCGCTGCCTACGAGTGGGACACCGCAGCGCACGACGGCGCTTACGACTTCAGCGTCTACGGCCCGGACCGCTTCCTCCGCCGGTTCGCCGGGAAGGTCGTCGCCGGTCCCGACCGGGACCTCGCACTGCCGGAGGTCACCGCGACGCCGCGCACCGGTCGCGACGCCGGACTGCTCCTGCGACTCGGCAACGGCGGGCGGAAGCCGGTGCGGTTCACCCTCACCGCGAACGACTTCGTGGAGCACCACGAGACCGTCGTGCTCGCCGGACGGCACTCGGACGCGGTGCGGTGGCCGCTCGACGCGTGGGGCTACTACGACGTCGTGGTGACGGCCGACGACGGCACCGAGTTCCGGTACCGGTTCGCGGGGCGGGTGGAGTGACCCGGCGCGGGGTGGTGGCCATCAGGGATCAGGGCACGCCCATCGGATGAGTGAGCCACTTTTGACGTGAAGGCGCTCGGGCCGGGCTCATCACAGACTTGGCAAGGGGGCGGGGTGACGGCCAGCGGAGGTCGTAGTCGCGGAACCTCGTCCAGTTGATGTTCCGCTGCTGACTTGCTCCGACTCGTGTGTTCAGCCAGGCTGGGCAGGGGGTTCGGCAGTCGGATCCACTCGTCGTGGGGGCGAGGGCGAGGGGACGCTGATGACGTCAGTTCAATTCGATCGCCGACGCGCTTCTGCTGCAGACCCTCTCGCCCGGCATGCGGTGTTGCCGTGACGGGGCGTCGAACGATCCGTCGATCTGCCCTCGTTGCAGCACTCGCTGGAGCTGCACTCCTGCTCACGAGCTGTCACCAAGGACCTTCCATGAAACCGAGCGAAGCGAAGACCGCCATCCGCACCGTCGTCGACCGCACGACGGCCGCCGTCGGCGGCAACTGGACGGTGCGGAGTGGCCCGGCGTTGAGCATGTGTCCGGGCTCTGCTGACGACCGCGGCGTCACGTACAAGCTCATCCTCGACCGCGACGGAGCCGGGGACCGCGAGGCCGACCTCGCGGAGGTGCAGAAGTCGTGGGAGGCCGAGGGCATGACCACCCGGCGGTACGAGAGCAGGGGCGAGCACCCGATCACGAGCGTCATCGGCCACGGCGGGCCGACCACGTCCATCCAGCTGCTCACCCGCGAGGACGGGTACAGCCTGACCGGGGTGTCGGAGTGCGCCGACGGCGACTTCGACAAGATGGTGCTCGAGAACGACTTCTGAGATCGTCCTGCCAGCGGCGGCACTCATCCACAGATCCGCTGCGCAGCCGCCGGCACCCCGACCCGCCCTGGGATACTCGGCACATGTCCATCGACCCCGCGGAACGGTCCGGCTCGCGCCCCACGCTCGAGGCCATCGCGCGCCGGGCGTCGGTGTCCCCGGCCACCGTGTCGAAGGTCCTGAACGGCCGCCCCGGCGTCTCCGGACCCACGCGGGAGCGCGTCGAACACCTGCTCGCCGCCTCCGGCTACGCCCAGCGCGACACCCCGCCCGGCCCCGGCTCGCTCGTCGAACTCGTCGTCGAGGACCTGTCCAGCGAGTGGTCGATCGAGATCGTCCGCGGGGTCGAGTCCGTCGCCCGCGAGCGCGGGTACGCCCTGTCCCTCTCCGCCCTCGGCCCGGACCACGCCGTCGGCGAGGACTGGATCACCGGCGTCCTGCACCGCCGACCCGCGGCGATCGTGCTGCAGTTCTCCGCGCTCACCGCGGGCCGCCGCGACCAGCTCCGTGCCCGCGGCATCCCGTTCACGGTCGTCGACCCGGTCGGTGACCCGCCCGCCGACGTCCCCGTCGTGGGTGCGACCAACACCGCCGGAGGAGCGGCCGCGACCCAGCACCTGCTCGACCTCGGTCACACGCACATCGCGGCGATCGCCGGACCACTCGACATGGCCTGCGCGGTCGACCGGCTGGCCGGGCACCGTGCGGCGCTCGCCGCAGCCGGACCGGAGGCCCGCCCCACCGCCGCCACGCACGTCCCGTCCGGTGCGCCCGATCCCTCCGATGCGCCCGGACCGTCCGTCGTCGTCGCGCGGTTCAGTCGGGAGGACGGCGAACGCGCGGCCCGCGAGCTGCTGGCCGCCGACCCCCGGCCGACGGCGATCGTCACCGGCAACGACCTGCAGGCCCTCGGCGTGCTCGATGCCGCACGGTCGCTCGGGCTCCGGGTGCCGGAGGACCTGTCCGTCGTCGGGTTCGACGACGTCGCCCCCGCACGGTGGGCACGGCCCGCGCTGACGACGATCCGGCAGCCCTTGCAAGAGATGGCGGAGCGGGCGACCCGGATGGCGTTGCGCCAGCACGCCGGCGCGGGTGCGGACGAGCACGCGGGTGGCGCGCCGGGCGAGCCGGTCCGGGTCGAGCTCGCCACGACGCTCGTGGTCCGCGACTCGACGGCCGCACCCGGTGTCGGGACGGGGGACGAGCCTCCCGTCCGTGACCACGGGCTGGCCGACGAGCGCCCTGACGTGACCACCGTCGAGATCATCGGCGGGCCCGAAGCGCTGCGCGTCGGCCTGCACGAGTACGACCCGGCCTGGGCGATGACGTTCGCGGAGCACCGGGAGCGGATCCTCCGCGCGGTCGGCCCGCTCGACGTGCGGGTCGAGCACATCGGGTCGACCTCGGTGCCGGGGCTCGCCGCCAAGCCGATCGTCGACCTGGTCGTCGTCGTGCCGGACGTCACGGACGAGTCCGCGTACCTCGAGCCGCTGCTGGGCGCCGGGTACGAGCTGCGGGTCCGGGAGCCCGGCCACCGGCTGGTGCGGACGCCGGAGCGGGACGTCCACGTGCACGTCTACGAACGTGGCGCGACCGCGGTCGAGGACTACCTGCTGCTGCGCGACCGGCTGCGGAGTGACCCGGACGACCGGGCGCTGTACGAGCAGACGAAGCGGGCGCTGCTGAGCGGGACGTGGGACGACATGAACGACTACGCGGACGCGAAGACCGACGTGATCCGTGCCGTGATGGCGCGTGCGCGGGCAGCGGCGGTGTTACCCGGGTAACGCCTGACGTACACGCGAGCAGCATCGGAAGCGCGCCATGGGTTGACACGAGTAAACCCGCACCGTCACACTGGCTGCACGCTCCGTCGGACCCGGCGGTGTGCAACGACGCACAGGAGGACAGCACATGACGTTCACCCTCGGCATGGTCGGTGCCGGCCAGTTCTCGTCCCACTTCGCCGCACTGTTCCAGCTGCACCCGGGCATCTCGGCCGTGTACGCCACCGACGTCATCGAGGGCCGTGCGCAGCGCCTGGTCGACGACCTCGGCCTCGCCGGCACGTACGCCGACATGGACGCGATGCTCGCCGACCCCGCGATCGACGCCGTCGCCGTCTTCACCCAGCGGTGGACGCACGGGCCGATCGTCGCCCGGGCGCTGCAGGCCGGCAAGCACGTGTACTCCGCGGTGCCGATGGCCGTGACGCAGCAGGAGATCGCCGAGGTCATCGACCTGGTGTCCGCCACCGGGCTGACGTACATGATGGGTGAGACCAGCCAGTACAACCCGGCGACGGTCTTCGCACGCCAGAAGGCCGAGCAGGGTGCGTTCGGCCGGGTGTTCTACGCCGAGGGCGACTACCTGCACGACATGGACCTCGGCTTCTACGACGCGTACAAGTACAGCGGCGGCGACGACTGGAAGGCAACCGCCAGCTACCCGCCGATGTGGTACCCGACGCACGCGATCGGCGGCGTCCTGGGTGCCATGCCCCGGCACGCGACGAGCGTCAGCTGCATCGGTGTGCGCGACGACCGCGACGACGGGGTGTTCGACAAGCAGGTCAGCATGTTCGACAACGACTTCTCGAACATGACCGCCCTGTTCGAGCTCGACGGCGGCGGGTCCATGCGCATCAACGAGTTCCGCCGCGTCGGATACCCGTCCCCGATCCGCGAGAGCCGCTTCCGCTGGTTCGGCACCGAGGGCAGCTTCGAGCAGCTCGCGGAGACCTCGGTCTGGCAGGACAAGGACGGCGTGCAGGACGTCTCCGACCTGCTCGCCTCGGAGCCCGCGATCGGTCTGGACGACCCGCTACTGGCGGACATCGCGCCGTCCCTCCGCGAAGCCTTCAGCTCCGGGCACGCGAAGGTGCACCAGGCGGAGGCCGAGCGCCTGCCGTCCGAGTTCGACGTCGCCCCGGACGGACACGAGGGCAGCCACCGGTTCCTGGTCGACGACTTCGTCCGCGCGGTCGCCGGCGGCACGCTGCCCACCGTCAACGCCTGGGTCGCAGCGCGGTACACGCTCCCCGGCCTCGTGGCGTTCCAGTCCGCCCTGCAGGACGGCGCGCGGCTGCCGATCCCCGACTTCGGGGACGCCCCGGTGCCCGTCGGGTCGCCGCTGCCGGTCCGGAGCGCGTCGTCCGGAGCGTGACCGGCCGGGCGGCGCGACCGCGTGCGCGCCGCCCTAGGCTGGCCTCCGTGCGGAGCAGCAGGGCATGACCGACCGGACGCCGGCGCCACGGAAGGCGACCCGACGGGACGTCGCCCGGCTCGCCGGAGTGAGCGACGCGGTCGTCAGCTACACCTTGAACGGCACGGCGCCGGTCGCCGCCGCGACGGCGGAACGGGTCCTGGCCGCCGTCGAACAGCTCGGCTACCGGCCGAACCAGGCCGCACGCGCCCTGCGCTCCGGCTCGGCCGACACGCTCGCCTTCCTCGTGCCGAGCAGCAGCGACCCCGTCTTCACCAACCCGTTCTTCGGTGAGTACGCGAGCACCCTGGAGGCTGCTGCTCGCGACCGCGGGTACGCCCTGTACACGACGGCCACGTCCTTCCACCCCGACGAGGTGCTCGCCCGGTTCCGCGAGTTCGCCGCGCGCCAGATCGACGGCGTGCTCGTGCTGGCAGGGGACACCCCGCTCGACAGCACGGCCCTCGACCGTGTCGGCCTGCCGTGGATCGCCCTCAACGTCGCCACCCGGGAGCGCGGGGTCGCCAGCCTCGGCGCCGATCTCCGCGCGGGGGCGGTCGCAACGACGACGCACCTGCTCGAGCACGGCCACGGATCCGTCGGGTTCGTCGGTCAGGACGACCCGAGCGAGCCGCGGTACATCGGGTGGCTGCAGGCCTGCGCCGCTGCCGGGGTGCCGGCCGGACCGTTCGTCGCGGCCGAGGTCACCCGCCCGGGCGGTCGGGACGCCGGGCACCGGATCGTCGACGACCGGTCAGCGGACCCGGGTCGGGCGCCCCGGGCGTTCTTCGTCGCGTCCGACCGGACCGCGGTGGGTGTGCTGCGGGCCTTCCACGAGCGCGGCGTCCGGGTGCCGGAGGACGTCGCGATCGCGTCCTTCGACGGTTCCTCGGAAGCGGAGTACGCCTGGCCGGGCCTGACCACCTTCCGGCAGCCGGTCGACGAGATGGCGCGGAGTGCGGTCACACGGCTGCTGGCGCGCGACCGTGACCACGCGCACGAACTGTTCCCCGGCGAGCTCGTCCTCCGACGCTCCTGTGGGTGTCCCGACGCAGGTCGCTGACGACGGGAGGCGGCCCACCGACTCGGCGACCGCCTCCCGTCATCCGCACGCGGACCGATCCGTCAGTGCCGGTCGCGCCGCCGCACGAGGCGGACGACGATGCCCGCGACGACGCCGCCGACGAGCGGCGCCACGATGAACGCCCACAGCTGCCCGAGCGGCACCGCACCGCCGTAGACCGCGGTCGCGATCGAACGTGCCGGGTTCACCGAGGTGTTGCTGATCGGGATGCTGACCAGGTGGATCAGGGTGAGCGTCAGCCCGATGCCGATCGGGGCGAGCGCCTGGTACTCCTGCTTCGCCGTGACGGACAGGATGACGGCGACGAAGACACCGGTGAGCACGGCCTCGGCGAGCAGCACGGACCCGAGCCCGAAACCGCCGGGGCTCGAGGCGCCGAAGCCGTTCGACGCGAAGCCGGAGTCGACCGCTGCGCTGAACGCGCCCTGCTTGCCGGACAGGACGGCGGCGATGACGCTCGTGGCCGCGAGCCCGCCCAGGACCTGGGACACCAGGTACCCGGGGACGTGGCGGCCGTCGGTGCGTCCGTCCGCGAGCAGGCCGAGGGTCACCGCGGGGTTGAAGTGGCCACCCGAGATGTGCCCGACGGCGGCGATGCCGGCCATCACGGCGAGGCCGAACGCCAGCGCGACACCGAGGAACCCGACACCGGTCTGGTTGTCCGTCGTGCTCGGGAACCCCGCGGTGAACAGCGCCGTACCGACACCGCCCAGGACGAGCAGGAAGGTGCCGAAGAACTCGGCCAGGTACCGGGCACCGGGAGACCAGGCGGCAGCGTCTTCTCGGCGCTGCTCGGAGGTCGACGTGCTGACGGGTTCACGATCGCGGGCCACTGGTGTTCCTCTCGCTGGTCTCTGTGCGGCGTGGTGTTCTTCTGGGGGCGGTCAGCGGCGGTTGCGGGCGGCCTTGACGAGCTTCTTGCCGAGCTTCTTGCGTCCCTTGCGGGCGCGGGGGTCGTTCCAGATCCGGCGGGCGGTTTCGCGCTTCGACGACCCGCCGTTCTTGACGACCGGTCGGTTGGACCGGGAGCCCAGGAAGAAGCCGATGAGGGTGATCACACCGGTGACGATGAGGCGGTTGCGCATGGGGGTACTCCTTGTCGGTGGTGCTCCGAGCACGGCCGGTCGGCCGGTCCCGCGTCACCCGGTCGTTCGACCGCGGTGGGGGTCGGGGCGGCACCGTCGTGGTGCCGCCCCGCGTGCGCGGCTACTCGACCCGCGATTCCTTCTTGTCGTCGTCGTTGTCGTCGTCACCCGGGATGTGGACGTCCTGGATCGTGACGTTGACCTCGGCGACCTCCATGCCGACGATCTGCTCCAGTGCACGGGAGACCGACGAGCGGACGCCCTCGGCGACCTGCTGCAGCTTCACCGGGTACTCGGCGACGATGGTGATGTCGGCGGCGACCTGCTTCTCGCCGACCTCGACCTTGACGCCCTGACCCAGGTCGCGCTGGCCGATGGCGTCGCGGATCGCGCCGATGGCACGGGCTGCGCCGCCACCGAGCGAGTGCACGCCGTTGACCTCGCGGGCGGCGATGCCGGCGACCTTCGAGACGACGGTGTCGTCGATGACGGTCTTGCCCGTCGCGGCGTGGCTGCCGGTGTTCGCCCCGGACTTGCTGGTGGCGAGGGTGTTGGGGGTGGTCGTGGTGTCGGCCATGGTGTCTCCTTCCGAGTGACCCGCCGGGCGTTCCCAGCGGGTGCTGTTCACGGATGAGACGGGCTGGAGAGGACGATCGTCACGGCCGTGTCACGACTTCCAGCAGCGTTCCAGGAAGTGCGTCAACCGGCTGGCTCCTTGTCCCCCGGTGCCCGGACCGAGCCGTCCGGACCTTCGGGAAGCGGCTCCCGCTCTTCGCCGACCGACGCGACCGAATGGGGTCAGAGCGCGCTGAGGTCGTGGCCGTCCAGGGCGTCGTTCCAGGTGGTCCGCCCTTGCTGCTCCGTGGCGACGTGGAGCCCGCCGTGCCCCTGCTGCAGCCCGCAGTGCCAGCGGTCGAAGCGGCTCGGGCAGCACTCGTCGTCGTGCGGTGCCGGGCCTCCATGGGGTGGTTCGTGGGGTGTGGCGTCGGTCGAGCGGTCGTGCATCGTCTGCTTCCTGTCGTGCGGTCCTCCAGTAGGACGAGTCGAGCGGCCGTTCCGTCACGAACCCGGTGCACGCAGGCGCGTCGGGGGATGACGGTGCATGCTCGGATGCGGCCGTCGACCCGCAACGGACGCGGCCTGAGGACCTCGGATGGTCCCGGAGACCGGAAGGTGAGGATGACCGACGACGACCCGCTCGGCCGCGCCGACGACTCGACGCTCGTCGTCCGTGCCGCCGACGGCGACGTGCCCGCGTTCGCGGTGCTCGCCCGCCGACACGGGCCGCTGATGCGTGTCTACGCCGAGCAGATGCTCGGGTCGAACGTCGAGTCCGACGACGTCGTGCAGGAGTCGTTCCTCACCGGGTGGCGTCGGCTGTCCGACCTCGACACACCCGCCCACTTCCGGCCGTGGATGATGCAGATCGTCACCCGCAAGGCCATCGACCGCCTCCGCCGACGTCGGCACCACGACGACGTCGACGACCTGCAGCAGCCCGCCGACCCGGCACAGAGCCCGGAGCGTATCGTCGAGGCGCGGCTGCAGCTCGACGCGATGTGGGCTGCGCTGGACCGGCTCCCTGCCGACCAGCGTCGCTGCTGGCTGTTGCGGGAGACAGCCGGGTACAGCTACCAGGAGATCAGCGAGGCGCTCGAGCTGCCGGTCTCGACGGTCCGAGGGCTCCTCGCTCGGGCGCGGCAGTTCCTGCTCCGGGAGATGGAGGCGTGGCGATGAGCGACGACGACCAGACCCTGCCCGCTGACGCCATGCCCGCCGACGCCGACCTCGACGGCCACACCTTCGACGAGCTCGCCGACTACCTGGACCGCGGTCGGACCCCGCGTGACCCCGACATCGAGTCCTCGGCCGCCTGCCGTCTGGCGCTGTCCAACATGCAGCGCCTCCGCGAGCTGTCGATCGGCGCCATGCAGCGACGCGGCGACACCGACCCCGATCCCGACCGTGAGAACCGCTGGATCGACGGCCTGCTCGCCACCATCCGGGCCGAGATCACCTCCGGCCGCGACGTCCCCGTCAGCCACCCGGACCCCCGGCTGCGGCTCACCCTCACCGAGGCGGCCGTCCGCAACCTGGTCCGTCGCGCCGGCGACACCACCGGCGGCATCGTGATGGGACGCTGCACCCTGACCGGTGACGTCTCGACCCCGGGTTCGCCGGTCACGGTCGAACTGACCGCGGCGATCGCGTACGGGCAGGTCGCCGACGAGACGGCCGAGCGACTCCGCCGACGGGTCGCGGACGTGCTCGCCCGGCACACCGAACTCGTCATCGAGCAGATCGACGTCACCTTCGACGACGTCTACGTCCCCTAGGAGCACCCGTGTCCGACGACCGCGAGCTGTCCCGCCGCCTGACCGACCTCGCCCGTGCGACCGACGGTGTCAGCCACGTGTTCCCGGCGCAGTCGCTCGTGCAGGTCGCGGCCGACGCCGTCGCCGCCCAGCTGGAGATCCGCGACCCGGGCACGATGGTGGACGTGCACCGCGGCGGCGGTGCGGTGCGGATCACCGCAGAGGTCGCGGTCGACGGCGCCCGTCCGGCGACGGAGACCGTCCGCGAGGTCGGCGAACGCATCCGTTCCGTCGTGGACGCCGAGCCCGGCCCCCGACCGGACACCATCACGGTCGTCGTGCGGCTCGTCGAGGACACCGTCGGGATCACGGCGGACGACGTCGCGGCCGACCTGGTCTGACGGCGGGCGCTGCTGCTGGACCGGTCGCGGCCGGGACCCGGGGCTCGCTAGGGTCGGGCGCATGAGCATGGACCACGTCGACGTCGACTGGGAGCACGCCCGCGACACGAACCGCGCCAACTGGGACGACCGCGTGCCGATCCACGAGGGCGCCTACGGGCTCGACGCCTACGCCGACCCGGCACACCGCTCGGACGTCGTCCGCCAGGACCTGCCCGTGCTCGCCCCGTGGCTGCCGGACGGGTCACTCGCCGGACTCGACCTCTGCCACCTGCAGTGCCACATCGGCACCGACACCGTCTCGCTCGCCCGGGAGGGCGCCCGCGTCACCGGCGTCGACTTCTCCCAACCGGCGCTGGTGTCCGCCGCCGCCCTGGCCGAGCGAGCCGGCGTCGACGTCACCTGGGTGGAGACCGACGTGCTCGACGCCCGGGCCGCGGTCGCCGGGGACTTCGACGTCGTCTACACGAGCATCGGCACGATCTGCTGGCTGGCGGACCTCGACCGGTGGGCGGCGCAGGTCGCCGGACTGCTCCGACCCGGCGGCGTCTTCTTCATCCGCGACGGCCACCCGGCCCTGTTCGCGCTCGACGAGGACGCCGACGAGCTGGTCACCCGGCACCGGTACTTCCCGGACGGCACAGCACAGCAGTGGGACGACGCCAGCACCTACGCGGGCGACGGCACGGTCGCGCGGACCCGGACCTACGAGTGGCCGCACCCGCTGTCCGAGATCGTGAACGCCCTGCTCGACGCCGGCCTGCGCATCCGCCGACTCGACGAAGGCCGCACGCTGCCGTGGCGGTTCAGCCCGCGGATGGAGCAGGCGGCGGACGGCGACTGGGTCTGGCCCGCTGCGGACCGTGACCGCATCCCGACCACCTTCACCATCGTCGCCACCCGCGACTGAGCTGCCGGCAGGACCGCCCTCAGCAGGCCACCCGCGGGCGCGACCCGTCCCACGAAAGTTTTCCGATCCTCCCGTCCGGCTTGTCCCGGCCACCCGCCCGTTCGTAGCGTCGACGGCGGACGCACGATGCGAGGGAGCATGCGATGACGGATGACCGGTTGCGGGTCGCGATGGTGGGCCACGGCTTCATGGGAGCCGCCCACTCACAGGCCTGGCGGGTCGCGCCGCGGTTCTTCCCGCTCGACCGCGAACCCGAGATGACCGTCGTCGTCGGACGCGACCCCGAGCGCACCGAGGCCGCCCGCGCCCGCTTCGGGTGGCAGCGTGCCGAGACCGACTGGCGCCGCGTCGTCGAGGACCCGGACATCGACGTCGTCGACGTCTGCTCACCCGGTTCCTCGCACGTCGAGGTCGCGATCGCAGCCCTGGAGGCCGGCAAACACGTCCTCTGCGAGAAGCCGCTCGCCAACACCGTCGGCGAGGCGGAGGCCATGGTCGCCGCCGCCGAGTCGGCCGCCGCGCGCGGGATCCGCTCGATGGTCGGCTTCAGCTACCGGCGCGTCCCGGCCCTGGCGTTCGCCCGCCAGCTCGTGCAGGCCGGCCGGATCGGCGAGGTCCGTCACGCCCGTGCGCTCTACCTGCAGGACTGGCTCACCGACGCCGACGGTCCGATGACGTGGCGGTTGGACGCATCGCTCGCCGGGTCCGGCTCACTCGGCGACATCGGAGCGCACGCCGTGGACCTGGTCGAACACATCACCGGCGCCACGCTCGCCTCCGTCAGCGGCACGCTCGAGACGTTCGTGCACGAGCGCCCGCTGCTCGCCGACGGTGTCGGCCTGTCCGGCACCGCCTCGGACCAGCGCGGACAGGTCACCGTCGACGACGCCGCCTGGTTCACGGGTCGACTGACGGGAGGCGCGGCCCGGCCGGGCGGGACCGTCGCCACGTTCGAGGCCACCCGGTACGCGACCGGGCGGAAGAACGGTCTGACGATCGAGATCAGCGGGTCCACCGGGGCGATCGCCTTCGACCTCGAGGCGATGAACGAACTCCGTGTGTACGACGCGACCGCGCCGGCGGGGGAGCAGGGGTTCCGCCGGATCCTCGTCACCGAGCCGGAGCACCCGTACATGGCGAACTGGTGGCCGACCGGGCACCCTATCGGCTACGAGCACACCTTCGTCCACGAGGTCGTCGACTTCGTCACCGCGATCACCGGCGGGCAACAGCCCGAGCCGTCCTTCGCCGTGGGGCTGCACGTGCAGGACGTCCTGGACGCCGTGCAGCGGAGCGCGGCCGACGGCAGCGCCTGGACCCCGATCCCCACCCGATGACCCTCCCTTCCCCCGATCCGCAAGGAGCACCTCCCGTGCAACGCCAGGCACTCGTCGTCCGCGGCGGTTGGGACGGGCACATGCCCGTCGAGACCACCGAGCTGTTCATCCCCTTCCTCCGCGAGCACGGGTTCGACGTCCGCGTCGAGGAGGGCACCGCCGTCTACGCCGACCAGTCCGTGATGGACACGATCGACCTCGTCGTGCAGGTGAACACCATGTCGACCATCGCGAAGGAGGAGTTCGACGGCCTGCAGCGCGCCGTCCTCGCCGGCACCGGGATGGCCGGCTGGCACGGCGGCATCGCGGACTCGTACCGGGACAACGCCGACTACCTCCACATGATCGGCGGCCAGTTCGCCCACCACGCGGGCAAGCACCCCTCCGAGCGGGTGGGCGAGCAGTCGGACAACTACATCCCCTACACGGTGCACGTCACCGACCTCGGCCGCGAGCACCCGATCATGCAGGGCATCGACGACTTCGACCTGGTCAGCGAGCAGTACTGGGTGCTCAGCGACGAGTACGACGACGTCCTCGCCACCACCACCCAGGAGGCCCGTGCCTGGGACGCGTGGAACCGTCCCGTGACCTCGCCCGCGATCTGGACCCGGCAGTGGGGCCAGGGGCGCATCTTCGTCTCGGCGCCCGGGCACCGGATCGAGATCGTCGAGTCGCAGCCGGTCCGCACCATAATCGAGCGCGGCCTGCTGTGGGCAGCCCGATGAGCGCCGGAGTCGAGGGTGTTGCCGCTGCTCGTGCCACCGCACCGCTGCGGGTCGGGATGGTCGGGGTCGGCAACATCAGCAAGCAGTACCTCGAGCAGTTCCCGTCGCTGCCGGACCTGCGGCTCACCGCGGTCGCCGACCTCGACACCGCCCGGGCAGCAGCCGTCGCCGACGAACAGGGTGTCCAGGCGCTCGGCGTCGACGAGCTGCTGGCGTCCCCGGGCGTCGACGTCGTCCTCAACCTGACGATCCCCGCCGCCCACGCCGACGTCGCCACCCGGGCACTCGCCGCGGGCAAGCACGTCTACGGCGAGAAGCCGCTGGCCCTGACCACCGCCGAGGCCGAGCCGGTCCTCGCCGCCGCCCACGCGGCGGGCCTGCGGGTCGGCAGCGCCCCCGACACCGTGCTCGGCACCGGCATCCAGACCGCCCGCGCCGCGATCGACGCCGGCCGCATCGGCACCCCGGTCGCCGCCGCGGTGTCCTGGAGTGCTCCGGGCCACGAGCTCTGGCACCCCGCACCGGGCTTCTACTACCAGCCGGGCGGCGGCCCGCTGCTCGACATGGGCCCGTACTACCTGACGAGCCTCGTCACGTTCTTCGGCTCCGTGGTGCGGGTCAGCGGCAGCACGACCCGGTCGACGCGGCAGCGGACGGTCGCCACCGGTCCGAACGCCGGGCAGGTCCTGCCGGTCGACGTGGACACGCACGTCGTCGCGGTCCTGGAACACGAGGACGGCGTCGTCTCCACGGTCACGCTGTCGTTCGAGGTGTGGGCGACCGAGTCCCCGCTGTTCGAGGTGCACGGCACCGCCGGGTCGCTGTCGGTCGCCGACCCGAACCGGTTCTCGGACCCGAGCCGCATCGCCACCGCCGAGGACCGGACCTTCCAGGAGCTCCCCGTCCTCGCCGGTCACCGCGACGCCGGGCGCGGGGTGGGCCTGGCCGACATGGCACGGGCGATCGCCTCGGGGGAGCCGCACCGGGCCTCCGGCGAGCTGGCGTTCCACGTGCTCGACGTCATGGAGTCGATCGCGACCGCGGGGCGGGAGCGAACCGTCGTCGAGGTGGCGAGTCGGGCCTCCCGGCCGGCGGCGGTACCGCTCGGGTAGCCGGCGCGCGTCCTCGTGCGCGCCGCCGGCGGAGAGCACGGGCATGGTCAGCGAACGAGTCGGCGGAACGTGGCAGCCGCCGCTCGCCACCGATGACCCGTGCTGCTCGGCCTGCCGGATGTGGGGTCGGCCGTGCCTCCGTCGACCCGCGGAATGATCACGTAGCGTCCGGCGGCGTCTCGACTCAGCTGACGGTCCGTGCCCTCCAACTTCTTCGCCATCTTCGCGGCGAGCTCGTGTGCGAGCCGCTTGGTCTCCTCGCTGTACTGGGTCATGGTCGTGAGCCCTCCCGTGGTGTCCCTGCCGATCCGTCGGACGCACCGACGTCGGTGATCAGGTTGATGATCGTCACTGTCATGTCATCATCTCCCATACGAGACCATTCGGCGTCGATCAGCCCGGTCAGAACGGCCATGCCCGTTCTGGACACGCTCTCTTCTTCGCTCACTGCGCGGTCGCAGTTCAGGAGAGCGACGTCGTCTCCGGCAGGAGCGTCCTCGCCGGCGCTCCGTGCTGCGGGCGGAGCACGGCGTCGACCTGCTCACGATCGAGGGCACCCTGCCACCGGGCCACGACGAGTGCCGCGACGCAGTTGCCGAGCAGGTTCACACTCACGCGCATCGAGTCCATGATCCGGTCCGCGCCGAGCAGCAACGCGACGCCGGCGACCGGGAAGAGCCCGAGGCTCGTCGCGGTGGCCGACAGGGCCAGGAAGGACGACCCCGGCACGCCCGCCATGCCCTTCGAGGTCAGCAGGAGCACCCCGAGGGCCGCGACCTGCTGCTCGAGGGTGAGCGGCACCCCGAACGCCTGGGTCAGGAAGAGCAGCGCGATCGACAGGTAGATCGCCGCGCCATCGAGGTTGAACGAGTAGCCGGTCGGGACCACGAGCCCGGCGACACTGCGGGAGACGCCGACGTCGGTGAGGCGCGTGATCATCCGCGGCAGCACGGCCTCGGTCGACGCGGTCCCGAGCGCCAGCCCGAACTCGGCACGCGTGTGCCAGACGAACCGCCAGACGGGGACGCCGGACAGGAGCTGCCCGACCACGAGGAGCAGCACGATGAACACCGCCGCAGCGGCGTAGCAGGCAGCGATCAACAGCCCGTACGAGCCGAGCGTCGCGACGCCGTACTGCCCGACCACGAACGCCATCGCACCGAAGGCGCCCAGCGGGGACAGCCGCATCACCCAGCCCAGGATCCGGTAGACGACCTCGAGGCACAGGTCGAGTCCGCGCACCAACGGGCGGGTCCGCTCCGGCCCGATCGCCGCGATCGCGGCGCCGACGAACACCGCGAAGACGAGCACCTGCAGGATGTCGTTCGTCGCGAACGCGTTGACGACGCTGGACGGGATGAGGTCGAGGATGAACGTGCCGGCGTCCGGGATCTCCCCGCCGGCCGTCTTCGCCGTGACCGCAGAGGCGTCCAACGACGACGGGTCGATCCGGAGGTCTGCGCCCGGCCGGACCAGGTTCCCGACCAGCAGCCCGAACACGAGCGCGCACGTGGACGCGAGGACGAAGTACGTCATCGCCTTGCCCGCGATGCGTCCCACGGACCGCAGGTCACCGACGTGGACGATGCCGGTGACCACGACGATGAAGACCAGCGGTGCGATCACCATCTCGATCAGCCGGATGAACCCCTGACCGACGACGTTCAGCGCGGGCGCGGCGGACGGCGCGGTCACCCCGACGACGATGCCGAGGACCACCCCGATCGCGATCTGCACGAAGAGCGAGCGGTACCAGCGAGCGGGGGCACGTTCCGGTGTGGTGAGGTCCATGCCTCCACCCCAGCGTGGGCCCGTTTCGCCCGCGTTACGTCCGTGTTCCCACTCCGGGAACGGCACCGGCGACGGAACGGTGCCGGCGACGGAACGGCGCCGTCGGCGGAGCGGCGCCTCGGTCCGGTCGGGAGGCCCCGGGGCAGTGGGCGCGCTGGGACGGCCCGCTCGTCAGGTCGTCGCGCGCCTGATCAGGGTCTGCTGAACAGGTTCACGACGTTGCCGTCGGGGTCGCGCACCAGTGCGGAGCGGTTGCCCCACGGCATCGTGGTCGGCTCGAGGACGACGTCCTGGCTCCCGAGCTGCAGGTCGGCGAAGTCACGGTCGACGTCGGCGACCTCGAACTCGATGAACACCGATCGGTTGGTCGCCGGCACCAGGGCGCCGCCCAGCATCGCGACGGTCGCGGTGCTGGCGATGGCGAGGTGCGCGCCCGGCCCGCTGAACTGGGCGAAGACCGGCGCGGGACGCTCGGCCTGCTGTCCGGTGACGCGCTCGTAGAAGGCGACGAGGCCGTCGAGGTCGTCGGTGACGACGCGGATGGATGCGAACGACATGTGGTTCCTCCGGTGGTGCTGGTGCAGTGGGAGCATCAGCTTCACCGGGCGTCGCGACACCGTCCTGTCGGGGTTTCCCGGAACGTCCCCGGTGACGGATCGGTCGTCGGCGATCGATCAGCCGTCCGTGACGGATCAGTCGTCCATGACCGACCGGAGCCGTCCGTACGGGATCGCGAGCTCCTCTGGTCGGAGGGAGCGCTTCGGGGGTCGTTCGTCGGTGACCTCGACGGAGCGCATCCGGTCTCCCCGGAACGCCCGCACTCCGTCACGCAGCCGACACCAGGCGACCAGGTACCACTGTCCATCCTTCTCGATGGACCCCAGCGGCTCGACGTCCCGGACGGACTCCGCCCCGCCGGCGTCCTGGTACCGCAACCGCACGACCCGGTCCGACCGGAGGGCCGCCGCGAACGCGGTCGGGACGACGGCGTCGTCGTCGCTCTCGAGGAAGTGCACCCGGGACGCGAGCGCACTGGCCCGCGCAGCATCGCCGTCGGGCATGACCGCGAGCACCTTCCGGGCAGCCGTGCGGGCCGACTGCCGGAACGGGCTGTGCTGGAGCCCGCCCAGTCCGATCAGCACCGCGAGCGCCTCGTCCAGCGTGAACCCCGCTGGGCCGAGCGTTGCCGAAGCGTCGATGACGTACCCGCCGGTGCGGCCGGGTTCCGCCCAGATCGGCAGGCCCGACTGCTGCAACGCGGCGAGGTCCCGCTCGATGGTCCGGACCGACACCTCGAACCGTTCCGCAAGGCGTCGAGCGCTCCGCGGACGCGGCGAGACCGCGCGCAACTCCTCGACGAGGCCGTACAGGCGGTCGGTCCGGTTCACCGGTCCATCATCCGACAGGTCGTCCTCGCCGCCGGCCGCGGCGCGGTTCGCGCTCAGCGACATGGCTCGGGCCGGCGAGGCCGCGTTCTGTCGCTGGGCGCGAAATCGGCGGCCGGGCCGGCGGGCGGGCGGGCAGGCTGGCCGCGGGGGCCGGACCGCCGGGAGGCCCGTGGCGCGCTCCATTTGTTGGCATCGCAGACAAATGGTTGCGCGAAGCGCTTCGACGCTGTTAGCGTCGCCGTCGCGAGCCGATCGAAGCGCTTCACGAGCGCCGAGGATCGGCACGGAGGACGCGACGGAGACGAGCACGAGGAGGTGCACACATGGTGACGATCCACGAGGTGGCGAAGGCCGCAGGCGTGTCGATCTCGACCGTCTCGTACGCCCTCTCCGGCAAGCGCAGCATCTCCGCCACGACCCGCGCGCGCATCGACCAGGCCGTCGCGGAGCTCGACTACCGGCCGAACGCCGGTGCACGCATGCTCGCCGGCGCCCGCACGAACATCCTCGCCCTGTCCGCCCCGATCCGGCAGGACGCGCACCTGCCGACGCACATGCGCTTCGTCACCGCGGTGGTCGAGGCGGCACGGGCCCACGACGACGACGTGCTGCTCCTGGCCCGCGACGACGAGGTCACCGGCATCCGCCGCGTGGTGGACAGCTCGCTGGTCGACGGGGTGGTCGTGCTCGGGGTCTCGACCGACGACGAGCGCGCTGAGGTCGTGCGTCGCTCGGGTGCCGCGGCCGCGTTCGTCGGCGTGCCGGGTGACACCACGGGCCTGAGCTGCATCGACCTGGACTTCGCCGAGGCCGGTCGTGCCTCGGTCCGTGCACTCGCCGCCGCCGGACACCGCAGCATCGGTGTGATCGGCCACCCCGCCACCTACGTCGAGCGGCACACCGGCTTCATCCGTCGTTTCGCCGACGCGTTCGAGGACGAGTGTCGGGCAGCCGGCATCGCCACCCTGGCGCTGTACCCGTCCCTCGACCGCGCCGACCAGCGTGCGGCGGCGGACGAGCTGCTCGCCGGGCTGCCGGACATGACCGCGCTCGTGTTCCACTGCAACGAGCCCGTCGTCGAGGCCGTCCTCGCGCACCTGGTGGCGCGGGGTGTCCGTGTCCCCGAGGACGTGTCGGTCGTGGCCGCCTGCGCGAGCTACGACACCGACCGGCTCGAGGTCCCCCTGTCCACCATCCCCCTCCCGCTCGAGGAGATGTGTCGCGGCGCCGTGGAGGACGCCGTCCGTCAGGTCGACGGTGCCCGCGAACCGGGCGTCACCCTCCTCCGACCGCGGTTCATCGACCGCGGGTCCATCCGACCGGTGCACTGACCGGCTTCGAACGGTCGATGGACACATCGGCCCGGCGTCTTCGTCGGTCGATTGTCGAAGCGCTTCGATCATCCTGACCCGGCCCCATCCCCCCTACAAGCCATCCCCCCCCCTACAAGGAAGTAGCGACATGAAGAAGTCACGCCTGCTCGGCGCACTCGCCGGGCTCGCCGCGACCGCCGTCGTCCTCACCGGCTGCTCGGCCGGCGGGAGCGCCGACGACCGCAGCAACGAGGACGGCAAGACGCTGAAGCTCTGGCACTTCGAGTCCGAGGACTCCGCCATGGGCAAGGCCTGGAAGGAGTCCATCAAGGTCTTCGAGAAGGAGACGGGCGCGAAGGTCGAGTTCCAGGAGAAGAGCTTCGAGCAGATCCGGAAGACGGCCAGTCAGTCGCTCAACTCCGACCAGGCTCCGGACCTCATCGAGTACAACAAGGGCAACGCGACCGCCGGCCTGCTCGCCAGCCAGGGGCTCCTCAGCCCGCTCGACGACGCCGTCAAGAAGTACGGCTGGGACGAGAAGCTCGCCAAGTCCCTGCAGACCACGGCCCGCTACGACGACAAGGGCGTGATGGGCTCCGGCTCCTGGTACGGCGTGCCCGACTACGGCGAGTACGTCGAGTTCTACTACAACAAGGAGCTGTTCCAGAAGTACGGCGTCCAGGTCCCGAAGACCCAGGCCGACCTCGAGCAGGCCATGGCCACGTTCGAGTCGAAGGGCGTCACTCCGCTCGCCGAGTCCGCCGCCGAGTACCCGCTCGGGCAGCTCTGGTACCAGCTCGCCCTGTCGAAGGCGGACCGCGACTGGGTCGACGACTACCAGCTGTACAAGAACCCGGTCGACTTCTCCGACGAGCAGATCTCGTACGCCACGAAGACGATCAAGGACTGGACGGACAAGGGCTACATCTCGTCCGACGCCACCGGCATGAAGGCCGAGGACGCGGGCACCGCCTTCATCAGCGGCAAGTACCCGATGTTCTTCTCCGGCTCGTGGTGGTACGGCCGCTTCACCACCGAGATGAAGCAGGACTGGGGAACCTTCCTGTACCCGGGCGCCGAGATGTCGCCGGGCTCCTCCGGCAACCTCTGGGTCGTCCCGACCAAGGCGAAGAACAAGACCCTGGCCGAGAAGTTCATCGACATCACCCTCCGTCCCGACATGCAGGCGATCATCGGCAACAACGGTGGCGTCCCGGTCGCGGCGAAGGAGTCGGACATCACGGACGCGAAGAGCAAGGAGCTCATCGCGAACTTCAACACCCTGACCGAGCGTGACGGTCTCGGGTACTACCCCGACTGGCCCACGTCGACGTTCTACGACCAGCTGAACGCCGGTCTGCAGAGCGTCCTCAACGGCAGCAGCTCGCCGAAGCAGGTCAACGAGGAACTCGGCCAGCAGTACGCCGACGGCGTCAAGGCCGTCACCGGCTGAACCCGGCTCACCGGCCCCGGTCGCCGACGCGGTCGACGCGGTCGACCCGACAGACCCGGCCATCCCGGGCGCGCCCCGCTCAGCAATGACGCGAAGCGTCATGCGGGGCGCGCCGACCGAGCCTGCGAGGGAGGACGGTGCGCGTCCGACCCGCACCGCGCCTCCCGGCCCCCTCACCCGCTCCACCCCACTCCCCGGAAGGGAAGCCCGACGATGGCGTCCAGTCCTCCGATCGCGCCGCTCCGCGGCCGCGTCCCCCGCCCCCGCCCCCGCCGCCGCGACGACGGCGCGATCATGCCCGCCTCCGGCCGCGGCAGCTACTGGTTCTACCTGCTCCCCGGCTTCGTCCTGCTGGCCGCGATCATCCTCGTGCCGCTCGGCTGGAACGTGTACCTGTCGTTCACGAACTACCGCGGGATCCTGCCGCCGCAGTTCACCGGGCTGGACAACTGGCGCCGGCTGATGGCGGACGGGCAGTTCTGGATCTCGTTCCGGAACAGCATCGTGATGATCCTGGCGATGGTGATCGTGCCGACCAGCCTGGGGCTCGTCCTGGCCGCCGCGCTGTTCGACGTGATCGGCAAGAAGTTCGGCGGCAAGCTCGCCAGCTTCCTCCGCGCGACCTACTACCTGCCGCAGATCCTGCCCGCGGTCATCGCCGCGATCGTGATCGGGTGGATCCTCCGCCCGGAGAACGGTGCGCTCAACGCGGTGCTCGGCGCGGTCGGGCTCGACGGTCTGCAGCACAACTGGCTCGGCAGCCCGGACACCGCCCTGCTCTCCGTCGCGGTCGTGCTCGTCTGGGTGCAGATCGGCTACCCGGTCGTCGTGTTCATGGCGGCCCTGCAGCGCGTCGACCCGGAGCTGTACGAAGCGGCCGAGCTCGACGGCGCGAACTGGTTCCAGCGTTTCCGTTCCATCACGGTGCACATCATCCGGCCGGAGATCTTCGTCGTCGTGCTCACCTGCACGATCGCCGCGCTCAAGGTGTTCGGCCCCGTGTACGCCCTCACCGGCGGCGGCCCCGGCAATGCGACCATCGTGCCGAGCTACTACTCGTACAGCCAGTTCTTCCAGGCGCAGCAGGTCGGGTACGGCGCGACCATCGCCACCGCGCTGACCGTCGTGATCGTCATCGTCGCCATCGGCTTCATCGCCGCCCAGACCCGGGCCGAACGCAAGGAGGAGGCACGATGACCGTGTCCGCACCCGACACCAGGGCGACCGTCACGGCGGACGCGGGGCGGGCCTCCCGTCCGACGGCGAAGCCGCGCAAGCGCCCCGGCGAGGGCGGGCGCAAGCGGCCGTCCGACTGGGTCGTGCTCGCCGGCGGGATCGTCATCGCGGTGCTCATCGCCGCGCCGTTCCTGCTCATCCTGCTCAACTCGTTCAAGACGCCCGCGGACTACGCGGCCGGCGGCCCGCTCGCCTGGCCGACGCAGCTGTCGTTCGACGGCATCACCACGTTCTGGAACCGGGTCGACTTCCCGCTGAAGCTCTGGAACAGCGTGTTCATCAGCGGGATGGTGGCGCTGCTCGCGGTGCTCATCTCGATCCTCAACGCCTTCGCGATCGGCATCGGCCGGGTCCGCTACCGCACCTGGATCGTGGTGCTGTTCATGCTCGCGAACATGCTGCCGCAGGAGGTCCTGCTCTACCCGCTCTACATGATGTTCAAGGGCATCGGGCTGTACGACAACGTGTGGAGCGTGATCATCGTCTTCACGGTGATCCAGTCCGCGTTCGGCACCTACCTGCTGTCGAGCGTCTACGGCACCTTCCCGAAGGAGATCCTGGAGGCCGCCGCCCTCGACGGCGCCGGACGCTGGCGCGTGCTCTGGCGGGTCATCGTCCCGATCAGCCGGCCGACCCTGTCGGTCCTGCTCATCTTCTTCTTCATCTGGACGTGGAACGAGTTCCTCATCCCGCTGACCTTCCTGGTCAGCAACGACAATCAGACGGTCCCCGTCGCGATCTCCCTGCTGCAGGGCGACCGGCTGATGGACGTCACCACCACGAGCGCGTCGGCCCTGCTCGGCCTCATCCCGACGCTCGTGTTCTTCCTCATCTTCCAGCGCACCCTCGCGCGCGGCATCACGGCAGGAGCGGTCAAGTAATGAAGTTCACCGACGGGTTCTGGCAGCTCAGGCCCGGAGTCCACCCCGTGTACGCCGCCGAGGCGTACGACATCGACGCGCGGACCTCGCTGGAGGGTGACCGTCTGGTCGTCACCGCCCCGACGAAGGTCATCGCGTCGCGGGGCGACACCCTCAACCGTCCGACGCTCACCGTCTCGCTGTCGAGCCCGATGGAGGGCGTGGTGACGGTCCGCGTCGAGCACTTCCGAGCACCCCGCCCGGAGCTGTCGTTCGACCTGGTCGGGAAGGAGGCCGGGCACGGGTCCGCCACGGTCGCCGACGGTGTCGGGACCCTCACCTCCGGCGACCTGTCGGCCGTCGTCACGCCCGGGGCGCCGTGGGACCTGCGGTTCGTGGCGACCGACGCGGGCGGCACCGAGCGCGTGCTCACCGGCTCCGGCCACAAGTCGCTCGGGTACGTCACCCTCGACCCCGGCGCCGAGGTGTCCCGCGGTGTCGTCGGCAACGCCCGGGTCCAGGGCGCCGACGCTCCGGCGTCCGACCGGTTCGTGCACGCGCAGCTCGACCTGGGCGTCGGGGAGCTCGTCTACGGGCTCGGCGAACGGTTCGGGCCGCTCGTGAAGAACGGGCAGACCGTCGACATCTGGAACGCCGACGGTGGCACGTCGAGCGAGCAGGCGTACAAGAACGTGCCGTTCTACCTGACGAACCGCGGCTACGGCGTGCTCGTCGACCACCCCGGACACGTCTCGTTCGAGGTCGGGTCCGAGACCGTCGAGCGGGTGCAGTTCTCGGTACCGGGGGAGTCCCTGGTGTTCCACGTCATCGGCGGCGGCAGCCCGGCGGCGGTCCTCGAGCGCTACACCGCCCTGACCGGCCGTCCGGCGCAGGTGCCGGCGTGGTCGTACGGACTGTGGCTGTCGACCTCGTTCACCACGGACTACGACGAGGCCACCGTGACCTCGTTCGTCGACGAGATGGCCGCCCGTCGGCTGCCGGTCTCGGTGTTCCACTTCGACTGCTTCTGGATGCGGGAGTTCACCTGGTGTGACTTCGAGTGGGACCCCCGGGTGTTCCCGGACCCCACCGGCATGCTCGGACGGCTGCACGACAAGGACCTGCGGGTCTGCGTCTGGATCAACCCGTACATCGGGCAGGCGTCGACGCTGTTCGACGAGGCGGCGGAGGCCGGGTACCTGGTCCGGAACCCCGACGGCACCGTCTGGCAGTGGGACCTCTGGCAGGCCGGCATGGGGCTCGTCGACTTCACCAACCCGGACGCGACCGCCTGGTACCAGTCGAAGCTCCGCGCGCTCGTCGACCAGGGTGTCGACTGCTTCAAGACCGACTTCGGTGAGCGAATCCCCCTCGACGTCGTCTACGCCGACGGCAGCGACCCCGAACGGATGCACAACTGGTACGCCCAGCTCTACAACCAGGCCGTGTTCGAGGTGCTGCAGGAGACCAAGGGCCCGGGTGACGCCGTCGTCTTCGCGCGCTCGGCGACCGCCGGCGGTCAGCAGATGCCGGTGCACTGGGGCGGGGACAACACCTCGTCGTTCCCGTCGATGGCGGAGACCCTGCGCGGCGGCCTGTCCCTCGCACTGTCCGGCTTCGGCTTCTGGTCGCACGACATCGGCGGCTTCGAGGGCACCCCGGACCCCGCGGTGTTCAAGCGCTGGGTGCAGTTCGGTCTGCTGTCGTCGCACAGCCGGTTCCACGGCAGCAGCTCCTACCGGGTGCCGTGGGCCTTCGACGAGGAAGCGGTCGACGTCACCCGGGCGTTCACCGAACTGAAGCTCCGACTCATGCCGTACCTGTACGCGGCCGGGCTCGAGGCATCGGCGCGGGGCCTGCCGGTGATGCGCCCGATGCCGCTGGCGTTCCCCGACGACCCGACCGCCGCGTACTGCGACCGGCAGTACCTGCTCGGCCCGGACCTGCTCGTCGCGCCGGTGTTCAGCGAGTCCGGCGACGTCGAGTACTGGCTGCCCGCTGGTTCGTGGACGAACTGGTTCACCGGCGAGGTCGTCACCGGCGGGGTCTGGCGGCGCGAGCGGCACGGGTTCGACACCCTGCCGCTGTGGGTCCGCGAGGGTGCGGTCCTGCCGCTGTCCACCCGCACCGACCGGCCGGACCACGACTACCACGAGGCGCTCGAGTTCCGGGCGTTCCCGGGTGCCGGGGGAGCGGGCTCGCGGGAGGTCGTCGTGACGTCCCCGGACGGCCGCGCGGTCACGTACCCGGTGTCGTTCGCGGCGGACGGCACGGTCACCTCCGCCTGACGCGCGTTCGCCCGTTCGCCCGTTCGCGCTGAGCGACAGTCCTCGCGGCCTGGACCACGAGCGCTGTCGCTCAGCGCGAACCGCGCGGACAGCCCGCGCCACCCGCCAGCGCGGGCCGCACTACGCTGGCGGGACGGACGATCGGAGCGGACATGTCGGAGGCGAGCACTGCCTCCCGTCCGGTGCGCACCACGGACGTCGTCCGCCGCCGCAACCTGGCCCGGGTCCTGCGCCTCGTCCACGAGCGCGGGCCGATGCCCCGCTCGGCGCTCACCCGTGAGACCGGCCTGAACCGCTCGACGGTCGCCGCTCTGGTCGGTGAGCTCGTCGACCTCGGCCTCGTCGTCGAGGGGGACGCCCCACCCGCGACCGGCGTCGGCCGTCCGAGCGCCACCGTGTCCGCGTCCGCCCAGGTCGTCGCACTCGGCATCGTGCCCGAGATCGACGCCGTGACCCTGGCGGTCATCGGCCTCGACGGCACCGAGCACGAACGCCGGACCGTCCGCACCACCTCGGTCTCGACGCCCGGCGAGGCCCTCGCCATCGCCACCGACCTCGTCGCCGCGGCCACCGATCAGCAGCGGGACGCGGGCCGTCGGGTCGTCGGCATCGCGGTGTCCGTCCCCGGGATCGTCCGCGTCGGCGACGGCGTCGTCCGGTACGCCCCGCACCTGGCCTGGCGCGACGAGGCCTTCGCCGCACCGCTCGCCGACCGCACCGGCCTGCCGGTCCGCGCCGCGAACGACGCGAACCTCGGCGTCACGGCGGAGTTCCTCTACGGCGCCGGCCGCGGCGCCACGGACGTCGTCTACGTCAACGGCGGCGCGAGCGGCATCGGCGGCGGGATCATCACCGGCGGGCGGCCCCTCGCCGGCGCTGCCGGGTACGCGGGGGAGCTCGGCCACACCTTCGTCGCCGCGAACGGCATCCGCTGCCACTGCGGTGCAGTCGGGTGCCTGGAGACCGAAGCCTCGCAGGCCGCACTGCTCGACGCGGCGGGGCTCGGGATCGACGAGGCCGACCGACTCGGCGACGTCCTGGCCGACGGGCCCGCACCGGCCCTCGCCGCGGTCGTCGACCGGCAGGTCACCGCGCTCGCCGTCGCCATCCGCAACGTCGTGCACACCGTGAACCCGGACGTCGTCGTCCTGGGCGGGTTCCTCGGCACGCTGCTCCGGCACGTCGGGACGAGGCTCGAGGACGCGGTCCGGAAGCAGACGATGACGGCGATGGGCGAGGACCTGCGGATCGTGCCGGCGGAACTCGTCGGCAGCGTGCTGTTCCGCGGTGCGGCCGAGCTGGCGTTCGCGTCGGTGCTGGCCGACCCCACGGCTGGCTGAGGCCGCCGGCGCCGGTCGCCGGTCGCGGGTCGCCGGTCGCGGCGGACGGGAGGCTCGGCACCGGACCGCGGGGGAGCCTCCAGGCCGGTGGGTGGACCGGGTGGGATCGCGGACGCCCGCCGCCGTTCGGGTCAGGGGCGGGCGTCCACGGCCTGCGCGTGCCTCCGGGAGTGGCAGGCGCGTGTCGTCGCTCCACGAGGTCAGGGTCCCTCGGGTGCCCTTCGGCAGGGCGACTCGATGGACGCTACGCCGTCCGTCCGGACTGTGTACAGACAGCGCCGAACGGATCCTCCGGTTGGCTGGTCCGCCGGCGTGCAGCGGTGTCCCTCAGCCGGCGCGACGTCGGCGCGGTGCAGCGGATCGGGGTGGTGCTTCGCGGAGCCGCGTCCCCACCTGTCCGAGGATCCGCGCGAGTGACTCGGTGTCGTCATCGGACAGGGACGCGAAGAGGAGCTCCCGCACCAGGGCGATGTGACCCGGGAACACGGCGGACAGGACCTCGCGGCCGGCGTCGGTGATCGTGACCACGACCCGTCGTTCGTCCTCGGGGGACGGCGCCCGTGAGACGAGTCCGCGTTGGTCGAGCAACTGCGCCTGGTACGTCAGACCGCTCCGGCTGTAGACGACGCCGTCGGCGAGGTCGGTCATGCTCCGGCTGCCGCTCGGGTCGTCGCCGAGGCGGGCGAGCAGTTGGAACTGCACGTAGCTGAGCGCGCCGACGTCCTTGAGCTGTTTCTCGACCGCCGGACGGAGGAGGGCGCTGACCTCGGTGAAGGACAGGTAGGCCGACAGTTGGGCGGCAGTCAGGGCGGAAGGCACAGATCGATCCTACCTGTTGCTTCGACTTCGAAGCAGTGGTACGTTCTCCAACAAGTGCTTCGAACTCGAAGCAACCGGCATCACCAACGGAAAGGAAACGATCATGCGTGCAGTCCAGTTCTCCGAGGTCGGCGGACCCGAGGTGCTCCGTGCCGTCGACGTCGAGCAGCCCGTGCCGGCCGCCGGTCAGGTGCGGATCCACGTCGCCGCGTCGGCGTTCAACGCGGCCGACAACGGGATGCGGGCCGGCTTCCTGCCGATCCCCGTCGTCCTGCCGCACGTCCCCGGCTACGACGTCTCCGGCACGGTCGACGCCGTGGGGGCCCGGGTCGACGGCCTCGCCGTGGGTGACCAGGTCATCGGGTTCCTGCCGATGGAACGCGACGGTGGCGCCGCCGAGTACGTGGTCGCCCCCGCGGAGGCCCTCGTCGCCGCCCCGACGAGCATCCCGCTCGCCGACGCCGCCGCGCTGCCCTCGGTGGCGCTCACCGCATGGCAGGCGCTGGTGGACGACGGTGGACTCGCGGCGGGTCAGCGACTGCTGGTCGTCGGCGCGGGTGGTGTCGTCGGGAAGTACGCCGTGCAGCTCGCGAAGCAGATCGGCGCGCACGTCATCGCGACCGCCAGCCCCAGCAGCGCCGACGCCGTCCGGGCTGCCGGCGCGGACCAGGTCATCGACCACACCACGACGGACCTGCTCGATGCCGTCGGTGAGCCCGTCGACCTCCTCCTCAACCTGGCGCCGATCGACCCCGAGGAGTTCACGCGCTTGGTCACCCTCGTCCGTGACGGTGGCGCCGTCGTGAGCACCACGGCGTGGATGGCAGCCCCGGACGATGCTGCCCGCGGAGTCCGGTCGGCCGTCGTCTTCGTCCTGCCGAACCGCGATCGCCTGGCGCGACTCGTGTCGATGGTGGACGCGGGCGCGCTGCACGTCGAGGTCACCCGGCGGATCCCCCTCGCCGAGCTGCCGGCACTGCACGCCGAGGCGAGTGCCGGTCGGGTCGCCGGCAAGGTCATCGTCCTGCCCTGAGCCCGCCCGCCCACGGTGCTGGCCCCGGTGTCGAGGCTGCGGTCAGCGGCCGCGCCACCACGCATGCGTGCGCCCGCGGTTCCGCCAGTCCGTCCGCAGCCGGCGGGCCCACCGCCGCGGCGGCGAGCCCCGCCGGCCGTTCACCCGGAACGTGTGGAACGCACGCCGGGCACGTCGGACGGCGGACGGGAGGCTCGCGAACGGTCGCGCGGACACCCGCACCGTGAGTGCGGGGTCGGCGATCACCCGCCACTCCGGGTCGAACTGCATGCTCAGGTCGATGTCGTCGTGCACCTCGGGGTCATCGCGGTGCACCCGGTCGCGGACCGCGAGCCACGTCGACCGGCGGAGGGCCATCGCGGACCCGAACAGCGGCGGGCGGGAGAGAGCGCCGCGCATGAGCACGAAGTACGGCCGCATGTAGAGGACCGGCCAGACGACCCGTACGAGTGCGCCGGCGTCGGACGGCCGGCCGGGCCCGGTGACGGCGACGACGTCCGGGTCCTCGAGCAGGTCGAGGGCGGTGGCGATCCAGTGCGGCGGTGGCACGGAGTCCGCGTCGAGCCGGACGATGACGTCACCCTGGGCGGTGTCGTACCCGCGGGACGAGGCCCGGGCGATCCCACGGACCGGTTCGGTGCAGACGACGGCGCCGGCTGCCCGGGCCACGGCGGCGCTGTCGTCGGAGCTGCCGTTGTCGACGACGACCACCTCGTCAGCGGGCCGGGTCTGTGCCTCCAGGGCTGACAGACAGCGGCGGAGGTGCGCGGCGTCGTCCAGCACGGGGACCACGACGGACACGGACGGCATGGCTCGAGCCAACCGGAGCGCCGCTGTGAGGGGTGTCCGTTTCGCTCCTGCTCTGGCGTTCCGGGGAGGGTGCGCACGGGATCCGCGCAGATCGGCGTTCCTGGAACCCGTCCCAGAGGTCCCCGCGCAGGTTCAGGTCCAACGCAGCGGGTGCACCGCCCGCCGCGACGAGAAGACCGGAAGGCCGACCATGACCACGAACCCACCCGGGAACGACTCCGGGACGCCCATCCACGACGCCACGGCTGCCGCCGAGGGTCACGAGACCCACCCCGGCGTCACGGTCCCGTCCTCCGCGAGCGGTACGCCCGTCGAGCGCCCCACCGGATTCGACGACCTCGAGCCGCTGGACGCCATCCCCGCCGACGAGCAGCTGCCCGCCGGCACCGTCCCCGCCGGCAGCCTGACCGCGACCGGTAGCGGCACCGGCAGCGCGTCCGGCAGCAGCGACCCCGCCGACTCCGGTTCCGGCAGCACCGACTCCGGCAGCTCGGGCAGCGGCAAGGCCGACGCCGCCAAGAGCGCCGCATCGGACGTCGCCGGCGATGCCAAGGAGCAGGCGGCGAACGTCGCCGGCACCGCCAAGGAGCAGGCTGCGAACGGCGCCTCCGAGGTGTCGGACCACGCCCGCCAGCTCTTCGGCCAGGCGTCCGGCACGCTCAAGGACCAGGCCGCCGACCAGCAGCAGAAGGCCGCCAGCGGTCTCCGCACCATCGGCGACCACCTCGGCAAGATGGCCGACAACGACGACGAGCAGGGCCTGGCGGCGAAGGTCGTCCGCGACCTGTCGAACCGTGCCGGCTCCGTCGCCGGGTACCTCGAGGGACGCGACCCCGGCTCCCTCGTCGACGAGGTGAAGTCGTTCGCCGCCCGTCGTCCGGGCACCTTCATCGCGATCGCCGCCGGCGCGGGCATCCTCGCCGGTCGTCTCGCGAAGGCGCTGACGACGGAGATCAAGCACGAGAAGGAAGCCGAGGCCACCGGCACGACCGGCACGACCGGCACCGGCACCGGACTCGGCACGACCGGCACCACCGGGACGGGGCCGCTCGTATGACCGATCCGTTCCCCGGTGCGACCGGTCGGACGGTGCCCGGGCAGCCGAGCGCCGAGGAGCGCGCGGCGTCGACGCCCCTCGGCGAGCTCCTCTCCGAGGTGTCCCGTGACCTCTCCACGCTCTTCCGGCAGGAGGTCGCGCTCGCCAAGGCCGAGCTGACCGACTCCGCGAAGAAGGCGGGCAAGGGCGCGGGCATGTTCGGCGGCGCCGGCGTCGCGGGGCTCTTCGCCCTGCTGTTCCTGTCGATCGCCGCCTGGTGGGGGCTCGGGTACCTCATCGGCAACGCGTGGTCCGCCGTGGTCATCGCCGTGGTCTACGCCGTCGTCGCCGCGATCCTCGCGATGCGCGGACGCAAGGAGATCAAGCAGATCGACGGCGCCCCCCAGACGGTCGCGACCGTCAAGGAAGTCCCCGAGACACTCAAGCCCAACACCGGGAGGAACTGATGAGCACCCCAGACGAGATCCGCGCCGACATCGAGCGCACCCGTGGAGAACTCGGTTCGGACGTCGACGCCCTCGCCGACAAGGTGAACCCGTCCGCCATCGCCCACCGCCAGACCGAGAAGGTCAAGGGCCGCTTCCAGGACGTCCGCGAGTCCGTGATGGGCGCCGCCGGCAGCGCCCGCGACTCCGTGATGGGCGCCGCCGACTCGGCACGCTCGAGCGTCTCAGGCTCGGGATCGAGCGCCGCGGGCTCCGTGAAGGACACCGCGTCGCGCGGCGTCGAGAAGGCGAAGGGCAACCCGCTCGCCGTCGGCCTCATCGCCTTCGGTGTCGGCTGGCTCGCGTCGTCGCTCCTGCCCTCCTCCACGAAGGAGGAGGAGCTCGCCGGTGAGCTGAAGGACAAGGCCGCTCCGCTCGTCGACAAGGCGAAGGAGCAGGCGAAGGACGCCGGCGCCCCGCTCCTCGACGCCGCCAAGGAGCACGCGCAGGACCTCACGGGCACCGCGCGGGACGCGGCGCAGACGGTCAAGGACGAGGCGCAGGGCGCCGCGTCCGACGTGCAGGACAACGCGCGGTCGTCCGCGGACGACGTCCGCAACGCCTGAACACGTCGGCACTGACGTCAGCACCTGACGGACGGGAGGCCCGGGACCAGCTGGTCCCGGGCCTCCCGTCCGTCTCGTGCACCGTCCACCGCGCCCTCCGGCGCACCTGAGGCGCCGGTCGTCGCCCACGGAGCAGGGTGGAGCCATGTCCGACACCCCAACCACCGCCGTCCTGTTCGACATCGACGGCACCCTGGCCGACTCGAACTACGCCCACATCGACGCCTGGTGGCGAGCCTTCCGCGCGGCGGGGGAGTCCGTCGACGCCTGGCGCATCCACCGGGCGATCGGCATGGACTCGTCGAAGCTGCTCGAGTCGCTGCTGCCGGACGCCTCCGAGGAGACCCGGGACACCGCGAAGCAGTTCCACACCGCCTTCTACTCCGAGCACATGCCGCAGCTGCGCCTGCTGCCGGGTGCGCGCGACCTGCTCGAGGCGGTCGCCGGCCGCGGGCACGCCGTGGTCCTGGCGACCAGTGCGCCGCAGAACGAGCTCGACCGGCTGCTCGAACTCCTCGACGCCGAGCAGTGGATCGCCGCCGTCACGAGCAGCGAGGACGTCGAGCAGGCGAAGCCGGACCCCGGGATCATCGAGGTGGCCCTGCAGAAGGCCGGGGTCGATGCTGACCACGCCGTGATGGTCGGCGACGCGATGTGGGACGTCGAGTCGGCGGAGCGCGTCGGCGTGACGTGCATCGGCGTGATGACCGGCGGGATCGGCGGCGACGAGCTGCGCGGTGCGGGTGCCGCGGCGGTCTACGACGACGCGGCGGCGCTGCTCGAGGACATCGACGGCAGCCCGATCGGTCCGCTCGGCTGACGCTGCCCGTCCCACGGCGCCGTGTCGGCCGGAGCGCGCACCGGCGTGTGGGCGCCGTCGTCGGTCCGTGTCAGGATGGACGACCGTGATCACCATCGAGCGCGTGCCCTGGGAAGACCCGCGCGGAGTCGCACTCCGCGCGACCATGGACGAGGAGATGCACGAGCGCTACGGCGACGGGAACCCCGGTGAAGCCCCCGAGGTCTCGGCCGAGCGCAGCCGCGTGCTGTCCGTCGACCCGAGCACCGTCGTGACGTCCCTGCTCGCCGTCGACGAGGACGGGACGGTCCTCGGCCACATCGCCGTCCGACGGCTCGGGGACGAGATCGAGCTGAAGCGCCTCATCGTCCTGGCCGCCGCCCGGGGCAAGGGCGCCGCCACCGCGCTCCTGGACGAGTGCGCCCGGGTCGGCCGCGAGCAGGGGGCCAGCCGTCTGATCCTGCAGACCGGTGACAAGCAGCCCGAGGCCGTGGCACTGTACGAGAAGACCGGGTGGGACCGCATCGACGTGTACGAGCCGTACGCCGAGACGATGCCGTGGTCGTACTGCTTCGCGAAGGGGATCTGACTCAGACGTCACTGGGAGTTCACCACCGGTGAATTGCACTCTTGCAGAAGGAGTGCAAGTATCACCCGGTGACCACCGCTGAACGCACCCGTGCCCTCCGGCGCAGCATGGTGTCCGAAGCGCGCCGCGCGGTCGTCGACGGCGGGCTGCAGGGCTTCACCATCGAGCAGCTCTGCGAGCGCGTCGGCGTCTCCCGCCGCACCTTCTTCAACCACTTCGCGTCGAAGGAGGACGTGGTCCTCGGCATCGAGCTCAACGCCGACACCGCACTGCTCGCCGCGTACGCCGAGGGCACCGTCGTCCCGACGACCCTGGCTCCGCTGCCGTCCGTCATCGCGCTCATCATCGAGCAGCTGCACGTCGCCGGCATCGACCGCGCCGACGAAGCCCTGGTGCGCCACGTCTTCGAGCGTGAGCCGGCGCTGACCGCCCGGTTCCTCTCCGCCACGGACACGCAGATCCAGAAGGTCGCCGACGCCGTCCGCCAGCGCTTTGCCTGGCACGACCCCGACGACCCGCGCGCCCGGCTGGTGGCCGAGGCCGCCGTCGGGGTCATCCGGGTCAGCGCCGGCACCTACTTCGCCGACGACTTCGACGAGGCGTCCGGACCCCGGTTCGACGAGCTCCTCGACACCAACCTCCGTCTCATGACGGAAGCCATCACCATCCCCGCCCAGGAAGGCACCTCATGAGCGCATCCGCGCCGAGCACCACCCGCCGGGGTCGCCAGCAGGCCGACGGGCCGCTGCTCCTGACCCAGCGCCGCATCTGGATCATCTTCTCGGCGCTCATCGCCGGGATGCTGCTGTCCAGCCTCGACCAGACCATCGTCTCGACCGCCATGCCCACGATCGTCGGCGAGCTCGGCGGCGTCGCACACCAGGCGTGGATCACGACCGGGTACCTGCTTGCGTCGACGATCGTGATGCCGATCTACGGCAAGTTCGGTGACGTCATCGGTCGCCGCAACCTGTTCCTCGTCGCCATCGCCCTGTTCACGCTGGCGTCCCTCGGCTGTGCACTGTCGACCGACTTCTGGCAGTTCGTGGTCTTCCGCGCCCTGCAGGGCCTGGGCGGCGGCGGGCTCATGATCCTGTCGCAGGCGATCATCGCCGACATCGTGCCGGCCTCGCAGCGCGGCAAGTACCTCGGCCCGCTCGGTGCGATCTTCGGCCTGTCCGCGGTCGGTGGCCCGCTGCTCGGCGGGTTCTTCGTCGACCACATGACCTGGAACTGGGCGTTCTGGATCAACATCCCGGTCGGCATCGCGGCCTTCGCCGTCGCGTGGTTCGCCCTGACGCTGCCGAGCAAGAAGGCGACGAAGCGGATCGACGTGCTCGGTGTCGCCCTGCTGTCCGCCACCACCGCGTGCCTGGTGTTCTTCACCGAGTTCGGCGGCAACCGCCAGCACGGCTGGGGTGCGCCCGAGACGTGGGCGTGGGGTGCCGGCTTCCTCGTCGCGGCCGCGTCGTTCGTGCTCGTCGAGTCGCGGGCGCAGGACCCGATCATCCCGCTGTCGTTCTTCCGCAACCGCACGTTCGTCATCGCGACCGCCATCGGCTTCGTGCTCGGTCTCGGCATGTTCGCCGCGATCGGCTTCGTGCCGACGTTCCTGCAGATGGCCTCGGGCACGTCCGCCGCGGTCTCCGGGCTGCTGATGCTGCCGATGATGGTCGGCCTGATCGGCACCTCGATCCTGTCCGGCACGCTCATCACGAAGACCGGCCGGTACCGCGCGTTCCCGATCATCGGCACGATCGTGGTCGGCATCGCGATGCTCGGCATGACCTCGCTGGCCGCGAGCACCCCGATCTGGCTGATCTGCGTCTACCTGTTCGTGTTCGGCGCCGGCCTGGGCCTGATCATGCAGGTCGTGGTCCTGGTCGCGCAGAACGCCGTACCGCCCGAGCAGGTCGGTACCGCCACCTCGACGAACAACTACTTCCGCGAGGTCGGCGCCTCCCTCGGCGTCGCCGTCTTCGGTGCGCTCTTCACGTCCCGGCTGACCGATGCGCTGACCGACGTCTTCCGCGGTGCCGGGGGCAGCGCGACCGACGCGGCCAGTGCCAGCTCGAGCATCGACCCGACCTCGCTGTCGAAGCTGCCGCAGGCGGTGCAGGACGGCATCGTGAACGCGTACGCCGACTCGCTGTCGCCGGTGTTCTGGTACCTGCTGCCGTTCATCGCCGCCGCGCTCGTGCTCGCGCTCTTCATCCCGCAGATGCAGCTGGCGGACGTCGCCGGCATGGTCGCCCGTGGTGAGGCCGTCGGTGGCGACGAGGCCGACGCGCTCGAGCGGGCACGACGGGATGGGACCGCGCCGGCCGCCGCGTCGGCGGACGCACCCGAGCCGGTGGGCTCGCCGACGGGGTCGGTGTCGACCACCCGGCACGACGAGTAGTCGCGACCAGGTGACGGACGGGAGGCGCGGTGCCAGCGGGTGCCGCGCCTCCCGTCCATCATGTGGGTCGGGTCAAGCGCCCGTGCTCGCGCGGGGGACCAGGCGGGTGGGCAGGGCCGGGTCCGGCGCGTCGACGCCGTCGAGCGTCGCGAGGAGCCGGAGTGCCGCCGCGCGCCCGAGGTCGGCACCGGGGAGGGCAACGCTCGTCAGGCTCGGCGCCGTGACCGAGGACGACGGCAGGTCGTCGAAGCCGGCGACGGCCAGGGACGCCGGCACCGCGATGCCCCGCTCGGCGGCGACCCGGAGCACCCCGTAGGCCAGGGTGTCGGCGGCCGCGACGACGGCGGTGACCCGGTCCGCGAGCCAGGCGTCGACGACCTGCCCGACCGCGCTCGCGGCGGCGTCGATCGTCAGGTCGGCCTGTGCCTGGACGGGTGACACCGTGATGCCGACCGCGGTGCACGCCTGCCCGAACAGCGTGCGGCGGACCGCGAACGTCGTCGCACGTGACGTCCCGCCGAGGTAGGCGACCCGACGGTGTCCGGCGGCGGCGAGGTGGGCGACCAGCGCCTCCACCCCGGCGGTCAGGTCGTAGTTGACCGCTCCCGGGCCGCCGGGGGCGTCGAGCAGGACGACGGGGACGCTCGCGGCCATCGACGCGTGCTCGGCCGGGGCGTCCACCAGGATGCCGGCCGGACGGAGTCGCTCGAAGCGGCGGACGTCGGCGTCCACCGGCTGCTCGCCGCGCTCGGTGACGGACAGCACGAGCTGGAAACGGTCGCCGATGGTGTCGCGGACGCCGCGGATGACCTCGGCGAAGAACGGGTTCGACAGGTCGGGGGCGATGAGCACGACGAGATCGCCGCTGCCCCGCGCCAGGGAGCTCGCCGCGTGGTCGACGACGTAGCCGAGCTGCTCGACGGCGTCGCGGACCCGGTCGGCGATGGGCGTCGAGACGCGTCCGCGGTCCTTGCCGTTCACGACGAGGGAGACCGTGGCGATGCTCGTACCGGCGCGTTCGGCGACCATCGCGGCGGTCACCCGACCGGACGGAGCGGGGCGACTGCGCGGGCTCGTGGGCACGGGTCGATGCTAGCGACGGCCGTGCATGCAGAATCCCGACGACTTGACGTCAAGCGCTTGATGCTGTGTGATGTCAAACGCTTGACGCGGCGTGCATGGCGCGTCAGGCCCTGACCTCCTGCCGGCCGCCCACACCCCCGGGCACCCGGCTCCCCGACGAAGTGGAGCACCCCCGTGTCCGACGCCCCGCGCACCCCCGCGAAGATCATCCTCGACTGCGACCCCGGCCACGACGACGCCGTCGCGATGCTGCTCGCCCACGGAAACCCGGACATCGAGCTCCTCGCCGTCACCACCGTCGTCGGCAACCAGACACTGCCGAAGGTCACCCGGAACGCGCTCGCCGTCGCCCGCATCGCCGGGATCACCGGCGTGCCCTTCGCCGCCGGCGCCGCACGGCCGCTGCTCCGCCAGGTCGAGGTCGCCCCCGAGATCCACGGCGAGAGCGGCCTCGACGGACCCGTCCTGCCGGAGCCGTCGTTCGAGCTCGACGAGCGCCACGCGGTCGACCTGATCATCGACACCGTGATGGCGCACGAGCCCTGCACCGTCACGATCGTGCCGACCGCCGGCCTGACCAACATCGCGCTCGCCGTCCGCAAGGAGCCGCGCATCGTCGAGCGCGTGAAGCAGGTCGTCCTGATGGGCGGCGGCGTGCACGTCGGCAACTGGAGCCCGGTCGCCGAGTTCAACATCGTGATCGACCCCGAAGCCGCGTCGATCGTGTTCGACGCCGGCTGGGACGTCGTCATGGTCGGACTCGACCTCACCCACCAGGCGCTCGCCACCCCCGAGGTCGCCGCCCGCATCGCCGCCGTCGGCACCGGGCCCGCCGCCTTCGTCGGGGAGCTCCTCGACTTCTTCGGCACGGCGTACCAGGACGTGCAGGGGTTCGATGCCCCGCCGGTGCACGACCCCTGCGCCGTGGCGTACGTCATCGACCCGACGATCGTCCGGGCCGTGAAGGTGCCGATCCGCGTCGAGACCCAGGGGACCCTGACCCTCGGCATGACCGTCGCCGACTTCCGCTCCCCGGCGCCCGCGGACTGCCGGACGAGCGCCGCCATGGAGCTCGACCACGGCCGGTTCTGGGACCTGGTCGTCGACGCCCTCGAGCGCATCGGCGAGACACCCGACACCGGCTGGACGCCCCGCGCCGCCGCCGACGGCATCGACGCCGGGCTGACCACGCAGCCGACCGCCGCGACGGAGGCCTGAGCGCCGTGAAGTCGATCGGTGCGCTCACCGCAGCGCTGCTGGCCGCGTGTATCGCGTTCCAGCTCAACGCCAGCATGCTCAGCCCCGCCCTCGTCACGATGGCGCGCGAACTCGATACGGACGACGCCACGATCGGCCTGTCGCAGACGCTGTACTTCACGCTCGCCGCGCTGTTCTCGCTGTTCCTGCCCCGGCTGTCGGACATCGTCGGCCGCAAGCGGGTGCTCGTCGCCATGCTCGCCGTGATGTTCGTCGGCAGCGTCGTCGCCGCCCTCGCGGTGAACGTCCCGATGCTGTTCACCGGCCGCATCATCCAGGGCGTCACCGGCCCGGTCGTCCCGATCAGCCTGCTCGTCCTGCGAAACGAGATCAGCGACCCGAAGCGCTACGGCGCCGCCCTCGGGCTGCTCACCGCGGTGAACGGCGGCATCGCCGGCATCGACGCCCTCGCCGGTGGGTGGATCGCGACCCACTTCGGCTTCCGCGGGATCTTCTGGGTGATCGCCGTCGTCACGGTCATCGCCCTCGCACTCGTCGCGAAGTGGGGCGTCGAGTCCCGCCCGTCCGCCGGCACCCGGATGGACTGGGTCGGCGTCGTGCCGCTCGTCGTCTCGGTCGGTGCCCTGCTCACGGCCTTCAACGAGGCCGGCAAGCTCGGCGACGCGGACCCCGTGCTCGTGGTCGGAGGGGTGGTCGTCGCACTCGCCGCCTTCGCCGTGTTCTGGGCCGTCGAGTCGCGTGTCCGCGAACCGCTCGTCGAGACCCGGTTCCTCAAGCGCCGGGCCACCTGGGCACTGCTCGCCACGACGTTCCTCACGATGACCGGGGTGTTCGCCGTCGTCAACGGGCTCGTCACCTCGCTCGCCCAGAACGGCGACGCGGGCTTCGGGATGGAGGCCGACCTCGCCTCCCTCGTGTTCCTCACGCCGTACGCACTGGTCGGCTGGGTCGTCGGACCGTTCGCCGGCCGGCTCGCGCCGACCCTCGGCTACCGCGCCGTCCTGCGCGTCGGCCTGGTCGGCAGCATCGTCGCCACCGTCCTGATGGCGCTCGTCGGGGTGCACTCGCTGCCGGTGCTCGTCACCGCCACGGTGCTGATCGGCATCACCTACGCCGGCATCGCGAACATCATCCTCAACGGCCTGGGCATCGTGCTGTCCCCGGACTCGAACCCCGGCTTCCTGCCCGGACTCAACGCCGGCGCGTTCAACCTCGGCGCGGGCGTCAGCTTCGCCGTGCTGCCGGCGCTGCAGATCGCGCTCGGGGTCGGCGGGTCCTCGGGGACGGCCGGGTACTCCGGTGGGATGCTGCTCGGTGCCGTGATCACCACCGCTGCCCTGGCGACCTCGTTCCTCATCCCCCGCCCGGAGAGCGCCGAGACCGGTGCCGCCCGGCCCGGTACCGCCCAGCCCGGTACCGCCGTCCCGCAGAAGGAGTCCCTCCGATGACCGACACGATCGTGATCGTCGGGTCGCTGAACGCGGACCTCGTCGTCCGCACCGAGCGCTTCCCGCAGCCGGGGGAGACCCTGCACGGCTCCGACCTGGCGACCCTGCCCGGCGGCAAGTCCGCCAACCAGGCCGTCGCGGCCGGGCGGCTCGGGGGCACCGTCCGCATGGTCGGCGCGGTCGGCGACGACGGCAACGGCACGCTGCTCCGCGACTCCGTCGCGGCCTCCGGCGCGGACACCACCCACGTCGTGGTCCGGCCCGACACCGCCACCGGCACGGCCGTCATCACCGTCGACGGCCGCGGCGAGAACACCATCGTCATCTCCGGCGGCGCCAACGCCACGCTCTCGCCCGACGACCTGCCCACCGACGTCTTCCACGACGCCGCCGTGCTCGGGCTCTGCCTCGAGGTCCCGATGGACGCGGTGCTCGCCGCCGCCCGGGCCGCACACGCCGCCGGGGCAACGGTGCTGACGAACCTGTCCCCGTTCGGTGCCGTCCCGCCGGAGCTCCTCGAGCTGACCGACGTCCTGCTCGTCAACGAGCACGAGGCCGCCGCGCTCGGGGACCACGGCGTCCGACGCTCGATCGTCACCCGGGGCGGGGACGGCTCGGTCGTGCACGACGGGGACGCCCGGCCGGTCGAGGTCCCCGCCGTGCCCGTCGAGGCGGTCGACACCACGGGGTGCGGGGACGCCTTCATGGGAGCGGTCGCACTGCGGCTCGCCGCGGGGGACTCGTTGGTCGAGGCTGCGCGGTTCGCCGCCGGGGTCGGCGCCTACGCGGCGACGGGTGAGGGCGCACAGGCGTCGTACCCGACCACCGCGCAGCTGGAGGCGTTCCTCGGGACGTGATCCGGGCCTCCCGTCCGACCGCTACCGTGGGCGCATGCGCGTCGGAGTCCTCGACATCGGTTCGAACACCGGTCACCTGCTCGTCGTCGACGCCCACGGGGGTGCTGCCCCGCTGCCCGCGTCGTCGTTCAAGCGGCCGCTCCGGCTCGCTGAACACCTGGACGACCGGGGCGCGGTGACGCCGGTCGGCATCGACGCACTGACCGACTTCGTGGCGGAGTCCGTCCGCGTCGCCGAGGACCGCGGCTGCGAGGACATGCTCGGGTTCGCGACGTCCGCGGTCCGCGACGCCGTGAACTCCGAAGCCGTCCTCGCCCACGTGCAGGAGCAGACCGGGGTGGAGCTCGCCGTGCTCTCCGGTTCGGACGAGGCCCGGCTGACCTTCCTGGCCGTGCGCCGCTGGTTCGGCTGGTCCGCCGGACGACTCGCGGTGTTCGACATCGGCGGGGGCTCGCTCGAGATCGCCGGCGGTGCGGACGAGGCACCCGACGTCGCCTGGTCCATGCCGATCGGAGCCGCACGGCTGGCCCGCACCTACTTCGCGGCCGGCACCCCCAGCCCGGACGAGCTGCGCCGGGTCCGGCACGAGGTCCGCGTCGAGATCGCCCGCGAAGCCGGACGGCTGCTGCGGGCCGGAGCGCCGGACCGCGCCGTGGCCACCTCGAAGACGTTCCGCTCCATCGCCCGGATCTGCGGCGCAGCGCCCTCGGCCGCGGGGCCGCTCGTGCCGCGCGTGCTCGACGGGGCGGCGCTCCGGGACCGGCTGCCGGCGCTGCTGACCATGTCGGTCGACGAGCTCGGCACGCTGCCCGGGGTCTCGCCGAGCCGGGCGCACCAGGTCGTGCCGGGGGCGCTCGTCGCCGAGGCGTGCCTGGACATCTTCGATCTGCCCGCGCTGGAGATCTGCCCGTGGGCGCTCCGCGAGGGCGTGATTCTCGAGCGGCTGGACCAGCTGTCGGTCCTCGGCTGACCCTGTCGAGGAGTCCCGTCGGCAGCAACGTCGGAAGGACGACAACCGCGCGGTGTCATGCTGGATTCTTCTGACGGGTATGAGCAATACGATCGTCTCGCCGACCGCTACGGTGGCTTCCGACGGCAGTCGAAGCGCGGGTGTCGAGGCCTCCACGGCCGGAAGGGACCCCCGATGACCGACCTCCTCATCGCACTCTGTGTCGCCGCGTTCTTCGGAGCGGCCTGGTCGGCCGGCAGGTACCTGCCGAAGGCCGTTGCCGCCTGCTTCCCGGTTGCGGTCCTGACGGCCGTCGTCGTCGTCGCGGCAGTCGGCGGTCTGGGTGCGGTCCGCGACTGGTTGATGGCGGGCGTAGTGATCTGCATCACCGCGATCATCACCCTGGCCGGCCGTGGCTCGCGGCGGCGACGCAACGGCCCGGCAGCCCGGTCTTGACGGCGCGCTCGCTGAGCAAGTCCTCGTGCCACGTCGACCACCGTCCCAGACAGGTGCACCACGATCGAGCGACAGCCCAGCCACCGAGAGGACCACGATGACCGGACTCGCCCCCACGACCACCCTGCTCGCCACCGTCGACGGACCGGACGGCAGCACCTACGAGGTCCGGCACGCGGTGTTCCCGCCGGGGTCCACGACCGGGTGGCACCGGCACGACGCCCGCCAGACGGGTCTCGTGGTCCGCGGCGAGCTGACGCACGCCAGCCCGGAAGCGACGCATGCCGTCGGCCCGGGTCACGCGCTCGTCGAGGAGCCGCGCATCGTGCACGAGGGCCGGGCCACCGGGACGGACGACACCGAGCTCCTGTACGTAGCACACCGCCTGCCCGGGACCGAGATCGCGACGCCGACCGACCCGCCGTCCGCAGTCGGCCCGATGCGCGGCTCGCACGTCACCGTCGCCCTCGGACTGCCGGTGTTCGTGCACGCACTGCGCTACACCGCCATGTACGGCCCGAAGCCGTTCGCCGAAGCGCTGCTGGTCTACCGCGACAACGGGACGTACACGATCCTCTCGCCGGGAGAGGACCACCACGGCTGCTACGTCTCGGCCACCGCCATCGACGCGGTCACCCCGCCGCGCCACGTCGCCTTCATGTCGTGGCCGTCCGCGGACTGGGACAGCAACGTCGCCGCGCACACCCTGACCTTCGCCGCGGACACCGGTGCCTTCACGCAGGAGCTCCGGCTGCCCGGGGACGCCGTCCCCCGAGCACAGCACGGGTTCGCGGCGCCCGTCGAGGGTCAGGAGTCGATCGACGTGACCGCGGGCTGGACTGCCCTGCGGCAGACCCACGACGACACGTTCGCGGGGCTCGCCGCCCGCGCTGCCGCTTCCGGCACGGCGAGCTGACCCGCCACCCTCCCCCGGAACGCAACGTCGGCGACTCCTCGCATCGGTGTCTCGTTGCGGGCAGCCGCCGACGTTGCGTTTCGCGATCAGGGGCGGCGGGGCGGGGCCAGCAACCAGGGGCGGATCAGCTTCGTCACGAACGGCAGCACCCAGAACGTCATGATCGGCGTCAGCACCAGCGTCGTGATGAGCACCCGGGGCAGCGCTGCCAGGTGCGCGAAGGACGGCAGCAGCCAGCCGACCAGGACCGTGAAGACCAGGTTGACGGGGAAGAACCCGAGCCAGATGCTCACCGCCTGCTTCCACCGGGGCGGGGCGCTCGAGGCCGGTGCGTCCTGCGGGACGTCGAACCACCCCTCGATGCCGGTCCGCTTCTCGACGCGGGACTCCACGACGAGGTCCCGCCCCAGGTCGAGCCAACGCAGCCGGTCGTCGGAGTTCTCCCACGTGGACAGGGAGTCGTGGTCGGCGAAGCGGTAGAGCATGTGCCACTCGCGGGACCGGGCGGTGGAGCGGACCCACCCGGATCCGAGGAACCCGGGGTAGCGGTTGGCGAGGTTCACGCCGGACTGCACCCAGCGGGTGACCTCGGGGATCCGTTCGGGTTCGACCAGGCGGGTGATGGACACGGTGACGGGTGGGCCGGCGATCTCGGGTGATGATTGCAAGCTGCCAGGCTCTTGTGGAGTCATCCGACAAGTGTCGCGCTCCACGTGTTACACGCGCATGACGGCCGGACGGTGAGCACAACGGCAACCGTGACGGGAGGCCCTCAGCTCGCCTTCTTCTTGGCGGGAGCCCGCTTCGCCGCCGGTGCCTTCTTCGCGGGAGCCTTCTTCGCCGGTGCCTTCTTCGCGGGCGCCTTCGCCGCAGTCCGCTTCGCCGCCGGCTTCCGGTCGCCGGAACCGTCCGCGTCGTCGCCCGAGCTGCCCGCGTCCTCGTGGGAGCCGGCCGCGCGCGATCGCGAGCCGCCCGAGGAACGCGACCCCGAGCCTCCCGACCGGGACCCACCGCCACGGTTCTTGTCCACCGACGCGCGCAGGGCGGCCATCAGGTCGATGACGTCACCGCCCGCGTCGTCGTCGTCCGACGATGCCTGCTCGCCGAACGTCTCGGCGGTGTCGACGTCGTCGCCCGCCTCGAGCTTGGCGTCGATGAGCTGCTGCAGTTCCTCCTGGTACTCGTCCGTGTAGCGGTCCGGGTCGAAGTCGGTGGACATGCTCTCGACGAGCGAGGACGACATCTTCAGCTCGTTCGCGCTGACCTTCACCGAGGTGTCGAGCGCCGAGAAGTCGGCGGCGCGCACCTCGTCGCCCCACAGCAGCCCCTGCAGCAGCAGCACGTCGTCGTGCACCCGCAGCACACCGAGCCGGGTCTTCTGGCGGAGGGTGAACTGCACGATCGCCAGCCGGTCGGTCTGCTCGAGCGTCTTCCGGAGCAGCACGTACGCCTTCGGGGAGCGGGAGTCCGGCTCCAGGTAGTACGTCTTCTCGAACATCATCGGGTCGACCTGGTCGACGGGGACGAACTCCAGGACCTCGATCTCGTGCGACTGCTCCTGCGGCAGCTGCTTGAAGTCGTCGGGCGTCAGGACGACGGTCTTCTCACCGTCGTCGTAGGCGCGCTGGATGTCGCCGTACTCGACCTCGTGCCCGAGCTCGCAGACCCGCTTGTAGCGGATGCGGGCTTTGTCCTCGTCGTGGATCTGGTGCAGGGAGACGTCGTGCGTCTCGGTCGCCGCGTAGACCTTGATGGGCACGTTGACGAGCCCGAACGCGATGGAGCCCTTCCAGATCGACCTCATGCGCTCATGATGCTCGCACGCGCGCGAGGCGACCCCCAGTTCTGAGCGGATCGGCAGGTGCGGTGGGGAGCAGACGGGCGTATCGTCCCGCCTCATGACGGGGGAACGCAGTGTGACGGAGCAGGCGACAGCACAGCAGACGGTGCAGACGTCGCCAACGACGGGGGATCGACTGGACGCAGCCGGGTGTGCGTTGCTCGCGTTCGGTGCGGCGGTCGGGCTGGCGATCGGTGTCGGGGCGGGCCTGACGGCCGACGGGCCCTTCCCCTGGGTGACGGTCATCGTCATCGGCGTGGCGCTCGCCGTGGCCATCCCCGTGGCCACGCTGCGCGCGTGGTGGGCTCGTGGCGGCCGGACCACTCTCCTCGAGACGCGAGCCTGGGTCCGGTCCGGCCGCGTGCCGGACGAGGTCCCCGACACCGTGTGGCGTCCGCGGGTCCGCCAGCTGCTCGGCGACTCCTCACGGCAGCTGTTCGGCGCGTGGGCCGCCGCGGTGGTCGCGTGCCTGTGGGCCGCCCTCGCGATCTCTGGAGAGACACGCGACTGGGCGTTCGCCGCGGTGTGGGCGGTCCTGGCGGCGGTCCAGTTCGTGCAGGTGCGCAAAGTGCGCCCGTCGGCGCGACGCCTGCTCGACGCACCGGCGCGCGTGGTCGCGTCCGTCTGACGTCGGCCGGTCCTCTCCTGCACAGCCGGGAGGCCCGCCCCGCGTTCTCCACGGACCTCACCGCTCCTGTGTCGCCGGTCCGGTACCGCGAGCACGATGGGGCCATGAGCCAGCTCGACAAGCAGGACCCGCGCGACCAGTACGCGCGGCCGCCGTTCCCCGCGCAGACGCAGCAGGGGTCCGGACGGGCGGCGGACCTCGACCCGCCGGCCGACCACGGCGAGACGACCTACCAGGGGACCGGCCGGATGCGCGGCTACCGCGTCCTGGTCACCGGGGCGGATTCCGGCATCGGTCGGGCGGCCGCGATCGCGATGGCCAAGGAAGGGGCCGATGTCGCCCTGAACGCCCTGCCGGAAGAGCTCGACGACCTGACCGAGGTCCGCGACGTCATCGCCGACGTGGGGCGGAAGGCGGTCATGCTGCCGGGGGACCTGACGGACGAGTCGTTCTGCACCGAACTCGTGCGCACCGCCGTCGACCTGCTCGGCGGACTCGACGCCCTGGTCCTGGTCGCAGGCCACCAGCAGGTGCACGCCGACATCACCGAGCAGAGCACCGAGGACTTCGACCGCACCATGAAGGTCAACCTGTACTCGCTGTTCTGGCTCACCCGCGCCGCGGTCCCGCACCTGGCCCCGGGCAGCGCGATCGTCACCACGAGCTCGGTGTCGGCGTACGAGCCACAGGACCGGATGATCGACTACGCCGCCACGAAGGCCGCCATCATCACCTACACGAACGGACTCGCACGGCAGCTCGCGCCGAAGGGCATCCGGGCGAACACCGTGGTCCCCGGTCCGGTGTGGACCCCGCTGCAGCCGATCAGCTACCCGGGTGACGAGATCGCGGCGTACGGCCAGGACACCCCGTTCGGCCGGCCGGCGCAGCCCGTCGAACTCGCCAGCGCCTACGTCCACCTGGCCGGACCCGAGTCGTCCTACACGTCGGGCACCACGCTCACGGTCGGCGGTGCCACGGGGGTCGCACTGTGAGCCCGGTCGCGAAGAAGACCACCGTGCAGGTGGGGGACCGGCGGCTGGCGCTGACGAACCTCGACAAGGTGCTCTACCCGCAGACCGGCACGACGAAGGGGCAGGTGGTCGCCTACTACGAGCGGATCGCCCCGTGGATGATCCCGCACGTCACCGGCCGCCCGATGACCCGGAAGCGCTGGGCGAACGGCGTCGACGGCAAGGTCTTCTTCGAGAAGAACCTGCCCGACTCCGCGCCCGAGTGGATCCGGCACCACACCATCCACCACGAGCACCACGACGTCGAGTACCCGGTGGTCGACGACCTGCCGACCCTGGTGTGGATGGCGCAGCAGGCGTCGCTCGAGCTGCACGTGCCGCAGTGGCGCTTCGGGCCGCGCGGGGGATACCAGAACCCGGACCGGCTCGTGCTCGACCTGGACCCGGGCGACGGCGTCGGGCTGCCCGAGTGCGTCGAGGTGGCGGTGGCGGCCCGCTCGGTGCTGCAGGGGATGGGACTCGAGCCGTACCCGGTGACCTCCGGGTCGAAGGGCATCCACCTGTACGCGGCCCTCGACGGCACCGCGACGGCGCAGCAGGTGTCCGACGTCGCCCACGAGCTGGCGAAGGCGCTCGAACAGGACATGCCGGACCTGGTGCTCTCGTCGATGAGCCGTGCCGAGCGAGCTGGCAAGGTGTTCGTCGACTGGTCGCAGAACAACGGCAACAAGACCACGATCGCGCCGTACTCGTTGCGTGGCCGGTCGCACCCGACGGTCGCGGCACCTCGGACGTGGAAGGAGCTGACCGAGCCCGGGTTGACCCACCTGACCCTTGACCAGGTGCTCGAGCGGATGCCGGACCTCGGCGACCTGCTGCACCCCGTCGCCGCGGCGTCGCTCGGTGTCGGGCGTGCGGACGCCGGGCACTGGGACGGGGCGCGGACCGAAGCGGTGAACGAGCGCGAACGCCAGGAACGACAGGAGCTGCAGGACCGCCTGACGACCTACCGCGCCAAGCGGGACGCGTCGAAGACCCCGGAACCCGTCCCGCAGGGCTCCCCGACGGTGCGGACCGACGGCACACCGACGTTCGTCATCCAAGAACACCACGCCACCCGCAACCACTACGACTTCCGTCTTGAGCACGATGGGGTCCTGGTGAGCTGGGCGCTGCCGAAGGGCGAACCGACCGACCCCGGGGCGAACCACCTGGCCGTCCACACCGAGGACCACCCGCTGGAGTACGGCGGTTTCGAGGGGATCATCCCCGCGGGCGAGTACGGCGGCGGCACCGTGACGATCTGGGACGACGGCACGTACGAGCTCGAGAAGTGGCGCGAGGACGAAGAGGTCATCGTCACCCTGCACGGCCGGACCAACGGTGTCCGACGGCTCGCGCTCCTGCACACCCGCGGTCACGGCCGTGGACGAACCGGGGACGAGAAGAGCTGGCTCATCCACCGGACGAAGGACCAGCCCGATGCCGGCGGCGACGGCAGCGGTGCCGGGAGCGGTGCCGGTGCCGGTTCCCGTACCGGCCAGCGTGACGGGCACGGCGGCGGCCGTGCGCACACCGCCGCGCGGATCGAGCACGCCGCCGAGTCGGACACCGCGCCGGAGCAGCGCCACACCATGCAGGCCTCCCTGCGCGAGGGCGAACCCGCGCTGGACCCGGAGCAGTGGGCGTTCGAGATGAAGTGGGACGGCGTCCGCGCCCTCGCCACCGTCCACGACGGCACGGTCCGACTCCGCAGCCGGAACGGGAACGACCTGACCGACCAGTACCCCGAGCTGCAGACGCTCGCCGAGCACGCCGGCGTGGACGGGGTCTTCGACGGCGAGGTCGTCGCGCTCGACGAACACGGCCGGCCGTCGTTCCAGCTGCTGCAGAACCGGATGGGCCTGACGAAGCCGCGCGAGGTCAGCGCTGCCCAGGCCACCACCCCCGTGCACCTGCTGCTGTTCGACGTGCTCGAGGCCGACGGGCACGAACTCACCCGGCTCGGGTACACCGCACGGCGCGAAGCCCTGCTGACGGTCGTCGAACCCGGCGGTCCGATCGAGGTCCCACCGGAGTTCGACGGTGACCTCGCCGCCGCGATGACCGAGTCCCGGAAGCGCGGGCTCGAGGGGATCGTCGCGAAGAAGCGGTCCTCCCGGTACGCCGAGGGCCGTCGCTCGGAGTCCTGGCTCAAGCTCAAGCACCACGCCACACAAGAGGTCGTCGTCGGCGGCTGGAAGCCCGGTGCCGGTCGACGCGAGGGCGGGATCGGATCGCTGCTGCTCGGGATCCCGGGGGACGACGGGCTGGAGTACGTCGGCAAGGTCGGCACCGGGTTCCGTGACCGGGACCTCGACGAGATCGGAGCGCTGCTCGGCGATCTCGAGCAGGACGGCTCCCCGTTCGTCGACGTGCCACGGCCGGACGCCCGCGACGCGCACTGGGTCCGTCCGGAACGCGTGGGCGAGGTGCAGTTCGCCGAGTGGACGGGCGAAGGACGACTGCGGCAGCCCTCGTGGCGGGGGTGGCGCATCGACAAGGAGCCCGACCAGGTCGTACGAGAATGATGCGTCCGGCGTCAGCGTGATGCGGGTTCCGGAATCCGCATGCGTGAGCATGAGGTCCGCCCGGGGCGAACTTCCGTCCCCCGTTGTCGGCCCGGGCGGGGGACGAATCCGGTCGTGACCGTCGTCGCGCAAGGGCTGGCTGTTACGTTCCTCGGGACGGAAGGACGCGACATGGACGCGAGCAAGTACCTCCCGCCGTTCGCTCAGGGGCAGCGTGGGGACGCGACCGCAGACCAGCGGGACGACCAGGACGGCTCGACGGGATCAGGCCCGGACGGCCGGACCGGCAGTGGACGGACGGGCGATCGCCAGATGGTGGGTGCGGGCGCCGAGCACGAAGCGACCTACGCCGACTTCCTCGGCGACCAGGTCGACGACGACTGACCCATCGCCCGGCGAGCCCGGCGGCCTGAGCAAGACGCAACGAGCCCAGCGGTCTGAGCAGGCCTCGTCGAGCCCGGCGGCCTGATCGAGACGCTCAGGCCGCGGGTGCCGGACCGTCCGCGGGCGCCCCGCCGGACTCCAGGGGCAGTTCCTCCTCGGCCGCAGCGCGCTCATCCGCGTGCCCGGCGTCAGCGGCAGCCGCCTTCGCCTCGTCGATGGCCTCCTGCGAAGCCTGCAGTGCGTCGTCGTTGCCGGGGTGTGCCTGATCAGTCATGGCCGCCACGCTACGCGGACGTCGCTGGATCGGCTCGACGGGCTCCCGACCCGTCGGCCATCCCCAGCCCGTCGTAGTCCACGGCCGAGGTCGGCGCGGCCGAGGTCGGCATCGCCGGCGCCGGCGGTTCGTCGTGTGCATCGGCAGCGTCGAGCACTGCCCGGGTCGCCGCAGCCGCCACCCGGAGCGCGTCCGGGAGCGGCATCGCGCGGAGCGCCGGGGTGCGGACCTCCACACCCCAGGGCTCGTCGAAGCCCAGGCCGCGGACGGTGCGGACGAACCCGTGCAGGTCCCACGCTCCGGTGCCGGGCAGGTAGCGCCCGTTCCGGGACTCGTCCGCCAGCGTCATGCCGTTCGGGACGTGCAGCAGTCCGTCGCTGAGCTCGACCGCGGCGAGGGCGGACGGGACGACGCCCTGTCCGATCGAGGCCAGGGTGGAACCGCCGCGGAGCGCGTGCATCGCGTCGAGGAGCAGCCCGCCGTTCGGGTGTCCGGCGGCGACGAACCGCGAGGCACGTTCCACGGTCGCCAGGTTCGTCCACGGTTCGGGTTCCAGGACGAGCCGCGCCCCGACGCCCTCGGCCTGCTCGGCGAGCTGGTCCCACGCTGCCGCCATCGCGCCGAGCGGTACGGCCGGTACGGAGTGGTCGGCGCGGACGACGACCTGCCACGCGCTGAGGCTGGCGGCGGCCTCGAGCACCACCCCGCGGTCGGCGTCGTGTTCGGCGCCGGCGGCCCACCAGTCGCCGAGCGTGCCGACCTGGACCCAGACCACGCCGGCGTCGTCGAGCATCCGTCGGAGCAGGGCGAACCCGATGGTGGAGCGGACCTCGTGCAGGTCGTCGACCGAGAGGCCGAGCCCGGCGAACCCGGCTCGTCCGACGGCGCGGATGCGCTCGCCGACGGGCTCGTCGCCGGACCACGTCCACGACGTGGCGAGCAGGTCGTGTTCTTCCACCGGATCACCTCCATGATCCGGACGTGCTCGACTGCGTCGTTGCAGTTGCCGCACACCCTGGCTGCTGACACCGCCGGGCCGGGCCCCGTTCCCCGTGCGCCCCACAGCGTCAGGCACGGTTCTACGCCCGATGGCTCCGAGGACTCCCAGCCCGCCGGGTCAGACGATGCGGGTCTCGACCGTGCCGACGCCGTCGATCGTCCCGCGCAGCACCGAGCCGCGGGACACCGGTCCGACGCCGTCCGGGGTCCCGGTGAAGAGCAGGTCGCCGGCCTCCAGGCGGACGGCACGGGACAGCGCAGCGATGGTCTCGGCGACGGACCAGATCTGGTCGGCGAGGTCCCCGGACTGGCGCAGTTCCCCGTCGACGTGCAGCGTGATGCCACCGGTGGTCGGGTCGACGGAGCCCGCAGGGACGATCGTGCCGATCGGCGCCGAGTGGTCGAACCCCTTGGCCAGGTCCCACGGCCGGCCGAGCCGTTTCGCCTCGGCCTGCAGGTCGCGCCGGGTGAGGTCGATGCCCACCGCGTAGCCCCAGACCAGGTCGAGCGCGTCGGCGACGGCGACGTCCTGGCCGCCGGCTCCGAGCGCGACGACGAGTTCGACCTCGTACTCGAGCTGCTCGGTCAGGGTCGGGTACCCGGTGTCGCGACCGTCGGTGACGATCGCGTCTGCCGGCTTGCCGAAGAAGAAGGGCGGCTCGCGGTCGGGGTCGTGGCCCATCTCGCGCGCGTGCGCCGCGTAGTTGCGGCCGACGCAGTGGATGCGTCGGACCGGGAACCGACCGCGGGTGGCGGTGGGCACGGTCGGGAGGCCCGGGGCCGGGACGACGAGGTCGGTCACGCGTCCAGGGTGGCCGGCTCAGCGGGCTGTGTCTGCTGGGCCGGGAACACGAAGCGGTTCATCGCCCAGTAGCGGAAGCCCATCGCGATGAGCGTGCCGATGACGGGCCCGCTGATGAAGTCGGCGAGTTCCTGGCCGGCGAGCGACACGTTCGGGACCTCGAGGCCGAAGACGTACCGGGAGATCCAGAGCGGTGCGGAGTTCAGCGCGACGCCGATCAGGCTGACGACGAGGAACAGCAGCAGCTCGTGTCCGGTGCGGAGTTCACCGCGGTCGCCGAAGGACCACTTCTTGTTGAGGAAGTAAGAGAACACCGTCGCGACGATGATGCCGATCGACAGCGCGGTCACCGGGTGCTGCGGCATGACGAAGAACTTCAACCCGTAGTTGATGCCCATCGTGATGACGAAGCCGAGACCACCCACGACCAGGAACCGGAGGGCCGGGTGTTCGACGAGCGACCGGACGGAGAACGACTGCACCGGCCAACCCTAGACCGGCGTCGCCGGAAGTCCGCTGACCGGCACGCCTTCCGGACCGGCAGTCCGTTCAGCCGGACGGCCAGTTGCCGTGTGCTCAGGCACCGGGTGCCGCGCCCTCGGTCTCGCCGCGTCCCGGGTCGCCGCCCGTCCCGCCGTCGGACGGCTCGTCCTGCGGCCAGCCGGTGAACTCCCACCCGGAGACGGCCTGGTGGTCCTCGCCGTTCGTGTAGGCGAAGGTCCGGGCTGCCGTGCGGGCGTCGGTCAGAGCGGTGAGCAGGTCGGCGAACCGGTCGGATCCGTCCGCGACGCGGGTGAGCGCGTCGTGGGCCAGGGCGTACCGGTCCATCTCGTTGCGGATGAGCATGTCGAACGGCGACGTCGTGGTGCCCTGCTCGAGGAAGCCGTGCACGTGCAGGTCGTCGTGCCCGTGCCGGCGGTAGGTGAGCTGGTGCACGAGCGTCGGGTAGCCGTGGAAGGCGAACACCGCGGGGGTGCCGGGCAGGAACAGCTCGTCGTAGCGGTCGTCGCTGATCGGGTGCTCGTGCTTCCGCGGGTCCCCGATGGCGAGCAGGTCGACCACGTTGACGACGCGCACGCCGACGTCGGGGGCGTGCTTCCGGATGATGTCCGCGGCGGCGACGGTCTCGACGGTGGGGACGTCACCGGCGCTGACGAGCACGACGTCGACATGGCCGACCTCCTGCTCGGTGCCGGCCCAGTCCCAGGTCCCGACGCCGGCGTCGGCGTGCGCGACGGCGTCCTCGAGGGACAGGAACACCGGTTCGGGGTGCTTGCCGGCGACGATCACCTCGATGCGGTCCGTGGTCTCCAACGCGTGCGCGGCGACGGCGAGGAGCGTGTTGGCGTCCGCGGGCAGCTCGATGCGGACGAGGTCCTGCTGCTTCGACGCGACGACGTCCAGGAACCCGGGGTCCTGGTGCGAGAAGCCGTTGTGGTCCTGGCGCCAGACGTGCGACGACAGCAGGATCGTCAGGTTCGACACCGGTGCGCGCCAGTCGATGGCGGTCGAGGACTCGAGCCACTTGGCGTACTGGCCGACCATCGAGTCGATGATGTGGGCGAACGCCTCGTACGTGTTGAGGACGCCGTGGCGACCGCTCAGCACGTAGCCCTCGAGCATGCCCTCGAGCAGGTGTTCGGAGAGCACCTCGATGACCCGCCCGCGTGCGGACAGGTGCTCGTCGCCCTCGGCCCGTCGGGCACGCCAGACGCGGTTCGTGACGTCGAAGACCGCGTCGAGCTTGTTCGAGATCGTCTCGTCCGGGCCGAACAGCCGGAAGTCCTGCGGGTTCCGCTGGATGAGTTCGGCCATCCAGGGGCCGAGCGTGCCGGTGGCCGAGGCCGGCTCGCCCACCGGCACCCCGAAGCGCTCGAGTCCGGGCCGGTCGAGGGCGGTGCGGATCCGGCCGCCGTTCGCGTGCGGTGTGGCGCTCATCCGGGTGTCCCCGGTCGGCCGGATGGTGTCGAGGATGCCGATCGGACGGGCGTCCTCGTCGAACAGCTCCTCCGGACGGTAGGAGCGCATCCACTCCTCGAGCTGCCGGCGGTGGCCCTCGTCCTCGCGGACGTTCGGCAGCGGGACCTGGTGGGCGCGGAAGGTGCCCTCGACCTGCTGGCCGTCGACGACCTTCGGCCCGGTCCAGCCCTTCGGGGTCCGGAGCACGATCATCGGCCAGCGCGGGCGGAGGTCGGCGGCACCGGCCATCTCGCCGGCGGCGGCGCGGGCTGCCTGCGCGCGGGCGGCGGCCTGGATGTCGTCGATGGTCGCCAGGGCCCGACGGAGCGCACCGTCGAACAGGGCGTGCACGGCGAAGGGGTCGTGGTCGACGCGGCCGGAGTCGACGACGATCGGCTCGTACCCCAGGCCGCGGAAGTAGGCCTGGAGGTCCTCGTCCGGGATGCGCGCGAGGACCGTCGGGTTCGCGATCTTCCACCCGTTGAGGTTGAGGATCGGCAGCACCGCCCCGTCCGACACCGGGTCGAGGAACGTGTGCGCCTGCCACGAGGCGGAGAGCGGTCCGGTCTCGGCCTCGCCGTCCCCGACGACGCACGCGACGACGAGGTCCGGGTTGTCGAGGGCCGCGCCGTACGCGTGGGCGAGGGAGTAACCGAGCTCGCCGCCCTCGTTGATCGACCCGGGGGTCTGCGGAGCGGCGTGCGAGGGGATGCCACCGGGGAACGAGAACTGTCGGAAGAAGCGCTGCAGTCCGGCCGTGTCCCGCGTGATCTCCGGGTAGAGCTCGTTCCAGGTGCCCTCGAGCCAGGCGTTCGCGTTCATCGCGGGACCGCCGTGCCCGGGGCCGCAGATGTACAGGACGTCGCGGCCGGTCTCGCTGATGACGGCGTTGAGGTGCGCGTACACGAGGTTCAGTGCGGGCGAGGTGCCCCAGTGCCCGAGCAGCCGCGGCTTGATGTCGGAGGGCTCGAGCGGTCGCTCCAGCAGCGGGTCGTCGAGCAGGTAGATCTGCCCGACGGTGAGGTAGTTCGCGGCGCGCCACCAGGCGTCGATCGCGCGGATGCGGTCGGTGGAGGAGTGCGTCGAGGACATGCTCCACAGGCTACGAGGACGCCGATCCGGGGAATCCAGAAATCTCTCCAATCCGATCCGTGGACGGCCCCGAATCACTGTTACAAGCCGGGAAACACCCGCAAGCGCTCACCAGCAGCTCACCGCTGGTTCTCCACCCCACCGCCGGGGTGTGTTCGGCGCGCTGTCACCAACCGCGCCGAGCGCGTTCAAGCAAAGGAATGAAGACATGCGCAAGTCCCTGAAGAACACGATCACCCTCGCCACCGCCGGCGCGATCGTCCTGGGCGGTGCCGGCTTCGGCATCACCGCCGCCAACGCCTCTACCCCGACCGTGCACACCGTCTCCTCCAGCTCCGCGTCGAAGATCCCCGCACCGGTCGCCTCGGTCCCCGAGGTCCTCGGCGGCAACACCTCCGTCGCGCTCGACAAGGGCTTCACCGATGCCCTCACCTCGCTGAAGCTGACCCCGGGTGTCTCCGGCAACGCCAAGCTCGCCGACGGCGCCGTGTCGTTCCCGATCACCTCCGGCTCGGTCACGTACTGGAGCCCGGACGGCAAGTACCGCCCCTACGTGCAGGGCCTGCTGAACCACGACGACTCCGGCCTGACCCTCAAGGCCGGCGACACCACCGTCACGCTCGAGAACTTCGTCGTGAACCCCGGCTCCTCGAAGCTCTCCGGTGACGTCCTCGTCAACGGCAAGGTCGCCGTCGCCAACGCCTACCTGTTCTCCCTCCACGGCGGGACGCTGAAGCCGCTCCAGCTCGAGGGCGACAACGCGATCCTCACCGGCACCACCGTCCACATCTCCGACGACGCCGCGAAGCTGCTCAACAGCACCTTCAAGACCGACGCCGTCAAGGGCGGCCTGCTCGTCGGCACCGCCACCATCACCGCCCAGATCAAGTAACACCTGACCTGACGCACCACGAGAACGCCGCCCCGGCACACGCCGGGGCGGCGTTCTCGCGTTCCCGGACCAGCCGCCACACGGACGGGCGGCCCGGGTCACCTCACCCGCGTCGGCGCCACCACCGGTGCGGTCGGGTCCCGGCCGCCTGCGCGGCCGCAGCCGACGCGGCGGCCGCGGCACGGGCCTCCCGGCGGTCCCGCCAGCGGGCGACCTCGACCTCGACGTCCCGCATCGGCGTGACCACCGGCGGTCCGCCGAGCAGCTGCCGGCGGGCCTCCTTCACACGGGCGTTGAAGTCCACCAGGACGTCGCGGACGTCGGACTCCACTGAGAGTGCGTCCAGGTGGTCGTCGAGCTCGGCGTCCTCGGTACGCAGGGCGAGGGCCGGCGGCGCGATCCCGCGGATGTCCTCACGCTCGATCTTCGACTTGATCCACCAGTCCGGGTCGTGCTGCCCGTCGATCCCCGGCAGCGGCTTGCCGTGGTACGGATTGCCCTCGAACACCCCGCGGCGCTCGGCCTCGGCGATCCGTGCCCGGGCGTGCGCGGCGACGTCGGCGGCCTTGAGCAGCTTGCCGTTCCTCGCGCTCCGCACGGACCTCGTCCGGGTCGAGCGAACCCCGCTCGACCTCGCTGTCCACGAGCTGCTGGTACCGGTACCGCGCGGCCTTCCGCAGGCGGTCCATCCGGGCGTCGACGTCGTTCATCGTCCGTCCATGATGCCCCGGGCACCCGACAGGGGCACCCAGCGGCCCCGGACCGGAGACGGACCCAGCCGTCGGGGTCCATCGTCACCCTCGTGGAATCCCTGCCCCTCTGGTTGCTCGTCCTGGTCTTCGTCGCGGGTGCCGCCGTGATCTGGATCGCCGGCATCCAACTGTCCAAGACGACCGACGTCCTCGACTCCCGCCTGCACCTCGGCAGTGCGCTCGGCGGGCTCATCGTGCTGGCCGTCGCGACGAACCTGCCCGAGATCGCCATCACCGTCAGCGCCGGACTGTCCGGGTCGATCGAGGTCGCGGCGGGCAACATCCTCGGCGGCATCGCCCTGCAGACCGTCGTGATCGCCGTGCTCGACGCGTTCGGCAAGCGCGGGAAGGGCGTCAAGCCGATCACGTACCGCGCGGCGTCGCTGACCCTGGTGCTCGAAGCGGTCGTCGTCGTCGCCGTGCTCGCCGTCGTCATCGCCGGCAGTCAGCTGCCGCCGGACCTGGTCGTCGCCCGACTGACGCCGGACGTGGTGCTCATCGCGGCGATCTGGGTGATCGGGCTGTTCCTGGTGCAGCGCGCGAGCAAGGGCCTGCCGTGGCACGAGAGCGGTCACGCCCCGGACGCCGGCCCACACGCCTCCGGGCACCGGACCCGCAAACAGGACACCACGCCGATGAGCACCCGGAAGGCGGTGGTCGTCTTCGCGGTGTCCGCCCTCGCGACCCTCGTCGCCGGTGTCGTGCTCGAACGCGCCGGGGACGCGGCTTCGAGTCAGATCGGGCTGTCGGGCGTGCTCTTCGGGGCGACCGTCCTGGCCCTCGCGACGAGCCTGCCGGAGATCTCCACGGGCCTCCAGGCCGTCAAGCAGGCTGACGACAACCTGGCGGTCTCCGACATCTTCGGCGGCAACGCCTTCCTGCCGGTGCTGTTCCTCGTCGCCACCGTGCTGTCCGGCAAGGCGGTGCTGCCGCAGGCGAACGCCAGCGACGTGTACCTGACCGCCCTCGCCGCGCTGCTGACCCTGGTCTACGCGGTGGGACTCGTGTTCCGGCCGCAGCGTCGCATCATCGGGATGGGCGTCGACTCGTTCGTCGTCGTCGTGATGTACCTGGTCGGCGTCGCGGGTCTGGTCGCGATCTCCCTGGCCTGAGGGTCAGGTCTCGTCGGCACCGTCCTCAGCGGTGACCTCTTCGATCGTCAGCGCCGCCTGGATGAGCGCCAGGTGCGACAGCCCCTGCGGGATGTTGCCCATGAACTCGCCGCCCTCGCTGATCATCTCGCTGAACAGGCCGACCTCGTTCGCCTGGTCGACCATCTCGTCCATCAGGTGGCGTGCGTCGTCGTGGCGTCCGACGCAGGCCATCGCCGCGGCCAGCCAGAACGAGCAGGCGACGAACGGGGACTCCTCGTCCTCGATGCCCGAGTAGCGGTAGACGAGCGGGCCGCGCTGCAGCTGCTCCTCGATGGCCCGGATCGTCGACTCCATCCGGGGTCCCCGGTCGAAGGCCGACATGGCGTGCAGCAGGATCGAGGTGTCCAGGGCGTCGGACCCCGGGTACATGACGTAGTACCCGCGTTCCTCGTCCCAGCCGTTGTCGCTGACCCACTGCTCGATCAGCTCGCGGTTCTCGATCCACTTGTCCCGCGGGCCGTCGATCATGCCGGCGTCGTGCAGTTCCGCCGCGGCGTCGAGTGCCTGCCAGCAACCGATCTTGCTCGACACGTAGTGCTGGGTGTCCTCGAGCTCCCACATGCCGGAGTCCGCTTCCTCCCAGCGGTGGCAGGCGTCGTCGGCGAGCTGCTGCAGCACCTTCGCGGTCTTCCGGTCCAGGACGTTGCCGGCACGGACGTACTGACGCATGATCTCGAAGACGTCGCCCCAGACACCGAGCTGCAGCTGGTTGCCCGCCCGGTTGCCGACCGTGACCGGGCCGATGCCCTGCCACCCGGGGACGTCGCGCTCCTCGACCTCGTCGGTCTTCGAGCCGTCGAGCCGGTAGAAGATCGGCATCGTCTCGTCGTGGTCTGCGATGGTCCGCATCACCCACGAGACGGCCGCGTGGGTCTCCTCGCGCAGGCCGAAGCGGGTCAGCGCGTGCACCGTGTAGGACAGGTCGCGCACCCAGGCGAAGCGGTAGTCCCAGTTCTTGCCGCCGGTCCGGTCCTCCGGGAGGCTCGTGGTCGGGGCCGCCGCGATGGCGCCGGTCGGCGAGTAGATGAGCAGCTTCAGTGCCAGGGCGCTCCGCTGCACCGCCTCGGCCCAGGGCCCGTCGTACGAGAACTCCGACGACCACTGCGACCAGTTCTCGATGGTGCGGTCGATGCCCGCCATCGTGCGCTCCGGTTCGGGCATGAAGATCGGTTCGTCGTGCGTGCCGACGATCGTCAGGATGTGCTTCGAGCCCTCGGTGGTGTCGAAGCGGCCGGAGAACCGGGGACCGTCGTCGTGCACCGGGTCGAAGCCCTGCTCGACGATGGCGATGGTGACCCCGTCGATGCCGATCACGGTGCCGTTGGCGGTGTCCAGGCGCTTCGGCTCGGCGGTGTTGAGCAGCGTGCCGGGCACGACCGCCCACTCCATCTCGACCGAACCACGCACGCCCTGCACGCAGCGGCCGATCTCGGCCCAGGGCAGGCGTCCGGCGACACCGGTCACCATGGCGTCCGTGACGGTGACCTGGCCGGACGGCGTGGTCCAGGTCGTGACCAGGACGTTCGTCCCCGGCAGGTACTGCCGCTCGACCTCGGCGCCGCCGTCGGCCGGGCGCAGGGCGATGTGTCCGCCGTGCTCGGCGTCGACGATGCTCGCGAACACCGGGGGTGAGTCCATGCCGGGGATCGGCAGCCAGTCGATGCGACCGTCGCGGGCGATGAGCGCCACGGTCCGACCGTCGCCGATCGCGCCGTAGGAGCGGAGCGGGACGTACCCGTCGGTGCGCTCCTCGTTCTCGGTGGCGTCGGGGGTGTCCCGTGTCCGTTCGGTCATGGCTCCATCGTGCCCGCACCGGCTCGACGTGCCGCGCACGGCACGTACCCCGGCCGTGCGCGGCGGGGCCGGGCCGAGCCGGGCCGGGCTGGGCCAGGCCGTGCCGGCTTGCGTCGGGTGCCGCGACCGCGCTACGGTGCTCGGTTCTGCCCGGACGGGCGGACCGTCACCACGACGTCGTCCGACAGGGACCCACCATGCAGAAGATCACCAACCGACTCCTCTCCTGGGCATCGATGCTCGAGGAGCAGACCGAACAGCAGGCGCGCACGACCTCCCGGATGCCCTTCGTGTTCCCGCACCTCGCGCTGATGCCCGACGCCCACCTCGGGCTCGGCGCCACCGTCGGGTCCGTCATCCCCACCCTCGGCGCGGTCATGCCCGCGGCCGTCGGGGTCGACATCGGCTGCGGGATGATCGCCGTCCGCACGCAGTTCTCGCGCGCCGATCTGCCCGAGGACCTGCGACCGCTCCGCGAGGCGATCGAACGGGCGATCCCGCTGTCCGCCGGGGCGACGAACCAGACCGTCGTCGCGACCGCGGCACCGCGGATCGCGGAACTCGAGGCGCTGGCCGTCGAAGCCGGCTTCGACCCTGCGGAGGTGCTCGCCGGCTGGCGGAACCAGCTCGGCACGCTCGGTTCCGGCAACCACTTCATCGAGGTCTCCCTCGACGAGGAGGACCGCGTCTGGCTGTTCCTGCACTCCGGATCCCGCGGGGTCGGCAACAGGATCGCGCAGCGACACATCGCGGTGGCGAAGCAGGCGATGGAGCGGTGGTGGATCGCGCTGCCGGACCCCGACCTTGCTTACCTCGTCGAGGGCACCCCCGAGTTCGACCGGTACATCGCCGAACTGGGGTGGGCGCAGCACTTCGCCCTGCTCAACCGCGAGGAGATGATGGACCGTGTCGTCCGGCAGCTCGCCGAGGTCGTGGACACCGAGGTGCAGGAGCTCGAACGCATCAACTGCCACCACAACTTCACGCAGCGGGAGACGCACTGGGGCAAGTCGGTGTGGGTGTCCCGGAAGGGGGCGATCCAGGCGAAGGCCGGGCAGCCGGGGCTGATCCCGGGGTCGATGGGCACGGCGTCGTACGTGGTCGAGGGGCGGGGGAACAAGCCGTCGCTCGAGTCGTCTCCGCATGGGGCCGGCCGCTCGTACTCGCGGTCGGCGGCACGTCGGACCTTCACACACGAGCAGCTGCGCGAGGCGATGGCGGGCATCGAGTACCGGGACACCGATGCGTTCCTCGACGAGATCCCGGCGGCCTACAAGCCGATCGACCAGGTGATGGCGGACGCCGCCGACCTGGTGACGGTGCGGCACACGCTGCGGCAGATCGTGAACGTCAAGGGGGACTGACCCGGCGGGACGACGGACGGGAGGCCCGGGCCGACTACGCCCGCACCTCCCGTCCGTCACTGACCGTTCAGGACTCCGCTGGTTCAGGACACCGGGGTGCCGAACCAGGACGCCTGGTACGTCTTGCCGAAGAGGGTCGGGGTGACGCGCTTGCCGAAGCGGATGTCGTACCCGCCCGAGTTCGCCACGTCGATGCTGAGGCTGAAGTGGCCGGTGGCATCGGTCTTGCCTGCGGCCGTCCAGCCGGTGCCGGCGGCGATCTCGATGTCCTTGTTCGGCAGGCGGGTCTCGCCGGTCACGGTCAGGCGCTTGCCCGCGAGGGTGCTCTCGGTGATGACGAGCTTGTTGCCGGAGAACTGGTGGCCGCCGACGCCCTGCTGGACCGAGCTGGCCCACGTGTAGTCGGACGACGAGACGGCCGCGTTCGCCGGGATCGAGCCGACGAGCGGGGCGCCGAGCGCGAGGGCGAGGCCGGCGGCGGCGACGAGGGTGGAGGACTTCTTCATGTGTGGTGCTTCCTGTTGCTGGGGGGCGGGGGGGATCGGGGATCAGTACTCGACGACGTAGAACGTGCGGGACCCCGAGCGGTTGCCCTGGTCGTCCGTGGCGAAGAGGCGGTACTCGCCGTACCCGTCGTCCTGCGGGACGGTCACCTGCAGCTGGCCGCGAGCGCCCTGTCCGGCGAGGCTGAAGGTGGCCACCTCGCGCCATTCGCCGTCGATGCGCTGCTCGGCGTGCACGAGGCCACCGGCGCCGGGGATGAGGACCTCGGCGGTGTGCGAGGCTCCGTGCCCGTCGACGGTGAAGAGGTCGGCGTCAGCGCCCTCTTCGTCGTTGGTGGACTCGGCCCAGGCGCCGTCGACGGTCCGGACGAAGGGGGTGAAGAGGGTCTGGGTCTGCGCGGCGGACACGGACGAGGGGGCGGACACGGTCGCGGCGTTCGCAGGGATCGAGGCGACGAGCGGGGCGCCGAGGGCGAGGACGAGACCGGCGGCGGCCGCCAGGGTGGTGCGCTTCTGCATGGTGCTCCTGAGAGAGAGGGTGGTCGACACCGGCCGGTGTCGCTGCGGTCCCGTAAGCGTCCGCCATCCCTCTGAACACATTCCGCGTGTGATATCACAGCGGCTGCTCGGACAGGAGGGTCCGGACCGGGCAAGCTCGGAGCCGTGACCGACACAGCCCAGGACGCAGCCCGAGAGACCGGACGACAGGCGCGCCGTGTCGCCGACAGCCGCTGGTTCGAGACCACGGCCCGCGCGGGCTTCGTCGGGACGGGCGTCGTGCACCTGCTCATCGGCTACCTCGCCGTCCTGCTCGGCATCGGCAACGCCACCGCCGGCAGCGGTGCGCAGGGATCGCAGTCCGGCGACACCGACCAGTCCGGTGCGCTCGCGCAGATCGCGTCCGTCCCCGGCGGCGTGTTCCTGCTCTGGGTCGTCGCGATCGGCACCGCCGCACTGACCGTCCGCCTGGTCGTCGAGGCCGTCGTCGGCGGACGGACCGACGACGCTCGTGCCTGGCTCGCCCGGGCGAAGAACGCCGGCAAGGCGGTCGTCTACGGCGCCATCGCGTACTCGTCGGCCAGCTACGCGCTCGGTGCCGGCAAGAGCTCCACCGGTTCGAGCCGCAGCGCTGCGGCGACCGCCCTGGCCACGCCCGGCGGCGTCGTCCTGCTGGTGCTCGTCGGCGCGGTGGCGGTCGCCATCGGGGTCGGCCTCGTCGTGATCGGCGTGCGGGGCTCGTGGAAGAAGAACCTCCGCCCGCAGCCGGAGTCCGTGCGCCGCACCGTGGCCGTGCTCGCCACGCTCGGGTACATCGCGAAGGGGATCGCGGTGGTCATCGTCGGCGTGCTCATCGCCGTCGCCGGCATCCGCAGCGACCCGGACCAGGCGACCGGGCTCGACGGGGCGTTCGACGCCCTCCGGTCGATGCCGGGCGGTTCCGTCGTGCTCGTCGTGGTCGGACTGGGCTTCGCGGCCTTCGGGCTCTACAGCTTCGTCCGGGCCCGGTACGCCCGGATCTGACCGGTACGCCCGGATCTGACCGCGACGCGCGGGGTCGGATCGCGCCCAGGGGATGGTGGCGGCCCGTGCCGCCCCGGCGATGCGAAGATGCATCGTCGCGTCGGCGACACGCCCGATGAGTCGTCACGCCACGCGTGACGCCCCCACCGAAGACGAGGAAGCATGGCCCCGACGGACGCACCCCGGGAGCACGCCGGACTGCTGGCCGGCCGGTACCGGCTCGAGCAGGTCATCGGCCGAGGCGGCATGTCCGTCGTGCACCACGCCTGGGACGAGAGCCTGGACCGCCCCGTCGCCGTGAAGCTCTTCCACCCGGGCATCGTCGACATCGCCCGCCAGGAGGCCGAGCAGGGCGTCCTGGCAGCGCTCGACCACCACAACCTCGTCAGCCTGCTCGACGCCGGGGTGGTCGAGGACCAGCACGGGTCGCTGCAGCGCTTCATCGTGATGGCGCTCGTGCACGGCCAGGACCTCGAGGAGCGGCTGGCGCTCGGGCCCCTGGCGTCGCGGCACATCGCCGAGATCGGCTACGACATGGCCGAGGCGCTCGACTACATCCACGCGCAAGGCGTCGTGCACCGGGACATCAAGCCGTCGAACATCCTGCTGGTCGACTACGGCAACGGCTCCGACCGGGCACGCGCACGGCTCACCGACTTCGGCATCGCCCTGGCCGCCGGCGTCGAACGGCTCACCGCGGACGGCGTCACGACCGGCACGGCCGCCTACCTCAGCCCCGAGCAGGCCCGCGGCGCGGAGGTCGGTCCGGCGAGCGACGTCTACTCGCTCGGCCTGGTGCTGCTGCAGTGCTTCACCCGGCGGCGCGAGTTCCCCGGGTCGCTCGTCGAGTCGGCGCTCGCCCGGCTGTCCCGCGACCCGGTCGTGCCCGAGCCGCTGCCGGAGCACTGGAAGCACGCCCTCGCCGCGATGACGGCGCAGGACCCGCGCGACCGCCCGGTGGGTGCCGACCTGGTCGCGCTCCTCCGCCACGTCGTGATCACCGACACCGCGGAGGCTCCTCCCGCTGACCCGACGTCGGCCGGCGTCGCCCACGGACCCGGGTCCCACACCGTCGGGGCGGCCACGTCGTCGGCCGCAGCCGGCCCCGTCACCGGTGGGGGTGCCTCCAGGCCGATGCCGGGCGACCCCCGGACCGACGCGTCGCGACCCGCGACCCTGGACGTGCTCCCCGAGGAGGCGCTGCAACGGACCACGAAGATGGCCGCGCGTCTGTTCGACGCCCCGATCGCCCTCATCGAGGTGCTCGACGAGGACCGCGAGTGGTCGCAGTCGTACGTCGCCGACGGTGTCGACAAGTCCGCGCGGAGCATCAGCTTCCGGAACGGCTTCGCGCCGGTGCCGGTGCCGGTCGTGATCCCGGACGGGTCCACGCACCCGGAGATGCGGAACAGCCCGCTCGTCACCGGACCGCTCGGCATCCGGTTCTACGTCAGTGTCCCGCTGGTCCGGCACGACGGCGTCGCCGTCGGCACACTCGCGGTGCTCGACTCCCGACCCCGGACGGCCGACGAGGCGGACATGGCGAACCTCCGCGACCTCGCCGCGCTCGCCGTGACCCAGCTCGAACTGCGCCAGGAGTCCCTGCGCACCACGAGCGACTCGGTGCCGATCCTCCGCACCGGGCAGGGCGCGCACGCGGCACCGGTGACCCATGACGGCACGGCCGTCGGGCCCGAACACGCCGTCTGAGTCCGCACCCGGCACCGTCCCCGGGCACGCGTGACTAGCGTGTGGGGCGTGGACATGGACGACGACGCACCCCGGACCGACGAGCGGATCGCTGACGAGTACCTGACGGGCGAGCGGCTGCCCGTCGGCGGTGTCCCGGAGCAGGGCGACGACCTCGGCGACGCCGCCGTGGACGAGGACGAGGCGACCCCGGTGGCCCCCGACATCACCTACGACGAGCAGCTCTACCCGGCCCGGCCGCGTCGACTGCGGCCGCGGGTGAACCTGCGCGGCGGCAGCCTGCAGCGCCGGTTCTCGGACCCGCGTGCCGCCAACGGCGAGAACCCGGCGTACATCGAGTGGCTCGTCCGGCAGTCGATGCTCAAGGACGCCGACGTCCTCAGCCGCCAGCTCTCCGGCACGCCGGCGATGTGGCGGAACCCCTACGCCCGGCCGGACGCCCGCCGTGCGGTGTCGACCTCGGACGTGTGGTTCACCGCGTACCCGATCTCGCTCATCACCCGTGAGGGCGAGTCGTTCCTGACGGCGCTCGCCGACCCGCAGCTGTGGTCCGCGTTCGAGCGCATCGGCATCAACGGCGTGCACACCGGCCCGGTCAAGCGTGCCGGCGGCATCCGCGGGTGGCAGGAGACCCCGAGCGTCGACGGCCACTTCGACCGGATCGGGACCCAGATCGACCCGACCTTCGGCGACGAGGAGACCTTCCAGCGGATGACCGACGTCGCCGAGGAACACGGCGGCAGCATCATCGACGACATCGTGCCGGGCCACACCGGCAAGGGCGCCGACTTCCGCCTGGCCGAGATGGCCTTCAAGGACTACCCCGGGATCTACCACATGGTCGAGATCCCGCCGGAGGAGTGGTACCTGCTGCCCACCGTGCCCGAGCACCGCGACTCGGTGAACCTCGACCCGGCGACCGAGTCCGCCCTGGCCGAACGCGGCTACATCATCGGCGAGCTGCAGCGCGTGATCTTCCACCAGCCCGGCGTCAAGGAGACGAACTGGAGCGTCACCGCGCCGGTCGTCGGCGTCGACGGCACCACCCGGCGCTGGGTGTACCTGCACTACTTCAAGGAGGGGCAGCCGTCGGTCAACTGGCTCGACCCGACCTTCGCCGGCATGCGCCTGGTGATCGGCGACGCCCTGCACTCGCTCGGCGACCTCGGCACGAGCGCGCTCCGACTCGACGCGAACGGGTTCCTCGGTGTCGAGAAGAGCGCGGAGGGTGCGCCCGGCTGGTCGGAGGGCCACCCGCTCTCGCACGCGGCGAACCACGTCATCGCCGGGATGGTCCGGAAGGTCGGCGGCTTCACCTTCCAGGAACTGAACCTGACGATCGAGGACATCCGCGACACCGGGGCCGTCGGCGCCGACCTGTCGTACGACTTCATCAACCGGCCCGCGTACCACCACGCCCTGGCCACCGGGGACACCGAGTTCCTCCGCCTGACGCTCCGCACCTCGCTCGAGCTCGGGGTCGAGCCGGTCAGCCTGGTGCACGGCATGCAGAACCACGACGAGCTCACCTACGAGCTCGTGCACTGGGCGACCCTGCACCAGGACGACCTCTACACGTTCCACGGCGAGGAGACCCGCGGCGGGGCGCTCGCCGAACGCATCCGCGCCGACCTCACCGCGGCGCTGACCGGCGACGCGGCGGACTACAACCTGGTCTTCACGACGAACGGCATCGCCTGCACGACGGCCTCGCTCATCGCCGCGACGCAGGGGCACACCACCCTCGACGCCGTCACCGACGAGCACGTGCCGCAGATCCGCGACGCCCACCTGCTGCTCGCCGCGTTCAACGCCTGGCAGCCCGGCGTCTTCGCGATGTCCGGCTGGGACCTGCTCGGGTCGTTGACTGTGCCGCAGGAGACCGTGGCGGACCTCATCGCCGAGGGCGACACCCGGTGGATCGAGCGCGGCGCGCACGACCTGCTCGGCGTCGCACCGGACACCGAGCGTTCGGCCTCGGGCATGCCCCGGGCCCGGTCGCTCTACGGTCCGCTGCCGGAACAGCTCGAGTCGCCCGACTCGTTCGCGTCCCGCCTGGGCGAACTGCTGCGGGTGCGGACCGAGTACGGCATCGCCTCGGCCCGACAGGTCGACGTGCCCGAGGTCGCCCACCGCGGGATGCTCGTGATGGTGCACGAACTCGAGTCGACCGACGAGACGGGCGAGCCGGTCGTGCAGATCACCGTGCTCAACATGACCGACACCCCGCTGGACGGCACCATCCGGTCCGAGTCGCTGCCGCACGGGGCGACGGTCGTCGACGCCACGGACCACAGCGAGCTCGGCACGGTCGACGACCTGTGCAGCTTCCCGCTCCGCATCGACGCGTACGGCTCGCGGTTCCTGGTGCTCCGCCGGAACGTCGAGCAGGGGGCCTGAGACCGTGCCGGCGAGCGCGACCTCCGGCCCGGCCCGGGTGTTCAGCGACGTCCGGGCGACCCTGGCCGAGAGCATCGTCTGGGACCCGGCGCAGGGGGTCGGCCGCTGGGTGGACATCCCGAACGGCACGCTGACCACCGCGGACGCCGACGGTCGGGTGCTGCAGACCACGCAGCTCGACCCGCCGCTGCCGTCGTTCCAGCCGCGTGCCGGGGGTGGCTTCATCGCCGCCCAGGACGACACCGTGGTGCTGACCGATGCCGACGGGCACGTCGAACGTGAGCTGGCCGGTGTCACGCACGCCAACGACGAGATGCGCTTCAACGAGGGCAAGTGCGACCCGTTCGGCCGGTTCCTGGTCGGCAGCATGGACCCGACCGACGGGCCGCCGGCCGGCGCGCTCTACGCGTTCTCGGCGGACGGGTCGGTCGCGGTGCTGCGGAGCGGGTTCGGCACCACCAACGGCATGGAGTGGAACGACGACGGCTCCGAGATGTACGTGACGGACACCGACACGAACACGGTCTACCGGGCCTCCTACGGACCCGACGGTCTGCTCGGCGACCTCGAGCCGTTCATCGACGGTGCCGCGCACGACGGGCTCGTCCGCGACGACGAGGGCTGCTTCTGGGGTGCGATCTACGGCGAGAGCAAGGTCGAACGGTACGGCCCGGACGGAGCGCACCTCGAGACGGTGGAGATCCCGGCCCCGAACGTGACCTCGGTGGCGTTCGGTGGGACGGACATGTCCCTGCTGCTCGTCGGGACCGCGCGGGAGGACCTGACCGAGGACCAGCTGGCACGCTCCCCGCACTCCGGCTCGGTGTTCGCGGTGCCGACCCGCGTGCACGGGCGCCCGGCGTTCCCCTTCGCCGGCTGAGTGTCCTGCCGGGCTGGCGACGCGCGCCGCGGCCGGAGCAGAGGACGCCCGCGGTAGCCTGGGCGACCGCCAGCCACCGCGAGGAGCGCCCATGAACGACGAGCACCACCCGGGTCACCCCGTCCCGACCGGCGCCCCCGACCGGACCGGCGCCCCCGACCCGGCCGGCGAACTCGCCCAGGCCGAGGACGCCGACGTCGAGGTCCGCGTCGACCGCATCGCCGTCGACCACACCTACGTGCGCGTCAGCTCGATCGGCGAGCCCGGTGAGCGCGCCTTCGTCCTGGTCGCGGGGCTCGGCATCGCGTCGACGTACTACGAGCGGCTCGCCCCGCACCTCAACGAGAACGGACCGGTGCACGCGCTCGACCTGCCCGGTTTCGCGGGGGTCCCGCGATTCCGCGGCGGCGTCTCCATCGAGCGGTACGCCGACGCCGTCGAGAAGGTCATCGACGACCTCCGCCTGCACGACCCGGTGCTCATCGGCCACTCGATGGGGACGCAGGTCGTCGTCGAGGTCGCGGCCCGCCGCCCGGACATCTCCGACCTGGTGCTCATCAGCCCGGTCCTCGACCCGGCCGCGCGGTCGATCCCGAAGGCCGCGCTCCGCTTCCTCCGGTCCGCCGTGCACGAACCCGCCGCGGTCCGCTGGCACGCGGTCACCGCGTACGCGCTCTGCGGGTGGCACTGGTTCCGCAAGGTCCTGCCGAAGATGATCGCCTACCCCATCGAGGACCGCGTCGCCGACGTCCGGGCGCACACCCTGGTCGTGCGCGGCGAGCACGACGCACTCGTGCCGCGCTCGTGGGTCCGGCAGCTCGCCCGCGCCCTGCCCTACGGCGTGCTCCGCGAGGTCGTCGACGGCGCACACTCGGTCATGCACGCCCAGGCCGACGCGGTGGCGCAGCTCGCCGTCGCCCACGTCGACGGTCGGTTGCCCGACCGCGGGGTCTCGTCGTTGCAGCGGGTCCGGGACGACTCCACCGCGACGGACCTGGACCGCCTCGGCGCGACCGACCGCTGGCTGGTCGTGAAGTCGCGGTTCACGGAGGTGTTCGGCATGGCGAAGGGCGACGACGAGCAGCTCGAGGCCGCCAAGTCCGCGCACGCGGTCGCGATGGCCGACCACGACGGCATCCCGGTCGACCCGGACGAGCGCGACGAGGTCGTCGACACGGTCGCGCCGGAACGCGGCGGGGACCGGCGCCCCTTCTGACCACGGCCGTCGGGCGGACGGACTGGAGGCCCGTGACCGGTTCCGCAGAACCGGGCACGGGCCTCCACTCGGTCACCGCCGGATCCGGCGACCGACCCTGCCCGAACGACTCAGCCTGGTCGACCGGCTGCGGGCGATCAGTCCGCGCTGATGAGACCGGGCAGCGCGTCCGGCGTCAGCGCGTGCGCCTCCGCCAGCACCTTCCGGGCCTCGTCGGTCTTGCCGGAGACGTTCACGAGCAGCACACCGGCGACCAGGTCGTCGTCACCCAGGTGGTAGACGACGCCGGTGACGTTCGGCTCGGCCCAGTCCTCGACGGTGCGGAGCGACGAGGACACGACGCCGACGGCCTCGTACCCGAGGTCGAAGACGTTCGAGTAGAACATCGGCGTGTGGTCGTACGTCTCGCCGGCGCCGGCCAGGTTGCGGCCCGCCTGCCGGCCCTGCTGTTGGGCGTTGTCGACGTGCTCGACGCGGCGGGTGCCGAGCAGCCGGTCCGGGTAGGACGCGACGTCTCCGGCGGCGAAGACGGCGGGATCGTCGGTGACGAGCGTCGACGACACCGTGATGCCGTCGTCGACCGCCAGGCCGGCGTCCTCGGCGAGCTGCGTCGCGGGCTCGATGCCGAGGCCCGCCACGGCGGCGTCCGCCGTGATCGTGGAACCGTCGTCGAGCGTGAGCGTGACGCCGTCCGCGGTCTCCTCGCCGGACTCGACGCGGCGGCCGGTGCGGACCTCCACGCCGGCGTCGACGAAGCGCTGCTGGAAGGCGGCCGCGAGGCCGGCCGGGAACATGTGGCCACCGAGCACGTCGTCGGGGGTGACGAGCGTGACGCGGGCGCCGTTCTGGACGAGCCCGGCCGCGACCTCGGTGCCGATGTAGCTGCCGCCGACGACGACCACCTGGGCGTTCGCGTCGGCGTGCCGGCGGAGCGTGCGGTAGTCGGCGGCGCTGCGGTAGCTGAGCACGCGGTCGGACGGCGCGAGCCCGGGCAGGTCACGCGGGTGGCCGCCGGTCGCCAGGAGCAGCCGCTCGTAGCCGACGACGGTGCCGTCGTCGGTCGTGACGGTCTTCGCGTCCCGGTCGATCGACGCGACCCGGGTGCCCAGGACGAAGGTCGCCCCGGTCTCCTCGGTGTGCAGGTCGACCTTGTCGTCCCAGCTGAAGTCCGGGTCGGTCCAGAGCTTCTTGGACAGTGCCGGGCGGGCGTAGGGGCGGTCGACGTCCTCGCTGATGATCCCGATCGAGCCGTCGGGGTCGAGCTCGCGGATGCCGCGGGCAGCGGAGTCGGCGACCATCCCGCCGCCGACGATGAGGTAGCGGTGGTCGGTCATGGTTCCTCCGTCAGATGGTGGCGACCGAGCCGGAGTCGACGCGGTAGTTCGAGCCGTTCACGAAGCTGGCGAGCTCGGAGCACAGGAACGCGACGACGTTCGCGACCTCTTCCGGCTCACCGCGACGCTTGAGTTCCATGTACGGACGCTGCTCGTCGAGGAAGCTCGAGATCGCCTCGTCGAACGAGGTGCCGAGCTGCTTCGACCGCTTGTCCATCATGGCGTCGGTCATCGGGGTGTGGATGAACGCGGGGGAGACCGTGTTCACGAGCAGCCCCTCCTTCGCGTACGAGCGCGACAGGCCCTTGGCGAACGAGAGCACCCCGGCCTTGGCGGCGCAGTAGGGCAGCTCGTCGTCGTACGGCTGCGAGGCGTCCTCGGACACCAGGTAGACGATCCGACCCCAGCCGCCGTTCCGGAGGTCCGCGATGAACTCGCGGGTGATCCGGACCGGGCCCATCAGGTCGACGTCGAGCGTCTCCTGCCAGCCGGCTTCGTCGATCTCGTGGAACATGCCCTGGGCGCCGGTGACACCGGAGGACTGCACCAGGATGTCGATCTCGCCGACGGCGTCCCGCACCTTCTCGTGCAGCGCCGCGAGGCTCTCGGCGCTGCGGACGTCCGCGGCGAACGCGTGCAGTCTGCCGACCGGCGCTTCGAGCTGGTCGGCGCTGGTGTCGAGCCGACTCTGGTCGAGGTCGGTGACGACCACGGTCGCACCCTCCGCCAGGAGGATGCGTGCCGTGTTCCAGCCGATGCCGGAGTCACCACCGAAGACGAGAGCGGTCTTGCCCTGGATCCCGAGGTCCACGTGCGACCCGCGGCTCAGGAGTGCGCGGACGCTTCGGCGGTCGCCGGGCTGGTCGCGGCGGCGAGCGGCGTGCGCGGCGTGCGGTTCTCGGCGGAGACCATCCAGGCGAGCTGCTCGAGGCGCTCGATGAAGCCGTGCAGCAGGTCGGCGGTCGTCGGGTCTTCCTCGTCGACCTCGTCGTGCACGTCGCGCATGGTGCCGGTGGCCTGGTACAGGCGGAGGGTCACCAGGTCGATCGCGTCGTGCGTGGCGACCTCGCCCTCGGGGAACGCGTCGAGGTGGCTGGTCGCGGAGACCGTGGCCGAGCGGCCGTCCGGCACGGCGTACAGCGCACGCATGCGCTCCGCGGTGTCGTCGGCGAACTCACGGGCGGCGTCGACGATCTCGTCGAGCTGCAGGTGGAGGTCACGGAAGTTGGTGCCGAGGATGTTCCAGTGGGCCTGCTTGCCCTGCAGGTGCAGGTCGATGAGGTCGACGAGGACCTTCTGCATGTTGGCGGCGAGCTTGTCCGATGCGTGCATGTGACGACTCCTTCTTCGCGGGACCGGCCCGTCACGGGCCCGACCCTTCGCTGGACTGAACCACTCCGGTCTACGCGCTCCGCGGCGGGGTCTTCCCAGTGGGTGTCGAGGAACCGTCCCCCGGCAGTGGTCGGGCGTCGATGTGGACCGTCGTCAGTGTGCGACGACGGGCGGGTCGACCTGGTCGACGGCGACGCGCATCTCCTCGAGGAACATCGCGACCACCCGGGCGTCGGTCCCGGACAGGCCCTCGGCGATCTGCATCATGCGGCGGTGCATGATGCCGAGCGTGGCCCGGACCTCGGCGTCGGTCTCGACCGTCGGCACGATGATGAGCCCGCGTCGGTCGGTGGGGTGCGGCTCACGTCGGACGTGCCCGCTCTTCACCAGGCGGTCGACCAGGATCGTCGTCGACGCGGACGAGATCCTGAGGTACGCGGACAGGTCCTTCGGGCTGACCGAACGGCCCGCGCGCTGGGCCTGCAGCAGGTGGCGGACGGCGAGCAGGTCGGTCTCGCCCATGCCCATCGAGTCGCGGGTGCGGCGGCGCATCGCCGTCTCGGAGGCCCGGTAGCGACGCAGCGCGTTCAGCACGGCGACGCCACGCTGGGTGGCGTCGTCGTCCGGGAACCAGTAGCCGGACGGCTCCGTGATCTCCTGCGTCGTCATCGGATGATGATAAGCCGTCAGGTGACCAGGCTGTCGAGTTGTCCGGACGGAGTGCGGTACCGGGGACGCGACGGACGGGAGGCTCCCCACCCGCTGGTGGGGAGCCTCCCGTCCGTCATCGGCCGGGTCGTGTCGGTTCGGGCCCGACGCGATTCCGGGGGTGCGACGCGATCCCGGGGCGCGCCGCGACGGCGGGCGTCGTTACGCGGCGACCGGCTCGGCGGCTGCGTCGGCCAGCGCGGTCAGGGCGCCGCGGACGAGGCCGACGACCTCCTCGTCCTCACGCGGGTGCGTCTCGGCGAAGCGGACGACGGACTGCGGGATCGCGACCTTGACGTCCTCCAGGACCTTCGCGCCCGCGATGCCGGCGGCCTTGCGGGCGTCGTCGTGTGCCCAGACGCCGCCGTACTGCCCGAAGGCCGAACCGATGACGGCGAGCGGCTTGCCGGAGATCGGCGAGGCACCGAACGGACGCGAGGCCCAGTCGAGCGCGTTCTTCAGCACGGCCGGCATCGTGCCGTTGTACTCAGGCGTGACGAGCAGGACGCCGTCGGCGTCGGCGATGGCTCGGCGGAACGTGACCGCGGCCTCGGGCGGGGTGTCGCCGTCGATGTCCTCGTTGTAGAAGGGCAGGTCGACGATGCCGTCGAAGACCGAGAGCTCGATGCCCTCCGGAGCGTGCTGGGCGGCTGCCTCGGTGAGCTGGCGGTTGATGGATCCGGCGCGGAGGCTTCCCACGAGCGCGACGATCTGGGTCATGGCGTTCCTTCCTGACAGTGATGGTTTCAGCGACAACCAATGGTTCGGGCGTCGGATTCCCCCGCCGACGAGGCGGGCGTGTCACGAGCCTCCCGCCGTGCGGAGCCGCCGTCGGTAGTGTCGGCGACGTGACCCCGAGACGCACGCCGAGCGACACGCCCCGCACCCCCGACCCGAACTGGTGGCGGCAGGCCGTCGTCTACCAGGTCTACCCGCGCAGCTTCGCGGACTCCGACGCGGACGGCATCGGCGACATCGCCGGTGTCACCAGCCGGGTGCCGTACCTGTCTGAGCTCGGCGTCGACGCGATCTGGCTGTCGCCGTTCTACCCCTCGCCCCTCGCCGACGGCGGGTACGACGTCGCTGACTACCGCGACGTCGACCCCAAGCTCGGCTCGCTCGACCGGATCGACGAACTCATCCACGCGGCCCACGAGCACGACCTGCGTGTCGTCGTCGACCTGGTGCCGAACCACACCTCGGACCAGCACGAGTGGTTCCGCGCCGCGCTCGCCGCCGCTCCCGGTTCCCCGGAACGGGCCCGCTACGTGTTCCGCGAGGGCGCCGGACCGGACGGCGAGCAGCCGCCGAGCGACTGGGTCTCCAACTTCGGCGGCAGCGCCTGGACCCGGGTGCCGGACGGCCAGTGGTACCTGCACCTGTTCGCGCCGGAGCAGCCCGACCTGGACTGGACGAACCCGGAGGTCCACCAGGACTTCGAACACACCCTCCGCTTCTGGTCCGACCGCGGCGTCGACGGGTTCCGGGTGGACGTCGCACACGGGCTCGCGAAGGACCTGTCGGAGCCGTACCGCCCGTCGAACGAGCAGGACCTGCCGCTCGACGGCTCGGACCCGCTGTACGACCGCGACGAGGTGCACGAGATCTTCGCCTCCTGGCGGAAGGTGTTGAACAGCTACACGCCGCCCCGTGCCGCGATCGCCGAGGCCTGGGCACCCGCGCCCCGCCGGGTGTTGTACGCCCGGCCGACCGAGCTCGGACAGGCCTTCAACTTCGACCTGCTCGAGGCACCGTTCGACGCGACCGAGTTCCGCACGCTCATCGCGCAGAACCTCGAGGGTGCGGCGACGTCCGGCGGCTCGAGCACCTGGGTGCTGTCCAACCACGACGTCGTCCGGCACGCCACCCGGTACGGACTGCCCGACGGCACCGACACCGACGAGTGGCTGATGTCCGACGGGGAGACCCCGCCGCTCGACCGGGAGGGCGGAATCCGACGCGCGCGGGCGGCGACCCTGCTCGTCTTCGCACTGCCGGGCTCGTCGTACGTCTACCAGGGCGAGGAACTCGGCCTGCACGAGGCGCCCGCCATCCCGCACGACCAGCTGCAGGACCCGAAGTGGCTCCGCACCGGACACACGGTCAAGGGCCGCGACGGCTGCCGCGTGCCGATCCCGTGGACCGAGGACGGGCCGTCGTTCGGCTTCGGCGACGCCGCACCGCACCTGCCGCAGCCGTCGGACTTCGGTTCGTCGAGCGTCGAGGCCGAGGACCGCGTGCCCGGCTCGACGCTGTCGTTCTACCGCGAGGCGCTGTCCGCCCGCAGCCGTCTGCAGCAGGGCGAGGAGCTCGAGTGGATCGAGACGTCGTCGCCCCAGGTCGTCGCGTTCGCGCGGCACGACGGGTGGCGGTCGTACACGAACTTCGGCCCTGAGCCGGTGCCGATGCCCGAGGGCGCGGTCGTCGTGACGTCGGCCCCGCTGACGGACGGCGAGCTGCCCGGGTACACGACGGTCTGGGTGGCGTAGCCGCTCGGGTGCTGCGGCCCGGGGCGTCCTGCCCCGGGCCGTCCTGCGTCTGGCCGTCCTGCCCTTGGTCGTCCTGCCCTTGGTCGTCCTGCACAGGTGGGAGGCCCGGGGCATCCCTCCACAGGTCGGCGTCGCCGTCCTCCACGTGGGTGACCGGGTCGCCACGATCGTGGCATGACACATGACACCGAACGCACCGGTCCACCGCCCGTCTCCACCCGCGCGGCCCCTCCTGGCCGCCGCGGGCTCCGCCGGCGGGCCGCCGGCGCCGCGGTCGCCGTCATCCTGGCCACGGCGATCCCGCTCGGCGCCGACGGGCCCGCCGCCGCCGACGATCTCGGCTTCCCGTTCTCGACCGGGTTCGCCACCGCCGACGGCGGCACCCTGAGCGGTGACGCGCACATCGTCGGCGGTCGGCTCCGGCTGACGGATGCCGTCAACAACGCGGCCGGCGCGTGGGCGATGGACGACGCGTTCCCGTCCGACCGTGGGCTCGACATCGAGTTCGACTACGCGATGTACACGCCGGACGACAACGGGGCGGACGGCCTGCTCCTGTCCCTGTCGGACGGTTCCGTCGCACCCGGGGTCGGCGCCTACGGCTCGGCGCTCGGGTACTCGTGTCGCTCCGACCGCAACCAGGGGTCGTCCACCTGCACGCTGCCCGGTCTTCCGGGGGCGTTCGCTGCGGTGGCGCTCGACCAGTACGGCAACTTCTCGCTGCCGTTCAACGACAGCGGCCCCGGGCGCACCCCGGACACCGTGACCGTCCGCGGGTCCGGTGACGGGCTGACCGGGTACCGCTTCGTGCAGCACGCCGTCGTCGGCGGTGGCGTGGCGACCGGCTCACCGACGACACGGAAGGTCCACGTCGTCCTGCAACCCGAGGACGACGGTCTGACGCTCACCGTCCAGCTGTCCTCCGCGGGCGGGGCGCTCCGGACCGTGCTCGACCACGTGCAGCTGCAGGGCCCGGGCCAGGCGCCGCTGCCGAACACCCTGCGCCTGGGCTTCACCGCGGGCACCGGGTCGTTGCGCAGCGCGCACGAGATCGACGCGCTGCGCGTGGCAGCACCCGCGGACCTCCGCATCGAGCACGACCTGCCGCCGGTCGTCGCCGGGGACCGCGTCCGCTACACCGTCACCGCGTCGAACGTCGGCGTCAACGCGTCCGACCCGAGTGCGGTCACGGTCGACGTCCCCGACCAGCTGCGGGACGTGCGGTGGACGTGCAGCGTGCCGGGTCGGTCGACCTGTCGCGAGGCCTCCGGTACCGGCGACGTCGCCACCGCGGTCGGGCTCGAGCGCGGTGCGGCGGCGACGTTCACGATCGAAGGACTGCTCGACCCGGGAGCCTCCGGCCAGATCGACAGCACGGCGCGGATCGACGCCGCACCCGGGCTGTCGGACACGAACCCGGCGGACAACACCTCCCGGGCTGCGGCACCCGTGACCGCGATCGCGCAGGTGACGACCGGCAAGAGCGTCACCCCGGACCAGGTCGCGCCCGGCGACGAGGTCGAGTACACGATCACGGCACGGAACGCAGGCCCGTCGACCGCGCGGGACGTCGGCGCGATCGACGACCTGCCGGCGCAGCTCGAGTTCGTCGGCTCCGGTGCTCCGGACGGCACGTGCACGGCCGCGGCGCAGCGGGTCACCTGCAGCGGGGGCGGAGACCTGGAGCCCGGGCAGGAGCACGCCTTCCGGTTCCGGGCACGGCTCGACCCGAAGTACTCGGGCGACGGGTCGGACGTGGTGAACGTGGCGACGGCGACCTCGCCCACGGACCCCGACGGCGGTGAGGAGTCGCCGGAGGTGCCGATCCAGGTGGTCGACCCGGGTGACCCTGGTGACCCTGGTGAGCCCGGGGACACAGGTGGCCCTGGTGACCCTGGTGACCCCGGTGACCCTGGTGACCCTGGTGACCCTGGTGACCCTGGTGACCCTGGTGACCCTGGTGACCCTGGTGACCCTGGTGACCCTGGTGACCCTGGTGACCCCGGCGAGCCCGGGGACACTCACGCGCCGGACGCGACGCCGACTCCGGGTACCGGTGCGGTGCCGGGCGCGGTCCCCGGCCCCGGCGGACCGAGCGACCCACCCCCGGCGGACACCGGCCCGGGGAACGCCGCACCACCACGGTCGGGAGCGCTGGCCTACACCGGCGTGCAGGGCCTCGCGCTCACGGGGCTCGCCGCGCTCGTGCTGATCGGCACCGGGGCGACCGTGTGGATGCGCCGCCGTCGGACAGCGACCGGAGCGGACCCCGCCGAGGTGCAGCACGGTGGTGGAACGGACCGGGACGCCGAGTCCGAGCAGTGCGACGGATCGGGCCAGCTCGCCACGTCGGGCCGGTGCACCGTGTCGAGCCTGTTCGCCGAGCTGGGCGAGCGACCCGGACCGGGGTAGTCGCCCGGCGGGGTGGGCGGACAGCCCACCCCGCTGGCGGTCCCGCTGCCGGACGGGTGCCCACATCGACGGCGGTAGGATCGACCGTACGAACCGACAGCCCGAGAGAGGTCCCGTGTCCCACTCCGTGGACGACGCCGAGCAGCGAGCACGGTACTGGCCGGTCCCGGTCCTCCGGGCCGTCCCCGCCGCCGTGATCGCGATGGTGATCACGTTCTCCCCGAACCACTCCGCCGGCTTCGGCCTGGTGCTGTTCGGGGTCTTCGCCCTCGTCGACGGCGCGATCCTCGCCTGGGGCAGTGCCGTACGGCTCCCCGGTGACGACCGCTCGCGGCGCTCCGGCCTGGTGCAGGCGGCACTCTCGATCGTCGCCGGCATCGCCGCGCTCGCATGCACCGGACTCGGACTGCCCGCGTTCATCAGCCTCGTCGTGGCGTTCGCCCTCCTGACCGGCGCACTCGAACTGTCACAGGGTGTGCGGGCCCGTCGGCGCTCGCCGTTCGCCCGCGACTGGACGACGATCGGCGGCCTCACACTGCTGCTCGCGATCGCGTTCCTCCTGACGCCGCCGGACTACTCGCAGCAGCTCGGCGGGGTGGAGAAGGTGACCGGCACCCTCGACGCGCCGATCGTCCTGGTCGGGCTCCTCGGCGCGTACCTCGCCATCGCGGCGGTCTTCCACCTGATCGCCGGCCTCTCGCACAAGTGGGGAACGGCTGCCCCGGCGGCCACCCCGGACGGAGCACCACACGCATGAGCACCCCCACCCGCCGCGACCGTATGCGTCCGGCCGAGCTCCTCGGGATCTCCGCGGTGATCGCGGTCGTCGTCGGGCTCGTCGTGCTGATGTCGACGCGTGAGCTCACGCTCTCGCTGGTCTTCCTCGGCGTGAGCTTCGTGGTCGTGGTCGTGGTGATGGCCATGCTCCAGCTGACCTCGACCACCGACCAGGACGACAACGACATGCTCGGCGGCCACGAGACCCCCGGGCGAGGAGACGACGACGGCTTCCACTGAGTCCGCGACCCGACGAGCCACGTCGGGGCCGCACCGACCCGAGCAGGGTGACCCGGGCCTCCCGTCTCGCTACCGGCACCGGTACGTGATCCTCGCGGTCTGCTGCATGAGCCTGTTCATCGTCTCGATGGACGCCACCGTGGTGAACGTCGCACTGCCCTCGATCGGCCGTGAACTCCACAGCACCATCGCCGGTCTGCAGTGGACCATCGACGCCTACACGCTCGTCCTCGCCAGCCTGCTGCTGCTCTCCGGATCCACCGCGGACCGGATCGGCCGGCGCACCACGTTCCAGGTCGGCCTCGCACTCTTCACGGCGGGGTCGCTGCTGTGCTCCCTCGCGCCGAGCGTGGGGTGGCTCGTCGTCTTCCGCATGGTCCAGGCGGTCGGCGGTTCCATGATGAACCCGGTCGCGATGAGCATCATCACGGCCACGTTCGACGACGCGAAGGAGCGGGCCCGTGCGGTCGGCGTCTGGGGTGCCGTCGTCGGCGTCTCGATGGGTGTCGGGCCGCTGGTCGGCGGGGCGCTGACGGACACCGTCGGGTGGCGCGCGATCTTCCTCATCAACGTTCCGATCGGCATCGCCGCGGTGGTCCTGACGTTCCTGTTCGTGCCGGAGTCCCGCTCGCCGAAGCCCCGGAAGCTCGACCCGCTCGGGCAGGGCATCGTCATCGTGCTGCTCGCCAGCCTGGTCGGCGGCCTCATCGAGGGACCGCGTCTCGGCTGGGCGTCACCCGGTGCCCTCGGGCTGTTCGTCCTGGCGGCCGCGGCACTCGTCGCGCTCGTGGTCGTCGAGGGCCGCACCGCCGAGCCCCTCATCGACCTGCGGTTCTTCCGGAGCATCCCGTTCTCCTCCGCCGTCGGCACCGCGCTCGTGGCGTTCGGTGCGAACGGGGCGTTCCTCTTCCTCAGTGCGCTCTACCTGCAGGAGGTCCGGGGCATGACCCCGTTCCAGGCCGGCCTCTGGACCCTGCCGTCCGCGCTGATGACGATGCTCGTGTCGCCGATCTCCGGCAGGCTGATCGGCACCGTGGGCACCCGGGTGCCGCTCGTCCTCGCCGGCATCGGGATCGCCGGAGCCGGGGCGGTCCTCACGACCGTGCAGGCGTCCACCCCGATGTGGGTCCTCGTCGCCGCGTTCGTGCTGTTCGGCTTCGGGTTCGGCATGGTGAACGCGCCGATCACGAACACCGCCGTGTCGGGGATGCCCCGCGCGCAGTCCGGGTCCGCGGCCGCCGTCGCCTCGACCAGCCGGCAGACGGGGGTGTCGCTCGGCGTCGCCCTGGCCGGCACCGTCACCGGAGCGAGCGCGGTGGCCACCGTGGGCTCCGGGTTCGCGGTCGCCACGCACCCGATGTGGTGGATCGTCGTCGGCATCGGGGCGGCGATCGTCCTGGTCGGCTTCCTGTCCACCACGGCCGCCGCCCGACGGTCCGTCGAGAGCATCGCCCCGCTGCTGCGCGGCTGACCCCCGCGCCGCACCTCAGCGCTGCGCGTCACCTCAGCGCCGCGCGGCCACGATCGCCCGGGCCAGCGCCTGCGTCGCCCGGTTCGGCTCCGGGTCGCTCCGCATCGCCAGCCCGATCCGCAGCGGTTCGACCGCGTCCTCGAGTTCCAGGACGGCCCCGTCGTGGCGGACGCCGGAGTCCGGCACGACTCCGACGCCGATGCCCGCCGACGCGAACCGCACCACGGCGGGCATGTCGTTCATCTCCGCGACCACCCGACGCCGGATGCCGAGTCGGTCGAGCACGCCGTCCAGGATCATCCGGTTGCCGAACCCGTGCGCGGTGTCGACGAAGGACTCGTCGGCGAGTTCGGCGAGCGACACCGACGTCCGACCGGCGAGCGGGTGGTCGGCGGCGACGAACACGCGGAACGGCATCTCGCGGAGGGGCTCGACGACCACGCCGGACGGGATCGTCGGCAGTCCCGTGTACGCCAGGTCGAGCCGTCCCGCGACGAGGTCCTGCACGAGTCCCGTGGTGCCGCTCGGCGAGGTCATCAGCTCGACGGCGACCAGCGGGTGGCGCTGCCGGAACCCGCGCAGGACGCCGGTCAGGTCGACGATGTCCATGCTGGTGAAGATCCCCAGACGCACCCGTCCGCGCAGTTCGGCGTCGGACACCGCGGCCAGGTCGCGCATCCGGTCGAGGGACTCGAGCACGGCGCGGGCGTGGGGGAGCAGGTCCTCGCCGGTGGCGGTCAGGACGAGCCGACGTCCGCCGCGCTCGAAGAGCCGCACGCCGAGGGTCCGCTCCAGGCTCGCGATGCCGGCCGACACGGTGGACTGCGCGGCCCAGAGCCGTTCTGCCGCGCGGGTGACGCTGCCCTCGGCGGCGACGGTGACGAACTGTTCGAGCAGCCGGGTCTCCATACGGCCCATCATCGACCTGATCGATGGCGGGCATCAAGACGATCCGTTTGACCCGATGGGTGCTGCCCGGGAGCATCGGAGCATGTCATCCGTCATCGAATCCCCGGCGACCGGCTCGACGGCCACCGCTCCGGCCCCTCGCGGCCGTCGTGCGCACACCCGTCGGCGCCACGGCTTCGGCTTCTGGGCCGTCGCCTTCGCGTTCACCGCGGTGATGGCCTTCGCGACCGTCCCCGCGCCGCTCTACGTCATCTACCAGGCGCGCGACGGCTTCCCGACCTTCACGACGACGATCGTCTTCGCCGCCTACGGCCTCGGCGTCGTCGGGTCCCTCTGGCTCGCCGGACACCTCAGCGACGTGCACGGTCGCCGGCCGCTGATCCTCGTCTCGATCGCCCTCGAGCTCGTGGCCGCCGTGCTGTTCCTCGTGTGGAACGACGTCAGCGGCCTGATCGTCGCGCGGCTCGTCACCGGGCTCGGCGTCGGCACCCTCACCGCCACCGCGACCGCACACCTCGGGGAACTCAAGGTCCGGGCGACCGGTGACGAGTCCTCCGCCAAGGGTGCGAGCGTCGCCGCGGGGGTCGTCAACCTCGGCGGGCTGTCGCTCGGAGCGCTGATCGGCGGTGCGCTGGCCGAGTTCGTCGGGCAGCCGCTGATGGTGCCGTACGTGGTGTTCGTCGTCGCCCTCGTGATCGCGTTCGTGGTCGTCCTCGCCGTCCCCGAGACCGTCGACCGCCCGACCGGACCGGTGCCGTACCACCCGCAGCGGCTGCGGGCCCCGGAGGGTCAGAGCGCCGCGTTCTGGGCCGCCGGCACCGGAGCCTTCGCTGCCCTCGCCGTGCAGGGGCTCTTCACCTCGGTCGCGCCGACGTTCCTCGGCACCACCTTCCACGTGACCGACCGGCTGGCCGCCGGCGCGACGACCTTCGGGGTCTTCGCCGCGAGCGCGCTGTCCCAGGTGGTGTTCGCGAAGCTGCCGCAGCGCACGCAGATCCATCTGGGTGTCGTCCTGCTCGTCGGTGGCCTCGCGGTCCTGGCGGTGTCCGCGGTGCTGCTCCAGGTCGCCGGCTTCATCGGCGGCGGTGTGGTCGCGGGTGCCGGCGTCGGGCTCCTCTTCCGCGCCTCGATCGGCAGCGCCGGTGCGCTCGTCGGACCGGAGGAACGTGGTGGGGTCCTCGCCGCCACCTTCCTCATCGCGTACGCCGGGCTGACCGTCCCGGTCGTCGCCGTGGGTGCGGCGTTGCTCGTGCTGCCCACCCTGCCGGTCCTCATCGGGTACGTCGTGCTGGTCGCCGCGCTCGCGGTCTTCGCCGGAGCGCGCCTGGCCGCACGCGCCTGACCGGCACGCGCCTCCCGGCCGAGACGGGCGCGTCCGCGTCAGACGGGCCCGTCTGCGTGAGACGGGCCCGTGTGCCCACGACGCCGCGCTTCTGCGCACGACGCCGCGGTGTTCAGCGGCGTCTCGGGCATCGAGCGGCGTCGTACCCGAACGGTGCCGTCGCCGACGCGCACGGGCCCGTCTACGCGAAGCGGGCGCGTCTGCGCGAGACGCCGCGTTCCACGCGAGACGCCCCGAAGCTCGGAGGCGTCTCACGCACCCGGCGGCGTCGTACCCACACGGCGTCGGGACTCCGCCGACCCCTCCAGGCCGGCGGCACACCACGCGGCACCCGCCCGTCACGCACCCGACCGTCACGCCCCCAGCCGGGAGGCCCGCCCCCCTCCGGCATACTGGCCGCATGCCCGCCAAGCGCTCCCGCTCCACCCTCACCGGCATCGCCGCGGCGGTCGCCGCCGTCGTGGTGATCGGCGGCTTCGCGCTGACGAACGCCCGGGAGGGCGACGACACCGTCCGCTCCGCAGCCCCCTCGGCCACGGCGACCGACCCGAGCGAGCAGGGCACCGGCAGCACCGATCACACCGGCAGCACCGAGAGCACCGTCGCGGTGATCGCCCGGTCCGGCCCGGACCTGCCCGGCTCCGCGGTCCTCGACCGGTGCGACTCGGACGGCCGTGCCGCGGTCGCGCGGTACGACACCGCGGCGCTCGGCGACGTCGTGCTGCAGTGCGGCACCTCGGCGCAGGGCTACGAGCACATCCGCGTCCGGCACACCCGCGACTGGCAGGACGTCCTGTCCGGTCACACGACGCAGCGGGACTGGGACGACGCCATGCTCACGGCGGTCCGGACGGCGCTGACCAACCCGCAGAAGGGGCTGCCCGTCGACGCCGGGGACGGCAAGGTCTGCTACGCCGCTCCCGTCCGCTTCGACGACGGCAGCGCACCGAGCCCGGACGGCTTCGTCAAGGTCATCGTGTCGGCGACGACCGAGCGCGTGATCACGGCCTACCCGACCCGCGACTCCGACTGCTGACGAGCACGAGCACGAGCAGCAGCACGAGCACGAGCACGAGCACCAGCGCCCGGACCGGCACCGGTCAGACGTGCACCTCGTGCTCGTGCCGCTGGTGCGACGCGGGTTCGAGCTGGAACGTGGAGTGCTCGACCGGCACGTCGAAGTGCTCGGCCACGCACTGCTGCAGCTCGTCGAGGATCGCCGGCGCGTGCGCGGTCGTGAAGCAGTGGTCGTCCACCACGACGTGCGCGGTCAGGTTCGGGACCCCGGTCGACACCAGCGTCGCGTGCAGGTCGTGCACGGCGATGACGTGGTCGAGCTGCAGGATGTGGACACGGACGGCGTCCAGGTCGAGGCCGCGCGGTGTCGCCTCGAGCAGGACGTCGGCGGTCTCGCGGAGGAGCTTGACGGCGCGGGGCATGATGAGCAGGCCGATCAGCAGTGCTGCGACCGAGTCGGCGCGCTGCCACCCGGTCAGGAACAGCACGACGGCGGCGGCGATGACGGCGACCGAGCCGAGGGTGTCGTTGAGGACCTCGAGTCGGGCCGCCCGCGAGGTGAAGCCCTCGCCCGACGCCCGCACGAGCACCGCGAACGCGACCAGGTTGCCGATCAGCCCGACGAATCCGAAGACCAGGAGCGGGCCGGCCTCGATCCCCTCCGGCACGAACAGGCGCTGCACGGCGGAGATCACCACGTAGACGCCGACCGCCAGCAGGATCGCGGCCTGTGCGGTGGCACCCAGGACCTCGGCGCGCTGGTAGCCCCAGGTCCGTCGGGCGGTCGGGGTGCGGCGGGCCAGGCGGGTGGCGACCAGGCCGATCCCGAGTCCGCCGGTGTCGACGACCATGTGCCCGGCGTCGACGAGCAGCGCGAGGGACCCGGTGACGACCGCACCGACCACCTCGGCAAGCAGGATGCCCGCCGAGATGCAGAACGCGATCAGCAGCGCCCGCTCGGACGCGTGGCCGTGCGCGTGGCCGTGGTCGTGTCCCATGTCGTCCATCGTAGGAGCCGCGTCCGACGCCGTGCCAGGATCGGGAGCGTGACCCGGTCGCCGTACGAGCTGAGCGCGTCCGACGACGTCCTGGCGGCCCTGCACCCCAGGCTCCGCACCTACTTCGGTGCCGTCCCGACCGGGCACGTCGGCCGGGGCTCCGGCGTGTTCACCGTCGTCGGTACCCCGCGGCGCTGGCTCTGGCCCGTCCTCGGCGTCCTCTCACGGGATGCGGTGGTGTTCCCGGTGTGGGAGCACGACGTCCCGTTCACGGTCGAGAACCGCCCGGTCCACGTCCGGCGTGGCCGGTCCGGCCGGTCGGGCATGGCCGCCGACCGGGAGGCCCGCCCCGCGGTCCGCGCGCACCGCACCTTCCACTTCGCGAGCGGTGACCGCACCATGGTCGACGCGATCACCGCAGAGCCCGAGGGCCTCGTCGACCACCTCGGCCGGCACGGCCGCGTCAGCGCGCTCCTCGCGGTGACGGTTCCGGCGACCGGACCCGACGCCGGGGCTCTCCGCCTGGTCTCCACGCGGGTGTCGGTGCACGCCCTGGGACGGGAGTGGTGCCTCCCGGCCGCCCTGTCGCCCCGTGTGGTGCTGACGGAACGATTCGATGACGATGCCGACGTGCAGCGCGTGTCCCTGACGCTCTCCGCTGTCGGGCTCGGCACGCTGTACCGGTACGAGGGGGCGTTCCGGTACGCCGTCGTACCCGACGACGTGTGACCGGAGCCGAGAGGACAGCATGGACGAGCAGCAGCAGCGGCGTGTGGTGGTGGCGGGAGCGAGCGGCTTCGTCGGCCGGTACCTGCAGGACGCCTTCCGCGCCGAGGGGTACCAGGTCGTCACCGTCGGCCGCACCGGCGACGCGCTGTGGGGCAACACCCTGCGGATCCGCGAACTCGTCGACGGCGCCGACCTGGTCGTGAACATGGCCGGCAAGAGCGTGAACTGTCGGTACGGACGGCGGAACCGAGCCGAGATCCTGCGCTCCCGGGTCGACACCACGCTCGAGCTCGCCGAGGCGATCCGGACCGCCGAGCACCCGCCGCCGCTGTGGCTGAACGCGTCGACCGCGACCATCTACCGGCACGCCGACGACCGCCCGCAAGACGAGGTGACAGGGGAGCTCGGCGAGGGCTTCTCGGTCGGGGTCGCCCGCGCGTGGGAGGACGCCCTCTTCGCCGCGGACCTGCCCGGCACCCGGCGTGTGGCGCTGCGGATGGCGATCGTGTTCGGCGATGGCAGCGCACTGCTCCCGCTCCTGCGGTTGGCGCAGGCCGGACTCGGCGGCCCGCAGTACGACGGGCCGTGGTTCCCGACCCGGGCACGCCTGGCCGCCGGCACGTACCACCACGACCGGCACACCCGAGGACGGCAGCGGTTCAGCTGGGTGCACATCGACGACGTCCTCGGGGCGATCCGCTTCATCCGTGACCACGAGGACCTCGACGGCCCGGTGAACGTCACGAGCCCGGAGCCCTCCGACAACCGCACGGTGATGGCGACGCTGCGGGACGCCGTCGGGCGACGCTTCGGTCTGCCGACCTGGCGGTGGATGCTCGAACTCGGGTCGTTCGCGATCCGCACCGAGACCGAACTGGTGTTGAAGAGCCGGTGGGTGGTGCCGACCCGGCTGACCGAGGCGGGCTACGAGTTCCGGTACCCGCACCTGCGTGGGGCGCTCGCCGGGATCATCGCGGAACGGCGTCAGCACCGGGGCTGAGCTCGGCCGGGCTGACGGCCGCCGGGCCGTCGGGCGGAGGCTCGTGAGACGCCCCCGTCTCCGCGCGACGCCCTGATGCGCTCGAGACGCCGCCGGATGTCGCGGCGTCTCGGCCACTCGGAGGCGTCTCAGCACCGGCGACGGTGACGGTGCCGGTGCGGGCGCCTGCACCGGCATCCCCGGCCCGCGGCGGCCGCGACGACCACAGCACCGCGCCCACGACGACCGCCCCCGCGAGCACCTCGACCAGGTCCGGGACCTCCCCGAACGCCGCCCAGGACGCCAGCACCCCGACGACCGGCACGAGCATCGAGAACGGTGCGACGGTGCTCGACGGGTACCGGCCCATCAGCCGCGACCAGATGCCGTAGCCGACGACGCTCGCCGCCAGCACGATGTAGAGCACGGCCAGGTCGGCGGGCAGCGCGTCAGCGGTGAACGCGGTGCCGAGCGCCTGCCCGATCCGGTCCGGTCCCTCGACCAGGAACGACAGGACCGCCATCGGGATCGGCGGCACCACGGCCCACCACAGGGTGAGGTGCAGTGGGTTCACCGGTCCGGCCTTGCGGGTCGCGACGTTGCCGATCGCCCAGCCGAGGGCACCGCAGAGCACGAGCACGACGGGTAGCAGTGCGGCGGTCTGCGCCCGGTGCAGGGCGATCACGGCGAGGGCGGCCACGGCGACCGAGACGCCGACCACCTGCCGCGCGCTCAGGCGTTCGCGGAGCAGGACCCCGGCGAGCAGCACGGTGAACGGCGCCGACGCCTGCACCACGAGCGAGGCCAGCCCCGAGGGCATGCCGGCCGCCATGCCCAGGTAGAGGAACGCGAACTGCAGCACACCGAGGGTCGCGCCGACCAGGACGATCCACCGGAACGGGATCGGCGGCCGCGGGACGAACAGCAGCGTCGGGACGGCGAGCAGCGTGAACCGGAGCGCGGCGAGCAGGAACGGCGGGTAGTGCTCGAGGGCGATCGCCGTCGCGGGGAAGTTCAGTCCCCAGGCGACGGCGACGACGAGGGCCAGGATGCGGTCGCGGAGCAGCACCGGACGATCGTCCCGCACCCCCACGCGGTAGCACCAGCGAACGTTCCGACAGCGTCGTTGTAGGGTCCCTGCATGGTCGGCTTCGACATCGCCCTGCTCCCCGTCCTCCGCGAACTCGCCGAGCGGGGCAGCGTCACCGCGGTGGCGACGGCCACCCACCGGACGCCGAGCGCCGTGTCCCAGCAGCTCCGCACCCTGCAGCGCCAGGCCGGCGTCCCGCTGGTCGAGCGCGTCGGCCGCGGCGTCCGGCTCACCGAGCACGGGCGGGTCCTGGCCGGCCTCGCCACCGGCGTCGCCACCGCCCTGGCGACCGTCGAGTCCGCCTGGAGCGAGCACCTGGACGGGGCCACCGGCACGGTCGACCTGGCGGTGTTCCCGTCGGCCGCCGAACTGCTGCTGCCCGGCCTGCTCACACGGATGCGCGCACACCCCGGCATCGCCCTGCAGCTCTCCGACGTCGACGTCAGCGAGGGGGAGTTCGCCCCGCTCACCGCGGACCACGACGTCGTCATCGGTCACCGCCCGGACGGTGCCCGCGGCGCGGACCGCCGGAGCGTCGAGACCGTCCCGCTGCTCCGGGAACCGCTCGACGTCGCCCTGCCGCTCGACCACCCGCTGGCCGGTCGGCAGCGCGTGGGCATCGAGGACGTGGTCGGCGCGACGTGGATCGGCGTACCGGAGGACTACCCGATCGACCGGGTGCTCACCGCGATGGCGGCTGCGACGGACGCCCCACCCGAGGTCGCCTTCCGCACGATCCACCTGCCCGTGATCGAGAACCTCGTGGCGGCCGGCCACGGCATCGCACTCGTGCCGCGGTACACCTCGCGGACTCGTGCGCCGGGCCGGTTCCGACTGGCGACCCTGGCCGACGTGCGCGCCGGTCGGCGGATCGAGGCCCTCGTCCGCCCCGACCGGGCCGTCCGTCCCGCGGTCCGGGTCGTCCTGGAGGCCCTGGTCGCCGAGGCCACGTCCGTCACCTCCTGAGGCGGCCCGGCCCGCAGCACGTCGCTACGCACGATGCGTATTGCCCTGTTCGCCAGGAGCCGCTACGCTTCAGGCGTAGCACGGGGGGTGTTACGGGGCGACCGGTCGTCCGGAGCGTGGTTGAGGGGGTCGGGTGATCGGGCTGCATCGTCAGCCCGATCGCGCGAACGACGCGACGACCGGCCCGCCCCGCCCTTCCGGCTCGACCGTGGCCGTTCGTCCGCGCGCTCCACCGTGCCCACTCGACCGTGCGCGCCCGCCGGGGCCGTGCCCAGGACGGGCCGACCGGCGTCTCAGGGCCGGCTGCGCGCCTCCTCGATCTCCCGCAGGAGCGCCGTCAGGCGGTCCAGGTGCTCCGCCGTCACGTCCTGGTTGAGCGTGCGTGCCGCGTAGAGGCTGACCGGACTGGTCCGCTCCGCCAGCGTGAACCGCAGTGCGGCGTCGATCGTCTCCGTGAGCTGGCTCTCCGGCCCGGTCAGGTACGACGGGTCGATCTCGAAGTACTCCGCGACGGCCCGCAGCAGTCGCTCGTCGTCGACCACGTACCGGTTGCCCAGACGCATGTACTCCCACCGAGAGCGGCTGAGCTTGACGTCCCGGTCCGCCAACCAGTCGCGGATCTTCGGGTACGTCACCGGGCCGCCGTCGGGCGCGGTGACGGTGCTGCAGAGCAGGTGCAGCTTGCGGGCGAGCTCCGCGCGCTGGGTCTGCTGCGCGGCGGTGAGCTTCTCGTGACTCATGGGGTGGACTCGATCCGTTCCGGGTCTCGTGCGGGGTGCTCGTCGTCGGGCCGGTTGAGGTCGTCTGGCCGGCCGAGATCGTCGGGTCGGCTGAGGTCCTCGATCAGCGAGTCGGTGACGCCGGTCGTCGCGGCGACGCCCATCATGCGGATGACCACACGTTCGTACCCGCGTGGCCGGAACTGACGCAGCCGGATGTTGTCCTCCAGCTCTGCCCACCGCTGGTAGAGCGCGACCTCGGCCTCCTCGCCCCGGCTGCGGAACGCATGCCGCCGCCGGACGCTCCGCGGGTACACGCTGAACTCGGGGTGCGCCTCCATCGCGCGGTCGGTGATCGGCAGGCTCACCAGCAGGAGCAGGCGACGCCAGACCGGCACGACGACCGGGCGGGCGGCCGCGAACACGACCCCGGCCGCGGTCAGGCTGGCCATCGACACGACGGCCACCTCCCACAGCGGGTCGACGATGCCCGACATCGCGAAGTCCCGGTCGACGAACAGCCGCACCGCTCCGGCGGCCAGGCTCTCGGTGATCCAGGCGAGGTCGACGAGCGCGGCGAGGCCGATCAGCCAGACGCCCCAGCGGGTCGTCCACTCGCCGTACAGCGGCAGCCCCCGGAACGCCACCGCGGCGACCTGCACGCCGTACAGCCCGACGCAGACCGGCAGCACCGCGGCGAACAGCTCGCGCGTCGGCTCACCCGTGTACCGACCGAGGAACGGGTCCGAGACGGCCCAGTCGCTCATCGCGAAGAGGACGACCTGCAGGGCGACGGCCACCAGGACCAGACCCCAGGTCAGACGCTCGCGGACCGGGCGGCGCTCGCCGTGCTCGGCGCGGATGACCATCACCTGCAGGCAGCCGAGCGCGACGACGACCGCGGAACGGTAGAGCAGGTTCGTGACGTTGTGCCCGCCGAGCAGACCGTCCACCCACAGGTAGACGAACGGGGCCTGCAGCGTGCAGCCGAGCGCCCAGACGAGCACCCCGGGGACGAGCATCGATCGGGGACCGGTCTGGTCCGCGGCGTCCGGGTGCGCCGGCAGCGGCTGGCGCACGTTGGGGGAGAGCATCGACAGTGCGGCGAGCCCGACGGACACCACCGTCACCACACCCGCCACGAAGACCCAGTCGTCCAGCACGTTCATCCGCCGAACACCCGCCCGAACTTGACGTCCCGGCCGCGGCCGCGTGCGTACCGCATCACCCGGACACTGAGCTCCACACCGACGAGCTCCGCCAGGCGTTCCTCGTCCTCGGAGAAGTCCGTGTGGCCGTAGAGGAACTCGAGGTCGGGCGTGTACTCCTGCTCCAGGGTCTCGCCGGAGCGGACGAGCCGACCGCTCGGCACGAACCCGTCGACCTTGTCCTCGACGAACCGCGCGAACCGGGGGTCGATGCCGCGGGACTCCGACGGTCCGTCCGGGCTGATGAGCATGTGACCGTGTTCGTGGTTGATCACCACGAGCTGGGTGCCGGAGGGCGCCGGCGGGTAGGAGACGACCGCGGTGCCGTCGTCGTACCCGGCCCAGAGCCCGTGCACGTCCTGGTGTGCCAGCCCGCGGACCAGACGGTAGGTGACCTCACGCCCGGTCACCTCGCGCACCAGCCGGCGGATCTCGGTCATCGACACCGCGCCCGGCAGCCCGTGGTCGTCGACGATCTGCACGGCAGTGTCGCGGTTCACGTCCCTGGACACGGATCCCGCTCCCCACTCCTGGCCCCGGCGGGGCAGCCTGCACTCCCGACGCAGTCAGCGTAACCGTTCCCGCCGTCGGCAGGGGCTGCGCCGGTAAGCTCGGTCCCCATGCAGGACACGAACGCCGAACAGCCCTGGGACGTCGTGGTCGTCGGCGCCGGCCCCGCCGGTGCCACCGCCGCCCGACACGCGGCGCTCGGCGGTGCCCGCGTCCTGCTCCTCGACAAGGCCACCTTCCCGCGGTACAAGACCTGCGGCGGCGGCATCATCGGTCAGTCCCGGCGGCGGCTCAACGACCGTGCCCTGGCGACGATCGAGGCGGACCTGCCCGAGGTCGGTTTCTCGCACCGGATGGGCCGGGTGACCCGGGTGCGCACCGAGGCCCCCTTCGTCGCCATGGTCGACCGTGAGCGGTTCGACCAGGCGAACGTCGACGCCGCGAAGGAGGCCGGGGTCGTCTTCCGCGACGGCGCCAACGTCCGCGCGCTCAGCGACGAGGACGGTCACACCCGCCTGACGCTGGCCGACGGGGACGAACTCGTCGCCCGCGTCGTGATCGGCGCCGACGGCTCGGGTGGCCGGGTCGGCCGCCACGTCGGTGCCGTGATGGCCGTCACGGACCTCGGTCTCGAGGTGGAGGTCCCCCGCCGCCCCGAGGACGCCGCCACCGGCGTGCTCCTCGACTGGGGCCCGCACCCGGGCACGTACGCGTGGGTCTTCCCGAAGACCGAGACCCTGACCGTCGGCGTCATCGAGCAGAAGGGGCACGCCGACCAGACCCGTCGCTACCTCGACGACTGGATCGAACGCCTCGGCCTGCACCCGACCGACCAGGACCGCAGCAGCGGCCACCTGACGCAGTGGCGCACGAGCGACTCCCCGCTCCGCCGCGGGACGGTCGTGCTCGCGGGGGAGACCGCGGGCCTCCTGGAGCCGTGGACGCGCGAGGGGATCTCGTTCGCACTGCGGTCGGGGGAGTGGGCCGGCACGGCGGCCGCCGCGTACACCGCCGGTGACCGCACGGCGCTCGACCGGTACGAGTCACAGGTGCGCGCCGAGCTGGTGCCCGAGATCGACGCCGGTGCGCAGCTGCTCCGCGTGTTCACGCGGTTCCCGGCCGGCTTCCACTTCCTGATCTCGAAGACGCCGTTCGGCCGCGGCTACTTCATCCGGTTCTGCCGCGGCGAGACGACCCTGGCCCGGGCCTTCCGGCACCGCTGGGTGCGGAAGGTCACCGCCTGGCTCGCCTGAGCGGACCGACCTGGCCAGCCGGACCGGCCTGGTCAGCCCGATCGGCCGGACCACCTGGTGGTCCGGCCGCGTCGCGGCTCAGACCTCGAGGTGGTCGACCAGCTCGTCCGCCAGGCCCGTGTAGGTCGCCGGGGTGAGGTTCGTCAGCCGGGCCTTCGCGGCGTCGGAGACGTCGAGCCCGTTCACGAACGCCACGAGCTCCTGTCGCCCGATGCGCTTGCCCCGGGTGAGCTCCTTGAGCATCGCGTAGGGGTCCTCGATGTCCGACTGCCCGGCGGTGACCTCGGCGCGGATGACGGTCTGGATCGCCTCGGCCAGGACCTCCCAGTTGCGGTCGAGGTCCTCGGCCAGGCGGGGCTCGTTCACCGCGATCTCGCCCAGGCCGCGGCGCAGGTTGTCGAGCGCGAGCAGCGAGTGCCCGAACGCGACGCCGATGTTGCGCTGCGTGGTGGAGTCGGTCAGGTCACGCTGCAGACGGCTCGTGACGAGGGTCTCGGACAGCGTCGAGAACAACGCGGACGAGATCTCGAGGTTCGCCTCGGCGTTCTCGAACCGGATCGGGTTGATCTTGTGCGGCATCGTCGACGACCCGGTCGCGCCGGCGATCGGGATCTGCGTGAAGTACCCCATCGAGATGTAGGTCCACACGTCGGTCGCCAGGTTGTGCAGGACGCGGTTCGCGTGCCGGACCCGGTCGTAGAGCTCGGCCTGCCAGTCGTGCGACTCGATCTGCGTCGTCAGCGGGTTCCACGTCAGGCCGAGGCCCTCGACGAACTCCTTCGACAACGCGGGCCAGTCGGCCTCCGGGTCCGCCGCCAGGTGCGCGGAGAAGGTGCCGGTCGCACCGGAGAACTTGCCGAGGTACTCGCCGCGCTCGACCTGCGACAGGATCCGCTCGAGTCGGTAGACGACGACCGCGATCTCCTTGCCGAGGGTGGTCGGCGTCGCGGGCTGGCCGTGGGTGTGCGAGAGCATCGGCACGGAGCGGAGGCTCGTGGCCATCTCCCGAAGGCGCTCCACGACCGCGCGTGCGGACGGCAGCCAGACGTGCTCGACGGCGTCGCGGACGGTCAGCGCGTACGAGAGGTTGTTGACGTCCTCGCTGGTGGCGGCGAAGTGCGTGAGCTCGGCGACGGCGTCGAGGCCCAGGTCGCTGAGCCGGCGGCGGACGAAGTACTCGACCGCCTTCACGTCATGGCGGGTGGTGGCCTCGATCTCGGCGAGCTCCGCGATCTGGTCCTGGCCGAAGTCGTCGACCAGGGCACGCAGCGCGGCCTTGTCGTCGACGGACAGCGGGGAGGTGGTGAACATCGCGTGGTCGGTGAGGAACACGAGCCACTCGACCTCGACCCGGATCCGGGCACGGTTGAGCCCGGCCTCGGACAGGTGCTCGCCCACCGTGTGCACGATCGGGTAGTAGCGCCCGTCGAGCGGGCTGATCGGCTGCGGGGGAAGGGGGGTCATGGGGCTCCCTGGCGGACTGCCGGCTCGAGCTGGTGGAAGAGCGCCCGGCAGGCCCGTTCGACCGTGCTGAGCACCCGGTCGAACTCGTGTCGGTCCGCGTAGTACGGGTCCGGCACGTCGGCCTGCTGAGGCCAGGCGTCGTCGTACCGCAACAGGAGCGTCACCTTCGCGGCGTCGTCCATGGTCGGGGCCCACGAGCGCAGGATGCGTTCGTGGGAGCGGTCGAGTGCGACCACCAGGTCGAGGTCCGGGAACCGGTCCGGGTCGAACTGACGGGCGCGATGCCTGCTGCCATCGTATCCGCGTGCCGCCAGCGCTGCGATCGTGCGCTCGTCGGCGGGTTCCCCGACGTGCCAGTCCCCGGTGCCGGCGGACTCGACCACGAAGCGGTCGGCCATGCCGGCGTCGGCGGCGATCTGCGCGAAGACGATCTCGGCCATCGGGGAGCGGCAGATGTTGCCGCTGCAGACGAAGGAGACACGGAAGGTCGACGGGGCGCCGGCGTCCATGGTCATGGGGACATCATGGCGCAGCCGGGGGCCGGACGCGATGCCAGGCCGTCAGGCGCGACCGCGGCCACCCAGGACCGGACGGGCGACCAGGCCGACGAGCCAGGCGAAGACCGCCAGCACGAAGGCCCCGACGATGCCCCAGCCGAAGGACTCCACCGACAGGCCGAAGCCCAGTCCGGTCGAGATCCCGGCGACGATGAGCAGCAGGACCGCGTTCACCACGAACGAGATCAGCCCGAGCGTCAGGATGTAGACGGGGAACGCCACGATCCGGATCAGCGTGCCGATCACGGCGTTCACGATGCCGAAGACCAGCGCCACGAGCAGGTAGGTCAGGACGGTCTCGACCGGACCACCGTCCCCGAAGGAGTCGACGGTGACACCGGTCACGATGAGCGTGGTGAGCCAGAGGGCGACGGCGTTGACGATGAGCCGGACGAGGAACCGCATGGCCACCATGATGCATGCCCTCCCCGCGAACGGGCCGCCGGTACGCTGAGCCGGTGACCGACCAGCCCGCGCAGACCGTGCACATCCGACCCGAGATCTCCGTCCTGCCGCCGTACAAGCAGGGACGCCAGGCCGCTCCGGACGCCCTCAAGCTCTCGAGCAACGAGAACCCCTTCCCGCCGCTGCCCGGTGTCGTCGAGGCGGTGCAGGCCCAGACGGCGTTCAACCGCTACCCCGACGCCACCGCGCTCGCGGTCCGTGCGGTGCTCGCGAACCGGTTCGGCACCACCGTCGACGAGGTGCACGTCGCCCCGGGCAGCGTCGCGATCCTGCACGAGCTGGCGAAGGCGACCTGCGCCCCGGGTGACGAGGTCGTCTACGCCTGGCGGTCCTTCGAGGCCTACCCGGGCGTCGTCACGGTCGCCGGCGCCACCAGCGTGCAGGTGCCGAACCGTGCCGACGGTGGGCATGACCTCGACGCGATGGCCGACGCGGTCACCGAGCGCACCCGGATGGTGCTGGTCTGCACGCCGAACAACCCGACCGGGCCGATCGTCACCGGGGCCGAGTTCGCGGCCTTCATGGCGCGGGTGCCGTCCTCGGTGCTCGTCGTCCTGGACGAGGCGTACGCCGAGTTCGTCACCGACGTCGACGCGGTCCGGGGTCCGGCGCTGCTCGAGCGGTACCCGAACCTGGTGGTGCTCCGGACGTTCTCGAAGGCCTACGGTCTGGCGGGCCTCCGTGTCGGGTACGCGCTCGGACCGGCATACGTCCTCGACGCCGTCCGTGCGTGCGCCATCCCGCTGTCCGTCACGGCGCAGGGGCAGGCAGCCGCGCTGGCCAGTCTCGAGCGCGAGGACGAGCTGCTCGGACGGGTCGCCGAACTGGCCGAGCGCCGGGACCGGATCCGCGCCGGACTGCTCGAACAGGGGTGGGACGTGCCGGAGGCGCAGGGCAACTTCGTCTGGTTGCCGACGGGGGAGCACACCGCGTTCGCCGCCGAGGCCTTCGAGCACGCCGGGCTGATCGTCCGGGCGTTCGCCCCGGAGGGCATCCGGATCTCGATCGGCGAGCACGAGGCTGTCGCAAAGCTCCTCGAAACCGCAGGTGCCGTTGTGGAACGTCTCACAACGACGGCTCCTGAGCGGCCGGTACGCTGACGAACATGTTGTTCCGCGCCGCGGCTCCTGCGACGACCCCCGTCCAGCTCCTCGATCCCGAGGGCCGGTTCGTGGAGACCGACGAGAACGCCGAACTCGCCGCCGTCGCCCGGGCCCTCCCTGATGAGACCCTGCTCGCCATGCACCGCCAGATGGTGCTCACCCGACGCTTCGACCACGCTGCCGGCAACCTGCAGCGCACCGGTCAGCTCGGGCTCTGGGCGCCGAGCCACGGGCAGGAGGCGGCGCAGGTCGGTTCCGCCTTCGCGCTCCGCCCCCAGGACCACCTCTTCCCGTCGTACCGCGAGCACGCCGTCGTGATGCAGCGCGGGGTGGAGCCGATGGAGATCATCTCGCTCTTCCGCGGTCAGGCCCACGGCAACTGGGACCCGGACGCCCGCGGCAACACGCACATCTACACGCTCGTCATCGGCGCCCAGACCCTGCACGCCACCGGCTACGCGATGGGCCAGGCGCTCGACGGCGTCGTCGGCACCGGCGACCCGGACGTCGACGAGTGCTCGATCGTCTACTTCGGCGACGGCGCGACCAGCCAGGGCGACGTGAACGAGGCGTACGTGTTCGCCGCGTCGCACTCGGCCCCGGTCGTCTTCTTCCTGCAGAACAACCACTGGGCGATCTCGGTGCCGGTGTCGGTGCAGTCCCCGACGCCGCTCGTCGACCGCCCGCGCGGCTTCGGCATCCCGAGCATCAAGGTCGACGGCAACGACGTGCTGGCCTCGTACGCGGCGAGCCTCGTCGCGACCGACCACGCCCGCAGCGGTCAGGGTCCGGCGTTCGTCGAGGCCGAGACCTACCGCATCGGCGCGCACACCAGCTCGGACGACCCGACCCGCTACCGCGGCGACGACGAGCTCGCCGGCTGGGTCGCCCGCGACCCGATCACCCGGTCCGAGACGTACCTCCGCAGCAAGGGCGTCACCGACGCCCAGTTCGCCGAGTTCGACGCCGAGGGCGAGCAGATCGCCGCCGACATCCGCACCCGCACGAGCGCCCTCCAGGACCCGCCGATGGAGGCGATGTTCGACAACGTGTACCGCGAGCCGCACCCGCGCATCGACGAGCAGCGCGCGTGGCTCCGTGACTACGAGGCCGGCCAGGACGCAGGAGCCCACGCATGAGCACCACCGAGCAGCTCTTCGACTACACGCTGCGTTCGCACCCCGGTGCGGGCGAGGTCCCCGAGGACCCGACCCCGACCCTCCCGATGGCGAAGGCGCTGAACGCCGGCCTGGCGAAGGCGATGGAGTCCGACGACAAGGTCCTGCTGATGGGCGAGGACATCGGCCGTCTCGGCGGCGTCTTCCGCATCACCGAGGGCCTGCAGGACCGCTTCGGCGCCGACCGCGTCCGGGACACTCCGCTCGCCGAGTCCGGCATCGTCGGCACCGCGATCGGCCTGGCGCTCCGGGGCTACCGACCGGTCATCGAGATCCAGTTCGACGGCTTCGTCTGGCCGGCGTTCAACCAGATCACCTCGCAGCTGGCGAAGATGGCGAACCGGCTGCCGGCGCACATGTCGCTGCCGATCGTCATCCGCATCCCCTACGGCGGGCACATCGGCGCGATCGAGCACCACCAGGAGAGCCCGGAGACGTACTTCGCGCACACCCCCGGTCTCCGCGTGGTCAGCCCGAGCACGCCCAACGACGCCTACTGGATGATCCAGGAGGCCATCGCGTCGAAGGACCCGGTCGTCTTCTTCGAGCCGAAGTCGCGCTACTGGCCGAAGGGCCAGGTCGACCTGGTCGACGGGCACGTCCCGATGCACACGACCCGCGTCGCCCGCACCGGCACCGAGGTCACCCTCGTCGGTCACGGTGCGATGGTCGCGACGCTCATGCAGGCCGCCGACATCGCCGAGGCCGAGGGCACGAGTTGCGAGGTCGTCGACCTCCGCTCGATCTCGCCGATCGACTGGGAGCCGCTGCTCGCCTCGGTGCGCAAGACCGGCCGCCTGGTCATCGCGCAGGAGGACTCGGGCTTCATCAGCGTCGGCAGCGAGATCGCCGCGACCGTGGCCGAGCGGGCGTTCTACACGCTGCAGGCGCCGCCGCTGCGGGTCTCCGGGTTCGACATCCCGTTCCCGCAGTCGAAGCTCGAGCACTTCCACCTGCCCGACGCCGACCGCGTCCTCGAGGCCGTCGACCGCGCCCTCGCCTACTGACCTGCACCACTCCCGTACGACCGAACCCTGCTGAAGGAGCCGACGTGGCCGTCGCCGAATTCCCCCTGCCCGACGTGGGGGAGGGCCTGACCGAGGCCGAGATCGTCCAGTGGCGAGTCGCCCCCGGTGACGAGATCGCCGTGGACCAGGTGCTCGTCGAGATCGAGACCGCGAAGTCGCTCGTCGAGCTGCCGTCGCCGTTCGCCGGCACCGTCACCGGTCTGCTCGTGGCCGAGGGTGACACCGTCGAGGTCGGCAGCCCGATCATCCGCGTCGAGTCGGACTCGGCCGCCGCAGGTCAGCCGGGAGGCACGGCCCCCGTCGCCGACGCCGCTCCCGTCGCGCAGGCCCCGGCTCCGGCCGTCCAGCCCCCGGCAGCGTCGGCCCCGACTCCCGCAGCGTCGGCCCCGGCAGCGCAGGCACCCGTGCCGACTCCGGCTGTACCCGCTCCAGCCGCCGCCGCTCCGGCACCGTCTGCCCCGGCACCGGCTGCTCCGGCACCCGCCGCCGCGGCACCCGCCCCGGCCCAGGTCGCCGTGGACGCCGGTGTCGTCGGCGCCGACGAGGGCTCCGGTGCCGTGCTCGTCGGCTACGGCTCCGCCACCTCCGCGCCCTCCCGCCGGAAGCCGGGCGCCCGCCGGGCCGCCGCCGCCGCTGCCGAGGCGAGCCGCGCCTCCAGTCGTGAGGTCGACCTGTCCTTCGAGACCGACGAGGGCGAGGCGACCACCGCCGACGCCGTCGCCGCGCAGGGCCGCCGTCCGGCGCGCCCGTCGATGCCGAGCGCCTCGGCGCTCCAGGTGATGGCGAAGCCGCCGATCCGCAAGCTCGCGAAGGACCTGGACGTCGACCTGACCACCGTCGTGCCGACCGGCCTGGCCGGCGAGGTCACCCGCGACGACGTCATCCGCCATGCGCAGCAGGCGAGCGTCTTCCGCAACATCGAGACCCCGGAGTGGGGTGACGTCCGTCAGGAGACCATCCCGGTCAAGGGCGTCCGCAAGGCCATCGCGACCGCCATGACCACGTCGGCGTTCACCGCGCCGCACGTGTCGCTCTTCGTGGACGTCGACGCGACGCGCACGATGGAGTTCGTCAAGCGCCTCAAGGAGTCGCCGACGTTCGCCGGGGTCAAGGTCAGCCCGCTCCTCATCATGGCGAAGGCCGTGATCTGGGCCGTGCGCCGGAACCGCTCGGTGAACTCGTCCTGGACCGACCGCGAGATCATCGTCCACCACTTCGTGAACCTGGGCATCGCGGCGGCGACCCCGCGCGGTCTGATCGTGCCGAACATCAAGGACGCACAGGACATGTCGCTGCTCGAGCTGGCGAAGGCCCTCGAGGAGATGACCATCACCGCCCGTGACGGCAAGACGAGCCCCGCGCAGATGGCCGACGGCACGATCACCGTCACGAACATCGGTGTCTTCGGCATGGACACCGGCACGCCGATCCTCAACCCCGGTCAGGTCGCCATCGTCGCCATGGGCACGATCAAGCCGAAGCCGTGGGTCGTCGACGGCGACGTGCGTTCGCGCATGGTGACCACCATCGGCGCCTCGTTCGACCACCGGGTCGTCGACGGCGACGTGGCCTCGCGCTTCGTGCACGACGTCGCCTCGGTCATCGAGGAGCCGGCGCTGCTGCTCGACTGAGCGGTTAGCGGTTCGCGGCGACTGGTCCCCCGGGTCCGTGTCCGGTCTCGGGTCCGCCAGGGTCCGGGTCGCGCGGTCTTGGTGTGCCGTTCACGTCGATGTCGGCGGAGCGGAGGATGATCGAGTCATGGTCCACCAGCTGCTCGTCCCGCAGCAGGAGATCCGGACGGGTCGCCTGGTGCTCGCGCCCGTGACGCCCGCAGACATCGACGCGGTCCACGAGCTCTTCTCGGACGCCCGGACCTGGACGCACCTGCCGACCGGACGCCACACCGCGCGCGCCGAGACGCAGGACCTGGTGCAGCGCAAGATCGGCGGCCGCGTCCGGCACGGACTCGGCTCGTGGACGATCCGGGCGGCGGACTCCGGCGTCTTCCTCGGCATCGGCGGCGTCGACCGCACCGCCGGCGGCGTCTGGAACCTCGGCTACCGCCTGGCTCCGGAGCACCACGGGCACGGCTACGCGACCGAGGTCGCCCGGGCCGCGGTTGACGCCGCCCATGCCCTGCTGCCGGACGTGCCGGTCACCGCGCGGGTGCTGACGAACAACCCGGCCTCGGCACGCGTGCTCGCCCGGGTGGGCCTCATGCAGGTCTGGCAGGGACCGACCCGGACCACGGCGCCCGATGGCGTCGAGTGCCAGGCGTGGAGCGACCGGACGCTGACCCCGGCGCAGCTGGACTGGCTCGTCGCCAACGCCTGACCCGCCGGCTGCAGGTCTCCCGCGGGGCGGTTGCACGCGCGGGCCCGGCCGGTACTGTGGGTGAACTGGTCATGTCCGCACAGGACCACCTGATCCACACGAGGAGTCCGCTTGCCGAGCCGCATCACCGAGGGTGCTGAACCGAAGCACCAGCAGCTGCGGCGGATCCTGCTCGACCAGATCACCACCCGCCTGGCGCCGGGGGCCGCGATCCCCTCGGAGCGGCAGCTCATCGCCGAGTACGGCGTCTCGCGCATCACCGTGCGGGAGGCCCTGGGCCAGCTGGTCAACGAGGGTCACCTCGAGCGCGTCCGCGGCAAGGGCACCTTCGTCGCGAACCGTCCGATGCAGTCGACCCTGCACCTGGCCTCGTTCACCGAGGAGATGCGCGCGATGGGGCACGTGCCGACGACGGTCGTGCTCGTCCGGGAGGAACGGGTCCCGCCCGCCGCGACGGTCGCCGCCCTGCACCTCGGGGACGGCGAGACCGCACTGCACCTCAAGCGCCTGCGGATGGCCGACGGTGCCCCGGTGTCCGTCGACGACGCCTGGCTCGCCGCGGACGTGTTCCCCGGCATGCTCGACCACGACCTGTCCGGCTCGATGTACTCGATCGCCGACCAGGTCTACGGGCACCCGATCGACCGCGCGCAGCAGACCGTGGCCGCCAACCCGGCCACCGACGACGTCGCGACGCTGCTCGGCACCAAGACCGGGGCGCCGCTGCTCGAGTTCGACCGGGTGTCGTACTCCGGGCCGCGCGCGGTCGAGCACGCCCGCAGCTGGTACCGCTCGGACCGCTACCGGGTGCAGATGGAGGTCACGGCTGCCCGCCCTGCACGGGTCTGACGACGGACGGGCCGGGAGCGAGCAGCTGCTCGCTCCCGGCCCGTCCGGTCGTCGTGCTGGTCGGTCGTTCAGACCTCGAAGAGCGCGTCACCCTCGGCGACGGTGGTGCCGACGGTGTCCTGGGGGACCGAGTCCGGCGTCGAGCCGAGCATGACGACGGGGACGACGGGGGAGTAGCCCGCAGCGGTGATGGCCGCCGGGCTGAACCGCACGACGGGGTCGCCCGCGGTGACGATGTCGCCCTCCTTCGCCAGGAGCGTGAACCCCTCGCCCTTGAGCTTCACGGTGTCGATGCCGACGTGCACCAGGACGTCGGTGCCCGCGGCACCCTGCAGGGCGAACGCGTGCGGGTGCAGCTTGACGATGGTGCCGTCGACCGGGGCGACCGCGGTGACCTCACCGGTGGTGCCGGTCGGGTCGACGGCGACGCCCGCACCGACGAGCTGCTCGGCGAACACCGGGTCCGGCACGTCCGAGAGCCCGACGACCGGCCCGGCGAACGGCGTGCGGACGACCGTCACAGTTCGTCCTGGATGTCCTGCGCCAGGTTGTCGGCGATGGGGCCGACGATGACCTGCCAGCCGGTGCCGCCACCGACGACGGCCTGCGCGCCGGCGGCCTTGAGGGCGTCCTTGTCGACGAGGTCGCCGTCCTCGACCTCGACGCGGAGGCGCGTGATGCAGCCCTCGACCTCGTCGATGTTGTCGGTTCCGCCGAGTGCGGCGATGATGTCGGCAGCCTTGATGTCAGCCATCTGTTTCCTCCTCGTTACGGGTTCGCTCACAGGTTGACATGCAGTCCACGGTCATCGACACTACGAACTGGTCATGACCGGACAGGACCGGACCTGGCGACACTGCCGAGGGTACCTGCGCCGTCCGCGCGACTCAACTCACCCCGAACAGCTCCACCCGATGACGAGAGGAACTCCGATGAGCACCGCTGCCACCACGGACGTGCCGGAGAAGAAGACGCCGAAGAAGCAGTCCCGCTTCTTCGCGAACGCCCAACGGCTGGGCCGGAGCCTGCTGCTCCCGATCGCGGTCATGCCGGCCGCGGGCATCCTCAACCGGATCGGGCAGCCCGACCTGCTCGGTGCGATCCCGGGCTTCGAGACCGGTGCGAGCGTCATCGGCTCCGCCGGCAACGCGATCTTCACCTGGCTGCCGCTGCTCTTCGCCGTCGGCATCGCCATCGGCTGGGCCAAGAAGTCGGACGGCACGACGGCACTGGCCGCGGTCGTCGGCTACATGGTCATGTACGAGGTCTTCAAGACCATGTCGCCGATCGTCCTGGCGGGCGTGAAGGACGCGAACGGCGAGCAGGCCACGATCAACTTCGGTGTCCTCGGCGGCATCGTGATGGGTCTCGTCGCCGCCGGGCTCTGGCAGAAGTTCCACCGCACGAAGATGCCCGACTTCCTCGGGTTCTTCTCGGGTCGACGCCTCGTGCCGATCCTCACCGCGGCGGCCGGCCTGGTCATCGCCGTGCTGATGTCCTTCGTCTACCGGTACTTCGACATCGGCCTGACCTGGGTTGGCGAGCAGGTCACGTCGCAGCCGGTCGTCGGTGGCGGGATCTTCGGGTTCGCGAACCGCATGCTCATCCCGGTCGGCCTGCACCAGCTGCTCAACTTCTTCCCGTGGTTCCAGCTGGGCAGCTTCAACGGCCCGAACGGTGTCGTCTCCGGTGACATCCCGCGCTTCCTGGCGGGCGACCCCACGGCCGGCATCTTCCAGACCGGCTTCTTCCCGATCATGATGTTCGCCCTGCCCGCCGGTGCCCTGGCGATCTGGCGCAACGCCCGCCCCTCGCAGCGCAAGCTCGTCGGCGGCATCATGCTCTCCGCCGCGCTGACGTCCTTCGTCACCGGCATCACCGAGCCGCTCGAGTACTCGTTCATGTTCGTGGCCTGGCCGCTCTACGTGATCCACGCCGTGCTCACCGGTACCTCGCTGGCCCTGGTGAACGCGCTCGGCATCCACGACGGCTTCTCGTTCTCGGCCGGCGCGATCGACTACGTGCTGAACTTCGGCAAGGCGAAGGGGGCGATCTGGCTCATCCCGATCGGCCTGGCGTACGCGGCGGTCTACTACTTCCTCTTCAGTTTCGTCATCAAGAAGTGGAACCTCCGGACCCCGGGTCGCGAGCCGGAGGACGAGATCGCCTCGGCCTCGGTCGACGACCTCACCAAGGCGTAGTCACGTCGCGACGCGACCGGACGCACGACGGGAGGCCCGGTGCCAGCTGGCACCGGGCCTCCCGCCGTCCCGTCGGTAACGGTTTTGACAATCGTTCTCATGTGGCGCTAGCGTCGTCACCATGCACCCCCGCCTCCTCGCCCTGCCGCTCGTCGTCGGCGCCGCCGCGCTCGCCCTGACCGGGTGCGCGACCTCACCCGCCTCGTCCGACTCCGGAGACGGCAAGGTCCGCGTCGTGGCATCGACCAACGTCTACGGCTCGATCGTCGAGCGCATCGGCGGCGACCACGTCGACGTCACGAGCATCCTCGAGGACCCGTCGCAGGACCCGCACTCGTTCGAGTCGAGCGCGAAGACGCAGCTCGCGGTGTCGAAGGCCGACCTGCTCATCGAGAACGGTGGTGGCTACGACGACTTCATGACGACGCTGTCCAAGGCCGCCGACACCAAGGCGCCGACGATCAACGTCGTGCAGCTCTCCGGCCTGCAGAAGTCCGGCGACACCGAGTTCAACGAGCACGTCTTCTACAGCTACCCGACGATGGTGAAGCTCGTCGCGGACGTCGCCGAGCGTCTCAGCAAGCTCGACAGCGCGGATGCCAGCACCTTCCAGGCGAACGCGAAGACCCTCACCGGCAAGCTCCAGGAGCTCGAGTCCCAGGTCGCCTCGGTCGAGAAGACCGTCGACGGCGAGAAGGTGGCGTACACCGAGCCCGTGCCCGGGTACCTCTTCGACGCCATGGGCCTCGACAACGTGACGCCGGAGGCCTTCTCCGAGGCGATCGAGGAGGGCGACGACGTCCCGCCGGCCGCACTCAACGACACCCTCAAGCTCTTCACGAGCGGCGAGGCGAAGCTGCTGGCCGTCAACGAGCAGACCTCCAGCGCCGAGACCGAGCAGGTCCAGAAGGCCGCCGAGAAGGCGGGCATCCCGGTGGTCGGTGTCACGGAGACGCTCCCGAAGGGGGAGGATTACGTCTCGTGGCAGCAGGCGAACATCGACGCAGTGACGGCGGCACTGAAGCAGTGACGACGACCCTCCAGGATCCGGACCGAGCCGCCACTGCCGAGCGCAGTGGCGGCTCCGCCGTGCTCGCGCTGCGGGACGCCGGGCTCGCCTACGGCAGCCGTCGGCTCTGGGACGGGCTCGACCTCGACGTCCAGCCCGGCGAGTTCGTCGCCGTGCTCGGGCCGAACGGCGCCGGCAAGACCTCGCTGCTCCGCACCGTCCTCGGCCAGCAGCGCCTGACGAGCGGGTCGATGTCGTTCCTCGGCCGTCCGGTCCGTCGCGGTCACCGGAGGATCGGCTACATCCCGCAGCAGCGGCTGATGGACTCGGGCACCCCGTTGCGCGCCCGCGACATGATCGCGCAGGGCGTCACCGGGCACCGCTGGGGCATCCGACCGGAACGCCGTGCCGAACGCGAGCGCATCGACCGGATCGTCGACGAGGTCGGCGCCACCGCGTTCGCCGACGCCCCGGTCGCCGAGCTCTCCGGCGGCGAGCAGCAGCGCACCCGCGTCGGACAGGCCATCGCCGCCGACCCCGCTCTGCTGCTCTGCGACGAACCCCTCATCTCGCTCGACCTCCGGCACCAGCGCGGCGTGACCGAGCTGATCGACCGGCAGCGTCGACAGCAGGGCGCCGCGGTGCTCTTCGTCACCCACGACGTGAACCCGATCCTCGACGTCGTCGACCGGGTCCTCTACATCGCCGGCGGACGCTTCCGGATCGGCGCCCCCGACGAGGTCCTGCGCGCCGACGTCCTCAGTGACCTGTACGGCACGCCCGTCGACGTCGTCCGGACCATGGGTCGCATCGTCATCGTCGGTGCGAGCGACGCCCACGACACCGCGGGCGACGGGCACCACCACTGCGAGCCCGGTCCGCACGCCACCACCCCGGACGAAGGACGGATCTGATGGACATCTGGTCGACCGTCTTCTCGTTCCAGGACTACGGCGAGCTGCTCGTCCTGGTCCGCAACTCGATCATCGCGGGGGCGGTGCTCGGCGTCGTCGGCGGCCTGATCGGGCCGTTCGTCGTCGCCCGGAACATGCCCTTCGCCGTGCACGGCATCAGCGAGCTGTCGTTCGCCGGGGCCAGTGCGTCGCTGCTCCTCGGCGTCAACGTCGTCAGCGGGTCGGTCGTCGGGTCCCTGGTCGCGGCGCTGCTCATCGGCCTGCTCGGCAGCCGGGCGCGCGACCGGAACTCGATCATCGCCGTGCTCATGCCGTTCGGGCTGGGCCTCGGCATCCTCTGCCTGGCGCTCTACAAGGGCCGGGCGGCGAACAAGTTCGGACTGCTCACCGGCCAGATCGTCTCGGTCGACAACCCGCAGCTCGGCATGCTGGTCGCGATCGCCGCCGTCGTGGTCCTCATCCTCGTGGCCATCTGGCGTCCGCTGATGTTCGCCTCGGTGGACCCCGACGTCGCCGCGGCCGCCGGCATCCCGGTCCGGACGCTCGGGCTGGTGTTCATGCTCGCGCTCGGACTGGCCACCGCGGTGTCGGTGCAGATCGTCGGAGCGCTCCTGGTGCTCTCGCTGCTCGTGACCCCGGCCGCCGCCGCACTGCGGGTGACCGTGAACCCGGTCCTCGTGCCGGTGCTCTCCGTCGTCTTCGCCGTGACCTCGGTCGTCGGCGGGATCCTCCTGGCCCTCGGCGGCGGCCTGCCCATCAGCCCGTACGTCACCACCATCTCGTTCCTCATCTGGGTCGTCTGCCGGGTGCTCGGCGCCCGGAAGGAGCGCCGTGGACGCGACCGCGTGTCGGCGCGGGAGCAGCACGTCGACGGCGGGACGAGCCTCCCGACCGCACCGAAGCAAGGAGTCGCAGCATGAACGCCGTCCAGAAGCCACGACGCAACACCTGGCAGCGCGAAGCGGTGCGCGGTGCCCTGTCCGAGACCGAGGGGTTCGTCAGCGCGCAGTCGCTGCACGCGCACCTGCGGGACGGTGGCTCCACCATCGGCCTGGCGACCGTCTACCGGGCGCTCTCCGACCTGGCGACCGAGGGCGACGCCGACTCGCTGCAGCAGGACGGCGAGTCCCTCTACCGGGCCTGCACCACCGACAAGCACCACCACCACCTGATCTGCCGCGTCTGCGGTCGGACCGTCGAGATCCAGGCCGACCCCGTCGAGGAGTGGGCGCGTGCGACCGCCGCCGCGAACGGTTTCTCGAACGCCAGTCACGTCGTCGACGTGTTCGGCGAATGCGCCGAGTGCACCGCCCGTGCCGCTGTCCGAGGTGGCGCGTAGTCTCCGCGGCATGCACGTGATCCTGGTCCCCGGGTTCTGGCTCGACGCGAGCGCGTGGGACGACGTCGTCCCGGTCCTCCGAGCGGCGGGGCACACCGTCGACGCCGTCACCCGTCGTGGGTCGACGCTCGACGAGCAGGTCACCGACCTGGTCGCCCGGGTCGACACCGCCCCGGAACCCGTCGTGCTCGTCGGCCACTCCGGCGCTGGTCCGATCGTGTGCATGGCCGCCGACCAGCGGCCGGACCGGGTCCGGCACCTGGTCTACGCCGACACCTTCCCCGGACCGGACGGTGGCTGCGTCAACGACGAACTGCCGGTGGTCGACGGACAGGTGCCGCTGCCGTCGTGGGACATCTGGGAGGCGGCGACCCTCCGCGGCATGACCCCGGAGATCCGCGCCGACGTCGAGCGGCGGGCGGTCCCCGAACCCGCGCGGGTCACCTCGGACCGGTTCCACTACGCCGACCCCGCGCGGCACCGGATCCCGGCGACCGTCCTCACGTGCGAGATCGCCCCGGACGAACTGGCCGGCATGGTCGCGGACCACCAGGTGTGGGCCGCCGAGCTCGTGGCGACCGAGGAGCTCGAGATCGTCGGGCTGCACACCGGGCACTGGCCGATGTTCACGGCGCCGCGGGAGCTCGGTGCGCTGATCGTGCAGGCGCTGGCACCCCGCCCGACCGACGGGGTCTGAAGCGCCGGCATCGCTCCTGGCTCGCGGCTGCCGGCTCGCGTCCTCCGGCGCCTCGCCCGGTCGGGAGGCCCGGCTTGCGACGCGCCCGGCCGTCGCGTAACGTGGGCCGCTGGTTCTCCGCGCCTGCGCGGAGTGCCCGTTGTTCTGCCCTCCGACCGTCGCGAACGCCGCGGTCGCGTGGTACCGGATCCGAGCCTCCTGGCCCGGATGTGCTGACCCAGGTCGACCTCGTCGATCCGGACCGCCGCCGGTCTGGGCGGTGCGCACACCCCCTCGCCGGGCTCCTCGCCCAGACGATCCGTCTGGTGCCGACTGTCCAGCGCGTGTGCACCAGGCAAGTGACCTTGGGTGCAGCCGATCGGCTGCACGGTATTCATCAGGAGGAAACCATGGCTGCAGTGTGCCAGGTGACCGGCGCCGTTCCCGGCTTCGGTCACAACATCTCGCACTCGCACCGTCGGACGAAGCGTCGCTTCGACCCGAACGTGCAGAAGAAGACCTACTACGTGCCGTCGCTGCGTCGTAACGTGACGCTCAACGTCAGCGCCAAGGGCATCAAGGTGATCGATGCTCGCGGTATCGAGTCCGTCGTGGCGGGCATCCTCGCCCGTGGGGAGAAGATCTGATGGCGAAGCGCGGTCAGGACATCCGTCCGATCATCAAGCTCCGTTCCACTGCGGGCACTGGGTTCACCTACGTGACCAAGAAGAACCGCCGGAACAACCCCGACCGTCTCGTGCTGAAGAAGTACGACCCGGTGGTCCGCAAGCACGTCGACTTCCGTGAGGAGCGCTAGGCCATGGCGAAGAAGAGCAAGATCGCGAAGAACAACCAGCGCGCCGTCATCATCGAGCGCTACGCCGAGCGTCGCCTCGAGCTGAAGAAGGCCCTCGTCGACCCGAACGGCACCGACGAGTCCCGCGAAGCGGCTCGCGTCGGCCTGCAGAAGCTGCCCCGCGACGCGTCGCCGGTCCGCTACCGCAACCGTGACGCCATCGACGGTCGCCCCCGTGGCCACCTCGGTGAGTTCGGCATCAGCCGTGTCCGCTTCCGCGACATGGCCCACCGTGGCGAGCTCCCCGGCATCACGAAGAGCTCCTGGTAAGCACCAGTCCCCCCGACGCCCCCGCGACCTCTCGAGGTCGTGGGGGCGTCGTCGTTGTCCGGGGGACGTCATCCGCCGACTCCGGGTAGCACCACGGTCGTCACATCCGCCACATCAGCCACTCCTGTCCCTCGGGAGGCCCGGAAAACCGGGCGAGTCGACCGGAAACCCCGGAACCGGCTGGTAGGTTCATCAGCGGTTCCCCGGGCCCTCGGTCCGGTCGGGCCCACCGCTCGGGGCAACCGTCCCGCAGCATCCGGACGTTCCGCGTCCGACCCATACGCAAGAAGTCCGAGGAGGACATCCAATGGCTGACAAGTCACTGAACCGCACCGAGCTCGTCGCTGCCGTCGCCGCCGAGTCCGGCCAGAGCCAGGCCACCGTCAACGGCGTCGTCGACGCGCTCTTCGCCGTCGTCGGCAAGTCCGTCGCGGACGACACCAAGGTCACGATCCCGGGCTGGATCGCCTTCGAGAAGACCCACCGTGCCGCGCGCACCGGCCGCAACCCGCAGACGGGTGAGGCCATCGAGATCGCCGCGAGCGACTCGGTCAAGGTCAGCGCCGGCAGCAAGCTCAAGGCGTCGGTCAAGTAAGACCGCTCAGCTCCACGGAAGGGACGGCGTCCGCGCCGTCCCTTCCGTCGTTCCCGGGAGGCCCGTGGTCTGTCCACAGGTCGGCCCGCGCGGTTGCGGTGGCGCGCTTGCCAGCGCCTAGGCTTGACGGGTGAACCGCATCGCGCGCATCGCCGGCCCCGGCGTCCTGCTGCTCGCGGCGTTCGTGTCCCTGCTCGTGGCGCTCGTCGTCGGCGGTGGTGCCGACGCCGCGCTGATCGCCGACCCCGGTGCTGTCGTCCGCTTCGGGCTCCCCATCGCGCGGATGCTCGTCGACCTGTCCGCGGCAGCCGCCATCGGTGGGCTCGCCCTCGCGACCATCGGGCTCTCCCGCACCGCGCCGGAGTGGGACCGGGCGATCGACGTCGCCGCGGCGGCTGCCGGTGTCTGGACGGTGACCTCGGCGGTCACGACCTTCTTCACGTACCTCAGCGTCGCCGGCGGGGCGGTCAGCCTGGACGCCAAGTTCGGGCAGTCGATGGGCGTCTTCCTCACCGGCACGGACCTCGGGCTCGCCTGGCTCACCACCGTGCTCGTCGCCGCGGCGGTCACGGTCCTCTGCTTCGCGGTGCGCTCCCGCGGCATGGTCGCGCTGACGACCGGCGTCGCGCTGATCGGCCTCGTGCCGTTGACGCAGCAGGGCCACGCAGCCGGTACCGCCAGCCACGACGCCGCCGTCACCGCGCTCGGGCTGCACCTGGTCGGTGCCGCGCTCTGGGTCGGCGGACTGGTGATGCTGGTCCTCATCCGCGATGTCGTCCCCGGGGCGCGCCTGGCCGCCGTCGTCGGTCGGTACTCCAGCATCGCGCTGGGCTGCTTCGTGCTCGTCAGTGTCTCCGGGGTGGTGTCGGCGCAGATCCGCATCGGTGCGTGGGCGGAACTCGGTAGCCCCTACGGCGTGCTCGTGCTCGTCAAGGTCGGGGCGATCGTCGCGATGGGCGTCATCGGTGCCGTGCACCGGAAGCGTGTCATCTCCGCCCTGACCGCCGCGCCCGCGAAGGCCCGTCCGTTCTGGACGCTCATCGTCGTCGAGCTCGCCGTGATGGGTGTCGCCTCGGGCTTCGCCGCCGCACTCGGCCGCACCGCGACCCCCGCCGGACAACTGGCGCTGAGCAAGACCAGTGACCCGACGCCGGCCGAGGTCCTGACCGACGACTCGCTGCCGGCCGCCCCGGGTTCCTGGGGCTGGCTGACGAACTGGAACATCGACCTCTTCTGGCTGATGGCCGCCGTGCTGCTGGTCGCCGCCTACGCCGCCGGGGTCATGCGCCTCCGCCGACAGGGGCGGTCCTGGCCGGTCCGTCGCTCGGTGGCCGCCGGCGTCGGGATCGTGGCGCTCGTCGTCGCGACCTCGGGCTCGTTGCACACCTACGACCGGTACCTGGTGTCCGCGAACGTCGGCGCACACGTGCTGCTCGGGCTCGTCGTCCCGGCGCTGGTGTGGGCTGCGGCGCCCGTGCAGCTCATCCGGGCCGCGGTCCACCGGCGCACGGACGACAGTGCCGGAGTCGCCGAGTGGACCACCGTGTTCGTCGACAACGCCGTCGTGCGGTACCTGGTCCAGCCGTTCCCCGCGTTCCTGCTGCTCGCAGGGCTCTGGTGGGGGCTGTACGCCACCGACGTGCTGCGCTGGTCCGTCAGCGACGCGATGGGTCGCACGGTGGTCGACCTCGTCTTCCTGCTCGTCGGGCTGCTGGCGCTGCCGACACTGTTCACCCCGATCGCCCTCGGCGCCCGCCGTCCGTCGACCGCGGCGTTCCTGGTGCGTGCCGTGGGTGCGGTCGTCGTCGCCGCGGGCACCGTCTCGCTCGGGATCGCGATGCAGGGACCGCTCGGGCTGCTGCAGGCGTCCTGGTTCGGAGCGATGGGCCGCACGTGGGGCCCGGATCCCCTGGTCGACCAGGCTCGCGCGGGCACAGTGCTGATCGTCGCGGGCGTGCTCGTCGTCGTCGCGGTCGTCGCCGTCGGTCTCGTGCGGCTGCGGAGTGCTGCCACGGGCCTCCCGGCCGGCAGCGGGGCGACGGTCGGCGAAGACGGCATCGCGAGCGGTGTCAGCGCCGGATCGAGCGCCCGGTGAGCGTCGAGCTCTCCGCCGAACAGCGGGCGGTCTTCGAGTACATCGAGTCGACGCGCGACCACGTCTTCATCACCGGACGCGCCGGCACCGGCAAGTCCACGCTGCTCAACCACCTGTCCTCGAACACCGAGAAGCAGGTCGTCATCTGCGCCCCGACCGGCGTCGCCGCGTTGAACGTGGGCGGACAGACGATCCACTCGCTGTTCCGGCTGCCGATCGGCCTCATCGCGGACGCCGAACTGCGGCAGGGGCCGGACACCCGGAAGCTCCTCAACACCATCGACACCCTGGTCATCGACGAGGTGTCGATGGTCAACGCCGACCTGCTCGACGCGATGGACCGTTCGCTGCGCAAGGCCCGCGGGCGGCAGTTCGAACCGTTCGGCGGCGTGCAGGTCGTGATGTTCGGCGACCCTTACCAGCTGCCCCCGGTGCCGGGCGACGGTGACGAGCGGGCGTACTTCACCGACCACTACCGGTCCATGTGGTTCTTCGACGCCAAGGTGTGGCTCGAGGCCCAGCTGCACATCATCGAGCTCGCCACCGTGCACCGGCAGCGGGACGACGCGTTCGCCGCCATGCTCACGGCCGTCCGCCACGGTCGGGTCACCGCCGACGTGGCGCAGCAGCTCAACGAGGCGGGGGCCCGACCTGCGCCCGACGACGCGATCACCCTCGCCACCCGGAACGACACCGTCTCGCGCATCAACAAGGCCGCGCTCGAACGGTTGCCGGGCAAGCTCAAGACCGCCAAGGCAGACGTCAACGGCGACTTCGGCGGGCGGAACTACCCGGCGGACGAGGCCCTCGAGCTGAAGCCCGGCGCGCACGTGATGTTCCTGCGCAACGACCCGGACCAGCGCTGGGTGAACGGCACGCTCGGCATCGTGCGGAGCATCCGCGACACCGTGTGGGTCAGCGTCGACGGTGAGGACTTCGAGGTCCAGCCGTCGGTGTGGGAGAAGTTCAAGTACTCATACGACCCGGACAAGAAGGAACTCAAGAAGGACACCGTGGGGGAGTTCCAGCAGTTCCCCCTGCGTCTGGCCTGGGCGGTCACGATCCACAAGTCGCAGGGCAGCACCTACGACCGGGCGGTCGTCGACCTCGGCAACCGGGTGTTCAGTGCAGGGCAGACCTACGTGGCGCTGTCGCGGCTGACGTCCCTCGACGGGCTGTACCTGACGCGCCCGTTGCGGCCGGCGGACATCATCGTGGACCTCGACGTGCGCCGCTTCATGTCCGAGTCACCCCGGGTCGTCGCGACCCAGCTCGAGGCCCCGAAGCCCGCGGCCGACGCCCCGGACGAGCCCGAGGCCTGACGCCGACGCAGACCGCCGTCGCTCGACCGACCCCTCCTGCTCCTGCCGAGGTCGCACGACGTGCCGCTCGTGTCCGTCGAGGTCGCACGATGTGCCGGCTGGGCGGGCGGCCGGCGGCCGTTCGTGCGACCTCGGCGGTGGCCCGGCGGCCGGTCGTGCGACTTCGGCGGGCCGGCGAGCGGCGGGTAGTGCCCCCCCCGCTACGCACCGCACGCACCGCCCCCCCCGCACGCACGACGACGCCCGCCTGCCGGAGCGGCAGACGGGCGTCGAGGGGGAGCAGGTCAGGCGCGCGCGCCCGCTGCCCGCAGTGCGCGGAGGTTCTCCTTGTCGGCGCCCAGTGCGGTGAGCAGCAGGACGACGGCGACGATGGCGTGGAAGACGTTGTCAGTGGTGTTCAGCGCGAAGACGTTCGCCGAGGTGTTCGAGAACACGAACCCGTAGACGGCGAGCACGAGCAGGACGACACCGATCACCAGGTTCACCGCGCGGGACCCGATCGTGTTGCCGAGACCCACGATGAAGAACGCCGCGGCGAGGATGGTCCACAGCCCGCAGAGCGCCGGGTTCAGCCCGAACGAGTTCCAGAGGAACCCACCGGAGCGGCTGAAGAACGCGCCGCCGCCGTCCTGGGCGAAGAAGAAGCCCAGGATGCCCCAGATCGCGAAGAGCGTGCCGGCGGTCATCGCCAGTGCGCGGTTCGGCGAGGCGGTGATGCTCGGTTCCTTGACGGCCACTTGGGTCTCCTCTTCCTGCGCGACGATCGCGCTGTACGACTGCCCGCCGTCGCGCTGGTCACGCACACTGCCGGCGGCACGCGTCCCGGTGCCCGACCGACCTGTGTCACGCTGTCCGGAGACTTGCTGCAGGACGGCCGTGGCCTTGCTGCGGAGGCCGGCGTTCCCAGCTCCCGACGAGTCGCCCAACGGTATCGTGTCGGACCCCGAGCGACCGAATCGCTTCCCGCTCAGCAGACGGATGACGAGGCCGACCACCATGACCCCGAGGAGGACGATGCCCGTGACGCGGACGCCGGCGCGCACCGCTCCCGAGTCCTTCGACGAGGGGCGTGGACCGAGCGTCTCCCGGAGGCTCCGGTGGGCTCTGCTCGCGGCTCTGGGGTTCGTGATCGTGCCTTCCGTCTACGCGGTCGCCGTGTTGACGCCGTTGGGGCAGCGGGTGGAGGACGCCGCGCTCGGCGGTGTCCGCGAGTCCGACCTGTTCGGGTCGGACACCGCCCTCAACGTCATCTCGGTGCCGGTGATCCTGCTGTTGGTCGTCGTGATCGCCGCCGTCGCGTTCGCACGCAGGCGGCTCGCCGTGGGGCTCGGAGCGGGTTTCGTGGTGCTGGCGTCCGCGGCCACCTCGACGTTGCTCAAGCGTATCGCCGAGCGCCCGGAGATCGCCCAGTCGACGACGCCGAACTCGTTCCCGTCCGGACACGCGACGATCGCCCTCGCGGCACTGTTCGCCGTGCTGATGGTCACACCCCGTCGGTTCCGCCCCCTGGTGCTGCTCGTGGGCGCCGTCTACGCGGTGTTCGTCGCCAACCAGACCGTCGTCTACGGCTGGCACCGGGTGAGCGACATCATCGGCGCCTGCGCGGTCGCACTGTTCTGGCTCGGCTCGGTCCGGGCGCTGGGGCCGCAGGTGGACCGCGGGGTCCGGGGCGACCGCGACGGACGCCGGGGACCGCGGCGGCTGGTGACGGTGCTGCTGCTCGTCGCCGTGGGCGCGGCGCTGCTCGTCGGTGTCGTCGCGCTCCTGGTCGGCACCCTCGGGGACGGCGACCACGGTGCGATGCTCCTGGCCGGTCGGCTGGCGTCGTCCGCCAGCGTCCTCGGCGTGATCACCGCGGTCTGGCTGGCCGACGGCATGCACCACGTACCGCCGACGACCAGCGCGGACGCGCCTCCCGTCCGCATCTGACCGCAACGACGACCGCGGCAGCAGCGGCCGCCAGCGCCAGCGACGGCAGCGCCAGCGACGACAGCAGCAGCGGCCGCAGCGACGACAGCACCGGTGGCGGGAATGCCCCGGCCTGCGCTACGTTGTACTCGTCAGTTCGATGCAAACGCATGGAACCGGAACGAGCCAGCGACAGACGAGGCGGCACATCATGCAGTTCGGGATCTTCACGGTCAGTGACGTCACGACCGACCCCACCACCGGGACCACGCCGGACGACACCCAGCGCGTCCGGGACATCCTGACGATCGCGCAGCACGCCGACCAGGCCGGCCTCGACGTCTTCGCCACCGGCGAGCACCACAACCCGCCGTTCGTCGCCTCGAGCCCGACCACGATGCTCGGCTACCTGGCCGGCGTCACGAAGGACATCACCCTCTCGACGTCGACGACCCTGGTCACCACGAACGACCCGGTGCGGATCGCCGAGGAGTACGCGATGCTCCAGGTCATCTCCGACGGACGCATGGACCTGATGATGGGCCGCGGCAACACCGGCCCGGTCTACCCGTGGTTCGGCAAGGACATCCGGCAGGGCCTGAACCTGGCGGTCGAGAACTACGCGCTGATCCGCCAGCTCTGGGAGAACGAGGTCGTCAACTGGCAGGGGCAGTTCCGCACGCCGTTGCAGGGCTTCACCTCGACCCCGCGCCCCCTCGACGGCGTCGCCCCGTTCGTCTGGCACGGCTCGATCCGCACGCCCGAGATCGCCGAGCAGGCCGCCTACTACGGCGACGGCTTCTTCCACAACAACATCTTCTGGCCGATCCAGCACACCGAGCAGATGGTCGGCCTCTACCGGCAGCGCTACGAGCACCACGGCCACGGACGCGGCGACCAGGCGATCGTCGGCCTGGGCGGGCAGTTCTTCGCGCGGAAGAACTCGCAGGACGCCGTCGACGAGTTCCGTCCGTACTTCGACAACGCCCCGGTCTACGGCCACGGCCCGTCGATGGAGGACTTCACCACCCAGACCCCGCTCACCGTCGGGTCGCCGCAGCAGGTCATCGACCGCTACGCCGCGATGAAGGACCACGTCGGCCACTACCAGCGCCAGCTGTTCCTCATCGACCACGCGGGGCTGCCGCTCAAGACGGTGCTCGAGCAGATCGACATCCTGGCCGAGGACATCGTGCCGGAGCTCCGCCGCATCAACGAGTCCGACCGGCCCGCGCACGTGCCGTCGAACCCGCCGACGCACCTGGAGCGCGTCGCCGCCGCACACGCGGCCGGCACGGCCGGTGCCGACCACGTGGCCGCGGTCGACGAGTGGACCGGCGCGTCGGTCTGACCGGTCGCTTGACCCCCTGACGGACGGGAGGCCCGGTGCCAGCTGGCACCGGGCCTCCCGTCCGTCTCGGCGCGCGTCCCGAGACTCGGCGCGCGTCCCGGGCGTCGGCGCGTGTCCCGAGACTCGGCGCCTGTCCCGAGGCTCGGCGCGGGTCCCGAGACTCGGCTCAGCGGACGGGATCCGTCTCGCGGTCGGGCGAATGTGTCCGCCGTGCCGAGCCTCGGCCAGCGGCGCGCGGGGCGCGCTGCGCCGCCGGGCGCGCGGGCACCAGCTTCAGGCCGACGACGCAGCCGACGATGCCCGCGATGAACAGCAGACGGAGGAGCGTGACCGGCTCCGCCCCCGTCGCCATGCCCCAGAGCACGGTGAGTGCGGCGCCGGTGCCGGTCCAGACGGCGTAGGCGGTGCTGATCGGGATGTGCTTGAGCACGTACCCGAACGCGCCGAGGCTCAGCACGACGGTGACGGCGAACACGAGTGTCGGCCCCGGGCGGGTGAACCCGTCGCTGGCCCCGAGGGCGGTGGCCCAGACGGTCTCGAACGCGGCGCTGACGAACAGCACGACCCAGGCCATCAGCTGACCACCTTGAGGCCGACGACGCACGCGACCAGCCCGAGGACCAGGCCGAGGCGGGCGAGGGACGCGGCCTCCTGCCGCCGCAGGACCGCGACGACGACGGTCAACGAGGCACCGATCCCGACCCAGACGGCGTAGGCGGTGCCGACCGGGATCTCCTGCATCGCGAACGCGAGCCCGACCATGCTCAAGGCCATGCCGGCGACGAAGACGATCGTCGGCACCACCCGCTTGAACCCGTTCGACGCTCCGAGTGCGGTGGCCCAGACGGCTTCGAGCACGCCGGACAGCACCAGGATGACCCATGCCATGGTGTTCCTCCGATCCAGAGTCGTACGACTGTGCGACTTCACGGAGACCAGTTCTAGCACGAACTCGTACGACCGTGCGACAATTGCCGGATGGCGCGCAGCATCGACCTCGAGGAACGCCGCCGTACCGTGTCCGCGGCGGCCTGTCAGGTCCTCGCCCGCGACGGCCTCGGTGCCCTGTCCGTCCGGAACGTCGCCGCCGAGGCCGGGCTGCCCCCGAGCACCGTCCGGTACGCCTTCCCGACCCAGGCGAGCGTCCGTGAACACGCCATCGCCTCGGTGTTCGACCGGACCCACGAGCGCATCGAGGCGATCCCCGCAGACCTGCCGACACGGCAGTGGGCGCGGGCGGTGCTGGTCGAACTGCTGCCCCTCGACGACGAGCGCGTGGTCGAGCTCGACGTCTACCTGGCCCTGGGCAACGCCGCACTGACGGACGCCGAGCTCCGCCCGACGCTCGACCGGGTCGTCGTCGAGATGCGCCGGTGGTGTGAGCGGGTCCTCGAGGTGCTCGGGGTACCGGGCGCTGACCTGGAGTACGAGGCCTGCCGGCTGCACGCCCTCCTCGACGGCCTCGCGATGCACGTCGCCCGGCTGGCCCCCGGGGAATCGGGGGACTGGGCGATCGACGTCCTCGAGCGACACGTCGACGGGGTCGCCCGGGCCTGACCCACGGCGAGCCAGCCAGTGCCGGCCTGTGCCGACCCGCGCCGACCCGTGCCGACCGGTGCCGACCGGTGCCGACCAGGGCCGGGGCCGCAGCGGTCTACCGGGCCTGGGACGAGCCTCCAGGCCGCCGCCCCGGACGGCCTCTATCCTGTCCCGGTGACGAGCACCCCCGCCCGCCCCGTCACGACGCGCCCGCGCAGCCTGACCGGCCCCGGTCTGGTCCTCGCCGCCGTCGTGGCGCTCCTCGCCGTCCGCGTGCTCTCGCCGGCCGTCGGGACCGCCGGCCTGCCCGACGTGGTGCAGGACTTCCTGACGCTCGCGATCAGCGTCGTCGTCGAGTCGCTGCCCTTCGTGGTCCTGGGCATCGTGCTGTCGATCGTCGTCGAGGTCTGGGTGCCGCACGGGGTCCTCGAGCGCATCCTGCCGACCCGGCCGCTGCCCCGGCGCGCGGTCATCTCGCTCATCGGCATGCTGTTCCCGGTCTGCGAGTGCGGCAACGTCCCGCTCGCCCGCGGCCTCATGCTCCGCGGGTTCACCCCGGCCGAGGCGGTCACGTTCCTCGTCGCCGCACCGATCCTCAACCCGCTCGTCATCATCAGCACCGCGCAGGCCTTCGGCTGGTCCGGGTGGATCCTGCCCGCCCGGATCGTCGGCGGCTTCGTCGTCGCGAACCTGGTCGGCTGGATCGTTGACGCGCACCGCCGTCCGGCGGACCTGCTCCTGCCCGCGTTCGAGGCCCGCTGCCGCGCAGCCGTCGGCGCCCCGCCGGTGCGTGACAAGTGGCGCGAGAGCGCGTCGCACTTCGGCGGCGAGACCGCGACGATGATGCCGGCCCTGTTCGTCGGCGCCGGGCTGGCCGCCGCGATCCAGGTCGCGGTGCCGCGGAGTGCCCTGGTCGCGGTGGGGTCGAACCCGGTGCTGTCGGTCGTCGCGATGATGCTGCTGGCGATGACGGTGTCGCTCTGCTCGAACGTGGACGCCTTCTTCGCGCTGTCCTTCGCGTCGACGTTCCTGCCCGGGTCGATCACCGCGTTCCTCATCATCGGGCCGATCATCGACGTCAAGATGATCGCCCTGCTCCGCACGACGTTCCGCGCACGCTTCCTGGTGCTGCTCGCGGTCGTCTGCGTCCTGTTCGCCGCGACCGTCGGATTGGTGATGAATGTCTTCGTCTGAGCAGCACCCGGTCGAGCACGAGCACGAGCACGGGTCGGCGAGAGCCGTCAGCCGGGCCGACCGCACCGCGGTGCGCCGCGCCCTGCTCGGGCTCGGGTCCGTCCTGGCCGTCGCCCTCGGCACCCTCTGGCTGGGCCTCGCCGACCACCTCGACCTCTACATCAACCCCCGGTACGCCGTCTTCACGCTGGTGCTCGCCGCCGTCGCGGTGCCCGCCTCGGTCGCCGGACTCGTCGTGGTCGCCCGCCACGGCAGCCACGCCCACGACGGGGACCCGGAACCCCGGCCGGGAGGCGGTGGTCGCCTCCTGCACGTCGTCCTCGGCTCGGTCGCAGCGCTCGTCACGATCGGCACCGTCGTCGCGATGCTCGTCCTGCCCCCGACGACCCTGTCCGCCCGGACCGCGCAGCAGCGGAGTGTCGGGTCGGCCTCGCTGTCCGACGCGACGGGCGCCGGGGCACCGGTGTCGCTCCTCGGCAGCGAGTCGGTGGACACGTCCGGCTACGGCGTGAAGGACTGGGCGGCGCTGATCCGGCAGAGCACCGACACGACGGCGCTCGTCGGCCGCAAGCTCACCCTCACCGGGTTCGTGGTGCCCGCGTCGGACGGCTCGTTCACCCTGACCCGCTTCGTCGTCAGCTGCTGCGCGGTCGACGCCCAGCCGGTCGGCATCGGCGTGACGACTGACGGCACGCTGCCGACGGAGAACCAGTGGGTCCGGGTCGAGGGTGCCCTCGCCGCGAACCCGGACACCGCCTCGGACGCGCGGCTCGTGATCCGCGCGGCGACCGTCACCCGGGTCAGCCAGCCCTCGGACCCGTATGAGTACTGACACCGACACCAACACCGACGTCGGCGCCGTCCGTCCCCGACGTCCGGTCACCCACCGCTTCCGCCGCCGGTTCACGGCCGTCGTGGTCGTGCTGGCCGTGGTCGCCGCGCTCGCCGCCGTCGCCGGGTCGCAGCAGGGGCCTCGGCTGCGGTCGGTGTCGTACGACGCCAGCGACCTGGTCACCCGGCCCGCGCAGCGCGTGATCCTCACCGCGAACCAGGCCGTGCAGCGCGTCCCGGCGTCGGCGGTCCGGGTCAGCCCCGCGGCGGCGTTCTCGGTCACCTCGAGCGGCAACACCGTCGCCGTCGAGTTCGCCGGCCCGCTCGACTACGACCGCGACTACACGCTGAGCATCCGCGGCGTCCGCGCCCCGGGACAGGCGGCGGCGTCGCAGTTGCGCACCACGATCCGGACCGGCAGCACCGACGTCCTCGCCGTGGTGCCGGGGCGGAACGGCGGCGCCGACCGGATCGTCCGCCGGGACCTCGGTGCCGCCGGCATCCGCACCGTCTACCGGGCGGCGGGCATCGCCGAGTACGCGGTCCTCGCCCGCTCCCTGGTGGTGCTCCGGAACGACTCGTCCGGGCACTCGGCGATCGACATCGTGCCGCTCGCCGGCGGGGTGCAGGACCCGTCGGTCCCGGTCGAACGGCTGTCGATGCCGAGCCCGGTCGGCACCGCGAAGGCCCTGCACGCGGCCGACGACGGGGCCTCGTTCGGGTTCGTCTACGCCGACACCTCGTCCGGCCGGTCCGAGGACGTCGGCCTGTACGACGTCGACCTGACGGGCACACACCAACCCGAACCCATCGGAGCGGACGGCAAGCCGGCGATCGGCGCGACCCCGCTGTCGGTCGCCCAGTGGGCCTACGTGCCGCGCACCGAGAGCGCCCTGGTCCGGACCGGCACCGACGACCTGGTGCTCGTCGACATGGGCGGCCGGAACGCCCCCGTGCGGCTCGGGTCCGCGACCTACCTGCACGGCTTCGTCGGCTCCGGCACGACCGCCGTCGTCGAGACCGGCACGGGCATCGTGCAGCTCGACCTGACGAACGGCCGACGGACCGCGCTGCCCACGCCGGCGGCGAGCACCGACCAGCCGTACCTCGGTCGCATCGCCCCGCTCGCCGAGGGGCGTTACCTGCGACTGGTCGGGTCGACCCGGACGGACGGCACCCTGGCGGCCCGCATCGTGCGGGTGGACGGGGCACGGGCCTCCCGGCTGGCGGTGACCATCCCCGACGACGCGAGCGTGACCGCGGTCTGCCCGTCGCCGAACGGGCAGTTCGTCGCCCTGGCGACCCGCTCGGCGGACGGCGCGCTCGTCACGGTGGTCGATGCCACGTCGGGGGCGCTCGAAGCGTCCCTGGCCGGCACGGCGATCGACTGGTGCACGGCGCTGCCGACGGGCGACGAGGTCGGCTGAGCGGGCCCGGCACCGCCGAGCCGCCGCCGGCCCGTCGTCGCCGGGCCGGCGCGGCTACTGGCGGAGGGTCCGCCGCGGGTACTCGCCGAAGCGCCGCAGGTACTCGCCCGAGAACCGCCCCATGTGCGAGAAGCCCCAGCGCGAGGCGATCTCCGCCACCGACGCGGTCCCCGGCTCCGCCGCGAGCAGGTCGGCACGCACCTGGCGCAGCCGGACCTCACGCAGGTAGTTCATCGGCGTGCGGTCGAGCGTCCGCTGGAACGACTCCTGCAGCGCCCGGACACTGAGGTCCGCCGCCTGGGCGATGTCCGTCACGGTCAACGGGTCGCCGGCGTGCTCGTGCAGGAACTCGACGGCCTTGCGGACGCGTGTGTTGCGGCGCTCGCCGTAGCCCTCGGGCTGCACCTCGGCCTGCAACCGGTACAGCCCGAAGAGCGAACGGACGACGTCGCGCTGCGCCTCGTGCCACGCGAGCGACTGCCGGCCCGCGGTGCGGAGGGACTGGACGGCCCCGGCGACGGAACCGCGCCACGCGTGCACGGCGGCCGCGGTCGGCGGGGTCGAGCGGTCGAAGCCGAGCGTGCCGTCGACGATGTACTGCTCACGGGCCACGTCGAGGACCAGCTCGCGGTCCAGGTGCACGAGCCGTTGGTCCCAGTTCTCGTACTCCATCTCGAAGCGTCGCTCGATCGGGAACAGCGTCGGGACGCCGGGCTCCATGCGGACCTCGTCGCGCCCGACGTCGACCCGGGCGCGGCCGGCGTCGAGCCACTGCACGACGACCTCGTTCTCGACGGCGACGTCGCCGCGCAGGTACCCGTGCATCTGCGACCGGCGGATGCTCATGCGTTCGTCGCCGACTCCGACGTACTTGTACCAGTAGTCGTGGTCGACGGGGGAGGAGTACCAGGCCCGGCCGGCGTACATCCCGGCGAGGTCCTGGACCGCGCCGCCGGTGTCGGTGCCCGACACGGCGACGATGGCGTTGGGCGCCGAGGTCTCCGGATTCGTCATGGCTCCACCATCCCTCGATCCCGGCTCGTCCGCGACCCGTCCCCGGGGCGCGGGCGCCGGGACGGCGCTCTGCGGACCGTGCCCGCGAGATGTTGAGGTCCCAGCCAGGTTCACCGCCGGATCGGGGGACAGCGGATCCGGACGCGTGGACCACACGACGGGAGGCCCGCCACCAGCTGGTGACGGGCCTCCCGTTCGCGGTGTGGACCGGCGGGTCGACGTGCGTGACGTCGAGCGCGCAGGTCGTTACGCGAGCGTCGCGGCGTCGATGACGAAGCGGTAGCGGACGTCCGAGGCGAGGACGCGCTCGTAGGCCTCGTTCACCTGGTCGGCGCTGATGAGCTCGGTCTCCGGCAGGATGCCGTGCTCGGCGCAGAAGTCGAGCATCTCCTGGGTCTCCTGGATGCCGCCGATCGCGGAACCCGCCCAGCTGCGGCGGCCCGGGATCAGGGCGAAGGCCGGGACCTCGAGGGGCTCGGACGGCGCACCGACGTTGACCATCGTGCCGTCGACCTTGAGCAGGTTGAGGTACGCACCCATGTCGACCTTGGCCGACACCGTGTTGATGATCAGGTCGAACGAGTTCGCGAGCTTCTCGAACGTCTCGGCGTCCTTCGTCGCGTAGTGGGCCTTCGCGCCGAAGCGGAGCGAGTCCTCCTGCTTCGAGGTGGTCTGCGACAGGACGGTGACCTCGGCGCCGAGCGCCGCGGCGATCTTGACGCCCATGTGACCGAGGCCGCCGAGGCCGACGATCGCGACCTGCATGCCGGGGCCGGCCTTCCAGTGGTGCAGCGGCGAGTACAGCGTGATGCCGGCGCAGAGCAGCGGGGCGACCTTCTCGATGTCGAGCGACTCGGGGACACGGAGGACGAAGTCCTGGTCCACGACGACGGCCTGCGAGTAGCCGCCCTGCGTGATCGTGCCGTCGGCGGGGTCGACGCTGGCGTAGGTGCCGATGTTGCCCTTCAGGCAGTACTGCTCCTGGCCGGCGAGGCACTGCTCGCACTCGCCACAGGAGTTGACCATGCAGCCGACGCCGACCAGGTCGCCGACGGCGTACTTGGTGACGTCCGCGCCGACCTCGGTGACGTGGCCGACGATCTCGTGGCCGACGACCTGCGGGTACTGGATGGGGCCCCACTCGCCGCGGACGGTGTGGATGTCGGAGTGGCAGATGCCGGCGTAGGCGATGTCGATCATGACGTCGCCGGGCAGGAGGTCGCGGCGCTCGATGGTGGTCTTGACGAGCGGTTCGGTCGCGGACGGTGCCGCGTACGCGTTGACGGTGCGCAAGGGTCTCCTCGTGGGGGTGGGGATGTCGGGCCGGGTGCGGCCCGCCCACGATCCTGCTCCGGTTGCGCGACACGTGACAGGTACGGCTGGAACACCCTTCGGGTTGCCCGGAGGCGCGTGGCGTGCTGCTTGCCGGCGGCGTCGGGCGTGCTGCTTGCCGGCGGGCATCCGGCGTGCTGGCCGCGAGTGGCGTCAGGCGTCCTACGCCCGTGCGAACCGCGCGCCGGCGATCCGAGCGAACCGCACCGGGTCCCGCAGGGCGTCGTCGGGCTCGCCCGTGGTCTGCGTCGCGATGACCGTCAGCGAGGCGGCCAGCGCGAACCCGTCGACCGACGTCTCCACCACCCCCGCGACCAGCGCCGTGGGGATCCCGCGCGCCTCGGCGAGCGCCCGGACCACGGTGGGTGCCTTGCCGGCGGCGCTCTGGGCGTCGAAGCAGCCCTCGCCGGTGACCACGAGGTCGGCCCCGGTGACGGCGTGGGACAGTCCGATGGCGTCCGCGACGGTCGCGGCGCCACGCGCGAGGACGGCGCCCCAGGCCAGGAGGCCGAAGCCCGTGCCGCCCGCGGCGCCCGCGCCCGGGGTGGTCGGGTCGACGTCCGGGAAGCACCCGGCCCAGCGGCTGAGCCGCGCCTCGTGCACGGCCAGACGGTCCGGCGTCACGCCCTTCTGCGGGCCGAACACGGCGGCAGCGCCGTCGGGTCCGAGGAGCGGCGAGGTCACGTCCGTCAGCACCACGGCGCCCAGCGGCGGCAGGGTCCGGAGCGTGCCGGTGTCGACGGGAGGCACGTGGTCGAGCACCGCCCCGCCGGTCACGCCCGCCAGCACCGCCGTCCCGAGCGCGAGGCCCAGTGCCTGCAGCGCACCGACGCCGCCGTCGGTCGAGGCGCTGCCGCCGATGCCGAGGAGCAGCCCGGTCGCCCCGGCGTCGAGGGCTGCGGCGATCGCCTGCCCGAACCCGGTGGTGTGCGCCGTGTCGGGGCGGAGGCCGTCGAGGAGCGTCAGCCCGCTCGTCGCCGCCAGCTCGACCAGAGCGCGGCCGTCCGGCAGCCGGAGCCAGGCCGTCTCGACGGGCCGGTCGTCCGGTCCGGTCACGGTCACCGGCACGCGTTCGCTGCCCGGTACCGCGGCGGCGACGGCGTCGAGGGTGCCCTCGCCGCCGTCTGCCATCGGCAGCAGGACGAGGTCGTCGTCCGGTCGTTCGCTCCGCCAACCGACGGCGACGGCGTCCGCGATCTCGGCCGCCGACGCGGTGCCCTTGAACGAGTCCGGTGCGATGACGACGCGCATCTGCACACGCTACTGGCTTCCGCGGAACGGAACCCCGGCGGCGTCACACCACGGAGTACCGCTGTGCGATGACGCCCTCGTTGCGTTTCGCGGACCCACCCCGCGGGGAGCCCGGGCGGGGCTGAGTACCGTCCGGACGATGACCGACGACCGCCGCCGCGAACTGGGATCCACCGACGCCCCCGTGGAGGACGAGCTCGCCGAGTCCTTCGACGCCACCATCGAGGAGGGCGCCGAACGCCTGCACCGCACGACCCGGGCGATCGTCATCACCGGGTTCTTCGGCGGCCTCGAGGTCGGCCTCGGCGTGATGGCGTACCTCGCCGTGCTCACCGAGACCGACAGCCACCTGCTCGCCGGTCTCGCGTTCGGCATCGGGTTCATCGCCCTGCACCTGGCGCACAGCGAACTGTTCACCGAGAACTTCCTGATGCCCGTCGCCGCGGTCGTCGCCCGCGAGGGGACCGTCCTGCAGCTCGTGAAGCTCTGGGGCGGCACCCTGCTCGCGAACCTCGCCGGCGGGTGGGTCTTCATGTGGCTGGTGGTGCAGGCGTTCCCGCAGTGGCACGCCACCCTCGCCGAGTCCGCGTCGCACTACATCGACGCGCCGTTCGGGTTGCAGAGCATCGTGCTCGCCGTCCTCGGCGGCAGCACCATCACGCTGATGACCCGGATGCAGCAGGGCACCGACTCGGACCCGGCGAAGCTCGTCGCCGCCGTCGCGGGCGGGTTCCTGCTCGCCGGCCTGCAGCTGTTCCACTCGATCCTCGACTCGCTGCTGGTCTTCGGCGCGATCCAGTCGGGCGCGCCGATCACCTACGGCCAGTGGCTCGGGTGGTTCGGGTACACGCTGCTGTTCAACGTGCTCGGCGGGCTGGTGCTCGTGACGGCACTGCGGCTGCTCCGCACGAAGGAGCTCGTCCAGGACCGCCGCGAGGACGCCGAGGACGACCCCGAGCGCGCGGCGACCGAGCAGGACTGAGACGGGGGACGGGCGCGGCTGCGGTGCGCCGGGCGCGCCCGCGTCAGAGGGCGAAGCGCGGGTGTGGTTGGCCGCCCGTGGCGAGGTCCGCCAACATCTCCCCGACGAGCGGCGCGAACTTGAACCCGTGCCCCGACGACCCGGTCGCGACGGTCACCGGCCCACGCCGGTCGAGCACGAAGTCCTCGTCCGGGGAGTTGTCGTACAGGCAGCTGATCAGCGTCGGCCGCGACGCGTCCACGCCCGGCACGAACCGTTCGACGTACGCCTGCAGCCGCGCCACCTCGGCCGCGTCGGGCGTCCGGTCGCGGTCGTCCGGGTCGACGACCGGCCCGGTGCCGTGGAACCCGACCTTGACGCCCTCGCCCGGCGTCAGCAGCCCGTAGACCCCGCCACCGTCGGCCGGGTGGTGCACGAACGACGGCCACGCCTCGTCCGGCAGGTGGCTGGGGAAGTGGGCGGGCTGCTCCTGGGTGACGCGGATGGCCGGGAGGCTCGCCCCCCGCCCGGCGAGCAACGCACCCACCAGCGTGGGCGCCCAGGCACCGACGGCCGCGACGACACTGCCGGTGCGGACCGTGGTGCCGTCCCCGAGGGTCAGCGTCACCGTGTCGCCGGCGTCGCGCACCTCGGTCACCCGCACACCGAAGCGCAGGTCGGCGCCGGCTGATGCTGCCAGGTCGAGCAGGACCTCCAGGGCGTCCGCGGCCCGGATCCGGCCCGCGGTGGCGTGCGCCAGGACGCGCCCCTCGAAGGCGATGCCGGGCCAGCGGGCGGCGGCCTCCGCCGGGGTCAGCCGTTCGGCGGCGATCCCCGCGGTGCCGAGTGCGGCGGCGATGGCGTCGACGACCTCGGGGCGTCCGTGGTCCACGGCGCCGGTGTGGTCGAGCAAGGTCCGGCCGGACGCGGACTCGAGCGCGGCCCACGCGTCCCAGGCGCGCAGCGTCAGCTCGACGTAGTCCGCGTCGGGGTAGCCCATCCGAAAGATCCGACTGCCCCCGTGCGAGGAGCCGTGCACGTGTCCGCGGTCGTGCTGTTCGAGCAGCAGGACGCGCTCGCCACGTGCGGCCAACGACCGCGCGGTGGCGGCGCCGAGGATCCCGCCGCCGATGACCACGTGGTCGAACGCGTGCGTGGTCGGTCCGTCGGTCGAGGGTGCGATGGCCATGACGACACCGTATGGGTTAGGGTTCGACGCAGAGGGAAAAAACCCGCTCTGCTCCGGCAGGCGGAACCGCGTACGCGTCTCACGGGAGTCGCCACTTCTTCATCGAAGGAGTGCGCCCGTGCACGAACGAACCTCGTCAGTACGAACCTCGCCAGCGCCGACCTCATCAGCGCCGACCTCATCAGCGCCGACCTCTCCGGCGCCCACGACGGGCTCGCCACCCGCTGGGCTCCGCGACGCCTGGCTGCCACTCGCCGGCCTGTCCGCGGTGTTCCTGTTCGAGATGCTCGACAACTCGGTCCTCAACGTCGCGCTCCCCACGATCGCCCGCGACCTGGCCGCCTCGACGACCGCGCTGCAGTGGGTGTCCGGTGCCTACTCGGTGGCCTTCGGCGGGCTGATGCTGCTCTTCGGTTCGGTCGCCGACCGCGTCGGCCGTCGTCGCACGATGCTCGTCGGCCTGGTGCTCCTGGCCGTGGCGAGCCTGGCGACCGTGTTCGTCACCTCGGTGGAGCAGCTCATCGTCGTCCGGGCGCTGATGGGCGTCGCCGCCGCGATGACGACCCCCGGCTCGATGGCGCTGGCGTTCCGGCTGTTCGGCACCGAGGACCTGCGCGTCCGGGCGTTGACGGTGATCTCCACCGCCGGGTTGGTCGGCCTCGCCGTCGGACCCACCATCGGCGGGTTCGTCCTGGCCGTGGCACCGTGGCAGGTCCTGCTCGTCGCGAACGTGCCGATCGCGCTCGTCGCCGTCGTCGGCATCCGCGCGGGCATCGCCGCCGACCGCTCGGAGGACCTGCACCGCGACCCCGTCGACGTCATCGGGGCGGTGCTCGGCACCGCGAGCATCGTCGGCGTCCTCGTCACCCCGACGCTCGTCGTCAGCGGCGCTGCCGGCTGGGCCGGGTGGGGTGCCGGAACGGCGACCGTCCTCGTGGCCGCCGGCTTCGTCGTGCGGGAGCGCACCGCACGCCAGCCGCTGCTCGATCTGCAGCTGATCGCCCGACCGCTGGTCTCGAGCGGGCTCGCCTACAAGGCCGCCGCAGGGCTCGCGATGGCCGCCCTGTCGTACCTGGTCACCCTGCAGCTGCAGTTCGCCTGGGGCTGGCCCCCGGCGCTCGCCGCGGTCGGGACGCTGCCCCAGGTGGTCGTCCTGCTGGCCAGTGGCCGCTTCGTCGGCCCGTTCGTCCGACGCGTCGGGCTCGACCGGGCGGCGCGCCTCAGCGCCGCCGCGGTCGTCGTCGGCCTCGCCGTGTTCGCCCTGACCGCACGGCTCGGCTACCCCGGTGTCCTTGTCGCCCTCGTGCTCGTCGCGGCCGGCATGCGCGTCGTCGGCGCCGTGGCCGGCAACAACGTCCTGCAGGGGCTGCCCGCCGACCGGACGTCGATCGGTGCCGCGCTCGTCGACACCGCGAGCGAGGTCGCCACCGCCGTCGGCATCGCTGCGACCGGCACGATCCTCGCCGCCCTCGTGCCGGGCAGCCTCGGTGCGACGCCCTGGACACCGGACCGGACCGCGGCGTTCGACGGTGCCGTCTCGGTCGCAGGCGTCGCCGTCACGATCGTCGCCGCCGTCCTGGTCGTCGTCGGCGTGCTCCGCGCCCGCACCACCCTCGCAACCACCACCGCTCAGGAGGAATCCGATGTCTGACGTCATCACCCGCCCGCCGTTCGACCCCGAGCTCGGGCCGTTCCTCGACGCACTCGCCGCACGCGGACCGTTCCGCCTCACGCCCGAGATGCTGCCCCGGATGCGCCAGCTCGACGTCCCCATGGAGACGCTCGACGACGGACTGCGTGCGCGCGGTCTCGAGCGTCGGAGCATCACGGTGCCCGGGTACCTCGGCGACCCGATCGAACTGGCGGTCATCCAGCGCATCGGCCGCACCGGTCCGACGACCGGGGTCTACACGATCCACGGCGGCGGGATGATGTTCGGCCACCACCTGGGCAACCTGGACTCCTACGACGACTGGCTGCTCGACCACGACGTCGTCCTCGTCAGCGTCGACTACCGCCTCGCCCCGGAACACCCGGACCCCTACCCGGTCGAGGACTGCGCCGCCGGCCTGGTGTGGGTCGCCGAGCACGCCGACGAACTCGGCATCGACCCGGACCGCATAGTCATCGCGGGGCAGAGCGCCGGCGCGGGACTCGCGGCCGGGACCGCGCTCCTGATGCGCGACCGGGGCGGCCCGGCCGTCCTCGGCCAGATCCTGGTGTCGCCGATGCTCGACGACCGCGACCGCACCGTGTCGACGCAGCAGATCGACGGTGTCGGGGTCGCCGACCGCCAGATGACCCGGTTCGGCTGGGACGCCTACCTCGGCGAGCGCCGAGGCACCGACGACGTGTCCGAGTACGCCGCCCCGGCACGCGCGACCTGCCTGGCCGACCTGCCGCCGACCTACATCGACTGCGGTAGCGCCGAGGTGTTCCGCGACGAGACGGTCGCCTACGCCAGCGCGCTCTGGGCCGCGGGCGTCGACGCCGAGCTGCACGTGTGGCCCGGGGCCTTCCACGGCTTCACGAGCATGGTGCCCGACGCCACGGTGTCGCGGCGGGCGGTCTCGGCCTTGGCTGACTGGACCCGGCGACTGCTCGGCGAGCCGCACCTGGTCCGTGCCGAGCGCGGCTGAACACCGTCACGCCGTGGACGAGCGAGGCCGGGGCCGCCGACGCAGAGCGCGTCGCAGACCCGGCCTCACCCGTTCGGTCGATCAGCCGTGTGTGTGACCGTGCGTCCGGGTGATCGCGGCGATGGTCTGGTCGCGCAGGTACGCGACACCGGCGGCGTTCGGGTGCAGCGACCCGAAGAGCAGGCCGTAGCCCGTCTCACCGAGCTGCGTGCTGTTCGCCGGGTCCGGGTGGTCCGTCAGGGTGAGCCCGGAGATCCAGGCCGAGCCGGCCGAGGCGCACGCGGTGTGGGCCGCGGACCCGTCGAAGGTCGAGACGTAGGTGAACCCACGAGCCTGCGCCGCTGACTGGATGGCGCCGTCGAGCTCCGCCTCGGTCTTGTGGAAGTACGCGGTGTCGGTGCTGGTGAACGGGAACGAGTTCTGCGGGAACGGCGGCTCGAGCCCGGAGTCACCGATGATGCTCGAGAAGCAGCCCTTCGGGGACTGGGCCGCGTCCGGCGCGATCATCGGGTACCCGACGACGAACACCTTCGCCCGTGGTGCGCGCTGCGCGATCGTCCGGAACGTCTGTGCGAGCCGCGGCGCGACCGTGTTCTTGATGCGTGCGGCGAGACGGTCACGCTCGACACCGTGCACGACCGGGGAGTAGTGGTCCTTGCAGTGGTCGTAGCTCACGCCGTTGATGTCGGAGAACAGCGGACCGTCCTGGCCGAGCGCGATGCAGTTCGTGACCACGTCGGAGAAGCCGAGGTCGTTGCCACCGATCGAGATCGTGACGACGTCGGTGCTCGCGGACAGTGCAGCGACCTGCGGGGCGGCGGTGACCTTCCCCGCACCGGTCGGCTGCGGCACCCGCGTGACGTTGGCGGTCGTCGCGCCGGCGCAGCTCCGATCGTCGAGTCGGAGCCCCAGGGACGATGCGACCTGGTGCGGGTAGTCGGTCGTGGACTGCGCGCAGCCGGCCGCCGGACCCGAACTGTAGGGCGCCACGCCGAACCCGGAGGCGTACGAGTCCCCGAGCGCCACGTAGTGCAGGCCACCACGGGACGACGAGGACGCGGCCACGGCGGAGCCGACCGACGTGCCGGTGTCGGCGTGTGCTGCGGGGAGCGGCCCGGCAGCTCCGACAGCGAGCGACGCGGCCGTGAGGACTCCACCGGTGACCAACAACGCCGTGGACCAGCGGGGGCGAGGAGCATGACGCATGGACGGGTTCCTTCCCAGAACTCGATTCGCCAGACGATCGTCTGGCGAGTCGAGGCTAGGGCCGGCAGCGCCTGACGGCCATGAGAGGGCTGCAAGCTCCGGGAGCCGGGCCCTTCAGGAGCGTCGGCTCGACGAGTCCGCTCGGGTCACTTCGAGGACGCACGCACGAAGAGGTAGTCCGGGCGGGGAGCATCGAGTGTCCCGACGGTGAAGGCGAGTCCGCCGCTGTCCACGTAGCCCTGGCGCACGAACCGGTCGGCATAGTAGAAGCGGATCCCGGGCGAGATCCCCTCTGCCACCTTCCAGTGCCCGGAGAAGTTCGTCGGGTACCCGCCGTCCGCGCAACCCGGAGGGCTCGTCGCGGCGTTCCCGGTCCGGCATGCGAGGTCGATGGGGATGTTGCGCGCCGTGTAGGTCCGGTCGGCGGACACGGTGAACTCGGCGGCGCGGTCGCCGCTCGCTCCCTGCAGTCGCCAGGTGCCGGTGTAGTCCTGGGGTTCCGGCTGTGCCGGGACGACGCATCCGGTCAACGCGACCGACAGCAGCGCGATCAGCGTCGCGACGCCTACCCGGCCTCCTGCCACCACTTCACGTTCTCCGTCCATGTGGATCGCTCGACGAGGGGTCGTGCCGTCCCGCAGCCCGGCCACGAACGCGGTCAGCGTCGCGCGAAGACGAAGTCCGGTTCCGGCTTGTCCGTCGTCCCAGAGTAGAAGCCGAGGGAGAAGGACTTCGCGGAGAAGCTGTCGAAGTCCCGGTACGCGACGCTGAAGAGTTGGCCGTCGCTGTCGAGCTCGAGCATTCCCTGCTCGTCGTCGAGCACCGACCACGTGCCGTCAGCGGAGATCGAGCTGGCACCCGGGTTCGACAGACATGCCTGGAGCTCGGGGCCACCGGACGACTTGTTGCACACGAGGACGGCCGGGAAGTTGCGTGCCTCGAACTCCCCGTTCCCGGAGAGGACGAGCGTCGCGGTTGCAGCGCCGGATTTCTCGACCCACGTCCCGGGAACCCGCTTCTCGAATGCCTGGTGGGTCGGGGCGCCACCGAGCGGTGCGCCAGTGCAAGCGCTCAAGGGCACCGCGGCCAGGATGATCGTCAGAACTGCTGAAGCCTTCCTGCGGCTCACCACTTCACTGTTTCCTTCCAGACGAACTCATCTGTGACGCGTCACGCCGGTCGCGGTGTACTCGATGGTCGCCGTGCCGTCTCCATTCTCGCAAGGAGCGTCCGGCGGTCGTGCCCCTGTCAGCGCCAGAGGACGAGGGCGCCCGCGATCACGGCTCGGGCGCGAGCGATCTGGCCGCGGACCGTCGACTGCGGCAGGCTCAGGGCGTCAGCGATCTCGGCGTAGGAGCGGTGCTCGAGGTGACGCAACTCCCAGCACCGTCGCTGCGCCGGCGTCATGCCGTCGAGGACCCGCTGTGCCGCTGCGACCAGTGACGTCCGTTGCGCGACCGCACCGGGGGCGTCTTCGGTGCACGCTGCCACGGAGTCGTCCAGTTCCGTCCGGTACCGCACCGCGGCGCTCCGCAGCCGATCGAAGCTCCGGCGCCGGACCGTGGTCACCAGCCACGCGGTGACGGCGTCAGCGTCCCGCACCCCGTCGAGGTGTGTCCAGGCGGCGATGAAGGTCTCCTGCACGACGTCGTCCGCGTCGCTGGAACCACCGAGGATCCGCACGGCGATGGCCCGGAGCAGCGATGCGTTCCCGGCCACGATCGTGGCGAACTCCCGATCCACCGCGGCAGGAGGACGTTCTGTCGTTCCGGTCGAACCCGGCACGGTGTGGTGCGGTGTCGTCGTCGGCATGTGGTCCGCTCCTCACGAAGGTGTCGTGAGGAGGTTTCGGACTCGAGGCCGACGACGGTGGGCGTGCGGAGAACCCCAGTGCGAGGGCCAGGCCCGCGCAGCGGCGACGGTCTGGGCGGGACGTGCAGCGCCATCAGCCTGGAGGAGGAATCGGAGCGAGTGACGGGAATCGAACCCGCGCTACCAGCTTGGGAAGCTGGAGTTCTACCATTGAACTACACTCGCGCATCCCGTCGAACGGGACCGCACCAGCCTAGCGGAACTTCCGCTGGATGCCAGCCGGACGCCCGTGGCGGACGCACGCTGGGCCTCCCGTCCGCCCCTGTCTCTCCGCTGTGAGCCGCGCTCTCCGACGGACATCGCCAGGGGGCCGTGTGTACCGTCCGAGGGGATCACCGAGCTCGCACGACCGACCCGAGGAGGAACCGGAATGGTCCGACACCCCCTCATCGACGACGTCGTCGGCCCGGCCATCGTGGTGGACTCCAGTGCCCCCGTGGTGTGGCTCACCGACTCCCTCGACTCCCTGTTGCGTCGTGCCGAAGCGGCCGGTCGCACGGTCGTCCTGCGGACCGGCCAGGAGGCTGCGCTCACCCCCGCCCTGCGGCATGCGCTGGGTGCGCACGGCGCCGCGTGGGCGGTCCGCGGACCCGACGGAGCACTGCGCGACGGCCGCACGGGTGTGCCGGCCGCGAGCCTCGACGACTTCGTCACCCTCGGTCCGGAACTGCTCGGCGACCCCTCGCCCGAGCACCGCGACGCCGTCGGCTCGGTCCGGCAGATCAGCATCGACCTGACCCTCCGCCACCACGACGAGCGGACGGTCGACATCGGCTCCGCGATCGAGGCGCTGTGCGAGACGGTGGGCACCTGCCCGACGCGGTGGGGCACCTCGGAACCGCTGACGTCGGCCTGGGACCGGTGGGTCGTCACGCAGTACGCGATGCACGAGTCGCCCGGCATCAGCACCTCCTACGCGATCGGGGACGGCTTCGCGGCGACGATGACCGCGCACCTGACCGGCGGGGTCGTCGTCGAGACGATGTCCGCCGTACTGACCGTCCCCGAGGGCGGGTCCGACCCGCAGCTCGCCTCCCGCCTGCTCGACGCCGTGCACCGGGTCGCCAGTGACGTCGAGCCGGTGTTCGGTGTCGTCATGCAGCGCCGCGGGGACGCCGACCACCTGGTCCGCGCGGTCGGCTACGGCGAACCCGAGCCGCTCGCGGTCATCGTCGGCCCCGAGGCCACCCGCTTCCTGGACCGCCGCGGCGAATGGCCGCCGGTCCGCACGACCACCGACACCTTCGCGGGCGAGGTCGGTGAAGGCCTGGTCGTCCGGTTCGAGGACGGCTGGACCGCGCTCGAGTCGTTCCTCGACCGCATCGACGAGGACCGCTTCCTGCAGCTCGTCGGCGGTGCGCCCCTCGACGCCGCCCACGACGACGGCGCACTCGGGCCGCACGCGATGCAGCACGGCGGTCAGGGGTCCCCGGGTGCCGCGTGACGTGACCCTCCTCTGCCGCGGCGAGGTGCAGGTCCGTGACGTGGCCGAGGCGCTGCTGCTCCACGACGACGCGTGGGGCGTCCGGGCGCTCGACGACGGGCCGATGCTGCAGGTCTGCCGCGACGCCACGCACCCGGTCATCACGGTGCTCGGCGTGCGTCGGGTCGACGAGGTCGACGAGGTCGCCCGGCTGCTGCCCGACGCCCCGGCGCTCCCGGTGCCGCTGTGGTGGGTCGACACGGTGACGCCGTTCGACGAGGACGGCGAGCGCGGGGTGACCGCGGCGCTGGAGGCATCGCTCGACCTCGACGCCGTCTGCATCGTGCACGGGGACTGACGAGCGGTCACCCCTCGCTGCGGGCGGCAATGCCCGACGCTGCCGCACCTCAGGCGCAGCGGGCGCGCATCCGGCGTGCCGCGGCACAGAGGACCGGCACGTCGGTCAGCGCCGTGCCGATCAGCACGGACGCCGGGGTCTCGATCGGCCGCCGCGTCAACCGTTCCGCGAGCGCGGACACCTGCGACCACGGCACGGCCGGTTCCTGCTCGGTCATCGTCGGCGGGAGGCGCTGCACCGCGGCGGCGATGTCGACCAGGCGCATCCGGACGGCGTCGTGCACCAGCCCCTCGGGCAGGGCCGGATCGGCGACGTACGTGCGGATCCGGTCGCAGGACGCGATGACGTCGTCCAGGGACTGCCGGACGGGCGCCGTCACAGCGGGACCGCCCGCTCGAGCACGTCGTCCGGCAGCGCGTCGGCGGCCAGGACGTCCACGCGGACGCCGAGCAGCGCCTCGGCGTCGTCCTGCATCCGCATCAGTGCGAACATGCCGGTGGGCGGGGTGAGATCCACGACGAGCTCGACGTCGGCCGGCCAGTCGTCCTCGCGGTGCGGTCCGGAGGCGCCGACGAGCAGGCGGACGGCGACGGCACCGTGCTGGGCGAGGGAAGCGCAGAGTTCGTCACGGTGCCGGTGGACCAGCTCGCGCAGGGGGAGGGGTTCGGAGACGGGCTGCAGGTCGATCGACGTGCGGAAGCCCGCGGCGAGCAGCAGGCGTTGCAGGGCGGCGAGCGAGGGCTCGCGCCGCCCGTTCTCGTAGGTGCTGATGACGCTCTGGGTGACGCCGGCCCGTCGGGCGAGCTGCACCTGGGTCAGGTCGGCGCGCTGCCGGGCGTCACGGATGATCGCGGCGGCGGAGAGCGTCGTCGTCGACGCACGGGCGTGTCCAGGCGGCATGTTGGCAACGATACACAGGATTCCGTATTTCGTTTCGCATTGCGCTGGCGGCTCGGCGAACCGACCGGGAGGCCCGTTCAGCGCGGCTGGGACACGTCCGCCCGGTGGAAGTTCAGTGCCGACCGTGACGCCGTCGGTCCGCGCTGCCCCTGGTAGCGGGACTGGTAGTCCGCGGACCCGTAGGGCTTCTCGGCCGGGCTCGACAGCTGGAAGAAGCAGAGCTGTCCGATCTTCATCCCCGGCCAGAGCTTGATCGGCAGCGTCGCCACGTTCGACAGCTCGAGGGTCACGTGGCCGGAGAAGCCCGGGTCGATGAAGCCGGCGGTCGAGTGCGTCAGCAGCCCCAGCCGGCCGAGCGAGCTCTTGCCCTCGAGGCGAGCGGCGATGTCGTCCGGCAGCGAGACGACTTCGAACGTGGACCCGAGCACGAACTCGCCCGGGTGCAGCACGAACGCCTCGTCCGGGTCGGTCTCGACCAGACGGGTCAGGTCGGGCTGGTCCACCGCGGGGTCGATGTGCGGGTACTTGTGGTTGTCGAACAGCCGGAAGTACTTGTCCAGCCGGACGTCGATGCTCGACGGCTGCACGAGGGCAGGGTCGTACGGGTCGAGGCCGATCCGGCCCTGGTCGAGCTGGGCGGTGATGTCACGGTCGGAGAGCAGCACGGGGGAAGCCTACTGGCCGACTCGGTGGACGTGGCTGGTCGGGTGCGGACCAGGGGGTGGATCCACATGGTGGGTCCAGAGCGGCGCGCCTACGATGGAGGGTCCGCGGACCGCGGACGGAACCGACCCGAGACAGGTATGGCCGTCACGTCTTCTCAGCCCCAACCGGACAGCGCCACCGGGACCGACAGCGCTCACCGTCCGGACAGTGCGCAGCGTCCGGACACTGCCACCCGGACGGGAGGCCCGGCACCGGAACACGCGCCCGTCACCACCCGCACGTCCACCGTCGCGACCGTCCTGGTCATCGCCCTGCCCCTCGTGGTCGCGTGCGCGGTCCTCGGCATGACGATCACGGGCGCGTTCACCGCGAACCAGCAGCTGGAGTCCGCGGGTGACCTGGTGCAGTTCGGTCTGGTCGCCGCGCGCGGGGTCCACGACGGCGTCGCGGCGTTGACCGTCGGGCTGCTCATCGTCGCGGCGTTCGCGTTGCCGGCGCAGAAGGCCGACCACGGTGCGATGTCGTCGGTGCAGCACCGGGCCGCACGCTGGGCGGCGATCGCCGGGTCGATCTGGTTCCTGGCCGCCGTCGTGGGCATCGTGCTCACCGGGGCGAACACGCTGGGCGTCCCGCTGACCAGCCCCGTCTTCGCCCGCAACTTCCTGCTCTTCGCGTTCCAGGTCGAGATCGGCCAGTCGCTGGTCGTCTCCGCCGCCGCGATCCTCATCGCGACGGTGCTCGCGGCACTGGCCACCCGCGCCACCACGCTGGCGTTCGCGACCGTCGTGGCGCTCTTCGCGCTGCTGCCCCTCGCCCTGTCCGGCCACGCCGCGGGGTCGCTCGAGCACGCCAACGCCGTGAACTCCCTCGCCGTGCACCTGGTCGGGGTGTGCGTGTGGGCCGGCGGGCTCGTCGCCGTCGTGCTGCTCCGCACCCGGATGAAGGGCGCCACCGGACGTGTCGTCGCCCGCTACTCGACGCTCGCCGGGTGGGCGTTCGGTGCGGTCGCGTTCTCCGGCATCGTGAACGCCCAGCTCCGGCTGACCGGGCCGCTCGACCTGTTCACGACGCCCTACGGGTGGCTCATCACGACCAAGGCCACGATCCTGGTGCTGCTCGGCATCGCCGGGGTCGTGCAGCGGCGGAAGCTCGTGCCGGGGCTGCTCCGCGCGCCGACCGACCGCCGCCTGTTCGTGCGGTTCGCCCTGGCCGAGATCGTCTTCATGGCCGTCGCGATCGGCGTCTCGGTCGCGGTGTCCCGCAGCCAGCCGCCGATCCCGCAGACGCCGGAGACCGGGGCCGACACCCGCTCAGGCCTGATCGGCTACGCGTACCCGCCGGTGCAGACCATGCAGACGTACCTGTCGCAGTGGCACATCGACTGGATGTGGCTCGCGCTCGCCCTGGTCGGCGCTGGCTGGTACCTGTGGAGCGTGCGCAAGCTCCGGCAGCGCGGGGACTCGTGGCCGGTCGGTCGGACCATCGCGTGGCTGCTCGGCTGCGCCGTGTTCATCTGGACGACCTCCGGCGGCCCGGCGGTCTACGGCATGATCCACTTCTCGTCGCACATGGTCCAGCACATGCTGCTGATGATGTTCGTCCCGCTGCCGTTGGTCCTGGGCGGTCCGGTGCTGCTGGCGCTCCGGACCTTGCCAGTCCGCAACGACGGTTCCCGCGGCGCCCGCGAGTGGCTGATGCTGTTCGTGCACTCGCGGTGGATGCAGTTCCTCGGCAAGCCCGCGGTCGCTGGTGTCATCTTCGCCGGGTCCCTCGTGGTGTTCTACTTCACGCCGGCGTTCGAGTACGCGATGCAGTCGCACGAGTGGCACGTCGTGATGGTCGTGCACTTCGTGTTCAGCGGGTACCTGTTCTTCTGGGTCTTCGTCGGCATCGACCCGGGGCCGGCTCGCCCGCAGTACCCGATCCTCATCATCGCCCTGCTCGCGACGCTGGCCTTCCACGCGTTCTTCGGCGTTGCGGTGATGACGTCGCAGTCGGTGTACGCCATCGACTGGTTCCACGCGCTCGGGCAGACGAACGACCGCGCCCTGCTCGACGACCAGCACGTCGGCGGCGGCATCGCCTGGGGCGCGTCCGAGCTGCCGATGGTGTTCGTCGCCCTGCTCGTCGTCCGGAACTGGGTGCGCTCCGACGAGCGCATCGCCAAGCGCAAGGACCGCCAGGCCGAGCGCGACGGGGACGCCGAGCTCAAGGCGTACAACGAGCGCCTGACCGCCATGCAGCGCCGGGACTGACCGGACCGCAGAAGGCGCACCGCTCCGACACGCGGGTACCACCGGGTGGAACCATCCGGGCGGTGCCGGACACTCCAGGACATGAGAACCGGAAGCGGCGACGACGCCGAGGACTGGGCGGCGGCGGGCCGCGGTGACGGCGAGGCCTACGGCCGCGTCTTCGACCGCCACCGAGACCGCGTGCACCGCCACGCGCTCCGGCTGGTGCCGCCCGAGGTGGACGTCGACGACGTCGTCGCGGTGGTGTTCCTCGAAGCCTGGCGGCGACGCCGGAGCGCCCGGCTCGTCGACGGTGACCTGCTGCCGTGGCTGCTCGTCACCGCGACGAACGTCGCACGGAACGCGACGCGGACCACGATGCGGTACCGGCGCCTGCTCGCCACGCTCCCGCCCGCCGAGCACGCACCGGACCCGGCCGACCGACACGACGACGGCGCTGCCGTCGCCGCGTTCCGGAGGCTCTCCCCGGCCGACCAGCAGGTCCTGGCCCTCTGCGTGATCGCCGGACACCGCGAGGCCGAGGCCGCCGAGGTCCTCGATGTCCCGATCGGGACCGTCAAGTCCCGCCTCTCCCGCGCCCGGAAACGCCTCGGCGCACAGTTCGCCGAGCAGACGGCGGCCCCCACAGCACCCGCGACCACCACCGGAGGACCACGATGAACACGACCTCCCGAGACGACGCCCTCCGCGCCCTGCTCGTCGACCGCGTCGGTCGTTCCGCCCGGCGGCGTCGCTGGCTCGTCCCGACGATCGGCGTCGGCGCGTTCGTCGCCGCCGGCGCCCTCACCGCCGGAGCGCTCGTCGGCACCGGGTTCCTGCAGCAGACGCTCGCCCCCGAGGACGCGACAGCCCTCGTCGAGACCGGTGCAGCCGGGGACGTGACCCTGCTCGGCGCACCGGTCGTCCGCGTCAGCGACGGGGCGACGAGCCTGACACTGCCCGACCGGCCGTCCGGCGCGCACCACGTCGCCGTCGGGCTGCAGTGCGCGCCGCCCGAGACCGCGACCGTCACCGTCGGGGCGGACGAGGGCGATGGTGAGCCGACGACCGCGGACTGCGGGACGTCGATCACCCTGCCCGTGGGGTCGAGTGCGGGGGAGCGGCCGGTCGTCCGGGTGGACCACGCCGGGAGCCCGATGACCGTCTGGGCTGCGTGGGCACGTCCGGACCCGGTGCCGGGCCCGTCGCCCGAGCAGCAGGACGCCGTCGAGGACGGGGTCGTCACGAGGCCGGAGTACGTCGCGGCGTGGGACCGGTACGTGGGGTGCATGCGGGCGTCCGGGCACCCGGTCGACCTCGGCGACGAGGACCCGGTCGTGTTCGCGATCGCGGTTGCTGCCGAGTCGGCACAGGCCGACACCCGGTGTGGGGCGGTCGAGCTGGGGCAGGTCGGCGCACTGTGGCAGGCCGAGCACCCGGACGCGCAGGAGTTCACGAGCGCGGCGGGAGCGCGGTACGACCCGGCGGCGGACCCGCGGTACGCGGGGGAGCGGTAGCGGGAGCGCTGGCCGTGCGGGGCGCAGCCGGACGACGGACGGGACCGGTCTGGAGGCGCGGGGCGAGCCTCCAGACCGGTCACCACGCGGTCCCTTCCGCTCCCTGCCGGAACGACGGAAGGGCCCCGTCGCTGACGCGACGGGGCCCTTCTGCTGGGTCGGGGAGACTCAGCCCTTCTTGGCGAGTGCCTCGAGGGTGTCGTCGTTCGAGTACGCCTCGACGGCGTTGTCCTTGGTGACGAGGACCGGGGTCAGCTCGACGGTCGGGACGATCTTCTTGCCGTTGTCGTTGTTCTTGTCGCTCACGGTCTTCGGCTTCTTGCCGTCGGCCAGGTCGGACACCAGGTCGATCGCGGCCTGGGCCTCGTCGGTGGTGTTCTTGTAGATGGTCGAGTACTGCGTGCCCTGCATGATGAGCGGGATCGACGCGGTCTCGGAGTCCTGACCGGTGACGACGGGGTTGTCCTTGCCGGCGGCCTTGGTCGCGGTGAGGATCGCACGGGCGAGCGTGTCGTTCGGCGAGAGGACGCCGTCGAGCTCGGTGTCACCCGTGTAGTACTGCGCCAGGAGGTCGGTCATCTTGGCCTGGGCCTTCTGTGCCAGCCAGCCCTGCGTGGCGACCTTCTGGAACGAGGTCTGACCGGAGACGACCTTGATCGTGCCGTCGTCGATCTTCGGCTGCAGGACGTCCATCGCACCGTTGAAGAACACGGTGGCGTTGGCGTCGTCCGGCGAACCGGCGAAGAGCTCGACGTTGTACGGCTTGTCGCCCTTCTTCTCCTCGAGGCCCTTGAGGAGCGCCTGCGCCTGGAGCTGGCCGACCTTGAAGTTGTTGAACGCGACGTAGTAGTCGACGTTCTCGGTGTTCAGGATGTTGCGGTCCCAGGCGATGACGGTCGCACCGGCGGCCTTGGCGGCCTTGACCTGCGAGCCGAGCTGCGAACCGTCGGCGGCACCGACGATGATCGCCTTCGCGCCCTTGGTGACCATGCCCGAGATCTGCGACTGCTGGTCCGGGACCGGGCTGCCGGCGTTGGCGTACTGGATGTCGGCCTTGAAGCCGGCCTTCTCGATCGACTTCTTGAACGCGGCGCCCGCGAGGACCCAGTTCTGCGAGGTCTTGGCGGGGAGGGCGACACCGATGAGGTCACCCTTCTTGATGGTCGAGCTCGAGCCCGAGTCGCCACGGGCCGAGCAGCCGCTGAGGGCGAGGCCCGCGATGAGCGCCAGGCTGACGCCGGCGACGATCTTCTTGCGCATGTGATTGCTTTCTCTTCGTTGAGGAGTTGGGGCCGGGGCCCCGCTGTGTGTGGATGGGTCGTACCGGGTGGAGCGGCGGTCGGTCACCCGACCGCCGCGGGCACCCGAGCTAGGGGAGGGTGGGGTTCTCGGGCTGGTCCGCGATCGAGCGCGGCTGCTGGGCACCGACGGTGTTCTGCTCGGTGTCCTTCCGCTGGAACTGCCGCATCATGCCGCCGATCAGCGACGGACGGCCCTGCGACTTCGAGTAGACGTCGAAGGCGACGGCGACGAGCAGGACCAGACCACGGATGATCTGCACCTTGTTCGACTCGAGTCCCATCAGCTGCAGACCGTTGGACAGCAGCGCCATCACGAGACCACCGATGATCGACCCGGAGACCGTGCCGACACCACCGGCCACCGCGGCACCACCGACGAACACGGCGGCGATCGCGTCGAGCTCCCAGCCGGTGCCGTCGGCGGGGCCGGAAGCACCCGAGTAGGCGACGAACACCATGCCGGCGATCGCGGCGAGGACCGACATGTTCATCATGACGAAGAAGTTGACCTTCTTCGCGGAGACGCCCGACAGGATCGCGGCGTTGGCGTTGCCACCGACGGCGTAGACCTGGCGACCGAAGATGGTGTTCTTCGTGACGAAGCCGTAGATGATGACGAGCACGCCGAGGATGATCGCGACGACCGGGACGGACGTGCCGACCGGACCGGCGGCGAACAGGTACGTGGCGAAGAGGGTGACGGCGACCAGGACACCGGTGCGGACGATCGAGACCCACAGCGGCGGGACCTCGGCCTGCATCTTCTTGCGGCGGGCACGGCCACGCGCCTCGATGATGATCAGGGCGAGCACGGTCGCGAGACCGATGATCAGCGTGCCGTTGCTGAAGCCGAAGTCCGGACCGAAGTCGCCGAGGAACCCGGCACCGATCGGGGTGTAGGCCTCCGGGACGGGGACCGACGTCGAGGCGCCGATGATCTGGTTCGCACCGCGGAAGATGAGCTGCCCGGCGAGCGTCACGATGAAGGCCGGGACCTTCACGAACGCCACCCAGAAGCCCTGCCAAGCACCGATCAGGGCGCCGATGACGAGGCCCAGGATGATCGCGGCCCACACCGGGAAGTGCCAGACCGACATGGACTGCGCCACGACGATGCCGACGACCGCCGCGACCGAACCGACCGACAGGTCGATGTGGCCGGCGATGATCACCATGACCATCCCGAGCGCCAGGATGAGGATGTACGAGTACTGCAGGAACAGGTTGATCACGTTCGTGGGCTCGAGGATGAGCCCCTGCGTGGTGATCGCGAAGAAGGCGAGCAGCACGATGAGCGCGATGATCATGCCGTACTGGCCGATGGAGTTGCCCTTGCCGAAGAGCAGCTTCAGGTTGTTCATGAGACGGGGGCGCCCTTCCGCGCGGACGTCATGCTGCGCATGAGCGTTTCTGGATCGGCCTGGTCGGCCGGGAGGTCAGCAGTGATCTGCCCCTCGAAGATGGTGTAGATGCGGTCGGAGAGACCGAGGAGCTCGGGGAGCTCGGACGAGATGAGGATGATGCCCTTCCCCTCGGCCGCGAGCTGCTGGATGATCCCGTAGATCTCGAACTTCGCGCCGACGTCGATGCCGCGGGTGGGCTCGTCGAGGATCAGCAGGTCGGGGTCGGTGAACATCCACTTCGACAGGACGACCTTCTGCTGGTTCCCGCCGGAGAGCTTGCCGACGTTGTCCTCGACGCTCGGCACCTTTGTGCGGAGGAGCTTCCGGTACTTCTCGGCGACCGAGTACTCCTCGAGGGAGTCGACGACGCCGCCCTTGGCGATCTTCTTGAGGTCCGCCGCGACGGTCGAGCGCTTCACGGTGTCGAGCAGGTTCAGGCCGAGGGCCTTGCGGTCCTCCGACACGTAACCGAGACCGTTGTTGATCGCCTGCTGGACGTTGGTGACCTTGATCTCCTGGCCGTCCTTGATGATCTGCCCGTCGAGCCAGGTGCCGTAGGAGCGACCGAACAGGCTCATCGCCAGCTCGGTGCGTCCGGCGCCCATCAGACCGGCGAAGCCGACGATCTCACCCTTGCGGACGTGGAAGTCCGAGCCCTTGCAGACCAGACGCGACGAGTCGATCGGGTGCTGCACGGTCCAGTTGCGGACCTCGAAGAAGACCTCGCCGATCTTCGGGGTGCGGTCCGGGAAGCGGGACTCGAGCGAGCGGCCGACCATGCCGCGGATGATGCGGTCCTCGTTGACGCCGTCCGCCTTGACGTTGAGCGTCTCGATGGCCTTGCCGTCTCGGATGATCGTGATCTCGTCCGCGATCTGCTCGATCTCGTTCAGCTTGTGGCTGATGATGATGCTCGAGATGCCCTTGGCCTTCAGCCCGACGATGAGGTCGAGCAGGTGCTGGGAGTCGTTCTCGTTCAGGGCGGCCGTCGGCTCGTCCAGGATGAGGAGCTTGACGTCCTTGTGCAGGGCCTTGGCGATCTCGACCAGCTGCTGCTTGCCGACGCCGATGTTCTTGATCTGCGTGTCCGGGTCGTCGGACAGGCCGACGCGGGCCAGCAGGTCCTGGGCACGGAGCTGCGCTGCGGTCCAGTCGATGCGACCGAAGCGGCCCGGCTCGTTGCCGAGGAACAGGTTCTCGGTGATCGAGAGTTCCGGGATCAGCGCCAGCTCCTGGTGGATGATGACGATGCCGGCCTGCTCGGACTGCTTGATGTTCGAGAAGCGGACCTCTTCGCCCTCGTAGACGATCTGGCCGTCGTAGGTGCCGTACGGGTAGACGCCCGACAGCACCTTCATCAGCGTGGACTTGCCAGCGCCGTTCTCGCCGCAGATCGCGTGGATCTCGCCGGCGCGGACACTCAGCGAGACGTCCGAGAGCGCCTTCACACCAGGGAACTCCTTGGTGATGGAACGCATCTCGAGGATCGTCTCGGGAGCGGTGATCGAACGGGTCTCGAGCCCGCTTGCGATCGGGTCGTGACCCTGTGGGGTTGACGCCACGGTGCATCTCCTTCTGCCGCTGCGATGCGGCAGTCCTTCGGTGGCTCAGCTACGGCATCCGAAGGGCACGAGGGTGCGTGCGGACTTCGTTGTCGTGTCCGGGTGATCCTCGTGTGACAGCCGATGTGAACGGTCACATCGAGGAACGGAGGCAATGTTACGCACACACTCAGCCGGGCTGTCAATTCGGATCGGTCACGTTTCGGTGACGCTGCGAGCACTTTCCGCGCAGGGCGGAAGCGGTGTCCCTCGGGTTGGGGTCAGGGCCCCGTCTCGCCCGGGACCCGCCCAGGCCCGGGTCTGCGGCGGTTCAGCGGCGACGCGGGGCCGACGTGGAGCCGCGGACGACCAGCTGAGGCACGATGTCGATCGGCCGGAGCAGGTCGTCGCCGTTCGGCAGCAGGATGTCCACGCTGCGCCGTCCGAGCTCGGCGAAGTCGACCTGCACCGTGGTCAGCGGCGGCCAGAAGTGCTTCGCCTCGGGGATGTCGTCGTAGCCGACCACCGACAGGTCGCCGGGGACGTCGAGCCCGTACGACCGCGCCGCGTGCATCACGCCGAGTGCCATCGCGTCGTTCGAGCAGAACACCGCCGTGCAGTCGCGCCACCGCAGCAGCTCCCGTCCGGCGTGGTAGCCGAAGTCGGCCGTCCAGTCCCCGAGGATCGGCGGCTGCACCGGCATGTCCCGGTCCGACATCTCGCGGAGGAACCCCTGCATCCGAGCGTCCGCCTCGATCCAGTCCTGCGGCCCCGCGATGTGCCGGACGTACTCGTGGCCCAGGTCCAGCAGGTGTGCGGTCGCCAGCCGGGCGCCCTCCATCTGGTCCACCCAGAGCGCGGTCGGGTCCTCGTTGATGCTCGAGCGCAGCGTGACGTAGGGCGTCCGGACGCCGAGTTCCTCGATGATGTCGAAGACGCGCTGCTGCGGGGCGATCACGATGATGCCCTCGACGTCCTGGTCGAGCAGGTGCCCGAGCCCGTCGCGCACCGCTCCGTCCGTCGGCACCGCGATGTTCGCCGTCGTCACCGAGTACCCGCGCAACACCGCGGCGTCCTCGATCGCCTGCAGGGTCACGGTCGGTCCGTAGTGCGACCGCTGCGCCGTCAGCACGCCGATCGTCCGGGTCTTGCTCGTCACCAGCGCACGTGCGGCCCGGTTCGGCCGGTACTGCAGTTCCTCCATCGCCGCGAGGACGCGGTCACGCGTCTCGGCCCGGATCGCGTCCGAGTTGTTGAGGACTCGGGAGACGGTCTGGTGCGAGACGCCCGCGACCCGCGCGACGTCGCGGATGCTGGGGGACCGCGGCTGCTCTGCCCGCGTGGTCGCCATCGTTGCTCTCTCCCGCTCGGGGCCGCGGCACGCCCATGTGCACGTTCACATCCCGAGCCAGATCATTATGCACGCCTCCGGGGGTGACGCCACCTGGACGAGCTGCGGACAGCAGCCGCCCCACCGGCGCCCTGGCCTGCCGGTGGCGCGCCGGCGCGGGAACGACGGACGGGAGGCCCGTGGCGGTGTCGCCACGGGCCTCCCGTCCGTCGTCCGGGCGCGTCGGCCCCGGATCCGTGCTTCAGCTCCCGCCGTCAGCCCGCTGCACGCGCGTGTCCCGGCGGCGTCGGAGCAGGACGAGTCCGGCGAGGAGCGCCACGACGGCGGCGGCGCCGAGCCCGGCGAGGCCGACCGTCGGGCCGGTGAAGGCGAGCGAGCCGCCGGGTCGACCGGCGTCCATGCCGCTGCCGGCATGGGTGCCGGTTCCGACTCCCGGCGAGGTCCCGGCGATCGGCGTCGGTGTCGTGGACGGCGTCGTGGTCGGGGGAGCGGTGGGGTCGGCCGTCGGGTCCGGTGACGGCGTGGGATCGGGCGTCGGGGCCGGAGTCGGGACCGGGTCCGCTGCGGCCGGGACCACCACGTCGACCGACTCCGACACCGGGTCGGCGGCGCCGAGGCTCCCCGCGGGGGTGGCGACCACCGTGACCGGGACGGTCGCTGGCTCGTCCGTCAGGGGCACGACGACGGTCGTCTCCTCGGTGGTACCCGGCGCGACGTCCGGTACGGCGACGGGGTCGGAGTCCGGGATGCTGACCTCGACGTCGGTGAGCGGGACGGTGCCGGGGTTCGTGACCTCGACCGCGACCTCCAGGCCGGCGGGCGTGACGCCCTCCGGAGTCGGGTCACCGGGGGTGGCGACGACGGCGACCTCGGCACGTTCGGTCGCGACCGTCGCCGTGGCGGGGTCCGAGCGGACGGTCGACGTCGTCCCCGTCACCGCGGCGGTCGCGGTGGCGGTGTCCGTCAGCGAGCCGGCGTCGACGTCCGCGGCGGTGACCGTGGTGGGCGTGTCCGTGCGGCAGGTGGTGGTCGCCCCGACGGCGAGGAACCGCTCTGTCCGCCCTGTCCGGTTCGCGCCTACAGCCAGTTGCGCTTCCGGAAGACGACCCAGAGCACTCCCGCCAGCGCGAGCATCGCCAGGAGGGCCACCGGGTACCCGTACCGCCAGTGCAGCTCCGGCATGTGGTCGAAGTTCATGCCGTAGACGCCCGCGATCAGCCCGGGTGCGAACAGGATCGCCGCCCAGGACGAGATCTTCTTCACCTCTTCGCCCTGCTGGTGGGCCGCCCGTGCCAGCTGCCGGCTCTCCTCGCCCTGCGCCAGGCTCGCGCTCGTCATCCGACGCATCGCCTCGTTCTGCTCCTGCGACACCAGGGTCGCGTGCAGCGTCAGGGCGTTCTCGAGCAGGGCCCGGAACGAGTCGACCCGCTCGGTGACCCGCAGGGCGTGGTCGAGCACGTTCCGCAGCCGGTGCTGGACGTCGTCGTCCACGCCGTACTTCTCGGCACCGCGGAGGAGTCCGCGGACCATCGCGGGCACCGGCTTCGTGGCGCGCTGGAAGGCCAGGACCTCGCTGAGCAGCTGGTAGATCCGCTTCGACACCCCGGGGTCGACCTGGCCGGCGAAGAGCTGGTCCTCGATCTCGTCGATCTCGTCCTGCAGGACCTCGACGACGGGCGCGTAGCCGTCGACGACCTCGTCGAGCACCGCCGCGGTGACCGCCTCGGACCCCTTCGCCAGGAACTCCGGGTCGGCTTCGCACCGGGCCCGGAGCGACGCCAGGTCGGGTCGTTCGGCGTGCCGGACGCTCACCACGAAGCGGGCGCCGACGAACAGGTGCACCTCGCCGAACTCGACCGTGCCGGTGTCCGGCCGGTACCAGGCCGGTCGGAGGACCACGAACAGGGTGTCGCCGTACCGCTCGAGCTTGGCGCGCTGGTGCCCCTTCTGGGCGTCCTCGACGGCGTTCTCGTGCAGGCCGAACTCGTCCGCGACGGCCGCGAGCTCGTGCGGGTCCGGACGGAGCAGCCCGATCCACGACAGGTCGCCACTGGTGCCGAGCGCCAGGCTCCGCTGCGACGCCACACGTCGGCCGTCGACGTACACCGCGTTGTCGATGAGTGCCATGCTCTGCTCCCTCGGTCGGGAGGGCGAGCGGGCGCGACGCCGGCCGGGACGGACCCCGGCGGCAGGGAGATCAGGACACGGGCTCGGCGATGACCACGAGGGACGGCCGGCCCGTGTGGTGATGGTCACCCGACATCGCGCCTCACCTGCCCTTCGTCAGTCCGTGGCCGTGCGCTGCGCAGGGCCGTCGTCGACCGTACTCCGGTCGGCGAGTGGCGTCGAGCGGCCCCGGTGACGCCGAGGTGGACCGGGAGTGAACAGCTCTGGCCCACCCCCTTGTGCCGTGCTGGTGTTCCTGATCTGATGTTCTGGATGGCAGTTGCCATCGACTCCAGAACGAAGGAGATCTGATGTCCGCAACCAGCTCGACGACCACCAACCGCCGCCGCTCGGCCGCTGCCGTCCTGGCCACCGCGCTCGTCGTCGGCGGACTCGCCGCGGCCACCGTCGCCGGACCCGCCACCGCCGCCACCGCCGCCGACCGGGGTGCTCCGGCATCCGACGCCGCCACCACCGCCACCGGCGAGCTCTTCGCCAGCTGCCAGTACGGCAACGTCCGCGGGACCTGGGAGCGCTCGGGGACCACCTTCACGGCCCACGTCACCCAGTACGGACTGCAGCCGAACGACTCCGCGGTCGGCTCGCGCACCGGGGCGATCGCCGTGACGCTCAACGGCGGGACACCGGTGGTGCGCACGGATCTCCTGACCGACCGCAACTCGCACGCGATCGACCTCCGTGCCACGACGCAGGTCCCGACCAGTCAGGCGGTCGAGGCGGAGTTCACGATCCGGGCCTCGGGCTTCCCCTCGTACCCGTCGTGCACGGTCACGAAGTGGTACTGACACGCCCGGAGCGACGTCCGAGCGCTTCCATCAGGATCTGACGCAGACGACCCGTCGGACAGCAGGCGCCCGCCTGGTGTCCGACGGGTCGGTCAGGACTCGGCCGGGACTCGGTCAGCGCTGGACGCGCTCGGCGCCGAGGGCGTCGAGCGGCAGTTCCGCGAGCTGCCACCCGAGCCACGGGCTGAACGCGAAGGGCGCGGCGGTCACGGCCTGGCGCAGGTCCTGCTCCGACAGCCACACCCACTCGGACACCTCGTCGTCGGCGGGCTGCGGATCGGCGTCGGCCACGGCGCGGAACACCGGGCAGACCTCGTTCTCGACGATGCCCGAGGCGTCCACCGCGCGGTAGCGGAAGTCCGGCAGCACCAGGTCGACACTGTGCAGGGTCATGCCGAGCTCGCGCTCGGCGCGCCGGGCGATCGCGTCCTCGAAGGACTCGTCCGGGCCGGGGTGCCCGCAGAAGGAGTTCGTCCACACGCCGGGCCACGTCTTCTTCACGAGGGCGCGACGGGTCACGAGGAGGTCGCCGGCTGCGTTCTGCACGTGGCAGCTGAAGGCGAGGTGGAGGGGCGTCTGGTCTGTGTGCACCGTGAACTTGTCCGCCGTACCGATCGGGGTACGGTCATCGGCCAACAGGACAACGGTTTCCGGGAAAAGGCTCATCTGCCTCGATAGATTAGGCCAATGACCGAGGAAGCGGCCACCGTGGCGCACATCGACCTCGCGCTGGTGGATGAGTGCCTCGAGCGCTTCTTCACGGTGTCGAGCGCCCGAGCCCAGGCCTTCGGCCGACCGTCCGAAGAACTCTGGCGCGTGCTGCGCAAGGCGAGCATGGGCGGCAAGCGCTTCCGACCGCGCATGGTCCTCACCTCGTACACCGCCCTCGGCGGCCAGGACGTGCACGCCGCGTCACAGGTCGCCGCCGCCTACGAGCTGCTGCACACCGCCCTCGTCGTGCACGACGACGTCATCGACCGCGACTGGTCCCGCCGCGGCCGCCCGAACGTCGCCGGCGCGTTCCGCGACAACGCCACGACCGGTGGCCTGCCGCTCCCGACCGCCGAGCACCGGGGCACCAGCGCCGCCGTGATCGCCGGGGACCTGGCGCTCGCCGCCGCCCCGCGCTTCATCGAGGCCAGCGGCGTCACCGGGGACCGCCGTTCCCGACTGCTCGACCTGTTCGACGACGCCGTGTTCGCCAGCGCCGCGGGCGAGATGGCCGACGTCGACCTCGCCCTCGGCGTGATGCCCACCGTCGCCGAGGTCCTGCAGATGGAGCGGGCGAAGACGAGTGTCTACAGCTTCGAGGCGCCGCTGCAGTCCGGTGCGGTCCTGGCCGGCGCGCCGGAGCCCGTCGTCGCGGCGCTCGGGGCCTTCGGCCGGGAGATCGGCATCGCGTACCAGATCGTCGACGACCTGCTCGGGGTCTTCGGCAACGAGGGCTCGACCGGCAAGACCGCGATCGGCGACCTCCGCGAGGGCAAGCGCACCATGCTCATCGCCTACGCGGCGACCACCGACTGCTGGCCGGACCTGGCGCCCTACCTCGGCGACCCGGACCTGACCGAGGAACGGGCTGCGGGCCTCCGTGCCCTGCTCGTCGAGTGCGGCGCCCGGGACGCCGCCCTCGACCACATCCGAGAGCACACGGCCCTGGCCCGCGCCGAACTCGCCGGACTGCCGTACGAGCTCGGTTCCCGGCTCGAGGGCCTCGTCACCGAACTCGTGGAGCGCGTCCGGTGACCTCGAGCACCACCGGTCGTCGCCTCCCGCTCTACGACGCCACCGCCGAGGCTGCCTCGAGCGTCGTCATCAGCCGCTACTCGACGTCCTTCGGGCTCGCCAGTCGCCTGCTCACGAAGGACACCCGCGAGCACATCCGGAACGTCTACGCCCTGGTCCGGGTCGCGGACGAGGTCGTCGACGGCCCCGCCACCGAGGCGGGCCTCGACCCGGAGCTCGCCCGGACCGTGCTCGACGAGCTCGAGCAGGACACCGAGCGGGCGATGACGTTCGGCTTCTCGGTGAACCCGGTCGTGCACGCGTTCGCCCGGACCGCCCGGACCGTCGGGTTCGGCAGCGAGCTGACGGCACCGTTCTTCGCCTCGATGCGGATGGACCTCGAGCAGACCGAACACGACCAGGCCTCGTTCGACGCGTACGTGTACGGCTCCGCCGAGGTCGTCGGGCTGATGTGCCTGCGCGCGTTCGTGTACCGCGCCGGCCGCCCCACCTTCGACGACGCGGTGCTCGTCGACGGTGCCCGTGCCCTCGGCGCCGCGTTCCAGAAGGTCAACTTCCTGCGCGACCTGCACGCCGACTTCGAGGTGCTCGGTCGCTCGTACTTCCCGGGCGTCGACGTCCGCAGCTTCGACGAGGCGACGAAGGACCGGCTCGTCGCCGACGTCCAGTCCGACCTCGACCGGGCCGCCGTCACCGTCCCGCTGCTGCCGAAGGACGCCCGGCCCGCGGTCGCCCTCGCGCACGCCCTGTTCCAGGAGCTCAACGACCGGATCGCCGCCACCCCGGCGGACCGCCTGGTCACCTCCCGGGTGCGGGTCCCGAACCCCGTGAAGGCGCGGCTCGCCGCGCGTGTCCTCAGCCGTCGCGGCACCCTGCCCGCGCGCACCGTCACCACCCCACAGACTGGAGGCTCGTCATGAGCCCGACCCACGCCTCCCGTCCGACCGACGCACCGACCACTGCCGCCGCGGCAGCAGCACCGACCAGCGGGCGGGCCGTCCCGGTCCGCCGTGCCGTCGTCATCGGCGGCGGCATCAGCGGCCTGGCGGCCGCCGCCCTGCTCGCCCGCGACGGCTTCGCCGTCACCGTGCTCGAGCAGCGCACCCAGCTCGGCGGCCGGGCCGGCACCTGGGAGCAGGACGGCTTCCGGTTCGACACCGGGCCGAGCTGGTACCTGATGCCCGAGGTGTTCGACCACTTCTTCCAGCTGCTCGGCACCAGTGCGGACGAGCAGCTCGACCTCGACGTCCTGGACCCCGGGTACCGCGTGTACACCGAGGGCCGGGACGAGCCGATCGACCTGCGGTCCTCGCGTGAGGCGAACATCGCCCTGTTCGAGTCGATCGAGCCCGGGGCCGGCGCGAAGATGGCGAAGTACCTCGACTCCGCCGCCGACACGTACGACATGGCGGTCCGGCGGTTCCTGTACGGCACGTTCCAGGACCTCACGAAGCTCGCCGCCCCCGACGTCCTCAAGCGGGTGGGCAAGCTCGCCCGTCTGCTGCTCCAGCCGCTGTCCTCGTTCGCGTCGACCGCGGTGAAGGACCACCGGTTGTGGCAGATCCTCGGCTACCCGGCGGTCTTCCTCGGTACCAGCCCGTACCAGGCACCGAGCATGTACCACCTGATGAGCCACCTCGACCTGGCCGACGGGGTGCTGTACCCGAAGGGCGGCATCACGCAGGTGATCGCCGCCGTCGAGCGCGTCGCCGAGGCCGAGGGCGCCGTCATCAGCACCGGTGCCACCGTCACCCGGATCGTCGTCGAGGACGGGCACGCCACCGGTGTCGCCTACCGTGACGAAGCGGGGGACGAGCACGTCGTGGACGCCGACCTCGTGGTGAGCGCCGCCGACCTGCGGCACACCGAGATGGAGCTCCTCGAACAGGAGCACCGCACCCACGACGCCTCGCACTGGGCCAAGCGTGACCCGGGCCCCTCCGCGGTGCTCGTGTACCTCGGCGTCGACGGGCCGGTCCCCGGACTGCTGCACCACACGCTGGTGTTCACCGAGGACTGGAAGGAGAACTTCGGCGCCATCTTCGGCAAGGACCGGCACGTGCCGGACCCGGCGTCGATCTACGTCTGCGCGCCCTCCCTGACCGACGACTCGGTCGCGCCCGAGGGGCAGAGCAACCTGTTCGTCCTCGTGCCGCTGCCCGCCGACGTCTCGATCGGCAAGGGCGGGGTCGACGGAGCGGGTGACGCCCAGGTCGAGGCGATCGCCGACCGCGCCATCGACGTGATCGCCGAGCGTTCGGGTGTGCCGGACCTCCGTGACCGGATCCGCGTCCGCCGCACGATCGGCCCGCAGGACTTCGCCGACGACCTCAACGCCTGGAACGGCTCGATGCTCGGCCCGGCCCACACCCTGGCGCAGAGTGCGTTCTTCCGTGAGAAGAACGCCTCCACCAAGGTCGACGGGCTCTACTACGTCGGCGCCTCGACGATCCCGGGCATCGGTCTGCCGATGTGCCTGATCAGCGCCGAGGTCCTCATCAAGAGGATCCACGGCGACACCTCGACCGAGCCGCTGCCGACCCCGCTGCCGCGGTCCGTCGACGCGCCGCCGGTACGGACGACGGGCTGATGCCGGGGCTGTACCTCGGCGGACTCCTCATCGCGATCGCCGGCATCGCGGTGCTCGACGCCCGGTACCGGCTGTTCTTCTGGCATGCCCCGGTGCGCGCAGCCGTGGTGATGGTCATCGGGCTCGTGTTCTTCCTGGTCTGGGACGTCGTCGGCGTGCACCTCGGCATCTTCTTCATCGGCACGAACGGGCTGCTCACCGGGGTGCTGCTGGCGCCGGACGTGCCGCTCGAGGAGCTGTTCTTCCTGGTGTTGCTCTGCTGGACGACGATGGACCTGTTCGGTGCCGTCCGGCCGGTGGTCGAGCGGCTGCGCGCACGTCGTGTCGACGGGCCGGAGCAGAACGGGCCGGAGCACCACGAGGGCCGGGCATGACCGGCTCGGGCACCTACGCGCTGCTCGCGGTGCCGTTCCTCGGGGTCGCCGTGCTCGTCGCGGTCCTGGCCGGCGTCGTGTCCGCGCGGCGACGACGAGGCGATCGCCCCGGTGCCCGTGCCGGTGCGCGAGGTCCCCGGTCCGCCGTCCTCGCCGGGGTCGTCGCCGGCGTCGCGCTGCTCGTGATGACCGGCGTGTTCAACAACGTGATCGTCGGACTCGGCATCGTCGCCTACGACCCGGCACTCGTCCTCGGCGCGCGCGTCGGGCTGTTCCCGGTCGAGGACCTGGCGTACTCGATCGGGGCGGTCCTGCTGCTGCCGAGCTGCTGGGTGCTGCTGGAGCGTCCGGGCCCGCGTCCGGGCCCGCGTCCGGGTCCGGGTCCGGGTCCGCGACCGTCTTCGCGACCGGTACGGTCGGATCGCCGGACCGAGCCGTCCCGCAGACCGGAGGAGACCCCATGACCGTGAGCCGCGCCTCCAGGCCGTCGACCCTCCGTGCGCTGTTCGTGTCCTCGCGCCCCATCAGCTGGGTGAACACGGCCTACCCGTTCGCCGCCGCGTACCTGCTCGGCAGCGGGGTCGGCGTCGCCGGGGGCGGCGGGTTCTCGCTGACCGCGTTCCTCGTCGGGGTCGTGTACTTCCTCGTGCCCTACAACCTGGCGATGTACGGCATCAACGACGTCTTCGACTACGAGTCCGACCTGCGCAACCCGCGCAAGGGCGGCGTCGAGGGGGCGTTGCTCGACAAGAGCGTGCACCGCGCGACCCTCTGGGCCGTGGTCGTCACCAACGTGCCGTTCCTGCTGGTGCTCGTGCTGCTCGGAGGGCCGTGGTCGTGGCTCGCCCTGGCGGTCAGCGTGTTCGCCGTCATCGCGTACTCGGCGCCCGGGCTCCGGTTCAAGGAGAAGCCGTTCCTCGACTCGATCACCTCGTCGACGCACTTCGTGTCCCCGGCCCTCTACGGGCTCGCGCTCGCCGGCGGGCAGTGGACCGGGCAGCTCGTCGCCGTCTGCATCGCGTTCTTCGTGTGGGGGATCGCCTCGCACGCGTTCGGTGCCGTGCAGGACGTGCTCGCCGACCGGGCCGGCGGGATCGGGTCCGTGGCGACCGTCATCGGTGCCCGCGCGACCGTCCGGCTGGCGTTCGTGGCGTACCTGGTCGCCGGTGTCGCACTGCTGTTCTCGGCGTTCCCGGGGCCGATCGCGGCGGTCGTCGTCGTGCCGTACGCGCTGAACGTGCTGCCGTGGTGGAACCTCACCGACGCCGGTGCCGAGGCAGCGAACGCGGGGTGGAAGCGCTTCCTCTGGATCAACTACCTGGCGGGCTTCATCGTGACGATGGCCCTGATCGGCTTCGCCTTCACGCACTGACGCGCCTGCCGGGCGCCCGGTCGGCACCCGGCGCCGGCGGTCCCGGCGCGCGCGGGCCCCGTCGCGCGCCGCCCCGCTCACTTCCGCCGAGTGGTCACGACACCCCGCTCACCTGTCGGCGCGACGGGGTGTCGTGACCACTCGGCGTGCTGCAGTCGGGCGCGCCCGGCGAGCGGGACACCGGGCCGCCTGGCGCACCCGTCACCCAGCGCCCGGCCCCAGCGCCCGGCCCCCAGCGCCCGGCACCCCACCCGGCCCCCGGGCGCCCTGCGCCCGCGTCAGGCCGCGCCGGCCGCCCGCCGCGCCTGCGCCACCGCGGCCCGCACCCCGCCCGACCAGGCCGGCCCGTGCCCCGGCAGGACGTGCCGCGCCTCGGTGTCGACGAGCAGGTCGAGCGACGCCACCGCGGTCGCCATGTCGGCCGTCGCCGCGGGTGCCACGACCCGCGGCCCGATCCCGCCGGTGTACGGGTCGAAGGTGACCAGCGCGTCGCCGGCGATCACGGCGTCGCGGTCGGCGAAGTGCAGCGCCACGTGCCCGTCGGTGTGCCCGGGCGTCTCGATGATCCACGGGTTGCCGGGGACGGCGGCGCGGGACTCCAGGGGCTCGACCTCCTCGATGCCGTCGACGGTCACCGCACCCGCCAGCAGCATCCGCCCGAGGGGCCGCAGACCGCCGGGGTGCGCCAGGACGAACCCGAACCGGTTCTGCTGCGGCCGGTACGAGTACGGGTGCGCCGCCAGCTCCCGGTCGCCCGGGTGCACGAACACGGGCGTACCCCACTCGCGGTGCATGCGCGCAGCGGTGCCGACGTGGTCGAAGTGCCCGTGCGTGAGGAGCAGCGCCTCGACCCGGTCGGGGGAGTAGCCGAGGTCGTGGACGGCGAGCAGCAGGTGCGGCCAGACGGCCGGCAGCCCGGCGTCGACGACGAGCAGTCGGTCCCCGGTCTCGACCAGGTAGGTGTTGGTGTGTGCGAGCTCGAGGCGGTGGATGCCCTCGGCGACGTCCCGGAACAGCATGCGTCGGACGCTAGGCCGGGCCCGCTGGACGGGCATCCGGGGTGCCGGGTCGGGGCGTCAGGGACGCGGCTGTCCGGCGGCGTCCGCGATCGCGGCCTGGAGGCGCGTCAACACCGGCACCGCCGCCACCAGCACCGCACGGTCGGCCTCCGGCAGCCCGGCCAGGGCGCTGAGCAGCAGTCGCTCGGCCGCCGCGTCGTACACGCGGAGGCGCTCGCGGGCCAGGTCGGTCAGCCCGACCTCGGTGCTGCGACCGTCACCGCGGGCGAGTCGGCGTTCGACCAGGCCGTCCCGCTGCATCGCGGCGACGAGGTTGCTCACCGTGGAGCGGGCGAGGCCGAGTGCGCGGCCGAGGGCGGTCGGGCTGGCCCAGCCGTCCTCGTCGAGTCGGCGGAGGACCTCGATCTGCGCGTCGGGGACCGAGGGCAGGTCGCCTTCGATCCGGGAGGCGTTGAGCAGCGTCCGGCGGAACGGCCCGACCAGGGCGCTGAGTCGTCGGGCGGCGTCGCGGAGTCCGCGGTCTGCGGACCTGGCCGCGGGGTCACTCGCCGGGGTGCGCACACCTTCAGGGTAGTCGCAGCAGAAGCGATTGCAACAAACGTAGTTGTGGAGCAGGATCGACGCATGGACATCACCACGAGCGTCGAACAGCCCGAACCCCAGCAGGACCTCTCCGGCATCGTCGGACACCGCTTCATCTACACGTACGCCAACGGCTGGCAGTACGAGATGTACGTCAAGAACGCCACGACGATCGACTACCGCATCCACACCGGCATGGTCGGCGGTCGCTGGGTCAAGGGCCAGACGGTCGACCTGGTCGTCCTGACCGCCGGCGTCTACAAGGTGTCCTGGAACGAGCCGACCGGCACCAGCGTCGTCGTGAACGTCGTCCCCGGTGAGCGGGTGCTGCACGGCACGATCTTCTTCCCGCACTGGGTGGAGCTCGACGGCAGCAAGACCGTGCTGTTCCAGAACGACCACCTCGACCTGATGCGCGAGCACCGCGACGCCGGCCCCACGTACCCGATCTACGTCGTACCGGAGTTCGCCCACATCACGCTGTTCGAACACGTGGGCGAGGACGACGAGACGATCGTCGACACGGCTCCCGCGGACCTCCCGGCCGGGTTCGCCGACCGGACCAACTGACGTGACGACCACGACGGGCCCCGCGCCGATCGCCCTCGACCACCACGGTGCCTCCCTGCGCGGGTGGCAGTGGAACGCGGTCGACGGCGGGACGGACGCGCCCCTGGTGCTGTTCGTGCACGGCTTCGGCAGCAACGCGACCGGCTCACAGCAGCTGTTCGTGCAGGCCGCCCGCGCGCTCGCCGCCCGCGGCGCCGGGGTCCGCTCGTACGACCGGCTCGGCCACGGGTTCAGCGACGGGGACTTCGCCGACATCACGATCGGCGACGAGGTCGACCAGGTCGTCGCGATGGTCCGAGCCCTGGCGACGGACGCGGGATCGCGGCCGGTGCACCTCGTCGCCCACAGCCTGGGCGGGGTCGAGTCCGTCCTCGCCGCGGCCCGGGTGCCGGACCTCGTGGCCTCGTTGACGCTCTGGTCGCCCGCCGGCGTCGTGGTGGACGACATCGTCGGCAAGGACGAGATCCAGGGCCAGCCACTCGCCCCGGCCCGCGAGCGCGGCTGGTTCGACTTCGGGGGCATGGCCCTCGGCACGGCGTTCCTCGACGAGGTCCGCGCCGGCCTCGACGTCTGGGGCCCCGCCTCGGACTACCCGGGCCCCGCCGTCGTCGTGCACGGCACCGGCGACACGATCGTCCCGGTCGAGTACGGCCGCCGGTACGCCGGACTGCTGCCGGGGGCGACGTACGTCGAGGTCGACGGCGCCGACCACGGCTGGTCCTCGGTGCCGTGGCGCACCGGACTCGTCGACCGCCTGTTCCGGACCGTCGGGCTGGCCTGACGCCGGGGGCCTGACACCGGGCACCGACGCCCGGCACCCGGCACCGGCTGTCCCGCAACTGCCCGGCACGCCGGGTGCGCACGCGGGACAGCCGGGTCCCGCACCCGCGCGCCCGCGGCGGCACACACCGCCGAGCGTGTACTCAGGGACCATGCCCAACGACTCCATGCCCGAGCTCGAGCTCCGGAACGTGCGGACCCGGGAGCGCATCGTCGACACGGTCGCGCGCATCCGGCAGAAGTCCGACGTGCCCGCCCGCACCCGGCTCGCCCTCGCGAAGACCCGTCAGCGCTGGCACCGTGACCCCACGCCGCTCGTCGCCGTCGCGATGACCGCCGCCGCGGGACTCGCCGCGATCGTAGTCGGCACCCGGATCCGCAACCACCCCGCCGGTCGGTTGGGTGCCCTCCGCGAGCCGGCACCCGTCCCGGTGTTCAAGCCGGTGAAGGTCGGCAAGGACGGCAAGTCGACCGGCGTCCCCGTGTTCGCGCGGAAGGACCCGACCGGCAACCCGGTGTTCCAGGAACGCCAGGCTGCCGAGAAGCGTCGCAAGAAGGACGCCGCGCGGGCGAAGAAGTCGATCAAGCAGATGACGAAGGCGATGAAGGGCTGACCATGGCGAAGGCATCGCAGAAGCCGTCCCCGGACGACCCCCGGAAGCCGGACAGTCCGACGGACCTCACGAAGCCGTCGTTCACGTACACGCTCAAGAAGACCCTGCGGGAGTTCACGAGCGACCAGTGCACCGACCTGGCTGCGAGCCTGACGTACTACACGGTCCTCGCGCTCTTCCCCGGACTGCTCGCGATCGTGTCCATCCTCGGACTCGTCTCGAACCCGAGCGACACGATCAACACCCTGCTCCAGGTCATCCGGAACGCCGGCGGTGGCGACGTCGCGAAGCTGCTGCAGGAGCCGATCAACGGCCTGGTCCGCTCGCCCGCAGCCCCGGTGACGTTCATCGTCGGTCTGCTCGGTGCGCTGTGGTCGGCGTCCGGCTACGTCGGCGCCTTCGGCCGGGCGATGAACCGCATCTACAACGTCCGCGAGGGGCGCCCGATCTGGAAGCTCCGCCCGACGATGCTCGGTGTCACCGTGACCACGGTGGTCCTGCTGGTCGTCGGCCTGTTCGCCCTGGTCTCCGGCCCCCTGGCGCGCAGCTTCGGTGACCTCATCGGCCTCGGCGACGCGGCCGCCCTGGTGCTGTCGATCGTGCAGTGGCCGATCCTGCTCGTCATCATGATCGTCATCGTGGCGGTGCTCTACTACTGGTCGCCGAACGTCCGGCAGTCGAAGTTCAAGTGGGTCAGCGGCGGCGCGATCGTCGCGATCGTCATCTGGATTCTCGCCAGTGTCGGCTTCGGCTTCTACGTCGGCAACTTCTCGAACTACAACGCCACGTACGGCTCGCTGGGTGGCGTGATCATCTTCCTGCTGTGGATCTGGATCACGAACAACGCGCTGCTGTTCGGCGCCGAGTTCGACGCCGAGCTCGAGCGCGGCCGCGAACTGCAGGCCGGCATCCACGCCGAAGAGGACATCCAGCTCCCCGAGCGCGACACCCGCCAGATCGAGAAGCAGGACGAGAAGCGCGCCGAGGACGTCCTGCAGGGCATCCGCATCCGCGAGAGCGCCGGCCGCACCAAGGACGACGACTGATCGACGGCGGCCGCGCGGCGCGCGCACGCTCCACCCGGACGGGAGGCGCGGTACCGGTTCCGTAGGCTGGCCTGCGTGACCGACATCGCGCCTCCCGTCTCCGTCCCCACCCCCGACAACGACCGCCCGGTCGCCCTCGTCACCGGCGCGACCCGGGGGATCGGCCGGGCGATCGCCGAGGACCTGGGCCGGACGCACCACGTGCTGGTCGGCGGACGCGATGCCGAGGCGGTCGCCACGGTCGTCGCCGCGTTGCCGAGTGCGGAGCCGTTCGTCGGCGACCTCGGGGCCGGCGACATGCCCGCCGTGCCGAGCTGGGTCGACGTCCTCGTGCACTCCGCGGGCGTCGAGCAGGGCACCCGCGTCGCGGACACCCCGCGCGACACGTGGGAGGCCGTCTTCGCCACCAACGTGTTCGCCGTCGCGGAACTCACCCGGGTCGCGCTGCCGGGGCTCCGTGCCGCGCGGGGGATCGTCGTGACGATCAACAGCGGGTCCGGGTTCACCGCCGGAGCCGGGGGCGGCGTGTACGCGGCGTCGAAGTTCGCGCTCCGGGCGTTCACCGACGCGCTGCGCGAAGAGGAGCGGGCGAACGGCGTCCGGGTGTCGAGCGTGCACCCGGGCCGGACCGATTCGGACATGCAGCGGGCCCTCACCGAGAAGCTCGGCGAGGACTACGACACCGACTACTACCTCGCGCCGTCCGACGTCGCCGATGCCGTCCGGACCGTGGTCGACCTGCCGGAGCGTGGCACGGTCGAGATGCTCTCGATCCGGCCGTCCCGCCGGCGCTGACCGCGGCCCCCGCGGCGCGGCTCGGCGCCGAGGCTCGGCCCCGCGGACGTCCTGCGCCGTCGCGGAGCCGAGTCGTGTCCGTCCAGCCGAGCCTCAGGCGAGCTCGATCCGGACCTCGACGTCCAGGCGCGCCAGGAACCCCTCGTCGTGACTGACCACCACGAGGGCGCCCCGGTACGCCCGGAGCGCTGCCACGAGCTGGTCGACGCTCGTCAGGTCGAGGTCGTTCGTCGGCTCGTCGAGCACCAGCAGCTGCGGCGGCGGGTCCGCGAGCACCAGCCCGGCCAGCGCCACGCGGAACCGCTCCCCGCCGGACAACGTCCCGACGGCCCGGTCGACCACGTCCCCGCGGACCAGGAACCGGGCGAGTCGGTTCCGCAGCGCTGCCGGTGCCACGTCGGGCGCGGCACGCCGGACGTTCTCGAGCACCGAGGCATCGTCGTCGAGGGTGTCCTTCCGCTGCGGCAGGTAGCCGACCCGATCGGTGTGCGCCTCGGCGGACGTCCCGGGCAGCGGGTGCTGGCGCGCATCCGGCAGCCCGACGAGCTGGTCGAGGAGCGTCGACTTCCCGACCCCGTTGTCCCCGGCGACGGCGACCCGCTCCGGCCCCTGGACGACGGTCGCCCGGCCGCCGACCGTGATCGTCGCGATGCGCCGGGCGGCCGGAACGCCCGGGTCCGGCAGGTCCACGCTGATCTCGTCGTCGGACCGCAGCCGGCGGCCGGCCTCCTGCGCCCTCGTCAGCGCAGCCGCCTCGGCCGACGCCGAACCGGAGCGCAGCCGTCCGGCGGTGGCCTCGGCCCGCTTCCGCCGCTCGTTCGCCAGGATCTTCGGCACGGACGACGCTGAGGCCGCCCCGGCCTTCGCCCGGCGCGCGATGGTCGTCTCGGCGTCGATCCGCTGCCGCTGCTCGGCGCGGTGCCGCTGCTCGGCGACCCGGACCTCGCGGGCGACGGCGGCCTGCTGCACGGCGAGGTGCTCCTCGAACGCCGAGTACGTCCCGCCGAACACCGTCGCGTCGCCGTCGCGGAGCTCGACGACCTCGTCGACGTGCTCGAGCAGTTCGCGGTCGTGGCTCACCACGACGAGGGTGCCGCGCCAGGAGTCCACGAGGTCGAGCAGTGCTGCCCGGGCGCGACGGTCGAGGTTGTTGGTCGGCTCGTCGAGGAACGCGATCGGCCGGCCGCGGAGCCGGATGCCCGCGACGGCGACGAGCACTGCCTGACCGCCGGAGAGGGTCTGCACCGGCCGGTCGAGGTCGTCGGTGCCGAGCGCGGCCCCGGGCCCGAGGTCGAGCTCCGCCAGCGCCGCCCCGGCCCGCTCCTCCACGTCCCAGGCGTCGCCGACGGCCTCGAACTGCGCGGGGGTCGCGTCCCCGCCGAGGACCGCGCGGAGCGCCCGGACCTGGGAGCCGACCCCGAGCAGGTCCGCGACCGTGTCCGGGGTGGTGGGGCGTGCCTCCCGGCCGGCAGGTGGGGACGCGACGGACGGGAGGCGCGGCACGGCCCCTTGGACGCGCTGCGGCAGGTGGTCCACCGGTCCCGTCGTCGTGACGGTGCCGCTCGTCGGCGCGAGTCCGCCGGTGACGAGGCGGACGAGGGTCGACTTGCCGGCGCCGTTCCGGCCGACGAGCGCGGTCCGACCGCGGCCGAACGCGGTGCTGAGGTGGTCGAGCGCGACGGTGCCGTCGGGCCAGGCGAAGGAGACGTCGTGCAGGACGACGGAGGGGGTGACGGGCATGCGGATGCCTTCCGGTGGTCGTGCGGGCGCACGACACCGTCAGCCGCGAGGGCGGCGGTCCCACCGGGCGGCGGGCGAGGTCACGGTGTCAGCGCAGGGACAGCGGCTGCTGTGGCGCAGTGCCGGTGGTCTCGCGCAATGCCGGATCCGTTCCCGTCGGGAGGCCCCGTGGCCGCCACCCGTGCCGCCGGTCGGTCGTCCCGCACCGGGGCCCCGCGGTGACGACGGGGTACGACCCACCGTACGACCGCGCAGTCGTGCCGCGCAAGGACCACGATGACCGATCAACTGCTATGGTGAAGATTACATTTCACATAGGAGAACCACGATGTCACAGCGTGCACTGATCACGGGGATCACCGGACAGGACGGCATGTACCTCGCTCGTCTGCTCGTGTCCAAGGGCTACGAGGTGTTCGGTCTCGTCCGCGGACAGAACAACCCGAAGGTCCCGTTCGTCCGAGCGTGGGTGCCGGAAGCCACCCTCATCACCGGCGACCTCCAGGACCAGTCCTCCCTGCTCCGAGCACTCGACCGGTCGCAGCCGGATGAGGTCTACAACCTCGGCGCGATCTCGTTCGTGGCCTACTCGTGGGAGAACGCACACCTCACCAGCCAGGTCACCGGTATGGGCGTGCTGAACCTGCTCGAAGCGATCCGCCTCCATGCGGGAGCCGACCCGTCGCGGGTGCGCTTCTACCAGGCGTCCAGCTCCGAGATGTTCGGCCGGGTGCAGGAGGTCCCACAGCGCGAAGACACACTCCTCTGGCCGCGCTCGCCGTACGGCGTCGCGAAGGCGTTCGGGCACCACATGACGGTCAACTACCGCGAGTCGTACGGCATGCACGCGTCGAGCGGGATCCTCTTCAACCACGAGTCGCCCCTCCGCGGCCCAGAGTTCGTCACCCGGAAGATCTCGACCAGTGTCGCCCGGATCGCGCTCGGCCTGCAGGACGGCCTCACGCTCGGCAACCTCGACGCGAAGCGCGACTGGGGGTTCGCCGGCGACTCGGTCGACGCCATGTGGCGGATGCTCCAGCAGGACACCCCCGACGACTACGTCGTCTCCACGAACGAGACGCACTCGGTCCGCGAGTTCCTGCAGATCGCCTTCGAGCACGTCGGCATCAGGGACTGGGAGCAGCACGTCCGGCAGGACCCGGAGTTCTTCCGCCCCGCGGAGGTCGATCTCCTCATCGGTGACTCGAGCAAGGCCCGGGACGTCCTCGGATGGCAGCCGGAGGTCCAGTTCGCGGACCTCGTCCGGATGATGGTCGACAGCGACCTCGAGCAGCAGCGAACGGCCGCATGACCGCGGCGCGGACGGCACTGGTCACCGGGGTGGCGGGGCAGACCGGGAGCTTCCTCGCGGAGGTCCTGCAGGCCAGCGGATGGCGGGTGCACGGCATCCAGCCCGCTGGTTCGGGGTCCGCGCCCGCCGGTGTCACGGTCCACCACGTCGATCTCCGCTGCCATGACGGCATCGCGACCGTCCTCCGCCAGGTCCAGCCCGACGCCGTGGTCAACCTCGCGGCGCTGAGTTCGGTCGCACGGTCGTGGAAGGAACCGGTCCGCACGCAGCAGGTCAACAGTGTCGCCGTCGCGAACCTCCTCGACGTCGTGCAGGAACTCCGCCGGGTGGACCCCGCCATCCGCTTCGTTCAGGCGTCCTCCGCCGAAGTGTTCGGCCGTTCTGTCGACACGCCGCAGACCGAGAGGTCACCCCTCGCCCCGGTCAACCCCTACGGCGTCGCGAAGGCGAGTGCACACCTGCTCACCCAGGCGTACCGCCTGACCGGCATGCACGCTTCGAACGCGATCCTCTACAACCACGAGTCCGAGCGCCGACCCGACCACTTCGTCAGTCGGAAGATCACCAGCTCAGCAGCGAGGATCGCAGCCGGGGTGCAGGACGAACTCGTGCTCGGAGACCTCGACGTCCAACGGGACTGGGGGTGTGCCCGGGACTACGCCGCGGCGATCGCTCTGATGCTGCAGGCTGACGAGGGGGACGACTACGTCGTCGCGACGGGGGAGACCCACAGCATCCGGGAGTTCGTCGAGGTCGCCTTCGCCGCGGTCGGCATCTCCGACTGGCAGCGGTACGTCCGGTCCGACGCCGAGTTCCGTCGTCCGAACGAGACGCACCGGATGGTCGGTGACCCGGGCAAGATCCGCCGGGTGTTGCAGTGGGAGCCCACGGTGCGCTTCGACGAGATGGTGGTCGACATGGTGCGGCACGATCAACGGCTCCTCGGCTGAGGGCGCTCGCCGAGCGGTCGCACGGCCCGGGACTCCGGAGGTGGCAGTCGGGTACACCGCGCCGGACCTCCGCGCAGGCGTGCCGGGCAAGATGTCCGACATGGCTGACGACGAGAAGCAGACCCGGGACGACTTCGGCGACGCGGTGAACATGACCGCCTCGCAGCTGGAGGACTGGCTGGACTCCGACGAGTCGAAGGAGGTCGGCCAGAAGTCGTCCGGCGCGTCCGAGTCGACCGGGCACGAGTCCGGGCGGCACATCGTGCGGATCCTGCGGAAGAAGCAGGGCGAGTACACCGACGACGACTACGCGCACATGCGGAAGGTCGTCGGGTACGTGGCGCGGCACTCGTCGCAGCGACCCTCCGGAGACGTGGAGGACACCCGGTGGCGGTACTCGCTGATGAACTGGGGCCACGACCCGCTGAAGTGAGCAGTCTGCTCAAGTAGCGTGGCGGGCATGCCGGACAACCTGCTCCCGAACCCCTCGACCAACCCCGAGACGCTGCTGGCCGCAGAGCCCGAGGTGGACGCGGCCCTGGCGGCGGACGCACCCGTCGCCTCCGTGGTGGTGTCGTACCCGGCGTCGAGCCTGGCGTGGGCGCTGCTCGCCGACGAGGCGTGGGGGCGCGGTGCGACCGTCGAGTCCTACGCGTACGCCCGCGTCGGGTACCACCGCGGCCTCGATGCCCTGCGCAAGGCCGGGTGGCGCGGTGTCGGGCCGGTGCCGTGGTCGCACGAGCCGAACCGGGGCGTGCTGCGGAGCCTGTTCGCCCTGCGCCGCGCGGCCGAGGCGATCGAGGAGCCGGGCGAGGCCGAGCGGCTGACGCAGTTCCTCGACGGCGCGGACCCGTCGGCCGCCGAGGCCATCGCGCGCGGCTGACGCGCGGCGCTGCGGCGCGGCGCGCCGCGCGTCGGCGCGCTTCGCATGCGCACAACAGAAGCCCGTCTGAACCGGGGAATCCCCCGGTTCAGACGGGCTTCCGTTGTGCGGCGCCTGCTGACGCCAGCGACGGCGGTCCGGTCGCCCGGCGGTCCGGCTGCCCGGCCGGCCGCCGCCCGCGGCTGGCCTACGCCAGCAGCACGCTCCAGCTCCGCGCACTGGGCCACAGCTGGTGCTCCGGCAGGACGTCGAGCCCGCACGCCCGGCTGCCGAGCCCGTGCTGCGCGTCGTCGAGGTACAGGTACAGCGCGTCCGGCTCGGGCAGCTCGTGCGGGTGCCCGGCACGCCCGACCTGCTGCGCGGTCCACGGCGTCAGGGTGAACCCGGCGCGGTGCCCCGAGCCCGGCGCCGGCACGGTCGTGACCGTGAAGGGCCCCACCGTCAGCGACCGCAGCGAGGGACGGTGCCCGGTCTCCTGCGGCATCGAGTAGCGCGTGGTCATCGCCGAGACCGGAGCCTCGAACCGTCCGACGCGGGCCGCGTGCGACGAGTCCGCGTACGACTCGTCCGGCCCGGTCCCGAACCACGAGGCCGTCTCGGACAGCAGCGCGGCGGGCAGGTCGATCCGGACGCCGACCCGCGGCCAGGTGACGTCCCAGCCGCAGAACGGCACGGCGTCGGTCCGCAGCAGCAGTCCGGCGTCGGTCAGGGTCCACCGGTGGGTGACCTCGACCCCGGCCCCGCTGTTCGCCGCCCCGACCCGGACCCGCTGCACGAGTCCGTCGTCGGTCCGGTCCACGGACACCAGCCGGTGGGTCAGCCGGTCGAGACCACGGGCCTCCCACTTCGACGCCGACGAGGGCGCCGTCGGGTCGCCGACACCGAGTGTCAGCTCCGGATCGGCGGTCTCGTACCCGCCCTGCGAGGCGCCACGGTCGTTGTCCGTCGGCGCCCGCCACAGCTCGAGACGGGGCCCGGCCACCGCGTGGCCCTTGAGCGTCACCAGGTCACCGCGTGCCGTGAACGTCGCGTCACCGAGACGGTCGCCCTGCCACCCCACTCGGGAGGCCGGCACCACCTCCGCCGCCCGGCTCGCCACGAGCGTCTGGGTGCGTGCGACCACGTGCCCGGTGTCCGCCCAGGCGGTGGGCCCGGCGAGCTCCGCGACGACGTCGAGCCACAGCTCGTCGCCCGGCGCCAGGGCGTCCGCATCCGCCCGCGCTGCCGCGAGCACCTCGTCGGGCACCGGCACCGTGGCGGACTGCCGCGCGGCGACGATCCCGGGCGCGAACCGTCCGGACGCCTCGACGACGCCGTTCCGGCTGAGGGTCCAGCAGAACCGCAGCCCCGCGGTCGAGGCCGAGTGGTACCGGTTCTCGACCAGGACGGTCCCGCCGCCGGCGATGCTCGAGCCGCCGAGGGGCGAGACGGACAGGCGGACCGGGGCGACGACGGCCGCGAACTCCGCCAGGCCCGGGGTCGGGGTGTCGTCGGGCAGGACCAGGCCGTCCATCACGAAGTTGCCGTCGTGGACGACCTCGTGGAAGTCGCCGCCGTACGCGTGGTACGGGGTGCCGTCGGGCGTGTGGGCCAGCAGTCCGTGGTCGCGCCACTCCCACACGAAGCCGCCGTGCAGCCGCGGGTAGCGGTCGACCAGGGCCTCGTACTCGGCGATCTGCCCGGGGCCGTTGCCCATCGCGTGCACGTACTCGCAGTGCAGGAACGGCTTCGACCGCTGCCGTGCCGCTTCGGCGGGGCCGCAGCCGAGCAGGGGAGTGGCCGGACCGCCGCCGATCGACTCGGTCTCCTGCAGTGTCGGGTACATCCGCGAGTAGACGTCGGTGTACTCGCCCGTGTAGTCACCCTCGTAGTGCACCGGACGCTCGGGGTCTCGGGCGTGTACCCACTGCGACATCGCCGCGAGGTTCCGGCCGGTACCGGACTCGTTGCCGAGCGACCACATCACGATCGAGGGGTGGTTCTTGTCCCGCTCGACGGTGCGGGCGATGCGGTCGAGGTAGGCGTCCTCCCAGGCGGGGTCGTCGGAGGGGTTCCCCTGCCAGCCCTGGAACTCGAAGCCGTGCGTCTCGAGGTCGCACTCCAGGATCACCCAGAAGCCGAGTTCGTCGGCCAGGTCGAGCACGCGCGGGTGCGGCGGGTAGTGCGAGGTGCGGATCGCGTTGACGTTCGACCGCTTCATGAGCGCCATGTCCGCGCGGGCGTGGGCCTCGTCGAACACCCGGCCGCGGACCGGGTGCGTCTCGTGCCGGTTGACGCCGTGGAACACGACGCGCTCGCCGTTGACCAGGAACCGGTCGCCGACGATCTGCACGGTTCGGAACCCCAGTCGGAGCGACACCGTCTCCCCGGCAGCACCGCCGCCGGCAGCACCGCTGCCCGACGTCAGCGTCGCGTCGTACAGCCGCGGCAGCTCCGCGCTCCACGGCTCGACGCCCTCGACCGCGATCGGGGCGACGTCCTCCGCGGAGTCCCAGACCACGGACACGCCGAGCTCCGGGACCGCGAAGCGCACCGGGAACACCGCGTCGAGCGTCGGCACCGAGATCGTGCCCGTCCCGGTCGAGGGCCGGCCTGACGCAGCGGTGCCGGCGGAGGCCGCGTCGCCCAGCCTCGCAGTCCATCCGGCGCGGACGAACACGTCGTCGATCGGGGCGGCCGGACGGGCGAGCAGGGTGACGTCCCGGAAGATCCCGGGCAGCCACCACTGGTCCTGGTCCTCCAGGTACGAGGCCGCCGACCACTGGTGCACGCGGACCCGCAGCTCGTTCGACCCCGGTCGGAGCAACGACGTCACGTCGAACTCGGTGGCGAGCCGCGACCCGGTCGACCAGCCGACGAGCTCCCCGTTCACCCACACGCGGTAGTGGGACTCCACCCCGTCGAAGCGGAGCAGCACCCGTGCGGCCCCGTCGAACGAGTCCGGCAGTGTGAAGGTCCGACGGTGGTCGCCGGTCGGGTTCTCGTCCGGCGGGTGCGGCGGGTCGACCGGGAAGGGGTACTGCACGTTGGTGTAGCTCGGCGCACCGTGACCGTGCAGGACCCAGTGCGACGGCACCGGGAGCGACCCCCACCCGTCCGGGTCCTCGAACCCGGGGGCGTCCGCCACCGGGGACCACCGGAAGTCCCAGTCGCCGTTGAGCGACAGTGACGGAGCGTCGGTGTGCAACCAGGCACGTGGTGCCCGGCGCGATGCCGATCCCGGTGTGGTCGAGTGCAGGTCGTCGAGTGCGGCAGAGGTCAACCCTTGACCGATCCTTCCGTGAGGCCCCCGCGCCAGAAGCGCTGCAGGACGATGATGGCGATGACGAGCGGGATGACCGAGACGAGCACCCCACCCGTGGTGAGCTGGTAGAACTCGGGCAACCGGTCCACCTGGGCTCGCCAGTTGTTCAGTCCCAGTGTGATCGGGTACAGCTTCTGGTCTGCCAGCATGATGAGCGGCAGGAAGAAGTTGTTCCAGATCCCGACCAGCTGGAACAGGAACACGGTGACGAGCGCGGGGGTCAGCTGGCGCAGCGCGATGGTGTGGAAGATCCGCAGTTCACTCGCCCCGTCGAGTCGTGCGGACTCCATCAGCGCGGTGTCGATCGACGCCGACGCGTAGACCCGGCACAGGAACAGGCCGAACGGCGAGACCAGGCTCGGGATGAGCACGCTCCAGTACGTGTCGGTCAGGCCCATCGTCGAGAACAGCAGGAACAGCGGCAGCGCCGTCGCGGTGCCCGGCACGAGCACGCCGCCGAGGATCGTCCCGAACACCAGCTGTCGTCCGCGGAACTCGTACTTCGCCAGGGCGTACCCGCCGGCCGCCGCGAAGTACGTCGCCAGGACCGCGCCGACGCCCGAGTACAGGACGCTGTTCGCGATCCACCGGACGAAGATGCCGCCGTCGTAGGTGAAGACCGCCTGGATGTTGCTGAACAGGGCGAAGTCGCCCCCGAACCAGAACCCGTTCGTGGCGAACAGGGCACCGGTCGTCTTCGTCGCGGCGATCACCACCCAGTACAGCGGCACCAGGAAGTACAGCGCGACGACGACCAGGATCCCGGTCACCACGATCTGCGACCGCGGCGAGCGGTCGAGTTTCCTCCGTTGGTGGGCGGAGATGGACGTGGTGTCGACGGGCTCGCCCGCCTGACGGGTCACGGGTGCCTGGATCGTCTCGCCGCTCATCGTTCAGTCCCTTCCGTGGTCGCGACACGACCGGACGGGAGGCCCGGGTCGGCTTGGTTGGTGATCGCCTGGCGGGCGGGGACACGCGTCTCGAGCGCGCGCCGAGCCTCCAGGCCGCCCTTGCGGGCCCGCTTGCGCTGGTCGCGCTCGTCCTTCGGCCGCCGGTTCGTCAGCGCCAGGAACGTGAACGACAGGATGAACGCGGCCAACGCGATGATCACGGCCTGCGCGCTCGCGACGCCGTACTCGTTGAAGGCGAACGCGTTCGTGTACGCGGCGTAGTTCGGCGTGTACTCGGTGTCGATGGCGGGGGCGACCGTCGACAGGATCTGCGGCTCGGCGAAGAGCTGCAGTGTGCCGATGATCGAGAACACCGTCGTCAGCACCAGGGCCGGCGCGATGATCGGGATCTGGATCCGCCACGCGACCTGGAACGGGCCGGCGCCGTCCATCTTCGCGGCCTCGTAGACCTCGCCGGGGATCGACTTCAGCTGCGCGACGATGATCAGCATGTTGTAGCCGGTGTAGGTCCACGTGACGATGTTCGCGATCGACCACAGCACGCTGTTGGCGCCGAGGAAGTCCGGCTGCAGCCCCATCGACTGCAGCAGTGACACGATCGGCGACAGCCCAGGGACGTACAGGAACGACCAGAGGATCGTCGCGATGACGCCGGGGACGCCGTACGGCATGAAGTAGATGGCCCGGAAGAAGCCCGGCCAGCGGGCGCTCGCCGACTCGAGCAGCAGCGCCAGGATCGTGCAGGCGATGATCATCACCGGCACCTGGACGATGCCGAACAGCAGCATCCGGCCGATCGAGGCGACGAAGCCGTTGTCGTTCAGCGCCGTGACGTAGTTGTCGAAGCCGGCGAACCGGCCGGTGACGCCGTCCTCGCCGAACAGGCCCTTCCGGTCGACGGTGGTGAAGCTCTGGAACAGCGCGCTGATGATCGGGATGACGAACGTCAGCGCGAAGAGCGCCAGGAACGGTGCGAGCAGCATCCACGGGGCACGCTTCTGCGCGCGGGTGGCCTTGGTGCTCGTGCGGAAGGCGGGGGGTGTCTGCTGCGTGGTCATCGTGCCGTCCTGACGCTGAGGCCCTTTTCCCGGAACGACTGCACGATCTCGGTCTGGGCGAGTTCGACGGCGTCGGAGAGTTTCAGCTTGCCGGTGATCTTGCGGCGGAACTGGTCCTGCAGCGACGTGAAGGCCGACTGCGTCACCGGCGACCACGACCAGTCGATGTTCTGCTCCTTCGCGGCGGGGGCGAAGACCTCTTCGTTGTAGTTCTGGCCGGAGAACCACTCCGACGGCTGCTCGCGCTGGGCGCCGATGTAGTCCTTCGCGGGGGACCAGCCGATGCCGCAGTACTTGATCATCGCGTCCACCCCTTCCTTCGAGGTGGTCATCCAGGTGATGAACTCGAGTGCTTCCGCGGGGTGCTTCGCGTTCGCCAGGACCGCGGCGCTGGACCCGCCGATCGCACTCGAGCCGAAGCCGGACGCGTCCCACTTCTGCATCGGCGCGACCTTCCACTTGCCCTTGCTGCCCTGGATCGACTCGATCAGCGCGTCGCCCCAGCTGGCGCTCGTCACCGCAGCGATCCGCCCGTCGGCGCAGGCCGCGTACCACCCGGGCGTGTAGGCGCTGGCGCTTGTGTCGACCAGGCCGTCGTCGATGCAGCCGTCGAAGAAGTCGGCGACCCGCATCGTGGCGTCGTCGGTCAGGTCGACGACCCACTCGTCACCGTCGACCTTGAACCAGCGGGCGCCGGCCTGCTGGGCGTACGCGGCGAAGGGGGAGGCGTCGGCGACGGGGAACACCTCGAGGAAGTTCCGCTTGCCGGTCTTCCGGACCTTGTCGGCCAGCACCTTCCACTCGTCCCAGGTGGTCGGGGGTTCGCCGCCGGCCTGCTCCAGGATCGCGGTCTGGTAGTAGAAGCCCATCGGGCCGGTGTCCTGCGGGATGCCGTAGACGCCGTCGACGAACTCGACCTGGGCCCACGCAGCCTCGTCGTACTCCGACTGGAAGTCCTTCGCGCCGTACCGGGCCAGGTCGACCAGGCCGTTCGCGAGCATGAACTCGGGGATCTGCCGGAGCTCGACCTGGCCGATGTCGGGGCCGCCACCGGCCGCGAGCGCGGAGTACATCTTCTGGTACCCGCCGGAGGTGCCGCCGGGGATCCAGTTCGCGGTGACCTGGATGTGCGGGTGCGAGGCGTTCCACACGTCGCACACCTTCTGCAGGTCCTTGAGCCAGGCCCAGTAGGTGATCTGGACCGTCTCCCCACGTGCGGCGGCCGGCACCAGCGCCGACCGGTTCACGTTGGTCGAGCCCGGCACCGCGCACCCGGCGAGCAGACCTGCTGCCGCCGTGCCGATGCCGAATCCCAGCAGGGATCGTCTGGACAGTGGTGTTGGTGATGGCGTCATTGCCGTGCACCTCCGGTTCGTCGTCGGATCGGGGTTGCACGACACCCAACCACAGAACCGAACGACGGTGGGGATTCGTGCCGGATTCGTGACCCGGCCGGAGGGCGCGGCACCTGCGAACGGGGTCAGGGACCCTCGCGGACCGTGGGATGCCCACGAGAGGAGCAACGATGATCGAACGCGGGAACACCACCCACAACCCGGAGCTCGACGACCAGCTCGCGCACGAGGCGCAGAGCATCGTCCAGGGACACGGCAGCAACGCCCACGTCGAGGAGTTCCGGCAGTCCGAGCCCGTGCCCGACGACACCGACGACGCCGAGACCGTGCGGGCTTCCGGGTACGCCGGCGACCTCGAGGGTGCGCTCGTCGACGACACGACCGACGTCGACGCGGCGGACGACCCGGCCGGCGTGGCTGCCGAGACGCCGGACGGCAGCGGCGACGGTGCCGACGCCACCGTGTACTCGACCACCACCGCCGGTGCCGACGACGGGGCGGACGACGTCACCGCGTCGAACGCCGCCGCTCCCGACGCCACCCCGGAGACGCCGGACCTCAGCACCACCACGACGACGGGAGGCGACGATGCCGACCACGAAGCATGAGACCACCGAGGACGGCCGCGCACTCGGGGCCCGGCTCGCCGGCGGCGGGACGTGGACCTGGGCCTACGTCGACGCCTCCGGGGACCGCGAGGACCCGCAGCACCTCGCGGCCCTGCAGCGCCGGAAGGCCGAGGACACCCTCCGGGCCGCCGGCGCCGACGCTGCCGTCATCGACACCGTGACGGCCGAACTCGAGGAGACCCCGGGCGTCCCCGCGCCGGTCAACCGGTACGTGCTCGTCCACGACGGCGAGCTCGTCATGAGCGAGGTGCTCCCGGGCCACATGCACGGGCCGGAGTCCGTCGGCCACGGTGCCGTCCCGGACCTCGTGCCGCTGCTGGCACACCGGCCGCTCGACGTCCCGTTCCTGGTCGTCGAGGTCGGGCGCGGCGGTGGCGGGTACCGGGCCTACCGGCTCGGGCACGCCGACCACCCGGACCAGCGCGAAGAGCAGCAGGTGCAGGGCCGGACCGACACCCTCCACAAGTTCCAGGGTGGCGGCTGGGCGCACCTGCGCTGGCAGCACCACACCGAGGAGCTCTGGCGGCAGAACGAGTCCGAGGTCGCCGCGGCCGTGCAGGACGCCGTCGACCGCCTGTCGCCCCGGCTCGTCATCGTCGCCGGGGACATCCGCGCCCGTCAGCTGCTCATCGCCGAGCTGTCGAAGACGAAGGCCACCGCACCGCTCCTGTCCGAGGTGCCGATCGACCCGCGCGCCGCGGACGCCTCGGAGGACGGCGTCCGCGAGCACGTCGACATCGCCCTGGCCCGCGTCGTCGCCCAGCGCCGGCACGATGTCGAGGACCTGCTCCGCACCCACGAGGGCCGCGGGGACGGCGAGGTCGCGGCCGGCCTCGGCCCCGTGGTCGAGGCCCTGCAGCAGGCGCAGCCCGCGGTCGTGGTCCTCGATCCCGCCGGCTTCGCCGACCGCACCGTCCTGGCGCTCGACGCGGCACCGTGGATCGCGACCGCCCCGGAGCAGGCGCTCGGCGCGACGGTGCTCGGCGCCGTCCCGGCGGCGGTCGGTCTGGTGCGGGCCGCGCTCCTCACCGACGCGGAGGTCGTGTACGCCAACACCGCCGCCCTGCCCGGTGGCGTTCCGGCCGCGGCGCTGCTCCGCTGGCGGACCGGACCGGCGGTCCCCGGCACCTGAACGTGCGCGCGTCAGAGCGTGCTCCGCGTCACCCTGCCCGATGCCGACTCACGCGGCGGCCAGCACGCGGATGCTGTACGAGGCGGGTGAGCGGAGCCTCGGCGAAGCGGTGGACCAGCGGAGCCGCCAGCGCAGCCACGACCGTCGATCCGGCCACGACCACCGCCCATGGGAGATCCACCGCCCCGAGCCGTGCGAGCGTCTCCGGAACGATCTGCGCGACGATCGGATGGGTGAGGTACAGAGAGTACGAGGCTGTACCCGAGACGACGATCCAACGCGGGACGCGCGCGCCCAACACCCCTTCCGACCCGACGGCGATGCCGAGGATGCCGACGAGCGCGGCGAACACGAGTCCGTGCATCACCGGTTCTGCGCGGGCCAGCAGTCCGGAGAGGACTGCCAGGGCGAAGACCGCCGCCACCGCGATGACCATCGAGGCGCGAGAACGACGTCGGGCGGCACGGGCGATGGCCATGCCGGCCAGGAAGTACAGGACCACGGGGTCGGCGTAGAACCACCATTCCGATGCGCTGTCCGGTAGCGAGCCGGACGGCGACGCGGACCCGTTCTCAGCACGCGCGACCGATGCGATGGCGAGGGCGGTGAGGACCGGCGCGGCGAGGACCACCGGGTCGACGCGGGCCGCCATGGCAACCGCGACGAGGAGGTAGAACATCATCTCGAACATGAGTGTCCAGCCGACGGTCCACAGCGGCTCGATGTGTCCGAGCTCGTTGAAGCTCGGGAGGAGCAGGTACGAACGGACGACGGCCACCGGATCGACAGCCGCTGTGATGACGACGTCAGCAGCCACGAGGATGGTCGCGAGCTTGAAGGTCGTCATGATCCAGTACATCGGGATCACCCGTGCGACACGGCGCCGGATGAAACGTCGCCAGTCCTGGTCTGGGTCCTCGTCGTGGATCCTCGTCATGATGAAGCCGCTGATGGCGAAGAACAGACCGACACCCATCGCGCCCAGGAAGTCCAACGTCGGAGCGGGGGACCCGAGACGCTCGCGCGCGTAGAAGGCTGAATGCCCGACCACCACTCCGAGTGCGGCGACGAAGCGGAGACCCTGGATCGTTTGGTACCGAGGCAGACTCATACTTTGAATCTAGCATGTCAGTCGTGGGAGCGGTCTGCCCGGGGGACGAGCGGCAGCGCCAGCACCGGCAGCGCCGCGACGAGCAGGAACGACCCGGCGAACCCGACCAGCCCGACCAGTGCTCCGATGCCCGGGCCGACGGCGCTCGCCGCGATGAACTGCCCGGTGTTCTGCGCGCCCAGGGCCCGGCCGGACCACGAGGGACCGGCGGCCTCGGCGACCGACGTGTACGCCAGACCGTTGTCGGCGACCGTGACGCTCGTCGCCACGACGAGCACCACCGCGGCCGCGGGCAGGTGCGCGACGTCGACCAGGGCCAGCACCGCCATCACCACGGTGGCCGACACGGCGACCACCCGCAGCGGCCCGACCCGGGAGCCGACGTGGTCGCTCCACGAGCCCACCAGGATCCGGCCGATCGCGCCGACGAACTGGGCGGCCCCGACCAGCAGCCCGGCGGCGGACGTCGACCAGCCGAGGGTGACGAGCCAGACCAGTCCGTACGTCGACAGGGTGAACTGCGGCACCACGAGCAGGATCGAGACCGCGTGGATCCGCCAGAGGAAGCCGGACGCGCGGTAGGGGTTCGGGGTCCCGCCGGTCGTGCTGGTCACGTTGGTCGGGTTCGACGTGCCGGCGGTGGGGGAGCGCTTCCGCGTCGGTCGCGGCGGGTCGGCGATCCCGAACGCACACGCCACCGCGAGCACCGCACACAGCAGCACCGGCAGCACCAGCGCGCTGCGGATGCCCGACGCCTCGGCGAGCTGCGGGACCGTGACGGCCGCCAGGGTCACCCCGAGCGGCTGCGACATCTGACGGATCCCCATCGCCAGGCCGCGCCGCTCCTTGGGGAACCAGCCGACGACCACCCGGCCGCTCGCCGCGTTCGTCGAGGCGCTGGTCATGCCCGCCGCCAGGAACGCGACCCCGAGCAGCACGGTGTCGTCGCCGGCCAGCCACGCGCCGGCGACCGCGAGGGTGGTGAGCACCAGTCCGCCCGCGATCACGACCCGCTCGCCGATCCGGTCCGTCACGGCGCCCCAGGCGATGAGCGTCAGGACCATGCCCGCCGTCGGGGCCGAGGCGAGCAGTCCGGCCTGCGCGAGCGACAGGCCGTTCGCGTGCAGGTACGGGATGAGCAGGGCCGGCGCCGTCACGACGAGGGTCCCGGCGGTCTGCGCCAGGACACCCAGCGCGAGCACCACCCAGGCGCGTGCAGGTGTCCGGACCACGCGCTCCCCGTCTCGACTCGGCTGGTGTACCGGAACGGTATACCAACACGCGTCGGACGGCACTACGCTGGATGCCCGTGACCGAACCGACCGACGCAGCACCCGTGTCGCAGACGGCCCAGCTCTACGACAACCTCCGCGCCGCGATCCTGACGCTCGACATCGCGCCCGGGGAACGCATCTCGGAGCGCGGGCTCGAAGCGCGTTTCCACGCCTCGCGCACCCCCGTCCGTGCGGCCCTGTCGCGCTTGGAACGCGAGGGGCTCATCCTGCACGAGGGGCGTTCGTGGACGGTCACCCCGATCGACCTCGACGAGATCGCCTCGCTCGCCGAACTCCGCGGCGTCCTCGAACCCGCCGCCGCCCGGCTCGCCGTGGCCCGTGCGCAGCCGGAGGCGCTCGCCGAGGTCCGTGGGCACCTCGAAGCGCTCCGTCCGACGCCGGACCAGCAGGCCGGCATCACGATGGGCTCGACGTTCCACCTGGACCTGGCAGCCCTCGGCGGCAACCGGTTCGTCACCGACGCGGTGGCCGACGCCCTGACCCGACTCGAGCGCACGCGGTGGATCGAGGTCCGCACGCCCGAGGCCCGCGACGCCGCGTGGCAGGAGCACAGCGACATCCTCGACGCCGTCCAGCAGGGCGACGCCGACCGCGCGGCGGCACTGGTCGCCGCCCACGTCGCGGGCACCAACGACCGGCTGCTGGGCTTCATCGCCCAGGAGCGGCGTCGGCTCCGCGGCGCGGGCATGGCGATCGTCGGCGCGCCGGAGCGGCTGGCCGCCGGCGCCTGACGGGCTGGCCGACGGCGCCTGACCGGCTGCTGGCGTGCGCTCGCTACTCGACGAGCGGACGCTCCTCCGTCCCGTCGAGCTGGGCGGTCACCCACGACAGGTGCGAGTCGTGGTCGTGGTCGAGGAGTGCGTCGCGCACCTCGGCCTCGTCGGTGGAGAGCCGGTACGCGTCCCTGCGTCCGGACGGAGTCGACTGTGACATCTGATCGTCCTTCCCACTGCTGGTGTGCAGGACCTGCCGACCGGGCAGGCCCTGCTGATCCGGCTGACCGATCGCCCGGCCAGTCCCGGTTGGTCGGGCCAGTGTCGTCCTGCGCGCCCCGGTGCGCAAGACCCCGCCGTGGACCTGTGCAGAACCGACGCTGCCTAGGATGGTCGGCGTCGCCGGGCAGGCCGCCCGCGGCTCCGACCGCGACGGGAGGCACGGCGTGACCACGCAGGGCACCGCACCTCCCACGGTCTACGACGTCGCCTCGGCCGCGGGCGTCTCGATCGCGACCGTCTCGCGTGTCCTCCGCACCCCTGACGCCGTCCGCGAGGGCACACGAGACCGCGTGCAGGCCGCGATCCGCTCCCTCGGCTACGTCCCGTCCGGCAACGCCCGCGCCCTGGCCGGACGACGGACCGGCGTGGTGGGGCTGCTGCTGCCGGGGTTCGACGTCGTGCCGGACGAACGGCCGGACGTCGTCACCGACGGGGGCGTCCGCATCGTCGACGACCGTCGGCACGTGACCCAGCCGACGTCCTCGAACCTGTACTTCGACGAGGTCCTGCGGGGCGCCGAGACCGAGGCCTGGCAGCGCGGCCTGGCGCTCATGGTCGCGGCCGGTCGTGGTCCGTCGCGGGACGTCATCGTGAACGACGTCGCCGGCCGGGTCGACGGGTTGGCGGTCCTGGCGCAGACCGTGCCGGACGAGCTGCTCGAACACGTCGCCCGCCGGATCCCGGTGGTGGTGCTCGCCGACGACCGGCGCTCGCGCGGCTTCGACTCGATCAGCGTCGACAACGCCGCGGGCATGCGGACCCTCGCCGCCCACGTCATCGGTCGGCTCGGCATCCGGTCGATCGCCTACGTCGCCGGGCCCGTCGACTCCCCGGACGACCAGGAGCGCACCGCCGGGTTCAAGCGTGCGCTCGAGGACCACGGCCTGGCGTCGGCTGCGGTCCGGACCGTGCACGGCGACTTCGGTCGGATCCGGGCCCGCGAGCTCGCCCGCACCCTGTTGGACGAGCGGGTGCCGCGGGCGATCGTCTGCTCGAACGACCAGTCGGCGCTCGGCGTGCTCGACGCGGTCCTGGCGCGCGGGCTCCGGGTGCCGGACGACGTCGTGGTGACGGGGTTCGACGGCATCGACGCCGGGCGGTACTCGGTGCCGCGGCTGACGACGGTGCACCAGCCGATGGGGGACCTCGGCCGCGCAGCCGTCCGGGCGATCGTCGACCGACTGGACCGCCGTGACGGTCCGCCGCGGGCCGTCCGGCTGCCCGTCGAGGTGCTCCTGCGCGAGAGCTGCCCGCCGTCGATCTGACGCACCACGCGCCGGAACCGATGACTTGCGCCCAGCGATGTAAGCGCATACATTGCTCCTCGTACCCACTCGACACGGAGGTCGACCGAGCAATGACGCTTCCCCCACAGCGCACCCCGCGGCGCACCCCGCGGCACGCCCGGCGCACGCGCCTCGCCGTTGCCCTCGCCGGCATCGCGGTCGTGGCCCTCGCGGCGTCCGGCTGCAGCATCCAGGTCCGGTCCCAACCGGACCCGAGCATCGGCAAGGACACGATGCTCATCAACGCGGACCACGGCAACCCGCTGTTCGACCGCAACTTCAACCCGTACATCACGAACGCCCGCACGGCCTCGAAGTGGATGTACGAGCCCCTCATCGAGGTGAACCCCCTCGACGGCAAGCGGAACCCCTGGCTCGCCAGCTCGTGGGAGCAGCCGGACGCCCAGACGATCGACATGACGATCCGCAGCGGCGTCGAGTGGTCGAACGGTGACCCGTTCACGGCGAAGGACGTCGTCTTCACGTTCGACCTGCTGAAGAAGTTCCCCGCGATGGACGTCAAGGGCGCCTGGCAGCACATCGACACCATCGAGCAGCAGGGCGACCACGTCGTCTTCCACCTGAAGTCCGACGACGTCCCGAGCCTGACGATCATCGGCCAGACGTACATCCTCGGCGAGCAGCACTGGGGGAAGGTCAAGGACCCGACGACGTGGCGGGACCCGAACCCGGTCGGCACCGGCCCGTTCGTCCTCGGCAACTACACCGACCAGCAGTACTCGATGGACAAGAACCCGCGGTACTGGCAGGCGGGGAAGATCGCGATCAAGCACCTCGTCCTGCCGGCGACGAACACGCAGCTCGACACCGTCACCCGCGGCTACGACTGGGCGTACTCGTTCATCTCCGACGTCAAGGGCACGTGGGGTGCCGCATCGGACACGAACACGTACTGGTTCCCGCCGGGGGGCGTGATCGGCCTCATCCCGAACCTGACGAAGGCGCCGTACGACGACGTCAACGTCCGCCGGGGCATCTCCCTCGCGCTCGACCGCGACGACATCGCCGAGACCGCCACCGAGGGCAACCTCACCGCGGCGGCCCAGACCGGCCTGATCCTGCCGAACCAGGAGCGGTACGCCAACCCGGACATCCCCGACAAGGGCATGGTCGCGCAGGACGTCGCCGCCGCGAAGGCGTCGTTCGCGAAGTCCGGGTGGGTCGAGCAGGGCGGCAAGATCGTCAAGGACGGCAAGCAGCTCGCCATCACGATCACCACGGCGAACGGGTACGCGGACTGGCTCCGAGCCGCGCAGGAGGTCCGCCGCGACCTCACCGCCATCGGCGTCTCCGTCACCATCAAGGCCCCGCAGCCCGCCGGGTACCAGCAGGCGATCAACAACGGCGACTTCGACATGGCGATGGGCGGCATGGGCAACGGCGACGTCTACCAGGCGTTCAACTCGCTGATGTCGACCGAGTTCTACCAGCCCGTCGGCAAGCCCACCGTGAACAACTACGAGCGGTACCGGGACCCGGCCACGCAGCGCCTGCTCGACGAGTACAAGGCGACGACCGACACCGCCCGCCAGCAGCAGATCCTCGACCAGTTGCAGACCATCGTGTACGACCAGCTGCCCGTGATCGGCATGTACCACGGCGGACTCTGGGGTCTGTTCAACACCGGCAAGTTCGTCGGGTGGCCGAGCGCGAAGGACCCCTACATGGCCCCGCAGAACTACGACTCGGCGCCGCTGCTGATCTTCACGAAGCTGCGACTGCGTGACAGCGCCGCCGGCCGGGAGATCCTGAAGGAACAGGACGACGCCAAGTGAAGTACATCCTGCAGAAACTCGTCCTCTTCGTCCTGACCCTCTGGGCCGCGGTCACGCTGAACTTCGTGCTCCCGCGCCTGATGCCGGGCAGCCCGAGCGACGCGGCCCTGGCGAAGCTCAGCCAGAACGGACCGGTCACCGACGCCACCCGCAAGGCCATCGAGGCGCAGCTCGGCGTCCCGACCGGCAACCTGTGGGACCAGTACGTCAGCTACCTGCACCAGGTCATCACCCTGGACTTCGGGACGAGCTACACGTTCTACCCGCAGCCGGTCGGCGACCTCGTCGGCAAAGCCCTGCCGTACACGCTGATCCTGGTCGGCGTCGTGACGATCCTGGCGTTCGTCCTCGGCACCCTGATCGGTGTCGGCGCCGCCTGGAAGCGCGGCACCTGGCTCGACTCGCTCCCCACCCTGTCCGGCTCGTTCATGTCGACGTTCCCGTACTTCTGGACGGCGCTGCTCCTGCTGTTCTTCCTCGGCTACGTCCTGCACTGGTTCCCGACCACCGGCGCGTACTCGGCGACGACCACCCCCGGCCTCTCCGGAGCCTTCGTGGGTGATGCCCTGCAACACGCGGTCCTGCCGGCGGTCACGATCCTGGTGACGAGCCTCGGCGGCTGGATCATCGGCATGCGCAACGCGATGATCAACACCCTCGGTGACGACTACGTCACCTTCGCCGAAGCGAACGGCCTCCGCGGTCGCACCGTCGCGATCCGATACGCCGCCCGCAACGCGATCCTGCCGAACCTCACCGGCTTCGGCCTGGCCCTCGGCGGGGTGGTCGGCGGCTCGGTGCTCGTCGAGCAGGTGTTCGGCTACCCGGGCATCGGCTACCTGCTGTTCAACGCCGTCATCGGGCAGGACTACCCGCTCATGCAGGCACTCTTCCTGATGATCACCGTGTCGGTGCTCATCGCCAACTTCATCGTGGACGTGCTGTACGGCGTCCTGGACCCGAGGACGCGCCGATGACCACGATCGCAGTACGCACGCAAGAACCAGAACAGCAGGCCCCGTCCAAGCTCCGGTCCGCCGCCCGCCAGTTCGGCGTCGTCTGGTCGAACACCAAGGCCCGGATCGGCATCGTCATCCTGGCCGTGTTCGTCCTCGTCGCGATCCTGGCACCGCTCCTCGCCCCGTACGGCGCCAGCCAGAACGGCTTCGCCCGGTCCGCCGACGCGACGCCCGACCACTGGATGGGCACCACCGCCGCCGGCGAGGACGTCCTGTCCCAGCTCATCTACGGCGCCCGCATCTCGGTGATGGTCGGCGCGGTCGCGGGCATCCTGTCCACGCTCGTCGCCGTCGCGATCGGCCTCAGCTGGGGCTACGTCCGCGGCTGGATCGCCGAGGTCATCGGCTTCGTCGTGAACCTGTTCCTGGTGATCCCGGGCCTGCCGCTCATGATCGTCATCGCGGCCTACCTGCAGAACGGCGGGATCGCGGTCATCATCGCGGTGATCGTCGTCACCGGCTGGGCATGGGGCGCGCGCGTCCTGCGCAGTCAGACGCAGTCCCTCCGCGGTCGTGACTTCGTCACCGCCGCCCAGTTCTCCGGCGAGGGCGCGACCCGCATCGTGTTCCGCGAGATCCTGCCGAACATGACGAGCCTGATCGTCGGCAGCTTCTTCGGTGCCGCGACGAGCGCGATCCTGGCGGAGGCCGGCCTCGAGTTCCTGGGCCTCGGCGACTCCTCGATCGTCAGCTGGGGCACGATCCTCTACTGGGCGCAGAACTCCAACGCGCTGCTCACCGGCCAGTGGATCCTGCTGTTCGCACCGGGTCTCTGCATCGCCCTCCTGGCGATGAGCCTGACCCTCATCAACTTCGGCGTCGACGCCGTGTCCAACCCGCGGCTGCGCGAGGGCGCGCGCCCGAAGCGCAAGGAGGCGACCGCATGAGCGGCTCACGTTCCGCACCCCAGGACGGACTGGAGGCGCGTACCGGCGCCGCCACGGTCCTCCCGTCCGACGGTCCCACCGGATCCGCCACCGACGTCCTGCTCGACGTCCGCGACCTGTCGGTCGTCTACGAGTCGTCCGGCCAGACCGCCGTCCAGGCGGTCGACCACGTGTCGTTCTCGCTGCGGAAGGGCGAGTTCGTCGGCCTGGTCGGCGAGTCCGGGTCCGGCAAGTCGACGCTCGGCTACGCGCTGACCCGGCTGCAGAAGCCGCCGGCGCGGACCAACGGCGGCAGCATCGTCTTCAACGGCCACGACATCCGCGACCTCGGCGACGAGGAGCTCCGGCAGCAGCGCCAGGGCGGCTTCGCGATGGTGCTGCAGTCCGGCATGAACGCGCTGAACCCGGTGCGGACGATCCGCAACCACTTCATCGACGTCTTCAAGGCGCACGGCCACGTGCCGCGCGAGCGCTGGGACAGCCGGATGAAGGAGCTCGTCGGCAAGGTGAAGCTGCCCGACTCGATGCTGGCGCGGTTCCCCGGCGAGCTGTCCGGCGGCATGCGGCAGCGCGTGTCGATCGCCCTCGCACTGTCCCTCGAACCGCAGCTCATGGTGTTCGACGAGCCGACCACCGCGCTCGACGTCCTGGTGCAGCACGCGGTGATGGACACGATCATCGAGCTCCAGCGAGCCGAGGGCTTCACGGCCGTGCTCATCAGCCACGACCTCGGCATCGTGCTCGAGGCCACCGAACGCGTCCTCGTGATGCACGAGGGCCGGATCGTCGAGGACGGTGGATCGCGCGAGATCCTGCGCGACCCGCAGGACGAGTACACGCAGATGCTGCTCTCGCACTACGCCGACCCGCGCGCTGCGGTCGTGAGCCTGCCGGGCTTCCCGGACCGCTCGCTCCGAGCCGAGGCCGGCGAGAAGCGACAGCAGGCGACCTCGTCGTTCAGCACGGTCGGCTCGCGGGAGCGCAGTGCCGCCCGGAACCCGATCGTCGTCGACCACCTCGTGAAGACGTACCCGGCGCCCCGTCGTGGGGAGCAGCCGGTGCAGGCCGTGCGCGACGTGTCGTTCACCCTCGAGCCGGGGCAGTCCCTGGCCCTCGTCGGTCAGTCGGGCTCGGGCAAGTCGACCATCGCGAAGCTGCTCACCGGCGTCGAGAAGCCGACGGCCGGCACCGTCCGGTTCGGCGACCTCGACGTCGCGAAGCTCGGGCGGCGGGGCATGCGCGACCTGCGCTCCGAGGTGCAGATGGTCTTCCAGGACCCGTACTCGGCGCTCAACCCGCTGCACACGGTGGAGTACACGCTCACCCGTCCGGTCGTGAACTACACCGGGCTCCGCGGTCGCGATGCCCGGCGCCGTGTGCTCGAGCTCCTCGAGACCGTGGGCCTGACGCCCGTCGAGCAGTTCGCGCAGAAGCTCCCGCACCAGCTCTCCGGTGGGCAGCGGCAGCGCGTCGTGATCGCCCGGGCGCTCGCGAGCGACCCGCAGGTGATCATCGCCGACGAGCCGGTCTCGATGCTCGACGTGACGCTCCGTGCCGGGGTGCTCGCGCTCCTCGAGGACCTGCGCGAGCAGTGGGGCGTCTCGCTCCTCTACATCACGCACGACCTGTTGAGCGCCCGGCTCATCACCGACGACATCATGGTGCTCCACGACGGCGCGGTGGTCGAGCGCGGTCGCACGGCCGAGGTGCTGCAGAACCCTCGAGACGACTACACGGTCGCGCTGCTGGACGCCGTGCCGAACCCCCGCGCGGTGGAGCTCGAGGGCGTCGCGAAGCGGCGTGCGACCCCAGCGCCGAGCGAGCCTGCGAGCTCGGTGGATGATGCAGTATGACGAACCTGCACGCGTTCCCCACCGTCCCGCCGTTCGGCCACCTGCCCACACCCGCGGGCGTCGACATCGTCGGCATCGACCTGCCCGTCGGCCGACTCACCGCCTACCGCGTCGTCCCGACGGGAGAGTCGAAGGGCACGGTCCTCGTCGTCCCCGGGTACACCGGCTCGAAGGAGGACTGGCGCACGTTCATGCCGCTCCTCCGCGACGCCGGCTGGACCGCGGTGGCGATCAGCCGCCGCGGCCAGGCCGACTCGGCAGCGCCGACCTCGCCGTCGGACTTCGCGCTCGACGAGGAAGCCGCTGACGTGGTCCGGGTCGCCCGACTGCTCGACGACGGCGCGCCCGTCCACCTCATCGGGCACTCGCTCGGCGGGGTGATCGTCCGTGCCGCCGCGATCCAGGACCCGAGCGCCTTCCGCGACGTCGTGCAGTTCTGCTCCGGGCCGTACGGCTGGCCGTACCGCAAGGTCGCCGAGCTGACGATCCTGCACGACACCGGCGGCAACCTCCGCCAGCTCTTCGACTCGACGAACCCGCTCTGGGCCTATCGCCCGGACGAGGAGCTGCCCGACGACGTCCGGATGGTCCGCGACCGCTTCGACGCCACGAGCCCCCTGAGCGTCGTCGCCGGCGGGCACATCCTCGAGGACCACACCGACAGCTCCGCCGAACTCCGCGCCACCGGGCTCCCCGTCCTCGTCACGCACGGGGAGTGGGACACCGCCTGGCCGATCCCGTGGCAGCGGACCATGGCCGAGGACACCGGCGCCGAGTACGTCGTCATCCCGGAGAGCTGGCACGGCCCCCAGGTCGAGAACCCCACCGGAACCGTCGAGGTCTTCGACACGTTCTTGAGCAAGCACTGACTCGTCCGCCCACTGAAAGGCACCATCATCACTTCGCTGCACTTCCCCGACGGCTTCCTCTGGGGCGCCGCCACGGCCGCCCACCAGATCGAGGGCAACAACGTCAACAGCAACTGGTGGGTGCACGAGCACGAGCCGGACACCACGATCGTCGAACCCTCCGGTGACGCGGCCGACAGCTACCACCGCTACCGCGAGGACATCCGCATCGCGGCCGACCTCGGGCTGAACTCCTACCGGTTCAGCATCGAGTGGTCCCGCATCGAGCCCGAGCGCGGGTCCGTCAGCCGCGCCGAGGTCGACCACTACCGCCGCATGGTCGAGGCCTGCCACGAGTTCGGCATCGAACCCATCGTCACCCTCATGCACTTCACCGTGCCGCGCTGGTTCGAACGCGACGGCTTCTGGCGGGCACCCGACGCCGCCGACCTGTTCGCCCGCTACACCGAGGCCGCGCTCCCCGTCGTGCAGGACGGCGTCCGGTACGTGTGCACGATCAACGAGCCGAACATCGCGGCGATGCTCGCCGGTGGTGAGGACGCCGCGAACCTCGTCGCCTACGGCCTGCCGAACCCGGACCTCGGCGTCGCCGACGCGCTGCTGGCCAGCCACAAGCGGTCGCGCGAGGTCCTGGGACAGGTGTCGGGCCTCCAGACCGGGTGGACCATCGCGACCCAGGCGTTCAAGCCGACCGACCAGCCCGGCTCCGCCGAGATGCTCCGCGAGTACGGGTACCCGCGCGACGACTGGTACCTGGAGCAGTCCGCCGGCGACGACTTCGTCGGTGTCCAGGCCTACACGCGCACGTTCATCGGCACCGACGGCCCGCTGCCCGTCGCGGACGACGTCGAGACGACGCTGACCGGCTGGGAGTTCTACCCGGAGGCCGCCGCCGACGGCATCCGCAGCGCGTGGGAGCTGTCCGGCCACGTGCCGGTCATGGTCACCGAGAACGGCATCGCCACCGCCGACGACACCCGCCGGATCGCCTACACGCAGGGCGCGCTCGAGGGCATCCACCGCTGCATCGAGGACGGCATCGACGTCCTCGGCTACCAGCACTGGTCACTCCTCGACAACTACGAGTGGGCGTCCGGGTTCCGGCCGACGTTCGGGCTCGTCGCCTGGGACCGCCAGACGTTCGAGCGCACGCCGAAGCCGTCGGCGCACTGGTACGGGCAGGTCGCGCGGGCGAACGCGCTCTGAGGCGCGGCGGGGGCCGGCCGGGAGGCGCGCCCCACCACCGACACCCCGGTCACGTCGTCGACGTGGCCGGGGTGTCGTGTTCCGGTGACTCGTCGTGTTCCGGTGACTCGTCGGGATCCCGTGCCTCATCGGGATCCCGTGCCTCGTCGGTACCTCGTGCCTCGTCCTGGACCGGTCCTCGTCGCCGTCGCGGCACGTCCGGGGCTGCATGCGCAGTCAGGAGGGTCGCGACACGGGCGGACCCGCGCTCGCGAGCGAGGTCCAGCGCCGTCCGGCCCTCGGAGTCCGGCAGGTCCACCCCGGCACCGCGGGTCAGGAGCAACTCGGCGGTCGCCGGCCGGTCGAACCACGCGGCGGCGTGCAGCGGTGCGAAGCCCCAGCGGGTGTCGACCTCGTCCAGCCCGGCCGGCTCCCCGACGAAGCCGTCGAGTGCCATCGCCAGGCCGCCGACGTCCCCGTGCGCGGCGGCCCGCACCGCGGCGGAGGCCCACTCGACCCAGCCGTCCGCCAGCGGTCCGTGCCAGCCGTGGGCGGACCGCGCCTCCAGGTCGGTCCAGGTGGTCTCGTCGACACTGCGGACCTCGACGGCGACGTCCTGGAAGACGATCGCGAGCTCGCCGGTGGGGGAGACCAGCAGGCGGAGTTCCCAGCCGTCCGGCCCGACGTGGGCGAGTTCGCCGCGGAGGACGTGCACGTCACCGGCGAGCAGGTCGAGCGTGCCGGTCTCCGTCGGGTCGAGTGTCACGCCACGGAAGCGCAGCGTGACGCGGGCGTGGTTCCACCGTCGCCAGAGCCCCTCCGGGGTGTCGAGCACCTCGTCGTTCCGGACGACGACCACGACGCTGAGGGTCTGGTCGTCCGCCTCCCACGACTCGAAGCGGGCCTCGTCCCACTGCACGGAGGCGAGTGCCGCGACCGTCGGTGGGGCGTCGAGGACGAGTCGACCGAGGTGTTCGCGGTGGCCGTCGACGTCCTCGAGGGACACGTACCCGACGCTCGGCCAGTTCACGTGACTCCAGCGCATGAGCTGACGATACCGGGCGGCACGACGCCCGAGTTCGGAGTCTGCCCGCTCGCGTGTGATCTCACTCGCCATGCATTTGGAAATTGCACGACATCTCGCGCTCCGTCTTTACCTTCGGCGAATGCTCCTCGAGAACGGTCGTCCCGGTGACGTCAGTGTGTTGATCGTGCTGTTCCACAGCGATCCATCGCTGTTGCGGCGCTGCGTGCAGTCGATCGAAGTGGCTGCTCGACGAGCCGGCGTCCAGGTGCATCTCGTGTTCGTCGACAACGGCGGTGGGCTCCCGGATCTCGGGTCTCGGAACCTGCCGATGACGCTTCTCGGCGAGGGCGAGAACATCGGATTCGGCCGTGCGGTCAACGGTGCGCTGCGGAACGTCCAGACGTCTGAGGTCCTGCTCCTGAACCCTGACGCGGCCCTCGGCGACGACGCGCTCTTGGCCTTCCGCGCAGGGCTGCACGCAGCAGCGGATTCGATCCTCACCGGGACCCTGATGACGTCGGGGCACGTCGATCAGGATGCGACGATCGACTGGGACTTCAGCGTGGGTCGCGTCGTGAAACGCTGGCGGTTCCGGTGCCGGAGGTCCGCCAGCGTCGCCGGGACCGCCGCCGGCGTCGAGTCCGAGAAACTGACCGGTGCCGCGTTGTACGCCGCGACGAACGTCCTGCGCGAGCTCGGTCCGTTCGACGAGCAGTTCTTCCTCTACGGCGAGGACGCCGATCTCTCCCGACGCGCACGACGCGCCGGTCATCCGCTCCGGAGGCTCCCGGAAGCCCGGGTCCAGCACGACAAGAGCGCCAGTGCGAGCCGGTTCGGCGCCATGGTCGAGTTCGCCCGCGCGGACGCGGCCATCCGACTGGCGGCAGTGCACCGTGCTCGGTGTGTCAGCCTCGTGCAACGAGCCGAGCTCACCGTGGTCACCGTCCTCGGAGTCGTCCTCGAGCGCGATCGATCACGACGATCGGCGCGGCTTGCGCGTCTCCGAGCGGTCCGTCGGTGGGGCGTTCGGCAGCGTGCGGCGGCGTTGGTGGCGGACGACTTCGACGGTCCGTCTCACAGTGCCTGACCTCCACCCAGACGTGCGAGAGCGCGGCGGTCCCCGATCGTGCTGCCTCGGTGTCGCCCGTGCACCAGGTGTCTCGATCCCGACGTGTCCTCGTCCTCGACTCGACGGCCCGCCAGGTCGAAACAGGTCGCGATGAGGATCCAGAGCAGAGGAGTCGACAGGTCAGGCGTCGCCACGGCCTTCGCGACGAGCATGCCGAGGACCCCGGCTGCAGCCGGGACGGCAGCTCGGCGAACCGACGCAGCACGGACCACGGCGACGATCGAGGCAGCGAAGAGGGCCAACCCGAGGACGCCGGTCGTGGACGACAGTGTGACGAGGAACGAGGACGATCGGTTGCTGCCGAGCCCCGCGCCGAGACCTCGTGTCCGCGCGACGACGTCGAGGCCGATCCCGTCGGCCGCTGAGCGGGCGTTGAACGACTGGCTTCCCAGCTTGTCGGTCACGAGCCGGCCCACGGGTTCGACCAGATCCGGACCGAACCACACCGTGACGAAGCTGATCGCCAGAACCATCAGGACGACGGCGGGAGTGTGTCGTCCGTGGGAGGCGACGAATCGTCTGGCGATGAGGGCAGACATCCCGACGGTGACGACCACGCCTCCGGCAACAGCGGTTCCCGAACCCGACGCCAGGAGGTTCACCATGGCGAGGAGTGCGAGCACCGCACTCGAGACGCGTTTCCGACGAGTCGGGGCCTGCAGGGTGGACACCGCTGCGAACGTCAGGACGGCGAGGGAGAACGTCGCGAGTTCACTCGGTTCGGCGAACACTCCGCGGAGGCGTGTGTCGCGGTCTGAGCTGTAGTCCACAGCGAGGGTGTCGAAGATCGGCGCGGTGCGGTCGAGCCCGCGGGACCGCAGGACGCCCCGCGCCGCGCTCAGGACGGTGCCGGTCCACGCGGCCGTCGAAAGTGCCAGTGAGGCGGTTCCGGAGCGCCAGAGGAACCGTCCCGCGAGCACGGCGGAGACCAGGTACACCGCCTGTGCCGCGTGGCTGACCGTGAAGTGCAGCGCTGATGGAGCGTGTACTTGCTCGTCGACGCCCTTCCGAGGCTCGAGTACGGGCAGCCCGGAGAAGGCCCACGGCCCGACGACCGTGAGGACGAGGCTCCAGCAGACGAACGCGACGAGCAACGAGCAACCGACGTCACGCAGGGGCGGAAGCGCCGCACCGCGACTGATCGCGAAGCTGGCAGTGGTGACGAGCGCCACCGTCGTGAACAGCGGGACGGACACCGCGCCGACCGTGAACCCGGCGGATGCGGGGACGCCGGCGGCGAAGCCCAGCGCCGCGGCATGGAAGCGAGGGCGTCGCAAGGCGATCGCGGCGGCGCTGCACATCAGCGCGAGGAGACCGAGTGACGTCATGATTACCTTCCAGTTGATATGCTATACACTGTACACAACAATCCGGAACACCAGATGGAGACCCCATGACCGTCACGCAGTTCTTCGCCGTGGTGCGCCGCCGACGATGGTGGATCATTGCGTTGCTCCTGATCGGATCGGTGGCGGGCAGCGCGGTGACCGCGTTCCAGACGCCGCAGTACCAGGCCGAGTCGTCGGTGTTCGTCTCGGTCGGTGGCGGTACCGTGTCCGACCTCAACCAAGGCGGCGCGTTCTCTGAAGCCCGAGTCGCTTCGTACGTACAACTCGCGCTCTCGTCCGACGTGATCGAGTCCGCCGGGCGCCGCGCGCATGCAGCAGGCGACGCCGATCAACTCCGGCGGCAGGTCTCGGTCGTCGCAGTGAGCGACACCGTGATCGTCTCCATCGCTGCGACCGACCCATCGGCTCGGACGGCGGCGGCTCTCGCCGACGCCGTCGCCGACGAGTTGGTCGACGCCGTCGCCGACCTCGAGCGCCCTGACGACCGAGGTCAGCCACTGGTCGAACTCAGTGTCTTCCAGCATGCTGATGTGCCGACCGAACCCGTCTCGCCCCGCTTCTTCGTCAACCTCGCTCTCGGCATCATCGCCGGACTCGCCATCGGCGTGAGTGTGGCGCTCGTCATCGAGATGACCGACACGAGACTGCGTTCCTTGGAGGCCCTCCGACGTACCGCCGGGCGCAGCGTGCTCGCGGAGATCCCCGTGGACCCGGACGCCGACGAGCAGCCGCTCATCGACGTCGACAACCGTTACTCGGAGAAGGCGGAGGCGTTCCGTCAGCTCCGAACCCACCTCACGTTCACGAACATCGACGGAGGGAGCCAGGCGATCGTCGTCACGAGCTCATTGCCCGGCGAGGGCAAGTCGACGACGGCTGTCAACCTGTCGCTCATGCTCGCGGAGAGCGGCCACCGTGTGATCCTCGTCGATGCAGACCTCCGGCGGCCTTCCACCGGGGTCTACCTCGGTCTCGAGAGCGCTGTCGGTCTTTCGACCGTGCTGACGCACCAGGTCGAGTTGTCCGACGCCGTGCAGGTCTACGGCGCGACCGAGCTCAACGTCCTGGCATCCGGCCGTGTCCCACCGAACCCGAGCGAACTCCTCGAGTCTCGGACGATGGAGGTCCTGGTGGCGGACCTGCGGTCTCGCTACGACTACGTCATCATCGACGCCCCTCCCGTCCTCCCGGTCACCGATCCAGCCGTCCTCGCCGCCCGCGTGTCAGATGTGCTCTTCGTCGCCGCGGTGGACGGGCGTGTGACTGTCCACAACGTACAGAGCGCACTTGCCCGGCTCGATGGGGTCGGCGCCAGGGTCGTGGGGCTGGTCGCCAACCGTGTCCGACCGCAGCGAGGATCTCGCGTCTACTACGGGTACGCGCCGGTGAGTGAGAGTCCGCGCCGTCTGCGGAAGCGGAACCGTCGGGGTGTCGGGGGCTCCCTGGGAGCAGAGGCATGACGAGCGACGCGCTCCGTGTCCTGCTGGTGTGTGAAGGGAACGTCTGTCGCTCGCCCTGGGCGGAGATCGTCTTCCGTCGGCTCTGGGAGGAGTCGCCCACTCATCGGCCCCTGGTCGTCTCGAGCGCTGGGACCCGTGCCGTTCGCGGTCAGCGCGCCCACCCGCTCCTGTTCGACCTCGTCACGGACGTCCGCGGGCACCGGGATCTGGAGCGGCATCGCGCGCGCCGGGCTGACCGGGCAGTCGTCACGGACCAGGACCTGATCCTCGTCATGGAGCAGCGACATCGAACCGAGATCCTCGATCTCGTCCCCGCTGCCCTCCATCGGGTGTTCACGCTCGTCGAGGCTGCCCAGCTGGTCCGAGACGCTCCAGCCTCCCCGACAGACCGATCGCGCGCCCCGCATGAGGCGCTGGCGATCCGTCGACGTCCCCGCGAACGACACCGCGAGGCCGACGACATCGCAGACCCGGTGAACGGGTCCGAGGACGACTTCCAGGAGATGGGTCGGCACGCCGAGGACCTGCTCGGCAGCGTCGTGCCGTTCATCGCGGCTGTGTGCGGTACCGACGACGACGAAGAGGATGGAAGATGACCAGTCGAGGATTGATCGTGCATGAGTGGATCGAACGTGTCGGGGGTGCTGAGCGCGTGCTCGACGAGTTCGCGGGGCTCTTCCCCGCCGCTGAGATCCTGACGCTGTGGAACGACCACCCGGACCGGTACCGAAGCGGCCGGGTGCACGAGACCGTTCTCGCTCGGCTCCCGCACGCCGGGCGGAAGGTGGTGAGCCTGCCCTTGATGCCCGCGGTGTGGCGGACCAGCGGCCGGCAGCTCGGAGCGCACGACTGGGCACTCATCAGCTCACACCTGTTCGCGCACCACGTCCGGGTACCGGGAGTCGATCCGGACCGTCACTTCGTCTACGCGTACACGCCGGCACGGTACCTCTGGGAGCCGGACCTCGACTCGCGGGGCAGTGCGCTCCCGATGCGTGCTGCGGCGACCGCCCTCCGTCGTCTCGACCGTCGTGTCGGGAGTCGCCATCAGCGCCTGGCGGTCCCCAGCGCCTTCGTCCGGGACCGAGTCGCACGGACCTGGGGCATCGACGCAGAGGTCATCCACCCGCCTGTCGACCTCGACAGGGTGCGGTCTGCAGTGGCACGGCCCGACCTCCTCGAACCCGAGGAGCAGAGGATCCTGGCCGACCTGCCTGATGACTACGTGCTCGGTGCGTCCCGCTTCGTCCCCTACAAGCGACTGGACCTGGCGATCCGAGCAGGAGCCGCAAGCGGTCGGCCTGTCGTCATCGCCGGGTGCGGACCGGAAGAGTCGCGGTTACGGACAGCGGCGGAGCTCTCTGGTGCTGATGTCCGCTTCGTCATCGCACCGTCCGACCGCCTGTTCGCCTGCATCCTCGCGCGGGCCGCGGTGTTCGTGTTCCCCGCGGTCGAGGACTTCGGCATCGTCCCGGTCGAGGCCCTCGCTGTCGGCACCCCGGTCGTCGTCGCCGACGAGGGTGGTACCCGAGAGACCGTGTCCGATCAGAGCGGCGTCCGCCTGACCGATCACTCGTCGTCCACGCTCCGAGATGCGGTCGAAGCGGCTGCGCGGCTCTCGCCCGACGACTGCCGACGGAACGCCGACCACTTCGCGAGTCCTCGGTTCCGGAGCGAGATGACGAACTGGATGCAGCTGTGAAGCCGGCCGATCGTCAACCGTCGAACCGTACGGTCGTCGCGTTCCTGACCCATTCCGCGGCGCTCTCGGGGAGCGAGTTGTTCCTGCTGCGCGTCACGAGTGCGATGGCCTCGATCCGCCCGGTGGTCATCCTCGCCGAGCACGGACCACTCGAAGTCGAACTCGCGTCTGCTGGCGTCGAGTGTCACGTGGTGCCGCTCGCGAAGGTCGCGCGAACGCACCGTGACACACATCAGGCGGTGACCCTCGCGACCCTGGCGAAGGTCAGCGCAGTCGGTTCTGTCGCCGTGCGCATCGCGAGACTCTGTCGTTCTCGAGGTGTCGAACTCGTGACCACCCACTCCGCCAAGGCACACGTCTACGGCGCTCTGGCGGCGCGTCTGGCCAGTGTCCCGAGCGTGATGCACGTCCACGGTGTCATCGGTGCCGGTTCTGGGGCGCGCGCCAACGCAGCTGTGCTCAGACTGACTGCTCGTGTCCTCGCGACGGCGATCATCGCCAATTCGCGGCACACGGCTGCCTCGATCGGTCGCAACCGTAAGCCGCTCACGGTGATCGGTTGTCCCGTCGGATCGCTGGGGGCTGCCCGTGATGAGTCTCCTGTTCCCGTCGTCTCAGTGATCGGACGCTTGTCGCCCTTCAAGGGACAGGACGTCGTCATCCGCGCCTTCGCCGCGGCTGCCCACCGAGGGCTACCGACGGGGGTGCGCTTACGCATCGTCGGCGACGCGCTCTTCGAGCGGGACGCAGATTTCGCTCGCACGCTCCCTCTCCTCGCGGCCGAACTCGGTGTCGCGGATCGGATCGACTTCATCGGGCACAGTCAGGACGTGGCCGGAGAGCTCGCGCGATCGTCGGTGGTCGTGCACGGAAGCCGGGCGCCTGAAGGCTTCGGGCAGGTCGTCGTCGAAGCGATGGCTGCAGGTCGTGCCGTCATCGCCACTGCTGCTGGCGGCCCATCCGAGGTGATCCGTCACGGCGTGGACGGCCTCCTCGTGCCACCAGCCGACGTCGAGGCACTCGCCGGGGCGCTGCGCTTCCTGCTCGTCGACCCTGCTCGTCGAGCAGAGCTGGGAGCTGCTGCGCATGCTTCTGCTCAGCGCTTCTCGACAGCGGTGATCGTTCCTCAGCTGGAGCGAACGCTCCTGCGATGGACGGCCTGAGCCAGTTCGCTGCCCTTCCGAGCGTCAAGGATGGCTCGGGTCCACTGCAGATGCGCTGGACCCGAGCCTTCGTCGTGCCCGCAGCCGTCGGGTTGTCGAAGGGACTGCTGCGGCGGTCGGTGGGACGTCGGCGCTCAACGCTCGGATCCGCGACGGCGCGACAGCAGACGCGCGTTGCGACGCAGGCGGGGAGAGCAGCACGACCCGACGCCGGCAGTCACGAGCGCTGATGCGGCGGCCCAGCCAAGGGCCCATCCGCTCGGAGCGGTGTAGTTCGCGATCGCCGCTGCTGTTGCTCCAGTGAGGAGCGCGGTCAGCGCAGGAGCCCCCACGGCACCCACGAGATCTGTCACACGGATCGGCGTCCGATGGGCGACCCAGAGAAAGCCGGGCACAGCCGTCGCGACGGTCACGATCGACGTCGCCAACACCATGGTCTGCAGGCCGATGACGGGACCGAGTGCGAAGCAGAGGACGAGCAACGGGCGGTTGACCAGGACGTCCCATCTGGTCTGCCGTGCGGCCACGCCCGACGCGAGCGCGAGGACGGAGGTTCCCCCCGCGATCACCAGCCCGAACGCAGCAGGGAGCATCGCCAGGAACAGCGGGACCGTGCCGGACCACTGAGGCCCGAACGCGAACTCGACGATCGGCGCTGCGAGCGCGACGCACGTGGCGAAGGCCGGCCAGAGCGTCGCGCTCGCGAGGTTGAGGACAGCGACGAAGGCAGTACGGAAGCGCTCAGGCTGGTCCTGGAGCCGACCGAGTACCGGAACGGCGATCCGCCGGAGCGGACCGTTGACCTGTTCGAGCGGTAGCGTCACGAGCTGGGCAGCTTGTACGTAGAACCCTGCGGCTGCCTGACCGAACAAGACCGCCACGAACACACGATCGAGACTCCGGACAGCCCATTCGAGCACCTGCGTGAGTGAAGCGTTCGCGGCGAAGACGAGCTGCTTGCGCATCTGTCGGAGCGGCTCACGCGGTCCGGGCCGCCACGGCGAGAGCAGTCTGATGGACAGGCAGAGGACCGCGGCGTACCCGGCTGCCTGGACGAGGAGCGCCGAAGCACCTCCGCCCGTTGCCGCGACGGCGATCGCCAGGGTCGCGGAGACGAGTGCTGCACTGATCTCTGCGAGGCCGACAGCGCCGAGTCGGAGGTTGCGGACGAGGACCGCAGTGGGAACGGCGCTGTACCCGGCCATCACGTAGACGGCGGCCATGGCGAACGGTCCCCACCTGCCTCCTGCAAGCGGGAGAGCTGCGGGTGACGCCCCGACGATCACCCAGGCTGCGCCCAGTGAGAGACCCGCAACGACAGCGATGCGGTGCAGCATGCTCGCAGCAGACGGAGTCAGGGCCGAGTCATGGGCGATGAGCCAGGTGATACCGCCGGATCGAAGCACTTCGGCGGCGGTCACCGCGACGAGCAGCGCAGCCGCTGCCCCGTACTCATCGGGACCGATCAGCCGGGCGACCACGATCATCGCCGTCAGTTGGACGGCGAAACGCGCCCATGACGTCGCCGCGGAACGGAGAGCACCCGCAGCGGCCGTCGGCCCGCTGGGGCGCGCGTCCGCCCAGTCCACACCAGTAGTGCGCCGGGGCGACGTCATGAGCGCGTCTTCTCCACGGTGGGCGTCAGTGCTGGACGGTGTTCGAGGAGCCCTGGTCGTCGATCTCCGGCTTCGACTTCGTGGTGACTCGGTTCCCGTCTCCGGTGATCGTGACGCTGCCGATCGACGGAGCGTCGATGCCGTTGATGGCACCGTTCACGGTCAGTTCCTCGGTCGCACCGAGGTGGATCACCGCGTTGCTCGTGTTGATCGTGACCCGGGCGCAGTCCGGGACAGTGACGTCCTTGTTGTTCACGTCTTCGACGATCGCCGAGCCGTCCTCACAGCGGACCTCGGTCTTCTCGAGAGCCGGAAGCGTGGGCTTCGCTGTCGGGTTGGCGGTACGGATGTCCGTCGGACGTGGTGACGCGGAAGCGGTCGGCGACGTCTTGTCGCCGTCGGGGGCGGAGTCCGCGGAGCAGCCGGAGACTGTTGCGGTTGCTGCAGCAAGGATGAAGACGGTGGTGATGTGACTGGCACGCATGGTGGTTCCCTTCTTGGATACTTCAGCATAGCATGTGAAATACAAAAGGGCACCCGGAGAGGGTGCCCTTTCGTCTCCTCCGGGCTTCGCTTACCCGGTGATGGTGATGCCGATGTTGGTGTAGCTGTACTTGCCACCCTTGGTCAGCTGGCGCGCCCAGAACTGGTACGGGCCGGCCGGCAGGTCGAGTGCAGTGGTGAGCTCCCAGTTGCCGTCGGTTGCGGTCGTGCTACCGAAGACGCTGTCAGAGGTGAAGTCAGTACCGGTGACCGTGACCAGGGAGTCGGCCAGTGCCGTGCCGCGGAACGTGATCGGGCCGGTACCGGTGATCGTGCCCCCGGTGGGGCTGGTGAAGGCGAGATCACCTTCCTGGCCGTAGTCGAGGTTCACGGTGGTCGGCTCGGAGACCTGTTCACCGAGCTGCTGGGTGATGCTGAACTCCTGGTCGCCGTAGCCGACCCGCGTCGGATCGATGCCGATGTTGTAGAGCCCGGACGGCTCCGTGATCGTGGTGCGGCCGATCTCGTCACCGTCGGTGTCATGGGCGATCACGGTCGCACCGGGCGTCCCGATCCCGGCGATCCCGGCCCACTGCGCATCGTCCTCGGGGAAGTACCCCTCCGCGGTCGGCTTCGCCGTCACGGGCGGAGCGACGTGGACGTTCACGGGGGCGTACTCGATCTTGCCGCCCTTGGTGCGCTGGTTGACCCAGAACTGGTACCCACCGTCGGGGAGGGTGATGTCGGAGTTCGTGATCTCCCAGGTGCCGTCCTCGACCGAGGCCGTGCCGACCTCGGTGAAGTCGACACCGCGGACCTGGACGACACCACCCTCGTTGCCGGTGCCGGTGAAGCGCAGCGGCGAGCCCGGGATGGAAGTGCCCTCGGACGGGGTGGTGAAGGCCGGGGCGTTCTGGCCGTAGTCCAGACGGACCGTGGTCGCGTCGGAGACCTGCTCACCCGTCTGCTGGGTGACGGAGAACTCCTGGTCGCCGTAGCCGACCTTCGTCGGATCGATGCCGATGTTGTAGAGCCCGGACGGCTCCGTGATCGTGGTGCGGCCGATCTCGTCATCGTTCGCGTCGCGGGCGATCACCGTCGCACCGGGGGTTCCGATGCCCGCGATGCCCGCCCACTCCGAGACGTTGCTCGGGAAGTAGCCCTCGGCAGTCGGCGCGGCGGCGGTCGGGGACGTCACCGTGACGTTGAGCTGGGCGTACTCGATCTTGCCGCCCTTGGTGCGCTGGTTGACCCAGAGCTGGTACCCGCCGTTGGGCAGGGTGATGTCGGAGTTCGTGATCTCCCAGGTGCCGTCCTCGACCGAGGCCGTGCCGACCTCGGTGAGGTCGACACCGCGGACCTGGACGACACCACCCTCGTTGCCGGTGCCGGTGAAGCGCAGCGGCGAGTTCGGGATGGAACTGCCCTCGGACGGGGTGGTGAAGGCCGGGGCGTTCTGGCCGTAGTCCAGGTGCACCGTCGCGGCAGGGGACACCGAGCTGCCCGTGCTCTGGGTGACGAGGAACTCCTGGTCGCCGTACCCGACCTTCGACGGATCGATGCCGATGTTGTAGAGCCCGGACGGCTCCGTGATCGTGGTGCGGCCGATCTCGTCACCGGCGGCGTTGTGGGCGATCACGGTCGACCCCATCGCCCCGATGCCTGCGATTCCGGCCCATTCCGAGACGGCCTCCGGGAAGTACCCCTCAGCGGTCGGGGCATCGAGCTGCGACTTGCCCGGGTTCACGGTCACCTCGGCGGTGGTGACGTTGTTGCCCTTCGAGACACCGGCGACGACGAGCTGGTACTCGCGGTCCTCCAGGTCGTTCAGCACGATGCGGTAGCCGTTGGTCGCGGTCGCCTGGCCGAGGACGACCCGGGGGTTGCCCTTCTCGTAGACGCGGATGAGCGAGTTCGTCTGAGCAGTGCCCGAGACGACGAGCGGCTGCCCGGCATCGAGCTCCGCGCCGTTCTCCGGGCTCGAGACGGCGACACCGGCGCCGTAGGGGATCGTGACGTCCTGCGGGGTCGCGTCCTCGTCGCGGATCTCCTGCGTCGCGGTGAGTTCGTAGTCACCCGCGGCGTTCGGGGCGTTGACGGGGACCTCGAAGGAGCCGTCCTCACCGGTCATGGTCGTCGCGACCTGCTTGGTGCCGCTCTTGACCTTGATGGTGGTGTTCTTGCTGGCCGAACCGGTGAGCTTGGCGACCGCCTCGACGTTCGCTTCGGAGAGCTCCGGCTGGACCGACAGTGGCGTGACCGGCAGGTCCACGTCGACGTCGCTCTCGGCGATGAGCTCAGCGCCGTTGTAGGCCTTGAGGTGCACCGACGTGTTGCCCAGCGCGAGGGCGCTGAGGGCCTGCGACCACTTGCCGTCCTTCGCGGCCGCGTTGTAGGTCTTCTTCTTGCTGTCCTTGTCGAGGTAGGAGACCTCGACGTCGGTCGCGTCGTCCGGTGCCACCCCGTCGAGCAGAGCCGTGCCGGCCTCGAGGTCCACGTCCTGCACGTCGGCACCGAATCCGGCGAGGTTCGTCGGCAGACCGACGAAGCCCGCTTCGTCCGGCTGGGATGACAGCTTGAAGAAGGGGCCAGAGGAGCTTGAACCCTGGATGCTGGAGACCAACCACGGCGTGTCGCCGATGTACCTCTTGCTCTTCAGCAATCCGTCTTCGATCGTCCACTCGCTCGCGTCGTAGCCTGAAAAGCACTGCTGTGAGACCGCTGAACGCAGCCCGTTGAAGGGGGCGGCCCACAAACATTCGGGGAAGTTGGACTGACGGTTTGAGTCCAAGGTCCAGTAGTCCGCGCCGTCGATCGTCTCTGCGAAGTGAGCGGTGAACGACATCGCGCCCTGTTTCGCTTGCTCAAGTGTCGTCGCCGACAGCACCTTGCCGTAGGAGTTCTGGTCAGCGAAGTAGTTGTACCCGGTCGGGGTCTTCGAGATGAGCTGGAGGGTTGCCCCCTCCTCGCCGACCTCGTACTCGTGCGTCGACGACGCCTTGGTCTCGGTCGCGGCGCCGGCCGGCATGATGCCGAACCCGAGTCCGCTGATGACGGTCGTCGCGGCCAGGACGCCAGCGCCCAGCTTCCCGACGGTCTTCTTCTTGGCCATCTGTGTGGTGTCTCTCTGTTCGTGACGGGACATCCCGGACCCCACGGCTGCGGAGTGTCGGGAGCGGATCAGGCCGCGACTCCGCGGCAGAGAACGAATATATCACATCTGAATACGGAATAGCACTAGGGTCCTCCTGACCACGTTCCCTGAGGAAGAGGACATCGATGCACCGTCCACCCCTGATCCGCACCGCGGCGCTCGCCGCGGTCGGCCTGACGATCGCTGCGCTGCTGACACCGGCGGCAGCGACAGCAGCGCCGACAGACCCGACGGCTCCGGCCGCGCCCGCAACACAGGCACCCGCCCCCCAGAGCCGCACCGTCGCCAACCAGCCCACCGGCGTCAGCCTCACCGCGATCGACTCCCGGACGTACCGCGTCACCGGCACGCCGCACTGCGGCCTGTTCGAGTCGCCGTGCCAGATCCACGTCGGCAACGTCGGCGGCGACTACCACTGGGACGGCGGGACCTCGACCGCGGTGTTCGCCAACTGGCGCTACGGCGAAGCGAAGACCCCGGAGTTCTGGACCTACGGCTGCACGCTGTTCGGCTGCAAGGACTCCGCGCACGTCCGGGGCAACCCGGTCGTCCGTCCGTTCCCGGACCAGAAGCTCACGGCGAGCGTCGTGCGGCAGGACGACGCGCAGCGGACCGTGACGGTCAGCGGCAACGCGACCGGCGGCGCCGAGGTCCGCCGGAACGACAACCGGATCGCGACGGCGACGTCGGCCGACCCGGGGGTCTGGAGCGCGACGGTCTCCGGGCTCTCGGTCGGCTGGAACACCCTCGTGTTCGAGCAGTACGTCCGCGGCACCTACAAGGGCCAGGCGCTCGTCTCGGTCCAGATCGCTGCGCCGACCCAGCCGGAACGCATCGTGGGGGACAGCGGCAGCGCCACCCTCGAGCGGGCTGCGACGACCCCGGTGTCGGCGTCCTTCACCCCGCGCTCGGCCTTCTCGACGCCGTCCGGGTCGATCGAGTTCCACGCCCCGGCGGGCACCACCTTCGCGACGGGCCAGGACCGACAGCGCGGGCAGCGGTTGTCGGGCGGCTCGTGGTCGGACTTCAGCGGGGACACCCTGGTGAGCGGTGTCCGGTCCGCGGACGGTCGGACCTACCGGTACTCCCTGGCGAACCGTGACTGGGGTGTCGCGAACGGCCAGCGGTTCCGCTTCACCATGGGTGTCGAGACACCACTGGGCATCACCCAGACCTCGAGCTCGATGACGGCTCGCCTGGTCGGGTCGATCGCCGCCGGGTCGTTCGACACCACGGCGACGGTCCGGACGACGGTGAACGACAAGGCCCTCACCGCGCGGGTGACGGACGTCGACCAGTCCGCGCGCAGTGCCACGCTCGAGGGCACCACGCCGGCCCGGACGACCGACCTCGAGATCACCTGGACACGCAACGGTCAGCAGACCACCCGGCGCATCCAGCCGACGAGCCCGGGAGCCTGGACGGCCGCGCTCGACGGGCTCGAGTACGGCGCGAACACGGTCCGGGTCGAGGCGTTCGCCAACACCACGTCGATCGGCTCGACGGACGTGCAGGTGGAGGTCCCGCGTCCGGACTTCAGCGCCACCGCCCGGTTCGATGACGACGTGGACGTCCCGGTCGTGGTCGGCGGCTCCGGTGCCACCGGGTCGACCGTCGAGTTGTCCGACGGGCAGACCAGCGTCGCCGTCGTCCCGGTGCGTGACGGACGCTGGGAGGTCTCGCTCCCCGCTCCGGACCGCGGTGGTGTGCGGACGCTCCGCGCCGAACAGCGCCAGGGCGGCCAGGTGACCGACCGGGCCGACGTGTCGATCGACTACGGCGCCGCCGTGCGGATCACCTCGCCCGGGGACGGCTTCATGGTCTCGCCGGTCTTCCCGGAGGTCCTGGTGACCGGTCGCGCAGCTGACGGGGCGATCGTCACCCTGACCGACCGGAACGCGCCGGGCGTCGTCCTCGGTCGGGCGGTGGCCCGAGATGACGGCACGTGGGCGATCAGGACGCCCGCCCTCGACGACCAGGACCACCTGCTGGTGGCTACGGCTCGTTCCCGTGGCGCGAACACCACGACGACGACGCTCTCCATCGTCGGTACTCCCTGACCGGAGGCCATCACCAGGGTGCGCCGACCGGCTCCCGCGGGACCGGTCGGCGCACCCTGCTGGGAGCTCTCGGAGTGCTCGCTGAGGGGCGGGGAGTTGGATGGTCGGCATGACCACCGTTCCGAACATCACGCTCAACGACGGACGCACGATCCCCCAGCTCGGCTTCGGCGTCTACCAGATCGATCCCGCCGAGACGAAGGCCGCGACCCTGGCCGCGCTCGAGGTCGGGTACCGCCACATCGACACCGCCGAGATGTACGGCAACGAGAAGGAGGTCGGCGAGGCGATCGCGGAGTCCGGCATCGACCGTTCCGAGATCTTCGTCACGTCGAAGCTCAACAACGGCTTCCACGCCCCCGAACTCGCTGCCGAGAACGGCAAGAAGTCGGCCGACCTGCTCGGCGGCTACACCGACCTGTTCCTCATCCACTGGCCCCTGCCGACCGTCTCGGACTTCGTCCCGACGTGGAAGGCCCTCGAGGAGCTCTACCACGCCGGCACCAGCCGCAGCATCGGTGTGAGCAACTTCCAGGCCCACCACCTCAACCGCCTCGCCGCGGAGACGACCGTCACCCCGGCCGTCAACCAGATCGAGGTGCACCCGTACCTCGCGCAGGAGGAGCTCCGCGCCTACGGCCGCGAGCACGGCATCGCCACCGAGGCCTGGTCCCCGATCGCACAGGGTCTCGTCCTCGACGACGAGACGATCGTCCGCATCGCGGGCGCCACGGGCAAGACCCCGGCGCAGGTCGTCCTCCGCTGGCACATCCAGCGCGGCGACATCGTCTTCCCGAAGTCGGTCACCCGTTCGCGCGTCGAGGAGAACTTCGCGATCTTCGACTTCGAGCTCTCCGATGAGGACATGACGGACATCACGGTGCTCGACAAGGGTCACCGCACCGGCCCGGACCCCGACACGTTCGACTACGTCCCGGCGTAGTCCGATCCGACACGACGAAGCCCCTGCACCGATCGGTGCGGGGGCTTCGTCGTGTCGAGCGGGGTCAGCCGGTGGCGACCGAGGCGGTCACCGTGAACTTCGCGGTGCGCACGACCTGTCGGGTCGGGCCGACCAGGCGTTCGAGGACCGGGCGGTACCGCAGGTGCGAGTTCCAGACGCACCACAGTTCGCCGCCGGCCTGGAGGATCGTGGCCGCGTTCCGGAACATCGCCTCGGCTGCGTCGGTGCTCACCGTGGTGCCCTCGTGGAATGGTGGGTTGCACAGCACGAGCTGGGCGCTGCCGGCGTCGATCTCGTCCCCGGCGTCGCTGCGGAGGACCCGGACCCGGTCGGCGACGCCGTTCGCCTCGGCGGTCGCGGTGGTCGAGGCGACCGCGGTCGAGGTGACGTCCGTCGCGATGACCCGGACGGCCGGCCGGCGACGTGCGAGCTCGACCGCGATGACGCCGTTGCCGCTGCCGAGGTCCACTGCGGTCCGGGCCGTGGGCACCGCGTCGTCCATCGCCTCGAGCAGCACCCGCGTCCCGAGGTCGAGTGATGCCCCGGCGAACACCCCACCGTGCGCAGCGATCGTCATGCCGAGTTCGTCGAGGTGCACGCGCCGGGGCCACGGAGCGGTGACGGCAGCGCGGGCAGCGGCGGCGGCGAGGGGGTCCTGCGCGACGAGCAGTCGGCTCTTGCCCCGACCGCGTGAGGCCGTGACGTCGCCGAAGTACCGGCGGAGGACGTCGTTCTGCGACAGGGTCATGTGCTTGTTGACGCCGCCGCAGAGCAGCACCACGTCGGGGGCGGCCCACCGCGCGACGGCCCGGGCGACCTCGTCCAGCCGGTCGTTCGACTTCGGCAGGCGGAGCAGCACGAGTCGGACGTTCCGGAAGGCGTCCTCGAGGCTCCGGGGATGGGTGAAACCACGGCGTCCGAACGTGCCGGCGGCGGCGCCGAGAGCCCGCTCGCTCGTCAGGGAGTCCTGCACGACACGGATGCCGTCGGCTCCGTGCAGGGACAGCAGCCCGAGCGTCAGGACGCCGTACCGGTCGTCGACGACCGCGACCTCGCCGGGTTGCCGGAGTGCGTCGCCGTGCACGTGCGGCGCCTCGTCGAGCAGGAACCGGTCCGTGCCGTCGATGGTCATCAGGTCCGGACCGCGGTCGGCGGGGGAACGGCGGAAGTGGTCCGCGAAGTCGAATGACGGCACGGTCCGAGGGTAACCGGGCCGGACTGGCATCCGGACCACACAACGGGAAGCAGTGGTATGTCACACGCGACACAGACCGTTCGGGACCCTACGCTCGTGAGTTCCCGGACCGTCCGGGCCTGGTCGAGCAGCGAGAGTGCCGATGTTCCCACCGCGACACGACACCAGGCCGCTGCTGCGCGACCTCGCCCGTGAGCGTCTCCGCGCCGAGATCATGAGCGGGGCGGTCGTCCCCGGGCAGCGGCTCGACGATCAGGAGCTCGCCGCGCGCCTCGGGTGTTCGCGGACTCCGGTGCGCGAGGCCTTGGCCGACCTGGCACACCTCGGGCTCGTCGAGCTCCGGCCGAACCGCTACACCAGGGTGGCGGTCCCCGCGCAGGAGGACGTCGTCCCGGCACTCCAGGCCCTCGGGCTGCTCTTCGGCGGTGTGGTCCGGGTCACGGTGCCGCGACTGGGTGACCGGAGTCGCAGTGCGGTCTTCCGGCGACTCGGCGTGCTGCTCGACTGCCTCGAGGCGCCGTCGTGGCAGCCGGCTGCGGACGCCGCGACGCCGATCTACCGCACGTTCATCGACGAGTGCCGGAACCCGATGGTGACGGCGGCGCTCCGCGGCTCCCTCGACGGGCTGGTGTTCCGGCTCCGGCACCGCGACCTGCGGTCGGCTCTGCCCTGGCCGGACATCCGGAACAGCCTCATCGCCCTGCGCGTGGCGATCGACGTCCGCGACGGTCGACTCGCTGAGCGTGCGACCTGGTCAGCGCACCTGCTGCCGGACCCCGCCGGTCCGGATCCGGACCGGGACGACGTCGGGTGCGATCGTGTGTGAGACGTGTCTGCGCGTGACCGGCGGGTGCTCAGCGCTGCGGACGGTAGAGCACGACCGCGTTGTTGCGCTGCGGGCGGGCACCGGCGCGGAGGGAGACGGCGGCGCCGGTCGCGGTCGCCGCGAACACACGGGCACCCGGCCGGCTGATGAGCTGGTCGGCGAGGGCGCGCTCGAGGTCGCGGACGCGAGCCCGCAACAGGGTGTTCTCGTTCTCGAGTTCGAGCACCCGGCGGATCCCCTCGAGGGACACCCCTTCCGAGCCCAGTCGCGCGATCTCCCGCAGCTGGGTGATGTCGCGCATCGAGTACCGCCGGGAGCCGCCGCGGGTCCGACCGGGGACGACGAGCCCGAGCCGGTCGTACTGCCGGAGGGTCTGCGGGTGCATCTCCGCGAGCTCCGCCGCGACCGCGATCGCGAAGACGGGGGAGTGCTCGTCCAGGTCGGCCATCGGGCGCTCCTTCCGTCGGGTCTCGCAGGTGTCGATGTCGATGGGGCCGGCCGGGAGGCTCGGTGCCGGTTCCTGACGGAGCCGCACCGGGCCTCCCGGCCGGGTCGGACGCGACGCTAGCCGCGTGCCTTGGCGAGGATGTCCTCGCGGGGGTCCTCGTCGGGCAGGGCGGCCGCGAGGGCGTCGAGCGCCTCGCGTGCCTTGTCCGACAGGTGGGACGGGACCGCGACCTGGACGGTGGCGAGCAGGTCACCGGTGCCGTTCTTGGTCGTGACGCCACGGCCCTTGACGCGTAGGACGCGCCCGGACGGCGTGCCCGGGGCGACCCGCAGCTTGACGGTCGGACCGCCGAGCGTCGGGACCTCGATCGTGGCGCCGAGCGCGGCCTCGACGAACGTCACCGGCACGTCGATCCGCAGGTTCAGGCCGTCGCGCTCGAACACCGGGTGCTTCCGGACGGTGACGGCGACCACGAGGTCACCGGCTTCACCGCCGTCGGGGCTCGGCTCGCCACGCCCACGCAGCCGGATCTTCTGGCCGTCGGCGACGCCCGCGGGGATCCGGACGTTCACCTGCCGGCCGTTCCCCTGCGCGAGCTTGACGGTGTCGCCGGCGATCGCGGTGGCGAAGTCCAGGGTCGTCGTCGCGGTGACGTCGCGCCCCTTCGTCGGACCACCGAAGCCGCGGAAGCCGCCGGTGTTCTGGCCGAAGCCGCCACCGCCGAACATGCCGCCGAGGATGTCCTCGAAGCCGCCGGCACCGCCGCCGCCCTGACCGAAGCGGACGCGCTGTCCGCCACCGCCCTGGCCGCCGCCGAACATGCCGCCGAAGACGTCCTCGAAGCCGCCTTGGCCACCCGGGCCACCCGCGGTGAAGCGGGCACCGGAGCCCATGGCGCGGACCTGGTCGTACTCCGCGCGCTGCTCCTTGTCGGAGAGCACCGAGTACGCCTCGCTCAGTTCCTTGAACTTCGCCTCGGCGGCTGCGTCACCCGGGTTGGAGTCCGGGTGGTACTGCCGCGCGAGCTTCCGGTACGTCTTCTTGAGCTCAGCTTCGGATGCGTCCTTCGACACGCCGAGCACGGCGTAGAAGTCCTTGTCGAACCAGTCCTGACTGGCCACGGCTCACCTCCCTTCTTCCGTCGCCGGCACTCAGGCCGGGACCGCCACCGCGACCTTGGCGGCACGGATGACGCGGTCGCCGAGCTTGTAGCCCGGCTCCACGACGTCCGCCACGGTCTGGCTGGTGGCGCCCGGCGTGGGCAGCTGGACGATGGCCTCGTGCACGTTCGGGTCGAAGGACTCGCCCTTCTCGCCGATCTGCACGAGCTTGAACCGGTCGAAACCGCCGCGGATCTTCTGCGCGATGACGTGCATCGGGCCGTCGGTGAGGTCGCCGTGCGCCTCGGCACGGTTCAGGTCGTCGAGGGCCGGGAGCAGCGCCCGGACGACCTCGGCGATGACGACCTCGCGGTTGGCGTCCCGGTCACGCTCGACGCGCTTCCGGAAGTTCACCAGCTCGGCCTGCGCACGGAGCATGTCCGTCCGCATCTCGGCGACCAGGTCGCGGTCCGACGGCGAGAGCCGGTCCTCGGCGATGCCGGAGGCGGCATCGGCGAGGAGGGCTTCGTCCTCCGGGCTGAGGTCGTCGGCCGGACCACCGGCGGCGGGACCGTCGACCGGGACCTCGACGTCGGGGCCCTCGGCCTCGATCAGGTCCTCGGGCTCGGTCGCGTTGGTGGCGTCGCCCTCGACCTGCGGGTCCTGGGCGTCGTCGACGTTGCCGTTGTCGTTGTTCGGGTCAGCCATCGGTTACTTCTTGTCCTTGTCGTCCTCGTCGTCCACGACCTCGGCGTCGACGATGTCCTCGTCGTCACCGGCGGCCTGGCCTTCGGCACCCGCTTCCGGACCGGCGGCAGCGGCCGACTGGTCCTGCGCGTAGATGGCCTGGCCGATCTTGCCCTGGGACTCGTTGAGCTTGTCGAAGGCGGTCTTCACCGCGTCGTCGTCGTCACCCGCGAGGGCCGACTTCAGCGCGTCGACGTCGGCCTGCACCTCGGACTTGACGTCCGCGGGGAGTTTCTCGTCGTTCTCCTTGATGAGCTTCTCGATCGAGTAGGCGAGCTGCTCGGCCTGGTTGCGACGCTCGCTGGCTTCGCGACGGGCCTTGTCCTCGGCCGCGTGCTCCTCGGCTTCGCGGACCATGCGCTCGATGTCCTCCTTCGGCAGCGACGAGCCGCCGGAGATGACCATCGACTGCTCCTTGCCGGTGCCCTTGTCCTTCGCGGACACGTGCACGATGCCGTTGGCGTCGATGTCGAACGTGACCTCGATCTGCGGGATGCCCGCGGGTGCCGGGGCGATGCCGGTGAGCTCGAAGGTGCCGAGCGGCTTGTTGTCGCGGGTGAACTCGCGCTCGCCCTGGAAGACCTGGATCGCGACCGACGGCTGGTTCGAGTCGGCGGTGGTGAAGGTCTCGCTGCGCTTGGTCGGGATCGCGGTGTTGCGGTCGATGAGCTTCGTCATCAGGCCGCCCTTGGTCTCGATGCCGAGCGAGAGCGGGGTGACGTCGATGAGCAGGACGTCCTTGCGCTCGCCCTTGAGGACACCGGCCTGCAGCGCGGCACCGACGGCGACGACCTCGTCCGGGTTGACGCCCTGGTTCGGCGACTTGCCACCGGTCAGCGACTTGACGACCTCGGCCACGGCGGGCATGCGGGTCGAGCCACCGACGAGGACGACGTGCGCGATGTCGTTGACTGACACGCCCGCTTCCTTGATGACGTCGTTGAAGGGCTTCTTGGTGCGGTCGAGCAGGTCGGAGGTCATCTGCTCGAACTGTGCGCGCGAGATGGTCTCGTCGAGGTTCAGCGGGCCCTCGCTGGTGAGCGTGAGGTAGGGCAGCTGGATGTTGGCGCTGAGCTGGCTCGACAGCTCCTTCTTCGCCTGCTCGGCGGCCTCCTTGAGGCGCTGCTTCGCGATCTTGTCCGTGGAGAGGTCGACGCCGTGGTCGGCCTTGAACTTCTTGACCAGGTGGTCGACGATGCGCTGGTCCCAGTCGTCGCCGCCGAGGCGGTTGTCGCCGGAGGTCGCACGGACCTGGATGGTCGAGAAGTCGTCGTCCTTGCCCACCTCGAGCAGGGAGACGTCGAACGTGCCGCCACCGAGGTCGAAGACCAGGATGAGCTCGTCTTCCTTGCCCTTGTCGAGGCCGTAGGCCAGCGCGGCCGCGGTCGGCTCGTTGATGATGCGGAGGACGTTGAGGCCGGCGATCTCACCGGCGTCCTTCGTGGCCTGGCGCTCGGCGTCGTTGAAGTACGCCGGGACGGTGATAACCGCGTCGGTGACGTCTTCACCGAGGTACTGCTCGGCGTCGCGCTTGAGCTTGCCGAGGGTGCGAGCCGAGATCTCCTGCGGCGTGTACTTCTTGCCGTCGATGTCGGTCGTCCAGTCGGTGCCGATGTGGCGCTTGACCGAGGCGATGGTGCGGTCGACGTTCGTGACGGCCTGGCGCTTGGCGGTCTCGCCGACCAGGACCTCGCCGTCCTTCGTGAAGGCGACGATGGACGGCGTGGTGCGGAGGCCCTCGGCGTTCGCGATGACGGTGGGCTCACCGCCCTCGAGCACGCTGACGACCGAGTTGGTGGTTCCGAGATCGATTCCTACTGCGCGTCCCATGGGACTCCCTTTCGGTAGTGGAGCAAAGTCTGCTCGGACTTGCGTCCGATGGACTCAACTCTACTCCGGACTGGCTGGGCGTCAAGGTGGACGGCTGGGAAGTTGCGCCGAGTCGACTCAAGTCCTGCTCTGTGGTCGCGTCGACCCCGGATCAGTCGAGTGCCGCCGTGATGTACGCCGACAGCGCCTCGCCGTACGCGATCGCCGGGTCCGCCGCGGCGAAGGACCGCTCGACGCCGTCGATCCGGGCGGTGACCGTGTGCAGGGCCCCTGCCGCGGGCGAGGTCGTCCGGGTCAGTCCGACGAACGCGGGCCCGAGCAGTTCGCGCAGCTGGTCCTCGCGCGGCAGCCAGAGCGACTCCTCCGCCGTCACCGAGTCGAGCGCCCACTCCGTCGTCCCGTTGAAGCCCAGGATGGTGCCGGTCGGGTGGTCGTGACGTTCGACGGTCATCTCGGACACCGTGTAGACGTCTTCGTCGATGCCCGGCTTGTCGATCACGAAGCGGTCGCCGGTGTCCGGGTGCCAGCGGAGGCCGGCGTCACGCAGGGAGCGGGCGAGTTCGACGCTGATCATGCGCTCCACCCTGGCACTCGCGGTTCCGTCCCGGCCGGGAGGTCCGTGGCACGTCCGCGCACACCGCGCGCCCCGTGGACCGCGCGTCCACACCTCGGACCGGGATGCCGGGCAGCCGTACTAGCATCACCGAGCATCCCCACGTGCGACCGCCCGCCGGTCCACGTGCGCGACGTGACGACGCCCGGGCGACCGGTGCCGTGCCTCCCGGCCGTGGCCGACGAGGCGGCGGCGAGTCGGACGACGTCCCGGACCGCGCTCGACGCGGACCGATCCGCCAGCAGAGAAGGACCCGCATGACCCTCGAACGCGAGGAACTCCGCGACGACTGGACCGTTTCGGCGGCCGAGGAGGGCGCGCGTGACGACCTGCCGCAGGCGGTGCGTGGCCGGGCCCTCCCGGCGACCGTGCCCGGTCAGGTGCACACCGACCTCGAGCGCGAGGGGCTGCTGCCGGACCCGACGTTCGACCGCAACGAGTCGTCGACCGCGTGGGTCGGACAGACCGACTGGGTCTACCGACGGGTCGTCGACGTCGACCCACGCGGGTTCGAACGCGTCGACCTGGTCTGCGACGGCCTCGACACCGTCGCCACCCTGACGCTCGACGGCGTGCAGGTCGGGACCACCAAGAACATGCACCGTCGCTACCGCTTCGACCTGCTCGACATGACCGACGGGACGAACGCGAACACCGACCGCGAGCTCGAGGTCCTGTTCGAGTCGCCGTACCGCGAGGCCGAGCGGGTCGCCGCCCGCGCCGGCACGATGCCCGGCCCGTACGACGAGCCGTTCCCGTACGTGCGGAAGCAGGCCTCGAACTTCGGCTGGGACTGGGGCCTGACGGCGGTCACGAGCGGGCCGTGGCGTCCGGTCGCGATCGAGCGGTGGTCGACGGCTCGGCTGCGGGACGTCCGGCCGTTGGTCGACGTCGAGGCGGGGGAGGGTGTGCTCGACGCCCACATCGCGTTCGAGCGCTCCGGCATGAACGACCTGGACCAGGACGGCGAGGACGACGACCTGGTGCTCGTCGTCACGGTCTCGGGCCACGGCACGAAGCAGCGTTCCCGGGTGAACGTGACGCCGAAGGAGGACGAGGCCGTCGTGACGGTCCGGATCCCCGAGGCCGAACTGTGGTGGCCGCGCGGGTACGGCCCGCAGCCGCTGTACGACGTCGAGGTGCACCTGCAGACGGTCGACGGCGACGTCCTCGACCGCACGTCCTTCCGCACCGGCTTCCGCTCGGTGCACGTGGACACGGCCGAGGACTCGGTCGGTCGGCCGTTCGCGATCCGGGTGAACAGCACCCTGATCGACGTCCGCGGGGTGAACTGGATCCCGGACGACGTCATCGTCTCGCGCGTGACGAAGGAGCGGTACGCCGAACGGCTCGACGCGGCCGTGGCGCTCAACACGAACCTGGTGCGGGTGTGGGGCGGCGGCGTCTACGAGTCGCACGACTTCTACCAGCGCTGCGACGAACTCGGGCTGCTGGTGTGGCAGGACTTCCTGTTCGCCTGCGCTGCGTACCCGGAGATCGAGCCGATCCGCAGCGAGGTCATCGCCGAGGCGCGGGACAACGTCGGCCGACTGGCCCGACACCCCTCCCTCGTGGTCTGGAACGGCAACAACGAGAACATCTGGCTGCACGACGCCGACGGGTGGGGCGATGAGCTCGGGGACCGCGGTTGGGGCCTCGACTACTACCTCGACCTGCTGCCGACGATCGTGGACGCGGTCGACCCGTCCCGCTTCTACACCGTGGCGTCGCCGTGGTCGGGGTCGGAGGCGCTGGCCGCGAACGACGTGGACAACGAGACGCACCACTCGTGGGACGTCTGGAACCGGGTGTCGGACGAGCACTACCGCGACTCGGTGCCGCGCTTCGTCTCCGAGTTCGGCTGGCAGGCGCCGCCCGCGTGGCGGACGCTCCGCGAGGCCGTCACGGACGACCCGATGACGCCGACCTCGCCCGGGGTCGTGCACCACCAGAAGGCCGACGACGGCATGGGCAAGCTCGCCCGCGGTCTCGAGCCCCGGTTCGGCGAGGGCTGGGACGGCGACCTCGACCGGTGGCACTGGCTCACGCAGCTGCAGCAGGCGCGCGCCATCGCGACCGGGATCGAGCACTGGCGGACGCACTGGCCGCGCACCACCGGCGTCGTCGTGTGGCAGCTCAACGACCTGTGGCCGGTGTCGTCGTGGTCGGCGATCGACTCGGCCGGTCGCCGGAAGCCGCTCGCGCACGAGCTCCGTCGCCTGTACGACGACGTCCTGGTGGCGGTCCGGCCGGTCTCGACCGTGGTCACCACGGTCACGCCGCTCGCGCCGGGGGTGGAGCGCGAGGACCCGACGGGAGGCGCGCACCCGCCGACCGCGCAGCTGCCGGTCCCGCAGTCGTCGGACCTCGACACCCCTGCCTCCCCGGTCGAGGTCGCCGTCCGGTCGGCCCGGAACGGCATCGACTCGGTGGTCCGGGTCCGACGGATCGACCTCGCCGGGCAGATCCTGGCCGAGGAGTACCTGCCCGTGGTGCTCGACGGCCCCGGGGTCGCCGTGGTCCGGCTGCCGGCCTCCGTCGGTGTCGTCGCGGACCCGCGGGGTGAGCTGATCGTGGCGGACATGGACTGGCGCCGTGCGGTGTGGACGCCGGCTCCCGACCAGGACATGCGCTGGCAGCCGGCGCACTACCGCGTGACGGTGTCGGACGAGCCGGACCGCTCCGGCGTCCGGATGGTCGTCGAGGCGGAGTCGCTCGTGCGCGACCTGCTCCTGCAGCCGGACCGGGTCTCGCCGACCGGCACGGTCGACCGTGGCTTCATGACGCTGTTGCCCGGTGAACGGGTCGAGTACCGCGTCGCCGGTGTGACCGAGGCGGACGCGGCGGCACTCACCGCAGCGCCGGTGCTCTGGACGCTCGACCGGGTCCTCGCCGACTGACGTTGCCTCTGGCATGTGATATCTGAAAGAGGTATGCTGGATCCTCGAGCGTCGGTCGTCCGTCGTTCGCGGCGGCTGGATGACGGGTCGCCCCAGATCAGGAGGCCCGATGTCCCAGACCCTTCCCCGGTCGACGCGGTCCCGTGCGGTCGCCGCCGCCGCCGCCGCCGCCGCCGCCGCACCCGCACCAGCGCCCGCACCGGAGCGTCTCGTCTCGGTCCGCTGGGTCATGGCCCTGACGGACCTGGTGGCACTCGTGGTCGCCTTCGCCGCCGCGCACGTCGTGCGGTTCCCGGATGGCTCGCTGGTGCGTGCCCCCGTCGGTGTCGACTGGCTCGCCGGGCTGGCGACCATCGTGTTCTGGGCGGTCCTGCTCGTGACGATGCGGACGCGCGACCCTCGTGTCGTCGGGGTCGGCGGGGACGAGTACCGGCGGCTGCTCTTCGCGTCGCTGACGGCCGGCGGCACGCTGGCCGTGACCGCGTTCCTGCTCGACCTGCAGATCAGCCGCGGGTACGTGGCCGTCGCGTTCCTGCTCGCGTCCCTGCTGCTCGCCGTCAGCAGGAAGGCCTGGCGGACCGCGCTCGTCCGCCGTCGAGCCGAGGGGCGCCACCTGGTCGACGTCCTGCTCGTGGGCGACCTGGGCGACGTCGAGTACGTCGGGGACCGCATCGAGTCGACGCCCGCGGCCGGGTACCGCGTGCGGGGTGTGCTCGCAGACGGGTGTCCGGGCGGGCGCTTGGCCCTCAACGGGACGAACCGGGTGCCGGTGCTCGGCGGTGTCGACGACGTCCTCGACGTCGCGCGGCGGTCCGGCGTCGGGGCGGTCGTCTTCGCCGGCGCGGTCGCCGGCGGACACGAGCGTCTGCGGCGGCTGGGCTGGGAACTGGAGCGCGACGGCGTCGAGCTCGTCGTGTCCTCGCCGCTCGTCGACGTCGCGGCCGCGCGGGTGCACCACCGAGCCGTCGACGGTCTCCCGCTGATGCACGTCGAGACGCCGGACTACACACGACGCCCGAGCAAGCGGGTCTTCGACGTCGTCGGCGCGCTGTGCGGCCTGGTGCTGCTGGCTCCGGTGGCGGTCGCGGTGGCGGTGGCGATCCGTCTGGACGACGGCGGGCCGGTGTTCTTCCGCCAGCAGCGCGTCGGGCGCGGTGGCTCGGAGTTCTCCATCATCAAGTTCCGGACCATGTCCGTCGACGCCGAGGACCGGAAGGCGCAGCTGCTCGCGGCCAACGAGGGCGCCGGGCCGCTCTTCAAGCTGCAGGTCGATCCCCGGGTGACGCGCGTGGGGTCGTTCCTCCGTCGGACGTCGCTCGACGAGCTCCCGCAGCTCTGGAACGTCCTGACCGGGTCGATGAGCCTGGTGGGCCCGCGACCGGCGCTCCCGGACGAGGTCGCCGCCTACGCGGACCACGCCGAGCGCCGTCTGCTCGTGACCCCGGGGATCACCGGGCTCTGGCAGGTGAGCGGACGGTCGGACCTGGACTGGGCCGAGGGGGTCCGGCTCGACCTGCACTACGTCGAGAACTGGTCCTTCCTGCACGACCTCGTCATCCTGGCCCGGACGGTGCCGTCGGTCCTCCGGTCGCGTGGCGCCTACTGAGGGAGTGCGCGGGGGCAGCCTTGCGCAGGCGGGTGCACCCTGAACGAACGGTGTCCGTTGCTCCGCCCGCCTGTGATTCTCCGGCCCCGGCGGTTAGCATGGGGGGACCGCGGGACACCGCCGCACCGGTCGACGACGACCGGACCACGCGATCAGTCCCAGTACCGAAGGAGACATCATGTTCCAAGGCCTCACCGGACTCCACCTGGTGATCATCCTGGGCATCGTGCTGCTGTTGTTCGGTGCGACCAAGCTGCCGGCACTCGCGAAGGGCCTCGGCCAGTCGATCAACATCTTCAAGAAGGAGATGGACACCGACGACCGCAAGAAGCCGGCGACGCCGGACGTCACCGACGCGACGTCCTACGGTGCGACCGCGCAGCAGGCCGCTCCGGTCCAGCAGCCGGTCGTGAACCCCGGCCCCTCGGTGCAGACGAACACGGTGCAGCCCAACAACGACTCGCGCACCCAGTAGCGCCTCCAGACCGCCGATCCCATCGGCATCCCGGCCCCGGGACCGACAGCCCCCGTGCTCCTGCTTCGTCGCAGACCGCACGGGGGCTGTCGTCGTCCTGCCCGCCGCCACCACGGGCTGGCCGAGCGGCGCATGATGGCACCATGACGTCTGCCCCCGCCGCTGACCGGCCGGGAGGCACGGCACCCCTCCACGACGACCGTCGACTCGTGCTGGTGGTCGCGATCCTGTCCTCGTTCGTGGTCGGCCTGGACTCGAGCGTCGTCAACGTCGCCCTGCCCGCCATCCGTACGGAGCTCGGCGGCGGCCTGGTCGTGCAGCAGTGGACGGTCGACGCCTACCTCGTGACGCTCGGCTCGCTGATCCTCGTCGCCGGCTCGCTGTCGGACCTGTTCGGCCGGGTGCGCATCATCACGGCCGGGCTCGTCGTCTTCGGCATCGCCTCGGTGGTGTGTGCGGTCGCCCCGACCGGCGAGGTGCTCGTCGTCGCCCGGGCGTTCCAGGGCGTGGGTGGGGCGCTCGTCACCCCGAGTGCGCTGGCCCTCATCGTCGCGGCGTTCCGCGGGGCCGTGCAGGCGAAGGCGATCGGGACGTGGACGGCCTGGTCGAGCGCGGCGTCGATCCTCGGCCCGGTCGTGGGCGGGCTCATCGTGGACGGCATCGGCTGGCGGTGGATCTTCGTCGTCACGGCGGTGCCGATCGTGGTGACGATCCCGCTGGTCCGGCGGATCTCGGGTGACGTCGTCGCGGGGGACCGTCCTCGCGTGGACGTGGTGGGCGCGGTCCTCGCGGTGGTCGGGGTCGGCGGGGTGGTGCTCGGGCTCATCGAGCAGGAACGCCTGGGGTGGGGTGCGCCGGTCGTGGTCGCCGCCCTGGTCGTCGGCGCGCTGGCGCTGGTCGCCTTCGTGCCGTGGGAGCTCCGGGTGACGCGGACCTCCGGGTCGCCGCTCGTGCCGCTCGCGCTCTTCCGGGCCCGGAACTTCGCGGTCGGCAACCTCGCCACGCTGTCGATCTACGGCGCCCTCGGCATGGTCTTCTTCGTCGTCACGCTGTTCCTGCAGGAGGTCTGGGCGTTCCCGGCGTGGGTGGCCGGGCTCGCGACCCTGCCGCCGACCGTGGTGCTCCTGCTGCTCTCGACGACCGTCGGGGGACTGGCCGGGCGGTTCGGTCCGCGGTGGTTCATGGCGGCGGGCCCCGCGGTGGCTGCGGCCGGCGCGCTCCTCATGCTCACGGTCGGCGAGGACCCGAGCGGCTACTGGACGGGTGTGCTGCCCGGGCTGGTGCTCGTCGGACTCGGGATCACCCTCATGGTCTCCCCGCTGACGAGCGCCGTGCTCGGCTCGGTGCCGCAGCAGGAGGCCGGGGTCGGGTCCGCCGTGAACAACGCGGTCGCCCGGATCGCCGGCCTGGTGACCGTGGCGCTCGCGGGGGTCGTCCTCGGCGGCGAGGTGAGTGTCGGCGGCATCCACCGGGCGATGGTCGTGATGGCGGTCCTGCTCCTGGCCGGTGCCGTGGTGAGTGCCATCGGCATCGTGAACGTACGATCACCGGAAGCGGAAGAAACCAGCCCGTTGTAAAGTTGAGCCAGATGGACTCAAGGCGAGTCCGACGACTTCGTGACCACACGACCGACGCAACGGAAAGGACAACGCATGGCGAACCTCCAGGGCGCCCCTGACTCGCAGGAGAAGCAGAAGACCGCCCTCGAGCAGTACGGCGTCGACCTCACCGCGGTCGCCCGCAGCGGCAAGCTCGACCCGGTGATCGGCCGCGACGCCGAGATCCGACGGGTGTCACAGGTGCTCACCCGTCGCACCAAGAACAACCCCGTGCTCATCGGCGAGCCCGGTGTCGGCAAGACCGCCGTCGTCGAGGGGCTCGCGCAGCGCATCGTCGCCGGCGACGTGGCGGACTCCCTCAAGGACAAGCGGCTCGTCTCGCTCGACATGTCCGCCCTCATCGCCGGCGCGAAGTACCGCGGCGAGTTCGAGGAGCGCCTGAAGGCCGTCCTCAAGGAGATCGACGACTCCGACGGCCAGGTCATCACCTTCATCGACGAGCTGCACACCCTGATGGGCGCCGGCGGTGGCGAAGGGTCCGTCGCCGCGTCGAACATGCTCAAGCCGATGCTCGCCCGCGGTGAACTCCGGCTGATCGGGGCGACCACGCTCGACGAGTACCGCGAGTACATCGAGAAGGACGCCGCCCTCGAACGACGGTTCCAGCAGGTCTACGTCGGGGAGCCGAGCGTCGAGGACACCATCGCGATCCTCCGCGGGCTCAAGGAACGCTACGAGGCGCACCACAAGGTGACGATCAACGACTCCGCCCTGGTCGCGGCGTCGGCACTGTCCGACCGCTACATCTCCGGCCGCCAGCTGCCCGACAAGGCGATCGACCTCATCGACGAGGCCGCCAGCCGCCTGCGCATGGAGATCGACTCCAGCCCGGTCGAGATCGACGAACTCAAGCGCAGCGTCGACCGGCTGCGCGTCGAGGAGTTCGCGCTGAAGCAGGAGAAGGACGACGCGTCGAAGGCCCGGCTGTCGACCGTCCGCGCTGAACTGCAGTCCCGCGAGGAGCGGCTCCGCGAACTCGAGACCCGCTGGCAGGCCGAACGGGCGTCCCTGAACCGGATCGGCGAGCTCAAGCAGCAGCTCGACGAGCTGAACATGCGCTCGCAGCGTGCCCAGCGTGAAGCCGACTACGAGACCGTGTCCCGTCTGGAGTACGGCGAGAAGCCCCGCATCGAGGCCGAACTCGCCGCCGCCGAGCAGGCCGGGTCCGCCGACCGCATGGTGAACGACAGCGTCACCGACGAGGACATCGCCGCCGTGATCGCGCAGTGGACCGGCATCCCCGTCGGCCGGCTGCTGCAGGGCGAGACCGAGAAGCTCCTGCACCTCGAGAGCGAACTGGGCCGCCGGATCATCGGGCAGCGCACCGCCGTCGCCGCCGTCTCGGAAGCCGTCCGACGCACCCGCGCCGGCATCTCCGACCCGGACCGGCCGACCGGCTCGTTCCTGTTCCTCGGACCCACCGGCGTCGGCAAGACCGAGTTGGCGAAGGCGCTCGCCGAGTTCCTGTTCGACGACGAGAAGGCCCTCGTCCGCATCGACATGAGCGAGTACGGCGAGAAGCACTCCGTCGCGCGGCTGATCGGCGCCCCGCCGGGCTACGTCGGGTACGAGGCCGGCGGGCAGCTGACCGAGTCCGTCCGCCGTCGGCCGTACTCGGTGATCCTGCTCGACGAGATCGAGAAGGCCCACCCGGAGGTGTTCGACGTCCTGCTGCAGGTCCTGGACGACGGGCGGCTGACGGACGGTCAGGGTCGGACCGTCGACTTCCGGAACACGATCCTGGTCCTCACCTCGAACCTCGGCTCCCAGTTCCTCACCGACCCGGCCCTGACGCCCGAGCAGCGCGAGAGCGGTGTCCGCGAGCTCGTCCAGCAGGCGTTCCGGCCGGAGTTCCTCAACCGGCTCGACGACATGGTCGTGTTCCAGGCGCTCAGCCCGGACGACCTCGGCCAGATCGTCTCGCTGTACGTCGACCGTCTGGCGCGGCGGCTGTCCGGGCGCCGGCTCGACCTCGCGGTCACGCCCGACGCCCGTGCCTGGCTCGCCGAGCGCGGGTACGACCCGGCGTACGGGGCCAGGCCGCTCCGCCGGCTCATGCAGCGGCAGATCGACGACCAGCTCGCCCGGGCCATCCTGGCCGGGGACGTGCGGGACGGCGACACCGTACGTGTCGACGTCGCGGGCGACGGGCAGGCGCTGACGGTCGAGCCGTTCGCGCTGGCCGAAGGCGAGCTCGTCGAGGAGTAGGCGCGGTCGGGCGTCGGACGGGAGGCCCGTGGCCGGTTCCTGGGGGCCGGCCACGGGCCTCCCGGCTAGCGTCGGCGACATGCCCGAGATCAAGGCCCTGCGCCGCGTGACCGAAGCCATCGAGCACGCGAGCGTGCTCGATGCAGCCGTCGACTTCGACCGGAAGGTCGTCACCGCGTTCGCCCGCCCGCGGGCCGTGCGGCAGCTCCTGCACGGGGTGCCGTTCGGGCACCCGATCCACCCGCTGATGGTGCAGGTGCCGCTCGGTGCGTGGATCTCGGCCGCCGTCCTCGACCTGATCGGCGGGAAGGGCAACCGGAAGGCCGCGACGACCCTGATCGGCGTCGGTGTCGCCTCGGCCGGCAGCGCGAGCGTCGCCGGGTACGTCGACTGGTCGGAACTGGACCGCGAACAGCTCCGGACCGGGTGGGTGCACCAGGCCGTGAACTGGGTCGGCATCAGCATGTACGGGCTGTCCTGGCTGCAGCGGAAGCGCGGCAACCAGGCTTCGGGGAAGCTGCTGGCCTTCGCCGGACTCGGCGTCGTGAGCGTCGGCGGGTACCTCGGCGGACACCTGGCGTACCGGCAGCGTGCCGGGGTCAGTGACGCTGGCGAGGTGCCGTTCGACAAGTGATCGACCGCGCCTGATACTCTCAGCCGATCCACCGGTACATCACATGCAATAGGAGCATGCGCGTACTCGTGGTGGACGATGAACCCGCCCTCGCCGACCTCGTGGTCCGAGGGCTCCAACGGCAGGAGATGGCCGTCGACGTCGCGTACCGGGGCGATTCGGCCGACGAACTGCTCAGCGTCAACGACTACGACGTCGTGGTGCTCGACCGGGACCTGCCCGGGCTGCACGGGGACGAGGTCGCCCGGCGTCTCGCGGCCCGAGGGTCGCTGACCCGCATCCTGCTGCTGACCGCGGCGACCTCGTTGACCGACCGGGTGAACGGACTCGAACTCGGTGCGGACGACTACCTGACGAAGCCCTTCGAGTACCCCGAGCTGGTCGCCCGGGTGCGGGCACTCGGCCGGCGGGCGGTCGCCCCGGTCGCTCCGGTCCTCGGGCATGACGGTCTGGTCGTGGACACGAACCGGCGGATGGCGACCCGGGACGGCAAGCCGCTCGACCTGACCGCGAAGGAACTCGGGGTCCTCGAGGTGCTGCTCCGCGCGGACGGCCGGGTGGTCTCCGCCGAGGAGCTGCTCGAGAAGGTCTGGGACATGAACGTCGACCCGTTCACGACCGCGGTCCGGGTGACGATGTCGAAGCTCCGTCGGAAGCTCGGCGCACCCGACCCGATCCGGACGGTGCCCGGGCAGGGGTACGCCCTGTGAGCCGTGTCTGGAGCCTCCGGACCCGGACGGCCCTGGCCTTCGCGGTGACGTCGATGGCGTTGACGGCGGCGGCGATCGTCTTCGTGACGCTGGGGTCGCAACACGCGATCGCGGAGGTCGTGGTGGCGGATGCGAGCGGCGGCGTCGCGATCTCACCGGATGCCTCGGGTGGCCCTCGTCGGGCGACCGGGCCAGCACCCGACGGTGCCGCCGCACCCGGTGGCATCGCGATCGTCTCCCGCGTCGCCGCACTGCAGTGGCAGTGGTCGGCACTGGGCATCGCCGGTGCCGGGGTCGTCGCCGGGCTGACCGGGTGGCTGCTCAGCCGCCGGATGCTCGCGCCGCTGGACCGGATCGCCGGAACGGCCGAACGGATCTCGGCGTCGACACTGCACGAACGGATCGAGCTGCGCGGTCCGGACGACGAGCTCCGTCGGCTGTCGCGGACCATCGACGGACTGCTCGACCGGCTCGAGACGGCCTTCGCCAGCCAACGACGCTTCGTGGCGCAGGCGTCGCACGAACTGCGCACCCCGATCGCCGTCCAGCGTGCGGCGATCCAGATCGGGCTGCACGACGACGCCGACGCGGTGGACGTGGCCCGGGCGCGGGCGGAACTGCTCGAGCAGAACCGGCGGACCGAGCACCTGGTCGAGTCGTTGCTCGTCCTGGCCGAGGCGGAGCGCGGGCTCGACGGACGGACGGCGGACGTCGACCTCGGCGTCCTGGCCGGTGCGGTCGTCGACGAGGCCCAGGCGGCGGCGCGCGAGGCGGGCGTCCGGCTGTGCTGCACGGTCCTCGGTGTCGGTGCGGTCCGGTGCGAGCCCGTGCTCACTCGGCAACTCGTCCACAATCTGGTGGACAACGCGATCGAGTACAACGTCCCGGGCGGTCACGTCGACGTCGAGGTCGACCGCACGGTGCTCCGGATCCGCAACACCGGGCCGGAGCTCGACGTCGCGCTCGTCCCGACCCTGACCGAGCCGTTCCGACGCGCGAGCGCTGCTGCCGGTGGACGGCGGCACAGCGGGCTCGGCCTGTCCATCGTCGAGGCCGTCGCGCAGGCCCACGGCTGGCGGGTGTCCTTGGCGGCTCGACCGGGCGGCGGACTCGTCGCCGAGGTGGACGTTTCGCCGATGTGACCTGGGCGGTACGCCCGGCGAAACACGGTGTCCGGTGTCCTGGATGCATGCACACCACGACACGCACACGAACCAGCGCGAGGACACGGCTGCTCCTCGCGGCCGTCTCCGGAGCCGTGCTCCTGGCCGGACTGACCGCCTGCTCGGGCGGGACGCCGCCGAAGGGTGACGGGGCAACCGCAGCGGACGGCCCGGGCATCGGCGCGCGGTGGGGCTCCTGCATGCGGGCCGCGGGCTTCGACGTGCAGGACCCCAGCGACGACCAGGTCCGGTCGGGCACTGCCCTGGCCCCGGAGACCGGTGACCGCGAGGCCTTCGCGACGGCGGCGTCGACGTGCTCCGCCGACCTCGGCGTCGAGCAGGTGGACTCCGCCGAGAAGGACAGGTGGACACGGGAGTACGCCCGCGTCGCGTCCTGCATCCGCGACGAGTACCCCGACTACCCGGAGCAACAGCCCGGCGGTCTGTCGTTCAACCCGGAGGACTACCCGCGGGCGCTGGAGGACGGGTTCCAGGAGCGCGCCGACGAGTGCCTGGCGGAGTTCTCGCCCGACACGAAGTCCCAGCCGGTCGGCTGACCGCCGCCCGTCACGCCCATCACGACCACGAGGAACACAACATGACCAGACGACCCACACTGATCGCCGTCACCGCGGCGGTGCTGCTCCTGCCGGGGCTGCTGACCGCTTGCTCGTCCGGCTCCGACGACTCCACGACGACCGGCGCGGCGCCGACCCCGGTCAGCGAGCGTGCCGGCGAGGTCGGCTCGTGCATGCGCGACAAGGGGTACGACTTCGACGACTCTGCGCTGACCGGCGGCGACTTCACACTCGCTGCCCCGGAGGGTGTCGATCCCCAGCAGTACGCCCAGGACCTCGGCACCTGCAGTGGCAACCCGGACACCGGCGGCGTCGACGTCGGCGACGTGCCGCCGGGGCCCGAGGACCTGGCGTTCGCGAAGTGCATCCGGGACAACGGCTTCGACGACTACCCGGACGGCGCAGCGGCGCGGCGTGACTACCACCCGCGTGACGAGTCCGCCTTCTCCCAGGTCGAGACCACGTGCGTCACGACGGCCTACGGCGACCAGTCGGAGCCCCAGAAGGCGGGTCCGCGGTGAACGGGCCGGAAGCACGTCGCCGCACCACCCGGATCACGGTCACGGCTGCGTGCCTGGTCGCCGTCCTCGGCGCCGGAGCCGCGACCTGGGCGCTCCTCGACCCGCCGACCTCGAGCCAGGCGGCCGAGACGGACACGAGCACGGACGCGGGAACGTCGACCGGTACGGTCACGAAGGGCGACCTCGTGGCGTCGAAGACCATCGCCGGCACGCTCGGGTACGGGGCCCCGGTCGCCCTGCCCGGCGCGGCCTCCGGCACGCTCACCTGGTTGCCGACGCCCGGGCAGGTCATCCACCGCGACGACCCGCTGTACGCCGTCGACGAGCGACCGGTCCGGGCGATGCACGGCAGCACTCCGCTCTGGCGCCCACTCGCCGTCGGGACGACGGGCGCCGACGTCCAGCAGCTCAACGAGAACCTGGCCGCGCTCGGCTACGACGTGGCGCAGGACGGCGTCTTCGGGCGCCGGACGCTGGCCGCCGTCCGGCAGTGGCAGCGGGACCGAGGGCTGCCCGTCACCGGCCGGATCACGGCGGACCAGATCGCCTTCGTCGACGGGGACGTCCGGGTGGCCGCGGTCACTGGGCAGCTCGGGCAGCCGGCCGAGGGGGAGACCGAGGTGCTGCAGACGACGAGCACGAAGCGCGTCGTCACCGCCACCGTGCCGCAGCGCGACGCCGAACAGGTCGCCGTCGGCACCGCGGTCCAGGTCGTCGTGAACGGCGCCGGGGGTCCGATGCCGGGCGAGGTCGTCGACGCCGTACCGACCGAGTCCGACGACGGTGCCCAGGACGTGACCGTCACGGTGGCGTTCGACGCCGGGGACCGGAAGCTGCCGTCCGCGGCCTCGGCACAGGTCACCGCTCGGAGCGAGACCGCGCACGACGTGCTCTCGGTGCCGGTGTCCGCGCTCGTGGTCGACGGGGACGACACCGGGTCCGCCCCGCAGTACGCGGTCGACGTGCTCCGGCCCTCCGGTGAGCCCCACCGGGTGCGCGTCGAGGTCGGCCTGGTCGCCGACGGTCGCGCCCAGGTCACCGGCGACGTCCACGAGGGCGACGAGGTCGTGGTGCCCTCGTGAGCGTCGCAGCCGTCCTCACCCCGGGCGCCCCGGACGACCGGGTGCAGCCGGTGGGCGACGTAGTGCTGTCCCTCGACGACGTGTCGCGGAGCTACGGGGACGTCCAGGCGCTCCGCGGTGTCTCGCTCGAGGTCCGTCGCGGGGAACTCGTCGCCGTCGTCGGACCCTCCGGCTCGGGGAAGTCCACGATGCTGAACATCGTCGGCACCCTCGACCGTCCGAGTTCCGGCACGATCGCGATCACCGGGCAGGACGTCGGCACGATGCGCGACGACGACCTCTCCGCCCTGCGCGCCGAGCACATCGGGTTCGTGTTCCAGCACTTCCACCTGCAGGCGGGAGCCACCGCGTGGGAGAACGTCGCGGACGGCCTGCTCTACTCGGGTGTCCCGCGTCGGGAACGGCACGACCGAGCCGTCACCGCCCTGGGCCGGGTCGGGCTGGGGCACCGGGTCGACCACCGCCCCGGGCAGCTCTCCGGCGGTGAGAAGCAGCGCGTCGCCATCGCCCGTGCCCTGGTCGGGGAGCCGACCGTGCTGCTGGCCGACGAGCCGACCGGCGCGCTCGACACCGCGTCCGGTGCGGCGATCGTCGCGCTGCTCCGCGAACTCAACGCCACCGGGACGACCGTGCTCGTCATCACGCACGACCTGGACCTCGCCGCCTCCCTGCCACGGCGGGTCCGGATGCGCGACGGGCAGCTCGAGAGCGACAGCGCGGACCGTGCCGGCGGCCGCAGCGCCGGCGGCGGCAGCTCACCGACCGGAGTCGGCCGGTGAGCGCCCGGCGCACCCTCGGCCCGGGTGACCTGCTCCGGCTCGGCGTCTTCGGCCTCCGCACCCGGCCGACCCGCGTGGTCCTGTCGGCCCTCGGCATCGCGATCGGCATCGCTGCGATGATCGCGGTCGTCGGCATCTCGTCCTCGAGCAAGGCCGCCCTGGACCGCGTGCTCGACACCCTGGGCACCAACGTCCTGACGGCGACCCAGGCGCAGGGCTTCACCGAGGTCCCACCCCTGCCGGAGACGGCGGTCGCCTCGGTCCTCCGGCAGGACCCGGTGCTCGACGCGGCCGGGGTCGGCGCGGTCACCGACGGCCGGGTCTACCGCAACCCGTTCATCCCCGCCGCGGAGTCGAAGGGCATCGGCATGCTCGCCGCCTGGGGAGACGTGCCCGAGGTGCTCGGCGGGTCGGTCGCCTCCGGCCGCTGGCTCGACCCGACTGCCGATGCACCTGCCCAGGTCGTGCTCGGGTCCGCGGCGGCCCGGAACCTCGGCATCGACCGGGTCGACGCGAGCACCCGGGTGTGGACGGGGGACCGGTGGGTGCAGGTGGTCGGGGTGCTCGAGCCGTTCGGCCTGGCCGCCGACCTGGACAACCAGGTGTTCGTCCCTCGTGTGCTCGCGGCAGCGCTCGGCTTCGACGGGCACCCGACCGCCGTCTACACCCGGGTCGACCCGGACGACGTGGCACACGCCCGCGAGGTCCTGGCCGCTGCGATCAGCCCCGGCACACCCCAGGACGTCGGTGTCACGCGTCCGTCGGACGCCCTGGCCGCCAAGAACGCCACGGACGACTCGTTCACCGGTCTGCTCGTCGGGATCGGCGGGGTCGCCCTGCTCGTCGGCGGCATCGGCGTCGCGAACACGATGGTCATCACGGTGCTGGAGCGCCGGGCCGAGGTCGGTGTCCGACGGGCGCTCGGTGCGCGCCGGGCCGACGTCCGCAACCAGTTCCTGGTCGAGTCGCTGCTGCTGTCCTTCCTGGGTGGGGTCGCCGGGGTCGTGATCGGGCTCGGCGTGACCGTCGCGTTCGCGCTCAGCCAGGGCTGGCCGGTGGCGACTCCGCTCTGGGCGGTCGCGGGTGGCCTCGGCGCGACCGTCGTGATCGGCGGGGTGTCCGGCCTCTACCCGGCCAGCCGGGCGGCGAAGATCCCCCCGACCAGTGCGCTCGCCGCGGTGTGACGCGAGCGCGCTGGCCGCTGTGTGAACCCGCGGACGGGAGGCCCGCAGCCGGTCCGGCGGGCCGGTGGCGGGCCTCCCGTCCGTCCGTTGCGCGCCAGCACCCACCTGCGGTCGTGTTGGTTCGACCGCGGAACAGTTGCGTTCGTGTGGGGTTCGGACGTACAGTTCTCGAAACCCACGCGAACGAAGGAGTTCGGGCATGTACGCAACCGAGCGGCACGAGGCCATCGCCGCCGCCCTGCAGTCCGCCGGGCGCGTCTCCGTCGCCGACCTGGCCGACCACTTCGACGTCACGACCGAGACCATCCGTCGTGACCTCGGCGCCCTCGAGACCGCCGGCCTGCTGCGCCGGGTGCACGGCGGAGCGGTCCCCGCCGAACGCTCCAGCCTGGTCGAGCTCACCGTCGCCGAGCGCGAGGGCCAGCACGGCTCCGAGAAGACCGCGATCGCCCGGGCCGCCATGCGCCTGGTGCCGCCGACCTTCACCGGCTCGATCGCCATCGACGCCGGCACCACGAGCGGCGCCGTCGCCACCGAGCTCGCCCGCTGGGAGCCCGCCACCGCGGGTGCCACGATCACCGTCATCACGAACTCGGTGCCGATCGCCGCCACCCTGCAGCACAGCGAGCACGTCGAACTGCACCTGCTCGGCGGCCGGGTCCGCGGGGTCACGAGCGCCGCCGTCGGCACCGCGACCGTCGACCAGATCGGCGCCCTCCGCCCGGACGTCGCCTTCATCGGCACGAACGGCCTGTCCGCCGGCTTCGGGCTGAGCACCCCGGACGAGTACGAGGCCGCCGTCAAGGCCGCCTACGTCCTGGCCGCGCGTCGCAGCGTGGTCCTCGCCGACGCCGCGAAGCACGGGGTCGAGGCCCTGATGCGCTTCGCCCGTCTCGACGAGATCGACACCCTCGTCACCGACCAGGTGCCGCCGGCCGACCTCGGCGGAGCACTCGCCGACGCCGACGTCGAGGTGATCGTCGCATGAGCACCCCGACCACCCCGCAGCCCGGGCGCCCGATCGGCGGGCGCATCGTCACCGTCACCCCGAACCCGTCGCTCGACCGCACGATCGAGCTCGCCGGGGAGCTGCAGCGTGGCGCCGTCCAACGAGCCACCCGGTCCACGGCCGAGCCCGGCGGCAAGGGCGTCAACGTCTCGCGCGTCGTCGTCGCCAGCGGCGGGGACACCGTCGCGGTCCTGCCCGGCGACGAGCTCGACCCCGTCCTCGTCGGCCTCGCGACCCGGGGCATCCCGACCGCCGCGCTGCCGATCGGTGCGGCGCTCCGCTCGAACGTCACCGTGACCGAGCCGACCGGCACCACCACGAAGCTCAACGAGCCGGGCCCCTCGCTCGCCGGACGCCTCGACGACCTCGCCGACCTGGTCGCCACGACCGCCGGGCCGACCGCGACCGGCCCCGCCGCACGCTGGGTCGTCCTCGCCGGGTCCCTGCCGCCGGGTCTGCCCGACGACGCCCTCGCCGTGCTGGTCCGAGCCGTCCGACAGCGCCACGGCGACGACGTCCGGATCGCGGTCGACTCGTCCGGCGTCCCGTTCACCGCGCTGCTGCAGTCCGGCGAACGGATCGACCTGGTCAAGCCGAACGCCGAGGAGCTCGCCGAGGTCGTCGGCGGCGACCCCGATCAGTACGAGCAGGACCCGGAGCGCGCCGCCGCCGCAGCCGCACGGCTGCGGGAGCGTGGCGTCGACACGGTCCTGCTGACCCTGGGCAGCGCCGGGGCCGTCCTGGTCGACGGCACCGGTTCGTGGACCGCAGCCGCACCGCGGATCACGGCCCGCTCAACCGTCGGCGCGGGGGACTCCTCACTCGCCGGGTACCTGCTCGCCGAGGTCGCCGGCGCCACCCCCGAGCGCCGACTGGCCCAGGCCGTCGCCACCGGAGCCGCCGCCGCCGGACTGCCCGGCAGCGACGTCCCGGCCCTCGACGCCACCGACCCGGACGCGATCGTCGTCCACCGCCTCGGTCCACCGGCCAGCCCGGTCGGGCCACCGCCGACACCGCCCGGTGCATCCGCACCCACGCCGGTCGGCGAGACCGTCCCCGTCCCGCACGGCGCCTGACCACCCGGTCCGTCGTCCCTCCCGATCGTCCCGGTGCCACCCGTCCCGGTCCGACCGTTCCGTCCCCACCAGCACAGCCCCCGGCGCCCCGCGCCACTTGCGAAGGAGCAACCCATGTCCGCAGCGCACAGCACCGGCACCAGCGCCGGCAACGGCGCCGACCTGATCGGCGTCGACCTCGTCGGCCTCGACGAGGACCTCGGTGCCACCTCGGCCGACGTCATCCGCGTCCTGGCCGACCGCATCGCCGCGACCGGTCGAGCCGCCTCCGGTGACACCCTCGCCGCCGACGCGATCAAGCGCGAGGCGAGCGTCGGCACCGGCGTTCCGGGCGGCATCGCCATCCCGCACGCCCGGTCCACGTCGGTCACCACGCCGACGCTCGCGTTCACACGCCTGGCCCGGAAGGTGCCGTTCGGCGCCCCGGACGGCGACGCCGACGTCGTGTTCATGATCGCGGTGCCGGACGGGGCCGACAAGGACCACCTCACCGTCCTCTCCACCCTCGCCCGTGCGCTGATCCGCGACGACTTCACCGCAGCCCTCCGCGCCGCGGCGAGCCCGCAGGAGATCGTGGACCTGGTCGACCGCGAGGTCAGCGGCGAGGTCGCCGCAGCCGGCGTCGGGACCGGGGGACGAGCCTCCAGCCCGTCGACCACGACCACTGCCGGTTCCGACACCCACGTCGTGGACAGCGACACCTCGGCCGCCGGCGGCCGCCGCAAGGTCATCGTCGGCGTCACCGCCTGCCCGACCGGCATCGCGCACACCTACATGGCCGCCGACGCCCTCGTCGCCGCCGCCCAGCGCGCCGGTGCCGAGATGCACGTCGAGACGCAGGGGTCCTCGCAGGTGGAGCCCCTCGACCCGGCGCTCATCGCCCGCGCCGACGCCGTCGTGTTCGCGGTCGACGTGGACGTCCGCGATCGCAGCCGCTTCGCCGGCAAGCCCCTCGTCTCCGGACCCGTCAAGCGTGGCGTGGACGAGCCCGACGCGATGATCGCCGAGGCCCTCCGTGCCGCCGACGACCCGAAGGCCGCGCGGGTCTCCGGATCCGCGGCCGAGGCCGGCACGAGCACCGCCAAGGACGAGCACTTCGGGCAGTCCCTCAAGCGCTGGCTGCTGACCGGCGTCTCCTACATGATCCCGTTCGTCGCGGGCGGCGGGCTGCTCATCGCGCTCGGCTTCCTGCTGTCGGGCTACGGCATCGCGCTCACGCACGGCAGCGACGGCGTCAACAACGCCGTCTGGGCACTGCAGCACTACACCCTCGTCGACCTGCCGCCGCAGGGGCTCGGGTACTACCTCGGCGCCGCCGCGTTCCAGATCGGCTCGGTGTCGCTCGGGTTCCTCGTCGCCGCCCTCGCCGGGTACATCGCCTACGCGATCGCCGACCGGCCGGGCATCGCGCCGGGCTTCGTCGCCGGGTCGATCGCCGTGTTCATGAACGCCGGGTTCCTCGGTGGCCTGGTCGGCGGTCTCATCGCCGGTGCTGCCGCCTACTGGATCGGACGCATCCCGACCTGGCGCTGGCTGCGCGGTCTGATGCCGGTCGTGATCATCCCGCTGTTCGCGTCGATCATCGCCTCCGGCCTGATGCTGCTCGTCCTCGGTGGCCCGATCGCCTGGGTCATGACCGAGCTCACCGCATGGCTCAACTCGCTGTCCGGCGCCTCGGCCGTCCTGCTCGGCATCATCCTCGGCCTGATGATGGCGTTCGACCTCGGTGGTCCGGTCAACAAGGTGGCGTACGCGTTCGCCGTCGCCGGCCTGGGTGCCGGCAGCGCCACCAACGTCGTGCCGTTCGAGATCATGGCCGCGGTGATGGCCGCCGGCATGGTCCCGCCGCTCGCCCTGGCCCTCGCCTCGACCGTCCTGTACCGCAACGGCTTCACGAAGCCCGAGCGCGAGAACGGCAAGGCCGCGTGGCTGCTCGGCGCCTCGTTCATCTCGGAGGGTGCGATCCCGTTCGCCGCCGCCGACCCGCTGCGGGTCATCCCGGCGTCGATGGTCGGCGCCGCGGTGACGGGAGCGATCTCGATGGCCGCCGGGGTCACCTCGCGGGCACCGCACGGTGGGATCTTCGTCTTCTTCGCGATCGGTGGCATCGGGATGTTCATCCTCGCGATCATCGCCGGGACGATCGTCTCCGCACTGGTCCTCGTGGCGCTGAAGAAGTGGGTGCGTCGGACTCCGGTCGCGACGGACGAGGCCGCCGCGCAGGCGGCGTCGGCCGGCGAGACAGTCGGGCAGCGCGCGCCGGTCGCGGTGTAGCCGCACCACGTGACGGACGGGAGGCCCGGTGCCAGCTGGCACCGGGCCTCCCGTCCGTCGTGGGCCGGGTGCGGCCCGTCAGGCGTCGGGACACGCCCGGGGGCTGGCGCCGAGGGGTCACGAAGTGTCGTTCTGGAGGCTCCGGACCGACAGTTCGTGTGCCCTCGGCGGAGGTGAGCGGGGTGTCGTGACCGGTCGGGGTCGCGCGGCGGGCGGCCGGGAGGCGCAGCACCGGGGGTACCGGGCCTCCCGTCCGTCGGGGCACGCCCGGGGGCTGGCGCCGAGGGGTCACGAAGTGTCGTTCTGGAGGCTCCGGACCGACAGTTCGTGTGCCCTCGGCGGAGGTGAGCGGGGTGTCGTGACCGGTCGGGGCGGGACCCGGCGCGACTACCCGGCGATGTTGGCCGTCACCGCGTCGATGTAGGCGGCGCGCTCCTCGCGGGAACTCGGGCGACCCGGAACACCCGGCCGCTCCTCCCACGGCAGCGGCCCGGACTCGTGGCGGTACTCGATGCCGAGCGCGTCGAGGCGCGCCAGGTGCTCGGCCAGGCGCTCCCGGAAGTCCACGACGTCCCGCGGGCCGGCGACGTCCGCCGACCAGAGCGCCTCGGACAGGGCGACCACGCGCGGGAACAGCTGGTAGTCGAGCCGTCGGACGGTGTCCACGTGCTCGGTCCACATGTTCGCCTGCCCACCGACCACGTGCGCCCGCTCGGACTCGGTCAGGGACTCGGGCACCGGGTCGAACGCGTAGACGTCGTCGACGGTGAGCACGATCGACACCGGGATCGGCTCGTTCGGCAGGTCGCTCTGCCGGTAGTCCAGGTACACCTGGTCGTCCGGGGTCGAGATGACGTCGTGTCCCCGACGGGCCGCGGTGACCGCACCGCGCATGCCACGCCAGGACACCACGGTCGCGGACGGTGAGAGGGTGCCGCCCTCCAGGATCTCGTCCCACCCGAACGCCCGGCGTCCGTGCGACTCGATGTGGGCGGCGAGCTGGCCGACGATCCAGGCCTGCAGCTGCTCCTCGTCCTCGAGCCCGAGCTGCCGGATCCGCTCCTGCGTGCGCGGGTCGTCCTCCCACTGGTCCTTCGGGCACTCGTCGCCGCCGAGACCGATGTACGCCGAGGGGAACAGCGCGATGACCTCGTCGAGCACGTCCTTGAAGAACTGCACCGTGCTGTCGTCGGCGTTGAGGACGTCGTGCGCCACACCCCACTCCGTCCAGACCTCGACCCGACGCTCCGGGTGCACGCCGAGCTCCGGGTAGGCGGCGAGGGCGGCGCGGACGTGTCCGGGCGTCTCGATCTCCGGCACGACGGTCACGAAGCGGTCCTGGGCGTAGGCGACGATCTCGCGGATGTCGTCCTGCGTGTAGAAGCCACCGTGCGGGCGCCCGTCGTACCCGGCGACCTGCAGCACCCCGTCGGCGTCGGGGACGTGGGCGCCGACCTGGGACTCGCGGCGCCAGGAGCCGACCTCGGTCAGGCGGGGGTACTTCGTGATCTCGATGCGCCAGCCCTGGTCCTCGGTGAGGTGGAAGTGCAGGCGGTTGATCCGGTGCGCGGCCAGTTGGTCGACGACCCGCAGGACCTCGGCCTTGGTGCGGAAGTGCCGGGCGACGTCGAGCATCACCCCGCGCCAGGCGAACGCGGGGGCGTCCTCGACGACCGTCGTCGGCAGCGTCCACGCCGCCGTGCGCACCTGCCCGCGGCGGTACACGTCGGCGGGCAGCAGCTGCAGCAGGGCCTGGACGCCGTAGAACACCCCGGCCGGGCCGCCGCCCTCGACGGAGACCCCGTCCGGCGTGACGGTCAGGCGGAAGGACTCCTCGCGGCTGTCACCCGGCCCGGCGGGCAGGTCCTCCGGCATCGTGGCGATCGTCAGCGCGATCACGGGGGCGTCGGCGTCGTCCGCGCCGAACAGCGGCAACCGCGTGGAGGCTCGGAGCACCTGCTGCAGGTACTGTGCGGTCGACTCGGTGGCGGGCTCGGCGCGGACGCGCGTGCGCTCGTCGATGGTGAAGGTGCCGGACGAGTCGTTCCGGGATCGCGGTCGGGGGATCAGCATGTCGGTTCACCATTCCTCAACGGTCTTTCGTAATGTGGAGATTATGGCGACGCACTCGAGCATGTCAACGATCGGCAGCTCCCCGGCCCTGCTCCGCAGGATGAACTCCCGCGCGGTCCTGGCCGAGCTGTTCCGGGCCGGACCCGACGTCGGGGACCCGGGGCGGGCCTCCCGGACGGTCACCGAACTCGTCGCCGCCGTCGGGCTGACGCGCCCCACGGTCGAGGCTGCGCTGACCGACCTGGTCGCGGAGGGCTGGGTCGAGGAACTCAAGGCCGTCGCCACCCCGAACCGCGCCGGACGCCGCGCCCGCCGGTTCCGCATCGACGCGCGATCCGGACTGGTGCTCGGCATCGACCTCGGCCTCCACGCCGTGGTCGGCGTCCTCGCCGACCTGCACGGTGACCCGGTCGCCCGCACCGAGCAGTTCGCCCCCACCCTGGCCCCGGTCGAGCAGGCCGTGGACGCCGTCCGCGAGGTCGTCGACCGCCTGGTCGGCACCCTGCCGCCCGGACGCCTGCTCGCCGTCACCGTCTGCGTCCCCGCGATCATCGACCGCGCCGGCCGCATCGTGCACTCCGTCGCCGCGCCCGAGTGGCAGAGCGGCGGCATCACCGACCGCATCGCCGCGCTGGTCCCCGACGCGGTCACCGTCTTCGAGAACGACGCGAAGGCGGCCGCCCGCGCCGAGGCCGCCTGGGGGCGCCTGCACGGCGTCCGCGACGGCCTGCTCCTGGTGATGGGGCGACAGATCGGTGCGGCCCTGGTGGTCGGCGGCACGGTCGCGCAGGGCGCCCACGGCGCCGCCGGTGAGGTCGGTGGGATCGCCGCGACCGGGTGGCCGGCTGCGGCACGCGCCCTGGAGGCCCGGACCGGCTCCGGCGCGGACCTCCCGTCCGCCGCCGGTGACGGCCGTGCCGCCGTGCGGGCGCTCGCCGCGGACGTCGCCCCCGGGGTCGCGCAGCTCGTCGCCGCGGTGGACCCCGAGGTCGTGGTCGTCGGCGGCGAGGTGCTGCCCGACGGCGAGGAGTTCTGCACCGCCCTGGCCGGCGAACTCGAGCGGACGCCGGGGCTGGGGCTGCCGGGCGCCGCCAGGGTGTCGGTCGTGCCGTCGGGCCTGGGGCGGGACGCGGTGTCGCGCGGAGCGGTGGCGCGGTCCCTGGCGACGGCTCGGGCGGAGCGGCTCGGGCTCGGGGCGGAGCTGCGCACCGGCGTCGTCTGACGGTTGCGGGCGGGCGTGGGGCGCGTCCCGCAGCGCGCTCGCACACCGGAGTCTGTCAGCCCGTTCAGGCAGGGTGACGGGATGACGACTGCCGTGTCCTCGACCGTCGCCCACACCGGCGTCCTGACCGCATCCTCCGGCTCCAGGGGTGGACCGGACCCCGACATCGGTGGGCTGACCGGCCTGGTGCTGCAGGTCATCGACGCGATGGGGGAGTGGGGCGTCGCCCTGATGCTCTTCATCGAGACGGTGTTCCCGCCGATCCCGTCCGAGGTGATCCTGCCCCTCGCCGGGTTCCTCGGAGGTGCCGGCCGGATGGACCTGACGCTGGTGCTGGTGCTGGCGACCGCCGGTTCGTACCTCGGGGCGCTGGTGCTCTACTGGCTCGGCGCGGTGATCGGCTTCGACCGGACCGTCCGCTGGTTCGGCAAGCTGCCGCTGGTCGACGAGGACGACTTCCGGAAGGCCGCGTCCTGGTTCCACCGGCACGGCAAGAGCGCGGTGTTCTTCGGTCGCCTGGTGCCCGTGGTCCGCAGCCTGATCTCGCTGCCCGCCGGCGCCGACCGGATGCACCTCGGCACGTTCACGCTCTTCACGGTGCTCGGCAGCGGGCTGTGGAACTCGGTCCTGGTGCTCGGCGGCGCGGCCCTCGGCACCCAGTACGAACGCATCGAGGCCTACACGGAGTGGATCGACCGCGCGGTCTACGCGGCGGTCGCCGTCATCGTCGTGGCGTTCGTCGTCCGCCGGGTCCGACGCGGCCGGGCCGCAGCCCGGTCGACCGCGTCGGAGTAGCGCCGCGGCCGGACCGGCTCCTGGGCGCTACGCCTTCGTCAGCGCCGACTCCTTGTGGGCGGCCTTCTTGCCGGACTTCTCCGACTCGATGATCCAGTACGGGTCGTCCTCGGTCGGCTTGAAGGACTGCCCGTCGAACTCGAAGTCGGACGTCTTCTTCTCGACGAGCTTGCCCGTCGTCTTCCCCTGGGACGTGTTCCAGTGGACTTCGTCACCCTTGCGCATCTCGGCCTCCCGCCTCGTCCGGACCGGCTGTCCGGAGCCCGGACGGTACCCGGGCGCCCCCAGCAGTCGCCGACACCATCCCTGATGCGCAGTTGTGACGCGAAGACGGGTCACATTCGGGTAACCGCGCCTCGGAACGACAGGCTCGCGCGTACCGTGGCCGAGGAGTCAGACCGCGATCACCGACGCGGGCCCCGAACTCCCAGAGGATCGATCACCACCATGAGCATGGCCATCGGCAGCGCGCGAGCGGACACCGTCCTGGCAGGACGCTACCGCCTCGTCAAGCTGATCGGCACGGGCGGCATGGGCTCGGTCTACGAGGCTCGCGACGAGCACACCTACCGCGCCGTCGCCGTCAAGATGTTCGCGACCCCCGAGCGGATGACCACGGCCGACCGGGTCCGCCAGGAGCGCGAGATCCGCCTGCTCAGCATGCTCTCGCACCCGGGCCTCATCCCGCTCTACGACGCCGGCACGCACGACTTCGAGGACGGGCCGCACCGCTACATCGTGATGGAGCTCATCGCCGACGCGACCCTGCTGCGTCGCCTGGCCGAGGGACCGCTGCACAACTACGAGGTCGCCGACCTCGGTGCGCAGCTCGCCGATGCCCTGGCCTACGTGCACTCCCGCGGGATCGTGCACCGCGACGTCAAGCCCGCGAACATCCTGCTGAGCGACGAGGGCGCCTCCGGGTTCGTCCGGACCGTCAAGCTCACCGACTTCGGGGTCGCGCACTTCGTCGACGGCTCACGGCTCACCAACGACGGCACGATCATCGGCACCGCCGCCTACCTGTCCCCGGAGCAGGTCGCCGGCGAACCGATCAGCTACGCCACCGACGTCTACTCGCTCGGCCTGGTGCTGCTCGAGGCGTTGACCGGCGACCAGGAGTACTCCGGCACCGTCATCGAGGCGGCCCTCGCTCGGCTCCGCCGCGACCCGCACGTCCCCGACTCGGTGGCGTCCGAGTGGCGGGAGCTGCTCACCCTGATGACGTCCCGCGACCCGGCACGCCGACCCACGGCCGTCGCGGTCGCCCGGGCACTCCGTGGCGGATCGACGCAGGTCACCGGACCGGTGCCGCTGGGTCCCGAACGGGAGGTCCGCCGCAGGGAACACCGCATGCACCGGGCCGCCCACCGGCACGCCCGGCGCGGGACGTTCGACGTGGTGCGGCGTTGGCGCCGACGGAACGTCCTGGCAGCGTCGGCCACGGCGCTCGCCGTCGCTGCGGCCTGCGTCGGCTGCTACGTCGTCGGCGCGCTGCACTGACCAGGACCTGGCCGGACGGTCCGAGCATGGTCGGGCTCGTCCACTGGGGCCGATCAGGCAGGATGGGTGCATGAGCGACCAGCGATGGATCAAGATCTGCGGCCTCTCCACCCCGGAGACGGTCGACGCCGCCGTCGAGGCCGGTGCGGACGCCGTCGGGTTCGTCTTCGCCGCCGGCAGCCCCCGCACCGTCACGGCCGACACCGCGAAGGAGCTCGTCGAGCGCCTGCCGGAGGGCATCGACGCCGTCGGGGTGTTCCGTGACCAGCCGATCGACGAGGTCGTGGGCATCGCCTCCGCCGTCGGGCTCACCACCGTCCAGCTGCACGGCCGCGAGTCCGCCGCCGACTTCGCCCGTGCCCGCGACGCCGGGTTCTTCACGATCCGCGCCCTGGCCGCCGCCGACTACCTGGCCGAGACCGCCGACCAGCGCGCCGCGTTCGACCACGACCTGCTGCTGCTCGACGCGGCCGTCCCCGGCAGCGGACACCTCGTCGACCCGGCGACCCTGACCGGCACCGTCGACGAGGCCTGGATCCTGGCCGGCGGCCTCACCCCGGAGAACGTCGCCGGGCTCGTGCAGCGACTCGACCCCGACGGTGTCGACGTCTCGAGCGGCGTCGAGTCGGAACGCGGCGTCAAGGACGTCCGGGCGATCCGGGCGTTCGTCGAGGCGGTCCGCAACATCCCCTGAGGCGGGCGGTCTCTGAGACGCGGGGCGGGCCTCCTGGCCGGGTCCCTGCTCGTCAGGCCGTGCGGAGCGCTCGTCAGGACTTGCGGAGCGTCGGGATGAGCTCGCGGAGGAACGCGTCGGTGTCCTCCCAGCCCTCGACCGCGTGCGTGGGCACGCCCAGGGCCTTGACCGGGTAGTCGTTGCCCTCCGGGTCCAGCCGGTCGCCGACGAACAGCATGTCCGACAGGGCGATGCCGGTCAGCTCGGCGAGGCGCTGCATGCCGTACGCCTTGTCGATGCCCTTGCGGGTGATGTCGATGCTCGTGGAGCCGCCGGATCGGACCTCGAGGTCGGGCAGCTCGGCCTGCACCAGACGACGCAGGTCGTCCTTCTTCGCACCGGTCGGGTCCCAGCGCTTCTTGACGTCCACCGGAGCCGACTGGCCGAGGGCCGAGAACGTGATCTGCGAACCGCGGTCCTCGAGGATCGCGCCCCAGGTCTCGGACTCCCAGTAACCGGCGGCCTTCGCCTGCGCCTCGACCGCGGCGAGGGCACGGGCCTTCTCGTCCTCGGTGAGGTCCTCGGCGTACTGCAGGGTCCAGTCGAGTTCCCACGCGTAGTACCGGGTGCCGCACGTCGGCATGAGGTGCAGGTCGTCGAGTCGCAGCCCCGGACGCTTCCGGAGCGGCGTGACGAGCTGCTGCTCGAACTGCTGGAAGTTCCCGCCGCTGATGACGGCGACGGGGACGACCTCGAGCAGGGCCGCGAAGGTCTCGAGCATCTGCGGATCGAGCGGGGACTTCGAGGGGGCGAGCGTGTCGTCGAGATCGAAGGCGACGAGGCGAGGTGCAGGCATGCCCTCGATCATGCCAGGCGGCTACTCCTTGACGAGCACGACCTCGTCGAGGGGGATGCGGGTACGCGGGGCGACCTCACGCTCGGCAGCCTTCTCGTCGAGGACCGACGGGTCGGCGACGGTGCCCACCGCGGTGACGGTGAACGGCACGAAGCGCTCGGGCAGGTCGAACGCGGCGGACAGGCCCGCGGCGTCGATGCCGGCCATCTGGTGCACGTGCAGGCCCTCGGCGTGCGCCTGGACGGTCAGCGCAGCGAGCGACTGGCCCAGGTCGTACTCGGCGAAGCGCAGCGGCTCGCCGTCCTCGTTCGTGGTCTCGAGGATCCCGACGACCAGCGCGCTGGCGCGGAACGCCCACGCGGCGTTGAAGCCGAGCAGGTTCTCGGTGACCTTGCGGAACGCGTCCGTGCCACGGCGGGCGGCGACGAAGCGGCGGGGCTGCAGGTTCATCGCGGACGGGGCCCAGCGGGCGGCCTCGAGGACGGCGTCGAGCTGCGCGTCCGTCATCGTCGCGGTCTCGTCGTAGGAGCGCGGGCTCCACCGTTCCTCGAGCAGGGGCACGAGGGGCTGGCTGGAGTCCGTGGAGCGGGAGAGCGTCGTCTGCGTGGTCATGGTTGCCGGAACAACCGCCTGCGCGCGGCTATTTCCCCCCGGGCCTGCGAAGATGGGCAGGATGAGTGGCGTCCTGATCGGCTTCGCGATCATCGCCGCCGTCATCGTCACGGGCTACGGCGTCGGTCGCGCCGGACTCCTCGGACCCCACGCGCAGTTCGTGCTGAGCCGGCTGGCGTTCTTCGTCCTCATGCCGTGCCTGCTGTTCCACACGATCGCCACGGCCGACGTCCGGACGCTGTTCTCCCCGATGCTCGCCGTCTCCGCGATCACCGCACTGTCCGTCGCCGCCGGCACCGCGCTGGTGTTCGGACTCGTGCTCCGGCGTCCGCTCGCCACCACGACCGTCGGAGCGCTCGCCGCCTCGTACTCGAACGCGAACAACATCGGACTGCCCGTCGCCGTCTACGTGCTCTGGCAGGCGACCGCGGTGGTGCCGGTGATCATGCTGCAGCTCGTCGTGATGGCGCCGATCGCCCTGACCGTCCTCGACGCGGCCACGGCCTCCGGTGGCGGGTGGCGACGCCGCGTGCTCGGGCCGGTGTCGAACCCGCTCATCATCGCGTCGCTGCTCGGCCTGCTCTGCTCGGTCACCGGGGTGCAGCTGCCCGACCCGGTCCTCGAACCCTTCGCCCTGGTGGGCGGCGCCGCTGTCCCCGTCGTGCTGCTCTCGTTCGGGATGAACCTGCACGGCGCCGCACCGCTGCGGGACGCGGCCACCCGGGTCGACGTGCTGCTGGCGAGCGGGGTGAAGCTCCTGGTGATGCCGACCGTCGCGTTCCTGCTCGCCCGGTACGCGTTCGGGTTGGACGCCGAGCACGTGTTCGTCCTGACCGTCCTGGGTGGGCTGCCGGCGGCGCAGAACGTCTTCAACTACGCCCAGCGGTACGGCGCCGCGGTGCCGGTCGCTCGGGACGTGGTGCTGCTCACGACCGTCGGGTCGGTGCCGGTCCTGGTCGGGATCGCGGCGCTGCTGCACCCGTAGGCGGGAGGCGCGTGGCGGGGCCGGGGCGCGCCTCCCGTCCGCCTGACGTGCCGTCGGGTTGCTGCCGGCCGCCTGACGTGCCGTCGGGTTGCTGCCGGCCGCCTGACGCGCCGTCGGGTTGCCGCCGAGTGGTCACGAAGTGTCGGTCCCGGCCGGCCGGAGCGACAGATCGTGACCGCTCGGCGGAGGTGAGCGGGGTGTCGGGGCGCCGGAAGCGGCGCCGACCGGTCGGAGTCGACCGGGTGGAGTCGAGACGGCCGGCAGACGCGACGGGAGGCGCGCACCCGGCTGGTGCGCGCCTCCCGCGCTCGTCGGTGCAGTCCAGTGCACCGCGGTCGCGTCGCGGTCAGCGTCCGCGGTCGGCACCCTCGATGCTGACGGCGGCGCCGTAGTCGAGGTCGACGGACCGGTCCGGACCGACCGCGATGCCGTCGAGGAGCTGCTCGACCGTCACGGTGTGCACGCCCCCGGCGTTCGGGGCGGGCACGTCGACCGTGAACGCGCCACCCGCTGCCTCGTCGCCCGCGGTGACCGGGGTCCCGACCGGGGCACCGTCGCGGAGGAGCTGGACGGTCGCACCGGGGACGGCCGTGCCGGTGACCTGCGCGGGCCGGGTCACGTCGTCGTCGAAGTGGTCGGCCACGTCGGCGAGGTCCGTCGCGTCGAGCTGGACGGTGCGCTCCTCCTGGCCGACGATCGAGCTGCCGACGAGCTGTTCGATGACGAGCGTCTGCTCCACACCGACCGGCAGGTTGCGCAGCGTGGTCGTCCACGTCGAGTCGTCACCCGCGGCACGGGTGGCGACGGACTCGATCGGTGCGCCGTTGATCGTCACGGTCGCTCCGGGGATCTTCGTGCCGGACAGCGTGATGCTCCGATCGGCGACGTCCGCCACGGGGTCCTCGACGGACCACGAGTCGGAGTAGTCGTCCTCGGCGGCGAGCTGGGCCGCGTCGTCCGACGAACCCACCACGACACGACCGTCGTCGCCGAGTGCGAGGTACCAGTCGCGGTTCGACCGCGACTGCAGGACGGTTCCGCCGGTCCGCTCGACGGCAGTGAACTGCTGGACCCGGTCGCTGGTGCGGCAGGTCGAGAGGATGACCCGTCCGTCCGACGCCGCGCTGCTGGCCGGCTGGACGCAGCGGTTGCCGTTCACGACGACCTGCGCGGTCGTGCCGGTCTTCGGGACCGCCCACGAGAGCGTCTCGGCGGTGGCCTCGTCAGTCGGCTTCGAGTCCCACGTGATCTCCTGCAGGAGGCCCTCGCCGGAGCGGACCGGCTCGAGCGCGACCGTTTCGCCGGCCGTGGCGCTCGCGAACAGGGCGCGGCCACCGCGGAGGTCCTTGTCCTCGATGATCGGCCAGGCCAGCGTGGGGTCGGTCGGCCCGACCGGGGCCGCGCCCGCCTGCTGCGGCGTCACGACGATCTCGTCGTTGCCGACCGCGATGGTCACCGTGGCGATGGAGAACTCGCCGGCGAACGAGACCCCGAAGAGGCCGTCCGGACGTGCCGTCGTGCGGTACTCCTTGTCGTACACGTCGACGACGCGGATCCGTGCACCCGGGTAGGTGGTTCCGATCACGGTCTGGCGGCGGTTGCCCGCGCTGCCCTTCTGCCAGATCTTCAGGTCCTCCGGTTCGGCGAGTGCCTTGCGGACCGTGGCGTGCGCGGGGCTGGTCTGGCGGTCGTCGTCCGTCACCACGAAGGCGTCGATGTCCCACCGCCCGTCCTCGACGGTCAACTCGACGTCGGAGGTGCCCGCGGTGACGGCGGTCGTGGCGACCACCTCGTCGTCGTCGGCGTTCCACGGGTCGTTGCGGTCGACGACGGTGAGGGTCCCGGCGGCGCTGGACTCGACCGTGGCGGTCACGTCGTTGCGGTCGACGTCGAAGCGGGGCCGGTCGCCGGAGGCGCCTTCGGGTGCTGCACCGTCGACGGCGGTGATGGTGGTGCTGCTGCCCGGGATGACCGGGAGCTGGGGGATGGTGGCGCTGGTCTGCGCGCCGGTGGTGTTCGCGGTGGCGGTCTCCGGCGCCGTGGCGGTCCCGGCGCACAGGGCGGCGGTCAGCACGGCGGTGCCGAGGAGGAACGGGCGGTACTTCACGGAAGGCCTTTCGAGGTGAGGGGGAGCGGTGTCGGCCGTGGGGTCAGGACGCGGTGGGAGCGTCGACGGTGACACCGGCGCCGTAGTCGATCGTCACCGTGGTCGGCGTCCCGACCGCGGCGCCGTCGAGGACCTGCACGACTGCGAACTCGTGCGGACCGGCTGCGTTCGGAGCCGGCACGTCGAGCACGAAGGACCCGGCGGCGTCACCGTCGGCCGCGGCTGTCGTCGTGGCACCCTCGACCGGGACCCCGCCGTCGAGCAGCTGGATCGTCGCTCCGGGTTCGGCGTCGCCGGTGATCTGGGCCGGGAGGGTGACGTCGTCGCGGAACGCGCTGGTCACGCCCGAGAGGTCTCCGGCGTCGATGCGGACGGTCTGCTCGCTCTGGGCGACGACGACGCCGTCGATGAGCTGCTGGACCTCGAACGTGCGGGCCTGTCCGATCGGCAGGTCGTGCAGCGTCGTGCTCCAGGAACCGCCCGCGGCGATCGCACGCGCGTCCTTCGCCGACCGGGCGCCGGTGCCGTTCTCGACGGGGGTGCCGTCGACCGTGACGACGGCACCGGGGATCGCGGTGCCGGACAGCCGGACCGAGCGGTCCGCCACGGACGGGGCGGGCTCGTCGACCGACCACGAGGACTCGTACTGGTCGACGTAGGCGAGCACCGCCGCGTCGGCCTCGTCACCGAGGACGATCATGCCGTCGGCGCCGAGGGTCAGGTAGCGGGACTCGTCCGATGCCAGGCGCAGCAGCGTGTCGCCGTCGCGCAGGACCGCGGTGAAGGTCTGGCTCGGGTCGCCGTCCTCGTCACGGATGCAGGCCGCGGAACGGAGCGAACCGTCGTCTCCGGCGGTGACGCAGGTGTTGCCTTCGAGGATGATCGGTCCGGACACGTCGACGTTCGGGATCGACCACCCCACGGCGTTGTTGCCCGCGATGTCCTCCGGGCCGAGACGCCACTGCAGCCCCGCGCTGGACGCACTGGTGAGGTACGCGCTCTCACGCCCTTCCTCGCCGCCGACGAAGAGACCGAACAGGGAGCGGAGGTCCCCGAGGTCCACGATCGGCCAGACCAGGGACGGGTCACCCTCGCCCGGCTCGACCTGTTCGAACGGGACGACCTGGGCGCCGTTGGTGAGCTGGTTGTGCTCGACGACGACCTCGGTGCGCGCGGTCGACCCGAAGTAGCTGATGCCGAAACGACCGTCCTCCCGCGAGCGGGTGGAGTACCGCTCGCCGTCGTCGGTCACGATCTCGACGCGTTCGTTCGCGTAGGTCGAGCCGGTGACCGTGATCCGCTGGTCCGAGCTGCCCGCCACGTCCGAGTAGGTGCCGGCGAGGTCCTGGACGTCCTGACCCCCGACGGCGAGCGTGAACTGCTCGGGTCGGGTGCGCTGCCCGTCCGCCGTGACGACGTACATCGAGTAGTCCCAGTTGCTGTCCGGCACCGCGAACGAGACGTCGCTCGTGCCGGCCTCGACCGGGGTCTCGAGGACGACGGCGTCGTCGGTCGGGTCGTACGGGTCACCGTGTTCGACGACCGTCAGGGTGCCGTCGTGGCTGGAACGCAGCGAGAGGTCGATCGGGACGTCGTTGTCGATGTCGTCGTCGTCGTCCGGGACGACCCAGAGCGGCAGGTCCTGCCCGTACTCGGTCTCCCACTCGCCGTTGACGGTGAGGAGCAGGGTCGAGGAGCCGGGGAGGTCCGGGTACTCGGGGATGATCTCGCGCTGCGCTCGGGAGTCGTGCGCCGCGGTGGTCGTCGTCGCCTTCGTCGCGGTGGCGTCGGCGGGGGCGACGTCGGCGGTGCCGGCCAGCACGAGTCCGGAGGCGATGGTCGCGACGAGGGCGGTGGCGCCCGCGAGGGTGGGTCGGTTGTGCACTGTGGTCCTTCCCGAACAGCTGGGGTGCTGGTCGTCAGGATCACTACTCTCTCATGTCAAATGTAAAATACATCGACGGTGAGGGAATCGACGCCGATCAGAAGATCATCGGGCGGTCGTCGTCGAGCACCGTCTCGAGGTCCAGGTCGACCGACACCGGCACGTGGTCGCTCGGGGCGTCGCCCTTGCGCTCGTCACGGTGGATCGTGGCCCCCACGGTGACGTCTGCGAACGCCTGCGAACCCATCACGAAGTCGATGCGCATGCCCTCGTTGCGGGGGAAGCGCAGCTGCTTGTAGTCCCAGTACGTGTACCCGGTCGGCACGAGGGAGCGGACGACGTCCTGCAGCCCGCGCTCCTCGAACGCCCGGAACGCCGCGCGCTCGGGCTCGCTGACGTGCGTGGAGCCCTCGAAGACCCGGACGTCCCAGACGTCGTCGTCGAAGGGAGCCACGTTCCAGTCGCCCATCAGTGCGAGGGGCAGGTCGGGCTCGGCCTGCAACCACTCCGTCGTCCGGTCGGCCAACTGCGCCAGCCAGTCGAGCTTGTACGTGTAGTGCGGGTCACCGAGCTCGCGGCCGTTCGGGACGTAGAGGCTCCACAGCCGGACGCCCTCGACCGTGACGCCGATGGCTCGGGCCTCGACCGGCAGGTCCGGACCTTCCTGCCCCTTGAGGAACCCGGGCTGGCCGGGGAAGTCCCGGGTGACGTCCGCCATCGGCAGGCGGCTGGCGAACGCGACGCCGTTCCACTGGTTCAGGCCGTGCGCCTCCACGGTGTAGCCGGCGGCCTCGAACGCCTCGACCGGGAACTGCTCGGGCTTGCACTTGATCTCCTGCATGCCGAGGACGTCGACGTCCTCACGCACCAACCAGTCGACGACCCGGCCGACTCGGGTGCGGACGGAGTTGACGTTCCAGGTCGCGACGCGCATGGGATCGAACCTACCGGGAGCGGCCGACCGCCCGCCCCGACAGCAGCGGGGCACCCACCCGGGAGGCCCGCCCCCTGTCCGCGGGCGCGCTCCGGTGGCAGGGTGTTCCCTGGACGCACATCCGACCAGCACCACAGGAGGCACTCATGGCAACGACGGCGAACTCCGACCGCGTGGACGGCACCACCACCGGCAGCACCACGACCCAGGTGACCGCGAAGGGCCGCACGGTCATCGACGACGCGGTCGTCGCCAAGGTCGCCGGCATCGCCGCCCGCGACGTCCCCGGCGTGGTGGCCCTCGGCGGCAACACCGCGCGGGCCTTCGGCGCGATCCGCGACGCCATCGGCTCGAGCGACCTCGGGCAGGGCGTCCGCGTCGAGGTCGGCGAGACCCAGGCCGCGGTCGACCTGACGCTCGTCGTCGCCTACCCGATGCCGATGCAGGAGGTCGCCTCCGCCGTCCGGCAGGCCGTGACCGACGCCGTCACCGACCTCGTCGGGCTGCAGGTGACCGAGGTCAACATCGCGATCATCGACGTCGACATCCCCGCACTCGACGCTCCCGCCGCCGCGCCCGAGACGCGCGTCCGGTGAACACCACCGTCGTCGGCATGGCCGTCGGGGCGGTCCTGGCGGTCGTCGCCCTGACGCTCGGCTTCTGGGCGTTCGTCGTGGTGGCGGTCGCGATCGCACTCGGTGGGCTGATCGGGCGGATCGCCAGCGGTGACGTCGACGTCCGCCGTCTCCTCGACGTCCTCCGCGGGCGTCGGAGTTCCTCGTGAGCGCAGCCGCGCTGCCCGGCACCGACCGGATCGCGGCCCCCGCCCTCGTCCACACCGCGCAGGCCGTCGCCGCCGAGGCGCTCCGGGCACCCCTCCGGGAGGTCCGTGCCCGGGTCGTCGACGACGGTCGTGGTGCACTGGCGGTCGAGGTCACCAGCCCGCTGACCCTGCCCGCGCTCGGCTCGCACGCGGTCCCCGACGAGCCCGTCCTCGCGACGGCGCACCGAGCCCGTGCCGCGATCGCCGAGCGGTTCCGGACGATCACCGGACGGAAGGTCGAGCGTGTCTCGGTGACGTTCTCGTCCGCCGTGCTGGACGTGCCGCGGAGGGTCCGGTGAGCCCGGCAGTCACGCGTCCGGCGGACTCACTTCCGGCGAGCACGAGTGACGGGAGCAGTGCCGCGCCCGGGTCGGAGCCGGTCACGAAGGCCCCACCGGCAGACGCCGATCGCTTCCTGCGCCGCATCGTCCGTCGCGAGACCTCGGCGCCCCGTACCCCCACCTTCGTCGTCGCGATGGTCCTGCTCCTGGTGGTCGCCGCGGCCGTGGGGACCGCCGCGGTCGTGGCGCTGCTGGACGAGCGCATCGCCGGCGTCGACCCCCGTGCCGTCGTGGACGCCGCAGTCCGTGTCCCGGACGGTCTGCTCGACGCGGTGGTCGTCGCCATCGGGGCCGTGGTCGCCCTGCTCGGCCTCTGGTTCCTGCTGCACGGCGTCCTGCCCGCGCGTCGACCCCGGCACGCGATCCGCTCCGCGCGACTCGGCGTGGTCGTCGACGACGAGGTCCTGGCCTCCGCCGCGGCCCGCGCCGCACGCTCGGCCACCCGCCTGGCACCGGACGCGGCCGTCGGCTCGGTCGGCCGACGGACCCTCGACGTCGTCCTGCTGCCGGCCTCCGGCGTGGACGTCGCCGTGGTCGCCGCCACCGAGGCCGTCGAGCGCGAACTGGTTGCCGTCGACGCCGTCCCGCCGCTCACTGCCCGGGTGCGCGTCCGCTCGACCGGTCGGATCGACGGATGAACGGCACGAACCGCACGCTCGGCCGCGTCGTCCTGGTGCTCGTCGGGCTGGTGTTCCTGGCGCTCGGCGCCGCCGCCGTGCTGGTGCAGACGCTGCCCGCCGCGGCGGACGTCTGGCGCACGGCAGCGGACCGGACGCTCGGCGGCCTCCGCACCGGCGCGGCCGACACCTCGGCGTGGTGGTGGGCGCTCGGCGGGGCCGTCGTCCTGGGCGTCCTCGCGCTCCTCGTCCTCGGCTCGATCGGGGGTGGCCGGACCGGCACCGTGCTCGAGGACGACGGGCCCGACGGCGGGCTGCCCGGGCAGGTCCGGATCGAGGCGGCAGCCGTCGAGCACGCCCTCTCGGCGGCGATCACGCCGCTGCCGCAGGTCGCGTCCCTGGCGGTCGACGTCCGCCGCGTCCGCCGCCGCACCGCCGTCCGGATCGTTGTCCGCACCCGCCGCGGGGCACCACCCCGGGAGGTCGTCGACCGGGTCGAGGACGTCGTCCGCGACCTCGACGCACTGCTCGGGCAGCGACTACCGGTGCTGCTCCGGATCGTCCGCGGCGGATCGTCGCGGCCCGACCGGGTGCGCTGAGCCGTGGCGCCGACCGACGACCTCGCCGGCCGCGGCAGGCAACCGGATGCGCCGGTGACCGTGCCGGACGCCGTCGCCGAGCGCGCCGAGGGCCGGACCCTCGTGCCGGTGTGGGTGAACACCGCGGGTGGGAAGACCTTCCGGATCGGACCGTCCCCCGACCGTGCCGACTTGTACGTGAAGTGGGTCCCGCCGCACTACGCGCCGTGGGTCGCCGCGGAGGTCGCGCGCCTGCAGTGGGCCGGCCGATGGCTCACCGTGCCCGAGGTCGTCGAGCACGGAGCGGACGGGTCCGGCGCCTGGATGGTCACCCGGCCCGTCGTCGGCTGGAGCGCGGTCGACCCGCGGTGGCACGACGAGCCGCGCACGGCGGTCATCGCGGTCGGCGAGGGGCTGCGGGCGCTGCACGAGACCCTGCCCGTGGCCGCCTGTCCGTTCGTCTGGTCGACCGACGAACGGGTCGACCGTGCACGGGCAGCGGGGCGGGACGTCGACGCGATGGGGCCGACGCCGGAGACCGACCAGCTGGTCGTCTGCCACGGGGACGCCTGCACGCCGAACACGCTGGTCGGCGACGACGGCCAGTGGGTCGGGCACGTGGACCTGGGCGACCTCGGGGTCGCGGACCGGTGGGCGGACCTGGCGGTGGCGTCGATGAGTCTCGGCTGGAACCACGGACCCGGCTGGGACGACCTGTTCCACGAGGCGTACGGGGTGCCGCAGGACCGGGACCGGACCGCCTGGTACCGGATGCTGTGGGAGCTGGACGTCGACGACGTGGACGACCCGCGAGGTGCGGCAGGAGCCTCCCGGCCTTGACCGGACGACGGGCTGCGCCGGGCCGGGCCGCGACGCCGGGCCGCGACGACGGGCCGGGCCGCGACGACGGACCGGGCCGCACAGCCGACGCGGTCTAGAAGCCGACCCCGCGCGCGGCCATGAACCCGACCGGGTTCACCGTGCCGCCGCCGACGTGCGTCTCGAAGTGCAGGTGGCACCCGGTCGAGTTGCCGGTCGACCCGACGAGTGCGACGAGCGCCCCCGCCCCGACCTGCTGCCCGGGGGAGACCCGGAACCCGCCGTCGACGATGTGGCCGTACGCGGTCTTGACGCCGCCGCCGTGGTCGATGCGGACGTAGTTGCCGTACCCGCCGTAGCGGCCGACGTACTCGACCGTGCCGGCGGACGCGGCGACGATCGGCGTGGAGCAACCGCTGCCCAGGTCGAGGCCGTCGTGCATGGCGACCGCGCCGGTGTAGGGGTTCACACGGACCCCGTAGCCGCTGGTGATCCAGCCGCCGGCGGGACGGACCCAGCCCGACCCGGAGCCCGAGCCGACGGGGGCGCCACCGCCACCACCGGCGGACGAACCGCCGCCGCCGGCGCCCCCGCCGCCGCCCTGGTTCGCGGCGGCCGCCGCGGCCGCAGCCTGCTGGGCACGGAGCTGACGGGCGATCTCGGCCTCGAGCGCCTTGCGCTTGCGCTCTTCCTCCGCCTTGCGGATCCGCTCGCCCTTCTCGTACTGCGCCTCGGTCGTGGCGCGACCCGAGGTCAGCGAGGTGAGCTGCGCTTCGAGCCGGGACTTGTTGCCCTCTTGCTCGTCGGTGGCGGCCTGCGCCCGGTCGGAGGCGGCCTGCGCCTCGCCCATCCGGTCCTGCGCGGCCTGGGCCAGGTCCGCGAGCTTGAGTGCGGCCCGGTCGGCCTGGGCGGTGAGGGACCGGGCGACGGAGGCGTCGGTGGTGGCTGCGGTCTCGACGCGTTCGGCCTGCTCCGACAGCTTGCTCAGAGCCCCGAGGTCGTAGAGCAGGTCACGGGAGTCCTCGCCGCCGGTGATCACGCTGGTGGTGACGTCGGCGCCGCCGGAGCGGGCCATCTGCGCGGCGAACCGGCCGGCCTGCGCAGCGCTGGCCTCGGCGACCTCGGCGTGCTCCTCGGCGTCGTCGCGGAGCGCCTGCTCCTTCTCGGCGGCGCGGAGGGCGGCGCGCTGGGCCTCCTGGAACGCCTCGCCCAGCCGTTCGGCCTCGGCCCTGGCGGCGTCGGCCTCTGCTGCCAAGTCCGCGATGATGCCGCGGATCTCGACGATCTGCGACTGCTTCGCGGACTCCTTGCCGCGGGCCGCGACCACGTCGTCCCACGACGGGTACGAGGCCGCCTGGGCGACCGGCGCGTCGAGCACGAGCGAGCCGACCAGGCCGGCGATCGCGAGCGCGGTGGCGAGCAGGCGTCGACGGCCCGCCGAGGCGGAGCGGGGACGGGGAGCGGGGACCACGGAGCGAGACATCGGAACGGAGCCTATACATCCACACAGGTGGAACCCTGCGGCGACGCTCCGCTGTGGAGGACTCGGGCACGCAGATCGGCCTGTGGAGGACGAGTACCCCGCTGCAGAGCCCGCGGGCGGCCGGGCTCAGAACCCCCGGTCGCGCAGGATCTGCTCCGCCGACCCGACGACCCGCTGCCGCAGCACTTCCGCGCCCCGGGTGCCCGCGTAGTCGTAGACGTCGTACCCGGTGCAGTGCGTGATCGTCGCCGGGCGACCGAGCGAGTCCTCGACCGGCGTGGTCCAGACGTCCCCGGACCCGATCACGACGTAGTCCGGTCGCGCGTCCCGGTACGCGCCGAGGTCGACGAGCCACGGGTAGGTGTCGAACGAGTCGCGGACCTGCAGCAGCCGGACGTCCTGCTCGGCGTAGGCGGCGAGCGGACGCACTGTCCAGAACTGGCCGACGCCGACCGGGTCCCGCCCGTCGCTCCGCTGCGCGTCGACCCAGCGGTCCAGGCAGGTCACCGGGGCGTACCGCGCCACGGCGACGGTCCGGACGGTGCCCGGTGTCACGGCGACGCCGAGGACGAGCACCGCTGCCGCCGCGACCGCCAGCGCGGTCCGCAGGCCGCGCACCGGTCGGTGCACCCGGGTCCGGCGGACCGCGGTGCGGGTGAGTTCGCACACCGCGACGACGGCGAGCAGCGGCATCGCGACGACCGGCTCGAGGTAGCGCGGCGTCTCCGACCCGGCGACGACCACCCCGACGGACACCGCCACGATCGTCACGAGGGGCAGCGCGGTCGCCACGAGCACCGTCCGGGAGGTCCGTGCACGCCAGGCCCAGACCGTGCCGCCCGCGCTGAGCAGCACCCCGAGCAGCATCAGGAGCAGTCCGGCGTCCCCGGCCGCCGAGGCCGCCCGGTCGTCGGTGAGCGATGCGAAGAAGGCCGCGGTCGCCCCGGCCTGCTCCGGGTGGACGTAGGTCGAGGGGTCGAGCGAGACGAAGGGCCGCAGCGGGATCCGCAGGAGGTACCCGACGACCGCACCGAGCGTCAGCGTCGCCGCCACCCAGACTGCCGGTCGCCAGGGCACGCGGCGGGCGAGTGCGAGCAGCGCCAGCGTGACGACGACCGGTGCCGCCGACCACGGCACGTAGAGCGGGTTGGAGGCCGTGCTCAGCGCCGCCACGAGGCCGAGCGTCACGAGGACGGGGACCGAGGCTCGCCCGGTGCGGACCGCCCGGAGCACCAGGACGGCGGTCCCGAGCATCGCGAGCACCGCGCCGTAGTAGTAGGTCGTGGTGAGGAGGAGCGAGGCCAGCTCGAGCGAGGTCGCGGTCGCCGACGACTCCGTCAGCACGAGCATGGTGAGCAGGACCACGGCGATCACCGACACGGCGACGCGTGCCGGACGCGCGGCCGACGGCATGAGTTCGTTCGCAGCCGCCCGCACGAGCGCGTACACGGCGAGCAGCACGAGCACCCCGTTCAGCGCCAGCGACTGCTGCGGTGTCGTGGTCACCGCCGCGGTCGCCAGGTACACCGGCAGCTCGGGGAAGAAGAACAGCGCCGGGGACATCGCCCAGTCGAACGGCTGCCCGAGTGCGATCGAGCGTGCGACCAGCGGCAGGAGCACCGAGTCGCCGTCGTACCAGAGCAGCGTGACCCGCGCCGTGGCGAGCACGTGCCGCAGCGCCACCACCGCGAGCACCAGGGCGAGCACCGCTCCGACGGCCTCGTGCGCGACCGCCCGGGCGAGGGCGGATCGCGGGCGGCGGTCGCCGGCCTCGATCGGTCGGACGCCGTCCCGCGGACGGGCGAGGGGCATGACCGGAGCGTACCGGCGTCGGCATCGGAGCAGCCGGACAGTGCGCCCTGGGGGAGTGCACAGCACGGCCGGGTGGGCGCGGAACGGCGGTCGCCGCTACCCTTGACCCTCGTGACCCACGCGCGCGAGCAGTTGATCGAGCACATCAAGGCCGATGCGGTCTTCCACGGCGACTTCACGCTGACCAGCGGGAAGCAGGCGTCGTACTACATCGACCTCCGCAAGGTGAGCCTCGACCACCGCGTCGCGCCGCTGATCGGCCAGGTGATGACCGACCTCATCGCGAGCATCCCGGACGTCGACGCCGTCGGTGGTCTGACGATGGGCGCCGACCCGATCGCGAGCGCCGTGCTGCACCAGTCGGCAGCGCGCGGTGGTTCGTACGACGCCTTCGTCGTCCGCAAGGAGCCCAAGGACCACGGCCGCGGCCGCCAGGTCGAGGGCCCGGACGTCCGCGGCAAGCGCGTCATCGTGCTCGAGGACACCTCGACCACCGGCGGCTCGCCCCTCAAGGCCGCCGAAGCACTCGAGCGTGAGGGCGCCGTCATCGTCGCCGTCGCCGTCGTCGTCGACCGGGACACCGGCGCCAAGGAGAAGATCGAGGCAGCCGGCTACCCCTACCTCGCGGCGATCGGGCTGGCCGACCTGGGGCTGTCCGCGTGACCGAGGAGCGTCCGGAGGGGCGCGACGAGTCCGACCGGTCGGTCGCGCCCGAAGACGGGGGCGACGGACAGGAGGCTCGGCGCGGTCCCGATCCGGACGCTCCGTTCCACGGTCTCCGCAGTGCGGCCGACATCTTCGGTGCGCCGATCACGGAAGAGGAGTGGCCGTCCCGCCGCGAGCGTCGGGAGGCCGAACGGGCCGCCCGGCAGGCGGGGCAGCCTGAACCCGAGCCGTTCACCGCCCCGGCCTCCGTGCCCGCGTCAGCCCCGCAGGCCGACCACGAGCAGGCGGACCACGAGCCGCACGCCGACGAGCGCGATGAACCCGCTACCGAGGTCGACCCTGCGGCGACCCAGGCGATCTCGATGCCCGAGCAACTCGCGCTGCGCGGTGGCGTCGCCGGCCGGGTACCGCCGCCCGCCGCCGTGCCGCCGGTGTCGAACGCGCCGGACCCCCGTGCCATCACGCTGCCGACCGCGCGCTCGGACCGCGACCTCCGTGCCGCCGAGGCCCGGGCGATCGAGGACGAGCGCCGCCGCACCGACCCGGACGGCGTCGGGCGTGACGACGTCGACTGGCTCGGCCGGGCCCGTCCGTCCGCGACACCGCTGCCGCCCGAGTCCGTGCAGTCCGCGCCGGTGCCCCCGTCGTTCCGCGGCGGTCCGGACGCGCAGCCGCTCGGGGTGCAGGACGCGCTGCCGCCGACGTCCGAGCCGCCGACCTTCACGGAGCTCCTCCGCCTGGGCGACGACGTCGACGCCGCTCCCCAGGCTGACCGTCCCTTCGACTGGTCCCTGCTGGACGACCAGACCGGCGAGGTCCCGACGACCCTGACCCGCGACGCGTTCGACACGAACCTGGTCGCGGCGGAGTCCTGGGCGACCGGCACCGGCCTGGGCGCCGAACCCGTCGACGAGTCGGCGAGTGCGTCCGCCGCACCCGCTGCCCCGGCGCCCGCTGCCCCGGTTCCCCCGGCCGCTGTCATCCCGGCGGTGGCACCGACGGCGGGCATCGTGCCGGACCACGACCGGGCCGACGAGCGGACCACCCCCTCCGGCTCGAGCTGGTCCCTCAGCGACGACGCTGCCCGCACCGGCGAGGTCTTCCCCGGCGACGTGGACGTCGTGGTCCCTCGTGACACGACGGTCGACGCGCCGGACGCCGACACCCGCGCCGCCGACGACGACGACGCCGACGACGACCTGGCCGACGACCGCGGTTCCGCCCCGACGGCCGCGTTCTCGCCGCGGTCCGCCGCCGCGGTCCCGCCGCCCGCAGTCCCGTCGCCCTCGGCACTGCCGACCCCCGCGGTGCCGTGGTGGGAAGCCGACGACGACGGCACCGACCGACGATCGGCCGTCCCACCACTCGTGGAGCCCGCACGGCAGGAGCCGGCACGCCAGGACCCCGCACGCCAGAGCCCCGCACCGCAGGACCACGCCGCCGCATGGCCGATGCCGGACTGGCAGACGCCCACCGCAGCGGGCCCCGCCGGCGGCGACGACGGCACGCCGAGCCCACGCGGCCTGGCGCCCGAGGACATCGACCAGTCCGAGTGGCAGGGCCGCGAGACGAGCGACACCGGCGTCATCAAGGACCTGTTCGGCACCGAGGCGATCCAGCAACTCCGCGACGCCGGCCCGCGGGAGGACACCAGCACCCGGATGATGCCCGCCGTCGCCCGACCCGAGCAGCCCGCAGCAGCAGGCTCCGGAGCGAACGCGGCCGATCGCGACAACTTCATCAACGAGGGCTTCGCCCGCCTGCAGAACGAGGGGCGTCGCGGCAAACAGCTCCTGGTCTACGGCTCGATCGCGATCATCGTGGTGCTGCTGGTCCTCGTGCTGCTCATCACCACGTGGATCCGCGGCAACACCATCGACGACCACCCGGCGTCCCCGTCGAGCAGCCCGGCCGCAGCGCTCTCGGTGCAGCCGCCCGGCAGCGGCGGCTGACGGACGCCGACGCACCATGTGACGGACGGGAGGCTCCCCACCAGCTGGTGGGGAGCCTCCCGTCCGTCAGTCGGTCGCGATCCGCGACCGTGCCCTGGTCAGGAGGACGCGGGGACCGCCGCCGACACGTCGGTGAGCGTCTGCAGCTCCTCCGCGCTGAGGTCGAGCTCCGCCGAGGCGAGGAGCGCCGGCAGCTGCTCGGTGTTGCGCGCCGAGGCGATCGGGGCGACGACGTCCGGCTGTGCCTGCAGCCAGGCGAGCGCGACCGAGGCGATCTCGGCCGAGTGCGCCGACGCGATCTCGGACAGGGCGTCCACGACTGCCAGACCCTGGTCGGAGAAGTAGCCGGACACCTGGCCCTCGCGGTCCTTGCCCGCGAAGTCCTGCTTCGTCCGGTACTTGCCCGTCAGGAAGCCGGCGGCCAGTGCGAAGTACGGCACGACGCCCAGGTGCTCGCGAGCGGCGAGCGGTGCGACGTCGGACTCGTAGGGCTCGCGGGTGACGAGGTTGTAGTGCGGCTGGATCGCGACCGGCACGGCCAGGTCGTGCTCCTTGGCGAGGCGGATCCACTCCGCGGCGCGCTCGTCCGAGTAGTTCGAGATCGCGGTGTAGCGGACCAGGCCCTCGCGGACGAGCTGGTCGAAGGCGCGGACGGTCTCCTCGAGCGGGGTGTCCTGGTCGTCGAAGTGGGCGTAGTAGAGGTCGATCCGGTCGGTGCCGAGGCGCTGCAGGCTGGCGCGTGCGGCCGACGCGACGTTGTCGGCCGACAGGCCGGGGAACTCGGGGTGCTGCGACACCTTCGTGGCGATCGTCACGTCGTCACGCTTGCCGGACGCGGCGAACCACGAGCCGATCACGGTCTCGGACTCACCGCCGGAGTTGCCGTCACCCCACGCCGAGTAGACGTCCGCGGTGTCGATGAAGTCGCCGCCGGCACCCGTGTAGGCGTCGAGGACCCGGTGCGAGGTGGCCTCGTCCGCGGTCCAGCCGAAGACGTTGCCGCCGAGGGCGAGGGGGAAGACGGTGAGGTCACTGGAGCCGATGCGGGGCATGCTGCAGTCCTTTCAGGTCGGTACGGACTGCTCCACGCTATGCCCCTCGCCGGGCTGCCACTCAGGTGCGCGGGGTGAGGTGGAGGAGCCATGCCGACGCTCTCCTCGTACCTCACCGACCCCCGCCCCGCCGTCCGTCTGCGGGCGGTGATGGCCGCCGGGACCACCCCCTCGGTGGACGAGCTGGACCTCCTCGTGGCGCAGTGCGCCGTGGAGCCGGACCTGCAGGTACGGGAGATGCTCACGTGGGCGCTGGTGCGCCTGCCGGCCGACGTGGTCGTCCCGCGCCTGCTCGACGAACTGGACCGGCCGGAGGCGCAGGCGCGGAGTCAGGCGCTGCACACGCTGTCGAAGATCCGCGACGGGTCGGTGTACCCGCAGGTGGCGCGGCTGCTCGGTGACGTCGACCCCGGGGTCGCACGGACGGCCTGGCGTGCTGCGGCGCTGCTCGCGCCGGAGGACGCGAAGCCCGCGCTGGCGCGGACCCTCGCGGTGCAGCTCGGCCAGGGGGACGAGGAGACCCGGCTGGCGCTGAGCCGCGCGCTCGCCGGGCTCGGGGCGGAGATCGCCTCGCCGGTCCTGGACGCGGCGGCGTCGCACCGGAACGCGGCCGTCCGGGAGCACGCGGCCGAGACGGCGCGGTTGCTCGAGGACCCGGACGCCGGGTCGGCGCTGGCGCTCGCCCGGGCGCGGCGAGAGGTCGCCCTCGGCCGGACGCGCTCGGCGAAGGGCTGAGGCGGCCTGCCGGTCAGTGCGGGGCGTCGGGCGTCAGCCAGATGGCGGTCGCGGCGGCGGCCGGGAGGTCCACCAGCGCCTCCGCCCCGCCGGCGTCACGCCGCGAGACCGCCACCACCCCCGCGTAGTCCCGCACCTGCTCGACCCGCAGGTGCGTCCCCAGCCCGACACCGAGCTCGTCGAAGTACCGCAGCAGCGCCGGGTCGTCGTCGGACACCCGCTCGACCGTCCCGCAGACGCCAGGGTCGACCGTGCCGAGGAGCGAGCCGGGGGAGTCCGGCACGACGCCGTCCGCGCTCGGGATCGGGTCGCCGTGCGGGTCGTGCGTCGGGTGGCCCAGGTCGGCGTCGACCCGGTCGAGGAAGGTCTCCGACACCGCGTGCTCGAGCGCCTCGGCCTCGGTGTGCACCTCGTCCCACGAGTAGCCGAGCCGCTCGACCAGGAACGTCTCGATCAGGCGGTGTCGGCGGACCATGGCGACGGCGGCCTGCTGCCCGAGCGGGGTGAGGACCACGCCGCGGTACAGCGTGTGCTCGATGAGCCCGTCGCGGTCGAGCTTCCGGAGGTTGCCGGACACGGTCGAGGCGGACACGTGCAGGGCTGCGGCGATGTCCCGCGTGGCGAGACCACCGTCACCACCGCGCTCGGAGGCCTTCCAGACGAGCTTGACGTAGTCCTCCGCCATGGTGCTGAGGGAGGGCAGACGCATGGGCCAATCGTACGACCGACACCGCTCCGGCCGACACCGGGACGGTCGACACTGGTACAACCGTCAGGGTGACCCCCGTGCAGCCTCCCGCCGTCCGTCGCCGCCGACGGTGGTGGCCGGTCCCGCCGTCGCTGCTCGTCGGCATCGCCCCGCTGGTGCTCTTCGCGACGTACAGCATCGTCCGCTCGCGCCCGAGTGACGACTACGACTCGCTCGGCCTGACGACCGACAGCGTCCTGCGCGACCTGGTGCTGCCGGAGTCGATCGTCGCCGGGGTGATGGTCGTGCTGGTCACCGCGCTCGGCTGGTGGCGGATCGCGACCGTCGACCCGACCCGCGGGCGCCCACGGTGGACGGTGCTCGCGCCGGTCCTGATCCTGGCGGTGTGCATCGGACGGCTGCCGCTGGTCGACTGGGCGGGGAAGTCGGTGGACTACTTCCTGCTCCTCACGGTCGGGGTGCTGCTCGTCGGGGTCTTCGAGGAGCTGCTGACCCGCGGTGTCCTGCTCGTCGGACTGCGGCGGCGCCTGCCCGAGTTCGGGGTGTGGATCGCGTCGTGCGTGCTGTTCGGGCTGCTGCACTTCGTGAACATCCTGGCCGGGGCGCCGGTGTCCCAGACGGTGGTGCAGGTGGTGTTCGCCGCCTCGTTCGGGTCGACGCTCTACCTGGCGCGGCGGCTGACCGGCAACCTGCTCGCCCCGGTGCTGCTGCACGCGTTCTGGGACTTCGGTGCGATCGCGGTCAGTGCCTCGCGGGGTGCCGGGCTCGACTTCTTCCTCGTCGGGCTGCTCGGCCTGGCGTCGTTCGCGGTGCTGCTGCTCGGCGTCGTCGCCGGCGCGCTGGTCGCCTGGCGGGACGACCGGGCCTGGCGGCTGGGGCGCCGGTGGCGGACCGTGCCCGCGATGGACCGCACGGGTGTCGACGGGGGTGGGGCGGGCCTCCCGGCCGGGGTGGGACCGGTGCCGCTCGCGCGCTGACGGCGGCGCGCGCTGACCCGCTGGCGCGCTGACCCGCTGGGACGCGGGCTCGCTCGCGCGCTGGCGGAGACCCGTGCTGGCGGGGACGCGCGCGCTGACGGAGACGGGGAGGCGGTGCCCCGGAGCGCAGGACGCTCCGGGACACCGCCGGTGCGGACCCGTCAGGCGCGACGGCGGAGCTGGCGACGACGCAGCACGATCAGGCCGATGCCCGCCATCAGGAACACGATCGTGGCGATCGAGACGCCGGTGAGCTGCGCGCCCGTGTAGGCGAGCCGGTTCGCGTGCGCGCCGGTCTGGGGCGGGTCGGCGACCGTCCGTCCGCCGGTCCCGGTGCCGGTTCCGGCCCCGGTGCCCGCGGTTGGGCTGGTACCCGTCCCGGATCCCGTGCCGGGCGTGCCCGTGCCGGGCGTGCCCGTGCCGGGCGTGCCCGTGCCGGTGCCGGTGCCGCTGCCCGTGCCGGTGCCGCTACCGCTGCCGGAACCGGGCGTGCCGGTCGGCGTCCGCGTCGGGGTGGGCGTCGGAGTCGGGGTCGCTGCCGTCGACACGATCCGGCTGACCGCGCCGGTCCTGGTGTCGAGCAGCACCTCGCGCTGCTGCGGGTGGGCGAAGTCGAGCATGCCCCGGATCGATCCGGCGCGTGCGTCGAACGACTGGTCACCGATGCGGCCGGTCGACCAGTTGTCCTCGATGAACTTCGTGGTCGAGGTCTGCTCGATCGCGGTGTGGTCGACGGCGTTCTGCTTGGCGAAGGGCGAGATGACCAGGTACGGCAGCCGCTGCGAGGGGCCGCAGCGGTCCAGGTAGCCACCGGCGACGCCGACCTTCGTGGCGGCCGTCGTGCAGACCGCGGTGTCGGTCGACGAGTCGGTCGACCCGTTCAGGACGGTCGGCGCGACGTGGTCGTACCAGCCGTCCGAGTCGTCGTAGTTGATGACGATCGCGGTGCTCGCCCACTCGGGGGACTGTTCGATCTCGTTGATCTTGGACGTCAGGAACTCCTGCTCGTCCAACGGGTCGGAGTACGCGGCGTGGCCGTCCTGGGCCTCGGGGGCCTTGAGGAAGGAGACCGCTGGCATCCGGTGCTCGGCGAGCGCGGTGTCGAACGCGGTCAGGTCGTACTGGTGGTTCGCCTGGTCGGTGTACCCGATCATGCTGTCGCTCGTCGGCGCGAGGTGGTGCGGGTTCGACGTCGAGGCGTAGTAGGCGAAGGGGTTGTGGTGCGGCGAGTAGTCGGTGACGACGGTGCCGCCGACGTTGGTCCGGGAGGCGTCGCACTTGGCGAACGACCCGGCTCCCGCGGCGGCCGTGGTCGGAGCGAAGCCGCCCTGGAACCAGCCCCAGGTGACGCCCTCCGTGTTGAGCAGGTCACCGATGTTCTTCCCCGACATCTTCACCAGGTTGGACGTCGACGTGTGGTCCTTGTCGGAGCAGTCGTCGAAGGCGGGGTCCGGGTCGGCGATGACGGTGCCCTGTCCGGCGGCGTCCTTCCCGACGACCGCGGTCGAGGTGACGACGGGTGTTCCGGTGACCGAGTCGACGCCGGTGCCACCGTGGGTGTTGCCGCTGATCAGGTTGAGCGCACCGGGGGTGGACGGGCCGAAGCCGGTGTCCCAGGCGTTGTCGCTCATCGCGTAGTTCTGGGCGTAGTTCCAGAGCCCGGTGGTCGTGTTGCCGTCGTAGTGGTCCATCGTGAGACCGGGCGAGCCGTACAGGCCGGTGCAGGTGTCGACCGAGGTGCTCTCGACGAACTTGTCCATGGCACCGGCGTCGACGGCCTTCTGCTCGGGCAGGTAGTTGTGGTTCTGGTCGCACGTCAGGGCCTGCGCGGGCGTCAACCGCGACGGAGCGTAGGCGTTCGGGTTCTTCGTCAGCGTCCCGGACGACACGAGCGTGTTCGCGGCGGGGGTCCCGGCGGCGGCGGTGAACGGCGTCCCGTCGGTGTTCGCGGCCTTCGGGTAGGTGCCGAAGTAGTGGTCGAACGACACGTTCTCGTCGTACAGCACGACGACGTGCTTGATCGGCGTGGTGGTGTTCAGGGAGTTGTCGGCGGCGGACGCCGACTGCGGGACGGCGAGGGCCGTCGCGGCGACGGCCGCGAGGGCCATCACGGCGAGCGCTCCCTGTTGGAGACGTCGCTCGGAGGGTCGGAACACGTGGGTCCTCTTTCTGGGTGGGGCGTTCGGTGTCGTGGGTGACGGGCCAGTGGAGCGGGTCTCAGGTCCGGGCGAGGAGCCCGCGCGCCAGCCAGTCGTCCGCGTGTCGGACGCCGGGGAGGGCGAAGTAGTAGCCGCCGCCGACCGGCGAGACGTAGTCGACGAGCGGCTCGTCGACCAAGCGCTTCTGCACGGCCACGAACTGCCGGTCGAGGTCCGCCTGGAAACACGCGAACAGCAGGCCCATGTCGAGGTTGCCGTTCGCGTCGGTGCCGTTGTCGTAGTTGTACGGACGACGGAGCATCTGCTGCTTCTGGGCCTCGGCCGTGCGCGGGTTCGCGAGCCGGATGTGCGCGTCCATCTGGATGACGTCGCCGGTGGGGTCGTCCTGGTACCGCGGGTCGTCGAACTCGTCGCTGCGGGTCAGGGGAGCCCCGGAGTCGCGGTGGCGGCCGATCATCTCCTCCTGCTCCTGCATCGAGACGCGGTCCCAGAACTCGACGAACATCCGGATGGTGCGCACGACGTGGTAGCTGCCGCCGGTCACCCAGGCGGGTTCGCCGTCCCGGTCGCCGCGGGTCCAGACGAGCTCGTCCATCCGGTCGCGGTCGGTGGTCGACGGGTTCCCGGTGCCGTCCTTGAAGCCGAGCAGGTTTCGGGGCGTGCCGGACGGCCGGGGCGGGGAGCCGAAGCCGTCCTGTCGCCACCGCACCTGCATGCCGCCGCGGGTCGTGCGGGCGATGTCACGGACGGCGTGCAGGACCGTGTCCGTGTTGTGGGCGCACACCTGCAGGAGCAGGTCGCCGTCGCAGATCGCCCGGTCCAGGTCGTCGTTCGGGAAGTCCTCCATGGTGCGGAGTCGGGCCGGCCGCTGTCCCGCCAGGCCGTACCGGTGGTCGAAGAGCGACGCACCGACGCTGGCGGTGACGGTCAGGCCGTCGGCGGGGACGTCCGGGCCGAGGACCCCGGAGTCGGCTGGCGGTGCGGTGATCCCGACGTCCGCCGGTGTCCCACCACGGGTCAGGGCCCGGGCACGCTCGGTGATCGTGCGGAGCAGGTCGGCGAGTTCCGCGCGGCTGCCGACGGTCGTGTCGAACGCCAGGAACGCCGACTGTCGCTGCGCCGGTGTGGTGATCCCGGCCTGGTGGGCACCGTGGAACGCGTACGACGTCCGGGCGCTCGCGTCGTCCGTGCGGGTCGCGGCTGCTGCCTCGGTCTGGAGGCCCGGCACCCCTCCGACGGTCAGGCCCACCGCCGCAGCGGCTCCCGCTCCGGCGCCGACCGCGCCCGTCAGGAACGCCCGGCGGCCGAGCGGGCGGCGCTGTGTCGGTCTTGGTGCCGGTGCCGGTGCCGGTGCCGGTGCCGGGTCAGCGGGTGCCGGTTCGGTGTGCGCGGTCGGGCCGCCGGCCGGGCAGACGGTGCCGTCCGCGCTGAGTCCGGCTCGTGCGTGCGCCTCGACCATCCGGCGGTGGGTCGCAGCGTCCATGCCGTGTCCGGGGGTGGTCACGAGGTCCTCCTCGGTTGACAGATGGCGGCGACGGGGGCGAGCAGCTCGAGGGCACGGTCGAGCGCGGCGTCCAGGTGTTCGCGCGCCGAGCCGTCCAGGTCGTCGAGCGCCGCCCAGCTGCCGTCGGACCGCCGGTGCGACTCGACCTCGGTGCGGAGGGACTGCAGGGCACGCTCGGTCTCGGCGAGCTCCGGGTACCGCGTCCGGAGGATCCCGTGCAGGGGGTCGAGCGCGTGCGCGGTCCCGGCGATGTTCGCGTCGATCGTCGCCAGCGTGGTGTGGCTGCCCGCGTCCGACCGCCCGGTGACCTCGAACTGCAGCGCGTTCTCGAGGATCTCGTGCGAGCGCAGGCCGACGTCGAGCGGGTCGACGCGGGAGTCCGGGAACACGCGCTGCAGGTGCGTGACCGCCGCGACCAGCGCGTCGGCCGGGGCGAGTGCCCTGGTGACCGGTGCGCCGGACCAGAGGAGGGCCTCCAGGCGGTGGAACCCGGTCAGGTGCGGGTCGTCGAGTGCCGTCCGTCCGGAGGCCGGCAGGCCGTCGATCGCGGTGTCGTCGTCGCCGAACGCGCCGTAGGCGGCACCGAGCTGCTCGTACTCGCGGTGTCCGGTGAGCCAGTCGCGCTCGGCCGCGGCGACGTCCCCGGCGTGCACGTCCGCGTCGAGCGCGCGCACGTCGGCGAGCAGGACCGGCAGGCGTCCCTCGATCCAGTCGCCGTACGACTTCGCGGCGGGGATCAGGTCGGCGCGGGTGACCGGGACGATGCCCGGCGCAGCACCGGCCACGTGCGTGGCACCGCGCACGTGGACCACCGGGCCGGTCTCGGGCTCGCCGTCGGCGGGCAGGCAGCGGAAGCGGTAGTCCCCGCGGGCCAGGCGGACGCGGTAGGTCTGGGCTGCGCCGGAGCCCAGACCCTCGGCGTCGAGGAAGACCGCACCGTCGGCCGGGTCGACGAGCTGGACCTCGATGCCCGCCACGGACGTGTTCTCGATCCGGAGGGTCTGGGTGCCGGACCGGGCCCCGGCGTCACCGGGCCAGCCGAACCCGCACGTGTCGGTCCCGACCCGGACCGTGTACCGGGTCGGCGTCGGGGCGCTCGCCGGGGTCAGGTGGGTGGCGACGAGGGCGGCTGCGACGACGGCACCGAGCACGCCGACGACCGCGGCCGTCGTGGCGCGAACAGACATCGACACGGCTTGTCCCAACTGAGCAGTCTCACAGAAATCCCTGATCAGAGGCTGGTTCGCCTCGATCACGGGCAACCATAGAGTCGCTCGGGGGCCAGTTCGCCTGCCGTTCACCGCAGGCCGGTTCTGTTCACCGGATGGTCATCAGCGCCCTCGACGGGGTCGCGTCAGGGCGGGGGTGTCACGACGGGTTGTTCTTGAGCAGCCGCGTCACTGCGATCATCGCGCCGCCCACCACCGCGGGGATGCCGCCGCCGGGGTGCACGGACGCGCCGACACGCCACAGCCAGGGGCGCCAGGGGTCGTTGTAGGAGGGCCGGTGGAACGGGCCGCTCAGCCACGGAGGACGTGCCGCCCCGTAGAGCGCCCCGTGCGGTTCGCCGCCACCGCCGTAGTACTGCGGATCGAGCACCATCTGCTCGTCCAGGAGGTCGGTGAGCGGCCCGTCGAGGCCCATCGCTGCCGAGACGCGGTCGACCTCGCGCCGCACGAAGGGGTGCTCGACCGTGTAGTGCCCGCCGTCGGCCGGGGCGGTGAGCAGGATGCCGACGGTGCTGCGCGCGTTCGGGTAGACCTCGCCCGCGCGGTACTGGTTGACGAACACCATCGTGTCCGCCGGCTCGTCGCCCGCCTCGAGGCTGCGGTGCAGTGCGGCCGGCTTCGTCGGCAGCACCACGCTGTGCGTCGCGATCCGGGGCGGCAGTTCCTGCTGCAGCACGCCGTACACGGCGATGGCCGAGCAGGAGAGGGTGCGCGGGCGACGACGGGGGAGCGCCGGGACCCGCGACGGAGCCATCAAGGCAGCGAGTCGGTCGGCGTCCAGGGCACTGACGACGAGGTCGGCCGAGTGGTGTCCGACGTCGGTGGTGACCGACCCGCGCTCGATGCGGGTGACGGCCTCGCCGGTGCGGATCTCGACCCCGGCCGCCTCGGCAAGCCGGCCCAGCGCGAGCACGATCTCGTACACGCCCCCGCGCGGCACCCAGGCCCCGGTCTCCGCCATGATCGCCGGCATGCTCGCGTACAGGGCGGGGGTGCGGGACGGCGAGACGCCCGCGTTCAGCGTGTGGATCGCGATGATCTCGCGCAGCCCGTCCGGCAGCCACGGCAGGCTGTCGAGGTACGCGCGGGTGGTGAGGCGCGAGCCGTAGACGGCCAGCAGTCGGCGCAGCGCCGGCAGCGCAGCCCGGTCGAGGGGATCGGCGAGCAGCAGCTCGGTCACGTCGTCGGCGAGCGGCGCGTGCAGGTCGGAGAAGCGTCGCCAGGCGGGGTACCACGGGTGGTCGGGCGCCACCGGTAGGGCGGTCTCCTGGCCGTCGTGGTAGTACCGGCCCACCTCGGGCATCCGCACCAGGTCGAGGCGGCCGTCGTCGTCGGTGCGGTCGCACGCGCGCCCGTCGTCACCGAGTCGCCGCAGCAGTTCGTCCCACACCGCGGGGAACGTCACCAGCGACGGGCCGGTGTCGATGCGGTCGTCGCCGAGGTGGATGCGACGGCTCTTGCCGCCGAGCTCGGTGGATGCCTCGAGCAGGGTCACCCGGTGTCCGGCGTGCGCGAGCAGCGCGGCGGCGGTCAGCCCACCGATCCCGCCGCCGACCACGACGACGCGGCTCACGAGGCGCCTCCGAGCACGATCGAGACCATGAGCAGCACCCCGGCGAACGACCCGGCGATGTACGGGAACGCGACCGACAGCCGGTAGAGCCGATGACCGGTCTCCGGCGTCGGGTGCCGCAGCAGGCTCACCACGAGGATGGCGGCGATCAGGAGGTTGACCGCGGCCACGGGCAGGCTCACCACCGCGAACAGCGCGGTCGAGACGATCCACCAGGCGCCGCTCCACAGGGCCGTCCCGCGCGCGCCGAGCCGGACCGCGGTGGTCTCGATGCCCGTATCACGGTCCTCCACGATGTCCTGGACCGCGTCGAAGGCGTGCTTGGCGACGCTCCACGCCATCAGCCCGATCGCGGCGGGCCACACCGGCGTCACCTCGAGGGCCAGCGGCACGATGACGAGCGGCAGGGCGTAGGCCGCGTTGCTCAGCGAGTCGAGGAACGGCCGCGCCTTGAAGCGCAGCGGCGGTGCCGAGTAGAAGACGAAGACGCCCACGTAGAGCAGGATCGCGGCGTTCGCGAGCGGCGGCAGCGTGACGAGGAAGAAGACCAGGAACGGGACGTTGACGATCGCGACGGCCCAGGCGATGAGCCGGACCTCGGACTGCCGGATCCGCGCACCCTCGATGGAGCCCTTGCGGGGGTTCGCCGCGTCGGTGTCCTGGTCGTAGATGTCGTTGACGCCGTAGATGAGCAGGTTGAACGGCAGGGTGAGCCACAGGATGACCGGCAGTGCCCGCAGGTCGAACAGCGCCCCGGTGAGCCAGACGGCGACGAGGCCGGAACCGATGGTGTTGATCCACAGCACCGGGCGTGAGATGTGCACGAGGCGGCGCACGGCCACACCGATCCCCGACGGCGTGGTGCGCGACATCCGCTCACTGCCGTCAGTCACGGGTCCGAGCGTACCCGGCCCACCTCGACGTCGGGCCGCGGCTTCCAGGCCAGACTGTGGGGCATGCGCCTGATGCTGCTCACCGCCGGCACCCGTGGCGACGTGGAACCCTTCGCCGCCCTGGCACGGCACGCCGCATCGCGCGGTCACGACGTCCGGCTGGCGCTGCCCGACGACGCCCCCGCGCCCGACGGGGTCGACACGGTGCCCCTCGGTCTCGACGTGCGGCGGGTGCTCGCCCCGGCCGGCCGCACACCCTGGAGGCTCGTCCGTCACGTCCGCGCCGAGGTGCGGCCCGCGATGCGCCGGATGTTCGCCGCCGCGGTGCGGGAGACGATCGCCTTCGACCCCGACGTGGTCGTGCACCACCCGCTGGTCCTCAGCGCGCCGATGGTCGCAGACGCCCTCGGCGTGCCCCGCGTCCTGGCGGAGTTCGCGCCGGTCGCCACCCCCAGCGAGCGCTTCCCCGCGGCCGGTGGTCCCACGGCCACCCGCGACCTGGGCTCGTACAACCGGTCGACCTACGCCGTGCCGCGCACCGCCGCACGCCTCTTCGACGCCGACGTCGCGCGCGCCGCCGCCGAACTGCCGAGCGGTCGTCGTCCCGACGGGCGCTCGCCGTCCCGCGCGACGCTGATGGCCGTGAGCCCCACGCTGCTGCCCCGACCCGACGACTGGCCGGAGCGGGTGCACCAGACCGGCGCCTGGTACGAGGACGCGTCGGCGGCATCCCTCGACCGCGCCGTCGCGGACTTCCTGCGCGCCGGCCCGTTCGTCGTGGCATCGTTCGGCTCGATGGCGACGGGGGACGCGTCGGCCCGGGGGAGCGCGATCGTCGCGGCCGCCCGTGCCCACGGTCTGCGGGTGCTGCTGGTCACCGGGTGGGGCGGGCTCGCGCTGCCCGCGGAGTGCGGTGGCGCGGACGTGCTGGCCGTGCGCTCGGTGCCGTTCGACGCGGTGCTGCCGCGAGCGGCGCTCGCCGTGCACCACGGTGGGGCCGGCACGTCGCACGCCGTCGCCCGGGCCGGTGTCCCCGCCGTCGTCGTGCCCGTCACCGCCGACCAGCCGTTCTGGGCGGCGCAGCTGCACCGACAGGGTGTGGCTGCCGCCCCGGTCCCGCTGCGCCGTCTGTCGGTCGACGCCCTGGTGCCCGCGATGGCGGACGCCCGGTCACGGCAGGAGCGTGCCACGGAGGTGGGCGGGCTCATGCGGCAGGAGCACGGGGTGCGGCGGGCGCTCGACGTGCTCGAGTCGCTCTGAGCCGGCCTAGATCTCGACCTCGTACGGCTCGGTGTGCAGGAGCTCGTGCACGCCGGCGATGACCTCGCTCGGACGGAACGGGTACCGGTCGATCTCGGCCTGGTCGCTGATGCCGGTCATGACCAGGACGGTGTGCAGCCCCGCCTCGATGCCGGCCTGCACGTCGGTGTCCATCCGGTCGCCGATCATGCCGGTGTTCTCGGAGTGCGCGCCGATCCGGTTCATCGCCGAGCGGAACATCATCGGGTTCGGCTTGCCGACCACGTAGGGCTGCTTGCCGGTGGCCTTCTCGATCATCGCGGCGATCGCGCCCGTCGCCGGCAGGACGCCCTCGGCACTCGGGCCGGTCGCGTCCGGGTTCGTGACGATGAACCGCGAACCGTCGCGGATCAGCCGGACCGCCTTCGTGATCGCCTCGAACGAGTAGTTGCGGGTCTCGCCGACGACGACGTAGTCCGGGGCGGTCTCGGTCATGATGAAGCCGGCCTCGTGCAGGGCGGTCGTCATGCCGGCCTCGCCGATCACGAACGCCGAGCCGCCGGGCATCTGCGACTTGCAGAAGTCCGCCGTCGCCAGGGCGCTCGTCCAGATGCGCTCTTCGGGCACCTCGAGACCCGACCAGCGCAGCCGTGCACTGAGGTCACGCGGCGTGAAGATCGAGTTGTTCGTCAGCACGAGGAACTCGGTGCCCTGGTCCTGCCACTGCCGGATCAGCTCCGGGGCACCGGGGAGCGCCTGGTTCTCGTGGACGAGCACGCCGTCCATGTCCGTCAGCCAGCACTCGACCTCGTCGCGGGATGCCATGCGGTCAGCGTAGTGCTCCTGGCTGCGCGGGAGCGGTCGTGCCGTAGGCTGCTGGGAACGCGTTCCCGTACGCGTACCGGAAACCCGAGGAGGACGCCGTGCCCGACGCCGAGCCTGCTGCTGCCGAGCCCCGTCGGCGCGGGCGACCCCGCGCACTGACCCGCGACCAGATCGTCGACGCGGCCACGGTGATCGCGAACGAGGACGGCCTCGACCGGCTGAGCTTCCGCGCCCTCGGCCAGGCACTCGGCGTCGCCCCGATGACCGTGCACCGCACCATCGGCGGCCTCGACGACCTGCACGCCGAACTCGTCCGCCGCACCGTCGACGAGTTCACCGACACCTTCGTCTGGCCCGAGGACTGGCGTGACGTCGTCCGGGTCTTCGCCACCACCTTCCGCGACCTGCTCGTCCGGCACCCGCTGGTCCTCGAGTCGCACAGCAGCCGGGCGCCGCTGGCCTCGACCGAGTCGGACGCCGTCGCCGCCACCGTCGTCCGGGCGCTGCGCTCCGCGGGCCTGTCGGAGACCGAGGCGATGTACGCCTTCTTCGTCGTCTACGACTTCGTCGTCGGGCACACCGCCGTGCAGGTCGGGCGTGGGGACTCCGAGGCCGGCCGGCCCGAGCGACACCGGCTGGTCAGCGAGATCCTCGGCCAGCACTCGTACCAGGCGCGCTTCACGATGGGGCTCGACGTGCTCCTCGACGGGATCGCGGCGCGCGCGGCACGCTGAGCAGGCGGGCGTGCAGGGCGTCGTCGGGACGGGAGGCGCGGCGGACGCACCGTACGCTGGTCACGTGACCCAGGGCCTCCCGTCCGGCGACCTGCCGGAGCCGACGCCGGCGCTCCCACCCACCCACGAGGCGACGACGCACGGCGTCGGACCGCACCCGCGGCCGTGGCCCGAGGGCCCGCAGTACGACCCGGAACTGCTCGAGCACGGCGACACCCGCAACGTCGTCGACCGCTTCCGGTACTGGAGCATGGCGGCGATCGTCGCCGACCTGGACACCCGCCGACACGGCTTCGACGTCGCCATCGAGAACTGGCAGCACGACCTGAACATCGGGTCCATCGTCCGCACCGCGAACGCGTTCCTGGCCGGGACCGTGCACATCATCGGCCGACGCCGCTGGAACCGTCGCGGGGCGATGGTCACCGACCGGTACCAGCACGTGCGGCACCACGAGGACGTCGCCGCGTTCCTCCAGGTCATGCGTACCGAGGGGCGGCCGGTCATCGCGATCGACAACACGCCCGGCGCCTCGCGGATCGAGACGGCGGAGGTGCCGGAGCGCTGCGTGTTCCTGTTCGGGCAGGAGGGGCCGGGGCTGACGGACGAGGCGGTCTCGGGCGCGGACGGGCACCTCGAGATCACGCAGTTCGGGTCGACGCGGAGCATCAACGCCTCGGCTGCGGCGGCGATCGTGATGCACAGCTGGGTCGTCCGGCACGCGGAGCTCCCCGCCTGACGGGAGGCGCTGGCCGGTGCTGGCTGGTGCCGGCCGGTGCTGGCCGGTGCTGGTGGGCGGTCGCGTGCGCCGAGGTCGCACGACGCGCCGTCGGCCTCCCGCCGAGGTCGCACGTTCTGCTGGTCGGGGAGCCCCGGGGCGGCAGGTCGTGCGACCTCGACGGACCGGGCGGACCGGAAGGGGACCCGGGACGGGCCGGACTAGCGCTGCGCGGTCGTCCGGCGGGCGACGAGCCTCGGCTCGACGAGCACCTCGGTCGTGGGCAGCGCCGGGTCCGCGATCCGCTCGAGCAACCGGGCGCCCGCGCCGCGGCCGATGTCGATGCTCCGGTCGTCGATGCTCGTGAGACCGACGTACCGAGACGCGGCGATCGGGGTGTCGTCGTACCCGATCACCGAGATGTCCTCGGGGACGCGGAGTCCTCGCTCGGCGATCGCGGACATCGCACCGAGCGCGGTCACGTCGTTCGCGGCGAACACCGCCGTCACGTCGGGGTGCTCGTCGAGCAGGCGGTGGGTGCCGGTGACGCCGGTCTCCTCGGTGACGTCGGCGGGCAGGACGACCGCGACCCCGGTGACCGACGAGCCGTCCGTGCCTGCTCCACCGGCGACGTCGATGCCGGCGCGCCAGCCCTCGAGCCGGGCGTCACTGGCTGCCGACTGTCCGCCGACGAACCCGAGCCGCACGTGCCCGAGCTCGATGAGGTGCTCGGCTGCCATCCGGCCGCCGGCCAGGTCGTCGTTCGCCACGGTGTCGGCGCGGGGCAGCGCTGCCCGGCCGCCGGCGACGACGACCGGGGTGCTGGCGGGGACGACGAGGTCCGGGTCGGGTTCGCCCGCGATCACCAGACCCTCGACCCGCATCGACAGGAAGCCCTCGACGGGGGAGACGTCCAGGCCGGTGTTGAGGAAGCGGTCCGCGACGACGAGTCGGTGCCCCTGGTCCTGCAGTGATTCGCGCAGACCGGTGAGCAGGTCGACGAACCACTGGTTCCGGAAGTCGTCGAGCACGACGCCGATGGTCCGGGAGCGGGTGCCGGCGAGCGACACGGCAGCGGTCGAGGGGCGGTAGTCGAGCTCCTGGATCGCCGCGAGGACTGCTGCCCGACGTTGCTCGCTGACCCGGGGAGATCGCTGCAGCACGAGGGACACGAGCGACTTCGACACCCCCGCGCGAGCGGCGACGTCGTAGATCGTCGCGGGCTTGGTGTTCCCCATCGTCATCCTCGACCTCCGGCTGCGCACCCGCTGGGTGCGTCCCGACGATCGTACCGCTGTCGCGCTCCACGCCCGGGCCGGGGGCAGCGCCCGGGCCCAGCGCCGAGCGGTGTCGTTCGGCGGCGCACAACGAGAACCCGTCCGAACCGCGGGATCCGTCGGTTCGGACGGGTTCCTGTTGAGCGCAAGCACTCCGAGCCGTCGGCCGCCCGGCCGGGCCGCCGCCCGGCTCAGCCGATCAGGCTCGGCCGCAGGTCGCGCAGCGTCCGCGTCCGGGTCTGCCGCGCCGTCACCAGGTACGACACGAGCAGCGCCCCGAGCAGCCAGCAGAGCAGGACGCCCGCGTCGCTCCAGGCCGTGGCGAGCGAGCCGCCGTACATCGTCTGCCGGATCGCGTCGACGGAGTACGTCATCGGCAGGGCGAAGTGCAGCGCGGCGAGCGGCCCCGGCAGCGTCTGCCACGGGAAGGTGCCGCCCGCGGTCACGAGCTGGATGAGCATGAGCACCAGGCCGAGGAACTGTCCGACCGAGCCGAGCAGCACGTTGAGCGTCATGATGATCGCCGCGAAGGTCGCCGAGGCCAGGATCATGATGCCGACCGTCCCGCCGGCGTGCACCACGTCGAGGTCCAGGGCGTACCGGACGATGAGGAACAGCGCCGCCATCTGCACGACGCCGAGGAGCGCCGGGGTCAGCCAGCCGCCGAACACGACGCGCAACGGGCGTCGGACCGCGGTGATCGCCCGCTTCGAGATCGGCTTGAGGATGAGGAACAGGGCGTACATGCCGATCCAGGCGGCGAGCGAGATGAAGAACGGTGCCAGGCCGGCGCCGTAGTTCGACGCCGCGGCGACGTTGTCGTCCCCGACCTTCACCGGGTCCGAGATCACCTTCGCCTGCTGGGCGCGCTGTGACGCGTCCGAGGCCGGGATCTTCGTCCGCCCCTTGTCGAGCTGGGACGCCAGTTCCGAGGAGCCGGACTCGAGCGAGTGCAGTCCCTTGGCCAGGGACGTCGCGCCCTGGTCGGCCGAGGCCGCACCGGTCGCGAGCTGCGACGCTCCGGAGGACAGTTGCGGCGCTGCGGCGGCGAGCTTCTGCGTCCCGCCGGCGACCTGCGCGGCGCCGTCGGACAGCGTCGACGCCCCGGAGGCCGCGGTCGCGATGCCGGAGGACAGCTGCGGTGCCGCGTTCGCGAGCGTCGTGGCGCCGTCCGACACCTGCTGCGCGCCGCTGCTCAGCTGGTCGATCTTCGCCGTGGTGGCACCGAGCTGCTGCTTCGCGTCCGCACCGGAGCTGTTCGCCCGCTGCACGGCCGAGTCGACCGTGGCGGTGAGTGCCTGCTGCTGCTCGGGCGTCAGGGTGACGCCCTCCGGCAGGTTCGCCGTGATGTCGGCGATCACGGTCTTCGTGTCGAGCGGCTGGATCGCCTGCACCGTCGTGTTCGCCGCGTCCACCCGCCGTGCGAGTTCGGCGTTGCCGGCGGCGACCTTCGCCGCCCCCTGCGCGAGCTGCTGCGTCTGCTCCGGCAGCGCGGCCGTCTGCTGCTGCGCGGACCGGAGGCCCGTGGCCAGCGACGCCGCACCGGTCGCGACCTGCTGCGCGCCGGAGTTCAGCGTCGCGGTCTGCGACGGCAGCGCGGCCGTGCTCGACGCCAGGGTGGAGGCACCCGAGGAGAGCTTCGCGGTGCCGGCCTCGAGCGAGTCTGCCCCGTTCGCGGCGGTCGTCGCTCCGGAGGCGAGCTTGCCCGCCCCGTCGACGGCGTCGCCCAGGCTGTCGCGGACGTCGGCGAGTCCGACGAGCAGCGTGCTCGCGGCTTCCTTGCCGACGCGTTCGGCGACGGCGGTCCGCATGGTCTTGCCGGCCTGCTCCGCGATGGTCGAGGCGAGGTACGAGTTCGTGTCCGCCGTGGTCATCACGAGTTCGGCACGCTTCGGGTCGTCGGACTGCGCCGAGGCCAGGGACTCCGAGAAGTCGTGCGGGATCGTCACGACGAAGTCGTAGGTGCCGTTGCGGACACCGGAGCGGGCGTCGGCGGCGGTGGTGCGCTTCCAGTCGAAGGCGCCGCCGTCGATGGCCTGCTTCGCGACGTCCTTGCCGTAGTCGACGTGTTCGCCGTCGAGGGTGGCGCCGGCGTCCTGGTCGACGATGGCCGCCGGGATCTGGTCGAGCTTGGCGTACGGGTCGCGGTTGGCCCAGAGGTACGCGCCCCCGTAGAGCAGCGGCACGCACATCAGCGCGATGAACGCGAGACGGGCGAGGGGGGTGGCGGTCAGGCGCGCGAGTTCGGCGCGGACGAGCGAGGGGATGGTCACGAGCGGGTCTCCAGGGGAGCGGTTGCGTCGGTGGTGTCGGTCGGGAGGGCCGTGTCGGGCCCGCCGGTCCGGGTCGCGTCCTCGGGACCCTCGGTGGTGATGATGGTGGTGTCGAGCAGTGCCGAGGCCGTCTCCGCCGCGGCCTTCGAGGTCACGAGCACGACGGTCACCCCGCGGCGGGCGATGTCGCGGACGACGGCGAACCACTCGGCGACCACTCCGCCGTGCCGCTCGGGAGCGGTGATCACGAGCCCGGTGACGTCCGGCCGCAGGAGTGCCAGCTCGGCGAGCAGCCGCACGCGGACGTCGGTCGACACGCGCTGCACGTGGGTGTCGGCCCAGCTCGTCATGCCGAGTTCGTCGAGCACGGTCGCGACGTCACTGCGGGAGGGGCGACGCCCGGCGAACGCGAGCTCTTCGTGCACGATGCGCTTCAGGCTCATCACCGGGAACGGCTCGGCGACGCCCGGGGTGTCGACGAGCGCGAAGGCCCGTCGGATGCCCGCGGGGTCGTCGTGGCCGTCGAGCAGGACCCGCCCGGTGTCGGGCTTCATGCGTCCACCGGCGACGAGCGACGCCAGCACCGGTGCCTGTTCGGTCTCGACGGCGACGATGCCCGGGTGGCCGGGGGCCGCGACGGCGCTGACGGCGGGGAGCGCGGCGCCGGGTTCGGTGCCGATGCCGACGGCGGCGAGTTCGAGCGTCATGCGGGGTCCTCCGGGAGGGTGGCGGGGAGAGCGAGCAGGGCGGTGCGCCAGTCGACGCCCGCCATGCCGAGGGCGGACAGGACGACCATCCGACGGCCGGCGTCGCCCGGGGTGGCGGAGCGTGTGGCTTCGTCGAGGACGGCCAGGCAGGCACCCTCGACCAGGCGGCCGAGGGTCGCGGCGTCCACGTCGTTGCGCATGGTGCCGTCGGCGATGCCGAGGGCGCAGGCGTCGCGGACCTGTTCGCGCAGCGGCGCGAACACGGTGGCGACGGTCTCGACGAGCGGGCCGCGGACGGCGATGACCGCCATCGAGCGGACGTGCGACACCTCGGTCCAGAGGGTCACGGCGATCGCGGCCAGTCGGGAGGCCGGGGCCAGCCCGGCGAGGGCGGCTCGGCTGGGCATCGCGGCCAGGATGCGTTCGGCTCCGCCGGCGACGACCTCGCGCATGAGGTCGTCGCGGGAGGGGAAGTGTCCGTAAATCGCACGTCGGGACAGCCCGGCGTGTGCGGCGATCGACTCGAGCGAGGCGTCCGGGTCGGCCTGCAGGAGGGTCCGGGCAGCCTGGACGAGGGCGGCGCGGTTCTCGGTTGCGTCCCGTCGTGGCGCGCGTGCGGGCCGATCGGTGGTGCTCATGCAGCCATCGTAATAACCTGCACACCCGTGTGCAACTTCGAGGAACCACAGGTTCTGTCCCCTGAACTGCCGACTCCCCGTGCTGGGAACGAGCACATAGCTTCATCTGGACTTCACCCGGAGTTCGGACAAACCAGGAGTGTGCTGCGTGGCACGTGCGACACCACCCACCAACCCTTCCCGTCGGTACCGCTCCCCGCGGCTGCTGACCTCGATCGTCGCCGTGGCGGCACTGGCCTGCGGCGGACTCGCCGTCGGCGGTGCGGCCTCAGCGGCACCGGCCAGCACCGCCTCGGCCGGCCTCAAGCTCTCCGCCCCGCTGCGGAACGCGTCCCCGACCAAGACGGTCAGCGCGTTCGTCCGCACGACGGGTGCCGGCGCCCTCGAGGTCGACGCGCAGGCGAAGGGCGGCGACCTGACCCGCTCGAAGACGCCGTCGTCCGCCGCGAAGAGCCGGGTCACGACGATCCGCTCGACCAACGCGAAGGTCCTCAGCGCCGTCAAGAGCGCCGACGGCAAGGCTGCTGAGCTCTACTCGACCGAGTACACCGTCCCCGGTGTCGCGGTCGTCGCCGACGTCTCGGCCTTCACCGCGATCGCGAAGCGCTCCGACGTGCTGAGCATCGTCCCGCTGCTGCCGAAGAAGATCGTCGACCCGCAGCGGAACGCCTCGGCGGACGCCGCACCCTCGGGCGTCGACCCCGACCTCGTGCAGCCCGGCGCCGACGGTGTCTCGCCGAAGAACGCCGCGAGCGACCTCTACACGAAGGCCGTCGACGCCTGGACACAGACCGGGCACACCGGCAAGGGCGTCAACGTCGCGGTGATCGACACCGGCCTCGACTACACGCAGGCCGACTTCGGCGGTCCCGGCACCACGGCTGCCTACCAGGACGCCCTCGCCAGCACCGGCGCCCCGGCGTCGAGCTGGTACGACCCGTCGAAGTTCCTCGGCGGCTACGACTTCGCCGGCGCCACGTACAACGCGGACCCGTCCGACGCGGACACCTACGACCCGGAGCCCGCGCCGGACGCCAACCCCATCGACGGCAAGGGCGGCGACCACGGCACCCACGTCGCCGGCACCGCGGCCGGGTTCGGCATGAACGCCGACAAGTCGACCTTCCGGGGCGACTACTCGACCCTGACCCCGCAGCAGGTGCAGGACATGTGGGTCGGCCCGGGCAGCGCTCCGCAGGCCGGGCTCTACTCGCTCAAGGTGTTCGGTGACGGCGGTGGTTCGACCGACCTGACCGGTGCCGCGCTCGACTGGGTCGGGCAGTCCCTCACCGAGGGCAAGAGCATCAACGTCATCAACCTGTCGCTCGGCTCCGACTACGGCGCAGCGGACGACCCGGACAACGCGAAGATCGACGCGCTCACCGCCCGCGGTGTGCTGCCCGTGATCGCCGCCGGCAACGCGGACGACTTCACCGACATCGGTGGCTCGCCGGGCAACTCGGCCGGTGCCCTGACCGTCGCCGCGAGCGCGACCGGGCAGAGCCTGTTCGACGGTGTCGAGGCGACCGCCCCGGCGGACGTCGCGAAGACCTGGCGCGCGCAGTACTCGCAGGACTACCAGGGCGCGCTGCCGGTCGAGGGTGACGTCGTCGTCCCGACCACCGACGTCGACGGCTGCACGGCGTTCAGCGCCGACCAGGCAGCCGCGATCGCCGGCAAGGTCGTCTGGCTCAAGTGGACCGACGGCGCCCTCGAATGCGGTTCCGGTGCTCGGTTCGGGAATGTCGCCGCTGCCGGCGGCATCGGCGTCCTCCTCGCCGGCACGGTGAACACCTTCGACTCGGGCATCGCGGGCAACGCGACCATCCCGGGTGCCGAGCTGACCCGTGACAGCGTGACGGGCCTCCAGGCCGCGGCGAAGGCCGGGACCCTGCACGTCCGGTTCGCCGACGAGCTCCGGGGCTTCCAGCTCGCCACCGACGCCGAGACGGTGAACACCCTGGCGTCCTTCAGCAGCCGCGGTGAGCACGGGTCGTACGGCGACGTCGTCAAGCCGGACATCGCCGGCCCCGGCGTCAACGTGATCTCGGCCGCCAACGGCACCGGCAACGACCGGCTGTCGCTCAGTGGCACCTCGATGGCCACCCCGCACGTCGCCGGCGTCGCCGCGCTCGCGTTCGAGGCCCACCCGGGCTGGAGCGCACCGGAGATCAAGGCAGCACTCATGAACACGGCCACGCACGACGTGCGCCAGAGCGCGAAGGACGGCCAGTCCGCCACCCTGCTCCGCCAAGGCACCGGGCGGGTCGACGCCCTCCAGGCCGTGCAGGACGGCACCACCGTCCGCAGCCAGGAGAACGGACAGCTCGTCACCGCGTCCTTCGGGGTCGTCGAGGTCGGCGCGGCCACCACCGAGAAGCGCACCCTGCTGGTGCGCAACACCTCGGCCACCGCGCACACCTACCGCGTCGCCTACGAGTCGCGGATCGCCCAGCCCGGTGTCGTGTTCACGCTGAGTGCCGACACGGTCACCGTCCCCGCGGGCGGCACCGCCACGGTGACGGTCACCATGACGATCGCCGACCCGACGCTGCTGCGGAAGGTCATCGACCCGACGCAGGTCGCCGTCGAGGGCGGCACCCCGCGGGAGTTCGTCCCGGCCGCCACCGGCCTGGTCACGTTCACCCCGGCCGCCGACGGCGTCACGCCGCTCCGACTCGGTGTCTACGCCGCGCCGGAGCCGGTCAGCGCCCTGCACGCGGACGACGTGGTGTTCTCCGGTGCGGCCCGCACCAGGGTCATCACGATGGCGGGGCGCGGCCTGTCCCAGGGAACCGGCACGACCGGGTACCAGGCGCTCGTCGCACCGTTCCAGCTCGGCGGCACGGACCCCGAGGAGTCGTTCCCGGACGGCACCGCGAAGCAGACGCTCGGCGGCGCGGACATCCGTGCCTACGGCGCGAACTCCACGGCGCGCGACCTGGCCGACAAGTCGAAGGGCCTGGTGTCCTTCGGGGTGCAGACCGACGGGGCCGAGTCGAACCCCGGCCAGTCGAACAACGTCGAGGTGCTCATCGACACGAACCGTGACGGCGATCCGGACTTCCTGACGTACGACACGAAGTCGGCGACGGCGGACGTGACGATCGTCAAGACGATGGACCTGCACCAGAAGGACCCGAAGAAGCAGATCGTCGACACCCGCCCCCTCGGTGGTGTCGCAGCCGGCGTCGACGTCAACACGTTCGACTCCGCGGTCAAGGTGCTGCCGGTGTCGCTCGCGGCGCTCGGCTACACGGCGAAGTCGAAATCCGGTGTCTTCGACTACTCGGTCGTCACCGAGTCGTCGTACTCCCCGACGCTGCCGACCGCCGCGTCCTCGGTGGTCGACGAGACGAAGACCGCGACGTTCGACGCCTTCCAGCCGGCGGTGTGGTTCACGGCCGGCGGGACGTCGAACCTGACCTACCCGGACACGTCCGTCAAGGTCATCCGGGCCTCGGCCAGCTCGACCACGGCGAAGGTGCTGCTCCTGCACCTGCACAACGCCCCGGGCGACCAGGCGGACCTGCTCAGCACGACCTCGGTGACGCCGAAGCTCACGCTGGTCTCCAGCAAGGTCAAGATCACGGGTTCGCTCAAGGTCGGGACCACCATGCGCGGACGCACCGGCAACTGGAACACGGACGGCATCACGTTCACGTACAAGTGGCTCCGTGACGGCAAGAGCACCGGCTCGAAGGCGTCGACCTACAAGACGTCGACGAAGGACGTCGGACACAAGCTGTCGCTCACCGTGACCGCGAAGAAGTCCGGGTACGAGAGCACGTCGATCACCTCGGCCCCGACGGGCACGATCACCAAGTAAAGAGGTACGAGGCGCGGCGGGAGCGGGCGGTCCGGCAACGGGCCGCCCGCTCCGTCGTGCGGTGCACGGCAGTGCCCCCCGTTCGCGGGCGGGATGTGCGCCAACGGGACAGGTAGTTAGACGAACTAGGTACTTCGTGACAGTGTTGCCACATGCGAACGAACACCCTGGTGCAGCTCCGGCAGAACCCGATGGAGTGGCGACGACGCGGCCTCACCCCGCCGGACGCCATCCGGGCCATGGTGGAGGAACGACTCGCCGAACCGGGCCACACCCAGTCGTTCGGGGACCCCTCGTACGCCGACTTCTTCCGCGGCTGACACCGCGCGGTCGCGACGCGACCACCTGACGGACGGGAGGCCCGGTACCAGCTGGTACCGGGCCTCCCGTCCGTTCGTCCTGACCGTTGGTCAGTTGCCGATCTTGTCGTCGGCAGCGTGCTCCGCCTTGTCGATCTGGTCGCCGTGGCCGCCGCCGGTGGCCTTGTCGGCTGCGTCGGCAGCCTTGTCCAGGCCGGCGTCGGTCGCCTTCTCGCCCTTGTCGCTGTTCGCGAAGTCCTTGGCCTTGTCGCTGAGGTCGCTCATGGTGTTCCTTCCGTTCGTCGGATCACTGACGAGACCGAGCGTGCTCGGACCGGGATCCGGACGCGCTCAGCCGTGCGTTCGCCGGATCCCCGACCGGTGCTCAGGCGTCGGGACGCTCGTCCGCGGCTTCGCGGCCACGGTCGGTCTCGGGCATGACGTCGGAGGGGGCGCCCTCGACTGAGCCGATGCCGCCGTCGGTCAGCTCCTCGGCCTGCTGCGTGTCGAGCAGACGGTTCATGTCGTCGATGGGGTCGCTCATGGTGGTTCCTCTCGTCGCGGTCGTGGTGCTGTCCCCAGGGTGCTCCGGTGGAGCCGGGTACTCCACAGGTGGCGGCACCCCGGTGACGCGGAGATGACCAGCCGATAGACTCGGGTGGACCACCGGCCGGGACGGCCGTGTGCGGTCCTCCGCCAACGTGAGGAGAACCAGATGCCCGCAGCAGTCATCATCGGCGCCCAGTGGGGCGACGAGGGCAAGGGGAAGGCCACCGACCTCCTCGGTTCCCGCATCGACTACGTCGTGAAGTTCAACGGTGGCAACAACGCCGGACACACGGTCGTCGTCGGCGGCGAGAAGTACGCGTTGCACCTGCTGCCCTCGGGCATCCTGACGCCGGGCGTCACCCCGATCATCGGCAACGGCGTCGTCGTCGACCTCGAGGTCCTGTTCCAGGAGCTCGACGCGCTGAAGGCCCGTGGCGTCGACGTCTCGAAGCTCCGCGTCTCGGCGAACGCCCACGTCATCACGCATTACCACCGCACCATCGACAAGGTGACGGAGCGCTTCCTCGGCAAGCGCCAGATCGGCACCACCGGTCGCGGCATCGGCCCGACCTACGCCGACAAGATCAACCGCGTCGGCATCCGCATCCAGGACATCTTCGACGAGAACATCCTGCGGCAGAAGGTCGAAGCGGCCCTCGACCAGAAGAACCACCTGCTGGTCAAGGTCTTCAACCGCCGGGCGATCGACGCCGAAGAGGTCGTCGAGTCGCTGCTGTCCTTCGCCGACCGGCTGCGTCCGATGGTCGCCGACACCGCGCTCGAGATCCACCGGGCGCTCGAGCGTGGCGAGACCGTCCTGTTCGAGGCCGGCCAGGCCACCATGCTCGACGTCGACCACGGCACGTACCCGTTCGTGACGTCCTCGTCGGCCACGGCCGGCGGCGCCGCGACCGGTTCGGGCATCGGCCCGGGCAAGCTCGAGCGCATCATCGGCATCGTCAAGGCGTACACGACCCGCGTCGGCGCCGGCCCGTTCCCGACCGAGCTGTTCGACGAGTCGGGGGAGTTCCTCCGCGCCAACGGCTTCGAGTTCGGCACCACGACCGGTCGCCCGCGTCGCTGCGGCTGGTACGACGCCCCGATCGCCCGCTACACGGCACGCATCAACGGCGTGACCGACTTCGTGCTCACCAAGCTCGACGTCCTGACGGGCCTCGAGACGATCCCGGTCTGCGTCGCGTACGAGGTCGACGGCGAGCACGTGGACGAGGTCCCGGTGTCGCAGTCGGACTTCCACCACGCCAAGCCCGTGTACCAGGAGTTCCCCGGCTGGTCCGAGGACATCACCGGCGTCCGCGAGTTCGACGACCTGCCGAAGAACGCGCAGGACTACGTGCTGGCGGTCGAGGCGATGTCCGGCGCACGGATCTCCGCGATCGGTGTCGGCCCCGGCCGTGACGCGATCGTCGTCCGGCACGACCTGCTCGGCCAAGGCTGAGCGTGCGGATCCTCTTCGTCTGCAGCGGCAACATCTGTCGGTCGCCGCTCGGCGCCCAGGTGCTCCACGATCGCCTGGGCCCGGCGGCGTCGGTGCACGTCATCGAGTCGGCGGGCACGATCGCCGACGACGGTGCCGTGATGGACGGTGCCGCGGCCGAGCAGTCCGCGCGCCTCGGGGGACACCCGGACGCGCACCGGTCCCGCTACCTGACCGAGCGGATCGCCGGGGCCGCTGACCTGGTGCTGACGGCCGAGCGCTCCCACCGTGCCGCGGTCGTGCAGCTCGCGCCGCGGGCCGCCAAACGGGCGTTCACCATCAAGCAGTTCGCGCGGGTCCTCGACGGCCTCGAGCCCGGGGACCTCGCCGACGTGCAGTCGCCCGAGGCCCTGGTCGAGCGGGTCGCCCGGCTGCGCGGGACCGTGCCGCCGCCCGCCGACCCGGCAGACGACGACGTGGACGACCCCTACCGGCGCTCGGAGTCCACGCACGTCCGGGTCGCGGACGAGATCGACGCCGCGCTGACGACGATCGCGGACGCCCTGCGCGCGGTGTCCTGAGGCCTGGCCGCCCCGAGACGCCCCCGTTCACGCGAGACGCCGCCGTGTGCCCGAGACGCCGCCGAACCCGGCGGCGTCTCGACACTTCGGCGGCGTCTCGCGTCGACGCCGGCGTCTTCCGTCGTCCCCGACCGGCCGTCGTCCGGATGACGAGTACCCCGATCCCTCCGCCTGTACCCCGAACGTCGGGGGACGAAGCCCGGAGTTCCGGGGTTCACGGATGAACATCCGGGGCTGAACCCGTGAATCGACGGGCCTCGCTGTCGACAGCGACGATCGGTGTCGTAGCGTTCACGTACTGCACCACGTACCCCGAACACGACAGGAGAGCGCGATGACCACGACCATCAACCGGACCGCAGCCGGGACCGACGTCACCCTCGACACCGAGACCGTCGACATCGTCGCCGTGCTCGAGGCCCAGGCCGCCACCAGCGCCCGCGCCTCGCGTGCCAAGCTCACCTGGACGCTCGAGGGCGACGACGAGTGGGTCGCCAACTACGGCGGCTACTTCGGTGGCTCCGTCGACAAGCGCGACAGCCGTTACGTCGCCTCGGACACCTTCGGCCTGGTCGTCGGCGAGTTCGCGTCGCTCGAGGACGCGCAGACCGCGCTCGCCGGGCACCTGCACGTGATGCTGCCGTCGGTCATCCGCCCGACCGCGTAGCGCTCTCCGCTCCGTCGACGACGCCCCGCTGGCCACTGGCCGGCGGGGCGTCGTCGTGCGTGCGGCGTGCACGCCCGCCGCGACGTCACTCCGGCAGGCGGTACGACCCCACCGTGATCGCGTGGGCACCCTGCCCGGCGAGCACCCGGACGACGGCATCGGCGCGGGCCCGGTTCGGCACCGAGTCCTTCGCCGCCCACGACGCCAGGGCCGACTGCAGCTCGTGGTCGTTCGTCACGATGCTCGTCGTCACGGTGCCGCTGCGGTCCTCCGGCTGCACGAACGTCGCCGCCGAGGGTGCCGAGTAGAAGACGCACGTGTCGAACCACGTCCGCGAGACCCCGGTCTGCTCGTCGACGAACCGGGCGAGCCGTCGGGCCTGCTGCCGGACCTGGTGCGCCGGCGACGCCCCCTTCGCCTGCACCCGCACCTGCCACCAGTTCTCGGCCTGCTCCTCACCGTTGAGCACCGTGCGACTGCGGACCTGCACGGCGAACGGCGGCACCAGGGACGACTCGTCCACCAGGTTCCGGAACGCCGGGTGCACCTCGCTCGGCCGCCGTCCGTCGAACACGATCCCGCCCCAGCGCTTGTTCTCGATGACCAGACCCCGGCCGGACTCCGACACGAGCACGTGGTCGGCCTGTGCGACGAACTTCCGCCACGGACCCTGCTCGGTCTCGCCGACGGGCACGAACACGACGTTCGTCATGAGCACGCCGCTCACCCCGGCGGCACGGCAGGCCCGGAGGATCGCCTGCTCGGACGCCTCCTCCCACTGCATGCCGCGGCGGGCGAGCGCGCGGCTCTCCTCAGCCTCGGAGAGGGCGTCGCGTCGAGCGGCGTCGGCGGCCGCCACCTGCGCGGCGCGGTCGGCCTCGAGGCGCGTGGTGGCATCCCGGTGTGCGGCCTCGCGCTCGGCGAGCTCCGCGGTCCGCGCACGCTCGGCAGCGTCGAGTTCGGCACGGGCAGCGGTCTGGTGTCGCCGCAGGAGGACCACCAGGACGACCACCACGACGGCGAGCCCCCCGGCGACCAACCACGGCACGAGGTCGTCGGTCATGGCACCACCCCACCACGGGCACGGGCCTGGAGGCGCGTGGTGCGTCGGCGCGTCCCCGTCGCCTCCGCCGTCAGTACGGTGGGCGCATGACGCAGTCCTGCTGGTCGGCGGGTTCAGCCTGAGCCTCGTGCGTGCGCGCCGGTTCAGTCGTCGCGAGGTCGACGCCGAGATCGAGCGCCACCGCGCGGAACAGCGGGCGTCCGACCCCGCCTGACCCGCAGCCGGACGACGCGGCCTGGACGTCAGTGCGCCGACGCCGCTCCCGAGCCCGAGCCCGACGCCGACCCCGCGAACCGGTCCGTCGTCTCGAGCAGCGCGTCGAGGATCCCCGGCTCGTCGAACGCGTGCCCGGCGTCGTCGATCAGCCGGAACTCCGCCGACGGCAGCGCCCGGTGCAGGTCCCACGCGGTGACGGCCGGCGTGCACATGTCGTAGCGCCCCTGCACGATGACGGTCGGGATGTCGCGCAGCCGGTCGGCGTCGCGGATCAGCTGGCTGTCCTCGAACCAGCCGTCGTGCGTGAAGTAGTGGTTCTCGATCCGGGCGAACGCCAGCGCGTACGTCGGGTCGGCGTACCGGGCGACCAGGTCCGGCCGGGGCAGCAGTGTGATCGAGGCCGCCTCCCAGCTGGCCCAGGCGACCGCGGCGGGTCCGTGCACGGCGGGGTCCGGGTCGGCGAGCAGCCGTTCGAACACGTGGACCAGGCCGCCGGGCTGCCGTTCCTCCGGTGCCAGGGGCGCGAGGTACCCCTCCCACAGGTCGGGCAGCACGTTCGCGGCACCGCCCTCGTAGAACCAGTCGATCTCGCTCGGTCGCAGCGTGAAGATGCCGCGGAGCACGAGTTCGGTGACCCGCTCCGGGTGCGTCTCGGCGTACGCCAGGGCCAGGGCAGACCCCCACGAGCCGCCGAACACCTGCCACGCGTCGATCCCCAGGTGCTCGCGCAGCTGTTCGATGTCGCCGACCAGATTCCAGGTCGTGTTCGACGACAGGTCGGTGGTCGGGTCGCCGGCGTGCGGCAGGCTCCGGCCGCAGTTGCGCTGGTCGAACAGGACGATCCGGTAGCGCGCCGGGTCGAACAGGCGTCGGTGGTCGGGGGAGCAGCCGGCGCCGGGGCCGCCGTGCAGGAACACGACGGGCTTGCCGTCGGGAGCGCCGCACTCCTCCCAGTACACCTGCTGGCCGTCGCCGACGTCGAGCATGCCGGTCCGGTTCGGTTCGATCGGTGGGTGGAGCTGGCGCACGGGCGTCCTCTCGGCGGTGGCGGGAGCGGGTGGTCGCTGCCACCGTACCGCCGCCCGTGACGTGACCGGTCGGCGGACGGGAGGCCCGTCACCAGCCCGCCCCGCGCCTCCCGTCCGACTGCCCACCCGCCCGTCGGACCACCGGACCGCCGAGGCGGGCCCGTGCCACGATGGGCGCATGCCCGTCGTCGAGTCCCGCTGCGTGATCCCCGTCGAGGTGGCGGTCGCCTTCGCCGTCTCGCAGACCCAGGGTGCGATCCGGAAGCGGTGGGACCCGTTCATCCGCCGCCAGCACCTGGTCGGCGGCGCGACCGTCCCCGGCAAGGGCGTCCGGACCTGGACCGTGCAGCGGTTCGGGTTCGCGATGGAGAGCGAGTACGTCTCGTACAACCCGCCGTCGAACGTGGGCATGAGGATGACGAAGGGCTCGTGGTTCTTCGAGCGGATGGGCGGCGGCTGGCGGTTCAGCGAGGCCGAGGGGCAGCCGGGGCACACCCTGGCGGTCTGGCGCTACAACTTCACCTGTCGGCCGAAGTGGCTGGCGCCGCTCGCCGAACGGATCGGCGTGCTCGTGCTGCAGCGGGACATCGACCGACGCATCGCGGGCTTCGCGCGCGGCTGCTCCGACCCGGTGGTGCTGGCGCACGTGGCGGGGAGCACCGCGGCCTGAGTCGCCCGCCCGGCGGTGTCGAGCGTCGCGGTGCCCGGACGGCGCCGAGTGCCTGCCGCCTGACGGTCAGAACCAGCGCAGGACGAACTGTTCGAGCACGTTGCGGGCGACCGCCACCGGGCCGCGGGCCGGTTCGCCGCTGTCCTTGCCGATCGCCCGGAGCAGCGCGGTCTGTGCCTGCTCGTAGTCGCGCCGCTGTTCGCCCGAGTAGTCCTCGGGTGGGGTGGTCCGGCTCGTGGCGACCGACTCGAGCTGCCGCATGCCGTACCGGAAGCCGACCGGGCGCGGGGCGGAGTCGATGAGCTGCGCGAGCCGCCGGTGCGGGTAGCGAGCGGGGGCGCCGGACGCGGCCGCGATGCAGTCGGTCAGTCCGCGCAGGCCGGCTTCGGCACCGCCGGTCCGCAGGTGCACGAGTCGCGCACGGCTGCACAGGTCGTAGAGCACTGCCTCGTCCATCCGGCTCCTTCCGGTCCTCGGAGAGCGTGGCACAGACGCCGCCGGAGCGGGGTTCCTCCTTTCGATGCAGGTCCGGCAGGTGCGTCCCTCCGCCGGTCGTTCCGGAACGGCGGAGTTCCTAGCGTCGACGTCATGACGAACACCATCGAAGCCCGGTCGACGACCGGCACCGCGCAGCAGGAACGCCGCGGCGTCCCGGGGGTCATCACCCGGCATCCGCTGCTGACCTTCTTCACCCTCGCCCTCGGCCTGAGCTGGCTGGCGTGGGTGCCGTACATCCTGTCGCCGCACGGCATGGGTGTGTGGGACATCCACTTCCCCGAGGTCCTGGGCAGCGCGCAGTTCACCGGGGTCCTGCCCGGCGCCCTGCTCGGCCCGCTGGGCAGCGCGTTCATCGTGACCGCGGTCGCCGACGGTCGCGCGGGCCTCCGCCGCTGGGTGGGACGCCTGTTCCGCTGGCGGGTCGCCTGGTACTGGTACGCGCTGGCGCTCGTCGTCGTCCCGGCGCTGATCGTCCTGTCCGCCGTGCCGTTCGCCAGCGGAGACGTGCACGCCCCCTCCGCCCTGGCACTCTCGGCCCTGGTACCCGGACTCGTCATCCAGCTGTTGTCCACCGGTCTCAGCGAGGAGCCCGGCTGGCGCGACTTCGCCCTGCCCCGCCTGCAGCACCGCTTCGGTGGTCTCGGCGCCGCGGCCGTCCTCGGTCCGATCTGGGCGCTCTGGCACATGCCGCTGTACCTCAGCGACTGGGGCGGGTGGCCGAACGCGCACTGGAGCGAACCCGTCGTCTTCGCCCTGTTCACGATCACGTTCAACGTCGTGATGATCCAGGTGTTCAACAAGACCGGCGAGAGCCTGCCCCTCGCCCTGCTCCTGCACGTCGGCGTGAACAACACGATCTCGTCGCTGTTCCCCGAGATGTACCCGAGCATGACCGCCGGCACGCTGATGATCGGACTGACGATCATGTCGACCGTCGCCGCCGTGGTGCTGCTCGTCGTCACCCGCGGTCGTCTCGGCTACGACCCGGCACGTCGGGCGCTGCCGATCGACGCCCCGATCCCGTCGCGTGCCACCACGAGCCTCGTAGGATCGCACGATGGCAACCGCTGAGCCGCGCCCCAGTGCGCCCGGATCGGCGCCCGGGTCCGCGTCCGCGCCGGGTGTGACCGCTCGCCAGCGACGCGTGGACGTGCTCACCGCGCTCGGTACCGCAGTGGTCGGGCTCGGACTGCTCCTCGGCCTGCCGCCCCTCGACGCCGCCGATCCCGACGTCATCGTCAAGGTCGGTGCCTACCCCGCCGTGGCCAGCGGCCCGTGGCTTGTCCTGGCCCTCGCACTGCTCGTCCAGTCGGCGGTCCTGCTCGTCGCCCGACGGGTGCCCCGCGCGGTGCTCGTCGCGGTCAGCGCCGTCCCCGTCGTCGCCGTCGCCGCACCGACGACCCTGCACGGGCTCCTGCTGCTGCCGGTCGTCGTCGCCGTGGTCCTCGCCGTCCTGCGGGCTCCGCTGGCACGGATCTGGCCGGCGCTCGTCGCCACTGCGGTCCTCGTCGTCCTCGCCGAGGGAACCGTCATGTACACCGCCTACGGCGCGGGCCGTAACGGAGTGTGGCTCGGCCTGACCCGATCGGCCGGACAGGGCTTCCTGCAGGCCTTCGGCACGGTCGGACTGCCGGTGCTCATCACCCTCGTGGTCCGGGCCCGCCGCGAGGTCCGCGCCGCCCGCACCGCCGAGGCCACCGCCGTCGACCGCGAGGCCGACGCCCACATCGACGCCGCCGTCTCCCGCGAACGCGCCGCCATGGCACGGGAGCTGCACGACATCGCCGCCCACCACCTGTCCGGCATCGCGCTGATGTCCGCCGTCATCGACCGCCAGATCGACACCGACCCGGAGCGTGCCCACGAGGGGGTCCGCCAGGTCCGGGAGCAGAGCACCGCCGTGCTCGAGGACCTCCGCCGCCTGGTCGGCCTGCTCCGCGACGACAGTCCCGCCGAGCGCGCGGTGGAGACCGTCACCGGCATCGTCGACCTGGCCGAACGGGCCCGGTTCCGCAGTGACGTCCGGCTCGACGTCCGGCCCGCAGCCGGCGTCGGAGACGCAGCGGTCGCGCCCCGCCCGCTCGGCGACGGCGTCGGCCCGCTCGCCCAGCTCGCCGCCTACCGCACCGTCCAGGAGGCCCTCGCCAACGCCGCCCTGCACGCCCCCGGAGCGCCGTGCACCGTCACCATCGACGACCGCGCCGACGACCACCTCGCGATCCGCGTCGAGAACGGGCCGGCCACCGTCCCCGCACTCGGCAGCACGCCGGCCGGGGGGAACGGGCTGCGTGGCATGCGCGAGCGGGCAGAACTGGTGGGGGCGAGCCTCCAGGTCGGTCCGACGGACGCCGGCGGCTGGACGGTCAGCCTGCGTCTCGGCCGGGAGGCCCTGCCCACCCCCGCCCCGCCGGTCGCGACCACGCAGCCCGACCCCACGGAAGGCCCACGATGACCGACACGACGTCCGACGGCCCGACCATCCGCGTCCTGGTCGCGGACGACCAGCCGCTCGTCAGGGCCGGCGTCTCCGCACTGCTCGACGCGGAACCCGACATCGAGGTCGTGGCCGTCGCCGCCGACGGCGGCCAGGCCCTCGAGCTCGCCCGGAGCACCCGACCGGACGTGGCGGTCCTCGACATCCGGATGCCCGTCCGGAACGGCATCGAGGTGGCGCGCGAACTCTGCCGCCCCGACGCCGACCCGGCCGTCCCCGCGCTCATGCTCACCACGTTCGACATGGACGACCTGGTGTTCGGTGCCCTGGAGGCCGGGGCGTCCGGGTTCCTCCTCAAGGACGCCGAACCCGACGTCATCATCGGCGCGGTCCGGCAGGTCGCCGCCGGCAACGGCACCCTCGACCAGGCGCTCACCCGACGGGTCCTGCGTGAGTTCGCCTCACGCCGGAGCCTGCAACCCGTCACCGCGGACCGGGTCGACGGCGTCCTCACCGCCCGCGAACGTGACGTGCTGCTCCTGCTCGCGCAAGGGATGTCGAACGAGGAGATCGCTGCATCGCTCGTCGTCGAGGTCTCCACGGTGAAGTCACACCTGGCACGCATGCTGCCGAAACTCGGTGTCCGGTCCCGCCTGCAGGCCGTCGTCTGGGCCTACCAGAACCGGATCGTCACCGTCCCGGAACAGGGCGTGTAGAGCCGATCGGCGCAGGCGAGCGTGCGCCGCGCGCTCGGCTGTCACTCCGCGGGTGCATGATGAGCGCGGCCGTCGTCCGCACGGCCCGGACTGGAGAGCACCACCGTGACCGAGACCCGCGCCTCGTCGCAGTCGTCAGACCACCCCTCGGGTGGGCACGACGCCCAGCCCGGTGACGCCGGCCCCGGCGACGACGCCACGCGCCCCGCGAAGGCCGCGCAGCGCCCCGCCAGCCGGGAGGCCCGTGGGCACCGTGGCAAGGCCGGTCTCGCCCTCGCTGCGCTCGGCGTCGTGTTCGGCGACATCGGCACCAGCCCGCTCTACTCGATGCGCACGGTGTTCTCCGTCGACGGCGGCATCGTGCGGCCCGTCCCCGAGGACGTCTACGGCGTCATCTCGCTGCTCTTCTGGTCGATCACCATCGTCGTGTCGATCAAGTACGTCCTCGTGCTCATGCGCGTCGACAACCACGGCGAGGGCGGGGTGATGGCGCTCGCCGCACTCGCACGACGCCTGCACGCCAACCGGCCCGGCGGCACGACGGTGTTCCTGATCATCGGCATCGTCGGGGTCTCGCTGTTCTACGGCGACTCCGTGATCACCCCGGCGGTGTCGGTGTTGTCTGCCGTCGAGGGCCTGGGCACCGCAGCCCCGTCGGTCGAGCACCTCATCGTGCCGATCGCCGCCGTGATCCTCATCGGCCTGTTCATCGTGCAGCGCTTCGGCACCGCCAAGGTCGGCGCCTCGTTCGGCCCGGTCATGCTGCTCTGGTTCGTCGTCATCGCGGTCGCCGGCATCCCGCGCATCGTCGAGCACCCGGGCGTCCTGCAGGGGCTGTCCCCGACGTGGGCGATCGCGTTCCTGTTCGCGCACCCGTTCATCACCTTCATCGCGATGGGCGCCGTCGTCCTCGCCATCACCGGAGCCGAGGCGCTCTACGCCGACATGGGCCACTTCGGGCGGATGCCGATCCTCCGCGCCTGGTTCTTCGTGGTGTTCCCCGCGCTCGTCTGCAACTACCTGGGCCAGGCCGCCCTGGTGCTCGAGGACCCGACCGCCACGAAGGACCCGTTCTTCCTGCTGTTCCCGAACTGGGCGCAGCTGCCCGTCGTGATCCTGGCCACCGCGGCGACCGTGATCGCCAGCCAGGCCGTCATCTCCGGCGCGTTCTCGCTCACCCGCCAGGCCGTGCAGCTCGGACTGCTGCCGCCGCTGACCATCCGCCAGACGTCGAAGCGCGAGGGCGGCCAGGTCTACCTGCCGGCCGTCAACCTGCTGCTCTTCATCGGCGTGATGGCGATCATGCTGGCGTTCCGCTCCTCGGCCGCCCTGGCCACCGCGTACGGCGTCTCGGTCACCGGTGCGCTGGTCGTCGACACCCTGCTGCTGCTCGTCGTCGTCAAGCCGCTCTGGCGCTGGGCGACCTGGAAGCTCGTCACCGTCGCCGTGGTGTTCGGCGGCCTGGAGCTGACGTTCCTCGCCGGCAACCTGTCGAAGGTCCTGCACGGTGGTTGGGTGCCGCTGCTCATCGCCCTGGCCGTGATCACCCTGATGACGACGTGGCACCGCGGTCGGCAGCTCGTGCAGATCGAGCGTCGGAAGCGCGAGGGCTCGCTCGCCGACTTCATCGAGACCGTCAACGCCGACCACATCCCGCGCGTCCCGGGCATCGCGGTGTTCCCGCACCCGAACAAGGAGACGACCCCGCTGGCACTCCGGGCGAACGTCGAACACAACGGCGTCGTGCACCAGCGGGTCATCATCGTGTCCGTCCTCACCGCCAACGTGCCGCACGTGGCGCTGGAAGAGGCGTTCCGCCGCGACGAGCTCGGCTACGACGACGACGGCATCGACCACATCACCATCACGTTCGGGTTCTCCGACGACCAGGACCTGCCCGCCGCGATGCGTGCCGCGTGCACCGCCGGCCTGATCGACCTGTCCCAGGAGGACATGTCGAAGGCGTCGTACTTCATCTCGCGCGGCGCACTCCGGACCGGGGCGGGCAAGGGCGGGATGGTGTCGTGGCGGCGGAAGCTCTTCGTCGCGATGGCGCACAACGCCGCCGACCCGGCCGCGCGCTTCGGGCTGCCGCTCCGCCGCACGGTGACGATGGGCAGCGACGTCGAGGTCTGACGGGCTGCTGCGCGCCTCGCGCCGAGGTTCGCGCTGAGCGACACCGTTCGCGCGCCGACGGCCGCGGGTTGTCGCTGAGCGCGAGTCTCGCGGCGGCGCTCAGGCCGGGAGGCGCTCGGCGGCACCCGGGACGACCAGCTGCCACGGGCCTCCACCCCGGACCCGCGTCAGGTACAGGCGGTAGCTACCCGGCTCGGCCAGCGGGTCGCCGTCGACGTACTCGACGGGCTCGCCGCTCGACGTGCACTGGTCGGAGGTCGCGATCACGTCGATCCGGTCGCCGAGCGTCCGGCCCTTGCGCACGTCGGTGATCGCTGCCTCGTACACGCGGTAGCGGCCGGCCACCTCGACCGTTCGGTCCGTCGACCGGACATCGGCGTCGACGACGAGGGACGCTTCGTGCGCCTGCTCCGCCGGGGTGAGTGAGACGTAGTCCACACACTGCCCGGCCGTCGTCGCGCACCCGGCGAGGCCGCCCCCGAGCGTGCACACGATCCCGATCGTCAGCTTTCGCTTCCCCCACCCCATGCCGCCAGTGTGCTGCACGCGTCCGGCGCCGTCCAGGTCCGCCGAGCCTCGGCCGGGTGGACGAGGCTCGGGCCCCGGAGCCCGCAGAGTGTCCGTCAGGCCGAGGCTCGGGCCGGGCCGGGCCGGGCCTGGCCGGGCCTGGCCGGGCCGGGCCGGGCCGGGCCTGGCCGGGGTTCGCGCTGGGCGACAGCGCTCGCCTGCGGTCGGCCGCGCGGTGTCGCTCAGCGCGAACCTCGCGCCTCGCGCCGCGGCACCTACCGGCGGAGACGCGCCAGCTCGCCCCGGTAGCCACTCAGCTGCCGGACGAGCCCCTCGCTGGCCCGCGAGCCGCTGAGGTCCCCGAGCAGCCGGTCGACCCGCCGCAGCACCGCCTGCTGGTCCGACCGCGAGAGCCCGCGGAAGCGGTCGGCGTCCGGCAGCTGTCCCGGCCAGCCGTCGTCGTCCGACGTGGCGACCGTGGTCTGCACGACGGTCGAGTTGGTAGCGGGGCGTCCGACGTCCGACGAGGCGTCCGGCCCCCCGATGGTCGCCGCCGCGGCGCCCGTCCCCGCGATGGCCAGGATGAGCGCCAGGGTGGCCAGGCTGACAGCGGTCTTCTTCTGCATCACGTGCTCCGTTCGACGGCCGCGGGCTGCGGCGCTGCCGCGGGCTGCGGCGGTGCCGCGGGCTGCGGCAGACCGCTCACTGCGGCAGGACCAGCCTCTGACGAGGCGGGCGTCAGGCGCATCGGCGGAAGGTGGTGGGCCTCCCGTCCGTTCGACTGATCGTCCGGACGCGCGCGCTCCGTCGTTCGGGGGAGGCGCGGAGTCGCCTCGGGCGGCTAGCCTCACGCCATGCGTCCAGTCTCGATCCCGCCGTGGGTGCGCGCTGCCGTGGCCGGGGTCGTGTTCCTCGCCGTCGCGCTCCTGACGATGGAGGGGCTGCACCGCGCCGGCTGGTACCCGACGAGCCTCGACGACTACCGGGTCACCGCGGCCCTGGTCGCGCTCTGCATCGGCGTCGGCCAGCGGCTGCCCTACCCGCTGCTCGTGGTGGTCGCGGTCGTGGTCGGCTGGCCGCTGTGGACGTTCGGCGTGCTGACGGTGCGCCTCATCCCGCTCGTGATCGCCGTCTACCTGGCGTGTGCGGCAGGACGCCGGGTGCTCGCCGTGCTGGCGGTCGTCGCCCTGCCGGCCGTGACCGCGCTGCTCCTGCCGTTCAGTTTCGCGCCCGCGGACTCCTGGGCGCTCGCCGTCCACCGGTGGCCGCTCGCCCTGCTGCTGGGCCGGACGCTCCTGGAGACCGCCGACTGGTCGACGATCGTGCTGATGGGGATCCTGCTCGTGGCGTCCGCCGTCCTCGGCCGCGCCACCGCCCGTCGCCGTCGGTCCGAGCTCGTGCTGCAGCGGCGCAACGAGGAACTCGTCCGCCTGCGCGAGTCCGACCAGGCCCGCATCGCGTCCGAGGAGCGGACCGCCGTCGCCCGCGAGGTCCACGACGTCGTCGCCCACCACATGGCCGCCATCGTCGTCCGTTCCCAGGCGCTGGTCCGGGTCGGGGTCGCGGACCAGGCCGAGTTCGCCGAGTACGCCTCGTGGGTCGCGGGCACCGGGCAGCAGGCGTTGTCCGAGATGCGGAAGGTCGTCCGGGTCCTCCGCGCGGGCGGGGACGGCGGCACGACCGACGCCCCGGTGTCGCTCCGGGGTGCGCTCGAGGCCGCCGTCGACCGCGTCCGCGCCACCGGAGTCCGGGTCGACACCGACCTGCGCGTGCCCGGGAGCCTGGGCGTGATGCAGGACTTCGCCGTGCTCCGCGTCTGCCAGGAGGCCCTGACCAACACCCTCGTGCACTCCGACGGCTCCTCGGTGCGGATCAGTCTGGCCGCGTCCGAGGACCGCATCCGCCTCGAGGTCCTCGACGACGGCGGCTCCGGCGGCAGCCCCCGGGTGCCGGAACTCGCCGTGGGTGGCGCCGGGATCCGAGGGATGCGGGAGCGCGCCGCGTCCATCGGCGGGGTCCTGGACGCCGGGCCGGCCGCGGGTGGCGGATGGCGGGTCACGCTCGAGGCACCCCGGGAGGCGCGTGTCCCGACGGCGGGCAGCGTCCGGCCCGGTGCGGGGTCGGGTGGTGCGGGTGGGCCGGCTGACGTGGCTGGGCCGGCTGCCGCCGGTCCTGTCGCTTCGGCTGGGCCGGATTCGGCTCCGGCTTCGGCTCCGGCCGGCGCTGCAGGTCCCCGGGTGGTCGCGTCGTGATCCGCGTGGTGATCGTCGACGACCAGGCCGTGGTCCGCACCGGCCTCGGCATGATGGTCGACGCCGAACCCGACCTGACCGTCGTCGGTCAGGCGCCGAACGGAGCCGAGGCGATCGCGGTCTGCGCCGATCTCCGCCCTGACGTGGTGCTCATGGACGTCCGGATGCCCGTGCTCGACGGCATCTCGGCCACCCGCTCGATCGTGTCCGACGGCACCGCGGGCGCAGTGGTCATCCTCACCACGTTCGATGACGAGGAGTACCTGCTCGACGCCGTCCAGGCCGGTGCACTCGGGTTCCTGCTCAAGGACGCGGGCCCGGACCTCATCGCCGCCGGGGTCCGTGCGGCCCACACCGGCGACACCCTGATCGCGCCGTCGATGACCCGGGCGCTGCTCGAGAACCGGCTGCTCGGTGCCCGGTCCGGTGGCGCGGGCGGTGGCGCTGCGGGGTCGACCGCGCCCGCTCCGCCTGCCGAGCACGCCCCCGCGCTGGCGTCGCTGAGCGCCCGCGAACGGGAGGTCCTCACCGCCCTGGTCCGCGGCGCCAGCAATGCGCAGATCGCGAAGGACCTCTGGATCAGCGAGGCCACCGTGAAGACCCACATCAGCAGCGTGCTCGGCAAGGTCGGCGCCGCGAGCCGCGTGCAGGCCGTCGTCTTCGCCTACGAGAGCGGCTTCGTCCGGCCCGACTGGTCCGCGTAGTCCCGCGGGCCGGCGAGGTTTGCGCTGGGCGACAGGGCTCGCGCTGCTCGCTGCGTGCGGTGTCGCTGGGGCCGAGTCTCGGCTGGGCGGACGGTTTGCGCCTGCCGGGGGCCGCAGGGTGTCCGCGTGGCCGAGTCTCGGGCGGGAGGCGCGCGGCGGGGCCGGGACGGGCCTCCCGGCTGGGCGACAGCGCTCGCGATGCTCGCCGCGTGCGGTGTCGCTGGGGCCGAGCCTCGGCCTGGCGGACGGTTTGCGCCTGCCGGACGGCGCAGGGTGTCCGCGTGGCCGAGTCTCGGGCGGGAGGCGCGGGGCGGGGCCGGGACGGGCCTCCCGGCCGGCGAGGTTCGTGGTGGGCGACAGCGCTCGCGCTGCTCGCCGCGTGCGGTGTCGCTGGGGCCGAGCCTCGGCCTGGCGGACAGTCTGCGCCTGCCAGGCGGCGCAAGTTGTCCGCACAGGCGAGCCTCGGCGCCCGCACACTCGCCAGCGGCGCGGCCCAGCGCCCCCTCAGGCCGCGCGGGAGCGGGACAGCGGCGCGGCCGCGACCTCGGTCGGCTCGGCAGACGCGGCCTCGCGGCGGATCGCGATGACCGTCACGTCGTCGTCGTGCGGCACCTCGGCCGCCCGCTCGGCCAGGGCCGCGACGATCGCCGCCGGCGTCCGGTCGGCACGCGCCAGCTCGGCGACCGAGTCCACCGCGTCGTCGCGTCCGCCGAACAGGTCGAGCACGCCGTCGCTGAACGAGATGAGCAGGTCGCCCGGCTCGAGGGTGCCGGTGGTGGTCGCCCACTCGTCGCGGAGGCCCATCCCCAGCGGCAGGTCGACCGAGCGCAGGCGCTCCACCCCTCCGGCAGCACGGAGGATGAAGCTCAGCCCGTGCCCGGCGTCGGCCCACTGCAACCCGCCGTCGTCGTCGATCCGCGCGTGGAACAGCGTGGTGAAGGTGACGTCGGTGCCGGCACCCTCGGCCGCGAGGCCGTCGGAGGCGCGGCGCAGGGCCTCGGACGCGTCGTCGACCGTGCGGGCGCTGCGGATCGTGGCGCGGACGGCGGCGGCGATGAGTCCGGCGCCGACGCCCTTGCCCATCACGTCGCCGAGTCCGACGGCGATGCCGTTCTCGGTGCGGTACCAGTCGAAGAAGTCGCCGCCGACGCTCTTCGCCGGCATGCAGGTGCCGGCGACGGTGACGCTCTCGCCCAGGCCGTCGCTCGAGGTGGGCAGCAGGGAGCGCTGCACGGCGGCGGCGCGCTCGATCTCGGCGCGGACGCGGACCTCGCGGGCCTCGGCGGAGCGGACGGAACGGCGGGCGCGGCGGGAGAGCTCGTGCACGATGACGGCGACCGTGCCGAACACGACGACGGTGATGCCGAGGCGCACCAGCTCACTGGCGCGGATCACGGAGCCCGGCTGCAGCAGGTACGGCGCCAGGATCACGATCGTGACGCCGAGGATCGAGTAGGCGATCGTGCGTCGGCCGTCGAGCGACGCCCACCACACCACCGGCAGGACCACGAGCGAGGTGAACACGGACGCGCCGGCGCCGGTGCCCGTGCGGAACAGGGCGAGGGACACGAAGTCGACGGCCAGCAGGATCGGCACGAGCGGGACCGCGCGCGGGAAGTGTGCGGCGAACGCGGCGAGCAGGGTCGCGACGCCGACGGTGACCAGGCTGGCGAGGAACATCGTCAGGTCGCTGATCTCGAGCGTCGGCAGCGTCACGGTCAGCAGCGCGCCGAGGGCCAGCAGGCCGCTGATCGGAGCCTGCCGGACGAGGGGGTTGTCGATGACGCTGGTTGGGCGAGACATGCTCAGCAGAGGCTACTGGACAACGGGGTGGACCGACGGGGTGTCGACCCGAAGAGGGGCCACGCCGGACGACAGGTGTCGGGCGGTGCAGACGGCGGGACACCCGTTGTCGGGGTGCCCCGCCGTCGTCTGCATCGTGGTGCCGTGCCGCGGACCTACTCGGCCCGACGGTGGCGTCGTCGGCGCTGTGTCAGCAGCAGCCCGCCGGCGGTGAGGAGCACCAGGGCGAGGACACCGAGGGGCACGACGTTCGCACCCGTCCAGGCGAGGGCGCCGTCGCCGGCTGAGGACGAGCCTCCCGGTTGGGTGCCCGCACCGCCGACACCCGAACCCGAACCGGAACCAGGGCCGGCACCGGCGCCAGCACCCGGCGCGGGAGCAGGCGAGCCCGGCGCGGGAGCAGGCGAACCCGGCCCGGGCGACGGCGAGGCCGTCGGCGGAGCGGCCGCCGCCGCCGTCACCGTGAACCCGACCCGCGCCAGCACCACGCCGCCCACCGAGGCGGACACCGTCACCCGCCCGGAGGCCGTGGCCGGCACCGCCAGGTCGCTGCGGAACGTGCCGTCGGCACCGGTGCGGACGGTGACCTGGCCACCGAGCGCCGGCGTCGTCGACAGCGTGACCGTCGCCTCCGCCGGGAACCCGGAGCCGGTCACGGCCTGCGTGTCACCGGCGGTGACCGTCGGCGATGCGATCTGGAGGCTCGGCACCGCAGCAGCGACCCTCGAGTACCGCACGATGGTCCGGTCCGTCACCGAGCGCTCGGCGACCGGCACCGTGATGGTGCGGCTGTCGGCGTCGTACGTCCAGTCGGACGCGGCGACGGGAGCCCCGTCGATCGTGACGGAGACGGGGCGGTCGGCGTCGGTGAACGTCGCCGTCCACGAGCGGTCGCGCACCTGGCCCGCGAACGAGCCGTCGGCGGGGGCGATGTCGAGCGTGCCGCCGTCGGCCTGCTGGGTGAACCGCATCGTGGTCGACGCGGAGTTGCCCGCGGCGCGGGCAGAGGAGGCCGCCGCGGTCGGCTGCCCCTCGCCCGAGTCCTCGTGCAGGGCGAAGGTGCCGTCCGCGCCGGTCGCGACCGTCACCGTGACCGCGTCGAGCGGTGCGGCGTCGTTCGCGACGTGGTGCGAGCGGGTCGGGACGATGCCGCCGCTGCGGACGAACACCGGCATGGTGGTCAGGTCCGTCGTGACGTCGGCCGTCGTACCGCCCTGGTAGGTCGTGCCGGTGAACCAGTCGGTCCACGAGTCGCCGGCCGGGAACCAGACCGAACGCGTGGCCTTTCCGGTGTCGTCGTTCGCGGTGGTGACGGGCGCGACCAGCACGTCCTTGCCGTAGAGGTACTCGGAGCCGGCCTGGGCGTAGGACTCCTGCGCCTCCGGGTACTGCAGGTAGAGCGGCTGCAGCATCGGGGTGCCGGTCGCCGAGGCGTCGGCGGCCAGGGTGTACGTCAGGGGGAGCAGGTCCTCGCGGAGGTTGAGGAACTGCTTCGCCGACGCGTTCGCCTCGGCCGGGTACTGCCAGGGCAGCCGGTCGCTGTGGTTGCTGTGCAGGCGATCGATCGGCTGGAACGCGCCGAACTGCACCCATCGGGCGTACATGTCCGCGGGGAGCTGGGTCGTGCCCGGCTCCTTGCCCTCGATGCCGTACTGCGCACCGTTGTGCCCGCCGATGTCGTGGCTGATCGCGGACAGGCCGGTCGCTGCCGACTCACCGGGGGTGTAGCCGACCTGGGCGGCGAGCTCGTCCCACGAGGACGTGGTGTCCCCGGTGAAGTGCACGGTGGTGCGCTTGTCGGCCCAGGGTCCGGTCGGCACGGCCTGCGGGTTGCCGTAGCCGCCCGCGGTCAGCGAGCCGTAGGCGCGGGAGAACGCCAGACCGCGGCCCTTGAGTTGCTCGTCGGTGTACTTCGCGTACTGCTGGTTGATGAACGCGTCCGGCGTCACCCCGTTGGCGGAGTACTTCGAGTTCTCACTGCAGCACCAGTCGAGCCACCACATGTCGACGCCCTCCGGCTGTAGCGAGGTGTGCAGGTCGAAGTAGGCCTTGAGCTGGTCGGGGTCCGACCAGTCGAACAGGTAGCGGTCGCCGTCGCCCTTGGTGAGCTTGCCCTTCGCGGTCGCCTGCGCTGCCGCGAACTCCGGGTCCTTGCTGGAGATCGACGGGTGGATGTTGAGGGTGTTGTGGATGCCCTGGGCGTGCCAGTCGGCGAGCAGGCTCGTCATGTCAGGGATCCGGGCCGGGTCGACCGACCAGCCGTCCCACTTGCTGTCGCCCTCGTTGGTGGGGCTGCCGATCTTGTAGTCGGTGTCGATCGCCATGACGTCGACGGGCACGCCCTCGTCCTGGAAGCGCTTCGCGATGTCCAGGTAGTCCTGCTGCGACCGGTCGTAGTACTCGGAGTACCAGACGCCGTACGCCCACTGCGGCAGGAGCTTCGACGGCCCGGTCAGGGTCGCCAGGTCCTTCAGCGCGGTCGTGTAGGCGGTGCCGTACCCGAAGACGTAGCCGTCCTGGTAGCCCCTGCCGCCGTGGTCGCCACGGGGCGTGGTCTTCTCCGTTGCGGGGTCGTACAGCGCCGAAGCGGTGTCGTCGAGCAGCGACCAGCCGTCCTGGTAGAGCAGGCCGGGGTTCGTCTTCGCGGCACCGTTGGCGGTGTCGAGGTCACGCCGGTAGCCGCCGAGCGCGGCGTGCGCGGCGAGCACGGGCGACGCGGTGTCGACGACCGCGATCGTGTCGAAGTTCACGTTGCAGTTGGCCGCCACGGTCGGACAGCCGATCGCGATGTCGTTCGCGCCGGCCGCCAGGTGTACGGGGGCCGTCACGGTGTTCCAGTAGTCCCAGCCGCTGGTACGGGGGAGCTCACCGGTCGTGGCGGTCTGGCCTGCGGGGGCGGCGGTCAGCGTCGGCGTGCCGGCCGACCCGTTGGCGTACCGGACCTGCAGCGCGTAGTCGCCCGCGGCCGGGACCCCGGTGACGTGCGCGGTCATCTGCGCGCCGGCGCGCTCGAACCCGGCGACGAAGCCGTCCCCGGCGAACCCGTTGTGGTTCGTCGCCACGGTCGCGGGGTCGCTGCGTGCGGCGTCCTCGGCCTGGCAGACGACGCCGAAGGCGCAGTCCTGGCCGGCGGACGCTGCGGTCGGCGCCGGGTAGGCCGCACCCGAGGGGACGATCGCCAGGCTGTCGACGTTCACCCGACCAGAATCCGCGTCACCACGGACGACCTTGACGGTGTGCGGACCGGCGGTCAGGTCGAGGGCTGCGGTGGTCTGCTTCCACTCGTCCCAGTTCGCGCCGGCCGGCAGGCTGAGGGTGACCGGGGCGCGGTCGTCGACGACGATGCTCAGCGTGCGGGTCTCGACCTTGCCGTCGCCGCCCTGGTTGTTGGCGTACCGCATGGCCAGGTCGTACGACCCGGCCGTCGCGACGTCGGTGCGGAACGTCATGGAGTTGCCGACGTTCTCGAACCCGGCGGCGAACCCAGCGCCCGTGTACCCGGCGTGGTCCGTCGCGTTCGCCAGGCCCTGCAGCGCGAGTGCCTCGCCCTCACAGAGCGTGCCGATCGCACACGAGGGCGTCCGTGCCGTGACCCAGGGGGACCCGGTGACGACCTGGCCCGCGGAGGTCTTCAGCGTCACCCGGAGGTTGTCCTGGCTGAAGTCGCCGGTGCCCTGCCGGTACTGCACGGTCATCGACCCGGTGTCGAGCGTCAGCCAGCCGTCCTGCACGGTCTTGGTGAACGGCGTCGGGGCGAAGTCGTCACGCCCGACCACGTTGAACGTGCCCTGGTCGGTGAACTGTCCGTCGCCCGCGTACTCGGTGCGGATCAGGGTGGGGGAGAGTACCTGGAACCGGGCCTCGCCAGACACCACGGTGCGGGCGTCGGGAGCGGCTGCTGCCGGCAGGGCGGAGATGCCGAGCCCGCCGAGCGCGAGCGCTCCGACGACGGCTGTGGCGAGTGACGACCCGAGGAAGCGACGGCGCCCCCGGCTCGAGATGAGAGTGGGACGCAAGGGATGGGCTCCTCGTGGACGACGTCGTCCGGTCTGATCGGTGGCGCGGGCGCCCCCTAGACGCCCGCGTTACAACGTGGGAAACTGTAGGGCCTCATAGCTCCTGCATGGAAGACCGCAAGGAGGATGGGCGCCGTCGACGGCGCTCAGCGGATCAGACGGGAGGCGCGGGTCGGCTCAGCGAGGCCAGGTCGCGACGACCGCCACCGCGTTGAAGAGCACGTGCGCCATGATCGCGCCGCCGATGCGGTTCGTCATCGCGACCAGGGTGCCGGTCAGCGACCCGAGCACGAAGATCGTCAGGAACACCCGGAAGCCCTCGAGCTGCGTCCCGCCGGCACCGAGCAGGACGTGCAGGACCGCGAACAGGAACGCGGTGAGGAACACGGCCAGGAACCGCGTGCGCGGGGTGAGTTCGGCGGCCATCCGGCGCTGGAACAGCCCACGGAAGAAGACTTCTTCGAGGAACGGACTGACCAGCACGATGCCGATGGCCGACACGACCAGCAGCGTCTCGTCCGGGGTGCCGAGCGTCGGCGCCGGGGTCAGGCCAGTCGAGCCGGTGAACGCCAGGCCGAGGAACACGTCGAACACCCGGCAGAGGATCACGATGCCGATCGCGAAGATCGCGTCCCCGAGTCCCAGCCGCAGTCGAGCGGCACGGTCCGTGCTCGCCGATCGGCGCAGCACCCAGACGATGCCCGCGACCAGCGGCAACCAGACGGCGAAGTCGGCCACCAGCACCTGCATGACAGGCGGCTGGATCTTGCCGGCGGTGCTGAACCCCGACGCAACCCGGGCCAGGATCACCGCCACCCCCAGCGCGACCAGCAGGATCACGAGGTCCCGCTGACGGCTGGTGTCGGGCTCGGCGTGGGTCACGTCGGACTCGGTGCTCATGGGCTCACCGTAGAGGACGGGAGGCCCAGAACGGCCGATACAGCCGAGCGTTGCTCGATCATGTGGCACTATTTGAATGCCGTACACCGGGACATCCCCGGGCACTCGTGTTGGGACCACGGGCGAGCGGCGGGATCGTCGGGGAAGGCGGGCCGCGTGGAACTACGCGACTACATCACCGTGCTACGTAAGGGATGGGTCCTCATCCTGGTCTTGGCACTCGTCGGAGTTGCCGCTGCCGCGGGCTTCTCCCTGCTCAAGAAGCCGGTGTACTCCGCTTCGGCGCAGGTCTTCGTCTCGACGGAGACCTCGGGCAGCGCGAGTGACCTGGCCCAGGGGAACACCTTCACCCAGCAGCGCGTCCTGACGTACTCGAACCTGGTGTCGACGCCGATCGTGCTGCTGCCGGTCATCTCGAAGCTCCAGCTCGACATGAACGCCGACCAGCTCGCGACGATGGTGTCCGCGACCGCGCCGACGAGCACGACCCTGATCTCGATCAGCGTGAACGACACGGACCCGGTGCAGGCCGCGAACATCGCGAACGCGACCTCGCAGAGCCTGACCAACGTCGTCGAGGACATCGAGGCCACCGACGCCGACGGCAAGAGCAGCGTCAAGCTCACCCGCGTGAAGCAGGCCGACGTGCCGAGCGTCCCGGTCAGCCCGAACGTCCCGGTCAACGTCGCACTCGGTCTGCTCGTCGGGCTCGCGCTCGGTGTCGGCATCGCCGTGCTCCGCGAGACGCTGGACAACCGCGTGCGGACCGAGCAGGACGTCGAGAAGATCAGCGACAAGCCGGTCGTCGGTGGCATCGCCTTCGACAGCAAGGCGTCGGAACGTCCGCTGATCGTGCAGGTCGACCCGCGCAGCCCGCGTGCCGAGTCGTTCCGCACGCTGCGCACCAACCTGCAGTTCCTGGACATCGGCACCGGCGCACGCACCTTCGTGATGACGTCGTCCGTGCAGTCCGAGGGCAAGAGCACCACGGTCGCCAACCTGGCGATCGCGCTCGACAGTGCCGGCTTCCGCGTGATCCTCATCGACGCCGACCTGCGACGTCCCCGCGTCGCCGAGTACATGGACGTCGAGACCAACGCCGGTCTGACCGACGTGCTCATCGGCCGCGCCGAGCTCGAGGACGTCGCCCAGCCCTGGGGCCGCGGCAACCTGGTCGTCCTGCCGGCCGGACAGATCCCGCCGAACCCGTCCGAGCTGCTCGGGTCCCGCGCCATGCAGGACCTCATCGAGCGGCTCGAGGGCGAGTTCGACTACGTCCTGTTCGACGCCCCGCCGCTGCTGCCCGTCACCGACGCGGCGATCCTGGCGAAGAAGGCCTCCGGCGCGATCGTCGCCGTGGCCTCGGGCAAGACGCACAAGGGCCAGTTCGCCGCCGCGGTCTCCGCCCTCGAGAGCGTGGGTGCGCCGATCGCCGGCTTCGTCATCACGATGATGCCGGTCCGCGGCCCGGGTGCCTACGGCTACGGCCGGTACGGCTACGGGTACGGCTACGGCATCGAGGACGAGAACACGCCGAAGGTCAAGCCGCCCAAGCGCGGCGGGAAGAAGCTCGGCGCCCTGAGTCGCGCCGAGCGCTGAGACGAGGTCGGGGGACATGGACACTCGCCGGGGGACCCGAAACCTCGGTTCGTCGCTCACGCGGACGACCCTGGTCTGGGTCGCCATCGTGATCGTCGTGCTGGTCGTCATCGACATCGCACTCGTCACGCTCGCCCTGGGACGCACGGCACCGAACTCCGGTGACCCGGCGGGCCCGATCCCGACCTTCTCCAGCTCTCCGCGCTCCAGCGAGAGCGCGTCCTCGACGCCGACCGCGGATGCCGCCGGCGCACGTCGTTCCCTCTCCGCGGTCGACGGCCAGGAGGCATGGCGCGCGTCCGGCGGGACGTGCGGCGGTCCGGCGCCCACCCTCGAACACACGACCGACGCCGGTGCGACCTGGAAGCCGGTTGCGCTGGGAGCCGACGTCTCGTCGGTGATGGCGATCCGTGCCTCCAGTGCGGACCTGACGATCCTGGCCGGTGTCGGCGACGACTGCGCCCCGACGGTGCGGTCCAGCACCGACGACGGCGTCACCTGGAGCGCTGGCGGAGCCGGCGCAGCCGGAGCCGGCGTCTCGCCCGCTGGTGTGGTCCTGTCGACCGGAGTCGTCGCTCCGCCCTGCAGCGAACCGGTCGAAGCGTTCCAGGGGAAGCAGACCTCCGTCGTGATCTGCGACGGCCAGTTCGAATGGCGTTCCGGTACCGGCGCCTGGGTGGACGTGCCGCTCGCCGGGGTCCGTTCGCTCGCCGACGCCGGCAACGACTACTCGCTCGCCCGCGTCGGCGCCGACACGTGTGCCGGCGTGCAGATCGCGTCGATGCCCGCTGTCGGTGTGACGCCAGCGACGACGCCCACCGCGGTCGGCTGCGACGCGGACGCCGCCACCGACGGTCCGATCAGCCTGGCCCGTGCCGGCGACGACGTGTGGCTGTGGGCCGGCGACACCGTTTCGGTCTCGACCGACGGCGGAGCGACGTGGTGAGCCGGTGGCGGACATGACGGCGGGCGCGGTGCGGGTCTCCCCGTCCACAGGGTCCACCGAGGAGTGGAGCCGGTCGTTCTCGCGCCGCGTCCTGGTCACCGACCTGCTCGCCCTGTTCTGGGTCGTGTTCGGCGTACAGATCGCCTGGCTCGGCCTCGACTCGAACCTGGCCACCAACACGGCCGACCTGCGCCTGAGCTACACCGGGATCTCGGTCGTCGTGATCGTGGTCTGGATGACCGCCCTGGCGCTCTACGACACCCGCGGGCACCGGGTGATCGGCGTCGGCAGCACCGAGTACCGCCTGGTCGCCGACGCCAGCGTGCGGGTCTTCGGGTTCCTGGCGATCGTCGCGTACCTGCTGCACGTCGACCTGGCCCGCGGCTACATCCTCATCGCCTTCCCGGTCGGCATCGTCGTCCTGCTCCTCTCGCGCTGGATGTGGCGGCAGTGGCTGGTGGCGGAGCGCAAGCGCGGCAACTACTCGGCGAAGGTCCTGCTCGTCGGCTCGACCAGCAGTGTGCTGCACCTGGCGCGGGAGCTCGGGCGTTCGCCGGAGGCCGGGTACCGCGTCGTCGGAGCCGCCGTCTCCGCCGGCACCCACGGCACACTGCCCGGCTCGACCGTGCAGAGCTTCGGCGGCTTCGACGACCTGACCGCCGCCCTCGCCACCACCGGAGCCGACACCGTCGTCATCACCAGCGCCGACGACCTGCCCCCGGAGCGCGTCCGACAGCTCAGCTGGTCACTCGAGCCCGGCCGCCAGCACCTGGTCGTCGCACCGAGCCTGACCGACATCGGCGGCCCCCGCATCCACACCCGCCCGGTACAGGGCCTGCCGCTGATCCACGTCGAGACGCCGACCTACACCGGCCGCAAGCTCTACACGAAGCGGGCCTTCGACATGATCGGTTCGACGCTGCTCATCCTGGTGCTGTCGCCGGTGCTGCTCGTCTTGGCCCTGCTGGTGAAGACCACGTCGACGGGGCCGGTGTTCTTCCGCCAGGAGCGAGTCGGCCTGAACGGCACCACCTTCCGGATGATCAAGTTCCGGTCCATGGTCGTCGACGCCGAAGCCCGCCTGCAGGAGCTCAGCCAGCTGGACCGGGCCGAGGGCAACGACGTGCTGTTCAAGATGAAGAACGACCCGCGTGTGACCCGCGTAGGAGCCTTCATGCGGCGGTACAGCCTGGACGAGGTGCCGCAGCTGTTCAACGTCCTCATCGGTGACATGTCGCTGGTCGGGCCGCGACCGCCCCTTGCCAAGGAAGTGGCGTTGTACGACTCGCATGTGCACCGGCGGTTCCTCGTGAAACCCGGCATGACGGGTCTGTGGCAGGTCAGCGGGCGGTCGGATCTGTCGTGGGAGGACTCCGTGCGTCTCGACCTGTTCTACGTGGAGAACTGGTCGATGGTCGGTGACCTCTCGATCCTGTGGCGAACGGCGCGCGCTGTTGTGGCGTCTGACGGCGCATATTGATTGGACGAGGAGCTTCTATGGATGAACAGCGGGAGGTCCCAGCGCAGCACGACACCGTCTCGCGCCGATCGACCTACGGGCTCGGTGTCGAAGTCACGCCAATGAGCGCCAGCGGTGTTATTCGAGTTCTAGAGACGCCAACGCGAGCGGTCAAGCTGGTCCTCAACCACAACCTGCATAGCGTGTACTTTTTCGTTAAATTTGAGTGGTTCCGATCGCTTTACGCAAGCGCTGCGGTGATATTGATCGACGGTTGGCCCATCCTTCGGTTGACTGCGGGGTCGCCAAGCATAGAGAATCGTATCGGCTCGACCGACTGGCTGGCAGCGCTTCAAGACAAATGGCGCAGTGGAACTGAAACGAGAGTTCGCAGAATTTTTGTTCTTGGCGGCGACGCCGAGTCTAACTTACGCGCCCGCGATAAGTTAGCGGCCGCCTCTTCAGAGGTTACTGTTGCTGGTGCCGATGGGTACTTCGATGTGAGCCGCGAATCTGATCAGATCCTTACACAGCTGTCGCAATTTAAACCGGATCTGGTTCTCGTAGGCATGGGAATGCCTCTTCAGGAAAAATTCCTCTTCGAGAATTTGGAGAAGTTACCGGCCGCGTACTATGCGACTGTAGGTGGGGCGATAGACTACTTGGCGGACCGGCAGCCGCTCGCGCCTCGTTTCATCGGTCGCCTCGGCCTCGAATGGCTATGGCGATTTCTGCATGCACCAAGGCGTTTGTTCAACCGGTACTTCGTTGAGCCATTCCGCCTACTCGTGCTGTTGCTACCCGTTCCTTGGAAAAGACGGGAGTAATCAATTTCGGAGGTTTCGCTTGGCGAAGGGCCGAGGAGGAGGCCTTGCAGGAAGATACTCAAGACGCAGGTCTGGTCCAGTTTCAAATCACGCCGGAGTGTAAAGAATCATGCACGTTTTACTAGATACGCGCCGGAAGCATTTCGAGCAGAATTCGTACATATCTGACCTAGTGGCTCTATCTGCTGAAGTCCATTTTCATGGGTTCTCGTGGACTCGCTTGATCGTAGGTCGGTACGACGTGTTCCACGTTCACTGGCCGGAGTGGCTGGTGAAACATGGTCGGCCTTACCTGCAACCGGTAATGAAGATACTGATGTCTCTCGCACTCGTTCGCCTGCGGCTATCGAAGGTGCCGGTACTTCGCACGATGCACAATCTCGCTCCCCATTCAGAATTGAGTCCATGGGGCGCAAGTTTAATTGGTCGCCTTGAGGATTTGACAACGAGCAGGATTTGGTTGAGCGATGCGGGCGACCGAATGCAGGCTACCGACGTAGTCGTCCCGCATCCCGATTATCAGCCGTGGGCGGGCCGGCTGAACCTCTCTTGGAATCCCGCTCCCCATTCCCGACGTGGATTGTGCTTCGGGTCCCTTGTTCCTTATCGGCGCTTTGAAATCGTCGCAGAAGCGGCACGGCTAGTGCCGGGCGGCAAGCTGAAGATTGCAGGAGCAGCGACCGATCGTCGTTACACGGATAAGCTTGAGCGAATCGCAAGCCGGAGTGAAGGCCGCGTTTCGGTCGGTCGCGGTCGACTTTCGGAGGAAGATCTCGCCCGTGCGATTCATGACAGTGATGTAATCTTCGTGCCCTACACGGACTTGTATAACTCTGGCATCATCTTTCTCGCTCTCACATTACAGCGACCCGTAGCGCTTCCCGCTAGTCCGGCCGCCGAGGTGTTGGCAGCGGAGTACGGCTCCGAGTGGGTTCGGCAGTGGGTGGGTGAACTCAATGATGAGAAACTCATCGCTATCTACGACCGTCCGTTCCCCTCGGCCCCTGCGTTTTCGGCAAAAAGAAGATGGGAGAGTATCGTGCAGGGCCATCGAGAGATGTACGCAAAACTCAGCACGAGGGAACGATCGTCTCGTCGCCATCGACACAGGTAGCCGAAGCAAGGTGCCTCGCTCGGCCTGCTGACTTGAAGCTACTATTTCTCGGTTACCCAATTGCAGTGCGCCGCTTGTGCGCAACCGTAAGCGAGCGATCGACCTTCCCCTGCAGGATTGAGTGGCTTGAAGGAGCAAGAACAACGGCAAGCAAGACGGACAGCGCTACGTAGGGGTTGTTCAATCCGCTCACTGAGAGTCCATTGGTGAAGGCGATAGCGCTCAGAGTGACCGCAGTGGCAAGTGACGTGCCAGATTTCCGCATGGCGAGCCAGGTAACGACAAGAGCGATAGCTAGCCCGAGAAGGCCCGCGTCATAGACAACTCGAAGATTGAAAGCATGAAGAATGACTGAGTAGCATGTCCCGTCTCCCCGAGATGAGAACAGGGACTCGTAATATGATAACTGCAAGCAAGAGGCCGGACTCAGGGGCGTAATCGGCGCAGTGCCGAAGATCCACTGAATTGCATTCCAGTCAGAGGTGTTCTCGAGGAAGATGCGTGCGAAGTTGAGCCGGTCAATCCCCGTCGAGGCGCGGGCGCGGGCCTCGAAAACGAGTACGGCCACAAAAGCAAGTGCCGGCAAAGCGAGAGCCAATAGATAACGCAGGAACAAGTTTGCGGACTTTGCCTGACTGACCGCATACCCGGCCACAATGACGAACGCGACTGCACCGCTTCTTGACTCGTCCATCACAGTAAGTGCGCCTAGACCGAGTACCGCCAACCAACGAGACTTGCCCAAGAACGGATAGGTGACGACGATCAAACCCGAGAAGAGTGCCAACTCGAAGTTGTTCTCCAAGAGAAGGCCAGGACGTTGACCCCGACCCAGGACGACGAGGGTAACCGCCGACTTGAGAATCGCCATTAGCAGTAGGGCGAGGGTCACTCGCCACAGAGAACTCGTAGGTCCCCACTTTCGCCCCATCGCCGCGGCAAAGATAATAAGGTAAAGGATCCAGCGATACGCTTGCAGAAAGTCGTCGACGGGCGCATTGAAGAAAACGGCTGGAACGATCCGGCTGAGAAGATAAATACCGAGCAGTCCGAGAAGTGCGAGGGACCTTGTCTTACCTTTCAAGAGGGCCCAGGCGAGAAAAGCAAGCAGCCAAGCGTCAAGAAGACCTGTTACGGGTAGCGGGCTGAACCGTCCGAGGAGTGGAAGGCTGGCGGCTCCAGCGATGAGTAGCAAGGCGTACAGGGAGTTCCGCAACACTGCCGGCACCTCTTCTACGCGCGATCCGTCGGTCTGGACGCCGGCTGCAGTCATGATCTAAACATACCGGACACTCGAGTCCGCTTGAGTTGAAGATGCGTGCTGAGTAGAGGAAATTTTGCGTGACCGCTCACGAGGCCCTCGGTCAGCGCCAACACTGGTGGGAGATCGTGCTCTGGGGCGGTGGCGGACACGGATCGTTTTGCGCTGTTTCGGTCTTGGCCGTCGAGCGGGGAGGAGCAGGGAGGGCTTGCCCACGGAGCCCGCTTCGTTCCGCGCGCCGCCGCAGCTGACGCTGACGTTCATCCGATCGGAGAAGCGGGACATTGCCATTCTGGTACTACAGGGATGAGCGAGTGGCCGGACGGTCTCGTGAGTTAAGATCGTCGTGTCGACGAACTCCGTCGGATGCTGCAGCGGCCAGCGTTCGCTCGCCAACGACCTTGAGGACGAAAGTGCAACTTGCGCTGGATAGCTTTGTGAAGAAGCCTAACTACCACCTGTCGCACAACGTTGGTATTCCTGGTATGCCGTTTGTTCGGCGTCCAGGAGTACCACTCCAACGTGTCCTAGGTAACGATATTGGCGGTGCTATTTACACACCGCTTGTGCCTCAAGGTCGCACCGTGCTTCATCTGTGGAATAAAATCAAACTCGGCGGGCGCGGTCCGTGGGGCGTGACTTATGAGAGTCGTCTTCCACGCCTACCTGATGGCCAGCTTCGTTTGGCGAAGCTCCGGCGTACGTTGGATGGGGATGAGTCACTTCGGTTCGTCAATGCAATCTCGATCTACGCTCGTGACCGTCTGATCCGAGAATTAACGACCGAGGATCACAAACATCTGATTGAAAAGATCCAGGTCGTGTACCCGCGCGTCATTGGCTCGGATGACGGCCTGTTCTTGCCGACGTCAGATAGGCTCCCCCTTCAATTTGTTTTTGTCGGCAATGCCTTCTTCCGCAAAGGCGGCGAAGCCGTGCTTCGTTTTGTTGAGCAGCGAGGAGACGAATTCGACGTTAATGTCACCATTGTGTCAACTCTTGCTCATTCCGACTACGCAACTCCTTGGGTCACTAGGCAATATCGAGACGAGATCGCCTCTCGGCTTGCCGCGCATCCCAGGGTTTCGTGGTTGCCAGGTGCTTCTCATAATCGAGTTCTCCGGCTGATGCAAGAATCGCACGTAGCCTTGCTGCCATCGTTGGCAGACACATTCGGGTATTCGTTGGCTGAAGGCGCGGTGTCCGGGGCAATGGCAGTGGGCTCGAATGTGCAAGCCTTGCCCGAGATCCTTGGCACAATTGGTCGCCGGATCGAACTCGATGTAGATGAGGTGAACGAGTGGGTTGGAGCGCGGGGGCCGAAAAGTGCCTATGACGAAGCGATCGCGCTTCTATCGAACGGTATAGTGAAAGTGGCAGTTGAAGCTCGAGAAAATCCGAGCGATTTCGATCGTGACCGGTTGGCGCTGCTAGCACTTGCCCGGGCCAAATTCGGGAGCGTGCGAGATCTCGCCCTCAGCGATATTTATCTGAAGGCGGGCTTGTTACCGCGTGATTGGACGGCCACGCAGTGAACTATACGAATAGAGGGTCCCTGTACGTTGTGACCGCCGTTATTCCAACGACAGGTCGTAAGTCGCTACGTCGTGCGGTCGAATCAGTCGTCCGTCAAACCGTTCCTGTTTGGCCCCTGGTGGTTCTCGATGAACCGGAAGCCCGCCGCAAAGTCAAAGCGCTGCTCTCTGGGCTGGACTACGAACTCGTGGTAACTCCGGGCAAGAGCGGCGGCGGCGGCGCGAGGAATATGGGCGTCGAGAAGTCAAGGACTGAATACGTAGCTTTCCTCGACGACGACGATGAATGGTTGAACGAAAAGACCGAGTCGCAACTCGCTTTTATCCGCCGAGGAGGTAGCACTTTGGTGTCCTGCCGCTCCTGGCTCGTCGGTGATGAGCGGAGGCTCGTCCCAGAACGGCTTTATGACGGCTCGAGGCGCATGGCAACATATTTGTTGGACCGCTCCACGGTTCGGCTGCGGCGCAACTTCATGCAGTCCTCGTCTCTCCTGCTGCCGCGATCTGTCGCCGCCAGCGTGTCCTGGGACCCTGACCTACAACGTCATCAGGACTGGGACTTCCTTATCCGCGCCGAGATTGCGGAGGTGAGCATCGCCATGCTCGCATCTCCCTTAGTGATCGTTCATCAAGCATCGGAGAACTCGATCTCGAAGTCGGCGAATTGGCGAGCGAGTGAAGCCTGGCTACATACCCTGGGAGACGATGCTGGCTTGTCAAGTCGGTCACGGGCTGATTTTTTTGCGTCAGTGATTCTGCGGGGTGCCATGAGCAATCGAGAATGGCGGGAATCGGCGCGTCTGGTCAGAAGGGCGCTCCTTGGGCGTTGCCATGCTGCTGCTCTTTTCCCCGCTTTGGCGGCATTGAGAGGACGGCGACCATGACTGAAGGAGGTTGGCTGAAGGCACTGGCTCGGACCGCAGGTTTGCGCCTGGTGACCCTTCCCATAACGGCCGGACTGGCTGTGTTGACGGCTTCAGTAGCGGTCAGAATCATTGGTTCCAACGCCTATGGCTACGTCAGTCTCATCGCACAGCTGACACTGCTGCTTCCTTTTGCCGATCTGGGGTTGGGCGCAGCTGTGACCAGGCGAGTAGCTCAAGCGCGTGCGGGAATGATTAATCCAGACGAGGCTTTAGGTCTCATCCGCCACTCGATGTTTATTCTTTTCTGTATTGGATTGTTCGCTGCGTCCATTTCGATCGTACTGGGACTGACAAACGTGTGGTCTCGGGTTTTCGACGCTCCCTCTGCTTGGGCGGCCGGAGTTGATTTATCGACCAGCACCACCCTCGCTATTTTCTTCTTATTGCTCCCATTAGCGGTCGGACAACGCGTGTTGGTGGGGCTTGATCGCTCTGGGCTACTCGTTGTTCTCGGTCTCCTTCCGCCGCTGTTCAACCTGCTCTACATCTTGTTTTGCGGCACCCTTGGCTTGTCGCCGATGCTTTTCGCGCTAGGTACGAGCGTGGGTTCGGTCGTGACTGTCTCAATGTTCGCGGCTTTCGCCTTCGGCAAGCGGCTAGGAGGCGTCGGCTCTCCGTTAGCTGCTCGGTCGAAGGGCCGCGGTTTCACTGGTCAGATTCTTCATGCCGCGGTGCCGATGTTGCTCGTGTCATTGGGAACGGCTGCAGCTCTCCAGTCAGGGCGTGTGATTTTGGCGGGCCATGCTTCAATACGCGACCTTTCAGAATTTGCTCTTGCTTTTCAGTTATATCTTCCTTTGTATTCTGTAATATATATGGCCTCAACTGTGTTGTGGCCGCGCTTTGCCGTCTCTCTCAACCGACGGCTTTGGGTCCTCGCCAACGGAACACTCTTAGGGTTGAGTTTCTGCGCCGGAGTCGGCTACGTTATCTTTGGACCCCTTCTCGTGGCAGTGATGAGCAACCACGAGGTGGCTCTGTCGCCTGATCTCGCCATCGGTTTTGCTCTTCTCCTGACTGTTCAAGGCCTGCATGCGACGCAGGCTATGCTTCTGACCTCCGTCCGAGGGTTCTGGGTACAGGCAGGGGGTGCGCTCGGTGCCGGCGTTCTGACCCTCGTGCTGTCCGTGGTTCTCTCGTCGAGGTTGGGCGTCGTGGGACCCGCTTACGCTGCCTCTATCGGCTTGTTTGTCGGCTTGGTGGTCCCGTGTGTGGTGGTGGCATTCATGCTAACGCGCGGCTCTTCGCGTCCAGAGGTGGTGTGAGGCGCCGGGACTCGACGGCCGGAGGTCCTCGTGTCCGTGTTACGGACCTAGGATGACGTCATGTCTCCTCAGACCGAGTCGCGACCAGCTACTGTTCCCCGGCGGGGTAGGCCACGCGTTTGGATATGGTGCCTTCTGGCCCTCCTCGTCATTGTGGTCTTCGTTGCAGCGTGGGTCGGATCAAGGGGGCTGCTAGCGAAGCGGGACCTCGAGCAGTCTGTCGAACTTGTGACCACGCTTCGAGAGCAAGTCGCAGCGGGAGACACGCGATCGGCTAAGCAGACAGCGGAACGGCTGGAAAATCGGGCCGCGAACGCGCGGCAGCTTACAGGAGACCCAATTTGGGGCGTTTCACAGTTGACGCCATTTGTCGGCACGAATCTGCGCGCTGTCCGACAGATTTCCGTGGTTGTTGATGACGTCGCCACCGGCGCGGTGAAGCCCGCGATCGGAATTTTAGACGAAGTTGATGAAGCGTCCTTCGCTCCCAAGAACGGTCGTGTGAGTCTTGAGCCACTAGTTCGCGCGCAACGGCCAGTAGCACTAGCAGCAAGAACATTGTCGAGAGCGTCTAAGGTAGCAGACTCGATTGATACAGACGCGACTCTGTCGCCGGTGACTTCTGCCGTAAATCGACTCCGAAATACCCTGAGTACTACTTTGCAGCAAGCAGCGACGGCGAATAATGTCGTGCAACTGGCTCCGGCGATGCTCGGGCATGACGGGGCCCGGAACTACGTTTTGTTGTTCCAGAACAATGCCGAGCTCAGGGCAGGCGGGGGGATTCCGGGTGCAGTAGCGCTCCTGCAGGCCAATGACGGCGCGATCAGTCTGGGTGATCAGGCGGCGGGAGCGTCGTTTGGCCCGTACGACAAACCGGTCCTTCCGCTGACGCCGGGCACCGAGAGCCTCTATGGCAACATCACGGGGCGGTACATGCAGGACGTCAACCTGACCCCGCGGTTCGACGTGACCGGGGCGCTCGCCCGCGAGATGTGGAAGCAGAAGTTCGGCCAGCAGGTCGACGGCGTGCTCGCCATCGACCCCGTGACCCTGGGCTACATCCTCCGCGCGACCGGACCGGTGCAGCTGGCGACCGGCGACACCCTGACGTCGGACAACGCCGTGAAGCTGCTGCTCAGTGACGTCTATGCGAAGTACCCGGACCCGTCGGTGCAGGACGCGTTCTTCGCCTCGGCCGCGAGTGCGGTGTTCGACAAGGTGTCGAGCGGTGGGTTTGATGCAAAGAAGCTCGTTGCGGCGCTGACCGAAGGAGCGGGTGAAGGGCGTCTTCGCCTCTGGAGCGCTGACAGCGCGGAGCAGCGGCGCATCGCTGGGACAGCCGTGGCCGGCACGCTGCCGACTGCGTCGAAGCAGACTCGTGAGTTCGGTGTCTACCTCAACGACGGTACGGCCGCGAAGATGGACTACTACCTCGACAAGAAGATCTCGGTCGGCAGCTCGGTCTGCCGGAAGGACGGCCGCCCGACGTCAGTGGTCGAGGTGACCCTCAAGAACACCGCGCCGGCCGATGCCGCGACGAGCCTGCCTCGCTACGTCACCGGCGGTGGGGACTTCGGCACTGAACCCGGCAAGATCAAGACCCTCGTTGCGGTCTACGCACCGTCGAATGCGATCTACCTCGGTGCTTCCCAGGACGGCAAAGCCGCTGGCCTCCAGACCACGGTCGATGGCGATCACCCGGTTGCGCAGTTGCGCACGCTTCTCGCTCCCGGGCAGAGCACCACGTTCCGAGTGGCGTTCCTCGGCGAGGCCAAGTACGCCAAGGCCGGCGTGCAGGTGGAGTCGACTCCCGGGGTGCGGGAGTCGAAGGTCCAGCCGCTGCAGTTCGACTGCGCGAAGCCGATCCCGGTCGGCTGAGCCGCGATCGGCGACGACGGTATCGCGAACTGTAGGGGCAGAAGACGCCGTCTCGAGTGCAGGTCTGATCGGTGAGTCGCCGCATACCGCGGTGTCGCGGGACCCCCATTCCGGGGGGCCAGAGCCGACCTGAGTGGCCGTCGAGCCTTCCCATCTCGTGGCAAGATCCCCGCTGTCGCTGGTTGATCTACCCGCTGAACTGGGCTTTCAGTCGGTGATGGCTGATGTGTGACGGCTTCGTGCTCCACTCCAGAGCTCAACCTGGGAACGAATCCAGCCCGAGTTCACGCATTCGTTGCACAAAGGGTGGCAACAGACTGTGAAACTCCGCTAGATTGAGGGAACTTCGCCAATCGCACTCGCCATCACTGGTCGTGGGGGATTGACATCTGCGGAGGCAGGACTCTGGTATCAGGGTCTGTCAGATCAGATCACTAGGGGAACTACTTCATGAAGAAGCTCATCGCCGCGGTCGTGCTGGCTGGCGCCGCACTGCTCGCAACTCCGGCCGCCGCCAACGCCGCTGGATACGCACCCGACTCGAACGTCTCCATCTCGGGCAACTACGTCGCCGGTGGCGTCGTCGTCGTCAACTTCAGCCCGGGCGCGTTCCAGAACAACGAGACCGTCAACGTGCAGATCACCGGTGCCGGTGTCTCCTCCGCGACCCTCGGCGCTCTGCCCGTGACCACCGTCTCGAAGGCGTACACCGCCGGCGCCGACGGCTCCCTCCCCGTCCGCGTCACCCTCCCCGTGGGTGGCTCGGGTTCCTACAACCTGACCGCCACCGGCGCCACCTCCGGTGTCGTCGGCGTCGCGTCCTTCACCCTCGCGCCGGCTGACGCCGCTGCGGTTGCTGCGGGCTCGAACGGCACCAACGGTTCCCTCGCATTCACCGGTTCGACCGTCTCCGCCCTGGCCCTCTGGGTCGCCGGTGGCGCAGTCGTCCTCGGTGGCGGCCTGCTCGTCGTGCGCGGCTCGGTCCGTCGCCAGCGCGAGACCGTCTGAGCTTCAGCTCACTGAACGAAACCCCCGGGGCCGAGAGGCTCCGGGGGTTTCGTCGTTCTGGGGGGCGTACGTCAGGTCACGACGAGCAGGACGGCGACCACTCCGATGACGAGGAGCGGGGCGACCACCCAGAGCCACCACGGAAAGGCGGACGGGCGACGGTACTGGTGGGATTTGCGATTCGGGTTCACGTGCTGACCGTAGGACCGCGAGGTGTCCGCCAGGTCACCGGCTGCGCGACCCGGCAGTGAGTTTCGGCGGATTCGCGGCTTCCCGTAACACGGACGTCGTGGTTGACCCCGCGGTGTCCTCCTCAGAGGGGACTCGGTCCATGGCGTCAGGTCGCTCGTCCGTGCCCCGTTGTGCCTCGGAGTAGCCCTCAGGAGGGAGCGATGACGCCGCCGACGATCACGACGACCGTCAGCGACGAGAGGACCCAGGTCCACCAGGGGAACAGGGGTGGACGGCGGAAGACTCTCTGCGGGGTGGACATCCCGCAATGATAGATGAAATACCAGCGGACACTGCCATGGGGTGGTCAGTCACGCGGAGCCTTCGGCAGCTCCCACACCTCCGCGTACCGCTCTCGCACCAGCGGCCAGACCTGCTCGACCGCGTCCTCGACCGAGCGCACCGAGTCGCTGAGTGGTGGGGTGAGCACGAACTCGTGGGGGATCGGCCGCCCGGAGCGGTCCTGCCGTCCCTCGGGGTCGGGGAACCGCACGGCGAGCATCCCGGACCGTCGACGGATCGTGGCAGGCACGTCCCGGACGCCGGCGAAGGCCTCTTCGTAGCGGGCCAGGGGGTCCTGCCCGGGCTGCTCGGTCGCCAGGAAGCGGAAGCCCCAGGTGCGACCGCGGGTGGCCCAGATGAAGCTCATGCGTCGTCTCCTCGGCGGAGCACCCGGTCGTCGACCCCGCGCTCCAGGTCCTCGGCGAAGCGGGCGAGCACCCGGGTGGTGAACTCACGTTCGGCTTCGGCCTGGTCCTTCACCTTCGCCACCTTCTTGGCGGCGAAGCTGACGGCCTTCGAGCCGAGCCCACCGCCGATCATGCTGACGGCAGCGCCGACCAGGTTCGACTTCACGAACTTCGACGTGCCGAGGAACCCGACGACGGGTCCGACGAACTTCAGCAGCTGCTCGGCGACCTGGGCACCGCGCTGCCGGGTGGAGGCCCACTTCGCGAACCGCTCGAACGGCAGCATCGCGGTCATCGGCAGCAGCAGGTCGACGCCGGTGCGGGTGGTGACGTCGATCGCCCCGGGCGTGAACTTCGCGGAGGACAGCAGGAGGAAGTCCTCGCCGACGTCGAGCGCGTCGGGGTCCTCGACGAAGCTCTGCAGCACGCTCCGCAGTTCGTCGAGCTCCCCGCCGGCCTTGCCGATGACGAGCTCGCGGAACTCCTCGACGTCCAGGTCGGGCAGCAGGTCGGCCTTCGACAGCGCGAGGGTCCAGATGCGGGGGAACCGGGCCAGGCGTCTGCCGTCCTCGAGCACGTCGTCCCGCAGGGCGTAGAGACCGGTGTGGAAGTCGGTGAGCAGGGCCTTGAGGTACCGCTCCTCTTCGCCGGCGTTCTCGGCGAGCAGCTGGCCGTCGACGAGCACGACCGCGACGTCCGCGCTGAGCAGGGACCGGAAGGTCTCGACGCGTCGGGCTTCCTCGTCGGCGGAGCTCGGGTCCTCCTCGAACCACTCGCCGGGGTAGTCGTGCCACACGATGCCCAGGGGCTTCGCCGCCTTCTGCTTCGAGCGGCCCTTCGGCAGGTCGTCCGCCGACGGTTTGATGACGAACCGGTACGACGTGGCGCTGAACCGGTTCGCGCTCGGGACGGTGGAGGTGTCCCGCATCCCCAGGTAGTTGCGGTGCAGGGCCCGGCCCTGCGCGCGGTCCTCGGCGGTGACGGCGTACCGGTTCGCGCGCCGGACCTTCGGCTCCTGCGCGGCGCCGTAGAACGACGAGAGCAGGACGGTCTTCCCGCTGCCACTGCCTCCGAAGACGGCGATGTGCTGTTCCATCGTGGTGCTGGTCGAGGCCATGACCCGACCGTAGGCGCGTGCACCTGCGCGCTCCGCCCGCCACCCCGGACCTGAGCAACCACGAAGGATAGGGTCGACGGAAGCTCGACATCGGGTCGGGGGCGGTACGACGGGGGACGCAGATGCAGATCAAGCACGTGACCGGGGTCGCCCTCGGGGCAGTGGCGCTCGCGACGACACTGGCGGGGTGCTCGGCCTCGGCGTCGGTGTACCGCACGGTCAGTCCGGAGAGCTTCGAGTCCACGGTGGTCAAGGCGCTGCAGAAGACCTCCGACGCCACCCCGGAGGTCGACTGCGGCGACGAGCAGATCGCACTGAAGGACGGCGACCAGGTGCACTGCGACGTCAACGCCAAGGGGTACGACGCGGTCTACGACTCCGTCGTGACGATCAGCGCGAAGAGCACCAAGACCTACAGCGTGCACGTCGAGGTCGACGAGCAACCGAAGTCGTGACCGACGGACGCGAGCCGGCGGATCCGCCGGCCACGGGCCTCCAGATCGGGCTGTCGGTGACGGCGGTCGTGGTGACGGGTCTGCTCGGGCTCGTGCTCTCGGTGGTCGACCTGGTGCTGATGCTGTTCGTCGGGGGGATCGACGTCGCGAACGGCCGGACCGACGTGACGGTCAGCCGGATCTCGATGGGGCTGCTGTTGCTCGTCGCGACGGCGTTGTGGTGGACGGGCGTGGTGATGACGACCCGGGCGGTCGGGCGGAAGCGCACCGGGTTCGGCCCGGCGTTCGGTTTCGGGCTGGGCAGCCTGCTGCCGCACCTCAGCATCTGGGGCATCGGCAACGGCTCCTGAGGCGGTGGCCCCCGGATGGACGAACGGGTCGGTGGCGTGTGGTCAGGCCCGCCGCCGCGCCGCCGCCCCGAGCAGCACGACCCCGAGCACCGCTCCGAGGACAGCACCCATCGTGTTCGCGACGACGTCGTCGATGGTCGCGAACCGTGCCGGCAGGAACAGTGCCTGCCCGGTCTCGATCGTGGCGCTGACGAGCAGGCCCGCGCCCGCGCCGGCCCACCACCAGCGGGCCCCGGCGAGCAGGACCACGAGCAGCCCCAGCGGCACGAAGAACGCCACGTTCGCCAGCGACTCGATCATGTCGTAGCCGAACCAGCTCGGCGCCCCGCGCCGTTGGGCGGCGGCGACCAGCCGGATGATCAGGGGGTAGGCGCCGGAGTCGACGGGGGTGCCCCAGAAGCCGATGAGGACCACGCCCACCCCGTACGCGACGGCCAGCGCGCCGGCGACGCGGCGACTGCGGCCGGTCGCGTGGGCACTCGTGCTGCCGCGTCGACGGAGCGCGCGTCCGGAGGCGACCACCCGTCGGACCGCAGCCGACGTCACGTCGCGCACGTCGGGCTCGGGTCGGTCGGGGGTCACGGGAGCGACGCTACCGGGGCGGGCCTCCAGAGCGGATCCACCGCTCGGCGGACCACCGGACGGGAGGCCCGCCCCACCCACCTGGATTCCGTCCAGAAAGCGAGTACCCCGGTTTGTCCCCTGTACCCCGGAAACGTGACGTTCCGTCCCGGTTTTCCGGGGTTCGATACCGGAGCGGATCAGGAGAACCCGTGAATCGACGGGGCTGGCTGGTGAGGGAACCGGTGCGCGCCGTAGCGTTGTCCCGCAAGCAGATGTACCCCAGAACGTGAAGGAGCAGGGCCATGACGATCATCAGCCACGACGTGCACCAGGTCGAGGTGACGCTGGACACCGACACGGTGGACACGATCGCCGTCCTCGAAGCCCAGGTGGCCCACACTCCTTCCCGCGCCTCCCTCTCGTGGGCCGAGGTCGAACCCGGCCTCTGGTCCGCCAACTACGGCGGCTACTTCGGTGGCACGGTCGACAAGCGCGACGGGCACTACTTCGTGTCCGACACGTTCGGCCAGTACGTCGGGGACTTCCGCTCGCTGGAGGACGCACAGTCGCGTCTCGCCGAGCGTCTGCACATCGTGCTCCCGTCCGTCATCCGCCCGGTCGACTGACCGGCTTCGACGGACTGATCACGGTCACCCGACCACGAGGGATCGAGCGCAGCAGCGAAGCACCACCCGGAGCATGACCTCCGGAACAGCATGACCGAGGCCCCGCCGGAACACCGGCGGGGCTTCGACGTTCCTCGGACAATCGGCTCCGCCCGGCACGTCCGGACGGGGCCGGAACTGTCCCCAATGCGGGGGTGTGTACCCCGAATTCCCGGGAGAGGTCCCCCCTACTGGGGACCTCTCATGTCCCCGTGCGTGATCGGCCCACTGCCAGGATCGGGCTCGGCGTGAACGGTCGTTCTCCGATTCCCTCGGGTCCTCGAGCGCCAGGTTCGCTGTCTCGACCCGAAAGTGACTCATGCTGCCTGCTCCCCAGGGCACCGCCCTGCCTCGCCGCGCGTTCGGCCTCCGCCCCCTCGCCATGCTCGGCGCCGCGCTGCTCGTCGGCGCCGGCCTGAGCACCGCCGCTGTGGTCTCCGCCGCACCAGCCTCTGCCGCGGTGCAGGCGACGCAGGACAGCCACTTCGTCTGCGACCAGAACACGCTGTACGCGACGAACAAGGCCGGCTCGGTCATCGCGATCGACCTCACGAAGGGCACCAGCGCGGGGACGACCGTGCCGGTGGCTGAACTCGGTCCGCAGGCGAACAACGGTCTCGGCATCTCACGCGAGGGCACGTCGATGTTCGCCGCTGCGAACGGGACCTACGCCACGCTCCGGACCTACGACCCCGCAACGAAGAACCGCTCCGCCGACATCGCCACCGACAAGGCGCGCCCGGTCCTCCGCGGTGCGGTCAACCCGGTCACCGGCTTCTACTACTACGGCGACAGCTCGGGCGCGCTGATGGCCTACGACCCGACGACGAAGAAGGCCATCGGGCAGGTCGGGACGATCCCGAACCTCAAGCCCGGCAACGGCGACTTCGCGTTCAGCTCCCGCGGGCTGTTCTTCGTCGTCGCGGCCGACAAGGTGTACCGCGTCGACACCGAGACCGTCCCCACCACGGCGGGCACCACGGCGCTGACCACCACCGAGATCGCCACGCTGCCGTCCGGCACGGACAGCCCAGGCATCGCGTTCTCGTCCGACGGCTACCTCTACGTCTCGAACTCGGTCACGACCGGCACCGCGCCGAACACCACCGCGACGACGACGCTGATGCAGCTCGACCCCACGTCGGGCGCCCAGGTCCGGAGCTTCCCGGTCGTCGGCAACTACAACGCCAGCGACCTGGCCACCTGCAACTACGCCGACACCGTCACCGGCCGGGCGAGCGTCGACCAGCGGTGGAAGGCGACCGACCAGTTCGGCCTCGCGATCACCGGCGACGGCATCACCGCGACGAGCAAGGGCACCAGCGCCAGCACCACCGGCAGCGCCACCGGCCTGCAGGACCAGAAGGCCGGCGCGATCCTCACCACGCCGGGCAAGAAGTACACGGTCGCGCAGACCGCCGCCGGCACCACCGACCTGGCGAACTACACGACCACGTGGAAGGCGCTCGACGTCAACAGCGGCACCGCCGTGGCGTCCGGCACCGGGCAGACCGCGGCGTTCACGTTCCCGCAGGCCGTGGGCACCGACGGCACCGACGTCGTCGTCACGTTCACGAACACGCTGAAGCTCGTGCACGCCTCGACCACCGCCGACACGTACTCGACCCCGGTCGACACCACCCTCACGGTCCCGGCCGCCGGCGTGCTGGCGAACGACGCGGGCACCGCGCTGACGGTCACGAAGCACACCGACCCGACCTCCGGCACGCTGACGATGACCGCCACGGACGGCAGCTTCACGTACACACCGGACGCCGGGTCCTCGGGCACCGACCAGTTCGACTACACCGCGACCGACGGCAGCGGCCAGACCTCGACCAGCACGGTCACGATCACGGTCACCCCGACCGCCACCGACGACGCATTCAGTGTGCACGCCGGCTCGACCGCCACCGCGGACGCCGCCCACGGCCTGCTCGCCAACGACCACGGCTCGCGCCTGAGCATCACCGGCAACACGACGCCGGCCCACGTTTCGCTGAGCCTCGCGGCCGACGGCTCGTACACGTACACGCCCGACGACCGCTTCTCAGGCGCCGACAGCTTCACGTACACGGCGAAGGACGGCTCCCGCGCGACGATCACCGGCACCGTCAGCATCACCGTGCTGCCGACCGCGAAGGCCGACACCATCACCGCGACCGCCGGTCTGACCACGACCGTCGCCGCTCCGGGACTGCTCGGCAACGACCTCGGCTCGGGCCTGACCGTCACGGACACCACGACGCCCGCGCACGGCACGGTCACGGTCGGCACGGACGGCACGACCACGTACACGCCGGCGCCGGGGTACTCCGGGCCGGACGGCTTCGACGTGACGATCACCGACGGCAACGGCGAGCCCGACACCGTCACCGTCACGGTCCGGGTCGCCCCGAAGGCCGTCGACGACACCGCGACCGTCGACGCCGGCAGCTCGGTCAGCACGACCACCCGTGCCACCGGCGTCCTGGGCAACGACTCCGGCACGGCCCTGACCATCACGAACTCCACGGCACCGGGCCACGGCACGCTGGTGCTCGACGCCACCGCCGGCACGTACACGTACACGCCGACCGCGGGCTTCTCCGGGACGGACCGCTTCGACTACACCGCGACCGACGGGTCCGGTGCGGCGACGTCCGCCACGGTGACGATCACGGTCCGCCCCGTGGCCACCGCCGACACCGCGACCACGCCCGCCGACCACCCGGTCGTCATCGACGTGCAGGCGAACGACTCCGGCACCGGCCTGACCACCACGGTCGTCGGCCAGCCCCAGCACGGCACGGTCGCGGTCGCCACCGACGGCACCGTGCAGTACACGCCCGCCGTCGGCACCTCGGGGACGGACTCCTTCACCTACACGGTGACCGACGCCGCGGGGAGGACGACCGCCCCGGTGACCGTCACCGTGACCGTGACCCCGGTCGCGAACGGTGATGCCGCATCGGCGCAGGCCACGAAGACGCTGACGATCCCGGCCGCGACCCTGCTCGGCAACGACTCCGGCACCGGCCTGACCATCACGAAGGCCACCGGCACGTCCCACGCCGACGTGACGCTCGGCACGGACGGCACGATCACGTACACCGCGACGCCCGGCTTCTCGGGGACCGACACCGTCACGTACACGGTGACCGATGCCTCCGGGCAGTCGACCACCGCGACCGTCACCGTCGTCGTCGGGCCGATGGCGAAGCCCGACACCGCGACCGCCACCGCCGGCACGACCCTGACCGTGGCCAAGGCCGACGGCGTGCTCGCCAACGACCAGGGCTCCGACCTGCGGGCGAAGACCGACCGTGCGCCGGCGAACGGCACGCTCGACCTGCACGCCGACGGCTCGTACACCTACACGCCGGCCGACGGGTTCTCCGGCACGGACACCTTCACCTACACGGCGACCGACGGCTCCGGTGGGAAGTCCACCGGGCTCGTCACCGTGACCGTGCGGCCGAAGGCACAGGACGACCGCCTCACCACGACGGCCGGTACGCCGCTCGTCGTCACCGCGGGCACCCTCACCGGCAACGACGCGGGCACGGGCCTGACCGTCACCGTGGTCACCGGCGGTGCGCACACCACCGTCGTCCTCGGCGCCGACGGCTCGATCACCATCACCCCGGCCGACGGGACCTCGGGCACCGACTCGTCCACCTACACGGTGACCGACGCCGCCGGGAACACCAGCACCGCCACCGTCCGTGTCCTCGTCGCCCCGGTCGCGACCGACGACGCCGGCAGTGTGCGGGCGGGGGAGACCCTCGCCCGCGCGACCCCCGCCACCGGGGTCGTCGGCAACGACCACGGCACCGGCCTGACCATCACCCGGCACACCGAGCCGGGCCACGGCGTCCTGGTGCTCGACGACACCACCGGCGCGGTGAAGTACACGCCCGTCGACGGGTTCTCCGGCGACGACTCGTTCACCTACACGGTGACCGACACCGCCGGCACGCCCGCCATCGCCACGATGACGCTCGTCGTCACCCCGGCGACCGCGGACGACCGGGCGACCACCTCGGCCAACTGGCCCGTCACGATCGACGTGCAGGCGAACGACTCCGGCGTCGGCCTGCACACCGAGCTCGTCGGGGCGCCCGCACACGGCGGCGTCGTCCTCGAGCGGGACGGCACGGTCACCTACGCACCGGCTGCCGGGACCTCGGGGACGGACACGTTCAGGTACGGGGTGACGGACGCCAGTGGACGCCCGAGCGGGCTGTCGACGGTGACCGTCACGGTCCTCCCGGTCGCGATGACCGACACCGTCGGGACCGCAGCCGGCAAGCCCGTTTCGATCCCGGCGGCGACGCTGCTCGGCAACGACTCCGGCACCGGCCTGGCCGTGACGAAAGCGGGCGGTGCCGACCACGGCGACGTCACCCTCGGCACGGACGGCACGGTCCGCTACGCGCCGACGCCCGGCTTCTCCGGGACCGACACGATCACGTACACGGTGACCGATGCCTCCAGCCAGTCCGCCACCGCGACCGTCATCGTCGTCGTCGGCCCGATGGCGGCGCCCGACACCGTGACCGCGACGGCCGGCTCGACACGAACCGTCTCGACGGGTGACGGCGTCCTGGCGAACGACCGCGGCACCGACCTGACCGCGACCGTCGACCAGGTGCCCGCACACGGCACCCTCGACCTGCACGCCGACGGTTCGTACTCGTACACGCCGGCCGACGGGTTCTCCGGCACCGACCGCGCCACCTACACGGCGACCGACGGCGCGGGCGCGAAGGCGACCGGCACCGTCACGATCACCGTGCGACCCGCTGCCGGCGACGACACCCGCACCACCACCGCCGGGCAGCCGGTCACCGCGACCTCGGCCGCGCTGACCGCCAACGACACCGGCACCGGCGTGCACGTCACCGACGTCACCGACGGCGCGCACGGCACCGCCACGGTCGACGTCGACGGCACCGTCACCTACGTCCCCACCGCCGGCTGGTCCGGCACGGACACCGTCACGGTCAGCGTGACCGACGCGATCGGCAGCCCCGCGACCAGCACCCTCACCATCACGGTGAACCCGGTGCTCGCGGTACCCGACGCCACCGCCACCGCGGACGGCCAGCTCGTCGTCCCCGCCGGACAGGGCGTCCTCACCGGCTCCACCGGCACCGACCTCGAGGTCACCGGCCACGGCACCCCCGACCACGGCACCGTCGCGGTCGGCAAGGACGGCTCGTACACGTACACCCCCGCGCCGGGGTACTCCGGCCCGGACGGGTTCGACGTGACCGTCACCGACGGCAGCGGCGGCACCACCACCGGCACCGTGACGATCACCGTCGCCCCGAAGGCCGTGGACGACACCGCCACCACGACGGCCGGCAGCCCGGTCACCGTCGCCGTCACGGGCAACGACTCCGGCACCACCCTGCGCGTCACCGGTGTCGGCACGGCCGCGCACGGAGCAGTCAGCGTCACCGGCGCCGGGACCGTCACGTACCTCCCCGCTGCCGGGTTCTCCGGCACGGACACGTTCCGGTACACCGTCGTCGACCCGACCGGAGGCACCGCCTCGGCGACCGTCACCGTCACGGTCACCCCGACGGCCACGGCCGACGTCCTCCGCACCGCCGGCGGCCGGCCGCTGACCATCGCCGGCCGTACCCTGACCGGCAACGACTCCGGCACCGGCCTGACCGTCACCGGACACGGCGACGCCCGACACGGCACCGTCACCACCGGCACCGACGGCGGACTCGTCTACACGCCGGCCGCCGGGTCCTCCGGCACCGACCGCTTCACCTACACGGTGACCGACGCCGCCGGACAGACGACGACGGCCACCGTCACCGTCCTGGTCGGGGCCGTCGCGGTCGACGACTGGAGCACCACGACCACCAACGGCACCCTCCGGATGGCCCGCACGCACGGCGTCCTGTCCGACGACTCCGGCACCGGACTCTGGGCCTCGGTCGACCTCCACCCGCAGCACGGCACGCTCCGGCTCGCGAAGGACGGGTCGTACGTGTACGCCCCGTCCGCGAACTGGTCCGGCCGTGACTGGTTCACCTACACGGCACACGACGCCGAGGAGAACACCGCCGTCGCCCTGGTCGCGATCGACGTCACCCCGACCGCGACCGCCGACACCGCCCGCACCACCGCAGGCACCGCCGTCACCGTCCGCGGACCCGGCGTGCTCGGCAACGACCGCGGCACCACGCTGCGCGTCGTGTCCGTCGGGACGGCCGCCCACGGCACCGCGACCATCGCCGCCGACGGCACCTTCGTCTACACGCCGGCCGCCGGGTTCTCCGGCACCGACACCGTGCCGTACACGGTGCGGGACGCCAGCGGGCAGACCGTCGACACCAGCGTCACCGTGACCGTCGGCATCGCCGCGACCGACGACACCGGCCGCACGATCGCCGGGACGGCGCTCGCCGTCGACGCCCGCCACGGGCTGCTCCGCAACGACTCGGGCACCGGGCTCACCACGAGCCTTGCCCGCGCGGCGGCACACGGCACCGTCCGCGTGCAGTCCGACGGGTCGTACGTCTACACGCCGGCCGCCCCGTTCACCGGACGGGACACGTTCACGTACACGGTGACCGACGCCTCCGGGCAGACCACCCGTGCGACCGCGACCATCGCGGTCGTCGCCGCCCCGGTCGCCACCGACGACCGGGGCACCGGCCGGACCGGACGCACCGTCACCGTCGAGCCGCTCGACAACGACAGCCCGACCGGTGGCGCGACGTTCGACACCGACACGCTGCACCTGGTCGACCCCGCCACCGGGCACATGACCGACCGGGTCACCGTGCGCGGCTCGGGCAGCTGGCACGTCGAGGACGGGGTCGTCACCTTCACGCCCGTCCGCGGCTTCCACGGCACCGAGAAGGTCGACTACACCGTGCAGGACAGCGCCGGGCAGGTCGTCACCGCGACGATCACCGTCACCTACCCGGTCGGGATCGCGGCCGTCGCCCACGTGGCGCAGCTCGCCTTCACCGGCAGCACGGGCCTGGCGGGGCTCGGGCTCGGGGCGCTCGCACTGCTGCTGGCCGGGGCGGCGCTGCTGCTGCGGCGGCGGATGCTGGCCGACGGATCGGTCGAGGAGACCGGGCCGATCGGACCGCGCCGGCGCCGGTAGGCGTCGTCCGGAGATCCGTGACAGCCGGGAGGCCCGCATCACGTCAGCCGACCGGCTCACGTGATCCGGGCCTCCCGTCCGTGTGTGGCGCGGGCGCGGCCCGTCAGTCGGTGCGGAGCGTGTCGTTCTCGTCGGATGCCACCGGCTCGACCGGGGTCCAGCCGTACCAGCGGCCGTTGATCTCGGTGGTGAGGCGTCCGTCGCCGCAGGTGACGAGGGACGTCGTCGGCAGGCGGTCCGGCAGGAAGCCGGCGGTCATCGCCGGGCCGCCCTTCGCGTCATCGACCGACTTGCACGCGCTCGTGTCGACCCCGTCGGCCGACGTGAAGCCGATGACGTAGCCGGGCTTGCTCGTGTCGAGCCGGACGTCGATGTCCTTCGCATCCGCCGGCACCCACTTCGGCATGAACCAGGCGAGGTCCTCCGAGTTTGCCGTCGACGGGGCATCGGCGTAGGTGTCGAAGTGCTCCTGCTGCTCGGGCAGGTACGGCTTCACGACACTGCAGCCGGCGAGGGCCAGGACGATGACGCCCATGCCGAGGACGCCGACCGCGGAGGTGAGGGCCGAACGCTCGGATCGGGTGGTGGTCTGGCTGGTGTCGGCTGTGGTGTCGTTCGTGGTGCGGTGCTGCGTCGAGGTCATGTGTCCATCGTCTCGACGGGGTACCTACCGGGGAATGTGGCCACCTGCCGGAACGGGGTGGGGCTGACCCCCGGGTTGCCGGGCTACTGTGCCGGGATGGCTGACGACCCGATGCGCGCCCTGTTCTCGAGCGCGATGACCGCTGTTCCGAGCGGCGACGCCGGCCGGGCGGCCGGGCTCGTGGGGCTCCTCGGGCTGCTGACCGCGCTCGTCTCGCTGGTCGGCGCCGTGGTGGTGGGGATCGGCGCGTTCGTCGTCGTGCTGGCACCGCTGGTGGTCGGGTTGGGTGTGGGGCTGCTGCCCGGCTTCACTCCGGGTCCCTGACGGGGGACCGTCGCCGTTCGACCCGTCGTGTCAGCCGACCCGCTGGTTCAGGCGATCCATTGCCAGGTGGACAGTGTCTCCCAGCGCGTCGGGTCGAACCGGAACATGCTGCCCATGCCCGGCTGGTCGAGCTCGCGGGTGATCGGGACCCGGGTGAGGCTCGCCAGCAGGAGCGCCCCGACCCCGCCGTGCGCCACGAACACGATCGACCGCTGCGGCGTCTCGGCGACGAGCTGACGGACCGCCTGCTCGATCCGGCGCTGCGCATCGACGGCCCGTTCCCATCCGCGGACCGACTCCAGAGGCCGGGCGAAGAACGCATCGACGGTCGGCGCGAACTCCTGCGGGTCGAGGTAGCCCGTGGCGCTGCGGTCCATCTCGCCCAGTCGCGCGTCGACTTCGGCGTCGAGCTGCCAGGACCTGGCGAGCACCGCGGCGGTGTCGAGCGCCTTCCGCTCGGTGCTGCTGACCAGCCGCTCCGGCCGGGGCAGGACAGAAGCGGCACGTCCGGCGCGAGCAGCTCCCTGCGGTGACAGGCCCCAGTCCTCGATCGGCACGGCCGGGTCCACGACGACCTCGGGGTGGGTGAGGAACGTGCAGTGCATCCGACGACAGTACTGTCGGGGTGTGGTCCTCGTCGGTGGTCGAACCGTGCTCGACGTCATCTCGCCGGAGCTCGCGCGCCGCATCGTCGCGCGTGACGAGCAGCCGGGGGACGACTGGCATCCGGAGTACCCGTTCGCGGACGAGCTCGACCCGTTGCGGTCCCTCGCGGCTGCGTCGAGCACCGACCCGGTCTTCACCATGTACCTGGTCCGACGGCGGTCGGACGGCTCGGCGGTCGGCGGCATCGGGTTCTTCGGCCCGCCGGACGATACCGGCACCGTGGAGTTCGGGTACGGGCTCGTCCCGTCGGCCCGGGGTGCAGGGCTCGCGACCGAGGCCGTCGAGCTGGCGCTCCAGCATGCGGCCGACAACGGGGCACGGGCGGTCGTGGCGGACACCGACATCACGAACGTCGCCTCGCAGCGGGTCCTCGAGAAGAACGGCTTCGTCGAGGTCCGACGCAGCGCAGCGCTCGTGTACTACCGACGCGAGCTCGTCTGACGGACGGTTGCCGCGCCTCCCGGCTGGTGCTCGTCGCCGTCAGACCTCCCAGTCCGACGAGTACGTCCTGCCCTGCAGCAGTTGCGCCAGTTCGACGTGGACCGCCACCGTCTTGTCGAGACGATCGGCGCGGTCCGGCCGCAGCTGGTCGCCGTCCCAGTCCCGCTCGGAGAAGTACGCCGTGTAGGGGTTCACGATGCACTTGAAGTCCAGCATCAGTGACTGCGCGAGTGGTCCGGTCGCCATCGTGCTGTGCGGCAGACCGGCAGCGCAGACGAACGTGACGACCTTGTCGAACCACGCCGCGCGCCGACCCGCACCGGTCGCGCCGGTGGACTCGATGAGCGACTTCACCGTCGACGACGGCGCCCAGTTGTAGATCGGGAAGGCGAGGACGACGCCGTCCGCTTCGTCGATGACGCGGTGCACGGCGTGGAACTCGTCGCTGTCGAAGACGCGGTCGTTGTCGAACGGCGGCAGCGAGGCGTCCGCCAGATCGACCACCGTGCTCCGATGTCCCTGCGAGGAGATGGCGTCAGCCGTGTGCTCGGCGAGTCGGCGGCTCACGCTCGCCGGGTCGAGGCTGCAGGAGAAGACCGGGAGGTTCAGCAACGACACACGAGCACGGTACCGAAGCGACGGGTCATCCAGCGCGACGGCTCCGCTGCCGTCGGACCTGCACGAGCATCACCATCAGCGCGAGCCCGATCAGCACCGGGATCCAGACGGACCCGGATGCGGCCGGTGCCACCACGACTCCGAGCACCAGACAGATCCCCGCACAGACCGCGATGACGACGTCACTGGCTGTCCACTTCATGGTCGTTCCCCTCGTTCGACTTCCTGACACGCTACGACTCTGCTGCGCCGGTGTCACCCCGGGAGGCACACCGGCTTCGGCTGGCAGTACGGCTCTGGGATCAGCCGAGGTCCAGACAGAACGCCATGACGGCCTGCTGCACGGGGAGCAGCGGTGCCTTGAAGGCGTGCCCGACGAAGGCGGGGTGGTCGATCGCGTCGGCGCTCACCTCTCGGCCGCGGATGAACGGCGGGCAGGGCGCGAAGCGGACTCCGACCGGCGCCCGGTCGAGCAGTTCCGCGGTGACGCGGAACGGCGCGAGCGCGTCGGCATGACGGCCGGGTCCGTCGGTCAGGACCACGTCTGCTGACCGGACCGCAGCCTCCAGGTCGTCGGTCCAGACCGCACCCGGAGTCGCGAGGTCAGCGGGGCAGCACTGCACCAGGTCGAGCCGCAGGACGCGAGCGGCCTCTTGCCAGGCGCGGGCGATGTTGCCGTCCGCGCCCACGAAGAGGAAGCGGAGCGGGGTGATGTCGCCGTGTCGGCGCAGCGAGAACAGGTCGGCGAGCACCTCGCACGGATGGTTCTCGTCGGTCATCGCGTTCACGACGGGCAGCGCCTGCGCCGCGGCCAGCTGCTCGATGACCGCCAGGTCCGGGTGCCGGGCCACGACGATGTCGGCCCAAGGAGCCAGGTACTCGGCGACGTCCGCGAGCGCCTCCGGTTTGTCGAGCGTCGTGTCCGGGAACACGATCGGCTGCAAGCCCATCAGGGACGCTCCGCGTTCGAACGTCACACGCGTGCGCAGGCTCGTCGACGGGAAGAAGAGGACGGCTGCACCATGCGTCGTCGGACCGCGGCCCCGGTCGTAGGCGTCAGCGAGGGCGAAGACCGCTTCGACGTCGTCTGCCGACCAGGCGTCGAGGGTGGTGAGGGACCGCATGGCACCACCGTAGACAGTGGCGAGTCTGCTCATCGTGCCGCGGAGCCCGCTGCCTCCTGGCGCCCCAGCCACTCGGCGAACCGCGGACCGATGACCTCGGCGTCTGCTCCGGGAACCAGCGCCCCGTTCCGGAAGGCCCGCCCCATCGAGCCCGGGATCGGCACCGGGACCGCGACCACACCCCGGTCGGGCAGGGACCGCGTCATCTCCCACAGCGTCATCGTCTCCGGGCCCGAAACGTCGACCTCTGTCTCGGTCCGGAGGCCCGTGGCGACGTCGGCGACGACCGTCGCGACGCTGTCGAGTGCGACCGGCGCGATGGTCATGCCGGGCACGAGTGCGAACGGCCCGGTCCGCATCCGCTCGAGGTTCTGTCGAGCGAACTCGAACCACTGTGTCGAGCGCACGATCGTGAGTCGCGGGCTCACGTCCCTCGCGATCTGCTCCTGGACGGTCTTGCCGGCGAAGTACCCGTACCCCTGCACCGCGGGCAGCGTGCAGTTGACGATCGACAGGAGCACGTGGTGCGCCTGGAGGTCCGTCGCGGCTGCGGCGATCGCTCGTGTCGAGTGGCCGAAGAAGTCGGTGGCGCGCCGCCGGCTCGTGGTGAACATGCCGGTCGCCTCGACGATGACGTCAGCTCCCGCCAGTCGCTTCGTGGCGTCGTCACGGAGCACGTCGAAACCGGTCGCTCGCGAATGTCGCGTCACGTCGCACCCCCGTGCCTGCAGCGCCCGTTCGATCGCGCGTCCGGAAGCGCCCCCACCTACCACTGCAACCTGCATGCCGTCCCCCTCGTGTCTCTACAGATGTAGAGGATACTACGATCGACTGGTGTCCGAGCGGCGGAAGTCCCTGGCAGACGCTGGTCTGCGGCTGGTCGCACGCGAGGGCGTGCGCGCGCTGACGCACCGGGCGGTCGACGCAGAGGCCGGGGTCCCAGCGGGATCGACCTCGTACTACGCGCGCAGCCGGAACGAACTCACGGCCCTCGTGGTCGCTCGGATCTCCGAACGCCTCGCGACCACGCTCGAGACCGTGGCCGTGCCTCCCGTGCTCGACGTCGATGCCGCGACCGGCATCGCGGAGGCGTTCCTTGAGACGCTGGCGCGCGAGCACGATGCCCAGGCAGCGCGACTGGCGTTGCTCGCCGAACTGCGGGCCGACGATGCGCTGCGGACGCCCCTGACCGCGGCGGACCCCGTCCGCGCCGCACTCATCGCCACCGCCGAGCAGATCCTCCGGGCGCTGCGCGTGCCCGATGCCCCTGCGGCCGCGGTCGACTTCGTCGGCCTGGTCGACGCGCTCCTGCTCTACCGCATCGCTCGCGTCGGCCCGATCGACTCACGTCGCGTCCTCACCGCCTACCTCGGAGGTCTTGCCTCGCGGTGACGGAGGGGGGATCCCCGGGAGAACCGGGAGGACCGGGAGATCAGAACAGCGGCTCGATGAGGTGCGGCCCGTCGTTCCGCACACTGTTCACCGTCCGCGCGACCTCGTACTGCTCGAGGCCCGCCGCGACCTCGAGCGACTCCCGGTCGAGGAGGGCGAGCAGGTCGTCGGTGCCGGCACCGTCGCCGAGCCAGGCGTCGTAGCCGTCCGGGGTCAGGAACGCCGGCATCCGGTCGTGCACCTCACCCGGAGCGACGTGGGCGTCCCGCGTGATGATCGCGAGCGACAGCCGCCACTTGTCCGGGTCGTCCTCGGGCTTCGTGGGGTCGGGCCATGCGCTGACGACACCGGCCATCGCCAGCGCTCCGCCGGGCTCGTGGACGAAGTGCGGCTCCTTGCCGTCCTCGCGCACGACCCACTCGTAGTAGCCCTGCGCCGGCACGATGCACCGGTTCGTCGCGAACGCCCGCTTGAACATGCCGCTCGTGGCGACGGTCTCGATGCGGGCGTTGATCGGCTTCGGGCGCTGCTTCTGGAAGTCCTTCGCCCAGCTCGGCACGAAGCCCCAGCTGATCTGCGGCAGTTCGCGCTGCCCGTGGCGCTGTCGGACCGCGTACACGGGGTCGGTCGGCGCGACGTTCCAGCTCGGCGCGAGGCCGGCGTGGACCTCGCCGGTGTCCTCGTCGACGTGCTCGGTGCGCGCCGCGAGCTCCCCGACGAGTTCGGGCAACAGGTCAGCGGTGGTGTCGGAGACGACGAAGCGGCCACACATGAGCCCAGTGTGCACGGAGCCGCTGACGTGGGTGCTGGTCAGCTGGTGCGGATCGCCAGTTGGAGACGTTCGAGTGTGACCTCGTCCACGCCAGCAGCCCGCAGGACCGACGGATCCCGACGGATCCGGGCCACTGCGGACAGGACTCGCCGTCGTTCGGTCTTCGTGAGATCAGCGCCGACGGCGTCACGTCGAGTGACCAGCGCTGCCAAGGCGGCGATGTCCGAGAGATGTCGGTCTGGGTCAGCGCCGACGATCTCCACCGCGGCTGCCTTCGAAAGCAGCGCACCCTGCAACGTCGGCCGAGGGGCGATCCCGGTCCTGCCGTTGACGACGAACTCCACCGGAACGGCTCGCCAGAGCGCTCCTTGTGCGCCGGGCGCTGCGATCGTCGTCCCCCCGGTCGCGCCTCGCCGACCTGCAGCGCGCTCGCCGAGGAACCGTGGGATGAGGACGTCGATCTGTGCTCCTCCTCGCACCCAGCGATGCTGGTGGCCCTCGAAGCTCTCGCCGTCGGCGACGAAGCCGAGCTCACGCAGCGCAGTCGTGAACTCGAGGAGCATGCGCGGCCGGGCTCGGACGTCGAGGGCAGTGTCGGCATCGTGAGTCGGACGGTTGGGGAGCGCACCGCGCTCCCAGCACAAGGACTGCACCATCTGACCCCCGACCAGCGCCCAGCCGGTCGGGAGTCGGTCGTGGAGGTCGAAGAGAGCGTGCCATGCCGCTGCCTGCACCGGGCGCAGGGGCGGTGCGATGACGGTCACAGCGCAGTCCTGACCAGGTCGCCCACGACCGAGCGCTCGCGAGATCCGGCGCTGTGCGCGAGGTCGAAGATCAGCGTTCCGAGTGGAACGGGTCGGTTCGGGCGCTCGTCGTCGACGTACAGCAGCGCGTTGGGACGGTCGCGCACCGGCACCAGGAGGAACTCCCGCTCGACCGTCTCCAGATCGGCGCGGGCGATGTGCGCGACGACGATCCCCGCGTCGCTGACGCCGACGCGCGGATCACTGACACCGGTGGCGACCAGCCGGCGGTCCTGCGCGAGGTCGTCGAGGTCGCCGTCCGCCACCCGGTACCCGACCGGCGCAGCATGCTCTGCTCGCGTCCAGTCGGCGATGACCTGCCACGGGACCCGCGACTCGGGGAGCGAGTCCAAGCGGGCGCGGACCCGCGCTCGCTCGGTGTTCGACAGACCGTCAGCCCAGTCCGTGTCGCCGGAGAGACGGCTGCAGAGCGCTCGGGACGACCGTGCGGACAGCGGCCGTCCGGCCCGGCTGCGTCGTGGTGCTCCGACATCGATGAGCCACCGCCCGGCGAGCCGGCGGGCGGGGAGGGCTCCGGACGCTGCTGCTGCCTGCACCCGGCGCACGGAGATGCCCTGGGCAGCCGCGTACTCGGCGGCGGTCATCTCGGCCATGGCTCCTCCGTTCGCGCGACGACGAGTACCAGAACTGTACGCCGAAGCGAACAGTTGTGGTACCCCCGCGGTCAGAGCGCGCTGTAGCCCGCCGGCAACGTGCCGCGGCCCGACAGTGCCCGCAGTAACAGCGGCCCGTCCCCACGCCGGACCGCCGCCTCGGCGAGCAACAGACTGGAGGCCCGCACCGCCTCCACCGGCACCGCGACGTCCACGACGTGGCCGGCTCCGGCGACCGCACGCGCCAGGTCGTCCCCGTGCACGACGAGTTCCAGCACCCGGGAGCGGAGGTACTCGTCCACGGGGAGACGGAGGCCGCCCACGACGGTGATGCGGGCCTCCCGTCCGGCGGTGTCGACCGCAGCGAGTGCGCGGTCACGAGCCAAGGCCACCGCAGCTGCCGGTTCGGAGCCGAGCGCAGCGCCGGCGGCGACGCCCCGGGCGGCGACGTCGTCGGGGTCGGCGACGGAGCCCGCGGTGGCGCGGAGGTAGCCCACGGCGTCCACGACGTCGTGGGACTCGTCGGGGGAGTCCTTCGCCGACAGGTAGGCGGCGACGGTCAGCAGTGCGCGGTTCGTGTGTCCGACGAGGGCGCGGACGTCCCAGACGCCGAGCGCCGGGGCGGTCCAGAGCGCGGGGTCGTCCGCCGGCGTCGGGAGGGCATCGACGACCTCGACGAACCAGGCCGCGGTCGTGGCGAAGAGCTGGCGGGGGTCCATGCGCTCATCCTGTCCCGAGTGGCGCCTGGCGTCACCCGGGTCAGTCTCCGGGCAGCCCGATCTTCGATCCGGACGGGAACCGGTTGCGTGCGGCCGAGGGCGTGGCAGGGGTCTCGGACGGCGGTGACGCGGCTGCGGCGCGGTGCGCACGCTCGGTCCGGCCGAGCTGCAGGAACGTGGCGGGGAGGGTCCAGACGACCAGGAGTGTCATCGTGAAGCCCACCGTGGCCCGTTCGCTGGTGGTGAGCAGCGCGATGCCCGCGAGCGAGCAGCCGATCAGGACCGCTGCGGCCCGTGCGACGTCGACCACGAGTGTCCGCCGCACCAGTGCCGTGTCGTGCAGGACGTCGGCGCGGTCCTCGGGTCGCATCTCGGGCGGCTGCGGGACCAGGTAGCGCTGCACGGAGTCGCGGGCCAGTCGCATCGTCTCCGGTCGGACCGTTTCGCCGTCGATCGTGGCGAGCGGCTCGTGGGTCTGCGCGAGCGGGAAGCACCCGATCGTGATCAGGCCAGCCGCCAGCGAGGTGAGCACCACCACGATCGTCGCCCGCACGGGCCCGGTGCCGGTCCAGCCGGTGTTCACGACGGTGAGGCCGAGCACCAGGGCTGCGAGGAGTCCCACGACGACGCCCCCGATGACGGCACGTCGGAAGCGCTTGGGCGAGACGTCCTCGCCGAACCGCGCACGGAACACCTGCCACCCCAGTCGGAACACGGCCCCTGTCTACCGGCTCCCGCTGAGATCGCTCGGACACGCCCGGCCATCTGTGGCGGTGCGGCGCGTCGTGCGCGCGCCCCCGCGCCTCCACAGCGATCGTCCAGCGATGGTCGATGACCTGGCGGCATGAGTCTCGACATCGTCTACACCGCAGCCGCCCACGCCACCGGAGGCGGCCGCGACGGACACGTCCGCACCGAGGACGACCGGATCGACCTCGACACCCGACCGCCGAAGGAGATGGGCGGCAGCGGCGAGGGCACCAACCCCGAGCAGCTCTTCGCCGCCGGGTACGCCGCCTGCTTCCTCGGCGCGCTGCACGCCGCCGGCCGTGAGCTGACGCTCGACACCACCGGCGCCGAGGTCTCCGCCGAGGTCAGCATCGGCGGCAACGGCTCGGGCGGCTTCGGCCTGGCCGTCGAGCTCGACGTGTACGCACCGAGCGTCGCCGGACCCGAACGGCAGCGGCTGGTCGAGCTCGCGCACACCATCTGCCCCTACTCGAACGCCACGCGCGGCAACATCACGGTGACGCTCTCGCTCGTCGACTGAGGCGCTCGCAGTGCTCACCGCTCCCTAGGCTGGAGCGGTGAGCCCCGACCGCTGCCCCTGCCTGAGCGGCAACCCCTACGACGAGTGCTGCGGCCCCCTCCACGCTGGTGCTCCCGCACCCACCGCCGAGCGGCTGATGCGGTCGCGGTTCTCCGCGTTCGCGCTCGGCCTGCCGGAGTACCTGCTCCGCAGCTGGCACCCGCGCACCCGGCCGGCGTCGCTCGATCTGGACCCCGGGCAGCGCTGGACGCGGCTCGACATCGTCGGCACCCGGTCGGGAGGCCCGTTCGACTCCGCCGGCACCGTCACGTTCCGCGCGTGGTGGCGCTCCGACGCCGAGCGCGGGACGCTCGAGGAGACGAGTGACTTCGTCCGCGAGGGCGGGCACTGGTACTACGTCGACGGCGTCGTGGCCTGACGGGCGGTCTGTGGGACGGGATGTGGGACCCCATCGTCTCATCCGAGAAATTCTGGTGCATGGAATATCAAATCTGGCAGGATCAACGTGCGACGACGTCGTCGCGATCCTGAACGGAAGGCAGACCATGGCATTGCGGAACTCCTTGCTCGTCCTCGTGAGCAGCATCGTCCTCTTCATCTCGGCAGTCGGCGCCAGTCCTGCGTCAGCGACGACGACCGAGGTGGCGAGTCCTCCTGCGGCCGCACTGTTGCCCGACGTGGTCCTCGCTGACGGTTCCGTGTACTCAGTGCCCGCGCCGGCCGCTGCGCAACTCGAGCGAGCCCGCCAGCAGCTCTCGGCGTCCGATCCCGCCCTGTTCGCCGAGGTCGAGCGCACGTACCAGCAGACAGTGCGGACGCTGCAGGCTGATCCGACAACGGCGGAAATCGTCCTCGCGCCGAAGCGAGCGTGCGTCACCGTCACGAAGTCGGCCGTCATCGCCTTCGCCTGGGTGGTCATCGGCTACGGGTCGCTCTTGGCAGCGGTCGGTGGGTTCCTCGATCTGACGATCGTCGGGCTGCCCGCTGGGGCGGTCCTCAACGCGATCGGCATCGGGGACATCTTCGTCGGCACCGTGTTGCTCGACCGAGCGAACCGGATCAAGTGGTCCAGCAAGCGCGTCTGCGTCTGATGGACGGCTCCGTGATCGTTGCGCTCGGCGTCTTGCTGGCGGTGGTGGCCACCGCTGGCGCGCAGGCACAACGTCGGCGATCGCGACGTCGGAACGGCCAGGGGACGCAGCATCCCAGTGGTCCCGTCACGATCGTGATCGTGGTGCTCGCGATCGGAGGGCTGTCGTGCTTCCTGATCGCTGCACTCGTCCTGGTCGCCAGCTGAGCTGCGGGCGTCCGGCCACCGAGACGGCGCGGTCTGCCCGAGACGCCGCGGAAGTCGGCGGCGTCTCGGGCGATCGGCGGCGCCGGACGGGGACGGGGGCGTCTCGCCGTGGCCCGCGTCAGCCGATGGTCTCCGGCAGGCCCACGGCAGCGCGCATGGCCCGGCGGACCTCGGCCTCGGCGGGCAGCAGTTCGTCCTCGTCTCCGGTCAGGAAGAAACGGATCTGCCCGATCGCCTGCTCGCTGAGCATGTCGAGGCCGTTCAGCACCCGGCCACCCGCCGCCGTCCACGCCGTGGCGGCCCGGGTCGGCCACGGCTCGTACGCCACGTCGAACAGCACCGCGTCCGGACCGGACGGCACGAGGGGCAGTTCGTCCGCCGCGCCCCCCGGCAGCGTCGACACCACGAAGCCCATCGGGTCCGCCGAACCGAGGTCCCGCAGGTCGTGGACCTCGAGCGTCACACCGAGTCGAGCCGCCAGCAGCACCAGGTCGCCCGCCTTGCCGGTGTCACGCAAGAACACCCGGACCAGCGAGGCGCCGAGTCGCAGGGACGCAGTGAGGGCGCTCGCCGCGGTCGCTCCGCCGCCCAGGATCGTGGCCTCGCCCGGCACGTGACCGAGCGCCGCGACCGGGCGGACGATCCCCTCGACGTCGGTGTTCGCACCCGCCAGGACGACCGACGAGCCCTCGCGGCGGAACGCGACCGTGTTCGCGACCCCGAGCTCGTCGACGAGCGGGGTCGTCCGGTCGAGCAGGGGGAGCACCTCGCGCTTCAGCGGCATCGTGAGACTGAGGCCACGCCATTCGGAGCCGAGCCCCGCGACGAACGCGGCGAGCCCACCGGAGGCGACCTCGTGCCTCCCGTACGAGAACGGCACCCCGAGCACGTCGTAGGCCGCAGCGTGCAGCGTGGGGGAGAGCGAGTGCGCGATCGGGGAGCCGAGAACGGCGAGTTCGGTGCGGTCGGCGTCAGGGAAGGTGAGGGCCACGCGCGCAGCCTATCCAGGCAGGACCCGACGCCCACCCGGTCTGTGAGCCCTTAGGTTAGGCTACCCTTCGTGATCCGATCCTCCCTCTCCAAGCGCCGTTCCGGGCGTGTGCTCGCCGCGGCCGGCGCCGTCGTCGCGGCCGCGCTCGTGCTGGCCGGGTGCTCCTCGTCGAGCCCCTCGTCCTCGTCGTCCGCCGCCGGCTCGTCCGACGGCGCCTTCCCCGTGTCGATCACGACCGGGCTCGGCACCACGACGATCGACTCCGCCCCGAAGCGCGTCGTCGCCCTCGGCTGGGGAGACGCCGAGACCGCCCTCGAACTCGGCGTGCAGCCCGTCGGTGCCAGTGACTGGCTCGCCTTCGGTGGCGACGGCGTCGGCCCGTGGCTCAAGGGGGCGTACAAGAAGTCCCCGAAGATCATCAAGACGCTCGAGCCCAGCTACGAAGACATCCTCAAGCTCAAGCCGGACCTGATCCTCGACGTGAAGTCCTCGGGCGACAAGGACCGCTACGACAAGCTGTCCGCCATCGCCCCGACCGTCGCGATCCCGAAGGGCGGCGAGAACTACCTCACCTCCACCACGCAGCAGGTCGACATGATCTCGAAGGCTCTGGGCAAGGAGTCCGAGGGCAAGAAGCTGCTCAGCGACCTCGACGACTCGTACGCCGCCGCACGCAAGGCGCACCCGGATTTCAAGGGCAAGACGGCTGCGATCGGCGCGTACACGTCCGAGGGCTTCGGCGTCTACGCCTCCCGCGACAGCCGCGCGACGTTCATGCAGAACCTCGGCTTCACGATCCCGTCCGCGATCGACAAGGCCGCCGGCAAGGAGTTCTCGGTCTCGCTGTCGAACGAGAACCTCGACCTGCTGGACGCCGACCTGACCGTCGTGCTGCCGATCTACGTCGACGCGTCGAAGGCCACCGCGGACCCGCTGTTCCAGAAGGTGCCGTCGGTCGAGGCCGGGCACTCCATCGTCGTGGACGACGCCGACGTCTCGAACGCGTTCTCGCTCGGGACGACCGCCGCGATCGAGTGGGCGTTGAAGCGGCTGCCGGACGAGTTCGCCTCGAAGCTCGGCTGAGGCCGGGGGGGGCGCCGGGCGCCGGGCCGCCGCGGGCGCCGGAGCCGCTGCGGGCGCTGGGGCGCCACGGCGCTGCGCCTGGCGGGCGCTGCGCGGCGCAAGCGGGACCCGCGCAACCGGAACCGGCCCGCACCACGGGATGTCGTGGTGCGGGCCGGTTTGTGTTGTGCGTGGGTGCCGCGGCAGCGGGCTGCGCGGTCCGGGCCGGCAGGGCGCCGGACGTGGGCCGGTCCGCGCGGGGTGGGGCGGGCCTCCAGGCCGGGCGCGTCGCGTGCCGGACGGGAGGCGCGGCTCAGGATCCGGCGAGCGAGCCCACGAACGCGAACAGGAGCGCGAGCAACGGGAAGGCGCCCTGCATCGACGCGGACCGCAGGTACTTGCGGCCGGTGCCGACGAGGACGACGGCGGCACCGAGCATGCTCGCGCACGAGAAGACGACGAGCGTCCAGCCGGTCGCACCGTTGCCGGCGAGCACCATCACGACACCGAGGATCGCGCCGATGGCCAGGAACAGGTTGTAGAAGCCCTGGTTGAAGGCGAGCGAGCGGGTCGCCTGCGCCTCGGCCTCACTCGAGATGTTGAAGATGCGTCGAACCCGGGGGCTCGTCCACGCCACCGACTCGAGGAAGAAGATGTACGCGTGCACCAGGCCCGCCAGGACCGCGAAGACACCGGAGATCGCCAGCAGAACCGTCATGATGACCATCCTCCCAGCATCGGGACGATCGTGCGGTCACATCTCGTCCGCGACCCCCTCGATCAGTAGGCTCTGACCATGAACGAGGCCCGAGGGACGACCGATGACGACGCCGTGGCCGAGCTGCAGGGCATCCGGCAGAGCATCGACAACATCGACGCTGCCGTGATCCACATGCTCGCCGAACGGTTCAAGTACACGCAGCGGGTCGGGTACCTCAAGGCCGCGGCGGGCATGCCGGCTGCGGACCCCTCGCGCGAGCAGACCCAGGTCGCCCGGCTCCGAGCCCTGGCGGAGGAGTCGCACCTCGACCCCGCCTTCGCCGAGAAGTTCCTCAACTTCATCGTCGCGGAGGTCATCCACCACCACGAGCGCATCGCCGTCGGTGAACTGTGACCCTGCCGCCGCTGCACCTGCTGATCGGCTCGTACACGCCGACCGGGGGCGGCAACGCGACCGGCATCTCGATCCTCGACGGTGACGTGGTGTCGACCGTCGCGGTGCTCGACGACCCGTCGTTCCTGGCGGTCGACGGGGACCGGGTCTACGCGGTCTCCGAGACGATCGACGGCGGGGTCCACGCGTTCCGCCGGTCCGGGTCCGCGCTCGAGCACCTGTGGGACGCCCCCGCCGGTGGGGACGCACCCTGCCACGTGCGGGTCGACCCCTCGGGGGCGCTCGTCGTCACGAACTACGTCTCCGGGACGGTGACCGCGGTGTCGCTGCAGGCGGCGGAAGCGTATGCGGCGTCGTCTGCGGGTGCGGTGCACGGCGGTGGCGCTGGAGTTGGGGCTGGGGTTGACGCCGGCGCGAGCGCTGCGGTGCACGGCGTCGCGGGGCAGGGTGCCGGTGTGTCCGCCGTGCTGCCCGACGCTGCCCTCGCGACCGAGGTCCTGCCCGACGCCACCGGCCCCGACGAAGACCGACAGGAAGGCCCGCACGCCCACCAGTCGATCGCCACACCGGACGGCACCGTGCTGGTCGCCGACCTCGGTGGGGACGCCCTGCACGAGTTCCGGATCAGCGCCGACGCCGGCTCGGTCTCGATCGAACCGCTGCGGGTGCACCACGTCACCCCGGGCGCCGGACCGCGGCACATGGCCTGGGTCGACCGGGACCTGATCGTCGCGGGCGAACTCGACGGGCGGGTGTACCGCCTCCGCCGCGACGAGTCCGGGTCGTTCCGGGAGGTCTGCGCCACCTCCGTCCTGTACGGCCCCGATGTGCCCTCGCTCCTCAGCCACATCGAGGTCGACGAGCGCGGCCTGGTCACCGTCGCCGTCCGTGGCCGCGACCAGATCGTGGTGCTCGACACGGTCGATGACGGGCTCCACGTGGTCGGGGCGGCCTCGGCCGGCGGGGTCTGGCCGCGCCACTTCGCCCGGGTGCCTGGCTACCTGCTCGTCGCGAACCAGATGTCGGACGCCGTGGCGGTGCTGCCGGTCGGGGACGACGGCGTGCCGGGGGAGGCGGTCGGGCAGATCGCCGTCGGCAGCCCGGCCTGCGTCATCCCGCTGGGGTAGCCGGTCTGCGTCCCGGGTGACCAGCGTTCGCTGTCCGCTCCGGCGCAGTGGTCAGGCCTGGTCCAGGCCGTGCCTGCTCGACCGTCGGGTCAGGCCTGTTCGACCGGCAGGTCGATGACGTTCTCGAAGGCCCGGCCCTCTGCCAGTGCTGCGACCTGACGCCGGATCAGGTCGAGCGACCGCGGGATGCTCAGGTCCGTGTTGCCGCCGACGTGCGGCGTCAGCACGGTGTTCGGTGTCGTCCAGAGCGCGTGGTCGGCGGGCAGGGGTTCCGGATCGGTGACGTCGAGCGCCGCCGAGATCCGGCACGAGCGGAGTTCCGCCACCAGAGCATCCGTGTCGACGACCTTGCCGCGCGCGACGTTCACCACGAGCGCGCCGTCGGGCAGTGCGGCGAGGAGGTCCGCGTCCACCAGCCCCTCGGTCTCGTCGGTGAGCGGCGCGATGAGCACGAGCACGTCCGTCGTGCGGGCGAGTTCCGGCAGCTCGCCGAACGCGTGCACCTGCCGGCCGTCCTGCTCACGAGCGGTCCGGGCGACGACGGTGACGTGGGTGCGGAACGCCTCGAAGCGCGTCGCGATGGCCGAGCCGATCGCGCCGTAGCCGACGACGGTCACCCGCCGGTCGGCCAGTGACCGGGTCACGCGCGCGTCCCACCGCTGCTCGGCGCGGTCGAACTGGAACGCGGCGATCTCACGCAGCGAGGTCAGCGCCAACCCGACGGCCAACTCGGCGGTCTCGTCGTCGTGGATGCCGCGGCCGTTCGCCAGCCGGGCATGACCGGGCACGTGCGGGGTCGCCCACTCGTACCCGGCGCTCGGCAGCTGCAGCAGCTCGAGGTTCGGCAGGTCGTGCACGAACTGCCACCGGTGCCGTCCACCGAAGTAGAACGGCAGGAACGCGATGGCGACCTCGTCGGCCCGTGCGTACGGCGCCTCGACGTCCCAGACGTCGAGCTCGATGCCGTCCGGCACCGGGCCGAAACCGTCGACCAGTTCCGGCAGGGGCAGCGTGACGATCGGCACCGGGGTCAGGAGTCCGTGCGCGGCGAGAAGGAGCCGTGGTCGTCCAGCGGCCCGCGACCGACGTAGCCCTCGGTGACGTTCTCCTTGATGACGTCGCCGAAGTACGACGGCAGGGTCGCGCCGTGTGCACCGCGGAGCTCGTCGATCGTCGCTTCGAACGCACCCTGGACCTCGAGCGAGCCCGACGTGGCGTCGGTCACACCGATGCGCAGCACCGGGTAGCCCCGGCCCGTGCAGAGGCCCTGGAATCGCACGTCGTCCTCGCGCCGGACGGTCACGATGACGCGGCCGGTCGACTCGGAGAACAGCGCGGTCGCGGTGTCCACGCCGTCACGGGACTCGAGCTCGTCGAGCACGACGCGGGCCCCGAGACCGAAGCGGAGCACCGACTCGGCGAGGGTCTGGCCGAGGCCGCCGTCCGCCAGGTCGTGTGCGCTCGTCAGCAGCTGCTCGTCGGCGGCGGCGGCGATGAGCTCCGCCAGGGCCTTCTCGCGCCCGAGGTCCACCATCGGCGGACGCCCACCGAGGTGGTCGTGCACGGTGCCGGCCCAGGCCGAACCGTCGAGCTCGAGGCTCGTGGTGCCGAGCAGGTAGATGTTGTGGCCGTCATCCTGCCAACCCGAGGGGATGCGCTTGGCGACGTCGTCGATCACGCCGAGGACACCGACGACGGGCGTCGGGTGGATCGGGGTGTCACCGGTCTGGTTGTAGAACGACACGTTGCCGCCGGTGACCGGGATGCCGAGTTCCATGCAGCCGTCCGCCAGGCCCTCGACGGCCTCGGAGAACTGCCACATGACCTCGGGGTTCTCCGGCGAGCCGAAGTTCAGGCAGTCGGTGACCGCCGCGGGGACGGCACCGGTGACGGCGACGTTCCGGTACGCCTCGGCCAGGGCCAGCCGGGCGCCCTGCTTCGGGTCGAGCTGGCAGTAGCGGCCGTTGGCGTCCGTGGCGATCGCGACGCCGAGGCCGGTCTCCTCGTCGACGCGGATCATGCCGCCGTCGTCGGGGAAGGACAGCGCGGTGTTGCCGAGGACGTACGTGTCGTACTGGTTCGTGACCCAGCGCTTGTCGGAGAGGTTCGGCGACCCGAGCAGCTGCAGGAACTGCGCCTTGAGGGCCGGGCCGGTCTCCGGACGGTCGAGCGACTCGGCGCCGTCGGCCTGCAGCGCGTCGATCCAGGTCGGGTAGGCGACCGGGCGGTTGTACACGGGGCCGTCGACGGCGACGGTGCGCGGGTCGACGTTGACGATCTCCTGGCCCTGCCAGTCGATGACGAGACGGCCGGTGCCGGTGACCTCGCCGAGCACGCTGGTCTCGACCTCCCACTTGCCGACGACCTCGAGGAAGGCGTCGAGCTTGTCGGGGCGGACGACCGCCATCATGCGTTCCTGGCTCTCCGACATGAGGATCTCCTCTGCCGTGAGCGACGGGTCGCGGAGCAGGACGTCGTCGAGGGAGATGTGCATCCCACCGTCGCCGTTGCTCGCGAGCTCGCTGGTCGCGCAGGAGATGCCCGCGGCGCCGAGGTCCTGGATGCCCTCGACGAGCTCCTTCTGGAACAGCTCGAGGCAGCACTCGATGAGGACCTTCTCGGCGAACGGGTCGCCCACCTGGACGGCCGGACGCTTGGTCGGGCCGCCCTCGGTGAAGGTGTCGGACGCCAGGATCGAGGCACCGCCGATGCCGTCGCCACCCGTGCGGGCACCGAAGAGCACGACCTTGTTGCCCGCACCGGAGGCGTTCGCCAGGTGCAGGTCCTCGTGACGCAGGACGCCGACCGCCAGGGCGTTCACCAGCGGGTTGCCCTGGTACACCGGGTCGAAGTAGGTCTCGCCGCCGATGTTCGGCAGGCCCAGGCAGTTGCCGTAGAACGAGATGCCGCCGACCACGCCGTGCACGACGCGTGCGGTGTCCTCGTTGTCGATCGCGCCGAAGCGGAGCTGGTCCATCACCGCGACCGGACGGGCACCCATCGAGATGATGTCGCGGACGATGCCGCCGACACCGGTGGCCGCACCCTGGTACGGCTCGACGTAGGACGGGTGGTTGTGCGACTCGACCTTGAAGGTCACCGCCCAGCCGTCGCCGACGTCGACGACGCCGGCGTTCTCGCCCATGCCGACCATCAGGTTCTTGGTCATCTCCGGGGTGACCTTCTTGCCGAACTGCCGGAGGTAGTTCTTGCTCGACTTGTAGGAGCAGTGCTCGGACCACATGACCGAGTACATGGCGAGCTCACCCGAGGTGGGGCGGCGACCGAGGATCTCGCGGATCTTCGCGTACTCGTCGGCCTTCAGCCCGAGTGCCGCGTAGGGCTGTTCCTTGTCGGGCGTCTCAGCGGCGTCCTGGACGGTGTCGGGCTTCGGGCGGACGGGCGTGGTCACGGTGTTGTCGTTCCCTGTCACTGGAGTCGCGGGCGCTGGAGTCGCGGTCACTTGACGAGCGCGCGCTCGATCACGGAGGTGAAGAAGGTGAGGCCGTCCGTACCGGAGGCCATGGCCGCGCGGGTGTCCGGGCCGAACCCGGGCTCCGTCGCGTGCTCGGGGTGCGGCATCAGGCCGACGACGTTGCCGCGCTCGTTCGAGACACCGGCGATGTCGTCGATCGACCCGTTCGGGTTGACGCCGACGTAGCGGAAGACGACCTGACCGTTGTCCTCGATGCGCTTGATCTCGTCCGCATCGGCGACGAACCGGCCGTCGGCGTTCTTCAGCGGGATGGTGATCTCCTGCTGCGCGTCGAAGCCCGAGGTCCAGGCGGTGTCGGCGTTCTCGACGCGGAGCACCTGGTCGCGGCGGATGAACTGTTGGTGGGCGTTCCGCGTGTGCGCGCCGGGGACCAGACGGGCCTCGGCGAGCATCTGGAAGCCGTTGCAGATGCCGAGCACGGGCATGCCCTTGCCGGCGACGTCGATGACCTCGGCCATGATCGGTGCCTTGGCGGCGATGGCACCGGCACGGAGGTAGTCCCCGTACGAGAACCCGCCCGGCAGGACGATCGCGTCGACAGCCTGGAGGTCGTGGTCACCGTGCCAGAGCGCGACCGGCTCCGCCCCGGCGAGACGCACGGCGCGCTGGGCGTCGCGGTCGTCGAGCGACCCGGGGAAGGTGATGACCCCGATGCGCATCGTCACTCGACGACGCTCACGGAGACGACGTCCTCGATGACGGCGTTCGAGAAGACGTCGACCGCGATCTCGCGGACTTCGGCGAGCGTGGCGTCGTCGACGGGACCGTCGACGGACACCTCGAATCGCTTGCCGATGCGGACGTTGGTCAGGTCGTTCTTGCCGAGGCGGGCCAGGGCGTTGCCCACGGCCTTGCCCTGGGGGTCGAGGATCTCGGCCTTCGGCATGACCTCGACGACGATCGTTGGCACGTGTTCACTCCAGCACAGGGGTCGGGTGGGGACGTGTCCAGTCTAGGTCCAGCGCACGGCGCGTCGGGCGCTTGTGGAGAACTGGTCCACGACGTACTATTCCAAGTCGAACATTCGGCTTCGACCGTTAGAACCACTCGCACGTCCACACACCCCCGGGAGGCACGGTGTCGGAACTGACGCCCCTCGCCTACGCGGCACTCGGGCTCTTGAACGAGGGTCCCACCCACCCCTACGAGATGTTCCAGACGATGGTGCACCGACGGGACGCCCGGAACGTCAAGGTCCGGCCCGGCACGCTCTACCACCAGGTCGGGCGACTCGTCGAGCTCGGTCACGCCCAGGCAGTGGGTACCGAGCGCGAGGGGAACCGGCCCGAGCGCACGACGTACGCCATCACGGACCAGGGCAGGACGGTCCTCCACGACGGTCTGCTCCACCTGCTCGCCGAGCCCGCGGACGAGTACCCGGTCTTCCACCTGGCCGTCGCCGAGATCGAGAACATTGCGCGTGACGAAGCGGTCTCCGCCCTGTCCGCACGTGCCTCCGCCCTCGAGCGCAAGCAGGCCGAGACGGACGAGATCCTCGACGTCGTCCTGGCCAAGGACCTGCCCGAGCGGTACTGGCTGGACGTGTCGTACGTCCGTGCCATGCTCGCCGCGCAGATCGAGTGGTTGCACGCCACCGTCGCACGCATCGAGCGTGGCGACGTCCCCTGGGGCGGTCCGGGTCCCGGACCCCACGCCCCCGCAGACAACACGATGAACAGCAACAGCAAGGACACCACTCGATGACATCCGCATCAACCGCCGCCGACCTGGAGCACGGCAAGAAGCCGTGGCCAGCGCTCTGGGCACTCGTCGTCGGCTTCTTCATGATCCTCGTCGACTCGACGATCGTCTCGGTCGCGACGCCGACCATCGCGAAGGCGCTCGACGCCGACATCAACGCCGTCATCTGGGTGACCAGCGCCTACCTGCTGGCGTACGCCGTGCCCCTGCTCATCACCGGCCGTCTCGGTGACCGCTTCGGCCCGAAGGTGCTCTACCAGGTCGGGCTCGTCGTCTTCACCCTCGCCAGCCTCTGGTGTGGTCTCGCCGGGTCGATCGAGATGCTGATCCTCGCCCGCGTCGTGCAGGGCCTCGGCGCCGCGATGATGACCCCGCAGACGATGTCCGTCATCACGCGGATCTTCCCGCCGCAGAACCGCGGTGCGGCCATGGGCCTCTGGGGTGCGGTCGCCGGTGTGGCCTCCCTCGTCGGCCCGATCGTCGGCGGCCTGCTCGTCGACGGCTTCGGCTGGGAGTGGATCTTCTTCGTCAACGTCCCCGTCGGCATCGTCGCGTTCGTCCTCGCGCAGAAGTTCGTCCCGTCCTTCGAGCGCCACGGTCACCGCTTCGACTACCTGGGCATCGTGCTCTCCGCCGTCGGTCTGTTCCTGCTCGTCTTCGGCATCCAGGAGGGCGAGACGTACGACTGGGGCACCATCACCGGCCCGATCTCGGTCTGGTCGCTGATCATCGCCGGCATCGTCGTGCTCGTCGCGTTCGTCGTCTGGCAGGGCGTGCAGAAGGGTGAGCCGCTGCTGCCCCTCGGCCTGTTCAAGGACCGCAACTTCACCCTGGCGAACATCGCGATCACCGCGGTCGGCGTCGCCATCTCGTCCTTCGCGCTGCCGATCATGCTCTGGGCGCAGGATGTCCTGCGCTTCTCGCCGACCCAGGCCGCACTGCTGCTCGTGCCGCAGGCGGTCATCTCGGCCGGCCTCGCGCCGTTCGTCGGCAAGAAGCTCAACGTCTGGAACCCGCGCTGGGTGGCGTCCTTCGGCCTCGCCTGCTTCTCCGGTGGCCTGTTCTGGTTCGGTGCGCTGATCGCGGCCAACGCCGACTGGGGCTGGGTGCTCCTGCCGAGCGCGCTGCTCGGCCTCGCCAACGCCTGCATGTGGGGACCGCTGTCCGTCTCCGCCACGCGCAACCTGCCGCCGCGTCTGGCCGGTGCCGGCTCGGGTGTCTACAACACCACCCGTCAGATCGGTGCGGTGCTCGGTTCCGCCGGCATCGCCGCCCTGATGGAGGCCCGCATCACCGCCGAGTTCCCGCAGCAGTCCGGCGGTTCCGGCGCTGGTGCCGAGCAGACCGGGTCGCTGCCCGGGTTCCTGCTCGAACCGTTCTCGCGGGCCATGGGCCAGTCCCTCGTCCTGCCGGCCGTCGTGCTCATCGCCGCGATCGTGGCCGCGCTGTTCCTGGCGAAGCCGAAGCAGACCGTCGCCTGGAAGCAGACCGGTTCGGTCGCCACGCAGCCCGACGGGTCCGCCGACGCGGCTCCGGCCGACGGCGAGCGGGAGCACGTCGGTGCCCACGCCGCGGCCGCCGCACCCGCGACCGCCGCGGACGAGCTCGCCGCCGGGCAGCACCCGGGCAAGCACGTCGAGGCGTAGTCCGAGCGTCCCGCCCCACCGGAACCCCGGTCCCTCCTCGAGGGGCCGGGGTTCCGTCGTGTCGGGGTGTCGGGGTGTCGGGGTGTCTGGTACTCGGGCCCGGTCCCGGTCCCGGTCCCGGTCCTGGTGCCCGGGCGTCTCGATGTCCCGGTGTCTGGGTGCCTGGGGTCGTGGCCAGCCGGCGTGGTTGCCGAGCGGGCGGAAGTGCGCCGCTGGCGTCTGCGGCACCCGCGGATTCCGCCCGCTCGCGGGGGTGCGCGGCCCGTGGACCGTCGCCGAGGCGGGCGGAGGCCAGCGAGCGGGCGGGAACGCGCCTCCCGGGTCGCCCGCATCGGGCGATTCCGCCCGCTCACCCCGTCACGCGCACTTTCCGACCAGCCCGGGAGGCCCGCCCCGCGTCGAGCGGGCGGTTCCGCGCCGCCTGTGCTCGCGGAACCCAGGCTTCCGCCCGCTCGCCGGTCGGGGTGGCGGCGGCGGGACGCGCGTGCGTCGGTGAGCGGGCGGAAGCGCGCCTCCAGAACGGGCAGTGCCCTGGTGTTCCGCCCGCTCGCGGGTCGGGGCGGCTGCGGGACGGGCGTGTGTCGGTGAGCGGGCGGAAGCGCGCCTCCAGACCGGGTGGGGCCGGGAGGTTCCGCCCGCTCGCCGGTGGGGGCAGCCGCCGAGCTGGCGCGCATCGGCGAGCGGGCGGATCTGCGCTCCGCGTGGCCGTCACGCGGGGCGATTCCGCCCGCTCGCGCGCAGTGGACGCCCGGCGCGGATCGAACGGGCAGATCTGCGCGGCTAGAAGTGCGCAGACCCTGGTGTTCCGCCCGCTCGCGCCGGCAGGCCGGACCTCCGGCCCGCGCCCCTCACCCCTCAGGGCCGACGCTGCAGGTGCTCCCGCGTCAGCGCGTCCATCTGCTCGTCCGTCAGGTCGTCGACCTCGCGAGCCTCGCGGCGGTCGGAGCGCTGCCACCGGATGAAGAGGGCGATGAGCACGGGGACGTCCGCGACCTCCGCGATGAACCACAGCAGGTCGCCCGCCAGGTGCTGGTCCCGCAGCGGCGACGGCGCCCACGGCACGTGCAACGCCACCCGCCCGGCTCCGTCCAGCACGTGGTCGCTGACGCGCATCACGACCGCCGGCACCGCGTCGAGCACGAGCTCCACGAACGCCAGCAGGAACTCGGCGGTGGCGAAGGCAGAGGAGCGGAGCACCCCGACCTCGGACAGCGGCGCGAGCAGGCCGAAGCCGAGGACGGGCACCAGGACGGTGATCCCCATGCTGCTGACCAGGGACTGCCGGAGCACGGCCGCCAGCGGGGTGAGCATCACGCAGAACAGCGCGAGGGCGACCAACGGCGAGACGATCGCGTTGCCGAGGAACCGTGCCGGGCGCGACCGCAGGACGGCGTCGGCGGTCTCGGCGAGGTGGGTCGGGCCTCCCGTCCGCAGCAACGCGAACGGGCCGGACAGCGCGGCGAAGGTGGGGACCGCGAAGAAGAGGACGGCGATCCGCAGGACGAAGGCCCACCGCAGCTGGCGGTCGTACTGGCCGACGATCCCGAACTGCACGACGGCGAACAGGGCGAGCGCGGCGACGAACGCCAGGGTCCGCCACCACGGCCAGCGGGTGCCGCGGCGGTGTGCGGCGACGAGACCGGCGCCGTACGCGACGGCCGCGACGACGAGGAGCACCGCCGCCAGGGGGTCGAGGTGCCAGGTGCTCCAGAACTCGGAGGGTGACGGCGTGGGGTGCCTCCCGGTGGTCGCGCTGCGGGAGACATCTTCCTCCGGACGGGAGGCCCGACCCGGCTCCGCCAGATGAGGATCCCTACATGGTCCGCACGCCCCGGGCCGCGACCGTCTTGCTCAGCAACCCCGTGCCGACCGGGATGGCGACCGCTCCGAGGAGCGCGAGCGGGAACGAGAGGTGCAGCTGCATCACCGCGAACGCCGGGCCGATCGTGCAGAGCGCCGCGACCGCGAGGACCGGCCAGGCCGGGCGGTCCGCACCGGGGACGAGGCGGGGGAGCGGGCGGTCGAAGCGGCGCACGGCCCGGGCGACTCCGAGGGTCGCCGCGAGCAGGACGACCACCGCGATCACACGCGTGGCCCACCAGGTCCGCGAGCCTGGGTCGGGGAACGGCAGCCCGACGAGCAGCCCGATGCCGTTGAGCAGGATGAAGAGCGGCAGGTGCCACAGGTAGATCGTCATGCCGTCGCGGCCGAGCAGGAACACGACGGCCTGCGTGGGACGGGTGTGCATCAGCCGCGTCAGGGGAGCGTGGACGAGCTGGACCAGGCAGGCCTGCCCGACCGCGAGCAGGGCGAGTGGCAGCATCGGCGGGTTGAGGTCCTGCAGCATGTCCGGCGCCCAGAGTCCGACCGAGGTGAGCGGCACGAGGACGGCGTAGGCGACGACCGCGACCCCCGCCAGCAGGAGCTTCGAGCGTCGGGCGAACCAGCCGTCGGCCCAGAGGAACCCGAGCTGCTGGGCGAACAGCCACACCGGGCCGAGGTTGAGCAGCCCGACCTCGGCGACCCCGGTGCCGAGGCGGACCGCGTCGACCACCGTGGCCAGCAGGAGCAGCACCGCCAGGGTGCGCCACGGGGCGGTGGCGTGCAGCCGGGCCATCAGCGGCACGCAACACTGGGTGATGCCGTAGGCGGCGAGGAACCAGAGCGGCGACCCGATCCCGAACGCCAATTCACTCAGCAGGTCCGCCGGTGTGCCGAGGACGGTTGCGATGCCGAGCCCGACCGCGAGCACCGCGAACAGGGGCACCGCGGGCCGGTACAGCCGCACGAGCCGGGTCGCCACGTAGTCCCGCGCCCCACCACCACGCGCGACGGTACTGCGCCAGCCGACCGCGCTCGCGAAGCCGCCGACGACGAAGAAGAGGGGCATGACCTGGCCGATCCAGGTCGCCGCCACGTACCAGGGCAGTTCCTGCAGCGGGCTCGTCACCCGGAGGCCCGCGGCATCGGAGCCGACGCCGACCATCGTGACGTGCACGATGACTACGAGGACGACGCAGGCCGTCCGGATGAGGTCGACGACCAGGTCCCGCTGCGCGATGGCCCCCCGGACGTCCTGAGCGGTGTTCGCCGACGCGTCGGCCTGCTGCATGGACATGGCAGGACGCTACCGGTCGTTCCACCCCTCCCAGGCAGGGTCCAGCCGATCGCGACACGATCGTGACACATTGCATTCCGGGAGGCGCATGTGTCGCCCGCAGGGCCGCCTCAGCCGTGTACAGTGGGCGTTGTCTTGAATCCTGCAAGAGAAGGGCTCCGCTTGGTCGACGGCACCGAACTGCTCCGCGGAGCCGGCCTCCGCGTCACCGCGCCGCGTCTCGCCGCCCTCCGGGCCATCGAGACCCGACCGCACACCACCGCCGACGACCTGGTCACGGCGCTCGCCGCCGAACTCCCGACCACCAGTCACCAGGCGGTCTACGGCGTCCTCGGCGCACTGACCGGCGCCGGCCTCGTGCGCCGCATCGAACCGGCGGGCAGCCCCGCCCGCTACGAACGGCGGACGGGCGACAACCACCACCACATCGTCTGCACCATGTGCGGTGCGATCGGTGACGTGGACTGCGCCGTCGGACACGCACCGTGCCTGACGCCGTCCGAGACACACGGCTTCGCCGTCACCACCGCCGAGGTCACCTACTGGGGGATCTGCGAGCAGTGTGCGGCAGCCGAGCAGAGCGGCATCGAGACCGATGCCGTGGCTGCGAACCGACCCGAGCCATCCTGACCGAACCTACGTTCCACCTGAGGAGGAACCGTGTCCGACCAGAACACGCCCACCACCACGACCAACAGCGGGGCCCCGGTCTCCAGCGACCGGCACTCCATGGGAGTCGGGGCCGACGGCCCGCTCGCCCTGCACGACCACTACCTGGTCGAGAAGCTCGCCCAGTTCAACCGTGAGCGCATCCCGGAGCGTGTCGTCCACGCCAAGGGCGGCGGAGCGTTCGGTACCTTCACCGTCACGCACGACGTCTCGCAGTACACGCGTGCCGCGTTCCTCCAGCCCGGCCAGACCACCGAGATGCTCGCCCGCTTCTCGAGCGTCGCCGGTGAGCAGGGCTCGCCCGACACCTGGCGCGACCCCCGTGGCTTCGCGCTGAAGTTCTACACGTCCGAGGGCAACTACGACCTCGTCGGCAACAACACCCCGGTGTTCTTCATCCGCGACGGCATCAAGTTCCCGGACTTCATCCGCTCGCAGAAGCGCCTGCCGGGCTCCCACCTCCGCGACCACGACATGCAGTGGGACTTCTGGACGCTGTCGCCCGAGTCGGCGCACCAGGTCACGTGGCTCATGGGCGACCGTGGCCTGCCGTCGAGCTGGCGTCACATGGACGGCTTCGGGTCGCACACCTACCAGTGGATCAACGCCGACGGCGAGCGATTCTGGGTGAAGTACCACTTCAGCACCGAGCAGGGCCACGCGACGCTGACGCAGGAGGATGCCGACCGCATCGCTGGCGAGGACGCGGACTTCCACATCCGCGACCTCCACGAGGCGATCGAGCGTGGGGACAACCCGCGCTGGACCCTCGCGGTGCAGGTCATGCCGTACGAGGACGCCGCCAGCTACCGGTTCAACCCGTTCGACCTGACGAAGGTGTGGCCGCACGCGGACTACCCCCTCATCGAGGTCGGCACGATGGAGCTCAACCGCAACCCGGAGAACTACTTCGCGCAGATCGAGCAGGCGACCTTCGCCCCCTCGAACTTCGTGCCCGGCATCGCGGCCAGCCCGGACAAGATGCTCCTCGCGCGCATCTTCAGCTACGCGGACGCCCACCGCTACCGCGTCGGCACGAACCACGCGCAGCTGCCGGTCAACGCCCCGAAGAACGAGGTGCACTCGTACTCGAAGGACGGCGGGATGCGCTTCGACTTCCAGAAGTCGGAAGTCCCCGTGTACGCGCCGAACTCGCTCGGTGGCGCCCACGCCGACCCGACCGCGACCGACGACGCCCCGGGCTGGGAGTCCGACGGTGCGCTCCAGCGCTCCGCCGCCACCCTGCACCCCGAGGACGACGACTTCGGCCAGGCGGGCACGCTCTACCGCGAGGTCCTGGACGATGCAGCGCGCGAGCGTCTCGTCGGCAACATCGCCGGCCACGTCTCCAAGGTGACGCGCGACGACCTGCGCGAGCGCGTCTTCGCCTACTGGACGAGCGTCGACCCCGGCCTCGGTGCGCGCGTCCGTGCGGCCGTCGCGCCGAGCGCGCCGGGTTCGAACGAGGACCCGCAGAAGGTCGCCGTCGAGGCGTAGTAACTGGGGCACAGACGGGAGGCGCGGTGCGAGTTCGACTCGCACCGCGCCTCCCGTCTGTGGTCTGTCGGCCCGCCTGGCCGGCGCATGCGGCGCGCCGAACGGTCGCGACTCCCCGCTCAGTTCCGTCGAGTGGTCAGCAGCCGTCGTTCCGGGAGGCCCGGTGCGACAGTTCCTGACCGCTCGGCGACCACAGGCGGGCGCGTCGGGATCGGGTCTCTCAGACCTGCTGGCCGTTGAGGAGGATCGGACCCTCCGGCCAGTCCTCGAGCCGGGCCGTCACCGGCCGGACCATCCAGCCGCCCTGCTCGGTCTCGACGACGCCGGCGCCCTCCGCGGTGAAGGCGCTGAAGGTGCCGATCGCTTCGGGGAACTCGTGCCAGCCCATGTGGGCGTAGAAGGGGATCCGGTCCTCGCCGGCGCCGAGGAAGCCGTACGGCACGCGGAGCCCGTCGAGCACGTCGTGGACACGTTCCATCAGCTCGCGACCCACCCCGGTGCCCTGCAGGCGGGGTGAGACACCGACCAGGCCGGTGTCTCCCACCAGGACGTCCTCGCCGCCGACCGTGACGAACATCCGGCGGATGCCGACGTGGGCCAGGACGACGCCGTCCGCGGTCCGGCCGAGCACGCGGCGCTCGGGTTGCATCCCGGACCAGCTCCGGCCTCCGACGTACCAGTGCGACCAGCTCGGGAACGCCTGCGCCAGCATCGCTGCGATCGCCTCGTGGTCGGTGAGCGTCAGTGCGCTCTCCTCGACCACCTCCCACCGGATGTCTTCGCTCATGTTCCCATCTTGGGCTATTCGAGATGCGACATGAACAGTTGCGTCCGCCTGTGAAGGGTAATACGTTGAACATCAATGCGAAGAGCTCGCAGAGATGGAGGGAATGGACATGATCACGAAGTTGATCCTCGGCGCAGCCGTCGTGGGCACGCTCGTCAGCGGCACGGTCGCGCTCGACGCCGCGACCGCACCCCGGGCGGAGGCGGCGGCCTGCTATGGCTCGGTCAGCCTGCTGAAGGGCAAGAACAACACTTGCTCGAGCGCTCGCCATTGGAACGCCATTCGAAATTCTTCTTCCAAGTACGGTGCCTGGGTCGGCCGATCGGGCTGGTCGTACCAAAGCCTCTGCTGGGCCAATGTCGTCTCGTACGGGATGACTGCGAGGTAACCGGTGCGCCGAGAGCGTGGTTGCGCCGGCGTGGCGATCGCGATCGCGGTGGTCGTCACGCTCCTCTCGTCTGGGTGTGCACGAATCACGGAGACCGAGGTGGCGGGCGCCGCGGCCGAATCTTCACTCGCTCCTGCTGGTCCGTGGGCCGATGAGTTCCGTGAAGCGCTCGGTGCGGGCGTCTCCTCGTACGAGGAGAAGATTCTCGCTGACGGGCAGATCACCACCGCTGAGGTCGAGGACGTGCACGGACGAGTGAGTGGATGTCTCGCCGACTCGGGACTCGGGATCAAGTACGACCCAGACGGGGGCTTCGACCTGCTCTCTCTCGACGGAAAGTACCCCGACGATTTCTTCGACAGGTCCGATCCGGTACTGCGCGCGTGCGAGAAGAAGTACGACGAGTACGTGACGATGCTCTTCGAGGAATCCCGACGCAATCCGGAGAAGCAGGACGAAGCGAAGATCACCGTTGCGTGTCTTCGGAGGGTCGGCGTGGTCGGGAACGACTACACCGAGCGGAAGTGGCGGGCCGAGTCCGACTCCGGAGTGTTCTCGTTCAACGAGTACGACAAGCGCGCACAGCAGTGCCGACTCGATCCGCTCGGGCTGTGGCGGGAACCGTGAGGCTACGATCGTGCGCCCTGCTGGCGGTGTGTTTCACGGTTCTGAGCGGCTGCGCCCAGACGCCTCCGGACGGTGGCGAGCCGACTCCCGATCGGGTCGACCCCGCGGCCTTCACGGCCGCTGGCCCCTGGGCGGCAGAGTTCGCGGAAGCAGCGGTGGCTCCGTACCAAGTGGAGATCCTTTCGGACGGTGTGATCACCGCCGAGGAACGCGCTGATGCACGATCACGGACGAGCAAGTGCATGCGAGGCCACGGGTACCGGTACGAGGAGCACCGTGACGGTGCTGCCGACATCGACCCGTTGCATCGTCAGAGCGAGAGCATCGAGCAGGTGGCGTCCTACCTGGCTGACTGCTCGCGGCGGTTCGACCACGACATCTCGATGCTGTTCGATGCGGTCCGACGGAACCCGGAGCACCGGGCCGAGGCCGCGATCCAGGTGGCGTGTCTGCAGCGCTCGGGAGTGGTCGGCGCGGATTACACCGAACGGCGATGGCGAAGTGAGCAGGCCGACGACCGTTTCTCCTTCGAGCAGTGGTCTCCGGAGGCCACCCAATGTCGGCTGGACCCGCTCGGCCTCGGGAGGCAGGGATGAGCGAGCGACGCAGTGGAAGGGGTCGCCGGGGGGCGGCTCTGCATTCTGCTTCCGACATCGCTTGCGTGGAGGACCGCCACGAGGTCCGTGGCGAACAGAGAGAAGAAAGATCGTGAAGAAGTTGGTCATCAGTACCGCGCTCGTCGGCATCGTCATCAGTGGAGGCGGTGCTTGGTCGTTCGAGAAGCTCTGCTACCCCAACGTGACGCAGTACGGAATGGTCCGAGCCTGATCGGCGCGTGAGTTGCTCTCGCTACCGACGGCGGTTCGGTTCCTCGCCATGATGCTCGCGACTGGAGCCCTCGCTGGCTGCACCTCCGGTTCAACCGATGCTCGTCACGGCACTCGCTCTGCACCGGCGGACGGTCCATGGGGTGCGGAGTTCGCGCAGGCTCGAGACGAGGGCTCGCCCTACGAACGGAAAGTGCTCGCGGACGGTGTCGTGACCGCCGCTGAGGTCAGTGATTCGCACCGTCGAGTTCAGGCGTGCATGCGCGACCGCGGCTTCGACCTCGAGTGGACCGAGGAGAACACCTACGAGGTGACCGCCTCGGACGGAAGCGAACTCACGAAGGACGTGGACGCCGCGCTCGAGCAGGTGCGGCTCGCGTGCCTCGACAGATGGGACCACAGCATCACGTACCTCTTCACCGAGACTCGACGGAACCCCGAGAAGCAGGACGACGCGAAGATCACCGCCGCGTGTCTGCGGAAGTCCGGGCTCGTCGGCGCTGACTACACCGGGCGGAAGTGGCGGTCGGAGAACGACACCGGCAGCTTCTCGTTCGACGAGTACGACCCCGCTGCCGTGCAGTGCCGGCTGGACCCACTCGGCCTCTGGCGGCAGGGATGAGCGGGCGGCGCAACAGCATGCTGTCCGGCTCGCTCCTCGGTCTCGGCAGCCTGCTGGTCGCTGCAGCCGCCGGTGTCGGCGCGGTCTTCGCACTCCCGGCCGATCCGCCCGCGGCCCTGCGGACGGCGACCCCGGTCGAGACGGTGGCGGTCACCGAGCGGTCGGACGCCGACGAACACCAGGTGCAGCTGGCGCTCGACACCGGTGCGCCCCGCGCTGTTGTCACGAGCCGCACCGGCATCGTCACGTCCTCGTCGTGCTCGACCGGCGGAGTCCTCCGGAGCGGCACGGAGATCGCCCGGGTCGACGACCTGCCGGTGATCGCGTTGGCCAGTGGGACGCCGCTGTTCCGAGACCTCCGCGACGATGACCGGGGCGAGGACGTCCGCGGACTGCAACAGGAACTCGCCCGACTGGGTTCGAGGATCACCGTCGACGGGATCGTCGGACCGGGGACGCTCCGGGCAGTGCGGTCGTTCCTCCTGGCCCACGACGTTCCCCGTTCGGCGCTCTCGGACGGCACGATCGAGCGCTCGGCCTTCGCGTGGATCCCCGCGGCAGAGGCAACGGTCCGGACCTGCACGGCAGTGGTCGGGGCGCCGGTGGACGCCGACGGAACGCTCGTCGAGCTGCCCGCCGAACTGCGCGGAGCACGGATCGAGCAGCTCCCGGCGGACGTCGTGGCCGGCCCGCGTGCGATCACCGTCGGACAGTTCCGCAGCGCCGTCGACGACCACGGAGTGGTGACGGACCCGGCAGCACTCGCGCAGATCGGCGCGCTGCCGGAGTACGCCGCCACAGTGGCGTCCGCCGACGGCGTCCCCACGCTGCCGGCGACGTGGGCGCTCGCCGAGCCGCTCACGGTCCAGGTCGTCCCCCCGACCGCACTCTGGGACCTCCGGGACGACCACGCGTGCGTCCAACCGGTGACCGGGGATCCCGTCCCGGTCGAGGTCGTCGGATCGGAACTCGGTCAGTCCTTCGTCCGGGCCGGATCGGGGACCACACTCGACCGCATCCGCGCGACACCCGAGGGTGGTCGGCCGTGCCGGTGAGCCTCAGCGCTGTCGGGCACCGGTGGCCGAACGGCACCGAGCTGTTCCACGACGTCGAGCGGACCTTCGACGAGGGCACCGTCACGGCCTTGGTCGGCCCGAGTGGGTCCGGGAAGTCGACCCTGCTCGCGATCCTTGCCCGGATGACCACGCCGACGTCCGGACGGGTGGAACTGCCCGCCGACGCCGCCGTGCTGTGGGTGTTCCAGAACCCGCACGGGGTGGCGCGCCGGACCGCCCTCGACCACGTGACCCTGCCGTTGCTCGCCCGAGGGATGCGTCGACGTGCGGCCGAGGACCGGGCGACGGCCGTCCTCGAGCGCTTCGGTCTGGCCGCGCGGGCCACAGCGCGGTTCCGCGAACTCTCGGGTGGCGAGGCACAGCGGCTGATGCTCGCTCGGGGCGTCGCCGCGGCCCCGACGCTCATGCTCGTCGACGAACCCACCGCGCAACTCGACCGGACGACCGCGGCCGAGGTGAACGACGTGATCGCCGAACTCGCAGCCGCCGGCACCACCGTCGTCGTCGCGACGCACGACGACGCCACCCGGGCGGCGTGCGGGGCGGTCCTGGACCTCGGGGCGTTCCGGTGAGACGGCCCCGCATGCGGACGATCGAGGTGCTCCGGGAAGCCTGGCGGGACCTCAGCTCGGGTGCCGGCGCCGGGGTCGTCTGCGCGGTGGTCCTGGCGGTGCTGCTCGCCGGTGTCGTCGGCAGCCGGACCGTCACCGTCACAGCCGACGTCCGCGCCGCCGCCCAGTGGGTGACGTCCGGTGCCGCAACGCAGGTGTTCACGGCTGCCGGACGGATCGACGGGCGAGCGTGCGCGGCACTGGCCGACGAGCCGAACGTGCTGGCCGCCGGGGCCTTCCGGAAGACCGAGAACGGCATGGTCGTCGCGGCGCTCCCGGGAAGCTCGATCCCGACCTACGAGGTGACCGGCGGAGCGACCGCACTGTTCAGCGTCACCGGGTCCACGGCAGACGCGGGTGTCGTCGTCGCTCCCGAGGTGGCCGACGTCCTCGGCGTCCGGGCGGGCCAGCGCATCGCCACCCCGGACAGCCCGGTCCCGGTCGCCGGGGTCTACGCCTACCCGGACGACGGCCGCGACCCCGAGCTGTCGTACGCGGTCCTGGCACCCGCCGCTGACGACGGTGCGCCCTTCGATACGTGCTGGGCGACGATCTGGCCGGCGGACGAGTCCGCCGTCGCCGCGCTCCGGCGGACGCTGCTGCCGGCGAGCGGTTCCGAGGACGGCGAACGGTCGACGCTCGGCCAGCTGAACCCGCGATCCGGCACGACGTTCCTCCCGAGCGAGCCGCCGACCGTGGGCTTGCTCGAGTCGGTGGCGGTCGGACTCGGACTGGTGGTCGGGTGCGCCGCGGTGTTACGTCGGCGGTTGTCCATCGCCTCGGACCGTCACGTCGGGGTCGGTGTGGCGGCGCAGGCGCTCGGCATCGCGGTCCAACACCTGGCGTGGGGCTCGGTGGGCGCGACGCTGGCACTCGCCGTGTCCGTCGTGATGGTCCGGGGCCTGCCGGCCGGCGACGGTCTGCCGATCCTCACCGGTGCCGCAGTGCTCAGCGCGCTCGGACTCGTCGGTGTCGTCGTCGGGGGAGCCGCGAGCGTCGCGCTGATCCGGGAGCGTGACCTGCACCGGTACTTCCGCACCCGATGACGGTGACCGGGAGGCGCGGCGCACGCCCATTACGTCACCCGCGACCTGCGGTGGTCACCTCGATGCGGTTCGCCCACGGGTCCTCGAACGCGACCGACCGTCCGTCGTCCGCGGTCTGCACCCCGGCATCGTGCATGCGCGTGGTCAGCGCGCCGAGGTCGTCGACGGCCGGGACCTCGATCCGGACCAACCCGAGGCCGAGCGCCTGCTGCCGGCGACCCGCTCCCCGGGAGTTCCACGTGTTCATCGCCATGTGGTGGTGGTACCCGCCGGCGCTGACGAACAACGCCTGGCTGCCCATCGCCGCGGTGGTCGCGAAGCCGAGCGTGTCGACGTAGAACGCCTTCGCTGCGGCCACGTCCCCGACCGACAGGTGCACGTGGCCGACTCGGCCGGGTCGGGCGTCCGCGTGCTCGAGCGCCTCGGGGGTGAGGTGCTCCTGCAGGAACGCGTTCGGGTCGATGTACACGGTGTCCATGTCGATCGACCCGTGCGTCCACGACCACTCGGTGCGGTCGCGGTCCCAGTACAGCTCGACGCCGTTGCCCTCCGGGTCGGTGAAGTAGAACGCGTTGCTGACCAGGTGGTCGGCGCTGCCGGTGAACGACTGCGGGTACCGCGTGGCGACGGAGTACAGCGCGGCGGCCAGGTCCGCACGGTCGTCGAACACGACGGCGGTGTGGAACAGGCCGGCCTGCCCGGGGCTCGCGTGCCGGAGCGCGGGCTCGTGCTCGAGCACGACGACGGGCACGTCGAGCGCACCACCCGCCGGCACAGCACCACCCGCCAGCACCGTGCCCCCGACCGGCACATCGCCACCCGCCGGCACCGTGCCACCAGCCGACACCACACCCCCGCCCGCCGCCGGCCGCCCGAGCACGACCCGCGCCCCCTCCTGCACGAGCACCGTCAGCCGCACACCGTCCCGGTAGAACGCCGTCATGGCATCGAGGTCGGCGACCCGGAGCGTGACGGCGCCCATCCCGGTGTCCGCGGCGAGGAGGTCCTGCGAGTTCATCCGCTCAGTCTGCGCCGAGATCGTTGACGCGTCAACAAAACGAGCCCGAGTGCCCCGACACCCTCACTTCGCGCTGAACCCACCGTCCGTCTTGAGCAGCTGCCCGTTCACCCAGCCACCGTCCGGCCCGCACAGGAACCCGACGAGCGCGGCGGTGTCGGTCGGCATCGACGGCCGTCCGAGCGGGGTCTGGTCGACGGCGGACTGCCGGATCTCGTCCGTCATCCACCCGGTGTCGTTCGGCCCCGGGTTGATGGTGTTCGCGCTCACCCGGACGTCGCCGAGCTCGATCGCCGCTCCGACGACCAGCCGGTCGAGCGCCCCCTTGCTGGTGCCGTACGGCAGGTTGAACCCGACGTGGTCGCTCGTCAGCGCGATCACCCGGCGGCGGTCGAGCGGCACATCGGCACCCTCCCGCAGCCGTCGCGCGTAGGCCTGGACGATGAGGAACGGCGCGCGCACGTTCACGGCCAGGTGCTTGTCGAACGACTCGACGGTCGTCGTCGCGAAGTCGGAGTCCGCCGACTCGCAGTGCGACATGACGACGGCGGTCACCGGTGCGCCCGCCTCGGCCTCGGCACGGCCGACGAGGGCGGCCGCCTGCTCCGGGTCACCCAGGTCGACCGGGAGGCGCGTCACGGCAGCTCCCGCCGCCACACACTCCGCGACGACCGCGTCCACCCCCGCCGGGTCGGCAGCCCCGTGCACCCGCTCGTCGTACGGCCCCCACCAGCTGATCGCGAGGTCCCAGCCGTCGGTCGCGAGGCGGATCGCGATCGCGGCGCCGATGCCGGCTCGTCGGCCGACCCCGGTCACCAGGGCGAGTGGTCTGCGGTTCGTCATGCGGGCCTCCATCCCGGCCGTGCGGCGGTGCACGGTCCTGACCACCTTGGCATCGCATCCGGTTGCTCGTCAGCCGGACCCGGCCGGGACGGGCCAAGATGGACCGATGCCCCCTGAACGCCGAGGTCGCCGCCCGCGACCCGAAGACCTGCCGGTCGAGCAGGCCCGCGACCGCATGTCGTCGTACATCTACGGCAACATCACGGTGCTCGCCGTCGCGATCGCGGTCTCGCCGGAGCAGATCGAGCACGGCGCCGCGGTGCTGACGGTGCTGGCGACCGCGGTCCTGACCTACCTGGCGCACGTCCTGTCGCACCTGGTGGCGCACTCGATCGGTGCCACCGACGACGAGGACGCCCGTCGCGAGACCGTCGCGGTGATCACGCGCAACGCGAACCCGATCGCCACCTCCGGGCTGATCCCGGCGGTGCTCTACGCGGCCGCGTGGGTCGGGTGGCTGCCGGCAGAGGGCGCGCAGATCGCGGCGGTCGTCATCCTGGTCGTCCGCATCGGCCTGGTCGGGGTGGTCCTGCAGCGGTTCAGCGGGAAGCGCCCCTCGTTCCTGGGGCTGTGGGGCGGGATCGTGCTCGCCGCGGTCGCGCTCGCCATCTCGCTGGTGAAGGTGGTGGCGACACATTGAGCAGTGACACATCGACCGAGGGCGCAGCGGACGAACGCCGCAGGTCGACGAAGCGGTTCATCCGCGACCTGGTGGTCATCGTCGTGCTGGCGTTGCTCGCCTCGTTCCTGGTCAAGGCGTACCTGGTGCGCTCGTTCTACATCCCGTCGGAGTCGATGGAGAACACCCTGCTCGTCGGCGACCGCGTGCTCGTCAACGAGCTCGTGCCGCACGTGATGCCGCTCGAGCGCGGGGACGTCGTCGTCTTCCGCGACCCGAACGCGTGGCTCGGCCCGGGGCAGGGCGACGACCTCATCAAGCGGGTCATCGGGCTGCCGGGGGACCGGGTGCAGTGCTGCGACGCCCAGGGCCGGCTGTCGGTGAACGGGCACGCCGTCGACGAGCCGTACGTGCGGCTGCCGGCGGACGTGAAGCGGGTGTCGGGTGACGACTTCTCGATCACGGTGCCGAGGGGGCGGATCTGGGTGATGGGCGACAACCGCTACAACTCGGCCGACTCGCGCATCCACGGCAACGTCCCGCTGGACGACGTCGTGGGCCGCGCGTTCGTCATCACCTGGCCGGCCGACCGGTGGTCGGTGCTGTCGCGCTACGGCGCGGAGTGGGACGCGGTGCCCAAGGAGAAGTGACGCACCGCGATGTGACGCACCGCGATGTGACGCAGCGCGGGGTGACGCAGTGCGGGGTGACGCAGCGCGGGGTGACGCAGCGCGGGGTGACGCAGCGCGAAGTGACGCACCGCGATGTGACGGGGCGGATCCGCTCCGCGCCTCCCGGCCGGGAGGCTCAGCACCCGACGGTCGTCAGCGTCACCTTCGCGACCTGGTCGGCTCGGACCTGGGCCCGCTCCGGGCACAGGTCGCCGGCGCGGACGGTGACCTCGCCGAGGGGCACGCCCGCGAAGTCGGCGGTGTCTCCCGGGTAGACCTGCTGGTGCGACGACGGCTCCCCGTTCGGCAGGAACACCTTCACCTGGTAGGGGTGGTCGGCGGCGTTCTGCGACACCGTGACGGACACCTGCCCGGTCGGGTTCTGCGCGCCGCAGCCGGTGAGGGCCAGGGTCGCGCCACAGACCAGGGCGAGGACGGGGACGACACGGCGGAGCACCGCCCCAGAGTACGCGGCGGCGGCCGGGTGACCCGTCCACTGGGGGCATGCGTTCTGGACACAGGACGAGGGCGCTGTCCGGTATCCGCGTTAGCGTGGAGGCATGAGCATCGAGCACGTGGAGCAGCATGCGGATCAGGCTTCCGCTCCCGAAACCGCTCGTCGTGCTGCCCTCCTGGCCGCCCTGGACGTCGTGCAAGGCGGGCCCGAGGAGCGCTTCGAACGCATCACCCGGATCGCACGCGAGGCCTTCGGGGTCGCCGGTTCGTTCCTCAACCTGGCGGGCGACGACCTGCTCTTCCACAAGTCCCAGCAGTCCGACGCGGTGTTCCCCGGGTCGACGCCGCTCCGTGACACCTTCTGCGGACGGACCCTGCACCAGGACGGTCCGGTGGTCGTGGCGGACGCCCGCGACGACCACCGGTTCTCGGACCTGCCGATGGTGAACGACGACCCGAACGTCCGTTTCTACGCCGGGGTCCCGCTGCGCGTGGGCGCCGACGCGACCAAGGTCGGCACGCTCTGCCTCATCGACCCGGAGCCCCGGACCCTCACCGCGGACGACGTCGTCCTGCTGCAGGAACTCGCAGTCTGGGCAGAGCGCGAGCTCGCCACGGGCCTCGACGACGACCGGATCCGCGCCGTCCTGACGGGGCTGCAGCCGCGGACCGTCGACCTGCCGGGGTGGACGATCGGCGGCACGTCGATCCCGCACGGCATCGTGTCGGGTGACTTCCACGAGTGGCGTGTGGCCGGCGACACCGTCGACCTGACCGTCGCGGACGTGATGGGGAAGGGCATGGCCGCCGGCCTCCTCGCCGCCGGGATGCGCGGAGCACTGCTCGCCCGGTGCAACGAGGTCCCGCCGACCGCCGTCGCCGCGCTCGAGGAGCAGGTGGCGCCGGACCTCAGCGCAGCCGAGGCCTTCGCCACGCTCTTCCACGGCCGACTCGACACCACCACGGGCAGGCTCGACTTCGTCGACGCGGGGCACGGCCTCGTGCTGCACCTGCACGCCGACGGCACCGAGACCGTCCTGCGCTCCGTCGACCTGCCGATCGGCCTGCACCCGGTCGGCATCGACCGTGCCGTCGGGCAGCTCGTCCTCGAACCGGGGGACTCGCTCGTGCTGGTCAGCGACGGGGCGCTCGAGCTCTGGGACTCGACCCTGGCGTCGCTGTCCCGTCTCGGTGCGCTGTACCGGAAGTCGTCGGACCTCGGGGCGTTCCTGGCGGGCGTCCGCGGGCGTGCGATCGAGCACGACCCGGGTGACGACCTGACCGTCGTCGTGGTCTCCCGCGACGCCTGACCCGCGTCAGGCGCCGAGGCGCTCGATGAGTTCCCGGTACCGGGCGGCCGTCCGGGCGACGACCTCGTCCGGCAGCACCGGCGGCGTGCCGGTGCGGTCCCAGTTGGCGCTGAGCCAGTCGCGGACGATCTGCTTGTCGAACGAGTCCGTGCGGTTGCCCGACTCGTACGCGGCGGCGTCCCAGTAGCGGCTGGAGTCGCTCGTCAGGACCTCGTCGGCGATGCGGATCAGCCCGTCGGCGTCGCGCCCGAACTCGAACTTCGTGTCCGCGATGACGACCCCGCGATGCAGGGCGATCGCCGCCGCGTCGGAGTACACCGCGAGCGAGAGGTCACGGAGAGCAGCCGCGTCGGCCGCTCCGACGAGTTCTTCGGTGCGCTCGAACGAGATGTTCTCGTCGTGCTCGCCCTGCGGTGCCTTGTACGCCGGCGTGTAGATCGGCTCCGGCAGACGGTCGCCGTTGGACAGCCCGGCGGGCAGGGCGACACCGCAGACGCTGCCGGACTGCTGGTACTCGGCCCAGCCGCTGCCGACCAGGTACCCGCGGACGACGCACTCGATCGGGAACATCCGGAGCGGCATGACGTGCATCGACCGGGCCTCGACGTCGGCCGGGACCGGGGTCGTGGTGCCGCTCGGCGTGAGCAGGTGGTTCGGGACGTCGCGCAGCTGGTCGAACCAGAAGCGGGACAGCCGCGTCAGCAGCTCGCCCTTGCCGGGGATCGGCGGCTCGAGCGCGAAGTCGTACGCGCTGACCCGGTCCGAGGCCAGCAGCAGCAGCTCGGTGGCGCCGGCGACGTCGGCGGTGTCGGCCGGCACGTAGAGCTCGCGGACCTTGCCGGACGAGACGTGACGCCAGCCCTCGACGACGGGTGCGGTGCTCATCGGACGACCTTCGTGGCGATGTCGGTGCGGAACTGGCCGCCGGGCAGGGTGATGTCGTGCAGTCCCGCGTACGCGCGGTCGCGCGCCTGGGCGAAGTCGGACCCGGTCGCGACGACACTGAGCACGCGTCCGCCGGTGGCGACGAGGTCGCCGTCGAGGGTGCCGGTCGCGGCGTGCAGGACGGCGACGCCGTCACGGGCGTTCGCGGCGTCCACCCCGGTGATGACCCGGCCGGTCACGGGGTTCTCCGGGTACCCCTCGCTGGCCAGGACGACGGTGACGGCCGCCTGGTCGCGGAACTCCGGCCGCGGGGTGCTGCCGAGCTGCCCGGTGGCGGCGGCCAGCAGCAGGCTGCTCAGCGGGGTCGCCAGGCGAGGGAGCACGACCTGGGTCTCGGGGTCGCCGAACCGCGCGTTGAACTCGATGACCCGCACGCCCTGCTCGGTGACGATGAGCCCGCAGTAGAGCAGTCCGACGAAGGGCGTGCCCTCGTGTTCGAGCTGGCGGACGGTCGGCAGGGCGACGAGGTCGGTGACCTCGTCCACGAAGGCCTGCTCGGAGCCCCAGCGCTCGTCGAGCCACGGCAGCGGCGAGTAGGCGCCCATGCCACCGGTGTTCGGCCCGAGGTCGCCGTCGCCCAGCCGCTTGTAGTCCTGCGCGGGGGAGAGCGGCCGGACGTCGTGCCCGTCGCTGAGGAAGAACAGCGACACTTCTTCGCCGTCGAGGAACTCCTCGACCACGACGTGTCCGTGCTGCAGCCAGTAGGTCGCGTGGTCGAGCGCCGCCTGACGGTCCTCGGTCACCAGGACGCCCTTGCCGGCGGCCAGCCCGTCGGCCTTGACGACGTAGGGGGCACCGAGGTCGTCGAGCGCCGCGGCGGCTTCGTCCACCGTGCCGGCGTACACCGGGCGTCCGGTCGGGACGCCCGCTTCGGCCATGATCCGCTTGGCGAACGCCTTCGAGCCTTCGAGCTGCGCGGCGGCCTTGCCCGGACCGAAGACCGGGATGCCGCGGGTGCGCAGCGGGTCGGCGACGCCGGCGATGAGCGGGGCCTCGGGCCCGACGACGACCAGGTCGACGTCGTTCTTGAACGCGTACTCCGCGACGAGGGCGCCGTTCGACGGGTCGAGCGACACCGTCTCGACGTCGGCGGCGATGCCGGCGTTGCCCGGCGCGGCCGTGATGACGTGACCGCCACCGTCCGGGGACGCGGCGTGCTCCGCCAGGAGGGCCGTGATGATCGCGTGCTCGCGGGCACCGGAACCGAGGACGAGGATTCGCACCCGATCACCCTACCGAGCCCGACTCGCCGCCCGCAGTGCACCGGCTAGCCTGTGGAGATGCCGCCGAGGACCATCGAAGACGCCGCCGGACGGGCCGCCCTCGAGGCCGTGACCGCCGGCGCGACGGACCGCACCTCGATGGCGACCGCCGTCCGCTGGACCCTGCAGCGCCTGGCCGAGGACGTCCCCGGCAACAGCGTGGAGGTCCGGGTCCCGCCGTTCGCGGCCGTGCAGGCCGTGCCCGGCCCCCGCCACACCCGCGGGACCCCGCCGAACGTCGTCGAGACCGACCCGGCGACGTGGCTCGCGCTCGCCACCGGCCGCCTGCGCTGGGACGACCCCGACACGGCCCGACGCGTCAGTGCGTCCGGGTCACGGGCGGACCTCGCCGCGTTCCTGCCGGTCCGTCTGCCCTGAGTCCGTCTGCCCTGAGCCCGTCTGCCCTGGCGCATCGCGCTGCTCCGGCGCGTCCGGCAGCCCCGACCGGTCCGCCGACCGCGCGCGTCGCACCAGCAGCAGCACGAGTGCCCCGACGACCAGCGTCACCGCGACCGTGGGTGGCAGCACGAACGCCTCGCGGACGACGAGCGACCCGACCCCGCCCCCGCGGCCGAGGACCGACCCCGCGGTCACCAGCGCGACCAGCAGGACGGCGGCGAGGGCGACGACCGGGATGATGCGGGCCTCCCGGCCGGACGCCGCGGTGGTCGCGCCGGACCGCTCCGGACGGGAGGCCCGCCCCACCCCCGCCACGTCGCCGGCGGTGGCTGCATGGCGCGTCCACCGCAGCAGCAGCACGAGGAGCAGCAGCAGGCCGCCGGCGCTCGACGCGTCCTGGACGAGCGAGTACACCGGGTGCCCACCGACATCGGAGCGGAGCGCCGCCACGTGCCGGACGAACCAGCCGTGCGGGTGCGACCAGGCGTCCCAGACGACGTGCGTCACGCTGCCGAGCACGCAGGCGACCACGACCAGCGGGACCCGCGCCGGCGGGACCCGCTCGGGCCGGTGCCAGCCGGGCAGCTGCGCGCGGTACCGGGCGGGCAGGACCGGTGTCCATGCGGGCCGGACGAGGAACCACCACGCGGCGAGGACGACGAGCGACACCGCGAGGTCGATCGTGACGACGCCGACCCACGAGTGCGTGAAGCCGTACGGCGGCAGCGCGGGCACGAAGAGCACGGCGTCGGGGGCCATCGAGCCGACCGCGACGGCCGCGACGGGCAGGGTGGAGCGGCGGAACGGCAGGGCGACGACCGCGTGGCTGATGGTGAACGGCACCCGTCGAGCCTGGCGGGCGGCGGGACGCGGGCGCATCGGCCGGGAGGCGGAGACGGCGGCAGGTCCTGGACCGGTGCTGGCTCGGGTCGTGGGCTGGCGCTGGCCTGGCCGATACCGGCGGGAATTAGGTAGGTCCTACCGATGTGGACCGTGCACCTGGTTCTCTAACCTGGCTGAAGTCGCCGGGATTCGGACCCGACCCGAACGGGTCCGAACCCGGCGACACACGCAACGCTACGCGAAAGCGGGCCCGCTGTGTCAACGAGAACGGCGAGTCGTGCTGCATCCCGCAACTTCTTGCGGTCGATCCGTCGCGCCCGGACGCGGGCGGCACCGTCCGGACGAGGACGGCTGCCCGGTCGCGGCTGCTGGCGGCACGCGTGCCCGTCGTCCGGCGTCCGTCTGGTGCCCGGCGCCTGGCGCCTGGTGCCCGGCGCCCGGCGTCGAGACGGGCCCGTCTCCGTGAGACGCCGCGGTGCGCCCTGAGACGCCGCAGGATCAGGGGGCGTCTCGGCCGGATGGCGGCGTCTCGCACTGACGCCGGCGTCTCGGCGGCGCCGGCGGACCGTCCGGAAGGGCGGGTCAGACCATCTCGGCGAGCTCGGACCGCGAGCGCAGGTCCCACTTCGCGAACACCCGCGACATGTGCGCGTCGATCGTCCGCACCGACAGCCCGAGGTGCTCGGCGATCCGCCGGTTCGAGAACCCCTGGGCCGCGAGCTGGGCGACCTCGTACTCCCGCTTCGTCAGCGGCTGCGTCCGACGTCCAGCGGTCACGGCCATCCCGCACGCAGCCAGGTCGGCCTGGGCGCTGGCGATCCACCCGCGGTCGCCCGAGCGCAGTGCGTCCGCGTACTGCGTGATCGCGCTCGCCAGGGGCCCGTCCACCCGTCCCGCCGCGTCCTGCAGGCGGTCGAGCGACGACGCGGTGTCCCGACCGGCCGCGATGTCCATCACGTAGTGCAACGCCTGCCCGTAGAGCACGTGTGTCCAGGCGCCGGACGCGGTCCCGCGGGCGATCAGCTCGTCGGCGCGGTAGAGCCCGGCGGGGTTGCCGAGCAGCGCCTCGGCCCACGCGATGGTCATCTCGATCTGGTCGCCCAGGATCCGCATCGCCCGGAGCGGTGTCGTCCGCGCCCGCTCGACGGACTCGGCGGCCGCGTCCGTCATGCCCGCGTACGCCTGTGACATCGCCAGACGGGACCACGCGTAGGCGGCGAACCCGCCCGGGTCGTCGACGGCGTACCGCTCGCACGCGGCCGTGAACGCGGTGACGGCGTCCGACCACCGGCGTTGTCCCAGTGCCTGGTTGCCGATGCCGAACAGCTCGAGCGTGAAGTCGTACTTCAGGAACGGGTCCGACCGGCTGACCGGCACCTGGGTCACCATCTCGGCGATGTCGCCCCGCCACACCTGGACCTGGTGCATGACGGACACGATCTCGCCGACGCTCCACGGGGAGTCCTCGAGGTGCACGGCGGCCGTGGCCAGGCACGCCTGCGCGAGCCGGATTGCCTCGTCGAGTCGCCCGCCGGTGCCGAGGGCCGCCACGGCACAGGCGGCGATCGGCAGGAAGGACCGCGGGATCGCCGGGGCGTGCAGGACGCCGGTGCGCTCGATCTCCTGTCGGACCTCGGTGAAGTCGCCACCCCAGCCGAGGTGTGACAGCCGCAGGAGCCGGAGCTGCTCGACCGTCTCGAGGTCCACGAACTGCATCGCGGACTCGGTGAGGGCGACGGCCGCCGGGGTGTCGTCGTCGTGGAACTGGCGGAGGTTCGCGAGGGTCTCGCACGCCTCGACCACGGCGACGTCGTCGACCCGCGGGCCCGAGGTCACCAGGCCCCAGGCCGCTTCGGCGTCGAGCCGGCCGGCCTCGCGCCCGCTGCTGTACCCGTAGGCCAGGGACCGGAGACAGTGGGTGCGCACCCGGTCGGTCGGGGTGAGGCCGGCGTCGGGTCCGCCGTTGAGGGCCGCGGTCGTCAGGACGATGGCGCTCTCGTGCTCCTGCAGGCCGCCGGCGACCCGGGCCGCGTCGAGCAGCTGGTCGACCGGGGGCACGATGCCGCACTCGAGTGCCCAGAGGGTCGAGCGGAGTCGGGCTGCCGGTGGTGCCCCCTCCGGCCGGTCGGTGCGGAAGGCGTTGGCGCGGGCGAACAGCGAGGTCCGGCGGGCGACCGGCACCAGGGCGCGGACGACCTCGCCGATGAGCGGATGCGAGGAGCGCGCGACCGGGCTGCCGGTGTCGGTCGAGTCGATCCGGACGAAGCCGAGCCCCACCATGCGGTCGAGGTCGCGTCCGTCGACCAGGGCGATCAGGCGGGACAGCGGGATCGGTTCGGCGAGGGCGACGATCTCCACGACGTCCCGGAGCTCGCCCGGCAACGCCCCGAGTTCGGTGCGGTACATGTCCGCCAGGCTCATCGACGCCGTGACCCGTCCGCGCCAGTACCAGCTCAGGGCGGTGTGCTCGAGCGCTCCCGAGGACAGGCCGGCCCGCACGACCTCGCGCAGGTACAGCGGGTTGCCCTGCGTCGCCCGGTGGACCTGCTCCACCGACGCCGGTTCGAGCGGGGCGCCGAGCGCGCGCTCGATCAGCGACGAGGCCTCGGCCACGTCGAGCGGTTCCAGGTCGATGCGTTCGAGCAGGTCGTCCTGCCACAGCGCCCGCAGCGGTTCGGCGAGGGCCGTGAAGTCCCGGCAGGTCAGCACGAGCCGCGCGTGCTGGTCCCGCACGAGCCAGGCGACGTAGCGGGCCGACAGGGCGTCGAGCAGGTCGGCGTCGTCGACCCGGAGGAGCAGGTCGCGTCCCTCCGCCTCGGCGGCGTCCCGGAGGCGCGCCTCGGCCGGCACGGGTTCGGTCAGGTCGTCGCCCAGGACGTCCCCGAACCGGTCCGACACGGCGCCGAAGGGCATCGACGACCCGGCGGCCACGGCGGTGATCGGCACGACCAGCGGGTCCGTGTCCCGCTCCTGCGCGGCGACCCGGTCGGTGACGCGAGCGGCGACGGTGGTCTTGCCGAGCCCGGCGGCCCCCACGAGGGCGACACTCCACCGGTGCTCGCCGACGACGGCGACCGCGCGGTCCTCTTCGTCACGGGTGATCACGGGCCAGGACAGGCGGGCGGGAGCGGTCGTCGGACGGCGCTCGCTCGACGCGGCCTCCTCGACCATCGCGCACCTCCGTCCTCGACGGTGTTCCGTCCTGCACCATCATCTCGCGTCCACCGGACGAACTGCCGGGCGTGGATCCTCCCAAGGTGGGGGACAATGGGGACGTGAGCAACACCGATCGACCCGACGAACGCCCGGTGCCGGCGCCGAACGCGGTGACCAGCCCGGACCAGGTCACCATCCGACGCGCCCCCCGTTTCAGCGTCTTCATCCTCGGCGGTGCCGTCCTCGGCTTCTTCGTGACGGTCATCGTCGTCGCGCTCACGATGGGCATCGATCGCGGCAACCAGCAGGAGACCACCGGTTTCGCGGGCCTCGTCGGCTACTTCAGCCTGTACGGCGTCTCGATCGGCATGCTCGTCGGCGCGGTCATCGCCGTCGTGCTCGACCAGGTCTCGTCGCGCCGCGCGGCCCGGCTGACCGCCGAGCGGGTCGCCGTCGACCCGGCTCCGGAGACCGTCGACGGCGAGCTCGAGGACCACACGGCACCGGACGCCCGGCCCGCCACCGACGTGCCCGCCACCGACGTGCCCGCCACCGACGTGCCCGACACCGACCGCACGGTCGAGCCGGAACCCCGGGAACGCCCCGAGCGCTGAGGCTGCGGTCGCGGACGCGACCACCAACGGACCGGAGGCCCGTCACCAGCTGGTGACGGGCCTCCAGTCCGTTGGTCCGCGCGTTGCGGAACCGACGTCAGCTGAGCTGGTTCGCCTCGACCCAGGCCAGGTACTCCGGCGACACCGAACCGGTGACGTACTCGCCCGTGAAGCAGCTCATCTCGAGGTCCGTGACGTCCGAGCCCTCGATGATCGCGTCGCGCATGTCACCGATCTCCTGGTAGATCAGGTGGTCGCTGCCCAGCACCCGGTTGATCTCCGGGATCTTCCGGTCGTGGGCGATCAGCTCGGCGCGCGTCGGCATGTTGATGCCGTAGACGTGCGGGAACCGGACCGGGGGCGCCGCGCTCGTGAAGGTGACCTCGTTCGCGCCGGCGGCCCGCGCCATCTCCACGATCTCGCGGCTCGTCGTGCCGCGCACGATGGAGTCGTCCACGATCAGGATGTTCTTGCCCTTGAACTCGGACGACATCGCGTTGAGCTTCTGCCGTACCGAGCGCTTGCGCTCCGCCTGCCCCGGCATGATGAAGGTGCGGCCGACGTAGCGGTTCTTGTAGAAGCCCTCGCGGTACTCGATGCCGAGCTTCTGCGCGACCTGCATCGCGGCAGGGCGGCTGGAGTCCGGGATCGGCATCACGACGTCGATGTCGCCGGTCGGGGCGTACTGCTCGATCGTGTCCGCCAGGCGGTTGCCCAGGCGGAGACGGGCGTCGTACACGGAGATGCCGTTCATCACGGAGTCCGGACGGGCCAGGTAGACGTACTCGAAGGAGCACGGCACCAGGCGCGGGTCCTTCGCGCACTGGCGGGCGTGCATCGTGCCGTCCATCTCGATGAAGACGGCCTCGCCCGGGGCGACGTCGCGGACGATGTCGTAGCCGCCGGACTCGAGCACCAGGGACTCGGACGCGACGACCCACTCGCTCTTGCCGGCGTCGTCGAACTTGTGCCCGAGGATCAGCGGCCGGATGCCGAACGGGTCGCGGAACGCCAGCAGGCCGTGGCCCGCGATCGTCGCGATCGTGGCGTACGAGCCCTCGACCCGCTCGTGCACGCGCTTGACCGCGTCGAACACCTGCCCGGGGTCGAGGTGCGTGCCACGGACCTGGCCCTGCAGCTCGTGCGCCAGGACGTTCACGAGCAGCTCGGTGTCCGAGGTCGTGTTGAGGTGCCGGCGGTCGATGTCGAACAGCTCGCGGGTGAGTTCCCGCGTGTTCGTCAGGTTGCCGTTGTGCACGAGGACGATGCCGTACGGCGCGTTCACGTAGAACGGCTGGGCTTCCTCTTCGTTCGCGGCGGCACCGCGGGTGGCGTAGCGGACGTGGCCGAGGCCCATCGTCCCGAGGAGTGCCCGCATGTCACGGGTACGGAAACCCTCGCGCACGTGGCCGCGGGTCTTGTGCATGTGGTGCACGTGCCCGTCGACCGTGGCCATGCCCGTGGAGTCCTGTCCCCGGTGTTGCAGGAGGAGCAGGGCGTCGTAGATGGATTGGTTTGCAGGCCCCTGCGCAACGAGGCCGACGATGCCGCACATTCGCGGGGTGCTCCAGACCGTAGGATCGGGTGGTACCGAACAAGTCTGCCATGCCCTGCGGAGGACGACGTATGCCCAACCCCTACGCCGAGGCCGGCGTCGACACCGCTGCCGGTGACCTGGCCGTCGAGCTCATGAAGTCCGCCGTGTCGGCGACGCACAACGCGTCCGTCCTGGGCGGGGTCGGCGGCTTCGCCGGTCTGTACGACGTCTCGTTCCTCAAGGACTACGAGCGGCCCCTCCTCGCCACCTCGACCGACGGCGTCGGCACGAAGGTCGCGATCGCGCAGGCCATCGACAAGCACGACACGATCGGGCAGGACCTGGTCGGCATGGTCGTCGACGACATCGTCGTGGTCGGCGCGACGCCGCTGTTCATGACGGACTACATCGCCTGCGGCCGGGTCGTCCCGAACCGCATCGCCGACATCGTCGCCGGCATCGCCCGCGGCTGCGCGGCCACCGGCACCGCCCTGGTCGGCGGCGAGACCGCGGAACACCCGGGCCTGCTCGGACCGGACGACTACGACGTCGCCGGTGCCGCGGTCGGCGTGGTCGAAGCCGGTTCGCAGCTCGGCGCGCACCTGGTGCAGGACGGCGACGTGGTCATCGCGATCGAGTCCTCCGGGCTGCACTCGAACGGGTACTCGCTCGTCCGGCACATCCTGAGCCAGCGCGGCATCGGCTACACCGACACTCTGCCGGAGCTCGGCGGGCTGGTCGGCGAGGCCCTGCTCGAGCCCACCCGCCTCTACACGACCCCGCTGCTCGAGCTGATCGACGGACACCCGGGCGACGTGCACTCGCTGTCCCACGTCACCGGTGGCGGCATCGCGGCGAACCTGGCGCGCGTGCTGCCCGTCGGCTCGTGGGTCGAGGTCGACCGTTCCACCTGGCAGCCGCTGCCGGTGTTCCGCGTCCTCGCGGAGCTGGCCGGCACGCCGATCGAGGACACCGAGGGCACCTGGAACCTGGGCATCGGCATGTTCGCGGTCGTCTCGGCAGCGTCGGTCGACGGCGTGACCGCGACGCTCCGGTCGGCCGGGCTGCCGGCGTGGGAGGTCGGCACGGTGTCGATCGGCACGCGCGACCTGGCCGGGTTCGAGCAGGGTGCCAAGGGCGTCGACGGCGGGGCCGTGCGCCTGGTCGGGTCCTACGCGGGCTGAGTCCCGGCGCGCTGGTCGGCTCCTGCCGGCGCTGTCGAGGTCGCTCGACGTGCCGCCTGCGCTCTGTCGAGGTCGCACGAACTGCCGCTCGGGGCTGCCCGGTGCGGCAGTTCGTGCGACCTCGGCGACCGACGAGCCGGCGACCGGCGACCTCGGGGCGCCGGCGACCTCGGCGGCCGGTCACGCCCGGGGACGACGAACGCCGCGCTGCCCGAGGGCGCGCGGCGTGATCGACCGTGAGGTCAGGCGGACTTGTTCGTGTCCGTCTGGTTCTCGAGGTCTCCTTCGTCACCGAACTCGTCGCCCCAACGGTCGACGTAGTCCGGCTCGTCCGACTGCTGTGCGACGGAGAGTTCGCGTTCGAGAGCACCGTAGTTCGTGTCCGGGCTGAAGTACTTCAGCTCCCGGGCGACCTTGGTGTGCTTCGCCTTCTGACGGCCGCGCCCCATGCGTGACCCCCTCTGTGTCGGCTCGTGTCCGGTCTCGGCGGGCAACGAGTGCGCACCCGGGAAGAACAGACGGTTCGTGGTTTGAAATCTGTCCGTCACTTTACCATGTACCCCGTTGCCGACTTCGCCCGGCGCGTCCCGAGCACAGCAGAATCGAGGGTGATGATCCGCCCAGCAGAACGAGCCCGCGTCGTCGTCATCGGTGCTGGTCAGGCCGGACTCTCGGTCGCGTGGCACCTGCAGCGCGCGGGCCTCGTCGCGGGCCACGACCTGGTGGTCCTGGACCGTGCTCCGGGGACGGGAGGCGCATGGCAGTTCCGGTGGGACGCCCTGCGGCTCGGCGTCGCCCACCGGGTGCACGACCTGCCCGGGATGCACGAGATGGGCCTCCGGTTCGACGACGCAGACCAGTCGCGGCCGGCGCGGGAGGTCGTGGCCGAGTACTACCGCCGGTTCGAGGAGCACCACGACCTCCGCGTGCGTCGGCCGGTCGGGGTGACTGCCGTCCGACACGGTGACGATCCCGGATCGGACACCCTGCTGGTCGAGACCCGCGACGAGCACGGTGTCGCGGGGACGATCCGAGCCGAGGCGGTCGTCAACGCCTCGGGGACGTGGGGCACCCCGTTCGTGCCGTGGGTCCCCGGGCGCGATGCCTTCCGTGGCCGGCAGCTCGACACGACGGGCTACCGCGACGCGACGGAGTTCGCCGGGCAGGACGTGGTGGTCGTCGGCGGTGGCACGAGCGCGATCGGGTTCCTGCTGGAACTGGACGGCATCGCCCGGTCGACCCGGTGGTTCACCCGGCGTCCCGTCGTCTGGTCGGACGACCCCGCCCTGGCGACCGGCGCGGCTGTGGCGGCGGTCGCGGACCAGGACCGCGCTGCCCGGGCCGGTCGCACCCTGCCGAGCATCGTCAGCGGGACCGGGTTGCCGGTGTCCCCGAGGATCCGCCGTGGCCTGGCCCGGGGGCTCCTCGAAGCTGAACCGATGTTCACACGACTCGACGGCGACGGGGTCCTGACGGCCGACGGCGAGCACGTCCACGCCGACGCCGTGATCTGGGCGACGGGCTTCCGCGCCGACCTCAGGCACCTCGCGCCGTTGCACCTCCGGACCGAGGCGGGCGGGGTCGTCGTCGAGGACGGTCGGTCCACCGCCGAGCCGCGGCTGTTCCTCGCCGGCTACGGTCCCCAGGCCTCGACGATCGGGGCGAACCGGGCCGGCCGCCGGATCGCGCGCCAGGTGCTGGCCGTCCTGGCCGACGACGACGTGGCCCACACCCACACCGACACCGACACCGCCGGTGCTGCTGCCGCCGCGGACGATGACGCTGCTCCCGACGGGCAGTCCGCCGCCGACGCCTGACCCGGTCGACGGGAGGGGGGCGGCCCCCTCGACCCGTTCAGCCCCGTTCAGCCGCGATCGCGCGCCATCCCCGCCGCGGTGTTCCGCGCACCGGTGGCCGCGCCGTGCGGTGATGCGGCGTCGATCCGCGCGAGGTCGCCCGCCGTCAGCTCGACGTCCAGCGCGGCCGCGTTCTCCTCGACGCGGGCGGCCTTCGTGGTGCCGGGGATCGGGACGGTACCGGCCCGGACCACCCAGGCGAGAGCGAGCTGCGCCGGAGTGATCCCCTTCTCGTCCGCGATGGTGCGGAGCGCCGCCACGATGCGGAGGTTGGCCGCGATCGCGTCGTCGGAGAACCGCGGCAGGTCGCGTCGGGCGTCACCGACCGGCAGGTCGTCCCGTCGGGTGAGCGTGCCGCCGAGGAACCCCCGACCGAGCGGTGAGAACGGGACGAAACCGATGCCGAGTCCGCGCGCGGTGTCCAGGACGCCGTTGTGCTCGGCATCACGCTCGAACAGGCTGTACTCGGACTGGATCGCCGTGACGGGGAAGGTCGCATGGGCGCGCCGGAGCGTCTCGGCTGCGGTCTCGGAGACGCCGAGGTAGCGGACCTTGCCGGCGGTCACCGCTTCGCCCATCGCCCCGATGGTGTCCTCGATCGGGACGGCCGGGTCGACGCGGTGCAGGTACCAGAGGTCGACGTGGTCGGTGCCCAGGTGCGACAAGGACCGGTCGATCGCTCGTCGGGCGTGCTCGGGGGAGCCGTCCAGCCCGATCGGGACCCCGTCGTCGGTGAAGTCGGTGGCGAACTTCGAGGCGATGACGGCTCGGTCGCGGTCGGCACCGAGGGCGCGGCCGAGGAGTTCCTCGTTCGCGAACGGCCCGTAGGCCTCGGCGGTGTCGAACAGCGTGATGCCGAGGTCGAGCGCCCGCCGGATCGTCTCGACCGACCCGGCCTCGGTCGCGCCCCCGTAGAAGGCGCTCATCCCCATGCACCCGAGGCCCATCGCCGAGGTGGTCAGGCCCTGCGAGCCCAGTGTCGTCTGTTGCACGGTGTCGTCTCCTCGTCGTGTCGGTGTGTCCGACACGAGCAGAGCCTGGACCCTGGTGCGCACACCATGTCAAGTGGCAGCATCGGGGGATGCTCCTGCCGACCGTCCCGATCACCGACCCCGTGACGATCAGCGCTGCCGCTGAGCTGCTCGGGATCACCGTCGACACGATCCGGTACTACGAGAAGGAGGGCATCGCGCCCGCGCCCGATCGTGGGCCGGACGGATGGCGCCGCTACGACGAGCGCGACCTCGCCTGGCTGGCGGGTGTCGTCATGCTGCGCGGGACCGGGATGAGCGTGGCCGAGATGCGCGAGTACGCGGCGGCGTACCGCGCGGGCGCCGACGACGAGCAGCGGTTGGCGCTCCTGCGGAGCCACCACGAGACGGTGCTCGCGCGGCAGGCGGAGGTCCGCCGGCACCTCGACGCCCTCGAGCGGAAGATCGCGGCCTACGAGCAGCAGCTCGACGGCCGGTAGACCCGCCACCGGCCGTCGACCCAGGGCCGCTGGTCAGGCGGCGACGGGCCCCTGGGTGCCGCGACGCCCGCGCGACCGCCCCGCAACGACGGCGTCGACCGAGTACCGCCCCGGCCCGGTGAGCGCGACGGCCAGGGACCCGGCAGCGAGGACGAGCACGTACTCGAACCCGCCGTCCTGTGAGAAGAACCCGGCGGGCAGGTGCGCCAGTGCTCCGGCCACGACCATGTCGACGGCGAGGAGGACGGCCACCACGCGGGTCGCGACGCCGAGCACCAGGAGTGCACCGCCGATCAGCTCGAGCCCGGCGACGAGGGGTGCGGCGACCTCGGCGAAGGGGACGCCCATGCCGGCGAAGCCCTGGGTGACGCCGGGGATCCCCTGGCTGAACTTCTGGGCACCGTGGGCGATGAAGACGACGCCGAGGACGACGCGGAGCACGGTCAGGCCGATGGAGGTCGATGTGGTTCGCATGCCCACGACGCTAAGTGGTGACGTGTCATCCAACCGGGGCACCGGGGTGACTACCGGGGGTCTGTCAGGGGGATGCCAGACGGCGGTCCGCAGAACTGCGGACCGCCGTACAGCAACGACTGTTGCTCAGGAAGAAGCGCCGCGTCCGGTCTTCTCCTGCAGGCGCTCGATGTGCTCCGACGCCTCGGCCTTGGTGAGGTCGGCCGACAGTTCCTCGCCGGCTTCACGGGCGAGGGTGTCGAGGTAGCTGCGCTGCGGGCCGGTCATCGGCTCGTCGCCGGTGACCCACTGCTCGGGGTCCTTGCTCGCGGTGGTCGAGGGGTCCGGGCGTTCTCCGCCGAGGGTCTCCGGCTGGTTCTGGTCTGCATCACTCATGCCCCGGACCGTACGCCGCACCCCCGACCAGCGGCGCAGTCCGGCGTCCCCCGCAGGCCGTGAGCGGACAATGGGCATCCAGACGCAGCGCCCGGACAGCACTCAGACCGGCGTCGCCGTGTACCGCACCAGGTCGCCGCCGACGTCGCTCGCGGCCACCGGCACGACCCGGCCACCCCGCTCGATCCAGAGCGTGTTCGCGGGCTCGTCCAGTCGGTCCACCCGGTGCATCGACCCGTTCAGCAGGACCGCCGCGGCGACGAGGACCCGCCCCGACGCCGGACGCGGGGGCAGCCCCGGGACGTCGTCGGCGTACACGGGGTACTCGCCCGGCGACAGCACGGGGGTGACGGGCGTCGTCACGATCTCCACCCCGGACTCTCCGGTCAGGGTGTCGGTCACGCCGGACGACACGACGACGAGGCGGACCACCTGGTCCATCGGCAACGGCACGTCCGCCTTGGGCGCGTCCGCGGTGCCGGCCAGTGCACGGAACGCGGGCCGACCGTCGGCGGCGAGGTGGGCCTCCCGGCCGTCGATGCGGACGCGACCGCGCCCGCGGGAGTCGGCGAAGACGCCCGGCTCGAGCCCGGACCGCCGGGCGTCCAGGAGGCTCACCACGACCCGGTCGGGTCGGTACCAGTCGCGGAGCGTGGCCGGGTCCACCCAGCCGATGCTCGCGACACCGCGCGCCAGCTCGGCGGAGTCGTCCGCGGCGCGCTCGTCGAGGGCGCCGAGCGGGTGTTCGCCGCGCACGGCGACCAGGCCGTCGTAGCGGCCGTCCGGCGACACGGGCGGTTCGTGGTCGAGCACCTCGACCCGCTTCGACACCTTGCCGCCGTGTCCGTCGAAGGTCGCGAAGGTGCGCAGGGCCTCGGGAGCGGTCGTCATGGGGTCACATCGTACGACCGGGCACCGTCACGCATCGTCATCGTGCGGACGGGGGACCGGCGGGGTGGCCGCGACCAGCGAGCGGATCTCGCCGGTGCAGAGCGCCGGGTCGACGCCCTCGGCGGGGCCGGCGGGGCGGGTGGCACGACGGGAGGCCGGCGACGGCTGGTGCGCGAGCTTCTGCGGCTCCAGGCTGTTGCGCTGGGCGGAACGGATGAGCCGGTCCTCCTCGGCCTCCGAGCGGAAGACGCCGTGCGGGGAGCGCCGGAGCGCCGGCCGGACGGGCTCGCCACGGCGGTCCTGGCCCGGGAAGGGTCGGGAGCGCTTGCCGTAGAGCAGTTCGGAGGAGTCGAGCAGCCACGGCACGAGCGCGACCGTGACGCCGTGCGTGAGCAGCAGCTTGCGGCGGATCCGACGACCGCGGTGGTTGTGGAGCAGGCCCTCCCACCAGTGGCCGACGATGAACACCGGCGTGTAGACGGTGACGACCTCGGAGCCGTGCTCGAGCCGGTGCGCCTTGATGTACTTGATGAGCGGCATCGAGATGTCGCGGTACGGGCTCGGCACCATCGTCAGCGGGACCTCGATGCCGTGCTCGGCCCACTGTTCGCGCAGCCGGGCGGCGTCGGCGTCGTCGATGGCGACGTGCACGGCCTCGAGTCCGGCGTGCTCGGCGGCGATGGCGTAGTCGAGGGCCTTCAGGACGGGCTTCTGCAGCTTGTTGACCAGGACGATCGCGTGGTCGCCGGTGGCGCCGAACTCGGTCTCGACGTCGGCCTGGATCTCGTGCGAGACATCCCGGTAGTAGCGGTTCACGCCGAGCATCAGCACGAACAGCACGGGCATGATCACGAAGACCAACCAGGCGCCGTGCGTGAACTTCGTGATCGTGACGATGACGAGCACGACGAAGGTGAAGGTCGCACCGATCGAGTTGATCGTCAGGCTCCGGAGCACCTGCCCGCGGTTCACCGGCTCGTCGGCGGTGCCGGCCCGGTCGGCGCGGAGCAGGCTCACCCAGTGCTTGACCATGCCGCTCTGCCCGAGCGTGAAGGACACGAAGACGCCGATGATGTAGAGCTGGATGAGGCTCGTGACGTTCGCCCGGTAGACGATGAGCAGCGCGGCCGCGACGAGCGCGAGCAGGATGACGCCGTTCGAGTAGATCAGGCGGTCGCCGCGGGTGGACAGGGCCTTCGGGGCGTACGAGTCGCGGGCCAGGATCGAGCCGAGCAGCGGGAACCCGTTGAACGCGGTGTTCGCCGCCAGGAGCAGCACCGCCGCGGTCGTCGCCTGGATGACGAAGAACAGCACCGAGTTGTTGCCGAACGTCGCCGCCGCGATCTGGGCGATCAGGGAGCGTTGCGGGGTGGTGCTGCAGTCCGCGAAGCCCTGCAGGTCACAGGCGCTCTCGGCGTAGTGCACGCGCGAGACCAGCGCGAGCGTGATGAGGCCGATGAACAGCACGATCGCGATGCCGCCCATGAGCACGAGGGTCTGCTGGGCGTTCTTGATCTTCGGACGACGGAACGCCTGCACGCCGTTCGCGATCGCCTCGACGCCGGTCAGCGCGGAACAGCCGGACGCGAAGGCGCGGAGCAGCAGCAGGATGAAGGCCGCCTGGGTTGTGTGCTCGACGTTCTGCACCGTGTACGCAGCGGACTCGGCGACGGGGGCGTCGCCCGCGGCGACCCGGACCAGGCCGGTGACGACCATCACGAAGACGCTCGCGACGAACAGGTAGGTGGGGACCGCGAAGGCCTTGCTCGACTCGCGGACACCACGGAGGTTCGCGGCCGCCAGCAGCACGACGAACAGGATCGCGAGCTCGACGCGGAACTCGTTGAGCATCGGCAGCGCCGAGATGATGTTGTCCACGCCCGAGGCCACCGACACGGCGACCGTCATGACGTAGTCGACGAGCAGGGCACTGGCCACGACCAGGCCGGCCCGTTCGCCGAGGTTCCGGTGTGCGACCTCGTAGTCGCCGCCGCCGGACGGGTACGCCTTGATGAGCTGCCGGTAGGACGCCACGACCACGACGAGCAGCAGGACGACCATCGCCGCCACCCACGGGGCGAACGTCAGGAACGCCATCCCGCCGAGCAGCAGGATCATCAGCAGTTCCTGCGGCGCGTACGCCACAGAGGACAGCGGGTCACTCGCGAAGATCGGCAGGGCCAGGTGCTTCGGGAGGAGCTGTCCCTCGAGTTTCTCCGAGGGGAGTGGGTCGCCGATCAGTCGGGCTTTCAACGACCGGGTCTCGTTGGTCACGAGCGACGAACTTACTCAATCGGTGGGCGAACGCAACACCGCGGGCCCGAACGGTATTCCGCCGTGACCGAACGGGATCCGACGAACCCCTCCGATCCGCGATGCGGCGCGGATCGGAGGGGTTCGGTGTGCTGTTCCTGAAGGAACGGACAGGTTGAGCCGACGCACCGGCTCCAGCCTGGAGGCGCGGCTCGCGACCGCCCCGTCGGCGCGGCCCGTCAGAGGGACTTGCGCAGTGCCTCCAGGCCGTCGCGCAGGCGCTGGACGGCCGCGTCGTCGAGCGTGCCACGAGCGGCACGGCGGCGGAGGTCGGCGCGGAGTTGCTGCCGGAACACGGCGACGGCCATCTCGGCGTCGCGGAGGGACCGGACACCCGCTGCCGGGACCGCGGTCGGACCGGCGTCGGCCGACCCACCGGACCCGCCGGGCTCGGCGGCGGCCGCCAGGTCGGCACGGAGCGACTTCATCGCGGCACCGACCGAGGCGCGGACGCCGTCGGCCAGGGACTTGACGCTGTCGGTGACGCCGTTCTCGAGCTGGGCGACCTCGGCCGCACGGGCGTCGAGTTCGGCCCGGCCGGCGTCGGTGATGGCGTAGACGGTCTTGCGGCCGTCGGAGGTGCCGGTGATCAGGCCGTCCTCCTCCAGCTTCGCCAGGCGCGGGTAGACGGTGCCGGCGCTCGGGACGTAGGTGCCGCCGAAGCGGTCGCCGAGGGCGGTGATGACCTCGTACCCGTGCATCGGGTGGTCGGCCAGCAGGACCAGCAGGTAGAGGCGCAGGTGGCCGTGCGCGAAGACCGGGCTCATGCGACGGTCCCGCCCTGCTCGTCGAAGGACGGCGCGGTCGGTGCCGCCGGGGCGGGCGGTGTGTCGGGCGTCGTCGGGGCCGTCGGTGCAGCGGGTGTGCTCGGCGCGTGGCCGTGCACGATCGCGACGTCGCCGGAGACCGAGTTGATGCGGACGTCGACGTAGGACCCGGAGAGCTCACCGTCGGTCCGCGTGTACGACCCACGGGTGCCGCGGATCTCGGCGTCGTCGAACTGCAGACGGCCGGTCGCGGTGGTGATCGTGCTCGTGTAGGGCGTGCCGTGCTCGAGGCGCACGTCGACCGACCCGGACACCGTGTTCACCTTCACCTGGTCGGGGGAGCCGTGCAGGTCGAGGACGACCGCCGAGGACACCCCGTCCGCGGTGAAGCGGCGGATCTCACCGGTGGCGACGACGTCTCCGGAGACGGTGCGGAGCGCGACGGCACCGACCTGGTCGCGGAGGGTGGTGGTGCCGGAGACCGCGTTGACGACGACGTCGCCGATCACACCGTCGAGGACGACGTCGCCGGAGACGCTGTTGAGCGTGGCGCCGCGTTCGGTGCCGGAGAGCAGCACGCCGGCGGAGACGACGCCGATGGTCACGGTGACGTCGCGGGGGACCAGGATGCTGACGTCGGCACGGGCGCCGCCGCCGCGGAAGGACTTGAGGAACCCGAGGACGTCGTCCCAGCGCATCTGCGGGTGGTCGACGGTGAGGGTGTCGCCCTCGATCTCGACCTTGATGGGCTTGCCGGAGACCTGGTGGATCTCCACGCGGGCGGTCGGCTCGTCGTGCGTGACGACGTCCACCTGTCCGCCGACCAGGCCGATCCGCAGTGCGCGGACGATCCCGGTGTCGATGACCTTCGGCTCGTCGACGAGCCACTTCTCCTGTGCCATGACGTCTCCCTGTCCAGACGCGATGTGTCGCGTTCTGCTTCGACACGATACATCGCGTCTCCGCGGCACGGCCAGGGTCAGTGCCGGATGCTCGGCGCAGGGTCAGGAACCGGCGTGGCGGGGACGGGGCGGGCCTCCCGGACCGGACTCCAGGGGAACCGGCGGAAGTGGCGCATCAGCGGCTGGACCATCGGGCCGATCGCGAACGCGGCGACCACCGTGCCCACGCCGACGTCGCCGCCGAGCAACCAGCCGACGACGACCACCGTGACCTCGATGGCCGTCCGGGCCACCCACACCGGCCACCCGAGACGTTCGTGCAGCCCGACCATCAGGCCGTCGCGGGCGCCCGTGCCGAAGCCGGCGCCGATGTAGCAGGCCGTGGCGACCGCGAGCAGGACCAGACTGCCGACGAAGAGCAGGACGCGGCCGACCAGGGTGCCCGGCTCCGGGACCAGCCAGAGCACCAGGTCGGCGGCCGGCCCGATCGCCAGGGCGTTGCAGAGCGTCCCGATGCCCGGCTTCTGGCGCAGTGGAATCCAGAACAGCAGGATCACCAGGCTCGACACCGTCGTGATGATGCCGAACGACCACGGCAGGACGTTCTCGAGACCCTGTGTCAGGACCGTCCACGACGAGACGCCCACGACCGCGCGGACCTGCAGCGCCACCGAGGCGCCGTAGAGGAAGAGGCCGACGGCGAGTTGCACGAAGCGCAAGGAGAGGGCGGTGGAGCGGGGCATGGCTCGATCGTCCCCCGGATTGGCCTGCTGGGCGAGAGCCAATCCGGCTACCGTGGACCCATGACGCCCGTCCTCCTCAGCGCCCGGTCCGTCGCCCAGCTGCTCCGGCACTGGCGCGCCGGGTCCGACGCCGCCGCCTACGAGGCGCTCGCCGACGCCGTCCGGGTGCTCGTCATCGACGGTCGCATCCCGCACGGCGCTCGGCTGCCCGCCGAACGCGGACTCGCCACCGCGCTCGGCGTCTCCCGCACCACCGTGGCCAACGCCTACGCGCGCCTCCGCGAGGACGGCTACCTCACCTCGCTCCGTGGCTCCGGCAGCGTCATCCGCCTGCCGCTCGAGGGCCGGCCGGACCCGGAACACCTGGCCGGCGTCGTCCCCGACGACCTGCTCGACCTGCGGAAGGCCGCGCTCCGCAGCGCGCCCGGCGTCGCCGAGGCCGTCGAACGGGCGATGCGGCACCTGCCGGCGGCGCTCGCCGGGATCGGCTACGACACCGTCGGTGACGCGGGCCTCCGTGCCGCGATCGCCGACCGCTACACCGCACGGGGCCTGCCGACCACCCCGTCCGAGGTCGTCGTCACGATCGGCGCGCAGCACGCCATCGCCCTGCTCGCCCGGGTCCTGGTCCGCCGCGGGGACCCGGTCCTGGTCGAGTCGCCGACGTACCCGCACGCCCACGAGGTCCTCCGCGAAGCCGGCGGCCGACTCGTCTCGGTGCCCGTCGACGTCCGCGGTGGCTGGGACGAGACGATGCTCGACGCGACGATCCGGCGGTCGGCCCCGACGCTCGCCTACGTCATGCCCGAGCTGCACAACCCCACCGGCGCCACGATGGCCGACTCCACCCGCCGGGTGCTGCTCGAGGCCGCCGCCGCGGTCGGCACGGTCGTCGTCGCCGACGAGACGATGGGGGAGCTGCGCATCGACGGGGTCCCCTCGCGGCCCCTCGCCGCGGACGCGCCCGGTCAGGTCGTGATGGTCGGGTCGGCCGCCAAGGTCTTCTGGGGCGGGCTGCGGATCGGGTGGGTGCGCGCCGCCCCGGAACTGCTGCAGCGGCTGCTCCTCGCCCGGCCGACCGGCGACCTCGGCACGCCGGTCCTCGACCAGCTCGTCGCGCGCGAGCTCGTCCCGCAGACCGAGGCCGTCCTGGAGGCCCGGCGTCACGTCCTCCGCGACGGTCGCGACGGTCTCGTGGCCGCGCTCCGGGCGCGACTGCCGGAGTGGGACGTGCCGTCACCGGCGGGCGGGCTGACCCTGTGGGTCGGGCTCGGGGGGCCGGTGTCGAGTGCTCTCGTGCTCGCCGCACGGTCCGAGGGGGTCGTGCTGGCCTCAGGCGGGGTGTTCGGGCCGGACGGTGGGTTCGAGCGGTCGCTGCGGGTGCCGTTCACCGTGACCGGGGCGGACCGGGAGCGGCTGGTCGGGGCGTTGGCGCGGTCGTGGGAGCGGGTCGGCGGGGCCGCGGTGGCGACGAGGGGGTCGGCGGCGGCGGTGGTGTGAGCCGGGTGCGACGCGCTGCGTCTGATCGTCCCTTCTCCTTCCCACTCTCGCGGGGGATGCGGGTGGCCCTGGCGGGTGACGCGGTGACCGGTGCGGGCACGGCAGCATCGGGACCATGCACAGCACCCTGTCCTCCTCGTCCGCCGCACTGCCGGGTACGTCGTCGGGTGCGGGCTCGTCGGGTCCTCCTGGTTCGTCGGGTTCTCCTGGTTCGACGGGCACGGACCCGTCGCACGCGGTGCCGCCGCTGGCCCGGGTCACGATGGCGTTGACGGGTGCACTGCTCGCCGGGGTCGCCACGAGCTTCGGGCAGGCCGTGCCCGGACTCGGCACGGTGTCGAACTCCGCCGGACCGTGGTTCGTCGTCGCGGCGCTGCTCGTCCTGGCGGCGGGGGTCGGCCGGGGGAGTCGTGGCGGCAGCCGGAGCAGCCGGCTGCGGGTGGCCCTGGCGATGGTGCTCGGGGTGGTGCTGCTCGAACTCATGCACATCGGGTACTGGGCGGCCACGAACCTGCGCGGCTTCGTCGACACCCTCTCGCTCACGAACTTCTGGGTCGTGATGGCACTGCCGGCCGGGCTGCTGGCCGGCGCGGTCGCCGTCGCCGTGCGGTCCTCGGACGGCCGCTGGCGGGGTGCCGCCGCCGGGGTCACCGCCGCCGTGCTCATCGGCGAGGGGGTCCGCGGACTGCTGCAGGTCGCCGCGACCACCGGTTCGACGACGTGGATCGTCCAGATCGCCGTCGGGGTCGCCGTGGTCGTGGTGGGGATCGCGCTGGCCCGGACACCGGTCGGGCGGGTGGTCGCGCTGGGCACCGGGATCGTCGGGTCGGTCGCCGTCGCCGTGGTCTCCGTCGGGATCGCCTGGCTCTGAGCGCACCGCTCCTGCACGACCTGCCGAAACTGCACGTTCGTCCACAGAGTGCACCGGCGAGGCGCGCGCGGGCTCTGCGGCTGCGAGGATCGAGACGTGCACCTCCTCTCCGTCTTCAGTCTCCGGAACCGCGCCCTCATCGCCCTCGTGACGATCGTGGTCGCCGTCTTCGGTGGCGTCGCCCTGTCGAGCCTGAAGCAGGAACTCATCCCCAGCGTCGAGTTCCCGCAGGTCGCCATCGTCAGCGCCTACCCCGGAGCCACGCCAGAGGTGGTGTCCAACGACGTCTCGACCAAGATCGAACAGGCGATCCAGGTCGTGCCGGACCTCGAGTCGACCAGTGCGACCTCGTCCACCGGGCAGAGCGTGGTGTCGGCCTCGTTCCAGTACGGCTCGAACCTGGCCAGCGCCGAGGACAAGATCCAGACCGCGGTCAACGCCCTGTCGCTGCCCGACTCCGTGCAGACCCAGATCGTCACCGGGTCGTTCGACGACCTGCCGGTGCTGCAGGTCGCGGTGTCGGCCTCCGGCAACCAGGAGCAGCTCGTCGACCGGCTGCAGGCCTCGGCGATCCCCGACCTCGAGAAGCTCGACGGCGTGCGCCAGGCCGACGTCTTCGGCAACCCGGGCCGCCGCGTCGTCATCACGCCGAACCAGGACGAGCTCGCCGCCCGTGGGCTCAGCCAGACGGCCATCTCCGACGCACTCGACGACAACGGCACGCTGATCCCCGGCGGCACGCTGACCGAGGACGGCTCGACCCTGTCCGTGCAGACCGGTGAGCGGATCGCGTCGCTCAAGGACATCCGTGACCTGCCCCTCACGAGCTCATCGTCGGGGTCGAGCTCGTCGTCGGGGTCCGGCTCCGGCGGCTCGACGTCCGGCGGCGGTGCCACGAGCGGTGCCGCGACGGGCGCCGGTGCGGCTGCCCCCGGTGCGACCGGTGCGACGGCGACGGGTGGCACGACCACCTCCGCTCCGACCGACGGCACGGCGACCGGCGGCGCGACCACCGCGGCCACCCCCACCGACACCACGCTCGGCGACGTCGCCACCGTCGCGATCAAGGAGTCCCCGCGCACCTCGATCAGCCGTGTGAACGGTCAGCAGGCGCTGACGATCTCGATCACGAAGACGCAGGAAGCCAACACCGTCGACGTCTCGAAGACCGTGCGGGACGCCCTGCCCGGCATCGAGAAGAAGATCGACGGCGACCCGCGGTTCACCGTCGTCTTCGACCAGGCGCCCTACATCCAGCAGTCGATCGACTCCCTCGCCGAAGAGGGCCTGCTCGGCCTCGGATTCGCGGTCATCGTGATCCTGGTGTTCCTGCTCTCGTGGCGCTCCACCCTGGTCACCGCGATCTCGATCCCGACCTCGGTGCTCCTCGCCGCGATCGGCATGCGCGCCGCGGGGTACACGCTCAACATCATCACGCTGGCGGCACTGACCATCGCGATCGGCCGCGTGGTCGACGACTCCATCGTCGTCATCGAGAACATCAAGCGGCACATGGTGCCGGGCGTCGACCGCGGCCGGGCGGTGCTCGACGCCGTGCGTGAGGTCGCCGGCGCCGTCACCGCTTCGACCCTGACCACCGTCGCGGTCTTCCTGCCGGTCGCCTTCGTCGCCGAACTGGTCGGTGAGCTCTTCCGACCGTTCGCGGTGACCGTCACCCTGGCGCTCATCGCCTCGCTGCTCGTGTCGCTGACGATCGTCCCGGTGCTGGCCTACTGGTGGCTCCGGCCCGCGAAGGCGAAGCAGGGCGAGGCAGTGTCCTCGCTCGCAGAGACCGACCCGGCCGCTGCCGACCTCGACACGATCCGTCCGGGGTCCGAGGGTGCGCTCACCTCGGCCGACGACCTGCACGACGCAGGAACCTCGGACCGACTGCGTCGCGTGTACCTGCCGGTGCTCCGCTGGGCCGTCCGCAAGCCCGTCGTCGTCGTGCTGCTCGCCGTGGTCGTCCTCGGCGGCACGGTCGCCTCGCTGCCGTTCGTCACGACGAACTACCTCGGCGACTCCGGCCAGAACACGTTCACCGTCACGCAGGACCTGAAGGCCGGATCGAGTCTCGCCGTGCAGTCCGACTCCGCACGCAAGGTCGAACGGGCGCTGCAGGACGTCGCAGGCGTCGACACCGTGCAGACCACCATCGGCACGAGCGGCCAGTCCATCCAGGCGGCGTTCGGCGGGGGCGGGACAGCCTCGGTGCAGTACGCCGTCACGACGGACGCCGACGCCGATCAGACCACGATCCAGGCCGACGCCCGGAAGTCGCTGAAGCGGATCGACGGCGTGGGTGAGATCACCATCGCGTCCTCCGGTGGTGGCTTCGGCGGCAGCAGCGACATCGAGGTCGACGTCACCGCGCCGACCCAGTCGCAGCTCGAGACCGCGTCGCAGAAGGTCCTGAAGACCATGCAGTCGGTCAAGGACACGACGGCGGCGACGAGCAACCTGTCGGCGGCGGAGCCGTTCCTGGCCGTCCGCGTCGACCGTGCGAAGGCCGCGTCCCTGGGACTCACCGAGACCCAGGTCGGCGGCCTCGTCGCCGCAGCGGTCTCGCCGCGGGACACCGGCAGCATCGAGATCGACGACGCGACGCTCGACGTCTACATCGCCGACGCCGAGCCGCCGACCACGATCGCGGCCCTCCGCGACCTCGACGTCCCGACGAGCACCGGCACCGTCAAGCTGACGGACGTCGCGACCGTCGAGAAGTCCGAGGGGCCGACCACGGTCACCACGACGAACGCGGCCCGCACCGCCACGATCACCGTGACACCGGACGCGTCGAACCTCGGCGCCGCGGTGCAGTCCGTCACCAAGGCGGTCGACCAGCTCGACCTGCCCCGTGGTGCGACCGCATCGATCGGTGGTGTCGCCGCCAGCCAGTCGTCCGCGTTCTCGCAGCTCGGCCTGGCACTCGTCGTCGCCGTCCTGATCGTCTACGTGATCATGGTCGCGACGTTCCGCAGCCTGCTCCAGCCGCTGATGCTGCTCGTGTCGGTGCCGTTCGCCTTCACGGGCGCACTGCTGCTGCAGATCATCTCCGGGGTGCCGCTCGGGGTCGCGTCCCTGATCGGTCTGCTGATGCTCATCGGCATCGTCGTGACGAACGCCATCGTGCTCATCGACCTCGTCAACCAGTACCGCAGACGAGGGCTCCGGGTCCGCGACGCCCTGCTCGAGGGTGCGGCCCGTCGTCTCCGGCCGATCCTGATGACGGCGACCGCGACGATCTTCGCGCTGCTGCCGATGGCGATCGGGCTGACCGGCAAGTCCGGCTTCATCTCGCAGCCGCTCGCCCTCGTCGTGATCGGCGGTCTGGTGTCGTCGACGCTGCTGACGCTCGTGGTGCTGCCGGCGCTGTACGCCCTGGTCGAGGGTGCGCGCGAGCGTCGGGCCGAGCGGAAGGCCGCACGGACGCAGTCGTAGCCGCCGGCCGGTCGGGGGCTCAGCGGTCGCTGGGCTCCCGGTCCGCCGGACGGAACCACGACACGATCGCGCACGTCAGGGTGACGAGGAACACGAGCGCTCCGAGCTGCGCGACGACGGACACCTGCCCGACGGCAGCCCCGTAGCCGCCGAAGGACACCGCGACCAGGAACGACAGCCCGAGCAGCAGCTCCACCGAGGTCCGGACACCGGTCAGGGGAGCGGTGAACGGGCGCGGTGCGCGGGGGACCGGCGTCTGGGCAGCGGGCGTCGGGGCGGAGGGCGTGGAGGTCACCCCGGAAGTCTGGCGATCCGGCAGGTCCGCCGGAAGTCCCGCTCCGGGTGCCACCCGCCCGGGGGCGTCAGCGCAGGCCGGGGCGTCAGCGCAGGCCGGGGGAGTCAGCGCAGGCCGGCGCGGAGGAAGTCGGTCACCCGTCGACTCATCGCCTGGTCGAGCTGCGCGATCGAGTGCGCCGAGCCCTGCACCGCCACGAACGTCACCGGCACGCCGTGCGAGCGCAGCGTCGAGGCGAACCGCTGCGACTCCCACAGCGGGATGAACTCGTCGGTGGAGTGCCCGATGAAGAACGGCGCCGTGGCCTTCGTCACGTGGTACTCCGGCGAGGCCCGCTCGGCCGCCGGGCAGGCGCGGTAGGACGCACATCCGAGGTAGAGCAGCTGCTTCCGCTGGAACGCCGCCGCGACACCGTCCGACCCGGTCGAACGGGCCGTCAGGTCGGTTGGGCCGCTGAGGTCCACGACCGCCCGGATCCGGAAGCCGTCGGCGTACGCGGTCGACTCGTGGTCCTGCACCGCGAGCATCGCCGCGAGGTTGCCTCCCGCGCTGCCACCGAACACGCCCACGCGGCCGGGGTCGACGTCGTACGTCTGCAGCGTGGACTGTCGGAAGACGAAGTCCAGCGCACGGCGGACGTCGTCGAGCCCAGCCGGGAAGGGGTCGGTCGGTGCCAGGCGGTAGTCGACGTTGAAGGTCACGAAGCCCTCGGAGGCGAGGTACTGGCACACGGAGCGGTACGCGGCGGTCGCCTTGTCGCCGTGCGACCAGCTGCCGCCGTGGATCATCATCACCGCCGGACGGGTGCCGACCTCGACCCGGTCGGGGGCCTCCGTCGGCGCGGCGGTCGGCGTCGCCGTCGGGGTGGCCGTGCTCTCCGGCGGGCTGTCGGCCGGCAGGCACACGTCGAGCTGCTGGAGCGGATCCCGCCCGTAGGGGACGTCCTGGACGACATCGATGCCGTGGTACCGCAGCGACAGCGGGTAGATCACCGGCCCGGCGGTGACCGTCGAGTTCCGGTCGCCCGTGCCGTCGGCGCTGCAGGACGCGGCGGCGCCGACGATCGCGACCGCGGCGACGAGCGCGAGCAGGAGACGACGGCCGGACTTCATCGCCAGCCACGCTACATGGGGTGGCCGGGGGTGCCAGGATGGTGGTCCCACCCGCAGGAGGATCCCGTGAGCCGTCAGAAGTCCTGGAACGCCGATCCGGAACCGCTCCTCCGCGTCGGTCCCGGGTTCCGACTCGACACCGTCGACCCCGACGGCACGCCGGGTTTCCCCGGCCGGAAGATCGACGGGCTCGAGGCGCTGGCCGCCGGTGCCTCCCGGCTCACTGCCCTGCAGGAGCGTCTCTGGGCGGCGGCGACCGCGGGCGACCAGCGGCGCGTGCTGCTCGTCCTGCAGGCGATGGACACCGCGGGCAAGGGTGGAATCGTCTCGCACGTCGTCGGCGCTGTCGACCCGAACGGCGTCCACTACGCCGGCTTCAAGGCCCCGACGGCCGAGGAGCGCGAGCACGACTTCCTCTGGCGCGTCGAACGACAGCTGCCGGACGCCGGACAGCTCGGGGTGTTCGACCGGTCCCACTACGAGGACGTCCTGATCCAGCGCGTCCGTGGGCTGGCGGAACCGGCCGAGATCGAGCGGCGCTACGGGGCGATCGTGGACTTCGAGTCGCGCCTGGCCGAGCAGGGCACCACGGTCGTCAAGGTGATGCTGCACATCTCGAAGGACGAGCAGCGCGAACGGCTCGGTGACCGGCTGGACCGGCCGGACAAGCACTGGAAGTTCAACCCCGCGGACATCGACGAGCGTCTGCGCTGGGACGAGTACCAGCAGGCGTACCAGGTGGCGTTCGACCGCACGTCGACCGAGCAGGCGCCCTGGTACGTCGTGCCGGCGAACCGCAAGTGGTACGCCCGCCTCGCCGTGCAGCAGCTCCTGCTCCGCGCCCTCGAGGACATGCACCTCTCGTGGCCGGCCGCCGACTTCGACGTGGCCGAGCAACGACAGCGCCTCGCCGAGTCCTGACCCGCTTCCATCGACGGCGCTGGCCTTCGTGCACACGGTCGCGTAGACTCGATCGGTCGGCCTTCGACACCGCGGCTCGCGAGTCGCGGACGTGTTTGGGTGTTGTGTAGTTCGAGGGCTGGAATCACGTCGATCGACGACGCGATGAACCCCCTCTCCACGAACCGCCCCCGCCGATGTCGCTGCCGGGCCGCGTGGTACGTCTGCACCCCGGAAAGAACACATGGCCCCGTACGACAAGGGCGCGAACTCCCGCGCCGACCGCTCCGACCGTGCTCGTCACCCGAACGGCACCCCCGCCGCTCGCAGTGCCAAGCACCGCGGCTTCCGAGCCCCTGAGCCCACCGCCCCGCGCCAGAAGCAGCGCTGGGACGCCGAAGAGCGGCGCTCCCGTCCGTCGTCGGGCGAGCGCCCGAACTGGGAGCCCCGCGACAGCCGCGGCAGCCGTCCGGCGTGGGAGCCCCGCGGTGCGGGCCGTCCCGCACGCGGTGACGACCGTGCCCCGCGCAGCTTCGACCGGAACGACCGCGGCCCCCGTCGGGACGACGACCGCGCACCCCGTCGCGACTCCGGCGACCGTGCCCCGCGCAGCTTCGACCGCAACGACCGCAACGACCGCGCGCCCCGTCGGGACAACGACGACCGCCCGCGTCGTTTCGACCGTGACGACCGCGCTCCCCGCAGCTTCGACCGCAACGATCGCGCGCCCCGTCGTGACAACGACGACCGCCCGCGTCGTTTCGACCGTGACGACCGCGCCCCGCGCAGCTTCGACCGCTCCGACCGCGCGCCCCGTCGGGACAACGACGCTCCCCGCTCGTTCAACCGTGACGACCGTGCCCCGCGCAGCTTCGACCGCTCCGACCGCGCGCCCCGTCGTGACAACGACGACCGCCCGCGCCGCTTCGACCGGGACGAGCGCGCTCCGCGCAGCTTCGACCGCAACGACCGCAACGACCGCGCGCCCCGTCGTGACAACGACGACCGCCCGCGTCGTTTCGACCGGGACGACCGCGCTCCCCGCAGCTTCGACCGCACCGACCGCCCCACCGAGCGCACCCCGTTCGTCCCCGCGGACGACGTCAAGCTCGAGAAGCTGCAGGCCGAGGCGACCATCGCCGCCGACGTCGACGGTGTGACCTTCGGCGACCTCGGCATCGGCGGCAACATCTCCCGCGCCCTCGCCGAGCTCGGCGCAGCGAGCCCGTTCCCGATCCAGGCCGCGACGATCCCCGACGTGCTCGCCGGCAAGGACGTCCTCGGCCGCGGCCGCACGGGCTCCGGCAAGACCATCGCGTTCGGCGCCCCGCTCGTCGAGAAGCTCATGGAGCACGGCGGCGGCACGAAGCGCAAGATGGGCCGCGCCCCGCGTGCGCTCATCCTCGCGCCGACCCGCGAGCTCGCCCTGCAGATCGACCGCACGGTGCAGCCGATCGCCCGCTCGGTGGGGCTCTTCACGACGCAGATCTACGGCGGTGTCCCGTACGGCCGTCAGGAGGGTGCGCTCGAACGCGGCGTCGACATCATCGTCGGCACCCCGGGTCGCGTGCAGGACCTCCTGAACAAGGGGAAGCTCGACCTCAGCGAGGTCGTCATCTCCGTCCTCGACGAGGCCGACCACATGTGCGACCTCGGGTTCCTCGAGCCGGTGCAGGAGATCCTCCGCGCCACCGCCGAGGTCACCCCGCAGGGCAACCGCGCGCAGAAGCTGCTGTTCAGCGCCACGCTCGACACCCAGGTCGCGGCGCTCGTCGAGCAGTTCCTGCACGAGCCGAGCGTGCACGAGGTCGCGGGTGAGGACCAGGCGTCCTCGACCATCGACCACCGCGTGCTCGTGGTCGAGCAGCGCGACAAGGACCGGGTCCTCGAGGAGCTCGTCGCCGGCGAGGGCAAGACCATCGTCTTCGCCCGCACCCGCGCCTACGCCGAGCGGCTCGCCGAGCAGTTCGAGGACGCCGGCATCCGCGCGACCTCGCTGCACGGCGACCTCAACCAGTCGCGCCGCACGCGCAACCTGTCGCTGCTCACCAGCGGCCGGGTGAACGTGCTCGTCGCCACGGACGTCGCCGCGCGCGGCATCCACGTCGACGACATCTCGCTGGTCGTGCAGGCCGACGCGCCGGACGACTACAAGGCGTACATGCACCGCTCCGGCCGCACCGGTCGTGCCGGCAAGGAGGGCACGGTCGTCACGATCGTCCCGCGCAGCCGTCGCCGGAAGATCGAGGGCATCCTCGAGCACGCTGAGATCGAGGCGGACCTCGTCGAGAGCGGTCCCGGCGACCGCATCCTCGCGGAGCTCGCCGCGCGCTGACCCCGCGACACGACGGCGTCTGTCCGAGACGCCGTCGAAGCGCCGAGACGCCGCCGGATCCGGCGGCGTCTCGGCGTTGACGCGGCGTCTCGGCGCCGCGGACGCACCACGTGACGGACGGGAGGCCCGGTACCAGCTGGTACCGGGCCTCCCGTCCGTCTGTGCGTCAGCGGTTGAAGAACAGCACCCCGCGCGCGTAGCCGGCCTGTCCGGCGTGCTGGACGCAGTCGTCGACGATGCTGACGAGGCGGGTGCCGACCGTCACGGGCGGGTCCCAGGCCTCGTCGACGACGGTGTCGAGGTCCTCGGGCGACAGGGTGTGCAGGTATGCGACGGTGCGCTCGTGCACCGCGCCGAGGTAACCGTTCAGGAGCTCGGCAGACGCGCGGACACGACCGACGTCGTCACGGGACATGCCGTACCCGAGCGCCTCGGCGGGGAACGGCAGGCCGAACCGCTCCACCCAGCCGTCGGCGGTCCAGACCTGCTCGGAGTCGGCGAGGTCGGCGATCTGGGCGTCCTGGCCGCGGACGATGTGCCAGGCGAGCCAGGCGAGCGTGTTCGCACCGGCGGCCGGGCGGGAGGCGAGCTGGTCCTCCGACAGGCCGTCGACGGCACGCCCGACGGTCTCGGGGACGCGGGAGAACGCTTCGACGAGGAGTTCGGCGGGAGTGGTCATGCTCCCGACCGTACGCCGCACCGGGGTCAGAGGCTGGCGGCTCGGGAGTGCCGGGCCAGCGCTTCGCCCAGCAGCGTGAACTGCGTGGCCAGGCGGGCGCGGTCGGCGGGGGCGACGACCTCCCGGGCCGCCGCGGAGTAGACGCCGGTGATCTGCTGCGCGACGGCCGAACCGGACGCGGTGAGGTGGAGCAGGAGACTCCGGCGGTCGTCCGGGTTCGGCCCGCGGCGGAGGTGCCCGTGCCGCTCGAGCCGGTCGATCAGCGAGGTCATCGCGCCCGTGGACAGTTCGAGGTGCTCGCCGGCCTGCTTCGGGGTGACGCCGGTGCCGGTGGCGGCCAGGAACAGCACGAAGCGGGTGTCGGTGGCGTTCAGGCCGCGGGCCGCACCCTCGCGGGCCAGGACCCGGGCGTGGTGCATCTGGAACGAGCGGAACGCGAGCATGAGGTCGGCGAGGTCGTCCTCGGCAGCGACCGGGGCGGGCAGCACGTCGGGACTGGTCGGTGCGGTCGAGACGTCGGGGACGGCGACGGCGGGGCGGTTCGTTCGGGTGTCCGGCATGCGGGGTGTCGCTCTTCTCGCCAGGGACCGCCTTGGACGGTCCGGACCGCGGTGGACGGTCCGGACCGCGGTGGACGGACCGGACCGCGGTGGACGGTCGGGGAGCGACTCAGGGCAGTCGCCGTGCTGATCATGGTGCGCCTTCGTGCCTGTGCGTTCCACCCCCAACAGAGGGGGGTGCTCGGACCCTTGTGGACGGCTCGGTGGCCAAGTAGCTTCAGCGTCGTACCACCTCGGCACGTAGCGCGACCAACCACCGCGGGCCCGGCCGGACCACCGATCAGACAACTTCTCCTCAGGGGCACCGCCATGTCCTCTGTCACGCCTCGTGCTGCCCGCCTCGCCGCCTGGATCGCCATCCCGGTCGCCCTCATCGCCTCCGGCGCCGTCGTCTCGACGGCCTCCTACTCCGCCTTCTCGGCGACGACCGTCAACCCGACGAGCAACTGGAACGCGGGCAGTGTCGCCCTCTCCGACGACGACTCGAACACCGCGCTGTTCAACGCGACCGCGCTGAAGCCCGGGTCGACCGGCTCCAACTGCATCACCGTCACCTCCACCGGCACGCTGCCGTCCGCGGTGAAGCTCTACGGCACCGGTGCGGCGACGACCAACGCGCTGTCGGGCTCCATCAACCTCACGGTCGAGCAGGGCACCGGTGGCGGCTTCGGGTCGTGCACCAACTTCGTCGCCGCCACGACCGGCGGCACGGTGTTCTCCGGCACCCTCGCGTCGTTCGGCTCGTCGAAGACCGACTACTCGACCGGGGTGGGCTCGTGGGCGCCGAACGGTGCCGGCACGCAGGTCTACAAGATCACGTACACGGTGCCGACCAGCGCGCCGAGCTCGGTCATGGGCGGCACCGCTTCGCTCGGGCTCACCTGGGAGGCCCAGAACTCCTGAGGGGCCCAGAACTCCTGAGCGGGCCGGCGCCCCGGCGTCGGATCCCGCGCCACACACAGGCCCCGGTCGGAGGCAGTCATGGTGAGCAGCGAAGTCAGCGGTGGGTCCACCCCGCAGACCCGTGCCCGTGTCGCCCTCGACTGGGGCCGTGTCGTCGTCGCCGTGTCGGCGCGCGGGGTCGTCATCACCCTGCTCGGACTCGCGCTCTGGGCTGCGGCACCCGCCGCGATCGGCTGGTCCCCGACCACCGTGATGTCGGGCTCGATGGCACCGCGGCTGATGCCGGGCGACGTCGTGGTGTCCCGACCGGTCGCGTCCGACCAGGTGAAGGCGGGGCGTGTCCTGCTCGCGGACGACCCGGACCAGGACGGGCTCCTGCGGATGCACCGGTACGTCAGTGACGGCCCGGAGCGCACGATCATCACCAAGGGCGACGCGAACCCGCAGTCTGATTCGACACCTCTGCACCGCTCAGCCGTGCACGGGGTCGGGTACCTCCGGATCCCGTACGTGGCCGCGCCGATCGTGTGGGTCCGGACCGGCGAGTGGGCCCGGGTCGCGGTCGTCGTCCTCGGCTTCGTCGCGCTCCTCGCCCTCTGCCGGGCCGACGGACCGATCCGGCGACGCAGCGAGGCAGCGGCAGCCGGCAGTGACGAGCCGGACGGGCCCGGTGGGCCGGACGGGCGCGGCGGACCCGAGGGGCCCAGTGGCGACGCCGGCGGACCGGGCACGCGCGCACGGGGCGGACGGGAGGCGCGGCACCGCGCCGCCACGGGCCTCCCGTCCGGCGAGTCCCACCGGACCGCGACCGTCGTCGGCTCCGGTGCCGCCCCGGGGCGGCGGGCGGCACGGGTGCAGGCCGCGGCGCAGCACCGGGAGCGACAGCGACACTTCCGCCGGGGCAGCGGCGTCGCCGTGGTCGTGACGGCAGCGGTGGTCGCGGCGCTCCTGCCGGGGGCTGCGGTCGCCGCGCCGTGGACCGCACGGACGGTCAACCCGGGCGTGCAGCTCGCGACGCTCCGTCCCACCGTCCTCTCGTCGTTGAAGTGCACCTCGAACACCTCGCCCCTGGGTGTGAAGACCGCCACGGTCTCCTGGGTCGCGACCGGTGGTGATGCGCCGGTCCGGACCGAGCTGATGAGCGGCTCCACCGCCGTGGCCGGCGTCACCGGGACCACCGCGTCAGCGACGGGGACACCGCAGTCGTTGACCCTGACGGGCGGCAGCGGGCTGTCGCTCGGGGGCTCCACCGTCCTGACTCTGCGCGCGGACTACGGCGCCGGATGGACGGTCGCCGCTCAGGGCACGACCACGGTCACGGTCCGGACCTTCACCATCGCCGGCATCGGCGCCGCCGCGGAGTGCGTCGCCTGACCGTCCTCCACCGGTCCCGCACGGCGTCCCGGGATGTCCGCGGCGGCCGTTACCGTGGCTCGCATGCGGATCCTGCACACGGGCGACTGGCACCTCGGACGCACGCTGCTCGGTGCCGACCTGCTCGAGCACCAGGCGGTGTTCCTCGACCACCTCGTGCAGGTGGTGCGCGATCGCGCGGTCGACCTCGTGGTCGTCGCCGGCGACGTCTACGACCGGGCGATCCCGCCGGTCGAGGCCGTCCGGATGCTCTCGCACGTGCTCGAACGGCTGTCCGCGACCGCGACGGTCGTCGTGACGCCGGGCAACCACGACTCCGCGGTCCGGCTCGGGTTCGGCGCCGGGGTGATGAGCGATCGCGTCCGGATCCTCGCCGAGCCGTCCCGTCTGGCGGAACCGGTGCTCGTCGACGCCGACGACGGGGGCGGTCCGGTCGCCGTGTACGGCCTGCCCTACCTGCAGCCCGACATGGTCCGGTACGCGCTCGCGCCGGTGCCGGACGAACCCCTCGCCCGCTCGCACCAGGCCGTCGTCGGAGCCGCGATGGACCGGGTCCGTGCCGACCTGGCCGGCCGTCCGGGCACCCGCTCGGTCGTCGTCGCGCACGCCTTCGTCGGGGGCGCCCTGGCCAGCGACAGCGAGCAGGACATCCGCGTCGGCGGGGTCGACCGTGTCGCCGAGTCCACCTTCGACGGCGTCGACTACGTCGCCCTCGGACACCTGCACGGCCCGCAGCGGGTCGGGGCCGGGGACCGCATCCGGTACGCGGGCTCCCCGCTGGCGTTCTCGTTCGGCGAGCGGAACCACACCAAGTCCGTCACGCTCGTCGACCTGGGGGCAGACGGCACGGTCACGGTCGAACTCCTGCCGACCCCGGTGCCCCGTCCCCTCGTGGACGTCCGCGGCACCATCGAGCAGATCGAGTCCGGGGTGTTCGCCGAGCACGTCGACGCCTGGGTCCGCGTCGCCGTGACCGACACCGTGCACCCCGAGCGGCTGTACGCCCGCGTGAAGGAGCGCTTCCCGCACGCGCTCGCCATCACCCACGAGCCCGCCGACGCCCCGGAACGCTCCGCCGCCCGAGCGGTGAGTGCGACCAGCGACCCGGTGGAGGTCGCCGCGGACTTCGTCACCTACGCCACCGGCGGTGCCCCGGACGACGTCGAACTCGCGATCCTCCGCGACGCCTACGAGTCCGCGGCCGCCGCCCTGGCCGAGCAGGGAGCACGCTGATGTACCTGCACCGCCTCGAGCTCCGGGCCGTCGGACCGTACCCGGACCTGGTGTCGATCGACTTCGCGTCCCTGGCCGCCTCCGGGGTGTTCCTGCTCGAGGGGCCGACCGGATCGGGCAAGTCGACCATCATCGACGCCGTCGTCTACGCCCTGTACGGCGGGCTCGCGGGCAGCGACGCCAGCACCGACCGTCTGCACAGCCAGCACGCCGACCCCGCGGTCGAGCCGTTCGTCGACCTGGTGTTCGAGACGAGCGCCGGCGTGTACCGCGTCCGCCGCACCCCGCCGTACGACCGCCCGAAGCAGCGGGGAACCGGCACGATCCGGCAGCAGTCCTCGGCGCAGCTGGTCCGGCTGGCCGACCCGTCGGACCTGGTCGGCGAGCCGATCTCGCACCGCGCGCCGGAGATCGGCGTCGAGATCGCCCGGGTCATCGGGCTGAACCGCGACCAGTTCCTGCAGACCGTGGTCCTGCCGCAGGGCGAGTTCCAACGGTTCCTCCGCGCTCCGGGCGAGGACCGCCGGAAGCTCCTGCAGTCCCTGTTCGGCACCGCGATCTACGACCGGACCGCCGACGAGCTCGCTGCCCGACGCCGGACGGCCGTGGCGGAGGTCGAGGCCGCGGACGCCCGGGTGCGCGACGCCCTCGGGCGCTTCCAGCAGGCGTCGGGGAACGACGACGCCGACGAGTCGACCGCGCCGGACGTCGTCGCGGGACTGCGGGGGAGCGCCACCGCACTCGAGCAGGCCCGCACCCGGGCACGTGCCGACGCCGAGCACGCCGTCGCCTACCTGCACGACGTGACCACCCGGCTGGCCGCCCTCGACCGGCGACGCGGACTGCTCGCCCGGCAGGACGCGCTGGCGGCGGACGCTCCGACGATCGCCGGACACCGGACCGCCCTGGGCCTCGCCGACCACGCCGCCGTGGTCGTGGCCGTCGCGGACGGCGCCGCCGCTGCCGAGGACCGTCTGACCGCCCTGGTCGGGGAACGCTCGGCCGTCCGCGACCAGCACGACGTGACCGACCACGCACCGCGGGACACCTCCGACCGGCTCGCCGCGGTCCGGTCCGAGGTCCGCCACCTGGTCGACCTCGAGCAGTCCCTCGACCAGCGTGCCGCCGCCGTGCAGTCGGCGACATCCGACCTCGAGCGGACGCAGACACGGCTCGCCGAGGCCACCACCGCGCTCGCGGCACGTCCGGACGAGCGTGCCGCGATCGTCCTCGACGCCGAGCGGTCCGCCGAGTCCGCCGCCGACACCGGCGCTGCCGAACGCGCGGTCGAGACGGCCCGAGAGCTGGCGGATCTGCTCGCCGCGCGTCGGGTCGCCGCTGAGCGGACGTCGGACCGAGCCGCCGCGGTGTCGACGGCCGCCAGCCACGCGTCCGCCGCCCTCGCCACCGAGAACGACCTGCGCGCCCGACGCATCGCCGGTCTCGCCGGTGAGCTCGGTGCCGCGCTCGTGCCCGGTGACCCCTGCCCGGTGTGCGGCGCCGTCGAGCACCCCGCCGTGGCACGACCGCAGGACGACCACCCGAGCGCCGAGCAGATCGACACCGCCGCGGTGGCACGCGCCGACGCCGAGCGGGCCCTCGCCGCCGCGACGGCCGACCACGCCGTCGCCCAGGCCGAACTCGTCCGGCTGACCGAGGCGGTCGGGGAGCACGACGACGACTCGGTGGCCCGGCAGCGCGCCGAGGCCGACGCACGCCTGGCCGCCGCCCGCGCCGCGGCTGCCGCGGTGCAGGAACACGGACGACAGCTGCAGGCACACGACCGCGCCACCCGTGCGCTCGAGCATGATCACACCGAGCTGGTCACCCGGAGCCGGCTGCTCGCCGACCGGATCGAGGGGGACCAGGTCCGCCTCGACGAGGATCGGGCCCGGGTCCAGGACGCGCGCCGGACGGTCGGTGCGGTCGTCGAGCAGGCCCGGATTGCGGGTGCGGGTGCCGAGGCGCTGGCTGCGGCAGACCGGGACGCCGATGGCGGTGCCACCCTCGCCGAGGTCATCACCGGGGTCGATGCCCTGGTCGCCGTCCTCCGCACCGTCGCCGACCTCGACGACCGGGTGACCGCCGCCGAACGCGACGTCGCCGACCGCAAGGCCGAGGTCGACGCCGCACTGCAGGCCCAGGGGTTCGCGGACGTCACCGCTGCCCGGACCGCTGCGCTCGCGCGCGCCGACGCCGACCGGTTGCGGGCACTCGTCGCGGCGGCCGACCGTGAGCAGGCCGTCGTGGAGGCGGGGCTCGCCGAACCCGCGGTGGTCGCCGCCGCCGCGGACGCGGACGAGGCCGCTGCTGCCGAAGACGCTGCCGCTGCCGACGCGCCAGCCGTCCTCGACCGGGACGCCGCACAGGCCGCACGGGACGCCGCAGCCGCCGCCCTCGACGACGCGACCCGGGCTGCTGCCGCCGCAGCCGACCGGGCGGCCGCCGCCGACAAGTGCGCCGCAGACCTGTCTCGGGCCGTCCGCGCCCGGGACACCACGAGCGCCGAGAGCCGGGCCGTGGTCCGCCTCGCCGACATCGCGGCAGCGAACACGAACGTGAACCCGACCGGCATCACCCTCGGCACCTACGTGCTGATGCGCCGCTTCGAGGACGTCGTCGCCGCGGCCAACGACCGGCTGCGGGCGATGCTCGCCGGCCGGTTCACCCTCGAGACGTCCGACGAGCGGGAGACCGGCAACCGGGCCCGTCGAACCGGGCTCGCACTCGCCGTCCGCGACCACCTGACCGACAGCACGCGGGACCCGCGCAGCCTGTCGGGCGGCGAGACCTTCACGTTCTCGCTCTGCCTGGCGCTCGGGCTCGCCGATGTGGTGCAGGCCGAGGCCGGCGGGGTGTCCCTCGGCACCCTGTTCGTCGACGAGGGGTTCGGCACGCTCGACCCGGAGACGCTCGACGACGTCATCGGCCAGCTGTCCCGCCTGACCGCCGGCGGACGCCAGGTCGGCATCGTCAGCCACGTCGAGGAACTCAAGCAGCGGATCCCGGAGCGGATCGCGGTGCGCCGGACCCCCGAGGGCGGTTCGCGCGTGACGACGACCGTCTGACCAGCGGGAGCGGTCAGACCGTCGTCACACGGCACACCGGCACCCTGGTGTCAGGGGTGTCAGGGGTGTCAGGGGTGTCAGGGGTGCGGCGTCGAGTCCACGGTGCCGTCGGGCGGCGGCAGGATGTCGGCCGCGATCCACGGGAACACCCACGTGAAGAGCACGAACACGATGGCGACGAGCAGCACGAGCAGCTCGAGCACCTTCAGCGCGGTGGGTCCGGGCAGCACGCGCCAGACGAGGGGGAAGATCACTTGGCGGCCTCCGTCAGTTCCTTCGGCGTGCCGTCGGACGCCTGCATCCAGTAGTCCATCTTCGCGTGCACGATGTACCGCTGGGCGGCGGACCACATCGGGTGGCAGGCGGTCAGGGTCAGCCAGCGGTCCTCGGCGGACGGTGCCACGCCGGGCTTGTTCGGGACCGGGGCGATGGTCTCGATGTGGTCGGGCGTGACGATCTGGCTGTCGGTGACCTTGTAGACGTACCAGACGTCGAACTTCGTCTTGGCGTCGGTGACACGGACCACGATCGGGTCGCCGGGCTTGAGGTCGGCGATCTGGTTGAGCGGCTTGCCGTACGTGACACGGTGGCCGGCGACGGCGAAGTTGCCCTCGGCGCCGGGCATCGCGGTGTCCTGGTAGTGGCCGAGTCCGATGGTGTTGAGGACCTTCTCGCGGTCGGTGCCCTCGCCGATGGGACGGTTGTAGTCCGACCCGAAGCGCGGGATCTGCATCGTCCCGAACACCGTCGACAGCCCCGGCGGTTCGCTGAGGACGGGAGCGGCGTCACGGCGCTCGGTGCCGACGATCTTCTTCGGCTCCGGCTGGTCGAGCGTCTGCACGAGCTTCGACTGCTCGTTCACGGCGACGACGTCGGTCCACCAGGCGGTCCAGACGACGTACAACCCGGTGCCGGCACCGGCGATGATGAGGAGTTCGGCCAGCAGGGCGACGAGCGCGCCGCCGACGGTCTGCCGTGGTCGCCGACGTCGGGGCCGTTCGGTGCCGTCGTCGTCGCGGGCATCGTGCCGCGACGGCATCGTGTCGTGAGAGGTCACAGGGGCTCCGGATCGGTGAGGTCGGCGCAGTAGGTCTATCAGACCACGACGACGGCCCGCTGCGGGCGTCTTCCACAGCCCGGTCCGCAAATCGGTGATCGATCCTCAGCCGTCGTCCTCGCTACCGTGGTGCGGATGGAGACCGTGATCCGTCCGTTCCGCCCCACCGACACCGAGGCCGTCGTCGCGCTCTGGGAGTCGTGCGGCCTGGTCCGCCCGTGGAACGACCCCCGCCGCGACATCGCGCGGAAGGCCACCGTGCAGCCGGAACTCTTCCTGGTGGCGACCGACCGGGAGGCCGTGGTCGCCGCCGGCATGGCCGGTTTCGACGGGCACCGGGGCTGGGTCAACTACCTGGCGGTGTCGCCGGACCGGCAGGGGAGCGGACTCGGCCGGCGGCTGATGGCCGAGTTCGAGCGCCTGCTCACCGACCTCGGGTGTCCCAAGGTCAACCTGCAGGTCCGCGCCGGCAACGAGCAGGTCGTCGCCTTCTACGAGGCGCTCGGGTACGCCGACGACCACACGGTCTCGCTCGGCAAACGCCTCATCTCGGACGACGATGCCGACGCCCGTTCCAACGACGGGACCGACGCCCGCACCGGGCCCGGGATCGCCGCCGCGTCCTGAGCCGATCCGCAGGAGGACTGTCAGGCACCTCCCGGTGGACCCGGGCGGTCAGGACACCGCGAGCCCGACCGACGCCGCGAACGCCAACACGATCCCGGTCGTCTGCAGCGCGGTCAGCCGTTCGCGCAGCACGATGCCGGCGAGCACCACGGTGCCGATCGGGTACAGCGCGTTGAGGACGCTGATCACCGGCAGGGTCGACGGGTCATCGCTCGAGTGCAGGCCGGCCTGGATGAACACGTTCGCCATCGCGTCGAACACCCCGCAGCCGATCACCACGAGCACCAGGGCCCGCGTGGGCCGCACCCGCCCGGGCTGCACCTGCCCAGGCCGCACCCGCCCGGCCACGGGGCGGACGTCCGGCGTCGTCGTGGCGGCGGGCGTGCCTCCCGGCCGTGTGCCGACCCGGCCACCCAGCCGCAGGGTGACGAGGGCCGCCGCACCGAGGAGCACGACCTGCAGTGTCCGGGCGACCAGCAGGGTCGCGACCCCGGAGTCGGGCGGCGAGGCGTCGTACCCGAGCACGACCCCGCCGAAGCCGCACCCGGCGACCGCGGCGGTGACGACCCCGCGGAGGGTGAGGCGGGCGCCTCCCGGATCGGGGACCGCGGCGACGAGCACCACGGCGACCACCGCGACCACGAGCGCGACCACCCCGAGCGGCGACAGCACGGTGCCGCGGACGAGCGCGACGACGACCGGGACGACCGCGGAGAAGACGGCGGTGAGCGGGGACAGCACACTCATCGGCCCGATCGCGAGGGCCGCGTAGAGCAGGAGGACGCCGACCGCGCCGGACAGGCCCGCCACCACGCCGGCAACGACGGCCTGCTCGGAGAACCGACCGCCGAGGACCGCGAAGCCGACCAGCAGCGGGACCAGGCCGACCAGGGCCGCGACGGCCGCGACGCGCACCGGCCGGACCCGACGGGACGCCAGCCCACCGAGGAAGTCGGCGGCCCCGTAGACGAGGGCGCCACCCAGGCCGAGCAGCACGGTGATCACGGGTCCCATCCTGCCCGCACCGGTACTCTGCACGGCGTGAGCGTTCCCTACCACCGGTTGCCCCGTGTCGATGCGAACTGGCGGTGGTGGCGGCCACTGGTCGCCGTGGCGGTGTTCCTCGGCTTCTACCTGGCGTCGCAGATCGTCATCGCGATCGCGTACTTCGTGCCGATCGGCGCGCAGCGCGGACCGGCCGGGCTCACCGACCTGACGGAGAAGCTGTCTTCCGGCGCGCTCGACCCGACCGACCCGCTCATCCTGTCGCTGACGCTCGTGTCGCTCGTGGTGCTGCTGCCGGCGATCATGCTGTCCACGAAGATCGCCGGGCTCGGCCCCTACGGGCTGCTGTCGTCGGTCCGGACCCGGGTCCGCTGGGGCTGGCTCGGCTGGTGCCTGCTGCCGCTCCTGGTGCTCGCGGTCGTGATGTTCCTGTTCCAGGGCGCCGGGTACGTCGCGACCGACGGCGGCCTGCACTGGAACACCGCGGAACTCGGGCAGTCGACCGTGACCCTGCGGACGCTGACCCTGACGATCCTGCTGGTGGTCCTGCTGGTGCCGTTCCAGGCCGCGGCCGAGGAGTACGTCTTCCGCGGCTTCCTCATGCAGACGATCGGCTCGTGGATCCCGCTCCGTGCGGTCGGCGCCGTCGTCGCGGTCGCGGTGTCGACCGTGCTGTTCGCCGTCCTGCACGTGCCGAACGGCTACAACATCTGGGGCATCCTGGACGTCGGCTCGTTCGGACTGGTCGCAGCCGTCATCGTGCTGCGGACCGGCGGGCTCGAGGCCACGGTCCTGCAGCACGCGCTCAACAACATCATGATCTTCGTGCTGCAGGCCCCGGGCTGGTCGCAGGTCGACCTGACCGGCGAGGGGTCGCAGGGCAGCTGGCAGGGGTTCGTCGTGACGCTCGGCACCTCGCTGCTCTACTGGGCACTCGTCGAGCTGACGGCGTGGTGGCGGAAGCTCGACCGCCGGTTCCCCGGGCAGGAGGCGCCCCGGTTCCGTGGGCAGCCGCCGCTCTGGGCGGGTGGCCGGCAGTGGCTCCGGCCGGGAGGCGCGGGCTGGTCGGATGTGCCGGCGCGCGGCCACGAGACGGGGGCGTCCGGCGACCCGGTGCTGGTCGGGTCGGGTGCGGGCGGGCCGGCGGCGTCGGCTGTGGACAAGTCCGGTGGTGTCGGCACGCGGCCGTAGGCTCGTCGCATGAGTTCGAGTGGTGTCGCTGCGCCCGGAACCGAGGCAGCTGGGCCCCGGTCCGCTGCGCTCGACGTGCTGCAGCGGGTCTGGGGCTACGACGCCTTCCGCGGTGAACAGGCCCAGATCATCGACCGCGTGGTCGCCGGCGGGGACGCCCTCGTCCTCATGCCGACCGGCGGCGGCAAGTCGCTCTGCTACCAGGTGCCCTCGCTCGTCCGCGACGGCATCGGGGTGGTCGTCTCCCCGCTGATCGCTCTCATGCAGGACCAGGTCGACGCCCTCGCCGCCAACGGTGTGCGAGCCGCGTTCCTCAACTCCACGCAGGGACCGGACGAGCGCGCCCGGGTCGAGCGGGACATCGTCACCGGCCAGGTCGACATGCTCTACCTGGCACCCGAACGACTGAAGATCGAGTCCACGCGTTCCCTGCTCGACCGGGCCCGGATCGCGCTCTTCGCGATCGACGAGGCGCACTGTGTGGCGCAGTGGGGGCACGACTTCCGCCCGGACTACCTCGAGCTCAGCGTGCTCCACGAACGCTGGCCGGACGTCCCCCGCATCGCGCTGACGGCCACCGCGACGCCGCAGACCCACCGCGAGATCTCGGCTCGGCTCGGGCTCGACGACGCCGCGCACTTCGTCGCCGACTTCGACCGGCCGAACATCCAGTACCGGATCGAGCCGAAGACGGGCGCGATGCAGCAGCTGCTGACGTTCATCCGCACCGAGCACAGCGGCGACGCCGGCATCGTCTACTGCCTGTCCCGCAACTCGGTCGAACGCACCGCGGCGGCCCTCGTGCAGCAGGGCATCGCCGCGCTGCCGTACCACGCGGGCCTCGACGCCCGGGTGCGGGAGCGGAACCAGGCCCAGTTCCTCCGCGAGGACGGCATCGTGATGGTCGCCACCATCGCGTTCGGCATGGGCATCGACAAGCCCGACGTCCGCTTCGTCGCGCACCTCGACATGCCGAAGTCGGTCGAGGGCTACTACCAGGAGACCGGGCGTGCCGGGCGTGACGGGCTGCCCTCCACCGCGTGGCTCGCCTACGGGCTGAACGACGTCGTGCAGCAGCGCCGCATGATCGACCAGTCCGAGGGGGACGCCGCGCACCGACGGCAGCTCAGCGCGCACCTCGACGCGATGCTCGCCCTGTGCGAGACGATCGAGTGCCGCCGGGTGCGCCTGCTCGCGTACTTCGGGCAGGAGTCGTCGGCGTGCGGCAACTGCGACACGTGCCTGGCGCCGCCGGAGTCCTGGGACGGCACGGTGCCCGCGCAGAAGCTGCTCTCCACCATCGTGCGGCTCGACCGCGAGCGCGGCCAGCGCTACGGCGTCGCGCACCTGGTCGACATCCTCACCGGCAAGCAGTCGCCCCGCGTGACCGAACTCGGGCACGACTCCCTGGCCACGTTCGGCATCGGGCAGGACCTTTCCGACGCCGACTGGAAGGCCGTCGCCCGACAGCTGCTGGCGCAGGGGTACGTCGCGGTGTCCGGCGACGGGTACGGCACGCTCGTCCTCAGTCCGACGAGCGCCGAGGTGCTGGCCGGCCGGGTCGAGGTCCGGATGCGCCGCGACCCCGTGAAGACCCCGCGTGCCGGTCGGAGCCGTCGCACCGCCGTGGTGTCGGACATGCCGCAGGAGGCGATGCCGCTGTTCGAGTCGCTGCGGCAGTGGCGTGCCGGGCAGGCGCGCGAGCAGGGGGTCCCCGCGTACGTCGTGTTCAACGACGCCACCCTGCGTGGGATCGCCGCGGTGAAGCCCGCCGACCTCGACGAGCTGTCGGAGATCTCGGGCGTCGGTGCGGCGAAGCTCGAGTCCTACGGGCGGGCCGTCCTCACCGTCGTGGCGGCCGCCGTCTGACCCATGCCGCTCGGGGCATGTCGCCCCCGGGCCCGTCATTACACTCGGTACCTCCCGCCCACCAGGAGGCCGTGTGTCCCGTTCGACGAAGCCCGCCACCGTGCTCGGGCGCGCCGTGGTGGCGCCGCTCGCACGACTGCTGTGGCGGCCCGAGGTGGTCGGTCGGAAGAACGTCCCGAAGCGCGGTCCGGTGATCCTGGCGAGCAACCACCGGTCCTTCATCGACTCCCCGACGATCACGCTCCTGGCGCCGCGCAAGGTGTCGTTCCTCGCGAAGCAGGAGTACTTCACCGGCACGGGCTTCCGCGGTGCACTGTCGCGCGCGTTCTTCTCCGGCATCGGTGCGATCGGCGTCGAGCGGGGTGCCGGAGCCGCCGCGCAACAGGCCCTGGACCTCGGGCTCGCGCGGCTGGAGGCGGGCGAGGCCTTCGCGATCTACCCCGAGGGCACCCGTTCGCTCGACGGTCGGCTCTACAGGGGCCGGACCGGGGTGGCGTGGCTCGCCCTGACGAGCGGGGCGCCGGTGGTCCCCGTCGCCCTCACCGGCACCGAGCACGTGCAGCCCGTCGGGTCGCGGGTGCCCCGGCTGGCCCGGGTGCGGATCGAGTTCGGCGAGCCGATGGACCTGTCCGGCTTCGGCGCCGCGAGCTCGGGCCGTGCGCGGCTCCAGGCGACGGACGCGGTGACGGCGGCGATCCAGGCACTCAGCGGTCAGGAGCCGGCCGGCGTGTACAACGAGCCGCCGACGACGATCGTGGAACGGGTCAAGCGGATGCTGCACCACGACGACCGCGGGGACGCGCAACCCGACTGACGTGGACTATTGCACATGTGAAATATGCATACTATGCTCGGTCCGGCTCGTCGGGATCAGCATCGACGAGTCGCCCGAATCCGCCAGGGAAAGGCCCGTCATGTCCTCCACGCCCCTCTTCGACGCGATCGCCCGCCGCAGTGCGCAGCCCGGCGCTGCCGCGTCTGCCCCGACCGCCGCGTCTGCCCCGACCGCCGCGTCCGCCCGGACCCACGCGCCCACCACGATCGCCCGGTCGGCCTCGACCGCGCCGGCAGTCCGTCTCGACGCACCGGCCGGTCTGACCGTGCCCAGTGTCGACGTGGCCGCGGTGCCCGGCCCCGCGACCCCTGTCCCGTCATCGCCGCTCGCCGTCGTCCCGGCGGACCTGGTCGAGATGATCGACGGGATCCCCGCGAGCCTCCGCGCCTCCCTCGCCCGTGAGCACGTCGTCTGCCAGGAGCAGCTGCCCCTGGTCGAAGCGGTCGTCGACGCCGTGACCCGCGCGGTCGTCGACGCCGTCGCGATCGAGGTCGAGCGGATCGTCGCCAGCGGCGTCGTCCGCGGCTGAGCCGGCGACGTGTCGTCGTCCATCCCGGTGCAGTACGGGTCCCGTCGGGCCCGTCGCACCGCAGAGGCCCTCCCGGGCACCCGTCGATCGCACGCCGGTCGATCGGACGCCCACCGACCACACGCCGGCCGACCGGACGCCAGCCGGCCGCAGGCCCACCGATCGGGCGCCCGTCGTTCCAGCCTCCGTGCACCGCGACGATCGGCGGGGAGCGCCGCGCACCGGCCGACGAGCCGGCCGCACCGCCGGTTCCGGCCCGGGGTCGCGCTGACGGTCTCACTCGTCCGGGCGTCGATCGTCGCCGCGGCGCACGACGTCCGACAGCACTGCTGGGCCCGTCGTGGCCTCGCACTGACGTCGATCGCCCTCGCGGCCTGCCTGGTCGTCACCGACACCGCGCCCCGGTCGGCGATCGCCGCCCCGGTCGAGGCCCTCGCCCCGGGCCCGCCGAACCAGGACTTCCGGGTGCACGGGACCGCCCCGGACACCACGGCCCGCGCGGACTTCGCCGTGGTCGGACGGACCACCGACGGGGTGCTGCTCGCCCGGACGCCCGGGTCGACCGTCGCCGCTGCCCGTCCGGTCGCGGGCACGATCCCCTCGGCCGGCAACTTCGGTGGTCGGAACGTCGCCGGGTGCGCCGCGTGTTCGACGAGTCACCAGGGCACGGACTTCGCCGCCGCGAGCGGGACGCCCGTCGTCGCCGTGATGTCCGGCACCGTCGAGTCCGCCGGGGTGTTCGGCGGCTACGGCAACCAGGTGCTGCTCCGGCACCCGGACGGCACCCAGACGCGCTACGGCCACCTCTCGGTCATCGGCGTCCGACCCGGTCAGACGGTCGGGGTCGGGGAACGCATCGGCGCGGTCGGCAGCACCGGGGTCTCGACCGGCCCGCACCTGCACTTCGAGGTGATCCTGGGTGGCCGTCCGGTCGACCCCGAACCGTGGCTGGCCGCGCGGGGTCTCCTGCACTGACGGGCGTCGTCTGACTTCTCTCCACAGGTGCTCCGCTGCTGCGTCGGCGTCCCGGGAAGCCGCGTAGCGTCGACCTCGTCGTGGCACGGAGCCACGCGGTGAGGAGACCACGGTGCGCGTGTCGGTGTTGGGAACCGGAGCGATGGGAGCAGGCGTCGCACAGTCGCTGCTCCGAGCGGGGCACGACGTCACGGTGTGGAACCGCACCGCGGACCGCGCCCGGCCGCTCGGCGAGCACGGCGCGGCGGTCGTCACCGACGCTGCCGAGGCGGTGTCCGGGGCCCAGGTCGTCCTGCTGACCCTGTTCGACACCGACGCGGTGGTCGATGTCCTCGAGCACGCCGCCGGTGACGCTCCGGAGGACGCCGTCTGGGTGCAGGCGTCGACGATCGGGGTCGCCGGCACCGAGACCGTCGTCCAGCTCGCCGCGAAGTACGGCATCACCCTGGTCGAGGCGATGATGCTCGGCACCAAGGCCCCGGCCGAACAGGGCAAGCTCACCATGCTCGTCGCCGGCGCTGACCAGTCGGTGTCGCTCGTCGGCCCGGTGCTGGACGCGATCAGCGCGAAGGTCGTCCGTGCGGGCGACCAGGTCGGACAGGGCACGGCGCTCAAGCTCGCCGCCAACGCGTGGATCGCGTCGATCACCGCTGCGACGGGGCAGTCGCTCGCCATCGCCCGCGCGCTCGGACTCGACCCGCAGCTGTTCCTCGACGCGATCGACGGCTCGGCCAGCGACTCGGCCTACGCCCACACCAAGGGCGCGGCGATGATCGCGGGGGAGTACCCCGCGCAGTTCGCACTCGACGGCCTCCGCAAGGACATCGGCCTCATCACGGATGCGGCACGGGGCGCGGACGTCGACACGACGCTGCTCGACGCCCTCGGCCGCGTCTACGCCGAAGCCAGCGCGGCCGGACACGGCGGCGACGACATCGCGGCGGTCGGCACCGCGTTCTGACCGGCGCCGGTGCGGACCGGAGACGGTCCGCACCGGCGACGACGAGTTCGGGAAGACGACAGGTCGGGCGAGACGACGGGGCCGGAGAGCCGTCCGGTCCGGGGCGGGGTCAGGCGCGGCGGAACAGATCGCGCAGCCGCCGGGCGAACCGGCTGACCGACTCGTCGTTCAGCGTGTTCGCGAGGTCGAAGGCCTCCCGCGTCGGATCCGCTCCGTCACGGATGCGCCGGAGCGCGGCATCGGCCCGGGCGCGGGCGTCGAGCTCGGCCGCGGGCATGTCGTCCTCGGGCTCGCGCATCGTCTCAGCGTACGCCGGGGTCCTCGGCGGCCGGCCTGACGGAGAGTTCGCGCTCCGGCTCAGTCCTGGTCGAGGTCGGTGTCGTCGACCGCGCCGGCCATCTGCTGCAGGAACGCCACGACGACGGCCATGTCCTCGGGCGGCAGGTGCTGGGCGACCTCGACGGCCCGGGAGTCCAGGTCACCGATGACGGCCAGGGCCCGACGCATCGACTTGCCGGTCGCGGTGAGGATGACGCCGCGTCGGTCGCCCGGGTCCGCGTGCCGCTCGACGTGGCCGGAGCGGACGAGCCGGTCAACGAGCGCCGAGGTCGACGCTGCGGTGATGCCGAGGCGCTCCGCGAGTTCCTTCGAGTTGACGGTCCGGCCGGAGGTCTCGGCGTCGACGAGCACCCGCAGGGCCATCAACGCGTTCTCACCGATCCCGAGTTCCTCACGCACGCGACGCTGGGCAGAACTCTCGGCAGTGCGGTACCGACGCAGGGCGTTCAACACGTCCACTGCGTCGACCCGGGAGTCCTCGCCGTACCAGAACCCCGGGGCTGCTGTCGTCACCTCGGAAGTCATACGGACAATGCTAGACGCTCTAGTTAGTTTGTCTAGCGAGCGTGATGACTTGCACGCTCAGCGTCCAGGGTGCGGCCAGGCGGCGTCCCCCGAACGCCCGCAGGACTGACTTCCGCTCATCCTCGCGGTCCGACGCAACACCGGTGACGCGGCTCGGAAACACCCCGGCAACGAGCCCTCAGTAGGTTCGCCGCATGCAGGAGTCGCCGTGCTGAACCGACTCGCCAGGAGCGTCCACAGTGTCGGGGGCGCGGTCGAGCGGACGGACGTCGTCGCGCGCCTGCTCGACGTGCACCTGGCACGGCGGGACCCGTCGTCCGACGACCCGGGCGTCGGGCGGGACCTCCGGACCGTGGTCGGGGCGGCGGTGCTGCCGGATGCCGACCTCAGTCCGGCGGCGACCCTCGACGCCCTGGCCCTCGACCGCCACGAACCGGCGTCGATCGCCGCGGCCGTCGCCATCGCACGGGACGACGCCCGTCGGGCACGGGACGTCGTGTCCACCGAACTCTGGGACTGCCTCAACACGACGCGCTCCCGGCTGCCGCGGAAGATCGTCGGCGAGAAGGCGCACGAGTTCCTCGGCTGGGTCCGCGAGCGCAGCGCCCTGGCCGTCGGCGTGGTCGACGGGGACGTCAGCCGCGACGAGGTGTGGGAGTTCTTCACGCTCGGCCGCTCCCTGGCCCGCTTGACCGTGACCGCACGGATGCTCGCCTCGGACCTGCTCGACCCGGGCTCGGCGACGTCGTGGGCGACCGCGCTCCGTGCCTGCGGGGCGGGGGAGGCGTTCCACCGGGAGTTCCGACACGGCAGCACCTCGGCGGACGCGGCCGCGTTCCTCCTGCTCGACGAGCACAGCCCTCGTTCGCTGCTGTTCCTGGCCCGTCGCAGTGAGGGGTGCCTCGACGACCTGGTCGGCGTGCACCTGGCGGACGAGGTCCGGGCGTTCGGCGCGGCCCGGGCCGAGCTCGAGACGGTGACGCCGGAGACCGCCGTCGACGCTGCCCGGACGGCAGGCTCGAGGCTGGCCGCGGCCGCGGAGGCCGTCACGGCCGCCCTGGACCGCCGGGTGTTCACCGCACCGGAGCCCGCGCTCTGACACGGGCCGTGTGCGACACGGGCCCGCGCACGGGCACGGGCACGGGCTCTAGACCGGACTTGACCGTTCCACCACGGCCTCGTCGTGCTCCAGGTCCCGCCGCACGGCTGCCCGGGCGGCCCGTGTGCCCGGCGCCGGGACGACGACGGGCAGTGATCGGGTGACCGCCAGGTGCAGGCGGTTGTCCGCGTCGTAGCGCAGCCGGACGTGCTGGAACCGGACGAGCCAGACGAGCGCGATCGCCAGCGCGACGAAGCCCGACATCGCGCCGACCCCGATCGCCCACCGCGGCCCCCAGGCATCGGCGACCGCGCCGACGATCGGGGCACCGAGCGGGGTGCCGCCGGCGAAGACCGCCATGTAGAGGGCCATCACCCGGCCGCGCATCGCCGGCTCGGTGGTGGTCTGCACGAGGGCGTTCGCCGTGGTCATGAAGGTCAGCGAGGCGAGCCCGAGGAAGGCGAGCAGGATCGCGAACGTCCAGTACGTGGGCGCGAAGGCCGCGGCGGTGCAGGCGAGTCCGAACCCGCCCGCCGCGATGGTCAGCGTGCGCATCCGGGGGACCTCGCGCCGCGCCGACAGCAGGGCACCGAGCACCGATCCGACCGCCATCACCGAGTTGAGCAGGCCGAACTCGCCGGCACCGCGGTGGAACTCCACACGCGCCATCGTCGAGGTGAAGATCGCGAAGTTCACGCCGAAGGTCCCGACGACGAAGATCATGCAGAGCACCACGATGATGTCCGGTCTGGTGCGGACGTACCGGAAGCCCGCGATCAGCTGCCCCTTGCCGCGTGGGGCCCGTGCCCGGTCGGCGAGCTGCGCCGGGTCGACGAACCGCAGCGCGATGAGGACGGCCAGGAACGACCCGGCGTTGATGACGAACACCCACCCGGAGCCGATCGCCGCGATGAGCACACCGGCGACGGCGGGGCCGATGAGCCGGGCGGCGTTGAACGACGCCGAGTTGAGTGCGACGGCGTTCGCGACCTGCTCGCCCGTGACGACGTCGGACACGAAGGCCTGGCGGACCGGGGTGTCGAACGCGGCGACGACCCCGAGTGCGAGCGCGAACCCGTAGAGGGACCAGAGCGTCGCGGTGTCGGTGAGCACCATGACGGCGAGCCCGAGGCCGAGCAGCCCCATCAGCCCCTGCGTCAGCATGAGCATCCGGCGTCGGTCGAAGCGGTCGGCGACCAGCCCGGTCCAGGGGAGCAGGACCAGCTGGGGCCCGAACTGCAGCGCCATGGTGACCCCGACGGCGACGGCGTCGTCGTGGGTCAGCTGGGTGAGGACGAGCCAGTCCTGGGCGGTGCGCTGCATCCACGTGCCGATGTTCGACACGAGGGCACCGGCGAACCAGATGCGGTAGTTGCGTCCCGAGAGGGACCGGAACATGGCACTCACTGGGCGGCGAGCCTCCGGAGGATGTCGGTGGCGGCGGTGAGGGTCTTCCGCTCCGCCGGGGTGAGGGCCGCGAGGCGCGGGGTGAGCCAGCCGTCGCGACGCTGCCGGGTCTCGGTGACCAGGTCGTCGCCGTCGGCGGTCGGGCAGAGCAGGACCTTGCGGCGGTCGTCGCCGTGGCCGTCCTTCGTGAGCAGGCCGCGGTCGAGGAGGGCCGTGACGGTCTTGGTCATCGAGGGTGGGGTGACGCCCTCGCGGCGGCTGAGGTCGGCGAGGCTCATCGCGCCCTCGCGGTGCAGCAGGGCGAGGGCGGAGAACTGGGCGTCGCTGACGGTCGTGTCGGCCTTCTGCGCCCGCAGGGTCCGGGACAGCCGGTTCACGGCGATCCGGACGTCGCTGGCGAGCGAAGGATCCGGCGACGGGCGACGACGCGCGGCGGTGGGGAGCGGGTCGGTGACGGTCACGAGTCGTTAGCCTAGCTCATTAGTTCAGCGAACGAACCGGTTCAGCCCGATCGTGCAGCGAACCGTCCACAGCCCGCCCGACGAACCCCCGGGCGACGGGCGTAGAGTGGGAGCCTGGACAACAGGTGTTGCCCAATCGACACGGGCCGGAAGGCACGGGAGGAGCAGGACAGATGAACGGGTTCGAGGGCAAGGTCGCCATCGTCACCGGTGGTGGCAGCGGCATCGGTGAGTCGATCGCGAAGGAGCTCGCGGCAGCGGGAGCCTCCGTCGTCGTCACGGACATCAAGCAGGAGGCCGCCGAGCGCGTCGTCGCCGAGATCGAGCAGGCCGGTGGCACCGCGGCCGCCGTCTCCGCGAACTCGTCGATCGCCGCGGACAACGAGCGTGCCGTCCAGTTCGCCGTCGACACCTACGGCGCCCTGCACCTGGCCGTCAACAACGCCGGCATCGGCGCGGCACCCCAGCCGATCGGCGAGTACGACGTCGCAGCCTGGGACCGCGTCCGCGCCGTCGACCTCGACGGCGTCTTCTACGGCCTGCGCTACGAGATCCCGGCGATCCTCGCGGCCGGTGGCGGAGCGATCGTCAACATGTCGTCGGTCCTCGGATCGGTCGGCCTCGCGAACAACGCCGCCTACGTCGCGTCGAAGCACGCCCTCGTCGGCCTGACCAAGGTCGCCGCGCTCGAGTACACGGCGAAGGGCGTCCGCACGAACGCCGTCGGCCCGGGCTTCATCGACACCCCGCTGGTCCGCTCGTCGCTGAGCAGCGACGAACTCGCCGGCCTCGAGGCGCAGCACGCCGCCGGACGCCTCGGCACCGACGCCGAGGTCGCCGCACTCGTCCTGTTCCTGCTCAGCGACCAGGCGTCGTTCATCAGCGGCAGCTACCACCTGGTCGACGGCGGCTACTCCGCGCACTGACCGGGAACCCGCGCGACGCGGGTCCGGACGGGAGGCCCGGCGGACGTGAGCAGACCCGCTCACGTCCGCCGGGCCTCCCGTCCGTCAGCCGACCGTCTGCGTCAGTCCGCCGCCCGCGTCAGCCGGCCGCCCGCGTCAGCCGGCCGCCCGCGTCAGGATCGCGTCCTGCGGGAGGAGCGCGTGCACACCCCAGGTACGGTTGGCGACCTGGGTGACCCGCATGCTGACGGCGACGCTCGCCATGCCGAGTGCCTCGGCGCGTGTGATGTCGTACGTGCGGGCCATCCAGTCGACCATCCGGTCGAGCGCCGTCGTCGTCGCCGCGTTGAGGTCGGCGTCGAACCCGAACGTGATGCGTCCCGCCGGGGTGTCGGCGTGGATGCCGTCGACCGGGGACTCGTCGAGCAGGGTCAGCGTCATGGTGGTCGTCATGCCGCACTCGACGGCGGTGCCGGAGACCTCGCCGTCGCCCTGGGCCGCGTGACCGTCACCGATCGACAGCAGCGCCTCCGGGACGGTGACCGGCAGGTACAGGGTGGCGCCGGCGACGAGCTCCCGGCAGTCGATGTTGCCCCCGCCGAGCGGTCGCGGTGGGATCGTCGAGTGCTCACCCGTCGGCTCCGGCGGCAGTCCGACCAGGCCGAGGAACGGAGCGGTCCGCACACCGAGGCCGAGCTGGTTGTGGGCCGTGCCCGCGGTCCGGTCGACGTCCCAGAGCAGCGGGCCGCGCGCGGCCGGGTCGGCCAGACCGAGGGCACGGTTCAGCGGGGTGTCGACGCCGCCCGAGCCGGTGTAGCCCCAGTCGTCCGGCACCAGCTCGTCGAACCGGACTGCGAGCACCTGCCCGGGCCGGGCGCCGGCGACGGCGATCGGACCGAGCAGGCAGTGGCCGCGGCGGGAGGCGATGAGCGTCGGGGCCTCGGCTCCCGGCTCCGACAGCCGTTCGGTGTACCCGGCGGCGCTGAGGGTGTGGACCGTGACGGTGTCGCCTGGTTCGACGGTCAGCACCGGCGCTCGCTCGGCGGTCAGGACGTCGACGGCGGTGTCGGAGGTGGTCTCGATGCGGTGGTGGGTCACCGGCCGATCATCCCAGGCGCGGCTCCGGGCGGGCGGAGCCGGGCGTCGGACGCCGGACGCCGGACGCCGGCGTCAGTGGAACTGCGGGATCGTCATCCAGATGCCGTACAGGACCGCCGCGATGCACAGCGCGAAGCAGACGCCCGCGCCCAGGTACGCGACCGGCGGCGTCGTGCCGGACCGCTGCGTCTCCTCGGAGTACTGCGTCTTCTCGCCCGCGGCGTCAGCGGGCTGACCGGTGCCGAGCAGTCGCAGCCCGAGCGTGTAGAGCAGCACCACGCCGACGGCGGCGACGAAGCCGACCCCCGCGACGGTGCCGATGGCGGTGAAGTCGATGTCCATCGGTGTCCCTCTCAGTTCCCGGCGGCCACGGGCTCGCGCTCCGCGGTGCCCTCGTGGACGTCGTCCGCGCTGATCGGCTTGCGCCGGGCGAGGAAGTAGAACGTGAGTCCGCCGGCCAGCGCCAGCAGTGCCACGACGACCAGGCCGATCGACGAGGTCGAGGCCAGCCAGGTCGCGAGTCCGCCGACGACCGCGGCCGACGGCAGCGTGATGACCCACGCGATGACGATCTTGCCGACGACGCCCCAGTGGACGTCCGCCAGCTTCTTGCCGAGCCCCGACCCGATGACCGACCCGCTCGTCACGTGCGTGGTCGACAGCGCGAAGCCCAGGTGCGAGGAGACCAGGATCGTCGCGGCCGAACTGGTCTCCGCCGCGAAGCCCTGCGGGGACTGCACGTCCGAGATCTTCTTGCCGACGGTCTGCATGATGCGCCAGCCGCCCATGTAGGTGCCGAGGGCGATCGCGAGACCGCAGGCCAGGATCACCCAGAGCTCCGGACCGGTACCGGCGCCCTGGTAGCCCGCGGCGATCAGGGTCAGCGTGATGACACCCATCGTCTTCTGCGCGTCGTTCGTGCCGTGCGCCAGGGACACCAGCGAGGCGGAGATCGTCTGCCCGTGCCGGAAGCCCGTCGCGGCACCGTGCGTGGTGGCGTTCTTGGTCAGGCGGTAGGCGAAGTACGTCGCGACCAGGGCGATCACGCCCGCGATGACGGGGGAGAGCAGCGCCGGCAGCACGACCTTCGAGACCACCGTGGTCCAGTCGACCGAGTTCAGCCCGGCGCCGATGATCGACGCCCCGATCAGCCCGCCGAACAGCGCGTGCGTGGACGACGACGGCAGCCCGAAGTACCAGGTCGCCAGGTTCCAGAGCACCGCCCCGACCAGTCCCGCGAAGATCATCGTCGGCGAGATGTGGATGCCGTCCTGACCCTCGCGGATGATCCCCTGCGAGACGGTCTTCGCCACCTCGGTGGACAGGAACGCACCGACCAGGTTGAGCACGGCGGAGATGATGACGGCGGTGCGGGGTTTGAGGGCACCCGTGGCCACCGAGGTGGCCATGGCGTTCGCGGTGTCGTGGAACCCGTTCGTGAAGTCGAACACGAGGGCCACCACGATCACCAACACGACTGTGACGAGGACGTCCATGCGCGAGACGCTATGCCCCGGGGAGGCGACCCCGGGTGAACGCCGGGTGAACAGGTCCGGGGTCTGCCAGGATGCTGCCGTGCCCACGTTCTCCGCCGCCCGCGGCGACTCCTCGTTCATCGACGCCCACGGTGTCGAGATCGTCTACTCGACCTGGCGTGCCGGCAAGCCGCGGGGCGTCGTGCAGATCGCACACGGGGTCGGGGAGCACGGCCTCCGGTACGAGCCGCTCGCGCAGGACCTGGTCCGCGCGGGGTGGACCGTGCAGGTGAACGACCATCGCGGGCACGGCCGCACCGGCCTGGGGCAGTGGGACGGCGACCACACCAAGCTCGGTCGTCTCGGGCCGGGCGGGCTCCGGGCCGCGATCGCCGCCGTCGAGCAGATGACCGCGGTCGCGAAGGCCGACGACCCCGGTCTGCCGGTCGTGCTGCTCGGCCACTCGTGGGGCTCCCTGATGGCGCAGCGGATCGTGAACACCTCGTCCGAGCAGTACGCCGGCGTGGTCCTGTCGGGCAGCGCGCTCCGCGTCCCCGGGCTGATGAACGGCGGCGACCTCAACCGGCGGCACGCAGCGTCCGGCCCGACGAAGCACGAGTGGCTCACCCGGGACCGCGCCGTCATCGAGGCGATCGGGCTCGACCCGCTGGTCGTCGAGGCGGACGTCATCGGCCTGTTCGGGCTGCCCGACACCCTGCGGTTGCTCGGTCTGCCGCGCCGACGGATCCCGCACGACCTGCCGGTGCTGCTGCAGGTCGGCTCGGACGACTCCCTCGGCGGGCCCCGCTCGGTCGAGTTGCTCGCCCGCGCGTACCGGCGGCGTGGGCGGCTCTCCGACGTCACCGTGCAGGTCTACGACGGGGCGCGGCACGAGGTCTACAAGGAGACGAACCGGGACGAGGTGGTCGCCGACCTCGTCGCGTGGCTCGACCGGGCCGTCCCGCGGCGCTGAACACGGTCGCGCCTGTCGGACGGGAGGCACGTGCCGGGCCCGCCACGGGCCTCCCGGAATAGGGTGGCGGCATGCACGGTGAGTACAAGGTCCCCGGAGGCAAGCTGGTCGTCGTCGACCTGGAGGTCGTCGACGGCAAGATCGACCAGTTCCGCCTGGCGGGTGACTTCTTCCTCGAGCCCGACGACGCGCTGCCGCTGATCGACCAGGCGGTCGACGGCCTGCGCGCCGACACGGACGCGGCCGGCATCGCCGCCGCCGTCCGGCACGCACTGCCCGAGGACGCCGTCCTGCTCGGCTTCACGCCCGAGTCCGTCGGGGTCGCGGTCCGCCGGGCGCTGTCGCGGGCCTCGTCGTGGCGGGACTACGAGTGGCAGGTCATCCACGAGGGGCCGATCAGCCCGAACGAGCACCTGGCGCTCGACCAGGTCCTCACCGAAGAGGTCGGGGCCGGACGCCGCGGGCCCACCCTGCGGATCTGGGAGTGGGACCAGCCGGCCGTCGTGATCGGCTCGTTCCAGTCGCTGAAGAACGAGGTCGACCCGGCCGGAGCCGAGAAGTACGGCGTGCAGGTCGTCCGCCGCATCTCCGGCGGCGGCGCGATGTTCATGGACGCCGGCGCGATCATCTCGTACTCGCTGTACGTGCCGACCGAACTCGTGCAGGGCATGACGTTCGCCGACTCGTACGCGTACCTGGACGAGTGGGTGATCGAGGCGCTGAAGTCGCTCGGCATCGACGCGTACTACCAGCCGCTCAACGACATCACCTCGACCAAGGGCAAGATCGGCGGCGCCGCGCAGAAGCGCCTGGGCACCGGGTCGCTGCTGCACCACGCCACCATGAGCTACGACATGGACGGCGAGAAGATGGTCGAGGTCCTCCGGATCGGCCGCGAGAAGATGAGCGACAAGGGGACGACGAGCGCTGCGAAGCGGGTCGACCCGCTGCGGTCGCAGACCGGACTGAGCCGGGCGGAGATCATCGACCGGCTCGTCGGCACGTTCACGACGCTGTACGGCGCGACCGAGGGGCACGTGACGGACGCCGAGCGGCAGAAGGCGCAGGAGCTCGTCGACACGAAGTTCGCGACGCGGGAGTGGCTCGAGCGCGTGCCCTGAGCGCGGGGCCGCGGGTGCGCGCGGCGGAGGCTGCGCCCGCCGAGTTTCGCGCTGAGCGACAGGGCTCGGGCGCGAGGTGGCGCGCGGTGTCGCTGGGCGCGAATCTCGGTGCGGGCAGTGCGGTGCCGTCCGTGCGGATCACGAGGATCAGCCGCGCGGCGGATGTCCTCCGCCGGACGGCCACGTAACGTCGCTGCCGTGAACTGGTTGATCTTCCTGGGGGCGGTGGCCGCTGCGGTCGTCGTGATGTGGATCGCCGACCGCGTGGGCTGGATCGACCTGTCGAACAAGTCCACACGCGGGGGCGGATCCGGTGGCGTCGTGTCGATGATGGACGAGGTGTTCGCGCCGACCCGACACGAGACGCAAGCCGAGTACGAGCGGCAGGCGCGCCTCCCGCGAGAGGCGCCGACGCCCTCGCGCGACGACCACGACCTGCTCAGCGGCACCGTGCTCATCCGCGTGCCGTCGGCGCGGGCCGGCAGCGGCGCGCACCGGGCCGGCACGCACGACCGCTCGTACTGAGACGCGCGCGACCCGTCGGGCGGCGCCGGCGGAGGTCGTCGGGCTCGCTGCCGACGCTGCTCAGCGCGAGAGCAGGTCCTGGTGGTCCGGGTGGCGGTCCAACCACGCGGCGACGTAGCTGCACTCGGCGACGACCCGGCGTTCAGAGTTCGCCCGCACGTCGTCCAGGGCGTGCTCGACGAGGATCGAGGCGTGCCCGCCACCCCGGTGCTCCGGGTCGACCTCGGTGTGCACGAAGTGGATCGCGTCGCCGTCGATCTCGTACGCGGCGAGGCCGATGACGGTGCCGTCCTCGACGAGGGAGTACTGGTTCTGGTCGGTGTCGTTGCGGACTTCGAGACTCATCCTCCGGACGCTACGCCGGACACCTCCCGCGACACGCAACGTGGGCGGCTGCACACCGCGGAGTACCGCTGCGTGCAACCGCCCACGTTGCGTTCCGCGAGGGGCTAGCCGGCCGTGTGCCGACCGTGCGGGTGCTCGTCGGCCGGCGGTTCGGTGTCGCCGGCGGCGTGGGCGCCGTGCTGCGTCCGGATCGCACCGGTCGCTGCGGGAGGCTCGTCCACCGGTGTCGACGACGAGTGCGCTCCGTGGGTGGACGCGTGGGGCAGGGGTGCCCGGGTGTCGTCCGTCGACGTCACAGTGGTGGTCGACGTCGCACTCGTGGTCGTCGGCAGGACCGAGACCGGCGATCCACCGGCCGAGCGGGCCGAGCGCGGCTGCGCGGGCACGTCCGGCGAGGTCGGCACGATCGACATCGACCCGGTGTCCGGCGAGACGAGCGAGCCGGAACCGGCCGCCGCCTGCTGGGCGTCGACGGTCAGACGGTCGTCGTCGGCGGTCTTCCGCGCGGCGTCGGCCTGCTCCTGCAGCGCCGAGGTCTTGCGGAGCGGCGGCACCTTGAAGAACCAGGTGAGGACGAATGCCAGCAGGATGACCGCGAGGCCGACCCAGTAGACCGTGACCGCCGAGTCGCTGAAGCCGACCAGGAACGGACGGCTCAGACGCTTGTCGGAACCGTTGAGGAACGACGTGTCGTTGGTGGACGACGTGCTCGTCGAGGTGCCGCCCTTGCCGTCACGCAGCTGGTCGACGAGCTTCGGTGCGACCGTGTCGACGATGTTGCTGCGCTGCGAGGCGTTGGAGTAGTCGACCTGCAGGGTGCCGTCGACGACGTCCGCGCCGACCTTGGCGGCCGCGGTCTGCAGCGCCTGCTGCTCGGCGTCGCCCTTCGCGTCGGCGACCTGCTGGGCGATGACCGTCTCGGCGGCCGCGGCGGGGATCGTGCCCGCGTCGACCTGCTGCTGCACGGCGGCGGTCACCTGCTTCGTCACGGCCTGGTCGGCTGCCTGCTTCGCCTGCACGGCGCCCTGGTCGAGGCCGTCCTGGACGTTCTTCTTGATCGGGGTGACGATCGGGTCCCAGATCTGGTTCATCACGCCCTTGTTCGCCTCGGCGTTCGCCACCGCGGGGTTCAGGGCGGCGTTCAGGGCGCTCTTCAGGTCGGACTCGTTCTGCAGCGCACCGGTGATGTTCGTCGGCATCAGGCTGAACAGCACCGACAGCAGCACCGCGGTGCCCATCGTGCCGCCGATCTGGCGGAAGAACGTGGCGGCACTGGTGGCGACGCCGATGTCCCGCGGGGAGACGGAGTTCTGCGCGGCGAGGGTCAGCGTCTGCATGAGCTGACCGAGCCCGAGACCGATGAGGAACATGCCGGTCATCAGGAACCAGAGCGGCCGGTCCGCGGTGAGGAAGGTCAGGACCGTGTACCCGACGGCGGTGAAGGCCGTACCGGTGACCGGGAAGATCCGGTACTTGCCGGTACGGGACACGATCTGACCGGAGGCGATCGACGAGATCATCAGGCCGAGGACCATCGGGAGCATGGCGAACCCGGACTCGGTCGGCGTCACGCCCTTGACGATCTGCAGGTACAGCGGGATGGTCAGCATCGCGCCGAACATGCCGAAGCCGATGAGCACCGACAGCACGGCCGCCATCGAGAACACGTGCGAGCTGAAGAGCTTCAGCGGCAGGATCGCGTCGTCGCCCATCGCCCGCTCGACGATGACGAACGCGATCAGCCCGAGCGCACCCACCCCGTAGCAGGCCAGGGCACCGGGGGAGCCCCAACCCCACTCACGACCCTGCTCCGCGATGAGGAGCAGCGGCACGAGCGTCACGATGACGAGGGACGCGCCCCACCAGTCGATGCGGGGCTTGCGGCGCTCGCCGTACTTCGGCAGGTGCAGGAAGGTCAGCACCATGAACAGCGCGATGATGCCGATCGGGACGTTGATCAGGAAGACCCAGCGCCATCCGGAGATGAAGAGGAGCTCGTTCGCGCCGGCGAAGACACCGCCGACGAGCGGGCCGATGACGGACGAGATGCCGAACACGGCCAGGAAGTAGCCCTGGTACTTGGCACGCTCACGCGGCGCGAGCATGTCGCCCATGATCGCGAGCGGCAGGGACATCAGGCCACCCGCGCCGAGACCCTGCAGGGCACGGAACCCGGCGAGCATGAGCATCGACGTCGAGAACGACGCGGCGAGCGAGCCGAGGATGAAGATCGCGATCGCCGTGATGAACAGCGGGCGTCGGCCGAAGAGGTCGGACAGCTTGCCGTAGATGGGCGTCGTGATCGTCGAGGCGATGAGGTACCCGGTGGTGACCCACGCCTGCTGGTCGAGACCGTGCAGGTCGTCGCCGATGGTGCGGATCGCCGTGCCCACGATCGTCTGGTCGAGGGCGCCCAGGAACATACCGGCCATCAGGCCGTAGATCACGAGCAGGATCTGGCGGTGGTTCATCACGACGTTCGACGACGTCGTGGGGGCCGCGGGTGCGGTCGCGGTCTGTGTCATGTGCGGGACTCCCGAAGATTTTGCGCTGCGTGCAAAGTTACAACTCGGGCAACGGCAGCGCGCACTGGGAACGCGTTCCTGTGGAGATCGGCAGCCGTCCACAGCGTGATGTGGGGCAGACCTCCGGGGTGGCCGGCGGGGACCCGTCAGGCGACGGCTTGCTCCAGGGCCTCTTGGAACCGCTCGTCGACCTCGATGCGGAGTTCGCCGGTCTCCTGGTCGAACGACGAGACGGTGGACACCTGGTCGTGACGGGAGAACAGCAGGTGCGGGCTGAGGAGCCCACCGGGTAGCCCGGCGTCCTCGTCGCCGAGGATCCGCACGAGCAGGCCGGCGAGTGTCTGGATCGCCTGCAGGCTGTCCGCGTCGCGGATCGGGACGGCGAGCAGCAGGTGCCGGTGCGGGACGGCGAACACGGTGCCGAACGGGGCGGCACCGAACAGGGCGGGCAGGTTGACGGCCTTCGACGCGGTGAACAGCGACTCGCCCTCGACGAGGTGCACGCCCGGCGCGAGCTCGGCGTTCGCGTCCACCGGTTCGGCGTCCGTGTTGAAGCGGGCCATCGCCCAGAGTTCGTCCGCACCGATCGCGAGCTTCGGCAGCGTCTGCGTCGCCAGGGTGCTCACCATCGTCGGGTAGTCGACGCAGAGCCCGAGGACGAGCCCCGGGGCGAACGGTCGCGCGTACGTCAGGTCGGTCGGGTCGGAGCCGTCCTCTGCGAGCAGGCGGAGCCGGACGCGGTCCCGCAGCTCGTCGGCGCTCAGCTCTTCCGGCGTCGGCTCACGGTGCGCCTGCAGCATCCGGTCGAAGTGGGCCCGGACGATGGCCGTCCGTCGCTCGTCGTTCTCCCCACGGACCTGGGCGGCGAGGTTCGCGAGCAGGTAGACCTGCCCGTCCGCCCCGAGCAGACGCACGTGTGCGGGGTCGTCGCCCGGACCGTCCACCGTCGTCTCGACACCGCGCTCCGCCAGCGTGCGCTGCGCGAGCACGACGAGGGGCAGCGACTCCGCCACCGGCTTCTTCCGTCCGAACAACGCCATGCTGCTCAGCCTTCCACGGAACCGAGCGCCTGTCAGGACCCGAGGGCGGCGTCGACGATCTCCTTGGCTTCGCGCTGGACCTGCTCGAGGTGCTCCTGCCCGACGAAGCTCTCGGCGTAGATCTTGTAGACGTCCTCGGTACCGGAGGGGCGAGCGGCGAACCAGGCCTTGTCCGTGACGACCTTGACACCACCGACGGCGGCGTCGTTGCCCGGCGCCTTCGACAGCTTCGCGGTGATCGGGTCGCCCGCCAGGGTCTCGGCGGTGATGGCGTCGCCGTCGAGCTTCGACAGGCGGGCCTTCTGCTCCTTGCTGGCGGCGGCGTCGACGCGCTGGTACACCGGGTCGCCGAAGCGCTCGGTGAGTTCGGCGTACAGCTGCGACGGGGTCTTGCCCGTGACGGCGACGATCTCGGACGCCAGGAGCGCCAGGATGATGCCGTCCTTGTCGGTCGTCCACGCGGTGCCGTCCATGCGCAGGAACGACGCACCCGCGGACTCTTCACCGCCGAAGGCCACCGAGCCGTCGATCAGCCCGGGGACGAACCACTTGAAGCCGACCGGGACCTCCCACAGACGACGGCCCAGGGACTCGGCGACGCGGTCGATGATGCTCGACGACACCAGGGTCTTGCCGATGGCGGCGTCGTCGCGCCACTGCGGACGGTGCGCGTAGAGGTACTCGATCGCGACGGCGAGGTAGTGGTTCGGGTTCATCAGGCCGCCGTCGGGCGTGACGATGCCGTGCCGGTCGGAGTCGGCGTCGTTGCCCGTCAGGACGTCGAAGTCGTCCTTGCGGGCCACGACCGACGCCATCGCCGAGGGGCTCGACGGATCCATCCGGATCTTGCCGTCCCAGTCCAGCGTCATGAACGACCAGGTCGGGTCGACGTCCGGGTTCACCACGGTGAGGTCCAGGCCGTAGTGGTCGCGGATGAGGTTCCAGTACGGCAGCGAGGCGCCCCCGAGCGGGTCGGCGCCGATCTTCACGCCGGCACGCTTGATCGCCGCGATGTCGATGATGTTCTCGAGGTCGGCGACGTAGTTGTGCAGGAAGTCGTAGCCGTCGTGGGTGGCGTGCTCGGCGCGCTGCACCTCGGCGTTGCCGCCGGCGATGATCGCGTTGGCACGGTCCGCGATCCACGAGGTGGCGTCACTGTCGGCGGGGCCACCGTGCGGGGGGTTGTACTTGAAGCCGCCGTCGCGGGGCGGGTTGTGGCTCGGGGTGATGACGATGCCGTCGGCGGTGTCGTCGTGTCCGGCCGTGTTGTAGGCGATGATCGCGTGGCTCAGTGCCGGCGTCGGGACGTACCCGTTGTCGGCGTCGGCGAGGACGTGCACGCCGTTGGCGGCCAGGACTTCGAGCGCGGTGCGTTCGGCCGGTCCGGACAGCGCGTGGGTGTCACGTCCGATGAAGAGCGGACCGTCGGTGCCCTGTGCGGTGCGGTACTCCACGATGGCCTGCGTGATGGCGGCGATGTGCGTGTCGTTGAACGCACTGTCGAGCGACGAGCCGCGGTGTCCCGAGGTGCCGAACACGACCTTCTGCTCGGGGTTCGTGACGTCCGGGACCCGGTCGTAGTACGCCGCGGTGAGCGCATCGAGGTCGACGAGGTCGTCTGCGGTCGCTGGGGTTCCGGCACGGTCGTTCATGACCCCATCCTGGCATCGCCGTGGTGGATGCGCCCACGGTTGTGGAGAACCGTGCGGAGCGGGTGCGGGGAACCATGCGGAGCCGTTGCGGGGAACCGCGCGGGGGACCGCCGGGACGAACGCGAGCGGCCGCCTTCCTCGGGCTGGGGGGAAGCCGAGGAGTGCGACCGCTCGCGGTCTGGCTGCTCGCCGCGCGGGCGAGCAGTTCTGGGGGCGGATCGAGACGACCTGCCGACGGTGCTGGGGACACCGGGCGCCGGGGTCAGGCCGTCCGGAACGACCCGGTCGCGGTGCGGACGGACCCGGTGACGGTCCGCGTGCTCGAGGTCGCCGTGCTCGGACGACGGAACTCGGTGTCGACGAACCGACCGATGTGTCCGGCGGGGACGCCCGTGTAGGTGCCGGTCTCCGCGTCGACGCGCATCGCACGGCCGGTCGAGGTGTAGGTGCCGAGCTCGTCGTGCTGACGGAGTCCGCTGACGAAGGTCCCGCCGAGGGGGAAGGTGCTCATGGTGCTCTCCTCGCTGTCATGCCGAGGTGCCGCGACCATCGAGCCGATGGGTCCGCGACACCATCGACTGCTGGGCATCACTCTACGTCGTTCTCTTGCATCATGCAAAAGAAGACGGGAGTCAGGCGATGAGCTCACAGAAGTGCCGGCCGCCGTCGGTCCAGCTCTGGCGGGCTGTGAGCCCGGCCGTGGCGGCGTGGGCGTGCAGTGCAGTGAGCCCGACCTCGGCCCACGGGAACGCGGAGCTCGCGTGGCCGTCGGCGTCCGTCACGGTGGCGACGTAGGTGCGGTCGGCGTCGGCGTCGCGGTTCGTCTCGACGACGACACGGCCGCCGTCCCGGACGATCTCGGCAGCACGGGCGAGCAAGGCGACCGGGTCGCCGCCGATGCCGATGTTGCCGTCGATGATGAGTGCGGTGTCCCAGTGGCCTTCGTCCGGTACCGGCTCGAAGACCGATCCCTGGACCGCCCGACCGCCGGAGCGGGTGGCGATCGCGACCGCTTCGGCCGAGACGTCGACACCGAGTGCCGGCAGCCCCATCCGCAGTGCCGCGACGAGCATGCGCCCCGGCCCGCAGCCGAGGTCGATGACCGGACCGTCGGCGCCCTCGAGCAGGGACCGGTCGACCCGGTCCGCCGCGGCGCTCCAGCGTCCGACGTCCATCGTGACGACTTCGCCCGGACGGTCGGGGTCGGTCAGCCGGAGTCGGCCGTCGGAGCGCAGGGCCCGAGCGTACGGTTCGTCGCCGCCGGCCCCGAAGGCCTGCATGGTGCTCGTCGTGTCGGTCATCGGACACCTCCGGTGGTCGTCGTGGTCTCGTCGGCCAGGGCTGCCGCGAACCGCGTGGTGGGGGCGAGGGCTGCGACGCGCTCGGCGTCCGGCAGCGTGTCGACGTCGAGCAGTTCGGTCAGGAGGCCCGTGTCCAGCCCGGCGGTCCGCAAGCGTTCGAGCTGTACGGCGCCGGTGTCGTCCTGCGACATCGGGACGCCACGGATCAGGTCGCCGGTCGGCTGGCGCACGAACAGCGACCAGAAGCCGCCGTCCTCCGCCGGACCGAACCACGCGTCACGCTCGGCGCCGTCGAACACGGGGGCGAGGGCGTCGACCGAGACCTGCGGGGTGTCCATGCCGACCAGCAGCAGGGGCTCTTGCACGGTGTCGAACAGGAAGCCCAAGCGCTCGTCGAGTCCGCCACCGGGCTGGTGCAGGACGTCGAAGCCGTCCGCGCCGTCGGGCAGGACGTCGCCGTCGTAGAAGAGGACACGGCGAGCCGCCGGCAGCGCCGACACCGTGGCGAGCGTGTCCGCGAGGCTGGCGGCGGCGACCCTGGCAGCACCCTCAGGCGTCAGGGCCGGGGTCAGGCGTGTCTTCACCTTGCCGGGCAGGCACTCCTTGGCGACGACGGCCACCGTGATGCCGGTCACGAGCGCACCTCGGCGGTGGTGGGTTCCGCAGCCGCGGAGGTGGCGGCGACCCGCTGGCGGACCGACACGGGCGCGACGGTCCGGGTGCGGGCCTCCCGTCGGTAGGCGCGGAGCAGACGTGACATGTCCTTGACGGCGTTGACGGTGCCGCGGAGCGTGCCGGTGACCTTGCTGTCGCCGATGCGCTGCGCGTAGCCGATGTCCGACTCGTCGACGCGCCAGCCGGCGGCGTGCGCGGCGAGGACCATCTCGAGCGGGTAGCCGCTGCGGCGGTCGCGGAGGTCGAGGGCCACGAGGTCCTCGCGACGCATCACGCGCATCGGGCCGAGGTCGGTCAGTCGGTAGCCGGTCGCGCGGCGCATCAGGACGGCGAGGACGCGGTTGGCGAACCGTGCGTGCGGCGCCCAGGCGCCGCGGCTGGTGGGGACGCGGCGACCGAGGGCCAGGTCGACCCGGCCGTCCGCGACGCGCTGGATGAGGGCGGGGAGCTCAGCCGGGTCCATCGACGCGTCGGCGTCGCAGAAGGCCACGTAGTCGGCGGTCGCCGCGGCGACACCGGCCGCGCAGGCGGAACCGAATCCGCGGACCGGCTCGGTGACGACGAGGGCGCCGTGCGCGCGGGCGACGTCGGCCGAACCGTCGGTGGAGCCGTTGTCGACGACCACGGCCCGGTACCCCTCGGGCAGGCGGCCGATGACGGACGGCAGCGCGTCCGCTTCGTCGAGGCAGGGGAGGATCACGTCGACGCTCATGGAGACCATTCGGTGCGGGTGCTCCGAGCGATGGGTCGCGGTGGTCGCCTCGTCAGTCGGGCGCGTCGGTTCGGGGCCGACGGCGTCCGCTGCGGGGTGTTGTGTCATGCACCCAACCCAACACGAGGTTTCTGACCGGGGTACGTGTCGGCGCGTCCGGCTGGCCGTTCTCCGCACCGTGGAGGTGGCCGCGACAGTGTGTCGGACGGGAGGCGCGCCCCGAGTGGGGGACGTGCCTCCCGTCCTGCAGGTGGCCGGGTCGGGACCGGTGGCCGGATCGGGACCAGTGGACGGCGCGGGATCGGCGGTCGGGTCGGCACCACCGCCGCATCCGACCGGCGTGGCCGGGGGTCGTCCGGTCAGCGCACCGCGGCGCGGAGCGGGGCCGTCGCGAAGTCGCGCATGCCCGCGGTGAAGTCCACCTGCGCGTGCCAGCCGAGCTCCTCGGCGATGCGGGCCGAGGACGCGGTGACGTGGCGGACGTCGCCCAGGCGGTACTCACCCGTGACGACCGGCTGCGGGCCGTCCGGACCGGCGATCGCGGCCGCCATCTCGCCGATCGTGTGGACCGTGCCGGAACCGACGTTGAACGCCCGGAACGACTCGGCCGGGGCGGACTCCGTCGCGGTGATCGCCGCGAGGTTCGCGCCCGCGACGTCGTCGACGTGCACGAAGTCGCGACGTTGTGCGCCGTCCTCGAACACCCGGGGGGCCTCGCCGCGGGCCAGTGCCGACCGGAACAGCGACGCGACACCCGCGTAGGGCGTGTTCGCCGGCATGCCCGGGCCGTAGACGTTGTGGTAGCGGAGCGCGACCGCGCGACCGCCGGTGGCGCGGGTCCACGACGAGGCCAGCTGCTCCTGCGCGACCTTCGTCTGGGCGTAGACGTTCCGCGGGTCGAGGGCTGCCGACTCGTCGATCAGGCCCGGCAGCAGCGGGCGGCCGTCGGGGCCGATCGGGTCGAACTGCCCGGCGTCCAGGTCCTCGCGGCGGCGGGCCGGCGGGCGCAGCGGCTCGCCGTCCGCGGTCGTGTACGCGCCCTCGCCGTAGACGACCATCGAGCTGGCGACCACGAGGCGGCCGAGGTCCAGCCGGTCCATCGCGGCCAGCACGTGCGCGGTGCCGGCGTCGTTGCTCGACACGTAGTCGGGCGCGTCCTGGAAGTCGACACCGAGCCCGACCTTCGCTGCCTGGTGGCAGACCACGTCGACCTGGTGCAGCGCGGCGTCGAGCGCCACCCGGTCGCGGACGTCACCGTGCACCAGCTCGATGCCGGCGGTGCGGTGGGCGGTGACCACGGCCTCCGGATCGCCGTGCACGTCGGTACGCAGGGAGTCGAGGACGCGGACCTCGTACCCGGCGGCCAGGGCCTGCCGGACGATCGTCGAGCCGATGAACCCGGCGCCGCCGGTGACGAGCAGGCGGGTCACGGGCGGAGCTCCAGCACGCGGGCGGAGGCGCTCGCCGGCACGAGCTCACGCGGGGCGTAGTCGTCGGGGATCGCGGCCACGATCGAGCCGATCGCGCGGACGATCACCTCGTTCGCGCGGGCCAGGCGGTCCATCACGGCCTGGTGGGTGACCGGGGCGTCGGTGCTGGCGGTGCTCTCGGTGCTGCCGGTGCCGGTGCTGGTGCTGGTGGTCTCGTCCGTGGCCGGGGCCAGGCCCGCGTCGGCGTCGGTGACGAACGACAGGTTGACCGTGCCGATGCCGAGTTCGGCGGCCAGCGGGACCTCGGGCGACATCGTCATGTTGATCGTGTGGCCGCCGGCCTCGCGCATCCACACCGACTCGGCGCGGCTCGAGAACCGCGGACCCTGGATGACGACGCACGTTCCGGTCGGGCGGAACGGCACGTCCAGGGCGGCGATCGCGTCGATCGCCGCACGACGGAGCACCGGGTCGAACGGATCGGCGAAGGAGAGGTGCTGCACCTCGTCCTCGAAGTACGTGTCGGCGCGGCCCCATGTCCGGTCGATCAGCTGGTCCGTCACCACGAAGGTGCCGGGAGCGTAGTCGGGGTGCAGGCCGCCGACGGCGCTCGAGGACACCACGGCCCGGACGCCGAGTGAGCGCAGCGCCCAGAGGTTCGCGCGGTGCTCGATGCGGTGCGGGGCGACCGAGTGCGCGCGGCCGTGGCGCGTCAGGAACGCGACCCGGCGGCCGGACATCGTGCCGACGCTGATCGGGCTCGAGGTCGCGCCGAAGGGCGTCGGGACGTCGATCTCGTCGGCGGTGCCGGGCTCGAACAGCTCGTACAGGCCGGATCCACCGATCACACCGATCGTTGCCGTCTTCTCGTTGTCCACAGGTCCTCCGGTCGTCCTCGGCGCTGGTCGGCGCCGTCGTTACGCTACAGATGCAGGCCAGGAACGGCCCGCGAGCGGTGCGTCGTCCGATGCGCCGCGTCAGGACCATTCGGAGGCGCGCGTGCGAACGATCGGTCAGCACCGGGGAGCAGTCCAGGCGCTCGTCGAGCCGGCCCTGCCGGGTGGGCGGGGAGACGCCGAGTCAGTGCCGGTCGTCGACCTGGCCGTGGCGTCCGGCGCCGGACGCGGGTACCGGGTGCTCGCGGCCTCCGTGCCCGCACCGACCCCGCTGCCCGCGTTCGACAACAGCCAGATGGACGGGTTCGCCGTCCGCGCTGCCGACGCCGGTACCACCCTGCGCGTCGTCGCTCCGATCCCCGCCGGCCTCGTGCCCCCACCCCTCGAGCCGGGTACCGCAGCCCCGATCATGACCGGGGCGCGGATCCCGGACGGTGCCGACGCCGTCTTCCCCGTGGAGTCGACCCCCGCCGGTGCCTTCCCCGCCGCGCTCGACGCCGAGGTCGTGCCGGTGCCGGACGACCTCGTCGCGGGCACGTTCGTCCGCGTCGCAGGTTCGGACCTGCGCGCCGGGTCGGCCATCGCCAGCGCCGGACAGCCCGTCACCCCCGCCGTCCTGGGCGCCCTCGCCGGGGCGGGGGTCGCAAGCGTCGACGTGTTCCGTCGTCCGCGGGTGCTCGTCGTGTCGACCGGCAGCGAACTGCTCGACGACGGCGGTGTCGCCGCGGCCGGTGACCTCCGCGCCGGGGCAGCCATCGGTGACGCGAACGGTGTCGCGCTGTCCGCCGCGCTCGCCGAGATCGGTGTCGAGACCCGTCGCGTCCGGGTGCCCGACGACGCCGATCGGTTCGTCGACGCGCTCGACCAGGCCGTGGGGGAGTGGGTGGACCTCGTCCTCACCACGGGGGGCATCAGCGCCGGGGCGTACGAGGTGGTCCGCCAGGCGCTCGAGCCCCGGGGACTCCAGGTGACACCGGTCGCGATGCAGCCGGGCGGTCCCCAGGCCCTCGGCAGCGTGACGATCGCCGGCCGGTCGGTGCCCGTCGTCGCCTTCCCGGGCAACCCCGTCTCGGCACTGGTGTCGTTCGAGGTGTTCCTGCGCCCGGTGCTCGCCCGGGCCGCCGGGCTGCCCGAGGCCCGTCCGAGTGCCGACCTGCCGAGTGCCGACGCGGCGACCTCGCCCGCAGGCAAGCACCAGGTCCGCCGCGGGACCATCGTGGACGGCCGTGTGCAGTTCGTCGGCGGGCCGAGCTCGCACCTGCTCTGGCACTACGCGGAAGCCACGCACCTCGTCCACGTCCCGGTCGGCACCAGCCAGGTCGACCCGGGCGACGTCCTGACCGTCTGGAGCATCCGATGACCGACCTGTCCCACGTCCGCGCCGACGGCAGCGCGCACATGGTGGACGTCTCCGACAAGGACGTCACCGCACGCTCCGCCACCGCGACCGCGACGCTCGTCACCCGACCGGACGTCGTCGCCCGGATCCTCGACGGCTCGCTGCCCAAGGGCGAGGTGATCGGTACCGCCCGCATCGCGGCGATCATGGCGGTGAAGAAGACCTCCGACCTCATCCCGCTCTGCCACCCGCTGCCGATCGCCGGGGTCGAGGTCGACATCACCGGCGTCGAGGACCGCGTCATCGTCCACGTGTCCGTCCGCACGACCTCACGCACCGGCGTCGAGATGGAGGCCCTGACCGGCGCCAGCATCGCCGCCCTCACCGTGTACGACATGGTCAAAGCCGTCGATCGTGCAGCGTCGATCGCGGACGTCCGCGTCCTCGAGAAGCACGGCGGACGTTCCGGCGACTGGATCGCGTCATGACCCTCGACACTCCGGACCGCGGTCGCGCCGCCGTCCTCGTGGTCTCCACCTCGGCCGCCACCGACCCCGCGCTCGACCGCACCGGACCCGTCATCGCCGAGTGGCTCCGCACCCGCGGGTTCACCGTCGGCGACCCGGCGATCGTCCCCGACGGCGGCCCCGTCGCCGACACCCTCACCGCAGCCGTCAGCGGTGGTGCCCGCGTCGTCATCACCACGGGTGGCACCGGCGTCACCCCCACCGACCGCACCCCCGAAGCCGTCGCGCCGCTGCTCGACCTGGAACTCCCCGGCATCGTCGAGGAGATCCGCCGCCGCGGTCTCGCCGGCGCCGGACCCACGGCACTCCTCAGCCGCGGAGTCGCCGGGGTCGTCGGCGGTCGGGCCTTCGTCGTCACGCTGCCCGGGTCCCGCGGCGGAGTCGCCGACGGGCTGGCCGTGCTCGACGGACTCCTCGACCACCTGCTCGCCCAGCTGCACGGCGACGGACACGCCCCGCGGAGCGCCTCGTGAGCGGCACCGCAGCCGAACGGGTCGTCGTGGCCGACGTCGTCGACCGGGACATCACGGTCGACGAGGTCTCGGCGGTCGTCGCCTCGGACCAGGACGGAGCCGTCGTCACCTTCGCCGGGGTCGTCCGTGACCACGACGGCGGCAAGGGGGTCACCGCCCTCGAGTACGAACGGCACCCGAGCGCCGGTGACGTCATCGCCTCGGTCGCTCGCAGCATCGCCGAACAGCACCCCGAGGTCCGCATCGCCGTGCTGCACCGTGTGGGCGCCCTCGGCATCGGGGACGTCGCGCTCGCCGCGGCCGTGGCATCGGGACACCGGGCCGAGGCGTTCGCGGCCTGCGGTGCCCTGGTCGACCTCGTGAAGGAGCAGGTGCCGATCTGGAAGCACCAGCGCTTCACCGACGGGTCGGACGAGTGGGTCGCGGCGCTCTGACGGCGGGTGATGGGTCCTCCGAGGTCGCGGACGGTGTTCGATCGGGAGACGTGAGCATCGACCAGGACCTGGTGACCCGACGATGGGCGGCGGCTGACGGAGACGCGGAAGCGGTGCTCGCGGAGGAGGACTCGCTCCTCCGGGTCAGTGCGTGGTCGCGGTGGAGCCTGGGGCTCGGCGTCCTGGCACTGCTCGTCGTGACGGTCGGGTTCGTCGTCCTGACCCGCGGAGACGACGACGCCCCGCACCTCGTCGTCGGACTGTCGGTGGTGGGCGCGGCTCTCGTCGTCGTGGTCGTCCGCACGATCCAGGGCAACCGGGCCCGCGGACGCCTGGGCATGGCGTACCCGACGGTGACGACGGTGTTGACCAGCCGGGAACGCCAGGCCGTGCAGCGAGCGGTCACCGGTCGGACCCCGGTACCGGCCGATCGGCGGCGGGTCGTGCGCGCGGCAGCCCTGCTCCGTGCGGACCTCCTGCGCGTCGAACAGCCGCTCTGGTACGCGACGGTCTGGAGTGCCCTCGTCCTGGGGGCCGGGTCCTCGGACTTCCCGCTCGGTGCGTTGTACGCGGTGTCCGCCGTCCTCGTCCTCGTCGGAGCCGGGGTCGTCGGGGCTGATGTGTTCCGCGTGCGCCGAGTGCTCCGAGCCGGGGCGACCCCGGAGGACGCCCCCGGCTCATCTGCGTGAGCCCGTCCGCGGCGGCGATGGGTGTGCGCCAGCCCGGATCACGACCGCGGGTGTAGCGGGAGAACACAGCGGACCCATAGGATCCGGGGCCATGGGAATCCTGCTGTCCGGCGTGAGCGTCGTCCTGCTCGTGTTCGCGTTGATCGACATCATCACGCGGACCGACAGCGAGGTGCGCGGGCTGCCGAAGGTCGCATGGATCATCCTCGTGATCCTGCTGCCCGTCGTCGGCAGCATCGTCTGGTTCACGATCGGGCACGACTGGGCTGCCGGCCCGCGGAACCACGGCCGGTACCTCGAGCCCGCACGTCACGAGGACCGGTACGCCACCCTCGGCGCCGCGAAGAGCGCGCACGGGGACAAGCGTGTCTCGAGCACCGAGCAGGAACTCGCCGAGCTCGAGCGCGAGATCGAGTACTGGGAAGCGCAGGCACGCTTGAAGCGGGCGAAGGAAGCGGCCGGCGAAGGCGACACGACGGCGGCGACGTGAGCCGGGCCTCCCGGCCGGACGCCTGGGCCGACGTCCCGCCGCTCTCGTTCGACGACCGGCGCTGGGAGTTCGTCGACCAGCGCTCCGCCTTCCTGACGGACGGTGCCGAACCGCAGGAGGTGCAGCGCAGCGGACGACGTCTCCGAAGCCGGTTGGTCGCGGCGGCGGCCCTGGTCGTGCTCGCCGGTGCGCTCGGGTGGTTGCTGGCCGTGCAGACGACGCCGCCGGCTCGGCAGCCGTCGGACACGTCGTCCCTGATGGGCACCGGCGCCTTCGTGATGGCACTGGTCGTCTGGGCGGTCGGGGTCGTGCGTATCAGCCGCGCGCGCTCGTGGCGGACGATGTGGTCCGATCCGCTGTCGGGGATGACGATGCGGGAGCGACGCGGGATCGAGCGGGTCCTCAGCGGTCGCGCGCCGGCTGAGCCGCACCGCGTCCGGGTGCTCCGACGGCTGGCGCAGCTGCGACTGGTGCAGAGCGAGTGGACCCTCTGGTTCACGGCGGGGTGGGTGCCGCTGGCGGTGGGGCAGTCCCTCGCGGCGGGCAACGGCGTCATGCTCTGGTTCGAAGCCGTCCTCGCGCTCGTGTTCGGGGTGATGTTCTTCGTCGTGACGAGGCAGCGGGAGCGGTGGCGGGCGTTCCTCGAGCGGACGGCGTGAGCGGCGCCTCCAGGCCGGCCTGACGGGCGGCGCGGGCTCGCGGCTGCGGGTCGGGCGCGGGTCGGGCGCGGCGTCGGCCGGACCCGGCGTCGGCCGGACCCGGCGTCGGCCGGACGCGCCCAACGACATCCCGCTCGCGCCACGGGGTCATCCGGTTCGAACGGGATCCCGTTGTGCCCAGCCAGCCGGAACCGGCGGAGGCCCCGGGCATCTCGCACCGCGGCGACCGCGCGAGGCCGGCGCCGGTCGGACGTGGCGTCGGCCGGACGCGCCCAACGACATCCCGCTCGCGCCATGGGATCGGCCGGTTCGAACGGGATCCCGTTGTGCCCAGCCAGCCGGAACCGGCGGAGTCCGGGCGCACCGGCGACCACGCGAGGCCGCGCCGGCTGGGCCCGGCGGACCCGGGGCGGCCCGGACCGGGCGCCCGCCGGGCCCCGGCGCGAACCGGACCCGCACAACCGAATCCGGCTCGCGCCGCGGGATCCCGCGGTGCGAGGAGGCCCCCGTTGGGCGCAGCCGATCGGAACCGCCCGCCCGGCGGCCCCGGCCCCGACCCCAGCCCACACCCCCTGGCACCCGACCCCCTGGCACCCTGCACCCCCGCGACCCGCCTACCCTGGTCAGGTGGCTCATCTCCTCGGCGCCGAGAACGTGCATCTCGAGTTCCCCACCCGTGTCGTCTTCGACAGCGTGACCATCGGCCTCGACGAGGGCGACCGGATCGGCGTCGTCGGCCGCAACGGCGACGGCAAGTCGACGCTGCTCGCGCTCCTCGCACAGCGCCTCGAACCGGACGACGGCCGCGTCACGCACCGACGCGGGGTGACGATCGGCTACCTCGACCAGCGCGACATCCTGCCCGAGGGCATGACCGTCGGGCAGGTCGTCGTCGGTGACCTCGCCGAGCACGAGTGGGCCGGCGACGCGAAGATCCGCGACGTCATCGGGGGTCTCGTCTCCGACATCCCGTGGGACGTCACGGTCGACGAACTGTCGGGCGGGCAGCGACGTCGGGTGGCGTTGGCGCGCCTCCTGGTCGGCGACTGGGACGTGCTGTTCCTCGACGAGCCGACCAACCACCTGGACGTCGAGGGCATCCAGTGGCTGGCCGAGCACATCAACCGCCGCTGGTCCGCGAACCAGGGCGGCATGGTCGTCGTGACCCACGACCGGTGGTTCCTCGACGCGGTGTCGACCGACACGTGGGAGGTGCACGACGGCGTCGTCGAGCCCTTCGAGGGCGGCTACGCGGCGTACATCCTGCAGCGCGTCGAGCGTGACCGGCAGGCGGCGTCGAGCGAGCAGCGTCGACAGAACCTGGCCCGCAAGGAGCTCGCCTGGCTCCGCCGCGGCGCCCCCGCACGGACGAGCAAGCCGAAGTTCCGCATCGACGCGGCGAACGCCCTGATCGACGACGTGCCCCCGATCCGCGACACCGTCGCGCTGTCGCAGATGGCGACGGCGCGCCTCGGCAAGGACGTCGTGGACCTCCTCGACGCGGGCGTGTCGTTCGACGGCACGATGATCATCGAGGACATCGAGTGGCGGATCGCCCCCGGCGAGCGGACCGGCATCCTGGGCCCGAACGGTGCCGGCAAGTCGACGCTGCTCAACCTGGTCTCCGGCAAGCTCCAGCCGACGACCGGCCGGGTGAAGACCGGCAAGACGGTGCAGATCGCGGTCCTCGACCAGCAGCTCGCCGACCTCGCCCAGTTCGCCGAGGACCGCGTGCGCGAGGTCGTGGCGCGCAAGAAGACGAGCTACGTCGCCGACGGCAAGGAGATGACGCCGTCGCAGCTGCTGGAGCGCCTCGGGTTCACGTCGGAGCAGCTCTCCACCCCGGTGAAGGACCTGTCCGGCGGGCAGAAGCGTCGCCTCCAGCTCATGCTGATCCTGCTCGACGAGCCGAACGTGCTGATCCTCGACGAGCCCACGAACGACCTCGACACGGACATGCTCGCCGCGATGGAGGACCTCCTCGACACCTGGCCGGGCACCCTGCTCGTCGTCAGCCACGACCGGTACCTGCTGGAGCGTGTCACCGACCAGCAGTACGCGGTCCTCGGTGGGCACCTCCGCCACCTGCCCGGTGGCGTCGACGAGTACATGAAGCTCCGGGCCGCGGGCACCGGTGGCGGGACGGCGTCGGCTGCTGCCGCGGCATCGGCCGGGAGGCCCGACACGGCCGGGTCGTCCGCCGTCGCCGCCGCCTCGGGGCTGCGTCCGGCAGGGACGGCGGCTGCGCCGACGCTCTCCGGCGCGGAGCGTCGCGTGGTGGAGAAGGAGATGTCGGCGCTCGACCGCCGCATCAGCAAGCTCGCCCTGGACCGGAAGAAGCGGCTCGAGGCGTTCGGCGCGCACGACCAGTCGGACTACGAGGGGCTCGGCAAGCTGCAGGCGGAGCTGACCGCGCTGGACGCCGAGGTCGAACAGCTCGAGGAGCGGTGGCTCGAGGTCGCGGAGCAGCTCGGGGTGTAGCGGGGTCCGGTCTGCGGGTTTGGTGGACGTGCTCCTGCCGGAGGCTGGCGCTAGTCGCCGAGCCCCAGGATGAGCCGGCGCAGCAGTCCTGCCAGCTGGCCCTGGTCGGCTTCGGAGACCCCGGCCAGGATGTCCCGCTCCGCACGGAGCAGGTCCGCGATGGCGGCGTCCACCGCCCGCCGTCCGGCAGCCGTCAGGGACACCAGGATGCCGCGGCCGTCCCGGGGGTCGGTCCGGCGGGCGACCAGTCCGCGTGCGGCCAGTCGGTCCACACGGTTCGTCATCGTGCCGCTGGTCACCAGGGTCTGCTGCAGCAGGGCCTTGGGGCTCAGCTCGTACGGGTCACCCGCGCGTCGCAGTGCCGACAGGACGTCGAACTCCCACGGCTCCATGCCGCCGGCGTCGAACGCCTGCCGCCGGGCCCGGTCCAGGTGCCGGGCGAGCCGGTCCACCCGGGACAGCACGTCGAGTGGCGCGAAGTCCAGGTCCGGACGCTCCCGGCCCCACGCCGCGACGATCCGGTCGACCTCGTCCTCTGGCGGCATCCGTCCATCATGGCGTGGATCGGCGGCGCACGACCAGTGTCGGGCACATGGGAGGATGGTCGGGCTCCTCCGGGGGCGTTCCGCCTTGGTGTAATGGCAGCACGACGGCCTTTGGTGCCGTTAGGTCCGGGTTCGAATCCTGGAGGCGGAGCTCCGGGGTGTTCGGTCTGTGCGGGGTACCTGGTCATGATCTTGCCGGTGAGGGCCTCCGGTGCCGCCAGTGGACGTCTCCGCACTGCTCTGGACCTCGGCCTCGCCGTTCGGTGCGGCCGAGCCCACGGTGGGCAAGAGAACCCGTGAACGACGAAAGCCCCCGGACCCGTTTCCGGGCGGGGGCCATCGGCTTGGTCACCGAGCCAAGTCAGGGTGCTTCGAGCGTTGATCAGCGGTGCGTGACACCCTGCTCGACGTACATCGCCGGCAGCGGCTCCGTGATCGCAGCGTCACCGAGCGCGACGTCGACCGCTGCGAGCGTCTCCGGATCGAGGGTCACGCCGGACGCTGAGGCGTTGGCGTGCACCTGATCCGGTCGGGAGGCCCCTGTGATCACCGCTGCGATCTCGGTGCGGCGCAGCGCCCATGCGAGCGCCAGCTGCGCCATCGTGATCCCGAGTCCCTCGGCGATCGGAGCGAGACGTTGCACCGCCTCGAGCACGCCGGGGCGCAGGACGAGGTCGAAGAAGCGCGCTTGCTCAGGATCGGCCGCACGGGATCCAGCCGGGAACGGTTCCCCAGGCAGGTACTTGCCGGTCAAGATGCCCTGCGCGAGCGGGGACCAGACCACCTGCGAGACACCGATGCGCTCGGACAGTCCGAACACTTCGGCTTCCGGTGCGCGCCAGAGCATCGAGTACTGCGGCTGTGACGCGACGAACAGCTCCGGTCCGGCGATCGCCACCGCCGCTTCGATCTGTTCCGGAAGCCACTCGCTGAAGCCGATGTAGCGTGCTTTGCCCTGATCGACGACGCGTTGGAACGCCTCGATGGTCTCCTCGATCGGCTCGCGGGTGTCGAACCGGTGTGCGTAGTAGAGGTCGACGTGATCGGTGCGGAGCCGCTCGAGCGACGCGTCGATCTGTTTGGCGATCTGCGCGCCGGACAAGCCGGAGTCGCTGTCGCTCATCGGCCCCCACACCTTCGTCGCGAGCACGAAGTCGTCGCGCCGGTGTGCCGAGAGGATTTCACCCCAGGCACGCTCCGCCTCACCCCGGCCGTACATGTTCGCCGTGTCGAAGAACGTGATACCGGCGTCGAACGCGGCCTCGGTGCAGGCGCGGGTCGTGTCGAAACCGACACCCCCGGCGAACGTGACCCACGATCCCAGAGCAATCTCCGAGACCTCGAGATCCGATTTCCCGACCGTCCTGTACTGCATGAGTGTGTCCTTCCGTCGTGGTCCGTGCGTGCCGAACCGACGCTAGGTGCTTCGTGACGCGGCGTCGTCACCCGATCGAGACGCACCCTGACGGGGTCAGTCACGACGTCGGCGCGAGCTGTGTCAGCGACGTACGATGCGGAACGTGGACGAGATCGGTAACCCCCTCGGCAACTTCCTGCGGGCGCGGCGGGAGCGCACCGACCCGGCAGACCACGGCATCCGCAACACAGGACGACGCCGTGTCCCAGGGCTCCGACGTGAAGAACTCGCCTTTCTCGCCGGGATCAGTGCGCCGTACTACGGGCGTCTCGAACAGGGCCGAGATCGTTCGCCGTCCCCCGAAGTGCTCGACGCCATCGCACGTGTGCTGCAACTGGACGCCGATGCCGCCCAGCACCTGCACCAACTCGCTAGTCGGCTGCCCCGCCCTCTTGCGCAGCGTGCAGTCTCAGCGGAACGTGGCGTCGTGCATTCCGCTCCCGCACCGTCGGTCTCACCGATGGTTCGGCACCTCATCGACGACTGGCCGAGTCATGCGGCGCTCGTCGTCGGCCGGCTCCGCGACGTCCTCGCCGCGAACGCTCTCGCGACAGCACTCAACCCAGCCTTTGCAGTAGGGCACAACCTCGTCCGCGATGCGTTCCTCGACCCAGCGGCGCGAGTCCTGCACCGTGACTGGTACGACGTCGCGCGCGGGTCCGTCGCTGGCCTCCGAGCCTCGGCAGGCCAGCGGCCGGACGATCCAGCGCTGCAGGAGCTCGTCGGAGAACTCAGCGTACGAAGCGACGAGTTCCGGACGATGTGGGCCCGACACGAAGTACACCCCAAGACGAGTGGGATGAAGCGGTACCGACACCCGTCAGTCGGTGAGCTCGACCTCGAGTACCAGACATTCGACGTGAACGGCGCCGACGGACAGGTCCTTCACGTGTTCTCCGCGCGGCCCGGCTCATCAGCTGCTGACGGGCTCTCCCTGCTCGCACTGTCCGGCGAGGAACTGACAGCTCATCTGCGAACGGACAGCGAGCTGATCAGCTTCCGGGACCGTCAGCGGTGATCAGTCGGCTTCAACGTTGCCCGCGAGCGGGAACGAGCGCGAAGACGAGACCGACCAGCGCGGCGAGAACTCCGACAACGACGAGGAACGTCGCCCAACCGCTCCAGGCGGTTGACGCGAACCAGATCACGAGGAGGCCTGCGACGATCAGGACGATACCGAGTCCGAAACCGATGTTCACGGCACGCTTCTTGTAGCTGATGTCCATCAATCCAAGCTAGGCCGCGAGTTCGCGTCCCGCGTCCCCCGTCCGGTGGTGATGAGGTCATCCCGGCGGATGACTCGGTGCCGCAGCGGAACGCCGACCGGGCCCGGCGCACGCCGTTCTGTGGCGACTTGCGCGTACAGGAGAAGCAGCCGAGTGGCGGGAACGTTCCGCGGAGCGTGGTGTGTCGATCACTCCACCGAGGAGCGCGGGCGAGCGCTCATCTCGTGGGCGGTCGCGTCTGCTCGTGGGCATGGCATCGACACGCAGTTCCACGTCAGGCAGACAGATCTGCACGAAGTACGGGAACGCGGGGAACGTCCAGAGGTCATCGTCCTCGAACCGACTCCAGAGCAACAGTCCTCCGATGCCGAGCGGGTGGCCGAGTTCCTGACCGTTCAGCGGCGGATCGCAGCTGACCATCAGCGCATGGTGGCCGTTCGGCAGCTCGATCGGTCGTTCCACCTCGCACCGGAAGACGGACGAGAACCGCTCCCTGTCCATGGACGAGAGGAAGAAGACTTCTTGCATGTCATGACTCCGGGTTGATGCCGTTGATGCGATCGACGCGGATCGCGCCCGTTCGGATGCCGTGCGGGACGACGTACTCGTCGAGACCGACTCGTTCGCCGTCCAGGGCGAGCGCTGCCTCGTCTCGTGGTTCGATGAGCAGTATGCCCACCGTCAGCCCCCTGTGTGACACGTGCGGGTGAGGAGACGATGATCCGCAGGACCCTCGCGGTGAGCGCGGCCCTCGCAGCCACGGCAGTCCTCCTGACGAGCTGTGCAGGAACACCGGGGCGACCGGACCAGACCGGCGCGACCTCGATCACACCTGATGCGGCGAAGCAGTCCGTCACCACGTTCGTCGACCGCTCGACGGCGGCGCTCGGCGGGGACTGGACACCCCGGGGAGGCGCCGGGCTCAGCCCGTGCACGACGGGCGACGGCGACGACGGCGTCTCGTGGGTCCTCATCGTCGATCGCCCGGCCGGGGACGACCCGCACGCTGACGTCGACGCGATCGAACGCCTGTGGAAGCAGCGGGGCGTGACAACTGAGCGGTACCAGAGCGGCGGTGCCGATCCGATCGTGGGTGCCCGCGGCGCCGGTGGTCCGACGGCTTCCGTCGACTTCTATGCCGACCCTCGTGGGTACGCGCTGACGGCGGAGTCCGAGTGCGCCGAGGGTGACTACGCCGACATGGTCCGACGCCAGGGTGACGCGACCGCGGGGTGACGCGAGCGGCGTCTGTCGGCGTCCCCACGGTCCTCCCGTGCAGGAGATCAGTGGCCGGCGCCGAGGTTCCCGGCGAGGCGGCCGTGGAATGCCTGGCTGGCGTCGTTCATGCCGCGGATGTCGACCCGCTTGCCGTGCTGGTGGTACTTCGTCTCGATCGCGTCGAGCGCGGCGACGGTGGAGGCGTCCCAGATGTGTGACTTCGTCATGTCGATGACGACGAGGTCGGGGTCGTCGACGTAGTCGAACTGCGTGGTGAGGTCGTTGCTCGAGGCGAAGAAGAGCTCACCCTCGACCGTGTAGAGGGCGTGCTGCTCGCCGCTGTCGGTCGCCTCGATGCTCCGGGTCACGGAGGTGAAGTGCGAGACCCGTCGGGCGAAGACGACCATCGCGGCGATCACGCCGATGATGACGCCGATGGCCAGGTTGTCGGTGGCGACGACGATGACGACGGTGAGGACCATGACGATCGTCTCCCCGACGGGCATCCGCTTGAGCGTCGAGGGCTTGATGCTGTGCCAGTCGAAGGTGCCGATGGAGACCATGACCATCACGGCGACGAGGGCGGCCATCGGGATGATCGCGACCACGTCGCCGAGCCCGACGACGAGGACCAGCAGGAACACACCGGAGAGGAAGGTGGAGATGCGGGTGCGGGCACCGGAGGCCTTGACGTTGATCATCGTCTGGCCGATCATCGCGCAGCCGCCCATGCCACCGAACAGCCCGGAGGTGATGTTCGCCACCCCCTGCCCGAGGGCTTCGCGGGTCTTGCGGGAACCGGTGTCGGTGACCTCGTCGACGAGCTTCGCCGTCATCAGCGATTCGAGGAGTCCCACGAGGGCCATCGCGAGGGCGTAGGGGGCGATGATCGTCAGCGTCTCGAGGTTCAACGGGACGTTCGGGATGAACAGCGTCGGCAGGCTGTCCGGCAGCTTGCCCTCGTCGCCGACGGTCGGGATCGCGAGGGATGCGAGCACGGTGACGAGGGTCAGGACGACGATCGCGACGAGCGGTGCGGGTATGGCCTTGGTGAGCCGGGGCAGGAGCACGATGATCGCGATCCCGGCGGCGCCGATCGGCCAGACGAGCCAGTCGACGCCGATGATGTTCGGCAGCTGCGCGGTGAAGATCAGGATCGCGAGCGCGTTGACGAACCCGACCATCACCGACCGTGGCACGAACCGCATCAGCTTCGCCGCTCCCAGCCCGCCGAGGACGAGTTGGAAGACCCCGCCCAGCAGGACGGTGGCGATGAGGTAGTCGAGGCCGTGGTCCTTCATGACCGGGGCGACGACGAGGGCGATGGCGCCGGTCGCGCCGGAGATCATCGCGGCACGTCCGCCGACGAACGAGATCACCACGGCCATCACGAACGCCGAGAACAGGCCGACGCGCGGATCGACGCCGGCGATGATCGAGAACGAGATCGCTTCCGGGATCAGCGCGAGGGCCACGACGAGGCCGGCGAGGACCTCACGGAGCAGGATCCTCGGGTTCCGCAGGGCGGACAGGACGGTGGGACTGTGGTGCACCTGGACGGGCACGGACTGCGTGACGGTCGTCACGGTTCTCCTTCGGTGAGGGAAGCGGACGCTCGGCGCCCGCGGGGGAATGTCATTGGCGCTTCGTCGCGCACGCCGATCGCAGGAGGACCAGCGGGACCTCAACCCTTCCCTAACGGGAGGGTTGGCTGGTTCCGACTCTAACGCAACGGAAGGGTTGGTGCACAAGTGGGTGAGGTGCTGCGGTGGCGGCGCAGTGCTCCTGCGGGTGGGAAGACCGCGGCAGTGCGCCCCACCGTCCCCTTGCGTGTAACGCTCCGGTATCGAATCCCGCTCAGATCTTCCGTCGCCGCCGGGAGGGGATCGTACGGTGGATCGGTCGTCGCAACGGTGCGGTGATCGCTGGGTCGGGATCGGAACCGCTGTCTCGTGACCGTCCGGCGCGCTCCCGTCCCCTCTCACCGGGGGGACGGGGGCCCTCGCTGCATCGACCGGAGAACATGACACCGCACACCACCAGGAACCCCCTCGACCATGACGCTGCCCGGGTCCTGCTCGGCGAAGGTGGTGACGCGTACTGCGAATCATGCGGTGATGCTGTCCGCTTCGATCCTCGTGTCGGGATCTGGCGCACCGTCGCTCGACCCGGCCCCATGCTCCCGCGGACGGGGCCGGCATCGTGACCGGCCTGGAAGCGCGTGCCGCACTGCTCCAGACGCCGCCCCGGTATCGATTCCGCAACGGGTGCGCCGGACGAGACTGAGTGTCCGTCATGATCGAGGGATGCCCAGATTCCGCGTCCAGCAGGGCGAGAACCGGGTCGACGTCGATGCGCTGACGGTCATGGAGGCCCGTGCCAAGGCCGTCGTCCACGGTGCGTTCCGCAACGACGAGACCCTCCTCGCCCGGCCCTTCTCCGGGGACCGGCCCCCGTCCTTCACGACAGCTCGGCCGGCGCCAGCGCCAGCGCTCGACGCCGCGGTCCGGCGTCCCCGCCTGAGTGCGCAAGAGCTCCCGGGGGGCCAGCGACTCGTCCGTCCGCCGTCGGTCCTCGCGTCGCTGGGGGCGCTCGTCGCACTCACCGCGCTCCTGTTCGGGGTCCTCGCCGCCGGTGCCACCGGCATCGTCCGGAGTGCGACCCGGGTCGGCGCCCTCGGTGACTGTGCGCGCATCGGCCTCTGTGTCCGGACGCCGCTCTCGACCGTGGAGGCACGGACCGGCGTGCACCTGCCCCATGGTGTCGAGGTGATCCGGTCGTCGGCGTCCCGGGATGGTCACTACGTGGGAGCCCTCGTGGGCCTCCCGGTCGGGGCCGATGCGCCGGATCTCCCCGAGGGCATGACCACCCCGGTGACACGACGTGCCGCGGCTGCCCTCCGGAGCGCTTCCGCGAGCAACCTCGAAGGCCGGTCAGCGGGCCCGGTGGGGCTCTTCACCGGCACCACGAAGGACCGGACGATCGTGTTCCTCCGCTACGACGCGAGCCGCTGAACGGCGAATGCTGCTCGTCTGCTCAGGAATGTCAGTGGGGTCCGGCATCATGGACAGCAGTTCGCGAAGCCCGTTCGGGTCGGGCCAGCGAGCACCCCGGAGCTGGTACCTGTAGGGCAGGTACCAGCTCCGCCCAACTCCGTGATCGGTACGGCGCCGGTCGGTCGGTCAGCGACCAGCCGTCATCCCCCGGCGGTCCATGCGGCGGCGACGCTGCGATCGACGGCCCGGCGCCACCCCTCCGGAGCAGCAGGGTCGTGGCAGGCCATCCCCGCCATCCAGAGCACGGTCATCAGGTCATCGGCGGTGAAGTCCGGGGAGAGCACTCCGGCGGCGTGGGCGTTGTCCACGAGTTCCGCTCCGAGTGCCATCGACCGTTCACACGCGTTGATGAGGAGGACGGCGTCGGGGTACCGCCGGAGCATCGCGTCGTTCATGGCTGGGTCGCTCCGCTGCAGGTCGATCATCTCGGCGATGAAGGTCTCGAGCTGCGCGCGCGGAGTCGCCTGGGCCAGTGTCCGTTCGCGGAGGGTCCGGAGCTTCGCGCCCGCGATGTCGGGCACGACGGCGTCGATGAGGTCTTCGCGCGACCCGATGCGGTTGTAGAGCGTCCCGATACTGACACCGGCTTCGCGGGCGATGTCCTCCAGCGGCGCGGAGAGCCCTCGCTGTGTGAAGACCGCGATGGCCGCGGCACGCAGCTTCTCGACGTTCGCCTGCGCATCTCGGCGCAGGCGGGGGGCGGTGCTCACAGGGACTCCGGAGGTTCTTGAGGGCGGCCTCAACATAGGCTCAAGTGGATTTGAGGACGACCTCAACTTACCGCACCGACACGAGGTCCCCTAGTGGGCCGCGGAAGGACACGCCATGCCCCTCATCACGATCATCGGAGCAGGACCCGGCCTGGGGCTCGCGATCGCCCGGGCATTCGGGCAGAAGGGCTTCGACGTCGCTCTCGTGGCCCGCGACCGATCGAGGGTGGACGCCCTCGCCGCACAGCTCACCGCGGAGGGCATCCAGGCTCGCGGGTTCACGGCCGACGTCGGCGCGCCCGACACGATCCGTGCCGCACTCCGCTCGATCCGGGAGACGCTCGGCCCGATCGACGTCCTGGAGTTCTCCCCGGCCGACCGCGCTCTGGAGTCGGTCGATGCCGTGGACGTGACGATGGAGAACATGCAGCCGCAGATCGACTTCTACCTCGGAGGCGCCATCGCGGCCGTCGGTGAGGTCCTGCCGGACATGGTCGCCGCGGGTTCCGGCACGGTGCTCGTGACGACCGGCGGCGGTGCACTCGCGCCGACGACGGTCCGCGGGAACGTGAACATCGCCGCGGCGGGGCTCCGCAACTGGACGCTCAACCTCAACGCGGCCCTGGCGGAGAAGGGTGTCTACGTCGGCTTCGTCGCCATCACCGCACTGATCGGAGGTGGGCGACCGGATGCCGAGCCGGCGGTCATCGCGCAGACCTACGTGACGCTCCACGACGAGCGGCGGGACGCCGAGCTGCACTACGTCGCGTACGACGGCTGACGCCTGGTGATCACTCGCCGCGGCTGCCGCTGTCGCCTCCAGCGCCTGCGGCGGCCGCGGCGAACGACCGGAGCGTGGCGACCTGCTGCGCGGTGCTCGGCGGATCGGCTGACATCTGCCACGTCGACACCAGCGCGATCATGCCGCCGATCGTGAAGGTCCGAGCGTCCCCGGTGAGGGCGATCTCCGGTCGGTGACGACCGTGATCCGACTCCGTCAGCCACGTCGTCATCGCCGACGCCAGCACCTCGGCGACGCGCTCGCCGCGTGGGATGGCGCGGAGCTTGTCGAAGAACTCCCGATCCGCGCGCCCTGCGGTGAGCAGCGGTTCGATGCCGCGTGCCCGGACCGCGTCGGTGAGGGCCTGCGGGAGGTTCGCCGCACTCTGTTCGAGCGGCAGCCAGTCATCGAGCAGGCGGCTGATCCAGAGGTCCGTGGCCAGGTCCCCGACGTTGCCGTAGTGGTTGTGGAGTGCCTGTCTGCTCAGGCCGGCTCGCTGCGCCACGGCGCTCATCGGGATCGTCTCGCCCTTCGGTGCCTCGGACACCAGGGCTGCCAGTGCCCGGATCAGGGCCGCGCGGGTGCGAGTGACACGCGGGTCCACGCGCTGGGCCCCGAGTGTCGCCGTCTTCGTCGGGTCGGGCATGACTCCATCTTGCCAGAGCTCGACCACTGATGTACGTTCGTCATCTATTGGACAACTGTAAAGGAAATGATGACGCACGTGACTGAGACGGCACCTCGCCGGGGAGAAGTTCCGCAGCACCCCGAGTTCGAAGCGGCGGTCGCCGGCGGTTCGCTCGACTCCGAAGGGCCGGGGTCGGCCCATCGCTACCGCAACCTGGTCCTCGGTGGGATCGCGATCCTGCTCCTGGCGATGGCGATGCTGACGAGCTACTCGAGCGCGTTCGGCAACCCGACGCCGAACAACGTCCAGCTCGCGGTCACCGGCGACGCCGACGCGATCGTCGCGCTCGAGCAGCAGGGATCGCTGGACCTGACGGTCGTGGCGTCCGCTCGACAGGCGCGCGCCGCAGTGCTCGACCGTGACGTCGACGGCGCCGTCGTCCTGCCGGCACCCGGCAAGGGAGGCGTCACCACCTACATCGCCAGTGGTGGTGGGCGCGGCCTCGGCCAGGCGATCTCCGGTGTCGGCGACTCGATCGCGGCGAAGCTGCAGACCACCAACACGGCCACCGACCTCGCACCGCTGCCGAAGAAGGACCCGGTCGGATCGGTCGAGTTCTACGCGATCCTCTTCGCGGGGCTCGGCGCCGCCCTCGGCGCGACGGTGTTCGGACGCATCCTCGGCACGGTCGACACGGCGACGAAGTTCGTCGAGCGCAGTGTGGTCCTCGTCCTCTACGCCGGTCTGCTCGCCGGTCTGATCACCCTCTGGATCGACTCCGGTCTGGGGGCGGTCACGGTCGGTCCCTGGGCCGTGTTCGGCGTCCTCTGGCTGACCGGGGTCGCGATCGGGGGAGCGGTCACCGGTGTGGCCGCCCTGGGCGGGACCATCGCGGCACTCGCCATGACACTCGCCCTGGTGATCCTCGGCAACACGTCCTCCGGCGGTCCGCTCGGCATCCACGTCCTCAACGACTTCTTCCAGACACTCTCGTACGTCTTCCCCCAGGGCGACGCGCTCGACCTGCTCCGGTCCGTCCAGTACTTCGACGGCGCGGCCGTGGCCGTCCCGATCATCCGGCTGGGGATCTGGGCAGGAGCGGGCATCCTGCTCACCCTGACGGCGATGCTCATCCGGACCCGGCGAGAGGCTGCGGCGCGTTCCGGAGCCGGTCGCGGGACGGTGGTCCTGCCGTCGACCTCGTCGTCCTGAGGCCGGCGCGACATCAGCGTCCCCGACCGCTCGGACAGCTTCCTGGCCGAGCGGGAGGGGCCACCAACACCACCACTGCAGAACCGCAACCAGCCCTCGTCACCGAGGACGATCGGAGGACCGAATCATGCCAGGGAAGATCGACGTGCACCAGCACCTGCTCCCGCCCCGCTACTTCGAGGCGCTCGCCGCGGCAGGATCGCGAGCGATGGGCGTCGGCGCCCCGGGGCAGGCGCAGCCCGCGACGGGCGGGAGCGCCCAGTGGGATCCGTGGGGGGACAGCGGCGGGACGGCACCGCGTCGTGGTCCTCGGGCGATCGGCGGCTGGTCGATGCCGGAGTGGAGCCCCGGGGCGGCGATCGCGATGATGGACGAGGCGGGCATCGAGACGGGCATGCTGTCGATCAGCGCGCCGGGTGTCCACTTCGGTGACGACGCCGCGGCCCGCGAACTCGCCCGCGAACTGAACGACCACCAGGCCGAACTGGTCCGGGAGCAGCCGGACCGTTTCGGGCACTTCGCGGTGCTGCCGCTGCCGGACTTCGACGGTGCCGTCGCCGAAGCCGTGCGCGCACTCGACGAGCTCCACGCAGACGGTGTGCTCCTGCTGTCGAACGCGCACGGTCGGTACCTCGGCGATCCCGCGTACGAGCCGCTGTGGACCGAGCTCGCGGCACGCTCGGCCGTGGTCTTCGTCCATCCCACCGCTCCGCCGATCCAGCAGTTGCCCGGCATGCCCACGGCACTGCTCGACTTCCCGTTCGACACCACCCGGACCGCCGTCGACCTCGTCGCCCACGGCGTGTTCGACCGGCACCCGGAGCTCCGAGTGATCCTCTCGCACGCCGGCGGGTTCCTGCCCTACGCCGCGAGTCGGTTCAGCGCCGCCGCGATGTTCAACCCAGGCACCACGCCGGAGGGCATCCAGGCGGGGCTGCGCAAGTTCTACTTCGACACGGCCCTGTCGGCGACACCCACGTCTCTGCCGGCACTCCTGGCCTTCGCGGAGCCGGGTCACGTGCTCTACGGCAGCGACTTCCCCTACGCGCACCCGGACTGGACCGCTCGTTTCGACCACTGCCTGGAGACCTACGACGGTCCTGGCGCGGAGCGGCTCGGGGACGTGCACCGTTCCGCGGCCGAGCACCTCTTCCCCCGCTTGGCGTGACCTGGCGCCACGGCCGCCCGGGCCGTCGCTGCCGGGCCGTCGCCGCACTCTGCGACGACGGCCCGGCGGGGGTCACTGGCCGCGGAGGTCAGCGCCCGCTGAGGTCGTACGGAGTCGCCGTCGAGTCGACCGTCGTCAGGTACCCGCCGTCCGACAGGTCCGTCGGCAGGGTGATGGTACGGGTCACGGACGGCTTCGCGCCCGCCGTGTCGACCTGCGTGATCGTGCCCTCACCACCGCGCGTGACGAACACACTCGTGCCGTCGTCGGTCGCCGCGGCGAAGCGCACGGCCGTCCCGGTCGCCGACTGTCCGGCGACCGGACCGTGTCGCAACGGCTGGAGAGCGACCGAAGTCCTGCGGCCGTCGTAGATGCCGTCGGCCTGCTTCTGCACCAGGACGAGCGAGTCGCCGGAACCCGACGTCAGTGCGACGGCGGCGAACCGCGACGTGACGACCGCGCGGGTGACCAGCCCGGTCCCGAGCGCGACGCTCCGGATGCTGTCCGACGACGTCGACGACGAGGTGAGGTACGCGGGCACCCGGTCCCAGCTGGTGCCCGCGGTCGTGGTGCCGGCCTGCGCGCCGATCGCGGTCGTGCCGTCGGGAGCCATCCGCGGGCGGTAGCTCTGCACGCTTGGCTGCGGGTAGGTGGCGGAGCTGGAACCAGTGAACCCGCTCTTCGTGACCCGGACCGTCTGCACGCCGGTGGCGAGGTCCGATCCGATGACGGTGCCGGTCGCGTTGACGACCGGGCCGTGCGGGTACGCGCCCAGCGGTGTCGTCGCGATCCGGTGCGGCCGCGTCGCACCCCGCATGATGTCGGACACGGAGTAGGCGTCGAGCCGTCCGCCGGCGGTGACGACCAAGCGCAGCGGGCTGCCGACCAGGAAGGTCTCGACCTCCTCGGTGCCGCGCTTGCCGGTCGTGGCCAGTGTCACGGCGGAGGTGGTGATGTCGGCCGTGTGGGCGACCTCCCGTCCGAGGTCGATGACGGTGACGCGCTGGTGTGTGGAGCCGTCGAAGTCGGAGCCGACCGCGAGGTGGCGGCGCGAGGTGTCGGTGGCGAGCCAGCCGGCGCGTTCCCAGCGGCCGTCGGCGTTCGGGACGGCGTAGTGCTGCACGATCCGCGCCGTGCCTCCGGAGCCGATGGCGAGGACGTCGAGCTGTGGCTTCGACTCGTCCATGAACGCGATCCGCCCGTGGCCGAGCTGGACGGTGCCGGCGTGCGTCCCGAGCGTGACACCGCGGAGGGTCGCGGTGCGTCGGCCGGTGACGGCGTCGTTGACGTAGAGGCGTCCGGCAGGTGCGTCCGCGGTGACGAGCCAACTGTGGTGGGCCCTCGGTGCCGCGGTGGCCGGACTCGCGGGGGCGACGGTGGCGACGAGGGGCAGGACGCCGGCCAGGACGAGGGCGGGGACGAGGAGGGTGTGGCGGGGCGACATGGAACTCCTGGAGATCGGGATGGGCGAGGTCTATATGATAACCGTTATCAACAAGACAACTCCACCGACGGGAGAGCAGAACATTCAGCTTTGCTGGCATCGCGGGTCCAGGGTCTGGAGGTCGCGCTCGGCCATTACGACGACCGAACGCTGGAGGTCGTCCGTGAGTTCCTGGACCGTCTGGCGGCGGTGTTGCCCGGAGACCCGGGCAGGACCGGGGATCCGGACGCCTGAGAGGCTCGATCTGAGAAACGGGCACGTTTGCGGTCGGTGTCGCGTCCTCAGTAGCGTCGCTCAGTACACGATGCGAGACGTTGCCGAGGGACGGCGCCGTCGTCGACAGGAGCACCCGAATGACCACCGAATCCGTGATCACCAGCCCCTACCGGAAGACCGGAACCGCGACCGGCCCCCGCACCGGCGGCACGTCGACCTACTCGTCGTTGCTGCAGCAGGTGAAGGACGCCGGGCTGCTCAAGCGCCGTCGCGGCTTCTACTGGTCGATGTTCGCCGCCCTCGTCGTCGCGACCGCGGCGTGCTGGGTCGTCTTCGCGCAGCTCGGTGACTCCTGGTTCCAGCTGATCGTGGCGGGCGCGCTCGGCGTGCTGTTCACCCAGTTCGCGTTCCTGTCGCACGAGGCCGCGCACCGGCAGGTGTTCGACTCCAGGAAGTGGAACGACCGCGCGGGCCGCTGGCTCGGCACGTTCGTCGTCGGGCTGTCGTACTCGTGGTGGATGAACAAGCACACCCGTCACCACGGCAACCCGAACACCGTCGGCAAGGACCCGGACATCGCGCCGGACGGCGTCGTGTTCATCCCCGAGGACGCCGCGGCCACGACCGGCCCGATGCGCTGGCTCGTCCGGCACCAGGGCTGGCTGTTCTTCCCGCTCCTGACGCTCGAGGGCATCAACCTGCACCGCCACGCGGTGACCTCGGTGCTCCGCGGGGTCGAGGGCAAGAGCGACCGCCGTGACCGTGTGGTCGAGGGCGTCATGCTCGCGGCGCGCTTCGCGATCTACCTGCCCATCGTGTTCGTGTTCCTGCCGTTCGGGATGGCGTGTGCGTTCCTCGGGGTGCAGCTGGCCGTGTTCGGCGTGATGATGGGCGCCTCGTTCGCCCCGAACCACAAGGGCATGCCGACGATCGCCCACGACGCCAAGGTCGACTTCTTCTCCCGCCAGGTCCGCACCTCGCGCAACATCCGTGGCGGCTGGTGGGTGTCGTTCCTGATGGGCGGCCTGAACTACCAGGTCGAGCACCACCTGTTCCCCTCGATGCCCCGCCCCGCGCTGAAGCAGGCGCGTCTGCTGGTCCGCGACCACTGCGACAGCCTCGACGTGCCCTACACCGAGACCACCCTGCTGCGCTCGTACGGCATCGTCGTCCGCTACCTCAACCGCGTCGGACTCGCCGCACGCGACCCGTTCGACTGCCCGATGACCAGCGAGCTCCGCATCAGCTGACGCCGGCCCAGCACGACGGCCCAGCGCACCGACACGACAACGGACCGCGGGCCGACTCGATCTCGAGTCGGCCCGCGGTCCGTTCGTCGTCCGAGGTGCTCAGACCGTGATCGTCTCCCCGTCGGCGACCGTCACCAGGTCGACCCCGGTGAGCTGCCCGGCGAACTGCGCGAACGACCCCTTGCCGACCTCGCTGAGCATCAGGTCGTGGATCTGCACGGCACGCTCCGGCCGCACGGCGCGGACGAAGTCGACGAGTTCGCCGAGCTTCGCCCACGGCCCGGAGGTCGGCACGAGCAGCGTCTCCACCGGCACACCCGGCGCCGAGTACGCGTCGCCCGGGTGGAACACGCGGCCGTCGACCAGGAACCCGACGTTCGTCATCGGCGGCAGGTCGGCGTGGATCACGGCGTGGTCGCCCCCGTACACGCGGACCTCGAAGCCGCCCGCCGTGATCGCGTCACCGGGGGAGACGGCGACCACCCGGCCGTCGTGCGCACCGAGCGCGTCCACGACGGAGGCCGGCGCCCAGACGCGGAGCTCGGGCTGCACGTCGAGGGCTGCGCTGAGGACCTCGGCATCGAAGTGGTCGGGGTGGTCGTGGGTGACGAGCACGGCATCGGCTGCGGCGACGAGGTCCGCGGACGCCGACGTGTAGGCACCCGGGTCGAGCAGGACGCTGCGGTCGCCGTCGCGGAAGACCACGGTGGCGTGGGTGTGCTTGGTGAGTTCCATGACCGGAAGTGTACAGCCGACCTGTACACTTCTGCCCATGGCCCTGCGCGACTTCACGCTCGACGACGCGAACGCGCTGCGCCGCGCGATCGGCGACAGCACCCGTGCCGTCCGCCGCACCGAGACCACACCCGAGGGCCAGGTCGAGACACTCGGCTTCCTGGCCCGTGACGGCGCCCAGAGCATCGCCGCGCTGGCACGACTCCGCCGCGTGCGGCACCAGTCGATGCGGGTGACGGTCACCGACCTCGAGGCGCAGGGGCTCGTCGAGCGGTCACCCGACCCCGCCGACGCCCGCGGGGTGCTCGTCTCGTTGACCGACGCCGGTCGCCAGACTGTCGAGGACCTCCGCCTCCGCCGCTCGGCCCGTGTCCTCGACGCCGCCGAGCGCGCCCTCACACCCGGAGAGCGCTCCACCCTCGCGCACGCGGCGGACGCGCTCGTCAAGCTCACCGCCGCGCTGGAGGCCGACGGCCGCTGACCGCACCGGCGAGCCGACGGCGGACGGGAGGCGCGGGGCGGGCCCGCACCGCGCCACCCGTCCGCCGCTCACCCATCGGGCGTCCCGGCCCGACCTGTCAGGTCAGGAGGCCGGCTCGAAACCGTAGGCCGAGGGATCCCGACGGATGGCGTGCAGGACACCCCGGATGTTCCACGAAGCAGTACCGACCTCGATCCGGTACTCGCCGGGCGGGGACAGTCGGGCGGCGATCTGCTCGTTGTTGGACCGGGTCACTCCGTCGCGCAGGAGGAGCCGGCCACAGTCCCGGGTGGAGATGACGACCTGTGGGATCGGCCCGCCGATACCTCGAGAGGATGACGACTGCATCTCGCCTTCCGCTGCTGTGACGTCGCAGGTGATCGTCGTCCTGTGTTCAGCGTCGTAGGAACGGACCACGGCGGGGCCGATGAAGACCACTCCGACGATGACGAGGACCGCAGAGACAGCGGCGCCGAAGCGGAACCAGGCGCGACGCTGTCCGGGGTGGACCGACCGGGACGCAGGTCGGTCGTCTGCCGTGCTCGCGCTTCGCCTGCCCACGTCTGCCGTTCCTCCAGTGTCGTTCGTCATCCTGCCCGGTCAGCGAGCACGGCTCCCGACGGGGAGCGGTCCCTCGCCGCCGCCGAGGAAGCCGTTCCAGCCGTCGCGGTTGAGGTCTTCGCCGGTGTCGCCCTGCGGCTTCAGCGTTTCGTTGAGCACGGAGCCTCCAGCGCCGGCCACGCTGTCCGCACCGAGACCGACGGCACCATTGGCGAACGCGAAGCCCCGCGACGAGGCGCCGTGATCGCCGGACAGCGGTGCCGCGTGCCGTCCGGTCCCGGCAGGCATGAGGTCGTTCAGGTCGAGCCCCTTCTGCATCGCCGACGACGCCACGCTGCTACCCGCCCCGCTCACCACACCGGCTCCGGTGGTCTGCAGGAAGTCCGACACGTTGCGCTTGCCTTCGAGCGCCGGGTCCGTCATGTAGTCCACCCCGTTCGACGCGCCACCCTCGACACTCGCCGCGGTCGCAGCCCGTCCGGTCTGGCTCATCACGCCGCGGCCCACGGTCGACATCACGCCGGTGCCCGCGCTGCTCGCCGCGCCCGTGGCACCGGCGGCGGCCTTGAGCCCGGACGCGACACCGCCGCCGAGCAGGCCGGTGCCGAACCCGATGAGCGACTGCCGTCCGACTTCGCCCCAGTTCACGTTGCCGCTGTCCGGCCCCTGTTTCAGGACCGAGAAGCCACCCGCGAGCAGACCACCGGACGTCGCGGCCATCGCCAGGGTGACGAGCGCGCCCCCGGGCACGAACATCAGGGCGACTCCGACTCCGATCGCGGCGTAGGCGGCGATCGCCTCCTTGTGGTCGGCGATCCAGTTCCCCGCCGTGGCGAAGTTGCCGACCCGGGCGTCGTTGTAGGCCTTGAGGTCTTCGTCCGTCGCCGGGCGCAGTCCCAGCGGGTCGATCGCGTGCAGCGGGTCGTTGCCCGCGTACGAGTACGGGTTGCCGGCCCAGCCGGCGCCCACGACGGGCGCGAGCGGGTCGGCCGAGAGGAAGCCCCGCGCGACCGGGTCGTAGACGCGGGCACCGAGCCACTCGAGACCGCCGACGCCGAGGCCGCCGGTGGCGGACAGCGTCACGCCGGTCGGCAGACCCAGTTCGGACTGGAGGTCCGTGGCAGCTGCCAGCACCGCCCACGGGTCCTGCGCATCGGTCGCGCGGGCCCCACGCCAGCCGTTCACGTCGGCGGCGTCCCCGACCAACGTGACCCCGCCCGGGAGTTCGAGGAGCGAGGTCCCGGCGACGCTGACGAGCGTCGGCACGAGGGCGGCGGTGTCCCACCACGTCTCGGCCCCGCCGGCGTCGGCGAGCTCGCCGAGCACGTCCACCCAGAGCTCGACCCGGTGGGTCTCGCGGTACTCGGCGTCGCGTTCGACGACACCGCCCAGGTACCCGAGCGCGGACCAGGTGTACTCCGTGGTGGCGCCGTCCGGGGCAGTGCGGCGGACCCGACGTCCGAGGCCGTCCGCGACGTACTCGGTCCGCTCGCCGTCCGTCGTCGACGCCAGGAGGACGCCAGCGGCGTCGTACTCGTGGCGGGTCTCCACCCCGTCGACGGTCTCGGCGACGAGTCGCCCGCCGGCGTCGTACGTCCAGGTGCGCCCACGACCGTCGTCGTCGAGCGCGCTGACCAGCTGACCGGCGGCATCGTGCCGGTAGGTCACGCGTCCGTCGGCACCGGAGATCGCGGAGATGCGGTCGTCGTCGTCGCGCTCCACGGTCGTCTCGGACACGCCGTCGGGCGTCGTGGCGGTGTGGGCGACGAGGGCACCGGCGCGGTACGTCCAGTGCTGCACGAGGTCGCCCGAACCCGACTCGACCACCCGACCGACGGCGTCGTACGAGAATGTCCCGGCCGGGCGTCCGTCCCGCTCGACGGCCACGAGTCGGCCGGCGGCGTCGCGGCGCATCTCGCTGCGGGTGCCGTCCGGGTCGGTGCGTGCTGCGCGGAGACCGTCGGCGTCGTACTCCCACGCCACCGCCTGGTCGCCGCGCGCGCGACGGACGAGCAGCCCGCGGCGGTCGTACTGCAGTTCGTGGTCGAGCGTCCGGCCCGGGCCACGGGTGTGGTCGGTGACGATGATCCGGCGACCGACGGGGTCGTGCGAGACCTCACCCTGCAGGGTGCCGTCGACCTCGAGTCGCTGGCGTCGGCCGGCCGCGTCGTACGACCAGACGACGACCCGCCCGTCACGACCGGTCTGGCGCACCGGACGGCCCGCGGCGTCGTACTCGATCGTCGACGTCCGGCCGAGCGGGTCGGTCTCGGCGACCAGACGGTCCGCGGCGTCGTACGCGCGGCGGGTGATCGCGCCGGTCGGGTCGGTCACCGTGACCACGCGACCACGGGTGTCGTACTCGTAGCGGGTGACGCCACCGAGCCCGTCGACGACCTCGGTGACCTGCCCCGCGGCGTCGTGACGGAACCGACGACGGCCGAAGCGTGCGTCCTGGACGGAGACGAGCCTCCCGGCCGTGTCCCAGCGGTACCGCGTCGTGCCGGAACCGGGCGTTGAACGGGTGACCACTCGTCCGACGGCGTCGTACTCGGTGCGCTCGACCTCGCCCGTGGGGAGGGTCCGCGCGACGACCCGGGACTCGGCGTCGTACGCCAGGGTGGTCCGCGCGCCGAGTGGGTCGACCGCGGCGGCCGGACGGCCACACGCGTCGTACTCGTAGGTGCTGCGGGCGCCGGAGGGCGTCGTCAACGCGACCACCCGACCGGCCAGGTCGCGCTCCAGGCGGGTCAGGCCGCCCTCGCCGTCGACGAGCTCGACCGGGTTGCCCGCGGCGTCGTACGTGACGAGCTCGGCTCCGGTGGCGTCACTGGTCCGCTCGACCGGACGACCGAACTCGTCGAACCGCACGGCCGACGTCGAGAACGCGTCACGGAGGGTCTGGACGCCGGTGCTCGGGTCCGCGCTCGACTCCTGCCGGACGCCGGTCGGGTCGACCGTCGCCGTCAGGGCACCGTCCACCGAGTACTCCCGCAGCCAGCGGGCGCCGGTCGGGTCGGTGACCGCACGCAGGCGCGAGAGGGCGTCGTGTGCGAAGGACCACGAGGCGCCGTCCGGGAGGGTCACCGATGCGGTGTTCCCCTGGTCGTCGTGGGTCTGGCTGGTGACGCGACCGAGCGCGTCCGTGACCGCGGCGACCTCGCCGTCGGGACCGTACGCGATGGTCGTCCGGGCGCCGGTCGGGTCGACCTGCGCGGTGACGCGTCCGGCAGGGTCGTACTCGGACCGCCAGACCGCACCGTCCGGGTCCTGCCGGGCGACGACGTTGCCGGCCGCGTCGTACCGGTACTCCGTCCGGGCTCCTGACGGGCTCACCACGGCGGTGACCTGCCCGAGGACGTCACGCTCGATGCGCGTCGTGTCGCCGGCGGTGTTCGTCACCGACGCCAGCTCGCCGTGGGCGTCGTGTGTGAGGGTGAACGTCACTCCGGTCGGGTCGACCGCGCGGACGAGCAGGCCGTCCTGCCAGGTCAGCTCGGTCCGGCCGCCGAGCGGGTCGGTGATGACCGAGGGGTCACGGTCCTCGCCCTGGTACGCGAACGTCGTGACGGCTCCGGACTCGGCCACCACGGTGGTGACGCGGTCGTGCTCGTCGTAGCCGGTGGTCACGTCGGCACCCGAAGGCGTCACCGTGCGGACGCGGCGCCCGCGTGCGTCGTAGGCGTGCACCGCCACCGAGCCGTCGCGGGCCGTCGACGACACCAGGTTGCCGTGCGGGTCGTACGACATCGACTGGCGCTGGTCGTCCGAGTCGATGACGCCGACCAGTCGGCCCTTCGGGTCCGCGATCCAGGCGTTCGACCGCGACCCGTCGTCGTCGGAGATCGCCGTGACGCGTCCGGGCAGGTAGGCGAAGCGGACACGGCGCCCGTGTGGGCTGCGCTGCTCGACGACCCGTCGGTCCGCGTCGTACGTGTTGTCGGCCTCGACCACGCCCGCCGCGTTCGTCACCGTGACGACGAGGTCGTCCTCGTTCCACCCGTACCGCCGGGTGCCGGTCGCCGCTGTCACCGAGACCAGACGGAGCCGGTCGTCGTAGCCGTACTCGACACGTCGGCCGTCTGAAGCCCGGAGCACGGCGACGCGACCGGCGACGTACTCGACGTCCACCGACCGCCCACGCTCGTGGCGCAGGCGCACCGGGAGGTCGTCGGCATCGCGGTCGACGTGGACGGCGGTCCCGGGGCCGGCGCTCTGGCCGACCCAGATACCGGCGGGGGTGAAGTCGATCCGGACGCCGGTGTTGTCGCGGACGACGAGCAGGTCGTCCTCGGCGGCGAGCCACCGGTTCTCGCCGACACCGCGGCCCCAGCCCGCGCCGCTGCGGGGGAAACGGATCTGACGACCGTCGGCCTCGACCAGGGAGGCGCCGTCGTCGTCGAGCAGCAGCCGGGTCTCGAGGATCGACGCCCATCCCGGGCCGAACAGGCCGACCCGCTGGTCGAGCGAGTTGTACATGCGTGTGACCGCGAGACCGGCCGACGCGGGGAGGAACGTCAGGTCCGTCTCCGGCTCGACGAAGTTGCCGGTCGTGGTGTTGACCGGGTCCATCGAGAAACCCGTCGTGGGCTGCGCGCCGTACGCCGTCGGCGGCTCGAACGCGAGCGCAGACCGGGTCGCCGAGACGCCGGCGGCCTGCAGCGCGGCACCCAGCGCGGCATCCGAGACGGTGGACACCGATCCCTCGCCACCCGCGGCGGCGAAGGCGTCCGCGACGGTGTTCGCCCACGTGACGTCCTGGTCGTTGTCGCTGAGCCACTTCTCGAACCCGCTGACGAGTCCGGACGAGCTGATCGTGCCCCAGTGGCACTTCGCGGCGAAGTCCTCGAACTTGCCCCGCAGTGCGCCGGGCTTGCCGGACAGGTCGGCGTTCAGCTGGGACGAACCGGTCGCGAAGGAGCGGAGGTCCTCGGGCTTCGCGGACGAGGTCCCGCCGCCACCCCCGCCGCCGGAACCCGGGTTCGGGGTCTGCCGGCTACCGACCGAGACGGTCGGGTCGCTGAAGGTCGGCTTCGGCTCGGCCTGCTCGGTCGGTGCCTTCTCGCCTCCGAACCAGTCGTCGTGCCAGCGCTCGACCAGGTTCCGGTTCGCCTGCCGCTCGTCGAACTCCCGCGCACGGCGACGACGGTCGTTCTCGCGTTTCGCGGCCGCCTGCATCGTCTGCACCCAGCCCGAGACCGTGCGCATCGTCGACACCAGGTCTCGTGCGCCGATCGCTGCGGTGGTGCCGTTCTGGTCGAACAACTCCGCGAAGTGCCCGCGGAACTCCGCCAGACCCGTGGTCTTGTAGGAGGAACGGGGACCGCTCTGCGACTCGACGCTCGACGCGGTCGTCGACAGTGCACTGATGAGCGCCTCTGCCGTCGCGTCGTCGAACTCGACCGGTTCGTTGCCGTGCGGATCCGTCATGATGTTCCCCCCGAGTCGTCGTCGAGCGCTGCCGATGTCCCCACAGCAGCGCCGAACATCCTGATGCTACCGGACCAGCCGACTTCTCGTAGGGTGTCCTGCATGGGGACTCCAGCACCATCCCAGGGCGAGCGCAGTGCGGGCCGCAGTGCAGCCGGCGACGGGCCGCTGTTCCGTGTCCGACGACGGCGCTGGCAGTACATGGTCGCCCGCGTCGTGGCGGTCGCCGGGTTCCTCGTCGCGGCGCTCCTGCTGCTCGCGACGGCCGGGCGTGACGACACCGAGACCGGGTTCCTCATCGCCGTCGTGGTGTTCCTCGTCGTCTGCGCCCTGGTGGTCGTCCTGACGATCGGCCTCGCCCGCTCCGCCGTCGAGGCGTTCCCGGACCACCTCCGCGTCCGGTCCGGCTTCGGCCAGTGGCGGACGGTGTCGGCGTCCGACATCGCCACGATCGAGACCGAGGCCAGCCGCTGGTCGGGCTTCAACGCCCGCGACGCCCGGCGCCGGAAGCTCTTCGCGGTGTTCTCCGTGTACGCGGGGTTCCGTGAGCTCTGCACGTGGCTGGAGCAGCACGCTCCCGGTCCGTGGCGCGCGTACGTCGCCCCCGGGGGACCGACGAAGCGCTGACCAGGCCCCGGGCCCCCCGCGCGTCCGACGCTCAGCGGTCCGTCGTCGACGGGCCCGACGTCGACGGGTCCGGCGCCGACGGGTCCGGCGTCGGCCCGTGCCCGTCCGCACTCCCCGCTCGCCGGAGGCGGAACAGGCCGGTGTCCGCGTACTCCCCGGCAAGCCGGATCGTGGCCGTCCAGCCCCACACCCGCGTCGTCTTGCCGACGTAGCTGGGCCCGGTCCACTGCTCCTGCCCGGCGTCGGCGGGTTCCACGGTGTCGACGACCTGCAGCCCGCCCTCCGTGAAGACCTCGATGCGGGTCAACGCCCGCTCGATCGGCGGGAGCCCCCGGACCGCGTCGGCCGTCGGTGGGCCGTCGCCCTGCCACGGCAGGAGCGCGACGACGAACGACGTCCGCGTCCGGGGCATCAGCTCGACGACCTGGAGGCACGCCCACCGCCCGGTGGTCCCCTGGACCCCGATGAGGTCCCCGATCCGCAGCGCCGTGGCGCTCCGCGGTGTGCAGGGGAGCACCCTGGCCGTCACCACGACACCACCCGGTCCCCGGACATCCGGCCCCCGTTCCTCGGCACGATCGTACCGGGATGCGCGGACGGCGGCGGACGATCGAGCGGCCCGCTGCTGTCCCGTTTCGACGGCCCGGGTGGACGCTGGACGACAGCCATCGTCGAACGGGGACCGCCGGTGTACATTGAGCCACGTACGGACCATCCCGATGCGTGCGTTCCCGACGAGACCGTTGCCCTGACTCGGTTGCGGGTGCCCCGCCTGTCCCTGGGGGTCCACACCTGTGCACACCACCGCCGGCCTCCGCCGTGTACGCATCGAACTGGTCAGAACCGGTTCACCATGAAGTACGTCGTCTACGGACTGACATCCGTCCTCACCAGCAGCGCCGCCGCCTCCGCCGTGATGCGGTACGCGGTCGCCGTCGGCCGAGCCGGCACCAGCGACCTCGTCGCGATCCCGGCCGTCGACATCGCGGGCGTGCCGATCGCCGTCGAGGTCCTCCTCGGCCCGGGCGTCCCCGTCCTCGCCGAGCCCGCCGCGGACGACCTGCTCGAGCCCGAGCACCAGGAGTTCGTCGACGAATTGGCCGAGCGCACCCGTGTCCTGACGGGACGGCCTTCCGAGCGGGCCTGACCCCGGCCCGGGTCGGGTCAGCTGCTCCGGAGGACCAACGACCCGGCGCCGAACGGCAGCGCCCCGGCCCGGTACTCGAGCACCGCACCCGCAGCACTCGCTGCGTCGACCCGGACCGAGGCTGCACCGAAGCGCCAGCTGCGGTTGATGCAGAACACGGCGAACTCGACGCTGCCCTCGTCCGGCAGCACCCACGTGCCGGCGCCCCACTGCGCGGGCTGGCCGACGCCGTCCACGCTGACGGTCGGCCGCGCACCCCAGGCGAACCACGGCTTCTGCAGGCGGAGTCCGACCCGGCGACGGGTGGTACCGGACGGCAGTGGAGCCTCCGTCACCACCCGAGCGTCCCGGGCTCGCCCTTGAACGGCCCGACGATGTCCGCGGTGATCCAGCCGCCGTAGAAGTCGCCCTCCTGTGCGCGGACGCGTTCGCCGGCGACCTCGCACGAGTCCATCTGCGACGGGTACACGGCCACCAGGTCGCGCAGTTCGCCGTAGCCCTGCCACGGCGTGCGGTAGGTCCAGGCACCTCGACCGACGACCTGGTCGCCGCCGTGCACGTCGAAGTACGAGGCGCTGCCCTTGAACTCGCACATGCTCGACCCGCTGGTCGGGACGAGGGCGTCGGGCGCGAAGTCCGCGATCGGCAGGTAGTACACCGGCGGGTGGCTCGTCTCCAGCACGCGCACCGCGCCGGTCGTGTCGGCGATCACCTGTCCGCCGAGTCGGACGACGACCCGGGCGGGGGTCCGTTCGACCCGGGGTGGGCGCGGGTAGTCCCACACCGACTCCTGCCCGGGGCCGGGGGCGTCGGGGGTGGGGTGGCCGGGGCTGCGTCGGGTCATGACACCAGTTCTACCCGTCGGGACTGACGGACTGGAGGCTCGCGACCAGCTGGCACGTCGGCCCACCCTCCACAGGTCATCACATCCGGACGGTTCTGCACAGCCCGTGCCAGATGCTGGCCGTCCGCCGGCATCCGCGGCACCATGGTCAGCGGCGGACGACGCCGGCGGCAACCACCACGACGACGGGGGACGACATGTTCGGGATCGGCAAGAAGAACAAGCAGGACGACGCAGCGGGCGCGGCGGCACCGGCACCGGCAGCTGCGCCGGCGCCGGCGGCCGGGCCCGTGACCGACCTGGGCGTCGTGTCGGGACGCATCAGCCTCGAGAAGCGTCAGACGGTCAGCCTGCGCAAGACCCAGAAGACCACGGTGACGATCTCGTGGCCGAACAGCACCGACTACGACGTGTACGCCCTGGTGCGCTACCGGGACGGCCACGTCGAGACCGTGTCCCAGTTCGGGACGAAGACCGACCGCGCGTTCACCCCGCGCACCGCCGACGGCGCCGTGGTGCACCTGGGCGACCAGCGGCGCGGTGATCGGGGCGCGACGACGATGGCGGACGAGGTCGTCGAGATCACCCTGACGCCCGAGATCGACCGCATCGTGCCGGTCGTCTACTCGGCGCAGTCGAACGGCACCGGGTCCTTCCGGCGGTACAGGGTCGGCATGACGATCGACAACGGTGCGGGCGACGTCGTCGAGATCGCGGCGCGTGACGCCGACAGCAACGACAAGGTGTACTCGTGCGTGCCCGGTGTGATCACCAACGGCGAGCAGGTGCACGTCGAGAAGGTCGAGCTGTACTCTGCGCCGAAGTCCGAGCGGCGGCCGGTGGTGAACGCGGACGGCACGGTGACGATGGACGCCGGTCCGGTGAACGCGTACAAGTAGGGGATCCGGCGGCGGCGCTGACCTGGCCCCGGCCCGTGCGGGTCAGCGCCGGAGCGTCGCCCGCGGGTACTCGCCGAACTCGTTCCGGTACGCCGCCGAGAACCGGCCGAGGTGCGCGAACCCCCAGCGTCGGGCGATCGTCTGCACCGAGGTGCCGGAGGGGCCCGCCTGCATGAGGTCCCGACGGACCCGCTCGAGCCGGGTGCGGAGCAGGTACGTCATCGGGGTCTGGTCCAGGTGTCGCTGGAACGCCTCTTGGGTGGCCCGGACGCTGAGCCCGGCGGCACTGGCGATGCCAGACACGCTCAGCGGCTCGGCGACGTGCTCGTGGATGTACTCGACGGCGGCACGCAACCGGGCCCGGCGGGGCAGCAGCACGGCAGGCGGCAGCGCCGTCACCGTCGGCGGGTACATCCGGAGGAACGCGGCCGCGGTCCCGCGGGTCAGCGTGTGCCAGAGGAGGGTGTCGACCCCACCGGTCCGGAGCTCCCGCGAGAGCAGCGCCAGGCTGCTCCGCCACTGTGTGATCGCTGCCGGGTCGAGGGTCCGGAGGTGGTCGATGCCGAGGTCCGTGACCTGCCCGGTGTGGAACATCTCGTCCGCGACCTCGTGCACGAGCCGGCGGGACATGTGCACGAGCCGCTGGTCGTAGTCCTCGTACTCGAAGACGAACTCACGGCACGTCGGGAAGAGCATCGGCACGTCGAGCTGCAGCGGCACCCGGTCCTGCGTGACGTCGGGCACGCCCGCTCCGGACGTGATCCACTGCACGACGTAGTCGGGGGAGCGGGGGATGGCCCCCCGGATGTGGCCGCCGATCTGGGACCGGCGGAGGGTGACGTCGTGGTCACCGACCGCGCTGTAGCGGTAGGCGAACGCGTGGTCGGTGGTGCGGGCCTGCCACTCGCGGCCGTCGTAGAGACGACCGATGTCCGCGACGACCGCGTCGCTCGAGGTCCCGGAGGCCTCGATGCGGACCGGTCTGACGGCATCGGCCGCCCTCGTGGTGGTCTCGGCCCGTCGGGCGGTGACGTCGAGCGTGCTGGTCATGATCGTCTCCCTGCCGACCGTCGATGTGGCGGTCGGGTCGCGGCTGTCCCTGTCAGCGCTCCCTTGACGTTCGAGGAACTGGACGCCGAGCGAAGCTCGCTGACTGAAACGGTACGCAGATGTCCGTCGGACGTTCAGGGGTTGACGTTCTCGTCATAGAAGTGTTAGGCGAGTGACCAGACGTTGCTCGGTTCAGGCAGCGACCACCAGCCCCGCCGCGCGGTCCGCAGCGGCGTCGCCGCGGAGCATCCGGTCGGCAGTCCGCAGGGACAGCGCCATGATCGTCAGCGCCGGGTTCGCGATGACGGCGCTCGGGAAGACCGAGTTGTCACAGACCCACAGGTTCGGCACGTCCCACGACCGTCCGGCCGCGTCGACGACCGAACTGCCGGCGTCCGCGCCCATCCGTGCGGTGCCGATGGTGTGCGCGGTCCGTTCGAGGACCCGGACGTCCTTCCCCCCGGCCGCCTCGATGATCGCGGTCATCGTCCGCACCGCGTGCCGACCGATCGCGTCCTCGTTCTCGCCCGGGGTGAAGGTGATCGTGGCCTTCCGGATGCCGTGCTCGTCGACCTCGTCCCCGAGCACGAGCCGGTTGTCCTCGTACGGCAGGCACTCGGCGTTGATGCCGACCCCGGCCATGTGCGGGTAGTCGCGCATCGCCTTCACCAGGGCGGCACCGCGCAGCCCGCCGCCACGGACCAGCGAGGTCGCGAAGGTCAGCGGCTGCACGCCGAGGCTCTGGATGAGGTACCCGCCGGCGAAGTCGGCGTCGGACGGGCGGACGAAGTCCTCGGTGATGATCGACGACGGGTACCCGCGGTAGGAGCGCATCGACTCGTCGAACCGCGCCCAGACCTGGGTGGCGCCGTGCGCGGTGAAGTTGCGGCCGACCTGGTCACTGCTGTTGGCCAGCCCGGTGTGCAGGAGCAGACGCGGGGTCTCCACACCACCGGCGGCGAGCACGAGGGCACGGGTGCGCTGCCGGTGGTCACGGCCGTCCTGGCGGTAGACGACCGCCTCGACCTCGCCACGGGCGTCGAGCTCGATTCCGTGCACGAATGCCTCGGGACGGATCTCGGCGCCGAAGGCGACCGCGGCTGGCAAGTACGTGGTGTCCATCGACACCTTCGCGCCGTTCCGGCAGCCCTGGTGGCAGGAGCCGCACGACACACAGGCGTGCCGGAGGCCGTGGTGCTCCTGGTGCCGGTCCTCGGTGGTGAGGGCGACCGGGGCGTCGGTGGCGGTGATGCCGACCGCCGCAGCGCCGCGCATCATCATGTCGGACGACGCGTTCCGGCCCGGCGGGCGCATCGAGTACCGGCGGGACGGGTCCCACGGGTAGTGCTCGGGGCCGGCGACTCCCACGTCGTGCTCGACCTGCTCGATGTACCGGATGAGCCCGGCGTGGTCGATCGGCCAGTCGTGTCCCTTGCCCGACTCGGTCGCCAGGTGCAGGTCGTGGGCACTCGGACGTGGCGTGAACGCTCCCCAGTGCAGCGTCGAGCCGCCGACTCCGGTGCCGCTGTTGTTCGGACCGAAGGCGGTCGGGGCGCCCCCGCCGCTGATCCGCTCCTCCATCCAGTTGATGTCCGCCGGTGCCTCGACCTCGTCGGGCAGGTGGTCGCCCGGTTCGGTGTTGCGGCCGGCTTCGAGGGCGACGACCCGGAGGCCCGCTCGCGCCAGGCTGGCGAGCAGCGGCGCGCCGCCCGCTCCGGTGCCGACGACGACCGCGTCCACGATCTCGTCCTCGCCGTAGCGACGCTGGTGTTCGAGCCTCATGGTGTTGCTCCGTCCGGTTCCCATGCTTCGCGTTGGTCGGCTCCCAGTAGCTGGAAGCCCTGTTTGCGCACGCCGTCCCCGCCGTTGGCGAAGCCGTCGTAGTCGATCGCGGCCATCGTGGCCGGGTGTGCCAGCCACTGCTTGACGAGGTCGACGCCGGCGTCCTCGAACCAGGCGCGCAGCTGCCCGGCGTCGAGGATGCCGGCTGCGGGTTCGTGCGAGCCGTCGTCGACCGCGTCGAGGACGTCGGCCAGGTGCTCGTCGGAGACCGCGGCCTCCGGAGCGAGTGCGTCGAGCGCTGCCCGGTAGGCGTCGGGGTCGGCGGGGAGGCCGTCGACCCGCCAGCCGTCGCCCAGCCCGTCGGCGAGCTGCGCGTCGACACGGAGGGCCAGGTCGATCTGGCGTCCGGTCGGCTGCGGGACGACGACGCGGGCCACGGCCCGGAGAGTGTCGAGCTGCGCCACGGAGAGTGCGCGGGGCTCGGCGGCCGGGTCGTCCGGCAGCGCACGAAGGGCCAGGACCCCGCGGTTCTTGGCGCTCACCCGCGGCGAGGCGATGACCCGTGCCGACGCGGTGGGGACGACGGGGCCGTGGTCGACCCGTCGTTCCCAGAAGGAGCGGATGCGGTCGGCGACGGCGTCGGGCTGCTCCCACGGCAGCAGGTGCGCGGCACCGGGGACGACGTCGAACTCGCCCCGCGGCCAGTGCGGCAGGTTCAGTTCGCGTTGCGCGTCCGGGCCCAGGTCGCCGTCCTCGGCACCCGCGAGCACGAGCGCCGGCACGGGGCTCGGGGCGATGGTGTCGGACCAGTCCTCGCGGCTGCCGCGGGTCAACCACGCTGTCCAGGCGCCCGGGTCGGCGCGCTGTACGTCGTGGACCGCCATCGCGTACGGCTCGGGAGCCAGTCGGTCGGCGGTGTTCGCATCGACGAACTCGGCGGCCTCGTCGGGTCCGATCTCGTGGTCGGCGGCCCACGCGAGCATCGATGCGCGGCGCTCCTCGTCCATGGGTTCGGGGGAGAGCGGTGACGCGGCCAGGAGCACGACGGCACGCAGCCCGAACAGTCCGTTGGCGCCGCTCATGGTGCGGCCGGCGACGACGGAGGCGACCTTGCCGCCCATCGAGTGGCCGACGAGGGCCCACTCGGTGGCGCCACTCGTGCCGATGGCCCGCTCGACGAGCACGGCCATCTCCTCGACGGTCGTGCCGGTCACGGCGGAGCTGGAGCCGAAGCCGGGGAGGTCGATGCCGACCAGGTCGAGCGTGCCGCTGAGTCGGGCGCGCAGGGCGGCGAACTCCTCGGAGCTGGACCCGAGGGCGTGGAGGCAGAACGCGGTCGCCGTCATGCCTCGTTCCTACCGGTCGAGCCGTCCGGCCCCTCAGCCCGCTGTACCCCTCGTGCGCGCGAGGGCCGTCTGCGAGGCGTCCCAGACTGGAGGCCCGCCCCACCTCGATCGGCACCGGTACGCCGATCTCGGGGCCAGTCCGGTTCACGCGGTCCGCGCACGACCGGAGCCGCTATCGGCACCGGGAACGGTTCGGGGTACAAGTCCAGCCCCGGAAACGACGCGTTCCTGGAATCCGGCTGGAAGTCGTGACGTCGCCGTGACGATCGTCCTCTCCAGCCCGTCTCATCCGTGAACAGCACCCGCTGGGAACGCCCGGCGGGTCACTCGGAAGGAGACACCATGGCCGACACCACGACCACCCCGAACAGCCTCGCCACCAGCGCGACGGCGTCGAAGACCACCGGCACCCACGCCGCCACCGGCAAGACCGTCATCGACGACACCGTCGTCTCGAAGGTCGCCGGCATCGCCGCCCGCGAGGTCAACGGCGTGCACTCGCTCGGCAACGGCGCAGCCCGTGCCATCGGCGCGATCCGCGACGCCATCGGCCAGCGCGACCACGGCCAGGGCGTCAAGGTCGAGGTCGGCGAGAAGCAGGTCGCCGCCGACATCACCATCGTCGCCGAGTACCCGGTGCCGCTGCAGCAGGTCGCCGAGGGCGTCCGCTCGTCGGTCTCCCGCGCCCTCGAGCAGATCGTCGGCATGGAGGTCGCCGAGGTCAACGTCACCGTCCAGGACGTCTTCATCCCGGGCGACGACGACGAGGACGACGACAAGAAGGAGTCGCGAGTCGCATGAGCACCACACTGAGCGGCGCCCTGATCGGCGCCATCCTGGCAGTCGTCGCACTGCAGTTCGGCTTCTGGGGCTTCGTCCTGGTCGTCGTGTTCGCCGCGATCGGAGCACTCGTCGCGGCCCTCGTCACCGGTCGCATCGACCGGAACGCCCTGACCGACGTGCTGACCGGGCGCCGGAGCTCCCGGTGACCGGCGGCCCGGGCACCGTTCCGGGCCGTGTCGAGATCACCACCCGTGCCCTGACCTCGTGCGCGCGCGCCGTCGCCGCTGAGCGGCTCGGAGCGCCCGCGAAGCGGGTTCGGGTGGAGCTCGGCGACGCCCGCGGGGCGTTGGCCCTGGAGATCACCGGCCCGGTCGCCGCCGGCACCGACCTGGTCCAGGCGGCGACCACCGCAGCGGCCGAGGTCCGCAGCCGTGTCAGCGCCCTCACGGGACGTCGTGTCGGATCGGCACGCATCGAGTTGACCGGGATCGTGCGCGAGCGCGACACCCGGGTCCGGTAGGAGGAGAACACCATGAGCAGCAGTTCCGTCGAACGCCGGCTGCGTCGCCGCAGCGTGCACCGTTCCCGGTCCACGGCAGTGTCCGTGGCGTTGGTGGTGCTCGTGCTGGTCGCGGCGTGGATCGGCACCGAGTCGGTCCTCCGTGCGGTCGGTGCGGCGCCACTGCTGGCCGACCCGCAGACCGCGGTGGACGCCGCACTCAAGCCGGACGCCACCTTCGTCACCCTGGTCGAGGTCATCGCGGCGGTGCTCGTCATCGCCGGTGTGGTCCTCGTCGTCCTGGCCCTCAAGCCCGGTCGACAGCACCGCTCCGTGGTGCCGCACGACCGCGGTGCCGTGGTGATCGACTCGTCGATCATCGCCTCGACCGCCCGGAACGCCGCCGGTCTGGCCGCCGGTGTCCCGGACGCGCACACCACCGCGAGTGCCCGTGGCGCCCGCACCGAGGTGCACGTCGTCCCGATGTCCGGCGTCCCGGTGGACTCGGCAGCCGTCGAGCACGCCGTCGCCGAACGCCTCGGTCGCCTGGACGACCGGTTCGGCCGCCACGTCACCGTCCGCGTCAGCGAGAAGGGCACCCTGTCATGACCTCGAGCAACCGCACCCTGAACCGGATCATCCTGTTCGTGCTCGGCCTCGTCGCCGTCGTGGTCGGCCTCGCCATGGGTGCCGGTGTCCTGCCGGCCGTCCGTGACGCACTCAAGCCGTACCTGACGTTCCCCGACCGCGTCGAGGTCCCCGCGACCTCGCTGTGGATCGTCGCCGCGGTCTGCCTCGTCGTGGTCGTCCTCGCGCTCGTCTGGGTCTTCACACGTGGCCGTGGCGGCACCGCCGTCGCCGTCCGTGAAGCCCAGGGCGACGACGAGGTCACCGTGAACGTGGCCCTCGTCCGTGACGTCATCGACCACGAACTGGCCGGCGTGCACGACGTCGTCTCGTCGAAGGTCGACATGTACACGGTGCGCAAGCACCGTGCGGCACGGCTCCGTGTCGCGGTCCGCCGCGGCGGGGACGCCGTCACGGTCCTCGACGCCGTGGACTCGGCGATCGCCACCCTCGACCGGACCCTCGGTCGCGAGGTGCCGGTCCTGGTCCACCTCACCGGCGGCACCCGCTCGGCCCTCTCGAAGGCCAAGCGCGTCGCCTGACGGACGTGCCACGGGCCTCCCGGCCGGCGGCACCACCCAGCACCACCAGTACGACCCTCACCACGCAACCGCGGTCGAACCCTCGACCGCACGACCGGAAGGAGCCCGTCATGGGACTCGACGACAAGATCAAGAACGCTGCACAGGACATCGCCGGCAAGGCCAAGGAGGCCTTCGGCAACGCGACCAACGACGACTCCAAGGTCGCCGAGGGCAAGAAGGACCAGGCCGCCGCGAGCGCGAAGCAGACCGGCGAGGACGTCAAGGACGTCTTCCGCAAGTAGCGACCAGCAGACACGACGGGGCACGCGCGCGTTCGAGCGCGGTGCCCCGTCGTGCGCTCACGGCACACTCGACCGAGGAGGAAACCATGCAGCACGACACCCAGACCGACACGCAGGTGCAGCACGACACGCACGCGCACACGCAGCTCACCCCCGTTGACCTGCCGGCGTCCCTGACCGACCCGCTCCCCGAGGACGCCGCGGCCGTCACCGTCGCCGCCCGCACCGCAGCGGTCACCGCCCTCGGTGTCGACGGGGTCCACCACCTCGGCGGGCTCGCCGAACGGGCGGCCGACCAGGTCCGCAGCCGACTCGGCCGCAGCGGCGGCGCCCTCGGCGTCCGCGTCGACGACACCGACGGCACGCTCGACGTCGCGGTCGCCGTCGTCGTCAGCTACCCGCACCCCGTGATGGAGGTCGCCGCCGAGGTCCGATCGCAGGTCGGAGCCGCCCTCCACCAGCTCGCCGAGCTGCCCGACCACGTCGAGGTCGACGTCCGGGTCCTCGACGTGCACGGCCCGTTCGACGACGAGCCCTCGAAGCTCGACGCGGCCGTCGACTCCGTCCGAGGCGCTGCCGCGACCGCGGCGGACACCGTCTCCGACGCGGCGGAGTCCGCAGCGGACGGCGCGCGATCGGTGGCGGACACGGCGGGGTCCGTCGCGTCGGACGCCCTGACCGCGGCGTCGGCGACCGCCTCGGACGCTGCAGCCTCGGCACGCGACGCTGCTGGACACGCCCGCGACGCGATCTCGGATGCGGCCGACGCTGCCGGTGCGGCGACCTCCGACGCGGTGGCGTCGGCGCGGAAGACCGCGTCGGACGTCGCAGACCGTGCGGGTGATGCGGCCGACGCTGCACAGGAGGCGGCGACCGCTGCAGCCGAGCAGGTCGGCGACGACGTCGCGGACGGCGCGGCGGAGGCGCGACACCGGGCCGACGCGGAGGACGCGTCCGGCGAGGCCGCTGAGTCGGACGCCGCCGAGCCGGCTGTCCACGCCTCCACCGTCTCCGGGTCGGAGGCCGCGGCCGACGCACTCGAGGACGCGGCGGACGACGTGCGCCGCGCCGCCGAGGCCGTCCGCGGCAGCGCGGCCGACGACACCGCCGAGGCCGACGACACCGCCACGGACCGACCGTGAGCGCCTGGGCCGAGCGGCGGATCCGCCGCCAGGTGGCCGCCTCCCGGCCCAGGTCGCGCAGCGTCTGGGTCGCGAGCGGCATCGGACTGGTCGCCGTCCTGTTGCTGGCGTTCGGCGCGTTCCTGCCGCTCGTCGGCTTCCTCGCCGGCATCACGGGGACGACGGCGGGACTCGTCCCGTTCCCGTTCCTCCGCGTGACGCTCGTGACCCTCGTCGGCGCGGTCGTCGTCCTGGCGCTCCTGCTCCTCGCGGTGACGCGGCGACACGGAGCGACCGCGTGGACCGCCGTCGTGCTCGCACTCCTCGTCACCGTCGGCGTCACGGTCTTCCCGCTCGTCGCCGTCGCGATCGGGTCGGCAGACCGGGCGGGTGACGTCTGGCCCGTCATCTCCGGCCTGTGGACGCGGTTCGTCGGCTGACCTCCCTCGAGGATTGTCCGCATAGCGCAACATCGACTGTGTAGTGTGCCTAACTACTTTTCGGCGGGCACAGTGGAGCGGTACATGCAGCACCTCGGAAGGACCGGTCAGATGCACTCGACGCCCGCGAACAACGCATTCGTGGACGGGGACACCCCGACCGAAGCCATCGACATGACCGCTCTGTTCGCAGAGCAGTCGCGTGACGGTCTGCTCGACAGCATCTGATCGGCACAGCCGGTCGGTTCCTGACCGGTACCGCCCATCCGGGAGCGTCGATCTCGACCGCTCCGCCGCCCCTCGGGGCGGCACACCTGCTCCACAACGGCACCTCGCGGTGCCCGTCCTGAAAGGCACTCCCATGAGCTTCCTCGGCTTCATCCTCCTCGGCCTCATCGCCGGCGCCATCGCCAAGCTGATCCTCCCCGGTCGCCAGGGTGGCGGCTGGATCGCCACGCTCGTCCTCGGTGTCATCGGCGCCCTCATCGGCGGCTGGCTCGGCGGCCTCATCTTCAACGTCGGCTACGACGGCTTCTTCAGCATCCAGTCGTGGATCATCGCGATCGTCGGCGCGATCATCGTCCTCCTCATCTGGGGTGCGATCACCGGTCGTCGCGGCGCCCGCGCCTGACCGAACCCCACCGGCGTCCGACGTCGGGAACACGGAAGAGCCCCGCACCGACTGGTGCGGGGCTCTTCCGTGTTCCCGGGTCTCCCGTCCGGCCTCGCGATCCCGGCCCGGGCCGCGTGACTGCGGCGACCCGGGCGGGGTGATCAGTCGCGGTGGGGTGCTGGCGGGTCGGTGCGGAGGGGACCGGTCGATCCGGGGTACGGATTGTCGGTGGTCCGCGTGAGACTCGGAGTGCATGGACTCCGTCGAACAACCCCTCCAGCACGTCGACCGTCACGGCACCGCCGTCGACGAAGCGGTCGCGTTCTACGAGCACGTCTACGGCAGCCAGGACATCCACATCGGGGACGCCGTGACCGAGGGGTTCTCGTGGCGGTACCGGGCGGTCGGCGACGGCGACGTCACGGTCGGGACCTCGTCCGTGGCCGCACGGCGTTGGGGCACGATCGACCCCGGTGACGACTACGTGCTGGCCTGGGCCTCCGCGCCGGGCATCCGCCTCGACACCGGGTCGTCCGCGCCCGTCGACATGCTGCCCGGGGTCCCGGTGATGTACCCGGCGGGGCGCGACTTCACGTTCAGCGCGGCTCCCACCGTGCAGCACCTGATCCGCTTCGACCGGTCGTTCCTCGAGTCCGTCGCCGCGGCTCGCCAGGGCGACCTGCCGGCGCCGCTGCAGTTCGCCCGGCAACCGGACCCCGATGCGCTCCGGCAGCTCCGTGCCGTCATCGCCACGGCGGCCGGGGCGCTGCTCGACCCGGCGACCGACCGCGACCGGCGCTCCGTCCTCAACACGACCGTGGCCGAAGCGGTCGCCGCCACGTTCGACGCCCGGCCCGTGCCGCCGACCGGCCTGCTCAGCGACGGCCCGGCGACCATGCGGCTCGCGCAGGAGTGGATGGTGGCGAACGCACGTCGGCCGATCACGATCACGGACGTCAGCGTCGCCGCGGGGGTCGCCGTGCGGTCGTTGCAGGCGTCCTTCCGTCGGCACACCGGGTCGTCGCCGATGCACTTCCTCCGGCAGGTCCGCCTGCACCGGGTGCGCGCCGAACTGAGCGCGGCCGACCCGGACACCTCCACGGTGGCGCAGATCGCGGTCGGCTGGGGTGTCGGTCACCTCGGGCGGTTCTCCGGTACCTACGCGGCGACCTTCGGGGAGCCGCCGTCGGTGACGCTCCGCCGTCGACGGAGCGCGTGACGGGCCTGGCGTCGGCATCGCCGTCGGTCCGTCACGCGACCGAGCGACCCGTCCGGTGTGTCCGCTCGCACCGTCGTCCGACGTCCCCGGACCGCACTCGTTGCGCGGACCGGACACCGTGTCCAAGGGGCGTACTCGTGGGTCGTCCGGGCTTGGCCCCGCGCAGTCCGCGGGGGATGCTGGCCATGCGCCTCCGAACCCCTCGGGTCGGGCGCACCAGCAGGAAGAGCGCACCGTGAACGAGCGCGTCCGACCCTCCCTCCACGAACTCCGGCTGCAGGCCGACGAATGGCACCGCCGCGGCCTCAGCCACCCGGACGAGATCGACGCGATGGTCTCCCGTCGCACGGCCGGGTCCACGCCCGCCGAACCCACCTACGCCGACTTCTTCACCGTCGTCTGAGCACGGAGGACCCCACACGGAGGACCGCACGCCGCGGACCGTGCGTGGAGGACCACGCGCGCCAGCCGGCCGCCCGGCACCGCCCCACGGCGGCGTGCGTAGGCTCGACGGCATGTCCGACTTCTCCGCAGACCAGGCCGCCGTCGTCCGCATCGAACGCTCCGAAGAGGGCCGCTGGGACCTCACGCTCATCAGCGACAGCGGTGTCGCGATCGGCCACGGCGTGCACCTGTTCGACCGCTCGGAGGACGACGGGGTCGACGAGCTCACCGCCGCGCAGGACTTCGCGGGCGGGTACGGCTGGCGGTTCGAGGGCGACGCGGTGCAGCAGGACGGCCCGGATGCGTTCTGGGCACCCCTCATCCGCAACTGAGCGGACCTCACCCCAGTCCGGGTGAACCTCGGACTTCCGCGTTCTGTGGATGAGAAGATGGCCGCGTGCCACCGATCCACCACGACAACGGGTTCCGCAAGCAGCGGTTCACCGACGCGGGCGGCTCGGACTACACCGCGATCTTCCGCACCGAGTACTCCGGGCAGGACCTCCGCCGGGACACCACCACCGCCACCGACACCTTCGCCAGCCAGGGCACCCGGTACGAGTACTTCGTCATCGGCGACGACGACCTGACGCTGCGGACCATGAACGCCCGCGGCGGTCGACGGGGCGGGGTGATCGGCCCCAGGGACGACCACGTGGTGTTCTGGCTGCAGCACGGTCGACTCGAGATGCACTTCGCGGACCGGTCCCGCGTGATCGAGCCCGGCAGTCCGTACATCGCCTCGGCGTCCGAGGCGTACCGCTTCGAGTCCGAAGAGACCGTCTACAACGGCGTGCACATCTCGGACGCGTTCCTCCGCAAGACCGCCGGGGAGCTCGGCTACCCGATGCCCGACGGGCCCGTCCTGTTCGACCAGCAGGACGAGCGGATCGCCCGGCGCGAGCCGCTCCGTCGTCTGCTCGGCGAGGTCAGCCCCACCCTGATGGACGACCGGGTGCGCGGTGCGATGCGGACGGCGCTGAACCGCCGCCTGGCGACGGTCGTGCTCGACACCTTCCCGCTCCGCGACCGCGGGGACGACGTCCCGACCGCCAGCCGACTGCGTGACGCGATCGCCTTCGTCGAGGAGCACGCGCGTGACCGCCCCTCGGTGCCTGCCATCGCCGCCGCCGCCGGACTCAGCGAGCGCGGCTTGCAGGAGGTCTTCGCCCGCACGCTCGGTGTCACGCCGAATGGCTTCCTCCGCGACCAGCGCCTGGACGAGGTCCGGCGCGAACTGCTCCGGGGGGAGTCGCCGAACAGCGTGCTCGAGGTCGCTCGCCGCTGGCGCTTCACCAACCCGAGCCGCTTCGCCACCGCGTACCGCGCCCGGTTCGGCGAGGACCCCTCGGCGACGCTGCGTGCGGCCACCTCGCAGCGGCCCGACGGCCGGTCCTCCTGGCGGATCCGTCAGGCGGTCGCCTACATCGAGACGCACCTCGACGAGGTCTGCACCGTTGCGGACATCGCCGCGGCCGCCGGTCTCCGGCCCCGGCGACTCCAGCAGCTCTTCAAGGAGGAGCGGGGCACGACGCCCACGGCCTTCCTCCGCGACCTGCGTGCGCTGCGGCGGTCCGGCGACCGCTCCTGACATCTCGTCAGCGGTGGTCCGCCACGTGGTCAACGGCCGGACGGGAGGCGCGGATCCGGCCCGCCACGGCCCTCCCGGCTGGGTGGTCTGCCGACCTCAACGTCCTCTGTGGATGCGTCGGACGCGCCCGGCAGGATGTTCCACATGGGAACCAGTTCGCGACTCCGTCCCGCCGTGCTCCGCGGCCTCGTCCCGCTCGGGCTCGTCTCGATCGCCCTCACCGGGTGTTCGACCGGGTCGGGTGACCCGGCACCGACGCAGACGGTGACGCAGACGGTCGCGCCGTCGGCGGAGTCGACGGAGACCCCGACGTCGACCCCGACCGCGACGCCGGCACCGGTGCAGACGCCGCAGCCGACCGCCACCCCGACGTGTGGCAGCGAGGACCCGACCAGCGCGATCCAGCAGGCGGCCACGCGACTCGGCGCACCGGCCGGCATCGAGGGGGCGGAGTGGGACACCGCCGGGGCCGCCCGCGGCGGGTACGACCCCTGCGCGGCCCTGTCGTGGGTCGTGTTGCGTCCGGCGAACTCGACCGGCAGCTCGCCGTCGGCGATCCTGCTGTTCCACGAAGGCACGTACCTCGGCACGGCGACGAAGGTGCAGTACTCGTTCACGCCGGACGTCACGCGCACCTCGGACGCTGCCGTGTCGGTCACGTACCGGTACCCGCGCGACGGGGAGTCGAACGCCGAGGCGAGCGGTCGCGCCGACGCGACCTACCGCTGGGACGACGCGGCCCGACGGGTGGTCATGACGGGGGACGTGCCTCCCGTCCCGTGACACGCTGGGCGCCTCGGCCGGTCAGTGGTCGGTGACGAGCGCGACCATCTCGGCGACGACGGCGCGGAGGCGCGTGGCCAGGTCCGCCTGGTCCTGCACGCTGAATCGGTGGGCCGCCTCGGTGAGAGCCGACATCACGAGGGCGACCGCCGTGCGGGCGGTGTCCTCGTCGGTGCGGGTGCTGACGGCGGCGATGAGGGACTGCCGGGACTCGGCCATCCACCGCATCACCATCGACGTCATCTCCGGGCGGCGGACGAGCAGCTCCTTCGCGCGGGCGCGGTCCGAGGAGAGCGGCACGGTGTGGGCGACCAGGTCGCAGACGTCGTCGATGAGCGGCCCGCCGGCGGTGGCGAACCGGTCACGGACGGCGTCGGGCACCTCGACGGTGTCCAGGCCGATGGCCGCGTGGGCCTTCGATGAGAAGTAGTTGAAGAACGTCCGCGGGGAGACGTCGGCGTCGGCGCAGATCTGCTCGACCGTGACGCCGTCCAGGCCGTGGTCGGTGATGCGGGTCAGCGCGGCGTGGTGGATCGCCTGCCGGGTCTGCTGCTTCTTGCGTTCGCGGAGCGTGCAGGGCTCGGTGCTGCCGACGGCGCTGTCGGGTGCGGGTGCTGCCGTGGTGGTCACGGGCGACCTCCGGTGGGGGAGTGGCGGAGCGGGCCGCCCGCACGCTGCCGACGGTCGTCGGCGGACGTGCGGGCGGCCCGGGTGGTCACCGACGCTGGGTCGGCGTGGAACCGGTCATCGGACCGGTGAAGGAGCCTGCCTCGGCCGCGGCCATGCCGGCCTCGGCTTCGAGCTGTGCCTCGGCGGACATGTCCGCCTGCTCCTGCAGGGCCGAACGCTGGCGCAGCGGCGGCACCTTGAAGAACCAGGTCAGCACGAAGGCGAGCAGGATCACGGCGAGTCCGACCCAGTAGATCGTGACGGACGAGGCGTTGAAGCCGGCCATGAACGGACGGGTCAGGCGCGGGTCGGCACCGGTCAGGAACGAGGTGTCGTTCGTGGCCGAGGCGCTCGAGTCGTCGTTCGCACCCTTGTCGATCTGCTTGACGAGGTCCGGGACGACCTGGTCGACCCAGTAGCCGCGCTGTCCGGCGTCCTTCCAGTCGACCGCGAGCTGTCCGTCGACGACGCTGGCGTGCGCCTGGTCGGCGGCCGTCGCGAGGGCGGTGGTCTCGGCCTGCGGGGTGGCGTCGGCGACCTGCTGGGCGATCACGGTCTCGGCGGCGGCGGCCGGGATCGTGCCGGCGGCGACCTGTGCCTGGACGGCAGCGGTGACCTGCTGGGTGACGGCCTGGTCGGCGGCCTGCTTCGCGGCGGTGGTGCCGCGGTCGAGCCCGGAGTCGATGCTGTCCTGGATCGGGCCGACGATCGGGTCCCAGATCTGGTCCATGACGCCCTGGTTCGCCTTCGCGCTGGCGACGGTCGGGTTCAGTGCGGCGTCGAGGGCGTCGGTCAGGTCGGCCTTGTCGGCCGTGGCGTGCACGATGTTGGCGGGCATCACCGAGAACAGGATCGAGAGCAGCACGGCCGTGCCGAGCGTTCCACCGATCTGGCGGAAGAAGGTCGCCGAGCTGGTCGCGACGCCCATGTCCTTCGCCTCGACCGAGCCCTGCGACGCGAGCGTCAGGGACTGCATGACCGAACCGAGTCCGAGACCGATGAGGAACATGCCGATCATCAGGAACCAGAGCGGCTTGTCGATCGACATGAAGGTCAGGACGACGTAGCCGGCGGAGACCAGGGCGGTGCCGATGACCGGGAAGACCCGGTAGCGGCCGACGCGGGCGACGATCTGACCCGAGGTGATCGAGGCGATCATCAGGCCACCGACCAGGGGCAGCGTGGCGAAGCCGGACTCGGTCGGGCTGAGGCCGACGACGATCTGCAGGTAGAGCGGGATGGTCAGCATGGCGCCGAACATCGCGAAGCCGACCAGGAAGCCGATGACCGTGGCCATCGAGAACGTGCCGGAGCGGAAGAGCTTGAGCGGGATGATCGCCGCGTCGCCCATCTTCGACTCGATGACGAGCAGGGCGACCAGGCCGACCGCGCCGATGACGTAGCAGGCGAGTGCCGCGGGGGAGCCCCAGCCCCACGTGCGGCCCTGCTCGGCGACCAGCAGCAGCGGGACGAGGGTGACGATGACCGAGGTCGCGCCCCACCAGTCGACGACCGGCTTGTCCTTCTTGTCGTGCACCTTCGGCAGGTGCAGGAAGACGATCACCATGACGAGCGCGGCGATGCCGATCGGCACGTTGATGAGGAGCACCCAGCGCCAGCCGGTGATGAAGAGGATCTCGGAGGCGCCGGCGAGCAGGCCGCCGATGAGCGGGCCGATGACCGAGGAGATGCCGAAGACGGCCAGGAAGTAGCCCTGGTACTTGGCGCGCTCACGCGGGGCGAGGATGTCGCCCATGATCGCGAGCGGCAGCGACATCAGCGCACCCGCACCGATGCCCTGCACGGCGCGGAAGGCGGCGAGCATGAGCATCGACGTGGACATCGACGACAGGACGGCGCCGAGGATGAAGACCACGATGCCGAAGATGTAGAGCGGGCGACGGCCGAAGATGTCGGAGAGCTTGCCGTAGATCGGCGTCGCGATCGTCGACGTGATCAGGTAGGCGGTGGTGACCCACGCCTGCTGGTCGAGCCCGTGCAGGTCGTCGCCGATGGTGCGGATCGCGGTGCCGAAGACCGTCTGTCCGAGGGACGACAGGAACATGCCCGCCATCAGCCCGTAGATGACGAGCAGGATCTGACGGTGGGTCATCAGGGGTTGCTGACCGGGCGCACCGGTGGTGGCGCTCCGGCCCGACACCGGCGTCTGTGCGGTGGCTGTTGACAATGCGGGTCCTTCTGGTTCGACGTGCCGGACGGCGAGTGCGTCGTCGGGCGGAGGCGAGGCGGGTGCGGGGGCCACCGAGGGGCCGCTGCGCAACCTGAAACCTTGCAGGCTCCGCAACTTTACATCCATTGCGTTCTGCAAGCAACTAGTTGGCGCGTCGTACGATGGCGCCGTGCCCGAGGACCAGCGCCCTGACGACGACGTCCGCCCGGACGACGACCGGCCCGAGGCCGAGCGGCTGCTCCGTCGGCAGCTCGACCGGCTCTGGGTGCGCCAGACGCTGCGCACGGTGCTCATCGAGCAGTCCGGCGGCCTCGACCCGACCGCCCGGGTGATCCTGCGGGCCGTCGAGCGCCTGGGTGCGGTTCGCTCGACCGCCGTCGCCGAGCGCACCGGCCTGTCGCGACCGGTGGTCAGCCGGCGGATCGCGGGGCTCGTCGACGCCGGCTACGTCCGCACCACCCCGGACCCGGACGACGGTCGCGCGGCCCTGCTCGCACTGGCCCCCGCCGGACGTGCCCTGTTGGACGGCCTCGACGCGCAGGGGGACGCGGTGTTCGACGACGTCACGAGCGTGTTCGACGGGCAGGAACTGCGCGACCTCGCCCGGCTCCTGGCCCGGTTCAACGACCGTGCGGCGGAGGTGCTCGGCGCCGGCGGCGAGGACGCCGGAGCGGGTGGAGGGGTCCCGACCTGACCCCGTGACGGACGGGAGGCACGTGGTGACGCCGCCACGCGCCTCCCGTCCGTCTGGGGTCCAGCCCGAAAACGGGATACCGTTCTCCCCATGAGCACCGAGAACACCACCCCCGCCGAAGCCGTCGACGAGGAGCCCGTGATCACCTTCGCCGACCTCGGGCTCAGCGACCCCGTCCTCAAGGCCGTCAAGGACATCGGGTACGAGACCCCCTCCGCGATCCAGGCCGCCACCATCCCGATCCTGCTCGAGGGCCGCGACGTCGTCGGCCTCGCCCAGACCGGTACCGGCAAGACCGCCGCGTTCGCGCTGCCCGTGCTGTCCCGCATGGAAGCCGGCTCGAAGCTGCCGCAGGCACTCGTCCTGTCCCCGACCCGTGAGCTCGCCCTCCAGGTCTGCGAGGCGTTCGAGCAGTACGCCGCCCACATGAAGCACGTCCACGTCCTGCCGGTCTACGGCGGCCAGGCGTACGGCGTGCAGCTGTCCGCCCTCCGTCGCGGCGTCGACGTCGTCGTGGGCACCCCCGGTCGCATCATGGACCACATCGCCAAGGGCACCCTCGACCTGTCCGAGCTGAAGTACCTGGTGCTCGACGAGGCCGACGAGATGCTCAAGATGGGCTTCGCCGAGGACGTCGAGACGATCCTCGCCGAGACGCCGGACACGAAGCAGGTCGCGCTCTTCTCGGCGACGATGCCCGCGCAGATCCGTCGCATCTCGAAGCAGTACCTCAACGACCCGGCCGAGATCACGGTCAAGGCGAAGACCACCACGTCGGCGAACACGACGCAGCGCTACCTGGTCGTGTCGTACCCGCAGAAGGTCGACGCCCTGACCCGCATCCTCGAGGTCGAGGACTTCGAGGGCATGATCGTCTTCGTCCGCACGAAGAGCGAGACCGAGACCCTGGCTGAGAAGCTCCGCGCCCGTGGGTACGCCGCCGCCGCCATCAGCGGTGACGTCGCCCAGGCCCAGCGTGAGCGGACCGTCAACCAGCTGAAGTCCGGCAAGCTCGACATCCTGGTCGCCACCGACGTCGCCGCCCGCGGGCTCGACGTCGACCGCATCACCCACGTGGTGAACTTCGACATCCCGATCGACACCGAGTCGTACGTGCACCGCATCGGCCGCACGGGTCGTGCCGGCCGCTCGGGTGCGGCGATCAGCTTCGTCACCCCGCGTGAGCGTCGTCTGCTCACCGCGATCGAGAAGGCCACCCGTCAGCCGCTCACCCAGATGCAGCTGCCGAGCGTCGAGGACGTCAACTCGACCCGTCTGACCCGCTTCGACGACGCGATCACCGCCGCCCTCGGGCAGGAGTCCCGCGTCAGCGCGTTCCGCGACATCATCGCCCACTACGTCGAGCACCACGACGTGCCGGAGTCGGACGTCGCTGCAGCGCTCGCCGTCGTGGCGCAGGGGGACACCCCGCTGCTCCTCGACCCCGCCGACGACCGCGCGCGCCAGCAGATCGAGCGCGACGAGCGTCGCAGCCGCGACGACCGTCCGGCCCGTGACCGTGACCGTGACCGTGACCGTGACGGCGACAGCGGTGGTGGCGACCGCCGCCGCCGCTCGGTGCCGATGACCGCGTACCGCATCGAGGTCGGCCGTCGCCACCGCGTCGAGCCGCGCCAGATCGTCGGTGCGCTCGCCAACGAGGGGGGCCTGCGCCGCGACGACTTCGGGGCGATCCAGATCCGTCCGGACTTCTCCGTCGTGGAGCTGCCGGCCGACATGGACTCCGGCGTCCTCGACCGTCTGCGCGACACCCGCATCAGCGGCAAGCTCATCGAGATCCGCGCGGACAGCCGGGGCGGTGTGCGTCGCGAGACCGGCACCCGTCGTGACGGCGCCCGCTACGGCGAGCGCGACGACCGCGGCTCGCGTGACGACCGCGGTGGCTACGGCGACGACCGCAAGCCGCGCCACACGCGCGACTGACGCGGTGACGTCCGAGCCGGTCGCGTGGTGACGCGCGAACCGGTCTGACAGGAGGCCCGACACCAGCTGGTGTCGGGCCTCCTGTCATGTCTGTGGAGAACCTGGCCCGTCGGCCCGGTGACCCGGTATGGTTGACGACGTCAGAGCCTCCGGGGGATCTTCTGCGCGGGGGTGCAGGTACGAAGAGAATGAGGGGTTCACCATGTCGCGTGTGCTTTCGACCGAACAGGCGAAGACCGCCATCCGCCAGATCCAGTCCATCGTGAACGGTGGCTTCACGGACCAGATCTCGCAGCTCGACGCCCAGGGGCGCGTGCTGTCCGACTCGAACGTGTGGGACGGCCCGCTGGCGTCGAACTTCCGTGGGTCGACCTGGCCCGAGACGAAGGCTGCGCTGGACAAGGCGAAGACCGAACTCGAGCAGCTCCGCACGCAGCTCGACAAGATCTCGCAGGACATCTTCACCGCGGGTGGCGGCGCGTAAGCAGCCGTTCGCGCAGCGCCCGGGCCGTCGACAAGTTCGACGGACCGGGCTGCTGTCGTCTGTGGGGGTGGAACCGTGGCCGGAGTCAACAAGGCGCGGCCGTGGCGCGGACAGCGTCAGCACCCCGTCAACCTGATCGGGGCGGGATGCCTGCTGGTGGTGGGCGTGGCCGTACCGATCGGTATCGCGGGCGGGCACGCCGACGTTCTCGCCCCGTACCTGGCGGTGGGTTTCGTCGCCGGACTCGTCTGGGCAGGGAGTGTGTTCGCACTGCTCCGACCGGTGACTGCGTCGTTGCTCCTCGTCGTGGGCATCTTCGGCGCGATGGTCCTCTTCACCCGTGTCGTCGACGGGTGGGATGTGGCCCTGCTGCCGTGGATCACCAGCAGTTTTGCGGGGTCGGTCTTCGGTGCGCACCTGCGGTGGATGCTCGAACGTCGCCGCGCCTGACCTGAGGTCAGCGGGGGAGCGTGTGCACCCACTCGCGAAATGACTGCAGTGCCGGTCCCAGCAGCTGCACCGTCGGCGCCAGCTCCAGTGGCTCGACGAGCAGGGTCAGGCTGTCCGCCGGCGCCCCGCGGAGCCAGTGCCCTGCGATGGAGTCGTCCGCGGCGTCGTCCGGCCACATGAGGAAGGCGATCGGCGGCTGGTTGACGTTCTCTACGGTGTTGAGGTCGTGGTCGACGAGCTGCTGGACCTCGCGCACCGCGAACACCGGTGAGACCGTCCCGTCGAAGACCATGACGCCCGGGATGGTCTTGCCCTTGCGGCCGATCGGCAGCGGCACGCACTGCGCCGAGACGCCGTCCGACTGCCAGGGCGCCAGCGTGCTGAGGCCGACCGGTTCCGCGTCACGTCGTGCTCGTCCGAACATGGGGCGAGTCTAGGCTCGGGGCGTGCGGGGGCGGGTGGAGCGACTGGCGGACGCGATCGACGCGATCGTGCCGTTGGTGCGGGAGGTCGACGACGTCGGGGGCCGGAACGCCGAGCGCTTCCAGGCCGCCGCGGACCGGTTGCGGAGCGTCCGGCTCGGTCGAGCGGATCGGAACACGGTCCTCCGTGATCTCGAGGCCCTGGTCGGGGCCGGGTCCGGACGGCTCTCCGACCGGTACCTGGTGCACGACGACGGCCGACCCGACCTCGAGCGGTCGGGGACGTTCACCGAGCTGGTCGCGCGGATCCGCTCGCAGGCCTGGTGGCTCCGGAACCTGCCGTTCTGACCACCGTCCTGCACAGCGTCGAGCAGCACCTCCGGCGTCCCCAGATCGGGGCATCCTGCTGACAGGTGTCGCCCTGCTGCGGTAGACAAGACAGCACGCCGGAGTCGACCCGAACGACGCCGAGCGGACGGCGCCGCCGTGGACCCTGGATCCTCCGACGGCACCGGATGGGACACCCGTGCGCGGCAACCGCGCGCGCGGGACTTCGGGGATCAGGAGGGACGCCGTGCACCGCAGCGACGGGTCAGCAGGGGTGCGCCGATGACGGCGCTGGACGTCGGTCGACGCGACCGTCGTCGACTGACCGTCGGAACGCCCCGCCGCCGACTCCTGGCCGTCCGGACCGTCGCCGTGCTCGCGGCGGTGTCCGGCCTGAACTACATCGGCTGGCGCTGGATCGCCTCGGTGAACTGGCACTCGTGGTGGATCGCCGTGCCGCTGATCCTCGCCGAGACGTACAGCGTGATCGACTCGGTGCTCTTCGCGTTCGGGGCGTGGAGGCTCCGCGAGCGCGGCGAACCCCCGACGAAGCCGAGCACCGACGTCACGGTCGACGTCTTCATCACCACGTACAACGAACCGATCGACCTGGTGATGCGCACCGCCCTCGCGGCGAAGGCGATCACCCACCCGCACACGACCTGGGTGCTCGACGACGGCAACCGCCCCGAGATGCGTGCGGCGGCCGAGGCCGCGGGGCTCGGCGTGATCACCCGCGGCAAGGACTGGGTGGACCGTCCGCGGCACGCCAAGGCCGGCAACCTCAACAACGCCCTGCTCGCCACGCAGGGGGAGTTCCTGCTCATCCTCGACGCCGACCAAGTGCCGGAACCCTCGATCCTCGACCGCACCCTCGGCTACTTCAAGGACGAGCGGATGGCGCTCGTGCAGACCCCGCAGTGGTTCGAGAACGTGCCCGACTCGGATCCGCTCGGCAGCCAGGCGCCGCTGTTCTACGGACCGATCCAGCAGTCGAAGGACGGCTGGAACGCCGCGTTCTTCTGCGGCTCGAACGCGATCCTCCGGCGCGAGGCGCTGATGCAGGTCGGCATCACGCGCTACGTGCGGGAAGTCGAGACGAGCGTCCAGCGCACCATCAAGACCGCGAAGAAGCTCCTGGGCCGGGCACGCGAGACCGAGACGGACGAGCGGGTCCTGGTCGCCCTCGACGACGCCGAGGGCGTCGTCGACCGGGCACGGGACGAGATCGCGTCCGGCGAGCCGCTCGGTGACGTGACCTACCGCTTCCAGCGTGGTATCGACGCGATCGCGTTCCGGTTCGCCGCCGCCGACCTCGAGTCGGTCCGCGCGGACCTCCAGGAGCTCGCGGCGATGTCGACCGACGCGAACACGTTCGCCGGCCTCGACGACGCCGCCCTCGACGTCCTCGGGCAGCGGGGTGCGTCGCCGGTGGCCGCGATCGAGTCGATCGCGGTGCTCGCCCGGGCGCTCGACGTGAACCGCGACGACGAGGCGCAGGCGATCATGCCCCTGGCCACGATCTCGGTGACCGAGGACATGGCGACCGCGATGCGTCTGCACGGCCTCGGCTGGCGCTCGGCCTACCACGACGAGATCCTGGCGAAGGGGCTCGCGCCGGAGGACCTCGAGACGATGCTCGTGCAGCGGCTCCGCTGGGCACAGGGCACCATGCAGGTCTTCTTCCGCGAGAACCCCCTGGTGCAGAAGGGCCTGTCGTTCGGGCAGCGCCTGATGTACTTCTCGACGATGTGGAGCTACCTGTCCGGCTTCGCCGCCGTGGTGTACATCGCCGCCCCGGTGCTCTGCCTGTCGTTCGGCGTCGTGCCGGTCCAGGCCTACAGCACCGACTTCTTCGCCCGGCTCATCCCGTTCCTGGTGCTCAACCAGCTGCTGTTCTGGGTGGTCGCCGCGGGCAGACCGACGTGGCGCGGGCAGCAGTACTCGCTGGCGCTCTTCCCGGTGTGGATCGAGTCGGTCACCAGCGCGTTCGAGAACGTCTTCCGCGGCCGGCCGCTCGGCTTCCGCGTGACGCCGAAGGTCCGCGACGCCAGTGCCGCCAAGCCGCGCTGGGACCTCGTGAAGCCGCAGCTCATCGCGATGGCGGCGCTCGCCGCGGCTCTGGTGATGATCGGCATCCGGTACCTGACCGGTCAGGCGGAGGGGATCGCGCCCCTGGTGAACACCGCGTGGGTCGTCTTCGACCTCTTCATCTTCAGCATCGTGATCCGGGCGGTCCGCTACAAGGGCCCTGACGCCCCGGTGGCCCTGGAACACGAGTCCACGACGGTCGGAGGACCTCTGTGAGCACGCACGCGAGCATCGACGTCCCCGCGGTCCCGGCGTCGCTCGACACCGTGCAGGACACCTTCGCCGCGTGGTGGGACGGCCAGGGGATCGACGACCCGACCTTGCGGTTCCGACTGGAGACCGCCCTGGTGGAGGTCGCCGCGAACGTCATCGAGCACACCCGCCGGTCGGACCCGCACGAGGGGCGTCGGTTCGTCCTCGACCTGACCGCCCACGACACCGAGCTCGTCGCGGTGCTGTCGGACAACGGCATGCCCGTGGACATCGACCTCAGCGCCGTGACGATGGCCGACCCGGAGGACGAGGGCGGGCGCGGCCTGGCCCTGGCGATCGCGGCGCTCGACCGCCTTGAACACCACCACGAGGGTGGGCGGAACGTCTGGGTGCTGGTGTGCGACCGGTGACACAGCTCGGGGCGCGGGTCGTCGCCTTCCTCATGGTCATCGGCGTGCTCCTGCTCGGCGGAGCCCTGCCGGCGAACGCCGCGACGAGCACCCCGACGGCCGCCGCGACGAGCACTCCGACCAAGGCCCCGAGCACGGCTCCGACCGGCGCCGTCGACCCGCCGACCGGCCGGACCTGGTTCGGCCCGGACCTCGACTGGGGCTCCGACGCTCCGGACGGCTACGAGGGCCGCCTCGGTGCGACCCCCTCGATGTACGGCGTCGAGATCGCCTACCCCGTCGACGGGCGGGCCGAGCAGCAGTTCCTCCGCTCCACCCGGGCCGCCGCCGCACAGGGTGCCGTGCTGGTCGTCAGCCTGGTGCCCGACCAGTCCCTCGGGTCCCTGACGCCGGCCGATGCCCGTCACGCGAACACCCTGTTCGAGCGGGCCCACCGGCAGTACGACACCCAGCTCCTGGTCCGCTTCGCCCCGCAGATGAACGGCACGTGGGTGCGTTGGGGACAGCAGCCGACGCAGTTCGTGCGGGCCTTCCGGACGGTCGCGAAGCAGGTGCACGCCGGGGACTCGGATGCCCGCATGGTGTGGTCGCCTTCCTACGGCGCCGGCTACCCGTTCGGTTCGTCCGCGGGCCGTCTGGCGGACCTGTCGGCGACCGACACCGAGAAGCTCGACACCAACGGCGACGGCCGGCTCACCGCCGCCGACGACCCCTACGAGCCGTACTGGCCCGGGGCGTCGTCCGTCGACTGGGTCGGCCTGTCGATGTTCTTCTTCGGCAAGGGCAAGGCCACCGAGGCAGCCGGCCGTGACGTCCCGCTGACGCGCAACGACGTCCCGGCGTCGGACGAGGTCGCACAGCGCTTCGCCGAACGCTGGGGCTACGACCAGCAGCAGCCCCGGTCCTTCGTCGACCGGTTCGCCGTCGACCGCGACCGCCCGATGCTGCTCGACACGGGCGCGCTCTACGACCACTCCCTCGGTGGTGCCGGCGAGCTGCAGGTGAAGCAGAGCTGGTGGCGGCAGGTGTTCGCCGAGGTGCGGGAGACCCCCGAGATCCGCGGGGTGACGTACATCGAGGCGAACCGTCGGGAACCCGAGGCCGGCAACCGCGTGGCCGACTGGCGTTTCGCGAAGGCTCCGGGGATCGCCGGGTCGTTCCGCACGGACCTGCAGGACGCCGACCAGTTCGTGTTCGGGCCGGTCACCGACCGGGTCACCCCGCAGCAGGGCGCCGCCGCGACGAACCAGCAGCTCGACACCGGTGGCGACCAGATGGCGTGGATCGTCTGGCTGGCGGCGGGCCTGGCGCTCGTGTTCGTGGTCAGCGGGCTGGTCGGACGGCTCGTGCCCAGCTGGCGCTACCCGGACGACGGCAAGCCGGGGCGCGATCTGCGACTCGACCTGTTCCGCGGGTTCATCATCCTCGCCGTGGTGATCACCCACATCGAGGTCTCCGGCCCGTACTCGTACCTGACGCTGCACGCGGTCGGCGCGATCACCGGTGCCGAGATGTTCGTGTTCCTCTCCGGCATGGTGCTCGGCATGGTCTACCCGCTCGGCATCGCCCGGTTCGGCGAGTGGGCGTCCGCGATCGGGGCGTGGAAGCGTGCCCGGAAGCAGTACCTCGTCACGCTCGCGGTGATCCTCATCGTCTTCGCGCTGAGCTTCGTCCCGCTGTTGAACACGGACGCGATCACGACCTTCACCGACCGGGGCACGGGTCTCGACGGCGTGCAGGCCGAGGGTCGCGTCTACGACCTGTACCCGAACGCGATGCAGCTGTTGGCGTACCCGCCGCCCTGGTACGCGATCCGGCAGTTCCTGCTGCTCGAGATGGGCCCCTGGCCGTTCAACATCATGGGCCTGTTCGTGGTGCTCAGCCTGTTCATCCCGGTGTTCATGTGGGTGATCCGACGCGGCTACTGGTGGGCGCTGCTCGTCGTCAGCTGGGCGCTCTACGTCTTCCAGGCGGTGAACCCCGACTTCAAACCGCTGAACTCGCAGTTCGACGCGGTGTTCCCGCTGCTGACCTGGCAGGTGGTCTTCACGCATGGACTGGTCCTCGGGTACTACCGACGCCAGATCACCCGGGCGCTGACCGGCCGGCTCGGCAAGGTCCTGATCGGCGTGCTGATCTGCGGGTACGCAGCCTTCCTGGTCTACGTCTGGGCCGGCGACCGCTTCGACTTCACGCCGACGCCGTTCCCGGCGACGATGTACCAGGACCTCTACAACACCGCGTACCAGCGCGTGGACCTGCAGTGGGGCCGTCTGATCGACATCGCCTTCTTCGCGATCGTGTCGTACGCCATCCTCACCGTGTTCTGGAAGCCCGTGAACGCCGTCATCGGGTGGCTGTGGATCCCGCTCGGCCAGGCCAGCCTCTACGTGTTCGTCTGGCAGGTCTTCTTCGCGCTCGTGATCGCGTCGCTGCCCCTCGACTACGGCAACGTCTGGATCGGCACCGCCGTGCACACCGCGCTGATCCTGCTCAGCTGGTACATGATCCGGCGGAAGTTCCTGTTCTCGGTCATCCCGCGCTGACACCCGGCAGCGGCTGGCGACCGCCAGCAGCTGACGACCGGTAGCAGTCCGGCACCGGCCCGGCCCCGACACGGACGGGAGGCCCGTCACCAGCTGGTGACGAGCCTCCCGTCCGTCGTGTGGTCCGGTCCTGCACCGGTCCCGGCGCTCAGCCGCCGTACTGCCGGGTCAGCTCCCGCCGCAGCACCTTCCCGCTCGGCCCGAGCGGCAGTGCCTCGACCACGTGGTAGACCCGCGGGTACTTGAACGAGGCGATCCGCTCGCGGACGAACGCGTCGACCCCGTCGGATCCGGTGGCGCCGTCGCGGAGGACGACGGCCGCGTGCACCTCCTGCCCGTGCACCGGGTGGTCGACGCCGAACACCGCGGCCGAGGCGACGTCCTCGTGCCGGTGCAGCACCGCCTCGACCTCGGACGGGTAGACGTTGTAGCCGTTCCGCAGGATCAGGTCCTTCTTGCGGTCGACGATGCTGACGTACCCGTCCTCGCTGAGCACGCCGATGTCGCCGGTGCGGAGGTACCCGTCGGCCATCGCGGCCGCCGTCGACTCCGGGTCGTCGAGGTAGCCGAGGAACAGGTTGTGCCCCCGGACGACGATCTCGCCCGGCTCCCCGACCGGCAGCGGCACGATGCGCCCCTCGACCTCGGCGTCCGCCACGACGACGTCGACGCCCCAGACCGCCGGGCCGACGCTGCCGGCGCGACCCGGGACGCCGCGAGGGACCACCGAGACGACGGGGGAGGTCTCGGTCAGGCCGTAGCCCTCCTGGATCGGTGCCTGGAAGGTCGACTCGAAACGCTCGAGCACGGCGGCGGGCAGCGCGGCGCCGCCGGAGACGCACCAGCGGAACGGCGGTCGGGCGTCGTGCTGGTCGGCCGCTCCGAGGAGTGCGATGAACATCGTCGGGACGCCGAGGAACGCCGTGACCTGCTGCTCCGCGCAGAGCTGCAGCGCGGTGGCCGCGTCGAAGCGGGGGAGCAGCACGATCGTCGCGCCCCGGCGGAGCGTCGTGTTCATCACGACGGTCTGGCCGAACGTGTGGAACAGCGGCAGGCCGCCGAACACGACGTCTTCCTCGCGCAGGTCGAACACGTCGATGATGCAGACGTTGACCTGCTCGACGAGCGCGAAGTGCGACCCGACCGCGCCCTTGGGATGCCCGGTCGTGCCGCTGGTGAACAGAATGGTGGCGGGGTCGAGGGGGTTCGTCGCGACGACGGCGTCGAGCGGCTCGCCCTCCGACGCCAGCGCGGTCAGCGAGAGGACGTCCTCGCCGGCAGCCACGCCGACGACGAGTGCCCCGGTGTCGGCCGCTGCGGGTCCGGCCTCGCCGAGCACCGACCCGGCGGCGATGAGCACGCGTGCGCCCGAGCTGCTGAGGACGTGGGTGATCTCCTCACGCTTGAACAGCAGGTGGATCGGCACGACCACGGCGCCCATCGCGAGGACGGCGAAGTAGGCCACCAGGAACTCGGGCACGTTCGGCAGCATCACCGCCACCCGGTCGCCGCGCTCGACGCCGCGGGCGCGCAGGCCCCCGGCGGTCTGCCGGACCCGCTCCCACAGGTCGCCGTACGTCAACTCGTGGACGCCGTCGGGCAGCGCGGTGACGACGGCGGTCTTGGTGTGGTGCCGTCGGGCGCCCTCGGCCACGATCGTGGCGACGTTCAGTGTTCCCAGTCCGGTGGTGGTGGACATCGTGCCCCTCTTCGTCGGTACGGGCATCGTCGCCCTCGGTGGGGTCGCTGGTGGGACGACACCCGCGCGGTCGTCGGGTGCGTCCGCGCTGTCGACGCTACCCAGCGCGGGGGCTCCGCATGCAGCCCCCGTTCGGCGGGCACGGGCGCGGCTCGGCACGACGACGGACGGGAGGCCCGTGGCGATCCCGCCACGGGCCTCCCGTCGGTGTGGACGCGGCTGCGTCCGAGGTGCAGTGTCAGCGCTGCTTCGTCGTCGCCACGAAGAGGTCGTCGAACAGTCCCTGGTCTTCGGTGGGCTGCTCGCCGTGCTTCCAGCGACGGCGCAGGCGGCGGATGGTGGTGATGCGCACCGGATCGACGCCCGGTTCGGTCTCGTACAGGCCCATGGTGTCCCTTCCCGTCGGCGGTGACCCCCGTGCGAGGCGAGTCCCGGTCGATTCCGACGGTACGGCCGCCTTCGGAGCCACGCCCGCGCAAGTAGGTAGAGAAGTTACCCATCCGCGCTGCGTGGACAATTCCTTCGCCCACGAACCGAGAGGCCCCTAACCTGCCTTACGTCGTGGGCGGCACCCCGCCGTCGAGCGCCACGACGATGCGGTCGACGATGCGGACGAGGCGTCGGCGCTCTCGTTCCGAGAAGGAGGACAGGAGTTCGTGCAACTGCTCGTTGGTGCTGTCCAGCGCCGCTGCGAACACCTGCTCCTGGCCGGGCGTCAGCTCGATGAACCGGCTCCGACCGTCTTCCGGGTTCGGCACGCGCTGCAGGATGCCCTGCCGTTCCAGCCGGTCGATGATGCCGGTCACCGCGGGGCCGGTCAGGCCGAGGTGCGACGTCAGGTCCTTCACCCGGACCGAGCGCTCGCCCGACTTCGCACGCCACACGTACTGCAGCACCGACAGGTCCGTGCCGGACACCCCGGTCCGGTCACGCAACCGGTTCCGCAGCGCGGTCGAGGCCTGCTCCAGACGGGTCAAGGCACCCATCACGTCGAGGTCGCTCACCGGATGCCCTCCTCCGTGCGTCACGGCATGCCGGAGTGGGGACCGGCACGCTCGCGGCAAGGATATCCAGATACCGCTGGTTCCCGACCCAGTGCGGTGACCCCGTGAGCGAGTCGCTGGCCCCCGAGCCCGAGGAGACCCGGGAAGCCACCGGACGGGAGGCGCTCGCCGACATCGCGGTCCCCGTGCGGTTCGAGGTGGCCGGCACCGACCCCGACGCCGCCGTCCGTGACCTCGCCGGCATCTACTCCGGCAAGCACTGGCTGTCCCGGCGGACCGAGGGGGAGTTCTCGTACCGCTACACGGCGGTCGGCGACTCCGACGTCTCGATGCGCCGGTCCACCATGAACGGCTTCCTCCGCGGAGCATCCGGCCCGAGCGAGGACCTGGTGATGAGCTGGCTCACCGCGGGGTCCGGCACCCCGGACATCCTGCGCGACCGGATCCCGCTGCATATCGGACAGCCGACACTGTTCCCGGCCCACCGCGACGTCGTGTTCGTGGCCACCGACTACGACCAGCAGCTCGTCCACCTGGACCGCGGGTTCGTCCGGGACGTCGCTGCCGAACGCTTCGACGTCGGCGCCCGTGAGATGCGCTTCGACCACCTGCGGCCCGCGGACGCCCTGGCCGTCCGGCAGTGGCGCGACTCCCTCGGTGCCCTCGCCCGCGCACTCCGGGAGGGCGGCACCGGCTCGCTCGTCTGGCACGAGGCCAAGCGGCAGGCGGTCGACGCCTTCCTCCGGGTCGTCCCGCCGCAGCTCGACCAGTTGCCCGCGGAGCTGCTGCACCCACGACAGGCGAAACTCCGTGCCGCGGTCGAGCACATCCACGCGCACGCCGACGACCCGATCACGATCACCGACCTGGCGCAGGTCGCCGGGCTCAGCGTCCGCAGCGTGCAGGAGGCGTTCCGGCGCACGTTCGGCCTGTCGCCGCTGAACTACCTGCGGCAGGTGCGCCTGGACCGGGTGCACGAGGAGCTGCTGGCCCGCGACTCCCGGACGGTCTCGGTCGGGCAGGTCGCCACGCACTGGGGGTTCGCGCACCTGGGCCGGTTCTCGGGGGCGTACGCGGAGCGGTTCGGCGAGTACCCGAAACAGACGTTGCGGCGGTGAGCCGGGCCTCCCGTCCGTGCCGGGGGACGCTGCGGTGTCCGTCGCGGCGGACACCTCGGCGGACACCCGGAGGCGCTACGGTTCCGCCATGACCGGTACGCCGACGACCGCCGAGGCACCGCCGACCCCCGTCCGGCGTCGGGCACTGCTGTCCTGGGCGCTGTGGGACTGGGGCTCCGCCGCGTTCAACGCCGTCGTCACCACGTTCGTGTTCAGCACCTACCTGGCGAGCCGGGCGTTCGTCGACCCGGCCCTCGTCCGGGACGAAGGCTCCTCGGCCACCGCAGCTGCCGCCGTCGAGCGCGAACTCGCCCACAACGCCGCGACGGTCTCCACCGCGCTGACCATCGCCGGCCTCGTCGTCGCCCTCGTCGCGCCCGCGATCGGCCGGCTGGCGGACACGTCCGGCCACCGGAAGCGCTCGGTGTTCATCGCCACGATCGGCATCGTCCTGTCGATCGTCGGCATGGTCTTCGTCGCCCCGGAGCAGCCGTACCTGGTGCTCGGCGCCGCCCTCATCGGCATCGGCACGGTCGCCTACGAGATCGCCTGCGTCGGCTACAACGCCATGCTCGGCCAGGTCGCCACCGGGCCGAAGACCGGGCGGGTGTCCGCAATCGGCTGGGCCGCCGGGTACTTCGGCGGCATCGTGCTGCTCATCGTCCTGCTCGTGCTCTGCATCCAGGACTTCGGCGTCGACGGCAAGGGCGGGCTCCTGCAGCTGCCCGCGACCGTCGCCTCCGGGCAGTGGGACGTGCGGGTCGCGATCGGCATCGCCGCGGTCTGGCTCGCCGTCAGCTCGATCCCGCTGTTCGTCGTCGTGCCCGAGGCGCCCGCCGACCCCAGCCGCCGCGGGTCCCTCTGGTCCGCCTACGCCGACCTCGGACGGGACATCGCGCGGCTCTGGCGCACCCGCCGGAACGTCCTGGCCTTCCTGCTCGCCAGCGCCGTGTTCCGCGACGGCGTCGGCGCCGTGTTCACCTTCGGCGGGATCATCGCCGCGCAGGTGTTCGGCTTCAGCCCCTCCGGCGTCATCATGTTCGCGATCGTGGCGAACGTCGTCGCCGGCATCTCCACCGTCGTGTCCGGCCGGCTCGACGACCGGTTCGGGTCCCGCCCGCTCATCATGGTGTCCCTCGTCGGCCTGTCGGTGTTCGGCACCGCGGTGCTCTTCGCCGGGTCCGCGCAGGCGTCGTTCTGGGTGCTCGGGCTCGGGCTCTGCATGTTCGTCGGGCCGGTGCAGTCGTCCTCCCGGGCGTACCTGGCGAAGCTCGCGACGCCCGGCCGCGAGGGCGAGCTCTTCGGCCTCTACGCCACCACCGGGCGGGCAGCGTCGTTCATCGCGCCGGCGCTGTTCGGGGTCGCGGTGACGATCGGCGGGTCGACGCGGTACGGGATCCTCGGCGTCGTCGTGGTCCTGATCGCGGGGCTGGTGCTGATGGCGTTCGTCCGCGACGAGCCGGCGGCGCCGGGCGGGTCCGGCGCCCCGGGCGCCTGACGCCTGCCGCCTGCCGCCTGACGTCCGGCGCCTGCCCCGACCGGTCACGACACCCCGCTCACCTCCGCCGAGCGGTCACGAAGCGTCGGTCCGGCGCGCTCGGAGCGACACTTCGTGACCG